>Ga0256835_1000001_pt1 | contig 771369 bp, 742 predicted proteins | sample PIR30metaG_FD_185972 | JGI IMG/M metagenome (GOLD analysis project Ga0256835, IMG submission 185972) | Hydrothermal vent microbial communities from East Pacific Rise, Pacific Ocean - PIR-30 | ecosystem: Environmental > Aquatic > Marine > Hydrothermal vents | place: Pacific Ocean: East Pacific...
TGTCAGGAAATTTCTTGTGCAATACCTTCGTTATAGCCGCAGTCAATGTGGTCTTCCCATGATCAACATGGCCTATCGTACCCACATTCACATGGGGCTTCGTCCTTTCAAATTTAGGCTTAGCCATATCCTAACCTCCTTTAAGTTTCTTATCTATTTTTAAAAATTACCGTCCAATAAGAGCCCACGGCCAGATTTGAACTGGCGACCCCGTCCTTACCAAGGACGTGCTCTGCCGACTGAGCTACGTGGGCCCGGGAATGGAGCGGGAGACGGGACTCGAACCCGCAACCATCGGCTTGGAAGGCCGATGCTCTTCCAGTTGAGCTACTCCCGCCCGGATGGTGGGCAGGGATGGATTCGAACCACCGAAGCCTTGCGGCAGCGGGTTTACAGCCCGCCCCATTTGGCCACTCTGGAACCTGCCCATCCACATTAGCTAGCGGAGGGACTCGAACCCCCGACCAGCTGATTACAAATCAGCCGCTCTGCCTGCTGAGCTACGCTAGCGTTCAAATTCGTATTCTATCACGAAAAACACCCCCCTGTCAACAGACAAAGCAGGGGGAAGGTTTATTATAGCAAAAAATATTCCTGAATCCAACCCCTTCTGAGGCCTAACCGATCCATGATTTCAAGAACCCTCTCGTATTCCTCCGGGGAAATGGGCCTGGAAAGTTCCTCTATTTTTCTGGCCCTGTATGCCGGAAAGTATTGACTCATAAGGCTTATGGGAACTTCCGGGGACAGTTCCCGGGCAATGAAGTTGAGGCTTTCCTCGGAACCGGCGATGTCGTTGGGGAGGACGAGATGTCTTATAAGAAGGCCCCTTACCGCCACCCCTTTTCCATCAACCTTCAGGGGACCTACCTGACGGAACATCTCCTTAAGGGCCTTGCGGTTGTTCTCCACATAATTCATGGCCCGGGAGTATTTCTTCGCCATGCGGTCCGAGGAATATTTTATGTCCGGCAGATATATGTCCACCACCCCCTCCAGGAGTTTTAGGGTCTCCACCCTCTCGTATCCCGAGGTGTTGTAGACTATGGGAAGACGAAATCCCCTTTCCACCGCCATGACCAGGGCCTTGAGGATGGAGGGGACGAAGTGGGTGGGGGTTACGAAGTTTATGTTGTGGGCTCCCCGGCTCTGGAGGTAAAGCATCATCTCCGCCAGTTCCCGGTGGGTGTAGGGCCTGCCTGCCCCCAGTTGGCTAATGGGATAATTCTGGCAGTAAACGCAACGGAGGGTGCAGTTGGTGAAGAAAATAGTCCCCGAACCCCTTTCACCGCTTATGGGAGGTTCCTCCCCGTGGTGAAGGTTGTAACTGGCGACCAGGGGCTGTGCCCCGCTTCTACAGACCCCCTTTTTCTCCATGGAGATCCTGTCCACCCCGCACTTCCAGGGACAGAGTTCGCATCTGGAGTAGGAATCGTAGGCCTCCTCGGCCCGGCGGCGAAGTTCCCGGAGGCCAATGTTCAGGTAGGAGGGTTTATCCCAGGAAACGCCTTCTGACCTCCTCATTTTTCCTCAGGTCCTTCGGGCTCCCATGGGCGATGACCCTTCCCTCGTCAATTATGTAGGCCCGGGAGGCCACGGAGAAGACATCCTCCACATTGTGGTCCGTTATCACTATGCCTATTCCCTGGGAGGCCAGCGACCTTATCAGTTTTTTGATTTCCCCCACGGTAATGGGATCCACCCCGCTGAAGGGCTCATCCAGGAAAAGAAAACTGGGAGCAAGAAGAAGGGCCCTGGCCATCTCCAATCTCCTCATCTCCCCCCCGGAAAGGGTCTCCGCCCTCTGGCGAGCCAGGGAGGAAATGCCCATCCACTTCATTACTTGCTCTATTCTCTCCTCCACGCCGTTTTCCTTGGCCACCATCAACAGGTTTTCGTAAACCGAGGCCCTGCGAAACACCGAGTTTTCCTGGGGCAGGTATATGAGGCCCAATTTAGCCTTTTTGTGGGTGGGCACCAGGGTGATGTCTTTACCGTTGAGGTAAATTTTCCCCCGGTCCGGGGCCAGAAGCCCCACCAGACAATGGAAGGTGGTGGTCTTCCCGGCTCCGTTTTTGCCGAGAAGCCCCACTATCTCACCGGAGAGGAACTCCAGGTCCACACCCCGCAGAACCTGAAAATTTCCGTAAAATTTGACGAGGCCTTTGACTTCAATCTTATTTTGCATAGCCCAGGGTCCTGAGTTTTCTCAATTCTTCCCGGCTGGGCCTGTATTCCGGGCCCTTTATGTAAAATTTTTCCATGGGGGAAAGGAGGCGGAAGAGGGAGATTCCCTCCCGGGAACTTCCATAAAGGTTCTTCTTCTCGCCGGGGTCCCGGGACAGTCGGTAGAGTTCAGCCATGGGTAACCTGGGAACCGGCTTGAATATGGAGCGGTCCAGGCTAAGGTTGTGGATCAATTTGTACTCCCCCTTTACGATTCCCGCCTTCCTGGGAAAGTAAAGGGGCGGGGAGGATTTAGGGGTAAAGAGAAGGACGAAATCCCTCCGGGGTTTCCATGTTTTATCCCCCTGACATCCGCAGATTTTAACGACGATTTCCCAAAGGGAAACGAGGGAGATGAGTCGGGAGTCCTCCCCGGGATTAAATTTTGGGGAACGAACCACCAGGGGAACATGGACTTCCTCTTCGTAGAGGGAATATCCGTGTTCCCAGTTGCCGTGCTCGTAGAACTGCTCCCCGTGGTCGGCGAATATCACCAGGTGCGACCTTCCCCACAGTCCTTCCTCCCTGAGAAACTTCACCAGGGGGCCCAGCAGGTCCCTGTCTATTATGGAAATCTCGCTTTCGTACAAACTCCGGGCCATCTCCCGGTCCCGGTCCGGCAGGGGTTTGAAAACCCCGGGGATGCCACCCACGGCGCTCATGGGGTCAAACCTCCGTCCCCGGGCCAGGTATGGGCTGTGGGCCTGGTAGGTGTGGAGGAAAAGGAAAAGGGGTTTATCCCTGTTCTTCTCTATGAAATCCCGGGCCTGGTCAAAAAGCCGTTGTGAGGAGCGGCGGTCAAATACATCGTAGGGTCTCACCGCATAAAGGAGAAATCCCCTGGCGAAACCCATGTTGGGGGAAACCAGGCCTCCTCCGGTGAAGGCGGCGGTGTAAAAGCCCCGGGCCTGGAGAACCTCCGCCAGGGCTCTGACCGGTTTTTCCCACGGATACTTGGAAAAAAGCGCTGCCATGTGCCCATCGTAGGTCCAGGGAACCGGGGTGTAGGCCCGGCGGAAAACCAGGGATTCCTTCGCCAGGGAATCCAGGGCCGGGGTCCTGGCCTTTCCCCCGAAGATAGAAAGGCTTCTGGCCCGGACGGTGTCCATGGACACGAGAAGCACCACAGGGGCCCGGGGGGATGGGTCGTAAAAATACGGATTTGAAACGAAGGCCAGATTCCCAAATTCCCTTCCCTCCCTCTTCACCTCTATTCTGGTGGCCCACGGTGGGACATCGTATCTTCTCAGAACAAAGCCCTTCTTCTGGAAAAACTCGCCTAAAACCTCCCTTTTTCCAGGCCCGATGGCCGTTATCTTAAACTTGAAACCCGGAGCAGGAAAGATCAATCCCAGGGGAGGAGGAACCGTCATTACCGCCGTGTAAAACTCCACCCTCCTTCTGTCCCCGGTGAAAAAACTGAGGAAATCCTGGGGGAAAAACGGTATCACCTGAAAAACCCTGCGGTTTCCCAGGTAAGTGACGGTGGAGAACTCCTCCCGCACCTTCTCCCAGCCCCTGTAGTCCAGGACCTGGGCCAGAACGATGTTCTTGGGGGGTATTGGAAATTTTCCCCGGAAGGGAAAGAGGCTGAACTTGAACCGCTCCCCATCCTCCTGACCCAGGAGGTATATTCCCTCGGATAGAATGACGAATTCCCTATTTCCCTTTCCCCCCTTTCCCTGAAAAATTATGCTCCCGGAGGGGATCACCGCCGCCCTGCACGGCGAGGAGCGGAGTTTCATTCCCTTCGCCCACTTCACCCCTTCCCCGGGGAGGAGTTTAACGGTCTTTCCCTCCCTCTCCAGGGAGCAGGGCTGAAGGGCAAGGAAATAGGCCCCTTCCCCGGGGGAGGCCGAAAGGTGTTTTATCAACCTCTCCTTCCCGGTCCACTCCAGGAATTTCCAGCCCACTTCCGATCTTCCCCAGGTTCCCATGGGAGTGCGCCCACAGCCCCAGAAAAGCACCGCCAGAGAGATTAAGACAAGAAGTTTTTTCACTTCACCTATTTTATTATTTTTCAAAAACCGAATAAAGGGGGGAAGGGTCCTCTCCCTCCTCCCTCAGAAGGCTTAAAAGCAGGGAGGAGGCCCCGTAAAGGTCCCCTTCCTTCAATCTGGCCAAAAACTCACCGGCCCTCATCCAGGGAATCAGGGTTTTTTCCGGATTCAAAAAATGATATAGGGCCGAAGAAGCGGGTTTTTCGTAGAGGACCAGGGGGTACTCCACACCGTTTTTCCTTAGAACCTCCCGATAAACTACCCTTTCACTGCATTTGAGAAGGGCCCTTTTGTATGAGGGCGTGTACGGATAGGGTATGAGGAAGGGAGAATTGGGAAGGAGGTGAAACCGGGAAAAATCCCTCATGAGCCTTCCCACCACGGAGAACTCCCTGGCGAACTCCCCCAGGGTGGACTGGCAATCCGAAAGAATCCAATAATGGTAATTCCCCATGCCCCTTTCCTCCAGTTCTTTCACCACGGCGAAGATTTCCTCCTCCCTGGCCCTCTTGGCCAGGCGCCGGGCCCGGGGGCTTATGAAGGCGTCGGTGCCTATCCACACCACCGGCCCCGAAGCGAAGGGAACTTCCTCCAGAACCTCCAGGGCCAGAGGATCCCTGAGGCTGTCCATGGAGGTTTGAATCCCCCATACTTCCACCCCTTCCTCACCCATAATCCTGAAAACTTCCCGGGCGTATTCAGGATGGAGGAGGATGTCGTCGTCTGCCAGGTTTATTCTCCTTCCACCCCTTCTCCTGTATTCCCTCATCCAGGCCCTCACCAGGGAAAGGGGGGTTCTTCTCTGAACCCTGCCGTGGGGGTGGGTACAGAAAATACATGAGCGGGGGCAACCCCTGGTGAGAACCAACTCCAGTTCGCCCCCCTCCCCCAGCAGGGAAAGGTCCAGAAGGGTGTTGGCCAGGTTCTCCCGGACGGGTTCCGGATGGGGCATTTTTTCCCTGCTCATCCACCTTATTCCCCAGGGTCCTTCTGGAAATTTCCCCTCCCTCAAAGAAGAAAGGACCCTGGCGAACTCCCTGTCCCCCTCCCCGGGAAACACAAGATTGGCCCTTCCGAATATTTGGAATACCTCCCGGGGCGCCATGGTGGCGGTTATCCCTCCCAGGGCCACCAGAGTCTCCTGGGGTATGGATTGGACGAAGGCGTAAACCTCCGGAAGGAAATCGTCAAAGAGGCTCAGGCCCACGGCAAAATAATCTTCCAGGCTCCGGGGAGGAGTAAGTTCCAGGGAGGGAATTTCAAGGTAGGAGAAGTCTGAGTGGAATCCCTCCTCCCTCAACCCTCCGGAAAGGAAAGCCGCCGAAGGGGGAAGTTTAACCCCCTTCCACCGTTCCTCCCCGCTGCGGGGAAATAGGAGAAGGACCTTTTCCATAAAGTCAAAGTCCAGACCGGAAAAATTTTTCCAGCCTCTCCCTGTCCCAGGTGTTTATTATCCGCTCCGGAGGCAGGGCTGCCTTCCTGGCCACCATGATCCCGTATCTTCGGAGTCTCTCCATGTTGGCGGCGGAATGGGCGTCGGTGGTAACGGCGAAGTAAACCCCATAGCCCAGGGCCTTCTCCGCCAGATAATAGGGAAGGTCCAGACGCTGAATCTGAGAATTTATTTCTATGGCCACATTCCTCCGGGCTGCCTTTTTGAAAACCTCATCCCAATCCGCCTCCGCCGGGGGCCTTTTTCCCAGGAGCCTTCCTGTGGGGTGGCCCAGGATCCTGACATAGGGATTGTCCAGAGCCCGGAGGAGTCTCCGGGTCATCTCCTCCTTCCCCATGTCCAATTTAAGGTGGGGGGAGGCCACAACATAATCCAGCCTGGAAAGAACCAGGTCGGGGTAATCCAGCCTCCCGTCCTCCAGGATGTCCACCTCCGCCCCGGCGAAAACCTTTATGGGAAAACCTCCCGTCCTTATGAGGTTTACCTGCTCCATTAATCTCTCGGCGGAAAGCCCTCCGGCGATTTTGGAGGAAACCGAGTGATCGGTAATCCCCAGGTAAGCGTATCCCATCTCCGCAGCCTTTCTGACCATTTCGTCTAAGGTGCTTCTGCCGTCGGTCCAGTCGGTGTGGGAGTGGAGTTCCCCCCTCAGGTCCCTTTCCTCCACCAGAGGAGGAATTTTCTCGGGGTTCAGGTGACGCACCTCCGGAGGAATGACCTCCAACCCCAGGGCGTGGTATATCTCTTCCTCGCTGGAGTGGAGAACCCTGTTTTTGACGAACAACCCCTCCGGAGTGAGTCTGTATCCCATCCGAGAAGACCTTTCCTTCAGCCATTCCCAGTGGGAGCGGGGGCCCGTCAGGATTATCTTCCATATCCCCCTCCTGGCCCGGTTGAAAAATTCCACGGGGATCCCCGAAGGAAAGAAGAATCTTACCCGATCCTCCAGTTCCTCCCGGGGCCAGGGAAATTTTAGCGGTTTGGCAAAGTAAAGGATGTCCAGGTCCTCAAAGAGTTCATCAAACCTTCTGAAACTGCCCACGGGCTCCGCACCCTCCACCTCCTCCAGAACCAGGGAAAGGGCCTCCTCCGCCTCCTCCAAGGTAAACCTGCCCAGATAAACCCTCATCCTCTCCAGACTTCTCAAAACCTTTTCTATCTTCTTAGGTCCGAACTTGGGAAGTTCCCGGGCCCTTTCGGACTTGAGAAATTCCCGGAGTTCGTCCACGCTCTTTATACCGTAAGAAAAATAAAGCAATCCCACGGTTTTAGGACCCAGGCCGGGAATCCGGAGCAGGGAAAGGAGGGAATAGGGCATCTCCGCCAGGAGTCTTCGGTGGAGGTTGCAATCCCCGGTCTCCAGAATTTCCTTTATCTTCTTCTCAATGGCCTCCCCTATCCCCTCAATCCTCTTCAAATCCCCGCCTTCCCTCACATAATCCTCAATTCGCCGGGGAAAAGCCCTTATAACCTCCGCCGCCCGGCGGTAGGACCTTATTTTAAAGGGATTTTCCCCTTTTATTTCAAGAAAATCGGCTATTTCGTCAAAAATCCTCGCAATTACCCGGTTCTCCATGCCTAAATCTCCCCGTCCTCTTCCTTTATGTAGTGGGCACCTATGCTCCTACGGTTCATCATGGCCGCCCTCACCACCTCCTGGGCCACTATTATCCCGTTTCTCAACCCCACTATGCCGTCGTTGAGCCGGGCGGTCCTGTAGAAACTCTCAATCCTGTGGTAGAGGTACCTCAGGTCCGAAATGGCCCTTTCCAGGCGGCGTCGGGTTCTTATTATCCCGGCGTAGTTCCACATGGTGTGCTTTATGGAAACCCAGTCCTGAACTATGAGGGCCGGGTCCACCTCCAGTTCGTGGCGGGGTCGTCTCCAGCGGGGAATTTTGTGAAAGGGAAGTTCCTCCCGGTGATCCCTTCGGGCCATATCCCGGGCCGCCCTCCATCCCCATAGGAGACCCTCCAAAAGGGATGTGGAGGCCAGGCGGTTGGCCCCGTGAAGGCCGGTGCAACTCACCTCCCCCACCGCATAAAGACCTTCCAGGGAGGACCTGCCCCAGGTATCCACCAGAACCCCGCCTATGGAATAATGAGCGGCGGGCACCACCGGTATAGGCTGGCGGGTTATGTCTATTCCCAATTCCAGACACTTCCTGTATATCCCAGGGAACCTCTCGGGAATGTTGACCTTAAGGGATGAAAGGTCCAAGAGAACATAATTATCTCCCCTGCGGTGGAGTTCCTCGTAGATGGCCCGGGCCACCACATCCCTGGGGGCCAGTTCCCCCTGGGGGGTGTATTTGTGGAGGAAGGGCTGACCGTCCCTGGTGAGGAGCCTGGCCCCCTCGCCCCGCACCGCCTCGGAGATAAGAAAACCGTCGGCATCCCGGTGGAAAAGGGAAGTTGGGTGAAACTGGATGAACTCCATGTGGAGGAGCCTGGCCCCGGCCCTGGAAGCCATGGCATATCCATCACCCCGGGCCCCCTGGGGGTTGGTGGTGTGAAGGTAAATTCTTCCCAGTCCCCCGGTGGCCAAGGCGGTGAAGCGGGCAAAAAACCTCCTTATTTCCCCGCTCCGGTTGTCCAAGACATAGGCCCCCAGGCACCTCGGCCTTCTGTAAGCCTCCAGGGGATCTTCAGCATGATGGGTGTTGGTGATAAGGTCCACGGCGGTCTGGCCGGTGTAGACATCTATCCCGGGGTGGGAGGCAAGGGCCTTCCACAGGGCTTCCATGATGGCCTTCCCCGTCTGGTCCCCCACGAAGAGAATTCTCCTGCGGGAGTGGGCCGCCTCCTTTCCGTAGAGAAAATCCCCGTTTTTCCGGGCAAAGGGGACCTTCAGGATCCTCACCAGAAATTCGTCCACCACCCGGGGGCCCTCGGTGGCGATGACCTCCACCGCCTCGGGGTTGTTTATGCCGGCCCCGGCCTTAATTATGTCCTGGGCAAGGAGTTGAGGACTGTCGTCTTCCCCCAGGGTCACTATACCCCCCTGGGCAAGATAGGTATTGCTGTGGGAGGGACCGTCCCCCCTGGTCACCAGGGCCACCTTGAGGCCCATCTGAGCCGCCTTCCACGCTAAACTTCCCCCGGCAATGCCTCCTCCCAGCACCAGAACATCGTAAAAAAGGGGTTCGCTCATAAAACCTCCACTAGAAGGCTTATGTCCGAGGAACGGAAGGAATGGGTGAGGCCTCCTATGGAAATCAGGTCCACCCCGGTCTCGGCTATTTCCCTGACATTTTCAAGGTTCACCCCCCCCGAGGCCTCCAGTTCCACCCTGCCGCGAACCAGTCCCACCGCCCTTCTTATCTCCTCCGGCGAAAAATTGTCCAGCATTATCCTGTCGGGACCGCAGGACAGGGCCTCCCTCAACTCCTCCAGGCTCTTTACCTCCACCTCCACGAACTTCCCGCTTTTCTTGGCCCTGCGGATGGCCTCCCTGAGAGAACCAGCCAGGACTATGTGGTTTTCCTTTATAAGAACCATCTCCCGAAGGTCAAAGCGGTGGTTTTCCCCTCCCCCCATCTTCACCGCGTATTTCTCCAGCAACCTTAAAAGAGGGGTGGTTTTGCGGGTGTCCATTATCTTAACCCCGGTTCCCTCCACCGCCCTGACGAACTCCCTGGTAAGGGAGGCTATGCCGCAAAGGCGCTGGAGGAAGTTCAGGGCAACCCTTTCCCCCTTCAAAATGGAGGAGGCTTCCCCCTCCACAGTAAAAAGGACTTCCCCTGGAAGGAACTCCTCGCCTTCTTTCTTGTATTGACGAAAAACGAGGCCGGGGTCCACAGCGGAGAAAACCTTTTCCGCCACCCAGCCCCCCGCCATCACCCCCCGGGACTTTGCCAAGGCCCTTCCCCGGGCCCTCTTGCCCTCGGGAACCACATAGGCCGTGGTCACATCTTCAAAGGCCCTGTCTTCTTCCAGGGCGTATTTTATTATTTCGTCCAGGCTGAGCATCAGAACTCTATTCCCAATTTCTTGTGAACGGGAAGGACCATGATCAGGATTAAAAGGAGATACCACAGAATCCAATGGGCCCTTATCCCCATAAAAGAAATAAGCCGCGACGGGTAACGGACCTTTATCCAGCGGGCACAGGTGGAGTTCATGGGCGGTTCCCATGGATAGAGGAGCATTTCCCAGCAGGGCCGTGAAAACCTCTTGGGAACCATGTATTGACCGGGTATTCCGCTTATCAACCTCTTCTCCACCCTCTCTCCATCGCAGGAAAAAACCAGTCTTCCCTTGCCCTTCCCCGTAATTTTCACCCTGAAGTCCACCTCATGAAGGGCCTTAACCCTGACCTTCAACTCCTTGCGGTAAAGGGCAGAGGGAAGAAGGTCCGCATCGGCCTCGGTGCTTACCTTCACCGTGGTAACTTCCCCTGGCCTCAGGGGCCTAACACCGTACCTCCATTCCATTTGAACGAAGAGGAAAAAAAGCACCGGAAACAGGACCATAAGGGGAACCAGGTTCAGGGCGAAGTACTTTAGAACATTGGCCATGGCGGCGAAAAAGGACTTCACTATAACGCCGGGATGGTCCCGGTAAATTCTTATGGCCAGGATGTGGGCCTTTATGGAATCCTTGGCCCTCCTGACCTGGACCGGGAAGGAGACCCACCGGTAAACCAGAAGAACGAGAACAGAGGTTATAAAACTCAGCCAGAGAACTCCCCAGAAGGGAGGAAGCCCCTTAAAGGGAACGAGCAGGAAGTCGGTTACGGCCGTGGAGGACTTTACAAGAAAAGCCATCAGGAAATGTAACCCAGACCCTTAAGCCTCTCCTCTTCACCTCCGCCTTCGCCTTCCTCGGAGTATTCCCTGTTGATTAAATGCTCCACCAGTTCTTCCACCGAGGAATAACCCTTTTTTTCAACCAGTTCCCTGGCCTTTTCGTAGGCTTCGTCGCTTATCTTCACCTTTTTAGCCATGACTCCTCCTATATAAGTGGTTTTCCTTTAAAATCCGGTGGGGTTTCAACCCCGAAAAGTTTCAGTATGGTGGCAGGGACATCCCACATATGGGGCGTTCTGCCTATTTTAAAGTTGCTCATAAAGGTGGCGAGGACCTGGTTGGGGTCAATGCAGTGGTCTCCGCTCCACCAATCAAGGTTATCGTGAATGGACTCCCTGGTGATTCCCCCTATGGCGGAGGAATTGTCCATTCTGTATCCCCGGTTGAACCCTATTATCAGGTCCGGAGCCCGGTCCAGGTAGTCCTTGGAGAAAATGTCCTCCGAAATGAAGACCGCCGTTATGGGAGATTCACCGGTTTTGGGGTCCCTCATGGAGAGGAGTTTTGCCTTGATCTCCTCCATTAATCCCCTCTTTTCCGAGGGAGGAACCCTCCCCTCCCCTTCCCTGCCCTGAAGGTTTATGTAAAGTCCGTTCAAACCTATGGAGTAGGCCACCGAATTCCCCCAGTCCGCCACCTCCACTATGTTGGAGTCCGCATAATCTGAGACCGAAGGTTTAAGGTATCCCTGTTCTATGAGCCATTTGTTAATGTTAACTCCGCGGCGGAAGGGGGCAAAGCCGTGGTCTGATATCACCATGAGGGGAAGGTCCCGGGGGATTCTCTTGAGGGTGTATCCCACCACCTTGTCAAACTCCATGTAGAGTTCCTCTATCATGTTTCCATATTTTTTGCTGTCCTCCGGATGGTAATAAGGGTGGCGTGGGTCCGAAAGGGCCCAGAACATGTGCTGGCCCTGGTCCAGGGAGGAGTAATAGAAGAAGAGAAATCCTTTTTTGAGGGAAAGAAACCTCTCCAGTTCGTAGTGGTAGATTCTGTTGCTCTCCTCTAAAATGGACATGGACTGGGTTATGAAGTCCCCCACGGTGAAGGTGAGGTTTGAAAGGGCCTTGGTGTCTGCAGGGAGTCCCAAGGTGTGAAAAAGCCCCAGTTTTTCTGCCAGTTCCCTGGAGTAGTCCTCGGGGGTGGAAATGGGAAGGGCGGGATCCCGGGGGTCTATACACAGGGGAGAGATGTAAAGACGGAATTTTTCGCCGGCGTTTAACAGGAGGAATCTCACCATGGCGGTTATCCCCTGGATACCCTTTACCACCTCAAACTTTATCTCCACCCAGGGGCTGAGTTCCCCCTCCTTGAGCAGGATTTCGTTTCCCTGAATGTCTATTCTCACCGCCCGCGATCCCCTGTCCAGGTAGACCTTAAAGGGAACGGTGAGGGGTTCTTCCTCTTCCTTCAGGGGGTTCTGAGGCCCCTCTATTTCGGTTTCCATCTCGTCGTAATCGTTAAAATAGGCGTAGTAGACCCTGGCTCCGGGAAGGTCCGCCTGGGCCTCCCTTTCGTCGCTGGTGTAGAGAAAATAGGTGCCGTAGGTCCCCAGGAGGTCCGGGGTGCCCATCCCCGCCATGGTCCTGGCCCTGCTCTCCTCCGGAGGATAATTGGAGGGAACCTTGAAAACAGTGGAGTCAATCTCCGCCTCTTCAAGATAATTCCAGAAGGCCTTGCCGCCACGGTTCAGAACAACCTTCCCGCCTTTAAGGGGGATTTTCCAGGAGCCCAGTTTCACGAAGTGGCTGGCGGGAATGGTGTCGGACTGGGAAAACTTGGGCATGTAGGTTTTGGGGTCCCTGTGGATGAAGTCGTATATCCCGTATCCCCCGGGGTCCTTACCCGTGATGAAACTTCCCCAGGCCACAGGGCTCTGGGGGGGAGGGGTGGTGGCCATCTTCCGTATGTGCCCCCTCTGGAGAAACCTCTTTATGTTGGGAAGTTTCCCCTCCTGCACCATCTTCATAACCCTGTTGGGATCCATGCCGTCAAATCCCAGGACCAGAACCCTTCGCCGGGAGGCGGCGGAGGAAAACAGGTTCCGGGAAAACACCATCGGAGCCACCAATCCGGCACCCGCCAGTTTTAAAAATTCCCTTCTTTTCATAACTTCACTCCCAGATTTTTGCCCTCCACAAAGGCAGGGGTTTTAACCCCCAGAAGATCGTAAACCGTGGGCGCAATGTCCATGAGACTGGCCCTTTCGGAGGCGACCTTCTTGTTGCAGAAGAAAATTCCCGGTATTTGCTCGGAGGTGAAGCCGTGGTCTCCGCTCCACCTTCTGGTGTTGTCCACCACCACCGGCTCCACCACCTTGCCCACGGCGCTTTCCCAGGAAACCCTGTATCCCAATCTATAACCCACTATTATGTCCGGAGCGTTTTTAACATAGGGTCCTTTGTATATCTCCTCCCGGAGGAAGGCGGCGGCTACGGGGCGTTCCCCCTTTTCCTCGTCGTAGAGTTTCAGCAGTTTTTCCCTTATTTCCCTCTTCAGCGCCTCCGCTTCCTTGGGAGCAACTATCCCTTCCTTTTCCCTTCCCTTCATGTTTATGTAAACCCCGGAGAGACCGAATCCGTAGGCCACGGTCCTTGACCAGTCCACATCGGCGAACCATTTGCCGCTTCCATCCCTCCCCTCTTTGAGGTGAAGGTAACCCTCCTTCATCAGCCAACCGTTTATGTTCACCCCCCTCCTGAAGGGACCAAAACCGTGGTCTGAAACTATCATGAGGAGGTCTCCCTTCCTGAGCCTCTTCGTGGTCTCCCCCACTATCCTGTCCGCATCCTGGTAAACCCTGTATATGGCCTCCACCACCTCCTTCTTCCTGCTGTCGCGAGGGGCAGGGGATTGGGGATCAATGTACCGCCAGAACATGTGCTGAATCCTGTCGGGATACTCAAAGACCGAAATGAGCAGGCCTTCCCTGGACTTGGGAAGGGCGTCAAAGAATATCCTCTCCCTCTCCCGGTTGGCGTTGTAAACCTGCTGTATGTAGCCCTCTTCGTCCAGGACCCCTTCGTTAAGGGCCCATGTATCCTCGGCCATGCCCAGGGTGGCGAAGGGACCGTTCTTTTTGGCCAGGTAAACGGCAAAGATGGAAGGGTGGGAAAGGGGCATGGCGGGCTTTTCGGGATTGAGGTTTATGGGTGAGAGATAAATTCTCAGGGGGGAAGTGGAGTGGAGATACCACTGGGCGATGCCGGAAACCTTCGCCACCCCGGCCCGGAAATCCATCCGGAACCAGGGGGAAAGAACCCCTTTCCTCACCTCCATTTCCCCGTCCTCGGTCTTAATCTTCACCGCATCCTCCCCCAGGGGGAAAACTTTAAACTCCTTGTTCAGTACCTCGCCCTTTTTGAAGGGGTGGGGAGGTCCGGGAATCCTACCCTTGTAATAACCGTTTACCTTTTCCAGTTTGAGAAAGATCCCCTCGGAAAGTTCAAAGTCCCCGGGCTTTTCCTCTTCGGAAAAGTAGGTAAAGGTACCCTGGGTTCCCCTGAGGTCCGGGGTTCCCAGACCCGCCAGTTGAAGTCCGTAGAATTTCTCCGGAGGAAAGGTGAAGGGCACCCGGAGGACCTGGGCGTAAACCCCGCTGTCCCCCAGGACCTTCCACATGGCCCTGCTCTTTCTTAGGAGTTCAATCTTGGGCTTGCTGATGGGAATCTGCCATTTTCCAATCTTCAGATATTTTTTCGGGGGGAGAATCTCCGAGGCTGAAAGTTTGGGAAGATAAGTTTTGGGATCCCGTGCCAAAAAGTCAAAGATGTTGTGTTTTCCAGGATTCACCCCGGTGGAAAAGGTGGACCATGCCACCGGGGAAAGAGGCGGCTCCGTGCTCTTCAAAGGAAGGAAACTGCCCTCCTCCGCCAGTTTTTTAAAATTAGGAAGCCTCCCCTGCTTCATAAGTTCGGAAGCAAGTTTGTAGTCCATGCCGTCAAAGCCCAGGATAATCACCCTTTTGACCCTGGCCCTCTTCAGGGCTCTGGACCTTCTTATTGCCCGGATAACCACCCTTATGGGCAGGGTAACGAGGTTGAAAAGGGCCACGAAGAAGGCCAGAAAAACGAAGAGGAAGGATCCCAGGAACGCAAATCCCGCCCCGGGCCCCACATAGGCCAAAAGGGGCAGGGGAAGGAAAATGCCCCCCACGAAATAAATCAACCTTTTTCTCATTTCCAACTTTTTATTATAACTCCTTTTTTTCTTCCTTCATCACTTCACTTTGAAACCTGAAATCCACAGGAGGAAACGGAAAATATTAAAACTATTCCAAGTTTAAAACAATTATCACAAAAAATCAAGAAACTTCCCGTTGCGTTTTTATACTAATGAGTTTATAATTTAAACCATAAAGTTTAAACGAGGAGGCAACATGGCCGAGACCTGGAGGGACTTGGCACGGCGGGCCCAGGAGACCGCCGTCCTCAGGGCAGCCACGGAACTCATAGGAGAAAAGGGGTTCGCCTTCACCACCATGGACGAAATTGCGGAAAGGGCCGGGATATCCAAGGCCACCATCTACAAACTCTTCCCGTCCAAGGAAAACCTTCTTCTCCGGGTCCTTGAAGCCCTGAACGAAGAAATCGTCCGGGAGGTTAAGGAACTGCCCCGGGATAAATTCCCGGAGGCCTTTCCCAGACTCCTGGACCTGTTTTTGGCACAGGTGGAAAAAAGGCAGAATTTCGTGAAGATCCTGGCATCGGAAACCTTTTCCCACGGCCCCTTCCTCCGGGAAGGCCGAAGGGACCTCTATCGGAGGATCAGTGAAAACAGGAATTTTTACCGCCGCACCATAGAGGAAATCCTCCGTCAGGGGAAAAAGGACGGTTACATAAAGGAACCCCCGGGGATGGTCTCAGGCCTTGTGCTGGCCACCCTGAAGGGCGTGGTTTCGGAAATCCCCTTCTACCAGGAGGAAGAATTCAAAAGATTCCTTTCCTACACCAGGGAAAAGATACTTCAACTGGTGGGACTGGGAGGTGAAGTATGAAAAAAGGGATTTTGATTCTCATGGCCCTGCCGGTCCTCCTGTGGGGAAGGGTAAAGTTCAACCTGGAAGGGGCTGTATCCTACGCCCTGGCTCATTCGCCCTCCTACCTTCAGGCCTTGAAGGCCGTGGAGGCCCAAAGGGCCAGGGCCCGAAAGGCCACATCCCTCTTTCTCCCCCAGGTGAACCTCCAGGGACAGGACATCCTCAAGAAAAAACCTTTTACCGTGGAACTTCCTCCCCTCTTTCCCGGAGCACAGCCCAGAAAGGTGAGGATGGACTTTACCCGAAGATACCAGTTCGGCCTCAACCTGACCCAACCCCTTTTCACCAGCGGCAGGCTCTCCGCCGCCTATCGGTTAAACCAACTCCAACTCCGGACCGCGGAGATGGAACTTCTCCAGAAGAAACTCAACCTGGTTTACCAGGTAAAAAGAGCCTTTTACTCCATTTTGCTTGCGGAAAAAATGCTGGAAATTCAAAGGGAATCCTCCCGGATCGCCCGGGAGCACTACAAGCAGGTCAAGGCCCTTTACGAGGCCGGCTCGGCCACGAAATTTGAACTTCTCCAGGCCAGGGTCCGGTGGGAGAACACGAAGCCGGAACTCATGAGGGCGGAAAACGCCCTGAAATTAGCCCGTTTAAACTTCTCAGCCCTCCTGGGACTGGAGGAAGAATTTGAGGTGGAGGGAAGCCTTCCCTACATTCCCCTGGAAATTGACCTGAAAACCCTGGAAGAATTTGCCCTCTCCCACTCCCCCACCCTCCGGGCCTCCGTCTTTAGAACCCGGGCCGCCGCCCAGGGCATCAACCTGGCCAGGGCTCAATTCGGCCCCTCCATGGCCCTGGTTCTGGACTACAATTTCCGCTCGGAAAACTTCAACTTCCGGGCCAACAACTGGGAAGACTACTACACCCTGGCCCTTTCCTTTTCCATACCCCTTTTCTCAGGATTCTCCAGGGTGGAGGACCTCAGGGCAGCATCCAGCCAGTTCTACTCGGCAAAATACGGAGAGCAGGCTCTCCGGCAGGCGATAATATCAAAACTCCACGCCGCCTACCGCAGGGCAGAACTGGCCCGGGCCAGTTATCTCTCGGCCAGGGAAACGGTGGAAGAAGCCAGGGAAGGCGTAAGGCTCGCCAGGGTTAACTACAGGGAATCGCTAATCACTTCCCTGGAGGTGGATCAGGCCAGGCTCTCCCTGAAAATGGCCGAAATAAACATGTTCAACGCCCTTTACCAGTACAACGAAGCCCTGGCGGAAATAGAAAGCATAACGGGATATAAATTCGGAGGTGAAAAATGAGGTCCCTTAAACACCTGGTTTTGCCCCTTACCCTGATCTTTCTGGTCTTCTGCGGAGGCTCCCCCGGTCCCCGGGGCAGCGAAGGGGAAACGGGGGTGAAATTCAGGGTCAAAACCAGGAGGGTTCAATACCGGATGGTTCAAAAAACCCTCCGCCACACAGGCACCGTGGAAGCCTACAGAAAGAGGAGCATAGTTCCACGGATAAACGGAAGGATAAAGAGAATCCTGGTGGAGGAGGGCCAGATAGTCTCCAGGGGCCAGGTTCTGGTGGAACTGGACAGACAGCAGGCGGAAATTCAACTCCGCCAGGCCCAAGCAGGGCTGGAGGCGGCCAGGGTGAATTTTGAGGAAGCCAGGAGAAACTTTCTCCGGGCCCAAAAACTCCTGGAAGAAAGGGCCATCTCACGCCAGCGCTACGAAAAGGCGGAGATGGCCTTCAAGGCCGCCGGGGCCCGGCTAAAACAGGCCCGGGCATCGGTGGAGATGGCCAGGTTTCTTCTGGACTCCTCCAGGCTCAGGGCTCCCTTCTCCGGCGTAATTACCCGGAAACTGAAGGAAGAGGGAGATTTCGTAAATCCCGCCATGGCCGGATTCGGGGGAGGACCGGGAATCCTGGTCCTCATGAACTTTGAGAGGATAAAAGTTTATGTGGATGTGCCCTCTTCGGAGATAGCCCTGGTCAAGCCCGGGGCCCCCTCCCTGATACGCCGCGGGAAATTTACCCTCCAGGGCAAGGTTTTCTCCGTGGCCCAGGCCGCCGACCCCGCCTCCAGAACCTTCAGGGTGGGTGTTCTGGCGGAGAACAAGGACCTCCTTTTAAAACCCGGCACCGATGTGGAGGTTAGCATCGTAATCGCCCGAAGGAAGGCCCTGGCGGTTCCCCTGGCCTCACTGGTGGAAGGGAAATACATCTTCGTGGTGGAGGGGGAAACTGCCCACCGAAAAGAGGTTCTTACGGGTTTGAAGGGGGATCAATTCGTTGAAATACGCCAGGGGCTGAGGGAAGGGGAAAGGATTGTGGTGGAAGGACTTTTCGGCCTCTACGACGGGGCCAGGGTGGAGGAGGTAAAATGAGCATCCCTGCCTTTTCGGTCAAACGAAAGGTCACCATTACCATGCTGATCTTGATAATAGTGGCGGTGGGAGCCATATCCTACACCAAACTGGGGCTGGACCTCATGCCCAGCATAGAATACCCCACCCTCACGGTGATGACCTCCTACCCGGGAGCCTCCCCGGAGGATGTGGAACAACTGGTCACGGCCCCCCTGGAAGAAATAGTGTCCTCGGTCACCAGGGTCAAGGAGGTGAAGTCCATATCCCAGGAAGGCCTATCCATGATCACCGTGGAGTTTGAATGGGGAACCAACATGGATGCGGCGGCCCAGGACATAAGGGATAGGATTGCCCGGTTCAGGAAATTCATTCCCCAGGAGGCGGAAGACCCCATAGTCTACAAATTTAACATCTCCGATTTTCCCATCCTCTACTACGGGGTTAGCAGCAAAACCCTTTCCCAGTCCCGGTTAAAAAAACTCCTTGACGACCAGGTGGTGGAAAGGCTCTCCAGGCTTGATGGAGTGGCGGCGGTTCAGGTCCTCTCACCCAGAAAGAGAGAACTTCTCATAACCCCCAGCCTGGAGAAAATGGCGGCCTACGGGATAGGAGTGGACAGGATAGTTCAGGCCCTCAGGAGGGAAAACATAAATCAACCGGCGGGTTTCGTTATTTCGTCCCATCGGGAGAGAAACCTCAGGATAAAGGGCCAGTTTAACAGCCTGGATGAGGTGAAAGGGGTGGTGGTGGGAGTAACCCGGGAAGGAAGAACCGTTCACCTGGGGGATGTGGCCGAGGTGAGGTTCGGGGACTATCGGGAGCGGTCCACTTCCAGTATAAACGGGGAACCGGCGGTGGTGATGCTGGTGACCAAGACCTCCAGCGCCAACACGGTCCTGGTGGCCCGAAGGGTGAAGAAAACCCTGGGAGAACTCAGGAAAAGGTTGCCCGCCGATGTGGAATTCCACCTGGTGTTTGACCAGGAAAAGCCCATAACCCTTATGGCCATAAGAACCGTGGCCAACATCCTGGTGGGAGGGATCTTAGCGGTGGGCATCCTTTTCCTATTTCTGGGGAATTGGAGACCCACCCTGGTGATTTCCCTTTCCATCCCAATATCCATAATCTCAACCTTTATAGCCTTTTATGTGGCCGGCTACACCCTGAACCTCCTTACCCTGGGAGGACTGGCCCTGGGGGTGGGAATGCTGGTAGACAACGCGGTGGTGGTCATAGAAAACACCTACAGGCATTTTGAGGAAAAGGGGTTGTCCCCGGACCAGGCCTCGGTGGTGGGAACCGAGGAGGTAGCCATGGCCATAGCGGCCTCCACCTTCACCACCATCGCCGTCTTCTTCCCCATGGTATTCGCCGGAGGTATAACCGGCAAACTTTCCCGGGCCCTGGCCCTATCCATATCCTTTGCCCTTCTCTCCTCCCTTTTCGTGGCTTTAACCATAACCCCCATGTTGACCTCCGTCCTTTACAAGAAGGAGAGGAAAAAAGGTAAACTGACCCAGTTCGTGAGGAGGTTTTCGGACTCCTTCGTAAAGGGCAAGATGAGAAGGTCCTACGAAGGGGCCCTGAGATGGGCCCTGGCCCACCGAGGTCCCGTCCTGGGCGCCGTCCTCGTCCTCTTCATTCTCTCCTTCGGGGTTTTGAAAATCGTGGGGACGGAATTCATGCCCAAGGTGGACAGGGCCATCGTGGTCATGAAGATAAAGACTCCGGTGGGAACTCCCCTGGAAGTAACCGACAAACTGGCCAGGGAAGACGCCAAAATCCTCTCCTCCTTCCCCGAAACCATTTCGGTCCTGACCAGCGTGGGCGTAACCCAGGAGGGTGGCGTGGGAAGCGCCTCCTTTGAATTTTCACCCTCAGGCCCCCACGAAGCCATGCTTTGGGCGAAGGTAAAGTACAGGGAGGAAAGGGAGAGGTCCCTGGACGAAATACTGGAGGAGTTCCGCAGGAAGGTGCCCCGTTACAGGGGAGTGGAGAATCAGGTTCTGGACCTGGGCAGGATGATGACCGGGGGAGGTCTCTATCCGGTGGAGATAGAGGTTTACGGCAAGGACCTACAGGCCATCCACACCCTGGCCATGAGGGTAGCCAGGGTCCTCCGCAGCGTAAGGGGGATGAGGGATGTAAACCTCACCTATCAGGCAGGGAAGCCGGAGGTGGTTCTTCTGCCCCGCCGGGATGTAATATCCAGGCTGGGGCTTTCCACGGGATACATAGCCACCCTTCTCAATTACGCCACCACCGGCGAACTGGCCACCCGATTAAACTACCGGGGGGACAACTACGATGTCAGGGTCCAACTGCCGGAAGGGGAGAGGGAAAACCTGGAGGAAATATTGAAGTTCCCGGTGATCACCCCCCGGGGGGACAGGGTTTACCTCTCGGAACTGGTCAACACCAGGGAAAGAAGAGGACCCGTTAGGATATACCGCTCCTCCAAGGAGAGGGTGATTACCGTCCGGGCCAACATAGTGGGAAGGAGTTTGGGCCAGGCGGTGGGGGAGGCCATAAGAAAATTAAAACCCCTGGGAAAGAACCTTCCCCCGGGCTACTCCCTGGAAGTGGCAGGACAGTATAAAGACATGGTGGACGCCATAAAGACCATGATTCAGGTTTTCCTCCTGGCCGCCCTTTTAACCTACATGATAATGGCCGCAGAATTTGAACACCTTTCCCATCCCTTCGTCATAATGTTCACCGTTCCCCTGGCCATAATAGGGGTCTTCCTGGCCTTCCTCCTGGCCCGCAAGCCCCTCTCCCTGCCGGGGATGATGGGAATAGTTATGCTGGCGGGCATAGCGGTGAACAACGGGATCGTCATGGTGGACTACATTAACCAACTCATAAGACGAGGGCAGGATAAATACGAGGCGGTGGTGGAGGGGGCGGTGACCAGGCTGAGGCCCGTCCTCATAACCGCCCTTACCACGGTCTTCGGGACCCTTCCCATGGCAGTATCCCGAAGCACCGGCTCCGAAATGAGGGCTCCCATGGGATTGGCCATAGTGGGAGGGCTAACGGTGGCCACCTTTCTCACCCTCTTCGTGGTTCCTATAATCTACACCTATGTCAACAAAATAAGGCCCCGCTAAGACCCCATCAGCGGCGGAGGATCCGTTCCATCCTGGCTTTGTCCGCCGGGGAGATGTTCCTGCCCAGAAGTTTCAAATACTTCCGGGCGTATTCCCTGGCCTCCTTGAGTTTCCCCTCCTTCTCCAGGGCTATCGCCAGGTTGTAAGCGGCCAGGGCATACCAGGGGTTCTTTTCCAGGGCCTTTTTCCACAGTTCTATGGCCTTATCCCTCTTCCCCATGGCCTCGTAGCAATCGCCCAATCCGTTGTAAGCGGCGGCCAGGGAGGGGTCAAGGTCCAGGGCTTTCTGGAAGTACTTGGCGGCATCCTCGTAGATGCGCATGGAAAGGAACAGCGAGCCCAGATTGTTGTAAACCAGGGCGTAGTTGGGCTCCAGGGAAAGGGCCCTTTTGTAGGCCTGGAGGGCCTGATCGTAAAGCCCCGCCTTCCAATATGCGATCCCCAGATAATTCCAGGCCTCGGGGTCAAAGTCCACGATGGAAATGGCCTTTTTGAGGACCTTGATGGCCTCCTCCGGCCTGCCGGCTTCGGTGAGGGTCAGCCCGTAGAAGGTGTAAAAACTGTATTCCTTTATCCCCCTCTTTTCGCCCTCCCTGAAAACCTCCAGGGCCTTCCTTATGTCCCCCTTGGCCTTGTAAAAGGTGGCCAGGGTTACATAGGCCTGGGGGAAGTCGGGCCGTTTTTTAAGGACTTCCTCCTCCAGTTTTATAGCCTGGTCCAGTTTTCCTGCGGAGTAGAGTTTTATGGCCTTCAGATGAGCCAGGTGAATGGGAAGAAGGGTCTTCAGGTCGTCCTCCCGGGTGAATTTTTCCTTCCCCCTCACCCTTCCGGAAACATAGCCCAGGGAAAGAAGTTTCTCCATGTCTCCCCGGGATACCCCGGTGGCCTGGACCTTCCCCCTGGAATACTTATCCATTACCCGGGGAAGTTCCCTTTCCAGTTCCCGGGATTTAGGGGTTCCGTAAATGTTGTGCTCCTCGGAAAAATCCCTGGTGAGGTCGTAGGCCTCCTTTATGGGAAGGTCAATGAACTTGAACCGGTCCTTTATCAACCCCCGGAGGGGTGCCCATCCCCTGGAAAGGAAGGGGGAGAGGGATTCAAAATAGATCTCCTCGTCCTCCATCTTCTTGCCCCGAAGGGCCGGCACCAGCGAACGGCCCTGAACCTGAGAAGGAGGTTTCTCACCTATTATTTCGGCCACCGTAGGGAATATGTCCCAGTGGGCCACATAGGTATCCACCTTGCGGTGGGGAAAAATCCCGGGGGCGTAGAAAATGAGGGGTATGTGGATGGTGGAATTGTAGGCGAAGTATCCGTGGGTGGATTCCCCGTGATCCCCCAGGCCTTCGCCGTGGTCGGAAGTTATAACTACCAGGGTATTCTCCTCCAGTCCCTTTTCCTTTAAATACTCAAAAAGCCTCCCCAGTTGAGCGTCGGTGTAGGCTATCTCGCCGGAATAAAGATCGTCCTTGTACTGGCTGTCGTAGGGGGGAGGCGGATCGTAGGGCTGATGGGGATCAAAAACATGAACCCAGACGAAAAATCTCTTTCCCTGATTGGCGGAAAGCCACGCCAGGGCGGCATCTATCACCTTCTTAGCCTTCCTTTCCGGAAAGAAGAAGGTCCTCATGTTTTTGGAAGGATATTTTTCGTCGTACAGGTCAAAGCCCTGGGCGAGGCCGAACCTTGAATCCAGGGGAAAGGCTCCTATGAAGGCGGCGGTGGCATAGCCCCGGGCCTTGAGAAACTCCGCCATGGTCGTCAGTTTCTCGCTGGCCCTGAACCCGTAGTTGTCGTGGATGCCGTGGTATAAAGGAAGGGTTCCGGTGAGGATGGAGGTGTGGGAGGGAAGGGTCATGGGTACATGGGCAAAGGCATGGGTGAAGAGCACCCCCTTTTCCGCCAGGGCATCTATGTGGGGAGTTCTGGCAAAACCGGGATTGTAGCAACTCAGGTGGTCTGCCCTGAGGGTGTCTATGGTTATCAGAACCACATTGAGTTTTCTGTTCCCATGGCCCCCGCAGGAAAGGAAAAGGGAAACGGCCACCAAACCCACCAACAGAACAAGTATCCTTCTCATGCTTAAATTATACATCGGGGAGTTCCCTCAGGGCCCTGTCTATCCGGCGGATGACCTCATCCTTCCCCAGGACCTCCACCACATCAAAAATGGGCGGGGAAACCCTCTCCCCCAGAAGGGCTATCCGGAGGGGATGAATAAGTTTGCCGGCCTTTACCCCCATCTCTTCCGCCAGGGACCTCAGGACAGCCTCCGCCCTGGCGGCGTCCAGGGAATCCAGGTCAGCGTAGACCTGCCTCAACCTCCTGAGCCCCTCCCTGGCTCCTTCCTTCCAGTGTTTCTTCAGGGCATCCCCGGCGTATTCAAAATCGCTTCTCAAATACCTCTTTATCTTGGAGGCCATCTCCAGAAGGTCCCTGGACCGTTCCTTGACCAGGTCTATGACCCTGAAAACCCATTCTTTCCTTGCCTCCGCCTCCTCCCCGATCCCTTCCCTTTCAAGGAAAGGGAAAAGTTCAGGCCAGATTTCTTCGGCGGGGAGGGAGGAAAGAACCCGGGAGTTCAGCCAGGCCAGTTTGTCCAGATCAAAGACCGGGTTGGACTTTCTCACCCTATCTATGGAGAACCTCTCCACCAGTTCCTCCATGGTGTAGAAGTCCCTGTCTTCCCCCGGCGACCAACTCAACTGAGCCAGGAAGTTAATCATGGCCAAGGAAACAATCCCCTTCTCTTTAAAGGCCAGGACCGAGGTTTCCCCATGTCTCTTGCTCAACTTCTTCCTGTCCTTGCCCAGGATCAGGGGCAGGTGAGCAAAGCGGGGCGGCTCCCAGCCCAGGGCCCGGTAGAGAAGGATCTGCTTGGGGGTATTGGCTATGTGGTCTGCCCCCCTTATCACATGGGAAATCTTCATCAAGTGGTCGTCCACCACCACCGAGAGGTGATAGGTGGGGTAGCCATCCGATTTGAGAAGGACGAAATCTTCTATTTCGTCGTTTTTCACCGAAACCCTTCCCAGGATGAGGTCCTCAAACTCAGTAACCCCCGGAGGGACCAAAAACCTCACCGCCTTGGGCCTGCCTTCCCTCTCAAACCTCTCCTTCTCCTCTGGACTCAGGTGAAGACACCTTCTATCGTACTTCCACGCCTTCTTTCCGGAGGCCCTCCTCCTTTCCTCTATTTCCTCCCTGGTGCAATAGCAATGATACGCCTTACCCTCCTCTACGAGCCTCTCAGCCATCCTCCTGTAAAGTCTTAGTCTCCTGCTCTGATATGTGGGGCCCTCATCCCACTCAAGGCGGAGCCACCTCAGGGCCTGAAGAATCTCAAAACTCATTTCCTGGCTGGAGCGCTCCACATCGGTATCCTCAATTCTGAGGACGAATTTTCCGCCGTTTTTACGGGCGAAAAGCCAGTTGAAAAGGGCGGTCCTTGCTCCCCCCACATGAAGGTGACCGGTGGGGGAGGGGGCGAATCTAACTCTCACCATGTTCGTTCTCCTTTTCTATTCCCAAAATTTTCATCTTCCTGTGAAGATTGGATCGGTCAATGCCCAGGGCCTCGGCGGTCTTGGTTATGTTCCAATCGTGTTCCCGAAGTTTTCGGATTATAAACTCCCTTTCAAAGGACCTCGTGGCCTCCTGAAGGGAAGAAAGGCCGAAAAGCCTTCCCTCCATTCCCTCCCGGGGAAGTTGGAGGTCTCCCGGCATAAGAACACTTCCCTGCCTTTTCATTATCACGGCTCTCTCAACCGTGTTCTTGAGTTCCCTCACATTTCCAGGCCAGGGATAGGAGAGGAGGAGTTTCTCTGCGGAGGGGGAAAACTTAAGGTCCACCTTATTGTACTTCCTGGAGAATATTCCCAGGTAGTAGCGGGCTATGGGGATAATATCCTCGGGTCTTTCCCTGAGGGCCGGAATGTGTATGGGCAGAACATTTATTCTGTAAAAGAGGTCCCGGCGAAAATTTCCCCTCCTGACCTCCTCCTGAAGGTTCTTGTTGGTGGCGGCGATGAACCGGGTGTCTATTTCCACCACCTGGGTGGATCCCAGGGGCTCAAACCTCTGCTCCTCTATTACCCGCAGTATCTTCGCCTGGATCCTGAGGCTCATGTCCCCTATCTCATCCATGAAAAGGGTTCCTCCGTCGGCCATCTGGAGTTTTCCTTTCTTGTTTTTCACGGCGTTGGTAAAGGCCCCCCTTACATACCCGAAAAGTTCGCTTTCCATGAGGTCCTCCGGGATGGCGGAGCAGTTCAGGGGAACGAACCGGCCCCGGGACCTGGGGCTTTTTTCGTGGATAAGCCGGGCCACCAGTTCCTTGCCGGTCCCTGTCTCTCCGGTGATGAGAACGGTTCCATCGGTGGGGGCCACCTCATCCACCAGGCGGAGGACCTCCTGGGTTGCCCGGCTCTCACCCACGAACTCCACCCTCTCCCGGACGCTCAAAAGAACTTCGCGCTCCTCCCGGAGTTTTCTTTCGTTTAAAGCGTTCCTGGCCACCACTATTATTCTGTCCATGGTAAGAGGCTTTTCCAGAAAATCGTAGGCCCCCAATTTTATAGCCTCCACCGCATCGGGTATGGTCCCGTGGCCCGAGATCATAACCACATAGGGCCGGGGTTCCCTTTCCTTTACCTCCTTTAGCACCTCCAGACCATCCATGCCGGGCAACCGTATATCAAGGAACAGAAGTTCGTAAGCCCGCCTTTCCAGCATGGCCAAAGCCTCTTCCCCGGACTCCGCCAGATCCACATGGTAGCCTTCGTCTTCTAAAATTTCCTTCATAAGTTCCCTGATGGGCTCTTCGTCGTCCACCACTAAAATCCTTCCCCTTCTCAAATCGGCACCTCCAGTATAAATCTGGCTCCCCGGGGCTGGTTATCTTCCACATAAATTCTTCCGTTGTGCTCCCTTATTATGTGCATGGCAATGGAAAGGCCCAGCCCGGAACCTTCCTTCTTTTTGGAAAAATAAGGGGTAAAGATCCTCTCCTTATCCTGGTCCGGAATACCAGGTCCCGTATCGGATATTATAACCCTCCACACCCCCTTCTCCAGGTCAGCCTCTGCCTCTATAGTAATTTCATCGCCCTCCTCCACCGCCTCCACCGCATTGTTGAGTATGTTTCTTATGGCCCTTTTAATTTGATCCGGGTCAAAATAAAGGGTGGAGGGAAAATCCCTTTCTATTTTCAGGGAAAAATTTATTTCAGGATAGGTGGCTCTGTAGGCTTCGTAAAGTTCCCTCAACAGTTTTTTCAACGAATAGGGAATTTTCCTCATCTGGGGCATCCTGGCCATCTGGGAGAAATCTTCCGCCAGGGCCTTAATGGTAACCGCCTCCGAAAGTATTCTCCCGGCCTCCCGGTCTATTTCCTCGGGGGTAAACTTCCCGGAAGCCAATTTTGCCTTTATCCTCTGGGCCGCCAGGGTGATGGGGGTGAGGGGATTCTTTATTTCGTGGGCAATTCTGCGGGCCACCTCCCTCCATACCTCCATTTTCTGGGTGGTAATCACCGGGGTTATATCCTCCAGAACCGCTATGTAAGCCTGAACCTCCCCATCCCTTTTGATGGGAACCAGGTTGAGGATCAGATGTTTCGGGCTTCCACCCCGGGTGAGAACCACCTCCCTGGCCTCCAGGGTTTCTCCCCGGGCCACCGCTTCCTTCAGAAGTTTTTTCAAACCCTCGTCCTCTACGGCCTCATCCAGGGGAAGGCCCACCTTTCCCTCCAGCCCCAGAAGGGAAACCGCCGAGGGATTGGCGGATATTATTTTTCCATCCCTGGAGATTTCTATGACTCCGGGGTTTATGGTATCAAGAAGAACCTCTATGTAGTTCTTCCTGGCTTCAATTTCCCGCCTCTGTTTTTTCAATTCCTCCACCATGCGGTTGAAGGCCTGAACCAGTAGCCCCATTTCGTCCTCTCCCCGGGCCTCCAGTTTCACGGAGAAATCCCCCCGGGAAAGTTTTTCGGTGGCCCCCAGGAGTTCTTCCACCGGCCTGGTTATGTTTTTGGCTATTTGGAGTCCCACCCAGGAGGCGGAAAAGAGAATGAGAAGGGAAAGCAGCAAAAGGAAAAGAATGTATGTGGTCTTCATGGGATTTCTCAGGAGTTTAACCTCCCGGTAGCGGGTAACCACGGATTTTAAAAGGGCCACCTTCTGGGAAATGCTCTGGGGGAAAAACTTTCCCACGGCCACCACGAATCTCCCCTGCCCCCGGGGAGCCACGCACCTGATGAGATCCCCCTTCTCCATGGTGTCCACCACGCACTGAGACTCCCCGATGAGGCCCTTTTTAACGGTGAGGGGAGGAAGGTCCCTGTAGTCGTGGAGGGGCAGGGACGGATTCAGCAAGGTGAAGACCTCCTCCTCTCCGGAATAAATACCCACCAGGTCTATGTTGTATTCAATCATCCTGGACCTCACCCTGGAGAAAAGGGTTTTGAAGTCCTCGTCCCCCTGGATCTCCTTCCGGATAAGTTTGGCGTAGTGAAGCAGGTGGGGTTTCCATATTTCGTAGAAATCCCGGGATAATTCGTCTATGTCCTCCATTATGGTGTCCATGGGGGTTTTAAACCAACTTTCCACGGATCGGCCTATTATGTCGGAGGCGAAGAAAAAAATCATTATGGTGGGCACCAGGGTAAAGAGGAAAAAGAACATCACCAGTTTGGTTTTCAGTTTGGCCCCCAGGACCATCCTTCTTCTTTCCAGGTAAAGTTTGAAGAAGTTTCGCCCCAGGACGAAGGCCAGAACGAGGAAGAGAATGATGACTATGTTCCAGAGGAAAAAGAGAAGGAGGGTCTCAGAGGGCCCGGCGCTGGGGGAGATTTTGGATATGTAAACCTCTATGGCAAACAGAAGGGCAAAAACCCCCAGGATTATCCCTGCCGAGAGCAGAACCTTTCTCTTAAACACGAGGAAATTATAACATTTAGCAACTGCCGAGGAGATTCAGAACAAAGAGGTGAATGGAATCCCAGGGGGAATAACCCATTTTCACCCTCCAGTCCAGGTCAAAAATCTCCCCGGAGAGGTCCTTCCGGCATATCCTCTTTATCATGTAATTGAGGCTGCCCACCACCAGTTGGGGGGCCTGCCCCCTCCTCTTGAGGTCCTCCAGCACCTCCCAGGCCCTGGGGTAATCCCGATTGGCCAGGGCCACCTCCAGTTCCCACACGGGATATTCCCTGAGGGGGGCCACCGTCTCTTCCACATGGGAAAGAAGAATCCTCTCGTCAGGAAAATGCTTCAGTTTTTCCACCTCGGCCCACAGGGCCAGGGTATCCTCCCCCAGGGTTTTCACCAGGTAAAAGAGGGCATCGTCGGCTATTTCCTTCCCTGACCTGGCCAATTCCTCCCTCACCAGTGCCGCCCTTTCCCTTTCGTAAAGGGCCTTGTAATATTCCATCCTGCAAGGGAGTTCTTTAAGTAGCCGTTTAAGTTCGCTCTTTTCGGAATACTCGGAGGAGATGACGGCTCCTGTGCGGATCACCTCCTTTATCGTGTCCCTATCCTCCTTCCTGACCTTCTCTTCCCTGCCCTGGAGTATCCTTATCCCCACCAGGGAGGATGAAAAAAGGGATGGATGTTTTACTTCCTCCAGGATGTCAGCCCAACTGGTCTCAAAGAGGTAAAAAACCCTTCCCCTGGCCAGGGCCTTGAATCTCTTCCAGCGCCCCAGCGAATCCGGTCCGTAAAGATAAGTGCTCTTAGAATCCCTCAAGGATGGTGCTCACCACTGACCTTGCAAACTCTCTGGCTATTCTATCTATGGCATCGCTCTGGAGGGAAAGAAAATTTACTCCCCGGGAACCCTGGGCCTGGTATTCGTCCCGGAAGGTGTAGGAGGAACTCTGGAATATTACCCTGTCGGTTTTAAGGTCCCTGAGATAAAACCTGCCGGTTATGACTATGGAAAACCTCCTCCCCTCACCGCCGGTGGTTATGCCCACGGGCACCATCCGGAAGGCCACTATGGTCCCCAGGAGTTCAGCATCCGCCGCCTCCTCCCGGTCCACCACCTTCTTTCCCCTTTTTATCATCTCCTCCCGGATGGCGGCGGTGAAAAAACTCTCCACCTCGGGGCGGGCCGTCATGTTCTTTATGGGTGGAATGTAAATCTTCTTTATGTAAGGGGGCAGAGTGGTCCCGGTCCCCGCCAGGTGATACCCGCATCCCACCAGGAGGGGGAGGAGTAGAACCAGAGCAGTTTTCTTCATTTCACCTGGATGCTGTAAATCTTTCCCGGCACATAAACTTCCTTGACCACTTCCTTTCCCTCAAGAAACTTCCTTACCCTTTCCGAGGAGTGGACTCTTTTTTTAACTTCTTCCCTGGGAAGATCCCTGGGAATTTTTATCTTATCCCTTACCTTCCCGTTTATCTGAACCACCACCGTGGCCTCTTCCTCTTCCATGAGCGCCGGGTCGTAGGAAGGCCAGGGAGCCCTGGTGATGAATCCCTCTCCCCCCACGGCCTCCCAAACTTCCTCCGCCAGGTGGGGGGTGAAGGGGGAGATGAGGTGGAGCATGGACAGGAGGGCCTCCCTTAACACTGCCTTCCCCCCGGGAGTTTTCCTGAGTTCTTCCTCCCTTTCGGTGAGGAAGTTGTAAAACTCCATCAGGGAGGCTATGGCCGTATTAAAATGCATTCTATCCTGGATTTCCTCGGTGACCTTTTTTATGGTCCTGTGGGTGGCCCGCCGGAGTTCGGGGTAATCCCCCGGGGAGAGCTCAAGGCTCTCCCGCATCACATCCAGGTTCCTCTGGAAGAGGGACCAGAGTTTTTTGACGAAGCGGTAGGCCCCCTCTATGCCGGCATTGGACCACTCCAGGTCCCTCTCCGGCGGAGCGGCAAAGAGGATAAAGAGCCTAACGGCGTCGGCCCCGTATTTCTTTATCATTTCGTCGGGCTCCACCACATTTCCCAGGGACTTACTCATTTTCCTCCCGTCCTTAAGGACCATTCCCTGGGTGAGCAACCGGGGAAACGGCTCCGAAAACCCGATGAGGCCTATGTCCCTGATGAATTTGGTGAAGAACCTGGCGTATATCAGGTGGAGGATGGCGTGCTCCACCCCGCCTATGTATATTTCAGGGGGGGCCCAAAACTCGGCCTTTTCCCTCTCAAAGGGAGCCCTATCGTTGTGGGGATCTGCGTAGCGAAGGAAATACCATGAGGAGTCAAAAAAGGTGTCCATGGTGTCGGTTTCCCGATGGGCAGGCCCGCCGCACCGGGGGCAGGTGGTGTGGACGAAGGACGGGGAGGTCTTCAGGGGATTCCCCTCCCCGGTAAACTTCACATCCTTGGGAAGTTCCACCGGCAACTGGTCCTCCGGCACGGGAACTATCCCGCATTTTTCACAGTAAACCACCGGAATAGGGGTCCCCCAGTAGCGCTGACGGGAAATTCCCCAGTCCCTTATCCTGTAGGAAACGGCCTTGTTTCCGAACTGCTGGTCCTCGGCGAAGGCCACCATCCGCCTTATGGCCTCGTCGCTTTTCAGCCCGGTGTATCCGGAGGAATTTACCAGAACCCCCTTTTCTTCAAAGGCCTCCTGAAGGGGAAGTTCCAGTTTTCCATCCTCGGGCATGATAACCACCTTTATGGGGAGGTTGTATTTTTTTGCGAACTCAAAATCCCTCTGGTCGTGGGCAGGCACCGCCATTATGGCGCCGGTGCCGTATTCCATTAAGACATAATCCCCTATCCATATGGGGATCCTTTCCCGGTTGAAGGGGTTTATGGCGTAGGCCCCGGTGAATATTCCCTCCTTCTCCGGCTCCTCATCCCTTTCCTTTTTGAGAACCCTCATCTGCCTTATCTTGCGATAGCACCACTCCAGGATTTCATCCCTCCGGGGATTGTCCTTCACCAGGTCCTCTATCAGGGGGTGCTCCGGGGAGAGAACCAGGTATGTGGCTCCGTAAATGGTATCCAGGCGGGTGGTGAAAATCCTTATTTTTTTGTCCAACCCCTCCACGGGAAAATCTATCTCCACCCCCTCTCCCCGACCTATCCAGTTCTTCTGCATGGTGAGGACCTTCTCAGGCCACTTTCCCTGGAGGACTTCGTGTCCCTCCAAGAGTTCCTGGGCGTAATCCCTTATCTTGAGAAACCACTGTTTGAGGCGGCGGGGCTCTACCGGGGTTCCGCACCTCCAGCACTTGCCGTCCTTAACCTGCTCGTTGGCCAGGACCGTCTTGCACCTGGGGCACCAGTTTACCCATTCCTCCTTTCTGTAGGCCAGACCCTTTTCCAGCATTTTCAAGAAAAACCACTGGTTCCACCGATAGTATTCCGGATCGCAGGTGGCCACCTCCCTGTCCCAGTCGTAACTTATCCCCAAACTCTTGAGTTGTTTTTTCATCCGCTCTATGTTTTCCCGGGTCCACTTTTCCGGTTCCACCCCGTGCTGGATGGCGGCGTTTTCCGCAGGAAGACCCAGGGCATCCCAGCCTATGGGATGGAGGACATTGTATCCCCTCTTCATGTAATAGCGGGCCACCACATCCCCTATGGCGTAGTTCCGCACATGGCCCATGTGTAGTTTCCCCGAAGGATAGGGAAACATCTCCAGAACATAGTATTTTTTGCCCTTGAAGTCCTCGGCGCGAAAAACCTTCTTCTTATCCCACCGCTCCTGCCACTTCTTCTCTATCTCAGAAAAATTGAACTGCATGGACAACCTCCCGGGAATTTAAATGATATTATACCCCAAGGGGAAACCAAGTAAAGGCCTTAACTCCCCCAGCCCAATTTTTCCCTTAGCATCTGGTAATAACTCCTGCCGGAGGGCCTCACCAGCAGGAGTTTTTCCCGGGCTTCCCCTATGGAAACCCTGTCCCCTTCGTCCATGGCCCCTCCCCTCTGACCGTCCAGGGTAAGGTAAACCTCCTCTCCGCTTACCAGACTCAGCCTCACCCGGGACGAGGAGGGTATAACGATGGGCCTCTGGGTCAGGGCGTGGGGACAGATGGGGGTTAGTATGATGGCGGAAACCTGGGGGTTTATAATGGGTCCCCCGGCGGACAGATTGTACCCCGTGGAACCCGTGGGGGTTGAAACTATTATTCCGTCGGCCCTTATCTTTGAAATCTCCGTCCCGTCCACGCAAACCCTTACCGAGATCATCCTGGCCAGGGCGCTTTTGTTTATCACGGCGTCGTTCAGGACCAGGTGGGAGGCCCCCTTGAACTCCACCTCCAGCATCTGCCGCTGCTCCACCATAGCCCTTCCCTCTAAAAACTCCTCCAGGGCCTCCTCCAGTTCGTCCTTTTTTATTTCCGTCAGAAAGCCCAAAAACCCCAGGTTCACACCCAGAAGCGGGATTCCAGCCCGGGCAGAGGCCTCCGCCACCGAAAGCAAGGTCCCATCGCCCCCCAGCACCACCAGAAAATCCACATGGAAGGGCAATTCCCTCCTGGGGTATTTCCCTTCAAAGGCCCCCATCCTTCCCCGCAGGTCCCTTTCCAGGAGCACCTCCACCCCCTTTCCCTGAAGGAAGGAAACTGCCCTGCGGAGATAAAAATCAAGGTCCTCGGCGTGACCCTTAGCGACTATCCCTGCCTTCACGGAGTTTCTCCTTTAAGACTTTCTCCTCGTCTATTCCCGGAGGCCTTCTCCTGAAGAGAACGAAAACCTCCTGATTTCCCTCCTTTCCCGGTATGGGAAGGCTTATACCCTGGGGATAAAACCCCATTTCTCGGGCCCTTCTACAGAACTCCCGGACCACTTCAATTATAACATTGCGATCCCTTATAATCCCTCCCCTTCCCACCTTTCCTCTGCCGGCCTCAAATTGGGGTTTAACCAGAACCAGAAGGGGCACATCCCCCAGGAATGCAGAAAGGGGTTCCAGAATCTTTAAGGCTGAGATGAAGGAAACATCCACGGTAACCAGGTCCGGAGGTTCCGGGATATCTTCCCGGGTCATATACCTGGCGTTCATCTTTACCGGCACTACTTCTTCCCTTTTCCTCAACTTCCAGTGGAGTTGTCTGGGGTCCACATCTATGGCGTAAACCTTCCGGGCACCGTGCTCCAGGAGACAGTGGGTGAAGCCCCCGGTGGAGGCCCCTATGTCCCAGCAGAGGAACCCCCGGGGATTCAAATTAAACTCCTCCAGGGCCTTCTCCAGTTTGAGGCCTCCCCGACTCACATACCGGGGTCTGGCCTTCAAAATTAACCGGGTATCCTCATCTATCTTCTGGGATGGCTTCTCTATTCTGAAGTGGGGAGTGTAAACCTCTCCGGCGTTTATGAGGGCCCTGGCCTTCTCCCTGCTTTCCACCAGCCCCTTTTCCACCAGAAGGACATCAGCCCTTTTTTTTGCCATGGAGGAATTCCTCTGCCCGGCGGGCAATGCCCGGGGCGTCAAGGCCCAGTTCTCGCAGGAGTTCTTCCCTCCCTCCGTGGGGAATCAGGGTGGAGGGCACTCCTATCCTGGAAAACCGCACATCCACCCCCCGGCGGTCCAGGGCTTCCCTCACGGCGGAGCCGAAGCCTCCGTCCACCACCCCCTCCTCCAGGGTGATAACCGCATGGTGCTCCCTGGCCAGGGAAGTTATGAGGTCCTCGTCCAGGGGTTTTACGAACCTGGCGTTGACCACCGTGGGGTTTATACCCCGGGCGGCCAGGGCCTCCGCCGCCTCCAGGGTTGGGCGGACCATGGTTCCTATGGCCACCATGAGCAGGTCTTTACCCCTGCGGAGAACCTCCCCCTTTCCTATGGGGAGGTTTTTGAGTTCTTCGTCAAGTTCCACCCCGTAAACCATGTCCCTGGGATAGCGCAGGGTGGATGGCCCTGGATAATAGACCGAAGTGTAGAGCATGTGCCTGAGTTCGTTTTCGTCCGCCGGCGCCATTATCACGAAATTGGGGAAAATCCGAATGTAGGCCATGTCAAAGATTCCCTGGTGGGTGGGGCCGTCGCCCCCCACAACCCCGGCCCGGTCTATCCCTATGGTCACCTGAAGGTTCATTATGGCAAGATCGTGGTAAAGCATGTCGTAGGCCCTCTGAAGGAAGGTAGAATAAATGGCCGCCACCGGCAGAAGTCCCTCCCTGGAAAGACCGGCGGCAAAGAGGACGGCGTGCTGTTCGGCTATCCCCACATCAAAAAACCGGCGGGGAAACCTTTCCTTGAACTCAATCAGTCCGGTGCCCTCGGGCATGGCGGCGGTTATGGCGATTATCCTCTCGTCCTTCTCCGCCATCTCCATGAGGGTTCTGGAAAAAATCTGGGAGAAGGAGGGCCTGGGCTTTTTCTTGAACTCTCCGGTTTTTATGTCAAATTTAGGGGAGGAATGAAATAGGTTAGCGGATTTTTCAGCGGGTTTGTATCCCTTGCCTTTTTTGGTAACCACATGGAGGAGAACGGGATACTCGTATTGTTTGGCATCCTCCAGGGCCTTCTTCAGGTGCCTTATGGAATGACCGCTTATGGGGCCCATGTATTTTATTCCCAACTGTTCAAACAGCATTCCCGGCACGAAGAGTTTTTTGAGTTTGTCCTCCAGGGCCCTCCCCACCTCTATCATCTTCCTCCCCCCGGGGAGATGCTCCAGGAGTCCCGCCACCTGCTCCTTCATCTTCAGGTAGAACTGGCCGGAAATTATGTAGTTCAGGTAGCCTGACAGGGCTCCCACATTGGGGGAAATGCTGTATTTGTTGTCGTTGAGGATTATGATGAGCCTTTTTTTGAGGAAGCCAATCTGGTTCAGGGCCTCCAGGGCCACCCCTCCGGTGAGGGAGCCGTCACCCACCACCGCCGCCACATGGAAGTCTTCCCCCTTCAGATCCCGGGCGGTGGCCATGCCCAGGGCCACCGACAGGGCCGTGGAGGCGTGCCCTGCTCCGTATATGTCGTAGGGGCTTTCCTCCGGGGTGGTGAAACCGCTGAGGCCTCCCCTCTGACGGAGGGTGGGAAACAAATCCCTTCTTCCGGTTATTATCTTATGGGTGTAGGTCTGATGCCCTACATCCCAGATTATCTTGTCCCGGGGCAGGTCAAAAACCAGGTGGAGGGCCAGGGTAAGTTCCACCGTTCCCAGGTTGGAGGAGAGATGTCCTCCGGTCCTGGAGACCACCTCTATTAGCATTTTCCGGATCTCCACCGCCAGACGGTTCAATTCCTCCCAGGAGAGGCCCCGGAGGTCCCGGGGCGAGTTTATCCTCTGGAGGATGCTCTCTCCAGCGTGTTTTCCGCCAGCCATCTTATTACCTTCCTTCCTGGAAATTCTTCCGCCTTCCTCACCACCCCCTCAAAATACTCCTGAGCCAGGGCTCTGGATTTTTCCATACCCAAGATTTTAACCACATTGGGCTCTTCCCCACAAGTTTCGCTGTCCAGTATGTCGTCCACGGTTTGAAAAAGGAGGCCCATTTCCCTTCCCAGGACGGCCCCCCTTTCCATAAGGTCCCTCCTACCCGAGGCAAGAAGCCCCAGGAGGAAGGAAGATTCCATAAGCCTTGCCGTTTTGCGAAGGTGAATTTCACGGATTTCCTCCATGCTCCTGGCCCCCTGAAGATCCAGTATCTGTCCCCCCGCCACCCCGTCCATTCCCCCGGCCCTGGCCAGCAGGGCCACCGCCTCACCTCCCAGCCTGGAGGCGTATTCAAAGGCCAGGCAGAGAAGGGCATCGCCCACCATCACCGCCACGCCCTCGCCGAATTTTACATGGGCCGCCGGCTTTCCCCGCCTCACCTTTCCGTTGTCCACCGCCGGGAGGTCGTCGTGGACCAGGGAGGAGGCGTGGAGTATCTCCACCGCCGCCGAGGCCCATAGAACCTCCGGAGAAACCAGGGGATAGGCCCCGGCGTAAACCATGGTGGGCCTTATCATCTTTCCCGGGGGCAGGAGGGGATAGGAAAGATAGGGGTCCTTCACCTCCCTACTCAGGACTTCCTCCACCCTCCGGCGGAACTCCTTTACCTCGTCCTCAACCTTCATCCGCTTCGGTCCTGTGCTTGAACTCTTCGGTCTTGAACCCTTCCTCGGTCTCCATTAACTTCTCCACCCTCATCTCTATTTCCTCAAGTTTCGCCTTGAGGGCCCTGGCCAGTTTTATCCCCTCCTCGTAGAGGGAAATGGCCTCCTCCAGGGGGACCTCGCCGGACTCCAGTTTCCCCACGATTTCCTCCAGCCTCTTTAAACCCTCTTCAAACTTTATCTCCATCTAAACCTCCTTTCCCAGCAGGAGTTTCACCCTCTTAAGTATAACATCCGGCTGACCCGGGCTTTTCTCTATCTGCCTTAGTTGGGGTTTGCTCAGTTCTCCCAGGATCCTCAACACCAAGGGGACGGGGGAATTCCGGGAGATGGCTATTTTAAACTTCACCTCCGGACGAAGTCCCCATTTGGTCCTGTGGTAGAGGTAATTGTAAAACTCCGGGGGAAGGTTTCCCCGATCCAGGAGCCTGAGCACAGAGGCCAGGGTCAGGGAGGGATTCTGAAGGAAGGCCCCCAGAACATCCATGTCCTTTTCCTGGAGCATGAGAAAATGAGCGTTGGGGGGAAGCCTCCGGGCCAGGGATATCCTCAAGCCCTTGGGATATTTTTTCATTCCCTCGGCCAGGGCCGCCACCGCCTTCTTCTTTACCTGGGGTTTAGCCCCCGGGTTTTTCGCCACCTCCAGGAGTTCCCCAGGAAGAAGATGAGGAAGAAGGTCCAGGGCCAGATGAAGGGGAACATTGGGATGGCTTACCAGAAGAACCTTAAACCTCCCCTTGCCCATAAGTTCCCTGTCCCGGGAGAGTTGCTCCAGCAGGGATGGGTCCAGGGCCCTGTTCTTCAGAAGGAGAAAGGCGTGCTCCCCGGAAAAATCCGGATGGTTGAACCCCTCCCACTGCTTCCGGGGGGAAGGCGAAAGCAACAGAGACCTTAAATCCTCTACCATCCGGTGAATATTATAACCCCCGCCACCACCATCCAGAGGAGGAGGTTTACTTGAAAGGGCCTATCTTTAAGTATGACCTCCATGGGGTCCTCCCCCATGTTCTCGCTGTAGGCGAGGAAAAGATACCTCAGTATTCCGTAGAGGACGAAGGGGGTAGTCAGGTAGAGGTGCTCGCCCAGTTTGTGGCGGATCTCCGGAGTTAGAGTGTAGATTATGTAGGAAAGCACCGTAACTGCGGAAATTATGGTGATGAACTGCTCCAGGAAGGGCAGGGGATACCTCAGGAGGGTCTGCCGGGAAACATCTTCCATTTTAACCAGTTCCTGCCTCCGCTTTACCGTGGCCAGGAAAAGGGCCAGGAGAAAGGTCACGGCGAAGAGCCACGGGGACAGATAAATTCCGGAGGCCAGCCCGCCGGCAGCCTCCCTCAGGTCAAAGCCCAGGGCCACCACGAAAACATCCAGGATCACCACCTTCTTCAGGGAGGAGGAGTAGAGGAAGTTCAGAAGGAAGTAAAAGAGCATGACGAAGAACACCGGCCTCCTCCACAGGAAGGCCAAGGCCAGGGAAAGACCCGCCAGAAACAGGGCCCCCACCAGGGCCGGGTAGGCAGGAAGTTGGCCCGAGGCTATGGGCCTGTGCCTCTTCACCGGGTGGCGGCGGTCCTCCTCCCGGTCAAAAAAATCGTTTATTATGTAGATGGAGGAAGACAGGATACAGAAAAGGACGAAAACGAAAAACGCCTCCCGGGCCACCCTTTCCTGAAAAATCTCCTTGGAAAACACCGCCGGGGCGAAGACGAAAACATTTTTTACCCACTGGTGGGGCCTCATGGCCCGAAGGAAGAGAAGGACCTTTCTCATCAGTGGGAGAAATCCAGAAATCCGGCGTCCATCAGTATTTCTATAAAGCGGCGCCGGGGATCCGGGGCGTGGAGGATCTCCCGACCCACCACTATGAAATCTGCGCCGGACTGGAAGGCCTCGTAAGGGGTGGCCACCCTTTTCTGGTCTCCCTTTTCCTCTGCCAGTCTTATGCCCGGAACCACCTTCAAAAGTTTGAAATCCTTAAGGAGCATAAGTTCCTGGGCAGAGCAGACGACGCCGTCGCCTCCCCCCGCCTCCACCACGCCGGCCAGGGCCTTAACCCCTTCCTCCACCGAAGCAATACCCATGGCTTTTACATCCTCGGAGGAAAGGCTCGTTAAAAGGGTAACCCCCAGGATTATGGTGTCCTTTCCCATTTCCTCCCGCAGGGCCCGGGCCCGGACAAAGGCCTCCTTGCCGCTGACGGCGTGGATGGTGGTCATGTAGGGGCTGTATTTGAAAATCTCCCGCAGGGCCGCCTCCACGGCGGAGGGAATGTCCCCCAGTTTCAGGTCCAGAAAGACCTTCTTGCCTTTGCCCTCCAGGAATTTGAGGGCCTTAAAACCCTCCCTGGCAAAAAGCCTCCACCCCACCTTGTAGACATAGGCCTCCGGGAAAATAAACCTTTCCGCCTCCTCCAGACTGTCCACATCCAGCGCCACTATAACCCTTCTATACACCTTCAAACCTCCCTATGATTTCGTTGAAATTATTATAACCTTCCTGCTGAAGAAGGGAAACTGCCTCCTCAAGAATTCTCTCTGCGGCGGAGGGTTCCCTGAGGTTTATGGAACCTATCTGGACTGCCCGGGCCCCCACCAGCAGAAATTCAAGAACATCCTCGCCGCTGGCTATCCCCCCTATACCCACCACATCCACATCCACGGAGGAGGCCACGGTGTAAACTGCCCTCAGGGCCAGGGGTTTTATGGCAGGGCCCGACAGGCCGGCGAAAAGGGTGGAGAGGCGGCTCCTCCTGGTTCTGAAATCCACGGCCATACCAAGATAGGTGTTCACCAGGGAAACCGCATCCGCCCCGGCCTCCCGGCAGGCGGAGGCCACTTCCACCAGGGCAGAGGTGTTGGGGGTAAGTTTTGCCCAGAGGGGTTTGTGGGTAAGACCCCTGGCCCCCTTCACTATTTCGTAGGACCACTGGGGCCACATGGCCGGGCACCGTCCCCCCTCCCGGACATTGGGGCAGGACAGGTTGAGTTCAAAGCCGGCCACGGCATCAAACCCCTGGAGGTAATCCACCACCCTCAAATATTCCTCGTCTTCCTCGCCGCAGGCGTTTACTATTATCCGGGTGTCGTATTTTTCCAGCCGGGGCAAATACTCCCGGGCGAATTTTTCCATCCCCACGCCCTGGAGACCGATGGTGTTGAGGAGTCCGCAGGGGGTTTCCCATACCCGGGGGGGCGGGTTTCCCTCCCTCTCGTAGGGATAAAGCCCCTTTACCACCACTGCCCCCACCCGGTTAAGGTCCAGAAAGGGGGCGAGTTCCACCCCGTAGCCTGCGGTCCCGGAGGCCAGAATTATGGGGTTTTTAAGGTCCAGCCCCCCAACCTTCACCCTTGTGTCCATATTATCTCCTCTCCTTTGAAAACAGGGCCCTCCACGCAGGCCCTTACCATCCTTTCCCTTCCTTCTCTCATCACCTTCACCGCACAACCGAAGCAGGCCCCAAATCCACAGGCCATCCTGGTCTCCAGGGAAAATTCCGCCTTACCGGGGTAAACCCTGTGGAACTCCCTCATCATGGCCCAGGGTCCGGAAACATAGGCCATGTGGAATTCCCCCGGCGGGATGTGCCGGGTCAAGAGGCCCTTTTTCCCCAGGGAGCCGTCCTCCGTCACCACCACCACTTCCCTGGCCCTCTCTTGAAGGTGTGGAAAGGCATCCAGGAAAACCTCCCGCCGGGTCCGGGCCCCGTAAACGAGGGTGTAGCCGGAAAGGCGGGAGGCTAAAAATACCAGAGGAACTATGCCGGAGCCTCCTCCCGCCAGCAGTGCTCTACCCTGGATCGGGGAGAAACCTTTGCCCAGGGGGGTCACCAGCGATATTTTCTCACCCCTTCTCCTGCGGGAAAGCATGGCGGTACCCCGACCCACGATTTTCACCAGAAAAATCAGGGCATCCCTCTCCTGCATGGCGATGCCGAAGGGCCTTCCCAAAAAGGGTTCCAGGGAGGAGGAAACCGAAACCATGGCGAACTGACCTGGCTCCGCCGGAGGAAAATCCCCCCCTATTTTCAGGAGGAAAAAATCCTGGCTCAGACGCCGGTTTTCCAGAACCTCCCCGGGGACGACCTTCATTTTCTGGAAGTTATCTGAACCGGCTCCGGAAGGCTCAGGGCAATGGGCTGCTGGGTCCGGTCCCTGAGGGTGGCGGAAACTATGCTCACCTCCCCCTGATCTCCCTTAAGTTTGAACTTCAACACCGCCAGTTGACCTATCTTTACCGTGGCATCCCCCTTTATGGTGAAGCCCACCAGAACCCTGTGGTCCTCCTTGTTCTTCAAAAAGGACTGGTTGTCCAGGAAAGCCCCGGGAATCACATCCTCCAGTTCCAGTTCCGGGGAAAACTCTATGACCACCTCCCCGGACTTTATGGGCTCTCCCCTGTAGGTCAGGGAGAGGGAGAAAGTGGAGCCGCTGGAGACGAAAACCCTCTTGGGAAAGAGGTTGAGTACAGACCCCTTGTCCCCCTTAATTTTGCTGGCGGGTGGCTGGTTGATGGAGGCCGGGGTTTTCTCCTTCTTTCCCTCAAGTTTTAAGCCCCGACCCTCGGAGGTGATTATGGCCTTTTCTTCCTCCCGGGTGGGTTCCACATAGTTAACTATGTAGGGGGTTATCGCTATGACCACATCGGTCTGCTCCTTCCTTGTTTCCGCGTTGGAGAAAAGCCAACCCAGAACCGGTATTTTTGAGAAAAAGGGAGGGGACTTAACCGTTTCCGTCTCCTGGTTTCGGAAAAGGCCGGCTATGATGACCGTTTCGCCCCCCCTTACCCGGGCCGTCATCTCCACCTCCCGGTTGCCCAGGACCGGAAGGTTGTTGTAACCGGTCCCGGCGATGGAGGAAACCTCAATTTTTATCTTGAGGGTAACCTCGTCCTTGGAATTTATCCTGGGTTCCATTTCCATTATTATTCCCACATCCTGATACTGGAAGGAGGTTACCGGCTGGATGCTCAAACCACCGGCGGCGATGGGGGAAAAGGTGGTCTGGGGAATGGGAACCTTGTTGCCGATTTTCAGGGTAACCTTGTCCCCGTCTATGCCCCTGAGGAGGGGTCTCGCCATTACCCGGGTCTGGGTGTTGGTCTCAAGAAACCTCAAATAGGCGGTGGGCATTATAACGGCTATATCGTCTCCGGTAAGGTTCCTCAGGGTGTTGAGGGTAACGGTGGGTGAGGTATCGCCTCCCTCCTCATCGCCGGTGGTTCCTCCCATGGAAACCTCAGCCCCTATGGCGTACTGGGTGAGGTCCAGCCCTGCCTGCATAAGTTTGGAGCGGTTAACCTCCAGGATCTCCGCCTGGATTATAACCTCCCCCTTGGGCCTATCCAGCCTTTCTATCAGTTGGGCTATGTACTCTATTTGCTCATCGGTGCCCTTCACTATGACGGCGTTGAGGTTGTTATCGTAGGAAATGGTTATGGCCCTCCTCATCCTTGAAATCACCATGGTAGCCAGGGCCATCCTTATGCTCTTTACATCGGAATACCTCAGGTAAAATATCTTGACCTTCTTGGCCAGGTACTGTTCCCTCTTCTGGGGTGTATCCGGAATTATCAGGTAGTTTTTATCGTCAATTTTGTAGTAAAAATTCTGGGTGGAGGCGCACAGCAACCTCAGAGCATCCTCAAAATCCACATTTTCCATGGAAATGGAATACCTGATGTTGCGGAACCCCTCGTCAAATATCAGGTTAACCCCGGCATATTTTCCCAGGGCCTGAAATATGGTCTTGAGCCTGGCGTTGGAAAAGTGGAGTGAAACCTTGGGTCTGGCCCGCCGATAACGGGTAACCCTCCTTTTTTCCACCTTTTTCCCGGTAAGGGCCTCCACTCTCTTCAAAACCGCCTCGTTGCTGGGCTGATAGGAAAGGGCCTTCTTGTAATAAGCCAGGGCCTTGGCCTTATCTCCCTTGCTCAGGGCCTCCTCCCCCTTCATCCAGTAGTGGATGGCCGCCGAGAGTTTGGCCTTGTAGAGGCCCGCCTTGTACTGGGGATTCATGGGGTCCTCCTCCACTGCCTTCTTGTAGGCCTCCACGGCTTCATCGTATTTTCCCTTAAGAAGGTAAAGTTCCCCCTGCTTAGCGTAGGGGGAAACCGTGGCGCAAGAATAGAAAAAAAGGCCCATCAGGGCAAAAAGAAGGATTCTTTTCATTCAGCCCTCCTTGATCCTGACTGTTATTTTTTTGTTGCTCTTCTCATTGAGAAGTATAACCCTATCCGAATATATTTTCACCACCCTGTACTTTTTGCCCAGAACCTCTCCCTCCCTTACGGTGTAAACCTCACCGTTGAGGCTCAACACTGCCACGGTTCCCTGGGCCCCCTTGGTGTTGCCGTAGTATTCTATCGTATCGGAGGGTTCCGCCGGGGCCTGGACGGGAGACGGCGCTGACCTGACGACCAGTTGGGAGGCCATGTAGAAAAGGTTTCTTACCGGCTTGTGGTATTTTTTGGGTTTCAGGTAATCGGTCCTGAGGACCACGAACATGAGAAGCAAAGGCAAAGCCCAGATTCTAACCCTCATGGAAAAAAGCCTCCAGGTTTATACTTCCAGCCACCTTCCCCCCTCCCTTCCTCTTGGCGGTAACGCTTTTTATCACCAGCATCTTGGGGGTATTCTCCAGGTGGTAAATAAGGAGCCGGAGTTTGGGGTAGGAGGTCAATACCGGCGGAAGGCTGATACCGATTTTGTAGTATCCGGCCACCGCCTCGGTGGGGTTGGAAAAGGTGAGACCCTGGAAATTAACCCCCGCCCGGGAAAAGGCCTTCCTTATGATCTCCCGAACCTCCACCACCCCGGAATCCCCCAGGAAGAGGCTGGTCCTTCGGAATTCCTCCAGTTTTTTGCCCTCCTTTAAAAGGGAGTTCTTCTCCTTCTGAAGTTCTTGAAGTTTCCTCTCCAGAGCGATCTTCTCGCTCCTCATTTTTTCCCTGCCCAGGACAATCCTTTTGTAGTCCCGGTGCATGGGCAGAAAAAGAACCAGCAACAGCAAAAGGTCCACCAGCCCCAGGGCTATAACCTTGCGCTTCACTTACCACCTCCCTTGAGGTCCCAGGCTATGGTGGCCACGCTACCCCCGGCCTTCCTTTCCTCCCTCATGAGGTAAACCTGGTATTTCCCCTTCTGGGAGAGGGAGTCAACGAAACTTTTTATGGAAGAGGAACTGGCAAAGAAACCGGTAAACACCACCTTGCCGTTGGATGAGACGGTCAGTTCCGTAAGGTACGCCCTGGACGGGAGGGCCTTTTCCAGCATGTAAAAAACCTCGGTGTAGGAAAATCCCTTCCTCTCAAGTCCCGAATTCAAAAAACTTATCCCCGGGAGAAGTCGGGCTTCCAGACTCTTTATTTCCCTTTTCTCCCTCTCCACGCTGGAGCGGAGTTGGTTCAAGGCGAGGTTCAGGGACTCGTATTGGGGTTTCACCGCCTTTATTTTGAAGTAGAAATATGCGGAAACCAGAAAGAGAAGGGCCAGGAGGGAAAGAAGGGCGTAGTAGGAAAATTTCAGACCTTCGTTCTCCCATGAGAACCGTCTTTTCTGAAGGAAGTTCAACTCTATTCTCTTCATTCTATCTCTCCCAGCACTGGAAGTTTCCAGCAGGGCTCCTCCAGAATTTGAAAACCGGAAAGGTCCAGGGAATCCCTGCAAAGGAATTTGTCGGTTTCAACCTGTAGAAAACGGTCTATAAGTTCCAACTCCTCCAGGAGTTCCTTCTCTTCAAAGGGAGGTCTTATCCTCCTGTAAACCTCCAGCCGGCCTCCCCGTCCCCCCATTATCACGGCGAAACCATCCACGGGGAATACGAAACTGAAGGCCTCCACATCTCCCCGCCCCAGGAAATAATTCAGGGCGGATATGGAGGCCGGCTTAACTGAACGGAGTTTCACCCTACGCTTTTCAAAGAACTCCTTGAGCCTCAGGAGGTTGGACAGGGCCATGGTGGCCACCAGAAATTTTCCCTCCCCCAGGTGGTGGTAAGTCACCGCCACATCACCCTCCCAGTGCAACCTCTTGCTCATGTAAAAATGGAGCATTTTCTGGCGCTCGTAGGTGGAGTCCGGGACCTGCGGGAGTTCCACGAAATTTATCAGAAAGGAGTTTTCCGGAAGAAGGAGTTTCACCCTCCTCAGGGGACCCACCTCCTTTTCGGCACTCCCCAGGGCCCCCTCCAAATCCTCCTCCCTTAACTCCATTTTAAAGGGAGAAATTTCGTGGAAAAGGGTAGCCGGATAGCGGCGGATCTCCTTGTCCTTGCCCTTTTTTCTTCCCACCGCCAGGGCTTCCTTCCCCAGGGCCAAAGCGGTCTTTCCTCTGAAAAGCATCATTTTTCCAGGCTCACGAAGGTCACCTTGTTGAGTTCCTCCAGGGAGGTCTCCCCGGCGAGAACCTTGTCCATTCCGTTTTCCCTTATAAACCTCATTCCCAGACGGCGCGCTTCCTGCTTTATCAGCCTGGGGGACTTTCTTTCCACTATCATTTCTTTAATTGTATCAGAAAGTTCTAAAAACTCCCCTATGGCCATTCTTCCACGGTATCCCGTGTGGGAGCAAAAATCACACCCGCCGGGGTTGTAGAACACATGGTCGGAAAACCTTTCCGGATCCAGACCGTTCTCCGCCAGAACATCCCTGTCCAAACGGGTCTCCACCTTACAGTAGGGACAGAGTTTCCTCACCAGCCTTTGGGCGAGAACGGCGTTGAGGGCCGAAACCAAACTGTGGAGGTCTATGCCCATGTGAACGAACCTGCTGATAACATCAAAAACATTGTTGGCGTGGACGGTGGTCATGACCAGGTGACCGGTCAAGGCTGCCTGAACCGCTATTTCCGCCGTTTCCGGGTCCCTTATCTCCCCCACCATTATCCTGTCCGGATCGTGCCTCAGGATGGAGCGAAGCCCCCGGGCAAAGGTAAGGCCCTTTTTCTCGTTGACCGGAATTTGAAGGATGCCGGGGATGTTGTATTCCACCGGATCCTCAATGGTTATTATTTTCTCCTCCTCGGTGACGATTTCGTTGAGGGCGGCGTAGAGGGTGGTGGTTTTTCCCGAACCGGTGGGCCCGGTAACCAGAAACATCCCGTAGGGAAGCCTTATGTGGCGTCTTATCCTCTCTACTATGTCGCCGTCAAAACCCAGTTTGTCCAGGGTGAGTTCCTTGAAGGAAGAGGCCAGGTATTCCTTGTCCAGAATCCTTATCACGCATTCTTCCCCGTGGATTCCCGGCAGGATGGAAACCCTGAAGTCTATCTTCTTCCCCTTTATTTTCAACTGAAACCTACCATCCTGGGGTATGCGCCTTTCGGCTATGTCCAGGTCCGCCATAACCTTTATCCTGGATATTATCCCGGGATGGAATTTTTTGTGGATAGGCTCCATGGCAGGGTAGAGAACCCCGTCTATTCTGTACTTAACCTTAACATTCTTGTCGGTGGCCTCAATGTGGATGTCCGAAGCCCCCCGATGAACCGCGGTGAACACGATGGAATTTACGAGTTTCACTATGGAGGCCTCCTGAAGGGTAAGGCTCTCCACGGAAACCTCCTCTTCCCCCACCTCCATTACCTCTTCGCCGGCAAATTCCGCCGAGGCCTCCTCCAGGACTCCCTTGATAAGGTCCGCCCTCCTCAGTTCCTCCTCAAATTCCTCCTCGGAAATCTTTACTGGATTTATCCTGGCGTCTATAAAATCCTCAATTTCCTCCCGGTGAATGGGGTTGTCCGGATCCACCATGGCCACCTGGAGCCTGCCGTCCTTCCACCCCAGGGGAAGGAATTTTATCCGGTAAATCATCTCCGGAGGAAATTTTCTGGCTTCTTCCACATCTATTTTCATCTTACCCCCCTTGCCAGTTCAAATATGGGAAGATAAACCGAAAGGAGCATTATACCCACCACCACCCCTAGGAAGAGAATAGTCAGGGGCTCAAGGATCCCCAGGTATCTCCTCACCTTGAACTCAAATTCCTTTTCCAGGTAATCGGCCCCCTGAAAGAGAAGTTCCGCCAGTTGACCCGAGCCCTCCCCCACCCTCACCATTTCCACCCCCAGTTCCTCCACGGCCCCGCTTTCCTCCAGGGCCCTGGAAAGGCTTTCTCCCTGGCTCACCTTCTCCGGCACCTCCTTGAGTTTCTCCCTGAGATAGCCGTTGGGGGAAGCCTCGGCGGCGGTCCTTGCTGCCTGGACCACCGGGATACCCCCCTCCAGGAGGAAGGAAAGGGTCCTCAGGTAAAGGGCAGAGGAAATGAGAAAAATTCCCTCCCCCAGGAAGGGAACCGCCAGCTTCGCCCTCTCCACCCACATGTGAACCGGCTTTACCCTTGGAGAATTTTTATAGCCCAGGTACAGGAGAACCAGGCCGAGGATAATGTAGGGCCAGTGGGCCTTCATGAAAGAGGAGAAGGAAAGGATGAGGAGGGTTAAGGCCGGAAGTTGAATCCGGGCCGATTTGTAAAAGGAGGCGAACCTGGGGATAACGAAGGTGGTGAGCAAAAACACCAGAAAAAAGGACACCGTTATCACCACCGTGGGATAGGTCAGCGAAGCCTTGATCTTGGAGGTAATGTCCTCCATGAAGTGGGCGTATTCCAAGTATTTCTCCAGGGTATGGGCTATCTTCCCGCTCCTTTCCCCGGCGGCCAGGGCCGTTACGAACAGGACCCCCAGATCCCTGGTGTAGGGGCGAAAGGCCTCGGAAAGTTCCGCTCCGTCCAGTATTCTCTCCCGGGCACCGGTGATGATCTCCAGCATCCTGGGATTTTTCATCCGGGCCCCTATAATTTCCAGAATCCTCACAAAGGGAACCCCTGCCCTCACCAGGGCCAGAAACTGCTGGGTGAAGATAATCCTGTCCCTCCACTTCAACCTGGCCCGGGAGAGGGAGATTTTCTTTCTTATTTTTAATACTACGATTCCCTTTTTCTCGTATATTTTCCGGACCTCCTCCGGATCGCTGCCCCAACATTCCTCCGTCCAAACCCTCTCCTCGGAGGCCAGTTTAACCACGAACTTGGGCATTAACCTAAGGGTTCCTCCTCCTGGCGAAGTTCTGCTATCACGGAAACCTCAATCTTCACATCCTTGGGCAGGCGGGACGCTTCAAAGATGAACCGGGCCGGAGGGTTCTCGGAAAAGAACCTTTCGTAAACCTCGTTCATTCCCTTGTATTCGCTGAGGTTGGACAGGGCCATGAAGACCATCACCACCCGGTCCAGACCGGAACCGGCGTCTTCCAGGATTGCCTTTATGTTGAGCAAAACCCTCTCCGTCTGCCTCTGAATGGGGGGGCCGCAGACATTACCCTTTTCAGGGTCAATGGGAAGTTGTCCGGAAAGAAAAATGTACTTCCCGGAAATCACGGCCTGGGAATAGGGCCCTATGGGTTTGGGCCCATTTTCCGATAAAAAAGGCTTCATTTTTAACCTCCATATTTTTCCATAAACTCTGTGAAAATCTCCACATTCCTCCTGCTTCCGATGACCAGGGGAGTCCTCTGGTGCAAACTTTCCGGAACTATGTCCAGAATCCTCCTCCTTCCGTCGGTGGCCGCCCCCCCGGCCTGCTCCACTATAAAGGACAGGGGTGCCGCCTCGTAAAGCAGCCTCAATTTACCCCGGGGATGTTTGGCATCGGCAGGATAGAAAAAGATCCCCCCCTTGAGCAGGTTACGGTGGAAATCCGCCACCAGGGAACCTATGTACCGGGCAGAATAGGGCCTGGAGGTCTCCTTATCCTCCTCCTTCAGGTAATCTACGAACTTCCTGACGGCTTCGCTCCAGCGGTTGTAATATCCCTCGTTGGTGCTGTAAATTTTCCCCTTTTCCGGGATCTTTATGTCCTGGTGGGAGAGGATGAATTCCCCCACCGAAGGGTCCAGGGTAAAGCCGTGAACCCCCTGCCCGGTGGTGTAGACCAGCATGGCGGAGGAACCGTAAATCACATAACCTGCCGCCACCAGGGCAGAACCGGGCTGGAAAAAGTCCTCCTCGGTGGCATCGCCGTCCCCATCCTGTTTTTTCCATATGCCGAAGATGGTGCCCACGCTCACATTTACATCTATGTTGGAAGATCCGTCCAGGGGATCAAAGGCGAAAAGGTACTTGCCCCGGGGAACATCCTCGGGAATGGGTATCACCGAAGCGGTCTCCTCCGAGGCCATCCCCGCCAGGTATCCTCCCCTGCCCAGGACGCCAACGAAGGTCTTTAGAGCAAATTCATCCAGTTTCTGAACCTCTTCGCCGAAGACATTGATGGTGCCTGCGCTGCCAAGAATTTCCGCTATTCCCGCCCGGTTTACCTCCCGGTAAACTATCTTGGAAGCGGTGGCTATGTCGCTGAATAGACTGGAAAACTCACCGGTGGCCTGGGGATATTTCCTTTGTTCTTCAATGATAAACCTTGAAAGGGTGATGTATTCCTTCATTTTCCCCTCCCGAAAAAATTATATAATTTATACACGCTCAGGACAAATCGCCCACAAGGGACCTCAGGTTCACGGGCCGTCCCCTTTCCCTGAAAAACTCTTCCAGAAGAGCAATGTAGTCCCCCACCCGTTCCCTTTCCACCACGGCCCCTATGACATCCTTCTTTCCCCCGGCGTAAAACCCCAGGGACTTGGCCCGGCGGACCAGGGGAGAAAGGTCCTCCAGGGAAGTTCTAAGGTAAAAATTGTAAAACTCCCCCTGGTACCCCACCACCATGTTTATGGACTCCGGAAACCTGGCGAAGAGGTTACGGGTAAGGTCCGAAACTATTCGGAACCTGGTGGGGGTAAAGAGAAAGTTTAGGTCGGGAAAAACCCTCACCTTCTTTAATTCCCCCTCTATCTCCTCCTCCACCAGGGATTCCACTTGGGAAAATTCCTTTTTTTCCACCACCGAAAGGAGGGGATTCTCCAGCAAATACCTGACCACCCCGTAAACCCTTTCCCTGTCCCCGGTTTTGTATTGAAGGTCCACCACCTTCACCGCCCGGAGAAAATCACCGAATTTTTCCCGGTAAAAAGCCCTCATTTCCTCCAGGAGCGGATGGCCCTCCTTCAGTTTAAAACCGTTGTCTCCGTAAAGCCCCAGATATTCCATGTCGTTGTGGGGAAGGGAGAACATCTCCGTGAGAACCCTGGTGTTGGAAGGGGCCTCTCTGCCCTCCAGGGTGGGATTTATAATCCTCACCCCATCCACCCTCCTGCCGTGGTGATGGTCCACCACGGTAAGGGGCCCCAGGGAATTCAAATAGAGCAGGTCCTCCTCCGGAAGGCTCATGTCCAGCAGGACCAGGGAATCCGCCCCCTTTTCCTCAATCTCCGTCCTATCCCTTTTTCCCAGAAAATAATTCCCTATTTCCGGGGTAAAATACTGGAAACTCCCGCCCTTTACCCTGGTCCACAGCACCGCAGAACCTATCCCGTCGGCATCCCAATGATGAATCACCAGTTCCATAAAAAGGATTTTACCTGAAAATAGGGTAAAATAGAACGGATGGGAATTTCCGCAGTGATAATAACCCTGAACGAGGAGCGGAGGCTTCCCCGCCTGCTCCGCAGCCTTGACTTCGTGGACGAAATAGTGGTGGTGGACGCCTTCTCCCGGGATGGAACCGCCGAAGTGGCCAGATCCCTGGGAGCCCGGGTTTACAAAAGGGAGTGGGAGGGCTACGCTTCCCAGAGAAACTTCGCCCTTCAGAAGGCAACTCACCCCTGGGTCCTTTCCCTGGACGCCGACGAGGTGGTGAGTCCCGAACTCAAGGCGGAAATTCTCTCCCTGGACTTTTCCGCCGACGGATATCTCGTCAGAAGGGAAACCTACTTCGCCGGAAAGCCCATGCACTGTTGCGGGTGGTGGCCCGACTGGGGGATCCGCCTGTTCAAAAAGGAGAAGGCCCGATGGGAGGGGGAATGGGTCCACGAATCCCTGGTCTTCCAGGGAAGAACGGGGAAGTTAAGGGGAAAGGTCCTACATTACCCCTACGAAAATTCCAGGGAGTTATTCCGTCGCATGGAAAAATACGCCGAACTCTGGGCGGAGAAGGAAAAACACCGGGAGCCTTCCTGGGTTAAGGTCTGCACAGAACCGGTGGGAACCTTTCTTTCCTCCTACCTGCTAAAAGGGGGATTTCTGGCAGGATGGCGGGGATTCACCGTGTCCTTTGCCCAGGCCTATTATTCTTTTTTAAAATATCTTCTCGTGAAGGAGGGAAAATGGACATTGAAAAAATAATGGAAGAGGCCCGAAGGAGAATTGAGGAGAAAAAGAAAAAGGGTTATTTCACCGACGAGGAAATCCGGGACATAGAGGAGATGGAATTGAAGATTCTCCCGGACGAAGCGGAGGTTCGCTCCTTCTACGAACCCCACATTTTCCAGGAAGAATACCATCCTCCCCGGGGGCTGAAGAAGGTGATAAGGGACCTGTTCAGGGAAAAATTCCTCAGGCTATTCTTCTTCTTCATGAGACCCCTTCTCTCCCCGGAAAAAATAGGTCAGGCGACGGAATACATAAGGATCCTTCACAACTTATCCCACAACCTGGTAACGGAACTGTCCAAGCAGAGGGTTAAAACCCTGGAATTGGAGGCCCGGGTGAAGGCCCTGGAGGAAAAACTTGAAATTCTTCAGAGGAGAATAAGAATATACGAAGGCAAATGAAAGCAGCCATCGTGGTTCAAAGATACGGGCTTAGAATAGCCGGAGGGGCGGAATACCACGCCCGCCTGGTGGCCGAACACATGAGAAAACATTGGGATGTGGAGGTTCTCACCACCGACGCCGAGGACTATGTCCGGTGGAAAAGGGGAAATTTCCCTGCCAAAGAGGTGTTGAACGGGGTAAAAATAAGACGGTTCCCTGTGGAGAAGGAGAGGGACCTGTTCAGGTTCGCCCGTCTTCAGGAAAAACTCCAGAGCCAGGAACACACCCCCAGGGATGAGGAGGAGTGGATAGACGAAGAGGGGCCCTACGCCCCAGCCCTCATAAAATACATAAGAAACCACCGGGAAGATTACGACCTCTTCGTTTTCTTTTCCTACAGGTATTACCAGACCCTGAGGGGAATTCCCCAGGCAGAGGGCAAGGCCCTTCTGGTCCCCACGGCGGAACACGACCCCGTCCTCTACTTCCCCCTGGCCCGCAGGACCTTCAGAAAGGCCACGGGCTTTCTGTACAACTCCCACGAGGAAAAGGAACTTATTGAAACCATCCACGGGATCTCCGCTCCCCATGTGGTGGTGGGGGTGGGCATCAAGGAAATGAACCCTGCGGGGGGTAAGTTTTCTCGTTTTTCCCCATACATGCTTTACATCGGGAGAATAGACCGGAACAAGGGGGCAGAAAGGCTTTTTTCGTATTACTTGCACTACAAGAGAAAACATCCCGGCCTGAAACTTCTCCTGGTGGGGAAGCCCGTTCTTCCTTTACCCAAGGACCCGGACATAATCCACCTGGGCTTCCTTCCGGAGGAAGAGAAGTGGGAAGCCCTGGCGGATGCCCTTTTTCTGGTAAATCCCTCCCACCTGGAAAGCCTGTCCATGATCCTCCTGGAGGCCTGGTCCATAGCCAGGCCGGTGCTGGTCTACGGGGGATGCGAGGTCCTTCAAGGGCAAGTAAAAAGAAGCGGTGGAGGGCTCTACTTCAACAACTACTACGAATTTGAGGAAGCCGTGGAGATACTCCGCTCCGACGAAGTCCTCCGGCGGAGGATGGGGGAGGCGGGTCGGGCCTATTACCAGGAAAACTACCGCTGGGATGTAATAGAGGAGAAGTATCTGAAGTTGGCGGAGGAGGTCCTGTGAAGGTTCACCAGATGCTTCCCACCTTCAGTTACGGAGACGCCATAGGAAATCACACCCTGGCCATAAGGGATGCCCTGAGAAAGGCGGGATACACTTCCGAGATCTTCGCCTACAACCACGATCCCAGGCTGGCGGGGCAGGTGAGGTATTTTGCAGAACTGGAGGAAGAAATGGGCCCCGACGACATTCTCATCTACCACTATTCCCTCTCGTCTCCCCTCTCCCTACTTTACATGGAACTTAAAAGCAAGAAAATCCTCATCTACCACAACATAACCCCCCACCACTTCTTTTACGATACCAACCTGGCCCTGGCCAAGGAATGCTACATGGGAAGGAGGTTTCTTCCGGAATTGGCCCCCCACACCCACCTGGCCCTGGGAGATTCCTCCTACAACGAAGAGGAACTCAAGGAAGCGGGTTTCAAAAAAACCGGGGTCCTGCCCATAATGATAGATTTTGAAAGGCTGTCTTCTCCCCCCAGTCCCTCCTTTTCCAGCGCCTTCAAGGACGGGAAAAAGAATTTTCTCTTCGTGGGTCGGGTAATCAACAACAAGAAATTTGAGGATCTGATAAAGGTTTTCCATTATTATCAGCGCTACTTCAACCCCGGAAGCCGGCTTATCCTGGCGGGGAATTATTCGGGATTTGAAAGGTATTACATGGCCCTCTGGGAACTTGCCGGCAGGTTGGGGGTTAAAAACCTGGTCTTTACCGGCCATGTGAGTTTTCGGGAACTGCTTTCCCTCTACAGAACGGCGGACCTTTTCCTGTGCATGAGCGAACACGAGGGCTTTTGTGTGCCCCTGGTGGAGGCCTTCTTCTTTAACCTGCCGGCCTTGGCCTACCGGTGCTGCGCCGTGGAGGAGACGGCCAACGGCGGAGGGATCCTCTTTGAAAAAAAGGACTTCCCCCTGATAGCCGCCACGGCTCACCAGGTCCTGACGGACCGAGACCTCAGGGAAAGGGTCCTGGAGAGCCAGAAAAGGGCCCTGAAAAGATACGAAAGGAAGGCCATTGAGGCCACCCTTTTGAACTTCGTGAAGGAGGTGGAGGAACTGTGAGGATCGTTCAACTCCTTCCAGCCTTTTCCACCGGAGATGCCATCGGAGAAAACTCCCTGGCCCTGGCCAGGCACTTCAAGGAAAGGGGACACGAAGCCTGGATTGAATCCCCGGACATAAAAACCCCCCATCCCCTGGTCAGGGAATTGAACCTCCGGGGCCTATCCTCCCTGGGACCCGGGGATGCGGTGATTTACCACATAGCGGTGGCCACCCCCTACGCCAGGGATTTTCTTTCCCTGAAGGCCAGGAAGGTGGTGATAAACCACAACATAACCCCTCCGGAATTTTACAGGCCCTTTTCCGAGGAAATAGCCGGCCTCCTGGAAGCCACCCTGGAGGAACTTCGCTTCTTCGTTGAAAACCGGGACAAAATTTCCCTCTTCGTGGGGGATTCCCACTTTAACTCCAGGATGATTGAGGAAATGGGGGCCCCGGCGGTGACGGTTCCCCTGGCCATAAACTGGGAAAGGTTCAATGGACCCTTCAACCCCTACTTCATGGGGATCTTTCAGGACCACAAGGTAAACTTCCTCTTCGTAGGCAGGGTGGTCCCCAACAAAAGAATAGAGGACCTCATCAAATTCGCCTTCTACTACAAGGAGATGATATCGCCGGCCATGAGGCTCATCATCGCCGGAAACCACAGGGCCCTTCCCCGTTATACCTTCTCCCTTATGGACCTGGCCCACAGGTTCCACCTTTCCCGGGACGAAGTGGTTTTTACCGGGTGGGTGGAGGAGGATGAACTGAGGGGCCTATACAGGACAGCCCACCTCTTCGTCTCCGCCAGCGAACACGAGGGCTTCGGAGCCCCCTTCCTGGAGGCCTTCCACTACTCCCTTCCGGTGCTGGCCTTCAGGGCCGGGGCGGTGCCCGAAACCGTTGGAAGGGGAGGGATAATTCTGGATACGAAAAACCCGGCCCTGTGGGGAGAAACGGCCTACACCATGGTTTCCAACGAGGAATTGAGGGAGAAACTCCTGAGGGAAGGCCAGAGGCAGTTGGAATACTTCAAGTCCCTCCGCAGCCCGGAGAAATTGCTCAACCTAATAGAATCCCTCTAAACCGTCCGGGCCAGGGTCAGGGCATAAACCTCGTATCCTTCCCGTTGCAGGACCCGGGAGGCCTCGGATACGGTGGCCCCGGTGGTCCATATGTCGTCTAAAAGCAAAACCCTTCTGCAGTGGTCCCTTCTCGCCAGGGCAAAACTACCCCGGGGATTTTTCAGCCTTTCGCTGCGGGAAAGCCCGGCCTGGGGAGGAGTAAACCGACTCCGCTTCAAAAGGCGACGAACTTCCATCTTCCGCAACCGTCCCAGGGCCTTGCCCAGCAGGTATATGTGGTCAAACCCCCTTTGTCTCAGCCTCCGGGGATGGGTGGGAAGGGGAACGATGCAGTCGGCATCCCAGACATCCTCCACCCGTCTGGAGGCAAACTCCGCCAGGGGCCTCGCCAAACTCTCGTGGCCGTAAAACTTGAACAGCAAAATGGCCGACCTCAGGGTTCCTTCGTAAAGGCCGGCGGAGCGGTGGACCTTAAAACTTCTTCCGTTCACGCATTGGGCGCAGGGGATGGAAAGGGCCTTCTGGGAAAAATAGGGCTTTCCGCACACGGGGCAATGGGGTCCTTCGTGGTAAGGGAACTCCTCCACACATCCCCGGCAGATGACCCGCTCCCCTGGCCTCAGAGCAACGCCGCAAATCTTGCACCGGGAGGGGAAAACCAGGAGTTCCACCCTCTGGAGGGCTTTAATAATAGTCTTCACTGGCCTCGGCTTCTTTCTCAGCCTCCAGCCTCTCGGCACATTCCACGCAGTAGCGGGCCCAGGGAACGGCGGTAAGCCTCTTTACCGAAATGGGCTTCCCGCACTCCTCGCAAACCCCGTAGGTGCCCTCCTCCATCTTCCGGAGGGCATCCTCTATGTCCTTCAATATTTCCGCCTCCTTCTCCCCCAGGGCTATTTTATATTCTCTGTTAAACTGAAAAGCCGCCCTATCGTAATACTCTATAAGAGTTTCCCCCTCTTCGGAGGTCTCCTTGCCCAGTTCCTCCAGATTGGAAAGGATCTCCTCCCTCTTCCTGAGCAACTTTCTCTTTAGCCTTTCCATCTCCCTTTTTCTCATATTTTTCCTCCTTCTTATTTTGGGTATGGATGGGAAAATATTATGCACAGAGCCCTGAAAACCTGTTCTGCCAGCATGATCCGAGCCACCTCGTGGGAAAAGGTCATTTTTGAAAGTGAGATAATTTTAGCACAGCCGTCAACGGAAAGACCTTCGGCCCCTCCCACGGCGAAAACCACCGGGGAGCCACGGCCCAGAAGTTCCTTCAAAAAAGAGGCGAACTCGTGGGAATCCATTTCCTCCCCCCGGGGGGAAAGGCCAACCAGCACGGCCTGGGGATATCTTTTCTTAAGATCACAACAGGAAGAAAGATCCCTGATGTAATCTATCCTGCAGGGAAGAAACTTGTTGCTCATGTTGCAGAACCTCTCGGTCATCTCCCTGGCCGGGCGGGATTTGCTTCTTCCGCCGAAGGCGAGAACCAACTTCACTCTTCCAGCAACCTCCTGAGGGTTTTTCTGGTAATTCCCAGGGCCCGGGCTGCCCGGGTTCGGTTGCCGTGGAAGATCTCCAGGACCCTTCTGGCGTAAATCCTCTGAACCTCCCTCAGGGTAAGAACCTCCCCTGAGGGAGGAAACACAGCCCTTCCCCGGGGAGCGGTCAGGGACCTTTTACCCAGGGCCATCTCCCTCTCCACGAAGTTTTTGAGTTCCCTTATGTTCCCGGGCCAGGGGTATGAAATTAAACCTTTTCTATCGGCAATACTGAGTTTACCCCGGGAGAAATGCCTTATCAAAGGCAATATATCCCCCCTCCTCTCCCTCAGGGGTGGAATCCTCAACTCCAGGTGGAAAAGATGCTGGTATTTTTCGTAGACCATGCCCCGGGAGACGGCCTCCTGGAGGGGAAGGGAGCCTGAGGCTATAAGGATGAAATCCGATTCCATGGGTTTAGTGCCTCCCAGAGGCGTGTACTTCCCGCTTTCCAGTGGGTCAAAGAACTTGACCTGCAATTCCAGGGGCAGGTGATCCAACATGTCAAGGTAAAGGGTCCCCCCGTGAACCCTGCCCAGGAACCCTTCCCTGTCGTGAAGGGCGTCGGAAAAGGCCCCCTTCACATATCCGAAGAACTGTGCCTCGGCCAGGGTGGAACTAAGGTTGTGGAGACCCAGTTTGAGAAAAACCCCCCGCCTCCGGCTCAGAAGGTGATAGTACCTGGCCAGGGTATCCTTTCCCACTCCGCTTTCTCCCCAGAGGTAAAGTCGGAGTCTGCGGGGAGCAAATTTGGCGAGTTTTCCCAGGATCTCCCGGGTAAGGGGATCCTCAGATATTATCTTCATCTATCCTGTAAAACCTGCCGTCCATCCAGAGGGACTCCAGGTCGTAATATTCCCTCTTTTCCCGGGTGAAGATGTGGACCACAAAATCCCCGTAGTCCAGAAGGACCCATTCGCCCCTTTCCTCACCCTCCACCCCCAGGGGGGAGGCCTTCAAACTCTCCTGAAGGAAATCGCTCAGGGTCCTGGAATGGCGGGTAGATGAGGCGGTGGCGATGAGGAAATAATCGGTGAAGGAACTTATCCCTTTCAGGTCAATGACCACCAGGTCCTGGGCCTTCTTGTCCCTCAGGGCCTGGAGTGACCTTTCAATGTTTTCGGGAAACTTCATCTATACAGCACCTCCTTGAGAATGTATTTTCTTACCTTTTCAGGCACCAGATATCTTACCGACAGCCCCCTCTTTACCTTCTCCCTCACCATGGAAGAGGATATGGGCAGGGTGGCGCAGGAAAGATAAAAAATCCCTTTTCCGCAGTTACGCTCCCCCTCGTGAAGGTAGTTTATATCCAATCCCATGTCAGAAGCCCAGGCCGGGGGCCTGAAGGGAGTCCATTTCCTTTTTATTACCACGATGTTGTTTTCCCGAACCAGGGTCCGGTAATCCTTCCAGGTGGGAAATTCCTCAAAACTGTCCTCCCCCACGATGAGGAAAAATTCGTGGGGATAAACTTCCCGGAGGGCCTTCATGGTGTCCACCGTGTAGGAAAGCCCCCGCCCGGCCTCAAAATCGCTGACTTGAAAATGGGGGTTTTCCTCCACCGCCAGGGAAGCCATGGTGAACCTTACGGAGAAGGGGCTCTTCACCCGCTCCTTTTTGTGGGGAGGATCCTTCGCTACCATGAACCAGATCCTGTCCAGGCAAAAACTTTCCCTGGCCAGTTCGGCGGCCCTAAGATGGCCCAGGTGGGGGGGATCAAAGGTTCCTCCGTAGATTCCAATCCTCATTCGTTTAAAAGGCTGTAAAGCCCCTCCAGAAGGTCCTCCACCCCCTCGCCGGTCAAGGCTGAAATGGCGAAAAATCTGGCACCCATTTTTTCCGCTATCTTAATTATATCCGAAAAATCCCTTTTTTCTGAGGGAATGAGGTCTATTTTGTTCACCGCTATGGCCTTCACCTTCCGGGGAAGGACCTCGCTGTAGGAGGAAAGTTCCTTGAGGAGAATCTCCACCTGCCTGGCCAGGGGGGGAGCGCCGGGGGCCGGGTCCAGAAGAAGGAGAATCACCCGGGTTCTCTCAATGTGTTTTAAAAATTTAATGCCCAAACCTGCTCCCCGGTGGGCGTTTTCAATGAGGCCCGGAATGTCCGCCACGGTGAAGGAGCGGTCCTCGTCCAGCCTCACTATCCCCACATGGGGACTCAGGGTGGTAAAGGGCCAGGGTTCCACCCTGGGCCGGGCGGCGGAAATGCGGCGGAGAAGGGAAGATTTTCCGGCATTGGGCAAACCCACCAGTCCCACATCGGCTATTAACTTCAACTCCAGTATAAGGGTTCTCTCTTCGCCCGGCTGGCCCTCTTCGGCATATCTGGGAGCCCTGTTGGTGGGGGTGGCAAAGCGGGCGTTTCCGCGACCGCCCCGCCCTCCCCTGACGGCGAGGAATTTCTGCCCTGGCCGGGTAAAATCAAAGAGAACCTCTCCGGTCTCCGCATCCTTGACCACCGTCCCCACGGGAACCTTCAGTATGAGGTCCCTTCCCTTCCTCCCGTGCATTTTCTTGCCCCGGCCGTGCTGGCCATCTTCGGCCTTGAAGTAGGGGTTGAATCGGTATTTTATCAGAGAGTTCAATCCTGGATCCGAAACCAGGTAGATGCTTCCTCCATCCCCCCCGTCGCCTCCGTCAGGCCCGCCCCGGGGAACGAACTTTTCCCGTCTGAAACTTACGCATCCGTTTCCGCCCCTCCCCGCAACCAGTTTGACCCTGGCCTGGTCAACGAACATAAAACATCAGGAAGGGATCACATCCACCACAACTCTTCCCGCCGAACGCCTGAAGGAAACCACTCCATCCTTCAGGGCAAAAATGGTGTAATCCCTTCCCAGACCCACATTCTTGCCGGGTTTAAACCTGGTGCCCCTCTGGCGGACTATTATGGAACCGGCCCTGACGAACTGGCCGGCAAAACGCTTCACTCCTAACCTTTTGGATATGGAATCTCTACCGTTCTTTGCAGAGCCTCCGGACTTTTTATGAGCCATTTTCTCCCCCTATTATCTCGTCTATTCTCAAAACGGTGAGGTATTGACGGTGTCCCTGTTTTTTCTTGTAACCGGTCTTGGCCTTCTTTTTAAAAACTATTATTTTCGGGCCCCTCTTCTGGGAAAGGATGGTGGCCTTGACCTTTGCCCCCTCCACCAGGGGCTTTCCTATCAAAGCCTTTCCGTCGCCTCCCACGAAGAGAACCCGATCCAGTTCCACGGTGGAGCCCTCCTTCCCCTCTATCTTCTCCACCTCCAGAATCTGTCCTTTCTCCACCATGTATTGTTTTCCACCGGTCTCTATAATTGCAAACATTGCCCCTCTCCTTGTTTTTTTCCGAGAAATCCTACCATAATTTAGCCTTCCGGTCAAGACTCCCGCGGACTTTTATCCTGGAGAGAACCTTCAGGGCCTGGCCCATTTCCCCGGCGGCGGCGGTATAGGAGAAGGCCCCCCACCCCCTGCCCTGCCGGTCAAACCACTCGTATATGGAGAACCATAGGAGGTTCCGGCGAACTATCTCCTTCAGGTATTCTTCTCCTTCCTTATCAAAACCCGACGACAACAGGGCCTGGACAAGCCTGGCCCCTATCCAGTCCCACCCTCCCCCGTTCTGGTAATGCCAGGGCTTCATGAGGTGGAAGGGGAAAAAACCTTCGGGATAGGGAGGGAGGAGAACAAAGGAGGGGGAAGAAACCCCCAGGGTTTCCATCCTCTTCCGGTGGACCTGGAAAAACCTCTTTACCATCCTTCGGCTCATAAAGCCCGCCAGCATGGCCTCTGCGTTTCCCCCCACGGGAAGGATTTTCCTTTCCATCTCCAGGTAGCGGGTGGTCCCCAGAACCCTGTGGATCAAGAAATACCCCTCCCGGGGAAGATAAAGATACCTCAACGAAGCCTGTTTAATCCTCCTGGCCATGGCCTCCAGGGGCGGTCTCCGCCGGAGGGGACACCACCTCTCCATCCTTACGATGGCCTCCAGGGCCCTGTAAAACCTTGCCTGGGTGTAAATGCCCACCACCTTCAGGTCCCCAGGATGAAAGTGGGTGGGGTCCCGGGGATGCTGGAGGGAAACATCCCCCCAGTCGGCCTTGAACCCGCTCCAGATGAGGCCGGTTTCAGGATCCCGGCGGTTCCTCCACAGCCACATTAAAGCCCCGGCCAGGCGGTCCACCACCTTCAGGCCCTTCACTTCCCTGCACAGCCACGAGGGATTCTTCCTCGCCAGGAAGTAGGCCGCCAGGACCAGGGAAGGCTCCTGGTCCGAGGAGACGGTGTTCTTTCCGGTCTTCAAATCGGTGCCTATCCACCCCGGAATCTCCCCGTCCCTGCCTTGAAGCATCAAAAACGCCTCCAGCGATCCCCGGAGTTGGTCCCAGCGGTAAAATTCCAGGGCGTAGGGGATGGCGCTGGCCAGATCCCTTATCCAGAGTTGAGGATAATGGCTTCCCGCAGAAAATCCCCAGAGGGCACCGTTTTTCCTTATCTCGTTGTTTAGGTAGGTAAGCCTCAGCAGATACTGAAGCCTCACCAGGCTTTCATCCTTGAAGGTAAGGGGCCTGGGCAGGTATTTCCGGCGGAACTCCGGAGAAAAAAGACCTTTCAGGGAAAGTCTCAGGCGGCACGGCCTCCAGCCCCGGTCCCTTCCCCAGAACTCCCCCTCCTTCAGAAACTCAAACTCCACCGTATATTCTCCCGGCGGGGCGGCGAAGAAAACCGGCAGGGAAAACTTCCGCCGGGCCGGGGGACGAAACCTGGGGTTCTCAAACCTCACCAACCTGCCCCTGGAATCGTAAAGGTGATAGGAAAGGGAAAGTTGGCCCAGGGTATCGGGAAGCAATCCCCTGACCTCAAAGGTCAGATAAACCTTCTCGCCTTGATAGGCACTAACCCCCCCAGGAAAACAGGACAGGGAAACCGCAGGGAAAACGGCCCTCAGAAGGAGAAAAAATAGAAGGGCCCTCATCAATCCCTGAAAATTTCTTCCATCTCCCGGCAGTCAATCCCCCTTGCGGACAACCACTCCTTAAATTTAAGGTAATGGGAGATTATTCTTCCGTGGTCAAAGGCCAGGGGAGGAAGGTCGTGGGGCGAGAAAAGTTCCGCCCTTTTAGCATCGTCCCCACCCCGGGGCACACCCTCCGCCCGGGCTATAAACACCAGGGTGGCGGTGTGAAACCTGGGATCCCTGCGGGGGGAGGAGTAAAGGTGCATCTGACAGAGGAGTTCCACCTTCAGCCCGGTCTCCTCCAGGGCCTCCCTCACCGCCGCATCCTCGTAAGTTTCGCCGTATTCCACGAATCCTCCGGGGAGGGCCCAACCGTAGGGAGGGTTCTTCCTTTCCACCAGAACTATCTCCCCACCCACCTCAATGATCAGGTCAACTGTAGGGTAGGGGTTCCTGGGCCGGTCCATCCTTCTTTTCCTCCGTCACCTTCTCGCAGTCCACCACCACATCGTCCTCATCCAGTCTCTGCACCTGAACCCCCTGGGCGGGCCTGTTCTTTTCTTTGAGGTCCTGGCTCCTTATCTTTATTATCTTCCCTTTCCGGGTTATGAGAACCAGTAATTCCGAATCTATGGGGAAGGAAGCCACCACATCCCCGGTCCTGGAGGTAATGGTGAGGTTTTTCACCCCGGACCCACCCCGGGACTGGATGCGGTAACGGGATATGGGGGTTCTCTTTCCGTAACCCCTCTCCGTTATTACCAGAATGTTCCGGTGGGAGGGTTTTACGATCCCTGCGCTAACCACCTCGTCCCCTTCCTTCAGCCTCATCACCCTTACCCCGGCGGCCGTCCTCCCCATTACCCTCAGTTGCTCCACGGGGAATATGATGGCCTTTCCTTTGCGGCTGGCCACGAACACATATTTTCCGCAGTCGGGAAACACCGCCACCACCTCGTCCCCCTCCCGGAGGCCTATGGCCCTTTTACCGTTTCTCTTTATGTTCTCAAACTCCGAAAGGGGAACCCTTTTCCCCAGGCCTCCTTTGGTGATGATGATGAGGTTTTGCCCCTGAACTTCCTTCAGGGAAATCATCTCCTTTATTTGCTCTTCGTTCTCTAAACTCATGAGGGACCTGACGCTCCTTCCCCCGCCCCTCTCCCCTGTCTCCGGGATCTCGTAGGTTTTCATGCCGTATACCTTTCCCCGGTCGGTGAAGAAAAGGAGAAGGGAGTGGGAGTTTGCCAGCACCACCTTCTCCAGGAGGTCCTCCTTGCGGGTAGCCTCGTTCCTGCCCTTGCCCCCCCGGCGCTGGACCCGGAGGTAGCCCACGGGCCTCTTCTTGAGGAAACCCTTGCGGGTGAGGATCACCAGGTAATCCCTCCTGGGGATCAGGTCCTCGTCCGCCACCTCCTCCACATAGGGCTGGATCTCGGTTCTCCTCTCGTCGCCGTATTTCTTTTTTATTTCCTTGAGTTCCCTTTTCACCACATTGTCCAGGGCCCGGCGGCTGGATAGAATTTCCTTGAGTTCCCTAACCTTCTCCCGGAGGCTCCTCTGTTCCTCCTCCAGTTTTTCCCTTTCCAGCCCCGTGAGCCTTTGAAGTTGCATCTCAAGGATGGCCTGGGCCTGGACTCTGGTGAGGGAAAACCTCTTTATCAGGGCGGCCCGGGCGATGGCCACATCCTTGCTCCTCTTTATAATAGCCACCACCTCGTCAATGTTGGCCAGGGCCACCAGGAGTCCCTCCAGAATGTGTAGCCTCTCCTCCGCCTTCCTCAACTCGTAACGGCTCCGGCGTATGACCACGGACCTTCTGTGGGAAAGGAAATGCTCCAGTATCTCCTTGAGGTTCATGACCCGGGGTTGGAGGTTCACTATGGCCAGAAGTATGATCCCGTAGCCTATCTGAAGTTGGGTGTGCTTGTAGAGGAGGTTGATGATCCTGTGGGGATTCTCGTCCCTCTTGAGTTCCACCACCACCCTTATACCGCTTCTATCGGACTCATCCCTTATGTCGGTTATCCCCTCTATCCTCCTCTCCTGAACAAGGCGGGCTATCTTGGCCAGAAGTTTGGCCTTGTTCACCTCGTAAGGCAATTCCGTTATCACCAGCCGCGGCCGTCCCCTTTCCTCCTCCACATGGACCCTCCCCCTCACCACTATGGACCCTTTACCGGTGGTGTAAGCGTCCTTTATTCCCTGCGTCCCCGCAATAATGCCGTAGGTGGGAAAGTCCGGCCCTTTAACGAACTCCATTAGTTGCTCCACGGTGGCGGTGGGGTTGTCCACCAGGAAAACAAGGGCGTCAATCACCTCCGTAAGGTTGTGGGGAGGAATTCTGGTGGCCATTCCCACCGCTATTCCGGAACTCCCGTTGATGAGCAAATTGGGTATCCTGGTGGGGAGAACCACCGGCTCCATGACCGTGGTGTCGTAGTTGGGGACGAAATCCACCGTGTCCTTGTCTATGTCCGCCAGCATCTCCTCGGCTATGCGGCTCATCCTTACCTCGGTGTACCTCATGGCCGCCGGGGCGTCGCCGTCTATGGAGCCGAAGTTTCCCTGCCCGTCCACCAGGGGATATCTCATGGAAAAGTCCTGGGCCATTCTAACCAGAGCGTCGTAAACCGGAGCATCTCCGTGGGGATGGAATTTTCCTATGACCTCTCCCACTATCCTGGCGGATTTTTTGTAGGGGGAGTTGGAGCGGTTGCCGGCTTCCCACATGGCGTAGAGGATCCTGCGATGGACGGGCTTGAGTCCGTCACGCACATCGGGGATAGCCCTTCCTATGATGACGCTCATGGCGTAGTCCAGATAACTACGCCGCATTTCGTCTTCAATTTCCACCGGCAGGATTTCTTCACCCATGACAATACCTTCCTTTAAAAACTCCGAAGTATAATTCTACCCGTCTAAGCCTCCCTCTGTCAAACGGCGGGGCCCTGAAAACCCGGGAAGTATGGTATGATTTTGGGATGAAGGAAGGGGAAAAAATCCTGCTCTACGGGAAAAGGGAATTTCTGGTGGAATACCGGCCCGGGGAGGAAGTTCACACTCACCTGGGCAAGATAATCCTCAAGGAGGGTCTGGAGTACGGGGACCTTCTTCGTTCTTCCACCGGGGCGGAGTTCGTGGTTCTGAAGCCATCCTTGGCGGACCTCATGAAGGATGTCCGGAGAAAGACCACCATAATTTATCCCAAGGATGCCGGTGTGATGCTACTGGAGGCCGGCGTGGAAAGCGGAAGCACCGTGGGAGAAGCCGGCACCGGTTCCGGGGCCCTTACCCTCCTTCTTTCCCGGATAGTGGGAAGGGAGGGAAAGGTAATTTCCTTTGAAGCAAGGAAGGAGTTTATAGACCTGGCCCTGGAAAACCTACGCCAATCCCCCTTCCAGAACTACGAAATAATCCACAGGGATGTGGTCAAGGACGGCTTCGGGGAGTTCCGCTTTGATGCCCTTTTCATAGACCTTCCGGAGCCGTGGGAAGCGGTTTCCCGGGCCCGGGAGGCCATACTTCCCGGGGGGGCCTGGGTCTCCCTTTCCCCCAACATGGAGCAGATGAAAAAAACCGCCCTGACCCTGCGGGAAGAGGGTTTTTTGAGGATACGGAGTTTTGAAATACTCAGGAGGGAAATGGTGGTGAGGAGTTTCGGAGTAAGGCCCAAGGAAGTGATGCATTCCCACACGGGATATATCACCGTGGCAAGGAGGGGAAAATGATTGAGAGATACAGCAAGGAACCCATGAAATCCCTCTGGGGCCAGGAGGCCAAGTTCCGCAGATGGCTGGAGGTGGAGGTGGCCGCCGCCCGGGCCATGGCGGAGTTGGGGATAATACCCTCCTGGGCAGCGGAGGAAATTGAGAAAAGGGCGGACTTCTCCTTGGAAGAGATAAAAGAAAGGGAGAAGGTGACGAAGCACGATGTGGCGGCCTTCGTGGATGTGGTGGCCCGCCGGGTGGGGGAGGCGGGAAAATACCTTCACTTCGGTCTCACCTCCTACGATGTGGTGGACACCGCCCTTTCCATGGCCATGAGGGAGGCCCTGGGAATGATAATTGAGAGGGCGGAAAACCTCAGGGAGGTCCTCCGGGAAAAGGCAATCCAGCACAAATACACCCCCCAGATGGGAAGAACCCACGGAATCCACGCCGAACCCATTACCTTCGGGCTTAAACTCCTGGTCTACACCAAGGAGATGGAGAGGAACATAGAAAGGCTGGGAAGGGCCCGGGAAGTGATCTCCGTGGGCAAACTCTCCGGAGCCGTGGGGACCTTTTCACAACTTCCTCCGGAGGTGGAGGAAAAAACCATGAAGAGGCTGGGACTGAGGCCTGCTCCGGCCACCACCCAGGTCCTTCAGAGGGACCGCCACGGGGAGGTTCTCTTTGCCCTGGCGGTGACGGCCTCCACCCTGGAGAAAATGGCCCTGGAGATAAGGCACCTCCAGAGGACGGAGGTTTCGGAAGCCCAAGAACCCTTCTCCGGAGGACAGAAGGGCTCCTCCGCCATGCCCCACAAGAGGAACCCCGTGCGTTGCGAGAGAATATGCGGCCTCAGTCGGCTTATAAGGTCCTACCTCGCACCGGCCCTGGAGAACAACCCCCTCTGGCACGAAAGGGACATCTCCCACTCCTCGGTGGAAAGGGTCATCATCCCCGACGGTTTCCTGGCCCTCCACTTCATCCTGGAGGAGAGCATAGACATAATTGCCAACCTCAGGGTGAACGCCGAGAGGATGCTGAAAAACATCTGGTCCTCCGGCGGGGTCTTCCTATCCCAGAGGGTTCTTCTGGCCCTGGTGGAAAGGGGATGGAGCAGGGACTCGGCCTACAGGAAAGTTCAGTCCCTGGCCCTGAAGGCCTTTGACCAGGGAAAGGACTTCAGGGACCTGGTAAAGGAGGAACTGGGAAAGGAAATCCCCCATGTGGAGGAGTTATTCTCCCTGGACTACTACTTTAGACACATTGACAGAATCTTCTCCAGGGCCCTGGAAGAGTAACTCTCTGAAGACCAGACTCCTGGAGGATGGATTCTCCAGAAAAATGTCCTCCCCCTGAAGATAAAGGTCAAACATGTAGGGGTGGAAGGAAAATTTATCCAGTTCCACGGACTCCCCCGGGGGAAGGAGTTTCAAAACCGCCCCGGCTCCCCGGGCCCTTACGAAGAGCCTGTATTTGCCATGGGGAAGACTCAGGGGAATTTTAAATTTTCCCCCGGGCTTCAACACTATGCTAACCCCGGGCTCCCACAGACGATAATTGCCCCGGGATATCCACCCCTTCATCAGCGTGTAGCCTCCCCCCTCCACCACATCGGGGAGGAATACGGAATTGAATCGGAGTTTCAGAGGAAGTTCCCTGTCCTTTACACCGTAGAAGACCACTTCCCTTCTGGCGCTTACCAGGTTCCTCAGAAGTCTCCACCGCCCCGCTTCCCACCAGCCCTCGGGTAAAATAGGTTTTATCCAATCTTCAAAGGCTATGGCCAGGTCTGGCTCCTGACGGGAGAGGAAGTTTTTTATCAGGGCCCGCCGGTCCTCCGAAGGGACGGGGGAAATCTTGATCTCGTAAACCTCCCTGGTGGCGAGGCCCACGAAATCCACTATTTTCACCCCTTCGTTGTAAAAGGCTACCGTCCCTATGTCGTTGAGAACCACCCTGCCCCGGGGAAAAAATCTCTTCACGAACATGGCCATTTGATATTGCTGGGAATAAAGGCCCTCGGAACCCACCGGAGTATTGTAGTTCATGAGAAACCTCGGGGTGAAAAATCCCAGGGCCACCGCCCCCAGCAGAAAAGGAGCCAGGCGGTTTCTGACCTTTACCCCCTGAAGAACCTTCAACACGAAGGGAAGGGCAAAGGCCAGGAGGTAATTCTGATACCGGGGGGGATAGGTGTAGTAGGCGAAAAGGAAGTGAAGCGTTATCAGAATGGGGGGAAATAGGTAAAAGGGCCATTTCTCCTTCCCCTGAAGGAAAAGCACGAGAAGGAAGGCGGCCAGAAGAAAGAATATAAAGATTTCCATGGAAAGGGTGGGGACGGCGAAGGAGGTCATTCTGAACCTCAGAGCCCCCAGGAAGGAGCGGATGGCCCCAAAAATCTCACCCTTCAGAAGGTAGTGGAGGATTACCGATTTCCCCTTCACCGCCACGGAAGACGGAAGAAACCCCCATCCGTGGTAAATGTTCATTATCCCGTAGGCCAGGGGAAAGGGCACGGCAGATGCCAGAAGGGTTCCGGCCTGGGCCCACTTCCTTTCCCAAAGGAAATAAAGGAAGAAAAGCAACAAGAAGAAGGATGTTTCGTATCTCGCCCCCATGGCCAGGAAAACCAGGAGGTAAAAATCCCATCCCAACTTTTTCCCATGAAGGTAGGCTACGAACTTCCGGGCCAGAAGCAAAACCAGGAGGATGTGTAGGATGTGTTCCATCCCGGAATAGAGGATCAAATAGACGGGAAGCGCCAGGAGGAAAAGAAAGGAAAGGGTGAACTGCCAGGAAAGGGAATGGCCCTCAAAGGTTTTCCACACCTGCCACACCAGGATGACGAGGAAAACGAGATTAAGTACCAGGGGAATGTAGGTATTGACTCCGAAGAGGAGGTATCCAAAGCCCAGAAGGAGGGTCCAGAGGGGTGAGGAGGAGGCGGGGGTGTAGGCAAATCTGGTTATCCCCAGCACCCCGTGCCTTACCAGGTTTTTGGCCATGGCCATGTGGATGTAGGCATCGTCGTAGGAATAAAAAAGATGGCCTCCACAGCGGAAAAGGATGGCCCGGTGAATCAAGATCAGGAAGAAGAGAAAGAGGAGGTAAAGAAGAAGGAGGGCCTCGGCCCTTTTCTTGTGTTCCATGGAGGGATTATAACACAGGGCAGGGAAGGGAAGAGGTAATCTTAAAGTGGAGTTTGGCGTAATTTCCCAGGGCAGGGGCCCCGTGCTCCTCCACTATTTTACAGGCCACCTCCTTGACCCGGGGGGAGGAAGAACCCAGGGGAAGATCAAATCCCAGTTTTCTGGAGGCCCTTTCCATCCAGGAGACGAAGGCATCCCTGGCCAGGACCGATGCGGCGGCCACCGGGATGTACTGTTCCCCCTTCTCCTCCTCCATTATCTCCAACTTTAGCCTCTTTTTTTTCAGAGCCCTGGCGAATTCCCCGGCCCGGGAGAACTTATCCAGGATGGCCAGGTCCACGGGGGTTTCCTTGAGCAGGTTCTCCAGGGATTGGGAATGCGCCCAGGCCAAAATGAGGTTCATGTTCTTGTACCTTTCGTAGAGTTGATTGTACTTCGCCGGGGAAATCAACACCACCGAATGGTGGAATTTCCTGATGCTCCTGGCCAGTTCCCTTATTCTTCCCCTGGAATGTCTCTTGCTGTCCTTGAGGCCCATGGAATCCAGAGCGGCTATCTCCTCCCCCTTCAGGGCCACCGCCGCCGCCACCAGCGGGCCGAAGTAGTCTCCCTTGCCGCTCTCGTCAAGGCCGGCTATTATCAATCCTTCTTCTCCGAAAGGTATTTGTCTATCTGATAGGCGGCCTTCCGTCCGTCCCCCATGGCCAGGATGACAGTGGCCCCTCCCCTGACGATGTCCCCGCCGGCGAAGACACCGGGGATGGAGGTTTCCATGGTCTCCCAGTCCACCTTTATTTCCCCCCATTTGGCCAGTTCAAGTCCAGGGGTGGTTTGGGGAATAAGGGGATTGGGCTTGGTTCCTATGGCTATTATCACTATGTCCACATCCATGAGAAATTCGGAGCCCGGTATGGGAATGGGTCTCCTCCTCCCGCTGGCGTCAGGTTCCCCTAATTGCATCTTCACGCACTCCATCTGCTTCACCCATCCGTTTTCGTCCCCTACGAACCTTTTGGGGTTGGTCAGGAAGATGAACTCAATGCCCTCTTCCTCCGCATGTTTTATTTCCTCAATTCTGGCCGGCATTTCCGCCCGGGAACGGCGATAAACTATCATGGCGTGTTCTGCCCCTAGCCTCTTGGCGGTTCGGACGGCGTCCATGGCAGTGTTTCCGGCGCCGATAACCGCCACCCTCTTTCCCCGGGGTATGGGGGTATCGTATTCGGGAAATTCAAAGGCCCTCATAAGGTTGACCCTGGTTAGATATTCGTTGGCGGAGTAGACTCCGTTGAGTTCCTCCCCGGGAAGGCCCAGGAACCAGGGAGCACCGGCCCCGGAGCCTATGAAGAAGGCCTCGTATCCTTCCTTCTTCAGATCCTCTATGGTGGCGGTCTTTCCCACCACGAAGTCGGTTATTATCTTAACCCCCATTTTCTTGAGGTATTCCAGTTCCTCCTTCAGGATGGCCTTGGGGAGACGGAATTCCGGTATCCCGTAGATGAGAACTCCGCCGGGCTCGTGGAGGGCTTCAAAGATGGTGACATCGTAACCCATCTTGGCCAGTTCTCCGGCGGCGGTGAGTCCGGCGGGACCGGCTCCTATAACCCCCACCTTCTTTCCCTTCTGGACTTTGATCTGAGGAATTTCTACCTCTCCGGCGGCCCTCTCGTAGTCCGCCACGAACCTCTCCAGGTTTCCTATGGCCACGGGTTTCTTGCCCATCTTCACATAGGCGCAGTTGCCCTCGCACTGGTCCTCCTGGGGACACACCCTGCCGCAGACCGCTGGGAGGGAGTTGGTCTCCTTGATTATCTTAACTGCCCCTATGAAATCGCCCTTTTCTATGAGTTTAACGAAGGTTGGTATATCAATGGAAACGGGACATCCCAGGACGCAGGTGGGGTTGGCACAGTCAAGGCAGCGGCGGGCTTCCTCCATGGCCATCTCCGGGGTGTACCCCTTGTTGACCTCAAAAAAGCCCCTTATCCTCTCCATGGGCTCGTTTTCGGGCATGGGAACCCTATCTATGGCCAGCCTTTCCTTTACGCTTATCTTTCTTCTGAGTTCCTTCCTCCAATCCTCGTTGAACCTCTCCCTCAGTTTTTTCTTAAGTTCTTCCGGGAAACGGGCCGGTTGCTTGGTCATCTTACACCTCCCTGAAGGTAGGTTTTAACCTCCGGATAAAAACTGGCGAATCTCTCCAGGCTTTCCACCTCGTATTTTCTGTAGGCCTTCAGCCTCAGGATAAGGTTTTCAAAATCCACCTGATGGCCGTCAAACTCCGGCCCATCCACGCAGGCGAATTTTATCTCTCCCCCTACCACCACCCGGCAGGCCCCGCACATGCCGGTGCCGTCCACCATGATGGGGTTGAGGCTAACGATGATGGGAAGGCCGTGCTCCGCCGCCATTTTGGCCACGAATTTCATCATTATGGCGGGCCCAATGGCCAGAACCATGTCAATCTTCAGGCCCTCGTCAATGAGTTCCTGAAGGCCGTGGGTCACCAACCCCTTCTTTCCGTAACTTCCGTCGTCGGTCCAGACCCTCAGGTCGTCGCTTATATCGGCCATTTCCTTTTCAAGGATTATGAGGTCCTTTTTTCTGGCTCCCAGGATGGTAACTATGCGGTTGCCGGCCTCCTTCATCCCCCGGGCTATGGGGTAAAGGGGGGCTATGCCCACTCCTCCCCCTATGGCCACCACCGTTCCGAATTTTTCAATGTGGGTGGGCTTTCCCAGGGGACCTACTATCCTGTAGAGATAATCCCCTTCCTTCTTCAAGCCCAACTTGAAGGTGGATGTTCCCACCTCCTGATAGATGAGGTCAATGGTTCCCTGGTGGGGATCGGAATCCACTATGGTGAGGGGAATCCTCTCTCCCTTTTCGTCCGGAATGAGGATAATGAAGTTTCCGGGCTTCCTCTTCCGGGCTATAAAGGGGGCAACCACCTTCATGTGCTTGACCCTTTCGGCAATGGGCCTGTTGAAAATTATCCTATACAAGATTGCCTCCTTATTATTAAATATTTTCTAAATTTCTTACAAACTGATTATATCGCCATTCCCCACAAATTTCAACCCTCAAGGGTCCAGAGAAAATCCTCTGCCCTCCACGGTCTGGGGGAAAGACCGTATTTTTTCCGCAGGCCCAGAAGTCTCTCCACCTCCGCCTCCTCCAGAAGGGATACCCTTCCCAGGTTCAAACTCCTCCACAGGACCTCCGCCACATGCTCCATGGTCTCCATCATGGCCAGGGCCAGGTCCAGGGAAGGGCCCAGGGTAACGGCTCCGTGGTTCTGAAGAATCAGGGCGTCGTGGCGAAGACTGGCCTTCCCGGCCCTGTCTGCCAACTCCTGGCTGGATGGAAGGGAAAACTCCACTATCGGCACGGGTCCCAGAAGAAAAACCGCCTCCGCCAGGATGGGATACCTCAGGGGAATTCCCGCCGAGGCCAGGGACAAAACAAAGGAGGGATGGGCGTGGACCACCGCCACCACATCCGGCCTCCTCCGGTAAATCTCCAGATGAAGAAGGTATTCGGAGGATGGCCTGCCCCTGAGGATCTCCCCTCCGAGTGATACCTCCGCCACCTCCGAAGGCCTTACCCTGTCCTTTCTGGTCCCCCCGGGGGTTATGTAAAAGACCTCGCCCTTCCGCAGGGAAACATTGCCCTCGGAAAGGGTTATCAGCCCTCTCCTGTATAAATGGCCTATGGCTTCAACTATTTCTTCCTTCTCAGTCAAGCCCGTGCTTCCTCCTTACCTCCGCCACCACCCTGGGTATGTCCATGAGGGCCTCGGCGATGTAGGCTCCGGCCCGGCGAAGTCTCTCCACCTTGGAGGCGTAACTTCCCCTTCCCCCCTCCACGATGGCTCCGGCGTGGGAAAACCGGGTGCCCTCCTTGGCCGCCTTCCCACCGATGAAGGCCACGATGGGCTTGGTTATCTCCCCCTTCTCCATCATCTCCGCCACCCTCTCCTCCTGGGTTGTGCCTATTTCGCCGAACATGACCATCATCTTCGTCTGGGGATCCTGCTCAAAAAGCCCCATGACATCGGGATGGGGCAGACCCACCACCGCATCTCCCCCCACATGGACTATGGTGGAAAGCCCGAAGCCCGCCCTGGAAAGGTAATAGGAAATGGCGGAGGTAATGCCTCCGGAGCGGGAACTCACCCCTATGTCTCCCTGGCGGAACCACTGTTTTGCGGTCTCTGGTCTTCCACCGATCATCCCAAGAACGGCCCTTCCCGGGGAGAGAACTCCCAGGGTGTTGGGCCCTATGAACTTCGCCCCCCTTCTTTCGGCGTGGGCCGCTATGTCCAGGACATCGTGGATGGGAACCCTGTCGGGAACCAGCAGGAGGAGTTTTATACCGGCGTCTATAGCCTCCAGGGCAGCCGCCTTCACCAGCGGGGCCGGAACGAAGATCGCCGAAGCGTCTATTTGTCCCACCTTTTCTATGGCCTCGTATACGGAGTCAAAGACGGGTACCCCCTCCACCTCCTGTCCTCCCTTGCCCGGGGTAACCCCCGCCACCACATTGGTCCCGTAGCCCTTCATGAGTTTGGTCCTGGCCCTTCCTTCCCTGCCGGTTATTCCCTGAACCAGGACCCTGGTCTTTTCATCTATCAGGATGGCCATTTATCCCTCCTTTATTATCTTTTCCCGGTATTCCTTGAGGCCCGGGATTGGAAGGTCTATGTGAATGGCCCTCTCCCCTTCAAGGTAACAGGCCAGTTCACACGCCAGACACTCGGTACACTTCCCCTTGGCCGCATCCTCTTCGGAAATGGCCAGAACCGGTTTCCCCTCCTCCACCTTCAGAACCCCGTAGGTGCAGGCTTCAACGCAGGGCCTGGCCTCGCATCTGGCACAAAGGCTGTGGTTTATGTAAACTCTGCCCGTAAGGGTTTTGAAACTGTAGGCTCCCTCTGGGGGCGTGTAATCCGTCATGGGCTTGACCCGGTGAACCTTCCTTCCCCCTTTTTCCACCAGTTCCTTCAAGCGGTCGGCGCAGAACTCCGGGGAATCGTCCCTGCCGTAGCCCTCTATCTTTCCTGGAATAAACTTAGAGAAGGTCTCCAGTATTTCTATGGCCTTTTCCTCGTAATTCCCTCCCAGGCGAAGCACCGCCGGGATCTCTATCTGGTCCTCCAGAAAGGCCTTCACCAGCCCCCGGGCGGAGTTGAACTGCTCCTGGGAGGCCACCCCGGAGCCGGAGGCGAAGTAGCCTATAATTCCCGGTTGGGAGAGGATTATTTTGGCCGCCCGGTAAACCTTGGAGGCCGGAGGGTTCCCGCTGGTATCGGTGAAGTTGGCAATTTTAAAGCCCCGGTTTAACACCGCGTCCATGGACATCATGGAACCTCCTCCACCGGCGCCGTGGAAGCCTATGTAATTTTCCTCGGGGTTGGGCCTCTCCACCATCTGGAAGAAGTAAAAGGTCCCGCGGTAATCGTTCTCCTCCACCTTGTAGGCTATCTTTTCCAGTTCCGTGGGGGGCCTATCAAATTCCCTGGCTATTTCAATTCCCAGTTCCGGATGGCGGTAAACCGCGTAGTCGTCCACGGCGATGTGTGTGTCGGCGGCGTAGACTTCACCTTCTTCGGTTACCACCAGAGGGTTTATCTCCGCTGAGCGGGCGTCGTATTTCCGAAAGGCCTGGTAGAGCCTGGACAGGGTGGAGGAAAGTTTAACCAGAAGTTTTCCCTTGAACCCCAGCCTGGAGAGAAGACCCCGGGCCCTGTATTCCGGAAATCCCTCCAGGACATCCACATGGTGGGTAAGCAAGGCCTCAGGATGCTCCCGGGCTATTTCCTCTATGCCGGTTCCACCCATGGAGGAAAAAACCACCAGGGGTTTTTTGGCGTAATCGTCTATGACCACCCCGGCGAAGAGTTCCCTTTGAATCCTGAGTTTCTCCTCCACCAGAAGTTTCTCCACCACGAAATTTTTAACCTTCATCCCCAGAAGTTCCCGGGCCACCCTTTCCGCCTCTTCGGGGGTCTTCACGAACCTCACCCCCCCCATCTCGGCCCTTCCCTTCAACCAGACCTGGATCTTTAAAACCGCCTCGGTGCCCAATTCCTCCACGGCCCGGGCCGCCTCCTCCGGGGTTTCTACCACCCTTCCCCGGGGAACCTTGATCCCCGTTTCCTTGAGGATTTGTTTTCCCTGGTATTCAAAAAGCCTGGCCATTTACACCTCCATTTCAACTTATATTAAATCAAGGGAATTTTTTATGTCAACGGTGAATCGCCTTAACTTCCACCGCGAAGAAGTCCCGCTCCGCCGGGAGGGGAAGGGAGAGAAAGGCCCTACCCTTAATGTAGGTTTCCGAGGCAATCTTCCCGTCCAGAAAAACCTGAAGCAGTCCCTGAACCTCCGGAGGCTCCACCTCCAGTTCCAGTTTTCTGCTGCCCACGGGAGGGGAAAAATAAAACCTGACCCTGCCGTGGTGAAGGTTCAGGCGCACCGGATTCCTGTGGTGAAAATCCGGGGCCTCGCAGGAGCAATCCTCCCCGGTCATCTCCTTTATCCTTTTCATCCTAACCAAAACCTCCGGAGAACGACTTATCTTCAACAATTCCTCCAGAATGGAAGAAGCCCTGAGCAAAAGGTTCTCCTGGTAAAAATAATCCACCAGGAGGAGGTTCACCTTCACATAATCCTCGGTCTCCCCCTTCTTTATCCACCGGATTCCGCCCCTGAACTCCTCTATTTCCTTCTCCATCCTTTCAAAATCCCTCAACTTGAAGAGGAAAAACTCCCTCAAAAATAAGGACGAGAAATCCCGGCCAGAAAGCAGGCCCCTTTCCTCCAGGTAAGCCATGAGTTTCTTTATCCTATCCTTGTTCCGGGAAAGATGGAGAAATCTAACTATGTATTCTTTCCTCTGGGTTTTAAGGGCTCCCTGATAAAGGAGTTTTTCAAGGAAATTCCTGTAAAATTTTTCTTCAAAGGGTTCACCGGACAGCCTGTGGTAAAGTTTTATGGCGTCCATAAGGAAAAGGGACCTTTTAATCTGAGGAGGATCCATGGAGGCAGGATCCCGCCGGGAGGCTTCCTTTAAAAGCCAGGTTTCGTATTCCGTAAGGGCCCTCCACCTCCACCGCAGGGGCATTCCCTTCTCGTAGACCACCCTGGCAAGTTCCGCCATGTACTTAGGCCTCTTTTTCAGGACGGAAAACATGAAGTCAAAATCCCGGCAGAACTTGGCCCACAGGTCCAGGGCCTCCCGCACCCTACCTTCGTTCATCCTGGGCACGGCAAATTTTCCCGCCCTCAGGGCCGCCTCCCTATCCTCAGGGGAAAGGAAGGGCCACAGGGTTAAGTACACCTTGAAGGCTTCCCACGGTATGCTTCCCCGGTAAGCCCCCAGGGCTACTGCCCTCCGCAGTTCCTCCATGGCCCGGGGAAAGGCGGCGGGATCCCTGCCGGAGGTTTCCAGGTAAACGGACGCCAGAAGGAGATGGGTGTGGGGATAAATGGGATTGAGCCGAAGGGCCCTCCTGGCGAAAACCAGCCTCTTCTCCCCCCTGGCCTTCACCCCCTCCAGATACTGGGCCCGGAAATCCAGGAAATTAGCCCTGGGGAAGAAACACAAAAGGGCCAACAGGAGGGAAAATCCCAGAAGGAACAGCAGAAACACCCTGGCCTTCAACTTCACCTTTCCCTCCTTAGTCTTCCTATGGAAGTGGCCAGGGCAAAAACCACCACGAAGACCAGGGCCACCGCCGGAATCCTCAGCGGAAAATCAAAGAAGGAATGGAAGGCTGCGGCCACCACCCCCGCCATGAACCCGGCCCCCAGGTATTTGACCAGGGGATACCTTCTCCCTTCCCATCGCTGGAACCCTCCGTAGAAAACCAGCACCAGGGGAAGGAAAAACAGGGTAAACCCTACGAGCCCCCCCTCCACCAGAAATTCAAGGTAATCGTTGTGGGCGTGAACCACCAGAGAGAAGAACTTTGGGTCTTTTCGGTAGGTCTCTATCAGGTCCGGAAAGGTCCCGAAACCCGAGCCGAACACGGGATAATCCCGGAAGGCCTCCAGGGAAAGGGCCCAGAAGTTCCCCCTCTGGATTTTAAACCCCTTTTTGTAGGTAAAAACTCCGCCCAGAAGAATTACCGAGGCCATAAGAGATAACAAAAAGATTTTGTAAAACTTCCTGTACCTGGGGATTACCTTCCTGCCCGCCGTCAGTTGAAGGAAGAAGAGAAGGGATATCCCGGTGGCCACCACCCCACCCCGGGAGTGGGTAAGAAGCATGGCGAAGGCGATGAAAACGGGGGAAATCAGAAAAATAACCTCCCGGGAGGATAAAAGCCGGGAGAACCCATCCCTCTTTATTTTGTAATAGACATAGCCCAAGGAAACGAAAAATAGGATCTCCATGAGGGCGGCGAAATGATCGGGATTGCGGAGGGTTCCCGTGGGATATCCCGTGGAAGCACCCCAAAACACCAGCACCCTCTTCTGGTGGGCCAGAAATTTCAGAACTGTAAAAAGGGACTCCCACAGTCCCAGGAGCACAAAAGCCCTGGTCAGAAAAAGGACCTCCTCCCTTTTCCAGGGGCGGCTCCAGAGAATCCATCCCAGGAGGAGGAAACTCCAGAACCCCACCGTATAAATCAGGGTTCTGGACGGGGAAAGGGACAGGGAATGGAAGTTGAACTTCCCCAGGGCCAGGGTGAGGATTTTCGCACCGGAGGGGGAAAGGGCTTTAAGGAGGAAACGGGGCATGGGCAGGAGTTGAAAAACCATGAACCCCATAAGGCCATAGAGCAGGGCCTCCACTTTCCCGTCTGAAACCTCCCTCCCATCCTTCCACAGAAGAAGGGAGCCCAGGTTCACCATAAACAGGAGGAGAAAAAAACTCCAGCAGTGAACGCATCCCAGGGGAAGGGGGGAGACAAGGATCAGCACGCCGAGGAGAAGGATTCCTGCACTTACGCCGAACCTACCCATCTCCATCCTCCCCGATGACGGCGGCGGGTCTTTTAATCAGGACCTCCTCCAGGGTTTCACCGTCCAGCACCTCCTCCAACTCCTCCAGGGCCCTGTGAACCAGGGGAGGCCTCCCGGAAACCCCGTGGGCATCCGAGGCCATTATGTGGCACAGCCCCCGGCGAAAGCACTCCCTGGAAAAGAATCTCACCTCCCCCCCGTAGGTCCCGGCCAGGCTTTCGGCGTTCACCTGAGCCAGGGCTCCCAGGGAAACCATCCTCTCAAGGATGGAGGGGTTGCTCAAGATATAGGCATATCTTTCGGGATGGGCCACGATGGGCCTGAATCCCATTTCCTTGATTTTGAGAAGTAGGTATTCCCAGTTGGGATATATGAAATGAAAGGGAAACTCCACGAGAAAATACCGGCCCCCGGCCAGGGAAAGTTCCCTGCCCAGGGCCTCCATTTCCCCCAGGGTCTCCATGTTCAGGAATACTTCAAAGCCCGGGTAGATTTCCAGGGGAATGCCCTCCTCCTCCAGGGCCCCCTTCAATTCCCGGAATTTTTCCTTAACCTCCTGGAGGGAGGAATAGCGGACGAGCCTTCCCCGGTGTGGGGTGGCTACGGCCCTGCTTACCCCCTGGCGCACCAGTTCCCTGGCGAGGTTCAAACTCTCCTCCAGGGTTTCGGGGCCATCGTCAACCCCTGGAAGAATGTGAAGGTGAATATCCACCATAGTCGTAATATTGGTAACCGTATTTTTTGTAGCCCGAACCCTTGAATCCCATTCGGTTGAGGATCAATCCCAGGGGTACCACCCCGTTTTTCTTGAGGATGGAGAGGGAATTCATCACATCCCTCCGGGAGGTTTTTCCTGCCCATATCACCAGGATCGTCTTGTGGGCCAGCCGGGAAAGAATTATGGGGTCCGAGATCCCTATGAGGGGTGGGGTATCAATTATTATGTGTTCGTATCTCCCGGCCAATTCGTCCAGAAGAGCCTTCATGGCATCGGAGGAGAGAAGTTCCACCGGCGTGGGGGGATAGGGCCCCGCCGGAATGAGGTGAAGGTTGGGATAGTCGGTGGTCTTTATGGCCTCATCGGAGGAGGTCCTCCCGGCAAGGACCGAGGAGAGACCCTTTCCGTTGGGGGTTTTAAATATTTTATGGAGGCTTCCCCTCCTCATATCCCCGTCCAAGAGAAGGGTTTTTCTGCCTAAACCTGCCATGGAAATCGCGATGTTATAGGCCATGGTGGTCTTTCCTTCCCCGGGTAAGGAACTGGTTATGGCTATGATTCCCGGCGGTTTCTGTGGGGAGGAGAGGAGGATGGAAGTGGTTATGGTCTTAACCATCTCCTGGAATGTGGAGGAGTATTCCCCCTCCCGGGACGCTTCCCGGGCCTTTTCCCCGTTCTGGGAACTAACATCCGGGGCAACCCCTATAACCGGAAGTTTAAAGAGTTTCTCCGCCTCTTCCGGGTCCTTTACCGAGGTATCGGTGGCGTCCACCACCAGGGCCAGAAGAACCCCGCCGAAGAGCCCCAGGAAAAGCGAGAGGAGTAAATTCAATTTTTTGTTGGGGCTGGCGGGATAAAGGGGAACCTCCGCCCGGTCCACTATCTTTATGTTGCTGGTCCTCATTCCCTCCAGATTGGCGGAGAGAACCGATTCCTTCTGTTTTTTGGTGAGGTGGGCCAGAAGGTCCCTGAGGTTTTTTATTTCTATTTTTAAACTGCTGTAATAAATACCGCTTTTATTGGCGGCGGTTATCTGCCCCTTCTGTTCCTCCACCAGTTTCTTCAGGGATTGCTCCGTCTTCAGTGCCGCCAGGTATTTGGCCCTGGCGTTTTTAAGTTCTTCCTGGCCCAGGGCCCTGGTTTCCTTTTCTATTCTGGACTTAAGGGCCTCCATCCTGGAGCGGAGGCTCTTCATCTCAGGATAATCCGGCTTGAAAATGGCGGATTTCTGCTTGTATTCGGCCTCCAGTTTGGAATACTCCTCCTTGAGGGACATTATGAGGGGGTTTTTTACCACATTGGGAAATTGGTCAAAGTTTTTGGCCAGAAGTTCCCTGTACTTGGACTCCAGGTTCACCCGGTTTATCTGGGCCTGGGTGTAGGCCCTGTTCAATTGGGCGAATTTTTGTATAACGGTGTTCTGCTTGTCCGTTACATAGTAGATGTCCTTTCTCTGACTGTACTTCTGAAGTTCCTTTTCCTTTTCCGCCAGGGCCTTTCTCAGTTTTTCTATTTGCCTGGTGAGGTATTCTGAAGCCCTCTTGGCGGATTCACCTTTGAGTTCCACCGTAAATTTTATGAATTCGTCCACGAAGGCGTTGGCCACCCGGGCGGCCCTTCTGGGATCCGTATCCCTGTACCTTATTTCCACCAGCCTGGTGTTTTCTATGGGCACTACCTTCAGGTGCGAAAGAAGGGAGCCCACCAGTCTGGATATGCGGATTTCCTTCTCCCTCTCCGGGAGGTTGGGGGGAAATCCGGCATCAAGTTTTAGCCTCCTGACCACCCTTCTGGCGAGGCTTCTGCTGTGAAGCATGCGGACATAGGAGTTGAACTTCTGGTCCCACCTGCCGGTTTCCACGCTGAAAAGATCCTTAAACAAAAGAACATTGGATTCCCTTTCTATGAGGATGGTGGATTTGGCCTCGTAAACCGGAGCCTTCATAAGGGTGAGGCCCATGATAACCACCACGCTCAGGATGAAAAAATAAAGGATTATGTTTTTCCTGCGGCGAAGGATGTTGATGATCTCGGCGAAGTTAAATTCTTCGTAAACTTCTTCCCTTTCTTCCATAACTTACCCCTTAAAGCAAACTTTCGGGAACATATATTATGTCATAGGGTCTGAGTTTAACATTGGGCTTTTTGCCTTTCAAGATGTCCTTTACATTAACTTTTATTATCGTTTCCCCTTTATCACCTTCCCGCCTTCTCAGGATAACCGAGGATTTCTTGGCCCTTTCCGTGAACCCGCCGGCCTTGGCTATGGCCTGAAGTATGGTGGCTCCGTATCCCATGGGCAACTCCACCACCCCGGGCTTTCTGACCTGGCCGAAAACATATACCTCCATGACCATTTCCCCGGGGATGTTTACCACATCCCCCGGAAAGATCTCCACATTGAAATCCCCCCGGCCTTCAAAAAGAAGGGGAACGATGGGAACCACGATGGTTTTCTGCTTCCCTTCTCTCTCCCTCAAGATTATTATCCGGTCCTGAGCCCGGGAAGTTATACCCCCGGCCTGGGCTATGAGTTGTATCAGCGTGGTTTTTCCCACTACTTCGTAAGCCCCGGGTTTCTTGACTGCTCCCATTATCATGGCGGTTCTGCTTCTGTATTCCTTAATAAAGACGGTTACCTGGGGGTTCTTCACATATTTTTCCGAAAGAAGGGAGGCAATCCTCTCCTCCAGTTGGTAGCGGGTCAAACCTTCCACCCTTATCTTCCCCACCAGGGGAAGGGTTATGGTGCCGTCCTCCCCCACCCTCACCGTGGTGTTCAATTCCGGAACCTGGAAAACCTTTATAACGAGGAGATCCTTGGGCCCTATTCTGTATTCGTAGGGCTCCGAAGGAAACAAAAAAGAGGTAAACAACCCCAGGATAATCAAGATTTTAAATCTCATAGACGACCACGCCTCCTACAGTATTTATCAATCTGCTCCATTGATGGACGCTGGAAGTGATCTTAAGCCAGAAATACTGAAGCCCCACGAAACTCCTCGGGCTCACTCTGAAGAGAAATTGTATACCAGAATTTTTCATTTTATCAATCCTCCCCGAGTAGAGGAACAGAAGATCGCCCCGGGAATGCCATCCCTGTATGCGGAAGTTATCCCGAAGGATTTTAACCCCTCCCCCGGCCTTCAAATTCCTCACCCGGATTATGTCCACCACGAAAACGGAGTATATCCAGTCCAGGTGGTAACTCATAGAAAGTAGGAACGGACCCACCTCTGCGGTAACATCCCCCCTTCCCTTTATCCCCTGAAAGCGAAGTCCCCCTTCCTTTACGGAACGCAATCCCTTAAAGCCCAGGGAAAAGGAGCCCTTTATCCTGGAAACCTCCGGAAAATTTATTCTGACTTCCCCCCACCCCTGGACGGCGTTTCTGTTCCGGGGATCGTATCTGAAAAAGGAGCGCCTGTATCCCAGGGTAAATACCAGGTGCGTGGCCGAGAATATCCTTCTCCTCAGGTGCAAAAGGTATGTGGATTCCGTCCGGTCCGCCGGGGAAAACCCACCGCTGCCCCACAGATTTGAGTATTGGTATTCGTCCCTCCTCCCCAGAACCTCAAAGGAAAGGGGGCTTCCCGGGGAAACCTCCGTGGAAAACACCAGGGACCTGCGGTGGAGGACTATCCTGGGCCCCAGTTCAAAGGAGGGCCTGGTCTTTTCCTTGATGTCAAAGTACCCCGCATAAAAATTGAGCCTTGAAACCCTGAGGCCAAATTCCCCTACGGCGTCGTGGTTAAGAAAATTCTCCTCCCGGTTGTGCAAAAATGCCAGGTAATAGGGTGTCAGGGCGGAGGAAAGATAGAAGCCCGGCCTCAGAAAGGAAAGCCTCCCTCCAATCCCACCGTTGAAGACCCAGTCGCCGGTCCCTTCCCCCTCCAGGGAATATATGTTGAAATCGTAGCCTATGGTTTTTAAAACCGGAAAAAGGTCAAGGTAAAAGGAACCTCTTTGCCACAGAGACTCCCTCTGGATTTTGAGTTTCTCTTTTTTCACATCCTTCCCGGCCAGGGAAAAAAGGAGAATGAGGAATAAAATCAGGGAATAACTTCCCTTATTTAACAGGGCTTGCCTCTTTCTCTTTTTTCGTCAACTGATAAATGTAAACCAGGCCGGCGCCTCCCAGGGTCATGAGGGCAATTTTTTCCCTCCCAGGCTTCAGGGCGAGAGAAAGGATTAAAACTCCTCCGTTGACCTTCAGGTCCCCTTTGCCCACGAGATGGCCTGGACGGGTAAAGACCGCCCGGTATTCCTTCCCGTTGTACACGAGAAAAACCCGGTAGTTCCCCCTGGGAACATTTTTTATAACATAACTACCGTCCTCCTGGGTGGGGGACGAAACGATGGCGTTTCCGCTGTCGGGAACCAGTTTGACCACGGCTCCCATGACCGGGTTCTTTTTCTCCGGCCTTTCAAAAACATATCCCAAAATACTCGCCCCTGAATCCGCAAGAAGAAAAGCCGCTATTCCCAACAACAAAAAACTCCGTGCCAACGACTTCTTCATTATCCTTACCTCCGTATTCGGATTTCAGCGTTTTGTATTATAATCTTTTTTGAATAATGATTCAAGCAATCCGAAAATTATTTTTCCTGGCGGTCCTGCTCCTGGTGGGATGCCAGCCCAGGACCAAACCTCCTCTTTACATAGACCTGTCCACCCACCACGGGAAGGCCCCCCTGGAGGTTGTGGGCTATGTTTTCTTCTACGAGGACTACGATTGCGCTGAGGTGGTCTGGGCGTACTGGTATTCAGGGTTTTCCATGGATAAGAACGAAGCCTCGGAAAAGGTATGCGGGAAGAAAGTGGTTACCCACGAATTCATGTTCACCGTCCCCGGGTGGGTCAAGGTCCAGATTCTGGTCAAGTACAAAGGGAAGAAGATCCAGAGGCTTTTTTCGGTATCGGTGGAGGAATAAAAAAAGGGGGGAGCCGAAACTCCCCCCTTCTTAAGCGGGTTAATTGCCCTCTTCGTACTCGGCGTCTATTACATCATCCTGGTCCGGCCCCTGGGAGGAAGCGTCCTGAGTTCCTGCCTGGGCCTGTTCAGAGGCCGAAGGCTGCTGAGACGCCGTGGTTTCGCCCTTGGCGTAAAGTTCCTTGGCAATGGCGGTACTGGCGGCGTTGAGGGCATCCAGAGCCCTCTCCAGGGCGCTGCGGTCCTGACTGTTCAAGGCCTCCTTGGCCTGGGATATGGCCTTTTCAGCCTCGGCCGCCGTGGCAGGAGAAACCTTGTCCTTGTTTTCCTCCAGGAGTTTCCCCAATTCGTAGGCCAGACCGTCCACCTTGTTCCTGAGTTCTATGAGTTCCCTTCTCCTACGGTCCTCCTCCCGGTGCATCTCGGCCTCCTTGACCATCCTGTCAATCTCCTCCTTGGTCAGGCCCGAACTTCCGGTAATGGTTATGGCCTGCTCCTTGCCCGTGGCCAGGTCCTTGGCCGAGACATGGAGGATACCGTTGGCATCTATGTCAAAGGTAACCTCTATCTTGGGAACTCCCCTGGGAGCCGGAGGAATACCCGTGAGGATGAACCTTCCTAAACTCCTGTTGTCCTTGGCCATCTCCCTCTCACCCTGGAGAACATGGATCTCCACCTGGGTTTGATTGTCCTCGGCGGTGGTGAAGATCTCGCTCTTCTTCACGGGTATAGTGGTATTCCTGGGTATTATCTTAGTCATGACTCCTCCCAGGGTTTCCACGCCCAGGGAAAGGGGAGTGACATCCAGCAGGAGGACATCCTTCATCTCTCCGGCCAGAACGGCTCCCTGAATGGCGGCTCCTACGGCCACCACCTCGTCGGGATTGACGCTCTTGTTGGGCTCCTTGCCGAAGAATTCCTTAACCTTCTGCTGAACCAGAGGAATCCTGGTGGAACCTCCCACCAGAATCACCTCATCTATGTCCTCGGGCTTAAGCCCTGCATCCTCCAGGGCCTGCCGGCAGGGATCCAGGGTCATGTTCACCAGGTCCTCTATCATGGACTCCAGTTTGGCCCTGGTAAGTTTCATCACCAGGTGCTTCGGCCCCGAAGCATCGGCGGTGATGAAGGGAAGGTTTATCTCCGTTTCCAGGGCGGAGGAGAGTTCAATTTTGGCCTTCTCTGCGGCATCCTTGAGCCTCTGAAGGGCCATGCGATCCTGCTTGAGGTCTATGCCGTGCTCCTTCTTAAACTCCTCCACCATCCAGTCTATGATCCTCTGGTCTATGTTGTCTCCACCCAGATGGGTGTTTCCTGCGGTGGACTTAACCTCAATTACCCCTTCTCCGATTTCAAGGATGGAGATATCAAAGGTCCCGCCTCCGAAATCGTAGACGGCTATCTTCTGGTCCTTTTTCTTGTCCAGTCCGTAGGCCAGGGCTGCAGCGGTGGGTTCGTTTATTATCCTGCGGACATTCAGCCCGGCTATGGTCCCAGCGTCCTTGGTGGCCTGTCTCTGGGCATCGTTGAAGTATGCGGGAACGGTGATAACGGCATCGGTCACCTTTTCACCCAGATAGTCTTCGGCGGCCTCCTTGAGTTTCATAAGTATCTTGGCGGATATTTCCTGCGGGGTGTACACCTTGCCCATAACCTCTATCCTGGCATCTCCGTGGGGTCCCTTTACCACCTTGTAGGGCACCATCTTTATCTCTTCCTGAACCTCCTCGTATCTCCTTCCCATGAACCTTTTTATGGAATAGATGGTGTTCTCCGGATTGGTTATGGCCTGACGCTTGGCAGGAAGTCCCACCAGCACCTGTCCGTCCTTCAGGAAGGCCACCACCGATGGAGTGGTCCTCTGGCCCTCCTGGTTAGGTATAACCTTGACTTCGGAGCCTTCCATTACGGCCACGACGGAGTTGGTGGTTCCGAGGTCAATTCCTATTATCTTGCCCATTTCTACCTCCTCTCACGGTTTATTTTCACTAATATTATAGAACGGGAATCCAAAAATTTCAAGGGCTTAATGTTAGATAATTTTAGTCTGGCGTTGTCAGATTTTTGATTTCCTCCAGGAGGACCGGTTTAAGCATCCTGTAGACCCGGGAAACATCCAGGGCCATCACCTTGGTGTCCGCAAATACTGCCATGAAATTTGAATCCCCTTCCCACCGGGGAACTATGTGAAGGTGGAAGTGGTCCTTCACCCCTGCCCCGGCGCTCCGCCCCAGATTCATACCCACATTGAATCCGTGGGGGGAAAAGATTCTCCTCAAGGCCCTGAGGGAAGCCTGAAGGAGAAGCCCTATTTCAGAAAGGAGTTCAGCAGGAGCCTCCTCCGGAGTGGCAAGGTGCCGCAGAGGGGCTATCATTATGTGTCCGTTGTTGTACGGATAGATGTTCATGATGATGAGGTTATGCCTTCCCCTGTAGAGGATAAAGGCCTCCTCGTCCTCCCTCTTCTGGGCAAGGCAAAAAACGCACCCCTCCTCTTTCTTCAAGGTCCTCTTGATGTATTCCCACCGCCAGGGGGTGAAGAGGTACTTCATTTTTTGAGAGAATCAGGAAGAAGATCTCCCAGGGTGGGGGGCTTAGCCTCCTTCATCTTGGGTTTCTTCTTCCCCTTGTCCTCCTTCTCCGGAATGGCTACCCTGACCCTCCTCCTCTCGGGGCTGATGGCGGTAATTTTAACCTTCAAAACATCGCCCTCCGCCATTTCCTTTTTCCCCTTGGGGAGAAAGGAGTAAACGCCGGGAACGAGTTCCAGGGTGTAGCCCTTTTCACCCACATTCACCACCCGGGCATCCAGTTCGTCCCCCACCTTGAATTCCCCTACGAAGTCCTCAAAGGGGTCCTTCAGAAGTTGTTTTCTTCCCACCCGGACCTTTCCCTCCTCCGGCAGTATTTCCAGGATTTTAACCTCTATCTCCTCGCCGGGTTTCAACGCTTCCTGAAGGTTGGGCACATTTTCCCAGGAGTAATCGCTTTTTCTCAAAAGCGCTTCCACCCCCGGTTGCAATTCCACGAAGGCTCCGAAGTCTTTGACATCCTTAACCTTTCCCTTCAAAACCTCCCCCACGCCGTGGGTAGAAGCAAAGATCTGGATGGGCGTGGGCAGGGTCCTCCTGTAACTGAGGGCTATCTTCCTTTCCTGGGGGTTAACGCTCAAAACCTCCACCTCCACCACTTCCCCCTCGCTCATAATCTGGTGGGGGTCCTTTATGTTTTCGGTCCAACTGAGTTCCCTACTTCTAACCAGGCCCTCCACCCCCTTCTCCAGTTCTATGAAGGCCCCGAAATCCGTGAGGCTCACCACCTTGCCCTTTACCCTGTCTCCGGGCTTGTATTTTTCTTCTATGTTTTCCCAGGGGTCCGGAGTCCTCTGCTTGTAGCCCAGGGTTATCCTTTCCTTTTCCGGGTCAAAACTCAACACCAAAACTTCTATTTCGTCCCCTTCTTTAAAGAATTTACGGGGATCCGTAACCCGGCCCCAACTTATCTCGCTGGTGGGAAGGAGACCGTCTATACCCCCCAGGTCCACGAAAACTCCGAAGTCGGTTATGTTCTTCACCACCCCCTTTACCCAATCACCCTCCTTTATTCTGGAGAGGACCTCCTCCTTTTTCTTCTTCATTTCCTCTTCTATCAGCGCCCTACGGGAAACCACTATGGAAACGCCTCCCCGATGCTTCCTTATGTCAAGAATCTTCATGGGGAAGGTCTTTCCTATATATTTATAGGTTTCCTTGACCGGTCTTATCTCCAGTTGGGAGGCTGGGAGGAAGGCCTTGAGACCCATAATTTCTACCAGAAAACCCTTCTTCTCCTTCTTGACGATCTTCCCCTCCACGGGCTGTCCTTCCCGATAGGCCTTGTTTACAACTTCCATGGCCTTGCGCATAAGAAGTTTTCTGCGGGAAAGGGGAATGTAGCCTGCGGAAGGTGTGGCCCTCTCCACTATGGCCTCCACTTCGTCCCCCACCTTCACCTCCACTTCCCCATCTATGTTCTTGAATTCCTCCAGGGGAATCATGCCTTCTATCTTCGTGCCGATGTCCACCAGGACTTCCTTATCCGTTATCTCTATCACCCTTCCTCTGACCACCTCTCCGCTGGAAGGCAACTGGAAGCGGTATCCTTCAAGGAGTTTCTCGTAATCTTCTTCTGGCGGTCTTTTCTCTTCAGTCATGACCTTCCTCCTTAATTTTTTCCATAACTGCCTTTATAACGAAATCAGGAGTTGAGGCTCCTGCGGTTATGCCTATTTTCTCATATTTTCTCCAATCTATCAAATCCAGGTCCCTGGGAGTCTCTATGTGATGTGTATTGGGCTGGATCGCCCGGCAGGCCTTGAATAATTTGCGGGTATTGGAACTGTGCTTTCCGCCTATAACCAGCATGAGTTCCACCCGGGAGGCAATCTCCTTGGCCGAACGGTGTTTCTGGATGGTGGAGGAGCATATGGTCTGGTGGACGGTGAGCCTTTCGGTGTTTTCCATGAGTCCACCTACGAACTTCTTGTAGTCCTCCAGGTCGTTGGTGGTCTGGGAAATAACCGCCCGGCGGGGAGAAGAGGGAAGGGTGGCGGTGTCTTCGGGCCTGGAAATAACCACCCCTGCTCCGTGGGTGTAACCCAGGATGCCCTTTATTTCCGGATGGTTTCTGTCGCCGAAAATCACCAGTTCCTTCCCGGAGCGGACCTCCTTGGCGGCTATCTTCTGGGATTTTTTCACATACGGACAGGTGGCATCTATGACTTTAAACTTTTCTCTCAGTTCCCTCTCCTCCTGGGGGGATATGCCGTGGGACCGGATTATCACCACCGCCCCCGGGGGAAGGTCGTCTATTTTCTCCGCCACCTTGATCCCATCCCTTTTTAGTTTCTCCACAAACTGCTTGTTGTGAATCAAATCCCCGTAGGTATAGACCTCACCCCATTTTTCCTTGGCTTCGTAGGCTATTTTTACCGCTCTGCGAACCCCGAAACAAAAACCCGATTCCTGAGCCAGGAGGATTTCCATAAGATGGGAATAATAAGAATTACCCTGCCCTTTGTCAAGGATGATAGAATTTTAGACCTGGAGGCTAAAAGATGAAGAAATTAACCATTTCGCTCCTGGTTCTTCTTCTCCTGGGAACCGGCATTCATTTCCTAAAGAAAAAGTTCTTCTTTCCCAGGCCCAACATAATCCTGGTGGTGGTGGACACCCTGAGGGAGGATCTGGGGGGGGCCAACCCCGATTTTTTCAACTCCCTCAAAGAAAAAGGAATTTATTTTAAAAATGCATACACCACCATACCCATCACCCTGCCGGCCCACCTTTCCATGTTCACCGGAGAATACCCATTCCAGGTGGGGGTGATAAACAACGGCCAAAAGTATCGGGGAAATAGGGAACTCCTGGCGGAAAGGCTAAAGAAGAAAGGCTACGGCACCTACGCGGTGGTTTCCCTGGGAACCCTCCAGGGCTTTCTGGGACCCGCCCGGGGCTTTGACCTTTACCTGGACAAATTTCCCAGAAGCAGATGGTATAAAACCGCCGCAGAGGTAAACCAGGAGGTGGAGAAAATCCTCCACCGGATAAAACCCCCCTTCTTTCTCTGGATTCACTATTCAGACCCCCACGAACCCTACGCCCCACCCTGGCTTCCCCCCAACGGGGAAGTGGTGGTAAACGGGGAAAAGGCCGGGGATGTCTGCTTTTACAAAAAAGAATTCTTCTTCGTAAAAGGAAATCCCGGGGAAGAAGTGGAGGTGGAAGTAATCCTCACGGGGAAACCCCAGCGGGGAATAGCCTACTTGGTGGAAATTCCCACCAGGAGGGAAAAAATCGTCCTTCTAAACGGCAGGGGCCAGGGCCGGGGAAGGGCAAAGTTTAAACTGAAGATAGGGGAAAAGGGTTATGTGGCCATAAGACCATCGGTCTTTTTGTCCACCCCCTGGGCCCGTTTCTTCTACAAGAGGGAGGTTCTCTACTGGGACGCTAAGTTCAAGGAGTTGTTCCAGAAACTCTCCTCTGCAGGCCTCCTGAAAAACACCTATGTATTCGTCCTGGCCGACCACGGCGAGGGTCTGGGAGAGTGGAAGGACCACAAGGGTCACATTCACTTCCTCAACGGCATTTACACCAGAATTCCCCTTCTGGTGATCCCTCCCCGGGGGAATAAGGAGTTGAGGCTGGAGTACCGTCAGATCGTGGACATTTTTCCCACGGTCCTTCGCCTGGCGGGCATTTCCGTCCCCGGAGACACCGTGGGACGGGACCTTCTAAAGGGCAAGGGGCACCGGCGGTTGTTTCTGGAGACCTTTGCCCCGGAATCCTTCTTTGACAGGTTCTCCCTGATTGAAGGAAATTTTCAACTCATACACACCCCGGCCAAGAAGAAATACCTTTTCTTTGACCTCACCAGGGACCCGGGGAGCGTAAAACCCATCCCGTTCAATTCCTCCGTTCCCTCCATGATGAAGGCCCTTAAAAACTTTGAGGGGGAGGCGTACTCCAGAATAAAGATACGGCCCAAAAGGGAAAGGAAGGTACTTAAGGTCCTGAAATCCCTGGGCTATGTAAAGTGAACTTCTACGCCTACATCACCGGGAAAAACAAATACTCCTTTTCTCCCCTGCTGGCCGCCGCCACCGGAAGAATAAAGCCCCTTAAAGGGCAAAAGCCAGGAGCCGGGGATGCGGTGCTTTTTTCCTTTCAGTCGCCGGACTGGAAGGAAACCTGGGAAACCCTAAAGCGACTCCCCCGGGGGGTTGTAAAGGTGGCCGGGGGAGCCCATCCCTCGGGATTGCCCCTCCACGCCCTGGACATGGGGTTTGACTTCGTCTTCTCCGGGGAGGGGGAGGAACACATACATTCCCTGCTGAACTTTCTGGAGGGCAGGGGAGAGCCTCCCCCGTGCCTCTGGTCCAGGGAAAGGATGGGAACCGTGTGCAGGGGAGTGGAAATTGAGAAATTCGCCCCCTTCGCCGAGGACCTTCCCATTCCCATTGAAATCACCCGGGGATGCCCCTTCCTGTGCGCTTACTGTCAAACCCCCAGGCTTTCCGGAAGAAAAATGAGGCACAGGAGCCTGGAAACCATAGTCCGGTGGGTGGAGAAACTGGTAAACAGGGGGATGAAGGACATAAGGTTCATCACCCCCAACGGTATGGGATACGGGGGAAGGGGAGGTGCTCAACCCCAGAGGCTCCTTTCCCTGCTTCGCCTGCTCAAGAAAAAATACCCCAGGGCCAGGTTTTACATGGGCTCCTTTCCGTCGGAATTTCGTCCGGAACACATAAGCCTTTCCCCCATGAAGGCCCTGAGGAATCTGGTCTCCAACCGAAGGGTGATCTTCGGCGCCCAGAGCGGAAGTCCCGAGGTACTGAGGAGGATAAAAAGGGGGCACACGGTGGAGGATGTCGTAAGGGCAGCGGAGGTTTCGCTAAAGGCAAACTTCAGGCCAGAGGTGGATTTCATATTCGGCCTCCCCTTTGACGACGAAGAGGAATCCCTCCGCCTGATGAAGCGTCTTGCGGAAATGGGGGCCCGAGTTCACGCCCATTATTTTCTTCCCCTACCCTCCACCCCCCTGGCCCTGGAGAAACCCAGGCCCCTCTCCGGACCCTTTCTCCGGGAAGTGGAAAAACTTACGGGGGCGGGCACGCTCTTCGGTCAGTGGAAGAGGCAAATGGCCCTGAGCCTGGAACTTTACAGACTCAATCGGATGTTTTCAACTCCTTATGTAGGTGAAGAGGATAAGGGAAATGAGAAAGAAAATAATCGTGGGGCTCCATCCCGCTAAGACCGGCGGAAGTATGTAGGACTTCCCCAGGGCTTTAAAGGCTCCGTAGAGGGTCCAGTAAACCCCTCCCAGGGCGAGGCCGGTTCCCACCCCTATGGTGGGCCCCCTCTCCCCCATCAAAAACCCCAGGGCCACCGCCAGCAGGGCCATCACCAGGTTTACGAAGGGAAAGGAAAGGCGGGCCTGAAACTCCACCTCCATTTCCCGGGTGGGAAAGCCCTCCCTCTTGAGGGTATCTATGTGCTTTTTGAGTTCCTTCAAATTCATTTCCTCAAAACCCTTCATTTCCCTGAAGAAATACTCGGGTGGAGGCATCCTGACCCTCTTTCTGTCCGCCTGAAGGAACCTGCCCTGGCGGGAAAAATCCCTCATCCACACGCTTCTCAAAAGCCAGTGGTTCCTTCTCCAGAAGGCCCTTTTAGCGTGGATTATTTTCTTCAGGGAAAATTCCGGAGACAGTTCCATAAGGTAGATGTCCACGAAGGCCTTTCTCTTTTTCTCAAAATAGAGGAAATGAAAAATGGTGTTGTTGGAAAACACCCAGTTCCTGGAGATGACATACTCGCCCGAACTCTTCCTACCCTTTATGTAGGCCCTGAGGGTCTCCGCCTTTTTGTTGGAAAAGGGGAGGATTTTTTCCTGGAGGTAGAAACTGGAAGCCAGGACTATCATGGCCAGGGCCAGAAATGGGAAGGAAAACCTGTGCAGGCTTATCCCTCCGGCCTTGATGGCGGTTATTTCACCCCTCCTGTAAAAAAGGGAGATGGCCACCATCAGGGAGATGAGAAGCCCCAGGGGAAGGAGGGTGTAAAGCAGTTGGGGCGAAAAATAAAGAAGGTAATTGAAGAGAATCCTGATGGGCACCTTGTTTTGAAATACATCGTCCACCAGTTGAAAGAAACTCACCAGAAGGGACAGGAAAAGCAAGGAAAAAAGGATCATGAAAAACACCCGGAGTGCCTGGGAAAACCCGTAGGTATCCAGGGTGGAAAATATCCTGGGAAGCCTCAGGGAAACCCCGGAGGCTTTCCTCACGATTTTGGCCCTGCGTCTTACTGGCCTTATGCTCCCCCTGATTCTGGGCAGAAGGAGAATTAGCAGGACCGCCACCAGGAAATCGGCAAACCACATTCCCATCCAGGCGGGAACCTTCCCCTGCTCCACGAAACTCTTGGCCCCGGAATGGACGGTAAAATACAAAACCACCACTATGATGGATAGGGCGAAACCGTACCCGGTGCCTCCCCGGCGGACATTCACCGCCAGGGAAAACCCCAGCAAAAGGAAGAGGAGGGAAGAAAGGGCCAGGGCCAGGCGGGAGTGAAGTTCCATCCGATACAGGTTCTTTAAACCCGGATTGCGGGCGGTTTTTATGGCCTCCAGCAATTGGGGAAGGGTTTTCTCCCGGGGCTTTCTCCCCAGTTTTATTTTAGGGAAGGCCACCTCCCGGGGAATTATCTCCATGGCCTCCTTGAAGAATCCCCTGGAATACTTCTCCGGGTTTGAAGTGTCAAAACTGTGGACCTCCCCCTCCCTCAGGACGAAGAAGGCCTCCTTGCGGCGGCGGTCCACCACGAACCTACCTTCCCGGGCCAGGATGAACTTCTCCACGCCGTTTTCGTATTTCTCTATAAATATCCCCTTCCACAGCCCCTGACCCTTTTCCTTTACGAAAACCACCATGCCAGGGATGCCCTCAAAGAACTCCTTGGCCCTGATCATTTTTTCCGTCCTGGAGAGCATGAGTTCAAAAACCTGCTTCTCCGCTGCCCGGGTGGCTTTGGGTGCCACGAAGAGGTTAGCCCACAAATTGAAAAACAGGGCCAGAACCCCCAGGAAGATCACCGGCCGGAGTAGCCTGGTGGTGGGAACCGCCAGGGTTCGCAGGGCCAGGATCTCGTAGTCCGCCGACATGCGGCTTATCCCCGAAAGCACCCCCATCATCAAACTCATGGGCAGGGTTATGGGCAAGAAGGACAGGGATATGTGCCAGAGGAGCAGGATAAGTTCCCCCGGGGTTACCCCCCTCATCACCAGAACCTGGACGAACTCTAAAAGGGTGTTCATAAGGAGGGCAAAGGTGAAGACCAGAAAGCCCACCAGGGCCGGGGGGAGAATTTCCCTAAGAACATACCTATCAAGAAGCATTGAAAATAGGATAATCCCCCTGGAAGTGTTTTTCAAGGTGGTTTCATCTGGTAAAATTCCCCTATGAAATGGGTTTACATAGAAGACCTCAAGGAGCATGTTGGGGAAGAAGTTGAAATAAGGGGGTGGGTTTACAACAAACGCTCCAGCGGAAGGGTAAGATTTCTGCTGGTAAGGGACGGCACGGGCATAGTTCAGGCCACCGCATGGTCCAGGGACAAGGACAATCCCCTGTTCAAAACCTTTGATACCCTCACCAGGGAAAGTTCCGTTATCGTAAGGGGAAAGGTAAAGGAGGATCCCAGGGCCCCCGGAGGATACGAACTTGAACTCAGAGAGATAATCCCGATTCAGATAGCGGAAGACTACCCCATAACCCCCAAGGAACACGGCGTAGGATTTCTAATGGCCCATCGCCACCTGTGGCTCCGCTCCTCCCGTCAGCACGCCATAATGAGAATCAGACACGAAATAATAAAGGCCATCAGGGACTTCTTTGACGAAGAAAAGAAGTTCACCCTGGTGGACGCCCCCATACTCACTCCGGCGGCCTGCGAGGGAACCACCACCCTTTTTGAAACCGATTATTTCGGGGAGAAGGCCTACCTGAGCCAGAGCGGACAACTTTACATGGAAGCGGCGGCCATGGCCCTGGGCAAGGTTTACTGCTTTGGCCCCACCTTCCGGGCAGAAAAGTCCAAGACGAGGAGGCATTTAATGGAGTTCTGGATGGTGGAGCCGGAGGTGGCCTACTTCCGCCTGGAGGACGACATTCAACTGGCGGAGGAACTGGTGGAATTCATCGTGGGAAGGGTCCTGGAGAAAAGAAGCAAAGAACTTGAAACCCTGGAAAGGGACATCGCCCGTCTGGAGAAGGTTAAAAGGCCCTTCCCCAGGGTGAGTTACGACGAGGCCATAGAAATCCTTAAAAAGGAGGGCTTTGACATAAAATGGGGAGATGAAATTGGAGGAGACGAGGAAACGGCCCTGGCCCTCAAATTTGAAAAACCCCTGATACTTCACCGGTTCCCCGCGGCCCAGAAGGCCTTTTACATGGAGCCGGACCCCGAAAGGCCCGAACTTTCCCTTTCCTTTGACATGCTGGCCCCGGAGGGCTACGGAGAAATAATTGGGGGCTCCGAAAGGATCAGCGATTACGAACTCCTCCTTAAAAGGATCCGGGAAAACAACCTTCCCGAGGAAGCCTTCCAGTGGTATCTTGACCTGAGGAAATACGGTTCCGTTCCCCACGCAGGCTTCGGCCTGGGGGTGGAAAGAACCGTGGCGTGGATCACCGGGGTTAAACATGTGAGGGAAACCATACCTTTCCCTAGGCTCCTCTATAAAATATACCCGTGAAGATCGGTTTCATTTCCCTGGGCTGCGCCAAGGCCCTGGTGGATACGGAAATAATGATGGGGGTTTTGAAGAGGGCGGGGCATTCCATAACCCCCTCCCTGGAGGAAGCGGAGGTGGTGGTTATAAACACCTGCGCCTTCCTAAAAGAAGCCCGGAAGGAAAGCGAGGAAACCATAAGGGAAGTTTTGAAGGCCGATAAAAGGGTGGTGGTGGCGGGCTGCTATGTGAATCTGGCCCGGAAAGCCCTTGAAAAAAAATTCCCTTCAGCCCTGGGCTTTTTGGAAACCGAAGGGGTGGAGAGGATAGGGGAAGTCCTGAGGGGAAAAACCCCGAAAATCCACGGCTTATACCTTCCCACCCGGGAAACCCCCAGGCTCATATCCACCCCACCGGCATGGGCCTATGTGAAAATATCCGAGGGCTGCTCCCGGAAATGCACCTTCTGCATCATTCCGGGGATAAGGGGACCCTACAGGTCCCGCCCGGTGGAGGACATCGTAAGGGAAGTTAAGGAACTGGAGGAAGGCGGTTTTTCCGAAGTGAACCTCATATCACAGGACACGGTTTCCTTCGGCGCTGACCGGGGCGAAAGCCTCGGGGAACTCCTGGAGGCCCTCCTCAAAAAAACCGAAAGAATATGGATAAGGCTACTTTACCTCTATCCCTCCGGCAAACTTCTTGAGATTCTGCCCCTTTTCAGGGAGCCCAGGCTTCTTCCCTATTTTGACATCCCCTTTCAGCATTCGCACCCCGGGGTTCTGAGGGCCATGGGAAGGCCCTGGGACGGGGAAAAATATCTGGAACTTATAGAGGAAATCCGCCGCAGGGTAAAGGACCCCACCCTGAGGACCTCCCTCATCGTGGGCTTCCCCACCGAGGGGCCCGGGGAATTCCAACACCTGAAGGGGTGGTTGAAAAAAGCCAGGATAGACAGGGTGGGGGTTTTCAAATACTCCCGTGAAAGGGGCTCCGGGGCCTACCCCCTGGGGGACCCGGTCCCTGAGGAGGAGAAGGAAAAAAGGCTCGGGGAACTCATGGAGGTCCAGGAGGAAATCAGTCGGGAAAAACTCCGCTCCATGGTGGGTCAGGAAGTGGAGGTGGTGGTGGAGGGAAGGGTGAAGGAGGGGATTTACTTTGCCCGCTCCCGGCACTTCGCCCCGGAGGTGGACGGAGGGATTTATGTCCTGGGGGAGATTAAAGGTCCCAGGGCAAAGGTAAAAATAACCCACGCCCATTCCTACGACCTGGAGGCCCAACCCCTATGAGGCATATTTCCCTCCTGTGGGCACATTTTTTTTTCCTGGGCTTCTTTCCCCTGTTTCCAGGAACCTTCACCAGCGCCGCCGTGAGCCTGGCCTACGGTCTCTGGCTGGTTCATCTGGGCATCTGGTACAAAATAGGTCTGGTGGTCTTCGTGGTTCTTACCGGCATTCCCGCCGCCTCCCAGGGAGAAAAATACCACCGAAAAAAGGACCCACGGTCGGTGGTCATAGACGAGGTGGCAGGCCAGTTGCTGGCCCTTCTGACGGCGGTGACCTGGACCCAGGTTCTCACGGGTTTCCTCCTCTTTCGTCTGTTTGACACCTTAAAGCCTCCCCCGGTAAAAACGGCCGAAGGGGTCCCCGGGGGATTGGGAATAATGCTGGACGACCTGGTGGCCGGGGCTCTCTCCCTCCTAATCCTGGTCCTCTTTCAGAACCTCTGAAGTAATTACCCTGAACTCCTCCACCCGGAAGGTCCCCGGAGAAACTTCCTGTCCCCTAAAGCGAACCAGATCGCAGCAGAAGGCCCGGGGTATGCTCTTCCAGGACCTTCTGAGAAATTCAAGCCTTATGGGCCTGCCCTGACTACAGGCCAGATAATAGGATTTTCCCTTCTCCTCTATAAGCGGGGAGCGAAGCCTTACCCCCCACCCACTCAGGGAAGAATCCCTGCAGAAAACACCGTAGGTGAACTTCAAAAACCTCAATTTGTGCCGGAGCAGAGAGTTCAGGCGGAGGGTCAGGTCCGGAAGACGAAAGGGAAGGGCCCCATGGCACCAGTCGCCCCTTCCCAGGCGGCAGCGGTATCCCCCGCAGGGAAGAATTGGAGGTCCCAATTCCCGGCTAAGTTCCATTATCATGGAATAACCCCTGGACCATCCCGGTTCTATCACCACCAGACATCTGTGGGTTCTCCACAGCCTCCGCACCACCTTCAGGACCTCCCCCACCTCGGAAAGGGAAGAAACCGCCAGGGCCACATCCCCCCTGATGTTCGCCCTGGTAAAATCGGCCTTTAACACCGGCAGATTCCCTAATTCTTCTGCGAAACGGGCCGCCCGCCCGGACCTTTCAAAACCCTTCAGAGTAGCCCGGGGGAACGCATCCCTGGCCGCCAGAAGGGAAGCCCCGGGGCCACTGCCCAGGTCGTTTATCGTGGATACGGAGAAGTCCTCTTCCAGGAGACCTCCCATTTCCCTCAAGACGAAATATGTTCTCAGGTATCCCTGGGGAAAATAAAAGGCAAAATAAGCCCTGAGGGCCCACTCCTCTTCCATGTATGCCCCGGCCCTTCCCCGGATGAGGGCCTCGGAGAGGCGGGCCACCTCCCGGGCCAGTTTCTTCAAAGGGTATCTTTTCAAACCCAGCATCTCCTCCCCCCTTTTAAACCAGGGGAGGAGAGATTCACCGGCCTCTTTTAAAAAAACCTCTATAGGAATGGATGAATAGGATGGGATTTTCAAGGAAGAACTCCTTTTTGAAAATCTCCGTGGCCACCCTTCCCTGGGATTCCTTCTCCACCGGAAGCCCCAAATAATAAGCCACCGTGGGGGTAAAATCCAGGAGGGATAGGGGAAAATTCCCCCGGTTGGTCCACGGTGAAAAGGCCATGTAAACGCCTTCGGGACAGTCCAGAAAATCTCCGCAGGTGAGTTTATCCCCCATCAACCCTTCAAGGTAAAACCTCCAGGGGGCTATAGGTTCCACGGAAAACGGGGAAACCACCACCACCAGGCCTTCGGGGGGGAGTTGGGTGAGAAACCTTCCCACGATGTGATCGTAGAAAAGCGTGTATTTGTCCACAACGCCCATGAATTTTTCCAGTTCCTGGGGTGGTATGAAAGGGAAAAATTCGGAAGTGTACTTCAAAAACCTAAGTTTCACCATCTTCATCCCCTCCAGATATACCACCAGAAGGTGCTTCCGCTTCATGAGCCGCAGGGCCCTCTCGGAAACCTGAATGTCCCTGGAGAGGGCATCCAGCAGGGTTTCATACTGCCATGTTCCCTCCTCCGCTTCGGGGAATAAAGCCTTGAGGGTCTCGGTTCTCCTGGGGTATTTTTTTGCCTCCACCAACGCAGCCTTCCCCTGAAATTTCCTCACCAGAAAGACTATTCCCTGGTTGGGCCTGGGCAATTTCCTTCTGAGTTTCACCACCCCTGCTTTTTTAAAGGTCTGGAAAAACACCCACTTGGGGAAAAGGGTGTACCGTCCCCTTCCCAGAAAGGAGTATTCCCGGGGAGAGCGGTACCCGTGGACCGAGGGCTTGGTTCCCCGGAGGAAGGAGAAAAAGGTAACCTCCGAAATGCACGGAACCGGAGACTTCACCTTTCCCCACGCTCCCTGCCCCACCAGGTAAGCGAAATTAGGAAGTTTTTGATGACCGCTGGGTTTGAGGATGTCCTGGGCTGAAAGTCCTTCCACATAGAGGACAACCGCCCTGCGGCCCTCCGCCAGGGTGGAGGGGATGGGGGAAGGGGGAGGAGGCTGCGAAGCGACCTTTATCCGAAGGGAATAGAACACGCCGGAGGAAACGAATGCCAGGATTGTAAACACCACAAAGAGAACTCTGTTTTTTCTGCCTATAAGGGATAGGCTCAGGAGGGAAAGCATGGCCAGGGCCAGGCCCAGGGCGATGAAGGTGTAATAAGCCCGGGAAGGTAAAAGGTTCCTCATGTAATTGAGGTTGAAATAAACTGTCAGGGCAAGATAGGAGGAAAGCAGGAATATGAGACCCACCAGATACCGGGAGTTCAGAAGGAGGGGTTCCCCCCCGGTTATGAGGTTCACGAAAAGGGCCAGTAGAAAAAGGATGGGAAGGAAAAGGGCCGCATAGAAGCCGGCCACATACAAAACCTCCGAAGGAAACGGGGGAAGGAAGTTTAAAATTCTAAGTATAGCCCCTATGGAAAATCCCGCCCACAAAGAGGCCAGGAGGGCTGGAAAAAGGAGTTTTATTTTTTTCAAGGCATAAGTTTAGAAAAAGGCTTCCTGGTTTTTGGGCAATTTCAGGAAAAGGATGTAGGTTTCCCCTACCTGGATTTCGCTCTGGTCCTCCAGTTCCGCGTAGAAGACCCTTTCCCCGTTTACGAAGGTTCCATTGGTGCTCTGGAGATCCCTTATAATCACCTTGTCCCCGTACACTTCAATGGCGGCGTGCTTCCTGGAAACCTGCCTGTCCGGTATGACCAGGTCCACATTAAACCTTCCCAGGACCACCACCGGTTTCTCCACCTTGTACTTAAACCCCTGCTTGGCCCCCCGGGTTATGTAAAGCACATACTCCTTGTCCTCGGGAAGGTAGGGTTCTTCCCCCTCTTTGATGATTTTTTCCTTGGTGGTTTTTTCGCCCACCTCGGGCTCCTGGGTTTTGGCCTCATCCAGCGGGACGGTTTCCTTTACCTTTTCCTCCAGGTTATCCGCCGTGGACTCCTCGTAGAACGGATTGAAGATTTCAAAAACGGTCCCGCAGTTCTTGCACCTTACCTTTTTGGATTTTTCGTCCGGAGCGAATTTTCTCTCGTCAAACTTGTATTTTTTCCCGCATTTAGGACATATGATAATCATAAACCCTCCCTTTCACATCTATTATAGGACGGCTGACAATCACATGCAATAAATTGTATTTATGTAAAGACGGGATGGAAAGACGAAATTCTTCCCGGATTTTATTATATTTTCTCCGGCGGGCATCCCTTCGCCGGGAACCTTCCTTACCATTTCTATGAAGATAGTTTGCCTTACCATTTCTATGAAGATAGTTTGAGGAATTTGATTATGTATTCCCCTGCGGAATACAGGGAAAGAACCACCGCAAAGTAAAGAAAAACCGTGCCGGCCCTTCCCAGGAAGGGATATTTAAGACTTAGAATGAGCAGAACCACGGAAATGACTTCTAAGAGCATCTTCTTCTTCCCCAGGGAGGAGGCGGGAATCAACATTCCGTGGCCCGCCGCAATGGCCCTGAGGCCCGTGACGCCGATTTCCCTCCCCACCAGAATTATCACCGCCCAGGCCGGGGCCAACTTCAAAGCCACCAGGGATATGAAGGAGGAAGAAACCAGCAATTTATCCGCTATGGGATCCAGAAGAATGCCCAGGGGAGTGATCTGATTGTTCCTTCTGGCCAGGTATCCGTCCACGAAGTCAGTAAGGGACGCCAGCAGAAAAAGCGCCAGAGCAAAGAAAGCCCTGCCTTCAAACTCCACCAACAGAATAGCCACTATGAGGGGAACCAGAAATATTCGGAAAACGGTGAGGAGGTTGGGAAGGTTCAAATTCCTCCTCATCCCTGCTATTTGAGCCATTCTCCCCTGAAGACCACCTCGGCAGGGCCCATCATTTTAATCTCGTCGTCCGTTATCTCCACCATAACATCCCCTGCCATGGTTTTCACCCTGACCCTTTCGCCCACGAGGCCCTTCAAATATGCGGCATAGGCAGAGGCACAGGAGCCGCTCCCCGAAGAAAAGGTCTCACCCACACCCCTTTCCCAGAAGAGAACCTGGATGGTGCCGGGGTCCAGAACCTTCACGAACTCCACATTGGTCCTCTCCGGAAAGAAGGGATGTTCCTCTATTTCCTTACCCAACTCCTTCCACTCCACCGAGGAGGGCAGGTTCTCAAAGAAGAGGACGCTGTGGGGATTACCCACGGAAACTACGGTGATGGGGAAGGTCCGGTTCCCTATGTAAAGGGGATAATCCACTACCTTTTCCCTGGCAACTCCGTCGTCAAAGGGGATCTCCCGGGAGGAAAGTTTTGGTTTTCCCATGGAAATTTCAAATATGAAACGGTTTCCCTCCCTCTTCATGAGCCGGGCCCTTCTTATTCCGGCCAGGGTCTCAAACTCTACTTCCTCACCGTCGTAGCCCTGGTAGTAAACATAGGCCGCTGCGCACCGAAGACCGTTGCCGGAAATTTCCGCTTCGGATCCATCGGCGTTGAATATCCGGAAGGAAAATTTGTCCCCCTCCCGGGAGAGGATTATCAATCCATCGCTTCCCGCCCCAAAATGGCGGTGAGAGAGTTCCTTGGCCAGTGTGTGGGGATCCCCCTTCACCTGGGGTTTCTCAACGATTATGAAATCGTTTCCCAGGGCATGGGCCTTGTAGAACTTCATCAACCTACCCTCAGGGTTACAAAGAAGGTCTGTTCTCCCCTGGCCACCGTAAGTAGCACTATATCGCCCTTCCTCAACTGGCCAACCACCGCCTTAAACTCGCCCACGGAGTGGACGGGCCTCCTGTTTATTTCCAGTATCACATCCCCGGGCTGAATTCCTGCCCTCTGGGCCGGGCTTCCCGGTTTAACCCTCACCACCTCCACGCCGTAGGGATAAAACCTCTTTAAGCGGCGGGAAAGGGGAGAAACCTCTATTCCCAGGGGATTTCCCTGGGCAAAATAAGAAGGCGCCTGGGTTTCGCTTCCCAGCACCACCGGGATCTTCATTTCCTTGCCGTTTCTTATAACCCGAAGGACTATCTTATCCCCGGGGGAATGGCTCATTATGGCTATTTTTAAATCCAGGGGGTTTCTTATCTTCTTACCGTCCACCCCCACCACCACATCGTAGCGACGAAGGCCGGCCTTGTCCGCTGGAGAATCCTTCACCACGCTGGTTATTATGGCTCCCTGCGTGGTCTTAAGGCCCAGGGCCTTGGCCATGTCCTCGTTGACCGCCTGCATCTGAACTCCCAGGAAGGGCCTCACCACCTTCCCGTTCTTCATGAGGTCCCCTATGACCTTCCTGGCCAGATTGGAGGGGATGGCAAAGCCGAGCCCCATGAAGCCTCCGGTTTCGGTCTGGATGGCGGCATTGACCCCTATAACTTCACCCTTCAGGTTTACCAGAGGCCCTCCGCTGTTTCCCCGGTTTATGGCGGCGTCGGTCTGAATAAAGTCCTCGTACTCGGAAAGGGGGAGTTGCCTTCCCTTGGCGGAAATAATCCCTGCGGTCACCGTATAATCCAGTCCCAGGGGATTACCCACCGCCAGGACCCATTCCCCCACTTTTATTTTTGAAGAATCTCCCCAGGTGATGTGGGGTAGATTCTTAGCATCTATTTTCAAAAGAGCCAGGTCGGATTTCTTGTCGGTTCCCAGGATTTTCGCTTTAAATTTCTTCCCGTCAAAGAGTTTAACCATGACCTTCTTGGCTCCCTGCACCACATGGTTGTTGGTGACTATGTATCCTTCTGGAGATATCAAAAAGCCGGATCCCAATCCCTTCAGGATTTCCTTTCTCCTGGGGGAAGGATTAGTATCTCCGAAAAACCAGCGGAAAAACGGATCGGAGAAGAAGTCTCCAAAGGGGGAGGTATATTCCACCACGGCCTCCGTCTCCACCCTCACCACCGCCGGCTTCACCTTCTCCGCCACCTTGACGAAGACTTCGTTGAAGGGGAGGTTTTCGTCGGCGAAGACCACCGGAGTTTTCGTTTTCTCAGCGGCGGGTCTTGAAACCGTGGTGCCTATAAGAATCCCCAGAATTAAAGCGATGCCCAGGGCCAGGGCTATTCTAAATTTTCTCATGGTTAACCTCCTTCCTAAATTTTAACACAAGGAGAACTTCCTCTCCTCTATCTTAACCTTCCGCCCCAGGAAGAGGGAGGAAACCCGCTCAAATTTTTCCAGGAAGTCCGTCACGAAGAAAAGGTCATCTTCGTGGGATGGGGAGGACCTAAGAAGTTTTCTTTCTTTCAGTATTTTCTTCAACTCCAGGCCCACGGCCTGGCCGGACTCCACCAGAACCTTGTCCTGGCCCACCGCCAGGGAAATGGCTTTTTTTATCACAGGATAATGGGTACAGCCCAGGATCAGGGTATCTATTCTGTCACTCCACCCCTGGAGGTATTCCCGGGCCACCATACGGGTAACCGGATGGTCTATCCACCCCTCTTCCACCAGGGGAACGAAAAGGGGGCAGGCCCTGGAGTGAACCTCAGCCCCTCCCTCCCGGAGAATCTTCTGATATTTCTCACTCCTTATGGTAGCCTCCGTTCCAATAACCCCGATTTTACCCCGGGGACTCATTTCCAAGGCCCTTCGGGCGCTGGGCTCTATGACCCCCAGGATCACCAGATCAGGGTACCTTTTCCTGAGTTCCTCTATGGCCACCGAGGAGGAGGTGTTGCAGGCCACCACCAGAGATTTTATGTTGAAATTAAGCAGAAACTCTGCGTTTTCTAAAGAAAACCTCACGATGGTTCTCCTGGATTTCGTCCCGTAGGGAAGGCGGGCAGTATCCCCCAGATAAACGAATCTCTCTTGGGGCAGGATCTCCTTAAGGGCCTTGTAAACCGTAAGCCCTCCTATCCCTGAGTCAAATATTCCTATGGGGTTCTCACTCTTCTGCATAACTGAGGTCCTGGAAAAAGGGATACTTCAAACTGATGTGGCCGAAAAGGGTTTGTCTTTCCATCCCCCCCACCACGAGTTTAACCTTTTTCACCGCCTCCAGGTTGTAGGTCAGGGAATCCACCAGGGAATAAATGGTCAGCAGTTCGTATTGACTGCCGAAGCCCTGGCCTGGAAGGACTATGTCCACCACGGCCTCCCCGTTTACGATAAAAACCCTCCGGGCCTCTCCTCCGGGGGGAAAGGGGGAGAGGGCTCCCGAAGGAGGCTCCTTCAACTGGGCAAGTATTCTCAAAGCCTTTTCCTCCGGGCTCCCGGCCTTCTCTATTTCCCGATCCTGCTTCTTGAGGTATCCCTCCGGGGAGGGGAAAAAGAGGACCACCTCCTCCCCTTCCACCTTAACTGTCTCCTCCTTCTGAGGAGGTTTCTTCACCGGGGTGGAGCCCTTCTCTTCCTGGCCTCCTCCCCGGGAAAACAGGTAAACCGCCAGGGAAACCAGAAGGGCGAGGGCAACAACCACCAGGAGCAGAATCGGAATCTTTTTCATCAGCGCAGACTTTCCATGTATTTTTTAATCCCCCTCAAAATGGCCTCCTCAAGCCTCCGGCGGTATTGGGGAGAGTTTAAAAGTTTTTCTTCCTCGGGATTGGAAATAAAATCCACCTCCACCAGCACCGCGGGCATGGTGGCACCCATGAGAACGGCGAAGGGGGCCTGTTTTACGCCCCGGTTGGCCACTCCAATCTCCGAAGCCAGTTCGTCCTGGATGGCTTCCGCCAGTTTACTGGACTGGTAAAGATACTGGTTCTGGGCCATGTCCCACAGGATGAGTCCTATGTCCGAATTGGGGGCGCTCTTTATCTCCCCCATGTTTTCCTTGTAGGCCAGCAACCTGCTTTCCCTGTCGGTGGCGCTGGAACTGAGGAAGTAGGTTTCCGGCCCCCGGACGGATGGGTCGTCGCTGTAGTTGAAGTGAATACTTACGAACATGTCGGCTTTAGCGTTGTTGGCTATGGCAGTTCTTTCGTCCAGACCCACGAAACTGTCATCCCGGCGGGTCAGAATAACCCGCACCCCCAGCCTGGACTCTAAAAGAGCCTTAAGTTCTTTGCAGAAAATCAAGGTGAGGTCCTTTTCCCTGGTGCCTCCCCTTCCCACGGCTCCCTCCTCCTGGCCTCCGTGTCCGGGGTCAAGGACTATGGTTCGCAGCGTGTACTTCACTATCCTTCCCCCGGGCCGTGGGCGAACATCCACCACTATGCGGAAGGGATCCTGAAGTTCAGCGATTTTCCACACCGAAGATTTCTTGAATTTAAGGGTGAGGAGCGTTCCCCCCTCCAGGGATGCTGCCTGAAGGGAAGTTAGAAACTGGCTATCGGTGGCAGGGATGGATTTAACGGAATGGTTGCCCTTTATCAGAATTTGAAGGAAAAACTCTCCATACTGTCGGACGGAGTAGCGGAGGGGAGTGGACGACTCCACCACCAGCCTTGAAAAACCCTGGTGGTCTGACCACCGAACCTTCAATTCTGCCGCCTGGAAGAGAAAAAGAAGGAGTAAAAAAACACTCAGTTTTCTCATACAGGGTTTATTTTAACATAAAAAAATGGAGGCGGCGGGACTCGAACCCGCGTCCAGAGGTGGCGATCCCAGGGCCTCTACATGCTTAGCCCCTTCTTTTTTAATTCGCCCTTCCTCGCCCGAAGGGGCAGGGCTCGGAAGGACTATCCCCCTCGTTCTCGTTCCGGGAATCGGGGGAAGGTTCCCGGAACAACCCTGCTATTTGTCGCCTGCTGAGCCCCGCAGGGAAGGGCTTCAGCAGACGGCTGCCTCACTTAGGCAGCGAGAGCGAAATCGTTCGCACTTATTGTGTTGCCGCCTGTTTTACGAGGTTGACGGCACCTCGGCATGCAGCCCTGTAACCGCTGCACCCCTGTCGATTCCAGTCGCCCCCTTTTAAATATTATAAAGCAAAAGAAGGAATTTTTCCAGTCTCAATCCAGACCCAGGGCTTTCTCCAGTTCCTGGACTTCCCGGGGGGTCAGGGCCCGGGCCTGCCCACTTCTGAGGCTTCCCAACTTCAGGGGTCCCAGGCTGAGCCTTGCCATGGCCATAACGGAAAGCCCCCTCCGCAGGAAAATAGTCTTCAAGCGGGAGGGAAAGCGATGGGTAAAGACCAGCAAAAGGGAAACCTTATCCCCCCGGCGGGATTCGGTGAGGATCTTCTCCACCTTCACCGTCCTTCCGTAAACTTTCATTCCCGAGAGGATTTTTTCCCTGTCCCTGTCGCCCCAGCGGCCCTTCACCTTTACCCTGTAAAGGGAGGGGAGGTCCACCCTGGCCAGGGCCCTGGTGAGGCGGGGCTGATTGTGGAGAAGAATCAGGCCGGAGGCGAACTTGGGAAGGAGGGCATCGGGATAAACCCGGAAGGCCAGTTTTTTAAAGAAGGGGTAAATTCCGTCCGGGGCGAAGAAGGAACTGTTGTAATCCTTGGGTTTGTGGGCCATGTAAATGAGGGGCCTGGATGGCAGTTTCACCCTGAGGTTGGCGAAGTAAACCACGGATCTTTGCGGATCCACCCTCCGGGAAGGATCGGTCACCACCTCCCCATCCACCACCACGGAGCCTTCCTTTATTATCTCCGCCGCCTCCTTCCGGGGAGCCACCCCCGCCGCCTGGAGAAATTCGTCAAGCCTCATCGCCCTGAATCTCCCCCAGGGAATTGAGACCAAAAACCTTTAAGAACTCCTCCGTGGTGGCGTAGAGAAAGGGCCGTCCCGCCAGTTCCCTCCTCCTGCCCACGGCCTTGACCAAGCCCCGGGAAATCAGCGTCTGGAGAGGCACCGAGGAATCCCTCCCCCTTATGGCGTTTATTTCCGGTAGGGTAATGGGCTGGCGGTGGGCTATTATGGCCAGGGTCTCCAGCGCTGCCCTGGAAAGCCTCCTGCGCCGCACGGGTCCCAATCGGTTGAGTTCCTCAAACAACTCCTCCTTGGTGGCCAGAACGGCTCCCCCGGCCACCCTCTCCAGGCGAAGTCCCCGATCCTCCCTTTCCAGATCCTCCTGGATCTCGTCCAGGGCTTTTTCCACCATGGAAGGGGAAACCTCCAGTTTCTCACAAACCTCCTCCACGCGGAGGGGCTTTTCCGAAAGGAAAAGATAGGCTTCAAGGACGGCTTTAAGTCTTGGCAATCTCATTTTCAAAGGCTTCCCGTGACCATATAAAAATTTCGGAAAAGGGAATCTCCTGTATGGCTATTATATCCCCCTGGCGAAGCATTTCCAGAAGAAGGAAAAAGGCGAATATGGCCTCCTCCCCGTCCCGGCATATGGAAACCAGATTTCCCAGGGAAAGTTTCCCCTTACTCTCTATCTCCTCCCTAACCCTCTCCATGAACTCCGAAAAATCCCTTCTTCCCACGGTCTTTTCCAGTTCCCGGCGGGCGGCTTCCCTCCTCAGAATGGAAAAATACGCCTCGGTGAACTCCTCCAGGTCCCCCACCACCTCTTCCCGGGCAGGAACCCCCTCCCTGCGGTGGTGGAAAACCCTCCACCTCCTCCGGTGGAGTTCCTCCAGCCTCTCCCGCCACTTCTCCACCCACGGGGGCATCCCCTTTTCCTGGGGCGGCGGTTCCTCTTCGGGTTTGAAATCCTGTGAAGGGATGAGGAAGGCCAATTTTATGGAAATCAGGAGGGAAAGAAGATAAAGGTAATGGGCGGCCCTGTTTATGTCCACCCGGGGAGCCCTGGAATACTCCAGGAGTTGCCGGGCTATGTAGAGGAGGGATACTCTCTTTATGTCCACTATGCTCTTTTTGACCAACTGGTAGAGGGTCTCCAGGGTCCCCTCAAAGCCGTCAAATTTTAATTCCAATCCCCATAACCTCCCGGACTTCCTCCAGGGTCTGCTCCGCCACCTGGGAGGCCTTCCTGGCCCCCTCCATCAAGATTCCCTTTATCTCGTCCTTCTTCTCCATGAGTTTCGCCTTCTTCTCCCGGAAGGGAGCGAACCTGGTGGAAAGTTCCTCCACCAGAACCTTCTTACAATCCAGGCAGCCTATGGAGGCGGTGGTGCAACCCTGGTAAAGTTCCCTCCTCTTCTCCTCCGGGGTAAAGGCCTTGTGGAGGGTCCAGACCGGACAATCCTCGGGTCTGCCCGGGTCCGTCTTCCTCTTGCGGCGGGTGTCGGTCATCATGGGGAATATTTTTTTCTTCAGCACCTCCGGAGGATCGTCCATGAAAATGGCGTTTCCGTAACTTTTGCTCATCTTCCTGCCGTCGGTTCCCAGGATCCTGGGCACCGGGGTCAGGATCTCCTTGGGCTCCGGGAAAACTTCCCCGTAGAGGTGGTTGAACCTTCTGACGATTTCCCGGGCAAGTTCTATGTGGTACTTCTGGTCCTCCCCCACGGGGACCAGTTCCGCCTTGTAAATTATTATGTCCGCCGTCTGGAGGACGGGATACCCCAGGAAACCGTAGGTGTGGAGGTCCCGGTCCGAGAGTTGCCTCATCTGCTCCTTGTAGGTGGGAACCCGGAGCAACCAGCCCAGGGGGGTTATCATGGAAAGGAGAAGGTGAAGTTCCGCATGCTGCTTCACCAGGCTCTGGACGAAGACCGTGGACTTCTCCGGGTTTATCCCCGCCGCCAACCAGTCGGCGGCAATTTCAATTATGTTTTCCCTTATCCGGGAAGGGTCTTCGTAATCGGTGGTGAGGGCATGCCAGTCCACGATTACGAAAAAACTCTCGTATTTCCTCTGGAGTTCTATCCAGTTCTGAAGCGCCCCTACCCAGTGGCCCAGGTGAAGTTTTCCCGTGGGCCTCATCCCGCTGAGAACCCTTTTCATAACACCTCCTAAACGAGAATCCTGGTCAACAAATGGTAAATGGGCGATGCCAGGGCCCTGAAAATTCCCACATAGGAGTCAAGGTAAATTAACAAAAAGAGGATCAGGATCCCGTATCTTTCCAGTTTGTAATACTCCGGCAGAAGTTTTCTGGGAAGAATCCAGGCCAGGATTCTGCTCCCGTCCAGGGGAGGGATGGGGAGCAGGTTAAAAATGGCCAGGAAGAAGTTTATCAGGAAGGAGTATATAAAAATCACCATGAGGAGGGAGAGGGGAGGAAGGCCTCCGCCCCCCTGAAGGAACCTTATGGCCGGAACCACGGCACCGGGGGAGAGGGTTTTCAAAAAATAGAGGGCCAGTCCTGAAATCACCCCCAGGACGATGTTGGAACCCGGGCCTGCCAGGGCCACCAGCATCATGTCCCTCCTCCAGTCCTTAAACCGGGAGGGATTCACCGGCACGGGCTTGGCCCACCCGAATATGGGCATGTGAAAAAGGGCCAGGAAAAGGGGAAGAACTATGGTTCCGATGGGGTCTATGTGGTGTATGGGGTTGAGGGTGAGCCTTCCGCTGAGTTTGGCGGTGGGATCCCCCAGAAGAAAGGCAGCGTATCCGTGGCTGGTTTCGTGGATCACCACGGCGAATAGCACCACCGCCAGTTGTAGAACTACGCTCAAAGGGTTCATCTGATAAATATACCAGATAAAAGGAGATTTTTAAAAAGTAACGGGTCCTAAGGCGTTATAACGGTAAACTCCTTCCTCTTTATTTCGGCTTCGTATTCCTCTATGGCCCGGGCCAGCCTCTTGGCTCCCTCCTCTATTTCCCTGGGGGAAGAATAGGAGAAGTTCACCCGGAAGGAGTTTACGCACTTCTCGTGGGGATGAAAGGCAGACCCCACCACGAAGGCAACCTTTTTCTCCACGGCCCTGACGAAGAGTTCCCGGGAATTCATGTAGGTGGGAAGGGTAACCCAGAGGAAGAGCCCACCCTTGGGCTTGGTCCACTTCAGACCCTCCAGTTTGGGCATGTATTTTTCAAACATGGCCAGCATGAGGTCCCTCTTTTCCCGGTATTCCTTCACGATTCTCTTTATCAGGGGATCTAAAAGTCCCCTCTTCAAATAACGGTAGGTTATGGCCTGAACGAAGGCAGAGGTGCACAGGTCCGCCGACTGCTTGGCCATGACCAGTTTTTCAATTATTTTCTCGGGGGCCACTATCCACCCCAGACGAAATCCCGGCAGAAAGATTTTGGAAAAGGTAAATAGGGAAATAACCCTGCCGTTCCTGTCCAGGGACTTGAGGGGAGGATCCGACTTGCCCTCAAACCTGAGTTGGCGGTAGGGGGTGTCCTCCACCACGATCATCTTGTATCTCTCAGCAATCTCCAGGATTTGCATCCTCCTTTCTCCGGAGAGGGTGACTCCAGAGGGGTTTTGAAAATCGGGTATGAGGTATATGAACTTGGGCTTTATCCCCTTTTCAAAGAGGAATTTGAGTTTGTCCTCCAGGGCCTCCGGGATCATGCCGTCCTCATCGCATTCCACCGTGTCCATGGCGGCGCTGTAGGAGTTGAAGGCCTGGATGGCCCCCACATAGGTGGGAGACTCCATTATCACCGTGTCCTTTCTGTCAATGAAGACCTTTCCCAGAAGGTCCAGGCCCTGCTGGGAAGCCGTCACTATCAATATGTTCTCCGGCCTGGCGGAAATCCCCTCCTTGGCCATGAGTTTTATAAGTTCCTCCTTAAGCCTGGGGTCCCCCTCGGTGGGACTGTATTGAAGGGCCTTCTTTCCCTCCTCCCTGAGAACTTCGTCCACGATTTCCCGCAGTTCCTCCACCGGGAAAACATCCGGCGCCGGAAGCCCGCCGGCGAAGGAAATCATGTCCGGCTGATTTACGAGTTTAAGCAGTTCCCTTATCTCCGACCTCTTCATCCTGAGGGCGTTCTTTGAGAAATAGGGCGTATAATCCATAACTCCTCCTTAACGGCTTTCTCGGAAAAATTATATTTCCCAGAAAAGAGTTTATCAAAAATTTATTTCAGGGGGCCGGTCCATCCTCCCTCTCCTTCTAAAATACACCCTTGCCCCGGCTTCAAGCCCCATAAAAACACCAATTTGATAGGTCTGTTATAATCGTAAACTTGAACGATAAGTTTAAACTCTAAAAAGAGTATGGTTATTGAAATTTAAGAGGTTTAATCTTATAATAGTTAAGATTAAGGTAAGCATGATGGAGGAGGTAATTTTATGAGAAGGAAGTTTGTGCTTTTCCTGGCTTTGGTGGGATTGGCTTCGGCCCTGAGTTTCAACAAGGGCTATTTTGAAAAAAATGCGGGACAATGGGACGGCAAAGTTCTTTTTCTTGGAAGAACGCCCGACTTCAATGTGTGGTTTCTTCAGAATGAGGTGGTTCTCTCTTCCAGGGACGGGAAGGAAACCATAAAACTCCGGATGGTGGAAGGAAACCCAGTGGAAGTAGTAGGGGAAAAACCCCTTGAATTAAAAGTTAATTACATAAAGGGCAACCGCAAGCGTATAAAATCGGTCCCAACTTACTCAAGGGTCAGGCTGAAGGAGGTCTGGCCGGGAATTGATCTGGTTTTTTACTTCAGGGACGAAGAACAACTGGAATTTGACCTGGAGGCCAGGGCGGGGGCTGACCTTTCCCGGGCCAGAATTAAACCTTCGGCTGACGAGGTGAAAATAGGGAAGAACGAAGTTCTACTTCGCAGCGGTTCCATGAAGTTTCTCGTGAAAATACCTGAAGCCGTGACCGTGGAAGAAGGGAGGCGGGGTAGAAAAATTGAGGCCAGATTCCAGTCCGTGGGAAACGGAGAGTTCGTCCTTGAAGCCGGCTCCTTTACCTCTGGAATAATCATTGATCCCCTTTTCCTCAACTACTCCACCTACGCAGGGGGCTCCAGTTACGACTACGCCTACGGGAACTATGTGGACAAGAAGGGCAATCAATACGTTACAGGGTGGACCTATTCCTCCGATTATCCCACCACCCCGGGCAGTTTTCAGGAGAACAAGCCCGGACACTGGGACACCTTCCTGGTAAAAATATCCCCGGACGGTAGCACTCCGGTATTTGCCACCTACCTGGGGGGAAGCAGCATAGATGTGGGATACAGCGTGGTGGTGGACGACCAGGGAAATGTTTATGTGGCAGGGGCAACCTGGTCCAACAATTACCCTCTGAAGAACCCCCTTCAGTCCACCCACAAGGGTTATCACGACTGCTTCATCACGGAACTGACCCCCGACGGCTCTGACCTGGTGTTTTCCACCTATTGGGGCGGATCAAACTGGGATTGGGTCTTCAGGATGGACCTCACCTCTTCCCGGGAAATCATCCTTACGGGCGTCACCCGGTCCTCCGATTTCCCCCTGGTCTCTCCTATCCAGGCCACCTACGGAGGAAACGACGACACTTTCGTAGTTAAGTTTCTTCCCGACGGGGCTGGGGTGGTCTTTTCCACCTATCTGGGGGGAAGCGGAACGGAATGGGGTTACGACATAACATCCGATCCCCAGGGAAACATTTATGTAACGGGGTGGACCACTTCCACCGACTTCCCCGTGGTGGCGGCTTTGCAACCCACTCCTGGGGGTAACACCGACGGTTTCTTCGTCAAACTCAAGGGAGACGGCTCCTCCTTCGTATTTTCCTCCTACCTCGGGGGAAGCGGAGACGACAGAATCAACGGATTTTATGTGGACCCGGTGGGAGACATATACCTCTGCGGTGGAACCGATTCCACGGATTTCCCCACCCAGAAGGCCCTTCAGCCGGCCCTGGCCGGGGGAAAGGATGGATTTATCACCAAGGTCTTCCGCACCGGGGACAAACTCATATACTCCACCTACATCGGAGGAAGCGGAGACGACGAAGCGGCGGATGTGGAGGTGAACGAACTCATGGAGCCCACCGTGACCGGGGGAACGGCTTCCTCGGACTTCCCGGTGAAACAGGAAATATTCGGCTACAGCGGAAATTGGGACCTCTTCGTCCTCAGGCTTTCCCGTTCAGGGTCTTCCCTGATATTCTCCACCTATCTGGGGGGGAGCAATTATGACCAATCCTCCTCCCTGCACCTGGGTGGAAAGGGCTCCATTTACATATCCGGAGGGACCAATTCCAGCGATTTTCCCGTCCTTAACCCCATGCAGGGCTCCTTCGCCGGCGGGAGTTACGACGGCATAGCCGTGAAACTCACCTACAACGACCCGCCGGTGGCGGTGATAAAGGGGGACAGCCAGGCATGCCTTGCCCAGGAAAAAATCGTCCTGGACGGCAGTTCCTCCCACGATAGGGACGGCAGGATAGTGACTTACCAGTGGAACCTTGAAAAGAAACCCGCCGGTTCCTCCGCCACCCTTAAACCCGCAGGCGAGAAGGCCTACCTCGTCCCGGACCTTCCCGGAAGATACGAAGTTTCCCTTCGGGTCATGGACAACTCCGGGGAATGGTCCAGGAAAACCTTTTTCACCATAAAGGTGGGCCAACCGAACCTCCGGATTGAAATAGAGGGTCAGAGGACCGAGGACAGGGCGTGGATAATAAAGAGCGACTCGGTCCACCTCTTTCTGAGATACTATCCCAGTTCCTGCCCGATAACTCCTTCCCGGTTCGTCCTTTACCGTTGGAAGGATGGAGAAGGAAAGGAGAAAATAGCGGAAATGAGGCCTGGAGACTTCACCTGGAACGAATCCGGGGGATACTTCCAGATGGAATACACCGACGGTTCCCTGGAACCCGGGGTCAGGTATAAATACCGCCTTGAAGCCCTGGACAAAAAGGGAACTCTCCTGGGCTGGAAAGAGGCGGAGTTTTAATCCCTGACCGGAGAGTTCAGCGCTTTCTCCTGGGCCTTACATAGGACTTTACCCAGACCTCTGCGGAAAACTTCTGGCGGGTTTTAAGACACCACTTGCCATCCCGGGAGCAGACCATGTATTCAATTTCAAACTTAACTCGGTGCTTCCCCGGGGAAGCGTTTTCGTCCACGGTGAAGGGAATGGAGAGAACGGGGATGCTCTTTATGGGTTCGCTCCTGCGGACCTCCCCTTCCTTTATGGCCTTCAGGTCAAAGGCGGTGTAAAAATCCTTGGTGAAAACCAGCGAGTCCCGATCCCTTATGTAAATCTTGAAGGGAGGAAGGCTCTGGAGGGTAACATTGGGATTGTTGACGGCTATGTAGATGTTTATTTTGCCCTTCTCTCCGCTTACCAGTTCGTAGGGTAAGGCCTTGGCGTCTATTCTCAAAAAATTTATAAGCAAAAGTGCCCAGAGCATCAGTCTAAAAACTCCTCTGGAGAGGTTATTTTACCGGTGAGGGCCGAAGCCGCCACCGTCTGGGGGGAGGCCAAATAGGTAAGACCCTTCCCCTGCTTTCCTGCAAAATTTCGGTTGCCGGTGCTTATCTGGATTTCCCCCTCGCCGGTGAGTCCCGCATGTCCCTCGGCGCATCCTCCACAGGAGGCGTTGAGGATAACGGCTCCGGTCTCAAAGAGGTCCTGAAGTATTCCCTCCTTGAGTAGCCTTCCGTAAACCCTCTTGGTGGCAGGGACGATTATGAGCCTTACCCCCGGAGCCACCCTCCTGCCCTTCAAAATTTCCCACGCCGCCCGGATGTCTTCGTATCTTCCGTTGGTGCAGGAACCTATGAAGGCGGTGTCTATTTTCTCGCCGGCATATTCCTCCACCGGATGAACATTTTTCGGATGGGAGGGGGCAGAAAGCATAGGCTTTAGCCCGCTTACATCTATCTCAACCTCCCCGCTGTATTCCGCCTCGGGGTCGGCCACCACCTCCTCAAAATCCCCGGCCCATTCCCTGATCTCTTCCCTCACCGCCCCGGTGAAGGGTATGAATCCTGCGATGCCGCTCATTTCGGTTACCATGCTCAGGAGGGTGATCCTCCCGTGGAGGGGAAGTTCCTCCACCGCCTCCCCGGAAAACTCTATGGCCTTACCCAGGGCCGTGGTGGTCCCCAGTTCCTTTATTATTTTCAAGGTGAGGTCCTTGGGGGACGAAACCTCCGAGGGCCTCCCCTTTATCCTCACCTTTATGGTGGAGGGAACTTCAAACCAGGTTTTACCCGTTTTGAAGATGAAGGCCACATCCACATCCCCCATTCCCTGGCCGAAGGCCCCCACGGCGGAAACTATGTTCATGTGGCTATCGGTTCCCACCACCGTGGCTCCGGGCCTGGCCAGGCCCTCCTCCATGAGCACATGGGAGCCTATTCCCATGTCCACATCGTAAACCCGGATTCCGTGTTTCCTGGCAAAATTTCTGCATATCTGCTGGTTCACGGCGTATTTTATGGTCTTGGCAGGGGCCACCAAGTCAAAGGTGAAGAAGGTCTTTTCGGGATCTTCCACCGGCGCCCCATCGTATTCCCTTTCGTAGTTTTTCACCACATTGGCTCCTGCAAAATCCCGGGCCGAGCGGACATCAATTTCCATCCAGACGATTTCCCCGGCCTTGGCGTGGCCACCGCTGTGGGCTGAGATTATTTTCTCAACGATCGTTTTTCCCATCTTTTTCACCTCTCTGGCTAATTATTATATAATCACTCCCAAGGAGAAAAAAATGAAAATGGACATTTACTGCGTAAAGTGCATCGTCTCCCAGATGGTGGAACTCATAAAAATCCTCCGTCTGGACAGGGATTCCCAGGAAAACCTCATGAGGGAGGTATTGCGGATTCTTCAGTCCTCCTCCTACGATGTAACCTCTCCGGAACTGGCGGAAAAGGTTTACGATCGGGTCAGGGAACTCACGGGAATAGAGGACCCCTACGCCGAAATCAAGAGAGAAGAGAACCGAAGGGCCCAGGAGTTGGTAGCACCCTTCCGCCAGAGGCTGGAGGAACTTTCCCTGGAGGACGCCCTCAAACTCTCGGTGCTGGGGAACTCCATGGACTACGGCACCGAAGCCCGGTTCAATGTGGAGAGGGAAATTGAAGAACTGAAAAAGGCCCGGCTTTCGCCGGAGGTGGTGGAAGAATTTGAGAGGGAATTGAAGGATAGCCAGCGGCTTCTGATTATAGGGGACAACGCCGGAGAAATCGTCTTTGACAAACTCCTGGTGGAATACCTGAAGGTTAAATACGGGGTGGAGGTAACCTACGCGGTGAGGGGGGGCCCCATCATAAACGACGCCACGGTGGAGGACGCCCTTCAAATAGGCCTGGACAAGGTGGCCAAGGTGATTACCACGGGCCAGAACATAGCGGGGCTGGTCCTGGAAAGGGCCGGGGAGGAGATGAAAAAAGCCCTCCGGGAAATTCCCCTGGTCCTCTCCAAGGGACAGGGCAATTTTGAAACCTTAGAGGACAAGGGCCTGGACATTTACTTCCTCTTCAGGGTGAAGTGCCCGGTGGTGGGGGCCTATTTAAATAAAAAGGTGGGAGAAATGGTTTTCTGCAGGAGGTAAAGATGATAGAAAGACCCGAGAAGGACGAATACTATCTGAACATAGCCAGGGTCGTCTCCACCCGGTCCACCTGCCTGAAGGTCCTCATAGGAGCCATCATAGTCCGGGACGACCAGATAGTCTCCACCGGATATGTGGGGGCCCCCAGGAAGACCAAAAGTTCCCTGGAGCACGGTTTCTGCCTCCGTCAGAAACTTGGGATCCCCTCCGGTAGCCAATACGAACTTTGCCGCTCGGTCCACGCCGAGCAGAACGCCATAATAAACGCCGCCCGGGCCGGGGTTTCCATCCTGGGAGGCGACATGTACATTTACGGAGAAAAGAGGGACACCGGGGAGGTTATAAACGCCTTTCCCTGCTTCATCTGCAAAAAGATGATCATAAACGCCGGCCTGCGCCGGGTGATAACCTCCGTGGCGGACCCCCGCAAAAAATACATGGTATTCCATGTGGACGACTGGGTAAGGGAATGGCAGGAACACGACATAATTGAGGACAAATACCGCTACGGCCTCTGACCTCTCCGTTTGACTTGAAATCCCATTTGGGTTTAGAATTACCTCTTAAGTTCATGCCTTAAGGAGGTCTCATGATAGAGATCAGATTCCACGGCAGAGGAGGTCAGGGAACCGTGGTAGCCTCCAAAATCCTGGCCGATGCCCTCACCAGGGACGGAAAATACATCCAGGCCTTCCCCGAATTCGGGGTGGAAAGAAGGGGAGCCCCGGTGGCCGCCTTTGCCAGAATTTCCGACACGAAAATCTGGCCCCGCCACAAGATTTACGAACCGGACCACATCGTGATCCTTGACCCCACCTTGATAGGGGCCGTTCCACTTCTGGACGGCCTTAAACCCGGGGGCTGGATTCTGGTAAACACCAAGAAAAAACCATCGGAACTGGGCTTTCCCGAACAATACCGGGTCGCCACCGTGGACGCCACCCGCATAGCCCTGAAGTACCGCCTGGGCAGTGCCGCCTCCCCCATAGTGAACACGGCCATGGTGGGAGCCTTCGCCAGGGTGATTCCCGTGGTGAAACTTGAAACCCTCCTGGACGCCATTGAGGAGGGAGTGCCCATCAAACCCAAGGAAAACCGGGCCGCCGCCCAGGAGGCCTATAATTCCGTGATAATGGAGGGATGAAATGGGAAAGGACGAGAAAAAAATAGTTTTCAAGACGGTTCACGACCTCCCTCCCATGGCCATGAGTCTTGGCACCATGTGGGTAAACAAGACGGCCAGTTGGAGGAACCTCAAACCCATCATTGACTACGAGAAGTGTATTGACTGCATGATATGCTGGAAGTACTGCCCTGAGCCGGCCATATTCCTGAGGGATCCCGACGAAAGGGTGGCCGTTGATTACGACTACTGTAAGGGATGCCTCATATGCGTAGAAGAATGCCCGGTGGACGCCATCTACACCGAGGAGGAAGGAAAATGAAGAGAATGGCCATAGTTGGAAACCACGCCCTTTCCTATGGGGCTTTGCTATCCCGGGTTCAGGTAATAGCCGCCTATCCCATAACCCCCCAGACCCAGGTGGTGGAACTCCTATCGGAAATGTGCGCCGACGGGACCCTCAAGGCGGAGTTCGTCAAGGTGGAGTCCGAGCACTCCGCCATGGCGGCGGTGATGGGGGCCTCTGCCTCCGGTGCCAGGGCCTTCACCGCCACCTCCTCCCAGGGCCTTGCCCTGATGCACGAAGTTCTCCACTGGGTCACCGGAGCCAGGCTTCCGGTGGTTATGGGCAATATAAACAGGGCCTTCGGTCCTCCCTGGTCCATCTGGACGGAGCAGACCGACTCCCTATCCCAGAGGGATACGGGCTGGATGCAGATTTACGCCCAGGACAACCAGGAGGTCCTTGATTCGGTCATCCTGGCCTACAAGGTTTCAGAACAGTTGCTCCTCCCCACCATGGTGGTTTTAGACGCATTCTTCCTCTCCCACACCTCGGAACCGGTGGAAATCCCTGACCAGGAAAAGGTGGACGAGTTTCTGCCCCCTTACGAGAACAAATACATTTTGAACCCCGATGCCCCCCACGCCTTCGGGGGACTCACCAACCCAGAATGGTACATGGAATTGAGGTATAAAATACACAAGGCCCACGAGGAAGCCCTGGACCTGATTGAGAAGGAAGGTCGGGAATTTGAAAAAATGTTCGGCCGCTACTACGGCCTGGTGGATCCCTACAAGGTGGACGACGCCGAAACGGTTCTGGTGGCAGTCTCCACCGCCGCCTCCACCGCCCGCCATGCGGTGGACCTCCTCAGGGAAAAGGGCAAGAAGGTGGGACTGCTGAGGATAAGGGTTTTCCGTCCTTTCCCCTACGCCAAAATAAAGGAAATCCTTTCCAACGCCAGGAAGGTCATCGTCTTGGACAGGAACCTGTCGCCTGGAGCCGGGGGAATCATAGCCTCGGAGGTGAGGGGAGCCCTGGCCAACCTGAGAAACCACCCTCCGGTCCTCAGTTACATCATGGGCTTGGGTGGAAGGGACATAACCACCAAACACATCATGGAACTCTTTGAGGAGGCCGAAAAAATGGAAGAAGGAAAGGACATCATCTGGAAGGGGGTGAAATTATGAGAAAACTTACGCTGCCCAGAGAAGAATACATGACCCCGGGCCACCTGGCCTGCCAGGGGTGCGGGGGAGCCCTGGCCATGAGGCTGGCCCTCAAGGCCCTGGGCAAAAAAACCATACTTTCCATACCCGCCTGCTGCTGGTCCGTCATAGACGGCCCCTTCCCCTACTCCGCCGCCGGAGTTCCCCTTTTCCACGCACCCTTTGAAACCGCTGCCTCCACCTCCGCCGGAGTTTCCGCCGCCATGAAGATCTTGGGAAAGGAGGATGTAAATGTGGTGGCCTGGGCCGGAGACGGTGGAACCTTTGACATAGGGATTCAGGCCATATCCGGAGCCGCCGAAAGGGGGGACAACATCCTTTACATCGTCTACGACAACGAGGCCTACATGAACACCGGAATCCAGAGGAGTTCCGCCACTCCATACAAGGCGTGGACCACCACCACCCCCTACAAATTCCCCAAGTCCAGGCCCAAAAAGGACATAATAGGCATTCTGGCGGCCCACAAGGTCCCATATGTGGCCACCGCCACCGTGGCCTACGCCGAGGACTTCGTAAAGAAGGTCAAAAAGGCGGCTCAAATGAAGGGCTTTCGGCTCATCCAGATTCTCTCCCCCTGTCCTCCGGGCTGGAAGACCCCCCCGGAAATTACCATAAAACTGGCCCGCCTGGCGGTTCAAACCGGGGTTTTCCCGCTTTACGAAGTGGAAAACGGCGAAAAATACAAAATAAACATAAAGCCCAAGAAACTGAAGCCGGTGATTGAATACCTCAAACTTCAGGGAAGGTTCCGCCACCTGACCCAGAAGGATGTGGAGGAGATCCAGGGCATGGTGGACAGGAAGTGGAAACTTCTCCTGGCCAAGGAGGAGTTCTCCAAACAGATAGAGAACCTTCTCTAAGGGGGAAGCCATGTTTGAGGACCTTAGAAAATACGACCCGGAAATAGCCGAGGCCGTTTACAACGAAACCGTAAGACAGCACTCCACCCTGGAACTCATAGCCTCGGAAAACTTCGCCCCCAGGGCGGTTCTGGAAGCCGCCGCTTCGGTTTTCACCAACAAATACGCCGAGGGCTATCCCAAAAAGAGGTACTACGGCGGATGCGAATTCGTGGATGTGGTGGAAACCCTGGCCAGAAACAGGGCCAAGGAACTCTTCGGCGCAGAATTTGCCAATGTCCAACCCCATTCCGGAACCCAGGCCAACATGGGGGTTTACTTCACCGTCCTGGAACCCGGAGACACCATGATGGGGATGAACCTTTCCCACGGAGGCCACCTCTCCCACGGCCATCCCCTGAACTTTACTGGTCGCTGGTACAATGTGGTCTTCTACGGGGTGGACGAGAAAACCGAGACCATAGATTACGATCAGGTTCTTCGCCTGGCCAAAGAACACAAACCCAAACTCATAGTTGCCGGGGCCTCGGCCTATCCCCGCTTCATTGATTTCAAGAGATTCCGGGAAATAGCCGACGAAGTGGGGGCCTATTTCATGGTGGACATGGCCCACATAGCGGGCCTGGTGGCGGGAGGAGTCCATCCGTCGCCGGTTCCCTATGCGGACTTCGTAACATCCACCACCCACAAGACCCTCCGGGGACCCAGAGGAGGGTTTATCCTGACCCGCTCCAAGTACAAAAAGGACCTGAACCGGGCGGTCTTTCCGGGAGCCCAGGGAGGCCCCCTGGTCCACATAATCGCCGCCAAGGCCGTGGCCTTTAAATTGGCCATGACCGACGAGTTCAAGCAATACGCTGCGCAAATAGTTAAGAACGCCAAGGTGCTGGCCGAAACTCTCCAGGACGAGGGCCTCAGAATAGTCTCCGGGGGAACCGATAACCACCTCATGCTGGTGGACCTCAGGTCCCTGGAGATAACCGGAAAGGAGGCGGAGAAAACCTTAGAAAGGGCCGGCATCACCGTCAACAAAAACACCATACCCTTTGATCCCCAGCCTCCCCTGGTAACCAGTGGCATCAGGGTGGGAACCCCTGCCCTTACCACCCGGGGGATGAAGGAAAGGGAAATGGAAAAGGTGGGGAGGCTCATATCCAGGGTTCTCCACAACATGGACAGGGAAGAGGTGATAGAAGAAGTCCGGAAAGAGGTCAGGAATCTCACCGAAGAATTCCCCCTCTACCCTGACCTGAGAAAGGAATTTGAGAAGGAATGAAGGCCTCCCTTTTCTGCTCCCCGGACCTCCTGGAGGGCCTTAAGAAAATCCTCCAGAAAGAGGGGTTTGAGGTGGAGGAACTGAAAGACCCCCAGGAGATTTCAAAAACCTCTTCCGAAGTCGTGGTGGCCCAATTTCCCCTGGGCAAGTTCACCCGGGGCGATGTTTTCACCAACCTGGAGGAACTCTGGGACCGCTCCTCCCCCCTCACCCTCATAATAAAACCCCCGGAGGAAAGGATACGGAGAAGGGATTTGAAGGCCAATGTGGTGGTGGTGGACGAAGGGGCCGAGGCGGAGGAAGCGGGAAAAAAACTGCTGGACCTCTTCCGGAAGCCGGAATTTCTCCTTTCCCGGGGCCTGAGTGCCTACGCGGAGAGGAATTACCCCCTGGCCTACGAATACTGGCTGAAACTGGCCAGAAGCGAAAGGGGGAGGGAAACCAAGGTCTTTGAATACCTGAAAATAGCCAGGAAGGAATTTGAAGAGGCCGGCCTGGACATCACCCCCATAGAGGAACTCCTCATGGAAAGGGTGGACCCCTTCCGGGAAGGGACGAAACTCTATTCGGAGGGGAACCTTCGGGAAGCCCTGGAGTTGCTGAAAAAAATACCCCAGAACCACCCGGAATTCGTAAGGGCCAGGGCCCTCATTGAAACCATAAAGGAAGAACTGGACCTGGAGGATGCCGAGGAGATCCTGGACGAGATAGAAAGCCAGGGCATAACCGAAGGGGATGTTTTCCAGCGGGTGGAGGCAGACCCACCCACCGACCTCACGCCCAAGGAGGCCTTTCTGCTCTCTTTAATAGACGGTGAAGCCACCGTGGAAGCAATTTCCAAAATAGTGCCCATGGAAGGTGAGGAGTTTGAAACCGCCATGAAAAAACTCCTCTCCCTGGGCCTCATAAGGAGGAAAGAATGAAGGTATTAGTGGTGGGTTCCGGAGGAAGGGAACACGCCCTGGTGTGGAAAATCTCCCAATCCTCACCGGTGGAGAAAATCTACGCCGCCCCGGGGAACGGGGGAATGAAGGAGGCCGAAAGGGTTCCCATTTCTGCCCACGAAATAGTTTCCCTGGCGGACTTTGCCGCAGAGAACGATGTGGACCTGACGGTGGTGGGCCCCGAACTCCCCCTGGCCCTGGGAATCGTGGACGAGTTCCAGAAGAGGGGACTCAGGATCTTTGGTCCCTCAAAACCGGCGGCGGAACTGGAGGCCAGCAAGGTCTTCGCCAAGGAGTTCATGAGCCGCCACGGGATCCCCACGGCGGAGTTTGATGTGGTGACGGACTTCGCCTCCGGCAGGGAAATCCTGGACTCGGGAAAATACGGCTATCCCGTGGTGATAAAGGCCGACGGGCTGGCGGGAGGAAAGGGCTCCCTGGTTTGCTCCGACCGGGAGGAGGCCCTGCGAGCCCTGGACCTGCTGATAAACAAACGGGTCTTCGGCACCGCCGGAGACAGGGTGATAATAGAAAAATTCCTCCCGGGAAGGGAGATCTCCTTCACCGTCATCACCGACGGTAAGAACATAGTCCCCATAGTCACCTCCAAGGACTACAAGCGGGCCTACGACGGCGACCGGGGCCCCAACACCGGTGGAATGGGCGCAGTATCCCCCTGTCCCTATGTGGACGCTAACCTTTATGTGAAGATAATGGACAGCATCGTTCGGCCCACCATCCGGGGAATGCTGGAGGAGGGCAGGGAATTTCGCGGGGTTCTCTACGCCGGGCTCATGCTTACGGAAGAAGGCCCCATGGTCTTGGAGTTCAATGTGAGGTTCGGAGACCCTGAAACCCAGGCCATAATGTTGAGGCTGAGGAGCGACTTGGTGGAGGTTCTCGCCTCCGTGGCCGAAGGGCTTATTCCCGAAAAGAAACTGGAATGGGATCGGGAAGTTTCCCTGGATGTGGTCCTGGCCTCCGGAGGCTACCCGGGGAAATACGAAAAGGGAAAGGAAATAAAGGGCCTGGAGGATGTTCCTTCGGATGTGGTGGTTTTCCACGCCGGCACCGAATACCGGGACGGAAAGTTCTACACCGCCGGAGGCAGGGTTCTCAATGTGGCCGCCAAAGGTAAGGACTTAGAGGAGGCCCGGTCCAAGGTTTATTCCGCCATAGAAAGGATACACTTTGAAGGAATGCATTACAGAAAGGACATAGGGGTGTTCCAATGAAAGTAATTTACCTTATAGGAAGCAACTCCGACAGACCCACCATTGAACCGGGGCTGGAGTTCCTGGAAAAAATGGGGGTAAAGGTGGAGGTTCTGGTTACCTCTGCCCACAGGACCCCGGAAAGAACGGTCAAAATAGTTAAAGAAAAGGAGAAGGAGGCCGATGTATTCGTGGCGGTGGCCGGCGGGGCCGCCCACCTGGCCGGGGTGGTGGCCGCCCACACGGTAAAGCCCGTCATCGGGCTTCCGGTGGCCGTTGCCCCCTTCAACGGCCTGGACTCCCTCCTCTCCATGGTACAGATGCCCCGGGGCGTGCCCGTGGCCGTGGTTTCCGTGGGGAAATGGGGAGGGCTGAATTCCGCCATCCTGGCCTGTGAGATCCTGGCCATCAAGTATCCGGAACTGGCGGAGAAACTTGAGAAATACAGGGAAGAACTCCGGGCAAAGGTCTAAAAAATTCGCCCTGATAAACCAGGGTTGCAGGCTCAACGCCGCAGAGAGCCAGCGCATCGCCCAGGAACTTCAGAAGAAGGGCTGGATCCTCTCCTCGCCCCAGGAGGCCCCGTGGGTCATAATAAACACCTGCACCGTAACCCACAGGGCCGATGCGGACCTGAGGAAAATCGTAAGAAAAATCCAGAGGGAAAACCCTACCGCCAGAATCGTAGCCCTGGGCTGTTATGTGGACCACCACGGCGAGGTCCCCGGAACCTACCTTTCCCTTCCCAACCCCCGGAAAATGGAAGTGGTGGAAGTTCTGGAGGAAGTGGACCGGGGAAGAATTGCCCGGTGGAAAAGCCGGGGCTTTCTGAAGGTCCAGGAAGGATGCGACCTGGCGTGCACCTACTGCATAATCCCCAGGGTCAGGGGACCCTCAAGGAGCCTTCCCTGGGCGGAGATAGAAAGGAGGATGGAGGACTTCCTCGTCCTGGGATACCAGGAGGTAGTGATCACGGGAATTCACTTAGAATCCTACGGGAGGGACCTGGGGGAGAAGAGCGGTTTTCTCAACCTTCTCCAGCGTCTGGAGGCCTTCTACCCCCCGGTAAGGTTCAGGATTTCCTCCTTGGACCCCCGCTTCCTTACCCGGGAACTCCTCGCCTACATACTTTCCGCCCCCCACATAATGCCCGGTTTTCACCTGTCCCTCCAGCACTATTCCCCGCGGATTCTCAGGCTTATGGGAAGGGGAAGCAACAGGGGCTTTATGGAAATTTTAGAGGAAATAAGGGCTACCAGACCCGAGGCGGGGCTGGGAACCGACTTCATAGTGGGATTTCCCACGGAAACCGAGGAGGACTTCCTCCTCCTTTACAGATTCGCCGGGGAGGCCCCCTTCTCCTATTTCCATGTGTTCTCCTTCTCTCCCAGGAAGGGGACCAGGGCAGCGGAGATAAGGCCCAGGGTTCCGGAAAGGATTTCCAAAAAGAGGTCCGCCCTTTTGCGGGAACTGGGGAGGAGGAAAAAGGAGGAATTCGCCCGGGCCATGGTGGGAAAAACCTTGGAAGCCACGGTGATAAAGGAAGGGGAAGCCCTCAGCGAAAACTACCTGAAGGTAAAATTTGACGAAAAACTACCCCCGGGAAATAGGTTCCTCTTCAAAATTGAGGAACTTCGTTTCCCATACCTTGTTGGAAACCCTCAGGAATAACACGGGAATCCCCCTATTCCTTTTCGTAAAAAACTAAAGAGAAAAGGAGGTGAACATGAAAACTTTGTGGAAGGTTTACAACCTCGTTTTGAGCCTGGCGGTAATTTTCCTTCTGATTTCTAATTTTACCCTCAGGAAAGAAGTTAAAACCACTGAACTCCGTGCAAAAAAAATCGTTCTTCAGGAGGAGGACGGAAAGCCGGTGCTGGTCATGGGAAACTCTAAGTTCTGCCCTCCGCCGATTATGGAAGGAAAAGTGCTTGAGGGATTTAAGCGACAGTGCCGGGGAATGATCTTCTATAACTCCGACGGCGACGAGGTAGGAGGTATGATATGGGACAACCGGTATTTCCACTTCTCGGTGGATCGGTTTAAAGAGAACCAGATACTATTTCTCAACTACAACGAAGACGAAAAGGGAAATTACAGGGCTGGCCTTCACCTCTGGCATTCCCCCAAGTTGGACATAAGGAAGTTGCGGAAAAGGGTCTTTGAGATCGTCTCCGAACTGAAGCGGAAAAATCCAGAGGTTTTTAAAGCCATCAAGAGCGAAGAGGACTTGGTCCTCTATTTGGCCAAAAACTATCCTGACCTTGCGGTGGGAGAAAGGCTCTTCGTGGGAATAGAAAACGGAAACCCGGTAATCTCCTTCAAAGACAGGGAAGGCCAGGAGAGAATCCGCCTGGAGATAACCCCTGAAGGTCAGCCCAGATTGGCCTTTTTCTACCAGGGAAGGTGGCGGGAAGTAAAACTACCAAAAAAATAAAAAAAAGCCCCGCCCCCTGCGGGGCGGGGCCCTTTATCCTCAGGTCAGATTAGAACTCGAACCTGATTCCGAACTCAAAGACCGTGGGGTTGAGGATCCTCTGTACCTCCATGTAGTTGCTGGCGTTCATCATGGGCTCCTTCTTCAGGGCCATGTTGTTGTTGGTGATGTTGAAGCCGTCAATGGAGAAGTAGAGCCTGCCCACATTGGCAATCTCCCACTTCTTTTCCAGCCTGAGGTTGAGAATCCAGAAGGTAGGCAGCCTGGTGTCTCCGAACTTTCCGTAATAAACATTCACACCTCCCAGTCCATTTCCCCTATCTTTAATCTTCCAGTACCTGGGGATGACATAGCCTTCCCTGGCCACCAGGGCGAAGGCTATGTTGAAGTCGTGGGGAAGTTGATAAAGACCGGAGGCCTTGAACATCCAGCGGGAGTTCACATAGATTCCCCTGATTCCGGAACCGCCGGACTGGGGAGCCACCACTCCACCGTCGTAGAAGTCCTTGTTGGTGGGATCGGTGTATTCCCCTTCCCAGTGCTGCTTCCAGTCGTCCAAGGTCAGGGAGGCGTTGAGCATCCAGCGGTCGGAGAGCCTCTTGTTGACGATGAACTGGATGGCCTTGTAGTCGGTGTGGTACTTGTCGTGGTTGGTCCTATACCTTCCCGCGGGCTTGTAGTAGGAGAGGGTGTAGTAGTACTTGTCTATCTCCGGAATGTAGCCAGCCACCACCCAGTCGTCCTTGGATTCAAGGACCAGAGGATCGTAATTCTTTATGAAGAGATCCCAGGTCTGGTTGGTGACCCTCCTGTAAACTCCCTGGACGGAAACCGCCAGGTTGGGCATGACCTCCCTCTCCAGGCTCACTATGGCCTCGTAGGTCGCAGGGCTGTGGTAGTTGGGATCAAACCTGTTGGGGGTACTTGTGGCGGTGGGGTTGGCGGGGTCAAATCCACCGTACCAGATGGCCCAGTCAAGGCTGGGATATCCCAGGAGTTCGTCCTCGGTGACGATTCCGTCGCCGTTTGCATCCCTCCAGATGTAAGCGATGTACCTAATACTTATGGGGTTTACGAAGTAGGCCCTGCCTATTCCTCCCTGGGAGCCGTATTTCGCCATGGCCACCTTGAGCAGGGTCTTGGCATCCCCGGTGAGGTCGTAAATCAGGTTGAGCCTGGGGGAGAACATGCTCCAGTTGGGCTTGACATCGGCCCCCTGGAACTCCAGGTCAGGTATGTAGGACTTCATTATCTCGGCGCCCTGGACGGTGCCGGGGTTCAGTTTGTTGGTTTCCACATCGTAGCGGAGACCCAGGTTTACGGTGAGCCTGCCGTAGTTCATAACATCCTGGAGATAGGCGGAATACCTGGTGTACTTGGCCTCAATGTGTCCCACGGAGTTGGCCTCTGCAAACCAGATATCTCCGTATTTGTAAAGGACTGTTCCACCGTGGGGCCAGGTGGTGGTGCTGGTGATGATGGCGTCCAGATACTCAATTCCGAACTTGAATTCGTGGTCTCCGCCCAGGAAGGCTTCCTTGAAGTAGTTGCCCCTGAGGACCAGGTTCAACTGGTTTCTGTCGGTGTGGTAATCCAGAGAAGAACCGCTCAGATAAAACCTGGGATAGAGTTCAAACACGGCATAGGGTTCCAGGCCTGCCTTGGGGGCCAGGTGGAAACCTCCGTTGGTGAATATGGCCTTGAAGTTGAGCATGAGGTTGCCGAAGAAGTGCTCGGTCTCGCCCTTCCAGATGTACCCGGGACCGGTCTGGTTCCAGGTGGTCTCCGGGGCCTGCTGGGTGGCACCGAACCAGGTCCTTCCCCACTTCTTCTTGTTGTCGTATTCCACGAAGAACTCCGCCCTGTGCTGGGAGCCCAACTGGAAGTTTATTTTTCCGTATCCGCTCTCCAGCCAGGTGTCGTCGGAGGTTCCGGCCATGGTGTAGGTTCCGATGTCCTGAACACCCCAACTAACATAGAACCACATCTTGTCCTTGACTATGGGTCCGCCGAAGTTGGCTCCGTAGTGGTAAATGGTCCTGACCTTGTTTCCTTTGTACCCCTTGGCCTTCAGGTCGTCAGGAACATTGTCCCTCTGCCACCTCTCGTCTTCGCCGAAGAGGTAGAAAAGCCCGCTCATCTTGTTTCCACCGCGGCGGGAGATGAAGTTCAGGTGGATTCCGCCGGTCATGTATTCAATGTCAGGGGCTCCGACGGTGACCTGGAACTCCTCGTATCCCATCATGTTGAGGTAAGCAGGGGCGGCTCCGATGGCGGCGGGGTCGGTGATGTTGGCGCCGTCAACATTCCAGGTGGACTGGCCCTGTCCCACGCCGTGTCCGGTGTAGGCGGACTGCTGACCACCCTCGTTTCCTCCCACATCTTCACGGTCAACCAGCACTCCGGGGGCCAGTTCCAGGAACACCCAGGGGTTCCTGGAGGTGGGAAGTTCCTCCAGGTATTCCTTGGTGATGTTGACGCTCACCTGGGCTTTCCTGGTGTCCACCACGGGAGCAGCAGCGGTGACGGTGATTTCCTCTTTGATGGCGCCTTCCTGCATCTTCAACACGATGCTCACATCGCTTCCAACCACTACCCTGATGCCCTTCCTCACCACGGTCTTAAAGCCCTGGAGTTCCGCCTTGATGGTGTAGGTTCCAGGGGGAAGGGACAGGAACCTGAAGTTACCCTCCGCCGATGTGACGGTGGTCATGGGAGCAATCTTATCTCCCGTCAGGGTAACTGCTACCCCGGGAAGGGGCTGTCCGCTGGAGGCATCCACCACCTTCCCGTAGATGTTTCCGGTCCTCACCTGACCCATGACCGGAATGGCCACGAGAGCCAGAAGTGCGACCAGAACGAGAAATTTTCGCATGCATACACCTCCTTGAAGGTTTTTCACGCTTTTACATGCAAATTCCGTGCCAGAAACCCTGCCCGTTTTCCCGCTTATAGAGCGGAGCAATCCCAACCCACACCCCACGACTTCAAGAATTTGAATCAACGACTTGAACTTTTTTAGTGTTTCCTAACAATCTATGGTCACCTCCTCACTTGCATCCCACTCTTCTGAGCATCCTCTTTTCTAAAATCCGTAAAGGGTAGCAAAGGGAAGCGGGAGTGATTAAAACAATATTAATTCCTCAACAAGAAAATGTGTCGCAAAAATAAAAAAAGCCCCGCCCCCTGCGGGGCGGGGCCCTTTATCCTTAGGTCAGATTAGAACTCGAACCTGGCGCCGAAGCGGAGCAACCTGGGGTTGGTCACCTGGAGGTCCTTCCCAAAGTTGGGAGAGGCCTCGTTGGCGTCCTTTCCAAGGGAAATGGCGTTGTTGGTGGCGTTGAACAGGTCCACGGTGAGATAGACATTTCCCCTTTCGCTTATCTGGATCTTCTTCTCAAGCCTGAAGTTGAGCATCCAGAAGGTGGGCAGATGCTCGGAACCGTACTTCTTGGTCAGGACGCTGGGGAATCCCCACCAATCGTACTGCTTCTCTGCGGTGTAATCGGTTTTGTGAACCGGGAAGATGTATCCTTCCCTGGCGATGAGAACCCCGGAGATGTTGAAGTCATAGGGAAGTTGATACAGGAATCCGAACTTGGCCATCCAGCGAGCAAACATATGAACATTGGTGGCTCCAGAACCCCTGGAAACCGGAGCATAAACGGTGTTGTTAACCATGTCTTCGGGTTCGTGGTTGGTGGGGTCTATGTAGGCCTTCCTGGAGAGATAATGCCTCTTGGAATCCTGGAAGGTCACAGAGCCGTTCAGCATCCACTTGTTGGAAAGCCGCTTGTTGAACACGAGTTCAAGGGCTTTATAGTCCACATAGAAATCAGGATGCTTGGTGGTGTAGTCGGGGAGAATAATCAGCCCGTTGTTCCACCAGAAAGGAAGAAGCCAGGGCTGAGTATCCCACCAGATATGGCCGTCAATCTCACCGGCCTGATACCAATAGGACTCCTCAGTGGGACGAACCAGGGTATCGGTGGAAGTATCCCACATCCAGGGAACATTCCAGTTGAGGTCAAAGTACCTTCTGTAAATGAAGTTGGCTCCCACTCCGAAGTTGGGAACTATCTCCTTCTCCAACCCAACGAGGACCTCAAGGGTTTTGGGCGGAGAAAGGTTTTTGTCAAAGAGCAGGTCTATGTCGGGATCAAGCATGAAACTTATCACATACCTGGGAACGAGTTCGTTGGGTTCAGGAACGGCGTCGCCGTCGTCAAACCAGTAGAACCTGGCTATAGCGTAGGGAACGCTCATCTTATCACCGTAACCCGCGGGGATAGTCTCTCCGTAAAGGCTAACATTGAGTTTCAGCAGGGTTTTCCCGTCGCCGGTAATATCGTAGGTAAGTCCCAGCCTGGGAGAGAAAACATTCCACTTGAAGGGAACCTCTCTGGCGAGGGTCTTAACGGGTGCCCAGTTATAGTCCTTCCCTCCGATGTTCCGGAAGAGGTTGTGATTGGTTCCCTGAACATCCTTGGAGAGAGAACCGGCCTTCATTATGTCGTAGCGGGCTCCCAGGTTCAGGGTAACCCTCCCCAGATTGACGGTATCCTGGAGGAAGAATCCCAGCCTTCTGGAATAATACTTGGTGTCCCACCCACGATACAGGCGAACTTCGTAAGGGTGGCCGTTGGCCAGCCTCGCCTGAGCACCGGGCTGATACATGGAATCGGTCATGGCGTATTTGTAGTCAACGCCCACCTTGAATTCGTGGGTCGCTCCCAGGAAATTCTCGGCGAAATAATCCACGAGGAAGGTTCCATGATACTGGGGCCTATCGGTCCAGTAATAGTAGTTGGAACCCCATCTCACATTGGTCACCACATCCCAGAAGGTTATGGTGTCGCCTTCGGTGGACTTTCCGCCGTAGGGCATAAGTTCAAAGGCTCCGGCCACATGGCCGAGTTTAAGAGAAACGAAGAGGTCGTTTCCGATGGTGAATTCGTCCTGAATCTTATAAACATTGGTAGGTCCGGTCTGATGGAAGGTAGCCTCGTGGGCATCCAGATATCCGCCCGTCCTGGACCTTCCTTCCTTTTCCTTGTTGGCCCAGGTATAGGCAAATTCAAGCCTGTGATTTCCCACCTGAGCGTTCAATTTGGCGTTGATGTTTTCCAGCCAGGTGTCATCCCTGGCACCTACGAAGTTATACTTGTCAATGTCCTGAACTCCGTAGGATCCCCAGAACCAGAGCCTATCCTTGATGAGCGGACCTCCCAGATTGAAACCGTAATCGGTTATGGATTTAATCTTATTTCCCAGGGGAATTTTCTTTCCCATGGGAGTAGAAACGGTGGCGAAATCTCCTCTGTCAGCGGAAAGTTTGGCCTGATATTTTTCTCCGGTCCAGTAAACCCTGGCCCCTCCGGAGACCCTGTTTCCACCACGCCGGGTCACGAAGTTAATCTGGATTCCACCGGTAACTGCCGTTATGTCGTTGGCAGCGGTCTGAATCTGAATTTCTTCAAAGGCATCGTAGTCGTAATACATGGGAGAAGCACCCTGGGCCGCCTCGTCTGTGATGTTGGTTCCGTCAATACTCCACTGGGCAGTCCTCTGACCGGCTCCTCTTCCTGCAAAGGTGGACTGCTGACCGGATTCGGAACCTCCCACATTCACCCTGTCCACCATCACGCCGGGGGCCAACTGCAGTATAACCCAGGGATCCCTGGCGGTGGGAAGTTCCTGGAGGGTTTCCCTGGTGACATTGGCTGCCACGGTTGCTTTCCTGGTGTCCACCACGGGAGCAGCAGCGGTGACGGTGATTTCCTCTTTGATGGCGCCTTCCTGCATCTTCAACACGATGCTCACATCGCTTCCAACCACTACCCTGATGCCCTTCCTCACCACGGTCTTAAAGCCCTGGAGTTCCGCCTTGATGGTGTAGGTTCCAGGGGGAAGGGACAGGAACCTGAAGTTACCCTCCGCCGATGTGACGGTGGTCATGGGAGCAATCTTATCTCCCGTCAGGGTAACTGCTACCCCGGGAAGGGGCTGTCCGCTGGAGGCATCCACCACCTTCCCGTAGATGTTTCCGGTCCTCACCTGACCCATGACCGGAATGGCCACGAGAGCCAGAAGTGCGACCAGAACGAGAAATTTTCGCATGCATACACCTCCTTGAAGGTTTTTCACGCTTTTACATGCAAATTCCGTGCCAGAAACCCTGCCCGTTTTCCCGCTTATAGAGCGGAGCAATCCCGACCCACACCTCACAAATTCAAGAATTTGAATCAACGGTTTGAACGCCTTTGCTGGTAAAATAAAGACATGAAGTCCCTTTCCCTGGAAATTCCCTGGAACATAAAATCCACCCTGGCCCTGGGGGCGGACATGAAGAGGAGTTTTGCCCTGGGGGAAAACAGACAAATAACCCTTTTCTACTCCCGAAAACCCCTTTCCACGGTGGAGGAAGCCCTGGACTTCAAGGAGGAGGTCCTGGGAGAAATTAAGCGGAGGGGGTTTCAACCCCGGGTGGTGGTGGGGGACCTCCATCCCCGCTACCTTTCCACCAGAACGGCCAGGGAACTCCATCCTGACCCCGTGCTGGTTCAGCACCATCGGGCCCATATAGCCTCTGCCCTGGCGGAGCACGGCATAACCGAGGAGGTCATCGGGATTTCCATGGACGGAACGGGATACGGCGAGGACGGAGGTGTGTGGGGAGGGGAATTCTTCGTGGGTGAGGTGGAAGAACTGACCAGGGTCGGCCACATAGAATACTTCCCCCTTCAGGGAGGGGATTCCGCCGCCCGGGAAACCTGGCGCCCGGCCCTGGCCCTGATAGACCTAATATCCCCGGAAAGGGCCGAGAAGATGGCCGCCGAAATCGGTCCCCGGGCGAAGGTGGTCCTTGCCGCCCTGAGAAAGGGCCTGGGGGTGGTCCCCACCTCCAGTGCCGGCAGGCTCTTTGACGCCGCCGCCTTCCTGATCCTGGGTATAAGGGAAAATTCCTACGAGGCCGAAGCCCCCATGGCCCTGGAAAAAGCCGGATCCTCCTGCCCCTCCGCTCCGCCCTACAGGTTCGCCCTCAGGGAGGATGGGGAAAAACTCCTCCTGGATCCCCTGCCGGCCTTTGAGGAGATTTTAACCCGGAAGGAATCCCCGGAGAGGATGGCCCTTTCCTTTCACCGAGGCCTGGCCCGGGGAATAGCGGAGGTGGCCTTTAAATTGAGGGAACGGACAGGGATAAAAAAACTGGTCTTCAGCGGAGGGGTGTTTCAGAACAACCTTCTGACGGGACTTCTAAAGGAAGAGGCAAAAAACGCCGGATTTGAGCCCGTTTTTCACCGGAGGGTTCCGGCCCACGACGGCGGAATAGCCCTGGGCCAGGCAGTTCTGGGAGGTCTCGGTTGAGGGACTTTGTAAAGCCTTTCAGGGACTCCTCCAGGATAAAGGAACTCCAGGAAAAACTTCTTTCCTTCACCTTCGGCGAGGAAGTAAAAATAATGGAGGTCTGCGGAACCCACACCATGCAGATTCACCGCTTCGGGATACATCAGATGCTTCCCCCGGAAGTGAAATTAATCTCGGGCCCCGGGTGTCCGGTCTGCGTTACCCCCAACGAATACATAGACTTCGCCGTGGAACTGGCCAGGGCGGGGCTAACCGTGACCACCTTCGGAGACATGGTGAGGGTCCCGGGGAGTTACTCCAGCCTGGAAAAGGCCAGGGCCGAAGGTGCCGATGTGAGGGTGGTTTACTCCCCCATGGACTCCTACGAAATGTCTATCCAGCAGAGTAAACCCGTGGTCTTCCTGGCCATAGGCTTTGAAACCACCGCCCCGGCGGTGGCCGCCACCGTGCAAAGGGCCAGGAAAGAGGGCAGGACAAATTTCTTCGTCCTTCCTGGTGGCAAACTGGTGCCGCCGGCCCTTCGGGCCCTTTCTGCAGACCCCGAACTTAAAATTTCAGGGTTTCTTCTCCCCGGCCATGTAAGCGTGATTCTGGGGAGAAAGGACTATCTTTTCCTTCGGGAACTGGGGAAACCCGGCGTCATTGCCGGATTTGAGCCCGTGGACATACTCCAGTCAATAATAATCCTACTGGAAATGATAAAGGACGGAAGGGCTGAGGTGATAAACAACTATCCCAGGGCAGTCCGGGAAGAGGGTAACCTCAAGGCCAAGGCCATCCTTGAAGAGGTTTTCACCCCGGGGGACAGCCGATGGAGGGGATTGGGTTCCATTCCTCGGAGCGGACTCTTCCTCCGGGAAGGCTACTCCGCCCACGACGGATTCCGGGCCTTTAGCGTAAAGCCTCCCCCCGCCAGGGAACACCCCGGATGCCGTTGCGGCGATGTGCTGAAGGGCTTAATAAACCCTCCCGAATGTCCCCTATTCCGCACGGTGTGCTCCCCGGAAAACCCCCTGGGACCATGTATGGTATCATCGGAGGGAAGTTGCAGTGCGTGGTTCAAATTTGGATAGGATAACCCTGGCCCACGGCGGCGGAGGCGCAAAGACGGAACGGCTCATCCGGGATGTCTTCCAGCGTCACCTGAAGGATCCAATCCTTCGGGAGATGGACGACGGAGCCCTCCTGGAGGAAGGGCTGGTTTTCTCCACCGACAGTTTCGTGGTAAACCCCCTGGTCTTCCCCGGGGGAGACATCGGCCGCCTGGCCGTAAGCGGCACCGTCAACGACCTGGCGGTCATGGGGGCGGAACCCAGGTATCTCTCCCTGGGCTTCATCCTGGAGGAGGGGCTGGAGGTTTCGCTTCTTGAAAGGATCGTCAAAAGCATCGGCGAAACCGGCGCCGAAGCCGGCGTGAGAATTGTGGCCGGGGACACCAAGGTGGTGGAAAGGGGTAAGGCCGATGGCCTCTTCGTGAACTCCTCTGGTATAGGAAAACTGATCCTTCATCCACCTCCCCGCCGGGAAAGACTTGAGCCCGGGGACCTGATTCTGATAAACGGCCCCCTGGGACTGCACGGCATGGCCATCCTCCTGGCCAGGGGAGAACTGGGCCTGGAAGCGGAGGTGGAGAGCGATGTGGCCCCCCTCTGGTCCCTCATAAAACCCCTGCTCTCCCCCGGAATAGGAATAAAGTTCATGAGGGACCCCACCCGGGGAGGTCTGGCGGCGGTCCTCAACGAAGCCGCCGAAGGCATGAACTTCGGCATACGGATATGGGAGGAAGCACTGCCCATCACCGAGGAGGTGGAGGCCATCTGCGAGGTCCTGGGCTTTGATCCCCTCCAATTGCCCAACGAGGGCAAAGTCCTGATCTTCGCCAAAAGGGAAGGGGCGGAGGAAATTCTGGAGAAGATGAGGGATCACCCCCTGGGAAGGGAGGCCGCCGTAATAGGAGAAGTCATAGGCGAACACCCGGGGAAGGTTCTTCTCAAGACGAGGGCCTCCACCCACAGGATCGTAGAGCCTCCCTTAGGGGAACTTCTCCCGAGGATTTGCTGATGCACGAGGGAAGTTTTGCCCGGGCCATCCTCCTGAGCGTCCGGCGGGAGGCCCAGCGGGCAGGAATGAGGAGGGTTTTGAAAATCAAGGTTCTCATAGGAGAGGCCCACGCCGTGGTGGAAGAATTCCTGAAAACCATGTTTGACATGATGAAGGGGGAATACGGGCTGGGGGAAGCCGCCCTGGAGGTGGAAAAGGTGGAACTGGAGGTAAAATGCCCTGCCTGCGGGAAGATTTACCATCCCCGGGACCCGGTGTTTATCTGTCCGGAGTGTGGAACCCCCGGTGGGGAAATTCTACGGGGAAACGAACTACACCTCCTGAGCATTGAGGGGGAAAAATGAGATTAATATGCGCCGTGGGGAACCCCATGAGGAGGGACGACGGGGTGGGCATAAGGGTAGGTGAACTCTTAAAGGACCACCTTGAAGTGGTATTCTGCCACACCTATCCGGAAAGGTTCGTGGACGAAATATGCTCCAAAAGGCCCGGGGAGGTCATCGTGGTGGACGGGGGAGACCTGGGTCTCAGCCCCGGAGAATTCCGGGAGGTCTCCCCGGAGGAAATAGACCGCCACACCGTATCCTCCCACACCCTTCCCCTCTCCCTCTTCGCCGCTCTGGTGGGGGAATGCTGTCCCCGGGTAAGGCTTCTGGTGGTTCAGATAAAGGACACCTCCTTCGGGGAAGGACTTTCTCCCGAGGTGGAGGAGGGAGCCCGGAGACTGGTGGAATTCCTGAAGGGAGGCACGCCGTGAAAATCCTCATAGTAAAACTCAGTTCCCTGGGGGACATAATCCACACCATCCCTGCCTTTTCCTGCCTGAGACGGACCACCAGGGCTAAAATCGGCTGGGTAGCGTCCCGGCCCGGAACGCAGATCCTGGAGATGGTGGAGGGCCTGGACGAGGTCGTCCTCAACCCCCTTCAGGGGGGAACCTGGAGACGCCTCAGGGGATGGGATGTGGCGGTGGATTTTCAGGGCCTGCTGAAGTCAGCCCTTCTGACCTATCTTTCCGGAGCCAGGGTGAGGTTCGGCTTTTCCCGGGGCCTCTCCCGGGAACCCATGGCCTCCCTTTTCTACAACCGGCAACTGAAAGAATTTGGCGGAGTGCATGTGATAGAAAAAAACCTGGCCCTGGCCGCAAAGGTCGCCGGGCGCCGGTGCGGGGACCCGGAATTTCCCCTGAAGGTAAAATCCATTCCCCGGATAGAGGCGATCTTCTCCGGCAAGGCCGTCCTGAGCGTGGGAGCCTCCTGGCAAAGCAAGCGCCTGGGGGGTGAAAAATGGGGGGAAATCGGAAGGGCCCTTAAAGAGCAAGGAATCCAGCCAATTCTTCTCTGGGGCAACAAGGACGAACTACGGGAAGCCAAACGGGCCTCCCTCCTCTGCCGCTGTGAACTCTCCCCCCTCCTTTCGGTTAAGGAAGTCTTCACCGCCCTGAAGTCGGCCCGGGGGGTCATAAGTCCCGATTCCTTCGTCCTCCACGCCGCCTCTGCCCTGGGAAAACCCGTCCTGGGCATATACGGACCCACATCCCCCGAAAGGAACGGTCCCTGGGGGAGGGCGGCGGTGATAGCCCCCTCCATAGACTGTGCTCCCTGCTGGAAGCGAAAATGCCCGGACAAAAAATGCATGAGGATGGTCTCCTGGAAGGAGGTGGTGGAACTCTTCCTTTCCCTCCTCAAGGATTGATGAGAAGGAAAATCACCGTTATTACCACGGCGAAGGTTATCTCAAGGATGGCCCCCACCTTTATCATGGTTCTTTGCTTGATGACCCCGGTGGCGTAAACCAGGGCGTTGGGCGGGGTGGCCACCGGAAGCATGAAGGCGAAGGAGACCGCAAAACCCGCCGGCAGGGCCAGAAGCAGGGGAGAAACCCCCAGTTGACCTGCCACGGAAACCAAAATGGGGATGATGATGGCGGCGGTGGCCGTATTGCTGGTGAGTTCCGTAAAGGCCAGGGCAAAGAGAACCATGACGAAGATGTAGAGGCCCACCGGGGCGTCCCCGAGAAGACGCACCAGGGAATGGGCAAGATACTTGCTGGTGCCCGTTTTTGAAAGAATCCTGCTCAGACTTATCCCCCCTCCAAAAAGCAGAAGCACCGGCCAGTTGACCCAGGCCTTGAACTCGTTTACATCCATGAGTTTGAAGACCGCCAGGAGAATCACCGCCCCCACCGCCACCACCGACTCGTGGACCAGGCCGGTTATCCAGAAAAGGGCGGTTATTCCGAAAACCCCCAGGGTGAGGTAGGCCTCCCCTGATAGGGAAATTTTCCTTTCTTCCATCTGAAGTTTGCCCCGGGGAGGTTTAAAATAAAGGGTCAATATAAAATAGGCCAGCAATATTGAAACCATGGCCAGGGGAAAACCTATGAGGGTCCACTGGCCAAAGGAAATGTTGAGAATTCCCGCCGCTATTCCGTTGGGGGGACTGCCCACCAGGGTTCCCACGCCCCCTATGCTGGCGGCGTAGGCGATGGAGAGAAGGACATAGGGGGTGGGGGAAATGCCCAGGGCAATGGGAAGCATCATGGCCGTGGTGGCGGTATTGCTTATCCACATGGAAAGAAGTCCGGTGGCATACATCAAAAGGAGAACGCTCAGGCGGAAGTTCCCCCGGGCCAGGGAAAGCATCCTCTGGGCTATCCACCGGTCTATCTCGTTCTTACGAAGGGCTCCGGCCAGGACGAAACCGCCCATGAACAGGAAAATGATGGGGTGGGCGAAGGGCGCCAGGGCCTCTTCCACCCCGGATATTCCCAGGGCCACCGCCAGAACCGGAACTAAAAGACTGGTTATCGCCAGGGGGATGAGTTCGCTTATCCACAGGAAGGCGACGACCACGAGAACCACGAGACCCTTGGCCACCAGGGGATCCATGGGTAAAGTATACCTCAGAGGCCGGGGCGTTTAAACAAAATCAATGGTATAATCAAATACTGATGCATCAACTCAAAAGGGAACTTAGAAAAAAAATTTCTTCCCTCCTGTCCATCCCCGAGGAAGATGTAAGGTTTGACTATCCTCCCAACCTTAACCTGGGGGACCTCAGCCTGCTTTCCGCCTTCATCATCGGCAAGAGGGAAGGGAAAAACCTGGTGGAACTGGCCCGGGACTTCGCCTCCAGGCTGAAGAGCCTCCCCATGGTGGAGGAGGTGCGCACCGCCGGTCCCTTCATCAACTTAAGATTGAACCGGGAGGAGTTCTTCCTCCGGGCCTACGAAACCAGGGAAAAAACAAAGGTCCTTCCCCGGGAAGGGAAAAACCTCATTGAACACACCAACATAAACCCCAACAAGGCCGCCCATGTGGGCCACTTGAGAAACGCCGTCCTGGGGGATTCCTTCTACAGACTCCTCTCCGTGGCTGGGGAAAGGGTGGAGGTTCAAAACTACATAGACGATACCGGGGTCCAGGTGGCGGATGTGGTCTTCGGACTTCTCAGGATGAGGAATCTTCCCCCGGAGGAATGGGACCGCATAGAGGAAAAATTTGACCACTACTGCTGGGACCTCTATGTGGAGGTGGAGAGAAGGATGGAGGAGGCCCCCTCTGCCCTGGAGGAAAGGAGGAGGATCCTCAAAGCCCTGGAGGAGGGGAAGGGGGAATACGCCGAAGCCGGCAGGGCCCTTTCCCGAAAAATCGCCTCCCTCCACCTTCAAACCATGGAGAAACTGGGGATAGAATACGACCTCCTCACCTGGGAGTCCCACATAATAGCCCTGGGCCTGTGGGCCAGAACCTTTGAACTACTGAAAGAAAGGGGGGTTATCCGAAAGGCGGAAACCGGCCCCAACGCAGGTTGCTGGGTGATGGACATAGAAGAGGGGGGAGAGGTGCGGGAGAAGGTGATAGTTCGCTCCGACGGCACCGCCACCTATGTGGCCAAGGACATAGCCTATCAGATGTGGAAACTGGGACTTCAGGACAGGGACTTCACCTACGAAATTTTCAAAAAATACCCGTCGGGGAGGCTTCTCTACACGACGGTTCTTGAGGGGGGCCGGAGGATGGACTTCGGCCATGCCCGCCGGGTTTACAATGTCATAGACTCCCGCCAGGGTTACCTCCAGAGGATAGTGAAGGAGGCCATAAGGAGGCTGGGATATCCTGAGGCCGCCGAAGGCTCCGTACACCTCTCCTACGAGATGGTAGCCCTCAGCAGAAAATCCGCCGAAGCCCTGGGCTTCCAGGCCCAGGGGGAGGCCGTTTCCATATCCGGAAGAAAGGGCATCGGTATAAAGGCCGACGACCTGATCCAGGCGGTGGAAGAAAGGGCCCTGGGGGAAGTGGAGTCCAGACATCCGGAACTTCCCCGGGAGAAGAAGAGGGAAATAGCGGGGAAAATAGCCTCCGCAGCCATCAGGTACTACATGTTGAAATACACCAACAACTCCGTGGTCCTCTTTGACATAGAGGATGCCCTGAGTTTTGAGGGGGAAACCGGTCCTTACCTTCAGTATTCCCTGGTGAGGATGAACAGCATAAAAAGGAAGGCCCGGGAAAGGGGGATTGAATTCGGTCCCCCCCGCTGGAGGGATAACCAGGACTACTGGGCCCTGGTTCACCGGGCCTCCCGGATGGACGATGTCCTGGACAGGGCACGGGAAAACACGGAACTCTCCCTCCTGGCCCGTTATCTCTTCTCCCTGGCCCAGGCCTTCAATGTTTTCTACTCCAAATATCCCATCCTGAACGAGGAGGACCCGGAAGAAAGGTCCCTGCGATTTGCATTAATGGAACTGGTGGAGTCAAAATTAAAAATAGGAACATACATCCTGGGCATAGAAATTCCCGAAAGGATGTAGGAGGTGAAAATGATAAGGGCGGAGAACCTCACCAAGTATTACGGCAACATCCGGGCCGTGGAGGACCTCACCATGGAGGTTCCCGACGGCACCATTCTGGGATTTCTGGGACCCAACGGAGCGGGAAAAACCACCACCATGCGCATGCTCACCGGTTACACCACCCCAACCCGCGGAAGGGCCCTCATTGAGGGGATTGACATCCAGAGGGAACCCCTTAAGGCCAAGAGGCTTATCGGCTACCTGCCGGAAGTCCCTCCCCTTTATCCGGAACTGAAGGTCTCCTCCTTCCTGGACTTCGTGGCGGAAGTGAAGGGACTCAGAGGCAAGAAGAAAAAGGAGGAAATTGACCGGGTGATTTCCCAGGCGGGGCTTGAAAAGGTGGCCCACCGCCGCATCAGGAACCTCTCCAAGGGATACCGCCAGAGGGTGGGAATAGCCCAGGCCATTCTGGCCGAACCACGGGTTCTCATCCTGGACGAACCCACCATAGGGCTTGACCCCAAGGAAATTCTTGAGATAAGGAGCCTGATCAAATCCCTGGGAGGGCAGCGAACGGTCATCCTCTCCACCCACATCCTCCAGGAGGTTACTTCCATATGCGACTCCATAGCCATAATAAACGAAGGCAGGCTCATAGAATTCGGAAAAATCAAAGAAGTGGAGGAAAAATACGGGTCCACCAGTCTGGAGGAAGTTTACATCTCCGCCATTTCCAGAGGAGGTGAAGCATGAGAAACACCTGGGCCATAATGAAAAAGGAATTGAAGATTTACTTCTCCTCACCCACGGCCTACATAGTCATCTCCCTTTTTCTTCTTCTGGCAGGGTTCATGTATTATGTGATAATTTCCAACTTCAGCCTGCTCTCCCTCAGGGCAGGAAACAATCCGTATTTCTCTTCTCACCTCAGCCTCAATCAAAGCGTTTACATCCCCTTCTTCTCCAACGCCGCCGTGGTCCTTCTCCTTTTGCTTCCCATACTCACCATGAGGCTCTTTGCCGAAGAAAAAAGGCAGAGAACCGAGGAACTTCTCTTCACCCTGCCCCTGACCAACACCCAGATAATCCTGGGAAAATACTTAGCCGCGGTGACGGTGCTCCTCCTCATGATAGTGGCCACCACCCCCTATGTTTTCTATCCCTTCACCATAGCGAAGCCGGAACTGGCTCCGGTCCTTACCGGATATCTCGGACTTTTCCTCCTGGGATCCTCCTTCATTTCCTTCGGACTCTTCGCCTCATCCCTCACCGAAAACCAGATAGTGGCGGCGGTCTTCAGTTTTGCCATCCTTCTTCTGCTTTGGCTCATCTACTGGCTCACCTATGTAACCTCCTTCATGGGGGACTTCCTCAAGTTCATTTCCTTCTTCGGGCATTTTGATAACCTCACCAAGGGGGTGATAGACACGGCGGACATAGCCTACTACATCAGTTTCACCCTGGTGGGTTTGTTCCTGACCTATGCGGTTCTTGAGGTAAAAAGGTGGTGGAGGTGAAAAATGAAAAGGTCTAATCTCATCATATGGATAGCGATAATCGCCCTTCTGGTGGCAATAAACCTTGGATATCTTCTGGGGAACAACCTGGTTTTTATGGTGGGCATCGCCATAGCCGCCCTGGGGTTTATAGCCTACGCCTTCGTTAAAATCGTGGACGCCATGGGTATAAACCTATTCATCTCCGTGGTGCTGGGACTGGCCATTATAGGAGTTGCCACCTACGGACTGGCCAAATTCCACAAGAGGTTTGACCTCACCAAGGAAAAGGTCTTCAGCCTGGCCCCCCAGACGGTAAAGGTTCTCAAAAACCTCAACACCAAGGTGGAGGTCATAGGCATCGCCGAAGAAAGGTCCGATGCTCGCCAGCGGATGGAGGAATTATTTAAACTTTACCGGGAGGTCAACCCCAGGTTCTTCTACTACAGGATAATAGACCCCTACAAATCCCCGGAGGCCATTTCGGAACTCGGAAAGGTGGCCCTGGGAACCGTGATAGTGAAGGTGGGAAAAAGAAAGGACCGGGTGGACGACCTCACCGAGGAGAACCTCACCAACAGCATAATAAAACTGACCTCCAAGGGCGGTAAGAAGGTTTACTTCCTCAAGGGACACGGGGAAATCTCCATGGAGGTTTACGGGAAAACCGGAATCTCCAGCGCCGCAACCCGCCTCAGGGACCTGGGCTACGATGTGGGCGAGATAAGCCTGGCAGAGGGAGCGGTGCCAGAGGATGTGCGGGTGGTGGTTATCCCCGGACCAAAAACCGATTTTTTGGAGGTGGAGATAAAGAGGCTTGACAGGTTTTTGAGGAAGGGAGGAAGCGTCATCGCCATGGTGGACCCCACCGAAAAGCCCCTGACCAACCTTTATAAATTCCTCAGGAAATACGGGATCTCCCTGAAGAACGGCATAGTGGTGGACATGGTTTCTCAGATTTTCGGCGTCAACGCCCTGGTGCCGGTGGTCACCAATTATAAATGGCACGACATAACCAGAAACTTCCGCCTGATGACCTTCTACCCCCTGGCCCAAGGGGTATTCCTGGCGGATCCCCTGCCTGAAGGGGTAAGCGGCCTGGAAATAGCCGAGACCAGCGAAAAGAGTTGGGAAGAATTTAACCTGAAGCCCCCCCTGAAATTTGATCAGGGGAAGGACATCCCGGGTCCCATCCCCCTGGCGGTGGCCCTGGAGGTTAAGGGAATTGAGAAGGACAAGAAGGGAAGGCTGGTGGTCTTCGGGGATTCCGACTTCATAACCAACGCCTATTACGACCAGCAGGGCAACGGAAACCTCTTTGAAAACTCCGTCAACTGGTGCAGCAAGGAGGAAAACCTCATAGCCATAAGTCCCCGCAACTTCAAATCTTCCACCCTGATTCTTACCGGAAAACAGCAGAGATTCATAGGCTTCCTCTCCATCATCCTCATCCCCGAAATTTTCCTACTTATAGGTCTATGGATATGGATGAGAAGGAGGTGGCAATGAGATCCAGAACCCCTTTAATTCTCTTCATAATATTGCTGGTTTTGATCGGGACCATATACTTCCTTTCCCACTATCAGAAGCAAAAAAAGGCCCGGGAAAACCTCCTGGTTAAACTGGAGCACGAGGTCAAAAAGGTGGAAATTATAAGAAGGGACGGGGCAAACCTGGTCTTTAAAAGGGAGGCCGGCCGGTGGATGATGGAAAAGCCCAAGAAGGTCCCAGCGGACGGCTACATTCTCAGCCGCATTGCCGACGAGGTGAAGGAACTCCGCTACCGCCACCTGGTGGAAGAGAAGGCCACGGACCTCAAGAAATACGGTCTCGCCGACCCCCGGGCGGTAATAAAAGTCTGGGAGAGGGGAAACCCGAAACCGGTGGTGATAAAAATCGGCGACAAAAATCCCATGGACGCCAACCGCTACGCCATGGTGGAGGGCGACGGCCGGGTGGTCATCCTTCCGTCCCTGTTCACCGACCTGGCCCTGAAGTCCCCCAACGACTACAGGGATAAGAAGATAGCCAGGTTTGACGAGTCCCTGGCGGAAAAAATCCAGGTTCAGGGAAAGACTTCCTACACCCTGGTCAAGAAGGGGGACGACTGGTGGATGACCCAGCCCGTAAACTCCATGGCGGACAACTACAAATGCGAAGACCTGCTCTACACCCTCACGGGCACCGACGCCAAGGCCTTCGTCAAAGACTCCGCCGAAGAAAAGGACCTAAAGGAATACGGCCTGGACGCCCCTGACCTGGTCATAAGGATTTTCCTCAAGGGAAAGAAGGAGCCCATTGAACTGAAACTCAGCAAAAAGGACGATAAAATATACCTTCTCAAGGACAACATGATCGTGGAAGTGGACGATACCCTGTGGAGCACCTTCTCCAGAGACCCCAGGGAATTGAGGGAGAAAAAACTGGTCAAGTTCTACAGTTTTGATGTTCAGGGCTTCACCTGGCGAAGGGGAAAGGAGGTTTTCCAGGCCAGAAAGAAGGGCAAGGAGTGGGAAGCGGTAAAACCCTTCCAGGGACCGCTGGATACCGACAAGGTGGAGGGCTTTCTCAGGAACATTGAGGACCTCCAGGCCCAGGACTTCATAGACGATCCCTCCGGATTTAAGCCCAAGGTGGTGGTGGACTTCAAACTGGAAAAGAAGACCCAGAGGGTGGAATTCGGCGAAGTGGAGGGGAAATTGGTGGGAAGAACGGCCGGATTGGGCTACCTTCTGAAATTTGACCGGAAACTCTCCGACATATTCCCGGAGGATGTTAAATCCTGGAAGAAAAAGGAAAAGGCGGAGAAGAAAAAATAAAGAAGCCCTTACCTGAGAAACTTAGGCCGAGAAATTGGGACGAATTCGTGGGGCAGGGGAAGGTGGTCAGGGTTCTGCGCCACCTTCCCCCCACCTCTCTGATTCTATGGGGTCCTCCGGGAAGCGGGAAAACCACGGCGGCCAGACTCCTGGCCCACCAGTGGGGCCTTGAACCGTATTATTTCTCGGCGGTGGTTCACTCCATAAACGAGGTTAAAAAGGCCCTGGAGGGGGAGGACCTCCTGGGTCCCAACCTCATATTCTTAGACGAAATTCATCGGTACAACAAGGCCCAGCAGGCGGCCTTTCTTCCCTATCTGGAGGAGGGCCGGGCAGTGCTCATAGCCACCACCACGGAAAACCCATCCTTTGAGGTAATCTCCCCCCTCCTATCCCGGATGAAGGTCTTCCGGTTTGAGCCCCTAACCCCCGAAGACATACGGAAAATCCTGAAAAGGGGGGCTGAGGAATTGAGGGTTGAACTAACCCCGGAGGCCATGGACCGGCTGGTGGCCCTCAGCGGCGGAGATGCCAGGGTGGCCCTCTCCACCCTGGAAGCCGCCCAAAGTCTGGCAGGGGCCAAAGGGGTGGAGGTCTCCCATGTGGAGGAGGCCGCCGGGGAGAAACATCACATTTACGACAGGGCCGGGGACTATCACTACGACATGCTCTCGGCCTACCACAAGTCCCTGAGAAACTCGGACCCCGACGCCGCCCTTTACTGGTTGGCGAGGATGCTGGCCGCCGGGGAGGACATGGGGCCAATTTTGAGGCGTTTAATCATGGCTTCCGTGGAAGATGTCAGTTTTGCAGACCCCCAGGCCTTCTCCATCGCCCGGGGAGCCCTGGAGGCCTACGAGTTCCTGGGGTCCCCGGAGGGGGATTTGGTGGTGGCCTACGCCACCATATATGTGGCCCTGGCCCCCAAGAGCAATTCCGCATACAGGGCCTGGAAAAAAGCCCGGAAGGCCGCCCGGGAAACCTCCCACCTTCCGGTCCCCCTTCACCTGAGAAATCCCGTTACCGGCCTAATGAGGGAGGAAGGCTTCGGCAAGGACTACCTCTACGCCCACGATTTTCCCCAGGGAACCACCCCCATGGATTGTTTTCCTGCGGGGAAAAAATGGAAGTTCTACACCCCCACCGAAAGGGGTTTTGAAAGGGAACTGGCCAGAAGGCTCCGCTGGTTTCAAAGGGTAAAGAATCAACTCAAAAAGGACGGACCCTAACGGACCTTCACCAGCCTGAGCATCACCACATCGTGGGGAGGAACCTTCACCTCTAATTTCGTGGAGGTGGTGCCCACGAATTTATGCTTCCACAGGTCCCTTATCCTGTAATTGCCCTTCAGGCCAAATTTCCGCATGAAGTATCCCCAGCGGATAACGGCGTTTATCGGAACGGTGCCTCTGTTGAGAAGGGCCACCGCCAGTTCTCCTCCGGAGAGTTCCTTGGCCCAGACTTCGTAATCCCCCACATCGGTCAACTTCACCCCCTGCTTTCCCAGGGGATCCTGGTCCACGGCTATGACCTCTTTGTTCAGGAGAATTTCCTTTATCTCATCGCTCATCTTCCTCACATCGTTGCCCGCCATAAGTGGGGCTGCCAGCATACACCACATGCTGAAATGGGCCCTGTATTCGTTGGTGGTCATGCCGCCGTTTCCCACCTCCAGCATGTCGGGATCGTTCCAGTGGCCGGGACCGGCGTATTTCTCCAGGCCCACCTGTTTGTCCAGAATCAGGGTCCATCCCATGCCGCCCCATTCGTTGACGCAGTCCCAGCAGTCCTGGATGTCCTCGGTGGTTCTCCAGAGATGGCCTATGTCCCTGGCCCAGGTCCAGGGCTTGGTGGTCCCCCACTCGCAAATGCTGAAGACGATGGGCCTTCCGGCCTTGTAAAGGGCATCCCTCATGAGTTTGTAAGAGGCCTCGGAGTTCTGCTTGCCGTGGTAGCACCAATCGTATTTCAGGTAATCAACACCCCACCGGGCGTAGGTTCTGGCATCCTGGTATTCGTAGCCCCTGCTTCCGGGAAGCCCCTGGCATGTTTTCCTTCCGGCGTCGGAGTATATACCGAACTTCAACCCCCTGGAATGGACATAATCCGCCAGGGCCTTTATTCCGTGGGGAAATTTCTTGGGATTGGGGATTATGTTTCCCTCCTCGTCCCTCTTCAACTGCCATCCGTCGTCAATCACCAGATAAACATAGCCCGCATCCCTCATCCCGGAAGAGACCATGGCATCGGCTATCTCCTTGATAAGGTCCTCGGTGATGTTGGGCCCGAAGCAGTTCCAACTGTTCCAGCCCATGGGCGGGGTCAAGGCGAGATTCTTAAACTTCTGAGCCGAAAGCCCTGAGGCCAAACCAAGGCTGAAGGCTAATGCCAAAATCAAAGCAAAGGCTCTTTTCATATTTCCTCCTTCTTGAGAATAATCTCTATTATTCTCCTGGCCACTTCCTCCTTGGGTGCAGGGGGAATCTCATGGGAGGTGCCGTCGCTGAAAATAAGCCACCCCTGGTTCTGGTCGCTGGCAAAGCCCATTTCCCGGCCTACGGGGTTTACGAATACGGCATCTGCCCCCTTCCTCCTCATCTTTTCCCTGGCCCTCTCCAAGAAATCTTCGGTTTCGGCGGCAAAGGCCACCACGAACTGTCCCGGGCGCTTCTTGCGGCACACCTCCGCCAGAATGTCCGGGGTGGCCTCCAGTTCCAGGTGAAGTTTCCCTTCCCTCCTTATCTTCCCGGCCTGAAACCTTACGGGTCTGAAATCCCCCACCGCCGCCGCCATGAAAAGAAGATCAAAATCCCTGTCCAGCAATTTTTCTCTAAGTTCCTGGGCGGTGGTAAAGTTTTCCGCCGGAACCATGGGATTTAAGGGAGATGCGGAGGAAAGGAGGAGGTGGACCTCCGCCCCCATGAGGGCCGCCTGATGGGCTATGGCAACCCCCTGTTTTCCGGTGGATGGATTGGATATAAACCTCACTTCGTCTATGAATTCCCTGGTGGGTCCGGCGGTGACCAGAATCCTTTTCCCCTTAAGTTCCTTCCCCAGGGAGGAGATAACCTGGAAAACCACCCTTGCTGGCTCCGCCAGCCTTCCCAGGCCCTCGTCTTCGCAGGCCAGATACCCCTTCTCTGGCTCCACGATGTGGACTCCCCGTTCTCTAAGAACGGTGAGGTTCTTCTGGGTGGCGGGGTGAAGGAGCATGCCCTGGTTCATGGCCGGGGCCACAAACACGGGCTTGCGGCAGGCGAGGTATAGGGAAGAGGGGAAGTCGTCGGCAAGCCCCACGGCCATCTTGGCGATGAAATCAGCGGTGGCCGGTGCCACCAGAAGGGCCTCCGCCTCCCGACAGAGTTCTATGTGCTCCAGAGACTCCACATCCCTGAACTGGTCCGCTATGACCTTCCTCCCTGAGAGGGTCTGGAAGGTGAGGGGAGAAACGAACCGGGTGGCCGCCCCGGTCATCACCACCTGGACTTCCCAGTTCTTCTTCTGAAATTCCCTGAGGATCTCCACCGCCTTGTAGGCGGCTATGGAACCTGTAACCGCCAGAATCACCCTTCTTCCCAAATTATCCTCCTTGCCCTTTCTTCCATCCTGAACTCCCTCCTCCTCTCCCCTTTTATTATGGAACAAACTTCTTCTACGGTCTCCTCCAGGACCTGGTTTATCACTATGTGGGTGAAGTAGGGGTAATGCTTAAGTTCCCAGCGGGCCTTTTCCAGGCGCCGGGCCATGTCTTCCGGCGGCGTATCACCCCTCCTGCGAATCCTCTCCTTGAGAACCTCCAGGGAAGGGGGAAACAACATGATCCGGACGCTGCGGGGAAAGAGTTTTTTAACCGAGAGGGCCCCCTGAACATCTATGTCCAGAAGGACATCCCCCATCCTGAGTTTCCTCTCCAGTTCTTCCCGGCTGGTCCCGTAGAGGTGGCCGTAAACCTCCGCCCACTCCACGAACTCCCCCTGGTCAACCATCCTCAAGAACTCTTCCCGGCTCACGAAATAATAGTCTTTGCCGTGCACTTCCCCTCCCCGGGGCGGGCGGGTGGTGTGGGAAACGGAGAAGTTAACGCCCTCCATCCTATCCACCACCGCCCGGGCCACGGTGGTCTTTCCCACCCCGGAGGGACCGGAAACGACCACTATCATACCTTCAGGGTTTGACATCTTCCTCCTCTATTCTCATGATTATGGTGGTGGGGGCCAGGGCTGAAATCACCACATGGCCGCTGTCGGTTATTATAACGGACCTTTCCCTCTTGCCGGTGGTGGCATCCACCAGGAGACCCTTTTCCCGGGCCGCCTCCTTCAGTCTTTTCACCGGCAGGGAATCAACCCCCAGCACCGCTACTATTCTGTCCCTCATCACGGCGTTGCCGAAGCCTATGTGTATCATCCTGGCCATTTTACTCTATGTTGTGGATCTGCTCCCTCATCTCCTCCACCACCGTTTTTATGGCGATGGCCCTCTTTATTATTCCGGGATCCTGGGTTTTTGAATTTATGGTGTTGGCCTCCCGGAGGATCTCCTGGGCTATGAAATCAAGTTTCTTTCCCCCATCCTTGAGGCTCCTGCGGAACTCCTGGATGTGAAATTTTATCCTGGAAAGTTCCTCGGTGATGTCGTACCGGGATATCAGGTGAGAAACCTCCTGTATCAATTTCCCCTCGTCCAGGTCCGGTAGAAACTCCTTTATCCGCTCTGCCAGTTCCCTCCGGGATTTTTCCTGGGCGGAGGCAAAAAGTTTCGCCATTTCGCTCCTCTTTCTGGATATCAGGTTCAACCTTTCCCGGAGGAATTTTTCAATCTTCTCCCCTTCCCTCCGGCGGGCCTCCTTGAGGGAGTCCAGAACCTCCTCCAGGGCACGAAGGATAAACTCCTTCTCCTGAGGGGAAAAACCCTCGCTGTCCGTCAGGTAATCCACCATCCCCGGAAGGCGAAGAAGACCGTCCAGGGAAACCTGGCCCGAACCCATGAACGGTCTCAACTGAGAAAGAAGTCCCGCCAGCAAAGGGGCATTAATAAAAACCCTCTGCCTCTCACCGGAGGTGAAAACCACATCCAGGTGAATTTCAATTCTCCCCCGGCGAAATTTGCCCTTCACCAGTTCCCGAATCTCCTCCTCCAGGTAGCGGAGAAAAAGCCCTGCCCGGATGACGATGTCCAGGTATTTGTTGTTAAGGGACCTGGCGGAAATCCTGAGGTCAAAGGAAGGAGCCGAAAACTTTCCGCTGCTGAATCCTGTCATAGATTCCATTTAGCCCTCCATCTGGGTCCTGTAAAGATTAGCATAAACCCCGTCCTTTTCCATAAGTTCCCTGTGGGTTCCCTCTTCGGCTATCTTGCCCTGATGGAGTACCAGGATCCGGTCCGCCATCTTAACCGTGGAGAGACGATGGGCGATTATGATGGTGGTCCTTCCCTTGACTATCTCCTGAAGGGCCTGCTGGATTTTTTTCTCCGAATCGGCGTCCAGGGAAGAGGTGGCTTCGTCCAGAATTAAAATCCTGGGGTCCTTGACTATGGCCCTGGCGATGGAGAGGCGCTGGCGCTGACCCACGGAGAAATTCACCCCCCTTTCGCTGAGGCGGGTTTCGTATCCCCGGGGAAGGGAGGTTATGAAGTCGTGGATGTGGGCGGCCCGGGCGGCCTCCTCTATTTTTTCCATGGAAACTTCCCTTCCTCCGTAGGCTATGTTCTCGGCCACAGATTCGCTGAAAAGCAGAATGTCCTGGGTAACCACCCCCACCCTTCCCCGGAGCCACTTGAGGTCGTATTTTTGAATTTCCACCCCGTCAATTAGAACTTTTCCCCTGGTGGGAAAGTAAAATCCCAGAATCAACTGGGTTATGGTGGTTTTTCCCACCCCGGAAAACCCCACCAGGGCCACCGTTTCGCCGGGCTCTATCCGGAAGTTAACCCCCCTCAAAACCTCCTTTCCGTTCTCGTAGGAAAAGTGAACATCCCTGAACTCAATTTCTCCCCGGAGGTCCCGTGGCCTGTAAGTTCCCGAAGGAACCTTATATTTCCTGGCTTCCTCCATTATTTCCCTTATCCTCTCCAGGGCTGCCTCTCCCTCGTGTAGAAGGTTGTTGGCTCCGGAAAGTCGGCGTATGGGGGTGTACATGTAGAAGACCGAGGCTATGAAGGTGGTGAACTGCCCCGGGGTCATGGTGCCGTCCCTGATGAGTCTGGCGCTTATGTATATGAGGACCGCCGCCACCAGCCCCCCCATGAATTCTATAAACGGTGAGGATAGGGTCCACACCCTCACGAACCTCAGATTATCCCTGTAATTTTTCTCGTTGACCCTGCGAAACCTCTCCCTCTCGTGATCCTCCGCAGCGAAGGTTTTTACTATCCTTATGTTGGAAAGGACCTCGTTCACCCTCCGGGAAATTTCCCCCACGGACCTCTGCCTCAGGGTGCCCAGGGCCTTCACCTTCCGCCCGAAAACCACCACGGGCACCGCCGCCAGGGGAACCACCAGAAGGGCGATGAGGAAAAAACCCGGATTGTTGGCTATTATAACCACCATAAGGGAAAAAACAGTTAGGGATTCCCGCACCAGGCGGATGACCCCGTCGGAAATGCTCCTTTCCAGAACATCCACCTCGTAGAAGAATTTGGAGGAAATATCCCCGCTGTGAATCCTGTCGTAGAAGGGAATGGGCGAAGAAAGGAGAAGGTCAAAGAATTCGTTCCTTATGTCCCTGACCACCCTCTGGGCCAGGGCCCTCATGGAGTAATTGGAGAGAAAGGTGAAGAGGGCCTTCCCGAAAAACACCACGAAGACGAGGACGGGGATGACCACCGGATTGGAAAGGTCCAAGAAGCGGTGGAGAAATTTCCCGAATTTAAAGCCAGCGGCGGACCTGTTGTAGGTCTGAAACAGGTCGTCCATCATGGGCTGGAGGATCAGAGCCGCCAGGGCGGTAAAGGCGGCGGCCATGGCAGAGCAGAAGAGGGCCAGGGCCACCTTCCAGCGGTGGGGGAGGATGAGTTTAATTATCTTTTTCATGACTCCTGAGGGCCTGGAATCCTATGGATACGGCGTTGAGGGCTGAAGCCCTGTGAAGGTTATCAAAAACGCTCCACAGCCAGAACCTGCCGCCTTCTCCCTTCTTTATCTCGCCCACGCGTATAAAATACCCTTCTTCCTCTTCCACCTTGAGGGGAGATATGGTTTTCTTCTCCAGAAGAACATAGGGATTCGCCTCCAGAGCCTTCTCCAGGGCCTTTATGCTCATGTTTTTACGGGAAAACTCCAGGTATAGGAGGGAGGAATACCTGTGAAATATGCCGGCCCTGAAAATCAAGCAGTGGTGCTTCGCCCCCACCAGTTTCTCTATCTGGGAAGAAACTGCCAACTCCTCCAGGGTAAAGCGTCCCTTTCCCCTCCGACCCCCTTTGGGAAAAATGTCAAAGGCCAGGGTATCCCCCAGGACCTTTCTGGGAACCTCCTCCATGTTGAGGAGGGAAACGGCCTGGGAAAAAAGTTCGTCCATGGCCTCCTCCCCCAGGGTGGATGCGGGCTCTATGACGGCGGAGGATGCGAATTTCAGAACTCCCCGGAAGGAGGAAAGGACCAGGGAAATCCCCACCGCCGCCGGATGGGGACTGGCAAGCCTTCTCTCCTTTATGTCACGGTGATTTATCCCCTCCACATAGACCGGAAGGTCCCGACGGGTTCCGCTGAGGTCCACCGAAACCTTCGGGGCAAAGAAGAGGTTATCGTCCACGGGCACGGTGAAAAAGGCCAGATCACGGTAGGCCAGTTCCTCCGGCCGGGGATCCCTCACCACCCGGGCCTCGCCCCGGAAGGAATCCACGAAGGCGTATTCCCGGGCTCCGGGCTCGTAGAGGTAAAGGTCCCCTATTTCCCATTTGCCCCGTTCCAGAACCTCCTTCAGGGATTTTCCCAGGATGTTCCTGCTTCCCACTATGGCCAGTTTAGGTCTGGAGTCCATGTTCCTGCTCCTTGGGCTTTTTCTTCAAGATGTAGATAAGGGCCCGAACTGGCCCGGAAACCACATAGGCGGTGGTGAGGTAAAAAATCATGTGCCTGGGCCATGCAGCCAGGGCCGAAAGGGCCAGGGCAAAAAGCAAAACCGTGAGGTAATGTTCCCTGCTCTTCAGGTTGATGTCCTTGAAACTGCGGTATCTTATCCTTGAAACCATTAAAAACGGGAGAAGAAATATGACCCCCGCCAGAATTGGTATGAACAACGGGATGTCCAGAGGCTGGCGAAAATAAAGTACGATGGATACGGGGACCATGGCGGCGGAGGGTATGGGGAGACCCTCAAAATACCTCCTGGCCACGGTTCCGCTGGAGGCCAGAACATTGAACCTGGCCAGCCTCAAGATTCCCCCAACCAGATAAACAAATGCTATCAGAAAACCGAGTTTCGGTAAGTACTGAAGCCCCCATAAATAAATTAAAAGAGAAGGGGCCACCCCAAAGGATATAACATCTGAAAGGGAATCCAGTTCCCTGCCGATGGGAGAAGAGAGCCTGAGAGCCCTGGCCAACCTTCCGTCCAAGAGGTCCATGATGGCGGAGAAAATAATGGAAAGGGCCGCCATGTCAAATTTTCCCCTTATGGAGAAGTTCAGGGAGACGAATCCGAAGTATATATTGGCCACCGTAAGAAGGGCCGGGGCAAAATACACCAGGTTTAAATTATTGCGGTTTCTCCCGGGCCTCTTTCTCTTTCTGGTTTTCATTTTTCCTCCTTGCTACTACGCTGAGTCCTGCCTTCACCTTCTCTCCCTCCTCCACCGCCGGGGAAAATTCCCCGGGGAAATACAGGTCCGCCCTGGACCCCAGAAGGATCACACCGATCCTCTGGCCGGGCTTAACCTCCTGGCCTTCCTTTACATAGGGCTTTATTCTACGCGCCATAATCCCCGCTATAAGAACCACCTTAAAGACCCAGGGAGGAGACCCGATGAGAATTTCCACCCTCTCGTTTTGCTCCGAGCCCTTCCTGTAGGCGGGAAGATGCCCTCCTCCCCGGTGCTTCACGGATTCCACCTTGCCACCGCAGGGGGAACGGTTCACATGAACATCCAGGGGAGACATGAAAACGCTTATCCTCCAGCCCTCCCCGTTTTTTTCCACAGCCATAACCTTTCCATCCGCCGGAGAGAGCAAAACGCCCTCGGTCTCCGGGGGAACCCTCTCCGGATCCCGAAAGAAAAAGGCCAGGGCAAGAACCACCAGGGCAAGTAAGGCGGAAATCACCAGGCACCCGGCCAGGAAAAATCCTAAGGAGACCAGGGCCACGGGGACGACGAAGTAAAACCCTTCCTTAGCCAACCCTTTTCTCCCGCTCCCTGACCAGAATCTCCTGCATTCTGTCCTTTATCTTCAGTTTAAGTTTTTTGATTTTCTTTATCTCAACTTCCTCCTCGGGGCTGAGGGGTCTTTTGGAGAGAAGTTTCTCCAGCACCTCTTCGTATTCCCGGTGTTTCTCGTAAAGTTCCCTGAATTCAGAGTCTTCCCGAAGCAAGGTTTCGCTGAGTTCACTTTCTTTCATTTTCCCTCCTTTAAAGGGCTTTGAACTTAAATAGTATAACATTTTCCCTTTGAAAAAGGATGCTTCCCGCCGGGGCGAAGAGGCCTGGAAGATGGCCGACGAAATGGCTATTATGTCCGGTTCCAGAGCAAGGACCCGGTGGAAGTTCTCCCTCCCTATTCCCCCGATGACGCATATGGGAATTCTCAATCTCTTGCGGGCCTCCACGATCACCTCCGGGGCTACCCTTCTGTACCTTTCCTTGGTTCTGGTAGGAAACAGGGAGCCGAAGGCCACATAATCGGCACCGGCTTCCTGGGCTTCAAGGGCCCTCTGAAGGTCGTCGTAACAGGATGCCCCGATTATCCCCCTGAACCATTCTCTCACCTCCTTCACAGGGGGGTCATCTTCCCCCAGGTGAATCCCATCGGCCCCCAACTCGGCGGCCACCTCTGGAAAATCGTTGATTATCAGTTTGAAGGGAAAATCCCTTTTCAGGGCCAGGACCTGCTTTCCCACCTCCAGGCTTTCCCTCCGGTCCTTTATGCGGATCTGAACCCAATCCACCCCACCCTCCAGGGCTTCCCTCACCCTTCTGAGGAAATCCTCCCTTTCAAAATCTCCGCTGGCTATAAGGTAAAGTTTCACTTTATGTCCAGGGTCAAATTGGAGAAAAACTCCTTGGACATCTGGAAGTACTGATTCCAGTATTTTCGGACCAGGCACTCGGTGTAGGTGGGACAGGGCTCCGGCCTCTTTCCAAGGCACGGCACCGGTGAAATACCTTCGCCCACCGCCTCCATCACCTCATACCAGGTTATCTTGTCCCTGGGCCTCGCCAGGACATATCCTCCCCTGGCCCCCCTCTTCCCGGCCACCAGCCCCGCCTTCTTCAGTTTCAAAAAAACCTGCTCAAGGAACCTCTCGGGAATTCTTTCCTTTTCGGAAATTTCGCGGAGGGACTTCGGTTGCTCCGTGGAGAGGTGGAGCAAAGCCCTTATGGCATATCTGGTGTAGGTGGTAAATTTCACGAAAATATTATACCAAAAAGATAGGAAAAAGCGCCCCCGACGGGACTTGAACCCATGCCGCCGCCTTGAAAGGGCGGTGTCCTAACCTGGCTAGACGACGGGGGCGCATCTGAGCCGTGCGGGATTCGAACCCGCGACTCCCGGCTTAAAAGGCCGGTGCTCTGCCTGCTGAGCTAACGGCTCAAAGGCCTTTTATTGTATCAAAGGCCTCAACCTCTGTCAATCTATTAGTTTTACTGTTTTTCCTGAGGCTCCTCCACGGGCTCCTCGGCGGGAGGGTTCTCCTGACCCTCCACTGCCTTCTCCACCTTTTCCTTGGCTTCCTCTTCGGCGCTCTCGGCGGCCTCTTCTGCAGCAGTTCCCTCCTGGGGAACGATCTCCTCTATCTTCCTGACGACCCACCTTCCCCTTATGGGCTGGGTGGCACCGGGCTTGGTAAGTTCGTACCTGACCAGGTAGAACTTAAACCTTCTTACCTTGCCGTTCTTGTCAGTTCCCTCAATGACTATCTCCTCTTCGTAGGCCTTCCCTGCCATCTTTTCCAGTTCGGGGATATCCCCAACGGAAAGGGCCTGGAGTTTCTTCTCAAAGGTAAACTCCTCCACCACCTTGTTGTATTCGTCCCTGGCGGCCAGAAACTGTTTCTTCAGTTCCTCGTATTTGGACTTGAGTTCCTCGTATTTTTTCTTATTCCTTCTCTTGAGGGCCCAGGACCACTTATCGTATTTCTTGGCGAAGTCGTCAAAATCAATCTTGGCCAGGGCAGCCTCCTGCTGGAGTTCTTCCATTTTCTTCTTGGCTTCCACCACCCTCTTCTTCAAATCGGCCAGGGAAACCTTCTTCTCCCGGGGCTGGGTCTTTTCCACTATCTTCCACTTGGTAAGGGCCACCGCCACGGGATTGGGGGCTATCTTGGTGAGGGTGTCCTTGTCGTTCATGTTTACCGCCTGGATGTAGCGGCTTATAAGGGTCTGCTCCGGAGAACCGCAACTTACCAGGGCAAGGGAGGATACCAAAAGCACCCCTGCCAGTAGGAATACCATTCCTTTTTTCATTCTTACACCTCCTTTAAAATCAATTTATTTTTAAAATCAATGCTCCTTTCCATTTTTTCCGCTAAGCGCAACATACCAATTTCATTATACCACCTGGAGACAATCTGGAAGCCTATGGGAAGGCCGTCCAGAAGACTCCATGGGATGGAGATGGCCGGAAGACCTGCCAGGTTGACGAACACGGTGAAAAAATCCTCCATGTACATTTCAATGGGATCCTGGCGCTCCCCTATTTTGAAGGCCACATGGGGGGTAGTGGGGAGCAGGAGAAAGTCCGCCCGGGAAAAAACATCCTCCATGAAGGCGGAGAGTTGTTTTCTGTAGGAAACCGCCCTTCCGTAGTAATCCTCGTAATACCCCCTGGATAGGACGAATCCTCCTGTGAGAATTCTCCTCTTTACCTCGTCGCCGAAGCCTGCGGTTCTGGTTTTCATGTACATTTGAAGCAGGTCCTCCGCCTCCTGCCTGAGCCCATATCGGACCCCGTCGTAGCGGGCAAGGTTGGAACTGGCTTCGGCGTTGGCCACGATGTAATAGGCTTCCATGGCGTAGTTTAGAAGGGGCATGGAAACCTCTTTCCCCCTTCCACCCAGGGCCTCTGCCATCTTCACGAATTCCATAAACTCCCTGCGGACCTCGTCCTCCGCCCGCCCAAGGACCTCCTCATCGGGATAGACGAAGGTAAAGGAGTCCAGGGGAGAGGAAAATATCTCTTGAAAATCCGGAACCGGCCGACGGGAGGTGGTGGAATCCCTGGGGTCGTCCCCTCCTACGACGGAGAAAACATAGGCGGCGTCCCTCACGCTGGTGGATAGTATCCCTATCTGGTCAAGGGAGGAAGCAAAGGCCACCAGGCCGAACCTGGATATCCTCCCGTAGGTGGGCTTGAATCCCACCACACCGCAAAAGGAAGCCGGCTGTCTCACCGACCCTCCGGTGTCAGAACCCAGGGCGAACTTCACCATTCCTGCGGCCACCGCCGCCGCAGAACCACCGCTGGAGCCCCCAGGGGTTCTTTCCGGATCCCATGGGTTTCTGGTGGGCCCCAGGAAAGAGGTCTCGGTGGAAGAACCCATGGCGAACTCGTCCAGGTTGGTCTTTCCCGCCAGGGAAAAACCCCGGGCTCTGAGCCTCTCCCAGGCCGTGGCCGAATAGGGAGACTCGTAATTGCGGAGCATCCTGGACCCACATGTGGTGGGAAGCCCCTTAACGGCTATGTTGTCCTTTACCCCCACGGCCAGGCCGTTGCCTTCCAGATCTTCCACGGTGGTGATGAAGGCGTTTATCTCCGGTTCCCATCTACGCCTTCTCTCACTAAAATGATCCCAGACCTGCCGGGGACTTACCTCTCCGTTTTCCTCCATCCGGAGGATCTCGTCAATGGACATGAGGGAAAAATTCATATGACCCTCGGCACGGCGAAATGGCCCTCTTTGATTCTGGGGGCAAGGGCCAGAAGTTTATCCCTTTCGGGAAATTCCTCCGGCACATCCCTCCTGAGTTTGAGGGAAAGCCCCGGAGGGTAAAAGGCGTATTCCTGGGGCTGGGAAAGTTCCTGAAGTTTGTTTACCCAGGAGAAAATCCTCTCCAGTTGGGGCAGAAACTTCCTCTCCTCCTCCAGTTTAACCAGTTGAAATATGTCCCTGGCCGGTGACTCACTCATTTTCCAGGGTTATCAAACCTGCGGTGATAAGTTCGTATAGGATTTTTCCCACTTCAAAGACAGGAAGCCGAACTTCCTTGGCTATTTCCTTGATGTTTCTCTTGCCGTCTATTTTGGAAATAACCAGCCACATGGCCGGGGTCAGGGTTATTTTCCTTTTGTCCGTGAGGTCAAAAGTAACGAATTTTGGAACTGCCTGAACAGATTTTATCTTCCTTTGCAGGACCTTCCACTCGTCCAACCTTCTGGCGGCCTCCATCATAAGGGAGGCGTTGGATTTCTTTATGGTTCTTTTGGGAGCCGGCACATTGGGCTCAAAGACGAATTCCCCGTGGGACCAGGGGGCTATTTTGTAAACGGCGAATTCCCCTTCTATGTTCCCCACCTCGGCGTGGACTATTTGTCCGCCCTCAAGATAAACATAACCTATTTCATCCTCGTCTTGGTTTTTCAAAACGAACCTCCCGGTCTTGCCTTGCATGCTCATCACCTGGACAAGGTCGGGAAGTTGAAGGTCCTGGAGAGAGCCTCTCATGGCCATGATATTAAACCTCCTTGAATTGCCATTTTAGCACAATCATTTGAATTTCTCCAATACGGTTCGGGCTGGATCCCTGTGGAGGAATATGGTCAGCATCTTCAACTTCACATAGTCCCCCCTGTAAAAATAATATCCCTTGAATTTTCCCCACCGGGCACTGCGGGCAGAATCCTTTATGAGGAACCAATCCCAGCCCTTGACCCGGGTGTAGCCCACCAGGTGGATCCCGTGGTCGTCCTGGGTGGTCCCGTTATAGATCCTGAATTCCCTGGCGCTCTGGTCTATCATCCCCGGGGGAATGTCAAAATCCGGTATTACGGCGGCGTCTTCAAACCCGTTGTAACCGGGTTCGCTGACATCCCCTCCTATGACCAGACTGTATCCGTGGGTTATGGCGTTCTTTATAATCCAGTAGAAGTCCTCCAGGGGAACATTGTGATAGTCCTCGGACCTGCGCCAGTTGTCGGGGACATCAAAGAGGCCCCTCTTGTAGAAGGGGACGGAAAGGGTGGACATAAAGCCTACATAATCGTCCAGGTTGAGTTTCAAAACCTCCCGGAGAAATTCCTGGGGAGTGTATTCCCTTCCGTTGTAGGAAAATTTTTCCGGGGGTCTTCCCATGTATTTGTCCAGAATGTCCCTTATGTGGTCTATTATGATTTTTTCGTCCCAGAAGTTCTTTTCCCGGCAGTATTCCAGAAAATCCTTCATCTGACGGAACATTAGGTAATGGTCGTAGCGGCCGTCTTCAGCCACCACCCCCCTGTAGGCGGAGGCGGGAACCACCCCGTACTTTCTCCAGATTTTCGGCACCGCATCGCTTTCGGAACCCTGGCCGAAGAAGGAATGTCCCCTCTCCCTGACAAACCTTCTGGCCTTTTCCACAAACTCCCAGTAGGCGGTCCACATTTCTGAAAGTTTAATTTTCTGACCCGTGAGCCTGTAAATCTCCGACTCAAAAAAGGAGGTGGTGGAAAAATCCCAGCAGGTTCCAGTAAGATACTGGGCCACCGGAGGAAAATGCCACACCTTATATTTAAAGGCCTCGGGGGAAGAGGGCTTCATTATACCCTGGAAGGAGAACCTGAGGACCTTTTTCTCCTTTTTCTTCTTCATTTCCTCGTATTTCTTGTCTATTTCCTCGGTTTTCTTCCTCTCCTCCTCCAGGATTTTCTTGTCCCTTTCCAGCATTTCTTTAATGACCGGATCCTCGTACTTCTTCGTGTAATAGGCCTTCTGCCTTTTGTGCTTCGGATAGGCCTGAAGGTTAGAGAAAACCCCAAGAATTAAAATTACGCCTATGAAGCCCATCCACCTTTTAAACATTTCAAACCTCCATGCTTTTATTTTTTCTCGTTTATAGCCCGCTCAATCAAGATAGCCCAGGTCCTTCAAGACCTCCCTGATTTTCTCTTTGTCCCCATCCCTTATGGGACCCTTAACCTCCAAATCCTCCAGGGGATGCTTCTTTTTACCTATGGGAATAATCTGCCAGAGCCTCTCGTGGAAATAATAGACCAGAATCTTCACCACCGAATCCAGAAGGCCCACCCCCACCGCCAACTCTCCCCGACCGGTGAAGATGTAAACCAGGGTCCCGGTGATCACAGAGGCCAGGATCCTCCAACTGATGGCCTTCAACACGCTCCTGAGCCTGGTCTCACTCATAGGTCTATTTTCCCCCAATAGCCCCTGGTTGTCAATTACCTCAGGTTATCTCCAGCATTTTTTCTATGGCCCTTTTAGCCCGAAGGGCCACCTCCTCCGGAACCTCCACCTCATACTTCATGTCCTTAAGGGAAAGGTAAACGGATTTGAGGCTTATCCTCTTCATGTCCTCGCATATTCCCGGAGTTCCGGGGGAGATTATCTCCTTGTGGGGGTAAAGTTTCCTCATCATCTCCAGAAGACCCTCCTCTGTAACCACGATGAACTTCCTGGAGGGACTTTCCTTTACATAATTCAACATCCCGGAGGTGGACAGGACCCTGTCCGCCATTTCCACCACCTCCGGCCTGGCTTCGGGATGAACCAATACTTCGGCATCGGGGTGTTTTCTCTTAAGCGCCTTCACGGCCTCCGGGGAAAAATCCATGTGGACATGACAGTATCCAGGGTAGGGGATGATCTCCTTGTGGGTGTTGAGGGAAACCCAGTGGGCAAGGTTCCGATCCGGAAGAAAAACGATCCTGGTCTGGGGAAGGGAATTGACCACCTTCACGGCATTGGCGGAGGTGCAAATTATGTCAACCTCGGCCTTTACATCGGCATTGGTGTTTACATAGGCCACGAATCCGGCGTCGGGGTATTTTTCCCTCCACTTCCTTACCGTGGCCGCGTTCACCATGTCCGCCATGGGACAGCGGGCCTCTATTTCCGGGATTAAAACCCTTTTCCCCGGGTTCAGGATTTTGGCGGTCTCCGCCATAAAGTAAACCCCGGCGAAAACGATCACATCCGCCTCCACCCGGGAGGATAGTCTGGCCAACTCCAGGGAATCCCCCACGAAATCCGCCACTTCCTGGACTTCCTGGAGTTGATAGTTGTGGGCCAGAACCACCGCTCCCCTTTCCTTTTTAAGCCTTTCTACGGCCTCCACATACTCCCTGTGCTCCATCAATACCTCCATTTTTTGAGTTCCGCCCTCATTTCCCTCTCTATGTCCCTTTCCTTCAACTTCTGTTTCTTTTCGTGAAGTTTCCTTCCCCGGGCCACGGCGATCTCCACCTTTACCTTCCCCTTTTTGTTGAAATAAACCTTCAGGGGAATCACCGTCAGCCTTTTTTCCCTTATTTTGGAGATTATCCTGTCTATTTCCTTCCGGTGGAGGAGAAGTTTTCTCTGCCGCATGGGATCGTGGTTGAAGGCGGTGCCGTGGTGATACGGGGATATGTGGGCCCCCACGAGGAAAAGTTCCCCATCCTTGGCCCTCACAAAACTGTCGTTTATGTTAATTCGTCCTTCCCGGACGGACTTCACCTCCGTGCCCTTGAGTTCTATTCCGGCCTCGTAGGTTTCCAGGATTTCATAATCCCTCTTGGCCTTCCTATTGGTGGCCACTATCTTCATTTTCCCTTCTGGCCTCCACTTCCAGTATGGTGTTTCTTTTCATCCTGGTTATTTTAAACCTCCATCCTCCGTAACGGAAGACCTCCCCCTCCGCCGGGACCTTCTCCATCTGGTTCAAAACGAAACCGGCGAAAATGTTGAAGTCCTCCTGGGGCAATTTTATCCCCAGGGCCTCCTCCACCTCCCGGGGATCTGCATCCCCCTTAATTTTAAAGACTCCCGGTCCCTCTTCCCTTATTTTTTCCTCGTCTCCGGGGGTTTCGTACTCATCCCATATCTCCCCGACTATCTCCTCCAGGAGGTCCTCCAGGGTCACCAGCCCCCTTACGGTGCCGAACTCATCCACCACCAGGGCCATGTGGATCCTTCTTTTCCTCATGGTGTCAAAGACCTCTTCAATTCTGGCGTAGATGGGAAAGAAGTGGGCGGGCTTCAGTATTTTTCTAAGTTTGAACTCCTCCGGTGTTGCCAGGGAAATGAAATCCTTAACATTCAAAATCCCAACTATCCTGTCCATTTTCTCCCGGTAAACGGGATACCTGGAAAACCGGTATTTTCTTATGGTAGAAAGCACCTCCTCGTAGGAGGCCCCCGCCTCCAGGGCCACCATCCTCACCCTGGGAACCATTACCTCTCCCAGCCTTTTATCCTCCAACAAAAGGAGCCTCTTCAGCATGAAAAACTCCGGATTGTTGGCTCCGGAAAACACCAGGGCTTTAAGTTCTTCCCTGGTAAGGGAGGAAAAGGGCTCCCTGGGGGTGAGACCGAAGAGCCTCATCATACCCCTTACTATCCAGGTAAAGGCCACGGAAAAGGGTTTAAAAAGGAGAACGAAAAACCTGATCAGGGGATATTCCCTGTAACTTATTTCCTCGGGATAATTGGCAGCCACGGTCTTGGGAAACATCTCCGAAAGGATCAAAATCATAACCGTGGATACGATGGTACCCCAGAACACGGAACCTCCACCTTCCCCCACCAGCCTTCCCATCATGTAGGTCACCAGGGAAGCCAGGGCCGCGTTGGCCATGGTGTTTCCTATGAGGATGGTGGAAAGAAAGACATCAATCCTTTTTAAAATCTTCATTATGCCCTGGGCCCTGCGGTCCCCCTGGCTGGCCAGGGCAGAAAGTTTAAATCGGTTCAAAGACAGAAAGGCGGTCTCGGAGGAGGAAAAAAGGGCGCTGATCCCCAGAAAGAAAATCAGCAGGAGAGCGAACTCTATACTCACAACCCCATTATAATAATTGTATTGTCAATTTTTCCAATAAAGTCTATAATAGAAGGGGAGGGTAGCATGAAAAAAGTTCTGCTGGTGGATTACGACGAGAACCATTTGCGGGAGTTGAAGAGGATTCTGGAGGGTTTTGAGGCGATAATTGAAGAAACCCACAACGGAAAAGAAGGCCTGGAAAAAATAAAAGGAGGAAATTACGCCCTTATAATTGCCTCCACCATAATCCCGGGTCTCAACGGCTTTGAACTCACGAGAAAACTCAGAATAGAACTTGGCAAAACCAGGCTTCCTGTGATCCTGGTTTCCTCCGTCTACAAAGGCCCCAGGTATAAATACGAAGCCCTCCATGTTTACGGAGCCGACCATTTTTTTGAATTTCCCCTGAACGACAAGGAGTTTATCGGGGTGTTGAAAAAATACCTCCCGGAGAAGGCCCCCACCACCACCATGAAGATGGAGACTTTGTACGCAAAACCCTTTGAAGGATCGGAGGAAGAACCCGAGGTGCTCATCACCACCGACGAACTTTTCGGCGACATTCTTCAGGAGGTGGAAAAGGGGATAGTGCAGGAGAGGACGAAAGAAAAGAGAAAAGAGGAGAAAACGGAGGAAAAAGAGGTTAGGGAGGAAGTGGCAGAGAAGGTAAAGGAAGATAAGGACCTGAAGCCTATAGAAGAGGAGGTGGAAGAAGTTGAGGAGATGGAGGAACTGGAGGAAATCAGGGAAGAGCCTCCCGGGAAGGAAGAATCCGGCCCGGAGTTTACCCCCGAGGACATCCTAAAGGAAATCCTGGAACCGACCAGGGAAGAAAAGAAAAAATCCGAATCCAGGGGCGATGATCTCATAGAGAAAATCTTGGAGGAAACCCTTTCCGGCCTGGGCAAGAAGCAGAAAAAAACCCAGGAGACCCCGGAGGAAGAGATCCCTGAGGTCCAATTCGCCGCCGCCGAGGAAGAAAAGGAGGAGAAACCCGAAGAGGAAAAGGTCGGTGAAGCCCCGCCGGAGGAACCAAAAGTTGAAGTCAAAGAAGAGGAAGTACCGGAAGGCCCGGAGGAGATCCCCGAGGAGGAACCCTTCGGCCCCCTGGAGGAACCCTATGTCCTGGGCGAATACATCCTCCTTGAGAAAATAAGCACCGGAGGCATGGCGGAGGTATACAAGGCCAAGAAAAAGGGGGTCAAGGGATTTGAGAAAATCGTGGCCCTCAAAAAAATCCTTCCCCACCTGGCCGAGGACGAGGAATTTATTGAAATGTTCATTGACGAGGCCAAGGTTGCATCCAAACTGAACCATCCCAACATAGCCCAGATATACGACCTGGGAAAAATCAACAGTTCCTACTTCATAGCCATGGAATACGTCCTGGGGAAGGACCTGAAGAGCATACTTCGCAAAATCAAGAAGGAGAAAAAACCCCTTCCCCCCATAGAAATTTCCTCCTACATCGTGATGAAAATAGCCGAGGCCCTGGATTACGCCCACAGGAAGGTGGACGAAAACGGCAGGCCGCTGAACATCGTTCACAGGGATGTGAGCCCTCAGAACATCCTCATTTCCTACGAAGGAGAGGTGAAACTGGTGGACTTCGGAGTGGCCAAGGCCTCCATCAAAGCCCACCAGACCATCGCCGGCTCCCTGAAGGGAAAACTCCTCTACATGTCCCCGGAACAAGCCCGGGGAGAGAACATAGACGGAAGATCGGACATCTTCTCCCTGGGGGCGGTTTTTTACGAACTGGTCACCGGAGAAAAGGCCTTCATGGCTCACTCAGAGGCCGAGGTTCTGGAGAAGGTAAAAAAAGGGAGTTTCAAGCCCCCCAGGTCCATCCGGCCTGAGATACCGGTGGAAGTGGAGCGAATTATAATAAAGGCCATGGAGCCCAACCCTGATCAAAGGTATCAGAGGGCTTCGGAGATGAGGAACGACATAGAGAAATTCCTCCTCTCCTACAAGGGCTACATACCCAGCGCCAGGGATGTGGCGGAATTCATGTACGAACTTTTCGGAGACGAGATTAAAAAGGCAGGAATAGATGTTCAGATCCTCAAGTCCCCCCTAAGAAAAACCCAGCGCGAGAAAACGGTGGAAGTGGAGAGGGAAGGCGAAGAAAAGGGAGTAAAGGCGCCCAGTTTCGGCCTCCAGGGAACCGAGGAGGGAAGAAGGAGAAGCCGAATTCTCCCCATTATCTTATTGGGGCTGCTGGCCCTTCTGATTGCCGGGGGGATTTTCTTCATGATGAAGCACAGGGCCAAACCGCTTAACCCTTCTCCCCCCGCCGGCCAGGAGACCGCACAGCCCCTGCCCCCTGCCCCGGTGGCCGGCCAGGAAAAACCGGCGGAAACGCCCTCCCCCGAAGCCGGTCAGGTTTCAGAACCGGCTAAACCTCAGCAGACCTCCACTCCCACTTCGCCCCCTGCCCAACCGGCGGTTTCCGTTCAAAAAAAACAGACGAAGAAGCCCCCTTCCCCTAAACCATCCCCTGCAAAAACACAGAAATCCCCTGCGGCTAAGCCCCAGGCCCAGCCGAAGCCGGCTCCGAAATCCCCTAAAACCTCCTCCCAGGTTAAGGTCCCGAAGCCATCTACCACCTCATCTCCCCAGGAGGTAAAGACTTCGCCAAAACCTCAAACACCCCCTCCCACTAAACCCCAGAGCCAGACTCCACCTCCCCAGAAAGAAAAGGAGCAAAAAAACCAGCCGAAGCCGAAACCTGCCGAAACCGCTGCGAAACCAGTTCCTCAGGCCACACCCAAAACCCCCGCCCCAAAGATAAAGGAAGGCGATGTGGTTCCCTACTCCCTTCTGGACTCCAGGCCAAGGCCCAAGAAGGTGGTCTCTCCAATTCGCCCCAGGGTTCCCAATCTCTCCGGGGCGGTCTTTCTGAGCGTCCTGGTGGGTCCGGACGGGAAGGTGGAAAAGGTTAAGGTAATAAGAGGCATACATGCAATATACGACGAAGCCGCCGTTAAGGCGGTCCAGAAGTGGAGATTCACTCCGCCCGTAAAAGAAGGGAAAAAGGTCCGCACATGGACCACCGTAAGAATAAAATTTTAAAGGAGAGGTGAACCATGGCATTACCCAAGGAACAGGAATCCTTCTACAAACAAGCCCTTGAAAACGCTAAAAAGGAAATTCAGAGGATTGAGGAAGAGATGGAAAAGGAAGTAGCCGCCTTCAAGGCGAAGATGGCCGAACTCCAGAAGCACAAGGAAGCCGTAAGGCAGATTTACGACGGCGCCGCCGCCATTCTCGGGGTTCCCAACGAATTTGAAGAGGAGGAATAGTTAAAACAGTTTTATTATGTGGACCAAATGTAATGTTTGCAAAAGAATAGTCTACAAAAAGGATATTGTAGACAACCTTTATGTTTGCCCCCACTGCGGATTTCACTTCAGGCTTACGGCCCGGAAGAGACTGGAACTTCTCTTTGACGGGGGAAAATACCAGGAACTTTTTGACAACCTCCTCTCCGAGGACCCCCTGAACTTCGTGGACAGGAAGCCCTATCCCCAGAGGATAGCCGAGAGCATGGAAAAAACCGGGGAGAAGGAGGCCGTGGTGGTGGCCCGGGGAGAAATGGGTAACATCCCGGTGATAGCGGCGGTTATGGAGTATTACTTCATCGGCGGCTCCATGGGATCGGTGGTGGGGGAAAAGATAACCCGGGCGGTGGAAACTGCCCTGAAGGAAAAACTCCCCCTGGTAATAGTATCCGCCTCCGGTGGAGCCCGGATGATGGAGGGTATTTATTCCCTTATGCAAATGGCCAAAATATCCGCTGCCCTCAAGAAATTTCACCGGGCGGGTCTTCCCTACATATCCGTCCTGACGGACCCCACCACCGGAGGGGTCACCGCCAGTTACGCCATGCTGGGCGATGTTAACATAGCGGAACCCCAAGCCCTCATAGGGTTCGCCGGCCCCAGGGTCATAGAGCAAACCATAAGGCAGAAACTCCCCGAGGGATTCCAGCGATCGGAGTTTCTCCTGGAGCACGGAATGCTGGACATGGTGGTTCACCGCAAGGAACTCAAGGACACCATAGTCCGCATCCTGCGCCTTTTCCTGAATCAGCCCAGTTGAACTACCGGGAAGCCCTTTCCTACTTAGAGTATCTTCAGAACTTCCGGATAAAACTGGGCCTGGATAGGATAAGGCTTTTGGTAAAGGAACTGGGCTTTCCCAACAGGGAGTTCCTCTATGTAATAATCGCCGGGACCAACGGGAAGGGCTCCGTGGGGGCCTTCCTTTCCTCGGTCCTCTCCCGCCGCTACAGGGTGGGCTTCAATTCCTCACCCCACCTCATCACTCCCAGGGAGAGGATCAGGATAAACGGAGAGGTCCTGAGCCAGGAGAAATTTGCCCATTACATAGGAACGGTGGCGGAGGCCTCCGCCAAAATCAACCACCTATTTCCCCATCCCCTGACCTATTTTGAAACCCTCACCGCCGCCGCCATGTTGGCCTTCAGGGAAGAGGGCGTGGAAATAGGCATATTTGAGGTGGGAATGGGGGGGAGGCTGGATGCCACCAACGCATATCCGGCGGACCTCAGCGTGATTACCGAAATTGGCCTTGACCACACGGGACACCTGGGAAAGACGGAGGAGGAAATTGCCCGGGAAAAATCCTTCGTCATCCAAAGGGGAGTGACCGTAATAGGGACCTCCAGGGAAAACCTCCAGGGGATTTTTCTGGCCAGGGCAAAGGAGGTGGGGGCCAGGGCCAGACTCGTTTTCACCGGCAACAACTTCCGAAGGACGGCTCCAGGGGAATTTCTGTATTCCGGCAGGGAAACATATCGGCTGAAGCCCGCCTTAGCCGGGCCCCATCAGGGGAAAAATGCCGCCACGGCGGTGGCCGCCGCCGAGGAGATTTCAAGGCTTGGCTATCCCATCCCCCGGCAGGACATAGAGGAAGGGATAGCCTCGGCCTTCTGGCCGGCAAGGCTGGAAAGGATTGGAAACATCTATCTGGACGGCATGCATAACTGCCATGCATCCTATCCGGTGAGGGAATTTCTGGAGGAAAACCCTCCGTGGGACACCCTGATCTTTGGGCTTCTCAGGGACAAGGACTACCGCTGTATGGGAAGAAATATCTTCCCCCTATTTAAAAACATCGTTCTCACCGAGGCCCCTTCCCGCCGCAGGATGCCCGCTCACCAACTGGTGCCCCTGGCCTCCAGGTACGGGAGAATTTTCCTGGAGCGCAACCCGGAGAGGGCCCTGGAAACCGCCCGAAGGGTCAGCCAGGGGAAAATATTGGTGGCCGGTTCCCTTTACATCGTGGGTAAAATAAGGGAGAAACTGATGGAAGAGGGTTTGGTCACCAGATTATGAGAAACATATTTTCTCTCACCCACCCCCAGGCCAGGGAGGAAATTCTCCGCCGGGGCTATCCCGCCTATCAGGCCGACAACCTCTTCAAATGGCTCTATCAAAAGAGGGTAAAGGATTTTCAGGCCATGACCGATCTCCCCCGGGATCTCAGGGAAGAACTCTCCCGGGATTTTTTCATCGGGTATCCCCGGGAGGTGGAGGTTCTGGAAGCCCCCGATGGGACGAAAAAACTCCTCCTGGAACTGGAAGATGGGGAAGCGGTGGAAGCGGTCTGGATTCCCGAAAGGAATCACACTACTTTTTGCATCTCCTCTCAGGTGGGATGCAGGATGGGGTGCCGGTTCTGCGCCACCGCCACCATGGGGCTCAGAAGAAACCTGAAATTCTGGGAAATAACCGGCCAGGTATTAAAACTCTTGGAGTTTACTGAGGGTAGGGCCAACATAGTGTTTATGGGCATGGGAGAACCCCTGGACAACTGGGAAAATGTGGCCATGGCCATAGAAATCCTCCGGGACTGGGTGGGATTTTCCCCCAGAAGAATCACCCTGTCCACCGTGGGGCTCCTTCCCCGGCTGAGGGAAGCCCTCCTGAGGTTCCCAAACCTCAGGGTGGCCCTCTCCCTTAACTTCCCGGACGACGAAAGGAGGAGCAAGTTCATGCCCATAAACAGAAAATTCCCCATAGGAGAAATAATTGAAGCCCTCCGGGATCTGCCCATAAAGAGAAGGGAACGGATAACCGTTGAATATGTTTTAATGGAAGGGGTGAACGATTCCCCGGAAGATGCCCGGAAGTTGGGAAGGCTTCTTCGGGGTCTGAAGGTGAAGATAAACCTCATACCTTACAACGAAAACGCACTCCTCCCCTGGAAAAGACCTCCCGAGGAAAGGGTGGAGGCCTTCGCTTCCAGGTTGAGGGAAATGGGTTATTCCGTTTTCGTAAGGGATAGCAAGGGAAATGAAATCAAGGCGGCCTGTGGACAACTTAGAACTTCGTGGGGTAAGGGTTCATAACCTGAAGGGGATTGATCTTTCCCTGCCCCACGGGAAGATAATCGTCGTAACGGGGGTGAGCGGGAGCGGGAAAAGTTCCCTGGCCTTTGATACCATCTACGCCGAGGGATACAGAAGGTATGCCGAAACCCTCTCCGCCTATGTCCGCCAGTTCATGGAGAGGATGGAGAGGCCGGAGGCCGACTCCATTGAAGGGATAGGACCATCGGTGGCCATAACCCAGATGCAGGGGCCCAAGAACCCGAGATCCACCGTGGCCACGGTCACGGGAATCTACGACCTGCTGAGGCTTCTTTTTGCCAAAAAGGGAGTCCAACACTGCGTAAAATGCGGAAGGGAAGTCCGCCCCCACACCGCCCGGCAGGTGTGGAAGGCCCTCCGCCCTTACCGGGGTCAGAGGGTTCTGGTGGGCTTTGAACCCCGCCTGCCCATGGACGAGTTGAGAAAACTGGGTTTTACCAGAATAATCAGGGGAAGAAAAGCCGTGTATTGGGAGGAGGCGGGGGCCTTGAAGAAGGAAGACCTCATCCTGGCGGACCGGTTCGTGGTGGAAGAGGAGGCCGAAGAAAGGGCCCTGGAGGCCTTTTCCTGGGCCTTCCGTTACGGAGAAGGACGGGTTTACATCCTGGCGGATGAGGATAAACTCATTTTTTCCCGGCGGCGGGAATGCCCCTATTGCCGGCTGGAATATCCTGAACTGGAACCCTCCCTGTTCTCCTTCAATTCACCCAAGGGTGCGTGTGAGAGGTGCTCCGGCATGGGGGAGGAGGCGGTGCTGGATTGGGTGAAAATCCTTCCGGATCCCTCCCTTTCCCTGGAGGAGGGGGCCGTGGCCCCCTTCAACACCGAAAGCAATTACGAATATTGGATGGAGATGGTAAAGGAGGCGGGAATAAGAGGGGACATTCCCTACGAAGAACTCCGCCGGGAGGAGAAAGAATGGGTAAAAAACTCGGTGGAAGAGTTTTTCTCATGGCTGGAAAGGAAAAAATACAAGGTCCAGGCCAGGGTAACCCTGGCAAGATACAGAAAATACATACCATGCCGGGCTTGCGGGGGCAGAAGGCTTAACCCCACGGCCCTGGCCGTGCTTTACCACGGAAAGAACATCGGGGAAATAACAGAAATGGATGTGGACAGGGCCTTGGATTTCTTCCAGAGCATAGGACCGGAGGACGAAGCGGAAGGAAGAATTCTTCAGGAACTTAGGGAGAAACTCGCCTTCCTCAAAAGGGTGGGCCTTGGATACATCACCCTGGACCGGATGAGTTTCACCCTGAGCGGTGGGGAGTGGGAAAGGGTTTCCCTGGCATCGGCCCTGGCTTCCTCCATAACCGGAGTCACCTATGTCCTGGACGAACCTTCCATTGGGCTCCACCCCAGGGATATATCGCAGTTAATGGAAACCCTGGAAAGGCTGCGAAACATGGGAAACACCGTTCTGGTAGTGGAACACGACAGGGGCGTAATAGAGGGAAGCGACTGGGCGGTGGAACTGGGACCGGGGGCCGGAGAAAGGGGTGGGAGGGTTCTCTACAGCGGTCCCCTGGAAGGCCTCCGCCTCAGCGAAACCCCCACCGGAAAATACCTGAGGGACGAAATTGGGATGCCGAAGGTAAAGGACCGCTTCCAGGGGGAGTGGATAGAGATAAAGGGGGCCAGGAAGTTCAACCTTAAAAACATAGATGTCGCCCTTAAATGGGGTTCCCTCAACTGTATCGTGGGGGTTTCGGGGGCGGGAAAATCCACCCTCCTTTTTGAAGTCCTTTACAAAGCCATAACCGGCCAGGAAAGGCCCGGGAAAAATTACGACGAACTCCTCCTGCCGTCCCCCTTCCGGGAGGCGGTGCTGGTCTCCCAGCATTCCGTACCCCGCTCCCCCAGGGCCACCCCCGTAACCTTTATGAAGGCCTTTGACCCCATAAGGAGGGAATTCGCATCATCCCGGGAGGCCCGGCGGCTGGGGCTGAGCCCCGGCCATTTCTCCTTCAACTCCCCCCAGGGAAGATGTCCGGTCTGCAAGGGGTCCGGATGGGTGAAGGTGGAGATGTACTTCATGGAGGATGTTTATGTGAAGTGCGAGGCCTGCGGAGGGAAAAGGTACCGGGAGGAAGTTCTAAAAATAAAGCATCGGGGATTAAGCATAGCGGATGTCCTGGACCTTACGGTCTCCCGGGCCCTGGAGGTTTTCAACGAAAACGGAGAGGTTCTCCGGGCCCTCTATCCCCTGGTGGAACTGGGATTGGGGTACTTGAAATTGGGCCAGCCCCTTTCCACCCTTTCCGTGGGGGAAGCCCAGAGGTTGAAATTGGCCCAGGCCTTCAAAGAAGGAAAGGGGGGAACCCTCTTCCTGATGGACGAACCCACCTCCGGACTTCATCCCCAGGACACGAAAAAACTCCTTCAGGCAATTTCAAGGCTCATAGAGGAAGGCAACACCTTCGTGGTCATAGAGCACAACATGGATTTCGTGCGGAAATGCCACTGGGTGGTGGAGTTGGGGCCGGGAGGCGGAGACGCCGGAGGAAACCTTATAGCCGTGGGAACTCCCCGGGAATTGAAGACCCTCTCCACCCCATCTTCCCCGTATCTTTAGACCTACCACACCTCCACCTTTATCTTCACGGAGGCCCTGGAGCCGTCTTCTCCCTGGGCCAGTATTCTGTGGGTCCCCCGGGGAAGGGGAAACCTCACTACCTCCCCGGAGGAGGAAGTCCCCAAAAACTTTCCGTCGCAGAACCAGTATATTTTTCCCTCCCCCGAGACGGCCTGAAATACGATCCGGTCCGCTCCCCTTACCCCCGGAGAAAGCACATAGGTGGAGTCGGGCTGAGGGGAAAGGATCCTAAGGCCCCCTCCCCGGGAAAGGCGACAATCGGGGCTAAATTGGGGGGGAGCCCCCTTGCCCAGGACCTCCCTCACCGCCGGTGGAAAGACGAGGAAGGTTTTGTGGACTACCTCCCCTTCGCGGTACTCCTTAAAGGGACAGGCCCGGTATCCCGTCCTGGCCTCCACCACGAACTCCCGGTGAAAGGGACATTTGAGGTAGGGATGGGCGTTCTTGAGCACCAGAACCTCGCCGGTATGGGGACAGGCCGAAGAGGGAGGATAGCCGGAAAAGGCACAGACCCTTTCCGGAACCAGTTCCTCCCGGGCCCTGGGAAACCAGGGATATTTTCCGCTCCACACCTTTCTCTCCAGGGCCCTGAAGATATCAAACATCAGGGGGCCTGCGGCCCGGGCTCCAACTATCCCAGGAGAACCCCGGGAATCAAAATTGCCCACCCAGACCCCCACGGTATACTTGCGGGAGAAGCCCAGGGACCACGCATCCCTCCTTCCCCAGGAAGTACCGGTCTTCCAGTAAACCACCGCATTGGGGAAGGTAAAGTACTTGAGGGAGGGGGCATCGGGCCTTCCCCGGCGGGAAAGGGCCCTGAGGGCCAGGTAAACGGCTCCGGCCTGGAAAATCCTCCTCCCCTTTCCTCCTTCTCCCTTCACCATGGCCACCTGCTTAAAAATCCCTCCCCGGGCCAGGGAAGAATAGAGGTTGGTCAAATCCATCAGCCGGACCTCCATACCTCCGATGGCGGCGGAAAGCCCGTAATTCTCATCCGGAAACGGTCCCACCACCCCTCCCTCCTTTAACCGCCGGAGGAATTCCCTGTAACCCACCTGCCTAAGAAGATATACGAAGGGCAAATTAAGGGAAAGGCTCAGGGCATCCTCCGCCTTTACCAGTCCCCGCCAGGAGGAATCAAAATCCCTGGGGGAAAATCCCCCGAAGGAAAGGGGAGCGTCGGGAAGGAGGCTTTCGGTGGTGATCGCTCCCTTCTCCAGGGCCATTATGTAGATAAAGGGCTTCAAGGCGGACCCCGGGGAACGGAAGAGGTTAAAGCCCTTGATCTGTCCCCCGGGGGAATTCCAGTAATCCAAGGAGCCCACGGCGGCCCTGAGTTTTCCCGGGGAGTTTTCTATAACCACCACCGCCGCCTGGGAAGCCCCCAGTTCCTCCAGCCTCCGCCGGTGCAGGCTCAGAACCTTCTCCACCTTCCCCTGAACCACGGGGTCCACCGTGGAGTTTATGAAGACCCCTGGAAATTTCTCCTTGAGAAAATCGCAGAGGTGGGGCGCCCTCTTGGGAAAGGGCTTGCGCCGGGGAAGGGGGATTTTCAGGCTCCGCTCAAACTCCTCCCGGGTTATCAAACCCCACCTCCACATCTTCCTCAGAAGAACATCCCTCATGGCCCTCCTTTTTTTCCGGGGAAGGGAAGGAGCCCGGGGTAATGTCAGGAGAAAGGCCACCTCGTGGGGCTCAAGATTTTCCGGGGTTTTCCCAAAATAGGCCAGGGAGGCCGCCGCAACCCCTTCCAGATTGCCTCCGTAGGGGGCCAAACTCAGGTAAAGTTCCAGGATAAGTTCCTTTTTCAAAAACCTCTCCAGGGTGAGGGAAAAAATCGCCTCCCGGAGTTTGCTCATCAGGTTTCTGGGGGCAGGCCTTATAAGCCGGGCCAGTTGCATGGTGAGGGTGGAGGCTCCGGAGACCACCCTGCCGGCCCTTATGTTCTGTCCCAGAGCCCTACCCACCGATAGGGGATTTATTCCAGGATGGCACCAGAAAAACCTGTCCTCGCTCCTCACCAGAGCCTTCAGAAAGAGAGGATCCACCCGGACAAGGGAAACCGGTATCCTCCACTTGTCGTCCCGGCTCAGATAAACCCTCAGAACCTCCCCCCGGGCATCGTAGACCACCCGGGACCAGGAAATCCTCCTGCCCCCGGAATTTATCCCGAAAAGGATCAGGGCCAGAAGCCCTGATAAGAGGAGAACACTACCTTTTTTCCACGGAAAAGGCATCGCTGTAGGTTCTGGCAAAGTACCCGGGCCCATACATCAGAGAAACCCGGGCCGGAGGAAGGAAAAACTCGCCGGGGGTTACCGCCCTCAGCATTATGTAGAACCTGCGGGGGGAAGGGGAAACCCTTCCGAAGAGGACCACCCTATCGTCCCTGATGTCAGTGTAGTCCGGGGAGAAACTGTTTTTCACCGGGAGCGTCTCCTCCTCTCCCCTGACAATTTCTGCCTCAAGCCCTGCAGGAAGGGGGAGTTCCACGGCGGCGTTGTCGTAGGGGGCATCGCCGGAGACCGTAACCTCCATGAGAAGGAGGTCCCCCACCCGGGCCCTCTTCAGGGGCCTGCCGTCCATGGAAAGGAACCTTCTGGATATGTTCAGGTGGCGGGCCTCCGCCTGAAAGGCCCTGACCTCCTTCCTGAATCCCTCCATTTTCACGACCACGAAGGCGCTTCCCCGACCCTTGAGTTTGATTTTGACCATGGAGCGGGAAGGACCTCCCGTGACGAGAAACCTCTGGAGAAACTTCTCCTTTTCGGGTTTAACCTCCTTGCCGTCCAGAAGGAGGACCGCCTCCAGGTCCCGGGCCGGTGGGTGCAATCTGGCGTAGTGGCTGGCCGCCAGGAGGGCCCAGGCTATTTCCTGGGTGGTGTAGAAATAACTTCTCCCCGAGAGGGCACTCATCAGGGCCATGAGGTCCTCCTCCAGTCCTGCCTCAGGCTCTATCCACTCCTGAACCAGAAGACTTACGGCCCTCACCTTCAGGGGGCTTCTGAAGTCTCCGGAGAAGGTCCGCCTCCGGGGCAGGGGCATGGAAAGGACCCGGTGAAGAAGGGATCGGGCCTCCTCCACCAGACCTGCTTCCTTCAAGCCTGCCGCCACCCACAGGAGGTTCAGGCGGTCCTTGAACCGATGGGAGGCTTCCAGTATACGCCCCTTCAGTTCCGGATCCCTCTGAACCATTCCACCCCGGGCCAGAACGAAGTAGGAAAGCCCGTTCTTAGGGGATTTTTTGAGGAAGTAGTAGGCGCCCTTCAGGGAGGACTCCGGCACATAGAAGCCCGCCTGGCTGGCCTCCTGCAGGACGAAGGTGGCGTAGGCAGAGACCCAGTTCTGAACATCCCCTCCGGGCCAGAAGGAAAATCCCCCTTCAAAGGTCTGCATGGTAAGGATCTTTAAAATCCCGTGGTTTACCCTGTTGGAGACCTCGTTGGAGGAAAGTTCAGGGGCCATAACCCCCAGGAAATCCCTGGAACTCAGCAGGGCCAGGGTGGCGGAGGAAACCTGCTCCAGGCATCCGTAGGGATAGGAAAGGATGTAATCCAGGTGGGAAAGGGCGCTCAACCCGGGATAGGGAGAGACCAGAACGGTGGTGATGTGCTGGCGGGAAACCCACCCATCAAACATGGGCCAGAGGTCCAGTTCCGCCGGCAGGGAAAGGGTTTTGAAATAACTCTCCTGGAGGCGGGGAAGGTTGGGCTTCACCGGGATGGAATACTCATCGGCAAAGGAACCTCCATCCCACCTGACCTTTATTTTCAGAGAGGCCCTGGAGATACCCTGTTCTGCGGAGGCCTTTACCCAGACCACCCGGGTTCTACCCGGCCCCAATCTCACCTCCCCGGGAAATTCCTCCAGATTAAGACCCGAAGACTCCAGGGAGAAAAATACCTTCTTTTCCTTCCGGGTGGTGTTTATAAGAGTCACTGGAAACTGGAAACTGTCGCCCCAGGCCAGAAACCTGGGAAGGGTGGGCTGGACGACCACATCGTCCCGAACTTCCACCCAGGCCTGGGCGGAACCCATGGCCTTTTCGGAAACCCCCGCCACCATGATCCTCAGTTTTCCGGTGAACCGGGGAAGTTTCACCGAATAGAGGATCTGCCCCCTTCTGGACTTCAGGACTCCGCTCCAGAAGGAAACGATCTTGACGAACCTGGGCTTTATCTCCTCCCCTCCCTTGATGCCGGCAAGCACTGCCCCGCCCTCACCCTCTAATCCTTCCAACACATCCCCTCCCTCAAGGAGGAACTTCCTTATTCTCCACCCGAAGGTCTCGCTGGTTCTTACCCCCAGGGCCAGGGGCCTTAAAATCCCCTTCAGAGGATCCGGGGTGCGGAAGTTGGCGATCTGAAGGATGCCTTCGTCCACCACGGCCACGGTGGCCTCAAAATCCCCCTTTCCCTTAATTTTTATCTTCAGAGTCTCGCCGGGTTTAACCCTCTCAGGGGCTTCCACATCCAGGTTCATCTTAACCCTGGAAGGTCTCACCAGAACCCTTTTCACCCCAAAGGCCCTGGAAACCAGATAATTCCCTGAGGAACGGACCAGGAGGGCGGAAACATAGACATTGGGAACCCCCCGGGGAAGGGCGAACTTCCATGTGGCCACCTCTCCCCGGGCCTCCTTTACTTCGTATTTGTAAATTCCGTCCAGTTCCAGGGTCCATATAATCTTGCCCTCAAAGGGAAGTTTTACCTGGGCTTCCACCTGCTGGCCTTCGTCTCCCTCCTCCCGGGAAAGCCTTATGTTGAGGGTCTGGGGGGAGGGAGGTGTGGCGCCGGTGAAGTACCAGCCCCACCCCGGAAGGACCAGGTGGGCCACCTCCCCGGTTTTTTCATCCACCACTTCCACCAGGTAATCGTAATAACTGTCGGAGGGGGTAAATTCTAAGGAAAACCTCCCACCCTTGGCCCTGATTCTTCCGCTGAAAAGGGGTTCCCTTACGATCCTGCTGGACCACCCGTATTCCTCCTCCTGGTAGGAATAGGAATAAACCCGGGACAGGCGATAGACGGTGTATAGGAGGTTCACTTCTCCCTCAAAGGGCTTGCAGTCCGGGGTGAGAATCAAGCCCGAGACCCCTACGGGATGCCCCTCCACCACCCGGCGGGTATCGGAAGAAAGGCCTATGTAATAGGGTCTGAGGTGATAGACCCTGGAAACAAAGGCCCTGGAGACCCTGCCGCTTCCTCCCTCGGATACGGACACCGCCAGACGAACCCTGATGGGGAGGGAAGGAGGGGGGGAGAACACGGGAAGGTAAAAACTTCCCTTGCCCTCCTCGTCCAGAACCCCCTTTATGGTTTTCTTGAGTTCGTGATAGGGCTGAATTTCCCGGGAGGGCCCCAGGTGATAATCAGGATGGGATGGACAGGCAAAGCCCGTCTCCTCCATGAATATTCTGGCCGAAAACCTTTGACCCGAGGCAGGGGCCCCGAAAAGATAGGAGGCGGAAACTACCACCGGGTCCTTTACGCTCTTTCCAGGCCTGACCTCCACCTTCATCCGTTCCGGCACGAATTCCTCCAGGTGGAAACCGGCCAGGGCCACCACCCGATCCCCCACCTTCGCCTCCACCCGATAAACCCCGGTGGGGGAGGATTTCACCGTCAGGAAAGAAAAGGAAGCCAGCCCTGTTTTATCCGTTTTAGCCGAAAGTTTATAGGCCTCCTTTCCCCGGGGGTCCGTAATCCTTACGGAAACGGGCATGGAGGCCCCCCGATAGGTACCGGAATTCCTAAGAAGAAGGACAAAATTCACCCTCTCCCCGGGCCTGTAAAGGTTCCTTTCAAAGTACAAATATCCGGAAAAATCTCCCTTTCCGGCCTTTCCTGAGACCCAAAAATTGGTAAGGGATATGGAGGAGGCGGGTATGTTCAGGTAGGTCCAGTCCCCGTCAAGTCGGGCAAAGACGAAGAAGGGCTTTTTACCCTCCTCCCTTTCCAGTTCGCAGTAGCCGTAACTGCCGGTGGAACATGTGCCCAGGCGGAAATTCTTCCGATCCCGAACCTCAACCTTTACCCCGGAAAGGGGCTCCAGGTCCGCGGCCCTCATGGCCCATATGTGAACCCGGTGTCTGGCCACCTTCACCACCAGGGAAATGTCTGAAACCACCACCTCCATGGAATCCTTTACGGTGTGTCCCCCCCGGGAAACTCCCCGGGCTACGAGGAAATAAACCCCTGGCTTCGTCTCACCGATGAGTTTTGAAAGGTCCAGCCAGTTGATGCCCTCCCGGGGTTTTATGTGGGATTTCTCCACCACCTTCTCCCCGAAACTCTCCAGGCCCCAATCTTCCCCCTGATAAACCGAATGCCAGAAAAGGGCGTTGGTGGGGGGCACATAAAACACGGTGATGTAAAGGTCCCTGAGACCCTCCGCCCGGATGGGAAGTCTCAGGCCCTGGTTTCTGCCCAGGTATTTGCCCCGGTAAACGAATCTGAGTTTGGCGCTCCTGGAAGGAACCACCAGGTCCGTGGTGTAATCCTTTTTGAGCACGAATCCGTTTCTGTCCATGAGGCCTGCCTTCACCGTGAGGGTGAACTTCCTTCCCGGCAGGAACTCCTGGCTGGAGACGAATACTCCATTTCCCGAGGCAAAGGCCTTTATGCTAACCCGGGGATCCGTGGAAAGGAACGGGGTGGGATCTATCCCGGTAAGGTCCACCTCCCCGGCAGGGGATGAAAATTTTATTACCAGGGAAAACCCCTTCTCGCTTTCCCGAAACTTAACCTTCTCCACCATCATGAAGTCCCGGGGAACGGCCACCGAAAGGGAGGCGGCGTATTCCCGGGGAAGGGGCCCCAGGGAAGAGGGCAGGCCTTCTCTCAATCTAAGGAGGAGTTTGCAGGGCGGTTTCGCCTTCACCCTCAGGTAAACTTCTTCCCCATTCCCCCGCACATCCAGTATTGGAACATCCCTACCATCTTCGGCCTTCAGGGACATGTAATTCAGCACTTCCTTCGCCCTGACCTCCCCGTTAAAATTCAGCCTTAGAACCACCCCGGAGGAGGAAGAGGAAACCGCCGTAAAGGAAAGAAGTTTTAGTCCCGGGGTTTTCAGGTGAAAAGTGTCGGGGATCGCTTTGAGGCGTTTTTCCCCGATGGGAACCCTGAGGATTTTGATGGTGTATCTGGAGGCCGGCTTCAAAGGAGCCAGGAATTTAACCTGAAAGGTGGAGGGAGAGGTCCACCTTCCGGAAATGGGAATCGGTGGGTCCAGTTTTATGTATTTGCCTATTTCCTCGGCAGAAATCCTTAGACCGCTGACGGAGGGAAACTCCCGGGAAAAGGACAGAACTACCCTGTCCGGGAGGTAATCCAGTTCCCCGGAGGGATAGAGTTTAACGGGAACCTCAGGCCCCGCTTTTGCCCGGGGCGTCCTTTCACCTCCACACCCCATCAGGGTAAAAAAGCCCGCAAGGACGAAAATCCAGAAAGGGAGTTTTTTCATCTCTTCTCCTCCGTTTTCATTATTTGATTATATGGAAAAAAACAAGCCCACATAGGCCCTGTAATAGGGCCTGGACCCCATGGAAAATCTCCTTATGTCAATCCTCATCTTCATCAGAAGGGGTGCAATGGAAAATTTAACCCCGGCCCCGGTGGTGGTGAAAAAGGAGGTGGAGGAAATAACACTCAGGGATATTTCCTGATGGGGGCCGGTGTCCAGACCTACCCCCACGGAGAAATAGGGATGAACTCCTCCCAGGCCCACTCCCAGTTCTCCGTTGAGACAAATTTGCTTCTCCCCCCTTCCGAAGAATTTGGAGCCTTCCAGTTCTATCCTGGTGAAGGGAAAAACCGAAAGGGATGCAAAAACCCCGTAGGTGGCTCCCCGGTCATGGGAAGCCTCCCCTATAAACCCCCCCAGGTCAAAACCCCTGACCAGCGCCACCAGGAAAAACAAGGGAAGAAGTCTTTTCACATCCTTATTTTATGCCCTTTAAAGTCCTTTTACAACCCGACTCAGAACCTTCCGGTGCCGGAGACCTCTTTCCCCTTGGGATAAATTATTTTAAAGACGAGGTTTATCTTCTTTACCTCCCCCGGGGCTATTTTCATCCTCCACATTGCGATCCTGTCCTTGTCCACCGAAGAGGGGGGAGGGGTTATCCTGTCCTGAACCTTTATCTCCCTGTCCACGGGATAGGGAAGGGGCAGTTTGACGACGACCTCCCTTTCCCTTTCACCGGAATTTCTTAGGGTAACTTCCCGGGCCAAAACCATGCCGCTTTTCATTATTCCCCGGTTTCTCTCCACCACCTTCCTTTCGTATTTAACAGTAAAATTGGGATCCTCCCCCAGAAGCAACTCCAGGGGCTGGTTAGTTCCCACCGCTTTGATTCTATCCCTTCTGGTGAGGATTCCGTTGATAAAGAAGAGGGCCGGGGCTGCGGGCAGGTGAAAACCGGTGGTGTTCTTCCCCCGGAAAACCACGAAAACCCTGGAGGAAAGGGCAGGATAGGCCTCCCAGGTCATCTTCCCCTCCAGGGCCCTGGAGAAAACGGGGAATTTGTTCTCTCCGAATTTCACCCTCCTTCTCCCGAGAAAAACGGTCCTGTACAGGCCCACGGTCTTAGGCTGGGGACGGGGGACCTTCATTTTAAGTGGCCTGGCAACCATGGGCTGGGGACGGGCCTCCAGGCCTTTGATTCTTCTCTGGGGGTAGGGCTTCCAAAGAACTATGTCCCAGCGGTTCTGGCGGGGAAGGGATATGTGGAAAAGGGGCTTGGTTGGAAGCAGATAAACCTCTGCGGTCAGGTCCGCCGGTATTCTTGAGTTCAACCGGCAGAGGGATTTCATGAGAACCCGGGTAGAATCCAGATGAGCCTCCACCCGGTAGAAGATCCCCATGGAAACGGCTCCGGTGTTAAAGGAGAGGGTCACCTTCTCCCCGGGATTCCCCCTCACCACGATCATCTTGGCCTTCTCCACCGAAGGCTTGACGCTTTCCCACTCCCGGCGGGCCATATCAAACTCCGGAGCCAGGGCTTCCCGCTCTTTCCTCACCAGGACGAGTTCTCCCTTGATCCTGGAAAGCCTGGCAGAAAAGTCCTGTAAAATCCTTTCCCAACCCGGGGTTATCCTCCGGGAAAAACTCCTGGAGAGGCTGTCCAGGGCCTCCTGGTAAAATTTTTCCCTCCTCTCCAGGGCCTCCAACTTGCTTTTCAGGGCCTCCATTTTTTTCTTGTATTTAACATACCTTTTCTTGACCTTTAAAGCCTCCTCTGGAATTTCGCGGTTCACCAACTCCTTTACGGCGAAATCAGGATGACTGGAAAAGATTTCGGAAATGTCTGTGGGAAGGGGAGAGAACCTCACCATCCCATCCTCCCCTACGCTCCCCTGAAGGTAAACCCTGGCCCCTCCCGGGTAAACTTCAATTCTGGCAACCCTAAGAGAATATGCCCCCAGGATTAATCCCAGGAGCAAGAAAGCGGCTATTTTTTTCATGTTTCCCTCCTACCCCCATTATATAGCCAGCCCTATTCGTACCTCAAGGCCTCCACCGGGTTCAACTGGGAAGCCTTCCAGGCAGGGTATATCCCGAAGAAAAGTCCCACCAGGGTGGAAACTCCCACCCCGAGACCCACCCCAAAGGGGGTAACCTGGGCTGGGAAATGGGCAGCGGCCTTGGCCAGGAAGGCAAAGGCAAATCCCAGAATCATCCCTATGAGTCCTCCGGAAAGGGAGAGAACCACCGCCTCCACCACGAATTGAAAGAGTATGTGTTTCCTCCTGGCCCCCAGGGCCCTCCTCAGGCCGATCTCCGCGGTCCTTTCCCTCATGGAAACCAGCATTATGTTCATGATCCCTATACCTCCCACCAGAAGGGAAATGGAGGCTATTAAAATCCCCACCAGAAAGACCCCGCCCATCAATTGATTGAAAAGTTCGTTCACATACTCGGCGGTGTATACTGCGAAATCGTTTTCATCTCCGGGCTTTAGCCTTCGCCTTACCCTCATGATTTCTATTATCTCGTCCATGGCCTGCTGAAGAAGACGGGGGCTTTTAGGCCTGGCCATGATGTAGAGTCCACCCCACCACCTTCTCCTGGCCCTGGGATAGTACTTGTAGAGGGTGGTTATGGGGATGATGACATAATTGTCCTGGTTCTGACCAAAGGCACCCTTTCCCATGGACTCCATAACTCCTATAACCCTGTAGGTGGCGTTCCCCATGTGAAATTTCTTCCCGATGGGATCAACCCCGGGGAAAAGGTTTTCCACCACATCGGCCCCCAGAACCGAGACATTGGCCTTGCTCCTCTCCTCCCCCGGGGTGAAAAACCTGCCGGCCATAAGGTTAAGTTTCACCACATCCAGGTAATCGTAGGTGGTTCCCAGGATAACCACGCCAGTGGTGGTGGAATAGCGGGACCGGATTTTTCCTCCCTCAAACATCTTTATCTGGGCCACCGCTGAGTCCACCGATGGGAGTTCCTCCACCGCCTTCAGGTCCTTCAGGGTTAGGTTCTTCCTGAGCCTCAGTTTCCTGGGAAGTCTTCCGAACCTTATCCCCGGCTCAAACTTGGAAACAAATATGAGATTGGAACCGAGGGCCTCCATCTGCTTCTCCACGCTTACCCTTATGCCCTCGGTAACCCCCACCATGGCAATCACCGTGGCCACCCCTATGATTATTCCCAGGGCCGTGAGAAAACTCCTGGATTTATTCCGCAGAAGAGCCAACAGGGCCGTCCTCACCAACTCTCCAAGAAGGGTTAACTTTCTCACATCTCGCTCCTCAGGGCCTCCACGGGGTTCAGGTTAGCGGCCTTGGAGGCCGGATAAATTCCGAAGATTATTCCGGCCCCTCCCGCTATGGCCAGGCCCAGGAATATGAACCATATCTTCATGTGGGCCGGGAGGGGAGAAAATTTGTTGATCAGGTATATAAACCCTCCCCCCAGGGCCAACCCCATAATCCCACCCAGGGAGGTCAGGAAGACGGATTCCAGCAAAAATTGCCCCATGATGTCGGACCGGCGGGCCCCCACCGCCCTTCTCAGACCTATTTCCGGAATTCTCTCGGTGACGGAAACCAGCATTATGTTCATAACCACTATTCCACCCACTAAAAGGGAAATGGAGGAGATTATTATCATGGCCAGGAACAGGGTGGAGGTCAGGTTTTTGTAAATTTTAAGCATGGACTCGGAAGTGGAGAAGGAGAAATCGTCCTCTGCCCGGGGAGGCAAATGCCGGAGGGAACGGAGGATGCTCCTCACCTCGTCCATGGCCTCCTCCATCTTCTCCGGAGAAGAGGTGTGAACCAGGATGGATATGTCCTCCCGGCCTGGGAAAAGGGTGTAAAAGGCCCGGATGGGAAGGGCAACGAAATTGTCCCGGGACATACCCATGACCTTCCCCCTTTTGGCCTCCACCCCTATTATTTTGAAAACCCTCCCCCTTATCCGGAGCCTCTTCCCTATGGGGTCCTGGGCGGGGAATAAACCTTCCCTAACATCCCACCCGATGGTGCAGACCCTGGCCCCGGAAAGGGCCTCTTCCTCGGTAAAGGGCCTCCCGTCGGCCAGGTCCCGAACCCCGCCTATTTCCCGGGCCAGGGAGGTTTCTCCCTTAATGGTCACCTCTTCCAGGGACTTTCCCCTGAAGTAAACCGAGGCCACGGCCGAATCCTCCGCCCCCACCTTTTCGCAGGAGAGGCATTTTTCCCGGATTTTCCGATAATAGGAAAGGGGAAATCTCTTCCTCTTCCTTATCTTCAAGTATTCCTTCCAGGAGGTGACGATGTCCGGCAGGCGGGATACGGTGAAGTCCGTGGCCCCATAAGGTATGATTTTTTCCTTCACATAGTCGTTCAATCCCTCTATGGTGCCTATGATGGATATTATGGTGGATACGGCTATTATTATCCCCAGAAGGGTGAGGAAGGTCCTAAACCCGTTTCTCCTCAGCGAATCCACCGCCAGGGAAATAGTCTCCGCCGCTGATATTCTCATCGTTTAATTATACGGATGAAAAGGGATGCGGTTTTCCAGGAGGGTTACCCAATCTCTGGATCAACTCACCGGAGGTCTTTCGGGGGCTCAATTTTTATCCCCCCCTCAAACTTCCAGCCATGGGGAGGACGCCATATTCCCACCTCCCGGCTCAGGGAGTGGACCCGAAATTTCAGGGCGTTTTTTATGTAATCGTAGGCAAATCCGTCCTCCCGGTGCACGGCCACATCCACCGTATAGGTGCCGTTGGCGAGGTGAAGACCGGAAATTTCAAAGATTACCGTGGCCCTTCCCTTTATTTCCCCGGGTTTGAAATACTCCAGATGGGTGTTGGTTCCGTAAACATTTATCCCTTCGCTGTTGAAAATGCCCACCCCGAATACGAAATCCTCCACCCTATCCTTGGCCTCCACCTCCATGACGATCTTCATCCCCTCGCCGTAGTCAAAATGGGTGGTGCGCTTTCCTTCGGGGTTTTCCAGCCAGACCTCCCTGATTTCCACATCCCGACTTCCCCAGCGGTCAGAAGATGTGGTCTTGAGTTCGGCGGAGGATTCCTTGCCCAGGGCGTCCATCAGGTAGCGGTCCACCACCTCCTTGGGCTCCCCCACCATCATGACCTTTCCCTTCTTCATCCAGGCCACCCGGTGGCATATTTTCTGGGTAAGGTCCAGGGCGTGGGTTACGAAGACTATGGTCTTTCCCGCCCTCTTCATTTCCTTTATCTTTTCCAGTCCCTTCTGGACGAAGGAAGCGTCCCCCACCGCCAGCACCTCGTCCACCAGAAGGATGTCGGGGTTCACATTTATGGCCACGGAAAATCCAAGTCTCATGTACATGCCGGAGGAGTAAGTTTTAACCGGCATGTCTATGAAGTCCTCCAGTTCGGCAAATTTTATTATCTCGTCAATCTTTTCGTCTATCTCCTGCCTGGTAAGCCCCAGCATTATCCCGTTGATGTATATGTTCTCCCTTCCGGAAATTTCCGGATGGAAACCCGCCCCCAACTCAATAAGGGCGGAAACCTTCCCGTTGACCTTGATGGTTCCGGAGGTGGGTCTGGTTATCCCGGCTATGAGTTTGAGGAGGGTGCTCTTTCCGGAGCCGTTTTCTCCGATTATACCGAAGGTCTCCCCCCTTTCAATCTCCAGACTAACTCCGTCCACTGCTTTCACTATTTCCCGGGGAGAAAGGTGAGCGAAAAGATTTTTTTCCAGTATGGCGCTTTTAAGGGTCTGAAACTTTCTGCGGGATGTGAACCTGCGGTAGTATTTGGTTACATTTTCAAGTATTACCGCCTTCATGCTTCTTCCACGAAAGTATCTCTCAATTTATCAAATATCCAGTAGCCTATCCAGAGAAGGAGGAGGGAAACCAGGAAGGTAACCCCCAACCTTTTATAGGGTATCATGGTCCCGTAATAAAAGGCCCTTTGATAACCCTCTATTATGTGGGTCATGGGATTGAGATAAAGGATAATTTTAAGCCAGCGATGCTGCTGAATAACTCCGAAACTCATGGGATAGATTATGGGGGTGGAGAAGAACCACAGGGTCACTATGTTGGCCATGAGGTGCTGAAGGTCCCGGAAATTGGCGGAGAGGGCGGACAGCAAAAGCGAAAGCCCCAGGGAAAATACATATTGAACCACCATGACCAGGGGAGCCAGAAGGGCATAGGGGGTGATGGGATGGCCCAGAAGGACCTCAAAGATAAGCAGTATGGGAATCCCGAAGAGGAAGTGAACGAAATTGGCGGTGACGCTGACTATGGGTAGGACCTCCGCCGGAAACATAACCTTTTTAAGGATGTTCCCGTTGACCAGAATCAGGGTGGTGGCCTCCAGAACGCAAGCGGAAAACCAAACCCAAGGAAGCAGGCCCGAAAAAAGGAAAAGGGCGTAGTTGAAGGGATTACCTGCAAAGGCTGGGTCCCGGGGTCTGAGAATAAAACCGAAGACCACGGTGTAAACCACCAGGAGAAGAAGGGGGTTGAGAAAGGACCATATGAACCCCAGGATAGAGCCCCGATATCTGGCCTTCAGTTCCCTGCTAACTAAAGTTTTTATGAGGGCCCAGTAGCGGAAATATACCCTTATAAGTCCAGCCATTAATCCTGCCTGGGGATGACGCAGATAAACCTCAGGGTCTCGTCCCCCAAGTTAACGAATTGGTGCTTTTCTCCGGGGGGAATGTAAACATAGGTCCCCGGCAGGGCCTCCTTCAGGGAGCCGTCGGGAAACCTTATGCCGGCCTTCCCCTCCAGTATAAAACTCTCGTGTTCCCAAGGATGGGAATGGTAGGGGGTGGAGGCACCGGGTTCAACCTCAAAAACCCTCATGTAGAAATTGGGGGGATTGAGTTCCTTTCCTATGACCCATCTTACCCTCACCCCCTCCAGGCCTTCCATTTCCTGGGGCGGAACATCCTTCCACCTGCCCATTTTAATCATGCCAGCCTCCTTCTAATTCCAAAAGGGTTCTTTTTATTTTAACATCCGGGGTAAATCCCCCTAATCCCCTCTCCGCCACCACCCGATGACATGGAACGAAGAGGGGGATTCTGTTGGCGGCCAGGGCCCTCCCCACGGCCCTGGGAAAAGTCCCCAGGGCCCTGGCCACCTTCCCGTAGGTGACGGTCTCCCCGTATTTAATTCCCCTGGTCCATCTCCAGACCCTCCTTTGAAAGGATGTCCCCGAAAGCACCACGGGCAATTTCTCCAGGGCCACCCCTTTGCCCCGGGCATAATCCTGAAGGATGGCGTAAAATTCCCCGCCGTTTTCAATTAAGGCGCCGGGGATTTCCCTGCGAAGGGTCTCCGGGGGACAAAAACAGGACCTGATAATCCCCTCTCTGGCTTCGGCCCAGGAGAAGGAAAAGCCTTTAATTTTAAGGCTTCTCACCAGGACCTGCTTGATTTTCATTATTTTATAGTATACTATTATTGTGCCAACTCCAATAGGTCATGGATTAACGAGCGCAGGCGTCATACAGGCGGCGGGAGAGTCTTCCCCCGCAAAGGTGTTTTTTCTTTTTCTGGCAGGCCTTTTTCCCGATGTGGACATCCTACTGGGCAGATTTCCAGTCCTGAGAAAACTCGGTTTTTACCATCAGGGCATAACCCACACCTTCCTGGCGGCGGTCGTGTTTTCGGTGGCGGTTCTGGCCATTTCCGGGGACAGGAAACTGGCGGGGCTCTCCCTTCTTCTCTACTTCCTACACATTCTCCTGGACCTCTTCATGGTGGACCACAATCCTCCCATAGGGTTCCGTCCCTTTTATCCCTTCTGGGACAAACTGCTGAACTTTCCCTTTATCCCACCCACGGACAAATCAAGTCTGGGGGGAATGGTGAGCCGGGGAAGTCTGAGGGCGCTTCTTTGGGAAACTTCCTTTTTTACCTACATATACATAACAATCCTGGGGGTGAAAGCATGGATTGGAAGGAAAGACTAATGGAACTTTCCCAGAACAGGGTTTTAGGTTCCACTGCCATTTTACGGGAAAGTTACGATGCGGTAATGGACGCCCTGGCCGGAGGGGTAGAGGTGGACGAGATCGCCAGGTCCATCGCCCAACTCCTCTATTCCCATCCCACCATGGCGGTTCTCATCAACTTCTTCCACCGATTCTTCAACGCCATTGAGAACGACAAGGAAGTGAGGATGATATGGAAGGAAATTGACCGGGAGGCGGAAGAAAACGCCAAAATAGCCTCCTCCCTCATGCCTCCCCGGGGAAAGGTGGTCATCTACTCCCACAGCAACTCCCTGCTGAGGGCCATGAAGGAAAGGGAAAGGAAAAACCTCACCGTAATCCTTTCCGAAGGAAGACCCTACTACGAGGGAAGGCTCATGGCCGAGAGGCTCCTGGAAATGGGCTACAAGGTGGAGTTCACCTACGACGCCTACCTGCCGGCCATGGTTCAGGAGGCGGAGATGGTGTTCATCGGAAGCGACGCCATCACATCCCAGGGGGTGGTAAACAGGGCGGGAAGTTTCTCCCTGGCCCTGGCGGCTAAACAGTTTAAAAAGCCCTTCTTCGTCATAGGCCACACATCCAAGGTCCTATACGGACACCTGAATTCCTATTTCTCCCTCTACAGGGAAAACGGAGACCATCTAAACGCCCCCAGGGGCTCAAAGCCCAGGGGAAACATCTTTGACATCACCCCGTGGAAGGTGGTTTCGGCGGTGATTATAAACTCCATGATAGTCTCCCCCAAGGACATACCGTTCCGGCAAATAAAGACCTCCTCTCTCCTTCATCGGGCCTATCAGGAAATAAAGGGCAACGGGAAAAAATAATCAATCGTCCTGAAGGGAAAGGAATTCTTCCCAGGTCTCCAGACTTTTTCTCGCCTGCTCCTCGTCCAGTTTCTCTATAACGAAACCGGCGTGGATGAGTACATAATCCCCCACCCGGCATCCGTCCACCAGGTCCAGGCGGACCTTCCTTCTGACCCCCTGAAGTTCCGCCACCGCCTCCAGGCCGTTTATTTCCACTATTTTCATGGGAACCGCAAGGCACATTTCTTCACCTATTTTCCCGCTTCCGGGTAATTCCTCCGGTAGACCTCGTCGGCCCTGCGGAAGACCCTTAAAAAGTTCTCCCCCAGGACCTTCTTTATGTCCCCTTCGCTGAAGCCTTCCCTGAGCATCTCGTAAACCAGGTTTTTAATTTTATCAACTCCCTCCAGTCCCTCCGGGGTTATGGAAATCCCCTCAAAATCCGTTCCCAGGCCCACATGGTCTATTCCCACCAGGTCCGAAATGTACCGGATGTGTCTCACCACATCCTTTACCCCCACCCTGGGGAGTTCCTTCATCTGCTCCCTCAGAAATTTTATGGCCCTTTCCCTTCCCTCCTCTTTGACCCTTTTAAGGAATTCAGCGTAAATCTCCTTCCAACGGGCGTAAACCCGGGGGGAAAGGTAAACGGGAAAGAAGTTCACCCCGATGACCCCTCCCCGGGCACCTATGGCCTTTATGAGGTGGTCCGGGATGTTTCTCTCTATGGGATTGAGTGCCCTGACACAGGAATGGGAGGCTACCGGGGGAAGTTCCGAGATTTCAATGGCCTGCTCCGCCGCCTTATCCGAGAGATGGGATACATCCACCAGGATTCCCAGGCGGTTCATGGCCCTTACCATCTCCTTCCCCTGGGGACTTAAACCTCCCCACCTCTCCCTGTCCGTGGCAGAATCCGCATATTTATTGCTCTTCATGTGGGTTAGGATGGCCATCCTCAGGCCAAGATGCCTCCACATGGGAAGGTGGGAGGGCTCCTCTACGGGGGAGGAGTTCTCCATGGTCACCACCACGGCCAACTTGCCCTCCCTCTTCGCCCTCAGTATGTCCTTCCAGGAGTAGGCCAACATTACCCGATCCCCGTGGGAGTTCACGAAATTATAAACGGCGGCCAGTTCCCGGAGGGCGAATTCCATGGGGTGGTCCCGGTCGTAGGAATGGGGGGTAAAGATGGCGAAGCAAGGGGCAGTGAGTCCTCCCGAAAAGGCCCTGGGCAAGTCAAAATGTCCGCGCTCCCTCCTGGCCGAAACATCCTCCTTCAGCAAGGTGGTGGGAACATCCTCGTGGGCATCAATTATGACCGCCTCCTTCACTATCCTCTCAGCCTTCTGCCATAAATCTTCCCCCCCTGAAAATCCCGCCAGAAGGAGGGAAAGAAGGACGAAAAGGGCTTTTCTCATGGCCTAAAGCACCGGGAAGTATTTTTCCATCTCGTAGGTGGTGATTATCTGCCGGTATTCGTCCCACTGGGCCCTCTTGGAATCTATGAGTTTTTCAAAGGCGGAATCCCCCAGAGTCTCCCTGACGACGCTTCCCTTTTCGGCCTCAATGATCGCCTCAATTAAACTCCCCGGCAGGGTCTCTATGTTCAACTCGGCCCTTCTGCTGGCTCCCATCCTGTAAACATTTTCCTCGCTGATGGGAGGAAGGGAGTATTTTTTCTTTATTCCCCTTAAACCGGCCTTGAGCAGAACCGCAAAAACCAGGTAGGGATTGGAAGCGGGATCGGGACTCCTGTACTCAATCCTCATGGATGAGGCCTTCTCCCTGGGTATGGCCGGGACCCTTATAAGGGGCGAGCGATTATACCTTCCCCAGGTGATGTAAACCGGTGCCTCGTATCCGGGAACCAGCCTTTTGTAGGAGTTTATCCACTGGTTGGTGATAAGGGTCAGTTCCCGGGCGTGCTTCAAGAGACCCGCCACATAACCCCTGGCCACTTCCGACATAAGGAAGGAATCCTCTGCGTCAAAAAAGGCGTTGTGGCCTTTCCGGAAAAGGGATTGATGAAGGTGAAGTCCGCTTCCGTTTATTCCCTGGATGGGCTTAGGCATGAAGGTGGCGTAATACCCGTTTCTCTCCGCCACATACTTCACCATGAACTTGGCCGTCACCAGGACATCCGCCATGGAAAGGGCGTCGGTGTATTTAAGGTCAAGTTCGTACTGGGAGGGAGAAACTTCGTGGTGAAGGTATTCCACCTCTATCCCCATGGCCTTTAGCCTCTCCACCGTCTCGCGGAGCAGGGCCTCCCCGGTGTCCGGGGGGACATAGTCAAAATAGCCGTTGAAATCAATGAACTCCGGTGCGTCCTTGCTTTTAAAATAGAAAAACTCCAGTTCGGGACCCACGAAAAACTCAAAACCCTCTTCGGCGGCCTCCTCTAAAACACGCTTGAGGATCCTCCGGGGAGAGTCCTCGTAGCATGAACCGTCGGGGTTTACCACATCGCAGAAGACCCGGGCCACCTTACCCTGGGGAGACTCTATGGGTAGAACGGAAAAGGTGGAAAGGTCCGGTCTCAAAAACATGTCGCTTTCTTCTATCCTGGAGAAACCCCGGATGGAACTCCCATCAAAGGATGCGCCCCACTTGAGGACATCCTCCCACCGATTGGCGGGCATGGAAACGCTCTTAAGACTGCCTTCCAGGTCCGTAAACCACAGTTGAATAAACTTAACCCCCTCCTCCTCTATCCTCTTTTTGATTTCCAAAGGTTCCATCTTCCCCTCCTTTATTTTTTTAAAACCTTTTTCACCCCATCCACCACCCTGAAGACCTCTTCATCGTCCATCCACGGCCCCATGGGAAGGGCCAGGAGTTTTCGGCTAACCTCCTCGGCTACGGGAAAATCGCCCCGGTGGTATCCCAGGGAGGAAAAGGCCCTTTGAAGGTGCAGAGGTATCGGATAATAAACCCTGGCTGGAACCCCCTCCTCTGCCAGTTCCTCCTTTATTCTGTCCCTCTCCGGATGGAGGATTACGAAAAGGTGATAAACCGAAGTAGAATTCTGTCCAACCCTTTGAACCTGAACCAGGGGGGAAAGTTCCCTTCGGTAGACTTCAGCGATCTCCATTCTCCTCCGGTTCCACCGGTCAATGTAGCGCAGTTTTTTAAGGAGAACCCCCGCCTGGATGGCATCCATCCTCCCGTTTTCACCGGGAAAACGGGAATGGTAAGGACGATCCTGACCGTGGTTTTTGATGAGAACCACGGTATCCGCCACCTCATGGGAGTGGGTGGTAACGGCCCCGGCCTCCCCCATGGCCGAGAGGTTCTTCGTAGGGTAAAAACTGAAGGCCCCACAGTCCCCGATGCTTCCCACTTTTTTTCCTTTATAGACAGCACCGTGGGCCTGGGCGGCATCCTCCACCACCCGAAGTCCGTGGACCCGGGCGATCTCCATAATGGGATCCATCTCCGCCGGCGCCCCGAAAAGGTGAACGGGAAGTACGGCCCTGGTGCGGGGCGTTATGGCAGCCTCAATTTTGTTTTCGTCCATCTGGAAGGTTTCGGGGTTTACATCCACGAAAACCGGCTTCGCCCCCAGGAGAAGGATTACCTCGGCGGTGGCCACGAAGGTCAAGGGGGTGGTTATAACCTCGTCGCCTTCCCCTATTCCCAGGGCCCAAAGGCAATACTTGAGGGCCTGGGTGCCGGAACCCACGGAAACCGCCCTCTCCACCCCCACCCAGCGGGCAAACTCCTTCTCAAACTCCTCCACAAAGGGCCCCCCCACATATCTGGCGGTTCTAAGGGTTTGGCGGAAGACCTCCTCTATCTCCCTTTGAAGTTCGCTCTCCCGGATGTGAAGGTCCATGAATTCCATAATTTAGCCTAAATTATACTATAATTTTCCCTATTGAGAGGCAAAAGATTTTACTCCAATTCCTTCAGGGATCTCTTCATTCTTTCCCTCCCCACCTTCGTGTCCTTTACCCTCCAGAACCTCTATGCCCTGGTGGACATTTTCTGGATATCCAGGTTGGGAACCTCCGCCATAGCCGCCGTATCTCTGGCTTCCGTGGTCAATTTCGTAATTTTCACCGTTTCCCAGACCATAGCCGTGGGGGCCACGGCCTATGTTTCACAGTTTAAAGGCAAAAGGGATTGGGAAAAAATACGGGATTTTTCAGCCCAGGCCATAAGCCTTTCCCTATACTCGGGAATCCTCCTGGCTCTGCTGGTTTTCGCCTTTCCCCGGGAGGCCATGGGGCTCATGGGAGCCAGGGGGGAGGTGATCTCCCTTGGGACATCCTATCTTCTTGCCCTGGCCCCCTTTATACCCTTCTTCACCTTGAACTTCGGGATAAACTCCCTTTTTCGGGCCACGGGGGATACCTTCACCCCCATGTTTATACTCATTCTCTCCAATGTAACCAACATCGTCCTGGATCCGCTGCTAATTTTTTACTTCAAAATGGGAGTCAAGGGTGCGGCCCTGGCCACCGGCATTTCCTATGCCCTGGCCTTTGCCTACGGTCTTTACCGGCTGGCAAAACTACTGGGAACTAACCCCTTCCTCCCCCACAAACCAGACCTGCCCCTGGCCGGGAAGATCCTCAGGGTAGGGCTTCCCTCGGGAATTCAGTTCACCCTTATGAGCCTCACCATGATAGTTCTTCTCAGGATAGTCGCAGGATACGGGAAGGAGGTGGTGGCGGCGGTGGGGGTAGCGGGAAGGATAATGCACTTCGTTCAAATCCCCATTATGAGCCTGGCCATATCCTCCACCATCGTGGCGGGACAGTTCCTGGGCATGGGAAGGGAAAGGGAGGCGGAAAGAACCGTTCTGAAGGTTCTTCTCACCAATGTGGCCCTCATGGGGGCCACGGTGCTGGTCCTCTTTCCCCTGGCCCCCCGACTCATGGGATTCTTCTCCAGGGAGATAGTGGCCAGGGGGGCGGAAGTTCTCAGGTTTTTCCTCCTGGCCCAGATCTTCGTGGCGGTAAATGTCTCCATTTCCTCGGCCTTCAGGGCCTCCGGAGATACCCTCCCTCCCCTCTATGTCTCCATGGGAAGGGTGGGACTTCTGGTGGCTCTGGCCCCCTTTCTTTCCCGCTTCCTATCCCTGACGGGAATCTGGTACGCCATGGTAATTTCGGCCTTCCTATCCTCCGTCCTTTCCCTTATTTTCTTCACCCGGAGGAACTGGAAGGCCCGGTCGGTATCAAAATTCGTGGAGGTCAAACCATGAGTCTGGAAAAACTGTTTAACCGCAACCCGGAGGAGGAGAAAAGGCATAAACCGGTCATTGAAGTTCCTGACCGGGTGGAGCCCAATAAGGAGTTCAGGGTGAGCATAAAGATAGGAGAAAAACCCCATCCCTTCACCTTCAACCATTACATATCCTCCATCCTGGTGTTCCTGGAGCAGGAAAACAGACCTCCCCTCCTCGTTTTGAAATTTGAGCCCTTTCCTCCCACGATTCCTCCCCGGATTGAATTTTACCTATACCTGGATAGGCCTTCCAGGCTACATGTGGTTGCATCCTGCAACCTCCACGGGCTGTGGGAGGCCGAAAAGGAGATTGAATTTACTTGAGGCCCAGCCTTTTCATGGCCATGGAGAGGGTGGATGGATTCATCCCTAAAAGTTTCGCTGCCTTTTTTTGAACTCCCCCCGCCTGCTGAAGGGCCGTAAGAATAAGGTTTCTTTCAAACTCCTCCATTAACTCCTTGTAGGATTTGCTGCCCAGAACTATTTTATCCAGGGAAAGGGGTTTTGCCCTGACTATCCACTCTGGAAGGTCCTCCTCGTCTATCCACTCCTTTTTCGTAAGAATCACCGCCCTCTCCAGGGCGTTTTTCAGTTCTCTTACATTGCCGGGCCAGTGATAATTCATCAACCTCTCCATGGCCTTTTCCTTTATCCCCTTTATCTTCTTGTTGTGCTTTTTGGAAAATTCCTCCAGAAAATGGAATACGAACAGGGGAATGTCTTCCCTCCTTTCCCTCAGGGGAGGAAGTTCTATTCTCACCACATTTATCCTGTAGAAAAGGTCTTCCCGAAATTTTCCCTCTTCCACGGCCCTTTTCAGCGGTTCGTTGGATGCCACCAGGATTCTGGCGGTGGACTTTCTGGGCCTTGTCTCCCCCAATTTTACGAACTCCTTGGTTTCAAGGAACCTCAACAATTTGGACTGGGTTTCCCAGGGGAGGGTGGTTATATCGTCCAGGAGAAGAGTTCCGCCCTCTGCCTCCTCTATAAATCCCCTTTTGTCCTCGGTGGCTCCGGTAAAGGCCCCCTTCCTGTGGCCGAAAAGATGGGATTCCACCAGATCCGGGGAAAGGTTCCCGCAGTGAAAGACCACGAATTTTCCCCTTCTGCCTGACCTCTTGTGGATCTCCCGGGCCACCATCTCCTTTCCGGTGCCGCTCTCCCCTTCAATGAGCACCGTAACATCGGTATTGGCCACCCGGTTTATGGCCTCATAGACCTCTATCATCTTCCTGCTTTTCCCTATCAAACTTCCGAAGCCTTTGATCTCGTCCAGTTGTTTTTTCAACTCTATGTTTTCCCGATAAACCTCCCTCAATTTCAGGGCTTCCTTTACGCTTTCCTCAAAATCCTTCAAGGTAAAGGGTTTTTCCAGAAAATCAAAGGCTCCCCCCTTGAGGGCCCTCACCGCCGATTCCACAGTTCCGTAGGCAGTGAGGACTATAATAGGGGTGTAGGGAAGCCTCTCCCTTATGAGGGGGAGGATGTCCAGACCGTTGCCATCGGGAAGCCTGATGTCAAGAAAAACCAGGTCGTAGTCCTGGTCAAGGGCCTCCCTGGCCTCCTCCAGACTCAGGGCCTCCCTGGTGGAAATGCCCCGCCTCCGCAGGGCCCTTTTGATTACATCCTGAATGACATCTTCGTCATCTATAACCAGGGCCTTGTTCATCTTTCCTCCTTCTGGGCAGAGTGATTACGAAGGTAGTTCCCTTCCCCACTTCGCTCCTCACCTCTATTTCTCCTCCGTGCTCTTTAATTATGGCAAAGGTTATGGAAAGCCCCAAACCGGTGCCCCGGGGCTTGGTGGTGAAAAAAGGGTCAAATATCTTGGGTATGTTCTGGGGGTCTATTCCCCTTCCGGTGTCGGAAAACTCTATCCTCACCCGGCCGTCCTCCTGGTAAAGGCTCACCCTGATCCTTCCCCCCCTTTCCACCGCCTCCAGGGCGTTGGAAAAGAGGTTGAAGAATACCTGCTGCATCCTATCGGGATTTACGCTGGCCACGGCGTTTCCTAAAATCTCCACCTCCACCCCCTTCTTCCTTATCTGGGCCGTGAGGACCTCCTTTACATCTGTGATGACATCCCTCAGGTCCACCAGAACGAACCCCTCGGAGGAGTGCCGGGCAAAACTCAGAAGACTCCGGACCGTTTTTACGATCCTTCTAATCTGAACCTGAATTCTCTCCAGGAGTTCCAGTTTCTCCTCCGGAAGGTCCTCCCCGAGGATCTCCATGTAGTTCATGATGCCGGTGATGGGGGTGTTTATTTCGTGAGCAATTCCAGCCACCAGGGTTCCCAGGGAAGCCAGTTTTTCGGAGGTCATAAGCCTCTGCTGGAGCATAAAGTTCTCGGTGATATCTTCCAGGAGGAAAACATGGCCCTCCGCCCTTTTCAAAGGGGTTTTAAGAAGGGTAAACAACCTCTTTTCCCCTGAAGAAGTGTTGAACCATCTTTCGGTAACCACCCCCTGGGGAATTTCCATCCCCTGGCGTAATATGTCCTCCAGTTGGGATGGAGAAAAGGTCTTTTCCGCTTCCCTGTTCTTCGCCAGTATCCTTCCCCTTTTATCCGTCACCACCAGGACCAGGGGAAGACTGTTTATTATGCTCTCGTTGAAGTCCTTGAGGGCCTCCAGTTCCGCAGCCCTTCTGTGTAGGTTCATGTAAAGGAGGGAGTTCTCCAGGGCCAGGGTAACATAGGGAGAAATGAACCTGAGAAGTTCAAGGTCCTCCACATTGTAATAACTCCTGTCCCTCTTGGGTCCCAGGAGGAGGAACCCCAGTTCTTGGCCCTCCTTGGTAAACCTCCAGAGCCTTACATAACCGGGGATGAGGGCAGGAACCTTCATGCTCATCGGAAGAGATTCCTCCCCGGTTTTACCTATAAGCATAAATTCCCTTCCGTTGTACCCGTAAAGGGCTACCCGGGTGGCGGAAAGGGCCTTGGAGACTATTTCCGGCAGTTTTTCCTCAAGGCTTTGCCACTCCTTGGCGGCGGCCAGGTCCTGGGCCACCTCCACCAGTTGGGTTCTATATCTTAAACTCTCGCTGTAGAAAAGTTTATCCAGAAACCTGTTGACCCTTTCGTAAAGAAAGGGGAAGACCAGCACCGCCAGAAAAACCGCCGCCGAAACGGCAAAAATGGCTATTCCCCTCTTTTCCCTGGGGAAAAAGCCCACGGCAAAACTGAGGAAAATGGCGAGAACGAATAGGAAGGAAATGGTGAAGGCCAGGGCCCTCTTCAAAATTACATCCACATCCGGTAGCCGGTATTTCGTCAAACTTGAAAGAAAGGCCAGGGGAAGGAAAATGTGGAAACTCAGGGAAAGTTCCCCCAACTGCCCCAGGGGCTTTCCCATGAGGAGGGGAAAAATATAAAGAAGGGCGAAGGGAAGGAAGGCGGCCCCCAGACCGGAAAGAACCCATTTTATCTGCGCCCTCTCCTCGTGGGAGGGAATTTTAAGGAGTAGGTAAGAGAGCAAGCCCACGGCCAGAGCCACGAATATCACCGTGAACCACACATGAAGGGTCCTGAAAAGATGATATAGGTGGACTATCTTCAGGGGTGGGATGTGGGGGAGAACAACGAAGAAGGCGGCTTCCGCCAGGAAAAACCCCAGGGGGAGAAGGAAAAGATATTTCTTTCCCCGCAGTTCTACCCTGTGGGGAAAGAGGGAGAAGAAATAGAGGAAATAAACCGGGAAAAACCACAGGGAAGCGCTCTTTAAAAAATAAAACACGAAATCCAGAAGGGTTCCGGTGCCCAGGGGGGAGAAAAGATAAACCGAATAGAGAAGGGTGCTGAGGATGAGAAAACTGTCCCGCACCTCCTCCAGTTTTATTCTGAAAAAAAGGAAAAAGGCTATAAACAGGGTTATGGTCCCCACCATGGCCCCCACCACATATCCGAGGCCCACGGGCCTTTTGTGAAGAACTATAAAATTAAGGGATTCCTCCCCGGTGGGTTTCCTGATCCTGTAAACCACCCCCTCCCCGGGATTGTATAGGGATATTTTCTTGTGGACCTGAAGAAGGGAATTTACCTGCTCCCCTCCCACCTCTACCAGGCGGTCCCCCGGAGAGACCTCCTCCACGGAACTGGACAAACTCACCAGGTTCCTGGTCCACTGGATCCCGTCGGTTATGGGTGGGGAAAAGACAGCCTGATAAAAGTTTATGGTTCCCAGGAGGAAGATAAGTACGGATGTGGCCAGGAGCCCCTTTGCCTTCAAAATAAAAAATTGGTGCCGAAGAGGGGACTCGAACCCCTACGGGCAAGGCCCACTAGATCCTGAATCTAGCGCGTCTGCCAATTCCGCCACTTCGGCACCCTTTAATTATACCATAATTCAAAAATTTGAAACTACCTCCGGAGATGAGATTCAAACCAGGAGAGCACCTCCTGCCACCACACCTTCCTGTTCCGGGGCTTTACCACGAAGTGATATTCGTCGTGGAAAAACAGAAGTTTAGCGTCAACGCCCATCTCTTTAAGGGCTGTGAAGAATTGAAGGGATTGGGTGTAGGGGACCCTGTAGTCGTGCTCCCCTGCCACCACCAGACAGGGGGTTTTAAAATTCTTCACATAGGTGGAGGGGGACCACTTCCTGTAAACCTCCGGCACCTCCCAGGGAACCCCTCCGAACTCCCAGCGGGGAAACCACAGTTCCTCGGTGGCCCCGTACATGCTGGGGAGATCGTATACCCCGGCGTGGGAAACCAGAGCCTTAAACAGGCCGGGATTGTGGCCTTCAATCCAGTCAATCATATACCCCCCGTAGGATGCCCCGGCGGCCCCTATTCTTTGAGGGTCTATAAAGGAGTAATTCTTGATGGCGTACTTCATCCCCAGGATTATGTCCTGGTAGGGCTTACCTCCCCAGTCCCTGTTTATGCTGTCGGTAAACCTTATCCCGTATCCCTTGGAGCCGTGAAAGTTCACCATGACCACCACATACCCCGGCGAGGCGAACATGGATATGTTCCACCGGGGGTGAAAATCGTCTCCCCACATCCCCTGGGGTCCCCCGTGAATGAGCATTATGGTGGGGTATTTTTTATCCGGGGAAAAACTCGGAGGCTTCACCAAAAATCCCTGAACCCTATCCCCTCCGCTTCCCCGGAACCAAAAGGTCTCCAGAGGGTTCATCTCAACGCCCTGGAGCACCTCGGCGTTTATGGAGGTAAGGCGCCTAACCTTGCCGGAAGAAAGGTCCAGGGAATAGATTTCCGGGGCCCTGTTCACGGCCTCGTCGGTGAAAAACAACCTTCCCCGGGAGTAGGTCAGGTTCTTGGCGTAAACCCTGTCCAGGATTTTATTAACCCTTCCCTCCAGGTCCACGGAATATATAGGATGATAACCCTGATCGTAGGCGGTGAAATAAAATCGGCCGTCCCCCCAGAGGAAATCCACAATGTGCCTGTCCAGGGAAGCGGTGAGGTTTCTCTCGCCCCTGGAGGTCTTTATGAAGATCTCCGTCTGGTCCGATTCGTATCCCGGCCGGCGCATTTTTAGCCACGCCAACCCGTGGGGGGTGGGAACGGGGCCTGCATCGTTACCCCTTCCCCGGGTAATTTTCCTCAAGGAAGAGGTCTTAAGGTCGTAGAAAAATACATCGTTGTTGGTGGAAAGGGCGGGCTCGGGGTCCGGATTCATCACGAGATAGACCCCACCATCTCCAAATACGAAGTCGTGGGAAGTTCCCAGGTCCAGGGGAGGACAATCCCTGGAAAGCCCCTGCATGAGGTCCTTCAAAACCTTCCCGTCCCTGCGGGCCAGGAAAACATGGGAATAAAGCCCCTCCCTCCACTGATTCCATACCCGGTAAAAAAGTTTTCGGGTGGTAAACCATTTTCGCTTTCCCTTTTCTGTCAATTTCTCTCCAAGGTCCTTAAAGTCCTTGTAAGAAGGAGGGACATCGGCGGAAAACAGAATGTATTTTCCGTCGGGGGAAAAGCGGAAGTCCGAAATATCCGCCGGGAAATCCAGGAGGACCCTGGCCTCACCGCCGCGGCGGGGGAGGATGTAAACTTTAACCCTGCCGTCCCTGGCGGAAAGAAAGGCCAGGTCCCCCTCCGGGGTAAACCTGGGTGAAAAATCCTTCCCCGAGGAAGCCGCCTTCCAGTAATTTCCCGTCTTTAAATCCATAAGATAAACGAAGGAAAGATTCCTGTTTTCCTTGATGGAAGGGGTGGAAACCACGAAGGCCAACACTTCCCCGTCTGGGGAAACCTGAAGATCCCTTATCTGGGAAACCCGGATGAAATCTTCAAACTTAAGTCTTTTGCCAAAACTCCATCCGCTTAAAATCAACACGAGTAAAATTGCCATTCTTTTTTTCATAACCACCTCCTTTCCCCGTTGAAAAGGGGACAGATTTATTTTATAATTAAGAGTAAACTTTTCAAAGGAGGGAAAAATTGGCATTACCCAAGGAAGAAAAGGAGAGGATCATCAAGGAATTTCAACTTCACGATAAGGATTCCGGATCCCCTGAGGTTCAGATTGCCCTGCTTACCGAAAGGATAAAAAGGCTGACCGAACACTTCAAGGTTCACAAAAAGGATTACCACTCCCGGAGGGGAATGATGATGCTCATCGGACAGAGAAGGCGGCTCCTCAACTACCTGAAGAAAACCGACTTCAACCGCTACAGAGAGGTCATCAAGAGGCTGGGACTGAGGAAGTAAGACTATGCAGGAAGAAAAAATAGAAATAGAGGTAGGAGGAAGAACTCTCAGCATCTCCACGGGAAAACTGGCGAAACAGGCCAACGGTTCGGTGGTGATCAAATACGGCGAAACCATGGTTCTGGTCACCGCCACCTCATCCAAAAAGGAAAGGGAAGGGGTGGACTTTTTGCCCCTCCTGGTGGATTACAGGGAAAACACCTACGCCGCAGGGAAAATACCGGGCGGATTCTTCAAGAGGGAGGGAAAACCCACCGAGAGGGAAGTCACCACCAGCCGGCTTATTGACAGGCCCATCCGCCCCCTTTTCCCCAACGGATATCACTACGACACCCAGATAGTAGTATCCCTCCTGAGTTTTGACCGGGAGAACGAACCCGATGTCCTGGGGATCATAGGGGCCTCCGCCTCTCTCATGATCTCGGACATACCATATACCATTCCCATAGCAGCGGTAAGGATAGGCTACATAAACGACGAGTTCGTAATCAACCCCACGAATTCTCAACTCCAGGACTCCAAGATTAACCTGGTGGTGGCGGGCTCCAAAGAGGGAATAGTGATGGTGGAGGCCGGGGCCAACCAGGTTTCCGAAGAATTCCTGGTGGAAGCCTTCCAGAGGGCCCATGAGGAGATAAAGAGGATCGTGGAGGCCATAGAGGACCTCACCGCAAGATGCGGGAAAGAAAAAATGGATTTCCAGGAGGAGGTCCTCCCCGAAGATGAACTTAAGGCCGTTGAAGAAAAAATAGGCCAGGAATTGAAACAGGCCATAAACATTGAAGGCAAATTGAACAAGGAAAGGGCCATAGCCGAACTCAAGGAAAAGTTCTTAGAGGAATTCCCCGAAGAGGAACAAGAAATTCAGGGCAAACTTTTTGACGAAGTGAAGAAGAGAATCTTCCGCCGACAGGTTCTTGACGAGAGGAAAAGACCTGACGGAAGGGCCTTTGACGAGGTAAGACCTCTTCACATAGAGGTGGGGATTCTCCCCAGGGCCCACGGTTCAGCCCTTTTCCAGAGGGGAGAAACCCAAGCCCTGGTAACCACCACCCTGGGAACCTTTGAGGACATCCAGCGTCTGGACCTTCTCCAGGGCGAGGACTTCAAGAGGTTCATGCTACATTACAACTTCCCGCCCTTTTCCGTGGGAGAAGTCTCCCCGCTGAGGTCCCCATCCAGAAGGGAAATAGGCCACGGAGCCCTGGCGGAAAGGGCTCTCAGGCCCGCCATACCGTCGGAGGAAGAATTCCCCTACACCATGAGGGTGGTTTCCGACATCCTGGAGTCCAACGGCTCCTCCTCCATGGCCACCGTGTGCGGCGGATGCCTCTCCCTGATGGACGCCGGCGTTCCCCTGAAGTATCCCGTGGCAGGAATCGCCATGGGCCTTATATACGACAGCGAGGATAAATACGCCATACTCACCGACATCGCAGGGCTGGAGGACCACTACGGCGACATGGACTTTAAGGTGGCGGGTTCCAGGGAAGGGATAACCGCCCTGCAGATGGACATCAAAATAAAGAATGTCTCCTACGAAATACTGAGGAAGGCCCTGAACCAGGCCAAGGAAGCCCGTCTCTATGTCCTGGAGAAAATGCTGGAAGTTCTCCCTGAGCCCAGGAACCACATATCCCAGCACGCTCCCAGGATAATAATCCTCCACATAAACCCTGCCAAGATAAAGGATCTGATAGGTCCGGCGGGCAGGACCATAAAGGGGATAATTGAAAGAACGGGAGCCAAGATAAACATAGAGCAGGACGGGAGCGTAACCATAGCCGCCGACACCGCAGAGGAGGCCGAGGCCGCCAAAAAGGCGGTGGAAGAATTAACCCAAAGCGCAGAGGTGGGAAAGATTTACATAGGGAAGGTGGTAAGGATAGAGGACTACGGAGCCTTTATTGAAATTCTCCCCAATGTGATAGGACTCCTTCACATCTCCGAAATCTCCCACCGGAGGGTAAGGAGCGTCAGGGATGTGCTGAAGGAGGGCCAGGAAGTGGTGGTGAAGGTCATCGCCAAGGACGAACACGACAGGATAAAACTCTCCAAGAAGGTTCTGGAAGAACCGGAAGAGGGGGAAGAGGAAAGGGAGGAGAGGAGATATCGTCCCAGGGACAACCGCCGCAGGGGACACGGCCACCGAAGAAGGCCCCCCAGGAGAAATGAAAAATAAAGGCTTCACCTATGTAGAACTGATAGCCGTGGCCGCCATTCTCTCGGTTCTGGCCATGGTGGTAATCCCCCTTTCGTACACGGTGGTGAAGAAGAAAAAGGAAATAGAACTCATGTACGCCCTGAGGACCATAAGAACCGCCATAGACGAATACAAAAAACTCGCCGATGCGAAGAAGATAAAAATTGAAGACCCCCAGACGACTTTGGGGTACCCCCCCACCCTGGAAACCCTGGTGGAGGGCGTGGAGGCCACGGACAAAAAGGGGCTGAAGATAAAACTTCTCAGAAGGATCCCCTGGGACCCCATGACGGAATCCTTTGACTGGGGACTGCGGTCCTACCAGGACGAACCGGACTCGGAGGCCTGGGGGGGGCAGAATGTATACGATGTCTACACCAGGTCCCTGGAGGTGGGTTTAAATGGGATACCTTACAAAAAATGGTAGGGGGTTTACCCTTTTAGAACTTCTGGTGGTGATGACCATAATCGGAATTCTGGCGGCCATCGCCATCCCTAATTACTACAATTCAACCAGGAAGGCCAGGGAAGCCGCCCTCAGGGAAGACCTGTTCCAAATGAGAAAACTCATCCAGCAGTTTAAGTTGGACAAAGGCAGATATCCCCAATCCCTCCAGGAGTTGGTGGAGGAAAAATACCTGAGGGCCATCCCCGTGGACCCCATTACGGGCTCCGCCGACACATGGGAAGTAGTTCAGGAAGAACTCAGCCTGGAGGAACTGGCCGAGGGGAAAATCCCGGGGATCATTGATGTCAGGTCCGGATCCGATAAACTCTCCACCGAGGGAACCCCATACAACCAGTGGTGATGCAAAGAGGTTATACCTTTATAACGGTAATTTTCATCCTCTTCATGGTGACCCTTTCCATGATGGTGGCCGTTCCCGTGTGGGAAACCCAGATAAGAAGAAACATGGAAAAGGAGGCCATATTCCGGGGAACCCGCATAGTGGAAGCCATCGGAAAATACATAAAAAAACATCCGGGAAAACTCCCCAGAAATCTCCACCAACTGGTGAAGGAAAAATTCCTCCGGAAGAGGTGGAGGGATCCCCTTTCCCGGGGAAACTGGTATCTAATTATGCTTCCCCAGGTCCCCAACCCGGATTTCGTGTATTTAGTCAAGGAAGAGGAGGCCGGGGAGTTTCCTCACCCTGCCCTCATAGGCGTGGCGCCCAGGGCCCAGGGAGAATCGGTGATAATCTACGAGGGCAGTTCTCAATACGAAAACTGGCTTTTCATGCTTAAGTTTAGCGACAAAAAATTACGGAAAAAGTATTGGAGAAAATAATCTTCCTATCCGCCGGTGAATACTCCGCCGACCTCTGGGGTTCCGCTCTCCTGAGGGAACTTTCCCTTCCCGCCTTCGGAATAGGAGGGGAAAATCTTAGACAAGCGGGGCTGGAAGTTCTTTATCCCATGGAGGAACTCCAGTGGGGCGGGATCTTTGAACTTATCCCCCATCTGAAAAAAATAAGGAACCTCCTAAAGGAACTCACCGGGGAAATAATCCGGAGGCGGCCGGCGGCCCTGGTCTTGATTGACCTTCCGGACTTCCACCTCATGCTGGCGAAAAGGGTAAAGAAAAGGATGAACATCCCGGTGGTGCACTATGTAAGCCCCACGGTGTGGGCGTGGAGGAGGGGAAGGATCAAAAGGGTAAAGGAGGTGGTGGACCTGGAACTTCTCATATATCCCTTTGAACGGGAAATCTACCGGAAATGGAAAATCCCCCACTGTTTCGTTGGCCATCCCGGCATGGAAAGGGTGAAGCCGGAGGTTTCCAGGGAAGAGTTCTCCAGGGTTTACGGCACGGATAACTTCATCCTCCTCCTTCCCGGGAGCAGACCCCTGGAGGTAAAAAACCACATGCCCACCTTGCTGGAATTTACCAGGGTCTTCAGGGAAAGAAACCCGGAGGTAGCAGTCCTCCTGGGGGTGGCACCCACCGTCAAAGGGGTCCTCACCAGATATTCCCTGGAGGGAATAATCCCCGTGGAGGAACACCGCTACGCCGCCATGGCCTACGCCCGGGCGGTACTCTCGGCTTCGGGGACCGCCACCCTGGAAACTGCCTTTCTTAAAACCCCCCTCATAGTGTTCTATCGGGTCCCGCTTTTAACCTACGCCGTCTTAAAGCCTCTGATAAAACTTGAGAAGTACTCCATCGTGAACATCCTGGCGGGGAAGGAAATAGCCCGGGAGTTTTTCCAGTGGGACTTTACCCCCCGGAATCTCCTTGAGGAAACAGAAAGAATTTTGAGGGACGAAAATTATCGGGAGGAGATCCGGCGGCAAATGGAGAGAATAAAGGGTATGTTTCCTTCCACCCCGGCCTCCCGAAGGGCTGCCGAAGCCATCAGGTCCCTCCTTGAAGAAGGACCTGGGAAGATGGGTGAAGTCTGTAGGGAAACCTGAACTGACGGATTCTCTCCCTGGGTATGGTTTTCTCGTAGTTCATGCTGCCCAGTCCCCTTTCCTCCGCATATTTCAGGTAGTAAACCTTGGCCGGATCCACCCCGGCCAGGGCCGTGGCCAGGGAATCCACCATCACCAGGTCCGGGGAGATGAGGGCCAGTTGGTGGAAAACCGGGGTTCCCTGAAGTGGTCCCCGACCCTCCACGGCGAAGAGTCCGTCCACTATCCCCACATGGGGTTTAAGGATGGAAATCACCCTGGCTATGTTCCGGGCGGCGAGTTTGTAATAGGGCCGGGGGTCTTCGGGCCAGAGTTTTCCCCCGTAGAGGAAGGCTCTGTCGGCGGGGTGGGTCATCTCAAAGGCCAGGTTGTCCAGGGTGGCGGACAGGACGAGAATGGGATGGGTTTTGGGCGGAGTAAAGGAGATCAGCAGGGAAGGCCTGAAAAGGGAAACCCTGATCTTTTTGGGGCCGTGGACCGTTTCCACCTCCACCCCTTCGTACTCTCCCTTCTCCAGAGGTAGGAGTTCAGCCCCCTCCCTCTTGGCGAAGGCGTATTTTAGCCTCTTAAAGGCCTCGTCGGTACCCTTTCCCTCCTTGTAGGCTTCATGGGAAGCCCCGGCGATTATCACCCTGGCGGAGGGGGAAACTTCCTTTATGAAGCGGGTAAGTTCCGCGGCGGCCTCAGCGTTGGTCATTTCGTATTTCCCCCTGAAACTCAGAAGGCTCACCACTATCCCCACCTCCTCCACCCCCTCCAATTCCTTGGAAAAAAGCGACCTCTCCAGGAGTTTTCTTATGTTGAGAGGCCGCCGGCTTTCCCTTACTAAGGTTAACCTTTTCATTCCAGTGGGTATAAAAATACCCCCTCCCCGGGGGAGGGGGTATGGATTACTCAGAGTTTATTTTATCCTGGATTTTCTTGCCAAGTTTGGCCTTCAGAACCTCCTTGGCAGGTATCATTATTTTCTCCCCGGTCCTGGGATTTACTCCGTGTCTGGCCGCCCTCTTCACCTTGGTAATGGAGATGTATCCGGGAAGTATAACCCTTTCCCCCTTTGCCGCCGCCTCTCCTGCCTTTTCCAGAAAGAGTTTAACTACCTTCTTGGCCTCTGCCTGAGTTATTCCCAGTTCTGCGGCGATCTCTTTGAAAATCTTATCCATGCTTTTCACCTCCTGCGAAAATTTCCACCAGTATTATAGACACAAGAGGGACTTTTTTCAATAAAAAAGCCATATCCCGGTCAATTGCCCTTTAAAAATCCAAGGGCGTGTTTGAGGAAAAGTCGGCGGGGCTCCTCCACCTCCTCCTTTCTTACGAAGGGATGGGTTCTGTTCAGGTATAGAAAGGCCACCCTCCCTTTGTCCGGGGAAAACAGGATGGTTCCTCCGGTAAACCCGTGGTGGAGGAGGACCCTTCCCCGGGTTTCCCAGCCAAAGGACCGGATGCCCTTCAGGGGGAATTGAGCAAGTTCTTTCATCTCCCCCAATTCCTCAAATAGGAGGGGGTATTTCAAAATCTCCCCGGCCCGGGAGAAGGCACCGGCGTTTCCCCCATCTCCGCCCCAGTAAAAAGAATTGCCGTCGTGGACTTCCCCTTCTATAAGGTAATCCCTGAATTTCACCCTGGCGTCGGGGGCCATGGCCTTCTCGTATTGATTCCCCATCTCGGTGGGAACCGCCGGGAAGGCTTTGCCCATCCTCAGATCCATTCCCCTTTTCTGAAAAAACTCCCGGGCAAATTCCCCCAGCCTCCGGGAGGTTATCCTTTCCACCACCAGTCCCAGGAGAAAATATCCCATACACGAATACTTAACGGTCCCTCTTTCTCCGGGTCTCAAAGAAAAAAGTTCCTCGGTCATAGTTTTCCGACCGGGCCCCCTGCGATAAAGGGGAACCCAGGGCGGGAGGCCCGAAGTATGGGTGGCCAGTTCCAGGAGGGTGGGGTTCCATGGGGCCTCCGGAAAGAATTTTCTGATTTCATCCCCGGGGGACAGTTCCCCCTGCTGGGCAAGCCACAGTACTAAATGGGCCGTCACCAGGGGCTTGGTTATAGAAGCGAGGTCAAGATAAAGGCCCTTTTTCCAGGGAAGAGGATCCGGAATCAGGGTCTTATATCCGTAGGAGGAATAAAAAACCTCCCGCCCCCCTTCGCCCAGCACCACTTCCCCCCCGGGGATTCCGGCCTCCTCAGCCCTTTCAAGAACTTCTTTCAGCACTTTTGGAGATTTTTTCCGCCCACCTGAGGGCCTTCACGGCGGTCTCGTCCCATTTCTCCCCCTTCCCTCCAATGGCCTCTATGAACCTCTCCATCTGGGCCCTAAGGGGCTCTTTAGAAACTATCCTGGTCCACTCCTCTTCAATACCGTAAAGGGTGGGCCTGAACCGGGCGAAGGTATTTTCGGCAAAATCCAACTTCACATATAGCCCCGACGGGAAAAAGGCATCCATTCGGCGAAGTTTCCTGTCGTAGATTCTACTGGCGGTGACTTCGGCAATGCATGAGGGGAATTTCAAAATAGCCGTGGCAAAGTCAAGTTTCTCCGTGGCAAAGCGAACCCCGGAGGCGTGGATCAGTTCGGGCTCTTCGCCTATGAGGGAGAGGACGATCTCCAGGTCGTGGATCATGAGGTCCTGGACTACATCTATGTCCAGGGACCTTCCGGTAAAGGGAGAAAGCCTCTGGGCTCTTATGAAATTAGGTTTCTCCTTGATTTCAAAAAGCCTCCTGGAGGCGGGGTTAAACCTCTCAACATGCCCCACATGAAGCACCGCCTTCCTGCGGCGGGCAATCTGGAGGAGGTCTTCCGCCTCCCCGCTTCGGGAGGTTATGGGTTTTTCCACCAGAACATTGACTCCCCTTTCAAGAAAATGCCTGGCCACCTGGTAGTGGGAATGGGTGGGAGTGGCTACCACCACCCCGTCCACATCCTTTACTTCCACATAGTCCAGAAGGGGTTCCGCCGAATACTCGGAGCCCACTTCCTCGGCCCTGTCCTTTATAAGGTCCACCACATAGACCAGTTCCGCCTGGGGAATTTCCGATATAACCCTTGCATGTATGCTTCCCAACCTTCCCACCCCCACCACCGCCAGTTTAACCCTTTCCATAACTTTACTCCTTCCAGGAAATTATCTTTATACGATTCCGGCGAGCAAAATCAACCGAGGTCTCCGGGTTGAGAAAAATGGTTTTTTCCGCCTCAAACACCAGGACCCTTCCCCCGGCCTCGGCCATGGCCTCCAGGGTGGAGGGACCTATCACCGGCAGGTCATACCTGAGGTCCTGGGAGGGACGGCTCACTTTTACCACGATGAATTCCTTGACCAGATCCCCGGCCCTCCTAATCATTCTATCCGTCCCCTCCAGGCCCTCCACTGCCACCACCGCCCCATCCTTCCAGGCGATGGCCTGGCCTATATCCATGCGGGCCACCTCCCTGGCCAGGGAATACGCCCTGGAGACTTCATCTCTTTCCTTGGGGCTGAGTTTCCCCACCACTTCCCGGGGAGGAAAAACCAGGTGAGGAACGAATTTCAGCGGGCTCACCACCTTAACCCCCATCTCCTCTATCATTTCCCCCACGGCCTGGAGAATCTCCATGGCGTTCTTTCCCTTCAGTCTCCTCACCAGGGGGAGGAGGGAAGGACGGGAAAACAGGGAGGAAAAGGCTATCCTGTGTTCCACCTTGCCCACCAGAACGGCCTCGTCGGGGGCCAGGGTTTTTAGGGTGGCAAGGGCCTTCTCCACATCCTTGATTTCAAAATTAAATACCCGGGGAGCCTCCAGAGGGTCCCTGGAAAAATTAAAAACCACCACCTCGTAACCCCGGGAAAGGGCTCCCTTCACCACTTCTGCGGGGAGGCTCCCGGCCCCGGCCACCACGAGGAGATTCATTTCCTTCTCAACTTGCGATGAAAGCCCCGCCTGGGGTCAACGGTTTTCAGAAAATCCAGCAGGACCTTTATCTCCTCTCTATCCCCCAGTTCCTCCTCTATCTTCTTTATGGCTTCCTCCAGAAGCAGGTCCGAGCGGAGAAGGATTTTAAAGGCTCTATCTATGGCCCGGATCTGCTCCCGGGTAAAACCCCGGCGGGAAAGACCCACGGTGTTTACGCCCACCACCACCAGGGGCCTCAGCCCCACCACCTTGGCGTAGGGAAGAACATCCTGGTTGACGGCGCTGTACCCCCCCACGAAGGCATGGGCCCCTATCCTTGAAAACTGCTGAACTCCCACGAAGGCGCTTAAAATGGCGTAGTCGTGCACTTCCACATGGCCGGCTATGGAGGCCCCGTTGGTGAAGATCACATGGTTTCCTATCCTGCAGTCGTGGGCTATGTGGGAATAGGCCATGAAGTAATTGTCGTTTCCTATGGTGGTTTTTCCTTTGTCCTTGGTGGAGCCTTTGTTTATGGTGACATACTCCCTTATCACATTCCTGTCGCCTATGTATATTTCCGTGGGCTCCAGTTTGTATTCCAGATCCTGGGGTCCGCCTCCTATGGAGGCAAAGGGATAAACTATGTTCTCCCTCCCCATGAAGGTGGGTCCCTGGATCCAGACATTCCCGTAAACCAGGGTGCCTTCCCCTATTTCCACCGGGCCCAGCCTTCCGTCCAGTATGGCATAAGGCCCCACCTCCACCCCTTCTCCCAGACGAACTTCACCCAGGAGTTGAGCGGTAGGATGAACCTTCATTCCTCATCCACCCCGATGGACTGGATGATGGCCTGGGCGGCCACTTCTCCATCCACCCGGGCCACCCCCTTCATGGCGGCGTAGTTGCTCCTCAGTTTTTCCACGGTAAGTTCCATCTCAAGAACATCACCGGGCACCACGGGCTTTTTAAACCGGGCTTCCTTTATCCCGGCCAGGTAAAACAGTTTTTTTCTGGCCTCTTCAAAGGAATAGAGAAGGAGAACGGCCCCGGTCTGGGCCATGGCCTCCAGGATCAAAACACCCGGCATTACCGGTCTCCCGGGGAAATGCCCCTGGAAGAAGGATTCGTTGAAGGTCACATTCTTCACCCCTACTATTCGCTTCCCCTCCTCCACCTCCTTTATCCTGTCCACCAGCATAAAGGGATAGCGATGGGGAAGAAGGGCCAGAATCTCCTCCACCTTCATTTTCCTATGCCCACCTGTTTGTCAAACATCCTGTCCAGTTCTCCGATGACCTCTGAGGAAATGTCAATCACCGGGTCGGAGAATATAACCTGCCTTTTGTCCAGAACCACCACCAACCCCTTGGCCTTGGCCACCTTACGGATAACCTTGAGCATCTTCTGCTGAAAAGCCCCCAGTTTTTTCTGATTGGCCCGGGCCAGTTCGTCCTTGGCATCGTCCACATACCTCTTGAGGGCCTTCTGCTTCTCTATTATTTTCTCTTGAAGTCTCTGGACGGCCTGGGAACTCATAACCCCCTGCTGGGTCTGAAGTTTCCTTTGAAGGCTCTGTATTTCCTTCTGCCTTCTGGCTATCTCCGCTTCCTTTCTTTTCTGAAGGGCCTGAAGTTCGCTCAGGATCTTCTTCCCCTCCTTAGAATTGGCCAATATGTAATCGGGGTTTACCACTCCGATTCTCACCTTCTGGCCATAACCCACCCCGGAAAGGAAAATCAGAGCGAGAATTCCCAAAAGCGTTTTTTTCATAACCTACCTCCTTGCTTTAAAATGTTCTTCCCATTCCTATCCTTATGGTAAAGTTTCTATCGTATTTGGTGGGAAGTTTAGGATTATACGAAATTATAAGGCGGAAGGGAATCCTTAGCATTTCTATGAAAACCCTTCCCTCCACTCCTGCACAGTAGTACAGGTCCGTTATGTCCATCCTCTGGTCTTCGCTGTAAACATTTCCAGCGTCCAGGAAGAGGACCACCGCCATGGGCGAATTTTTCATCCTCATTTCGTACTCAAGGTTAAAGAGGAGGGACTTGGTTCCTCCTATTCTTACCTCGTTCTCCTGGGGGCTTACCCGGTAAAAATCAAAACCCCTGAGGGTCTGTTCTCCCCCCATGAATATCCTTTCGTATATGGGAATGGTGTCCCCGCCCAGGGCCTTCATGTATTGAAGCCTGAAGTGCATCCCAAGAATGTGACCCCATCTAAATTTGTGGTAATGGGTAAATTCCACCCAATTGCTTATGAAATCGGTTTCGCTCCCCAGCATTCCGCTGGCCACCTTCATCCCGTAAAGGTATAGGGTCCCCTTCTCAGGCCAGATGGGGGAGTCCACGCTGGAGCGGTAAATAACCGGGGATATGGCGGCTATTCTCATGTCGGTGAGCCAAAGAAGCCGGTAAAATTTCGGCAGTCTCTTTAGGTAGTCCTCATTGACATCTCTCAGGGAAATAAAATCGTTGGCGTAGGAGAGGTTAAACCTCCAGAAACCCTTCTTCAAACCGAAGGTTATCCCGCCTCCCTTCATCTGCCTGGTGAACATGTACGGAAAAATGGAAAGGTTGTTGTGGATGTTGAAGGTAAGGAAAACCGGCCTATCAAAGAGATAGGGTTCGGTGAAGGATATGCTGTAACTTTTGTACCGGGTCCCGTACTGAACGAAGAGGCTGAGGTTCTCCCCCTTCCCCATAAAGTTGGATGTGGAAAGGGAACCTCCCACGAAATACCCGAAGAAGCCTCCGTATCCCGCGTTGAAGAATATCTGATTTCGGTGCATCTCCTCCAGTTTCACCACCACATCCATTTTGTCCTCTCCCACCGGGTGAAACTCCGGGTTCTCCTTCATCTCCACTATCCCCAGTTGCCTTATCCTTATGAGGCTGTTCTTGAAGGCGTCCACATTGAAATAATCCCCTTCGGCAATGAGAAACTCCCTCCGCAGGACCTTGTCGTAGGTGTATGTATTGCCCTTAAAATCCAGGCGGTGGAGACGAACCCTTTTGTTCTCCACTATCATAAAGGTTATGTCCACCCGATGGCTTTCGGGTTTTGGCTCCTCCACCGGGATTATCTGGGCGTATATGTAACCTATGGACCCGTAAAGGTCCTGAATGTTTTTCACGGAGTCCTCCCGTCTGCTCAGGGAGTAAATCTGATTTTTCTTGAGCAATATGAGGGACCTTATTAAGTCCCTGGGGAAGGCCTTGTTCCCCTTTATCTCCACCTTCCCTATCCTGTAGATGTTCCCCTCGTTTACCTGAAAGATCACCTTGATCATCTTCCGCTTCTGACCCAGAAAATCCCTTTTCTCCTCTATCTGTATTCTGGGCTCCCCTACGAATACATCAAGGAAACCCAGGTCCAGGTATTTTTTCCTGAGTTCCTGGCGGGCCTCCTCCAGGGCCTTGGAGGAATAAACGGTCTTTTTGAGGGAAACCAGATTAAGGGGGGAAAACTTCTTTATGGATTTTATGGCCCTGATGAGCACCGGGGTGGGAACCATGCTGTTTCCCCGGATCTCAATATCCCCTATGCGAAGTTTCCCCCCGGCCTTAACATCAAATATCAGGGTTATTTCGTCCTTGCCCTCCTTCCTTACCTCCACCCGACCCAGGGCAAAGCCCTTTTCCTTTAGGAAATCCTCTATCACCTTCTTAACCCTCGCCACCCTGGACGGTTGGTAATAGGAATAGGGAAGGATCTCCACCCCCTCCTCCTTCAGTTTGTCCGTTATATCACTTTTCTTGATGTACCTATCGGTTTTTATCTCTATTTTCTTGACTATGGGCCTTTCCTTAAGGACGAACCTGATAACCCTCCCCTCGTCCTTTACGAAAACCTGAATGTCGGAAAAAAAGCCGGTTTTCCAGAGGTTCTCAATGTCCTGCCTCACCCGGGCAGGGCTGAATTCCATCCCTTCGGAGGAGACAAGATAATACTTAACCGTCTGCGGGGAAAGCCTCTTAAGCCCTACGATCTCTATCTTTTTTATCCTGGCCGCCCACAGGGGAAGGAGAAGAAGGACTATCAGTCCTGCTTTTAACGATAAACTCGCCTTGTTTTTCATTGACCTCAATTATAATCCATTTTCCCGTTTTCTTCAAAAGGAGTTCCGCCGCCCTGTCTATTATTTCCCTTTCAATTATTCTCCTCAACGGCCGGGCCCCGAATTTCCACTCCTCCAGCGCCCTCCCCACCAGAAGTTCCAGGGCGGAGGGAGAAAGTTTGAGTTCCCATCCCATGGGCCTGGCATCCCGGTTGACCTGTTCCACTATTGATTGGGCTATCTTCTTAAGGTCGTCCCGGTCCAGGGGCTTGAAGAAAATAACCTCGTCCAGGCGGTTCAGGAACTCCGGGGAGAAAAATCCGCTGACGCTTTCCTTCACCAATCTTTCCCTTTCGCTTCGGCTGAGGGAGGCAAAGCCCACCTTCCTGGCAGAGAGCATCTCCCTGGTGCCGATGTTGGAAGTCATTATTATGATGGTATTGGTAAAGTCGGTGGTTCTTCCCATACCGTCGGTGAGCCGTCCATCCTCAAGGACCTGAAGGAAAAGGTTAAAAATGGAGGGATGGGCCTTTTCCACCTCGTCCAGAAGGACCACAGAATAGGGATTGTTTCTAACCCTCTCCGTGAGGTAGCCTCCCTGGCCGTAACCCACATACCCCGGGGGAGCCCCTATCAGCCTGGATATGGTGTGTTCCTCCCTGAACTCCGACATGTCAATTCTTATAAGTTTTTCCTCGCTGCCCATGAGGTGCCTGGCCAGCACCCTGGCCGTGTGGGTTTTACCCACCCCCGTAGGTCCCACGAAGAGGAAAACGCCCCAGGGTCTCTTTCCCCGCCGAACCCCCACCGAAGCCCTTTTTATGGCAGAGACCAGGGCTTCTATGGCGTGGCCTTGGCCTATTATTTCCTTCTCCATCCTTTCCTTGAGCCGGGATACCCGGTCCCCTTCGCTTTCCTTCAGGCTGGGAAGCGGAATCCCGGTTTTCTGGGAAACCAACTTCTCCACATCCGCCTTGCGAACCACCCTCCTTCCCTGGAGCGCCACCCGGGCCCCGGCCTCGTCCAGGAGGTCCACCGCCTTGTCCGGAAACTGCCTGTAGGTTATGTAGAGGGAAGAAAGTTTCACCATGGACTTAAGGGCTTCCTGGGTGTAGCGGACCCCGTGGTGCTCCTCGTATTTCCACCTCAACCCTTTCAGTATGTTTAAAACCTCCTCCTGGGAGGGGGGGGTTATAAATATTTTTTGAAACCTTCTGTCCAGGGCAGGATCCTGCTCTATGGTGGCCCTGTAATCTGAAGGGGTGGTGGTTCCTATCATCCTCACCTTGCCAGAGGCGAGGAAGGGCTTTAAAATGGAGGCGGCATCTATGGCGCCCTCGGCGGCCCCAGCCCCCACGATGGTGTGAATCTCGTCTATGAAGAGAATGACATCCTTCCTCTCCCTGACTTCCTCCAGGATGTCCCTCATCCTTTCCTCAAACTCGCCCCTGTATTTGGTCCCCGCCACCACATCGGAAATAGAGAGCATTATTATGTTCTTGTTCTTCAGGAAGGCGGGAACTTCCCCCCTGGACATTCTCTGGGCCAACCCTTCCACTATGGCGGTTTTGCCAACGCCGGCCTCCCCGATGAGAAGCGGATTGTTCTTCTTCCTGCGGGCCAGAACATTGACCAGCATTTCCACTTCCCTCTCCCTCCCTATGAGGGGATCCATCCTCCCCTTTCTGGCCAGGTCCACCAGATCCACTGAAAACTCTTCCAGGATCCCCGGCATAAGCGGAAATTCCTCGTTTTCCGGGAAACCCCGAAGTATGTAGGACCTGAGCCTCATGGGGCTCATCCCATAACTCATAAGGAGTTCCGCCGCCAGAGATTGCCTATCCCTCAAAATCCCCAACAATATGTGCTCCACCCCCACCACCTGGGAATTCATGGAAATGGCCTCTTCCTCGGCGTAGTTCAGCACCCTGTCGGCGGCCTCGCTCAGGGGAACATCCGTCAGGTAAACCTTGAGGGAGGAGGGGCCCTGCTTCATTATGCTGAGGTCTTCCTTTAATTGCTCCGGGTCTATATGGAAGGCCCGCAATATCCTGACCACATTCCCCACCTTCACCTTGGTTATTCCCAGAAGAAGGTGATCAGGACCCACGCTGGTCTCCCCGAAATCAAAAAGGGCTATTTGCTTGGCAAAGTTTATTACCTGTTTGGCTCCTTCGCTCAGTTTATGCAACATTTCAATTCACCTCTTTCCAATAAATATATTTTACCCCATTTTTCGGCAATTTCCCGGTTGTGGGTCACTATTATAAGGGTGAAGCCAAGCCGGCGGTGGAGGTCTTTAAGGACCTCTATCAATTGAAGGGAGGATTTCCAGTCAAGATTGCCCGTGGGTTCGTCGGCCAGAAGGAGACCAGGGCCTGCCACCAGGGCCCGGGCCAGGGCAACCCTCTGCTTCTCCCCTCCGGAAAGTTGGGAGGGCTTAAATTTCACCCGATGGGCTATCCCCACCAGTTCCAGGATTTCCCTGGACTTCTCCTCGGCGTCCTCCTCTCCTCTGATGAGGAGGGGCATCATGACATTTTCCACCACATTGAACTCCGGAAGCAGGTGGTGGAATTGGAAAACGAACCCTATTTTCCTGTTTCTCAAAAGGGCCAATTCCCCCTCACCCATGGAGGATACCTCCACCCCGTCAATGTACACCCTGCCGGAGGTGGGGGGCAAAAGGGTCCCTATTATGTGCAGGAGAGTGGTTTTTCCGCTGCCCGATGGACCCATTATTGAAACGGCCTCTCCCCTTCCCACCACCAGATCTATCCCGTTCAATACCGTGAGGTCTCCATCGGGACCGGGGTAGGTCTTTACCACCCCTTCCAGTTTTACTTCACTCATATCTTATGGCCTCCGACGGGTCTATGGAGGATGCCTTCCTGGCGGGATAAAGGGTGGAGAGGAAACTTATGAAGAGGGCAAAAAGCCCCACCCCCAGGGCTTCCAGGGGCTTTACATGGAAGGGAACATGGTCCAATTGATAAATGTCCGGTGGGATTTTTATCAGGCTGAACCTGTTGGCCAGAAAAGCAAAGAAAATCCCCAGGGCCTCTCCGATTAAAACCCCGATTATCCCTATAAGAACCCCCTGATACATGAATATTTTAGAAATGTCCCCCCGGGTGGCTCCCATGGACATGAGAACCCCTATGTCCTTAACCTTTTCCATGACCATGAGGATCAAGGAGGCCACTATGTTGAGGGCAGCCACCACCACTATGAGGGCTATGACCAAGAAGATGACCTTCTTCTCCAGTTTAAGGGACTCAAAGAGGGTTCTGTTGATTTCGCTCCAGGGGGTAAAGGTAAACTCCGGGAACTTCTTCTCCAGAATAGAAGCGTATTCCCGGGCCTTGTAGATGTCGTCCACATCAATGTTTATGTAGTTTACGGGAAAATCCTGCCCCAGCATTTCCCGGGCCCTCTCCAGGGGAAAGGCGGCGGCGGTGTTGTCCAGAACATAAAGACCGCTGGAAAAACCTCCCTCCACCCGAACCCGCCGGGCCCTGGGCCTGGCTCCGAAGGGAGTAAGTTCCAGGCGGGGAAGATATATTTCCACCGTCTCGCCGGGAAACACCCCCAGGGCTTCCATTACCTTTCTTCCCAGGAGCAAACCTTCCCCCCGGAAGCCCCGGGCCCATGGAGGAGGAGAGGAAAGGGACACGCCCCTCAGCATAACCGCCTGGGTGGACAGGGGACCCCGGGCCAGGGCCTGATATATGGCCTGGGGATAGGCCCTCTTGACGAAGGGGAAGCCTTCCATCTCTTCGCACACCTTCTTCCAGGAACGCACCCCTCCCTCGGGCAGGGAAACCATTATGGCGGAGGTAGCCTCCAGGACCTTTCCCTGAATTTCACCGTGGAACCCGGAGATGAGGGCCAGGGCCACCACCAGGGAGGCCACGCCGATGGTGATCCCCAGGATGGATACTGCTGAAATAAGGGATATAAAGGTCTGTTTCCTCCTGGAGAACAGGTATCTCAGGGCCACGAAGAGGGGAAATTTCATTTTTTCCTTAGCAGGGGAAAGAGGATAACCTCCCTTATATTGGGGGAGTCGGTGAAAATCATCGCCGTCCTGTCCATTCCTATGCCCTCGCCGGCGGTGGGAGGGAGGCCGTAACTCAGGGCCTCTATGTAATCCAGGTCCACCTCTGCCCCCTCTTCCTTCCTGCGAACCTGTTCTTCAAATCTGCGGAGTTGTTCTCCGGGGTCCGTAAGTTCGGAAAAGGCGTTGGCCACCTCCATCCCTGCCACGATAAGTTCAAACCTCTCGGTAAGCCTGGGATCCTGGCGATGCTCCTTGGCCAAAGGGGATATGACCTTGGGATGATCCATCACGAAGGTGGGATCCCACAAACCTTCCTTTATGTGGGTATCAAAAAGAAAATCCAGGGCCTTCCCGTAGGTGGCAGGAGGGGCACCCCCGTCCTCGGGAAACTCCTCCTCCGCCCTTTTTATCACCCATGCCTCGTCCCACAACCTCTCCTTTTCCACCCCCAGGGCCTCGGCCAGGGAATCCATGAACTTTATCCTCCTCCAGGGAGAGGAAAAATCCAGAACCCGACCCTGATATGTCCCCCTAAGGTCTCCCCACACTCCCTCTGCTATCTCCTGAAAAAGTTCCTGGGTAAGGTCCATGAGGAAGGAATAATCCCTGTAGGCCCAGTAAAATTCCAGCATGGTAAATTCGGGGTTGTGCTGGGCGGAGAGGCCTTCGTTTCTGAAGTTCCTTCCGATTTCAAAAACCCTCTCCATACCTCCCACCACCAGCCTTTTCAGGTAAAGTTCCGGAGCAATCCTCAGGTAAAGATCCATGTCCAGGGCGTTGTGATGGGTTACGAAGGGCTTGGCCGCCGCCCCCCCCAGCACCGGATGCATCATGGGGGTTTCCACCTCCACGAAGTCCCTGGAAAGGAAAAATTTTCTCACCGCCTGGATAATCTTGGCCCTCTTTTCAAAAATCTCCCGGCTCCTTTTGTTAACGATAAGGTCCAGATACCTCTTCCTGAACCTCACCTCCACATCCTGGAGCCCGTGCCATTTCTCAGGAAGGGGAAGGAGGGCCTTGGCCAGAAGGGTAAAATCGCTGGCCAGGACCGTAAGTTCCCCGGTCCTGGTGCGGAAAAGCACCCCTTCTACCCCAACCCAGTCCCCTGTGTTGAAATATTTGAAGTGGCGGTATTTTTCCTTGCCCAACTGATCTTCCCTTAAAAACACCTGCAATTTAGCCCTTCCGTCGGAGATGTGGAAAAAGGTAACCCTCCCCATACGGCGGAGGGTTAGTATCCTCCCAGCGGTCTTTACCCGAACCTTCTGCAACCGGTCTTCATCCTTTTCTCCTCTGAAATTTTCCACGATTTTCCAGACCGGGTCCTCGGCGGCAAAAGAATAGGGATGGGGCTCATATCCCAGTTCCTGGAGTTTTTTCAGATTCTCCTTTCTGGCTTCCTTTTCCTGCACTTAAACCTCCTTTAAAGATTTCGCCAGGGTGTCCAGGACGGCGTTTATCAGTTTAAAAGAGGAGGGCTCCCCGTATTTCTTGGCCAGTTCCACGGCTTCGTTTATGGCGATGGAAGGCTTCAAACCTGACATTATCTCAAAGGCCCCCAGCCTCAAAATAACCTTCTCTATGGGCAGAAGGTCTTTAAAACTCTTCCGGGAACTGCGGGAAAGAACTTCGTCCAGTTCCTTCCTCCTTTCCCTGATGCCGTCCACCAGGAAACGGGCGTAGGAGCAGACCTCGTCCCCGCAGCCCTGAAGCCGCATCTCCAGATGGGGGTCCGGTTCTCCCCCCACCTCCACGGGAAATAAGTACTGCAGGGCCAGTTCCCGGGCGATCCTCCGCTCCTTCTTCATCCGGAAGTTTTTCTCCTGGACAAAAGATTGGCCACCTCCACGGCGGAAAGGGCGGCTTCGTATCCCCGGTTTCCCATCTTTCCTCCGGCCCTCTCCTCGGCCTGTTCCTTGGTATCTGCGGTAATTATCCCGAATATCAAGGGAACCCCGGTCTCTAAGGAGACCTGGGCAATACCCTTGGAAACCTCCGAGGCCACAAAGTCAAAATGCGGGGTCTCCCCCCTTACGATGGCCCCCAGGCAAATGATGGCGTGGGGTTTTTTCCCCTCCGCCATTTTCTTGGCCACCAGGGGGATCTCAAAGGAACCCGGGGTTTTCCAGACCTCTATGTTTTTCTCCGAAACCCCCAATTTCTCCAGGGCTTCCAGGGCACCCTCCAGGAGCCTGGAGGTTATCCTCCCGTTGAATCTGGAAACCACTATTCCTATCCTAAGCCCCTCTCCTTTAAGATTGCCTTGGTGAACTTTAGCCATTCTTCCCTTCCTTTTTCTTTTTATTATAACCTCTATTTGAAGTTTTCCCCTCAGTATTTTAAAATTTTCACCTAAGAAAAATCCTTAAAAGGAGGAAAAAATGGTTATAGGAAAAAAGGAAACTGAAATGGGGGAAAAATTCACCCCTTCTTATTCCCCCACCGGCACCCCCGATAGCGGGAGAACCTTCATCGGAAAAAGCGTGGAAATCAAAGGAAACATCTCCTCCAGAGAGGAAATGGAAATCCAGGGAAAGGTCCAGGGAAACATTGAATCCGAAAGGGCTGTTCACATCCGCAGGGAAGGAGAGGTAAAGGGAAATATCAAGGCCGCCGAGGTTAAAATTGAAGGTAAGGTGGAGGGAGACATTACCACCAAACTCAAAACCATCATCACCCCCACGGGGAAGGTCACCGGAAAGATCGTCACCGACAAACTGGTGATTGAAGAAGGGGCCGTTTTCCGTGGAACGGTGGAAATGGGAGGAAGTTCTGCTTCGCCCACACTAAAATCGGAGGTGAAGAATGGCTAAGGTTTACAAGAACCTCATTGACGGAGAGTGGGTGGAATCCTCCTCCGGTGAGGTTTACGAAAACCGCAATCCCGCCAACTGGGACGAGGTCATAGGCCTATTCCAGAAATCCACCAGGGAAGATGTGGAGGCGGCGGTGGAGGCAGCCCAGAGGGCCTACAAAAAGTGGAGGCTCCTCCCGGCCCCCAAGAGGGCCGAGATAATCTTCAAGGCCGCCCAGATGCTGGTGGAGAGAAAGGAGGAATTCGCCAGGGACGAAACCAGGGAGATGGGAAAGATTCTTCCGGAGACCAGGGGCGATGTCCAGGAAGCCATTGACATGAGTTTCTTCATCGCCGGTGAAGGAAGAAGACTTTACGGGTTCACCACTCCTTCGGAACTTCCCATGAAATTTCAGATGTCAGTGAGAATGCCCATGGGAGTGGCCGCCATCATAACCCCCTGGAACTTCCCCATGGCCATCCCATCCTGGAAGATAATCCCTGCCCTGGTGGGGGGAAACACCGTGGTCTTCAAGCCCGCCACGGACACCCCGCTTTCTGCCTACAACTTCGTAAAGGTTCTTGAGGAAGCCGGAGTTCCCCGGGGGGTGGTTAACCTGGTGACCGGCTCCGGGGCAGTGGTAGGGGAGTCCCTCATTACCCATCCGTATGTGAAGGTAATTTCCTTTACCGGCTCTTCGGAGGTGGGAAAACACATAGGCTCCAAGGGAGCCAGCCTCTTCAAAAAGGTATCCCTGGAAATGGGGGGTAAAAACGCCCAGATCGTCATGGACGACGCCAACCTTGAACTGGCGGTGGACGGAGCCACCTGGGGAGGCTTCGGAACCACAGGCCAGCGTTGCACCGCCACATCCAGGGTAATAGTCCACAAAAAGGTTTACAAGAAGTTCTTAGACATGTATGTGGAGAGGGTCAAAAAACTCCGCATCGGCAACGGGCTTGATCCCAAGACCGATGTGGGTCCCCTCATCAACGAATCCCAGTTGAACAAGGTCCTTTCGTACATAGAGATAGGTAAAAGCGAAGGGGCAAAACTCATCCTGGGCGGACATCGCCTGACCGGCGGAGAATACGACAAGGGGTGGTTCGTGGCTCCCACCATCTTCGCCGATGTGGACCCCGACATGAGGATAGCCCAGGAGGAAATCTTCGGCCCCGTGGTCTCTGTAATCCCCGCCGACTCGCTGGAACACGCCATTGAGATAGCCAACAACTCCAAATACGGGCTCAGTTCCTCCATCTACACCAACGACATAAAGAACGCCTTTATAGCCATAAGGGATATATACACGGGAATCACCTATGTCAACGCCCCCACCATCGGCGCCGAGGTCCATCTTCCCTTCGGAGGGGTGAACCAGACCGGAAACGGCCACCGGGAAGGAGGGCACACGGTAATAGACATATTCACCGAGTGGAAGTCCGTCTACATTGACTTCAGCGGAAGACTCCAGAGGGCCCAGATAGATACCGACGAAATAGTGAAAGTAGAATAGAAGGGTTGAAAATACATTTTTACGGAGGGGGTCGGGAACCCGGCCCCCTCAACATGGCCAAGGACGAATACTTAATGGAGGCAAGCAAAGCCGGGGGCATACACCTTCGCCTCTACGACTGGTGCTGCCCCACCGTCACCATAGGATTCTCCCAATCCGTAAGCAAGGCCCTGGACCTGGAATATCTGGGGAAGGAGAAAATCCCCTTCGTCCGGAGAATTACCGGGGGCAAGGCGGTCCTTCACCACAACGAGATAACCTATGCCGTGGCCAGCCGGGAACCCCTTTTCTTTTCAAACCCGTCCCCCTATTACCCTTACCTTTTAGTTTCGGAGGCCCTTTCCCTTTTTCTGGAGGGTCTGGGCCTGGAGGTAAAACTGGCCAACAACAGGTACGGGGAGTTTTCCCGGCAGGAGATCGCCTGCTTTTCCTTCCCCGGCAGGTGGGAAATAAAGGTCAGAGGGAGAAAACTGGTCTCCGGGGCCATGAAGAAGAAAAGGGATGTTTTCCTGATCCACGGAACCATCCCCATAAACTACATAAGGGAAAAAATCGCCCGGGCCACCAGAACGCCCATCTCCCTGTTGAGGGAAAGTTTTTACTCCCTCTCTGAGGTGGTGGAAGACCTTCCCCCCAGGGAAAAACTCCTGGAGATGATCCTGGAGGCCTTTTCCAGAAAATTCAAGGCCAGGGTTCAGGAAGAAAATTTCCCTTCCAAGCCCCTCAGACCTCTGATTGAAAAATACAGTTCCAGGGAGTGGAACCATCGCCGGCCATAAATGGTATAATATAAATTCGGGTGCGCCCGTAGCTCAATTGGATAGAGCGGCTGACTACGAATCAGTTGGTTGGGGGTTCGAGTCCCTCCGGGCGTGCTCTTTGTTGTTTTTATGAAGGATGTTCAATCCCAGAGGGACACCAGGGAAATTCCGCTAAACAAAGTAGGAATCAAGGACCTGCTTTACCCTATAAAGGTTCTGGACAGAAAGAACAAATACCAATCCACCGTGGCCACGGTGAGCATGTATGTGGACCTTCCCAAGGAATTCCGGGGAACCCACATGTCCAGGTTCATTGAGGTCCTGGAAAAACACAAAAACACCATGGCCATCCACAACATAGAAAAAATCCTGGAGGACATCCGGGAGGTATTCAACGCCTCCACTTCCCACATTGAACTTCGGTTTCCTTATTTTATAAGAAAGAAGGCACCGGTGACGGGGATAGAAAGTTATATGAACTACACCTGCGGTCTCATTGGAACCAAGGGCCAGAAGGGTTTTGATCTGGTGGTGGAGGTGAATGTCCCGATCCACAATCTATGCCCCTGTTCCCGGGAAATATCCCGGAGGGGCGCCCACAACCAGAGGGGGATAGCACGCCTTCAGGTAAGGATGAGAAAACTGGTATGGTTTGAAGAACTGGTGGAGGTGGCAGAAGGGGCCGCCAGCGCCCCCCTGTTTTCCCTTCTCAAGAGGGAGGACGAAAAATACATAACCGAAAGGGCCTACGACAACCCAAAATTCGTGGAGGATGCCGCCAGGGACATCGCCCTGGCCCTCAAGGCGGACCCCAGGATAACCTGGTTCAGGGTGGAAGTGGAGAATTTTGAATCCATTCACAACCACAACGCCTACGCCTGCGTGGAAGAAACCAATGGTCTATAGGATATCCGAATATTCTCTGAAATCGGAGATAGAAAAAGCAGGGGTTGACCCGGCTTCCCTTCCCATATTTGAGGCGAAATCGGAGATGCTTTTCTTCAAACTAACCGACCTCCCCTCGCCGGCGGCCAACATAATAAAACAGGAAATGCTCTCCGCCGGAGGAGATGCCGCCGTTCATCGCCATGTGATAAACTGCAGGGTAGAGAAATCCCATGTGATCCTCATGGGAACCAGAGCCCAGGTCTCCAGGACCGCTAAAAAACTTCTTCAGATGAACTACTGGGGACTGAGGGAAACGGGAAGGGAACTCCTGCGACAACTCAAAGTGGAAAATCTCACCTGGGAAATAAGGGGCCGGGAATACGATTTTTCAGGGAAAACCTATCTCATGGGGATAATAAATGTAACCCCGGATTCCTTCTTTCAGGGGTCCCGAATCGGAGCCGAAAAAGCCGGGGAGGTGGCGGAAAGGATGGTGGAGGAAGGGGCTTCCTTCATTGACATAGGGGGAGAATCCTCCAGGCCCGGGGCTGAGCCCGTAAAACTGGAGGAAGAAATAAAGAGGGTGGTTCCGGCTCTGAAGGAGATAAGGAAAAGGGTGGATGTTCCCATCTCCGTGGACACCTACAAGGCGGAGGTTGCCAGAATAGCCCTGGAGGAAGGGGCGGACATCGTCAACGACATTTCCGCCCTGAGGTTTGATCCTCAAATGGCGGAGGTGGCCTCCCGATACGGAGCCCCGGTGGTTCTCATGCACATGAAGGGAACTCCCCGGGACATGCAGAAGAACCCTCATTATGAAGACCCCGTAAGGGAGATCTTGGAGTTTCTGGAGGAAAGGATTTCCTACGCCCGGGCGGCGGGGATAACCAGGATCATAATTGATCCGGGCATAGGTTTCGGGAAAAGGCTGGAGGATAATCTGGAAATCATCCGGAACATTGAAGCCTTTCAATCCCTGGGCCTCCCCCTGCTGGTGGGACATTCCAGAAAAAGTTTTATCGGAGCACTTACCGGGGCGGATGTGGAGGAAAGGGCCGTGCCCACCGCCGCCCTGAGCCTTTATCTGGCCCTTAAAGGGGTCTCCCTTATAAGGGTTCACGATGTTAAAATCAATACGATGAGTTTAGAATTAGCCAAGGGGATAAAGCCATGAACTACATCATAGCCATAGGCACCAACATCAAAAAGGAAGAAAACCTGAAACTGGCCCTCAGGAGGCTCAGCGAAAGGTTCACCATCGTGGCGGCCTCCTCCGTTTACGAATCCGAACCCTACGGATATCAGGCCCAGCCCAATTTCTACAACATGGTGGTTAAAATTGAAACGGACCTTCTGCCTGAAAAGGTCCTGGACATACTCCAGGGGATTGAGGCCGAGGCGGGCAGGGTCCGGGGAGGAAACCGGTGGGGCCCGAGAACGCTGGACCTGGACATAGTCCTCTGGTCCGAGGGGGAAGTGGAAACCCCCAGGGTTAAAATTCCTCACTACGACCTGAAAAACAGATTGTTTTTCATCCTTCCCATCCTGGAGATAGAGGGGGACATACCGGTGGGAGGAGAAACCCTTTTCCACCTTGCCCGGCGCCTCCTTCCGTATCAGGCCATCAAAAAGGTTGAATTTGAACTCGCCTGACCTATCATATAGATGAGAGGAGGGAGAAATGGAAATTGAAGTGGAAGTTTACGGAGTGGTTCTTGACCCCACATCCAACACCCCGGTGATAATACTGAAGGACGAACTGTCCAACCGGGTTCTTCCCATCTGGGTGGGGATATTTGAAGCCAATGCCATAGCCATGAAACTTGAAAATGTAAGTTCCCCCAGGCCCATGACCCACGACCTCATGGCCTCCCTGATAAGCCAAATGGGGGGCAAGGTGGAAAAGGTGGTGGTGGACGATCTCCGGGAGGGAACCTTCTACGGGAAAATATACATCCGAAGGGGAGATGAGGTTTTAAAGATAGATTCAAGGCCCTCCGATGCCATCGCCCTGGCGGTAAGGGTGGGCGCCCCCATTTTCGTGGAAGAAAGCGTTTTTGAAGAGGCTTCCATACTTCCGGTGCCGGAATCCGAGGGGGAAATTGACCTCAAGGACTGGCTTGAGAAACTTTCCCCGGAGGATTTCGGAAAGTACAAAATGTGATTTAACATTTAATCCCCTTTACCGTATAATTTAATTGCCATGAGAAAATTCCTCCTTCTTTTATTTTTCCCCCTACTGGTCTATCCCGGGGCCCTGTCTTACAAAATAAACGCCTCCCTGGAAATCCAGGACAAATACAAAGTACTGGTTAAGGGAAGCGAAGAAATAGTGTGGGAAAACAATTCCATGCTTCCGGTCAGGAAACTGTATTTCCACCTATATCAGAATGCCTTCCGGGAGGGGTCCAGTTTTATGAAGGAAATCGGAGGTCTTCCGAAAAAATGGAAAAAGCACAGGGAATGGTGGGGAGAGGAAAAAATTGAGAAGATCACGGTAAACGGGGAGGACATTACATCCACCTTGAAGTTCGTTCACCCCGATGACGGAAATGCCCGGGACAGAACCGTGGTGACGGCGGACCTGCCCGAGGAAATCCCCCCGGGAGAAAGGATCACCATAGAGGTACAGTTCACCACGAAAATGCCCAAGGCCTTTGCCAGGTCTGGGGTGGGAAGGGGATATTATTTCGTCTCCCAATGGTTCCCCAAACTGGGGGTTCTTGAAAACAGCGGCACCTGGGTTTGCCATCAATACCACAGGAACGGGGAATTTTACTCGGATTTTTCCACCTACGAAGTGACCTTAAAACTTCCCTCCAACCTGGTGGTGGCGGCCAGCGGTGATCTGGTGAAGGAAAAAACCCGGGGCAAGGAAAAACTCCTGGAGTTCCACCAGGAGATGGTCCACGATTTTGCCTGGGCCGCCGACGAGGACTTCGTAAAAATAGAGGACCACTTCCAGAGCAAATATCAGCCCCGGGTAAGGATTCTCCTCTACATCCAGCCGGCCCACTTGAAACAGAAGGGAAGGTACCTGGAGGCCCTGAAAAGGGCCATGGAGTTTTTCTCCCGGAAGGTGGCCCCCTATCCCTACGGCAGAATAACCGTGGTGGATCCGGACATATCCGCCATGAGAACCTCGGGCATGGAATACCCCACCCTCATAACCGGAGGAAGCCTGTATCTGCTCCCCCGGGGGATAAAATTCACCGAAAATGTAACGATCCACGAATTCGGCCATCAATACTGGTACGGCGTGGTGGCCAACAACGAAGCCGAGGAGGCCTGGCTTGACGAAGGCATAAACACCTTTTTTGAAATTAACATCATGGACACATATCCCTGGTTCTTTGACATTTTAGGCTACAAGGCCCGGGACAGCGAAAGATACCGCATGGGCTACATAAAGAGCACCTACGCAGACCCGGTGATAAAACCTTCCTGGAAGTTCTTTCCCGGAACCTACTCCGCCAATGTGTACACCAGGGCAGCCCTGACCCTGGAGACCTGGAAAAGGCTGGTGGGTGAGGAGAAGTTCTACGCCGCCATAAGCGAATACTTCAAGAGGTATGCGTACAAACACCCCCGATCCCGGGATTTCTTCTTCACCATGGAGGAGTTTCTGGGGGATTGGTCTGGACTGTGGAAACCCATGTTTTACGAAGCGGGCAAGGTCAACTGGAAGGTGGCCGATGTTAAGGGCAAGGAGGTCCTCCTTCTCAGGGAGGGCCTGGAGGTGGATGTGCCGGTGGAGGTAAGCGTGAAAACCGCCGACGGAAAGGAGCATAGTTTTGTGTGGCGGGGGAGGTGGATGAAAAGGGATTTTTCCCGGAGGGTTATCTCCGTGAGAATTGACCCAAAGGAAAAACTCATGGTGGATTCCAACCCCTTTGACAATCAATGGTCCCGTTCCTCCTCCATCCCGGCCAGACTCACCTGGCGCTTCCTGGCCAGGCTTCAGATAATTTTTCTCAATCTTCTGCCATAGGGGGAAAGATGAAGGGAATATTGCATTACCTTGAAGGGCTCAGGGAAGCCCTGTGGGACCTGAGGTTCGTAATATACCTCTGGCTCTTATCCCTGGGGCTGGTCATCTTCGCCTACTTTCCGGTCCACAAGTTTTTCTCATCCAGGCTTTCCCATTTTTCCGACTGGACATACATAATGGACCATCCCGCCTACATCGCCCTGGTTTACAAGAACAGCGGGGTGCTCTTTGCGGGGATATTTGCCCTTCTTCTGCTCTTTTACATATTTACCCTCATGGTAGAAGGAGGCATATGGGCCGGGATACTTCGGAGAGAACCTTTTTCTTACTGGAAAAAATACTTTGGACGCTTCCTTCTCCTGGAAATACTCACCCCCATAATCTACCTTCCTCACTTCCTGGTGGCAGGCCTCCTCTTCCTTTTGATTAAACCCATCCCAATCTACAAAGAAAAAATCTTCTCCCTGGCCGCAGTGGCTTATGCCCTCGTCCTCCTTTTTATTCTCACACTGGCTTCCATATCCAAGGATTATGCGAAACTGGCGGTGGTCAGGGACAACCGGAGCGTTCTCCGGGCCATTGTCTTTTCCTGGAAACTCACGCTGATGCGCTGGCTTTCCTCCGGGCTCATGGGAATGGCGGCCCTGCTTCTCTGGGCCATACCCTTTTTCTTGATATCCCCCCTATTACACAACCTTCCGACCTTCATCTACTTCCTGGCCTATCAGCCCCTGGTCCTTCTCAAGGTCTATTCCAAGATAGCCCTCTTCATCGGGGAGAAATACATGGCCAGGGAATTTTCCTGAAGTTTTATAATTAATTTATGAAAAGATTATTCTTTCTTCTGATCCCGACGCTTGTTTTTTCCCAGGTGGCGGCTTCCATAAAACCCTTATCTCTGCTCGTAGGAGAAGTGTATCCCGGTGAAGTTATTACGGTGGTCCCTCCCCACCGCTCCCCCCACCTCTTTTCTCCCACCCCACGGCAGGTAAAGAGGCTAATGAAGGCGAAACTGGTTTTCAAAATCGGGGCAGGTCTGGAACCCTGGAAAATACCGGGGGTTAGGGAGGTGGACCTTTCCGCCCATGTTTCTTTAATAAGGGAGGGCGGAAGACCCAATCCCCATTACTGGCTTTCCCCCCGGAGGATGCTGGAGGCCCTGCCCGCCATCCGGAGGTGGCTGGAAAGAGCCTTTCCCCATCGGCAGGAGGAAATAAGGGAAAGGGCAGATAGGACCCGAAAGGAACTGGAAGACCTGGACGGAAAACTCCGTCGGATGATGAGTCCCTTCACCGAAAGGAAAATTATTCTCTACAGGCCTGCCTGGGTTTATTTTCTCCTGGATTACGGCTTCAAAAAAATTCAGGTGCTAACCCCGGACCCTTCCAGACCCCCTTCCCCCGGGAAGATGGCCGCCCTGAAGGGAGACCTCCTGGTCTTTGACCCTTCCCTTTCCCCCGGGAAGGCCAAGACCCTGGCAGCGTGGGCCGGCCTCCCCTGGGTGTACCTGGACCCCCTGGGAGAAGACCGCCACTTCTCCTCCTACTCCGAATTCATTCTGGAAAACGCCAAAAAATTCCTGGGAGGCCTGAAGTGAAGGCCCTGGAGGTTCGGGACCTCTGGTTTTCGTACGGGGGAGAGGATGTGCTGCAGGGGGTAAACCTCTCAGTGGAGGAGGGGGAGATGGTGGCTATTTTAGGACCCAACGGAGCCGGAAAAACCACCCTCCTCAAGATAATTCTTGGACTTCTAAAGCCCCGGCGGGGGGAGGTTAGAATCTTCGGTCTTCCTCCTGAAAAGGCCCGAGGGCTTATAGGATATGTTCCCCAGAACCTACAACCCAATCGCCGGATGCCCATAACCGCCTTTTCCGTGGTGATGATGGGGCTTTACCGGGGCATGCTGAAGTGGCCCCGGGAGCAGGACCGGAGGGAGGCGGAAAAGGCCCTGGAGGAGGTGGGCATTTCGCCACTTAAAAAAAGGCTTTTCGGACAACTCTCCGGAGGCCAGAGGCAGAGGGTCCTCATAGCCAGGGCCCTGGTGAGAAAACCCAAACTCCTCATCCTGGACGAACCCGAAACCGGCCTTGATCCCTCCTTTCAGGAAGGGTTTTACAAACTGCTTCAAAGAATACGGGAAAAATACCGCACCACCATCATAACGGTAACCCACGATGTTATGGCGGTCTCCCAGATGGTCTCATCCATTGCCTGCCTCAACCGGGCTTTGGTGGCCCACGGAAGGCCCCAGGAGGTATTAACCGGGGAAAACCTCCGGTGCCTGTACGGCGAGGCTGCAGCCTACTTCGGCCACGGCCCTGCCCCACATCTCATAGTGGAGGAACACCGTGATAGAAATACTTAAACTGCCCTTCATGAAAAACGCCATCCTGGCGGGGCTGGCGGTGGCGGCGGCGGCTTCCCTGCTGGGCAGTTTCGTGGTTATCCGAAGGATGACCTTCATCGGAGCAGGCATAGCCCACTCCTCCTTTGCCGGGGTGGTCATAGGCTTTCTTTTGGGAATATCCCCCCTGGTCTCCGCCCTGGTCTTCGCTTCCTTCACCGGCCTTTCCATAGGTTTTCTATCCAGAAACTACCGGATAGAAGAGGAAAGCGCCGTGGGGGTCTTTTTCCCCTTTTCCATGGCCCTGGGGATCATTCTCCTGGGATTCCTCAAGGGCTACACCCCTAACATAATGGGATATCTCTTTGGGGACATACTTCTGGTAGGGAAAACCGAACTCTACCTCTCCTGGATTTCTTTAATCCTTTCCCTCCTCTTTGTGGGCCTGTTCTTCCGGGAAATGGTTTTTTCCACCTTTGACGAAGAGACCGCCCAGGTTCTGGGGATAAACACCTCCCTGGTCTATTATCTCTTTCTCATTCTGACTTCCCTGGTAATCGTGGTATGTATCAAGGTGGTGGGGATAATCCTTCTCTCAGGCCTGCTGGTGATCCCTCCCCTGGCCGCCCTACAGTTTTCCAGAAACATGAAGGCCTTTATCGGATTATCCGTGTTATTCGGGATCGCTTCCTTCCTGGCGGGTATCCTCCTTTCCTACCTCCTGGACCTTCCCTCGGGAGCCACCATAATAGGTTCGGGCTTCGTATTGCTCCTTATATCCGGGGCGGTTAAACTTCTCTTTCTAAGGGATTAATCTTCTTCAAAGATGAGTTTTAAGGGCTCCTCTTTAACTTGAGGAATCTCTTTTATTTCCTTGTAAAATTCCACTATCTCCTGGAAGGGACCCTCCACCTCGTATTCCCCCTGGTAAATGTAAGGATGAAGAGGAGCGTACATTTCCGTGGGCTCCGCTTCCTTTATGTAGGTTTCTTTCTCGTCGTGTTTCTTTATGTACTCGGCGGGGAGTTTCTCCAGGGCTTTTTTAAGCCTCTGGGCCAGGTCCCGGTTGTATATGGAGAAGGTAAATTTAACATAAGCCCCCTTGATAGGCCTTACAGACTTAACCTTCAGGCCCAACCTCTCCTCACATCTTTCCATTCCGGCCCTGAGGTCCTGGGCGATATCCTCCCTCACCACGAAATGGGTAAGGTTTTCCAGACCGAACCACTCCCTGAGGGCATCGGAAAGGGTGGAGCGCTCTATTCCCAGAACCTTGCTGAAGTAAACCACTTCATCTTCTATTCCTCGCCCTCTTATCCATCCGTAGACAAAACCTTTAGTTAAAAGTAAAGGGGCTTCCACCACGAATTCGTAGAATCTCATGCGTTATCCCTCCTTTTCTCCTATAAGAGGCCATATTAACAGGTGAAGGATTTTTTTTCAAGTCCCGGGGATGGTAAAATCCACCCATGAGGAAAATACGCCTTTTAATCGTATTTTTACTGGTTCTGTCCATAAGGGCAGGGGTGGGAATGGAAGTTTACGGAGGAGGAGGATTCTGGTCTCTAAACCTGTTGAGGGCTCAGATCAAAAAATTCGCCAGGGAAAAGGTGGATGAACTTTTGCACGGGGATCTGGAGGCAAAGTATCCGGAACTCTCCGGAGCGACCTACGAACACACAGAAATGTTTTACTCCGGAGGAGAGAACCTGGGCCTGGGACTTCGGTTCTATCCCGGGGGAGAACAGGGCAGTTTTAGCGTTGGATTTTACCTGATGAAGATGAACATGGACATGGTAATGGACGGGGAAATCGCCGCCACCAAGGGAACAGATTCTGCCGATTTCACCGGCAGTGGAGAAGTTTACATAACCTCCTACGCCGGCCTGGCGGTCCTCCAGTGGGAATTCTTCCCCTCGCTGAAGGTAACCCCCTATTTCAAAATGGGCTTCGGAGCCGGAACCCTCAGGGGAAAGACCTCCTACAAGGGCTTCGTCACCACCAGAATAAGGGGAAACACGGAGAAGTTCAAGGAGGAAGAGGAGAAAACATTGGACGATCTGAGGAAGGAAGGGGCCGATGTGCCCAAACTTCTGCCCTTCGTCAATCTGGCTCTGGGGATAAAAGGGGATGTCAGCGAAAACCTGGCCCTTTATGTGGAGGGAGGAATTCTCAACGGGTTCTTTCTGGGAGGGAGTTTCGGAATCCGGTTTTAAAAATAGAGTATAAATTCCTCCGCTGTGGGCCTGGTGGATATGAACCGGATCTCTTCCCTTTTCAGGGATATCCACTTGGCGATAATCTCTTCTGTGAAAACCCCATCCCTCAGGAGGTAATCCCTATCGTCCTCCAGTTCCCGAAGCGCCTGCTCCAGGGAGGAAGGCATGCTCTCCTTGAGAATAGCCCTCCCCTCCTCGGCGGGTCCGTAACCCATTTCCACGGGATCAAGTCCGTTCTCAATCCCGTCCATTCCCGCCATTACGATGGAAGCCAGGATTAGATAGGGATTCCCCGTAAAATCAGGGGTCCTGAACTCCACCCTGGTTCTGGAGGGGTCCTTTACATATCCCGGAATCCTTACCGCCGAGCCCCGGTTTCCCCGGCCGAAACTTATGGAGGAGGGAGCCTCAAATCCACCGGTAAGCCTTTTGTAGGAATTGGTGGAGGCGTTGGTGAAGGCGGCCAGGGACTTGGCGTGATATAGAAGTCCTCCCACATAATGAAGGGCCTCCTTACTCAGGTTGGCGTATCCCCGGGAACTGTAAAACACATTCTGGTCCTGCCTCAGGATGAGTTGGTGTAGGTGCCATCCGGTGCCCGCCTGATTGTATATGGGCTTGGGGATAAAGGTCAGAAAAAGACCCTTCTTGAAGGCAAGTCCCTTGAGAAGGTATTTGATCTTCACCGCGTTATCCGCGGTCTGGAGGGAAGGGGTGAAAACGGTCTCTATCTCCTGCTGTCCCGCCTGACCAACCTCGTGGTGATGGTACTTAACCTCTATGCCGGAATTCCTCAAAAGGCCGATGGCTTCGTTTCTGAAATCCAGGAACTCGTCCCGGGGGATTTCCCGATGATATCCGTTGTGATAATCAACCTTCTCCGAAGAAAGGTGAAAACCGCTGGAGAAGGCCTCGGAATAGAATTCGGCGTTTTTAAATAAGTAGAACTCGTATTCAGGCCCCCAGAATATATCATCTCCCACCCCGGTTTTCCTCATAACCTCCACGCTTTTTTCCAGGATGAATCGGGGGTCCAGGGGATATCGGGTCCTCTTCCTATCAGCCAGGTGAATACTGCAAATAAAGGAAAGGGTGGGCTCCTGGTGGAAGGGATCTATAAAGCCGGTCTCAATAATAGGTTTTAACACCAGGTCAGAAGACTCCACCGGAAGGTATCCGTAACTGGAGCCGTCAAAACCCACCCCTTCTTCCAGGATATTACGGGAAAAATACTCCACCGGCAGGGTGACATGGTGGAGATTTCCCCTGAGGTCCAGGGCTTTAAGGTCCACATACTTCACTTCTCCGCTTTTTATTATTTCCTTAACCCTGTCGGTATCCATGTTCACCTCCGGATGTTATTATATCAAGGGTGGAGATGAGATTAGAAAGAAAAACTCTCAAGAAGGAATTAGATTCTGTAAAGGGAGCCGATTACAAGGACCTCTATGTGGAAAAAACGCTGTACTACTCCCTTACCGACGACAGGGGCAGGCTTTTCTATCATTTCTCCCTGGAAGAGGGAAAGGCCCTCCGGTGGATCGCGGGGGAGACCGAATTCATGAGAGTCTCCTCCCTGCATAGTGGAGAGGAAATCCCGGGGGAAGACTTCCTGGAGGACACCCTCCGAAGACTGCGGGACAGGGGGCTGGAAGGGAAGATACGGATAAATTACACGGAAAAAAACTCCGTGGTGATGAGCCCCGAAGGCGTTTACAAAAAAAAGGAAAGGTTTTATCTTCTCCAGATCAAAGATGGGGGAGTGACCCACCGCAGGATATACCTCTCAAGACCTTCCAGCGTCTTCCTGGACGGCTTTGCCAACTCCTTCCAGGAGAAAAAAAGGGTGAAAAAGCACGCCCGAGGCCTTCCCAGGGAGGGGGAAATGTTCTTTCTCTTTACCGAAGGGGCAGCATCCATTTTTGCCCACGAGATTTTCTGGCACCCCCTGGAACTGGACCTGGTCTTTAAGGGTCAGTCCATGGTCTCCCCCTCTGCTCTGGGGAAAAGGGTCTTCCCCGAAGCCCTCTCCCTTCTCTCCACCTCCCTTACCCCGGACGACGAGGGGCAAATTCTTGGGGAAACTCTCCTGGTGGAGCGGGGTTACCTGCTGGGCTTCGCCTCCTCCGTATATTATTCCCTTCTTTCCCGCATGCCCCTCATACCCCATGGAAGGCGTCAAAACTACCGTTACCCCCCCATAGTAAGGCCCCAGAAGGTGAAAATATCCAGGGGGGAACTTTCTCAGATTGAAATACTCCAGAGAATAAAAACCGGGGTTCTGGTCCGGGAAATTGACAGGGCCTGGGTGGACTTCCGGAGGGGAGAGGTCCACTTCAGAACCTCCCTGGGATACTGGGTGGAAGACGGCAGAGCCCTTTTCCCACTCACTCCCCTCTGGCTGATGGTAAAAATCCCCCTGGACGAAAAGCAGTTCTGGAGTTCCTCGGACCTGAATAAAGAGGAGCCGTTCTTCTGTGTTAAAAACGGTCAGCGGGTGGTCTTCTCCTCCAAAGCCCCGGATTTTCTCGTAAGGGGGTTCTCCAGAAATGCATGATCGGGCGAGGGACATAATTGAAAAGATAAAGGCCCAGGGATGGGAGGGAGATGTTTTCGCCTTCGTGGAGGAGAGGATTGAGGTCCAGGGGGGGTGGGAAGCGAGGCTCATCTCGGGGAGGGAAGTTGGATTTTCTACCAGGTGGAAAAAGGAAAGGTCCGGGATTTTCTTCCATTTCTCCCCCTCACCCACCGTGAACTTCAACCACGGATTCATCATAGGAGAAAACTGGGAATTGAGGCTCCCCTCTTACATAAAAAAGACTTCCGTAAAACTTCGGGACGAAAGGGGGCTCCCCTACGGGGAGGAATTGGAGTTTCCCGCATGGATAGATGAACTGCGCGGCAGGGAAAGGAAAGTTCTTCTAATGAACACCCGGGGAGGGGAGGCCTCCTACGCAGAAAGCCTTTATTCCTTTAAAGCCTCCCTACACGAGGAGGAATTCTGGGTGTGGAGCAGGAGGAGAGATTTTCCACTGACACTGCGGGGAAACGGGGGAAGAAACCTGGTCCTTCATCCCCTGGCTTCCTTTAAACTGGTAAAACTCATCCTTTCGGGAAAAACGAACCTGAAGGGGGCGGAATTTACCATAGAGGAGGATCCCTCCCTGGACTTCGGGCCCGGAAGTTTTCCCTTTGACGCCTCGGGCAGGGAAATGAAGAAAAGGGTTATCTTCAAGAAGGGAAAAATCAAAGCCAGAAAGCCCATACATCTGCTAAGGCCTGCTCCCCAATCTCCGCCGGTTACCGGCTGGACCAACATCGTGCTTAAAGTCCCCACGGCCTCAAGTCCCTCCTTCACCCTGGTGGTTAATTTAAGGTTTTACGGGGAAATAACACAACTCGTCCTGGAAGATGGCAGGGAAAGGGAGATGAAAACCGAAAACCTCCTCCGCTCCATTTGCGGAAAAATACAGGAGGGCTTTTTTATAGGACCACCCTTTATAAAATCAGATTATTTGCTTTTATCTTAATACTCGTAATCCTGCTGAAATTCCGGGAATCTATCCTTTACCACCTTCTTTCCCAGGATAAATCCCAGGGTAAAGGCTGTCCCCACCGCCAGGAAAAACAGGAAAGAAGTTCTCATGGTCCACCTCCTCTAAAATTCTGACAATACTTGCCTTAATTGTCAAGGCCGTTCCTTGACTTGGCTTTTTTTTTCTTTTACACTACTAAGGACTTCCTACGGAGGTAATGAATTATGAGGAAAATTATCACAGGAATTTTATTCTTCGGCCTTTTAATGGGGGTGGAGATCAAAATAGGAAATCACGACCTCAACTGCTCCTATACAGTGTTGAAGAACAAGCCCCTGGCCAGCATCGTCAGTTCCATGGACGAGGATTTCAAAAAGCAAACCTTCTCCGAAGGGGATATGATCTTCGCCAGGGGTGAACTTGAGCCCGGGAAGACTTATTCCCTCATGGGAGAAGTGGGCTCCCTGTCCGGAGGTTATAAGATCTACAAACTTCAGGGATACGGGGAAGTTCTCCGCAAGGAGGGCGATATTTACATCATGAAGGTTACCTCATCCTGCACCGGGGTAAAAATAGGCTCCAAGGTGTTCCCTCCCCTGGTTGAAAAGGAATTCACCGTCAACATAAAGCCCATAACCCTCCAGACCACTGCTCCGGCAGGGACTCCCGGGAAAATAGTCTTCATTGAATCCTCCTTCAAACAATTGGGGGAGGGCTGGGCCGTGGTAAAGGGTGCCAGGGCCTTGGGACTCCAGCGGGGAGATACCGTTATCGTATTCGGGCTCGTGGACAAGGTGAAAAAACCCAAGGCCATGGGGGTAGTCCTGAGAACCGCCGGAGACTATGCCGTGGTGGAGACCTTGCTTCCCATAGACGCCATAAGGGAAGGAGATTTAGTTTATAAGAAATAAATTCATAGTGAGGGAGGAAATGGAAAGAAAGAACCTTTCTTCAAAAACCATCAAAATTGAGAACAAAAAATTTCACTTTGACCTCATGGAAAACCATCGGGGAAGATATCTGAGGATCACCGAAAAAAGCGGGGGGAAATCCAGCATAGTAATCCCCGAAAGCGGTATAGAAGAATTCAAAGAGGCCTTTCTGGAGTTTCTTAAAGAAACCGAAGAATCCGAAAGCGTTTCCTAAACCTCTTCTACAGGGGAAAATTTATAATTTAAGGAGGTGCGCTCATGCGTAGGAGAGTTCTTATCATGGGGGCAGCGGGAAGGGACTTTCACAACTTCAATGTTTACTTCAGGGATAAGGAGGAATTTGAGGTAGTCTGCTTCACCGCCACCCAGATACCCAACATAGAGGGAAGAATTTATCCCCCCGAACTCGCGGGGAAACTCTATCCCGATGGGATCCCCATTTATCCTGAATCCCAACTCGCGGAACTTATAAAAAAACACAAAATTCAGAAGGTGATATTCGCCTACAGCGATGTTTCCCACGAATATGTGATGCACAAGGCCTCCGAGGCCATGGCGGCGGGGGCTTCCTTCTCCATCCTGGGTCCGGACGAAACCATGCTGGAATCCACCCTTCCGGTGGTGGCAGTCACCGCCGTAAGGACCGGGTGCGGTAAAAGTCAAACCTCCAGGAAAATCGTAAAAATACTCGCCTCCCACGGCAAAAAGGTGGCGGTAATCCGTCACCCCATGCCCTACGGGGACCTGGTGGCCCAGAGGGTCCAGCGCTTCGCCTCCATGGAGGACATGGATAAGGCCAATTGCACCATAGAGGAAAGGGAAGAATACGAGCCCCACATAATGAACGGAGCGGTGGTATGGGCCGGCGTGGACTACGAAGCCATACTGAGGGAAGCGGAAAAGGAAGCGGATATAATACTCTGGGACGGAGGCAACAACGACCTTCCCTTCTACAGACCTAACCTCCACATCGTGGTGGCCGACCCCCACAGGCCCGGCCATGAAGCCAAGTATCACCCGGGAGAAGCCAATTTCCGCCGGGCCGATGTCATCATAATCAACAAGGAAGAAACCGCCGATAGGGCTGGAGTGCAACACCTCTGGGAAAGCGCCAGAACCCTTAACCCCTCGGCCATTTTGATAGATGCCGCCTCACCCATCTTCGTTCAGGACCCCTCCGCCATAGCCGGCAAGAAGGTTCTCGTGATTGAAGACGGTCCCACCGTAACCCACGGAGAAATGGGCTACGGCGCCGGATACATGGCCGCCAAGAAGTATGGGGCTTCGGAACTTATAGACCCCAGACCCTACGCCGTGGGTTCAATAGTGGAAACCTTTGCCAAGTACCCACACTTGAGGGAAGTTCTCCCGGCCATGGGCTACGGAGAAACCCAGATGAAGGAACTGGAGGAGACCATAAACCGCAGTCCTGCGGAAGTGGTGGTGGTGGCCACGCCCATAGATCTGGGAAGAATACTTAAAATCACCAAGAAGGCCGTAAGGGTGCTTTACGAACTTCAAGAGATAGGGGAACCCACCCTGGAGGATGTTCTGAAGAACAAGGGCCTTATATGAGGAGAACCGCCGTAATTGCCTTCGGAGGAAACGCCCTCCTGCCTGCCGACAGCAGTGGAACCCAGGAGGAGCAGTTCCAGAAGGCCAGGGAGGCCGCCGGAAGGATCGCCGAACTCCTGGCCCGCAATTACGATGTGGTGGTGGTCCACGGCAACGGTCCCCAGGTGGGAAACCTTCTCCTCCAGATGGAAATGGCGTCCCATGTGATCCCTCCCTTCACCCTGGATGTGGCCGACGCCATGACCGAGGGTTCCATAGGCTACATGCTCCAGACCTGGCTGATAAACTACATGAGGATAATGTCCCTGGACCGGGAGGTGGAGACCGTACTGACTCCGGTGCTGGTGGATCCCCAGGATCCGGCCTTCAAAAACCCCACCAAACCGGTGGGACCCTTTTACACCCGGGAAAAGGCGGAAAAATTGGCCCGGGAAAAGGGCTGGACGGTGATGGAGGATGCCGGAAGAGGGTGGAGAAGGGTGGTGCCCTCCCCCAGGCCCATTGACATTTTGAACAAAATCGTCATAAAGGCCCTGGTGGCGGAGGGGGTGGTGGTCATAGCCGGGGGAGGAGGTGGAATCCCGGTGATAATCAACGAAGATGGCCTGGTGGAAGGAGTAGAAGCCGTCATAGACAAGGATTTCACCGCCGCCCTGATTGGCCGAATAATAAAGGCCGACATTTTGATAACCCTCACCGGAGTGGAACAGGTTTACCTGGACTTCGGGAAACCCACCCAGAGGCCCCTGAGGAAGGTGGGTCTGGAGGAGATCAAACAATACCTGAAGGAGGGCCAGTTCCCTCCGGGCTCCATGGAACCCAAGATAAAGGCAGCCGTAGAGTTTTTAGAAGGGGGCGGAAGGGAGGTCTTGATAACCTCGGCCAGAAAATTGAGATCCGCCCTGGACGGCAGAACGGGCACAAGAATCCTAAGGAGGTGAACATGAAAAAGGACCTTCTGAGCATAAAGGACCTGAGCCGGGAGGAGGTCTTCTCGCTATTTGAAGACGCCAGAGAACTTAAAGCCCATCCCGAAGCGCACCGTCGGGACCTGCCGGGCAAGGTCCTGGCCATGATATTTGAAAAACCATCCCTGAGGACCAGGGTAACCTTTGAAACGGGAATATATCAGTTGGGTGGGATAGGCATTTACCTGGCCCCCCAGGATATTCAGTTGGGCAAAAGGGAAACGGTGGAGGATGTGGCGAGGAACCTTTCCCGGTGGGTCAACGGCATAATGATAAGAACCTTCGGCCAGGAGAATGTGGAAAAAATGGCCCGGGAAGCCTCGGTGCCTGTAATAAACGCCCTGACTGACCTTTACCATCCCTGCCAGATCCTTGCGGACCTGTTTACCCTGTGGGAAAGGGGCCACGACCTGGAAAAATTCACCCTGGCCTATGTGGGCGACGGCAACAACATAGCCCACTCCCTCATATGGGGTTCTGCCCGCACGGGACTTAACTTGAGGATAGCCACACCCCCGGGATACGAACCCAGAAAGGACATAGTGGAAGAGGCCAGGGCCCAGGGGGCCAGGGTAGAAATTTTCCACGACCCGGTGAAGGCGGTGGAGGGAGCAGACGCCGTCTACACCGATGTGTGGGCCTCCATGGGACAGGAAGCGGAAAGGGAAAAAAGGATTAAAATCTTCAGGCCCTTCCAGGTAAACATGGAACTCTTCTCAAAGGCCAAGCCCCAAGCCTATTTTATGCACTGCCTTCCTGCCCACCGGGGAGAGGAGGTCACCGACGATGTAATTGACCATCCCCGCTCCATCGTCCTGGATCAGGCTGAAAACCGGCTTCACATACAGAAGGCAATTATGAGGAGGTTGATGAGGTAATGGAGAAGGAAAAATTTTTAAAGGAAATCCTTGAGGCCTCCGAGGAACCCCTCCCCCTGGGGGATGTAATAGAAAAATTCGCCAGGAAGTTCAGGGAAGAGGAGGTTCTGGAACCGGTAAAAATATACGACCCGGACTGCCGCTACGAAGTGGGCGACCTCATATACAAGGAATTCCAGGAGAAACTCAGGGTAGGCCGGGACAAATACATTGAATTTGAGGGGGCGGCGGTTCTTCGGGTGGTGGAGAAAAAGTATTCCAAGGAGTTGGGCTGTTATCTCATAGGACTGGAATACGACGGGGGCGGCCCCCTGAAGGAACACTTCAAATACCTCAGCAGAAGGAAGGTGGGCTTTTATCTCCCCAGTTACGAATTAAAGGAATGCCCAAAACTTCCTCCGGAGAAGGACCCCCGAAGGCAGGAGAAGGAACCTTCGGAGGAATTTCTGAAAAAATGCAGAAAAGAATTGCAGGAGACCGTGGAAAAGGACAAGGAAATCTATCGCTGGGGAGAGTTTCTGGTTCTTTCCTCCAGGCTCAAGGACATAAGTGAAGATCAGTTGAAGGAACTGGAAGAATACCTCAAGGGTAAGGGTTCCTCTGCCTCCACCGAGGAACTGGTGGAGAGGGTTCTTGGAAAATCCAGAGAGGCCTCGGACTTCGGAATGTGGTGTCTCTCCCTGAACAGGGCCCTCTCGTCCAAGAAACTGACCTTCGTCCTGGTGTCCCGGCGGGGCTACGGTCGGTGGAACACATGGGTAAACCTGGTGAACCTGGAAAAGGACCTGCCCATAAAGGTGCGAAGATCCCTGCCCATTTTTACATCCCGCTCCCGGGTGGAAATTGAAACCTACCTTAAGGACTTTGAGAAGGAAGAAAAGAAAACCGAGGCCAGGAACAAGCACATCCTGACCTGGAGGGAAGTTCTCTCCGGAGCCGTAAGGGTAAGAAAGGGCTTTAGAAACCTCTTGGGAGGAGAACTGGAGATAAAGGCCAGAGATCGGGGAAACGAGTATACCCTGTTCTACTTCCCGGAAAAGAACATGATATTGGGCCTCTCCAGGTATTACAAGGAGAACCTGGTGGTTCAGGGGGCCCAACTTTTCCTTGAATGGAAGGAGGACCATTTTCAACTCTCTCTGAGGATGGAGAAAAAACCCATCCGGGCCCCCATGGTGATCTACAAACCCGAAGGCGACCGCTTTGAACTGAAGGACGCCGAAATTTCCACCGAGGTGGACCTGGACGCCAGGGCCTTCATCACCCGGAGGGAACTGGACCTTCTACTCTCCAGGATGGACTCCTGGAGGGAAATTCGGGACCTGACGGCCCTGGTGAGGGAACTTGCTAAAAACTTCGGGGACCCGGAAAAGGACTTTAGAATTCACTACCTCAAACTCTTTCATCTCCTGGACCTAATCCACGCCACTGCCAAGGAAGACCTTTTAAAATCCCTCCTGGGCAACCCGGAATTCTCCCAGGATGAAGAGGACTTCGGATACTTCAAACTGGACCTGAACCGGGCGGTGGAGATTCCCGTGGAGAAAGAGGAAAAACCCGCCATCTCCCTGGAGGTTTCGGAAGGGCCTTCCCGACCGAAAAAGAAGAAAAAAAGGAAAGCCAGGAAGCCGTCATCCCAGGCCGCCAGGGAAGGTTTCTTTGCGGAAAAACTCAAGGAAGCCCTGGATAAAAAAGAAGAATAGCGTGTTATAATTTCATAAAGGGCGGTTAGCTCAGGCGGGAGAGCGCTGGTTTCGCACGCCAGAGGTCAGGGGTTCGAATCCCCTACCGTCCACTTTATCATCATGGAAAAAGTCGTCTTTCCCGTGGCGGGTCTGGGAACCCGCATGCTTCCCGCAAGCAAGGCCGTGCCCAAGGAAATACTCCCCATATACGATAGACCGGCCATCCACTACACCGTGGAGGAAGCCGTAAAATCAGGATTTTCCAAGATGATCTTCGTCACTTCCCGGGGCAAAGAAGCCATCCTAAATTATTTTGACAGGGATGTGGAATTGGAGGAAGTCCTCATGGCCCGGGGGAAAAGGGAGATGGCGGAGTTTTTGAAGCAACTTTCCTCCCTGGCGGAGTTCATCTCCGTAAGGCAGGGAATAGCCCTGGGCCTGGGCCACGCGGTCCTTCAGGCGAGGGCCGTGGTGGGAGAAGAACCCTTCGCCGTAGTTCTTCCCGACGACATTGTCCTGTGCGAGCCCCCTCTCCTCAAGCAAATGCGGGAAGTTTACCTGCGTACGGGGAAATCGGTGGTGGCCCTGTACCGGGTGGCCAAGGAGGAGATTCCCTCCTTCGGGATAGCGGACGCCGAAGTGAAATCCGACGGGAATGTGGTAATCCACGACCTGGTGGAAAAACCCCCGGTGGAAGAGGCCCCCTCCGACCTGGCGGTTATAGGGAGATACATCCTGGAACCCGAGATTTTCAGCATTCTGGAGAAAACCCCTCCGGGAAAGGGAGGGGAAATACAACTTACCGATGCCCTGAGGGTTCTTGCCAGGGAAGGGAGGCTGGTGGGCCTCGTTTTTGAGGGGACCAGGCTGGATGTGGGAAATCCCAGGGGACTTTTAAGGGCAAGTCTGGAAATTGCGAGAAGACGGGGTGTTAAAATATAGGACCTTCCCCACCACCGCCGATCTTGGACTCTTCGTTTACGGAGAAAGCCCGAAGGAAGTCTTTGAAAACCTCGCCTATGCCCTGCGGAGAATAATAGGAGGTAGAAAAACCCTAAGGCCCTCCGGAAAGGAAACACTCACGCTGAAATACCCTGACCTGGAAACCGGACTCTTCCTGTGGTCATCGGAACTTCTATTCCTCTACGACTCCCGGGGGGTGCTTCCCCTTAAGACCAAAATATTGAAACTTCAGCCCAGGGCCCTTAAGGCGGAGGTGAACCTCGGCAAACTTCAAGGCCCACCTCAAATTTACATAAAGGCCATCACCATGCATCGGCTTCAACTCCGGAAAATACGGGGAAGATGGAGGGCCTCCTTAGTGCTTGATCTTTAGAAGAACATCCCCGGAAACGGTCCGGGCCTTTATGTAAAGACCGTCCTCGCAATCCCTTCTCTCCACCTTGCCGCTGATCCTCATGCTATCCACCACCACATCCCCCCCGGTGGAAGATAGTTTCATGTAGCAAACCCTGGAAAGGGGTCTGAGGTGAAGGTCTCCGCTCACCGAGGACACACACCACCTGCGGGAGGAACTTCCCTCCAGATATACATCTCCGCTCACCGAGTTAACCTTTGCCTTCCCCAGACGAGAAAAGGAGAGAACTATGTCTCCGCTGACCGAAGAAGCGTATACCTCCTCCACCCCATCTCCCCGGGCCTTAATGGGACCGCTCACGCTTTTGAGCATAAGGTCCTCCGCCGAGATACCCTCCAGGGCTATTTCTCCGCTTACGGTATGAATCTCCCCCTCTTCCATCTCCCCTCCTTGAACCTGGATGTCGGCGCTCACCGTGCGCAGGTGAAGGGAATACTTCTTAGGCACATCCACCTCTACCCTGGCGAAATAAGAAATTTCCTCGCAGGAAAAAAGGCAGAACTTGCTTTTTCCAGTGCCCCGAAGCCTAAAATAAACTTCGTCGTCCTCCCTGTAAATTTCCACCTCGGGTTTTCTCCCCTTGTATTTGACTTCCATGAACACCCTTATCTGGGGTTTATCCCAGACCTTTACCCTTATCCTGCCGGCGGTTATGCTTCCCCTTAACGAAACCTTCCCCTGAACGGGAAAAACCTTCTCCACCTTAAACTCGCCTGCCCATGCGGCGAGGGCGAGTAGAAAAAGGACAGCGATTTTCCTCATTTTCACCTCCTTCCAGGTTCTTATACGCTGAAAAAACCCCGGGGTTCGTGATATCATAGACTTATGGAGGAACTTTTAGTATTTGACGCCAGTTTAATGGGAAAATTTGACGCCAAGGCCGGGGAGGAGTTCTCCGTGGACTCCATTATCCTCATGGAGAACGCCGGGGGATGGGTGGCCAAACGGATTCTGGAGATGGAGGATGTATTCGTGGTCACGGTGGTGGCCGGTCCGGGGAACAACGGAGGCGACGGGATAGTGGCCGCCCGTCACCTTTTAAACCACGAACTCTCCGTGAACCTCATCCTGCTGGCCAACCCGGAAAAACTCAGGGGGGATGCCAGGAAAAACCTTGAAATTGCCCAGCGAAGTGGAATGAACATCTACCCCGTGGAAAGCGAAGGAGAATGGGAGGAACTGCTCCCCTTCGTGGAAAGGGCCGATGTGGTGGTGGACGCCATTTTCGGAACCGGGCTCAAGAGGGAAGTTCAGGGGCTCTTCGCCAGGGCCATAGAGGACATAAACCTCCTGGCCCCCCTGGTGGTTTCCGTGGACCTCCCCTCGGGGGTTTCCTCCGAAGACGGCTCCGTAATGGGTGTGGCGGTGGAAGCGGACTTCACCGTAACCTTTGAGGCCCTAAAATTCGGCCACATCTTTCCACCGGGGGAGGATTACTGCGGAGACATAGAGGTGGTAAAGATAGGAATTCCTCCGGAGGCCTACGAGGAAGAGGAAGTGCCCTATAGGTTTACCCATCCGGAGGGGCTTTTCCCGGCGAAACTCTTTCGGCGACCCTCCCTTTCCCACAAGGGGGATTACGGCCATGTGCTGGTGGTAGCCGGAAGTTTGGGGAAAACCGGAGCCGCGGCCATGGCAGCCACCGCCGCCCTGAGGTCAGGGGCAGGCCTGGTGACCCTGGCGGCACCGGAGGACCTCCTTCCCTACATTCCGGTTCCCCCGGAAGTCATGACCTTCCCCCTCCCATCTTCCCGGGGAAGAATTAAGGCGGAAGCCACATCCTTGATAGAAGAAATGCTGGAAGGCAAAACCGTTCTGGCGGCCGGTCCCGGTCTGGGGACCTGGAAGGAGACCGGTGAGTTTCTTCTGGCTCTTCTGGAAAAGTCCTCCCTCCCCCGGGTCCTTGATGCCGATGCCCTGAACATAATATCCTCCGCCGGGGAAATACCCGGCCGGGCCCTTACCGTCCTGACCCCCCATCCCGGGGAATTTTCCCGCCTCCTCTCGGAGCCCGTGGAGAAAAACCTCCGGCGAAGGCTGGAAAGGGCCAGAGAATTTGCCCGGGAAAGGGGCTTATACCTGGTGCTTAAGGGCTATCGGACGGTGGTGGCGGCCCCGGACGGGACGGCCTACATAAACTCCACGGGAAATCCGGGGATGGCCACCGGAGGCAGCGGGGATGTTCTGACGGGAATGCTCGCCGGATTTTTGGCCCTGGCGGAAGAAGACGAGGTGGAGGAGGCCATCGTGGAGGCCGTGGGATATCACGGTCTGGCCGGGGACCTGGCTGCCTCAGAACTCACCCAGCCCTATATAACCGCCACCGACATAATCCAATACCTCCCGGAGGCCTTCGGGGAAAATGCATGAATTCATCTCCAAGAGTGAGGAAGAAACCAAAGCCATAGCCCGGGAGTTTTCAGCCTCCCTGAAGGGGCAGGAAGTGGTTTTAATATACGGACCCCTGGCCAGCGGAAAAACCGTCTTCGTAAAGGGGATGGCCAGCGGTCTGGGGATAGACGAAGACCTGGTATCTTCCCCCACCTTTACCATTATGAACATATACACCGGGGAAAAACTTCTCTTTCACCTGGACCTTTACAGGGCAGAAGAAAAGGAACTGGACCTGCTGGGCATTGAGGACTTCCTGGGCATGGGGGTTCTGGCGGTGGAGTGGGGGGAAAAGGCGGAATCCCAGCCCTGGGCAGAGGGGAGCATAAGAATACGAATTCTGCCCCAGGGGGAGGAAAGGAAGATTATCATAGAGAAATAGGAGGAGATTTGATTTACCTGGGCCTGGTTCTATTTTTCGCCGCCGCCTTCCTTTTCATATATTCCCTTTTTCTCTTGAAACCCTTTACCCCCAAGAGGAAAATCACCCTCAGGCTCGCCTATCTTCTTTCCTTCGCCGCCCTGGTAATCGTGCTTTTCGCCCGGGGATACCTCACCCCTCTTTTAATAGCCTCCTTTCTCTCGCTTTTATTAAGTTACATAGCCTGGGAACTATCTCTTTACTTCCTCAGGAAATGATTTTTATCTTCAATTCCCGGAGTTGCTCCGGGTCCACCTCCGATGGAGCCCCGGTGAGCAGGCACAGGGCTGAGGTGGTTTTGGGAAAGGCAATTACATCCCTTATGGATTCTTCACCCGCCGCCATCATCACCATCCTGTCAAAACCGAAGGCTATGCCTCCGTGGGGAGGGGCGCCGTATTCCAGGGCTTCCAGGAGAAAGGAGAACCTCTCAGGAGCCACCCCCAGAAGGTCCAGAATTCTCCTTTGAAGTTCTGCCCTGTGAATCCTTATGCTCCCGCCCCCTATCTCCACTCCGTTTATCACGAGGTCGTAGGCCCGGGCCCGGACCTTCAGGGGTTCTTTTTCCAGAAGAGGAATGTCCTCCTCCCTGGGGGAGGTGAAGGGGTGGTGGTTGGAAGAAAGCCTCCCCCCCTCATCCAGTTCAAAAAGGGGAAAGTCAGTTATCCACACGGGCTTAAATCCCCTGGGATTCAAGCCTTTGAATTGAGCGATCCTCTCCCGGAGAAGACCCAGGAATTTTTCTACCCCCTTTCCCGCCATAAAAAGGGCCGCATCCCCGCTCTCCAGGCCTAATTCTTCGGCGATCTTTTCCCTCCAGGAATCCTCTCCCCGGAGGCTCCCTGAAAATCCCTTCTCCGACTTTTTCATCCAGAGAATTCCCCTCCCCCCCATGGACTTCACCTCCTCGTCCAGGGCCTCTATTTCCCTTCGGGAAAGACCTTCCTGAATCTTCAGCCCCAGGAATTCGCCTCCGGCCTCCAGGGCCGAGGCCACTATCCTGTTTCCTCCATCTCCCAGATGGGAAAGTTTTCTTATCTCGTAGGGGATCCTCAAGTCCGGGGAATCGGAGCCGAACCTCTCCATGGCCTCCCTGTAGCCCATGACCGGAAAGGGAGGGTTGAGTTCTATTCCTGCGGCGGCAAAGGCCTCCCTGACCAGCCCTTCTGCCACCCCCATTACATCCCCCTCCTCCACGAAACTCATCTCCAGGTCTATCTGGGTAAATTCGGGCTGGCGGTCGGCCCGGAGGTCTTCATCCCGGAAACACCGGGCAAATTGATAATACCTTTCCATGCCGGAGACCATGAGAAGTTGCTTGAAAATCTGGGGAGACTGGGGAAGGGCGTAAAACCTTCCGGGATAATTTCTGGATGGGACGAGAAAATCCCTGGCTCCCTCCGGGGTGGACCTGGTCAATATGGGGGTCTCTATCTCCAGAAATTCCTGGGAGTCCAGGTACTTTCTTACAGCCATGGCCATGCGGTGGCGGAGAACGAGGTTTCTCTGCATTCTGGGGCGGCGCAGGTCCATGTACCTGAACTTGAGGCGCACATCCTCACCGGCCTCCACCTGGTCGCTGACGGGGAAGGGAGGGGTTCTAGAGGTATTTAGAACCTTAATTTCCTGGGCCTCCACCTCCACATCCCCGGTGGGAATGTTGGGGTTTTTAGCCTCCCTTTCCCTTACTGTGCCGCGGATCTCCACCACCCATTCGGGCCTGAGTTGGGCCAGTTCCTTACCCCCCACCACCTGGACCACCCCTGTCCTATCCCTTAAATCAACAAAAACCAGGGAGCCCAGGTCCCTCACCCTCTGGACCCAGCCTTTAAGAAGGACGGCTCTCCCAAGGTACGAGAGGTTAAGGTTTCCGCACCAGGTCCTCATCTCAGAATATACATCACCCATCCGAAAACTATGGAGCCCACCACCATCCACAGAAAACTTTTTAATCCGTAGATCATCCTCTCCCTTTTACCTTCCCTCCTTATGATGGCCAGGTCCACCGAAGCCGGTATGGCAAAGAGGAGGAGGATCAAAAGATAACTCCTCATTTTTCCTCCAGAAGGGAGCCAACCCTGGCCGTGGCAAGATAGTTTATCAACCCGCCCCCCATGATGAAGAAGGTGCCGTAATCGCTGGACCAACTCACCTTCACCTTAGCCCCAAGGCCCAGGAGTTTCCCCAGGAAAAAAAGAAGGCCGTTTCCCAACTGGGCGAAGGTCAAAAAAACGGTCAGGGGGGAACCCTCGTTGGGCCCCACGAACCTTCCGCCCAGCATTAAGCCCACGGCGAAAAAATATAGAACGGAAAAGAACAATATCAGGCCGTCCCTGCGCTTCCCCAGAAGGTAAAAACCTGAGCCGGGCAAGAGCCACGAAAGGGCCACGAGGAGCCAGGGTCTGGATTTCATAGCCTTTAATATAAACAAAAATTGCTCCCTTTTCAAGAAAAAGGCTAAAATGAATGCATGAAAAACTGGGACGCAATAATAATAGGAGGCGGAATCATCGGCCTTTCCGCCGGTTATTACTTAGCGAAAAAGGGGAAGAGAATCCTTCTCCTGGAAAAAAGGGAACTGGGGGCCGGTTCCACCAGCAGGTGTATAGGGGGAATCCGCCAGCAGTTTTCCACTCCCGGTTCCATTAAACTGGCCATGAAGTCCGTGGAACTCTTCTCCCGGATGGAGGAGGAATTCGGCTTCTCTGTGGAATTTGCCCAAACCGGCTACCTCTTTCTCGTCTTCACCGAGGAGCAAAAACGAAAATTCATCAGAGTTATGGAATTACAGAGATCCCTGGGCCTGGAGGTATACTACCTGGATCGGAGGGAGGTGGAGGAACTCGTCCCGGGGATTAATTCCCAGGGGCTCCTGGGAGGGGTTTATTCCCCCAGGGATGGCCAGGCCTATCCCTTTGCAGTTTTGAAGGGAATGGCCGAGGGAATCAGCGGAAAGGGTCTGGTTAAAAGAAGAACCCGGGTGGTGGAAATACTGAGCCACGGAGGGGAAGTAAAGGGGGTACTTACTTCCAACGGTGAAAAATTTTACTCTCCCCTGGTGATAAACGCCGCCGGTCCCTGGGCCGGGGAAGTTGCCCGCATGGCGGGGCTGGAACTCCCCCTGGAGCCAGAAAGGCACGAGGCCTTCATCTCCACAAGGCTTCCCTACCGAAAAATACCCATGATCGTGGACTACAGGACCGACGGAGGTTATTTTCAGCAAAGGCTGAACGGACAGATAATAGGGTGCTATACCCCGAGGCCCAGGGTCCCCGGACCCCGGGAGGATTCTTCCTTTGAGTTTTTAAAGGAGATGAGTTACAGGGTGGTACGGGTAATCCCATGGCTCAAGGAGGGCCTGGTTCTGCGCCAATGGGCCGGAGCCTACACCATGACTCCGGACGGAAGCCCCATCGTGGACGAGACGGATCTGAAGGGTTTTTATGTGGCGGCGGGAATGAGCGGCCACGGGTTCATGTTCGGTCCCGCGGTGGGATGGGCCCTGGCGGAAAAGATCACCGAAGGCCGGTGGCCCCTCCCCATGGAGGAATTTTCCCTCAGGAGGGAGTTTGCTTCTGAGGAGGCTCTGAAATAAGCCCCAATTTCTCCCGGGTCTTCCGCTCTATTTCCTGAAGTAATTCGGGTTTAGAAGAGAGGAGTTTCTTCACATTTTCCCGGCCCTGTCCGAGTCTTTCCCCCTGGTAGGAATACCAGGAGCCGGTCTGCTCCAGAACCCCCACCTTTTTGGCGGCGTCCAGGATATCGCCGATCTTATCTATCCCCTTTCCGTAAATCAGTTCCAGGATGGCCTCCCGGAAGGGAGGTGCCAGTTTGTTCTTCACTATCTTGACCTTGACGAAGTTTCCTATGGTTTTATCCCCCTGTTTTATGGCGCTCTGTCTCCGGACTTCGGCCCTTATGGAGGAATAGAACTTCAGGGCCCTGCCTCCGGGGGTGGTTTCGGGGTTCCCGAAGGGAATCCCTATCTTCTCTCTTACCTGGTTTATGAAAATAAGCGAGGTGTTGGACCTGTTGACTATTCCCGCCAACTTCCTCAGGGCCTGGCTCATCAGCCTGGCCATAAGCCCCATGTGGGAATCGCCCATTTCCCCCTCCAGTTCGGCCTTGGGGACCAGGGCCGCCACCGAATCTATAACTATAACATCCACGGCACCGCTCCTTACCAGGATTTCAGCGATTTCCAGGGCCTGCTCTCCGTAATCCGGCTGGGATATCAGGAGTTCCTCCACATTGACTCCCAGGGCCTGGGCGTAATTGGGATCCAGGGCGTGCTCCGCATCTATAAAGGCGGCCTTCCCCCCTTTCTTCTGGGCCTCGGCCACCACATGGAGGGCCAGGGTGGTTTTTCCGGAGGATTCCTGCCCGTAGATCTCTGAAATCCTTCCCCGGGGAAATCCCCCTATCCCCAGGGCAGCGTCCAGGGAGATGCTCCCCGAGGGTATAACATCAATGCTCACATGGGCCCCCCTTTCTCCCAATTTCATAATGGAGCCCTTACCGAAGTGCTTTTCTATGTAATCCATGGCGGCCTTAAGTTTTCTTTCCTTCTCCTGCTCTGCCATCCTATCCTCCCAATATTTTTTTGGAGATCATCTTCAGTTCCGCCAGGGCTTCCCCGGCGTCCTGAAACCTTTTTCCCCTCTCCTTCTGAAGGCACTTCATTATGAAGTCATCCAGTTCCCGGGGGATGCCGGGCCTCAGCGAAGAAGGAGGCCGGGGCGATTCTTCTATGTGTTTTCTTATAATCTCCACCCGGTCCTTTCCCTGAAAGGGCGGTTTCCCCGTCAAAAGATGGTACAAGGTGGCACCGGCGGAGTAAATGTCGCTTCTTTCGTCCACCGCTGCACCGGTACACTGCTCCGGAGACATGTAGAAGGGCGTCCCTGAAATTTTCCCCTTTTCCTTTTCTATTTCCGAAGCCAGGACAGCCAGGCCGAAATCCATGACCTTCAACTTCCTTTCCCGGGTCAGCATCAGGTTCTGGGGCTTTATGTCCCTGTGGATAACGCCGTTCTTGTGGGCATAGTGGAGGGCCGAAAAAAGTTTGGAGGCCACGAAGAGTATCTGCTTTATGCTGAATTTTCCCTTTTTCCTCAGGTAGTCCAGAAGGGTTTCCCCTTCAATGTATTCCATGGCTATAAAATATCTGTCGTTGAACTTGCCCACATCGTAAATTATGACGATGTTGGGATGGGAGAGTTTGGCAGCGGTTTTGGCCTCGGCAAGAAACCTCTCTATAGCCCTCTTATTGAGGTCAAGTTCCTTCTTCAGAAGTTTCAGGGCCACTATCCTGTTCAGCACCGTATCCTCCGCCTTGTAAACCGTCCCCATACCTCCCTTTCCTATGACCCCCATCAGACGATACCTTTTCTGGGGCTGGGAAGTTTTTTCCTCCAGTTCCTTTAATTTGTTTACGGCCTGGGCCAGTTTCTGCATCCTCTCCCGGGCATCAAGGTAATTAACATCAAGACTGCTTACGGACTTAAATATCTCGTACGCCTGCTGATACTTTCCCTGGGCTTCGGAAATTAGTCCGAGGAAATAGTAAATATCAAGGTTGGACTTTGATATGGGCTCCCCTTTAAGGGCTATCTTGAATCTCTCCTCGGCCAGTTCATAATCCTTCCGGTCCAGAAAAAGTTTCCCCAGGATAAAACTGGCCCTTTCAAAGTCGGGGTCTCCCCTCTCCACCTTCTGGAGGTCCTCTATGGTAAGGTCCTCGTCCCCCAGGTAATAATAGGCTATGGAACCCGCCTGGAACCAATCCCGGGCCTTCCTGAAATAGGCTTCGGCCTTCCTGTACAATTCCTCCTTCTTTATGCCGTCCGTTTCCCTATCCGCCAGTTCCTTCAGGATTCCCCCGGCCTTGCCGAATTCCCCGGCCTTTTCGTAGGATTCCAGGGCCTTCTCCAGGTTCTCGGAAAGTTTAAAAAGTTCTCCGGCCCGGTTCCAAGCCCCCTCCTTGTAGTAGCACTCTGCGGCCTTATCCAGCAGACCGTTCCATTCGTAGAGTTCCGCTGCCCGGGCGTAATCGCCTCCCTTCTCAAAATGCTCCGCCGCCTCCAGTTGCTTGCCTTCCTCGTGTAAATACTCCCCCAGCAGAAGGTGATACTTCTTTTCGTCCCCGGCTTTCCTGTAAAGTTCCGCCGCCTTCATAAGTTCGCCCGCTTCTTCGTATTCCCGGGCGGCCTCTTCGTACTTACCCTGTTTTTCCAGGATGCTTCCCGCCACCTCGTGCCACTTGACCTTTCTGGCCAGGGAAAGGGCTTCATCCCAATTGCCGGCCTTCGCGTAAAGACCTATGGCCTTCTGAAGGGCCTGCCTGGCCGGCGGCCTGAGTTCCCTTGAATCCAGGAGCATGTGGTCAACCCAGTCCTTAAAACACCGGGCTGCATCACTAAATTTCCCGGCCTTTTCGTAGCAGGTCCCTGCCCGGTCCAGCAATCCTATCTCCTCGTAGAGCCTTCCGGCCTTCTCCCATTTGCCGATTTTCTCCAGGAGTTGGGCAGCCTCCTGCTTTCTTCCCACCTCCTCGTAAACCTTTACCGCCGCATCTATGTCCTTCAATTGATTCAGGAAAATTCTAACGGCCATGTCGTAGTTGCCGCTTTCCTTGTAGAGTTCCGCCGCCTTCCTGAGTTTTCCCGCCTCCTCGTACATGGCGGCGGCCTCCCAGAGGGTGTTGGCCTTTCTGTACAACTCCTCCGCCTTCTCCAGCATTCCCAATTCCCTGTAATACTGAGCAGCCAGGGGATAGTCCTCCGCCTTTTGAGCCTTGCGGGCGGCCCGGAGTTTGGCCTCCCTCTTTCCGAAGAAGAATCCCACCAACTTGTCTATTCCGCTGAACTGCCGGGTCTTCTCCTCTTTACCCTCCAACAACTACCTCCTTTCTTACAAAAAGTATGCCATCCTCATTTCCCCCTGTCAACAACACCTCATTTAACATATCCCAAACTTTTGAGGTTCTCCATGGTTTTTCGGGAAATCTTCCCCTGTCCCCGATGTCCCCTGAATTTTTTGCTCTGCTTTATGTATTTTCCAAGAAACCAGTCCCTCAGGTGGGTGAATCTGGAAATTTTGAGGGAGGTGAGGGGCAGGGGGTGGTGTTCCAGAGGGTCCTCTTTTACATCGTAAAGGTAATAGGACCCCAGACCGAGATACTGCCGCCCCCTTTCGGAGATAAAGTTCATTTTCTCAGGGAAATCAACAACCGCATGGCCCATAAGTCCAAGAATGAGGAGCCGCCGCCCTGGCTGAGGGTGCAAAAGACTGGAGCCCGTGAGGGAATAGGGAAACTGGAGGTTTAACACCTCCGCCACCGTGGGCACCACATCCATGAGGCTAACCGCATCCTTTATCCTGCCGGGCTTCTCCCCTGGAAGATAAAGGATCAATGGAATCCTTACGGAGGAGTTGAAGGGCAAGGGACCGTGGTCAAAAAAGAGGTTGTGTTCCCCTAATTCCTCCCCGTGGTCCGCTGAAATAATCACCATGGTTTTATTCAAAAGCCCCAGGCCCTTCAGTTCTTCCAGAACCTTGCCCACATAATAATCTGCCTTCCTTATTTCCCCATCGTATCTGGCCACATAATATCCCAGGTGGGGATGCCCCTCCAGGTCAACCCATTCCCCTTCCCCCACCACTATTCTGGGGTTTACCTCTCTGATGTCCATCCCCCCTGAAGTTTCCTCCACCCATTTTTCCTGAGGTTGGTAGGGGGCGTGGGGATCTATGTAATGAAGCCACAGGAAAAAGGAATGATCGGCGTTTTCCCTGAGAAATTTCACCGCCGTGCGGGTAATTAAGTCGGCGGAAAGTTCCTTGCGGGAATCCCTCTTCCACACCTCATCGTAGAAGTCAAAACCCTGGGCGAAACCGAAGGCCCTGTCCAGGTTTCCGTTGAAGACGGAGGCTCCGGTCGTATATCCCTTCTCCTTGAGGGCCTCTGCCAGGGTAAGGAACCCCTTCCGGAGGGTTCCCAGGTTGGGTTTTATTTTCAAGACCGAGGGATGAAGCCCTGTGAGCATGGAGGCCAAGGAAGCGGAGGTTTTAGGAATGGTGCAGAAGGCGTTTTCAAAGACCCGGGCTCTGCGGGAAAACTCGTCAAGGTTCGGAGAAGTTCTGCGGGAATATCCGTAAAGGGACATGTGGTCAGCCCTGAGGGCATCTATGGTGATTATGAGAAGGTTCAACCTATCCTGCCTTCCCCTGCAGGAAGAAAACAGAAAAAGGACCAGAAGAAACATCCCAATCTTTTTCATGAGGAAATTATACTCTATTTGGGGGTTTCCTGGATATCCAGAACTATAGCCTCCAGAACCAACTGAAACCCCAGAATGAGGGGAAGGACCGCGAGCATAACCGTGCCTGTGCTGGCAGGGATTCCCGTCTTTACGCTCTTTATCCAGTGGTAGGCCCCGAAGACGGCCCCCCAGAAAAGAAGGAAAAGCCCCAGGAATAGAAAAAGGGCGATGGGCGAAAAATCCCTGAGAACATACTTGTGATATATGCGGTAGAAGAATCTCTTGAAGAGGAGCCAAGGAAAAGTCAGGATTACGGAACTCAACCTTATCCCGGATTTCTCCTCACCGTAAATGGCCGGCATGGGTACATCCTTAACCCTGAAACGCATGATGTTAAGATGAACCAGCATGTCGTTTTCAAAGAAATACCCCCGATGGAGCCTGTCCAGGGGTATGGCCTGAAGGGCTTTTCTTTCCACGGCTATGTAACCGTTTTGAGGATCAAATATGTGCCAGTAGCCCGAGGCCAATTTCGTCAGGAAGGTCAAAATTATGTTTCCCACCAGACGGACCAGGGGCATTTTCTTCAGGGTATGGGCTTCCAGGAAGCGGTTACCCTTAGCATAGTGATATCCCTCTTCTATTATGGCATCCAGAAGTAAATGAAGCCTTTCCAGGGGCATCTGGCCGTCCCCGTCCACCTTCACCACGATTTCCGCTCCCATTTCCAGGGCCTTCTTAAAGCCTCTTACGGTGGCCCCCCCCACCCCCAGGTTCTTTTCGTTTCTAAGCAGAATCACCCTGGGGTCCTGAAAATTCTTTACCCTCTCTGCGGTTTCATCGGTGCTGGCATCGTCCACCACGATAACGGTATCCACATAATCGGGAATCTCCCTCAAAACCCCCCCGATGAATTTTTCCTCGTTATGGGCCGGAATTACCACTGCGATTTTCCTACCCTTATACATGGCAAAAGAATTTTAACAGATAGGGAAGAAGTTAGTAAGGCTTCCTGGCCAGAACCCCCACGAAACTTCCCCGACCCCTCCCCGGTGAGGGAAGTTCCAATTCCTCCCTCTGGTCGGGACGGCGGAAAAGGGTCTGGGCTACCCTTTCCAGGGTGAAACCCGACTTTTTTAGCATGTCTTCTACCTCTTCATAGGAATAAAAACGAGCCACTTTGTAAAAGGGGGATTCCTTTTTCCGATAAAAATTCCCCCAGGCGGAATTTTTGTCTATAAAGGCCACCACCACCTCTCCTCCGGGATAAAGGACCCTGTAAATCTCGTCAAAGGCGGCCCGGGGATCCTCCAGGAAACAGAGGGTTATGGCCAGAAGGGAGGAAGCCATGGCCCCCCAACGAAAGGGAAGAGATTCCCCAACCCCCTGAACGGCCTTTATCCCCCTTTTCTGTGCTATCCTCAGCATGGGTAGGGATGGATCAAGGCCAAATCCTATCCTCAGGGGCTGGGCAAACCTTCCTGTGCCCACCCCCACCTCCAGAGAGGGGGAGGGAAAGGAGGAGAGGGAGGTTATCAGTTTTAATTCTGAAAGATAGGTGAGGCGGTTCTCATCATACCAGAGGTCGTATCTTGAAGCCCTCCGGGAAAAAACTTCAACCCTGGGCCTTGAGAAAGGCATTCAATAGTTTGGAAAGTTTGGATTTATACCTGTTTCCTTTGTTTTCGTGAAAGGCTCCCTTCTTAACGGCCCGGTCTATTTCTCCCATAACCCTGGGATAAAGGGCCACGGCGGCATCCTTATCCCCGGCCTCTATGGCCTTCTTCAGTTTTTTCATGAAGGTTTTGGTTCTGGACCTCACGGCCTTATTTCTGGCCCTTCTCTTAAGGCTAATTTTTAACTGTCTTTTGGCTGATCTTGTATTGGGCATCTCTACCTCCGGAACCTATATTTTACATCATTGCGTTTTTTTGTCAATATTTTAGCATGAAAAGGATACTCCTCTGGGTTTTGGCCTTTCTTTTAACCGTAGCCCTGGCGGCATACCAGAGACTCACCGGCCCAACCCATCCCAAGAGGATTAAGATCGCCGGAAAAACCTACAGGCTTCCCAGGAGCGGCGTATCGGGCAAACCGGCCTGTATAAACCTGCCCTTTGAAGGGAAAATTTTATACCGCCACCACAAGACCCGGGAACCCTGGAAAGAAATCCCCCTGGTGAAGAAGGGCCAAGAATTCCAGGGTTGTCTTCCCACGGAACCCCCCGCCGGAAAACTTGACTACGAGGTCCTCCTGAAAATTGACGGGAAGGAAGTCCCTGCCACCAAAAACCTGGTGACCATCCGATTTAAGGGAGAAGTTCCCCCCTTGGTTTTGATCCTACACATCCTGGTGATCTTCTCCGCCATGCTTCTGGCCACCCGAACTTTCCTGGCGGCCCTTTTCGGAGAGAACCTGAGGGTTTATGTCTTCTGGACCTTCTACCTCTTCCTGGCCGGGGCCTTTCTTCTGGGACCCCTGGTTCAAAAATACGCCTTCGGGGTTTTCTGGAGCGGATTTCCCTTCGGTTTTGACCTCACCGACAACAAATCCCTCATAGCCCTTTTGGCATGGCTTTATCCCTACCTAAGGGCCCTCAAGGGAAAGGTCACGACGAAATCCGTGGCGGTGGCCTGGTTGATCATGCTGGTGGTCTTTCTAATTCCCCACAGCCTCCTGGGCTCCGAACTTAAGTACACGAATTCTTCCCAGGGCTGAAATCACGAACCTCCACCGGCGGTTCCCACAGCGAAGAATCAGACTTCCTGCGGGTGTTACATAGCCCGAGGGGTGAAAAACCACGGCGTTGCAGGAAACCGAACAAACCCGGAGGGAAAGGGTCTCCATCGCCTGAAGTTCATTCCCGAAGCACCTGATCTCAACCTTCTTCCGGGAGAAGACGGAGGCCCAGCGGGCCCTTACCAGTTGCTGATAAACCGCCTCCCTTTCCCAGGAAGGACTCCTGGCCGGAAGCACCAGGGTTATCAAGAGGGAAATAATAAAAACCACCACCAGGAGTTCCAGGAGGCTGTAACCCCTCACTTTTCCACCTCCACCACCTTCTTTTCCTTGTAGCAAAAAGCGTAGGAGAGAAAATAAAGTTTTGGAAAATCCTCAACGACCATCCCCCTTTTCTTGTGGATCCAGTTTCCCTGGGCATGAAGCGCCTGAAGACTCCCCTGGAAGGTCCCCCGTCCCCGGAAGAGAACATCTCCCCCCAATATTTCCCCCTGGTATTCGCCGGAGGTCACCCTGATCCAGGACTGGAAACTTCCTTCCTGGAGAAACCCCCTTCCGGTGGAAACCACCACGGCTCCCTTTAATTTTCCCTTGAGGTATATCCTTCCGGCGCAGAGCAGGTACAGGCTACCGCTGCCCTCCACCAGACAATCGCCGTCCACTATCGTTGGAAGTTTCGGATATTTTCTTTCATCTATCCAGAGGTTCCTGCCCACCCTTATCCTCACGGAGTGAGGAAAATAAAGGGCCTTTCTTTTTCCCCGGAGGATAAAGTGGCCCTCCCGGGCCTCCACCTTGAACTTTCCCAGAAAGGCCAAAAAATCCTCCGGGGGTGGAACCTCCCTCAGTTCCAGGTCCGGAAAAAGGCTCAGGGGAACTTCTCCCCGGGCCCACACTTCCTCCTCCACCATCACTGATCCCCCCTGCGCCTTAACCACCTGTTCTACGCGCTTAACGAAATCTCCCCCTTCCTCCCGAATCCCGGAATACACGGTCCTCTCCACGGAAACCTGGCCCTCATACTCCGCCTTCGTCCTTCTCAGGGCTTCCCTCTGGGTTCTCAAAATTCCCCGGGCTATAAGGCCTATTTGAAGGGCAGTGGCGGCAAGGAAAAGAAGGAAAATCACCATGAGATATGCGCTTCCCCTCACTTCAACCTCCTTACAACCTCCCTTCCATTCACCGAAACCCTGACGAATTTACCCTGCCTTGTTAGGCGAAAACTCCTTATTCCGGAAGCCATGGGTTGAACCCTTCCCCCCACTTCCAGGAAAATCCCGTCCCCCTGCAGGAAAACCCTCTTTTTCCTCAAAAACAAGACAACTTCTCCCTCCGGACAGGAAGTTATCAACCTTCCCCTGTGGAATACAGTGGGCGTCTTCTTTCCGTAAACCCGCCTGCACCTGCCGCTCTGTCCCACCCCTACGCCCACGGCCCTGTAATAACTCTTCCCCTGGTAAAGAACCGCCCGGGAATAGTCCTCGGCGATCCTGGAGGCCAGGAGATAAGGCGAAAGATTGCGCTGGAACGCCTCCACCCTCTCCAGTGCCCTGGCCCCAGCCAGGAAGAGCCCCCAGATTCCCGCGGCCAGAACCAGGGTGAGGAGAAGGGAAATCTGGGCTTCAACGAGGGTAAATCCCGATGCCCTCATCCCTTTCCCTCCTCCTCAGGAGCATCCGGCGGTCTCCCCTTTTTAAAGTCAGCACATCCCCCTTCTTCTTCCACTTTACCCCGGAATATACACCCTTCTCCCACACCTCCGCCCTTTTTATGGCCTCCCTGAACTTCAGGTTATCTTCGGCCCTTTGCATGGCCACCAGGGAGCGGAGGGCCACATGAAGGAAAAGGAGGGATACCAAAGCCCATATGGCCATGGCCACCAGAACTTCAATGTAACTGAACCCTCTCTTCATCTCTCACCTCCTTTAAAAGGTAGGCCCCCGCAAGGCGGGGGCCCTGGCCTTACCTTACCGTGATGAACTTCCGGAGTTTCAAAAAGGTCTTTTCCCCTATCCCCTTGACCTTCATGATGTCTTCAACCCTCTTGAACCTCCCCAGCCTCTTTCGGGTCTCCACTATCCTCCTGGCCTTCTTCGGCCCTATCCCCGGAAGTTTCACCAGTTGAGAAACCGAAGCGGAATTGATATTAACCACCAGGGTTGCAGAGGGCCTGGCCTTGGCCTTGGTCTTGGCAGCCATCAAAGGAAAAGCCCCCATAACCAGAACTACCATGGCAAGGATCGCCACAAATTTTCTCATCCTGCACCTCCTTTTTTTTCTGCCTTTTAAAAGAAAATTCCCTTCCATTTTTTGCCCGCTCCACCAAAGCCCGGAGTTCTCGTCCTGTAAACTTCCTTTTACAGGGGTGGGCGTGTGATGTAAACTTTTTTTGACATGAAGGTCTTCAACAACCTACCCCTCAAAAATTTTTCCAGGTTCAGAATAGGTGGCCCGGCCCGGCAGATAATCCTGGCAGAGAACAGGGACGAACTCCTTTCCGTGGTGGAACCCCCGGATCTGGTATTCGGAGAAGGGACCAATGTTCTCTTTCCTGACGAGGGCCTGGATAAAAGAGTAATTTTCTTTCGGGGAGGGAGTTTTCACCTGGACGGGAGGTGGGTGGTGGCCGAGGCCGGGGTTAACCTCCAGGAGGTAGTGGAGAAAAGCCTGGACCACGGTCTGGCCGGCCTGGAAAATCTGGCGGGAATACCCGGCACTCTGGGGGGAGCCATTTACGGAAACGCAGGGGCCTTCGGCTCTCAGATAGGGGACCTGGTAAGGGAAGTGGAAGTATGGAAGGAGGGGGAGATAGTGAGGTTGAAAAACCCGTGGTTCGGTTACAGGGACTCCGTCTTCAAAAGGGAAGGGGGCGTGATATTAAGGGCCTGGCTTAAACTGCGGAAGGGAACGGGCCGGGAAAGGGAGGTGGCCCGGGAAAGGCTCAAACTCCGGGAAATAAAGCACCCCTCACCGGAGGTTCCGTGCGCTGGGAGTTTTTTCAAAAACATCCTCCTTCCCGACGGCGAGAAAATTCCGGCGGGAAAACTCCTGGAAGAGGTGGGGGCCAAGGGTATGAAAATAGGGGGAGCCGGGGTTTTTCCGGGACACGCCAATTTTATAATTAACTTGGGAAACGCCAGGGCCGAGGATGTCCTTCGCCTGGCAAGTATACTGAAGAGAAGGGTAAGAGAAAGGTTCGGGATAGAACTGGAGGAGGAGGTGATAATTGTCAGAAGTACTTAGAATTTCCACCTTTAACCCCCCGGGAGTCGTCTACGGCTTCGGAACCCGACACCTGGATTGGGAAAGGCTTAGGTCCCTATACCCCGACCACACCATAGCCCAACTTCGCCAGGTCCACTCCACCCGGGTCCTGGAAACCGAGGGGGAGGGAGACGGGATCTTCACCACGAAGAGGGGAAAACTCCTGGTAATAAAGACAGCGGATTGCCTTCCTATCCTCCTGGCGGATAAGGAAGGGAAGGTAGCGGCAGCCCTCCACGCCGGCTGGAGGGGACTCTGTGGGGGTATAATCCCCCAGGGACTGAGGGCCTTGAGAGAAAAAGGATTTCCACCGGAGAAACTCCTGGTTGCCCTGGGACCTTCCATCGGGCCCTGTTGTTATCGGGTGGGAGAAGAAGTGCGGGAGTGCTTCAAAAACAGCGGACTTCCCTACAGATTCCACGGGGAAAACCTGGACCTCCCCACCACCGCCCGTCTTCACCTCCTGGGATTGGGGGTGGCAGAAGTTCACACCCTTCCCCTGTGCACTCATTGCCATCCGGATCTGTTTTTCTCCTTCAGAAGGGGAGATAAAAAATCCAGGATGCTTTCCTTCATCGGCCTTGTTGATATAAAATAATCCCATGAAGCAGAGGGAAAAATACGACCATGCCCTCCTGGAAAGGAAGATTAAAAGGGAGGAACTGGAGGAAAGGCTCCGGCACATTTTTTATCCCAAGGAGAAAAGGGAGGTGTTCGTGGTCATAAGGTTCAGGGAGGAGAACTCCGAGGATTTCCGAAGGGCCCTGTCCTGGGCAAGGGCCTGGGAGAAATACTGGACAGAGGGCGAGGGGAAATGGAGATGGCATTACCTCAGATTTGAAAAGCCCCAGGTAAAGGAATTAAAGGATTTTTTTGACATAGTACAAAATGTGGAGGAAATGGAGGTGTTAATTGAAGGCAAAAGGATACCCTTTGGAAGGGACCTGTGGCTCCCTCTCCTCTGGTTTTATCTCTACTGAGGGTGTGATATGAAGGGCGGAAAAAGAGAGGATCTTCCCCGGGATCTCAAGCGGCTTCTTCCCATATTGGAGACCCGGTTTGAGGAACTTTACAGGAAATTTGAAAACTTTTTCCTGGGCCTGGAGAAAAGGCCGCCTCTGAGGGAAAGGGACGAATTGAAAAGGATTCTGTTAAAACTGGTGGACATAAAGGGTTATCAATACAATCTTATTTACAGGGCCAAACAACTGGTCCTGAAATTCAACACCTACAACGCCATGTGGGAGAGGATGCTGAGAAGGCTTGAAGAGGGAGAACCCCTGGAAAGGGTGAGAAGCACGGGTAGAACCTCCCCCGGGAAAGGGGAAAAGAAAAGCGAAAAACCTTCAGGTAAAGAGTGGGTGGAAGTATCCTCCCCCGGGGAACTGGAAAGGAGTTTGGACGAACTTTACGACTGGCTCAAAAGGGAAAGCGAAAAGAGGGGTTTAAAGGTCCTGGACAGGGAAAGTTTCAAAAAGAAACTAAAACCCCAACTGGAAAACAAGGTGAGTTCTTCAAAATTGAAAATGAGGATTGACATCTCTTCGGGAAAGCCAAAGGTAAAGGTCAAGAAGGAAAAATGAAGTGTTCCCTCTGCGGAAAAGAAAATCCTCCGGACCGCTTCACCTGTAAGCACTGCGGATTCCCCCTGAGGAATATTGAAAACATTCCCCCCGGGGAAAAGATAAAGGGTAGATTTGAGGTCATCCAGTTCCTTGAAAAGGGGGGTATGGGGGTGGTTTACAAGGTGAAGGACATAAAATTGAACAGGGTGGTGGCCCTGAAAATTCTCCCCCTGGAACTAAAGGCCGACGAAAAGGCCAGGAAAAGATTCCTCAGGGAAGCCCAAGCCGCCGCACAACTGGAACATCCCAATATTTGTACGATTTACGAAATTTATGAAAGCGACGACATAGACTTCATCGTGATGCAATACATTGAGGGGAAGGACCTTCGCAAAGTTCTGAGGGAGGAGGGCCCCTTCCCTCCCTGGAAGTTTTTGAAATACGCCAGGCAAATGGCCTCGGCCCTGGAGGCAGCCCACGGCAGGGGAATTATCCACCGGGACATAAAACCCTCCAACATAATGATAACCCCCGGAGGCCAGGTGAAAATACTTGATTTCGGCCTGGCAAAATTCACGGGAGCCGAAGATTCCCTCACCGCCGCCGATGCGGTGGTGGGCACCCTGGCCTACATGTCCCCGGAGCAGTGCCGGGGAGAGAAACTCACTCCCGCCTCGGATGTCTTCTCCATGGGCATAGTTTTCTACGAGATGCTTACGGGGAAAAATCCCTTCCGGGGCGACGACGCCGGGTCCACCTTTTACAAACTCATCCACGAAAAACCGGAACCCCCTTCCAGGCTCCACCCTCTGCCACGGGGTCTGGATTCTCTGGTAATGAAAGCCCTGGAAAAGGATCCCTCCCGCCGGTTCAAAGACGGGGGAGAACTCCTGAAGGCCCTGGAGGGAATTGATCTCCAGGAGGACAGCCTCCATCCCACGGTGGCTACCCCCAGGCCACGAACCCTCCTCCGCAAGAACTCCCTGAAACTTCTGCCCATGGTGGCCCTTTTGATAGGTCTCGTCGCCGCCCTGGCCATGATCAATTTACTGGGGCCTCCGGTTCCCATGCCCTCCTCCATTGTGGTGAGGGATTTTTCCGTGGGAGAAGGCGTCTCCCGGGATGCGGCGGATGTTCTTTCCTTCCTTTTGAGGAAAAAATTAAACCTCCTTAAAAACGCCACGGTAATAGACGAGGAGACCTTCGGGGATCTGAGGAAAAGGATGTCCCAGGAGGAGGTTTTCAAAAAATTCAAGATCATAGGCGTGGTCTCCGGGAACATAAAGAAATACGGGAAAATGATAAGCCTGGAAGCCACCCTCTCCCGGGGAGGCGAACTTTATCCCATAACGGTCTCCGGAGAGGGAGAAAAATCCCTCCTTGATTTCCAGGTGGACTCCCTGGGGGAAAAGATTTCCAACCTTCTTTCCCTGAAGTTCCGCCACAGGAAACGCCTGAAGGAAATGACAACCTCCAGTTACAAAGCCCTTCTTTCATACATAAAAGCGAAAAAAGACTGGGAAAAACTTTCTGTGACCCGGGCCAGGAACTATGTGTCCCAGGCCATCTCACTGGACAAAGATTTTTCCCTGGCCCACTTTCTCCACGCCAAAATCCTCGTTTTTCTGGACGAAATAGAGAAGGCCAAAAAGGAAGTCTCCCTGGCCCTGGGAAGGGGAAGTTCCTCCCTTCTGGACATAGACCTCTGGAAGATAAAGGCCCTGGAGGCGGAACTCAACATGAAGTTCAGGGAAAAAATAAAGTATCTGGAGAAGGTGAAGAACAGGGCGCCCTACGATAGGCATTCGTACTACGAACTGGCGGAAGCGTATTTCCACAGGGCTTCCCCCCGCCGGGCCATACCCCTCTATCAGAAGGCCCTGGAACTCAAGGAAGACTTCCTGCCGGTGTTGAATCACCTGGGCTATTGCTATCTTTACATAGGGGAACATCTCCGAGGAATCCAGTTTTTTGAAAAATACAAGATGCTCAGCGACGAGGCCAACGCCTTTGACTCCCTGGGGGACGGGTATTTTTATTCGGGAAACTATCTGGAAGCCATTACCAACAAGGAAACCGCCCTGGAAAAGGACCCCTCCCTTACATGGATATACCACAGCCTCGCACACATTTACTTCATAAAGGGGGCCACATCCCGGGCCTTCCAGTACAACTCCTTCTACCTGACCAGGGTCAGGGATAAAAAATCCCGGGCCAGGGCCTTCATCCAGAGGGCCCTTTTCCGAATGGAGGCTGGAAAACCCGGGGCCCTTCAGGACATTCAAAGGGCCCTTTCCCTCTACGATCCCGAAGAACCCCACATCCTCATCCCGGAACTTCACTGGGTGGCGCTCAGGATACTGCTGAAGGAAGGAAATATCAAGGAAGCCTGTGAGCACATGAAGTGGATGGAGAGGGTGGTAAAAAAATACTCTGTGGGCAGGGAGAACTATTTTCCCCTTTACAAATTTTACCTTCAGGCCAAGGCAGAATGCCTGCTTGCCCGGGGCGAGGAAAGGGGCCTGGCCTACTACGAGAAACTACTTAAAATCAAGGATAAACTGGGATACTGGGCCACCCCCTTTGAGAGGGCCTATTTCACAGGAGAAAAGGCCCTGAGGGAGATAAAATTGGGGAAAATCTCCAGGGCAAAGATCACCCTGAACGACGGATTTTCCTATAATCCCAACCATCCCCTGCTCATGCTGGCGAGGATTTTCATCCTTAAGGCCCAGGGGCAAAAGGATGAATTTTCCCGGCGGGTGGAGGAACTCCTGGGTTTCTACCGCTCTTATCCTCCGGCGGATCAGAGTTTCATCCGGGGCATCCTGGAGAGGATAAAAAAAGCGCCTGGGGGGATTTGAACCCCCGACCTTCGGCTCCGGAGGCCGACGCTCTATCCAACTGAGCCACAGGCGCTTCTATTTTTCCTTGGACCACAACTCCATTAATTTTACCAGAAGGTCCACGGCCTTTTCCATGTCCTGAAGGGAAATCCATTCCTGGCGGGAGTGGAAATTATGTCCGCCGGTAAAAAGGTTGGGCGTCAAAAGCCCCCGATAGGAGAGCATGGCCCCATCGGTTCCTCCCCTTATGCTGGTTCTCCTGGGCTCTATACCCACCTCCCGGGCCGCCCTTATGGCCAGGTCCACCACCCGGGGCTCCTCCTGGAGTTTATACTTCATGTTCCTGTATTGCTCCTTTATCTCAAGGGAAACTTCCGCCCGGGGATAATCCGCCCTGACCACATCAAGAATTTTGCCCAGAAGGGCCTCTATCTCCTTCAACTCTTCCACTTCAAAGGCCCGGAAGATAAAATCCACCTCTGCCTTCTCCACATTTCCCCTTATGTCCGTAGGATGAAGATACCCTTCCTTGCCCTCGGTGGTCTCCGGGGAGAGGGTAAACTTGGGAAGGCGGGCGACCACCTCCGAAGCGATCTTGATGGCGTTCACCAGTTTACCCTTGGCATATCCAGGATGAACATTTATCCCTTTGATCACCAGTTTTCCAGAATCGGCGCAGAAGGTCTCGTCCTCTATCTCCCCCAAGGCTCCTCCGTCCACGGTGTAGGCAAAATCCGCTCCGAACCTTTCCAGGTCAAACTTCACAGTGCCTCTGCCGATTTCCTCGTCCGGCGTGAAGGCTATTTTTATTTCCGGATGGGGGATCTCCGGATGAGAAAGGAGGTATTCCACGGCGGTAATTATTTCCGCAATGCCCGCCTTATCATCGGCTCCCAGAAGGGTGGTGCCGTCGGAGGTGATTATGGTCTCCCCCTTCTTTACCCGCAGGTCCGGGTTCTCGTCCACCTTGATAACCACGCCTTCGTTTAGAACTATGTCCTTCCCATCGTAATTCTCCCATACCCGGGGGTTTACATTTGCCCCGGAGACATCGGGGGAAGTGTCCATGTGGGCTATGAGTCCTATTTTGTATTTGGAAGGGGTATTGGCGGGTAAAGAGGAGTATACATAACCGTACTCGTCCATCTCCGCCTCCAGGCCCATCTTCCTAAGTTCCTCCACCAGCATTCTACCCAGTTCCTTCTGTTTCTCCGTGGAAGGAATGGTATCAGACCTTGGATCCGACTGGGTATCCACCCTTACATATTTCAAAAACCTTTCAAGGAGTCCGGGATATTTCATGTTACCTCCTTATTCAAAGGGCTTATAGGAAAGGGCCTCCTTCAGATTGTAAAAATCGCTGCCCTTGTTCACCAGCCTCACCCGGGTGAGCAGGGTTTGAGGGTCTATAAGGTCCTCAAAGGGAATGCCCTTTATATCAAAATTATCCGTTACCGAAACCATGTGGCCGAACTGTCCCCTTTTGAAAAGGATGTGCCCCCCGTATCCCAGCATGGACCCCAGAACTATGTCAAAACTTATAGGAGGGGCGGAGCGGGTCTCATACCCTATCTGCCTTCCCACCACCTTCTTTTTCTTCCCTGTTTTTTCGCTGTACCGCCGGGCAACCCGCTCTGCCAGCACCTTCCCTATCTCGGCGGCGCCGTATATAACATTGCCGTGCCGGTCCTTCTTCTGGGGACGAAGTTCCAGGGGCAATCTTTCGGCGAGACCCTCGGACACGCAGACCACACCGTAGAGTTTGTGCTCCCTCTCCCTCTGAAGTATTACCTCCACTATCCTCTCGGCCACATCGTCAACATTGAAGTCCTCGCCTTCAAAATCCTCCCCGGAAAGCATTAGGACCGCTTCCCCGGCGATCCCTGCGGCATAGGTAAGCCAGCCGCTTTTTCTTCCCATTATCTCCACTATAAAGTAGGCGTCGGTGGCCTCGGCATCGGCTCTCAGGTTTAAGAGGAGTCTCCTGTAAATGTCCACGGCGCTCCAGTAGCCGAAGGTCCAGGCTATCCCGTAGTAATCGTTGTCTATGGTCTTGGGGATGTGAATCACGGGAAAACCGAGAAGGCGGAGGTAATTGGCGGTTTTAAGGGTATCGTCTCCTCCTATGGTAAAGAGAGCCTCTATCTTCAAAAACCTGAGGGCCTCTATTATGTTCAGCAAGGGCTTCGCCTTTCTTCTATCCTTCAGGTCCCCGGGGGCCTTTATATTCCTTCCGGGATTGGCCCTGGAGGTTTTGAGGTAAATTCCACTGCTGTGTCTTATCTTTGTAACCTCTCCGCTGAGTTCCCTGTAGTGATAATCCCGAAGAAGGGACATGGGATCCCTGGGGTCAAACTTCTCCAGGTATTCAAATCCCCGGATGAAGCCGAGGACAGAAAACCCCTCGTTTAAAAAACTGAGGGTCAGGGAAGAGATCACCGAATTGGCCGCCGGAGCCGGACCCCCGGAAAACAAAATTCCTATCTTCCTCCTTTCCATGTTTATAATAATAACACAATGAAAATACACATTATAGCCGTCTCGGGCACCGCCACCGCCACCCTGGCGGCCATCCTGAGGGAAAGGGGATTTAAACTTTCGGGCTCTGATACAGGATTTTATCCCCCCATGGGGGAGTTCGTTAAAAAACTGGGACTGAGAATCCACCAGGGTTTTTCCAGGGAAAATATTGACCGTTCCCTTCCCCTGGACGGTGTGGTCGTGGGGAACTTCGTATCCTCCTCCAATCCCGAAGCGGAGAGGGTTATAGAACTGGGCCTGGACATTTTCTCAGTTCCAGAAGCCCTTTACCACTTCGCCATGAAGAAAAAAAGGAGAATCGTGGTGGCAGGGACTCACGGAAAAACCACCACCTCGGCCCTGGTCTCCACCATCCTTCACGAAGCGGGCTGGAACCCCGGCTTTTTCATAGGGGGTCTTCCCCTTAATTTCCCCTCCAGCGGCCGGCTCGGGGGGGAATGGTTCGTAGCCGAGGGGGACGAATACGAGACTTCCTTCTTTGACAAGGGTCCTAAATTCCTCCACCTCTTTCCCAATTACCTCATTCTGGGGCCCGTGGAAATGGACCATTACGACATATACGAAACCATGGACGGCATAAAAAGGGTTTTTTCACTCCTGGTAAATCTGGTGCCCTCTTCAGGTCTGATCGTTTCCCATCCTTCACGGATCAACGAGGAAATCCTTGCCCGCTCCAGGGCCAGAAGCATAATCCTCGGCAGGGAATGGGCCCTGGAAGAAATCCAGGAAAAGGGCGGAGGAATGATAATCCATGTAAAAACCCCCAAGGGCAAGGAGGAATTTTTCCACCCCACCTATTCAACTCCCCTGGCGGTTAATTTCTCCCTGGCTCTTCCCCTCCTTTGGGAGATCGGTTTGAAAATGGAGGAAATAAAACGGGGATTTTCAAGGTTTTCCGGAGTAAAACGGAGGATGGAACTTCTGGCTGAAGGGGAAGGCATAATGTTCTTCACCGACTTCGCCCATCATCCCACCTCCCTGAGGGTAAACCTTCAGGACCTGAAAAAAAGGTTTCCGGGCTGGAAGGTTATAGCGGTGGTGGAACCTGCCAGTTGGAGCATGAGGTCCGGTATCTTCCAAAAAGAACTCCCCGGGGCCCTTTCCCCGGCAGAAACGGTGATCCTTGCTCCTCCTCCCTCCCGGAAGGTGAAAAAAGGCCGGGGCCTCAACAGGGAGGAAGTGGCCCTCAAACTTCAGGGCCTGGGAAGGCTGGCCTATGCCCCCCGGAGTTGGGAGGAGGTCTTTGAACTCCTGAGACGGCTCCGGGAGGGAAAAACCGTGGTGGTCCTTTTCTCCAACGGGAATTTAGAAGGCAAGGTGGAAGGCATCAAATCTGCCCTTTCTTTATGATCCGTCGGGGAACCAGATGAAAATCTTCGGGATTTTTTATAAGGGAAACCAGGTAATCCAGCCTGGGGATTTCAGCCACGGCCTCCCGCCGTTCTCCCTTCCAGGGAGAGACGGAGGAGAGGGGATGGGGAAAGGGACTTTCAACCACATCCAGTATCAGGGGAAATAAGTCGTTCACCTGGACCAGGTCCTCCCTCTCCTCAAAGCCCCCACGGCCGGGCAATTTAACCCAGAGAGGAACCCTTATATTGGGGTCCTCCAGGGAGACCATGTGCTCCATGTGTCCCCCCTCCCCGAAGGCCTCCCCGTGGTCCGAGGTTATTATCCATAGGGTAGAATCAAATTTTTCCCTATCCTCCTTTGCAAAGGCCAAAAAATCGGCCAGAACCTTCTGGGTAAAAAGTATTTCTTCGTCGTAAAGATCCCTCAGGTGGTCCACCACCTCCCGGGGGAACCTTTCCCTGGTGTAATGCTTTCTGGGCGGCCTCTTTTCCCATTTCCCCATCGTCCCCCGGGACCATGTTCCCCGGAAGGGCCTGGGGGGCGTATATCTGTGGTGAACCTCCATTATGTTCAAAAAGAGGAAGAATTTCTCCTCCTGGGAATACACTTTTTTGGCCAACTCAAAGGCCTTTTCGGTATAGGGTTTGGAGTAACGAACCACCGAGGGACCTATTCCCAATTTATGCTTGAGGGTTCTGAAGAAAACCGAAAGGAGAAACTGCAGGGGCTCCTTCAAGGATTTTTCCTTCCATATCCACATGGGGATGGCCTTTAATCTACCGTTCTCCAGGGCCATTTCCTTGAATTTTTTAAAACTCCTCGCACGAAGGAATATCTCCCATCTGCTCATCTGAACATAATGGGAAAAACCCCGGGAAAAACCCAGTTCCTTGATTATGAGACCGTTGCAGGAAATTCCTATGGTTTTAAACCCTCCCAGGGAAAGAACCTCCGCCAGGGTGTAAAAATCCTCCCCCAGCCTTATGTCCACCTCGTTGACGCCGTGCTCCGAAGGGTAAAGGCCGGTAAAAATAGATGCGTGGGCCGGGGCTGTCCAGCAGGAGGTGGAATAAGCGTTCTTAAAAAGAACAAAACCCTCCTTTTCCAAAAGGGGACTCAACTGGGGAAGGGTGTTCCGGCTATAACCCCATTGAGGGAGGTGAAGGGCAGAGAGGGTGTCCAGAACAATAAGGACCACATTCATCGGATATCTAAGTATACTCCAAAAACCCTGAGTTTACCAGCGAAGCCTGAGGCCAACCCTGGCCTGCCGGGGCTCCTGCCGTCCCCAAACCTTCCCGAAGGCCGGAGTGTCCACCCTGACGAAGGAGACGGGCCTCTGGGAGTTTAAAAGGTTGAAAACATCGGCCCTCACCCCCAGGACAAATCGCCCCCCCAGATGAAATTCCTTTTCCATCCCGGCGTCCAGGAAGAAAACGGGCGGGGTAGTTCTGGAACCCCTTCCCTCCGGGAATGCGTAATACCCGAAGAAGGGGACCAGGGCCCTTCTTTCCCAATGAAAACCGGAGAGGTATCCCCCAGCCAGGGAAAGAACGAAACCCCTGGGCAGGAAGGCTATGGCGTTAAGTTTAACCTGATGATCCACGCTGTAGGGAAGTTTGCCGTACCATCCCTCGTCACCGAACATGGGCCCACCGAGACCGCCGAATCCCCAATCAAAAAGCCTTCTCAAGGGCTCCAGTTCCGGAAGAGGGGGAACATAGATGTGCTTTCCGAAGAGGCTAACATAATAGGTGCCCCCCTCCTCATCTCCCCAGGCACCGGTTTCCACCTGACCCGGGTTAGTCCCCCGGGCAGAGGAGTGGGAATAAGAAGCCCTCACCAGCAGGATCTTCTTCACGGAACCCTGAACCTCCAGTTCAAATCCCCTATAATCCCTCCGTTTAAACTTAAAATTCTCAAAAACGAATTTGTAGTAAGGGGGGGATGGGTCAAAATAACCTACGAGTTCCAGAAGGTTTTTGGCCCGGGTGAAAACATACCTGGCCCGGAGAATCCAATCCTTTCCCAGTTCCCTGTCAAATTCCAGGAGGAACCGGCTCAGGGAGTTGGGTTTGAGACCCGGGTTTATTTCGTAAGGCCCCCTCCTTTCTTCGTTTATAAATTCCCAATTATGGGGGTCGTGGAGATCCTCCTGGCCTGGATTTTCCGGACCCACCCACCTGTATCTTCTGAACTGGACGGGAGATTGGGGGTTAAAAAAGCCCAGATGAAGGGTAGTGGAGACATCCTTGAAAATCCCCCACCCGAATTTCACCACATTTTTTCCATCCCCAAGAAGGTCCAGGGCCAGAAATACCCTGGGGGATAGAAAATCGGATAGTCCCCAGCCCCAAATTTCCCTTCCCTGGCTGTCCAGATTGTGCTGAACAAAACTTCTCAAGCCCACCATCCCGGAGAGGCGTCCCCAGGAGAATCTATCCATGGCGTAAAGGCCGAAGCCCCACACCGAATTTGAGAAGGAAAAGGGGCCGTATTCCCAAAGAAGGGCAGGAGTTCTCTGCCCCTCCCTCCAGGAACGAAAGGAATACTTGGTGCCGCTGTCAAAACCGTTTCCCGGAAAGGGGTCTTCTTCCTTCCCGGAAAAATCCACTTGGAAATCTGACCATTGCCGGAAAAATTCAAGCCCCACACCGAACTCGTGTTGTCCTAAATTTCCTGGAGGAGGCATAAAGTTGAGCCTCAACACGAAGTTCAACCTTCCTTCCTCGTCTCTGGTTCGGCCCAGGGCGTTGTGAACGTTCTGGGCCACATCCTCTATGAAATAGAGGGCTGGACCCAGGTCCCCGTGGGCGGGCTCAAAAGAACTTTTCCTGTGGGCCCTTCCCAGGGAGGCCTCCATGTAAAACTCCGGGGAAAATACACCCTTATAGTTCAAGATGGCCAGATGGTCGCTGAAGTTCTCCTTCCGGCGGGTTTCGTATACCCCGATCCCTCCCCTCTGGGTCAAAAGTCCCCTGTTAAGAAGGGTAAGGTAAAGGGTATGGCCCCGGCTCACGGAATAACTGGCCTTCAGGAAAAGGCTGCTGGCCACCCTTTCCCTGGTTCCTCCAGGGACGAAAAGATAGTCCACGAAACCGTCCCGGGTGGTATCCTGGGTGTAAAATACATCCTCGGAAAGAAAGAACCACAGTTTATCCTTTATCAAAGGACCTCCCAGGTTAAAGTATCCGCTGTAATGGGAGAATTTATCCGGTTCAAAGGAAAGGGAAAGTTGAGGAAGTTTTTCCGCCTGCAACGCCCGGTCGGAGAAAAGGAGGCCCAGTTCCCCGTGAAATTCGTTTCCACCGCTGCGGGTGAGGATGTTAACCACTCCCCCAAAGGCAGAAGCCAGGTCCGGGCTGAAGGGATCCGCTATTATTTGGATCTCCTCTATGGCATCGTAGTTCACCACTATGCCCTGGTTGGCCAGCCTCACCCCCCGGACGGAAAGCCCGTCCACCAGCCAGTTGTTTCCCTCCTCGCCCTCTCCCCGGAAACTGGGAAGCCCCCGGCCCTTTCCCCTCCTGGTGCTGGTCCTTACGCCCACCACCCCGGGAACGAACTTGGTTACATCCACAGGATCCCTCCCGGAGGAGGGGAGAAGGTCCAGTTCCTCTGTGCCCAACTGGTAACTGGTATCCGCCGAAAACCTCTCCGAAGGCGGAGCCTCCGCCTCCACCACCACCTCCTCCTTCAGTTCCCGGGAGCGCATTTTAACCATCAGATATGTTTCCCGGCCAAGCCTCACCACCACATCCTTCAGAATTACCGGGGAATATCCTTCCAGGGAGAACTTAAGGGTGTATCGCCCCGGAGGAAGAAGGGGCAGGAGGAAGGAACCATCCCTGCGGGAGAAGGCGGTCCTCGTTCCCTGAATGGTCTTGCCCTGAACCCTGATCTCAACGCCGGGGAGGGGAAGACCCCGGGAGTCGGTAACCTTTCCCCTTATTCTCCCCGTCTCACCGGCAATGAGGAGGAGGGGCAAAAGGAGAAAAATTAAAGCCCTGGTTTTCACCCGGAATCTTAGAATTTATAGGTAAAGGTTACCGAAGGAGCCAATATGTTCATCTTGTAGACGCCGGGCATATTGTGCTGACTGGGGGCTATGTTCCTCTCCTTTCCCATGAGGTATTCAAGGCCAAGATCCAGGTTGTAAGCGTCTCCTCTGAACCCCAGGCCCAGGGTGATAACATTGAAATCAAAACTGGGAAGGAGCACATTCATAGTTTCGTCGGGGGCCGGAGAAGGGTCAATGTAGTAGCCCAGCCTCACCGCCAGATTCTCCTTTAAAAGATATTCCATGCCCAGCCTGACCTGGGTGGTGTCTTTCCAGTTCAGAACCATCTCGCCCTCGTTTTCAGGGGTGGTGGCGAAGACTAATTTCCATAGGCTGTTTTCATAATCGGTGACCAGAACATCCTCCTTGCTCCACTGGGTCCAGTGCAGGTCCGCAGAAAGAAGGAGTTTATCGGTGGGCCTGAAGGAGATTCCGAAACCTATCCACATGGGCCAGGTTATATCCCTGGTGAATCCCGAGGTGGTAGAAATTTCGGTTCCGTAAAGGGCAGAGACTACCCTCATAAACTCCATGGTGACATCCCCGGAAAGGGAAATCTTGGAGGCGCTTTTAAAGGAAAGACCCAGGCTCAGCCTGTCGGAGGGCCTGGCCATAATTCCCGCCGTTACGCTGAAGCCCCATCCGGAGGATTCTTCCGCATACTGAAAGCCACCGGCGGATGTTTTTAAACTCATCATTCCGTAGTTAGCGTTAAGGGCTAATCCCACAGAGACCGCATCGGAAAGTTTATAGGAGATTGCCGGAGAGACCGTAAGCATTCCTATTTTGCTATTCCATTCCAGTTCGTTGCCGCCGACAAAGGCTGCAAAATCCTTTCCGTCCCACTGGGTTCCCAGACCGGAGGGGGTGTAAATTGCCACCCCGGCCACCAGTCTTTCGTTGAGGGGAACATAGATTGAAAAAAGTCCCGCGAAGTAATTTTTGGAGTAGGAAGCATCCACCCCTAAGGGAGCGAACTGATAGGATCCGGAAGGTATTATATCCGTCAGGTAAACTCCCAGGGTTTTATCCTTAAAAGAGGTTATGCCGGCAGGATTCCAGAAGACGGCGCTGGGACCCTCGGCCACGGCCACATAGGCTCCTCCCATGGCCTGGGCCCTGGACCCCAGGCTATTCAGGTTTAGCCCATTGGCCAGCAGTCCTAAAGAAAGAACGAATAGAAAAATCAGTTTCTTCCCTTTCATACTCTCCTCCTTTCGGGTTTTATATATTCTAAAACGATTGAGATTCAAATGAAAAGTACAAATTGGGCTTCCTGGGCCTCGGCCAGAAAGGAGGCCACACCCCCGGTTTCTACTCCCTCTATAAGGTCCTCTTTGCCGATCTCCATCACATCCATGCTCATCTGACAGGCCACCAATTTAGCACCGGCCTGGACGGCGCTGTCCAGGAGTTCTTCCAGGGTCATAACTCCGTGCTTCTTCATCATTTTTTTGAACATCCATCGTCCCATACCTCCGAAATTCATCTTGCTGGGACCTATCCGGGATATGTCCTTCAAAAAGAAGCCCAGGAGTTTTCCGAAGAAGGTCTTTCCCGTTTTCTTCCTCTTCTTTATAGCCTGAAGTCCCCAGAAGGTAAAGAACAGAGTAACCTCCATGTCGTAGGCCAGGGCTCCGTTGGCGATTATCAACGCCGCCATCACCTTGTCCATGTCCCCGCTGAAAACCACCATGGAAAGTTTGTCTTTCATTAAGCCTCCTTTGTTTTTTCCCTGTAAACGCCGCTCAGCCATAGGGCCATGGGCCTATAAAGGGCGTGGGCGAATTTAGTGAAGGGAGCCGCCACGAGAAGGTCAAAAACCACAGCCAGGTGAAGGGCGAAGACCAGATATGTGGGCCAGGGAAGGTTAAGAAGGTGAAAAAGGTCCATTAAAAATCCGGTGAAACCCGCCAACCAAAGCAGAAGGAGAAAAATCCAATCGCTGTGATGGGAATATTTGCTGTAGTAGTCCTCCCTTGAAAGCCTTTTGACTATGTAGTATCCCGCCCCGTAAAGAAGACCCACTCCACCCAGTATCCCCAGAACCCTGGCCAGGGTTTTTGCCGCCGGCGGGAAAACCTGGAAGTCCTGGCCAAAGGCCAGTAAGGTGGCGATGAAGAGGAGGGAAAAACCCCAGAACATGCTGAGGTGGGGGATTCGTCTTCCCTTCTCCTCGCAGTCCTGGAATCTCTTCTGGAGGAAGACCTCGTTCCAAAGAACCTCCATCAGGGACTTCCCCCAGGAACCCGAGGGCTTCCTTCCCCGGGAAATATGCCTCCACATAGTATAAAGTTGAATTACCACCGCCAGGCCTATAAAACCTCCCAGGAAAAGACCGGCGTCGTGAAGAAAATCCAGGGAAACAAAGGAAAGAGGGTTAACCCGGGTAAGGTCCGGCTGGGGTTGGCGAAAGGCGAAAACACCCCACAGGGCCAGAAGGGTTAGGATTATCCAGAAGAAGACCGAACCCACCCCCCTGTAGAAGAGGTCGGCCAGTTTCCCCGGAGAATAACTCCTTATGGCATATCTCCTGAGGGCCATCATAAGCCCTCCGGGGTCCGCATCCCGGGGACATGTCTCCGAACATTCCCCGCAGTAGTAGCATAACCACAGTTCAGGGCTCTGAAGAACTTTCTCCTCCAATCCCAGAAGGCTGTACCTTATCATCCTCCGGGGGAAGGAATTTTCCCCTTCGGAAAGGGGACAGATGGCAGTACAGTTCCCGCAACTGTAGCAGGCGTTTATGTCAAAGGCTCCCAGTTTCTTTACTTTCTCTATAAAGGTAGGGTTGACCTTAAGGCTCATTTTCTGCCCTCCTTTAACCTGTATTTGTAATATCCATCCTCGGTCATTTCCTCGGTCTCCTCTATCAACCCGTATTTCCTCATGGCCATCATCCAGAACATGACTTCCTCGGTGGGACGCCCCAGGGCCGTGGCCACTTCGGGGACGGTTTTCGCCCCCTCCTTTAATATCTCCAGAATCTTCCCCCTCATGGCCATTTCTTCCCTTATGATTTCCCTTTTGTCCTTCATCTCTCACCCCCTGCCAGCAGTTCATCTATCATGGCTTTAATGGTGGCATCCTCGTACCCCTTAACATCTATGGCATCCTCCGGGCATACGGGAACGCAGGCGCCGCAACCCTTGCAAAGGGCCTCTATCACCCTGGCCACTTCCTTCTCACCGTGTTTTACCTTCTCAAAGGCGTTGTAGGGACAGGCTTCCAGGCACAGTCCACACCAAGTACACCTTTCGGCATCCACCGCCGCCACCTGGGGCTCCAGTTCCGCATAGCCCTTGAGGAGCAGGGTGGCCGACTTGGCCGCCGCCGCCAGGGAAGAAGCCACCGCCTCGTAGGAATTTTTGGGACCCTGGGCCGCTCCGGCGATAAATACTCCGTCTATAACCGTCTCCACCGGCCTCAGTTTTGGGTGAATTTCGTTGTAAAATCCGTCCATTCCAATGGGAAGTTTCAATATCTCGTTGAGGGAATCGTTGGAGCGAGGCACCATTCCCGTAACCAGCACCACCAGGTCCGTCTCTATCTCCACCTCCTGCCCTTCGGTTAGCAGGTCCTTAACCCTTACCCTTACCCGGCCGTTCTCCGCTTCCACCTCCGGGGGCGAATCCGGTGAAAACTTCAAAAATACGGAACCCAGCCTGGAAGCCTCCTCGTAGAGGAGTTCGTTTTTACCGTAGGTCCTTATGTCCCGGTAGATGTGAAACTGCCGGGCGGAGGGATTGAGTTTGTACGCCAGAAGGGAGGAATGTAGGGCCGCATTGCAACAATACCGGGAGCAATAGGTATTCCCCTGAGCCTGGCGTGAACCCACGCAGTATATGAAGGTTATGGTCCTTATGTGACCGTTGAATTTTCCATCCTCCACCATTTCTTTAAAGGCCGAAAGGGTAACCACCCGGGGATGGCCGTAGCCAAATTCTCCCTGGGAGGGTTTGTACTCTTCAAACCCCGTGGCCACGATTATGGAACCCACCTCCAGGAGTATTTCCTCTCCCTGAACCCTTATTTTCACTTCAAAATCTCCCAGGACTCCCCTTTTTTCCACCAACTCTGCCTGGGTAAAGATGGTTATGTTCTCCCGGGACTTGGCCTCCCTGATTAAACCCTCCACCAGGGCCCTACCGCTTTTCCCCGAGGGATAGATTGAGGAAAATTTCCTCAACCATCCCCCCACCTCCTTTCCCTTTTCCACCAGAAACACATGAATCCCCATGTCCGCCAGGGAAAGGGCTGCCCTTAGTCCGGAAATTCCTCCCCCCAGGATAAGGACCCTCTTTTCCGTCTCCACCCGGATGGGCTCCAGGGGTCTGGAGGCCCTGGCCCTGGCCACACCGGCCCTGACGAGGTTTATAGCCTTAACGGTGGCCCCCTCCGGGTCGTCGGTATGGGCCCAGGAATCCTGTTCCCTCAGGTTAACCTGAACATATTTATAAGGATTGAGTCCGGCCCTCTGGGCCATAGCCCGGAAGGTGAATAGATGAAGCCTGGGGGAGCAGGAGGCTATAACTATGGCGTCCAGACCCTTTTCCTTTATATCCTGGATAATCTCCTGTTGGGCTGCATCGGAGCAGGCGAACATGGTGGTTTTGGCCACCACCACCCCCTCTTCCTCTTCCACCGCCCTCCTCACCTTTTCCACATCCACATAATCGGAGATATTGCCTCCACAGTGACAAATGTAAACGCCTATTTTCCTGTTGCTCATCTCCCCCTCCTTTTGGATTCAATGTAAGCGGCCACCTCCGCGGAAGCGGCTCCAGCGGTAAGGATGGAGTCGGGGATATCCTTGGGACCGGCGGCGGTTCCTGCCACGAAAACCCCCTCCAAACTGGTCCTGGCGGGGCTCACATCTTCCTCCACTTGCTTTACCCAGTAAAATTCGTCCAGTTCCAGTTTTTCGTCCTTGAATATTCGGGTTATTTCCGGATTGGGAAGGAGTCCCACCGAAAGAACCACCAAGTCGTGTTCCGCCACCTTTTTGACCCCACCGTTTTCTATATCCTCGTAGTGGAGGAGAAGGTTGCCGTCTTCCTTTTCCTCAATCTTGGCCACCCTTCCCTTGATGAACTGTACCCCCATGTCTGAAGCCTGCTGGAAAAATTCCTCGTAGCCTTTGCCGAAGGCCCTTATGTCCATGTAATAAACGGTTATGTCCGCCAGGGGTAAAGCCCCCATGAGGAGTTGGGCCTGTTTTATGGAGTACATACAGCAAATCTGGGAACATATTGGGTTGTTGACGGTTCTATCCCTGGAACCAGTGCAGAGGACATAGGCTATGTTCTCCGGAACCTTGCCGTCGGAGGGCCTGAGTATGGTGTTGTAGGGTCTGGTAGGGGCCAGGAGCCTGTCCATCTGCATGGCGTTTATCACATTAAAGAACCTTCCGAAGCCATAGCGCGGTTTTCTCTCCGCCGGGAAGAGTTTGAATCCCTGGGAGACCACCACCGCCTCGGCCTCCACCTCAAATTCCTGGGCCTTCTGGGAAAAATCTATGGCATCCGCCGGGCAGGCCAGTATACATTGATGGCACTCGGAGCATATCCCACAATCCAGACATCGGGCAGAGGAGTAAAGAACTTCCTCCTGGGTCATGGGAAGTTCCACCTCCCTGAAGTCCTTGATCCTCTCCTCCGGAGGGAGGAGCTTCTTCTTGACGGGATTCAGCCTGGTATGGGTAAGTTGCCTGGAAAGAACCTCTTCCTTCTTCGCCGGCGGAAGTTTGTATTCAAACTCGGCCTCCTGGAGGTCTTCTCCCCGAAGGAACCTGTCTATGAAAAAGGCGGCCCTTTTTCCCTGCCCCATGGCCTCCACCATGGTGGAAGGCCCCAGGACCGCATCACCGCCGGCAAATACATAGGGAAGGGAAGTCTGAAGTGTGGTGGGATTCACCTTCACCGTGCCGTTTTTGTTAAGTTCTATCTCGTCCTGGAAGGGACTGGTGCTGGGCTTAAGGCCTATGGCAAGGACTACGAAATCCACCCTCATTCTCTCCTCCGAACCCTCCACAGGAATGGGCCTCCTCCTTCCGCTTTCGTCGGGCTCCCCAAGCCTCATGCGAATGCTTTCCACCTCTCGCAGTTGTCCATCCTCCCCTATAAACCTCACAGGATTTTTAAGGTATTGGAATTCCACCCCTTCCTCCTCGGCTTCCTCCACTTCCCAGCGGAAGGCGGGCATTTCCTTTTCGCTTCTTCTGTACTGAACGACCACCCTGGAAGCCCCCAGGCGACGGGCAACCCGGGCGGCGTCTATGGCCACATTTCCTCCTCCCACTACCAGGACAGTCTTTCCCGCCAGGTCAAAACTTTCCCCTTCGCTAACCCTCTTGAGAAAGTCTATACTGTCCACCACCCCCCTGAGGTTCTCCCCTTCTATGCCCATTTTCCGGGCCTTCCAGGTGCCCACCGCCAGAAACACCGCATGATAACCTTCCTCCCTGAGTTTTTTCAGGGATTCCACCCGGTGATTGGTCTTTATTTCCACGCCCAGGGCCGTTATGTTCTTTACATCCCTGGAGACCACATCCCTGGGAAGACGGTAGGAGGGGAGGGCATACCTCAGCATTCCTCCCGGCTCCGCCTGGGCTTCAAACACCGTCACCTCGTACCCATTTCTGGCCAGGAAGTATGCGGCGGAGAGTCCTGCGGGTCCGGACCCTACCACCGCCACCCTCTTGCCGTTTCTCTTTTCCGGAGGGCCGTATTCCGGCTCAGGATGGCGGGAGTAATAATACTCGGCAATGAACCTCTTTATCCTTCTTATGGGAAGGGGACCCTCCAGCAACCCCCGGGTGCACTCCCCTTCACAGGGAGCGTAGCAGGCCCTTCCCAGGGAACCCACCAGGGGAGCATCCTCCATAATGAGGTGGAAGGCCTCCTCAAACTTCCCGCTTCGGGCCAGGGAAATGTAACCGTGGGCCTTTATGTAGGTGGGACAGGCGAAGGAGCAGGGCGAGGTTCCCGCCCTCTCTATAACTGCTTTTTTGGGAACTGCCTGGGGAAAGGGAATGAAGGCAGCCCTTCTGGCCACCAGGCCAAAATTGAACTCGTCGGGCACTGCCACGGTGCAGGCGAACTCGCATTCCTGGCAGCCCGTACACTTGGCCGGATCTACGAACACGGCTCTCCTGAAAACCCGGGCCCTGAAGTTTCCGTTTTTCCTGCTAACCTCCTTAACCTCGGAGGATGTCATCAGGTGAATATTGGGGTGATTGGCAGTGGCCGCCATTTTGGGGGTGGATATACAACTGGCACAGTCCAGGGTGGGAAAAACCTTGCTTAGAAGTATCATCTTTCCACCGATGGAAGGCTCCCTCTCCACCAGGAGGACCTTGTAACCCATGTCCCCCAGGTTGAGGGCGGTCTCCATGCCGGCGATGCCCGCACCCACTATCAGAACATCATACTTTTTCATCCTTCACCTCCCCTTCTCTGGAGGGTCCTAATTTTTTAAGGGTGTTGTAAAAATTCTTCATGTGCTTGACGAAGGGTTCAGCGCACACGGAGCATATGGCCGCCATCTTCAGCCTGATGGGGTTATAGCCCTTCTCCTTGAAAAGTTCCTGAGCCTCTCCAGCAATCCTGGCCGTCCGCGTGGTGCAATCCTCCACATACGGACAATCGGTCCCGTCGGCGGCGATGAAAACCCCGTCAAAACCCCTTTCAATGGCGTAGAGTATCCAGGAGGGTTTTATTCCGCTGGAACATGGAACCGCTATGGTGTAAACCGTGGGAGGATAATGCATGTGCATGCTACCCGCCAGGTCTATTCCCAGATCTGAGATGTTGTTGGTGGAGAAGACGAGGATTTTGGGGCGGAATTCCTCCGCCCCTTTAACTTCTGCTTCCATTTTTACTTGGTCTTCTTTACGAAGATTCTCCAGTATCCCGGCTCCTCCACGCTGCCCAGATATTCGTACCCCATCTTCTTAGCCCACAGAGGGATGTCCCTGTTGGTGCCGGGATCCGAAGATAGAACCTCCAGGATTCCGCCCACGGGAACCTCGGCTATGGCCCTCTTGGCAGCCAGAAGGGGTCCGGGGCAAGAGGTTCCCCTGGCATCCACCACCTTATCTGCCTTGAGTTCTCTCAGTTCCTGTTCCGTCATAATTCACCTCCTTAAAGTATTACGCTGAGGTCCGCTTCCTCGGCGGAACTTATATATTCGCCTATGCCGCAGACCTCGTCCACCAGGTGGAAATCATCCTTGTCGGCCGATTTCCAGATCTTTCCCGCCGTGCCGCAGAGGTAGAACTTAACATTTCCCATCTCCTTGGCGTTCTTGTAGAACTCCAGCCAGTGGGGAACATTGGCCTTTTTCAAGCCTTCCTGGAAGGCCTCGGTGGAGAGATTCGCCTCCCCCACCGCCTTGTGCCCCTCGGCAAAGTCCTTCCTGAAGGCATAGGCACCTCCCAGCAGAAGGAAAACCGTGCATTCCATATCCTGAGCCACCGCTCCGCTCAGGATAATTCCTCCAGCGGTGAGTTTCTCAGATCCGCTGCTTACCAAGGCAAGAACAAATTTTTTGGCCATGATAACCTCCTTTATGTTTTTAATTTATTGGCCTTGTAATACAGAAACTCCAGTTCGGCGGCGATGTCCACGAATTCCAGGACCATATTCCTGGGGACTTCAAACTCCGCCAGGGCAAAACTAAGGACCCCCCTCACACCTCCCCTTTCCAAGGTATCCACCACCTCCTCAACCCCCTCCGGAGGGATGGCGATAACCCCCAGGTCCACCGGGTTTTCCTCCAGAAACCTGCGGAGGAAATGGGCCGGAAGAACTTCCACCCTCCCCACCCTCCTTCCCCACTTTTTTTCGTCGTTGTCAAAGGCCCCCAGGATGTTGAAATATGGAACCTCCTGGAGATATCTGAGAATGGCTCTGCCGAGGCTTCCCACACCCACCAAAATAAGGGCTATAGGCTTGTTTATCCCCAGGATGGATTCAATGGCATGTATGAGATCCGCCACCCGATAGCCCTTCCCCTTTATGCCGAAGCCCCCGAAATAGGAGAGGTCCTTCCTTACCAGCGATGCAGAGGTGCCACACCGCCGGGCCAACTGGGTGGAAAGCACTAACTCTTCGCCCCTTCTCAGGCCCCGCCTCAGGCATCTTAAATAAACGCTCAATCTCCTTATGGTGGCCTCAGGAATCATGGCACCAACCACCTGTTAAAGTTCTCACATTCACAAATTTATTATACAACAAAATTTCGGAATTTCAATATAGAGGAATATCTTTTGCCATAAATTTCGTATTTTAGGACTAACTAAAACCCTAATCCCACCAGCGCCCACACGAGGACCGGCTTCCTTATCTTGGGCTGAGGATCCGCCGTTCCCTTGAAATACCCCTTTTTCCCCTTTATCTCGGTGCTCATGTAGTTATCGTATTGAATGGGAAAATCAAGGAAGATTCCGAAACTAACCGGACCCTGCCTCAAAAATCCCGCGGTTCCGCTCAGCCAGAACTCCTTTAAATAGGAATTTCTCCGGGCCTCTTCTTCAAAGCGGAAACCGTCCCCCTCCTTCCTCGTCCTCCCGTAGAATTTCCTGGTGAAATAAAAGGCATGGTGGGTCCAGAGGTGGAACAAAGCGCGGAGGGAGCGACTAAGCCCTATCTCCAGATCAGCCTCCGAAAACACCACAATCCTCCAGTAGTTTCCATAACTGGGCCTTTCCCACCTTTTTTCCCAGCCGTAATAGGCCCAGCCCCCTCCGTACACCTCCCTGCCCCCCCAGATCTCCGCCCGCTTAAAATAACCCCGGGTAAGGCTTAGGGAAGTGCCCACCCGGAGGAATCCGTTCCTGGGAAGGGTGAAGTGTATAAACGGAAGGACCTCTGCCTCGTAGTCGTTTTCGCTGTATCCGTCCAGAAGAACCTCCCCGGACCACTTGTCGTGATTCCTCACAAAGGAAGTTTCCAGAAAGGTGACCACATAGAGAATAGCCCCGGGGGAAATTTCTCCCATTTTCCATACCCCGTAACTCCTCAGGGTAAGCCTTCCCAGGGTATTCCCCCACTTCTCCCTGGAGTAGGTATTGGACTGAGAGTCGTATTCAAAATAATCCTGGTCCCCGGAAACTCTCCTCACTCTGAACCCCACCCTGTTCCCCCCGAAATCCATCCCCAGGACCAGGTCCATCTGGGAGTATGAGGTGGAGGCATAGTAGTCCTGCCAGAAGGAATCTATGTTAGCGGAGACGCCGAAGATGTGGTTGCATCCGTGGGATGTGGACCATCCCCAATTGAAAATTCCCAGTTCCCTTTCCTGGCCCCCTATGGCGTATCTCAAAAAGCCCCGGGGATTTCCTTCTTGAAATTTCGTGTACTTCATCAAAAAGCCCAGGGTCCTATCGCCCACCTTTCCTGCCCCTACAAACCCCAGGGAATAGGAAGAATTGCTCTGGGAAAGTTCCGATGAAAAGGGGATGGGAAACCTCCTTTCCCCCTCCTCTCCGATGGCGGTTCCCCCGGCCTTTAAAGAAAATAGGTCCCATTTGGTAGAAACCATGGGCATTACGGTGAAGCCTCCGGCGCCAAAGGAGTAGGGCAGGAGAACCAGGCTGGGAGCCCTCCATGTGCCCTTGAATCTTGCCGTATAAATTTCCCCACCAAGTTCTTCGCTTACGCTTTCTTCGGTGGAAACATATGTGGGGCTGGGAGAGGCCGCCGGATCGTCCAGGTTGCCCATCCATCCTCTCCTCTGAAAAGAGAGAAAGAGCAGGATTTTATTTTTAAAAAGCAGGGTGTCCTGGGGAAAGGTTTGATACGAAAAATAGGGGTTGGGTCCTACGAAAAGAAGACGACACCAGAGGGGAGCGAGAAGCACCCCCAGAAAAAACAGGATTTTTCTTATCATGACTCCTCCACTTAAAATGATGGCACAGGGGGCGTGAATTTTCCATCCTGCCCTTGACTTTCCTTCAGGGAAGATTATAATTTTTAACAGTGGGCGGCTAACTCAGCGGTAGAGTGCTACCTTCACACGGTAGTGGTCAGAGGTTCGAATCCTCTGCCGCCCACCATTTTATTTTTATGAAGGTCCTCCTGGTAGAAGATAACCGAAGGTTGGCCTCTGCCCTGGGCGAATTCCTGGAGGGGGAAGGCTTCTCAGTGGTTCAGGCCCACAGCCTCTCTTCGGCAAGGAAAAAAATGCTGAGGGAGGAGTTTGACGCCATAGTTACGGACCTCAAACTGCCGGACGGCGAAGGAAGCACCCTGATTGAAGAAGCCCTGGAAACCTCCACCCCCGTCATAATGATCACCGCCTACGGGGATGTAAGACAGGCAGTGGAAGCCATGAAAAGAGGTGCCTTCCACTTCATAGAAAAACCAGTGGACCCGGATCACCTAAGGGATGTGCTGATGAGGGCGGTGGAGGGGAAAATGCTGAGGACCCGGGCAGTCCTCTTCAAAGAATCTTATCCCCCGGTGGAAATCGTGGGTAACTCCCCGGCCTTTCTTCAGGCCTTCGCCAAGGCCCAGAAGGCGGCGGAGGCGGAGGTCACCGTTCTCCTTACCGGGGAAACCGGCGTAGGAAAGGAGGTCTTCGCCAGGGCCATCCACGCCTTGAGCCCCAGGAAAAACCATCCCTTCGTGGCCATAAACTGCGCTTCCATTCCAGAAACCCTCCTGGAAAGCGAACTCTTCGGCTACGAAAGGGGGGCTTTTACCGGAGCCACCAGGACCAAGCCTGGAAGGATTGAATTGGCCCGGGGAGGAACCCTGTTTCTGGATGAAATAGGAGAAATGAGTCCTGCTCTCCAGGCGAAACTACTGAGGGTAATTGAGGAAAAGAGAATAGAGAGGTTGGGAGGGACCCGGGAAATTGAGGTGGATACCAGGTTCATAGTGGCCACCAACAGGGACCTTACCGCCCTGGTACAGGAAGGAAAATTCCGCCAGGACCTTTACTACCGCCTGTCGGTTTTCCCCATTGAAATCCCTCCCCTGAGGGAGAGAAAGGAGGACATTATTCCCCTGGCTGAACACTTCCTCCACAAACTGCGGGAGGAAGGAAAACCTCCTAAAAAAATGACGGAGGGGGCGAAGAAAAAACTCCTCTCCTATTCCTGGCCCGGAAATGTGAGGGAGTTGAAAAATGTAATAGAAAGGGCCTGCGTTCTCTCCGACGGTCCCTTCATTTCGGAGAAAGACATCGTGCTCCAGGAAAGCAATCTTCCCCTGGACCTTTCCGGAACCCTGGAGGAGGCCGTGGAAAGGGCAAAAAACTGGGCCGAGAAGGAAAAAATCCTCAGGGCCCTGCGGGCCTCCAGAGGAAACATAAAGGAAGCGGCCTCGCTCCTGGGTATATCTCCTAAAACCCTTTACGGGAAGATAAAAAAACACGGCCTGGAATGAAGGAAAGGGTGCTCAGCCTCATAGTAAAATTTCTGGGGTCAACCTCCAGGTCAAGGATAAGGGGACTGGAACCTTACCAGGAACACAAGTCCCGGGGCCAGGGAGCCGTCCTTTGTCTCTGGCACGGTAAGATGCTCTTCCCCCTGTATTTCTTCAGAAACCGGGGAATACGGCCCATCATAAGCAGGCATCGGGACGGAGAACTCCTGGCCAGGGTTTCACACTTCCTGGGGTATAGGCCCATTCGGGGCTCATCTTCAAGGTTCGGGGGGGCTGCCCTGACCCAGGCCATAAGGGCTCTGAAGATGGGAGAGGATGTGGTTTTTGCCGCCGACGGTCCCCGGGGCCCCCTCCACCGCCTGAAACCCGGGTGCCTCTGGGCTGCATCCCGGTCGGGAGCCCCCATTTTCCTGGGCTCCTACGCCTCCCGCCCGGCGAAGAAACTCCGCTCCTGGGACAGATTTAACCTATTCCCCCCTTTTTCCCGGGTAGTGATGGAAATAAAGGGACCCATCTTCGTACCCCCCGACGCAGACCTGGAGGAATGGAGGAAGAAAATAGAAGGGGAATTGAGGGAGATGGACCGAAGGTTAGAGGCGGAGGTAAGCGGCAAGATCCGCTAAAAACTCCGCCAACACCTCCCTTTCGGCAATGAAGGGGGGTACAATCTCCAGAACTTCTCCCGAAAGACCCGAGGGCACCGTTATCCATCCCCTCTGGAGGAGCCAGCGAAAAGCCCGGAACCCCTCCCCGGGAACGGCAAAATCAAAGGCATGGAGAACCCCCAATCCCCGATGTCTTATACCCCTCACCCGCCCTTTGACCTCCTCCCCAATCCACCCCTCTATGAGCAGGGCCCTTTCCCCGGCTTTTATCCTTTCATACTCATCCAGGGCCCTCAGGGCCACCCTGGAGAAGAAGGGATTCCCACTGAAGGTAAAGGTGTAGGAGGCTTCCCCACTGCTCTTTCCCCAGACTTCCATTATCCATGTTTTCCCCATACACGCTGAGAGGGGAAAGGCGGTGGTCATGGCCTTACCCAGGGCTATAAGGTCGGGCTCTACGCCGAAAAGGTCCTTGGCGAAGACCGCCCCGGTCTTGTAAAAACCCGTATAAATTTCGTCAAAGATCAGGGGCACCCTGTGCTTTAGAGTTAACTCCCGGAGACCCTCCAAAAGCCTCCGGGGGGCCGGCCTTATGCCTGCCCTGCCCTGAACGGGTTCTATTATAACGGCGGAAACACCTCCCCTCTTCATCTCCTCCTCCACCCCCTCCAGGCTTCCCTCCTCCAGGGGAAAAAACACCGACTCAAAGGGTAAAATAGAAGAAACCCGGGCCCGGAACCTCCGGGAATAGGTGGCGGAAAGGGCGCCCAGGGAAGTCCCGTGATAGGCCCCCTCAAAGGCCACTACCCTTTTCCCCTCCTTAAAAAGAAATGCCGTCCGCAAACAGGCCTCCACCGCATCGGCCCCATCGCTGAGAAGCAACCCCTTCCAGCTCCCTCCCAAGAGTTCTGACAGCCTCTCAAGTAGGAGAATCTTCTCCCGGGATGGGAGAAGGTCCCCCATGGAATGGTAGAATCCCCGCCGGGCTTCCTCCTTCACGAAATCAGGAGAATGCCCCAACATGCAGACTCCGAAGAAGGAGGAAAGGTCCCGATAGGTATTCCCATCCACATCCCGGACATGAAGCCCCCGGGCCCCGGAGAGGACCGGGGGGAAATCTCCTTCCACGAAGGTAAAATCCCCCTCCTCCACCTCCCTCAGGATTTTTAACAGGTCAAAGGACCTCTGCCTCAACTTTATCCGCCTCTTTTTCTACTTCCTTAATTTCCCTCTTCAGACTCAGTCCGAGGAGGAAGGCGAAGAGCACGGCCACCACATTTATGGATAAAAACCTCAGGAAGTGTATCACCAGAGCCAGGGGAAGGGATGCCTCCTTGGGAATGGAAAGAAGTTTCGTGGCGAAGACTATGGCGTATTCAAAGGTGCCCAGGCTGGCAGGGGCCGCCGGCAGGAGCAACACGAGATTCAGGATGGCCACCACCAGAAAAATCTCAAGGATCCTCAGGGAAAACCCTGCTGCCAGGAAGAAATAATAGAAGGAGACGCTCTCCACGGTCCAAATAAAAAAGGAAAATGCAAGGAGGAAGAGAAAATCCCTGGGGTTTTTAAGGGAATCTATTCCCCGGCTCAGGTTCTGAATGAATCTTCCCTCCCTATGGCCAAATATCCTGAGAAACAGCAAAAGGATTACGAATACCCCTATGAGCACCCCCAGAAGAGTATAAAGGGTCTTCAGCATGCGGGTATGTATTGCGTAATAAGAACTGGCCACAATTCCCATGGTAACGATGACTATCCCGTCGTAAAGCCTTTCCACGCCCAAGCCCACTCCCCCTGAAACCAGGGGAAGGTCCACCATTCTCTTTAGCATTATGGTTCTCCAGACATCCCCCATCCTCCAGGGAAGGATGTTGTTGCCAAACTGGCCTATAAATATATTGGCCGTTGCCAGAGGGAGGGAAATCCCGGAGGATTTCTTAAGAATCAATTTCCACCTTATTCCCCTTAGAAGAAAGGAAATCACAAAAATCAGGGAACCTGCCAGGAGGTCCCAGGGATTCATCCTCTTCATGTAGGCGAAGGCTTCTTTGAGGTTAAGGTTGGAAAAGGCCAGATAGAGGGCCAGGGCAGAAATTATCAGCGAGGCGAAAAAGGTTAATTTTTTCACCTTTTTTATTATAAGGGGTAAAATTATATATGGAAAGAATAATCAAAAAGGAGGGAGTCATGCTTCCTGAATTCAGGAACGAACCGTTTACGGATTTTACCGTGGAGGAAAACCGCAGGAAAATGGAGGAGGCCCTGAAGAAGATTCGCTCAGAATTTCCCATGAAGGGCCTTCTTTACATTGACGGACAGTGGGTGGAAAGCGCCTCGGGGGAAACTTTCACCTCCATAAACCCATCCAAGAAGGATGAGATAATAGGCCACTTCCAGAAGGGAAACGAGAAGGACGGAGAGAGGGCCCTGGAAGCGGCCACCCGGGCCTTTGAAGAGTGGAAATTCTACCCTGCGGAGGAAAGGGCGGCCATCCTTCTTAAAGCCGCCAAAAGGATGCGGAAACTTAAGTACGAACTGGCGGCCCTCATGGTCTACGAGGTAGGGAAAAACTGGGCAGAAGCCGACGGAGATGTGGCGGAAGCCATAGATTACCTGGAGTTTTATCCCCGGGAGATGCTCCGCCTGGCGGGACCCCAGCCCCTGACGCCCTATCCTCCGGAATTTAACGAATACTATTACATACCCCTGGGACCGGTGGTGGTAATTCCTCCCTGGAATTTCCCCCTGGCCATCCTGGTGGGAATGACCTCCGCCGCCATAGTTACTGGAAACACGGTGGTCTTAAAGCCCGCCTCCGACTCCCCGGCCATTGCGGTCAAGTTCGTGGAAATAATGGAAGAGGTGGGGCTTCCCCCCGGAGTGCTAAACCTGGTAACAGGTCCCGGGGCAAGGCTGGGGAATTACCTGGTAACCCATCCAAAAACCAGGATGATCGCCTTCACCGGTTCCAAGGATGTGGGTCTTAAAATTAACGAACTGGCGGCCAAACTCGCCCCGGGGCAGATATGGATAAAGAGGGTGATTGCCGAAATGGGCGGTAAGGACCCCATAATAGTGGTAGACGATGCAGACCTGGAAGAAGCAGCCGCCGCCGTGGTAGCCTCTGCCTACGGCTTCCAGGGGCAGAAATGTTCCGCCGGCTCCAGGCTCATAGCCCTGGAGGGGATCTACGATGAACTTCTGGAAATGGTGGTGGAAAAGACCAAGGCCCTCTCCATAGGACCCGCCGAGGAAAATCACCCCGTGGGCCCCGTTATAAACGCCGCCGCCGAGGCGAAAATCCTCTCCTACATAGAAATCGGCAAGGGAGAAGGACGCCTGGTCCTGGGTGGGAAGAAGGCCCGGGAGGACGGATTCTACATTGAACCTACCATTTTCGCCGATGTTCCAGAGAAGGCGAGGATAGCCCAGGAAGAGATCTTCGGTCCAGTCCTTTCGGTCATAAAGGCCCGGGATTACGACGATGCCCTTCGGATAGCCAACGGCACCGTTTACGGGTTGACCGGTTCGGTCTTCACCAGGGACAGGTTGAAGATAGAGAAGGCAAAAAAACTCTTCCATGTGGGCAATCTCTACATAAACCGGAAGTGCACCGGAGCCCTGGTGGGGGTCCATCCCTTCGGCGGATTCAACATGAGTGGAACCGATTCCAAGGCCGGAGGACGGGACTACCTCCTGCTGTTCCTTCAGGGCAAAAGCATCTCGGAGAGACTGTGAGCATAGGGCCGCCCCGCCAGGAAAAAGCGGGGCGGTCTCTTAATTTTTAAAACTTATGGGCTTTTTTCGCAAAAGGGCTTAAAATATTATGGGGGATAGGAAATGATAAGGGAACCAGCCGTTGCAGGACTTTTTTATCCGGGAAACAGGCAAGAATTGATTTGGTGGTTGAAGGAGCGCCTCTCCGCGCCTCCACACAGAATATATCCCGCCGTGGGCATTATGGTTCCCCATGCGGGTTATATATACAGCGGGGATGTAGCGGCCGAGGTTTACCGGCAAATCCCCCCACCGGATGTGGCGGTCCTCATGGGACCGAACCACACCGGTCTGGGACCGGAAATTTCCCTGATGCCCCAGGGAGAATGGTTAACTCCCCTGGGAAGGGTTCCCATAGAGGAGGATCTGGCCCGGGAGATCCTGGCCGAAGCCCCCTTCGTGGAACCGGACCACCTGGCCCATCTTCGCGAGCATTCCCTGGAAGTTCAACTTCCCTTTTTGCAATTCATAAATCCTCACATAAAGATAGTCCCCATCGTGCTTTTTCCTACAACCTTTACCAAGGTGGTGTCCCTGGCCGGGGCCCTGGCCTCGGTTATAGGGAGAAGGAGTGAAAACATCCTCCTGGTGGCCAGTTCCGACATGAGCCATTATCTGCCCTCCTCCCTGGCCAGGCAAAAGGACTTCCTGGCCATAGAGAAAATCCTCGCCATGGACGCAGAAGGATTGATGCGGGTCGTTCTGGAAAACGACATCTCCATGTGCGGATACATTCCCACGGCGGTAATGATAGAGGCCTCCAAACTCCTGGGGGCGAAAAAGGCCACCCTGGTTTCCTATTCCCACTCTGGGAAGGTTACCGGCGAAGAACCCGTGGTAGGGTATGCGGGCATAATTGTTCACCGATGATAAAAGAAAACTCCCTCATAGTGGCGTATCTGGAGGGCCCAAAGGAGAGGTTCTTCGGGGTTCTTCTGGGATTTCGGGATTCCGGCCTCATCATAAGGGGTCTCAACATTGAATCCTTCAACACCTGGATCGTAGAGGTCAATCAGGGGAAAAGGGGAAGCGCCATTTCAACCTTCTTCTTTCCCTGGCGGAGGGTGGAAAAATTAATTCTGGACGAAGAGAGGGACGGGGTAGAATCCCTGGCGGATACCTTTCAGAGAAGAACAGGAAAAGATGTCCTGGACTACCTCCTCCCGTAGGGCCGTCATCTTTGACATGGACGGCACCCTTTTCATTTCTCCCTTCAATTGGGAAAGCATAAAGAAAAGGTTGGGGGTAAAAAATGGCCTGATTCTGGACCACCTCCGATCCCTGCGCCCCCGGGAGCAGAGAAGAAAATTTGAAATGCTGGAACGGATGGAGCGGGAAGTGGTGGAAAGGGGGAAACCTGCGCCGGGGGCGAAGGAAATCCTTGAAGCCCTGAAGCGACGAGGATGGAGGTTAGGGGTTTTGACCAATAATTCCCGTCCCCTCACCTCATGGATCCTTTCCCGGGTGGGATTCAATTTTGACGCCGTGGTTACCAGGGACGACGGGGTGTGGAAGCCCTATCCCCAATCCGTGGAAAAGATATTGAACCTCCTGGGAACCTCTCCCCGGGAGAGCGTTTATGTGGGAGACAACCTTCTGGACATTAAAACCGCCCTGCCCTTCCCCTTTCGCCGCATAATCATAATAAACTCCGATCCCCACCTTAGGGCAAAATTCAGGGACAGGGTGGATTTCGTGGATCAATTTGACGAAATTCTGGGACTCATCCTGGAAATAAAATGATAAACTAATTTTAGGAGGTAAAAAATGAAAAAACTTATTATCCCTTTGATGGCAGCACTCCTCTTAATCTCCTGCTCCCAGGGACCCTCTCCGGAGCAGGTTAAACAATGGGTCAAGGTGGTGGACATAAAAACCCAGTGGGTTCAGAAGGTAGGGCCGGATGTCAGGCCCTGGGAAGTGGTCTTCGTCCCCTCCATCAGGTTCCGCCTCCAGAATACCGGACCCCAACCGGTGAGGATCCTGTACTTTAACGCTGAATTTAAACTGGAAGACGAAGAAAAGGCCCTGGGCTACGATTACAGAGCCTATCCCAAAGGCGAACCCATCAAGCCCGGAGAAAAAAGCCCGGAGATCTTTCTTAGATCCCCTTACGGGTTCAGGGCTAAGAGCAGGGAAAGTTTTAAAAACAACCCCTACTGGAAGAAGGCACAGGTTAGGATCATAGTGGGAATACCGGGGGGTAAACTCGTGGACCTGGGCACCTATCCCATAGAAAATGTCCTGGAGGAACCCCTTGAAAAATCCCCTGAAAAGTGAAACCGGATTCCTTGCCGTAGCGGTAGTTTTAGGTTTTTTGCTCGCTGGAATAATCTCCCTCTGGGAGCCCTCTGCCAAAGCCATAGCATCTTCTATAGAAATAGTTGATGTCAACTCCATGTGGGTTCCCTGGCACCCCCCGGCCAGGGCCATGGTAAAGCCCTGGGAGGTATTCATAGCCCCCCGCATAGTTTTCAAGGTAAAAAACAAAGGGAGGAGAACCCTCAAGTATGTGGCCTTCAACGCGGTTTTCCTTCGCAAGAGGACGGAAATGAAACTGGGGACCGCTTACCTGCTTACCCTCCGAGATGGACTTCCCCCGGGGAAAACCTCCCCTCCCATCGTTATGACCTCCGACGGGGGATATGCTGGCACATCCCTCCAGAGGCTCAAGGACAACCCCTTCTGGGAACCCGTCATCTGCCGTCTTTATGTGGTAAAGGGTGAAAAAATAGTTTTACTGGGAACTTACGATATCTCCAACGAAATAGTGGAGGAGGAAAAAAACCGCTGAAAACTTTAGTATAATAGCATGTGTTTAAACGCTTAATTTTTCTCCTCCTCTTTGCCATGGCGGCGGGCCACCCGCTTTTAATTCAGAACAAACCCCTTCCTTCTTCTGAAATAAACTCCTGCTCTTCATCTCCCTACAGCCCTCATGGCCTGAATAAGACTCCGGGAAAAAGGAAAGGATTTCGGACTCCGACCGAAAAAGGGAAGGTTGTCGGAAGGGTTATGGGATATGTATTCGTCCTCGTCCTTTCCCTGGTCTTTCTCCTATCCGGCATTCTCAAGGCAATCTCCCCCGGGGAATTCAAGGAAACTCTCTTGAGTTACGGGATGTTTCCTCCGTGGATGATAAAGATGGCCGTTATTTTCCTTCCCTGGGCGGAAATCCTCGCCGGAGCGGGTCTTCTGATTCCCTTCCTCCGGAGGCCTGCGGCCCTGGTCCTTGCCTTAATGAACATTGTGTTTATCGGAATTTTGACGGTGGCCCTGAAGCGGGGGATACACGCCGCCTGTGGTTGCTTCGGAACCCTGAGCCGGGAAATTTCCTTCCGGGCCGTCCTCCGGGACACGGCCTTGCTGGCCATGTCCCTTTACATTTATCTTCACTTCGCCTGAATCCGGGCCATCTCCAGGGCTCCGCCTGAGAGGTGAAGAAGAACCTCCTCCGCCTCTTTAACCAGGCCCTTCTTCAACATTTCCCTTGCCCTTTCTTCCCCCTGGCGGGTAAGGCGGAAAAAGGCCGCCTCAAGCCTCTTCCACCTGTCCCCGTCCGCTCCTGGGTTGAGATATCGGAGGTCTGCATGGGTTCTAAAGGGATAATATAGGAGGTAAGGAATTTCCCTTCTGAGTTTCGGACTTATCAGGAAATGCTCCCTTAAAATCCGGGAATGGGTCTCCCTCCACGGAGGAAATAGTCTTCGGGCGGCAAAGTATATGGGAATGTATGGGGAAGCGTCGGGGCGGGCCGGAGAAAGCCAAAGCAAAATATCCCCTGGACGGGTTCCCTTGAGGGAGAGAACGAAGGAATCCTTGGTGGTGTAATAGCAGATGGACCTTATGGAAAAGAGGGAGGGTATGTCCAGACCGGGTTGAGGCCTCTGCCGAAGAACCTCAAAAAGATTCTTAGCCGCCACCTTGTATCCAAGCCTTATGTAAGGTGGAAAGGGAGGTGCTCCTGGATAATCTTTACCGGTTAGGATTTTGTAGGCGCTCCGCCACCTGCCGGTGTTGTACTCCCGGTGGTAGTTGGCCGAGAAGGTCTGGGAAAAATGGAAACGGACCTCCCCTTTTTGAAGATAGCCGTTCTTCACGGCGAAACTCAAAAATCCCCTGGAGTGCATGATGTTTTCCCTGTCCCTGAGGTCAACTTCTCCGGCGGTAAAATTATTGGGAAGAAGGGCTACGGCATCGTCGGGAACCCTCCAGGCCAGCCAGTGCTTTCCCCCGAGGATGTGCATAAGCCAGCCTTCCCGGGGATCCACAAAGGTCAGGGTCCTCCCCTCGGGATACCCGTATTTCTCTATGAGTTCACCGGCCTTTAAAACCGCCTCCCGGGCTGAGCGAGCCCTTTCCACCGCCAGTCGCCGGAGAAAATACCTGATCCCATCCCTGTCTCCGGGAACCCTGGACTGACAGGCATTGGAAACCACCGCCACCCCGTACGAATTGACGAAGAAATCGGAAAAATACTTTTGCTTCATCTCCAGCCAGAGCATCTCAGGGTTTCCCCTCCACAGTTCCTGGGCTCCGTTGAGGAGTTTGAACCTTTCCAGCCCCTTCCTGGCGGGCACCCACCAGATTTTCAGGGGAGGGTCTCCCCTTTCATCCTCGTTGTGAGCCAACAGAACACCTCCGTTCCTGGAGGCCTCCCGCCCCACCACGATGGTGAAACACGGCATGGCCAGCCGGTAAAACAAAAGAAAACTCAGGAGGAATAGAATTCCTTTTTTCATTTTTTCAACCTCCCTTCACAACTTTATCGTATTCCTTTCTCAGGGTTTCAAGGTCCAGATGGGTGTATTTCTGGGTGGTGGCCAGGGAGGAATGCCCCAGAAGTTCCTGAATAGTTCTGACATCTGCCCCCATTTTCAACAGGTGAGTGGCGAAACTGTGCCTTATTTTGTGGGGAGAGATTTTTTTGGAGATGGAGGTCTTCATTATATAATTCTCCACCAGCCGCTGGACCCATCTCTTAGAAAGCCTTTTACCGAACTTGTTCTGAAACAGGGCGGGTTCCGAGGGGTTTTTTCTTACATCAAGATAGGCGGAAAGGGCCCGGGCAGCCGGCCTTCCAAAGGGAACCAACCTCTCCTTTCCCCCTTTTCCTTTAACCTTCAAGAACCTCTCCCTCAGATTCACATCCCACACATCCAGGGCCACCAGTTCGGAAACCCTTATTCCCGTGGCGTAGAGAATCTCCAGGATGGCCCTGTCCCTCAGGGAGAAAAAATCTTCTCCCCGGGGGACTTCCAGGAGTTCCTCCACCTCCTTCCGGGAAAGAATCACCGGAAGTTTCCTTCCCTTTCTGGGGTATTTCACCAGCCTGGCCGGGTTGATTTTTATTGCCTCCGTGGCCCGCAAATACTTGTACAGGGATTTCAGGGCGGCAAGTTTTCTTTCCACGGAAGCCTTGCTGTAACCCTCCCCCTCCAGCCACAGGAGAAAATCGTAAATATCCGCCGGTTTAACCTCCAGAATGTCTTTCCCCTTCACCGAGGCCAGGAAAAACCTGAACTGGGATAAGTCCTTTTTGTAGTTTTTTACGGTATTTCCGGAGGCATGCCTTTCCCTCTCCAGAAAGAGCAAAAACTCCCTGGCCGGATCCCATATTTTCATTTAGAAACCTGATAAAGAAGTTTTCCCCTGGAATCAAAAACGCCTATGGAGGCGAATTTCTTTACCAGGCGAGGCAGAAGGGCCTCCCTGGCCCCCACCAACACCGATATGTTCCTGGTGGGATAATCGGAAAGGGAGGAATTCACTTCTTGAAGAGAGCATTCCTTTTCTTCCATTAAAAAGGCCTCCCTTTCCCTTCGGAATCCAGGCCAGGGGAGTGAATCCGTGTAGGCCTTCTTTCCCATGAACTGCCTTCTGATCCTATCAAATTCCCTTTTATCCATTTTTATTCTCAGTTTTCCGGCAATGGCCCGGTTCCCCGTGGAGACGATACCGAAAACCTCCTCGTCGGATAGCGAAGATACCTTTATCCATCCTATGCTGACATTTCTGCCTTTCTTTATGCCCCAACTAACCTTGCCGTAGGGATAAAAAACCGAACGCATAAGCCCCTGGGGCCCCATGGCCAGGGAGGCCAGAAAATACCGTATGGCGCAGAGGTCTTCCGCATCTATCACCTTGAAAAACCACATAACGAAAGGCCGTGGTGAAGGAAGGAGACCCACCTTAAGGGGAGTTCTGTCCGGAGGTTCCGTCAGGGGCGGAAGAAAGGAGGGCCTCTTTTCAAGCGTCATTCTCTTCTTTATCAGATGTTTAAGAAAACTCCCCTCCACCACTATTTTTATCCTCCGGGGATCAAAGCATTTTTCCTTAAAAGCCCTCAAATCGCTGGTGGAAATTCTGTTGAAATCCCCTGGCTCAGGAAAGGGTTTCGCATAATGGGAAAGGGGATAGAAAAGAAAAATTCCGAAGTCCTGGGGGGAAGGCCTGTAGAGCCTCAAGGCCAGAAGAGAGCGGGCTTCCACCAGACTGCGGCTTTCAAAATTCCTGTCCTTCACCAGGGACGAGGCCACTCCTATGGCCGTTTCCCAGAAGTTCTTTAATACGATCACCCGGAAGGAGGAAAAATCGGGGCCTATCTCTGCCTCTACCCTGGCCCCTGAGGAAAAAAGGGCATCCTTCCACCGGACTTCCTGGTATGTAAAAACTTCCTCCAGCAAACCCGCTTTATCCTCGTCAGCCCTTCCACAGGGCGAAACTACGGAAATGGAAAGCAAAGGATTTTTCTCGGGATAAAATTTGATAATCTGGGGGGAAAGGGTCCAGACGAGAAAGAGCATCAAGAAAAATTTCCTCATGGATTCCCCGGCAATAAAATCAGCCTTACCCGGTTAAAGGGATAGAAAACCTTTCGTACGGTTTCCCAGAAGGAGGAAGGGGAAAAATTTGAAACTCCCCCGAGAACCTCGCCCTCGGTACATCGGAAAACGAGATTGTATTTTCCAAGCACCTCTCCCCATAGGGAAGGGTCTATTTCTTGTTCGCGTATACTCCTTATCAAGGATAATTTGAGCCCGGTGAGAACCGACTTGCCCGGAGGTGAAGTTTTCAAGCGCGTAAAAATCTTCTGAAGGGAAGATTCCCAGGGGGCCAGGCTCTTCCCCTTTACCACCACGCAGAGGGAGGAGGAATAGATCAGATGATGAACCTTCACCTCAAAATCACCCCGGAGCCCCCTCTTAACCTTCTCCCCGGCCAGGGCCCTTTGAAGGTAAAGCCGCACGAGTTCCAGGAAAACCCTTCTGGTGCAGGAGGGGGATGATACCCTGTAACACAAGGCGTAAACCCTATGATTCAGCCCCCTGACCATCAGTTTCCTGTCCACCGCCCTGGTGGGAAACTCTATTTTTTCCGGAAATATAACCGGACGGGATTTTATAGGGGAAAACATTTTGAGAATCAAATTCCTCTCCTTGGGCCTCATAGCCCCTATAATGACCATCAGGGCTGTGCGGGGCTGGAAGAATTTCCGGTGAAAATTCTTAACATGTTCCAGGGGGATTTTTTGAAGTTCCTCCGGGGTTCCCAGGGGAAAGTCGGCATAGGGCGAATCCGAATAAAGGAAGGACTTGACGATCTTGTCAATTCTTGCATCCTCGTCCATCAACATCCCTCCCACTTCCTGGCCGAGCCTCTTCCTCTCCCTTGCAAAAAAATCCTCGGAAATATTTAGGGACTTCATCCTTTCGTGTTCATACCAGAGGGCCAGGGGAAACTCCCCCCGGGGAAAATAACTTTTGAAAACCACGAAGTCCCTATCTATCTTCACCTCAAGGTTTCCCCCCACCCTTTCCAGAAAAAAAATCTGCTCCCAGGGAGCGCTCCGCCGCGTTCCCGTAAGACTCATCATGGCGGTGAGATACGAAAGCCCCCTTTCTCCTTCAGGGTCAAAGGAGGAACCCGCCCTGTAGAAAACCGTGAGGAAAACCGAAGGGATGTTCCGGTTTATGAGTATTATCTTCATGCCATTGGGTAGGCGAAAGGTCTCCAGGGCAAGGAGGGAGAAACCGAACAGAAGAAGCAGAAGAAAACGCTTCATAAAGGAATTATAGGACTTTGCTTAAGAAACATAAAGGCTTTTGGAGAGGAAATAGTGAAGGGGCCCCCGGTTTATCCCAAGGTCCCTGGCAATGTCTTCTGGTCTTTCTCCGAAGAGAACCCTGATAATGGCTCCCTGGGTGAAGTTCCTGAACCCCGAATCCTCCTTCAGGTCTTTAAGGGTAAAGGACTTAACCTTAACCGGGGTTTTCAAAAGTTCCCTTACCCTGGACGAAGCCCTTTTCTCCGAAGATGCGGCTTCCTTGGGAGAGATATCCGCACCGAAGAGGAGGATTATACCTATTTCCCTCTCTCCCTTTTCCTTCCTTTCAAAACTCCATATGGACACCAGGGAATCGCTCTCCTTTTGAGAAAGGGCTCCGGTGACCGCCCTGGCTATCTCCTGGTAGAGTTTCCTCTCCCCCTCAAAAAGGGGTTCCAGGAGTTCCTTGTATAGGGGATGCTCCCGGTTCAGGGAAAAACTATGCCTCCTCCGGGACCCGTTCTTATAAATAATTTTAAGAGATTCCAATTCCTGTAAGGCTAACTGACAGGACCTTGGATTTATTTCTCCCAGCAGGCTTATCTTCCTCCCGGAGATTCCGTCTCCTGCGAAGTAAATGGTCCTTAAAACATCAATTTTTGCATGGGTAGAAAACAATAAATTTGCCAGTTTCATCTTATAAAGAATGGCGGAGAGGGTGGGATTCGAACCCACGGTCCCGCTTTGGGCGGGACAATCGCTTAGCAGGCGACCCTGTTAAACCACTCCAGCACCTCTCCCGCTGTGAGAAATAATATCATTTGAACTCAGAATAGTAAAGACCTTTTATATATTTTTCCAGTTGGTCCACGCTTATCTTTTTCTGTTCCTTGGTGGAAAGGTTTTTGAGGCTCACCTCTCCCCTTCTTATCTCCTCTCCCACGATGGCCACCAGGGGAATACCCTTATCCGCCGCGTAACCCAATTGAGCCCTCAATCCCTTTTCTCCGCAATAGACATCCACCTTAAGTCCCCCCTCCAGCAGGTTGGATGCCAGTTTCAAAGCCTCCTCCCGGGTATCCGGAAAATGGGCTATTAAAACATGGGCCGGGGGGGACAACTCAGGGGGAAACATCCCCAATTCCTCCATTACGGTTATTATCCTCTCCACTCCCAGGCTGGTTCCGGTGGCCGGAATGTCCACGCCGGCAAAACTGCCTATCAAACCGTCATACCTTCCTCCGCCGGTTATACTCCCTATCTTCGGCTCCTCCACCACGGTTTCAAATATGGGCCCGGTGTAGTAATCCAGCCCCCGGGCCAGGGTGGGATCGTAGGCGTAGAAATCCCCAGGGATTCCCATGGCCCTCAGGTACGAAAACAATTCCTCCAACTCCCTTATTCCCTCCTCCTCACCGAAAAAGGAACGGGCCTGTTTTAGGTGGGAAAACTCCATGGATTGAAGGACCAGTTCCGCCGCCCGGGAAGAAAAACCCCGGGCCAACAACTCATCCCTCACCCCCTCCCGTCCTATTCTTTCAAACTTATCCATGGCCCGGGCCAGGGAAATCTCGTCCCCCTCTCCAATCTTGCGGTGAAGGGCGGAGATAAGTTTCCTGCTGTTTATTCTTATGAGGAATTTTTTAAAGCCCAGCCTGGTTAAACCGTGGTAAATGATCAGAATTATCTGGGCATCCGCCAGAAGGGAGGAAGTTCCCACCACATCGGCATCGCACTGATAAAATTCCCGGAATCGGCCCTTCTGGGGTCTATCGGCCCTCCACACCCTTTCCATCTGGTATCTCTTGAAAGGAAATACCAGTTCCGAACGGTGCTGGGCCACGAACCGGGCCAGGGGCACCGTGAGGTCGTATCTGAGCCCTACTTCCCTCCCCTTTCTGTCCTTGAACCTGTATATGAGTTTTTCCTCCTCCCCGTATTTCCCGGAAAGCACCTCCCACAACTCTATGGCTGGGGTTTCTATTTTCTCAAAGCCGTGGGCCTCAAAGACCTCCTTGAGGACGGAAAATACATACTCCCTTCTCCTCATCTGCCCGGGTAAAAAATCCCTCATTCCCCGATATGTTCTTAAATCCTTTTTGGCCATGGGAAAAATTTTACCCCAATCTCACAACGGACTCAATTTCTCAAGGCATGGAAAGGCGGAGGTGAAAACGGTCGGAGTAGCGGAAGCCGTGCTCCACCGCCAGGAGGGCCACCTCCGGAGCCCTTGTCTTTAAGTCTTCCAGAGAGGCCGCCATGGGCATGAGATACACCCTTTCTCCGGGTATTCCCACCTTCTCCACCAGAGAAAGGACCTCCTCCACATCCTCCCTTCCCCGGATCACGAATTTAAAAATAGAAGAAAGCCCCAAAAACCTCCTGAGGTTTTCCTCCCTTATCCTTTTAGAATAGGTCTCACCGGAATTTGAAAGTTTAGGGGAAACATTGTAGCGGAGCCCTGGAATCCCCAGGGGTGGAAGGGTGCCGTTGGTTTCCACTTCAACCCAGAGGAAACGGTGGATTACCTCCGAAAGCAGAAGTTCAAGCCCCTGGGCCTGAAGAAGCGGCTCCCCCCCGGTGATCACCAGGTTCCTTCTTCTCCCCTGGGCTTCCAGTATCCTCCTTCCCAGTTCCAGGACGGAGATCCTGCTTCCCCCCTGGAGAGCCTCCTCCGTATCGCAGAAGGAACACCTCAAATTACATCCTGCGAGACGGAGAAATACCGAAGGCATCCCTGCCAAGGGACCCTCTCCCTGGATTGAAACAAAAAGGGAGTTCACTAAAAGTTCAGGGGATCTCAAATTTTATGTGGGGCAACTTATCCTTGCGGAGAGCGCAGAAGGCACTCTGATTTTCCGTCTCAAATACCTCCACCTCCGCCATCTCCAGTGAAAGTTCCTCTATCACCCTTTGGGCTATCAACAGAGCCAGGTTCTCCGCCGTGGGGTTTCTATCCAGCAGAAAAACCCTCTGTCCCCCTTCTTTGAGAACCTTCGCCAGAGGATCTTCCTTGGAAAGTATCACGCAGTGGTCCAGTTGGTCTATTATGGCCTTAACATCGGCAAAATCCGCTACCATTCCCCGGGGATCCAGGGGGCCCTGGGCTTTGATTTTGACCCTATAGGAATGCCCGTGAAGAAACCGGCATTTCTGCCGGTGCTGCCACAACCTGTGGGCGGCGTGAAAACTTCTTTCCACCCTTATTTCCATAGTTCATATTATAAATCAAGGGAGGTATAATTTCCTCATGGAACTAAAGGAGGCGGCGAAAAAAATCGGGATAGAGCCCGTTCGTTTAAGCCAATGGATAGAGGTGTTTGAATGGCTTAGCGACGACATGGACGAAAAACAGGTGGAGATAGCCCAAAGGATAAAGGAATTGGAGGAAAGGGGATTTACCCTGGCCGGGATACGGCGCAGGCTTTTTGAGGAGTTCGGCCCCCCCATGCCCCGGAGATTCCTGAGAAGGCTCAGGGGAAAACTGGCGGAGATATTGACTTTCCTGGAAGGCGATGATAAGATAACTTAAGGTTCGGGACGTGGCGCAGCCTGGAAGCGCACACGCTTGGGGTGCGTGGGGTCGGCGGTTCAAATCCGCTCGTCCCGACCATTTTTTTATTTTATGAGGATTCTTCTTACCAACGACGACGGTTACCTATCCGCCGGAATTTCCCTTCTGCGCTCGGCCCTGAGGGAGAAGGGACACAGGGTTCTGGTGGTAGCCCCCGACAAGGAGCGCTCCGCCGTAAGCAAGGCCCTCACCCTCCACAGACCCCTGAGGATGAGAAAAATAGGGGAAGATTTTTACATAACCGATGGAACCCCCAACGATTGCATTTACCTGGCCCTGGGGGTTTTGGAGGAGGGTTATCCCGATCTGGTGGTCTCTGGCATAAACCTTGGAGCCAATCTGGGAGACGATGTAATATACTCCGGCACCGTGGGGGCAGCCATCCTGGCCACCCATTTCAGGATCCCATCCATCGCCTTTTCCTTTGCTGGAAAGGAGGTGGAAAGTTTGTCCCCCGTGGCGGAAAAGGCGGCGGAACTGGTGGACCTCCTGAGCCGGAAACCGCTCCCTGATGTGACCCTTAACATAAATTTTCCCTCCCCTCCCTGGAAGGGAATCAGGGTTACCAAGATGGGCCGGAAAAAATACAGGCCGGAGATAATCACCCGGGAAGACCCCAGGGGGGAAAAATACTACTGGATAGGGGTGGGAAGCCCCGTGGCCACCCCGGACAGCGAAACGGATATAAAGGCCGTGGGGGAGGGCTTCATCTCCGTAACCCCCATACACTCGGACATGACCAGTTACCAGCACCTGGAGGAATTGAGGTCCATATTTCATGAAATTTCTTAAAAAACTCTACGATTGGGTCCTGGGCTGGGCCAACACCCCTTACGGAGGCCCCGCCCTTTTCTTTCTGGCCTTTTCGGAAAGCAGTTTTTTCCCGATCCCCCCGGATGTCCTCCTGATACCCCTGGGACTCTCAAGGCCCAGAAAAGCCTTCTACTACGCAGCCCTTTCCTCGGTGGGCTCGGTGCTGGGGGGAATCTTCGGGTATTTGATAGGTTTATTCCTCATGGACTCCGTGGGAATGCCCATTCTCAGGGCCTATGGACTTATGGAAAAATACAATTATGTGAGCGCCCTTTACAACCAATACAACGCCCTGGCGGTGGGGATAGCCGGCTTCACCCCCCTACCCTACAAACTCTTCACCATCGCAGCAGGGGCCTGTAAGATAAACTTCCCTGTTTTCCTCATGGCCTCGGCGGTAAGCCGAAGTGCCCGATTTTTCCTGGTCTCCACCCTGGTTTATTTCTTCGGGGAAAGGGCCCGGGCTTTTATAGACAAATACTTCAACTGGCTCGCCATAGCCTTCGCCCTTCTTCTAATTGGCGGTTTCATCGCCGTTAAAATTGCGTTAAAATAATCCTGTATCGGGGCGTGGCTCAGCCTGGTTAGAGCGCCTGCTTCGGGAGCAGGAGGTCGGTGGTTCGAATCCACTCGCCCCGATTTTTCCTCCATGATAGCCAGAAGGTATCTCATCTCAGGCCGGGTTCAGGGCGTAGGCTTCAGGTACTTCGTCAAAAAAAGGGCCGATTTATACGGAATCTCAGGTTGGGTGAGGAATCTTCCCGACGGGAGGGTGGAGGTTTTCGCCCAGGGGGAAGAGGCGGCTCTGGAGGAACTGGAGAAGGACCTGTGGAGGGGTCCCTCCCTGGCCAGGGTAGAGAAGGTGGAGAAATTTGAAGTTCAACCGGAAAGGGGACTCAACTGGTTTGAAATAAGACTTTATTAGGAGGGAAAATGAAAAGAGAAGAGGCCCTGGATTTTTTAAAGAAGAACCTGAAACATAAAAACCTGATAAAACACTCCTTGGCAGTGGAGGCCTGCATGAGGGCCCTGGCTCAGCACATGGGAGAGGATCCTGAAAGATGGGGCCTGGCCGGTTTGCTTCACGACATAGATTACGAAAAGACCATGGACAGACCTGATCAACACGGACTTATGGCCATGGAACTACTCAAGGGGAAAATAGAAGACCAGGAAATCCTCCACGCCATAAGGGCCCATGCCTACAAGGAGGAGCCGAAGACGAAAATGGCCTGGGCCCTTTATTCCTCCGATCCCCTCACGGGGCTTATCGTGGCCGCCGCCCTGATGCATCCCACCAGAACCCTGGAAGGCGTGGACTTAAGGTTTCTCAAAAAAAGATTTAAGGAAAAAAGATTCGCCGCCGGAGCCGACAGGGAGCAGATAAAAAAATGCGAAAACCTGGGCCTGGATCTTGACGGATTCATGGAGATATGCCTCAACGCCATGAAGAAGATCAGCGACCAGTTGGGACTTTGACCTTTTCTAAGAGTGAACTCAGGGAAGAATCGCACTGTATGGGTGAGTTTCTCACCAGGAGAAGGCTTTTCCCCTGAAGGGGAAACTCCACCAGAACCAGGTTCCCCGACCTTTTGACCCGCACCATAATCCCTGCCAGAAAACCCATTCCCTCTCCGTCCCGTCCTGCCGTTCTGGAAAAGGCAAGGGCCGTAAGAAAATAACGGGAAAGAACCCCGTATTGCTGGTAAAGGTTATAGGGATAAGGACAGGGCCTTCCCCTTTCATCCTGGCTTAAAAAAACTCCCCGGGACAGGGGAAGGGCTAATCTTTCAAACCTTTCCCCGGGAATAAGAAGTCGCCACAAGCCCCATTTTCCCAGAAGGGCCCTCCTTTCCGCCCTTATTCCCTCCACCTCCAGGTAGCGGAAAAAGAACCGACTCCCCTGATAAAGGTCGTACATGTAATCCATTTGTCGCTCCTCCCCCAGGCAAACATATCTTATCAGGGACACATGAAGGGAAAGGGCGGCAAGGGAGAAAAACTCAAAGGGAAGGGGGTTTAAAAGTTCGCAGGGAAAGGCCCCTGAGGACTGCCTCGGGGAATACACGGGCCACCTGCGGGAAAATCCTTCCATAAAAAGGGAAAGGGTCCCGGGCAAACCGCTATCCCCCATCCCTTCAAGGGCCTTGTACCTGGAGGCAATCAGTCTTCTCGCAAGGAGGCGGACGAAATTTTCCCGGGAAAAGCCTTCCAGTTTCTTTAGCCTGGAAGGATTCCTACCCTTACCTTCCTCAACATATTTCCTCAGGTAGAAAAGAAATTCTCCCGTGGGACAAAGAACCCGGGAGGGAGGCGGTGCTTCGGAATAAACCTCTGAAGGCTTCTTTCCTGCATATTTCTTCCTCAGGGCGAGAATGTAAAACCGGGAGGGCTCGGATATTTTTCTTCCAAGATTGACGCGCAGGGCAAGATGTCGGGAAACGAGGAAACCGTAACCCAGGACCCCCACACCGAGGAGCACAACGAGAAACCACTTCAGCAGAACCACCCCCTTTCTTTTCAGGTAAAGCCAGAAAACCACCAGAGGATTAAAGGGCGGAAGATTCACAGAAACTCCCGGACGATCTCCTCCACTTCCTTCCTTATTCTCTCCAGGGCCTCGGGGGAGGAAGCCTCAAACCTCATCACCAACACCGGCTGGGTGTTGGAAGCGCGGACCAGGGCCCAGCCATCGGGATATTCTATCCTTACCCCGTCTATGTCCACCACCGGATAGTCAGGATGAAGGGTCCTGAGTTTTTCTTTCACCTTTTCCACCACTTCAAACTTCTTATCCTCCGTGGTCTCCACCCTGATTTCCGGTGTGGAAAAGGCCTTGGGCAGGGAATCCACCAGTTCGGAAAGGGGGGTATCCAGCCCGGAAAGGTATTCCACCAGACGGGCCGAAGCGTAAATGGCATCGTCAAAGCCGTAGTATCTATCGTTGTAGAAGATGTGACCGCTCATCTCACCGGCCAGAAGCGCCCCCTCCTCCCTCATTTTTTTCTTTATGAAGGAATGCCCTGTTTTCCACATTATGGGGATTCCCCCGAGTTTCTTGATTTCTTCAAATAGGAATTTGGAAGCCTTAACATCGGAAATTATCTTGGCGCCTGGATTTTTCTCCAGAACCTCCCTGATCAAAATCATCATGATCTGATCGCCGAAGAGAAGCCTGCCCCGGTCGTCCACCACCCCCAGGCGGTCGGCATCGCCGTCGTATCCTATACCCAAATCCGCCTTGAGGGCTACGGTTTTGCGGGAAAGGTCCTCCATGTTTTCAGGCACGGTGGGATCAGGATGATGATGGGGAAACCGCCCGTCCACTTCACAGTAAAGCGGGTGAACTTCATGTCCCATCCTTTCAAAGAGTTCCCGGGCCACAAAGCATCCCACCCCATTCCCACCGTCCACCACCAGTTTCATTTTTCTGGTGGGATGAATGTTGGCCAGAAGGAAATTAATGTAGGGCTGAACCACATCCCTTTCCCTCACCTTTCCCTGGCCCGACTCAAAGTCTTCCTTCTGGATCAGGCGGTAAAGGGATTTTATTTCTTCACCGAAAAGGGTTTCTTTCCCGCAAAGAACCTTGAAACCGTTGTATTGGGGTGGGTTGTGGGATCCGGTAATCATGACCCCGCCGTCCTTATCCCAGTGGAATATGGCGAAATAAGTCAGGGGAGTGGGAACCATCCCCACATCAATTATCTCCAGGCCCGTGGAAACCATCCCTTCCACCAGCCAGTCCCTTATTTGAGGAGATGAAAGGCGGCCGTCCCTTCCCACCACCACTTCCTCGCCACCCCTTCTTTTTATGTAAGTTCCTATGGCCTTGCCGATCAAAACCACGCTTTCTTTCGTAAGGTCCTCGCCGAAAATCCCCCTTATGTCGTAGTTCCGGAAAATGTATTCCTTGACTTTCTCCATTTTTAACCTCCAGTTTCAAAACTGAAGAACTTATCGCCTCCTATAATTATGTGATCCAGAAGTTCCATGTCAAGGAGGCGGGCTGCTTCCTCTATTTTGTGGGTGAGTTTTCGGTCCTCCGGCGAAGGCTCCGGATTTCCAGAGGGATGATTGTGGAAAACGATTAGCCTGGTGGCTCCCACCTCCAGCGCCCTCTTCATCAGAAACCCCACATCCACCGTGGAGGACTTTCTTCCCCCCGTATGGATAATCTCTGCCCTTATTACGAAACTGGCCTGATTGAGAAAAATGGCCCCGAAGACCTCCCTTTTTCCCAGAGAAAACCTGGATCTTATAAATTCAGCGGCCTGGCCGGGATTTTTTATCTTCAGCCTTTCGCCGGGCCTGCCTCCAAGTTTCCTAGCCAGGGTCAGGCAGGCCAGAACCTGGGCCGCCTTGGCCCTGCCCACCCCTGGAAAGGAGGCCAATTTTTCCGCAGACCAGGTGGCAAGTTCCGCAAGGCTCCCCGCCTCCCGAAGGAGGTCGTAGGCCAGGTCCAGGGCGGATTTTCCCCTCTGTCCGGTTCTCAGGGCGATGGCAAGAAGTTCGGCCTCGGAAAGGGCTTCCGGTCCCTTTTCCAGGAGTTTCTCCCGGGGACGGGACTCTTCAGGCAGGTCCTTTATTCTGTAATAACTCATACACCTTCTCCATTCCCGTGCTGGCCTTTTCCTCAAGGAAAACATCCGCTATGCGGCTATGGGGCGTTCTCCTGGGGTTAACCACAATCACCCGGGCACCGGAGTTTTTGGCTATAAACGGAAGATCGGCTGCGGGCTGAACGACCCCGGAAGTTCCCACCACCACAAAAACATCCGCCTGCCGGGCAAGTTCAAAACTCCTTCTCAGGGCCTCCGCGGGGAGGGCTTCTCCAAACCACACCACATCAGGACGGGCCAGGGAACCACATCGGGGGCAACGGGGAGGAATGGAGCGGCAAGCCCCGGGGTCCTCCCATACCTTCCCGCAGGAAGGGCATCTAAGCCTCCATATGTTCCCGTGGAGTTCTATCACCCTCCGGCTTCCTGCCCGCTGGTGAAGGCCATCCACATTCTGGGTAATTACCCATAAATCGTGCTCTTTTTCCATTTTAGCAAGAAGTTCGTGGGCCCTGTTGGGTCTGGCTCTGGCAATAATTTCCCTCCTCCAGCAATACCACCGCCAGACCTTTTCCGGATCCCTCAGGAAGGCCGCGGGGGTGGCCAATTCCTCCGGCCTGACTCCCTCCCAGAGGCCCTCCTTTCCCCGAAACACGGGAACTCCGCTTTCTTCAGATATCCCTGCCCCGGTAAGAACGACCAGTTTCATCCATTAAATTTTATCATTTAAATTGCCCAAAAGGTTTGACTTTTTTCTAATTTGTTTATATTATAAAATTGATAAATAAATTCCCCCGGGAGGTTCTTTATGGAAATTAAAAGAACCATCGCTTACGAGGGGGAACTGGACAAAAGCCTTCTCACCCGTCTTTCGGCGCTTCCTGAAGGAAACCTCATACGACGATGCATTCAATGTGGCACCTGTTCCGGAGTTTGTCCCCTATCCATTTACATGGACTCCTCCCCCAGGAAATTAATAGCCTTGATTCGGGAGGGCTTCGGTAAGGAGGTCCTTTCAAGTTTTACCATATGGCTGTGCTCCTCTTGTTATTCCTGTACCGTATCCTGCCCCCAGGAAATTCCCATAACCGAAATCATGTATGCCCTAAAGAGAATGGCCCTGGAAGAAAAAACCTATCCCCGGCGTTTTCCTGTACCCGTGCTGGCCCGGGAATTTTACAGGATGGTTTTCAAAGAGGGAAGAAATACAGAAGCCCTGCTGGTGTTAAGACTTCTCGCCAAGACCAACATCCTCAAGACCTTTTCATACCTTCCCATGGGTCTGAACTTAATGCTCACCAGACGCCTTTCCCTGAAGAAGGAGAAAATATCCCGGCCTTCCCAGTTGAGAAAGTTTCTTGAGGCCATTAAGGAGGTGGGAAAATGAATCTCGCCTATTATCCTGGTTGCTCCCTGAAGGGAACGGGAAAGGCCTACGAAAAGAGCACCCTGGCCGTCTTCAGTGCCCTGGGGCTGGAACTCCAGGAAATTCCGGACTGGAATTGCTGCGGTGCCACCGCCTACATGGCCGTGGACGCCCTGGCTTCCAAGGCCCTCAGTTTCAGAAACCTGGTATTGGCCCAGAAAATGGAGGCAAAGTGGGTGGTAGCCCCCTGCAGTGCCTGCTATCTAAACCTCTTCAAGGCCAGAAAAGAGTATCTTGATAACAAACCGACCAGGGAAAAACTCTGTCGGACCCTTAAAAAAACAGGGTGGGAATACGAATGTTCAGGTCTCCCGGAGGTCCTCCATCCCCTCCATGTTCTCACCGAACTGGTGGGGCTGGAGAAAATAAGGGAAAAAATAAGAAGGCCCCTAAAGGGGCTCAGGGTTGTGCCCTATTATGGATGCCAGTTGGTAAGACCCTACGATGGATACGACGACCCCGTCCACCCGGTAAAAATGGATCTTCTTCTTGAAGTGACCGGAGCGGAGGTAATAAGCGATTATCCTCTAAAAACGAGGTGTTGCGGGGCTTCGGTGGCGGGTGTGTTGGAAGAGCCCGGCTTAAATTTGAATGGCGCCTTGATAAAGGAAGCAAAGAGAAGAGGAGGAGAACTGATAGCCACCGTATGCCCGCTGTGCCAGTTCAACCTTGAAACATATCAGAGAAAAACGGAAAACGCCGGGAGGATGCCCATCCTCTACTTTACCCAGGTTCTGGGCTTAGCCCTGGGCCTGGAAGGAAAGGCCCTGGGGATGGAGCACCTCCTCTACAGGCCTCGCCTGGAGGTGTAGCATGGGAGAGGAAATAAGAATCGGCGTTTACATATGTTATTGTGGCTTCAACATAGCCTCCAGGGTAAGGGTGGAGGAGGTATCGGAATTTGCCAAAACCCTACCCGGGGTTGTGATATCCAGAGCCTACAAATACATGTGCTCCGACCCCGGCCAGGAACAGATAAAGCAGGATATCAAGGAGCATTCCCTTAACAGGGTGGTGGTAGCCTCGTGCTCTCCCCTGCTTCACGAATCCACCTTTAGAAAGGCTGTCCAGGAGGGCGGTTTAAATCCCTTCCTCTTCCACATGGTAAACATCAGGGAAAATGTGTCATGGGTTACAGAGGATCAAGACCTGGCCACCGAAAAGGCTAAGGCCCTGGTGGCGGCGGGGGTTTACAGGGTAATCCACCAGAAACCCCTGGAAGTCAGAAGGGCAGAGGTCAGGCCAGAAGTCCTGGTCATCGGAGGAGGGATCGCCGGAATCACCGCCTCCATTAACATAGCCAACTCCGGAAAAAAAGTCTATCTCGTGGAAAGGGAGCCCTCCATCGGAGGGATGATGGCAAAATTTGATAAAACCTTTCCTACCCTGGACTGTGCCTCCTGCATACTTACCCCGAAAATGGCCGAGGTGGCCTCCCATCCCAATGTGGAACTTCTAACCTATTCAGAGGTTAAAGAAGTGGGGGGTTACATAGGGAACTTCAAAGTGAAGGTCCTTAAAAAGGCCCGCCGGGTCATAGAAAGCAAGTGCACCGGTTGCGGCGAATGCGCCATCGTGTGTCCGGTGGAGTTTCCCAGTGATTTTGACGAATTTTTGGGGAAGCGAAAGGCCATTTACAGACCCTTTGCCCAGGCCGTCCCCAATGTGTATACCATAGAGAAACTGGGCTGTTCTCCCTGCACCTACACCTGTCCGGCGGGGATAAAGGCCCACGGCTATGTTGCCCTGGCCGGCGCACGAAAATTTGAAGAGGCCTTTGAACTTATAATGGAGGCCACACCCCTGGTGGCCACCCTGGGAAGGGCCTGCTATGCCCCGTGCGAGGAAGAATGCACCTGTAACGAACTGGAAGGAACGGTTTTAATACGGAGAGTTAAGAGATTTTTGGCGGACTTCTACTATTCAAAACATCCAGAGCCCCCCTATGGTCCACCGGAAAAAACCACTGGGAAAAAGGTGGCGGTGGTGGGTTCCGGCCCCGCAGGCCTGACCGCCGCCTACCACCTGGCCAAAAAAGGACATAAAGTTACCGTGTTTGAAGCAGAGGGCCAACCAGGAGGGATGCTGAGATTCGGCATTCCCTCCTACAGACTGCCCAAAACGGTTCTTGACAGGGACATAGCCAATGTTACGGCCCTGGGGGTAGAGATAAAGACGAACCACAGGGTTAAATCCCTGAAAGGGCTCAGGAGAAAAGGCTACGATGCGATTTTCCTGGCAGTGGGGGCCGGTGAACCCCGATGGCTCGGAGTAGAGGGAGAAGACCTGGAGGGGGTGGTAAGTTGCATAGACTTCCTTAAAAGGGTTAACTACGGCAAGAAAGTGGACCTGCGGGGAAAGACGGTAATGGTGGTGGGCGGAGGAAACGCTGCCATAGACCCCGCGCGGGTGGCCGTGAGGTTGGGAGCAGAAAAGGTAATACTTCTTTATCGCCGCTCCCGGGCGGAGATGCCCGCCTTCCCCGAAGAGGTGGAAGCCGCCGAAAAGGAAGGAGTAGAACTCCAGTTTCTATCTGTCCCCAAAAGATTTATAGGTAAAGGAGGAAAGGTCCAGAAGGCAGAATGCATAAGAATGAGGCTGGGAGAACCTGATGACTCCGGAAGAAGGAAGCCCATTCCCATCCCGGGTTCGGAATTTACCGTGGATGTGGACCTCGTGATAGTAGCCATAGGCCTTAAGCCGGACACGAATCCCTTTGCCGGAGAACTGGCCCTCAACAGAAACGGCACCGTACAGGTCCATCCGGAAACCCTACAAACCTCCCTTCCCCATGTATTCGCCGGAGGAGACGCAGTCCTCGGACCCTCCATAATAGTGGAAGCCTCGGGGCATGGAAGAAGGGCCGCCTATTACATGGACCTTTTCCTGCGGGGAGAAGACATTTCGGTTCCCAGTTTTGAAAAAAATCTGCCCATGGTGAACAAACAGGAGGTTCTCAAAAGAAGGCCCTATCCCATATCCTACAGTAAGCCCCGGAGGGAAATTTCCCTGGAGGAGAGAACGAGCACCTTCAAAGAGGTGGAACTACCCCTCACCCAGGAGGAAGTTGTGGCGGAGGCGAGGAGGTGTTTGAATTGTGCGGTCTGCTCCGACTGCCATCAGTGTGCCAAGGTCTGCCCGGCCGATGCCATTGATTACTCCCAGCGTGATGAGGAATTAGAAGTGGAAGTGGGAAGCATAATAGTAGCCACGGGGTTCAAGACCTTTGACCCGGAAAAAATTCCTCAATACGGTTACAGAAGATACCCCAATGTTTATACGGCGGTGGAAGTGGAGAGGCTGGTCAATTCTTCAGGGCCCACGGGAGGAGAGGTGATACTAAGGGACGGAAAGAAACCAAAAACCATAGGGATAGTCCACTGTGTGGGCTCCAGGGATAGGAGATTCAACCAGTACTGCTCCCGGGTCTGCTGTATGTATTCGCTAAAACTGGCCCACCTTCTCAAGGAAAGAACAGGTGCCGAAATTTACAACTTCTACATTGACATAAGGACTCCCGGGAAGGGCTACGAAGAATTTTATCAGAAACTTCTCAACGAAGGGGTTCATTTCATAAGGGGAAGGGTGGCGGAAATCACTGACTGGGCGGTGAAACCGGAAGAAGAAGGGAAACTGGTGATCAGGGTGGAAGATACCCTTGCAGGGGTCATCCGGAGAATTCCCGTGGACATGGTGGTCCTGTCGGTGGGCCTTGAGCCCCAGAGGGATGCGGAAGAGATGAGAAGGATGCTCAATCTCTCCTGCACCACCGAAGGGTTCTTTTTAGAACGCCATCCCAAGTTGGCTCCGGTTTCCACCTTCACCGACGGAGTTTTCATAGCCGGAGCCTGCCAGGGTCCCAAGGACATTCCCGACACAGTAGCCCAGGCAGGGGCTGCCGCTGCCGAAGCCATGGCCTTAGGAGACAAGGGATTCGTGGAACTGGAACCCAACACCGCCTACATAGAGGAAACCCTGTGTTCAGGATGCCACATCTGTATAGGTCTCTGCCCTTACAGCGCCATAAGTTTCCAGGAGGAAAAGGGGGTGGCGACGATAAACGAGGTCCTGTGCAAGGGCTGCGGGACATGCGTGGCAGCATGTCCCAGTGGAGCGGCGGAGCAGAGGCTCTTCGAAACCGCCCAGATCTTAAAGGAATTGGAAGGAGGTCTTGGTTATGTATGAACCCAAAATAATCGCCTTCTTTTGTAACTGGTGCACCTACACCGCGGCGGACCTGGCGGGGGTCTCCAGGATGCAATACGCCCCCAATGTAAGGATCGTAAGGGTAATGTGCTCAGGCCGGGTGGACCCGGAACTGGTGATAAAGGCCTTTGACCTGGGGGCGGATGGGGTTCTTATAGGGGGATGTCATCCGGGAGACTGCCATTATCAAAATGGGAATCACAAAACCCTCAGGCGATATCTCCTTCTAAAAAAACTCCTTCCTCAAGTGGGGATTGAACCGGAAAGGTTGAGGTTGGAATGGATATCCGCTTCCGAAGGTGAGAAAGTTCGTCGGGTCTGCAACGAATTTACGGAGGAACTTAAAAAGATGGGCCCCCTGAAAAAGGAGGTAAAAAATGCCTGATAAACCCTGGGTTGCCTTTTATTGGTGCGCTTCGTGCGGAGGATGCGAAGAAGCCGTGGTGGACATCGGGGAAAAAATACTGGAGGTGGTTCAGGCAGTTAATATAGGGTTCTGGCCGGTGGCCATGGACTTTAAAAGGGAAGATGTGGAGAAAAAACCCGAGGGCTTTTTCGTGGCTTCCTTTATTAACGGAGGGGTAAGAACCTCGGAGCAGGAAGATATGGTAAAACTCCTCAGGCGTAAGTCTAAGTTAATTTTCGCCTTCGGCTCCTGCTCCCACCTGGGAGGAATCCCGGGGCTGGCTAATCTTTACTCCCGGAATGAAATTCTGAACTATGTGTACAAGGAAAGTCCTTCCACCGATAACTCTCAAAACATATTCCCATTGACATCCTTTGAGGACAACGGTTATGCCCTTCACCTTCCGGAATTCTACGACAGAGTATATTCCCTTGATCAGGTAATCCCCGTGGATTATTACATACCGGGTTGTGCCCCTCCGCCGGATATAGTCACCGGTGCCCTGGAGGCCCTTATAGAAGGCAACCTTCCTGAAAAGGGATCTGTCCTTTCGCCCAACAAGGCCCTGTGTAGCACCTGCCCCCTCAACGAAACGAAACCCGAAAAATTGCTTATTCGTCAACTCAAAAGGCCCCACGAAGTACAGGCGGATCCGGATAAATGCTTCCTGACTCAGGGCCTTCTCTGCATGGGCCCTGCCACCAGAACCGGCTGCGGAGAAAGGTGTATAAAGGCAGGGATGCCCTGCCGGGGATGCTTCGGACCCCTGGACAATGTCCTGGACCAGGGCCTTTCCATGCTTTCCGCCCTGGCTTCTATACTGGACTTTTCCCCGGAAGAACTGAGTAAACTGGAGGAAACCCTGGAAGCCTGTCCCGACCCGGCGGGAACCCTTTACAGGTTTTCCCTGCCGGCCTCCATCGTGAAGGAAAAAAGGAGGAAATAATGGAGAGGATAAGTATAAACCCCATAACCAGGCTGGAAGGCCATGGAGAGATAGAAATATTTCTGGACGAAGCCGGGAATGTATCCCGAGCCTATCTGCAGATTCCGGAATTGAGGGGTTTTGAAAAATTCGCCCAGGGAAGGCCTGCCGAAGAGATGCCCAGAATAACTCCCAGAATCTGCGGAGTATGTCCCACGGCCCATCACATGGCTTCGGTCAAATGCTTAGATGCCCTGTTTCAGGTACAACCCCCTCCCGCTGCCAAGAAAATCAGGGAACTCTTCTACAACATGTTCATGTTTGAAGACCATCTTCTCCATTTCTATTATCTCGGAGGGCCGGATTTCATTGTAGGGCCTACTGCCCCCAAGGCCGAGAGAAACATCCTGGGGGTCATCGGAAAGGTGGGCCTTGAAATAGCAAAGGACCTTATCGCCACCAGAAGGGCCGTGAGAGAACTCATGACTGAAATAGGTGGCAAGGTAATTCACCCGGTTTTCGGGCTTCCGGGAGGTATTTCCAAATCCCCGAAAAAGGATACCCTGGAAAAACTCAAAACCGTAGCCCGGAAGGCCCTGGATTTTGCCAGGTTTACCCTGAAGGCTTTTCACGAAATAGTCCTTGCCAATCCCCGCTATCTGGAACTTATAACCAGCCAACCCTATTACTTAAAAACCAATTACATGGGTCTTGTGGACGAAAAAAACCGGGTATCTTTCTACGATGGGGAAGTAAGGATCGTGGGGGTAGACGGGAAGGAAATAGGCAGATTTTCAGGGATAGATTACCTGAATCATATAGCCGAGCATGTGGAGCCCTGGACTTACATTAAATTTCCTTACCTCAAGAAAATCGGGTGGAAAGGATTCGTGGACGGAGATGGAACCTCCATCTACAGGGTGGCTCCCCTGGCAAGACTCAATGTCTCTGATGGCATGAAAACCCCCGAAGCCCAAGAGGAATACGAAAGATTTTACGAAACCCTGGGTGAAAAACCGGTCCACCATACCCTGGCTTACCACTGGGCAAGGGTTATAGAGGTGCTTCAATCTGCCGAAAGGATGGTGGAACTCTCCTCAGACCCAGAAATAGGCTCTCCGGAGATTAGAAACCTGGATCTCAAAACCCCCCGGGAGGGTGTGGGCATAGTGGAGGCCCCCAGGGGAACCCTCATCCATCATTACAAAACCGACGAAAAGGGTATCATCCAGGAGGCAAACCTGATCGTGGCCACCGTGGCCAACGGAGCCTCCATGAACATAAACATAGACAGGGTAGCCCGGGCCACCATAAAGGAAGGAAAGGTGGACGAGGGCATTTTAAATCTGGTGGAGATGGCCTTCAGGGCCTACGATCCCTGCTTCGCCTGCGCCACCCATTCCCTTCCCGGAGGCTTTCCAATAAAGATAAAGGTCTTTGACAAAAGCGGCCAAAAGGTAAAGGAGTTGAGCAACCTTTGAAAAGGCTGATCCTTTGTCTCGGCAACGAAATAGCCGGCGACGACGGAGTGGGCATCTACATCGGGAAAAAACTGAAGGGCTGGGTGAAGGGCTGGGAGGTAAAAATCAGCACCAAGGCGGGCTTTTATCTCCTGGAAGACATGGAAGGATACGAGGAAGTCATCCTGGTGGACAGCCTGATAAGCAGGGGCGGGAGGGTGGGAGAAATAGTGGAGGGTGAATTTTCCACAGACCGTCCAGGCACTTCTCCCCACCTTCTTTCCCTTCCCCAGGCCCTGGCCCTGGGGAAACAACTTGGCCTTTCCCTTCCCCACAAAATCCGCTTTTTAGCCATCACCATCCCTCCCCCCTCCTTCGGAGAGGGTCTTTCCAAACAGGTCAGGGAAGCGGCGGAAAGGGCTCTCAAAAAACTATCTTCCCTGTAGTCTTCTTTCCCTGGCAAAAAACCTATATTATAATTGGATGTACTTGAAAAAAGGAGGGCGGGATGAAGTGGTTAAGGCTCTTGGCCGCACTGGGACTTTCCGTGGCACTGTGGGCAGGGGTGAGATATCGGATACTTCTGGTGGAGTCCGGATACCGGGACCTGGCGGCCTTTCAGGAACACCTCTACGAATTCCTTGAGGCTTCCGCCTTCAAGTTTGATGTCCTGGAGCCAGGAGAAGAACTTACCGAAAACTTGCTCTTAAAGGGAGAGGACCTGAACTATTCCACAGTAATAATCCTCCGCAGGTCCTCGGAACTCCGCTATTGGGAGAAGGAGGCCCTCAAAAAATCCTCGGAGAAGGGAATCTCCCTGATAAGTTTTCCCGATGTGGTGGAAGAATCCTCGTTTTACATGGAGGTTTTCGGGCTTAAATCCGTTGGTCCCTGGGAAACGGCGGACAACATCCGGGTGAAGGCCACAGGCGGTTTTATAACCCGGGAGGCGGAAAAGGAGAAAATTAAGGAATCCAGGATAAAAAACATAAAATTAAACGGACACTGCATGGTATATGCAGCCTCGGGGGCAGGGATTCCGGTAATTACCGGATGCAAATTCGGCAAGGCCACCAACTATTTCTTCAACCTTGACAAGGACTCCCTCCACTGGTGGTGGTCAGAATACGACAGATCCCTCAAGGATCCCAGGGTTTTGCTTCTCAGGCGAGCCATCGTAGAAAATTCAGGCTTGGGCTTCGTTTACTACGATCTCTCCCACACCGTGATCCTCCGGGTGGACGACCTGCTCATGCACAGGCACATATGGGGAGAACCCATAAAGCAGGACTGGTTTCCCCTGGTGGAACGGAGGCTTTCCAGAGACGAACTCAAGGAACTGGGGGATGTATATGAAAAATACGGGGCTCATGTAACCTTTCTGGTTGTTCCGGGCTTCGTGGATCCGGGCCCCCAGAAGGGAACCCTTCTCATCCACGGCAGACCGCCGGCGGCAAGGGCCTGCGGCATGGTTTTTGACGCCAGGGATGTGGTTTTCCAGGTTTCCTCGGGCTGGAACGCCGGGGACACCTACAATTATCCACCGGAATACCGGGGATTGCTTGACCTTATAAAACGGGGCATCGTGGACATCCAGGAGCACGGATACACCCACATAAATTGGCGGCGGGACCTGTGGTGTGCAGACTCCAACAGGGGCTACGAATTCATGAAGTGGGAAAGGGAATTCGTGGACCTGGTTAACAACCAGCCCGTTCCCCGGCAGGTTCAGGCCGAAATACTTTACAAGGGTTTCGCAAAATTAAAACAGTGGTTCGGACACGAACCCATAGCCCTGATCCCTCCGGGCCACGCCCACGACGAAACCACCCTGGAAGTCGCCCATGAGTTCGGGATCAAACTCTTCAGCGTGGGCTGGCTGGGGATATGGAAGGAATGGGGCTACGAAAAGAACAGACAGATTCCCTCCCTTTTTATCAACTACCTTAACTGGGAACCTCCGGAAAGCCTCCGCTGGCACATAGCCGCCACCCCATACCTCGTCTACGGCCACGACTGGGACCTTATCCTGGGAGGAAAGGAGTGGCTGGATGAGTTTCTGGCCCGGTGGAAGAAGGATTTAAAGGTTAAACACTTCATCTCCCTGGCCCAGTTTGCCGGTTACTATTTCTCCGAACTGGAGGGGGTTTACAACGGAAAGAATTTTTCCATACGGGTGAACATCAAAGGCACCGGGGGGCCCCACGACATACCGGAAGACCGATTCTTCTCCAACCACGAACTCACCCTTTTCATACATCCCCCCAGGGGCTTGTGGAAAAAATACCGGGTGTTTCCGGGCATGGAAAGAGTTTACTCACCCTCCACCTCGGTGAAGAAGGTCTACATCAAGGACGGAGAAATCGTGGTAAGGCTTAAACCCTTCGGGTCCTCGTCCAAGGCCCGGGCGGATGTGTTCGTGGGCAACATAAGATGGTGAGAAGGGGAAAAGAGTATTCCCTTCTTCTATTTCTTCTTCTGGTCTTTTCTGTTTTTCAACTAAGAATTCTGGACGCTGACCCCCCCTACAACCTGAGCAAGGTCTCCATGGGGGAATTCGGAGACCCTGGAAGTTACGCCCTGAACGCCAGGAACAAGGTTGTCCTGGGCCACTGGGATGCCGACCGATGGAACCTCATGTACACCAACCCCATTCCCCACCTGGTATCCTACGCGGTCTTCAAGGTATTCGGGGTTTCCTTTTTCACCCTCAATCTGGTTCCCCTGATCTTCGCCCTTCTTTCCATCTGGGTGGCCTTCCTACTCTTTCAGGAACTTCTACCTTCCCGAAAAACGGCCTTCCTCTTCACCGTGGCCCTTTCTCTTCACTACCTCTTTCTTTGTTATTCCAAAATAGCCAACCGCATAATGCCCATGGGTTTCTTCATACTGCTCTCCGTATACCTTCTGGAAAGGGCCAAAGGGAAAAAATCCGGCCTGATTTTCCTGGCGGGGATATCTCTCTTCGCCTCATTTTTGAGCAAGGGGAAAATGGCCTATCTCTTTCCCATATTTCCCCTGGCCCTTTTTCTCTACAAAAAAGACCCCCTGAAGGAAAAAATAAGGGAACTGGGATTTTTCTCACTGGGCATTTTAACGGCCTTTGTGCCCTGGTATCTTCTTCTCTACCTTCCACACAAAGAAATCTACATCCTATTTGGCTCCCGGGCCACCTGGAGAATAATGAAGATCCACAGCCTGGCCAATGGAATTAGCAATTTTATACATCAACCCCTGGTTCTCTTCTACCCCTACATGCTCCTTCTTTCCGTCCTGGCCCTGGCAGGATTTTTAGTGGCTTCAACCCTTTTCCTCAGGGGAAACCTTCCCTTCTCCGTAGCCCTCTCCCTTCTATGGCTTCCCGCCCTTTACCTTTTCCTTTCCGCCTTCAGTCTGAGACCCATCCGTTATTATTTTGAAATAATTTATCCCATGTTCGTTCTGACCGCCTTCCTGCTACAGAAAAATTCCGGAAGGCTCTCGGGTTTCTTTCCCTTCTTCGCCAAATACTTTTTGTATCTGGAATTGTTCATTCTCGTGGTCAGGGTTTCCGGGGGTTATCGCCTTCTCTTAAAACCATCCTATTTCTTCCCATTCCTTCTTCTTCCTCTCCTGCCGGCGGCGGTTCCCTTTAATCTGAAGTTCCCACGCCCCCTGGTATACGCCCTGATTGCAGGAAACCTCCTCTGGGGTTTGAAAACATACTTCCCTTATTATTCCCACCCGAAACACAGGCTCAGGGACATTTCCAGAGACCTCAAGAAGGCCTTTCCTCCCTCGGATTTCGCGGGCCTCACCGCCCCGGTCCTTTCCATGGAAAACCGCCATATCCCCCATGTATCCTGGCCCACCCACAAAATAAATTACGAAAGGGATTTTCCGTATAAAAAGCACATAAAATTCGTCGTTCTTCTCACATACAACGGGGAACTCAGTTATTACCTGAACCGCTTTCCTGATTTTATGAAGGGCCTGAAAACTGTGGCCCGGTTTTACCTGTGGAAAACGGACCTATTGCTCATGGCCCCTGGAAAGGATGGGCCTTACGCCGAGGCGGAAACCCTGAGGAGGAAGGGAGGGGAAGCCGTATACGAAGAGAAAGCCTCGGGAAACTGGACCCTCCATCTTTCGCCTGGGCTAAGAGGAAATTTCCTTGCCCTCAAAACCAGCGGAGAACACATCCTTCTGAGGACCAGGGGCGACGAAAGATGCGTTTTCGTCCGGGGGGATGGATTTCTCAAAATCCTGAAGGGGGGAAGAGAATACTCCCTTCAGAGGCTCTTAACTAAACCCCAGGGGGAAGCCGATTTTTATAAAAGGAAAAACTGCGAGTTCTGGATAGACTACATACAAGGAGGGATAAATTGAACGCCGCCTTGATTGCCGTGGCAGGGCTTCTTTGGTTCGCCCTGGCTTATTTTATCTACGGAAAATATCTGGATAAAAGGGTTATAAAACCAGATCCCCAGAGGTCTACCCCAGCCCACACGCTTTACGACGGGGTGGATTATGTTCCTGCCCATCCGGCGGTTCTCTTCGGACACCATTTTTCCTCCATAGCCGGGGCAGGTCCCATAGTAGGCCCAATTCTGGCCTACTCCCTCTTCGGATGGGGACCGGCCCTGCTGTGGGTTCTCCTGGGCACGGCCTTCATAGGTATGGTTCACGATTATTTCTCACTGATGACCTCTGTAAGAAATCGGGGAGTCAGCATAGCGGAAATTGCGGAAATGGTTATCTCCAAAACCGCCAAGTGGCTTTTCTCCGTTTTCGTGTGGTTTACCCTGGTGCTGGTGGTGGCGGTCTTCTCTGTAATAACGGCAAAAACCCTGGAGGGGAAACCCCAGATAGCCATCCCCACCCTGGGCCTGATAGGGGTGGCCATCCTCTTCGGCATAGCCGTTTACCGATTGAAGATGAAGGTTCTCCCTGCCACCTTCATATCCTGGGCCCTTATTTTCGCCCTGGTATGGCTGGGCTATAAATATCCCATAAGGGCGGGGTTTAATACCTGGTTTTACATATTCCTCATCTACGCCTTCGTGGCCTCAGGACTACCCGTGTGGTTCCTTCTCCAGCCCAGGGATTATCTCAGCATGACCATCTTGTTCGCCGGACTGTTTCTGGGCTATGCCGGCCTCTTCGCCCTCCACCCCGAAATTTCAGGGCCAACCTTCTCCTCCTTCTCCTCTCCCCAGGGCCCCCTGGTGCCCATGCTTTTCATCATCATAGCCTGCGGAGCCATATCGGGTTTCCACTCCCTGGTGGGCTCTGGAACCACCGCCAAACAACTGGACAGGGAAACCCACGGAAGGCCGGTGGGAAGCGGAGCCATGATATTTGAAGGCATCCTGGCCCTTCTGGTCCTCCTCCTCATGGCCGGCGCCCTTCACTGGGGAAAGGGAGGGGGAGGGTTTTACCTCCACACCATCCTGGAGAAGGGAGGAGGCCCCATCGTGGCCTTCGGGGCAGGATTCGGAAGGGCAGTATCTTCCCTGGGAGTTTCCCTATCCGCCGCCACCGCCTTCGGAATCCTCATGCTCAACGCCTTCGTGCTCACCTCCCTGGACACTTCGGTCAGGTTAAGCAGATTCGTTTTCCAGGAAGCCATAGTGAGGGGGAAGGGCCCTCTCTCCAACCGCTGGGTGGCTTCGCTAATAGGCATCCTCCTGGCCTGGGCCTTTGCCGCCTCCAACTCCTGGAAAGTGATATGGCCGGCCTTCGGGGGAGCAAACCAACTGGTGGCCGCCCTTTCCCTCTTCACCGTGACCGCTTATCTCGCCGGGGTTAAAAGGCCCACCACATACAGCCTCATCCCCGCCGTTTTTATGTGGCTCGTGACCGAATCTGCCCTTTCCTACCTTTTACTGTTTAAATTCCTCCCCCAGGTGGGCAGAAGCACCGGAAAAACACTTCTGGCCCTCATCACCCTTGTTCTTATAGCCCTGGGGGTCCTGGTGGGATACGAAGCCCTGGTGGCCATACGAAAAAAATGGAAAAAATAAAGAAGTGGCTCCTGGGTTTCTTCAAGGGGGCCTTCGGAGACATTCTCTTTGCAAACCTGGAAAGGGAGGCCAGGGAAACTGAGGAAGTCCTTTTAACCCTGCTACTCCTCCAGTTCTCCGGACTGGACAACCCCTTCGCCTTTTACACCATGGAGTTGCTCCCCTTTATGAGGATAACGGAAAACTCCCTGAAAAGGATTGTGGCCAAGGAGGAAAGGCTGGGCTACCTTCTTTCAAGATTTGAAGGTTGGGCATGAGATTAATCTTCGTGGCCGGAAAGGGGGGTGTGGGGAAAACCACCGTGGCGGGGACCCTATCTCACCTGCTTTCTCAAAGGGGAATGACCGCCCTCGTCTCCACGGACCTGGCCCACTCCCTTGGGGATTTCTTCTCAAGGGAGGGGGAAAGTTTTTCCGTGGATGGAATACGGGTTTTTCAGCCCGACGCCCGGGCCAGGCTCAAGGAAAGGGTGAGGGAATGGGAGGGCAATTTCTTTCAAAACATTTCTCCCACCCTCCGGGAGGATTTCATCCCCTTTTTCCGCTTTGCGGAGAGGGACCCTTCCAATCACGATCTCATAATGCTGGAGGAGGTGAAGAGAATTTTTCTGGAGGGAAGGGAAGATTTTCTGGTGGTGGACAGCGGGGCCACCGCCCAATTCCTTAAATTCCTTTACCTGGGGGAGAAACTTCACCAGTGGTATTCTCTACTTCTGAAGTGGAGGAAAAAATATCTTCGGTTAAGAAAGATGGTCCGGGGAAAGGAGGAAGACGAGATGCTGGAATTCCTCCACAACCGCCGGGAAGAAAACCGGAAGTTTAAGGTGGCCATGGGCGAAGCCTTCGTCCTTTGGGTTATGGAGCCCAACCTCTTCTCCGTCCGGGAAACCCTGCGGTTTATATCCGAGGCGAGAAGGCCTGATTTTCTGGTGACGAACAAGGCAAGAGAAAATTTTGAACTACCCCTTCCCCTGAGGGAAATTCCCGGGATTACACTCCCGCTTCTTCAAGAAGAGCCCCTTTTTAAATCCAGAGCCTGGGAAAAAATAAAGGATAAACTCCGGGAAATTTTGATATGGCTGAGATAGAATCTTAAAATTTTCTTATCCCTAAGGAGGTTATCATGAGAAAACTCGCCGCTCTCCTGCTTTTCTTAATCCCAATTTCCCTCTGGGCCATCCAGGGGAAGGTCATGAGGTTCCCGGACATAAAAAACGGGAAGATAGTCTTCTCCTACGGTGGGGACCTCTGGATCGTGGACGAAAACGGAGGAACCGCCAGGCGACTCACTGCCCATCCCGGTCTTGAAATATTCCCCCGCTTCTCCCCCGATGGCCGGTGGATCGCCTTCACCGGTCAATACGACGGGCACTTTGAGGTCTACATTATGCCCAGCCAAGGGGGAGAACCCAGAAGGTTAACCCACCTGGGAGAGATAACCACGCCGGAGAGGTTCGGGCCGGACAACCTGGTTATGGGATGGACCCCGGACGGCAAAAACATTCTTTTCCGCTCCCGCTACGGGGTCTTTGATACATGGCTGGGTAAACTCTACCTGGTTTCCACGGAAGGCACTCCTCCCAGACCCCTGCCCCTACCCTACGGCGGACTGGCCAGTTTTTCTCCTGACGGCGAAAAAATAGCCTACAACAGAATTTTCCGGGATTTCAGGACCTGGAAAAAATACAAGGGGGGAATGGCCCAGGATGTGTGGATTTACGACCTCAAAACCCTGGCCCTGCGCAGGATAACCGAATACGAAGGCTCCGACCGTTTCCCCATGTGGGCAGAAGATAAAATTTACTTCGTCTCGGACAGGAGCCACTGGAGACTCAATCTGTTTTCCTACGATCTATCCACCGGGAAGATGACCCAACTCACCGATTTTACCGATTACGACATCATGTGGCCCAGTTACGGAGATGGGAAGATAGTGTTTGAAAAGGGCGGAGGTCTTTTCGTCTACGACACCAGGACGGGAAAAACCAGGGAAGTTAAGGTTGAAATCCCCACCGACCGCCTCTGGGCACGGGCCCATTGGGTTTCCCTCAAGGACAAAGTGGAAGAATTTGACATTTCTCCTCACGGTAAAAGGCTGGTGGTGGTAGCCAGGGGGGACATCTTCACGGTGCCCGCCAGAGAAGGGGATATTCTTCCCATTACTTCCTCGTCCAACTCCAGGGAAAGATACGCCACCTGGTCTCCCGACGGCCGGTGGATCGCCTTCGTTTCCGACATGGAAGGCGAAGACGAAATCTACATCGTGAAAAAAGACGGAGGAAAACCCATAAAAATAGCCTCCGGGGAAAAGGGATTCAAGTATTCTCTGGTCTGGTCCCCGGACAGCAAGAAAATAGCCTGGGCCGATAAAAACCTTACCCTATGGTATGCGGACATAGACGAAAAGAAGCCCCACAGGGTGGACAAGGCGAAGGTATGGGAGATCCGGGAATATACCTGGTCTCCGGATAGCCAGTGGATCGCCTACGCAAAGCCCGAGGACAACCAGTTCTCCTCTATTTTTCTATATTCCCTCAAGGAAAACAAGATCTACAGGGCAACCTCCCGGATGACCGACGATAAAAGCCCGGCCTTTGATCCCCGGGGAAGGTATCTCTTTTTCATATCCTCCAGGGATTACCATCCCACCCTGGGGCATTTTGAACTCAATTACACCTACAACAACATGGATAGGATATACGCTCTGCTTCTCCGCAGCGATGTTAAAAACCCCATGGAACCCAGGGACGACGAAGAAGGGGAAGAAAAGAAGGAGAAGGAGAAGACCAAAGGAAAAGCCCCAAAGAAGTTCTCCATAGAAGTATCGGGACTTCTTAAGAGGGTGGTGGCCTTTAAAATGAAGTCTGGAAATTACTACGGCCTATCCAGCAACGGGGATAGGGTGTTTTTCCTCTCCTCCGGAAACATGGGACAGGGAGGAAGCCTCATGGCCTATTCCCTCAAGGACAGGAAGGCGGAGGTGCTGGTGGAAGGGGCCCGTTCTTATGCCCTATCTACCGACGGCAAGAAGATAGCCTACAGGTCGGGGAAAACCCTGGGCATAGTGGATGCCAACTCCAGGGGGTTGAAACCCGGCGCAGGAAGGGTCAACCTTCAGAACCTCAAAACCAGGGTAAATCCCCTTCAGGAATGGAAGGAAATTTTCATGGAGGCATGGAGGCTGGAAAGGGACTTTTTCTACCTCCCCAACATGAACGGGGTGGATTGGAAGGGCATGATAAAAAGATGGGGGGTTTTAATTCCTTACATTTCCCATCGCTTTGATCTCAACTACATCATCGGGGAGATGCAGTCGGAACTGGGAACATCCCATGCCTATGTGGGAGGAGGAGATTATCCCGAGTTCCAGAAAACCTCCACGGGATATCTGGGTGCGGACTTCGCCAAGGGGAAAAACGGGTATTACCGCATAGAAAAAATCCTGGAAGGGGCCAACTGGGAAAGCAAGTACCGCAGTCCCCTGAAGGAGCCAGGCCTGAAGGTCAAGGAGGGCGATTACCTCATAGCGATTGAAGGCCGGGAAGTAAAGTGGCCCCACAGCGTAGGGGAATTTCTGGAGGAGAGGGCCGGAAAACTTACCCGTCTTCTCATCAATTCCAGGCCTGCCAGGGAAGGGGCCTGGGAAATCAAGGTGGTACCCATAGCGGACGAAATGCCCCTGAGATATTACAACTGGGTCCTCAACAACCGGCGAAGGGTTGAGGAACTCTCCCATGGAAAACTCGGCTACCTCCACATTCCGGACATGAGTCTGGAAGGACTTAACGAATTCGTAAAGGCCTACTATGCCCAGTTTGACAAGCAGGGGATCATCATTGATGTGAGGTTTAACGGGGGAGGGTTCGTCTCGGGCATGATCCTGGAAAGGCTCCGGCGGGTGGTGGCCGCCATGGCAGCCCCCAGAAACGCTGCCCCGGAGACCTATCCCGCCGCTGCTTACCACGGCTACTTGGCCTGCCTGGTGAACCACTACTCCGCCTCCGACGGAGACATATTCCCCTATTTCTTTAAGTACTACAAATTGGGGCCGGTCATAGGAACCAGAAGTTGGGGGGGCGTGGTTGGAATCCGGGGATACCGGAAACTTCTGGACGGAGGCTATATCACCACCCCGGAATTTGGCCACTACGGTCTCAGTGGAAAATGGATAATAGAAAACCACGGGGTGGATCCAGACATAGTGGTGGATAACCCTCCGGGCGACCTCGTGAAGGGAAAAGATCCTCAACTGGAAAAGGCCGTGGAAATCCTAATGGAAAAAATCAAGAAATCGCCCCCGAAACTTCCTCCCAAGCCCTACGAGAAATAAGAAAATTTGGTGGAGGGGGGCCCCCTCCACCGCCCTCAATAATTAAACCTTATACCCAGCACCACTTCCCGTCCTCCCCGGCGGACAAGGGGGGTCAGGAAGGAGGAAGAAGGATAAAAATGACCGTCCTCGGTGAGGAGCCCCTGATATCCCCTTAACTCCACCTCATGGGACCAGTTAAGGGCGTTGTTCAGCCTGAGGTAAACGGTGAGCCCCTTCCATCTATAGGAGGCGGAAAGGTTAAGGGTTCTGTAGGGGCTGGAGGTCTCGTAACCCCGGGGGGAAAGAACTATCTTTTGTAAATTAAAGGGAGGGGTCCTGTGGGTCAGCAGATAAACCCATCGGCCGTAGGGTCTTGCTTCTCCCTGGCTGTAGAGCGCAGTGAAGGAAAAATTCCGGAAGGGAACCACGGTTACCCCTCCCAGAAGGGAAAGGGTGGAAAAACTTGACTTCAGGTTTGTAGCCTGATTGGGCGAATATATAAAGGGGTAGGAAGGTCCCCAGTATCCTGTTTTTTTGGAGTAAACCGCTTCCATGAAGAAGGAATACCCTCCCCGGAGATAACGGCGCAGGTGGAAGCGTATGTTGCGGGAAAGGGCGGACAGGTCCTTCAATTGAAACGGGGAAAAGGCCCAGGAGAACTCCTTAACATCCTCGGTGGGAAGGAAGTAGTAAAAGGGAAATTCCCCGTCGTCTGCCGTGCCCATGATCCCATCGGGCCCGGGCTCCCTGAGCATTTCCTCGGCCCACCATGCGGATTCTTTTTGATAACTCAATTTAGAATTCAAAATGCCCGCCCGGTTGCTGTAATTTTCTATCCAGAGGCTGATGCCGTAAAAAAGTCCACCGGTCTCCCCTTGGAAACCGAGGAGGATAACATCGGTAAATTCGGTGGGGAAGGAGGAAGAAGGCGAAACCGGAGGGAAAATCACCCTTTCAAGGACCTCTTCAGGGGCCATGTTCCCATCCCCGTTGGAATCCCTCCAGAAGACATCGGCCCACCCCTGAAAATAGGGGTAAAACATGGTCATTTCCTTCACATCCAGAGGTTTTGCGAACCTGGAAATTCCACCCTCAAGATACAGGCCCTCCTGGATTCTGTAAGAAAACCCCAACCTGATTCCAAAGCCCTCGGTGGAAACCCCAGGGAAGGAATAGATCAACCGCCGTGAAAAAATATCCTGGTTCCTTTCTCCGTTCAGGAAGGTCCAGGCGGCAAGACCCTCCTTAACCCCGGCTCCGTAACGGCTGTGATAATTGTCGTACCTTATACCGGTAAAGAGGTTAAGTCTTCCAAAATTCCAGGTATCCTGAACGAACAGGGATATGTGGTGAAAACGGCTGGAATGCCCTTCGTTTCCATAGGGATAAATCCTCCACCATAGAAAATCGGCCCCGGGGTAAGCGCCATCTCCTCCGTAGGAAAACTTAAGGACGGGTTCCGGGCTCCACCTTCTCTGCCACAGGGTCATGTACTCAAACCCCGCGCCGAAATATATGGAATGCTGGGCCGAGGCCAGGCGGTCAAAGAAGAGTTTCCCTTCCAAGGCCAGGTGGTATCTCCTAAGCCGGGTCCTGTAGTTTAAAAACGGGCGGAAGGGAAAACGGGAAAGATCTATCTCCGGACGGGTCCCAGGAACCTCCTCCCGACTCTCCTTGGTCTCCACCCCGGCGGAAAAGAGAAGAGGGGAATTCATGCCTTCCCCCAGGGTGAGACCAAAATCCCTCTGGTCAAAAACCAGGGAAGGCAATTCCTCTGGGATAAAATACGGCCTTTTCCACTTCCACTCCTGCGGCTCTTCCCTGCGGGAGACCATGGCATAAAAACCAAGTTTTTTGAAGCCAGCCCTGGAGAAAAACGACTTCACCTCTCTGGAGAATCCCTCCCTATCCTCCGAAAGAACCAGGGCGGTGAAAGCCCCGTGGAATCCGGAATAGCCTCCGGACCCGCTGAGGGAAAGGTCGTGGAACTCATGGGAAGGCCCGGAGGTCTTAAAGGAGGGGGAAAGCACCTGGTAGTTTAAAGAAAAGGATGGTGGAGAAAAGAAATAAGCGTGCTTTCCTGGACGCTCCTCCTCCACATGGGCCCGGTTCCTTGAAAGGGACAGGAAACTGCCCAGGGCAGGAACTGGCTCCGCCAGGGGCTCCAGAAAATGCCCCCGGGATAATTCCCTGCCGTTCACATAAAATCTATCCTCATCCTCTAAAATGGTTCTGGAGACTGTGATGCTCTGAAGGGGATCTAGGGTAAGAACCGGCCAGAACTCCCTGCCGGGGAGCCGCTGTATTCCCCTGGGGCAGGTTTTCGCCCCGAGTTTTAAACCCATCCTGTAGGAATTAACCTCTCCGGGAAGAACCTCCACTTCCCCTTCCCTGAAACAGAATCCCTTTAACCGGGCTTCTATCCTGTAATTTCCCGGGGGAAGTTCCACCTCTATGATTCCACTCTCCCCGGCGAAGAAGGAAAGGATCTTCTTGCCCTTAATTTTCGCCCGGACTCCGGGGAGGGGATTGGAAAATTCGTCCACAAAACTTATCCTCAAGGTGGCGGGAAAAAGAAAAACAGGAAGCAATAGCAAAATCAGTTTCTTCATGGGGGAAAGGATAGAAAAATGAGAGGCAAAAATCAACTATTGAACGATGGATCGGAAGGGGGAGGCGGAGGAGAAGGAGGTCTCAAAGGGTGCCCATCCGAGTCCTCTTCTCACCGCTATGGGATAAAGGCTCACATAAAGTGGCAGGAAGGGGAGGTCCCGGAGAAAGATTTCATGCCCCCTTTTCCAGTCTCCCTTGGATAGGGCTCTGTCCATTTCCCGGGAGCAATAACCGAAATAATTAACCGCTCCTCCACATCCCAAAACCTCCTTGAGATCCGAAGGAAAGTCCAGGGAAAACCCTGAGAGGGCCAGGGAAAAATTCCCTGCCCTCAGCCTTTTTATAAAAATTCCCCTTTCCAGGCTCAGAACACGAACCCTCAGGGGAGCCAGGGCCGATTGTATTAACTGGGCCAGAAGGAGCCTCTCCCTCATGGCCGGAACCATAAGGGTAAGATGACGGGTAGGGATTTTTCCTTTGCATTCCAGACGAATGTCCGGGAAGGGAAACCAGACCTGGAAGGGCGAAGTAATGGGCCTTGCAAACCCCGAAGAGAGGGAAGAGAAGTCAACCCCCCTGAGCCTTTCCGCCACCCAGCACCTCTGGGAAGGAGAGAGACCCCGAAAACCCAGGTAGAGAAAGGCTGGCCTGGATATTTTGTATATCTTAAAACCCCTCCCCGGGAGGTTTCCCCGGGAGCACAAGCAAACATCGCCCTGGCCGGCCTCCATCATCATCCGACGGGTTACAGGATCTGGAACCTCCAGGAGAACTATTTTCTGAAAACTGGTTTTCAGGGGAAAGGACTTTCTCCTTTCCAGAACTATCTTGGCCGGGGAAGTTTTCACAACCCTGTAGGGACCGGAAAAGGGCAATCGTTTGAGTTCCTCCGGGGGACTCCTCCTCAGAATTCTCTCGGGCAACACCGGGGTTAAAAAATGATATTTCTCCGGTGGGGATGGAAAGAAAATCACCACCCTTTTTCCCCGGGCATAGGCCTTTATTCCCTTCCAGTAAGGATGCGTGGGGTTTTTCCTGTAGTGGGCCAGGAAATTATAGGTAAAGGCGATGTCCCCGGCGGAAAGGGGTTCCCCTCCTTCCCAGGTAAAACCCTCAAGAACCTCCAGCACCGCCCTTTGTCCTTGGAGACTCACCAGGCGGGCGGCGTAGTTCTTAACCTCTCCCCGGGAGCCCAGCCTCAGGGGAGAAACATAAAGCATCTCCACCACGGCGGTGTGCCCTTCTTGATTCAGAAAAAGGGGGTTCAAACCCGGAGGCAGGGAGGGCAGAAGAATTACCGCCGACAAAATCAAGCCCTTCATTTTTACCCTCCTTGTTTGGCCATTATCAGGGCATCTTCCCTGGGAAAACTGTAATAATCCTTTTTTTCTCCCAGGATCCGAAAACCGTGTTTTTCGTAAAGTCTCACGGCGGCCTGGTTGGATTTCCTCACTTCCAGGATAAAATAGGAGGCCCGACCTTCCACTTCAAAACACCTCCGGAGCAGGGCCGAGGCGATCCCCCTTTTGCGGTGCTCCCTGGCCACCGCCAGGTTCAAAATGTGAACTTCCCCGAGAATGTTCCTCCAGATAATGTATCCCTTAACCGCCCCGGCCTCCTCCCACACCAGAACCCTGGAATACCGATTTTCCAACTCGGAAAGAAAGGCCTGGGAACTCCAGGGATTTGAAAAGGAGGCCTTCTCTATGGCCATCACCTCCTCCAGGTCCTCCTTTTTCATCTCCCTTATTTTCCCCATTTTTTTATCTCAGCATCCGAAGCCCGGAGGTAAAGGGGATAAATGTCCCTGGGATCTCTGATAACCTTCCCCTCGTCCCCCAGGGCGTATCCGATAAGGCCCACCTCGTAGGCCACGAAAAGGCTCCTTCCGGAAATCCTTGCCCCGGGTCGCCTCTCCTGAATTTTTTCCCGAAACCTCAGGGCCGCATCCCCTATGAAAACCTCCGCCTCCAGGGAAACGAACTCCTCCACCGGAAGGGCCCTGGGGCCATCAAGCCTCCTTCCATCCCGGTAAAGGGCGGAGTAAACCTCTCCCTTCTTGGCGTCTATCCCCACCGCCACCACACCCTCCTCCTTCAACGCCAGGGCGTCCAGGGAAACCACCGGGGCAAAGGGTTTTTTCAGGGAAAAACAAAGGGCCTTGGCGGTGGACAATCCCACCCTGATCCCGGTAAAGGAACCTGGTCCCACGGTGGCCGCCACCAGATCCAGGTCCTCCTTTCCGAGACCGAGAAAATCTAACAGGGCTTCCACCGCCGGCAGAAGGACCGAGGAATGAAGAAGGCCTACATTAAGGTTCACCTCCCCCAGAAGTCGCCGGTCCTCCAGGACCGCCACCGAAGGATAGGGAGTGGATGTGTCCCATGCCAGAATTTTCATGTGAAAATTATACTTTGTATAATAGGGATTATGGAAATTAAGGGCTTAAAGGGCAAGGCGGCGGAACTGGCAAAAAAACTTGACCCGGAAAAACTCCCCGTTCATGTGGCGGTCATAATGGATGGGAACGGAAGGTGGGCAAAAAAAAGAGGGCTCCCCAGGGTAAAGGGCCACGAAAGGGGTGCGAAAACCCTCCGAAGAACCGTGGAGACGGCCGCCAGGCTGGGAATAAAATACCTCACGGCCTTCGCCTTCAGCAAGGAAAACTGGAATAGGCCCCGGGAGGAAATAGAGTTCCTTATGAACCTCCTCCGGAGATACTTAAAAAACGAAATCCCCACCCTGGTGAAAAACGAGATAAAACTCCAGGTGGCGGGAGACCTGGAGGAACTTCCCGTTGACATAAGAGAGAAGATAAGGGAAGCCGAGGAAAAAACCGGTTCCGGAACAAGGCTAACCCTCGTTCTGGCCATAAATTACGGCGGCAGGGCAGAGATTCTAAGGGCCGCCAGGGGTATGGCCAAGGAGGGGGATTTTTCTCCGGAATCCTTCCGCCGCCACCTCTACCTGCCCCATGTCCCGGACCCCGACCTGCTCATCAGAACCAGCGGTGAGCAAAGGATAAGCAATTTCCTCCTCTGGCAGATAGCCTATACGGAACTCTACTTCACCCCTGTTCTATGGCCCGATTTTTCCGAGGAGGAGTTCATAAAAGCCCTCGTAGATTATCAGGGAAGGGAAAGGAGGTTCGGGAAAATATGAAGGAATTTATCCTGAGAACTGCTTCGGCCATTATATTGATCCTGGTGGTGGTGGGTGTAAGCCTTCTCCCCCCCCTTCCCTTTCTTCTTTTCCTGGCCCTCTTCGTGGCCCTGGCAGGCTACGAAATGGGTAAACTCCTGGGGGCCTCCCCGGGGTATTCCTTCCTGGGCTCCCTTAACCTCTTTTTAGTATTCCTTGCCCTTTATTTTTACCTTCCCTTGGAAACCCTGACCGCCCTGGTCGTCGTAACCGGAATCGTATCCCTCTTCTCCACTTCCCGGGAAAACCTCAAAAACTTCACCGCCAATGTGGCCTCGGCCCTCCTTCCGTCCCTGGTTCTTGGCTTCCCTCTCTTTCATCTATTCCTCGTATGGGAGCGGGGGGTTAAATTTCTCTATTTTCTGATAATTTTAATTTCCCTGGCGGACACCGCCGCCTACCTGGTGGGAACCAGATTCGGAAGGCATAAAATCTATCCCGTGGCCTCCCCCAAGAAGTCCTGGGAAGGCTTCCTGGCCGCCCTGGCCCTGGGGGTCATTGCCGGGGCGGTGGGGGGGAGGGTTCTGGGCTTCAGGTGGGGATGGGTGGTGGGTCTTCTTACTGCCCTGGCCGCTCAACTCTCCGATCCCTTTGAGAGCCTCTTCAAAAGGGCCGCCGGAGTTAAGGACTCCTCACATCTCATACCGGGCCACGGAGGAGCCCTGGACAGGATAGACAGTTACATCTTCGCTGCCCCCGTGTTTTACTACTTAATTCACTGGATAGGTTTATGAGAATCTCAGTTTTGGGAAGCACCGGGGTTATAGGAACCTTAACCCTGGAAATAGCAGAGAAGTACTCGGTGGAGGTGGTGGGGTTAGCCGCAGGACGGAACCTGGGAAAATTAAGGGAACAGGTTAAAAAATTCAAGCCCAGATATGTGGCGGTGGAACGGAGGGAGGATGCGGAAAGGCTGGGAGGCGGGGTTCTCTGGGGAAGGGATGGGCTGCTCAGACTGGCCTCCCTGGAAGAAGCGGACCTGGTGGTCATGGGAATTTCCGGCGTTGCCGGGATAGAACCCACCTACATGGCCGCCTCTTCAGGAAAAAGAATCGCCCTGGCCAACAAGGAATCCCTGGTGAGCGGAGGACGGGTCATCGGAGAAACGGCCAGGGAAAACTCCGCCTTTATAATCCCCGTGGACAGCGAGCACAACAGCCTTTTCCAACTTCTCCTCTTTCCGGAAAAGCCCAGGGAGATAATCCTTACGGCCTCGGGAGGTCCCTTCTTTCGGCAAAAGCCCTCGGTGGTGAAAATTGAGGATGTGCTTTCCCATCCCACCTGGAGGATGGGGAAAAAAATAACCGTGGACTCCGCCACCCTGATGAACAAGGCCTTTGAAATGGTGGAAGCCCGATGGCTCTTTGACTTCGGGGCAGAAAACATAAAGGTTCTAATCCATCCCCAATCGGTGGTCCACGCCCTGGTGAGAATGAGGGATGGAACCCTATTCGCCCATCTGGGCCCCGCCGACATGAGGATTCCCATCCAATATTCTATTTTTTATCCCGAGAGGAAACCTCCTCCCTCCCCGCCCCTGGACCTGTCCACCCTCCGGGGATTGGAGTTTTACCCGGCCCCCCCGGAAAAATACCCGGCCATAGAATTGGGATACAGGATGATTGAAGAACCCTGTTCCCTGGCCGCCGTCATAAACGGGGCCAACGATTTTGCGGTGGAGAGTTTTTTGGACGGGAAAATTCCCTTTGAAAAAATTCTGGATGTTATAATTGGGGTTTCCAGGGTCCACAAACCCCACCCCCTGAGCAGCATAGAGGAGGTTCTGGAGGCAGTAGGGGAGGGCAGGGAAAGGGCAAGGAAAATGATAGAAGGGGAAAAATGAGCGGAATTTTATCCAACATATTCTGGTTTCTGGTTCTCTTTACCGTAATCGTTCTGGTCCACGAATTCGGCCACTTCGCCACCGCCAAACTCCTGGGAATCTGGGTTGAGGTGTTTTCCCTGGGCTTTGGCCCCAAACTTTTTTCCTTTAAGAAAAAGGAAACGGAATACCGCTTCAGCCTTATCCCCCTGGGGGGTTATGTAAAACTATACGGAGAAGAAAAGGCCACCGGGGATCCCAGGGAGTTTCTTTCCCGTCCGAAGTGGCAGAAACTCCTGGTGCTTTTCATGGGTCCCTTCATGAACATAGTTCTGGCCGTGGGGGTCATGACCTGGGTCTACATGGCGGGTCTTCAAGAACCGGCCCTATTTTCCCAGCCGGTGGTGGTAGGATGGGTGGATCCCTCCTCCCCGGCGGCCAGGGCAGGAATTGCGCCCGGCGACAGGATAATCCGCATAGGGGATAAGGAAAATCCCACCTGGCGGGACCTCCGGGTGATTACCTCCACCAGCGCCGGTCATCCCCTGGAGGTATGGGTAAAACGAAAGGATAAACTCCTGAGGTTGAAGATAGTACCGGAGAGGGTGGGAAGATACGACCTGGGATACTCCGGCATTTATCCACCCCTTCCCCCCGTTATAGGGGCGGTGGTGCCGGGTAAACCCGCCGCCAGGGCTGGGTTGAAAGCAGGGGATAAGTTTCTACAGGTCAACGGGGTAAGGGTCCGGGATTTTTACCACCTGAGGGATCTGATACAACAAAGCCAGGGCAAAGAACTGAAGATAACAATAGAGAGGCAGGGCCGGGTTCTTACCTTCAGGATAAGGCCGGAAAAACAGGGGGACAGGTGGGTTCTGGGCTTTTTGCCTTACCAGCCCCTGGTGAAGAAAAAATATCCTCCTGTCAAAGCCCTGTGGGCCAGCATAAAGGACAACGCCTATTACGCCACCATGACCTTCCATGTCCTGGGGAAACTCATCGCCGGAAAACTCTCTCCAAGAACCCTATCGGGACCCCTGGATATTGCCCAGTTTTCTTCCGCCACGGCCCAGGCCGGGGTCATTCCCTTCCTGTCCTTCCTGGCCTTCGTCTCGTTGCAACTGGCCATAATAAACATCCTCCCCATTCCGGGGCTGGACGGCGGCCAGATGCTCATCCTAATAATAGAGGCCATCATAGGAAGGGACCTCAGCGAAAAAGCCAAGGATTGGATTTTGAAGATAGGATTTGCCCTTATAATACTCCTTTCCGCCTTTGCCATCCTGAACGACATCCTTAAGAGGATATGAGGAAAAGCCTTCAGATAAAGGTTGGGAAAGTAACCATCGGCGGGGGAGCCCCCATAAGAATCCAGTCTATGACGAAAACGGATACCGAGGACTGGCGGGCCACCCTGGATCAGATAAAGGAACTGGAGGAAGCGGGCTGTGAAATAATAAGGGTGGCGCTTCCCCACCGCAGGGCCCTGCCCTCCTTTGAAAAAATCGTGGGCCTCTCCCCACTCCCCGTCATCGCTGACATACATTTTGATTGGCGCCTGGCGGTGGAGGCCGCCGGGGCAGGAGCCTCCGGCCTTCGCATAAATCCTGGAAACATAGGGGAAGCCTGGAAACTTGAAAAAATAATAGAGGCCGCCGCCGGGGCCGGAATCCCCATAAGAATAGGTGTAAACGCCGGCTCTCTTCCCCAAAAACTCCTGGAAAAACACGGAGGACCCACCGCCAGGGCCATGGTGGAGGCCGCCATGGCCCACATAAAATTCTTTGAGGACAGGGGCTTCAAAAACCTCAAGGTATCCCTGAAGGCCTCGGATGTGAGAAGAACCGTGGAGGCCTATCGCAGGATAGCAGAACTCGTCCCTTACCCCCTCCATGTGGGGATTACCGAGGCTGGAACCTTCCTCACCGGAACGGTCAAGTCCTCCATAGGTATTGGAATTCTTCTGGCAGAAGGCATAGGGGATACAATTAGAGTCTCCCTGGCTGCTCCCCCCATATACGAAGTTAAGGTGGGATGGGAAATACTGAAGGCCCTGGGCCTCAGGAAAAGGGGGGTGGAACTCATCGCCTGTCCCACCTGTGGCAGGCTGGAGGTGGACCTCCTCCCCATCGTGGACGAAATTGAGCGCAGGCTGGAGAAACTGGACTATCCCCTGAAGGTAGCGGTCATGGGCTGCGTGGTAAACGGCCCCGGGGAAGCCCGGGAGGCGGATATCGGTCTGGCCTGCGGCCGGGGAGTGGGCATCATTTTTGAAAGGGGAAAACTGGTGGAAAGGGTGGAGGAAAAGGACATGGTAGAGAGATTCGTGAAAAGGGTTTTTGCCCTGGCGGAAAAACTCAAAAATGAAAGGGCTTCTGGATAGGCTTTACGAAAGATCTCCGGTTCACAAGATGGCTCCGGAGGAAAAAATCCTCATATTCAGCGACCTTCACATAGGGGCAGGGGGAAGGAGCGACGACTTCAAGAGGAATTCGCTCCTTTACCTGAAGATCCTGGAAGAAGCCTATTCCCCGGGATATCACCTGATCCTCCTGGGGGACATTGAGGAACTGTGGGAGGACGACCTGGTGGATATCCTTGCCACCTACCCGGAAGTATTCCGCTGGCACAGGGAATATTACCGGGCAGGCAGGCTCCACCGGGTGGTGGGAAACCACGACATTTTCATTGAAGAAAATCGCTTCCTACAGAGAACCGAGGACAAACTCAGGGAACTCGGCCGGGAGGACCTGGTTCCCCTTCTTCCACCTCCATCCCTGCCCTCCCTGAGGTTAGAGTTGCCCCAGGGCGAGATTTTCCTGTTTCACGGTCATCAACTGGATTTTTTAAATAACTCCCTGTGGAAGATAAGCAGGTTCTTCGTGCGCTACCTCTGGAAATCCCTTCAGGCCCTCTTCCGCATAACCACCTCCAGCCCGGCCAGGGCATGGAAGAAAAGAGCCTCCCTGGAGGGGAAATACTATCGCTGGGCAGAAAGCAGAAGAAAGGTCATAGTCTGCGCCCACACCCATCGGGCCGCCTTTGCTTCCCGGATGGGAAAAAGCGAGGGAAACGGAGAAAAAATAGCCGAGATGCCCCTTCCCCTTTACTTCAACTCCGGATGCGGAATTTACACCGACGGTAGGATAACGGCCATAGAAATCCGTTCCGGCGAAATAGCCCTCCTGGCCTTCCATCTGGAGGGCCGCCACCTGAAAACAGAGGTCCTGGGAAGGGAGAGGTTGAAAAACATATTTTCACGCGTCCTTCCTTAAAAGGGAAAGGGCCTCTGAGGATATGGTCTCCACGGGAACCTGAAATTTTCTGTGGGCGTGGGAGTCCAGGGTGGTTTCCCCCAGGTTGATTATAACCAGCCTCCCTCCGTGCGATAGCGTATACTGGGGCAGGGAGGAGGCGGGGGAAACCGTCAGAGAGGAACCCATCACCAGACAGAGATCCGCCCGGGAAGCGGCATCCACGGCCTTATGAAAAGCCCCCAGGGGTAATTCTTCCCCGAAAAAGACCACATCGGGCTTTATGGGGCCGCCGCAGGAGCACCGGGGAACCCTGCCTTCCAGGGCCGCCCCGGCGTAATCTTCCCTTCCGTATTCCCTTCCGCAATCCAGGCAATGGGCCCTCTCCAGGGTCCCGTGTAGTTCCACCACCCGGCGGCTTCCCGCCTTCTGGTGTAAACCGTCTATATTCTGGGTGGCCACCAGAATGAGTTTTCCCATTTTCTCCAGTTCCGAAAGGAAATAATGGGCGGCATTGGGCCGGGCTTCCAGGATGGTCTTCAGCATGGGGCCCACATGACGATAGAAAAAGGAAGGATCCTCCCTGAACCTTCCGATGTCAAACACCTGGGGACTTATGCGCTGGTAAAGACCTCCCTGACCCCGGAAGTCCGGGATACCGCTGGGGGTGCTTATGCCGGCCCCTGTAAGGGCAAAAATGCTCCGGGCCTCCCCCACTATCTCCAAAAGTTCCCGGGCTTCCTTCATGGAAACAGGGCTTTAAAACAGCACCTCAGCGCCGGCTCAAGGCTCTGATCATGCTCTTTACCGCAAAGCGCCCCGCCTTACCTCCGGAAGAAGTTCTGGGACTTGACCAGAGAAACTGAGAAACATCTATGAGAGGAATTTCCCAGTTGAACTCTTCGTTCATGAGTTTAATAATTTCGTTGGCCACCAGGGCGTAGCCCAGGGTGGAAGGATGAACCCCATCCAGGGAGAATATGCCGCCGGTAAGATAGCGGGTGGTCAGTTTAACGCCCCCCACCACGATCCCTTCCGAGGAGGCCTTCTCCATGAGTTCGTTTATGTCCAGAACCGGGATATCAAAATGGGAGGCCACCTGGGCGATTACGGTGTTGAACTGAGCGATTCTTCCCCCTATCACCGCCTGCTCGTGGGCGTCCAGGATCACCTCGTCGGGCAGGGGCTGACCGTTTCCGCCCAGTTGCCTGGGTATTCCGTATCCCTGGCTCAGGAATTCCTGGGCGGTCAAAAGGACCTTGTCCCGGTCGGAAAGGGGACCCCTGGGGCCTATGAGGTAAACCTTGTGTCCCTGAACTTCAATGTAGGGTTTTATGTAGGTGGTAAAGGGAATGAGATCTGCCCTGGGAAGGTTGATCATCACTATTTTGGCCTGGGTATAGGAGCGAAGAGCCCCTACGATGGCCGTAATATTGGCCCTGAACTCCTTGACGGGGGTAATGGTAACCCCCTCTATAACCCTTCCGCGAAGAACTGCCCCCAGGACATCGTTGTTTCCTATCCACAGGGTTATCAACTTGGGCTTGGCAGCGATGCCCAGTTGCAACTGGGTTCCCAGGCCCCGAAGGATTATATCGTGGAAGCCCCCATCGCTCACCGTGTTGAGCATATCGTTGGTATCGGCCCCGGGCACTGCGAGGTTGTTGTAAATTCCCCTGTAGTAAAGGTTTTCCGGGACCCCGTATTTATCGGAAACGGGAGCCACATAGACATTACCCGAAGGACTCACGAAAAGTTGGAGTAGGGGAGGAATCCCCGGCGGAGAAATAAGGGGAAGGGCAAAGTCCTCCACTCCGGCGGACCGGGCTATTAGGGCGGGGATGCTGTTTTTCTGGTAGAAATCCACCAGACCGCCGTCCTGATACCCTGCCGTCAGGCTATCCCCCAGGGCATAATACCCCTGAAAATAGGACTTGTAATCCTGAGAAAAGGCCATTCCCAGGAAAAACAGAATGGCCAGCAACGATAAAAATCTTCTCATTTTTCTCCTCCTTGCCTAAAATTTATAGCCAAAATTGACCCCAAAGAGGAAGGAACTCACCCGGTAGGTCCCTTCGTAGCCGTATTTGCTCTTTCCCTCGGTGCTCCTGGGTTCTCCTATCAAATACATGGCCGAAAGGTCCACATACAGGTTCTCGTTGAGGTCCTTTCCAAGGCCAACGCTTACCAGATGGCGGGTGGTATCCGGCAGGATGGGGGTCACGGATTCGGGATCAGCCGCCGCACCGTCGTATACATACCCCGCCCTGAGATAAAGTCCTTCCTTCATCTCATACTCCAGGCCCAACCTCACCGCCAGGGTGTCGTGGAAGTATTCCCTGGTTTCCTCCTCGGCCGGGGTAAGTTCCGGATGCTGGGGGAAACTTATGGGCATGCTTTTGTACTGGCTCCAGAATCCGTATTCAAGGTCCACTTCCAGGCTGAGTCTGGAAGTGGGGAAGAACGCGATGCCCAGAACTGCCGAAGAGGGATAGGTAAGGGAGGCGGCAACATCCACATCCTGGTCAAAGGGAAGGGCCCTGTGGACCAGGGCGTCAAAGATCACATTCCCCGTGGGAATCTGCGAAAAAATGGCCTTTCCGGTGTAATCCACCACCTGCTTGTTCCTGTATGTGAATCCGAGGCTGAGTTTCTCCATGGGTTTGAAGATTATCCCCAGGTTGAAACTCAGACTTCCCTTCCAGTTGGCATCCATGGTGACGGTCCCAACATCCTCCACCCGATAGGTAAAAGGGCTGTAAAGTGGAATGTATCTTTTCACGTGAAGTTTGGAGAAGGAATACTGAAGGCCCACCGCCAGTGCTAATTTTGGACTTATCCTGTAGGCGAGGACGGGGTTTAGGGTTATCATCTTGGTGTAACTGTCCGTGGAAATGTATCTTCCGGTAAACTTCTCCTCGTTCTGCCACCGGGTTCCCAGGCCGAAGGGAGAATAGACTCCGAACCCGAAGGTGAGCCTGGGGGAAAGGGGTCTGACGAAATACAGATTGGGCACCGGAAAGTATTGGGCTTCCAGGCTCTCCTTCACTCCTTCTCCTGGAAAGGGATTATCCCCCTCAAAGTCTCCGTGGGGGGCGATAAGGGTTCCCCCGATGTAAATCCAGGTCTTTCCCAAAAAGGCCAGCCCGGCAGGGTTGTAGAACACCGCGGAAGGGTCGCCCGCCCTGGCCACGAAGGCGGAACCCATGGCCGTGGCCCTGGTGCCGTGTTCCGAGATGTTAAAACCTGAGGCCATAAGAACCCCTGCCAAAGCAAGGGCAAGACCGATTTTTTTCATTTTTCCCTCCTGTTTAAGGCTTTCATAAAGGATAGATTAATTATTTATGCGGGTCAAATAAGGACCTTCAGCCTTCTCATGCGGTTCATCGCCATGGCCAGTTCCTGGCGCCTTATCATAAAAAGGCCCGGCGAAACCCTGGAAAGGGCCTCAAGCCCCCTCTCTTCCAGGGTCCTTTCCCACTCCTCAAGAAGCGACCTCAGGGGACGAATTTCCCGCCTCTGCAGTTCAAAGAGAAGCCTCAGGCCGTGGGCGATGGAGGAGAGTTGGGACGAAGTTTTTATCTGTTCAAAGGAATGGGTATCTATTTCTTCGGCTCCGTATAGCACCGTCTCACCCTTAACCTTTATTCTTTCCCGACCCCTGAAATATGGGGCCATACTCTCCGGTAAAGGGGTCCGGGGCCTGGGAGGCTTGAGAGGGGGAAATTCCCCCCTGAACTTGGCGGGGTATCTTGAGACTATCCGCCTGGCCTCCGCCGTGGCGTCCGAAGGAAGGTACTCTTCCATCACAATAACCAGGTCCGCCACCGATAGGTATTCTCCGGCTCCTCCGGCCACGAGAACCGTGGAAACCCCATGCTCCTTGAGTTCTTTAACCCTTTCCACAAAGGGGATGATAGGTTCCTTTCTTATGAGTTCCGCCATCCTTTCGTCCTTTATCATAAAATTGGTGGCGGTGGTATCCTCGTCTATGAGAAGAAGGGAGGTCCCTATTTCCAGGGCTTCGGAAATGGAAGCCGCCATGGATGTGGAGCCGGAGGCGTCCTCGGTGGAAAAATCCTCGGTATCCAATCCGCTGGGAAGGTCCCGGATAAAATTGGAAATATCCACCCTCTTTACGGAGCGGCCGTCTTCCGCCCTTATCTTCACGGCATCCTTCAGGGTGATGACCCATTCTCTGCCGTCACCGTTTATGTGGTTGTATATTCCGTTCTGAAGGGCCTCCAGAAGGGTGGTTTTTCCGTGATAACCCCCTCCGGATATCAGGGTAATCCCCCGGGGAATGCCCATTCCCACCACCTTCTTCCCGCAGGAAAGACTTACCTCCACCCGCAGGTTTCTGGGGGAAATGAAAAACTTGGCCCCCTTCATGGGAAGGTCTGATATCCCACTCTGGCGCGGGAGAACCGATCCATCTCCCACAAAGGCCACCAGCCCCAGGTCTTTTAGGCGGGACCTCAGTTCGTTCTGACAACGGAAGAGATCGCAGTGCTCCTTAAGTCGGTCCTCCTGAAGGGAGGAAAAGAGCAGGGCCTCCCCTATCCGGGGAATTTTTTTCATGAAAATCTCCTCCGCCTCCCTTCCCAGAATTCGTCTTCCTGCCGCGGGAAGCCCTACATAAAACTTCACGAAAAGAACGCCATCGCGGAAGAAAACCGCCGAACGGGGGAAAACCGCCTGACCGGGTTCAGGGACATGAAGCCTTCCGCTTCCACCGCTGCCCTCCTTTTCGCTGAATTCCCTGCATTTCAAATAAAGCCTGCGGTAAATAAAGTCCTCGGTGGCGGTTCTAACATCTTCCTTCAGGTAATCCTCCGGATAACCGTGCCTCCGAAAGGTGAGAAGAACCACCGATGGGGTGGCAAAGGGATCGCCCTGAATCTTTAAAAATTCCAGGTCAAAAAATTTGTATTTATATTTTCCCTTCAGGCTCTTGTAAGCCTTATAGCCTCTACCGTTGATTTCCCTTATCTTCCTTCTCAGGTTTTCCATCTTCACCTCCGAAAAGTTTTTCGTAATTCTCTAAAAGAACGGGTGCCAGGGCTTGAAGGGTTACACCCTTTACTTCGGCCAGTTTTTCCGCCACCTTGAGGACAAAGGCTGGCTCGTTTCTCCTGCCCCGGAAGGGAACGGGAGCCAGATAGGGGGAATCGGTCTCCACCAGAACCCTGTCCAGGGGAGCCCTCCTGGCCACTTCCCTTATCCTTTCTCCCCATTTGAAGGTGAGCATTCCGGAAAAGGATAGGTAGTATCCCAGAGAAAGGGCCTCCTCTGCCAGAAAGAACTCCTCGGAGAAACTGTGTAAAACCCCCTTCACATCGTACTGGGATATAATCCTGGCCACATCCTCCGCCGATTCCCTGCTGTGGATTATCACCGGCAGGGAATGCTTCTCTGCCATTTCCATCTGCCTCTTGAAAGCATCCCTCTGCCTTTCCCTGGGGGAAAAATCGTAATGATAGTCAAGACCTATCTCCCCTATAGCCTTTACGAACCCTCCGTGGATTGCCTTCACCAGGGCCTCCTCTGCCCTCCGGTCCCAGGTACGGGCCTCGTGGGGATGGACCCCCAGGGAAAGATGAAGAAAGGGGTATTTTTCGGCAAGATCCAGACCTATCCCGAATTCCTCCATGGAACAGGGCACCATTACGGGGGAAACTCCGGCCTTTATGGCTCTTTCTACCACCTCCTGGCGGTCCTTTTCAAATTTCCTGTCGGCGAGATGGGCGTGGGAGTCGGGAACTTTCATCCACCCTCAGGTTATTCCAAAGCGTTTTTTGGCTTCCTCGCTCATCATAGAAGGGTTCCAGGGCGGGTCAAAAACTAACTCCACATTAACGGATTTAACCCCCTCCACCCGGGAAACCTTCTCCCTTACCTCGTCCACGAACCTCTGTTGAAGGGGACATCCCACGGCGGTAAGGGTCATTTTTATGTCCACCCTTCCCTCTTCGTCCACATCTATGGAATAAAACAGGCCCAGATCGTAAAGGCTTATGCCCACCTCCGGGTCAATTATCCCCTTGAGTTCCTCAATTATCCTATTTAGAAGTTCTTCCTTCATGCTTGCCCTCCTTTTCCAGGAATTTCCGGGCCTTCCTGGCCCATTTTGTTCTGGGGAAATCAGTAATGACCTTGGAAAGATAGGCCCTCCCCTCCCCTTTCTTTCCCAGATTGTAAAGGCTTACCCCGTATTTGTAGTAAACCTCATCCATGCCTTTAAAATCAGGGTATTTCTTTATTATGTCCTCCAGCCTCCAGGAGGCTCCCAGCCATTTCTTTATGTGAAAATAAAACCTGGCAATATGTAGAAGGTGGGCCGCATAAACCTGTCTGCATTTTTTTATCTTTTCCCTGGCCTCCTGGGCCTCCTTGGTCTGGGGATATTTTTCCACCACCTTTTTAAACTCCTGAAGGGCCAGAAGGGTGTTGGTTTGATCCCTGCCGGGCTTGTGCATCTGTTTGTAATAACACATTCCCATCATGTACTGGGCGTAGGCGGCCTTGGGATGGTAGGGATAAAGGGAAATAAATTCCCTGTATTCGTTGTAGGCCAGGGTAAGGGAAGCGATATCTCCCTTTTTGAAATAGGAATCCGCTATTCCCAGTTTGGCCCGGGCGGCATATTTGCTCTTGGGATAAACCCTTATAATCGTGGAAAAGACCTTCCGGGCTTCCTCGTATTTCTTTTTGTTCAAATAGTCCTTCCCAATTTTGTAAAGTTGAGAAGCGGTGGCCTTTTCGGGAAAAAGTTCCACCTTCTTCCCGCTGCACCCCGCCAGTATTAAACTAACCGCTATAAAGAGACTTAATCCAATACCACTCCTGCTCAATTCCTTCCTCCAGTGTTTTTCTTGGGCGATAACCGAAATCCTTCCTGGCCCTGGTTATGTCCGCCAGGGTTTTTCTCACATCTCCCTTGGCCGCCTCCACGAATTTAAGTTTCAGAGGTCGGCCCGTGACCCTCTCCATTATACTCAGGGCATCCCTCAGGCTCACCTCCCGACCGCTGCCCAGGTTGTAAACTTCCCCGGCCCTGGCCCCCTCCACCGCACCGATGACCCCATCCACTATGTCCTCCACATGAGTAAAATCCCTGATCTGACTACCGTCTCCATAGACGGTAAACTCCTCCCCGGTCAGGATGGCCTTTAACGCCCTGTGAAAGGCCATGTCCGGGCGTTGCCTTGGGCCGAAGACAGTAAAAAACCTGAGGCTAACCGATGGCAGGGAAAAGTTTTCGTAATACAGACGGAGAAGGTTCTCCGCTGCCAGTTTAGTTACTCCGTAAGGGGAAAAGGGCAGTGGACGGGAATCCTCCCTCAGGGGAAAATTGGGGGAGTTCCCGTAAACGGAAGAACTGGAGGCAAATACGAAGAAGGAGATGCCCTTTTCCAGGGATGCCTCCAGCAATCTCTGGGTTGCCAGGATGTTGTCCTGAAGGTAGTAATTGAATTCCTTCCCCCAACTCTTTCGCACCCCGGGCTGAGCCGCCAGGTGAAAAACATAGTCGCCCCCCTTCAGAAAACTGAAATTGGATGCCACCAGATCTTCGCCTATAAGGGAAAAGGAGGGGTGTGAAAGACATGTCCGAAGGTTTTTCCTCTTTATTTCGGGGCTGTAATAATCCCTGAAGCAATCCACCCCCACCACCTCCCAGCCCATGGAAAGGAGGCGCTGACATAAATGGGAACCGATAAAACCCGCCGCTCCGGTAACTACGGCCCTCATCTTAACCTCTCCTTCAGGTCCAGAAGGTTCTTCAGGGGATCGCCGGAGAAGACCGCGCTCCCTGCCACCAGGACATCCGCCCCGGCCTCCCATATTCTCCGAATGTTTTCTCCCTTTACTCCTCCGTCCACCTCTATAAGGAAGTTATACCCTCCCTTCTCCCTCATCTCCCTGAGCCGGGCGATTTTCTCCAGGCCCTCTTCAATGAAAGATTGTCCCCCAAAGCCAGGGTTTACGGTGAGAAGGAGAACAAAATCCACATAGGGTAGGGAAGGCTCCAGAAGGCAGAGGGAGGTGGAGGGATTCAGGGCAAGTCCAGCCTTGAGCCCCCCTTCCTTTATGCTCATAATCAGGCGATGATGGTGAACGGAAGCCTCCAGGTGAAAGGATATCCAGTCGGCTCCGGCCTTAATAAACCAGGGGATAACCTCCTGGGGCCTGGAAACCATAAGGTGAACATCCAGGGTAAGTTCGGGAAACTCCTCCTTAATGGCCCCGGCGAACATGGGGCCAAAGGTCAGATTGGGAACGAAGTGACCGTCCATAACATCAAGGTGAAGTATTCGGATGTGGTCCTTCACCTTTTCTATGGATGAGCGGAGCCCCAGGGGCTCAGCGGAAAGAAGGGAAGGTGCTATTTCCTTCATTTGGTCACCTTAAATGTTATTTCCTGTCCCCTCGTAATCTTGTAACCGGGAAAGGGGAGTTGTTGGATTATTATACCGGGTTCCCATCCCGGATACTCCATAAACTTGGGAGGGGCTACCCTGAAGCCCAGGGAAAGCAATCTGGCCTGTACCAGTTCAAAGGAACGCCCGATGAAGTCCGGCATCACGAAGGCTTCCTCCATGGGAAGCCCCACCAGAAGGTCCACATACCCTCCCCGGGATACCTCTTCACCGGCCTTGGGGAACTGGGCTATGATGGAGGGGGTCTCCAGTCCAGGGTAAAACACCCGGGTTATGCTTCCTATCTCAAGGCCCAGATCCTCCAGTTCCATTCTGACCTCTTCCACCTTCTTCCCCCGGAAGTCCGGAACGCTCACCTTCCGGGTGCCGTGGGAAACCGCCACCTGGATTTCTCCTCCCCTTTTTATTTCCATCCCCGGAAAGGGATCTTGGGAAAGGATTATCCCGGGCTCTATCCCCTCCTCCTGCCGGCGGGCCACCACCTTGACCTCCAGCCCAAGCCCTTCCGCCTGACGGCGAGCATCCTCCAGTTTCATCCCCGTAAGTTTGGGGACATAAACCTTTCCTCCCCGAATGGCCAGGGAAAAGGTAAGAATAGCGGCAAGGGCCGCCGAGACCAGGAACACCCCGGCGTAGAGAAGAAAACTCGTTATCTTTTTCCCCATAGGGTTTATATTCTAACAGTTTTTCCTGTTAAAATAGAATGCGCATGGAAAAGTTTAACACTGCTCCCCTTTTTGAGCCCCCGGAATCCGAAGTCAGTTTTTCAAGGGCTCCCCTGGTAAGAAGGGCCCTGGCTTCCCTGGTGGACCTCATCCTCGTTCTCCTTTTCGTCGCCTTCCCCCTTTCGCTCATAAAACCCTCCCCCTCACCATCCTTCTTCCTGTCCCTGTTAATTTTTAGCGGAACCGTTCTCTTTTCCTATTATTTTCTCGGCTATTTTTTCCTGGACAAAACCCTGGGCGACGGTTTCTTCGGCATAAAGATTTATCCGGAAGGGTTCTCCCTTTCCCAGGCGGTGCTTTTTTCCCTGGTAAAAACCATTTTCACCCTGGTGCCCCTTAATCTTATTCTGGTGTTTATGCTGGAGGACAACCTCACCGGCGAACAATTCCTCTTCAACAGAGCCTATTCCCTCATTTAGAAAATTCGGTAAAATACCGGCACTGGCCGTTGGGGACTATGGCCCTGAGGGTTTGAACCATAGCGTTCAGGTCCTGATATCCCAGCAATCTGGCCGCTTCCTTTCCATCCTCCTTTAGGAATACAAAGGTGGGGGTGCCAAAAATTCCAAATCGCTTAACCAGGGACTGGGCTTCCGGCGAGGTAACATCTATTTTCAAAAAGACAAAGTCCTTTCCCTCGCATTCCTTCCGCAGGGCGTTGATTACGGGAACCATTTTCATGCACACGGTACACTTGGGGCTGTAAAATTCTATAACCACCGGAACACCCTGGGGAATTTTTATTTCCCCGGAGGTGGGAAGGGAGGGAGGAAGGGAAGGCGGTGGAGCCTCACAAACCCCCTGGGTGGTACAAACCGCACTTTCCTGTGGAGCCTTACCGGGTATCTTCAGATTCACCTCCAGCCACGAGGCCTTGTTGATCACCAGCAAAACCCCCATGGCCACCAGGATGACCCCCATCGTTTTTTCTATCCTGGGAATCCACCCCCTGGCCTTTTTAAGGAACCTGAGGAAGGGTTCCACGAAGAGGGCCAAACCTATCATGGGAAGGGAAAACCCCAGGGAATAGACCGCAAGGTAAAGGGCTCCCATGGCAGGATGGGTGGTGGAAACCGCCGTATAGGTCAATATGGAACCCAGGACCGGCCCCAGACAGGGTGACCACCCAAAGGCGAAGAAAAATCCAATTAAAAAGGAATTCAACAGCCCTATTCCAGTGTTGAGGCTTCCCGCACTAAACCTTTTTTCGTAGTCCAGGAAATCAATGTTCAAATAACCCAGGAATTTAAGGCCGAAAAGGAAGATGAGCAATCCCCCCAGGCCCCGAAGAACATCCCGGTTCTTCAGGAGGAAGGCCCCCAGGGCCGTGGCCGACATCCCCATGAGGATGAAGACCAGAGAAAGCCCCAGAACGAAGGAAAAACTGTTAAGAAGAAGGGAAAGTTTTTTCCGACGATTCCTGGCTATTTCCTCCACCTCCTCCCCCACCAGAAGGGATATGTAAACGGGCAGGAGAGGCAGAATGCAGGGGGTGAAAAAGGTTAAAATTCCGGCAACGAAAATTACGCCTAAAGAAACTTCCATGGGGAGTATTCTATCAGAAATTTATCCCGAAACCATCAAGAAGAAGGCCCGCCTCCTTTTTTAGCCTGAAGAGGGCTATATTGTAATCCAGGATGGATTTAAGTTCGTTTATTTTGGCCCTGGCCAGATCCCTCTGATAGGTTAAAACCATGTAGTTGGTGGATGCTCCCTGGGAGAACTTCACCTGCTCCGCCTCCAATTTCTTTTCCGCCAGTTCCCTGGCCTTTCTGGTGGCCTTCATACGCTGAAAAGCCGCCATGGCATCCCGCCAGGCGGAGCGGATAGCAAACTCCACCTCCTCCAGGGCCTTGCGGTAGGCTTCCCTGGCCCGGTAATATTCGGCCACCGCCGCCCTGTACTCTCCCACCTCCTGGAGCCTTTTAATGGGCATGGAATATTGAACCTGTATGCTTATGCTGTTGTAAGCCCCCCTGAGGGCTTCGTTCACGGAATCGTAGGGACTCCCGGTGACCTTTCCTACCACCACCCCAGAAAAGGGGTTGTTGTCCTTATACAGGATCCTGTCCCCAGCCCTTCCAATGGTGGACATGACCAGTTGAAGATTGAGTTCGGGCTTCAGGCCGTTAGATTTTACCTTCATGTTGAACTCAGCCCTGTCCACTTCCTTGCGGGCGGCCAGAATTTTAGGGTTGTGGGCCCTGGCGTGCTGAAGAAGACCTTGAAGATCCGGGACCTCCCGCTCCACCCTGGGGGCCTCCAAAAGGGACGGGTCCTCAGGAATTAAATCTATGCCGGTTTTAAGCCTGAGGTCCTCCCGGGCACCCTCCATCTGGTTTCTCGCCTCTATAAGTTCCGCCTTGCGGGTTTCCACTTCGGCCTCGGCTTCCACCAGGTCAATGGGGGATTTCTTCCCCACTTTAACCATTTCCCGGTTCTGGCGGTAAAGGTCCTGGGCAAGGCGCAGGGATTCTTCCTTCACCCTATAAGCCTCAAGATAATAAAGGTAGTTCCAGTAAGCCTCCACCACCCCAAGAATTACGGAACTAACCTGAGCCCTGAAGTCCAGAAGGCTTTTTTCGTAGTTGGCCCTGCTTAATATTATGTTCTGCTTGGTTACCGAAACTCCGGCATTCTTTAAAAGGGGATGGGAAAGGCTTAATTGAAAGAAGGTGGTATAACTGGGATTCAACTGGTAAAAGAAATTGGTGGTGTAATTTCGGGACTGGTTTACCGAAAAGGTAACCCGGCCGCCGGTGGGAAGGTTCTGCACTATTTCCACATTCCCGGCCTCCCTGTCCGTGTCCACCCGGTCGGACCTGCCCTCAAAGATGGACGAAGGCTTCTGCTGATCCCGGGAAGCGGAAGCGGTTAAGTAAAACCTGGGCACGAAAAGGGACCTGGAGGCCTTCCAAAGATTCTCGGCGGAACGGGGACCATACCTGGCTATCAGTATGTCGGGGTTTTTCTCCACAGCCTGAAGCACCACCTGTTTCAGGCTCAACCTCTGGCCCCACAAAATTCCCAGACCCAGCAATAGAGGCAGTATTTTCCTCATTTTCACCTCCTCATATTATTAAATACGAAAGATGAACCCTTTAGTTCAAACTGCCTTCATTATGTCGGGATGGAGTCCGGGAAATTTCTTCATGTATTCCCTTCTTTCGGCCAGAAGTTCTTCTATAAGTTCTTCGGCCCTCTCCGGGGTGTAATAATTGGAGAGTTCAAAGGGAGAAAGGTCCAGGCCCGGAACCCTGGCCGGAACCAGAGTTTTGAAGTGGGGATCGGTCTTCCATTCAATGGTCCCCTTCAAGATGGCTCTTATGGCTGCGGCATTATCCCCTATCCTTATTTTATAGGGCTGGGTACCTTTATCGTTGCCCCTTTCCCCTATTTTGCCGGTGTTCATGAGGTAAGCCTGAACCCTTTCCCCGGGAAGTCCCAGAAGGAGTTTGTAAAAGATGTTTCCCTCCTCCTCCTCCGGCCCCACTATAAAGGGATTGGTTCCCACCACCCTCACGGACTGGCCCGCCCGGGTGGGGTCTCCGGCGGAAGTCTCTATGCTCTCTCCCAGCATGAAGGCTGCCGCCGCCTGGGCTGGGGTAAGTTTCTGAATCATGGGCAAAATGTCGCTTCTTCTGGTGATAAAGAGGAAGACCAAACCGTCAATTTCCGACAGGGGCGGAAGGTTTATGTCCCTGGACCTCCATTCTCCCAGGTCCTTCCACTGAATTATTCCACGGCCGTTTCCGGTGAGGGTCAGATCCTGAAAATGAACCCTTCCCTTCCAATCCACCAGGACATTTTCCAGAAGGGCCGTGGGCCTGCGGGCAGAGGAGTATATAAGGGGCTGGCTCTCCGGCTCAAGGCCGTCGGTCTTAATAAAAAATCCCACCTCCGTTCCGTAGGCCGACCCGTCGGGCCTCAGGGCCACGAAGTCGTCCTGAACTATCCACACCCTTTCTCCCTCCTCCGTCTTTAACCCCCAGGGATGGACGGAGTGGGTGGTCTTACCCGTTCCGGACAAACCGAACAGAAGGATGGAATAGGTCTTAAGTTGGCCTTCCCGGTCCCTGACCCTGGCCAGTTTGGCCCCGGCGTGAAGTCCCAGGTATCCCTTGTCCACCTTGGCCCGATACATGGCCATCCGAAGAAATCCCTTTTTTATCTCCCCGTAGTAGTCGGTACCGAGGACCACCGTTAAGTTTATTTCCGGAAAAACGATTATTTGTCGGTCCTTCTCCTGCCATTCGGGGATGTTAATCATGTAAAGGTCCGGCCCGGGCAAGGAAGGGTCAAAATCCGGGAGGGACTGGGTCCACATGTAAGGAAGCCTTATGGTATCCCTCCTTCCCAGGGAAAACAACAGGTGCATGTGTGGATTAAAATCCGGATTTATTCCCATGTTCCTGTGATGCTGAAGGAGGGGGGCTTTTTTCAAGTATTCAAACACCATCTCCATGGTTTTCGGAAGATCCTCCAAAAGTTTTTTCCGCTCCGGTGTCCATTCAATGGAATTCATCAACTTAGGATCCTCCGCGTATAAATAGGTGAGTTTAGCGCTCCTGTTCCTCACGGAGGTGTAAAAGGCCAGACTTCCATCCTCGGTGAGGGTGCCGTGCTTTACGGCCTCCTCCTTCATTTCCTCCACCGAAGGGGTCCTAACATTGGGGTAATTAAAGGCCTCCTTGACCCTTTCCAGTATTTCCTTCTGATTGATCTTCATTCTCTTCCTCCTTCATTGGTTGAAAGCATATTTTATTACTCTTTCACATTTCGGTAAAGTTTTATATAATTTCTTTAATGCCTATACTTGACTTTAATGAGGAGATGACCTTTGAGGAGTTGTGTGAGGCTTATATAAAAAAGCTTCGCTCCATTGTGGAAAAGGCCAAGGAGAAAGGCTGGAAGGGGTTTCTCCGCCACGGCCCCTCCTTCAAAAAAATCACCGATGCCTTCATTCCGCTCTACGCCCGGAAAAAACCCAGACCCAGGACGGACGAAAACTTTGAACTGGCCGAAAGGGAATTCAAACTCGGGAAAAAACTTTACTACGAGGAAAACTACAGGGAAGCCGCAGAGCGCTTCCAGAGGGCCGTTTCCCTGGTTCCCCAAAAGCACGCCTATCTGGGCTTTCTGGGTTTGGCTCTGAAAAAAATCGGTAGTTACGACGCCGCAGCCAAGGCCTTTGAAAAAGCCATAAACCTTTATCCCCTGAGCAAGGACTATTGGGTGAACCTGGGGGAGTGCCTCCAGGCGCTGGGGGCCCCCGGCAAGGCAGTAGAAGCCTTCGCCATCGCCTACCTGGTGGAACCCACCGACCTTAACCCCATAAGGAAGGCGGAGGCCCTTGATCCCAGAATCAGCCTTTCGGGAAAGGGAGAAAAAAGGGGTTTTCTGAAAAAACTCTTCGGCATCAAATAACTCCCCTTGACCGGACAGGTTATAATTAGTATTATTTGGCCCTTGGAGGAAGAAGATGAAGAGGACATTTCAACCAAATAGGAGAAGAAGAAGACGGACCCACGGCTTCCTGGTTAGGTCCAGAACCAAGGCAGGACGAACCGTTCTAAAAAGGAGGAGAAGGAAGGGAAGGTGGCGTCTTGCCCCGTCCTGACAGGACCCTTAGTGGGAAAAGAAGGATAAAAAAATCAAGGGAAATTATAGAGGTTTTTAAACGGGGGAAAAGAAAGGAAACCCCCTATTTTTCCTTCCTCTATAGAAGAAATAATTTGGGATACGATAGATTGGCAGTGGTGGTTAACAGGAAGTTTGGAAACGCTGTGAAGCGTAACAGGGCAAAACGCAGGATAAGAGAAGTCTTCAGGCTTCTGCGCAGGGACAGGGGTTACGACATCGTAATCTACCTCAAACCCCCTGCCAGGGATGTGGACTTTCAGGAACTCAAAAAGGCCTTCCTCTCCGTCTTAGAGGGACTATGAGAAAACTCTTAATTCTCCTGATCAAGGCCTACAGAGCCGTGGTTTCTCCCCTATTCCCCTCTTCCTGCCGCTTTACTCCCACATGTTCGGAGTATTCCATAGAAGCCATAAAAAAACACGGGGTTATAAAAGGGGGATGGCTTTCGGTAAAAAGGGTTTCCAGATGCCATCCGTGGCACCCCGGAGGTTATGACCCCGTTCCTTAGGAGATAAAGATGAAAAACGAAGACATGAGACTCCTTTTGGCCATCGTGCTTTCAACACTGGTCATCATAGGATACCAGGTATTTTTTGCCCCAAAGAGATCCCTTTCCCATACATCTCCGCCCCAGAGGGTGGAGAAACCCCGGAAGGATGTTCCCCCTCCCGCCCCCAGGGAAACGGCTCCTCCGGCGGGAGAATTATCCCTGGACCAACCTTCCCCCGGGGAGGAGACCGGAGTTATCGTGGGCGAAGAGGACCTGGTGCTTTACGCTTTTTCCCCCAGGGGCGCGGTCCTGACCTCATGGAAACTCAAGAAATACAAGAGGGATGGCCAGTTGCTGGAAATGGTTCCCAGGGGTGCGCTGAAGCCCTTTTCCGTACTGACCGGGCACAGGGAGTTTGACCTCTGGGCCAACACCTCCGTTTACACGGTAAAAAAACAGGGACACACCCTGGAGTTTTCACTGAAAAAGGACGAGGAGAATTTCGTCGTAAAAAGGTTCACCTACGAAGCCCCCTACAAATTGCGGGTGGAGATAAAGGTGGTGAGGAAGGGAGAAAACCTCCCCTTCGTCCTCTGGGGACCGGGTCTGGCACCCATAAGCAACGATCCCAAGGGAGCCATGGAAAAACGGGAGATAAGTTTTCTGGCCAACGGCTCAGTGAAAACCATCAAGAAGGAAGAGCCCGCCACCTTTTCTACCCAGGAGTGGATCGCTTATCACAACCGATACTTTACCGCCCTGTTCTTCACGAACTCCGCCTCCCTGGTGAAAATAAACTCTTCCCCCTACCTCTCGGTGGCCTCACCGAAACTTGTTTACATAGGGCCCAAGGACTACTTCATCCTCAAAAAACTGGGCACTAAAACGGAAAAGATAGTTCACCTTGGCCTTTTCTGGTTCATAGGGGTGCCCATCCTTATGGCCATGAAGTGGGTTTACATCCACCTCATCCCCAACTACGGGGTGGCCATAATCCTCATCACTATCCTGATAAAACTCCTCCTTTATCCCCTTACCCACAAGAGTTATGTGAGTATGTATAAAATGCAGAAACTCCAGCCCAAGATTAAGATAATCCAGCAGAAATACAAGGGGGCTTCCCCGGAGCAAAAACGGAAGATGAACGAAGAACTCATGGCCCTATACAAAAAGGAGGGGGTGAATCCTGCGTCGGGCTGCCTTCCCATACTCCTCCAGTTGCCCATTTTGTGGGCCTTCTTCAGCCTTCTTACCGCGGCGGTGGAATTATGGCAACAACCCTTTATTTTGTGGATAAAGGACCTCTCCGCCAAAGATCCATATTACATTCTGCCGGTGCTCATGGGAATTTCCCAGTTGGTCCTCCAACTGATGACCCCCTCGGGGAATCCAACCCAGCAAAGGGTAACCGCCGTGTTGATGGCTGGGTTCTTTACCTTCCTCTTCTCCACCTTCCCCTCGGGGCTGGTTCTCTACTGGCTCACCTACAACCTGCTTTCTATAGGACAACAGTTTTTCATAAATAAATACTTGAAATCCTTAGAGGTTTCACATGAAACATAACGAAAAAAAGGAATTTGAAGGAAAGGAACTGGAGATCGCCCTTCAGGAAGCCGAGGATTATTTCGGCCTTCCCAGGGAGAAACTGGCCTACCGGATAGTGAAGGAAAAATCCTCCCTCTTCGGAAGGCAGAGAAAAATCGTGATTGAGGCCTGGGCCAGGGACGAAACCCAGGAGGAAGACCTGAAGAGGTTCCTGGAAGCCCTCAGGGAAAAACTGGAACTCCAGGGAGAATTCAGGTGCCGGGACCTGCGGACAGGCATGTTGGAAGTGGACTACACGGGCGAAGATTACTATGTTTTTACAGAAAACCACGGGGAACTTCTGAACGCCCTTCAGTACCTCCTCAACAAAATTTTCCCTTACATAGGCAAAAAGATCATCACAGACACCCACCACTACCGCAGGCACCGGGAGAACTACTTAAGGCGCCTGGCCAGGAAAGTGGCCGAAAGGGTGAGGGAAACCGGGGAAGAAGAATTGCTTTTCCCCATGGAGCCCAACGAAAGAAGAATAGTTCACACGGTGGTTAACTCCATGGAAGGGGTGGCCTCCGAAAGTCAGGGAGAAGGGCCCATCAAGAGAATTCGCGTCTATAAACTCAGGGATGACTGAGGAAACCATAGTGGCTCCCGCCACCCCCCAGGGAAGGGGGGCCATCTCCATGGTCCGCCTCTCCGGTCCGGAGGCCTTCCAGATAGCCCGAAAGATTTTTAAGCCCTCCGGAAAAATAACCCCCCGGAAAGCCCTTTACGGAAGGTTCTATGACTTCTTGGAAAAGGCCTTTTTTGATGAGGGCCTGGGCATTTTCTACCGGGAGCCCCACTCCTACACCGGGGAAGACATGGTGGAGTTCACGCCCCATGGAAATCCCGTCATAGTGTGGAGGCTGGTGGAACTGGCGGTGACGGCGGGGGCAAGGCTGGCCAGGCCAGGAGAATTCACCTACAGGGCCTTCATCAACGGCAAAATGGACCTTATCAGGGCAGAGGCCGTAGAAGAACTGGTGGAAGCCCAGTCGTTGGAAGGGGTAAAACTCTCCTTTTCCCAGTTACAGGGCAGTCTCTCCAGGAAAATAGAGGAGTTGAGGGAAAGCCTCCTTTCGGCGGCGGTCCTCCTGGAGACGGGCATGGAGTTTCCGGACCAGGGAATAGAAATAGAGGAGACCAGGCTCAAGGAAGCCCTGGAGACGGCCCTGAAAAAAATAAAGGAGATGCTCGCCCTCTTTGAAACCGGTAAGCAACTCCTGGAAGGGATAACCCTGGTACTGGTGGGAAAGCCCAACGCCGGCAAGAGTTCTATCTTCAACGCCCTTCTGGAGGAAGAGAGGGCCATCGTAACGGAGGTGCCTGGAACCACCCGGGATTTTCTGAGGGAAAAACTCATCGTGGAGGGGGTAGCCTTCATCGTAATAGATACGGCTGGCATGAACCCTGAGCCCAGGGACGAGATAGAGCGGGAGGGAATGAGGAGGGCCGAACTCCTCATAGAAGAGGCAGACGGAGTTATCCTGGTGCTGGACGGAACCACCCCCCTGGAGGCGGCGGACCGGAAATTGATAGACATGACCCGGAACAAAAAGAGGATCGTCCTCCTCAACAAGGCGGACCTTCCCCTGATTTTGGACCCGGGGAAAGTTCGGGAATTAACGGGGCAACCCCCCTTAGTGGTTTCGGCCACGGCCAGAAGGGGCCTGGAAAAACTGAGGGAAACCCTCAGGGATGTTTTCCTCAAAAACATCTCTCCCCAGAAACTGTATGTGAATTCAAGGCAAAGGGCCTCCCTCCAGGAGGCAGCCCGTTATCTCAAGGAAGCCCTGGACCTGCGGGACGAGGAACTGGTAGCCGAGCAACTGAGAGGCGCCATCGCCGCCCTGGATCAACTTTTGGGGAAAATAACCTCTGGGGATGTGCTTAACACCATTTTTTCAAGGTTCTGCATAGGGAAATGATGGACACGGATGTGGTGGTAGTGGGCGCAGGCCACGCGGGAATAGAGGCCGCCTACGCTTCGGCGAAGATGGGAATGCAGACCCTCCTGGTGACCATCCACCTGGAGACGGTGGGGCAGATGTCCTGCAACCCCTCCATAGGAGGAACCGCCAAGGGGCAGTTGGTGAGGGAAATAGACGCCATGGGCGGTGTCATGGGGAGGATCGGGGACAGGTGCGGAATCCACTACAAACTCTTGAACAGAAGAAAGGGACCGGCCATCCAGGCCCCCAGGGCCCAGGAGGACAAGGCTTGTTACCGCCTTGCCATGAAGCATTTTTTAGAGGGGGTGAAAAACCTCGTCCTCTACCAGGGAATAGTAACCTCCATCATGGTCCAGGGAGGCAAAACGGTGGGGGTAGAAACCCTGGAGGGGATAAAAATCCGGGCCGGGGTGGTGGTCCTGGCCACCGGAACCTTCCTCAACGGCCTGATCCACATAGGGGAAAACCACTATCCCTCCGGCAGGGCCAACGAACCCGCCGCCATAGAACTTTCCCGTAGCCTGAAATCCCTGGGCTTTAAAATGGGAAGGCTCAAGACCGGCACTCCCATGAGAATTCACGCCGACACCATAGATTATTCCAAGTTTGAAGTTCAGGAGGGGGACAAGGAGCCCGTTCCTCTGAGTTTCTGGACCGAAAGGGTGGAGAACAGAATAGTTTGCTATCTGGGCCACACCAACGAAAGGGTCCACGAAATCATACGGAAAAACCTCCATCGCTCGGCCCTCTACAGCGGCAAAATCGTGGGGATCGGCCCCAGGTATTGTCCTTCCATAGAGGACAAGATCGTTAAATTTCCCCAACACAAGAGGCACCACATTTTTCTGGAGCCCGAAGGCCTTGAAACCAAAGAGGTTTACGCCAACGGACTCTCCTCATCCCTCCCCTACGAAGTTCAGGAGGAGTTTATGCGGGCCATACCGGGGCTGGAAAACGCCGTAATGATGAGGCCGGGCTACGCCATAGAATACGATTTCATCCATCCCACCCAGTTAAGGCCCACCCTGGAAACCCTATCCGTGGAGAACCTGTTTCTGGCCGGTCAGATAAACGGCACCTCCGGATACGAAGAAGCGGCGGGTCAGGGCCTTTTAGCCGGAATAAACGCCGCCCTGAAACTCAAGGGAAAGCCCTCTTTTACCCTCCCCCGGGAGATTTCCTACATTGGAGTTATGGTGGAGGACCTGATCACCCAGGGGGTGGACGAACCCTACAGACTGTTTACCTCCAGGGCGGAAAGAAGGCTTTACCTTCGGGCCGATAATGCGGACCTGAGGCTGACCCCCCTGGCCTGGGAATTGGGACTTATCGGCCAGGAGGATTACGAGGAGTTCTTGAAGAGGAAGGAAAGAAGGGAAAGGGCCAGGGCCTATCTTTTCACCAGGAAGATAGGGGAAACCACCGTCGCCCAGGCCTTTTCCTCTAAAAAGATCTCCCTGGAGAAGGCCCTATCCTTCCTCCCCGAAGAACTGAAGCCCAGAAACCAGGACGAGGCCAGATTTCTGGATGCGGAGATGCGCTACAGCGGATATTTGGAAAAGGAGGTCCGGGTGGCCCAGCGGCTGAAAAGGGAAGAGGCCCTGGAAATACCCCCGGACCTGGATCCATATTCCGTGGAGGGGCTCTCCAACGAACTGAAGGAAAAAATGGTCAGATACAAACCCACCAACATAAGGGAAGCCAGAAAAATCCCCGGCATGACCCCGGCGGCCCTTACCCTTCTAATAGGGAAAATAAAGGAATGGAAAAAAGGGAAAGATTTGAAAAAATCCTGAGGGAAGAGAACCAGAAAACAAATCTCATTTCCCGGAGGAGTTTTGAATCCACCCTGAACTATCTCTGGGCTCTCTCGGAGTTCATCCTGAAAACTCTGGAACCCTTTTCTTCCTTGGTGGACATAGGAAGCGGAGCGGGCTTTCCGGGCCTGGCCATAAAAATTATGGCCCCGGAAAAAAGAGTTATCCTGGTGGAGCCCCGGCGCAAAAAGGCCGAATTTCTCCGGAGGGTTCAACGGGAACTGAACCTGGAAAACCTGGAAATTCTGGAGGGAGATTTTCTTTTATTTCACAAAAAATACTGCCATGAGCGGATAGATTTTCTGGTCTCCATGGGGGTGAAAAAAAAGGAAAGTTTTATAAGGGAAGATTGCGGAAACATAGTAAAGGGCTACTGCTTCGTCACGGGAAAGGAGGAGGTGGAAAGACTCCTTAACCACAGGAAGGTAAAAAAGTATAATACAGAGGTAAAAAAGATTCCTGGAAGGGATCGGCTTTTTCTGCTTATAATTAGAAAACCATGGGAAAAATTTTAGCCATAGCCAATCAGAAGGGTGGAGTAGGAAAAACCACCACCGCCGTCAACCTGGGCGCTTCCCTGGCCCTGGCGGAAAAGAGGGTCCTCATAATTGACATGGACCCCCAGGGAAATGCCACCACCGCCGCCGGCCTCAACAAAAAGAAGGAGCCGGTTTCCGTGGCGGAGGTTCTGCTTCAAAACCTACCGTGGCAGGATGCCATCAGGGACACCGAAATAAAATTCTTGAAGATAGTCCCCTCCAACCCCTCCATGCACACTGCAGAACTGAGGATGATGGAAATGGAAAGAGGGGAATTGCTCCTTAAAAAAAGGGTGGAAGAGGTGGAGGAGGAGTTTGACTTCATAATTCTGGACTGCCCCCCTTCCATGGGCTACCTTACCCTGAACGCCCTGGTGGCGGCCCATTCGGTAATAATCCCCCTCCAAAGCGAGTACCTGGCCATGGAAGGACTCTCGGAAATCCTTTCCCTGATAAAAAGGGTTAAAAACAAAATAAACCCTCGCCTGGAAATAGAGGGGATCCTGATAACCATGCACGACGAGAGAACCATCCTCGCAAGACAGGTAGAGGAGGAAGCCAGAAAATACTTTCCTAAAAAGGTTTTTCGCACGGTGATCCCCCGGAATATACGCCTCAGCGAGGCCCCCAGTTATGGAAAACCCATAGTGCTTTATGATATAAAATCAAAGGGAGCCCAGGCTTACCTAAATTTAGCAAAGGAGATTTTAAGGAGATGAAACGGGGTTTAGGAAAGGGCTTAATGGACCTTCTGGAGGCTCCAGAAGGAGAATTTATCCACCTGAATGTTTCCCTGATAAAGCCCAATCCCTTTCAGCCCAGAAGGGAGTTTAAAAACCTGGACCAGTTGGCGGAATCCATAAAGAAGAACGGGGTTCTGCAGCCGGTGCTGGTCAGGAAGGTCAACGGGGAATACTATCTGGTGGCGGGGGAAAGGCGGTGGCGGGCGGCCATAAAGGCTGGATTGGAGAGGATTCCCGCCATTGTAAAGGATGTCTCCGACGAGCAGGCGGCAGCCATGGCCCTGATAGAAAACACCCTCAGGGAAGATCTTTCCCCTCTGGAGATCGCCGAAGACCTGGAAAAACTCAGGGAAAAATTCAACCTCTCCCACGAGGAGTTGGCCCAAATATCCGGAATGGACAGGTCTTCTGTGACCAATTTCCTTCGCCTCCTGCGCCTGCCGGAAAAGATCAAAAAAGCCCTCCATCGCGGAGAGATAAGCATGGGACAGGCCCGGGCCCTCCTCTCCATTGAGGATCCGGAAAAACAAATGGAAGTCTTTGAGCGCATAAAGAGAAGGAACATGACGGTAAGGGAGGTGGAAGAACTGGTGAGAAGGGAGAAAAAACACAGGGAGCGAAAATTTTCGCAAATAGAGGAGGAAATTTCCAGGGCCCTGGGGACCAAGGTAACCATAGGGCGGAGGGTGCTGAAGATATACTTCAGAGATCAGGAGGAACTGGAAAGGATCCTTCTGACGCTCCAGGGAGGAAAAAATGCCTGAGACACCCTTCAGGGCCTACATAGACGAAGGCATGGAGATAACCGGGGACATAAGGGCCAGAAATCCCGTGAGGATTGACGGAAAGATAAAGGGAAATGTTTACAGTTCTTCCGATGTGATAATAGGCATCAAGGGAAGTGTGGAAGGAAAGGTTTTCGGAAAGGAGTTGATCATCAGCGGCCGGGTAAAGGGAAAGGTTCTGGCCAGGGAAAGGGTAAACCTGGAGGCCAGCGCCAGGCTGGAGGCCGAGATAATAACCCCTATTCTCTCCATCAAGGACGGCGCCATTATCCGGGGAGGGGCCAGGGTGCTTCCCAAGCCGGAGGTGGAAAAGGAGATTGACCGGGAATGGAAGTCTTAGGGGTTATTCCTGCCCGGGAGGGTTCTACGAGACTAAAGGGAAAGCCCCTGGTGGACCTCTGCGGCAGACCTCTCATTCTATGGACCCTAAAAGGAGCCCGACAGGCGAAAAAATTAACCAGGGTGGTGGTGGCCACGGATTCGGAGAAAATAAAAGAGGTGGTGGAAGGGGCCGGAGGAGAAGCCATTATGACTTCCCCCCATCACAGAAGCGGGACGGAAAGGCTTGGGGAAGTGGCCCAAAATATCCACTACCAGGGGTACTTAAACATTCAGGCCGACGAACCCATGATAAAGGGGGAGGCCTTGGACCTGCTGGTGGAGGAACTGGAAAGGGGAGAGGACTTCGTAAGCCTTTACGGTGAACTCCATCCGGAGGAGGCGGAGGACCCCAACACCGTCAAGGTGGTTCTGGATGAGGAGGGGTATTCCCTCTATTTCTCCCGATCGCCCGTGCCCTTCCGGGGCCCCTACCTCAAGCACATCGGCATTTACGGCTTCCGCAGAGAAGCCCTTATGTGGTTTCTCTCCAGGGATCCCTCGCCCCTGGAAGCGAGTGAAGGCCTTGAACAAATGAGGATCCTTTATTACGGGAAAAAAATAAAAATGGTGCCCTGGAAGGAACCCACCGTATCCGTGGATACCCAGAAGGACCTTATAAAACTTCGGGAGGTGCTCTGTGGGAAAGCAGACTAAATTTATCTTCGTAACAGGGGGGGTCCTTTCATCCCTCGGAAAGGGTGTGGCCGCCGCCAGTATAGGAGCCCTCATGGAAGCCCACGGACTCACCATCTCAATGCAGAAAATAGATCCCTATCTCAATGTGGACCCCGGAACCATGAGTCCCTTTCAGCACGGAGAAGTTTTCGTCACCGAAGACGGAGCCGAAACGGACCTGGACCTGGGGCATTACGAGAGATTCACCACCATACAGACCACCAGGGACAGCAATTTCACCGCAGGAAAAATCTACTGGTCCATAATAAACAAGGAAAGGAGGGGAGATTACCTGGGCAAAACCGTTCAGGTAATTCCCCATGTAACCGACGAAATAAAATCCGCCATTAGAAGGTTTTACGGGGAAGTGGACATATCCATAGTGGAAATCGGGGGAACCGTAGGGGACATAGAGAGCCTCCCCTTCCTGGAAGCCATAAGGCAAATTGGGCTGGAAGAGGGCCCGGAAAATGTGGTCTATGTGCACCTGACCCTGGTTCCCTTTATCCCCACCTCCGGAGAACTTAAGACCAAGCCCACCCAGCACTCGGTCAAGGAACTCCGGGCCATAGGTATTCAGCCGGATTTTCTCCTTTGCCGCAGCGACAGGGACCTCCCCCAGGAAATAAAGGCGAAGATCGCCCTTTTCTCCAATGTAAGGGAGGAAAATGTAATATCTGCCAGGGATGTCAGGACCATATACGAAATCCCCCTGAACTTCCACAAGGAAGGGCTGGACCAGAAGATCCTTGAAAAACTACACCTCCCCCGCAGAGAACCGGACCTCAGGAAATGGGAGGACTTCATACGGAAGGTGAAAAACCTTAAGGAAGACCTGGAAATAACCATGGTGGGGAAGTATGTTAAATTGAAGGATTCCTACAAGAGTTTGAACGAAGCCCTCTTTCACGCAGGCGTAGCCAACGGCGTGAGGGTGGTCCAGAGATGGGTGGAGGCGGAGGACATCCTGGAGCAGGGCCCGGAAAAAATTCTGAAAGATTCCCTGGCGATTCTGGTTCCCGGGGGATTTGGGGAAAGGGGTATAGAGGGAATGATAAGGGCGGTCCAATTCGCCCGGGAAAGAAAAATTCCTTACTTCGGCATATGCTTGGGAATGCAGGTGGCCACCATAGAATTTGCCAGGAATGTGGCGGGCCTTAAGCGGGCCAACAGCGAAGAATTTGACGAAACCTCCCCCCACAAGGTTTTAATAATGCTTCCTAACCTGAGAGGAGTGCGTCAGATGGGGGGGACCATGAGGCTGGGGGCCTACAAGTGCAAAATCTCCAGGCCTTCCTTTGCATATTCGGCCTACGGAAAGGATGTGATATACGAAAGGCATCGCCACAGATACGAGTTCAACCCCGACTACAGGGAAAAACTTGAAAAAAGCGGCCTGAAAATAACCGGAACCCATCCCGAATCCGGCCTGGTGGAGATCATTGAGAACCACGACCACCCCTGGTTTCTGGGATGCCAGTTCCATCCGGAGTTTAAATCTACCCCCTTTAACCCCCATCCCCTCTTCGTCTCATTTGTAAGGGCCGCTCTGAGGAGAAAGAAGGGTGAGATTTAGAATAGGAAACATCCAGGTTCCTTCGGACCCCTTCTTCCTCATAGCCGGTCCCTGCGTTCTGGAAGACCTTTCCCTGGCCATGGATGTGGCCCTTTTTATGAAGGAACTTACCGAAAGACTCGCCATACCTTACATCTTCAAGGCCTCCTTTGATAAGGCCAACAGGACTTCCCTTTCCTCCTTCCGCGGTCCGGGCCTGGAAAAGGGTCTGGAAATGCTGGGCAGGATAAAGGAAGAGGCAGGGGTGCCTATAACCACCGACTTCCACGAGCCATGGCAGGCGGAGAAGGTGGCGGAGGTGGTGGACCTGCTTCAGGTGCCCGCATTTCTTTCCCGCCAGACGGACATGCTCCTGGCCGCAGGAAGGACGGGGAAACCGGTAAGCGTGAAGAAGGGCCAGTTTTTGGCCCCCTGGGACATGAAAAGGGTGGTGGAAAAAATAGAGAGCACCGGCAACAAAAAAATAGTCCTCATTGAAAGAGGGACCTTTTTCGGCTACGGAAACCTGGTGGTGGACTTTCGTTCCATCCCCATAATGAAGGAGACGGGCTACCCGGTGGTGATTGACGCCACCCATTCAGTCCAGAAACCCTCCGCCCGGGGCAATGCCTCCGGAGGAGAGGCCCGGTTCATAGAGACCATGGCCAGGGCCGGATTGGCCGCCGGGGCCCAGGGAGTTTTCATGGAAGTTCATCCGGCCCCGGATAAGGCTCTTTCCGACGGCCCCAATTCTCTGCCCCTTTCCCGGGTTGAGGAACTTCTCCAGGAACTTCTAAGACTCTGGGAGGCGCTGAAATGAATTTGCTGGAAGAGGCAAAAAGGGTTCTTTCCACAGAGGAGGAAGCCCTAAAGTTCGTCAGGGAAAACCTGGGAGAGGAGTTTTGCCGGGCGGTGGAGGAAATTTTCAGGTGCCAGGGGAAGGTAGTCCTTACCGGAATAGGAAAATCGGGCCTGGTGGCCCGGAAGATTTCCGCCACCCTTTCCTCCACAGGCACACCCTCCATCTTCATTCACGCCGCCGAGGCGGTTCACGGAGACCTGGGAACGCTATCCCCCCAGGACATAATCCTGGCGGTTTCCTACAGCGGAGAGAGTGAGGAAATAAAGAGGCTGGTTTACTTCGTTAAAAGACTGGGTTTTAAACTCATTTCCATAACAGGAAATCCGAACTCCACCCTAGGTAGAAATTCGGACATCGTGATCAACGCCAGGGTTCCCAGGGAAGCATCTCCCTTCGGCATGGTTCCCACATCCTCCACCACCGCCGCCATGGCCCTGGGGGATGCCCTGGCGGTAGCCCTCATGATAAAAAGGAATTTCGGCCAGGACGATTTTGCCAGGTTTCATCCCGGCGGGGCCCTGGGGAAAAAACTCCTTAAAGTGGGGGATCTCATGCACCGGGGAGAAGAACTGCCGGTGGTTCACGAAGATGCCCTCCTCCAGGAGGTGGTGGAGGAGATAAGCCGCAAGGGTTTTGGAACCACCGCCGTGGTGGACAGGGACGGAAGACTGGTGGGCATTATCACCGACGGGGACCTTCGGAGGGCTCTACTCAGGGACGGGAAGATATTTGAAAAAAGGGCTCATCAGATAATGACCCGCAATCCCATTACCATAGGAAGGGAAGAACTGGCCTCCCGGGCCCTGAAGATAATGGAAGACAAAAAAATAACTTGCCTTCTGGTCCCGGACGAAGAGGGAAAACTGGAGGGCCTCCTTCACCTCCACGACCTATGGAGAACGGAGTTGTTCTGATGAAGATAAAATTGATAGCCGTGGATGTGGACGGGACCCTTACCGACGGAAAACTTTATTTCTTTGAAGGCTCCCGGGAACCCGCCAAGGCCTTCAATGTGAAGGACGGCATGGCGGTGCACCTGGCCCGCCAGGCAGGAATACGAATTGCAATTATTTCCGGCCTTGCTTCCAGGGCAGCGGAGGAAAGGGCCCGAAAACTCGGAATAGAGGAGGCCCACTTCGGCGTCCGGGACAAAAGGGGGGTCATGGAAAAGATAATGAAAAAATACGGGATAAAAAAGGGTGAAGCGGTCTTTCTGGGGGACGACATTCAGGACATCCCTGCCATGGAAGCCGCCGGCCTGGGGGTGGCCGTAGGGGATGCCGTGGAAGAGGTAAAGAAAAAGGCCGACCTCATCCTCAGTTCCCGGGGAGGGGAGGGGGCCCTGAGGGAACTGGTGGAAAAGATTTTGACCAACCATGGATGTTTCACGTGAAACACCGCCGGACACCCGGTACGTTCTGAGAAGGGAGGGGTCTGCCCTGAAAAAATACAGGAGGCTGGCCCCCGGGGATGTGGGCCTTCTCCGCTTCCTGTATTACGAGGCGGTTATAACCCTGTTTGCCAACATACCGGGGGCCCTGGGCTACCTACTCAGGAAACTCTTTTTCCCTCCCCTCTTCAAGAGGTGCGGGAAGGGGGTCGTTTTCGGCCGGGGCATGACCATAAGGAATCCGGCAAATATTGAAATAGGCCACGGGGTGGTCTTTGACGATTATGTTCTCCTGGACGGCAAGGGAGGGATCCTAAAAATCGGAGATCGGTGCCTGGTTGCCCGGGGGGCCACCCTTTCGTGTAAATACGGCGACATAATCCTGGGAAACGATGTAAACATATCAAACAATGTGACCATATACTCCAATCACCGGGTGGAAATAGGAGATAAGACCTTTATCGCCGGCCATTGTTATATAGTAGCAGGCGGGGAACATTATTTTGAGGACACAACCATCCCCATCCTTGACCAGGGAATAAAGGAGGGAAGGGGGGTTAAAATAGAGGGGGATTGCTGGATAGGTGCCGCCACCACCGTTCTGGACGGTACCCACCTGGCCCACGGATGCGTGGTGGGGGCCAGCGCCCTTTTAAAGGGGGCCTTTGAGCCCTACAGCATAATAGTGGGGATTCCGGGCCGGGTTATCAGGAAAAGGGGGGAAGCATCCACCAATAAGTGATATAATAAAATTAGAAATGAAAAAACTGCTTTTGATGGCCCTTCTTCTGCTTCCAGCATGTAGTTTCAACCTCTACCAGGAAAACCTCAAACTGGGAATAACGGCGGCACGGATGCGCTTGTGGAAGGAAGCCCTTTACAGGTTTAAAAGGGCGGCGGAACTCCGGGAAACTGCCCAGGCCTACAACAACCTGGCCGTGGCCTACGAAGCCGTGGGAGATTTTGAGAGGGCGGAGGAGTGCTATAAAAAAGCCCTGAACCTGGACCCCAACAACCGGCACATAAGGGCCAACTACGCCATCTTCCTGGAACTTAAACGGAAGGAAAGACCGGGGAGGAAGCAGTGAAGAGGGCGATCCTTTTTTTCCTGGCGGTATTCCTTCTGGCCCACTGCACCCCGGTTTACCGGGTAAGGGTAGAAGTGGAAAGGCCCCCTGCCATAGACCAAAAAATCACCAAATTATACCTGAAGGTGGAAGAGAAATCCCTGGAAAACGACTTCGTGGAATTAAGGGATGTGAAATCCGAAGTAGAAAAATTCCTGAAGAACGAATTGGAAACCTCCGGCAACATAAAGATTCTCCCGGGGGAGGGTCATCCCCTTCTCTTGGTGACCTACGAAACCTCCCTGAAAAGGGCCTACACCTATTATTCTCCCCAGGAGGATGCCATCGCCCCCCCCTCCCTGGTGGCGGTTAAAATCATAAGGATGAACATGTGCTTCTCCATAAGGGAATACGGATACAGGAAATGCCTGAAGGAGAGGATGAAATTCATGGAGTCCGAATCATCCCTTTTCGCCCTCTACGCCGTCCTCCAGAGAATGACTTCGGCCTTGCTTTCGGACATCGCTTACCAGAAGAAGGAAATAATGCATTATCTTTTGAGGTGAGGCCATGAGGAAATTTTTCCTTTTAATATTGGTTTCCGGGCTTCTATTTCCCCAACTGATCCCCTATTACGGGAAAAACAAAGTCATCTACAACGATTTCAGATGGATGGAATACGACACCCCTCACTTTCGCTTCCTTTTCTACGACAAGGGCAGGCTCAGGGAGGTGGTGACCTATGCCCAGATGAGTTACAAGAAACTTTCCTTTCTCACCGGCGTGGACATACGGAAAAAAATCCCCATAATTTTCTACAGAAATCATTTTGACTTTGAACAAACCAATTTATACGGCGGACTGATTCCCGAAGAGGTCCTGGGATTTTCCGAGCCCTTTAGAAGAAGGGTGGTTATCCCGGCGGACCTTCCGCCCTTCTACCTGAGGCGGCTCATAAACCACGAATTAACCCATACCTTTGAATTCTACATCCTCTACGAAGGCCTTAGCCCCTCCGCCATTTTTAGAATAAGGGTTCCCCTGTGGATGATGGAGGGTTTTGCCGAATACGCCACCGGCGACTGGGAGCCCTTCCCCCTGGTGACCCTGGTGGACGCCGTGGCCACAGACTCGGTGCCGGAGATTACCCGCTCTGGAAGCCTTCGGGGCGGCACGGGAAGGGTACCCTACGATTTCGGCCACGCCATCTTTGATTTTATAGAAAACGAGTACGGAATCACCGGGGTCAGGAAACTCTGGTGGATCATCAAAAAATTCAAAATTATCCGATATTCCAACCCCATAAAGGAAACCTTCCACATAGAAAGGGAGGAGTTTAACAACAGATTTAAGGTCTACCTGAGAAGGCGCCTTAGAAACCGATTGCTCCGCTCCCTTCCGGAAGATTACGGACCGGCGGTATCCCCCCGATTTCCCTTTTATCAGGTTTTTTCCTTCCAACTCTCCCCCAGCGGGGAGGTGGCGGCGGTTCTAACCATAAATTATTCCCAGGCCGACTACGATGTGGTCCTTATTTCCATGAGGGACGGAAAAAAATTGAAAAACCTGACCAGCGGCATAACCCTGAAATACCAGAAAATTAAATTCGGCTACGATCCCTCCACCGGCCGGGGAATTGCCTGGGATAAGGCCGGAGAAAAAATCGCCTTCTTCGGAAAGAGGACCCGTTTTTACCGCCTCTTCATTATAGACTCCTTCAAGGGGAAAATTCTCAGGGAATACAAACTGAAAAACATTTACAACCCCTCGTCGCCGGTGTTTTACAAGGACCAGGTGGTTTTTGTGGGTTTTGAGGGGAAAAACTCCTATGTTTTTTCCCTGAACACGAAAACCGGAGCAATCCGCAAACTCTCGCCGGAGAACATGTATATTAAGGAGGTGAGCCTTTCTCCTTCCGGGAAAAAGGCGGTTTTTTCCGTGGCCCAGGGGAAAAGCATAAACCTCTTCCTGGCGGATTTTCCCTCCTTTGAGGGTATAAAGCAACTCACCTTCACCCGGGCTCAGAACATAAACCCCTCCTTTGTGGACGAAGGCACCGTGGCCTTCTCCTCCGACAGGGAAGGAGGTTTTGACATATACACCCTGGATCTGAAGGACGGCCGCCTTAAGAGATACACCAAGGTTTCCACGGGATGCTTCTTCCCGGTTTTCAGGGACGGAAAACTTTACTTCTCCGGATTCCACAAAATGAGTTTTAAAATTTACAAGGCAGAAGCCAAAGAAATAGCAGAATCCCGGGAAAAGAGGGGTAGCCTAAAATTCACGGCCCCAAAACTGGTCAAAATAGACGAGAAGAAGATAAGGATACGGGAAGGAATTGGAAGGCTTTCCCCCGACTTCCTTTCCCCCATAAGCATCAGTTATTCCACGGACGGAAGGTTTTCCACCTCGGCCTTCCTCTCCTTTTCGGACATTTTCGCAGACCACAGGCTTTTCTTCTCTGCATCCAACGATTACCGGTATCAATCCTACCTGTTCGGATACTTCAACCAGAAAAGAAGGCTGTGGTGGGGTTTAGCCGGTTATCAACTCAAATTTTATTATTTTTACGGGCCCTTCGCCGTATATCCCTCCACGGTCCTGAGAAGGTTTACGGGCCTCGGATTTTACGCCTATTATCCGCTGGACCTTTACCACAGGGTGGAGATGTCCCTGGGCGGCGAAGAAATCAAGGAAAACATTGGGGGCTTTTACCAGTATCCCGGACTGTTTTTCTCCGGAAAATTTCTCCATGTGGACTTCAATTTCGTCCGGGAAACCACCAGGTTTAAGGCCTTCGGTCCCCTGAGCGGGGACACCCTCTCACTGAGGTTTACCAAAAGAATAGGCCTTGATAGCGCCAATATCAGCAATTTCACCGTTTCGGTGGATGCCAGAAAGTACTTCAACCTGGGAAGGGATTTCCTCCTGGCCTTCAGGCTGGACTACTACGGAAGTTTCGGCAAGACCCCCTTTTACAATTACTTCGGGGGAAACAACGAAATAAGAAGCGTGGGTTACAGAAGGCTGGTAGGAACCAAAACCTTTTTCTTCAACGCAGAGTTCAGGTTTCCCATAACCTACATTACCTTAACCCCGCTGGGAAATCTGGGACCCATAAGGGGTGTGATCTTCTTTGATATAGGTGGATTCTGGCTTCCTGGATACAAAATAAAGTTCTGGGAAGGAAGGTTTCCGGATGTGGTCCTAAGGGACGGCGTGGCCTCATACGGCTATGGGCTGGAAATATTCGCCTTCGGTCTTCCCCTCCACATAGAATATGTAAAAAGAACCGATTTGCAAAGAACCATATTTTCCACCTATAATTTCTGGGTGGGATTTGATTTCTAAATTTCCACACTTTGTGGATTTTGTGTGAAAATGAGGATTTGGGATCAGATTATCAAGGAAGTCCGTTCCAGGGTGGATGATTTCACCTTTAAAACATGGTTTGAACCCCTGGTCTATGTGGGCAAAGTGGGCAATGTTCTGTATGTGAGGGCCCCCAGTTCCACCTTTAAGAGGATGTTTCGGGAAAACTTCCCCGACATATTCAATAAAATCGTAAAGGATGTTCTCGGTAAAAACTACCAAGTGAGGTTGTTCCACGAAGAAGATGTGGAGGAAGAAGCGAAAAAGAAGGAAAGGGAAAGGCTATCAATAATGCTAAATCCCAAATACACCTTTGAAAACTTCGTGGTGGCACCGGAAAATCAATTCGCCTATTCCGCTGCCCTGGCGGTGGCAAAATCCCCCAGCAAAAGTTACAACCCCTTGTTTATTTACGGGGGAGTTGGCCTTGGAAAAACCCATCTTCTAAACGCCATTGGCCACTTCATACTTCAGAACAGACCCGAACTCATAGTGATATACAGAACCACAGAAGAATTTATGAACGAGATGGTCTATTATCTTCAGCACGACAAGATAATAGACTTCAAGGAAAAATACAGGAGCGTGGATGTTTTACTGATAGACGACATACAGTTTCTCTCTGGGAAAGAACAGACCAAACAACAGATATTCCACCTTTTCAACTCCCTATACGAATCCCAGAGACAAATCGTTCTTTCAAGCGATAGGCCGCCAAAAAACATTTCTGGCTTGGAAGACCGATTGATGTCAAGGTTTGAATGGGGTCTTATAGCGGACATCCAGCCTCCCACCCTGGAGACCAGGATCGCCATACTTAAGAAAAAGGCGGAACTGATGAATTTTGATGTTCCCAACAATGTTCTGGAATTTATAGCCATGAAGATAAGGTCCAATGTTAGGAAATTGGAAGGAGCCCTAACAAGACTGGAGGGTCTGGCCATGCTCAAAAACCAGCCGGTATCCATACCCCTGGCCAAGGAGGCCTTGAAAATAATTGCAGAGGTGGAAACCGACGATTCATCCAAAATTACCGTTGACGACATCGTAGAAAGAACCGCAGAGGTTTTCGGGGTTCCTCCAGAAAAAATAAAGGGAAAAACCAGCGTAAGAAGCGTAACTCTGCCAAGACAGGTTTCCATGTATTTGGTGAGAAAAATACTGGGCATACCCCTCAAGGAAATAGGCGAACTCTTCGGAGGTAAACACCACTCCACCGTGCTCCACTCCATAAACAAGGTGAAAGAACTGATTGAAAAGGATCCTGAACTTGCAAAAAAAGTTGAAGAAATAGAACTGTTTTTCAGATAAAATCCACATGGAAGACGGCACCGGAAGGGGTTTTCCACAAATCCACATCTCATTATTCTTTTTGAAAGAAAATTTATGTTCTATAATAAAACAAAAGAAGTTTAATAAAGGAGTGTGGATATGTGGATAAAAACCGAGAGAAACGAACTTACAAAGGCACTTTCCTCACTTCAGGATGTTGTGGAAAGGAGGATAATAAACCCGAAACTTTCCAATGTTCTTGTGATAGCCCGGGGAGATAATGTGGAGTTTCGGGCCACCAACCTTCAGATGGGGGTAAAGACCAGTATACCCGCCGAGGTTAAAGAAGAAGGAACCATTGCCATCAATGGAAAGAAGTTCTACGAGATATCCCGTTCCCTGTCCGGAGACACGGTGGAAGTCAAGACCATAACCCCTACCCACTGTGAGATAAACGACGGCAGGTCTCCCTTTAAATTGGTCTATTCCGGTCCAGAGGGATTTCCAGAATTTCCGGAGCCCACCATACACCTGAAGGATTTTCCAGCGGAGATAATGAAGGAATTTATAAGGAAAACCCTGTTCTCCATAAACCAGAGGGACAGTAGGTTCATAATAAACGGTGTCCTCTTTAAAATCGGAGGAGGAAAGGCTTTAATGGTATCCACCGATGGGCATCGCTTATCTTTGGTGGAAAAGGAGATTGAGTACGACGGGGAGGAAAAGGAATACATTTTACTCAAGAATTTACTGACCAAACTTCAGAGGGCAGAGGATGAGACCATATCCATGGGAGATGACGAAAGGAATATATTTTTTGAGTTTGATAAAAAAATCATCAATGTATCCAAGGTTGAGGGCCGTTTCCCGAATTACGAAGTGGTTTTCCCCAAGGAAATTAACTACGAAGTGATAGTAAACAGAGAGAAACTTCACGAGGCCCTGAGGAGAGCGTCTATTATAATAGACGAGAAACAACGGGGCGTTAAATTTTCCGTGAGCGAAGGATTGATGGAAATAAACGCTCAGAATCCTGATCTTGGGGAATTCAAGGAACAGATGGAGGCGGATTACAAGGGTGAGCCCTTCAACATAATTTTCAACCCAAGATACATAACGGAATTTCTTTCGGTGGTGGATTCAGACCTCATAAAGATGTATTTTGACGAGGTGGGCAAGGCGGTGGTCTTTGAGCCCCTCCACGAGATCGTCAACTATAAATATGTGGTGATGCCCATTAGGGAATAGATGAAGGGATTTTTTCTTGTGGTGGAGGGGATAGACGGGGCGGGAAAAACTACTTTATGTGAACTGCTGAAGAATAGCCTTCGGAGCAGGGGATACGATGTTTTGCTCACCCGGGAGCCCACCGAAGGAAAATACGGTAAAGAACTAAAAAGAAGGATAACGGAAGGAAAAATAACCCCGGAGGAGGAACTTGAACTCTTTTTGAAGGACAGGGAGGAGCATGTAAAAAAGGTTCTGGAGCCCTCCCTTCGTTCAGGAAAACTTGTGATATCCGATAGATATTACTTTTCATCCTGCGCTTATCAGGGTGCCCGGGGCCTGGATTACCAGAAAATATGCCAGGCCAACTCCTCCTTTCCCTCCCCGGACTTCGTCATCCTTCTTGACATTGACCCCTCCGTTGCCCTCCGGAGAAAAAAGGCCAGGGAAGAACATTTTGAGGAGGAGGTTTACCTCAAGAAGGTCAGGGAAATCTATATTAAAGTGGTAAAGCCCTTTCCCCACCTGATAATAGACGCCAGGCGAAGCCCTGAAGAAGCCCTGAGTGAGGCCTTGAAGGCACTGGATAAATGTTTGAAAAAATAAAGAGGTGGGTCCGGGAAGCCGTTGACGAAAATTCCGGCTACCGCTTGGTTCTTGAACATCTTTCCAGGGAAATCCCAGGCGGCGATAATGTAGTTCTCGTGGCCCTGGGAAAGGCCTCCCTGTCCATGGCCAGGGCGGCCCAGGATGCCCTGGGAAAAAGGATAAGGCGGGGGCTTGTAATCTCAAACAAAGAGGGTCCACTGGAGGGCCTGGATCTTTACCTGGGTTCCCATCCGTATCCAGACGAGAAAAGCCTGAGGGCAGGGCAGGTCCTAAGGCATTTGGCCGTGGACTGCGGCGAAGATGACACCGTTCTGTTTTTTATTTCCGGTGGGGCTTCCTCCCTGGCGGTTTTGCCTCATCCTCCCTTTAACCTGGAGGACCTGGCTTTTATTTACAAAAAACTCTTGCTCCAGGGTGCCAATATTCACGAAATCAACACCGTAAGGAGGCATATTTCCCTAATTAAAGGGGGAAGACTGGCCACTGACTTTTACCCGGCAAGGGTCATCACCCTGGCCATTTCCGATGTCAAGGGGGATGTGCCCGAGGACATCGGTTCCGGTCCCACGGTTCCGGACCGAACCACCCGAGAAGAGGCCGTGGAGGTAATGAAAAGGTACGGACTTGAGGAATACATAAAGAAATTAAGGGAAGTCCCGGAAACCCCCAAGCCCTCCCACCCTGCCTTCAAAAAAACGAGTTTCGTGCTCCTTGCCAACACCCTGAAACTTCTCAGGGATGTGGAAAAGAAGGCCAGGGCAGAGGGTATAAGGACGCTTATCCTTACGGGCGAAGACGAGGGCGAGGCCAGGGAAGTAAGCAAACTTTACGCAGGAATAATCCTGGAGGTCCTGAGGAGTGGGAATCCCCTGCCCCCTCCTCTTTTGATCCTCAGCGGCGGCGAACTCACCGTCACCGTAAAGGGAAGCGGAAAGGGTGGTAGAAACACGGAGTTTATTCTCTCCCTTCTGCTTCAGACCCGGGGCCTGGAAGGAGGGTTTTGTGCGCTGAGCATGGGAACCGACGGGATAGACGGCCCCACCGATGCGGCGGGGGCGTTTTTCTGTGGGGATGCGTTTAATAGGCTCCGGGGAGTTGATCCCCGGGAGTATCTGGATAACAACGATTCCTACACCTTTTTTGAAAAATTAGGTCTTCTCCTCAAGACCGGGCCCACGGATACCAATTTAAGGGACATCAGGGTTTTCTGGATTGAAAAAGGAAAGGGCGTTGAGGAGGCATAGTTTTTTCAGCGCATCCTCCCCCAGGCCGGAGGACCTTAGTTTTTCCGCCTGATGGGGCACTGTAAGCCCTCCCCCCATCAGCATTCCCTTCCCGTCCCTTATGGGCTCCGGACTGGGTCCCCGGGGAAGCATGTCCGAGACCAGGGAGAAGGAGGGGCCCTTTATTTTTAAAAGCAGTTTGATAAAATCCAGCGAGGTGTGAACAAGATCTCCTATTACCTCCAGGTGGACTCCCTCCAGGAGAAGTCCGGCTCCCACGGCCCCTATTTCCCGGTGATGCAGCCCCCTGAGGGCGTTGGGAAAATGGGTGAAGTGCCTCACCCCCATCCGGTAGGCCCTCAATACATCGCCGTAGGTGGCGTTGCTGTGGCCCACCGAGGGAATTTTTCCGGCCTCCGTGGCCATGGATACCAAGAGGGTTGCTCCTTCCACTTCCGGGGCGAAGGTAAACATTTTTATGCCGGGAAGGGAAAGGAAGAGGCGTATGTTTTCCCTCTCCGGGGTTAATATGTATTCCTTTTCCTGGGCTCCGGCCCTCCCGGGGCTTATAAAGGGGCCCTCTACCCGGAGGAAAGGAAAGATGGAATCGGGGTTTTTATCCCTGTAGGCCAGAAATTTTTTCCCTATTTTTTCCAGGTTTTCAAAGGAATCGTTCATGAGGGTGGGTATGGCGAAAACGATCCCCTGGGACCTCAGTTTTTCCTCCAGGGGGGCGAACTCGGCCTTCTGGAAACTATATCCCCAACCTCCGTGAATGTGAGGATCAGCGAACTTCTTCATAAAAAAAATGACCCGCCGGGGACTCGAACCCCGAACCCACGGATTAAGAGTCCGTTGCTCTACCTGTTGAGCTAGCGGGCCAGGGTTATTTTACCACAAAAACAGGGTTCAAAAAAGGAGGGAAAGTCCTCCCACCAGCAGGGCCTTCAACAGCCAGACTCCCAGAGCCACGGAGAGCCCATCCTTTTTTCTGAGGTTAAAGGCCCCGGCCAGGGCCAGACCGCATGCCACGGCAGCCCAGAGACCGATAAGGTCAAAGGCCTGGAGAAACCTTCCTACTTTGGAAAAACTGGAAACGGGAAGAAGAAGGGCCAGGGAGGTGGAAACTCCGATGGTAGTTCCCTTTAAAAATATGATGAGACTCTTGACGAGGGAACCCAGGGAATAACTTATAAAGGTGGAATGAGTGTATACCGATAGGACTCGGACGAAATTTCCTTCGGGGGTGAAAAAGCGAAGGCCCAGAAGGAGAAGGAGGGAGGTCACAAAAAGGGAAAAGGCATAGGCGAAGGCAATTCCCAAGGAGGTTCTCATTAAAATGGTTTTATTGGGGGCATTTATCATGCTTTCCCACCTTCCCGCCTCCTTTAACCTCTGGACCACCTCCGGTTTTTCCACCTTTAATTTCTCCATGGATTCGTGGAAGGCCTTGGGGGCATAGGGAAGGGTAAAGGCCAGGGTAAGGGCGAGGATCAAAAAAGCCGGAAGAAGCCAGGAGGGTTTTTCCCGGAGGCGTTTTCCCAGGGACGAGGGATCTGTTACGATCAGAATAAGGTTACGAATCATTTATTATCTCTCCGTCCTTTAATTTTACTATCCTTCGGGTTCTGGAGGCAATCTGAGGGTCGTGGGTTACCACTATGATGGTGTTCCCAGCCCGGTGTAGATCCTCAAAGATCTTCATGATTTCTTCTCCGGAGCGGGAGTCCAGGTTCCCCGTGGGTTCGTCGGCCAGGAGTATGGAGGGGTTGTTGACAATGGCCCTGGCTATGGCCACCCTCTGGCGCTCTCCCCCGGAAAGTTCGTTGGGTTTGTGCCACATCCTCTTTTTGAGACCCACCCTTTCCAGGGCTTCCTCTGCCCGCCTTCTCCTCTCCTTCTTTCCCAGGCCCGCATAGATCAGGGGTAGTTCCACATTGTGGATGGCCGGGGTCCTCGGAAGCAGGTGAAAACTCTGGAAAACGAAACCGATTTTCTGATTTCTCAGCAGGGAGAGTTCGTCGTCGCTCAGGTGGGAAACATCCCTTCCCTCAAGATAATATTTGCCCCGGGTGGGGGTATCCAGGCATCCCAAGATGTTCATGAGAGTGGACTTTCCGGACCCAGAGGGTCCCATTATGGCCAGGTATTCCCCCCTCTCTACCTCCAGGCTCACCCCCCGGAGGGCCTCCACCTTGACCTTCCCCATGTTGTAGACCTTCCAGAGATTTTCCGTTTTTATCAAGACCTTCATTTTTTCTCCCGGTTCCTTTCCCTGCGGGAGACCTCCACCCTCTGCCCGTCCTGAAGGACCCTTAGAACCTTGAAGGGGCCCACTATAACCAAATCCCCTTCCTTCAAGCCCGATTTTATCTCCACCTCCATTTCGCCCATGATTCCCTTCTCCACCGGACGAAAACGGGCTACCCCCTTCTCCACCACAAACACGCCCTCCCTTTCCTTTTCCTTAATTTTTCGGACCACCAGAGAGGAGATGGGCACCGCCAGAACATTCTCTGCCCGGGCCACTTCAATGGTGGCGGTGGCGGTAAGTCCTGGTTTAAGGCGAGTTACATCGCCCTTCAGCACGATGACCACCTTGTACTCCTTGGCCTGTTCCTGGGAGGAAGTGAGGGTGTTGGATTGCTGGGGGGAACTGCCCACTTCGGTGACGGTTCCATGAAATTTTTCCTCCGGAAAGGCGTCTACCTCCACGGTGGCCTTTTGCCCTTCCCTGACTTTTACGATGTCCGTTTCGTCCACCCACACCTCTGCCTGCATCCGGGATAGGTCCGCCACCGTAAGAAGAATGGTTCCCGGGTTGTTCATGGTTCCTATTATGGCCACCTCCCCCTCCTCCACATTCAGGCTGGTTACCACTCCGTTTACCGGGGAGACGATGGTGGTTTTCTTGAGTTTTTCCCGGGCGGATTTCACCTGAGCCTGGTTTTGCTTTATTCGGAACCTCAGGGCCTTCAGGGCGGAAAGGGAGGACTTGAAGTCCGCTTCTGCTTTGAGGAGTTCCTCCTGGGAAATTATCCCCCGGGAAAAAAGTATTTTGGCCCTTTCGTAGTTCTTTTTAGAAATTTCGTAGGCGGTCTCGCTTTGAATCAATTGGGCTTCCGTGGCCTTCAGGGAGGCCAGGGCAGATTCCAGTTCCGCCTTGTACATGGAGGGGTCTATTTGTAAAAGAAACTGTCCCCTTTTCACCCTGTCCCCTTCCTTTACCCCGATCCTCACGATTTTTCCGGAGATATCCGAGGAAATTTCCACATTTTTGGTGGGTTTTATCTCCCCGGTGCCCTCTACCACCGAAACCAGGGAGGTCTTTTTTACCTTCTTTGTCCGAACCTTTATCCCCGATTCGGATTTTTTCACATTTAACAGGATGACGAGGATTACAAGACCCAGGGCCGCGGCTAACCAAATGATTTTCTTCATCATCTCCTCCTAAGAAGGTTTTACGAAAAAAAGGTCTCTTGGTTTTTTTTCCTCGGCCATCATGAGAAGCCCCATGATCATGAAAAACAGGAAAAGGCCCGGGAAGAGGCTCAGCCATGGGGCCTGAAGAAGGAAGCCCCGCCCGGCATCTATCATTCCCCCCAGGGAGGGCGTGGGGGGCTGAAGGCCCAGTCCAAGGAAACTCAGGGAGGACTCCGCCAGGATAACCCCCGCCATGGAAACGGTGGCCTGAACCCTTATCACCGGAAGCACATGAGGAAGGGTGTGGTGGAGGAAGATCCAGGGGTAGGAGGCCCCCAGGGCCAGGGAGGATGTTATAAAATCCTCTTCCCTTAACTTGATGGCAATTCCCCGGGAAAGACGGCAGTAGGAGGTCCAGCCCGAAAAGGAAAGGGCGAGGATCAGGTTCCAGAAACCACCTCCCAGGAGGGCCACGAAGGTAAGGGCCAGCAGAAAACCGGGAAAGGCCAGAAGGAGGTCCACCGCCCTCATAAGAACTTCATCCAGAACTCCCCCCACCATTCCGGAAAGGGAACCCAGGGCGGTGCCCAGGAGGGAGGTAATGGCCACCACCATGAAGGAGAGGGCCAGGGATATGAAAACTCCCAGGGCCACCCTTTTGGCCACATCCCTGCCCAGGAAGTCCGTTCCCATGGGATGGTTCCAGGATGGGGGCATGAGCCTCTCCTGCATGTTTACCTCCGTGGCGCTGCCGGGCAGAAGAAGTAGAAGGCCGGAGATTATCACGGGAAGGAGAAAGAGAGATAGCCCGGTTTTATTTAGCCTCAAGGTGCCTCCCGAGTCTGATCTTGGGGTCTATGAGGGGATAGGAAAGGTCCACCGCCAGATTAACCAGAACATACACCCCGGAAATGAAGATGACCAGTCCCTGGACCAGGGGGTAATCCCTTTCCCCAATGGCCCTTATGAGAAGGGTTCCTATTCCCGGGATGGAAAATACCCTCTCGGTGATGATGGTTCCCGTCAGAAGGGCGCCGGCCTCAAGTCCCATCACCGTGATGATGGGCACCAGGGCGTTGGGGAGAATGTGACGAAACAGGATTCTTTTTCTGGAAAGTCCCCTGGCCCACAGGGCCAAAACATAGGGCTTTTCCGATTCCTGGTGTAGGGATTTTCTTATGATTTTTACCAGATAGGCTGAGAGGCCGGTGGCCAGGGTTACGGCGGGCAGGACGAAGTGGACCAGGGAGTCCGCCCCTGAAACGGGAAAAAGTTTGAGCCTGACGGAGAACAGAAGAATGAGGATGGGGCCCAACCAGAAGTTGGGGATGGCCAGACCCCAGGTGGACAGGAGAAACACGGGCAGGTCCAGACCGGGCTTCAGGGAGGCTATAATGCCCAGGGGGAAGGAGAAGACCACGGTAAGGAGAAGGGCAAAGAAGGCCAGTTTCAGCGTGTAGGGCAGGTGGGAGCGTATTGTTTCGGAAACCCTCTGGCCTGAAATGAGGGACCTTCCCAGGTCTGCCCGCACCAATCCCCGGAGAAAGGAAATGTATTGAGCCCACAGGGGCCTATCCAGGCCCAATTCCCTTCTCAGGGATTCAACCTGGGAGGGCCTGGCGTTTTCCCCCAGTATTATTTCCACGGGATCCGAAGGAAGGAGCCTCATTAAAAAAAAGACCAGTGAGGCAGCGGCCCACAATATCAGGACTCCTGAAGCCAACCTTTTAGCCAGATAACTCATTTTAGGCCGTATTTCCTTAAAAGATTATAAAGGTGCTGGCGGGAAATCCCCAGGAGAGAGGAAGCCCTGGAGACATCCCCCTCGGTGGCAAGGAGGGCCCTTTTTATGTAATCCCGCTCCCACAGGGCCCTGGCCTCTTCCAGGGTTTTGAAGGCCCTGGAAGCCTGGAGTTCCGGCGGAAGGTGCTGGGGCAGAATGATGTTTTCTCCCTCCTCCAGCATGGAAACGGCAAAACGAAGGGTGCCTTCCAGTTCCCGGACATTTCCCGGCCAGGGGTAGTTCAGGAGGGCGGTTCTGACCCGCCGGGAAAGTTTTAATTCCCTGCCGGAGAATTTTTGGGCGAAGTAATGGGCCAGGACTGGAATGTCTTCCCTTCTTTCCCTCAGAGGAGGTATTTTTATGAGGAAGTGAGAAATCCTGTGGTAAAGGTCTCTTCTAAAAAGTCCCCTCTCCACTTCCTGAAGAAGGTCCTTATTGGTGGCCGATATCAGTTTGAAATCCACTTCCCTTTCTCTGGTTTCCCCCAGCCTTCGGAACCTCCCGTCCTGGAGGACCCTCAGGAGTTTGGCCTGGACCTCCAGGGGCATCTCCCCTATTTCGTCCAGGAAGAGCACCCCTCCCCGGGCCTCCTCTATCAGCCCCGGTTTGTCCCTGTGGGCTCCAGTAAAGGCCCCCCTGGCGTAGCCGAAAAGTTCTGCTTCCAGGAGGTTTTCCGGGATGGAAGCACAGTTTACGGCTACAAAACTTCCTCCCTTCAGCATCGCGATGGAACGGGCCACCAATTCCTTTCCCGTTCCCGTTTCCCCGGTGATGAGAACGGGTTCCCTGGTGGAAGCCGCCCTTCTTATTTCCGCAAAGACCCTCTGCATGGGCCTGGAACTCCCCCGCAGAAGCAGGAATTTCTCCCTGGGCCGGAGACCTCCGGCGGCGGTTTTCAGCAGGTTTTTAAGCCATTCCAGGTCTGCGGGGGAGAAAAAGGCCTCCTCCGAACTTCCCAGGAAGCCCACCAGTTCCCCGTATTCCAGAACTTGCCTGGCCAGGATGAAACTTCGGATTTTCTTTACGAAGAGTTCCTCCCTTTTGTCGGGGTCGGAGACTTCCGATAGGTTTTTTACGAGGCGGGCACGGGCTTCATCCCGGAGAACTGTCCAGGCCACCGGAGGGGATATGGCCCGGCTCAGCACCATCTGTTCTGCGGTGATGAGGAAGGCCGAGGGAATTTCCCCCCAGTTTTCCCTGGCCAGGCTCAGGAGCCTTCCGAGGATCTCCTCCTCACCTCCCCGGAATTCCTCCTTTTCCTCGCCGCGGCTTTCCAGGGCTTTTTCTATAGTCTTTGCCCGAAAACAACCCCTTCTTTTGTGCCACAGAAGGGACCTTCTTAGCCGGGGAAGGTCTGAACTCCTCCACAAATTTTCCCTGGCCATGAGGTAAGCCACGAAGTTTTCCAGGATTTCCCTCCGGTCCAGGGAAAAGTCCTTGGCGGCTTTCAACAGAAGGCTCCTTCTTCTTTGGAGGAGACCCATCAGGAGATTTCCCCAGGGGCCCGTGGTCTGAACCGGTTTTCCTTGAAGGTATGCAAGAACCGCCGGGTAAGGGGCAGGAAGATCGGCCTGCCCCAGGAGGGGCGTTTCCCTTTCCAGGGATACTTCGGAGACCTTCCAGGCCAGGTCCTCCAGTTCCCTCTTATTCCCGGCCCTCAAAAAGATTTCCGCCCCCTCCCGAAGGTATTTTTCTCCCTCTTCAAATTTCCCCTTTAGGTGAAGGAGGTACCCCAGAGAGATGGCGTCGTAGGCATGGGAGAGGGTTCCTTCTTCGCTTTTTTCGTAACTGAGGCGGTAGAGCCTCTCGGCCTTGTTCCATTCCCCTTTGAGGAGCAAAACCTCGGCCAGGTTATAACAGGCCAGCGTATAGGCCTTCTTTCTGCCCCAGGAGGAAAGAAGGGTCAGGGCCTTGGAGAAGAATTCCTCGGCCTTATCCAGATTTCCCAGCCGGTAGAAGAGGGCGCCGAGGTCGGAGAAGGCCCTGCCGGCGGTTTCCCCGTCCAGGTCCGAAAGGGCCTTTCGGAAAGCCTGGCGAAAATAGGCCTCCGCCAGGGCGGGGCTTCCCATCTTCTCCTGAACCTTTCCCGCCCAGAGGAAGGTCAAAGCCCGATCTTCTCCCCGGGGCTGAAAATTTCTTCCGGTAAGAAAGGCTTTGATGGCCTGACAGGGTCTTGTTCTGCATCTTTTAAGGATCTCTTCTGCTTTCCTTCTGTCTCCCCGGGCCAGGGCCCTTTCTACCTCCATTGCCCTGGGATACCTGGGGGAGGTTTTTATTTGAAGTTCCGGGGGAGGGCTACTCTCCGCCTGCTTTTCCCCGGGGCTTCCCATGAGGGCGGAGATGAGTTGCCCTGGAGAGGGGAAGTCTTTTATAAGGTCCAGGGTTTTTTCCTTTACCTCTTCGTCAAGAAATATCAGGTTGGCCTTCCATTGTTTCAGGGAAGGGGGAGACAACCTGATGTCGTAGGCTCCGTCTTCCTTCCCTTCCAGAATAAAGAGGGCCTGTGGAAAAGAGGCAAAGAGGAGTTTAAAGGCCTCCCGCGCCCTCCTTCCCTTATAGTTTTCCAGGGCCACCACATCCCAGGGGCCTGACCTCAGGGCCCACTGGAGGTGGTCCTCCAGGGCCGGATGGGCGGCATCCAGGATAACCCCGTTGTGATTCAGACTGATGGCCCTCCTAAGGAGCCAGGATTTTCCCACCCCCTCAGGTCCCTGGACGCTGACCACCGCACCCTCCCTTCCCTCCTCCGCCAGGCGCAGGAGAAAAAGAAGTTCCTGCCTTTTAAATGGTCTCCAGCATAGGCGGGAGAAATGGGGGGCGTCTTCCTCCTGGGTCTCCTGGGATGAGCCGGTCCTGATTGGATAGGCGTATAAAAAGCCCTGGTTGGAATGTTCAAAGAAGCCGGAGACCTGAAGGTTCAGGGCCTTGTGAAAACACCTTCGGAGGGCCTCCCGCTGGGGGGAGATTTTCCAGGGGCCAGAACCTTTTCCCTTCACCAGAAGGTTTTTGCCCCGGATTTTTATCCGATCCATTAGATTGGCGTGCACTATAGGGGGGAAGGAAAGGATTCTTTTCACGGGGAAGAAGGGAAGTCTCAAGGGAGGAAGTCCGAGAACTTTTCCACCTTGTCAATGTAGGAGGAGTCCACCTGCCGAATCTCTTCCAGAAGTTTTTCTGCCTCATTTTTGTTGCCCAGGGCCTCGTAAACCTTGGCCAAATGATATTTTAGGCCCAGGTATTTCTCCGGTGGATATTCCCCCTCCTCCAGGCCTTTTTTGAAGGTTTCTATGGCTTCTTCGTAAAGGCCCTTTTCAAAAAGGCATATCCCGATGAGTTCCAGTGATTCCAATTTCTTATCGGGGCTTTTTTCCGAGATCTGAAACTCCGCCAGGGCTTCGTCAAACATTCCCATTTTGAAATAGGCCACGCCTAAATCAAAGTGGGTCTGGTAATCCTCCTCACCTATGGATGCGCTCATGGTGGAGGAAAGTTGTTTTATCATTTCCCAGTCTTCGCTTTCACGGTCCTTTATTTCCTCTTCCCCTAAGAAGTCCATGGCTTCCAGTTCCTGGGTTATGGCTTTGGCCAGGTCTACTAAATCTTCCTGGGAAACCTCAGGGGAGGGTTCCTGGGGCGGGAGTTCCTCCTTCTTCTCCTCCTTCATTCCGAATTCCTCCAGGACCCGGGAGATTTCTTCCTGGGAAGCGCTTTCCTCCGCTTTCTTTTTCTCCGGCAGGGATATCTCCTCCACCAGCCTATCCCATTCCCTGAGGGTTCCTGTCTCTGTCTCGCCTTCCTCCGGGGCCTCCATGTCCACATTGGTGTCCGATGGTTCCGGTTCCGCCGTCAGGGGAATTTCCAGTTCCATGTCCACATTGGTGTCGGCCTGTTCTTTCTGCAGGCGCTCGCTTTCCGCCACCTCAAAGTCCAGGACCGTATCCTGGCCCTCCAGGAGTCTTTCCTCCTCCAGGAGGAGGTCTTCGTTAATCTCCTGGATTTCCTCTATTTCCTCTTCGGCCTGCTCTTCCATGCCCTTGGCCAGGGAGGAGAGCAGGGCCTCCATCTGGGAAATTTTCTCCGGATCGTTGGTCTCCGACCGTATGGCTTCTACCAACCTGTGACTTCCTTTCTGGTCCCCCTTTCGGATGTATATTTCAAGAAGTTTGAGTTTGGCGGGCCAGTAATCCGGGTATTTGAGGAGGATTTTTTCAATTTCGGATTCAGCCTTCATCCACAACTGGAGTTTCATGTAGTTTTCGGCTTCCTCCATGTGCATTTTCAAAAATTCTTCGGGGCTTTCCTCCTCTTCGCCCACCAGTAGAGCGTATTTTTCCTGGAAGTAAACATTGTCGGGATCAAGGCTCAAAAGTTTTTTGAGGGTTTTTATTAATTCTTCCTTACGGCCGGTGCTTTCGTATATCTCCGCCAGGGTGGTGAGGACGGCAATTTCGTTGTGCCTCTTCCCGGCTCGTTCGTATATTTCTGCAATCTTTTCCAGGGTTTTTATGTGGTTGGGATTTGCCTTCAGTATGGGGTTGAAGAGTTCCACCGCCACCTCTTCTTCCCCTTCCTCCAGCCGTTGTTCGGCCAGGGGGACCAACATTTCGTAGGCCTTGTCAAACTCTCCCTGGAAGATGAAAATATCCGCCAGTTTCTTCTTCAGGTCCTCGTCCTCTGGATTTTCCAGGAGAAGTTCCTGAAAGAGTTCCTGGGCCTGATCCAGTTTCTGGAAATCCATATAATACTCCGCCACCATTTTCTTTAATGCCGGCGAAGGACTTTTTTCCAGAAGGGGTAAGGCCAGTTCCTCAAAGAAGTTTGAGCGGGTGGTGGCGCTCAGTCTGCGGGCAAGTTCCAGGGCCTTGAGGCTGTGGGGCTGAAGAATCAGGGCCCTCTTCAATCTGGCCAGGGCCTTCTCCGTCTCCCCCATTTCTATTTCCTTTTCGGCCAGTTCCAGCAGTAATTCCACTCCCCTGTCCTTTTCTCCCTGGTTAAGGTAAAGGTTGAGTAGGGCCTCCTTTACTTTGGGGTCATCGGGAAGAAGGTTGGCAAGGCGTTCGTAAACCTCTGTGGCCTTTTTGTAATTCTGTTTTTTTATCAGGGTTTCTCCCAGGTGAATGAGAAGGTTTTTGGAGTTAACCGTGAGGCCAAGCCTTACATAGAGGTCCGCCAGGGTAAGTGTGTGATCAGGGTTTTTCGTGTCCAGAAGATAGACCTTTTTGAAGATGGCCAGGGCCTTTTTGAGGAACTCCCTTTCCAGATAGTAATTGCCCAGGCGGGTAAATATTCTGATGGCCTCCTCCTTCATGCCTGCCCTTTCGTACAGTTCCCCCAGTTTCCTCATCAAATACTCGTCCCGGGGCCTTTTTCTCAGGGCTCTTTCGTAAATGCGGATGGCCTCCTCTATTTTCCCCTGCCTAACTAATTTTTCTGGAGAAGAATCCCTCATTTTCGTCCTGAATTATATTTTAGGACAAATTTGGTCCTATGGAAAGGGCTTGCCCCCCATTCCATCAGGCCCCTTCGGTGAGAAAGGGTGCCGTATCCCTTGTTTTGAGCCAGTTGGAAGTGGGGAAAGGCCGATGACATTCTAACGATAATCCTGTCCCTTATTACCTTGGCCACGATAGACGCTGCTGAAATCTGGGGAACGAGCCTATCCCCGTGGACCACGGGCACGAGTTCAACCCCCGGGATTTCCGGAGCGGTGGGACCGTCCACCAGAACCGTGGTCGGTCTGGGGGTTAATCTTTCAACGGCCCGGGCCATGGCCCTGAGGGTGGCCTGAAGAACATTTTTTTCTTCAATTTCCTCCAGGGTTCCCAGGGAAAAAGACCAGGATAGGGACCTTTCCACTATGGTTCGGAAAAGTAATTCCCTTTTCCCCGGGGAAAGTTCCTTGGAATCCCTCAGTCCCTCTATGCCTTCGGGGGGGAGGATTACCGCTGCGGCCACCAGGGGACCGAAGAGGGATCCTCTCCCTGCCTCGTCCACCCCCGCAACAAACCCGGATGGGCTACTGATGCCTGGATGCAATTTTCCTCTTCATCTTCTTGGGGGTCAGGCCTCTCAGGAAGAAGAGTTTGGCTCGCCTTACCCTTCCCCTCTTGACCACTTCTATTTTTTCTATTCTGGGAGAGTGGAGGGGAAATATTCTTTCCACCCCTACTCCGAAGGATATTTTCCTTACGGTGAAGGTTTCTCTGGTTCCTCCTCCCCTTCTGGCGATGACGATTCCCTCAAAGACCTGGATCCTTTCCTTTCCCCCTTCCTTAATTCTAAGATGAACCCTGACGGTGTCTCCCGGTCTGAACTGGGGTATGTCCTCTTTTAGATGTTTCTTTTCAATCTCCTTGAGTTTCTCCATGATACCTCCTTATAAGGTCTGGTCTGTTTTTTCGTGTTTTTTCCAGCGCCTTTTTTCTTTTCCATTCCTCTATTTTACCATGATCTCCGCTGAATAAAACCTCGGGCACGGTTAGGCCCTGAAAATTTCTGGGCCTCGTGTATTGGGGGTATTCCAGAAGATGGGGAGAGGAAAAACTTTCTTCCCGCAGGGATTCCTCCTTACCCACCACCCCGGGGATTAGCCTGGAGACGGCATCCATTACGATGAGGGCTGCAGGTTCGCCCCCGGAAAGCACATAGTCTCCCACGGAAATTTCTTCGTCCGCCAGGTGCTCCGCCACCCTTTCGTCCACCCCCTCGTATCTGCCGCAAATTAAAACGATGTGTTCTTTTTGGGAAAGTTCCCGGGCCTTTTTCTGATGAAAGAGTTTTCCCGAGGCAGAGAGAAGAACGGTGTGGGAGGAGGGCGTTTTTATTCCACTGAGGGCCCGGTGTATGGGCTCTATTTTCATTATCATTCCGGCCCCCCCACCGAAGGGTCTGTCGTCCACGCTGCGGTGAAGGTCCCCGGTGAAGTCCCGGAGGTTGAAAATCTCCACCTCCACTGCCCCCGACTCTATGGCCCTGGAGAGGATTCCGTATTTCAGGGGGGAAGTGAAAAAATCGGGGAAGATGGTCAATACGGTAAATCTCAAATCTCCTCCAGACCGCGGGGGAGGACGGCCTCCAGAAATTCTCCCCTGTCCTGGCAGAGACTCAGGGGGATCAAGACCTCCTTCCCTTCAACGGTTTTCACCACAGCAACGAAGTTTCCCGGAATTTCCATCACATCAATCACCGTCCCCAAAAGTTTTTCCCCGTGAAAGACCTGCTTGCCCACAGGTCCGGGTGTCTCTTCCTCATCCTCCTCCCCGTAAATCTCGTATCCCCTGAGGGCCTCCGCCTCGTCAATGGAGTTTATTTCCCTTAACTTCAGCAGAAGAAATCTTCCGCCCTTTCTAAGTCTTTCAACGGTGAGGGCCCTTTCCTCTCCTTTCCTTCTAAAAATTAAAACAGACCCCGTACTCCTTTTTTCAAGGGAAAAATTTATGGGGAGAACCCTCAGTTCCCCACTCAAGCCGTGAGGTCTGAGGACCCTCCCTAATAAGGTCAACTTTCCAGAATCTCTAAGACATACCTCTTTTTGTCCCTCATACCCGCAGCGGAAAGTATAGTCCTTATAGCTTTAGCGGTCCTGCCCTGTTTTCCTATAACCTTGCCGAGATCGTGGGGGTCCACCTTGAGTTCAAGGATGGTGGTCTGCTCCCCTTCCACCTGATGAACCTGAACCTTGTCCGGATTGTCAACCAAGGCTTTAGCGATCATTTCCACTAAGTCCTTCACGGCAACCTCCTTTAATTATTTTTTTGAGCGTGCTCTTTGAGCCTTTTTATAAGGGATTGGACAGTTTTAGTTGCCTGGGCTCCACGCTGCTGCCAGTAATCCAGTTTCTCAAAATTGATTTTGATCTGAGGCTCCCGGGGCAGAGGGTTATAATACCCTATTTCATCCACGGTAGCGGTCCGAATAGGGCTTCTCCGTTCTACCACCACAATCCTGTAGAAGGGCTGCTTCTTCTTTCCCATTCTCATCAACTTTATGCTGAGCATGGTTACCTCCTGTTTTCTAAATATAGGTTAACCCATAAAATTATCCATGTCAATCCCCTGGAGCAATTTGCGGAAGTTCTTGGACTTGAGCATTTTTTTCATCTGAAAAAATCCCTTCAGGAGTTGGTTCACTTCGGAGACGGGCCTTCCGCTTCCCCGGGCTATTCTTCTTTTCCTGCTGGCGTCTATTATTTCAGGCCTTTCCCTCTCTCCCCGGGTCATGGAGTTTATTATGGCCTCCATATGGGTGAGTTTTTTATCCTCTATTTTTCCTACCCCCGGCATCTTGGGAAGAAAGGCGACGAGTTTAGATAGGCCGCCGAGTTTCTTCAGTAGGCGTATTTGTTTTCTCAGGTCCTCCATGTTAAAGGTCTGTTTTTTTAGCCTCTCCGCCAGGCGTCGGGCCTCCTTTTCCTCCACCTTTTTTTCCGTTTCTTCTATTAGGGATAAAAGGTCTCCCATACCCAGGATCCTGGAGGCCATCCTTTCGGGAATGAAGGGCTCCAGGTCCTCCATCTTTTCTCCGGTGCCAATGAATTTTATGGGCTTTCCCGTGGTGTAGGTGATGGAAAGGGCCGCTCCTCCCCGGGCGTCTCCGTCCATTTTGGTTAGGATCACCGAGTCAAAGCCTACGGCTTCCTGAAAGTTTTTGGCGGAAAGGAGGGCGTCCTGACCGGTCATGGAATCGGCCACCAGGATTGTTTCTTGGGGTTGAAGAGAGGCCTTTATTTTCTTTAACTCTTCCATAAGGGGTTTATCCACATGAAGCCTTCCCGCCGTATCCACCAGAACGAAGCGGTATGAGGAATCCTTCAATTTGCTCAATTCCTCAAGGGCACCGTCCAGGGAAGGGGGGACGGGAAGGAAGTCCACCCCGGCCCGCTGTGCCGTCTTCTCCAATTGTTCCTGGGCGGCGGCCCTTTTCAGGTCCAGGGAAACCACCGCCACCCTGCCCCTTTCCTTCAGGAGATAGGCCAGTTTCCCTGCGGTGGTGGTCTTTCCAGAGCCCTGCAGGCCCAGGAGAAGGTAGAAATTTACTCCTGACGAGGCCTTCAGGGGCTTGTTCCCTTCCCCACCCAGCAGGGTCGTCAACTCCTGGTGAACTATCTTAACCACCGTTTGGTACGGAGTGAGGGATTTTCTGACCTCCTCCGCCAGGAGTTTTTCTCTGAGGGAGGAAACGAACTCCCTCACTGCCCGGTAGTTGACATCGGCCTCCAGCAGGGCCAGCCTGATTTCTCTCAGGGCCGGTTCCACATTGTGTTCGGAGAGATGGCCTTCCCCTTTTATTTTTCTAAGAAACCGTTGGAATCCTTCAGATACTCTTTCCAGCATAGGGAAATTTTATCATGATAAAATACTGCCATGGAGAAATGGATGCGGCTGGCCATGGAGGAAGCCCTCAGGGGAGAGCAAGAGGGGGAAGTGCCCGTGGGGGCGGTGCTGGTTCTGGAGGGCAGGCTCCTGGCGGCGGCCCACAACAGGAGTATTGGTCTCTGCGATCCCACCGCCCATGCGGAAATCCTGGTCTTGAGACGGGGAGGGGAAATTTTAGGCAATTATCGCCTGGAGGGAACCGACCTTTATGTAACCAAGGAACCCTGCCTTATGTGCCTGGGAGCCATGCTCCACGCCCGGATAAGGAGGCTGGTCTTTGGAGCCCGGGACGAAAAGGGAGGGGCCTTTTCCGCCTTTTCCGTGGACCTCTCCAGGGCCAATCACCGTCTTCAGGTGGTGGGGGGCATTATGGAAGAGGAAAACGCGGAGTTGCTGAGGAGATTCTTCGCCGAAAGGAGGTGATTTGCTCTATTTTGCGCTGATTACGGCTTTTCTGGTGGGGGCCGGGTATCTTTTATCCCATCTTCCTGCCCGCTCCTCCTATCTTTTGAGCCGAGAAACCGCCGGGTTCGGCTATCTGGTTTTGGCATCTATTTTCGGAGGAAAAATCCTCTCCGGAACGGTTTTGCCCCAGGTCACCGGATACCTGTTTACGGGAATTCTGGTGGGGCCTTCCTTTCTGAACATAATTGATAAGTTAACCCTTGCCCGCCTTTCCTTTGTGGACGAAATTGCCCTGGCCCTCATTGCCTTTGCTGCCGGGGCCAAGGTGGACCTCAAAGAACTCAAGGGAAATTTTCGGGATGTGGTGGGGGTGATAGTGTTTCAGATCCTGGGGGTGGTTCTAATTTACGGGGTATTTTCCCCGGTTTTCTTCAAACTTCTGGGAGTGCGTGGAAATTTCTTCCTCTATTTTCTCGTCTTCCTGGTGTTGACCACGGCGGCCATCGCCAAGTCCCCGGCCACCACCATCGCCGTTATAATGGAGACCAAGGCCGAGGGGAAGTTCACCGACATAATAGTCGGCATAACGGTTCTCAAGGATGTGGTCATCGTTTTCCTGTTCACCGTGGTGGTGGCCCTTCTTTCGTCGGCGGAGGGCTTCAACGCAGGGGTGTTCGGTAAACTTCTGGTGGAACTTGCCCTTTCCGTGGCGGTGGGGGGGCTGTTTTCGGTTCTTATAATTTTCTACTTCGCTTATTTTCAGGGAGGCCGTTTATCCTTCATATTGATAACCGCCTTTCTTTTGGCTTCCATTTCCCATCATCTTCATTTTCACTCCATCATGGCTGCCATGACCGCCGGCATCCTGGTAAGGAACCTTTCTCCCTTTGGTCACGATTTTCTCCACAACCTTTACGATGCATCGGTTCCCATCCTCGCCGTTTTCTTCTCCGTTACGGGAGCCAGCATGGACCTTGCGGTGGTTAAAACCATACTTCCCGCATCCCTTTTCTTCGTGGTGGTGAGGCTGGCTTCCCTTTATCTGGGCACCCGCTTTGGGGCCCGGGACCCCCAGGTGAAGAAATTCGGATGGATGGCCTTTATCAGTCAGGCCGGGTTAACCCTGGGATTCGCTTCCCTGGTGGGGTCCTATTTTAAAGACTACGGACCCCTGCTCAAAAACCTCATAATATCCACGGTGATAATGAGCATGGTGATAGGCCCCCCCCTCTTTCTGATTTCCCTCAGGAAGGCCGGGGATGTGAAAGCCTCTAAATGAGGGCCTTTATGTGAATTTTCTTCTTCACCTTTAATTTCATTCTTTTGATACGATCTATTATCTCAAAGAGCAGAGTGTAGTCACCGGCGGGAAGGTTCTTGGTGAAAACTATGGTGTTGAGGAAAAGGAGATGGGGGGGAAGTTCCTTGAGCACCACGGTCTGGTCCACCTCCACCTTGGAATAAACTACTGAGCCTTCGCTGTTTATTATCTTCAAGAGTTCCATCACCGAAATTTTGAATCCGTTTTCAACCTTGAGATAACCGAAGTTTTCCACGAAGAGTTTTACCCCCACGGTCTCTCCCTGAACGAATTCGCTCTTGTTTAACTTAACCTCCTGGTTTCCATCCACGCGGTAGAAATAAAAATCCTTTAGTTTGAGGGGCTGCCTTTTCGTTCCCTTCCTGCACCCCGTCAAGAGGAGCAGGGATAAAGTCGTAATTAGAATGAGAGTTTTTTTATTCATAATTTCCTCCTTTTGTTTCCATTTTTTCCATGATTTTCCTGAGAAAGTCCCCCATGGAGAGGACGCCCAACAGTTTTTCGTGATCCCTGGGGTCCAGCACCGGGAGGATGTCCGTGGGACTGTCCGCCAGCCTGGTGAGGGCTATGCTCAGGGGCATATCCGGATGAAGGTGGGCGGTTATGTGGGAAAGGATCTCCCCTACCTTTTTGTCCCCCTCCCCCCTGAGGTAGGCTCTCTTCAATTCCGACTTGGTAACCATGCCTATGTATCTGCCGTCTTTGTCCACCACCGGGTAGGAAGAGAAGGGGAGGAGGTTCAGGATCTCGTTGACCTGAGATACCGTGTAGTCGGCGGGGATGATGTCAAAGTCCACCCGCATCACATCCTTCACCAGGATCTCTTCCAGAACCCCACCCGCTTCCTTGGGTATAAGGCTTCCCTCCTCCAGCATAATGGCTTCGGTGGCGGAGTATTCGTAGAGGGCCTGGGATATTATGTAACTTACCCCGGTGGTCAACATCAGGGGAAGGAGAATAGAACTGTTCATTTTCGTGAGTTCAAAGATCAGGAGGAAGGCCGTCAGGGGAACCCGGAAGGCTCCTCCGAAGAAGGCCCCCATACCTACTATGGCATAGGCTCCGGGGGATGCTATGGGGAAGGGGAAGAGAAGGGAAAAGACCTTCCACATGAAGAGCCCGGAAAAGGCCCCGAGGAAGAAGGAGGGGGCGTACATTCCTCCGCTGGCGTCGGAGCCGATGGACAGGGAGGTCATCAGTAATTTTCCCAGCAGGAGCACGGCCACCGTTTCCAGGGAGGAGGGCTTGTTCATGAATTCCGTCAGGGTTTCATAGCCGGTTCCCATAACCTGGGGAAGTACCAGGGCCACGGCGGATATCACCCCTCCCACCGCCGCCAGCCTGAACTCTATAGGGAGTTTGGTTTTCTTGAAGAACGCCTTGACCTTCTGGTTGAGTCGGATAAAGGCCACGGAAATAGGGGCTATAAAGAGGCCCAGCAAGGCGTAATAGAAGAGTTCGTATGGGGAGAGGAGTTTAAATTCGGGGACGGAGAACATGAGGAGATGCCCTCCCACCCATTTTTGTATGGCAGAGGCGAAGACCGTGGCTATGAAGGACGCTCCCACTATCCTGGCGCTGAAATTTCCCAGGATTTCTTCCAGCATGTAGGTAACGCCGGACATGGGGGCGCCGAAGGCCGCCGAAATTCCGCTTCCGGCCCCTATGCTTACCAGGACCCGGGTGTTTCTGGTGGAGAGGTGGAAGGCGTTGGCCAGAAAGGAACCGGCTCCGGCACCGATGGCCACCGAGGGGCCTTCGGGGCCCAGGGAAAAACCGGTTCCCACATTGATGGAACTGGCCAGAAAGCGGAAGAAGGTGGTTTTAAGAGGAATTTTTCCCCCGAAAAAGGAGAGCATCCTCCTTACATAGCCCACCCCTCCGCCACCGGCTTCCCGGCAGAATCGGATGATAAGCCCCGCCAGGAAACCGCCCACCACGGGAGAAAGAATCCAGACTCCCCCCTTCATGTAGGTGAGGTTGGAGACGAAATGAACGGAAAACCGGAAGGCGGCATCCAGAAGTCCCACCAGGAACCCCAGAACGATTATAAGCACGATGAGAAGTTGCTCTTCCCGTATGTATATTTTTTTGAGGAGGGCTTTAACCCTGGGCCAGGGCATTTCCGATGACCTCCTTTAATCTCCTGCAAATCTCCTCCGGAGGGCCTTCGGGGGAGAGGGGTTTTAAAAATTTTACCCTCACCTTTCCGGGCCTGGGAACCCACTGGCCCCGGGGAAGAAGTTCCCTGGAATTGAAGAAAACCACCGGGAGTAGGGGAACTCCCGCCAGTTTTCCCAGTTTGCAGGCTCCCTTTTTAAACCTTCCCAAACTTCCGTCCCTGGTTCTCGTTCCCTCGGGGAATATCAGCAGGACGCTACCCTTCTTTAGCAACTCCTCCGCTTCCTTGTAAGCCAGGGAGGCCTTGAGGGGATGCCCTCTCTTTACCTTTACGAAGCCGGCCATCTTAAGGGCCTGTCCAATCCAGGGAATTTTGAAGATGCTTTCCTTTATCATGGCCTTTACGGGATAGGGAAAATGGGAGATGAAGAAGGGACCGTCTATGTAACTCTGGTGGTTGGGAGTCACCAGGAAGGGGGGAGTGGGGATGTTTTCCTGTCCCTCCACCTGGAAACGAATTCCCAGAAGGGAAAAGGAGGTTCGCCAGAAGAACCTGTAGGCTTCATAGAGGGGTTTTTCCTTTTTGAAGAGCCAGCAGTAAATGAGAAGGGGAGTTATCAACAGATGAAAGATCACCAGGAAGATGACGAAAAGGACAAACCGCAGAAATCTCATTTAAGCCGGGTTTCTATGGAATGGGATTTAACGATGGACTTCTCGGCCTTTTTCTCCACCAGAAGTCCCCCCAGAAGGAGGGCCAGGAGGATGGATAGGACCAGCACAAGTGAAAGGATGTCTATGAAGGGTTCCACCTTCCTTTTTCCGGTATCTTCCCCGGAATTTACGGCGGAGACCACGATTACAGTAATGTTATCTTTTCCTCCTCTTTCGTTGGCCAGGGTCAGGAGTTTTTTCACCGCCTCCCTGGGGGAGAAATCCCGGGCTATTTTTTTGATTTCCTCGTCGGCAAGGTGTATGGTCAGCCCATCGCTGCACAAGATGAAGGTTTCGTCCCCCTTTAAGTGAATGGGACCCACCAACTGGGGATGAACCTCCCCGAGAACGCCCACGGATTCGTAAAGTATGTTCTTCTTGGGATGGTTTCTTGCTTCCTCCGGGGAGATGCTCCCGTCCATCAGGAGTTTTTCCACCAGGGAATGGTCTTTCGTGAGTTTAAGGAGGGTATCCCCCCTTAGGAGATAAACCCTGGAGTCGCCCACATGGGCAATAAAGGCAGTGCGGTCCCGGATGTAAAGGACGGTAAGGGTGGTCCCCATTCCCACGGTGGAAGAGGCCTTCTTGCCCGCCTTGAATATTTCCTCGTTGGCCCTTTCAAAGGCGGATAGCAACAGAGGCAAAGGGTTTCCTCCGGTATCCCTGGCCAATTCTTCCCTTACGATTTTACACGCCATGGAACTGGCCACCTCCCCCGCCAGATGTCCTCCCATGCCGTCGGCCACGATGAACAGATAGTTTCCCGGGGAAAGTTCCTCCGCAAGAAAACAGTCCTCGTTTTTCTTCCGGACCTTCCCCCGATGGGTGTCCCCAAAAAACTGAATTTCCATGGTTTAAATTTTACCCTAATTTGGGAGAATGGTTAAAATCAAAGGATGAAGGAAGTTAAAGAAGGTTTTTTCCTTTTAAATCCCCTGGAGGCCTTGCCTGAGATCCTGGGCAAGATCTTATTTTATCAGGGAGTGGGAGGAAGAATAGTGGAGGCAGAATCTTATCTGGGGGAGGAGGACCCGGGGTCCTTTGCTTACAGGGGGAGGAAGGGCTTAAAAAGGGATGCCCTTTACAGGCCTCCGGGAAGCCTTTTCCTATACAGAATCCATGGCCACATACTTTTGAACATAATCTTCCTTCCGGAGGGTCAGCCAGGGGCCCTGCTGATAAGGGCTCTGGAGCCCACCCGGGGTCTTGATGCCATGAAGGAGAGAAGGGGCATCCAGGATATTCGCAAACTCTGTGCCGGACCGGGGAGGTTAACCCGGGCCCTGGGCTTAGAAATATCACTGGACGGTAGTTTTTTAAATCGGGGACCGGTTAAACTTCTGGAGGGAGGGTTAAGGCCCGGAGAGGAAGTGGAATACTCCGGCAGGATAGGGATAAAACGGGGAAGGGATTTGCCCTATCGGGCTTACATAAAGAACTCCCCTTATATAAGCCGACGAGGGGATTCGAACCCCTGACCTGCTGATTACGAATCAGCTGCTCTGCCTGCTGAGCTACGTCGGCTTGGGGTAAAATTATATCATGGTGAAGTTAGTAAAGGAGATTCCCTACAGGATAAACGAAAGGGCTTTCTGGGCTCTACTGGGATACAAAAAAGGGAAAACCGAGATTTCCAGGGACATGCTTGAGAGGGTGGAAAGGGTTCTGGAGAAGGGCAGAAGGGTGGTGGAGTCCGCGGGTCTATACGGCCTTTTTCCTATAGAAAACCTTACCCGCCGGGAAGTGAAGTTCCACGGCAAAACGGTGAAAAGCAGGAGTCTGGCAGAGCACTGCCGGGGTTTTTCTCACCTTTACCTCATGGCTGTTACCATCGGGGAGGAATTTGATGCCCTGCTCGGAAGGGTTCCCCTGGAGGAAGCGGTGATCCTGGATGCCTTTGGATCCGAGGCGGTGGAGGCGGTGGCTGAAAGCCTAAACAGGGCCATTGAAAGGGAAGGAGTACACTTCGGCCTTACCAGATTCAACCGGAGGTTTTCTCCCGGCTATGGGGACCTTCCCCTGAAGACCAACCGCTTGTTTGAGGAATTGCTGGGGCTTCGTAGAATCGGTGTCCGGGTGAGCGATAGGTTTTCTCTTATCCCCTCCAAGTCCATAACTGCTATAATTCCAGCAGGAGGATAGATGCTGGGAATAATAGAAAATTTTTTTAAAAACGCAAAGATCCCGCCTTCCATGACCCCGGCCCACCATGGCCTTGCTTATCAGGATGTGGAAATAAAGAGCTACGGTAGGCTACTTAAAGGATGGATTCTGGGCGAGGGGGAGGAGAAGGTAGTTCTGGTTCACGGCTGGGGGGCCAATCGGGAGGTTTTTCTCCCTCTGATGAGGTTTCTGGCTCCCCACTTTGCCCTTCTGGCCTTTGACGCCAGCAACCACGGAGAAAGCAGTCCCTACTGGCCCGTGAGCATAAAAGTTTTCTGGGAGGACATCGGGGCAGCCCTGGATTTTCTTGGGGGAGAGGCTTATCTGGTGGGGCATTCCATGGGCGGGGCCTCCTCCATCATCGCTGCCAATACCTATTCCCGGGTAAAAAAAGTGGCCGCCCTGGCCCCCTTTGCTTCCACCGAAGAGATCACCGAAAGGATGATGGGGGTACTCCCTTCCTCTTTGCGGAAAAGGGTGATGAAGAGGATTGAAAGGGAGGTGGGTTTTTCCCTGAAGGAATTTTCCCCTCTGAACTACATGTGCCGGCGGAAAATACCCCACCTCCTGGTCCACGGGGAGGAGGACGAGACCGTTCCCGTGGAGGATTCCATCCGGCTCAAGGAAGTTTGTCCGGGGGCGGAGACCCTTTTCCTCCCCGGAGAGGACCATAAGTCCATCCTCGCATCGGAAACTGTCCTCAGGAGGGTAGAAGAATTTTTAAGGAAGAGTTAAAGGAATACGCCCGGTTTCTCCGGGAAATAAGCGACGGATTTCTCACCCTTAAAAGGGAGGAACTGATGAGGGAGGTGGAGGAGGAGGTGGCCCGGTGTAGGAAGTGTTCCCTTCACGCCACCAGGAGAAATTATGTCCTGGGGGAGGGAAACCTGTTGGCCGAGATATTCTTCGTGGGAGAAGCCCCGGGTGCCCGGGAGGACGCCACCGGGAGACCCTTCGTGGGCAGGGCCGGGGAACTCCTAACCAGGATAATAAAGGCCATGGGTTATACCCGGAGGGATGTGTACATAGGGAACATTCTAAAATGCCGGCCACCGGGCAACAGAACCCCTTCTGAGGAGGAGCAGAAGGCCTGTTTTCCGTATCTTAAGAGGCAAATAGAAATAATAAAACCCCGGGTTCTCGTGGCCCTGGGAAGGGTGGCGGCGGTAAACCTCACGGGAGAAAAGACCAGCCTTTCCGCCATGAGGGGAAGGATTCACCGCTTTGAGGGAATCCCCGTGGTGGTCACCTACCACCCCTCCTACCTCCTTCAGAGGGGAGAACCCCGGGAACTCAAGAAGATGGTGTGGGAAGACATGAAACTCGCCCTGAGGATAATCCATGGAGAGGTATAGAAAATACAGCAGGTATCTCCGGGAAAAATACGGCGCCAGGGTCCACAGGGTCCCCCTCCAGGGAGGATTTTACTGCCCCAATCGTGACGGGAGGCTTTCCAGTTCCGGCTGCATATTCTGCGATGTTTACGGCTCCGGTCCCCTGACCCTGCGGCCGGCTCCCCTAGGCGAGCAACTCAGGAAGGGCATGGAGGGGGCCAGGAGGAGGTACGGTGCGAAATACTTCATCGCTTATTTCCAGGCCTTCACCAACACCTACCACAGGCCAGAGGTGTTAAGGGAGAGGTTTTCCCAGGTTTTAAATGTACCGGAGGTGGTGGAGGTTTCCATCGGCACCAGGCCCGATTGTCTCCCAGAGGAGACCCTGGATGTACTGGAGGAGGTGGCCCGGCAGAAGACCCTTTGGGTGGAAATAGGGCTTGAAAGTTCCCACCTTCCCTCCCTCAAGTGGCTCAGGAGAAATCATGGACTGGCGGATTTCGTGGATGCGGTTATTCGTACCTCCAGGAGGAGGGGCATAAACATAGCCACCCATGTAATCCTGGGTCTTCCGGGGGAAGGCCGGGAGGAGGTGAAGGAAACCGCCAGAATTATATCCTCCCTTCCGGTGAAGGGGGTGAAGATTCACCCCTTACATGTTCTGAGGAACACCGAACTGGAAAGGATTTATCTCCGTGGGGAACTTCGCCTTCCATCCATGGAGGAATTCGTTTCTCAGGCGGTGGATTTCCTTGAAAACCTACGGGAGGACATTGTGGTGATGAGGATTTCCGGAGAAAGGTCCCGGGAACTCTTCGTGGCCCCCGAATGGGCCCTCAAAAAACAGGAGGTTTTGCGGAGGGTAGAAGAAGAAATGGAGAGGAGAGATACACGGCAAGGGGCGAAACTGAAATTGGGGCTTTCCGCCGATGAATGCTCTCCCCTGAGGGAGATTGTCAGGTTTCAGGAATAATTTGTATAATTTTCCACGGAGGTGCGCCATGAAGTTGAAGGGTAGGGTTTTGAAATACGGGGACGACATAAACACCGATGTTATTTTCCCCGGAAGATATACATACAAAAATCTCTCCCCCGAAGAGATGGCCTCTCATGCCATGGAGGACCTGGACCCTGATTTTTCCCGGAAGGTAAAGCCCGGGGACATTATTTTCGCAGGGAAAAACTTCGGCATGGGTTCCTCCAGGGAGCAGGCGGTCCTTGCCCTCAAATATTCCGGCATAGCCGCCATTGTGGCTAAGTCCTTCGCAAGGATCTATTACAGGAATTGCATAAACGCAGGCCTCCCGGCCATAGAACTTCCCTCCGCCGTGGAAGCCGTCAGGGAGGGAGATGAGGTGGAAATTGACCTTGAAGGGGGGCGGATCATCACCCCGGCGGGAACCTTCTCCTTTCCTCCCTTTCCTCCCAGGGTGAGGGAAATTCTCACGGCAGGAGGGTTGATCCCCTACACCAGAAAGAGACTGGGTCTTTCCTAAAAATCTCTGGTGAAAATCAGGGAAGACAGGATTCCCACTGCGCAGCCCAGAAGGGGCACGGCCCACAAGTAAATTCCCGGCAGGGATGATAGGAATTCCGGGAATTTTCCTCTCAGCGCCAGGAAAGAGATCAGAAAAAGGCCCAGGCCCAGAAGGGAGCCTATGAGGGAGATGGCGGCTCCCATGAAGATGAAGGGGGCCGAAGAAAATCCCGGGGAGGCCCCCAGCAGTTCCATTAATTGCCTTTCCCACCTGTGGGAGGCTACACCCACCGCCACCAGGTTTCCGATGATCAAGGCCGAGGCAAGGCCCAAGAGAAGCACGAGGAAGCCGCCCACGGCCTCAAATTTTGCCTTTAAGGAACGGAATTTTTCCACGGCGTCCCACTGGAAGACCACATCCTCCACTCCCCTTTCTCTTCTTAGGTTCTGAAGAACCGCCCGGATTTTAACGGGGTCCTCGGAAGAGGAGAATTTTATCAGGAGGTTAGGGGGGATGGGATTATCTTCCCCCAGGGCCTCGGCCAGGTCAGGATATAGGCGCGAGAATTCTTCCCGGGCTTCCTCCCGGGATACGTATCGCCAGTTTTCCACCTTGATCTTTCCCCTAAGAAGGGAGATTATCTCCTCCGGAGAGGCTTCCTGGGTTAAAAATATCCTGGCGGAAAGTTCAGACCCCAACCTCTCTATCTGAAGGGAGAGATTGTGGTGAATCAGAAGAAACCAGTAAAGGACGAAGACGGAGAGGGATAGAACCAGGAGAGGAAGAAATACGGCCCGGGGATTGGCCACCAGGTCCCTGAGAAATACCTTCATTCCGTAGAGGAGTTTTCTCATTTGATCCTCTTTATTCGCCCGTAGGAGAGTTCCACTATCTTTCCTCCGAATTCCTCCACCAGGGATGTGTCGTGGGTAGCCACCACCACGGTGGTTCCCTTGAGGTTCAGGGCCTTGAAGATTCTGAGTATTTTTCTGGAGAGGAAGGGGTCCAGGTTCCCCGTGGGTTCGTCGGCCAACAGGATCTCCGGGGCTCCCACTATGGCTCTGGCTATGGCCACCCTTTGTTGTTCCCCTCCGGAAAGGGAGGAGGGAAGGTCCTGGGCTTTGTGGATTATTTCAAAATTCTGCAGGAGGGAGGTGACCCTGCGGGAAATCTCCCTGCGGCCTTTCCCCCGAATAATCAGGGGAAGGGCCACATTTTCGTATACGGAAAGATAAGGAATGAGGCGAAAATCCTGGAAAACCACGCCCAGTTTCCTCCGGTAAAGGTAAATTTTCCTGCGGCTTATCCTGGAGATGTCAATGTTTCCGAAAAATATTTTTCCCCGGGTAGGCAGTTCCTCCCGGGTTATAAGTTTTATTATGGTGGTTTTTCCGGCTCCGGAGGGACCTGTAATGAAGACGAATTCCCCCTTTTCCACGGATAAACTTATGTTCTCCAGGGCGTGATAAGGGGGGGAATAGGTTTTGTAAACCCCCACTAATCTCAGCATTAACCCCTTTCCAGAAAGTCCAGGATTTCTTCCTTTACCCCCACGGGATCCAGGCGGAAATAGGCCAGAAGTTGCATGGCCTCCCCTGACCGTCCAAAGAGGTCCTGGACTCCGTGAATCCTCATTTTTACCGGATAGTTCTGGCTCAGATACTCTGCCACGGCGGAGCCGAGCCCTCCGATGACCGAATGTTCTTCGGCGGTAAAAACCTTCCCGGTTTTTCGGGCCGAGGTCTCTATGGTTTTGCCGTCCAGGGGTTTTATGCTGGGGGAATTGATCACCTCCACGGAAATTCCCTCCTTCTCCAGGTCCTCCGCCGCCATAAGCAGGCTGTATACGGTTATTCCTGTCCCCACGGCGGTGAGGTCCCTCCCTTCTTTGATGACCTGGGCCCTTCCTATTTCAAACCTATGGTTTTCGTCAAATATAACCGGGAATTTGGCCCTGGATAGCCTTACATAGGCAGGACCCTCTCCCTCTATGACCCTTCTAACCACCGCCTTGGTTTCGTAATAATCCGCAGGGCAAAATACCTTCATGTTGGGGAGAACCCTCATGAGGGCGAAGTCTTCCAGCATCTGATGGGTGGCTCCGTCCTCTCCCACCGTTACCCCTCCATGGGTGGCGATTATTTTCACATTGGCCCGGGCATAGGCGATGGACTGGCGTATCTGCTCCCAGGCCCTTCCGGTGGCAAAAATGGAGAAGGTGGAAACCACCGGCCTTTTTCCGGCGAGGGCAAATCCAGCGGCGGTGGCCATCATATCCTGTTCCGATACCCCCAGGTTAAAGAACCTTTCCGGAAACTTGGCTCCGAAGCGGGCGGTTCTTGTGGAACCGGAGAGGTCCGCATCCAGCACTACTATGTCGGGGTATTTCTCCCCCATTTCCAGCAAGACCTCTCCGTAGGCGTCCCTGAGGTGCTTAAGTTCAAATTCCCGCATTTTCCAACTCCTTCTCCTTTTTCTCCAGTTCCTCCAGGGCCAGGCCCATTTCCTTTTCCGTGGGAGGAACTCCGTGGAATTTTACCTTCCCCTCCATGAAGGAGACCCCCTTGCCCTTTACGGTTTTGGCTATTATTACCGTGGGCTTTCCCTTGACTTCCTCGGCCCAGTTCAGGGCTTCTATTATCTGGCGAATATTGTGTCCGTCTATCTCCCTTACCTCCCATCCAAAGGCCTTCCACTTCTCCGCCACCGGCTCCACGGTTTTTATTTCGTTGACGGGGCCGTCTATCTGAAGTCCGTTGTAATCCACTATGGCGGTGAGATTGTCAAGTTTATAATGGGAGGCCGTCATAGCCGCTTCCCATATCTGGCCCTCCTGCATTTCCCCATCGCCTATAAGCACATACACCCTCCTGGGGGAGCGGTCCAGTTTGAAGGCCAGGGCTATGCCGTTGGCCACCGAGAGGCCCTGACCCAGGGAGCCCGTGGACATTTCCACCCCCGGGGTCATAAGCCTGTCCGGATGACCCTGAAGGTGGGAGCGAAGTTTTCGGAAGTCCTTAAGTTCTTCCACAGGAAAAAACCCGGCCTCCGCCAGGGCAGCGTAGAGAACCGGTGCGGCGTGACCTTTGCTGAGTATGAACATGTCCCTGCCGGCCCACTGCGGGTTTTTGGGATCTAATTTCATCTTGTAAAAGAACAGAACCGCCAGTATGTCCGCAGCGGAAAGGGATCCTCCGGGATGGCCGGATTTGGCCAGTCCCGTCATTCTTACGATGTGTTTCCTGAGTTTGAGGGCGATTTTTTTCAACCTCAAGATCTCCTTATTGCTCACCATTTAAAACCTCCCCCAGAATTTTATTGACCAATTTGGGATTAGCCTTTCCCCCGGTTTTTTTCATCACCTGTCCCACGAAAAATCCCAGGAGCCCCCTTTTCCCTTTGCGGTAACTCTCCACCTTGTCGGGAAATTCCCCCAGCACCCCTTCTATTATACTCCTTAACTGGGCCTCGTCGCTTATTTGAAGGAGGCCTTTCTCTTCTACTATTTTTTCGGGATCCTTACCATCCATGACGGCTTCTTCCAGGACTTCCTTGGCCTTCAACCGGGATATTTTTCCATCCCTGACCAGAACCAGAATTTTTTCCAGGGTTCGGGGAGAGACTCTGTGGCCCCCGTGGAAGAGTTTTAAAACATCCGTTTTTACCCAGTTGGCCACCTCCCTGGGATGCGGGAAGTTTTCCAGGGTTTTTTCAAAGAGAATGGAAATTTCCACTTCCGAACAGAGAATCCTGGCGGTTTCCGGGTCCAGCCCCAGTTCATTGATGTATCTTTCTTCCCTTTCCCATGGAAGTTCTCCTATCCGGGATTTTATGCTGGATATCTGGTCGTCGGTCAGTATCAGGGGGGGGAGGTCCGGTTCTGGAAAATACCTGTAATCGTGGGCTTCCTCCTTGCTCCTCATGGGAAAGGTAATGCCCTTTTGACTATCAAAGCCCCGGGTTTCCTGTTTTATCCTCCCACCGGAATTGAGGATTTCCTCCTGCCTTTTTATCTCGTATTCCAGGGCCTTTGCTAGGAATCTGAAGGAATTGAGGTTTTTAACCTCGGTTTTCACCCCCAGGGATTTGCTTCCCCTGGGGCGGAGGGAAAGATTGGCGTCGCAGCGGAGGTTACCCTTCTCCATATCGGCGTCAGAGACCCCGGCGTATATGGCCGCCAGGCGCAGGGTTTTGAGGAATTCCACCGCCTCCTGGGGAGAGGAAATGTCGGGCCTGGTAACTATTTCTGCCAGGGGAACCCCGCATCGGTTGAAGTCCACCAGCGTTTCTTCCTCCGTATGAATGGATTTGCCGGAATCCTCCTCTATGTGGAGCCTTTCTATCCTTATTTTTTTCCCGGATCTCAGTTGAATGTAGCCGTCCCGGGCCAGGGGAAACCTGTGCTGGGTGATCTGATAACCCTTGGGAAGGTCCGGGTAAAAATAATTCTTTCTGGCGAAGTAGGAGGTTTTGTTCACGGTGCAGTTCAGGGCCAGGGCAAGTTTTACCGCCTGTCTCACCGCTTCCTCGTTCAGGACCGGAAGGGTTCCGGGATGCCCAAGGCAAACCGGGCATACATTGGTGTTGGGAGGGTCCCCGTAGGAATTGCGGCAGGAGCAGAAGAGTTTTGTGGCGGTCTGAAGTTGAATGTGTATTTCCAAGCCAATGACAGGTTCCCACATTTTAGAGGTTATTATAGCATTGAAAATTTACCCATGGGAAAATATAATATCCCTTCAATCAAATGAAATTCTACGCCAACTTAACCAAATTCCTGGCCGGTGGACTAAATCCCCTTATGGGGCCAGTTAAAATCCAGTGGGAACTTACCTATAGGTGCAATCTCCGGTGCCGTCACTGTCATCTGTGGAAAATAAAGGAGGAAAATCGGCTTCCACTCCAGAGAATAAAGGAAGTGCTGGAGGAACTGAAGGCCCTGGGCGGCAGGTATGTCTCCTTTTCCGGAGGAGAACTCTTCCTGCTGCGGGAAAGTTTTGAAATACTGGCCTTCGCCAAAGGCTTGGGGTTCCGGGTGGCGGCCAATTCCAACGGATGGCTTCTGGACAAAAAGAACGCCCGGAGGCTGGCGGAAACCGGTATAGATGCCGTGTTTCTCTCCCTGGACGGTCCGAAGCACATCCACGACTGGATCCGGGGGGTGGATGGAGCCTGGGACAGGGTCATGGCGGCCATAAAGAATGTAAGGGAAGCGGGGGAAAAACCCAGGGTTTTCGTCAACATAACCCTTAACCGAAAAAACCTCCCCTATCTGGTGGAAACCATTGAGATGGCTGTAAACCAGGGGGTGCATGCGGTAACCCTGGAGCCCGTGCACCGCATAGAAAAATATTCTCCAGAGGAGGACCTGGGCCTTACCCCGGAGGATGTCCCTCTTCTCCGGGAAAAGATTGAGGAGGCCCTGAAGAAATTTCCCCGTTACCTTCCTCATTTTCACGCTTATTTGAGGAAGTTTCCCGAGTTCGTGGAGGACCCGGAGGCGGTAAAAAGAACCTTCCGCTGCATAGCCGGGTATTTATCAGTTCAGATTCATCCCAACGGGGATGTACATCCCTGCCCCGTGGCCTTCAGGAAATTGGGAAACCTGCGGGAGTCTTCCTTTCGGGAAATATGGTTTTCCCCGGAGGCTCAGAAATTAAGAAAGGACATAAAGGAGGGCAGGCATCCCCCCTGCCTTTTTACCTGCGTGGGACCCGCCAATCTTTATTTAAGTTATGTGAGAAAGGGTATGTTCTGGAAATTTCTGGCTCCGGGATTCATCGAATATGTTATAAAAGAGAAGTTATGAAACACATCGTCCATCTGGGAAAACTTTATCTCCATTACCGAAAAAGGTCCCTGAGGGTTCCGGCTCCCCCCACCAGGATCTGGCTGGAGCCCACCAATGCCTGTAATCTGAGATGTATAATGTGCCCCAACGGCCAGGATTACAGTTCTCTCAAGAGGGGAATGATGGACTGGGGGTTGTTTGCGGCCCTGCTGGATCAGATAAAGGATTTTGCCTACGATGTGAACCTTTTCCATAGGGGCGAGAGCCTTCTACATCCTCGTTTCCTGGAGATGGTGGAGGCAACGGCCAGGGCAGGTCTCAGGCCCCGGCTTCACACCAACGCCACCCTCCTCACCAGGGAGTATTCCCGACAACTCATAAAGGCGGGCCTTGATTTTATTTCCTTTTCCTTTGATGGATACGACAAGGATATGTACGAAAAAATAAGGGTGGGGGCGAAGTTTGAAGAGGTCCTTCAGAACATAATCGGTTTTCTTGAGGAAAAGAAGAAAATGGGGTCAAAGAAGCCCTATGCGGTCCTGGAGGTCATGGAGGTGGTGAAGAAGGACGAGGCCCTGATGGAGCAGGAGCGCCGGCGGTTCAAGGCCAGGTTTGAAGGTCTCCCCCTGGACAGATTTATCATCCGTAAAATTCACAATTGGGCCGGCCTTTACGGGGAGCCTCCCCGGGGCAGGTACACCCCATGCACCTTTCCCTATTACTCCATGACGATTTTCTACGACGGAAAGGTTCCGGCCTGCCCCCAGGACTTTTTTGGAGAGATAATCGTCGGAGATGCCACCAGGGAGCCCCTTCTTGAAATATGGAACGGCAAGAGAATGGTGGAACTCAGACGCTCCTTTCAAAGAAAGGAAAATCCAAAGCATCCCAGATGCGAAAAATGCGATATGATTTATAGGGAGACCCTTCTGGGGATTCCGAAATCCTATTTAAAATTCTTCTTAAAGGAGAACATCGGATGAGGTTTCTGGCCGATCTTCATGTCCATTCCCGTTATTCCCGGGCCACATCCAAGGATATGGACCTGGCCCACATGGCATCCTGGGCCAAGGCCAAGGGTTTGAAGGTGGTGGCCACGGGAGATTTTACCCATCCGGACTGGTTGTTCAACATAAAGACCCAACTTCAGGAGATGGAGAACGGACTTCTTACCCTGAGGGAGCCCGTCAGGGGACAGGATTATCCCGTGGAAGTGGAGCCGGGGGATGTTTATTTCGTCCTCTCGGTGGAGGTCAGCCTCATATACGCCCTGGGGAAAAGGGTGAGAAAGATCCATGTGGTGGTTCTGGCGGAAAACCTGGAGGATGCCCAGTCCATAAACTCGGCCCTGGCTGCCCGGGGGAACCTTCAGGCCGATGGGAGACCCACCTTCGGGATGGACATCCGAAAATTCATAGAACTCATAAAAATCGCCGCCCCTTCCGCAGGGATAATTCCAGCCCACATCTGGACTCCCTGGTTTTCCCTCTTCGGGGCCAATTCAGGCTTTGATTCCATTGAAGAGTGCTGCGGGGATCTGGCCCAGCACATCCTGGCCCTGGAGACGGGTCTTAGTTCGGACCCTCCCATGAACTGGAGGCTTTCTGCCCTGGACCCTTACCCTCTTGTGTCCAATTCCGACGCCCACTCCCCGGCCAATCTGGGGCGGGAGGCCAACCTCTTTGATGCGGACCTTTCCTACCGGGGGATCGTGGAGGCCATAAAGACCAGAAAGGGGTTTCTCAAAACCGTGGAGTTCTTTCCCGAAGAGGGAAAATACCATTACGATGGTCACCGAAACTGTGGGGTTAGACTTTCTCCCAGGGAGGCCCTTAAGTTGAACAATATTTGTCCCGTGTGCGGAAAACCCCTTACGGTAGGGGTGGCTCACCGGGTGGAGGTCTTAGCGGACAGGGAAGAGGGCTACAGGCCCGAGAACGCGGTGGATTATCAACACCTTTTTCCCCTTCAGGAAATTATCGCCAAGGCCCAGGGGAAGGGGAAGCAGACCAAATCGGTGATGGAGGCGTATTTTTCGGCCATCAACTACCTGGGAGACGAGTTTAAAGTGTTGACGGAGGTTCCCACTGAGGAGATCCGGCGGGTTCTGGGCCCCAGGGTGGCCCGGGCCGTGGAGAACATGAGGAGGGGAAAGGTCAGGGTAGAACCGGGATACGATGGAGTATACGGAATTATAGACCCCTTCGGGGAAGAGGAGGAAAAGGGGCAGGAAAGTCTTTTTTAACAAGGAGGTCAAATGGAAAGAACCCTGGGAATAATCAAACCGGAAATCGTGGAAAGGGCCCTGGTGGGGAAGATAATTTCAAGGGTGGAGGAGTCGGGCCTGAAGATAGTGGCCATGAAAATGGTGAGGCTTACCAAAAGGCAGGCTGAGGAGTTTTACCATGTCCATCGGGGAAAGTTTTTCTTTGACGAACTGACCACTTATATGTCAGGTGGACCGGTGGTGGTGATGGTCCTGGAGGGGGAGGAGGCCATATCCCGGTGGAGGGCTCTCATGGGGGCTACAGATCCAGCCAGGGCCCAGGAGGGCACCATAAGGAAGGATTTCGGCACAGACATCCAGAGAAACGCCGTCCACGGCTCCGACTCCCCTGAATCGGCTGCCTTTGAAATAGGGTTCTTTTTCTCTGGGCTTGAACTCCATGCTTGATATTAAAACCGAAGAAAGGGAAGGCGTGGTCCTCGTCCTTCCCCGGGGGAAAATAGACCCCCTGACCGTGGAGGACTTTGAAAGGGAACTGGAAAAGAACATAAAAGAGGGTAAGGTTAAGATCGTTCTGGACTGTTCGGAACTGGAATACATTTCCTCGGCGGGACTGGGGGTTCTCATAGGACACATAGAGGAAATAAGGGAAAAGGGAGGGGATCTGGTCATATGCTGTGCCTCCCCCAGGGTCTATCAGATCTTTGATCTGCTGGGTTTCACCAAGATTTACAGGTTTACCCCGGACAGGGATTCCGCCTTCAGGGTTTTTCTTGATGCACAGGGTTAAACTCAGGGTCCCCGCCAGTTACAAATTTTTAAGCCCGGTTTTTTACCTTACTGAGAAACTTATAGAGACCTTTTCCAGCGACGAGAAGGCTCTGGCCGTCTTTCCCCTGGCGGTTCAGGAAATAATGGCCAACATCATAGAGCATTCCTACCAGGGCAGGGAAGGGGAGATCGCCATTATGTGGGAAGTGGACGAGGAAGGAATAGAGGTGAATTTTCTCTTCGGCGGAAGGAGGGTGGAAATTCCCCGAAGAGATTTTGACCTGATGAAAAAAATGAAGGAGAGGAGGGGTAGGGGGTTGGGGCTGGAAATCGTAAGAAAAATTGCCGACGAGATGGAATACGGGAAAAAGGGAGGGAAGAACTGGTGGCGGATAGCAAGGAAATTCAGGAACTAAAAAGGGCCCTTCAACTCAAGGAATACGAACTGGAGAATTTCCTCCAATACGCCCGCCAGATAATAAAAATCCTGGACGAAGAAAGGGTTTTCAGGGCCTTTCTCTCTGCGGTTATGGGCCAGATAGGGTCTCCCCGGGCCCTGCTCAGGATAAAGACCCTGGACCGGGTTTTCGTCCTTTGGAAGGGTTTTGAACTGGGGGAAGAAGTTAAGGAGAGAATAGAAAGGGAGGGCAAGGGTATTCGCCAAGTGCTGGAGAGTCTTGGGCTCAGCGTGGTCATAGACCTCTCCTTCGCTTCCGAGGAAACCGCTTTGTTTTTGAGGCAGAGGGGCATAGAGCATTTTTTAAGCCTGAAGGAGAATTTCCTGGCCTTAACCGCCGGAGACCTGAGTCAGGAAGCGTTGAACTACATAAGGGCCCTTTATCAAATAACCCTCCTTGCCTACGAAAACATACTCTTTCACCGGGAAGTTCTCAAGCGGCAGAGGCTGGAGAGGGAACTGGAGATAGCCCGGGCTATCCAGACCGGTCTTCTTCCCGGGGAGGTTAAAATTGACGGCTACGATGCCTTCGCCCGGAGCATTCCCTCCCATCAGGTGGGAGGAGATTATTACGATGTCATTGAGAGGGGGAGGACCACCCTGGCGGTGATAGGGGATGTGGCCGGCAAGGGAATCCCGGCGGCTCTTATAATGGCTAACCTCCAGGCTTCCCTCAAGACCCTGGTAAAGTTTTTCTCCGGGGAACTGGGGGACCTCATGGGCCTGCTTAACAAGGGCCTTATGGAGGGGGCCTCACCGGAGGGGCCCGTGTTCGTTACCTTTTTTGCTGTGGAACTGGGGAAGGAAGGGGATCTTCTCTACACCAATGCAGGCCATAATCCGCCCATATTGGTGAGAAGGGATGGGGAAGTTCTGGAACTTACCCGGGGGGGGTTGGTTCTTGGGGTGGCGGATGTTCCCTATGGCGCCGAAAGGGAAAGGATGTTTCCCGGGGACCTTCTTTTTATGTATACCGATGGATTGAGCGAAGCCACCTTCCTGGACGGGAGCGAACTGGGAAGGGATAGGTTGAAAAAGATGGTTCAAGATATGAGAGAACTTTCCCCTCGGGAGATAGGGGATAAACTGCTTTCCACCCTTTCTAAGTTTTACGAAGTTTCGGACGACCTTACGATTTTTATCCTTAAGAAAGTTTAGGGGAGGGAACGGGTCCCTCCCCTAAATTTAAAATTCCAGAACGGGAAGTTTCTTCCTGCGGAGTTTTCTGTTTATCCCCGGAAGGGATTTCAGGATTTTTTGAGCCTCTACCCTCTTTTCTTCAAACCTTTTCCTCAAAACCCTGAAATAGGCCTTCTGTGAATCGGTGGGCCTTCCTCCGTAGGAGATAACAGAACTGTAAAGTCCTATGATCTTCTCGTACAACCTCTCGCCGGCCATCATTCCCTCGTGGTTGATGATTTCCCCGTGCAATTTCCACAATCTGGACGAAAGGTTCTTCAGTTGTCGCCGGAGTTTTCCCCTGGTTTTTTCCGAAAGTTTTTCGGCCCTTTCCTTGAGGTTCTTGATTCTGTTGAGGAAATCCGATGCCTCCTCCAGCAGGGAGTACAGGTCTTTAACCAGAGCCTTTCTTTCCCGCCTCTCTTCCAGGCTGTGGCCAGCCAGTGGATCGGGAAGCACCTGAATTTCCCCTTCAAAAACTTTGCTGCCCTTTATCAGCCTCACCCTGTATTTTCCCTCGTCTATCATGGGACCGAAGGGGGCGAATAACATCAGGCCTGTTCCCTTGGGGGCCCGGGGGGGTTTTAGCCTCATGTTCCAGTAAATTCTGTTGAGACCCCGGCTCTTGGTGGCAGGGAGGGTTTTCACTACCCGGCCCTTTTCATCCAGAATCTCAATCTTCATGTGGCCGAAAATGGGCCTTTTCTTCAGGTAGTAACTTATGTAGAGCCCGTCGGTGAAGTTTTCTCCGAAGAACTGGGCATCGCCGGGAAAGTCCTGTTCCCAGGCGGTTGTTCTCTGGATGGCTGGTCTTGTGGGGAGGATGGCCGCTTCCTTTTCCATGATTTGCGGGGTAAGGGCCCTCAGGGGCGTTATATCGTCAATTATCATTATTCCCCTTCCGTGGGTGGCCAGAATTAAATCCGCCTCCCTGGGATGAATGGCCAGGTCCCTCACCGCCACCGGGGGCATCTCCTTTACCTTACTCCAGGACTTTCCGCCATCAATGGATACGAAAAGACCGAATTCTGTCCCCAGGAAAAGGAGGTCAGGGTTCTTCAGGTCTTCCTTTACCACATGGCAATATCCGTTTATCTCCGGGGAGGAAATTCTTTTCCAGGTCTTTCCGAAGTCCTCGGTTTTGTAAACATATGGCTTCATGTCCCCGGTTCTGTGCCCGTCAAAGGTGGCGTAGGCCACCGCCGGATTGAAGTGGCTGGCCTCCACGGAGGAGACCCAGGTATGGGGAGGAAGGTCGGGGACATTGGCGGCCACATTTTCCCAGTGTTTTCCTCCGTCCCGGGTGACCTGAAGGTTTCCGTCGTCGGTTCCCACCCAGATTATGTTTTCGTCCAGCGGACTCTCGGAGATGGCCACTATGGTGCAGTGGTTTTCCGCTCCGGTTACATCCCTGGTGATTCCGCCGGATTCCTCCTGTCTCTGTTTATTCGGATCGTTGGTGGTGAGGTCCGGGGATATTTTTTCCCAATTTTCTCCCATGTCCCGGGAGCGGAAGAGAAACTGGGCTCCGATGTAGATGGTGTTGGGATCGTGATGGGACAGGGCCACGGCGGCGTTCCAGTTGAATCTGTATTTGGGCTCCGAAGGATCGCTGGGCATGGGCTTAATGTCCCGGGCTTCCCGGGTTCTGCGGTTGAATCTAACCAGATTTCCCCCTTGCCACGAATAATAGATGATGTCCGGGTTCTTAGGGTGGGGAAAAACATAGAATCCATCCCCTATCCCGATGTTCTTCCAGTCCCTGTTGGTGAGGGAGCCTCCGTATTTTCTGGAGGGGCCATACCAGGAACCGTTGTCCTGAAGTCCCCCGTAAACATTGTAGGGATGGGCCATGTCGTAGAACACATGGTAGAACTGGGAGACAGGGAGGTTGTTGGCAAAGCGGAAGGTCCCTCCTCCGTTGTAGGAAATGTATATTCCTCCGTCGGAGCCGATGATGATCCTCTGGGGATCCTTGGGGTCTATCCAAATGGGGTGAATGTCCGAATGGACAGAGCCGTACACAAAGTCAAAACTCTTCCCCCCATCGGAACTTTTGGTAAGAACCAGCCCCGCCACATATATGGTTTTGTGGTTCTCTGGGGAAACGACCAGATTGGAAAAATAAAAGGGGCGCATTTTAACGAAAATGGAATCCTTCACCTTCACCCAGTTTTCCCCCATGTCGTCGCTTCTGTAAAGTCCACCGTCTTTCCTGGCTTCCACTGTGGCATAGAGGGTCTGGGGCCTTGAGGGGGCCACGGCAATGGCTATTCTCCCGAAGGGAGGCTCGGGCAGGCCCCGGTGAATTTTTTTCCAGGTCTTTCCTCCGTCCTTGCTTCTGTAAAGTCCGCTTCCCGGTCCCCCGGAGGTGAAGAACCAGGGGAGGCGTCGGAATTCCCACATGGAAGCGTAGATGATGTCCGGCTCCTGGGGATCCATTTCCATGTCGGCACACCCGGTCCTTTCGTTTACATAAAGGAGTTTCTTCCAGGTTTTTCCCCCGTCGGTGGTTTTGTAAACTCCCCTTTCTTTGCTGTCGTTCCAGAGGTGGCCCAGAACGCACACATATACGGTTTTGGAGTCCCCGGGCTTCACCATGATTTTTGCGATCCTTTCGCTGGACTCAAGGCCCATGAATTTCCAGGTGATCCCGCCGTCGTCGCTTTTGTAAAGGCCTGTTCCCACGGATACGCTGTTTCTGACATTGCATTCCCCGGTTCCCACCCATATGGTATTGGGGTTGTTGGGGTCCACGGCTATGGAACCTATGGACTGGGAAAAACTGTCAAATATGGGCTTGAAGGTTATTCCCCCGTCCACGCTTTTCCACACCCCTCCTCCGGCGGTTCCCACATATATGGTTTTAGGGTTGGAGGAGGGGGAGTCTATGGCAGTGATCCTTCCCCCCATCACCGCGGGGCCTATGCTTCTGGGGCGAAGGCCTGAAAAATTCAATCTCCCCCCTGCCCACGCCAGAAGAGGGATAAGGAGAAGGAGTATTCTCCTTTTCACCGTCCCCCTCCTATTTCTTCATCTGAAATATGGAATCGTCCACCGGGATGTTGATTTCTATTTTGCTTATGGTTACCTGGCTCACTACCTTTCCCCCGGACCTGGTTTCAATGTAGAAGGGGTAGGTTATCCCGTTCACCTGATTATAGTCTCCGAATACCGTCTCGGCGGTGATCTCTCTTCCCTGTCTCTTGCCGTGGAAATCCATTTTGAGTTCCAGGCCCGTTTCTTTGTCTATGTAGTAGATCATAATCTCCCCGTTGGGTTTGGTTAGTTTGATTTTGTAAACGGGATTGCCCTCAAACTCCCCCTCCCCCAGAAACTCTATCTTGTACCCCAGGTCCTTGTAATAGATGAGAGGATCCTTGAACCAGTTTTGTTCCTTAAACTGTTCCGCCTGCTGAGGGGGCATTGGCTGGGGTTCGGGGCTTATCATGGGCATTATCCACCAGGCGGTTTTTCCGTCGTAGGCCTGAACTATTTTCTGCCCCTGCACGGTGGTTTCCATCCTTATTTTGTCGGGCATTTTCATCCAGGTTTCAAAGGGCATTTCCATCCCCTGGGCGGTGATTTTGCCCACGGCATGAATGGTCTTAATCGCTCTGAGTTTCTCAAGTCCACCCTTGGCCTTGTAGTTCTTGTTGAGAACATCCTGAAGGGTCACGGCTGAGAGAAAACTCAGCCCCAAGAATAGAGCCAGAACTTTTTTCATGGTTCACCTCCTTTTAAATCTTATACGGATTTTCCACCTCTTTGTTTTGAATTATAATTTCCTGGATGAAGGAAAAGATAGAGAAGGTTTATCAGATCCTTCGGAGGGAAATTCCCCTCCCGGCTAAAAAGAAACTCCCTCCGGTGGAGGAACTCGTCCTCACCATACTCTCCCAGAACACTTCCGACAGAAACAGAGACCGGGCCTGGGCAAAACTACGGGAGAAATTCCCCACCTTGGAGGCCCTGGCAGAGGCTCCCCTGGAGGAAATAGAGGAGGCCATCAGGCCGGCGGGGCTTTACAGGCAAAAGGCCAGGAGCATAAAAAAGGCCTTAAAAAGTTTGCGGGAGAAGTTCGGAACCTTGGAAATACCCCTCCGGGGAGAAGATGCCTACGAATTTCTCCTTTCCCTGGACGGGGTGGGTCCCAAGACCGCTGCGGTGGTGAGCCTTTTTTCCCTTGGTCATCCGCATTTTCCCGTGGATACCCACATCTTCAGGGTTTCCAATAGGATCCCCCTGGTGGAGGGAAAATCCAGGGAAAAGGTCCAGGAGCAATTGAATCAGGTGGTTCCCGACGGCATAAAGGAGGAGTTTCACCTTTTGCTTATAGAACTGGGCCGAAGGTATTGCAGGCCAAAACCCCGGTGCGAGAAATGCCCCCTGAGGGGTTTATGCCGATTCGCCGCCCTCCACGGCCTCCAGCCAGGCCAGGGCCAGGTCTGAAATTATCACATCGTTTCTTTCCAGGGTAACTGGGTGTTCTCTTATGTCCTCCGCCATCCGGGCGTATTTTTCCTTGAGCATGGCCTCTTCCTTTTCCATCTCTTCCTGGAGCAGGGAAATTCTCTCCTTGATGTCCTCTATCCTTTCCTGGATGCTTTCCATTTTGTGCTTGGTCTCGGCGGTCATCCTTCTCCTCCTGGCCGTCCTGGTAAGCACGGTGGTGGGCTTTCTTCCCAGGGCCAGACCCAGGAGAATTTCCCCGATGGAAAGGGCCTCCTCGGCGGCCCTGCCCTTGTATCTGGCCTTCAGGCCCTCCAGGCGGGCCTGGGCAGAGCGCAGTTTTGTTTCCAGGCTCTGAAGTTTACGGGAGTATTTATCCTTGATCTTTTCCATCTCCCTCCTCATCCTTCCCTGGGCCGCCTCCCTGCACCTGAGTTCAAAGGCAGCCCTGTCTTCCCCCATCTGGCTTATCAGTTTTAAGGAGGGATTTCTGTAAAGGATTATTTTTTTCGTGGCTATAAGATGGTCCTTAATCCTTTTCTTTAGGGAATTTATGGTCTTGACGGTCAGGGAAGCGGGCAGGGGGAGGAAACGGGCGCCCTCCCCTGGTTTTTCCCGGAGTTCCCCCTGGAATTCCTCCATGCGTTCCCCCTTCAGGTCCGTGGCCAGCCGCAATTTTTCCCTCTGATAAAAGCCGAACCTCGGTTCGTCAAAGAGCACCTCCACGGAGGCCAGCAGGTGGGGAGAGTAAAGCGGGCGCGGGCTGTCCGTGTCTTCGTAGAAAACATCCAGACCCGCAGGGGAGGCAGGGGGGTAGGAGAGGTAGTTCTCCTGAGCCGGGGTTTTCTCCACCCTGGGGGTGGGGGCCGGTTTACCCTGATTGAGGGATTTTATCTGGAGCCTGGTCAGGGGACCTGCCAGATAGGACATGGCCCATCGGGTCTTGAAAATCTGAGGCCCCTTTCCCTTGGCGTCGTGAAGGAGAAAAACCCTGGAGGAGAGTCCCTGAAGTATTCTGGCCAGTTCCCCCCGGTTTATTTCAACGCCCTGGGAGGTGATGGCCCCTTCCAGGCCCTCCAGCACCCTTTCCCGGTCCCCTTCCGCCTGGAGTTTTCCTATAAACCAGGTCCCTATATTCGTAAGTCCCTTGTAATCTATGTCCTTGGGGTTCTGGGTGACCAGAACCACCCCCAGCCCGAAGGCCCGGGCCTGTTTCAGGAGCAGGAGGAGTGGATTTTTAGAGGGGGGATTGTAGGGATATGGGGGAAGGTAACCGTAAATTTCGTCCATGTAGAGGATGTATTTCAACTGGGAGGAACCGGGAAGGGTCCTAACGAAGGAAAGCACCTCGTTGAAGAGGAGGCTGACGAAGAACATCCTCTCCCTTTCCGAAAGGTGGGAAATGTAGAAGATGTTGATGGGCGTTTTTCCGTCTCCCCGGTAAAGGGTGGAGGCATCCAGGGCTTCTCCTTGCCTCCACAGTCTGAAGTTGGGCGAGGCCACCAGGTTGTTCATCTTCAGGGCCAGGGCAAGCCTCTCCTGGGGTGGGAAGATGGTGTCTATGTCAAAGACTCCCATTTTCTTTATGGGAGGCTGCTGTATGGCCAATATTAAGTCCTCCAGGGTGATTCCCCGGCCCATGCGCCAGAAGTATTCAATGATGGTGGAGAGGAAAATGTGGGCGGGGTTTTTCAGGGGGTCCGCCTCTTCTCCCAGTAGATTCAATAGGGCGGATACGGAGTTTTTGATTTTTTCCAGGTAGAGTTCCGGGTCCTGGTTGAAGTCCGTCGGGGGTTTTTCAAAACCGCTTATTATGTTGACCTGTAGACCTGCGGTGGAGCCGGGGGTGAAGATTCTCACCCGAACCTTCTCCCTGAATTCCCTGAGTCTCTCCGGGGTTATGTCCCAGGATTGGAGCCCGTTTCTCCACTTTTCCGCCATTTCCCGGGCGTATTCTTCCCTGGTTTTCCCCTTGATGGAGGCCTCCTCCTGGGAAATCCAGGGGAGGAAGTCCTCTGGTTTCAGATCCGGAAAGACCAGGGCCAGGTTGGAGACATCTCCCTTGGGGTCAATGGCGATTATGGGTATGTTCTGAAGGGCTGCTTCCTCCAGCAGGTCTATACACAGACCCGTTTTTCCGCTCCCCGTCATTCCGAAGACTACGGCGTGGGTGGTGAGGTGGGAGGATTTGTAAAGCAGTTTTTCCCCTAAATTTTCCCCGTCAAATTTTTTGCCGAGATAGAATTTTCCTTCCATGAAAATATTCTACCAGGAGGAGCACGGAAGACAAGTGTCCACTCCCTTCTCTCGTATTCTAACGGCTCCGCATCGGGATGTGAGAAACACCTTCTTTGAAAACCTTTTCAGCCTTTGCAGGGTTTGAGGGTGTGGAAAACCGTAGGGATTGTTCTCTCCGCATGAGATGATGGAGTACACGGGGAGGGTTCTTTTCAAGAAATCTTCGCTGGAACTTTTTCTGCTCCCGTGGTGGGCCACCTTGAGAATTCGGATTCTCTCCAGTTGAGGGAGGATTTCCGCTTCCTCCTCATGACCGATATCTCCGGAGAGGAGAACGCTTTGCTCCCCGTGCTTTACCAGGAGAACCAGGGAATCGGAATTTTCCGGGGGACCCGGGGGCAGGGAGGGCGGCCAGAGAACCCTGATGGTGCAACTTCCGATTTTCAGCACATCCCCCCTTTTTAAAGAATAGGAGCGGCGGGCCAGGGAAGTAATCTTTCCGAAGAGAGGGCTCTGGGCCTTCCTGGAGTAAAAGACTTTCTTTACCTTGAAATTCCTTGCCACCGCCACCAGGCCGCCGGCGTGGTCGGGATGAAAGTGGGAGACGAAGACCGCATCCAGGTCCTTCAGGCCCTGGGCCCATAGGGCTCTGGATGTTACGAATTCCCCCACATAATCCCTGTCCTTACCTCCTCCCCCGTCGTAGAGGAAAGCGGAGGGGGGGCATTTCACCAGAACCGAGTCCCCCTGGCCCACATCCAGAAACACCACTTCAAAGGAGGTGAGTTTTGTGGAGGGGAAAAACAAGAGAAAAAGGACGGAGGCGAGGAAAAGGGGTTTTTTTCTTGAGAGGATCAGAATAGCCGCCGCCCCGAGAACCAGGAGGATGGGAAGGTCGGGCACCGTCAAAACAGTGGAAGAAAATCTGTCCAGGGAAAGGAGAACATCTATAAGAAACTTAGAGACCGTCAGAAGGGGCGAAAGCCCCAGGAGGCCCCCCGAGGACAGGAGGATAATGGGTGGGACCAGGGCGGTCCCTATGAGGTTGGTCAGAGGGGCAAGGAGGTTTATCCGGTGAAAGTGGTAAAGGGAGAGGGGTAAGGAGAAAAAGAAGGCCACCGTAGAGAAGAAGAGGGTCTTGGAAAGGACGGGGAGGTTTCTCAGGCGGGGAATAAACAGTATGAGGCCCAGGGAAACGAAGTAGGTGAGTTGAAAGCCCGCCGAAAGGAAGGCCAGGGGATTTGCCAGGAGGGAAACTATCAGGGAAAGGGAGATGATGTTTATGAGGTTGATGTCCCTCTCAAGAATTTTCCCCAGAATAACCAGAAGGGCCATAAAGGTGGCCCTGTTTACCGATGGGGAGGGCTCCACCCAGAGGTAGAAGAGAATCAGGAAAAGGGCGGTGGCCCAGAGCCTCAGTTTTTTGCGGTAAAAAACCAGGCCCAGAACTGTCCAGATAAAGAAGGAGAAAAGGGCTATGTGGGCCCCGGAAATGGCCATGAGGTGGTAAATTCCCGCCCTTCTGAGGGCCTGTCCTTCTTCGTTGCCCATGGGATAGCGCTGACCCAGGACCAGGGCTGAGATGATCCCGGAATAGGGAGAAGGAAGGGAGGATGCCTTCAGGGAGGCCTTCTCCTTGAGTTCGTAAAGGGGCCTCAGGATAGGGAAGGGAAAGGCGGTGCCGGTTTTCTTGAAAAACAATGTGGATTTGGAGGAGGCGAAAAAACTGAGGCCGCTGGAGAATCGGAACCGATTTTCCACCCCGAAATTACAGGGATGCTCCCAGGGATAGGGCATTATGGAGGTGAAAATCCTGTCCCCCCTCCAGTAATTCTTCAGCCTTCCCCTGACGGTAAGGAGGACTTTCCCCTGGGGGATTTTCAGGAGTAACCTGGTTTTTTCCCCTTGATATTCAGGGTTTTTCAGGAGTTTTCCATTTACATCCGTGTATTGGTATGGGGTGAAGTTCGGTCGGTTGATGTGGACCAGTCTACGGATGGAAAGGTTTTCTCCCAGGAAGAAGAGTAAGGCCAGAATAAAGAACCACCTCGTTTTGCCCCTGGACCCCAAGGCCAGAACTCCGCAGACAAGGAGCAGGACCAGGGGATATTCTACCCCGAAGAGGAAGCCGGCTATGTTTCCTGCCAGAAGGGCCAGGGCCGGTAGGGTTAAGGGCATCAGGGTTTTTTAAGCGTTTTGATGAGTTTTTCGTCCGCCGGGGAGAGGGGATATCGGAACAGATCCTCCCATTTTACCCACTCCACCCGGGTATGGCTGCTCTTCCGTTTCATTTTGCCCAGGGGGGTGCACAGGTAGGCAACCAAGTCTATGTTGATGTCCGGATATCGGTGGTGAACTTTTCCAAGGAATCGCTCTACCTTTACTTCCATGGCGAATTCTTCTTGAAATTCCCTTTTAAGGGCATCCTCGTCCCTTTCCCCGGGTTCCACTTTTCCCCCGGGAAATTCCCACAATCCCCTTCTTTCCCCGTCCTTCCTTTGACCTATAAGAACTCTGCCCCGGGAATCCTTTACAATTCCAGCGACTACCCTCACACCAGGGTGTATCCTAATCGGACCGCCTTGAGGTTTATCTCTTCGTAACCCCTGGGGACCCTTTTGGGAATGAAGTCCTCCAGTTCCTCCCTGGTCAACAGCCCGGTGAGTTTTGCCGTGACGGCGAGGCTCAGGGTGGAGACGGTAACCACATTGCCTATTTCCTTGGCAGCGGTTTCTATCAGGGGGATCCTGTAGATGCGGTATTTCGGGTCGTTGAACTCCTCCACCAGGTTGGAGTCAAGCACTATGATGGCCCCCTCCTTTATGTCCTGAAAATAGGTTCTGAAGGATTTTTCGCTGGTGGAAAGATAATAATCCACGCTGGTAGTTTTGGGGAAATAGATGGGGTTTTTGTCCACGATTACATCCACCTTGGTGGGACCTCCCCTCACCTGGGCGGTGTAGCGGGGACTGTGGATGGCGTAAAGCCCCTTATACTGAACCACGGCCTCTGCCAGCATGGCTCCGGCGGTGATAATTCCCTGTCCCCCTATGGCGCTGAAGCGCAGTTCGTAATGGGTTATTTCCTTCATTTCTTTCCCCCTGCCCGTTGTATTAATTCCTCGTAAAGTTCGGTGTACTCCTTCCTCTCTTTATCTTCGTGGAAAACCCCCAGGATGATCTTATCCTTTATCTCCTCGGGGTCCTTCCGTTTGGCCACATTCATGGGGATAATTCTGTCGTTGATCCACCGGAGCATGGTTATCTGGTCCTTGAGTTTGTTTCTTCGTCCCAGGTTTATGTGGCAGTTGGATATGGCCTCCACCACGGAGAATCCCTTGTGCTGGAAGGAACGCTCTATGAGTTTGGCCAGGTTTCTGGGGCGGGTGACCGATTCCCTGGCCACGAAGGTGGCCCCGGCGGCGATGGCCAGTTTTACCACATCAAAATTGGGCTCTATGTTTCCGTAAGGGGTGGTCTGCGTCCTGAACATCTGGGGTGTCGTGGGGGAGACCTGGCCTCCGGTCATTCCGTAAACCGAGTTGTTTATGATTATGAGTTTGATGTCAATATTTCTCCGGGCTGCGTGGATGAAGTGGTTCCCCCCTATGGCCAGGGCATCTCCGTCGCCGCTCACCACCACCACATGTTTTTCGGGCCTTGCCAATTTTACTCCGGTGGCGAAGGCCAGGGGTCTCCCGTGGGTGGTGTGCATGGTATTGGCGTTTACATAGGTGGACATCCTTCCGGAGCATCCGATCCCGGTAATGAAGGCAATGTCTTCCCTTTTCCACTTGAGGGCGTCAAAGGCCCTGACCATGGCCTGCATGATGGTTCCTATGCCGCATCCCGGACACCAGGAGTGGGGAAGTTTGAAGGTCCTTACATAATCCATATAACTCATAATTCCTCCCTCAACTTTTCCGTGAATTCCACGGGGCTTATGGGGGTGCCGTCGGCCTTAAGCAGGGTGGCCACATCCCGGCGGAGGACCCTTTCCACTTCGTAGACCATCTGTCCCAGGTTCATCTCCGCCACCAGTACCTTTTTCTTGCCCACGGCCCTCTTCAGGGGTTTGTCAGGGAAGGGCCAGAGGGTGATGGGCCTGAAAAGCCCAACCTTCTCCCCTTCGGCCCTCAGGCGGTCTATGGCTTCCTTGGCGGCTCTGGCCACGGAACCGTAGGCGAAGACCACCAGTTCCGCATCCTCCACCAGGTAGGACTCGTTCTTCCATATTTTTTCTTTGTGCTTTTCTATTTTTGCTTCCCTCAGATGGGATAAATAGGCCACCTTTTCCGGGTCCGTGGTGGGAAAGCCCATTTCGTCGTGGGCCAGACTCTCAAAGTGAAAATTGTATCCCTGGAAAAAATTGGGAAGAAGGGGGGGGTCTCCTTCGTGTCTTTCGTAGGTGTAGAAATCCAGCCGATCCAGACCCGAAGGGGGAAGTTTTCTTTCCTCCAGCGTGATTTCGTCCTCCTCGGGAACCTCCACCACCTCGTAAGTGTGGGCGAGGATTTCGTCCAGGAGGAGAATTACCGGGTTTCTATACCTTTCCGCCAGGTTGAAGGCCCTTATGGTTTCCATGTAAATCTCCGTGGGAAAGGCCGGGGCCAGCACTATTATGGGATGGTCTCCGTGGGTTCCCCACCTGGCCTGCATGACATCCCCCTGGGCGGGATGGGTGGGGAGTCCAGTGGAGGGGCCTCCCCTCATTACATTCACGATGACCACGGGAACCTCCATCATGCAGGCAAGGCCGATGTGTTCCTGTTTCAGGGAAAACCCTGGGCCGGAGGTGGCGGTCATGGACTTCATCCCCGCCACCGAAGCCCCTATGGCCGCAGCCATGGAGGCGATTTCGTCCTCCATCTGGATGAATTTCCCCCCTACCCTGGGAAGAAGTTTGGACATTTCCGCCGCCAGTTCAGAGGAGGGGGTTATGGGGTATCCAGCGTAGAACCTGCATCCTGCGGCTATGGCGGCGTGGGCCACGGTTTCGTTCCCGGGCATAACCACCTTCTTCATTTCTCCTCCTTCCTTTCCTTTATTTCAATGGCGAAGTCCGGACACTGATAAACGCAGAAGTTGCAAAGGGTGCAGTATTCGGGGGCCACGGCTTCTGCGGAGTAGTTGTATATATTTTTCTTGTTCTCCACCATTTCCAAAACCCCGGTGGGACACACGAAGACGCAGAGGGCACAACTTTTACACAGGTCTGGATTGATTATAATTTCCACATTCTTGTTGTAGGGTTTTTTCCGCCTTTTTCGGACTTCAATGTTTAATTCCTCAATTACATTACCCATGTTTATAACCTCCCATCAAAGACAGAAATTATATTCCTTAGTTGATTTTTTTTCAAATAACTGGTTTGTCAAAATTGGGGGCGGGTTGATTTTCCCTACCAAATTGGTAAAATTAAGGGAATTCAGCCCAAGGAGGAAAAGATGGCGGAGACTAAAAAGGTTGTGGTGAAAATGGTGGAAGGGCTTCAGATGGTGGGCCGCAGCGGAAGCGGTCACGCCATCGTGATAGACCAGGTGGAGGAGGTAAACGGCCTGGACCAGGGCCCTCAGCCCATGGAACTTCTCCTCATGGCCCTGGCCTCCTGCACCGGGATGGACATTATCTCCATAATGAAGAAGAAAAGACAGGACCTGAGGGGATTCTGGATTGAGGTGGAGGGGGAGAGGGCGGACGAGCACCCCAAGGTCTACACCAGGATAAGGCTGAAGTTCTATTTTGAGGGGAAAAACCTTTCAAAGGAGGCGGTGGAAAGGTCTATCTTTCTCTCCCAGAACAAGTATTGCCCCGTCACGGCCATGCTTAGGGATGCCGTCCCCGTAGAGACGGAATACGAGATTATTGAAACCCCCTGAGGGCCAGGTAAAGGAACAGGGGGGCGCCCACCAGGGCCGTGATGAGGCCCACGGGGATTTCCCAGGGAGAAAGAAGGGTCCTGGAAATCAGGTCCGAAAGGAGCAGCACCGTGGCCCCCATCAACATGGCTCCGGGCAGTAGTTTTTTGTGGGACCATCCCCAGATCCTTCTGCCTATGTGAGGGGAGATCAATCCTACAAATCCGATTACCCCGGCCAGGCTCACCACCGCTGCGGAGAGGAGGGTGGCGGCGAAAAGCACCCAGGCCTGAGTTCTTTTGTAATTTAAGCCCATGGTTTCGGCTTCCCTGCCCCAAAGCAGAAGGTCCAGGTGGGCGGTTTTCGTCAGGGGCAGAACCATGGCGGGGAGGGCCAGAAGGAGGACCACCACCTCCCGGAGGCCCGTTCCGGATAGGCTCCCCAGAAGCCAGAAGATGAGGTCCGCCGAAGGGTTTTCGCTCTTGAGAAGCATAAGGATGGAGTTCAGGGCCGTGAGAAAGGCGCCGGTGGAGAGGCCCACTAAAAGCAGAGTTTCCCTGGACGGATGAAGGGTCCTGGCCAGAAAGTACACGAATCCCACGCACAGAAGGGCGAAAACAAAGGAGGAGAGGGAGAGGGCGTATACGGAGGAAAGGGAAAGTATGTAGAGGCCCACCAGGGCTCCCGTGGAGGCCCCGGCGGAGACGCCCAGTATGTAGGGTTCCACCAGGGGATTTTGGAAGACGGCCTGAAGAAGAAGACCCGAGGTGGAAAGGTAACTTCCGGCCAGAACGGCAAAGAGTCCCCGGAAGAGCCTGTAAGAAAGGACCTGGGCCGACGAGGGAAGCCCTCCGGGTCCCATCAGAATGTAGAGGGCAAAGGAAAGGAGGAGAACGCCCATCCAAATCATTCTTCCACCAACCTTTCGTAAACCTCTGCCAGGCGCAGTGTGGGCCTCAACAAAAGGTTCGGTTCCACCATTATAACCCTTATCCTTTCCATGGGGAGGGCCTTCCACGGGAATTTGTGAACCCAGAATTTATCTGAATCCCGGCGGCCCGGGGCGAGAATGACCCGGGGTCTGGCCCGGAAAATCTCCTCTCCGCTCAGGATTTTCCATCCCCTGGCCCGGCAGATGTTCTCCCAGCCGGCCCTCCTCACCAGGTCGTCCAGAAATGTCTCCCGGCAGGCGCTCCAGTGGGGAGGAGCCGGAAACCCCACGAATATCTTTCCTCTTTTTTTGTCCTGGAACCTTACCCTTTCCAGAAACCGCCTGACCTTCTCCCTGGCGGTTTTTCCCCTTCCGGAGATGAGCCCGAGGGTAAGAACGGTTTCTCCCACTTCCTCAAGGGAGCGGGGCTCCTTGAAGGAAAAAACTTCCAGGCCCAGCCTCTCCATTTCCGTAATTATCTTGATGGGTGTGGGTTGCATCACCAGCACCAGGTTTGGCCTGAGAGAAATCAGCATCTCAATGTTCGGGTTTATTATCCCCCCCAGTTTTCTGGGCCCCTCCAGATGGGAAAAACTGCTCACCCCCACCAGGAGGTCCCGGGCTCCCAGTTCAATCAGGGAGTCCGTCAGGGCCGGGGAAAGGGAGGCCAGCCTTTTTACCGGCGGGTTTATACTGTGAATCCGGCCCAGGGAATCCCTGAGGGTCAAAGGTAAGACCAGGAAGGTCAGAAGTAGAAATGCCAAAGACTTCCCGTATGTTTTCTTCATTCAAAACCTCCCGGGGAACTCCCCTTTCCTTTATCTCTCCCCTGGCTATAAGATAAACCTGCTGACATAGGGTGGCCAGGGAAAGGTTGTGTTCGCTTACCAGAACCGTTTTTCCCTCCTGGGCCGCCTCCTCCAGTATTTTGTAAATGGCCACCTGGTTTTTGATGTCCAGATTGGAGGCGGGTTCGTCCAGGAGTAGGAAATCAGTGCCCTGGGCCAGCACCCGGGCCACCAGGACCATCCTCCTCTCCCCTTCGCTTATTTCCGTAAACAGGCTTTCCCTTAATTTGAGGATTCCTACCCTATCCATGATCTCCAGGGGGGAACAACTGGAGGTGGAAAAACACCCCATGGCCACCACCTCTTCCACGGGAAAAGGGAAGAAAAACTGACTCCTCTGTTGCAAAAAGGCCAATTTTCTCGCCCTGGCGTCTGGAGATAATTTCCAGACCGGTTTCCCCTCCAGGAGAGCCTCTCCGGAAGAGGGCCTTCTCAGCCCTGCCAGGGTTTCCAGAAGGAGGGTTTTGCCTGCCCCATTGGGGCCTATCAGACAGGCCAAACTGGCAGGGGCCAGGGAGAGGGAAACCCCCCTCAGGAGGTCCCTCCCCCGTAGATTAAGACGAATTTCCCTGGCTTCCAGCATCAAAAACCGAATTCCATCCCCCCATACAGGGTCCTTCCCGGGGAAGGATAACCGAAGATGTCCTGGTACTTTTCGTTGAAGATGTTGTCGGCCCTGAGGAAAATCTCCAGGTCTTTCCAGGCTTGGTACCGGAGAATAAGATTTACCAGTTTGTAGGAGGGATTGTTCACCGTCCTCCAGTTCAGGTCGTCAAAATCCTTTCTCTCTCCAACGAATACGAAGGATAGCCCGAGGCTGGCCCTGTCCAGGGGGGACCATCCCAGAAAGGCCTTGAAGAGCCAGCGGGGCCTCCTCATCATTTCTTCGTCCCTGGAGAGGTCCCTGGCGTTCAGGTGGGAAAGGGAAAGGAGGGCGGACACCTTTCCTGCCCTGATGCTGGCCTTTCCCTCCCAGCCGGTTATCCTGGCCTTTCCCAGGTTGGAAAACTTCCAGGAGGGAAAATCAAAAATTATGAGGTTCTTGAAGTCCGTTTTGAAGGATGTAAAGGATATAAGGGCCTGCCCCAGGACCACATCCACCCCTCCCTCGTACCCCTCGCTTTCCTCGGGTTTGAGCAGGGGATTTCCCCAGGGTCCCCAGGTTTCCGAGGGCGAGGGGAAACGGAAGCCCTGAGAATAGGATGCCCTTAATTTTATCCTTTCGGTAACCCAGAAGGAGGAAGAAACCTTGGGCGAAAACTTGTCTCCGTATCCCTTGGAATGGGAGAAGCCTCCACCCACGGAGAAGAAAAACCTCTTTCCCTGATAAACGAGGTTCGCCCAGGAATCAATGTAGTAGGGCCTGAGATTGAGGTAGTTGATGCGGAAGTTGTTTTTGGACTCAAGGCTCAATTTTCTCCAGAGACTTCCTGCCGAGAGAAGGAATCCGCCTCCCATGTTCCACTCCACCTGGGAGTAAATTCCCCTTTCCTTCAGCAGGGTGGAAGCGTTGGTCATGCCCCAGGGATCGTGGGGATCGGTGAAGATGTAGGATTTGTAAAAATAAAAGGGAGAAAAGGTAAGCCTCAGATTTTCCGTTCTGTAGGAGATGGGAAGAGCCCCGATGAAGATCTTGTCCCTGGCCCTTCTCCCCTGAGCCGGTATTCCCCGGGCAATGAAGGGAATGTAGCCCAGTTGGTTGGTGTATATGAGGTAGGGGTTAAAGTCCACCTTGCCCAGGGTGAAGGTGGATGTGGAATAGACGGAATTTCTTTTGTAGCGGTTGTTGGGGGCAACACCGGCGGTGTTGAAATAACTATAACCTGCCTTCAGGGAGAAATTTTTCCCCTTTATTCCTGACTTACCCTCCAAGGAGAGGGTTGACATACCTCCGGCCATAACCCGGATGGAGGAAGCGGGTGTTCTGTCCAGGGCCAGAAAGGAAGCAAACCCCATGGCCCCGTCCCCCCAGAGGGATGACTGGGGTCCCATGACCATCTGAACCGACGAAAGGAAGAAGGCGGGAACGGCGTCCAGGGGAAGGGCGTAGGAGTTGGGATCCAGCATGGGAACTCCCTCCAGGGCGAAGATCCCCCGGGAGGTTGAGACCCCCCGGAAAAAGGAGGAGGAAATTATCCCGTGGGAATTGTAATTGGGAATGTAGGCCGAGGGCAAAAGTTGAAGGGCTTCCTTGAGGTCCTGGGCGGCGGATTCTTTCAGTTCTTCGGCGGTTAAGTTCTCCACAGAATTGGCAAGGCTGAGGATGGGCACCGGGGTTTTCTCCGCCACTACCACCACCACCTCTTCCTTCAGGACCTTTTCCGGATTTTTCCTCTTTTCCTCGGTGGGTTTGCCTGCCCAGACCAGATGCGAGGCCAGGAGCAGGAGTAGAAGTTTTTTCATAGAACGCCTCCTTGTTCGTTTTAGGAGGGGAAACCTATGGACTTCATCCCCCCTCCGAAGATGAAGCCTCGGCCCGGGCTGGTAGGTCTTCTGGCTCCCGGATCTACCTACTCCCCACGCCTTCCCATCCCGTCGTGCGGGACAGTGGCCTCTGTGGGTTTCGTCCCCGGTTACAGCTGCGGGGGCAGCGGTGGCCTTTCACCACCTTCCCTGGCCCAGCCCAGGGAAAAAATTTTACCCCTGCGCCGGGTAAAATTCAAGGGTCATTTTCAAGGGCGTGGAACCGTTCCCTCCGGCCTTCCGGGAAAAGAAGGACCTCCTTCTGCGGGAGAAGATTCAAAGGGATTTCTGAGATATAATTTAAAGGTGAAGAGGAGGGAAATATTTTCGCTGGTTCTTTTTTTTCTGGGTCTCTTTCTGGGTGGAAGCCTCCTGAGTTTTTCCCCTTCAAGTTTGGAAAGGGGCCAGGGGATTTTCGGTAATTGGGGACTCAGGGCAGCCCACTGGATGCTCCAGGCCTTTGGCTATGGCTCCCTGGCCTTCGTGTTTTTCCTTTTTCTCTGGGCCCTGGCCTCGTGGCTTGAGAAGAGAATATGGTTTTTCCCCAGGCTGATAGCCCTGTTTCTCTTTTCCTCCTCGGTGGCCACCGTCCTGGCAGGTCTTTTGCCCCAGGGACTTTACGCTCCAGGAGGAGTGGTGGGGGAGATGATCTTCAGGTCGTTCCTTCCCCTGGTGGGGAAGGGAGGGGTTTTTCTCATTGCCCTTCTTCTGGCGGTTCTTTCCCTTTATTCCTTTTCCAATTTTTCCCTCAAAAGGGTTTTACAATACCTCGGAAAGGGATTTCGGTTCTTCCTATCCCGGATGGAGGTAAAGGTAAGGGTTCCCACGGGCCGGGCTCTGGAGGCACCGGAGCCTCGCAGACCCAAGAGGGCCAAGCCGGCAAGGAAGGGCAAGGAGAAAATTAAAGTCCGAAAGGAACGCAGGAAAAGGGAGGATCGCCGGAGGGAGCCCCAACTCTTCCCGGCCCTGGAATACCAGGAACCCCCCGTAGAATTTCTGAAAAAGCCCGTCCATGAGGAGGAAGTTTCCCTGGAGGAAATGAGGGAGAACTCCCGGGAAATTGAGGAAAAACTTAGAGAATTTGGCATAAGGGGGGAGGTGGTGAAGGTTAATCCGGGACCGGTGGTCACCGTTTACGAGTTCAAGCCTGAGCCCGGCATCCGGGTTTCCCAGGTAATAGGGGCCTCTTCCGATGTGGCCTTAGCCCTGGGGGCTGAAAATGTGAGGATCGCCAGGCTTCCCGGAAAGAAAACCATAGGCATAGAAGTGCCCAACAGAAGGAGACAGATTATATACCTCAGGGAGATTATAGAATCCAGGGAATTCATTCAGTCCCACTCCCCCCTGACCCTGGCCATTGGAAAGAATGTGGACGGTAGCCCCTTCGTGGTGGACCTGAGACCCTTCCCTCACCTCCTGATTGGAGGAGCCACGGGGATGGGGAAAAGCGTGGCCCTCAACGCCATGCTCCTCTCCATAATCTACAAGGCAAAACCCGACGAGGTAAAGTTTCTCCTGATAGATCCCAAGAGGGTGGAGTTTCCTATTTACAACGGGATACCGTATTTGCTGTCTCCGGTGGTAACCCGGGTGGACAAGGCCATTCAGAGCCTCATATGGGCCGTTAAGGAGATGGAGAGAAGGTTGGGGCTTCTGGAAAAACTGAGGGTAAGGAATATATCCCAGTATCGCATAAAGGCAGAGCAACTGCGTCAGGAAGGCCAGGAGGTGGAACAACTACCTTACATAGTGATCGTGATAGACGAACTTGCCAACCTCATGCTGTCGGCCCAGAAGGACATGGAAAGCCTGCTAACCCGCCTGGCCCAGGAGGCCCGGGCCCCGGGCATTCATCTCATTCTGGCCACCCAGAGGCCCTCCACGGACATAATAACCGGCACCATAAAGAACAATTTTCCCGCCAGAATAGCCCTGGGGGTTCCTTCCCGGTTTGATTCCAAGACCATCCTTGACCAGGAGGGGGCCGAGAAACTTCTCAACAAGGGGGACATGCTGTTCAAATCCCCCAACTCCTCCATTTTGAGGAGGGTTCACGGCGCCTTCGTCAGCGAGGAAGAGGTTTTAAAGGTAATAGAGTATTTGAAAAGCAGCGGTGCTCCGCAGTATCGGGACATATTTTCGGAGGTGAAGGAGAGGGGAAGGGGTTCGGCCCTGGGGCTTTCTTCCAGCGAGGACCTGTATAGGAAGGCCATCAAATTGGTCCTCACCACCGGGAAAACCTCCGCTACCTACCTGCAAACCAGGTTGAGGATCGGTTTTCCCAAGGCCTCCCGTTTTCTTATGATGATGGAGGAGGATGGTATATTGTCCCGGGAGGATCCCAAGACCAAAAGGAGGGAAATTCTGGTGGATCCCCAGGAGTATTTAAGTAGTCTGGAGGAGGGAGAATGAGAGATAAATTTCGCAACAGGGCCACGGCGGCGCTCCTGGTTTTGGTGCCTCTTCTGGCCAGCGATGCTCTGGTGAGGAGGCAAGTGTGGGAATTCAGGAAAAGGAAGGGGGGGTATAGTTTTTTGATGAAGAGGACGGTTAAGCGGCTGGGCTGGGGAGCCAGGGATTTTATGAAGTCCTTTGAAATAGTCCTACCCAGGGAATATCCCTTCAAGGTTCTCAGGGCCTACACGGTTAATTCCCGGGGAAGAAAGGTAAATGTTCCCCCCGGTGCCATCCGCTCCTTTCCACACCTTGCCCTTTTCCCCTATTTTTCCTTCCTGAGGAAATACAGAATAGATTTTCCCAGCGTGGAAATTCCTTCCGAATCCCATGTGGAGATTAAGGGTTATGTCCCGGAGGTCCTGGACGAGAAATTTCTTCTCCTGGAACCCTATCCCTCTCTGGAGAAGAGGTGGGTTCTGGTGGGATTCCGGCGAATGTATTTCCATGCCCGGGATTTTTCCCCCCAGCAAGTCCAGGGGCCGGGGATGGACCAGCAGGGAAGAGTTCTCCGCTTCGTGAACCTTCCTCCCTATCCCCGGGAACCCCTTCAGCCGAAGCCCCCTTCTCTGGTGATTTCCACCAGGGAAGGTTGGGGTGACCTGGAAAAGGAAGTGAGGGAAATTCTGGCCTCGGGAGGATTGAAGGATAAGGTGAAAATCAGGGGCCTTTTCTCCGCCATAGGTTTCCTTAAGGCCAGGGTAAAGCCCGTGGAGTTGCCCATTAAGTGGTCCCTCCTTTATGCCAGAGGCGGGGCCGAGGTTCTGAGGAGCGGGTACGGGAGCCCCGTGGAATTGGCCATGCTTCTCCGGGATGTTCTGGTCCAGAACGGTTACGAAGCCTTTATTTATTTTTCGGCACCCCGGGAGGCCTTTTCGGAGGCGGTCCCGGCCCTGTCCCAGTTTGATGGGGTGGGGGTTTACCTGCCGGGCCCGGGGCTCTATATATCCTCCCGATTTTCTCCCCTTAAACTTCCCGTGGACAGGGTCCTGTGGGTATTCTCTTCCACGCCGCATTTTCAGAAGACTTCCCCCATGAAACCCGGGGAGAACGGGCTCTGGGCGAGACTGGAATTGAAGGGAGGGGAAGTCCGGGGCGAAATGCGTGGCCGGGGGAACTTCATCCTTTACGGCGATCCTTTCAAGACAGGAGGTCTATACCTGAAGAGATTGGGGTTGAAGGTGGAGGTGAAGGAGGCCAGCCTTGAGGGAAACACCCTCCGTTTTTCCGCCATCCTTCTCAGCAAGGACAACATGATAAGGATAAGGCCGGACCTGGGACTTTTGCCGGAGGGCCCCGAAGGTTTTGGAGAGGGCAGAGCCACCCCAGTGGAACTTCCTCAGCCCTTTACGGTAGACATAGAACTTAAGGTTCTAAAGCCCGTGGAGGCCGTATACCTTCCCTCCCCCCGGAAAACCATCTTTAAATTCGGCCGTTTTTCCCTGGACCTTCAGAGGGATGAGGAGGGAATCGCCCTTCACTTTCGGCTTTCCCTCCACCGAAGACGGATCCCACCGACCATGGCCCCCGACCTGGCGAGGCTAATAAAACTCTGCCGCAGTCCGGAAATTACCTCTCTGGTGTTGCTTCCACCCAGACTTTAGAGTTTTATCCTGTATAAAAAGGCCCCGAATCCCCACAACCTGAGCACTATGCAGAGGAGCCATCCGATGTATGGGATAATGCTTATGATGAGGATGAGAACAAGTCCCAGGGGATAACTGAGCCAGGGGGATGCCTCCTTCCTCGTGGCCCACCTCAGAATTATGGAGCCAACGGCAAAGGCTGCCAGGAGTTTTGCCAGGTAGAGTCCCATCAGGAAGACCGGGATGGCGAAGACGCTTACCAGCCAGGTGTAGACCAGGGCGAAAAAGGCCAGTATTGCCACCACGAAGATCACCACCAGGGCAGCCCCCAGAAGGAGGGCCTTGAGGGGTTTGCTGAGGATTTCATCCCTGAGTTTTTTCACCGTGGCGGGGAAGAGGAAGAGGAATATGTACCCAAGGACCAGGGAACTTATGAACCAGGAAAGTTTAAACCAGGCCCCGGAAAGGAAGAAGGATTTTTTCTTCGTGGGTTTTTCCGCCGGTTTCTCCTCCAGAAGTTCCTTCGGTTTTTCGGATTTCTTCTGAAGTTTTTTCCCGGAGTATTTGTGATAGGTGATTTTTCCCAGCACCGCTCCCTCTGGAACATCCACCTGCGCCGGTGTCCAGTATTCAAGGTTCCCCTCAATTTTCGTCTCCGGAAGAATTACCAGCCTCCTGGCCTTTACCCTCACATCGGAGTGAAAGGTTCCCGCCAGGATGACCTCGTTACCTCCCAGGTGGGCTTTCCCCGTTACCGTCCCGAAGACATCAATTTCGTCGCCGGCGGCATAAAGGTCCCCGGTCACCTCCGCCCCCTTCTCCAATTTTAGTTCCTGGCCGGCGAAGAGAATGTCCCTCTGGATTTTACCGTTGGCCTCCAGGGCCCTTCCCAGGAACCTTACGCTTCGGGTAATCGTTCCGTTCAGGACCAATTTCTCGCCCAGGAAGAAAATCCCCCCTTCCACATCCTGGACCCTGGCCTTGCGTCCGAAGAAGATAACATCGCCCTGGACTCCCTGGGCTATAAGTTCTTCCCCTGTGGCGTAGAGGTCCCCCTGGAGGTTTGAGACCTCCACCAGTTTACCCTTTTTGAAGTTGGCTCCCATGGTGGGGAGAACCAGAAAAACGGTTACCAAAAATATTAATACTTTCCTCATTTTTCCCTCCTTTTAAGGATGTTATTATTTTACCATTTATTTCAGCGCTTTTATGCTATAATTTTCCCCAAAGATGGGGAAAAAAGGCGAGAAAATATGTTTGGTATCCTCATCCGGAGGGCATCTTTTTCAACTGTATCTTCTAAAGCCGTGGTGGGAAAAGCATCCCAGGCTGTGGGTTAGTTTTAAAAAGGCGGATGCCCTATCCCTTTTGAAGGGAGAGAAGGTTTACTGGGCCCATTTCCCCACCACAAGAAACCTCTGGAATTTGTTGAGAAACACCCTTTTAGCCCTGAAGGTCTTCGTGAAGGAAAGGCCCTGGCTTGTGGTTTCCACCGGAGCCGGGGTGGCGGTGCCCTTTTTCTGGCTTGCCAAAGTCTTTGGGGCAAAGACGGTTTACATAGAAGTCTACGACAGGATAAACTCCCCCACCCTCACCGGGAAACTGGTCTATCCCGTGACGGATCTCTTCGTCCTACAGTGGGAGGAACAGAAAAAGTTTTACCCCAGGGGGGTGGTTCTGGGAGGCCTTCTTTGATCTTCGCCACCCTGGGAACCGATGAGCACCCCTTTACCCGGTTGGTGGAGGAATTGGAGCGCCTGGTGAGGGAGGGAAGGATAAGGGAGCGGGTGGTGGTTCAACGTGGTTTTACCCCCTACCAGGGGGAGTTGCTGGAAACCTACGAGATTCTTCCCTTTGACCGTCTGGTGAACTACATAAGGGAAGCCCGGGTGGTGATAACCCACGGGGGACCGGGAAGCATAGCCCTGTCGCTTTTACAGGGAAAGGTTCCCGTAGTGGTGCCCCGGGACCCGGCCCTGGGGGAGCATGTGGACGGACATCAAATTGAGTTCGTCAGGTTTTTAAAGGAAAGGGGGAGCATAATACCCGTTTTTCGCATAGAGGAATTGGGGGATGTTCTGGAGGGGTATAAGGAACGGGAGGTGAAGTACTCGCTCCAGGAAAGGATTGACCGCTTTCTGGCCAGGTTTGAGGAACTGCTGGCCGAACTTAAAGATTGAGAAGGGCGTTTTCAAATTTTTCCAGGATTTTTTCCCAGCGGAAATTTTCCTCTATGTAGTTCTTTCCGGCAATGGCCATTTCCCGGTAGAGGTCCCCATGGGTTAAGAGCAGTTCCGCCGCCGAGGCGAAGGAGAGGCAATCCCTGTAGGTCAGCCCGGCGCCGGACCTTTCCACATGCCCCCGGAGAACCGGCGAGGCTTCGTTGACCAGGGCGGGCTTCCCCAGGGCCATGGATTCCAGCAGGAAATAGGAAAAACTCTCCAGGGAAGAGGGATGGACGGTGAGGGTGGAGGCGGCAATGGCGTCCCACTTGGCCTGCTCTGGCAGAAACCCCAGATAAATTATCCTGGGGTCCGGGGGCAACTCCATGTTTAGCCTCCCAGCCAGGGCAAAGGAAGAGGGTCTGTATTGGGAGTAAGGTCCGAAGCACTGAAGCATCCCTCCGCAGCCCTTGCCTTCGTCTATTCGTCCCATGTAAAGGAATACAGGCTGGAACATGGGGAACCGGGAGAGGAAGAGGTTAGGGAAGGTTCTGGCCGGGGGGCTGATGCCGGCTCCTATCACCTGCCTCAGGTTGTCTCCGGGATAAGTCTTTTCCACCAGGTCCTTTTCCTCGTGGGAAAGAAACAGCAGGGCCCGGGGCAGGGAGAACACCCTTTCCATTATGCCCATGTAAAAGGGGGCTTCGTCGTGGGCCGTGGGGAAGAGGACGGCCCTGTCTCCCACCTGTTGGAGTCCAAAATATGTGGGATAGTAAAGGTATGTGAAGAAAACGAAGATGTCGTACTCGTCCTTTTCCCGGGCCAGGGCTTCCACCAGCCGGGGCACCACGGGGCCCTGAAGGTGGAGCCATTCCTCCTCTTCCTGGGGCGACGGCTTCCCGGTGAAGAATTCCCGGCTCACCGCATTGAAGTTTTCCATGTCCCGCTCCCTTTCCACCGGAAACCTTTTTATCTTCACCCCCCTGAGCAGGGATTCCCCCGGGGGAAAGTAATTGGACCATGTGGTGTAGTCCAGGGCCGTGGTGGTAAAGACGGTGATGTCCCATCCCCGGGCGTAGAGCCTTTCTGCGTAGTCCCGGGCCAGTTTCTCCGATCCCCCCACCACTTCGCGGCCGTATCTTTGAACCACAAAGGCGGCTTTCATTTCAGTTCCAGGTCCCCCTTCTCCATCTTTTCCAGGAGTTGCCGGAGAAAATTAACTATTTTTTCCCGATCTATCTCCGATTTCACACGGATTTTCACCTCCAGGCCCGTCTCCTCGTCCTTAAATTTTATGGAGCGACTCCGGGGTTTCATTTTCCTGGCCAGTTTCCGGGCCTCTTCCCGGGATAGGTTTTCTGCGGCGATTTTTCGGGCCAGTTCCTCCATGGCTTCTTCGCTTTCCTGACGGGCTATAAGAAGGATCATGGATGAGGCGGTGATCCCGAGTTCCATGCACAGGGCCTTTATCCTGGGGGGCATGTTGGCTATTTCCAGCATCTCCGTTACTGTGGTTCTGGCCTTTCCTATTCTCTTAGCCAGTTCCTGATGGGTGTATCCGTAAAGGGTGATGAGGGCCCTGTAGCCTTCGGCGATTTCAAAGGGGGTCAGGTCCTTACGCTGGATGTTTTCAATCAGGGCTATCTCCATGGCCTCCCGGTCGTCCACATCCATTTCTATACACGGAAGGAGGGACAGGCCGGCCATTAAAGCCGCCCGATATCTTCTTTCCCCGGAAATAATTTCGTATTTATCCCCCTTTTTCCTGACAATCAAAGGCTCTATTATCCCCTTTTCCCGAATGGATTCCGCCAGTTCCTGGAGGTCTCCCAGGATGTCCCGGGGCTGGTTTTTCCCGGGGATCAGTTGAGTTATGGGGATGTACTTAAAGGTTTTTTCTCTCAAGGCTCCTGCAGGCGGGTGAAGTCCACAAATTTTTTGAAAAGCGCCTCCGCCCTTTGGAGAAGGGCTATCCTGTTATCCCTGATTTCGGGGTCCTTGTCCATGATCATGAGGTTTTCAAACAGGTCGTTTATGAAGGGGACCGTGGAAAGAAGACCGTCAAGGAAGGAAAGGTAATCCCTGTTCTCCAGGTAATCCCGGGAGGCGGTTTCCACGGCGGTGATGATTTCCATCAGATTTTTTTCGTGGGGGGAAGAGAGTTTATCCGGGTTCACTTCCCGGGGGGGCTGGCCCGAGGTTATGTTCTTTATCCTGCGGTGGGCCTGAACCAGGGCGGTGAGGGCCTCGGAATCCCGAATTTTTTCCAGGGCCTGGAGTTTTTCGTAGGCTGCGGAGAGGTCTAAGCCCTCGGCTTCCAGCACTGCCCTCACATAATCGTAGGGATAGCCTTCGGAGGAGAATTTTTGCTCAGCCCTCTTCAGGATGAATTCCTTGATCTCTTCCTCCAGGCTGGCGGAAAGGGTGATCTCCTCGGCCAGCAAGCCCATGGCGGTTTCAATTAATTGGGAAAGGCCCACATTCAGTTTTCCCTCCACCATCAGCCTTATAATCCCCAGAGTGGCCCGTCTTACTCCCAGGGGATCTCCGCTTCCAGAGGGTCTATACCCCGTGGCGAAGGCCACCACCAGGTGGTCCAATTTGTCTACGAGGGAAAGAAGTTTACCCTCCTGGGTGGCGGGCAACCGGTCCCCCGAACCTGATGGTCTATAGTGGTCGTAGACGGCTCTCCAGAGTTCCTCTGGTTTTCCCTGATGTCTCAGGATGAGGCCTCCGGCAATTCCCTGAAGAGAGGGGAATTCCCCCACCAGTTCCGTCACAAGATCGCTTTTGCACAGGGCGGCGGCCTCCTTTAGAATGGGGTCGGCAACTCCGTCGGACACCAGTTTTTCCGCCAGGGTTTCCAGCCTTTGGGTTTTTTTGAGATAACTTCCCACCACATCGTTGTAGAGGATGTTCTCCAGTTCCTGGCGAAGTTCCTCTAAGGATTTTTCCCGATCCTTTTTCCAGAAGTAAAGGGCATCTTCCAGCCGGGCCCTGGCAACCCTTTCGTTTCCGGCTATTATTTTGCTGAGGTCGGAGCCGGGGTTGTCCGCCACCCCTACAAATTTGTTCACCGGGCCCTGGTCGTTTTTGAGGAGGTACAACCCCATCTCCTTCTCCAGGGAGGAGGTTATAATCTCCGACGGTAGTTCCATGTATTTTTCAGGGAAACTTCCGGAAAACACCGCAGGATATTCCACCGAATCCCTCCAGAATTCCATGACCTCCTGAGGAGGGGACTGATAGGTCTGGGCCCGGGCTTCCAGACCCCGGGAAATCATCTCCTCCCTCTCCTGATTCTTGGCCACCACGAAGGCATCCCTGAGGTCCCTGAAATAACCCTCTGCCGAGGAAACCTGCACAAAGATGGGGGAAAATATTCGGTGCCCCCTGGTTATTCTGGTGGCCCGCAGACCGAAGGCCTCCATTTCCACATCCCCGCCGTCGTATGAGGCCAGGAGGTTCTTAACCCGTCTGGAAAACCTGTGGCCGTTCCATCTCATGGTTTTGGGAAAGGGAATTTTGGTGAGAATTTGTGCTAAAAAGGTAGGAAATACCTCCTGGAAACTGGGGGCTTCCCTTCTTACCCTGAGGGCCAGATACTCTCCCTTCCCCTTTTCCACCCTTTCCAGTTCCTCTACCTCCACTCCCATGCGGCGGGCAAAACCCGTGGCCGCCGGGGTGGGATTTCCCTCTTCGTCAAAGGCCAGGTTCACCGGGGGGCCCACCACCAGTTCTTCGGTGGGTGGGGCCACCAGTTCTCCCTTTATCACCAAGGTAATCCTTCTGGGGGTGGAGTATACTTCCAGGCCGTCGTAAGAAAAATTGGACTCCTGGAGGAATCCTTCTATTTTTCCCTTTAAAAACTCCCGGGCTATTTTCTGGTGGGAGACGGGCATGTCCTCCACCAGAAGTTCAAACAGAAATTCAGCCATTTTTCCCCTCCACGACTTTTTCCGCCACCCTGCAGGCTATGTCCCGGATTTTCAAGATGTATTTGGCCCTTTCCCCCACGCTTATGGCCCCCCGGGCATCCAGAAGGTTGAAGGTGTGGGAACACTTGAGAACATGGTCGTAGGCGGGAAGGACGAGGCCCTTTTCCAGCAGGTTTTCGGCTTCCTCTTCAAACATTTCAAAGAGCCTGAAGAGCATCTCCCTATCGGCCTCCTCAAAGTGATATCTGGAAAACTCCTTCTCCTCCTGGAGTCTGAGGTCGCCGTAGGTCTTTCCTCCTCCCCATTCCAACTGGTAGATGTTGTCCTTTTCTTCCAGGAACATCTCCAGCCTTTCTATCCCGTAGGTTATCTCCACTGGGATTACCTTGAGGTCTACCCCACCGGCCTGCTGAAAATATGTGAACTGGGTTATTTCCAACCCGTCCAGCAGAACCTGCCATCCGATTCCCCAGGCGCCCAGGGTGGGGGCTTCCCAATCGTCCTCGGCGAAGCGCAGATCGTGGGAGGTGAGTTCTATGCCTATGGCCTCCAGGCTCCTCAGGTAAACATTTATTATGTCCTCCGGGGCTGGCTTCATTACCACCTGGAACTGGAAGTGCTTTGCCACCCTGTGGGGGTTTTCCCCGTAGCGACCATCGGTGGGCCGGCGGGAAGGCTGAACATAGGCCACCTTCAATTCATCCTCCTGTAGAACCCTTATGAAGGTGTCCGGGGTCATGGTCCCGGCCCCCACCTCCAGGTCGTAGGGCTGGGCTATAAAGCAACCCTGCTCCGCCCAGAACTTCTGAAGGGAAAATATTAAGTCCTGAATGCTCATACTTCCTCCTCAAATTTGAAGATATCACAGGACCGGTGGCTTTGCAACTTCCTATCTAACCTTCCACCAGAAGAGGAGGGCAGCCATGAGGGCAGCCCCTCCTCCGAAAAGGAAAGGGGCAGAGGGAGAGATGGAAAACCATAGAAAACCGGCTATCAAGGAGGCGGGTAGAAGTCCTATCCCCTCCAGGGTGGAAAGGAGACCCAGAAGGGTGGCCTTCCTTTCCCGGGGGGCCAGTTCGGCGACCAGGGCCTTCATCACCCCTTCGCTTACCCCGGAGTAAAGCCCGTATATCCCCATGGCGGCCCAGATCATGCCGGGTTTAAGGGCTATAAGGAAGTAAGAGGAGGAATATAGAAGATAACCCAGAATGAGAAGGGGTTTTCTTCCGATTTTATCCGAGAGCCTTCCGGCAGGATAACTCACCGCCATGTAGAAAAGGTTGTAGAAGAGATAGAGAAGGATCACCCTTTGGGGGGAAAATCCCAGGTCCGGTTCCGCCGCCCTGAGGAGGATGAACTGATTGGAGGAGTTTCCCAGGGTGAACAGGAAAACCACCGCCAAGACCCACCTTAACCTGCGGTCCAGGCCTGAGAAACTCAGCCTCACCGAGGAACCCAGGGCTCCCCTTCCCGTTTCCACGGCGGCCAGGAGGATGATAATTCCCAGAAGGGCCGGCACCAGGCTCGCCAGGAGCAGTTTCTTAAAAACCGGAATCCAGAGGGATGGCTCACCGGCGTGGAGGTGAAATTTTGATATGAGCCAGTAGGCTATGAGGATTCCGATGACCGCCCCGGCGGTATCCATGGCCCTGTGGAGTCCAAAGGCCCCTCCCCTTTTTTTCTTCCCCACCGACTCGGCTATCAGAGCGTCCCTGGGAGCAGTTCTTACCCCCTTTCCAAACCTATCCACCACCCTACCCGCCAGGACCACGGGCCAGGATCGGGCCAGGTAGAAAAGGAATTTTCCCAGGGCGGAAAGGCTGTAGCCCGAGATGGCCAGGGGCTTTCTTTTGCCGATTCTATCGGAAATGGCCCCGGAAAAAACCTTGAGGATGGAGGCGGTGCTCTCCGCCAGACCTTCAATAAAGCCCAGGGCTACGGCCCCACCTCCCAGAGCCTTTATGTAAAGGGAAATTATGGGATAGACCATCTCAGAACTTATGTCGGTGAAAAAAGAGGTGAGACCCGTTATCCACACATTGGCCTTTCTTTTGAGCATGGGGTTATTTTACCAGAGTTTACGGTAAAACGCTTGATGACCGCTAAACGCCGTCCTATAATATAAATAGACAGCATTCAGGAGGCGATCCCGCTATGGGCGAAGAAAGGGAAATTATCAAAGAAAGCATACTGGTGGGTGGCGAAGCCATAGAAAAGGCCCCAAAGATAAAGGGAATTCCCACGGGGATAGAAGGCCTGGACGAATTGTTTTTCACCAACGAAGTCAAGGATGGGAAGGTGGTGAGGGTTCCCCTGGGGGGGATTCCCTCCTACTCCATTTTTAACATCACGGGGGTTTCGGATACCGGTAAATCCCTCATGGTGGAACAGTACGCCGTAAAGAGGGCCTCCGTAGGTGAAAAGGTGATCTTCGTAACCGTGGAGTCCCCGGCTCCCTTCGTCATCGGGGGAATCCAGGCGAGGTCCTACGCCATGGGCATAGACTTTGAAGAAATTAAGGACAACATAATCCTGATAGATGCGGCTTCCTACTCGGCTCTACGGGACAATCTTCCCACCCTTTTCAACACCCTGGCTTACGCCATAAAGACCTACAAGGCCAGGCACACGGTGGTGGATTCCATAACCGGTTTGTTTGAAGCCAGGGAGATGATGGCCCGGACGGTGGTGCGCCAGGTATTCAATTTTCTGAAGAAATGGTATCAGACCGCCCTTTTCGTATCCCAGAAGAGAAGCGGCCACGAAGAACTTACGGCGGAGGCCGCCGGAGGTTATGCCGTGGGACACATAGTGGATGGGACTATGGTTCTCGCCAAGGTGCTGGTGGATTCCCAGTACAAGGCTAAACTTTACGGGAAGCCCGTGGGGGAAGTGGTGAGACTTTTCAGGATAGACGGATGCCGTCTGGCAGGTCACGATACCAGGACCCGCTTTTTTGAAATAACCCCCGAAGGGCTGGTAAAAATAGGAAAGGCCCTGGGGGAAAAATAGACAAGGAGGTGACCCATGGTTATAGAGGTAAGACCCATAGAGGAAGATTACGAAATTCTGGCCACCAGAGTTTTTCTGAAAACCCTGGACATAATCGGGGGGTTGAAGAAATTGGTGGAATACAGGACCCTCACCTGGCTTCCTTCCCTTGCCAGGTCTGCCATAGTGGTGGTTCTGCGGGAGGAGTTCTTTAAGACCGACGAAGAGATCGCCGCAGAGGTGGGCCTCACCAAGCAGACGGTGAGGAACATACTGAGGGCTGACCCTGAGGCCGCCCTTCAGAAACTCCAGAGCATGGAGGAGTTCACCGATGAGGAGAGGAAAAATGTTCCCGTTCACCTGGCCGGAGGCCTGGCCAAAAGGGCCTACGAACTCATCAAGTATAAGGGAGAAGAGCCTCAGATCGCCCTGCTTTATACCTCCCAGACCGCCCAGGCCCTGGAGGTTCCGTGGGCCTACGCAGTGCTCAAGTCCCTCAAGGGCACCGATTTTCCCGTTCTCTCCCCCGAGACCCTGAAGGCCAAACTGGCAGGTATATCCATAAAGGGCAAGCCGGCGGAGGAGGTCGTTTACCTGATCTCGTATCCGGTTTCCAATCCAGCGGAATTACTTAAGAAAATAAGGGAAGTTTTGGGCTAAATCTCTGGGAAATCGGGCCCCTTATGTTTTATAATTTTCCCCATGGACATAGGAGTATTTGGAATAGGATATGTGGGTCTGACCACAGCCCTGGGTTTTGCCAGCAAGGGCCACCGGGTTTTTGCGGTGGACAGGGACGAGGAGAAGGTAGAGAGCCTCCGCTCCGGTCAGGTTCCCATCTTTGAACCAGGGGCCCGGGAACTTTTAAGGGAAAATCTTTCCAGACTCCATTTTTCCACCCGGGGAGAGGATGCGGTGAAAAATGCGGAGGTTCTCTTCATCTCCGTGGGGACCCCCTCCCTTCCCGACGGGAGTGCGGACCTATCCCAGGTGGAGGAGGTGGCGAAGTTCATTGCGGAGCACATGGAGGCTTACAAACTCATCGTGGAGAAGAGCACGGTTCCGGTCCACACCGCCTACTGGATAAAGAGGACCGTTAACCTTTACAAAAGGGGTGATGCCCCCTTTGATGTGGTGAGCAATCCGGAATTTCTCCGGGAGGGCAGTGCCCTCAGGGATTTTCTTCATCCCCACCGCATAGTCATCGGCACAGAAACGGAAAGGGCCCGGAAGATAATGGGGGAACTTTACCGGGACTTCAACGCCCCCATAATTTTCACCGATGTCAAAACCGCCGAGATAATAAAACACGCCTCCAATTCCTTCCTGGCCACTAAGATTTCCTTCATAAACATGGTGGCGGACCTCTGTGAGGCAGTGGGGGCCGATGTGGAGATGGTGGCCAGGGGAATGGGGCTTGACCCCAGGATAGGAAAGGAATTTCTCCGGGCCGGGGTAGGATTCGGAGGAAGTTGTTTTCCCAAGGACATAAAGGCCTTTTACCGAATTGCCGAGGAGAACCAGGTGGATTTTTCCCTGCTGAAGGAGGTGGAGAGGATAAATCTGGAAAGGCCGCTTAAATTTCTGAGGAAAATAAAGGGGGTCATGTGGAACCTGCGGGGCAAAAAGATAGGAGTTCTGGGGCTTTCCTTTAAACCCAACACCGACGATGTTCGGGAGGCCCCCAGCCTGAAGGTGATAGAACTGCTTTTAGGGGAGGGGGCAGAGGTGGAAGCCTACGACCCGGTGGCCGGGGAGAACGCAAAAAAGAGCATGCCCGCCCTTCGTCTTTCCCGGGATCCCTATTCCCTGGCCCAGGGAGCCAATGCCCTGGCCCTCATCACCGAATGGGAGGAGTTCCGGGACCTGGACTGGAAAAGGGTGAGGGAGCTCATGGATACCCCCATCGTTTTTGACGGGAGAAATTTTCTGGAGGGGAGAAAACTGGCCTCCCTGGGCTTTGAATATTACCCCGTGGGAAAACCTCCCATGGGGAAAAGAAATGGCTGATATCCCGGCAGATTTTCTATCGCGCTACCGCCAGGTCCTGGGCGAGGAGCGTTTGAAGGAACTGGTGAAGTTCGTATTCCTGCCCCTGAGGAGGTCGCTGAGGATTAACACCTTGAAGGTTTCCATTCCTGACCTGGAGGCTCTTCTGTCCCGGGAAGGTTTTTACCTTAAGCCCGTTCCCTGGTGCCCCTCGGGTTTCTGGGTGGAGGGGGAATCTTCGCCGGGTAAATTGCTATTTCACATGATGGGGCTTTACTACATTCAGGACGCCTCCTCCATGGCCCCTCCTGAGGCCCTCGCCCCGAAACCCGGGGAGGTGGTCCTGGACATGGCCGCTGCCCCTGGGGGAAAGTCCACCCACCTGGCAGCTCTCATGGAGGGAAGGGGCATCTTGGTGGTGAACGAACCCCTCCTTTACCGGGCCAAGGTCCTGGTGGGGAACCTGGAGAGGATGGGGGTGAGGAACTCCGCCGTGAGCATAATGAGGGGAAACACCTTCGGGTGGAGGTTTCCCAACTTCTTTGACAGGGTTCTTCTTGATGCGCCGTGTTCCGCCGAGGGAAGCACCCGCAAGGACGAAACTTTTTTCAAAAAGTACTGGAATCTCTCCTACATACGCAGGGCCCAGAATGTTCAGAAATCCCTCATAATCTCCGGCATCCACTCCCTTAAGCCCGGAGGGGTTTTGGTTTACTCCACCTGCACCATGACACCGGAGGAGAACGAAGCCATTCTCACCTACGCCCTGGAGGCCTTCCCCACCCAGGTGGAGGTGGAGGAGGTGAAACTCCCGGGACTTCGGACCATGGAGGGGGTTCAGGAGTTTGAAGGGGTGAAATACCACCCGGAGGTAAGGAAGATTGCCAGAATATGGCCCTTCCTCAACGACACCGAGGCCTTTACCGTATTCAAAATAAGGAAAACCCAGGAAACCCTACCTGCTTCGGTAAGGAGGGGAAGGGTTCCAGAGGGAAGACCCCTGGGAAGGGAGGTGGACCAGGGATTGAGGGCTGCCCTGGTGAGGTTCTTTGAGCCCTACGGCGGAGGGGAGTTTTTTAGAAGCGCCCGATTTTATCTGTCCGGGGATCACATATGGTATCATCCGGAGGATTTCTCTCCGCTTTTCCAGAGGGCCGTATTCAACCGGGTGGGGGTGAAGGCGGTGAGGGTTTATTCCCACGGTCAGATGAGGCCCACCCACGCCTTTCTCATGGCCTTTCCGGACCTTTTCAGGGGAGCCGCCTGGGAGGTGGACGAAGACCTGGCCCGCAGGTTCGCCTTCGGTGAAAACCTGCCCGCTCCGGAAGGATCCCTGGAATACGTGCCCATTTTCTTCCAGGGCCATCCCCTGGGTTGGGGGAAAAGGAACGAAGGGATTCTCCTAAACAAAATCCCCACCCCCCTGGTTCTCCGCTAACCCCAGGAGAGTGTGGAGCGGACCTCTATTCATTTTTAGGGACATCTATAGGAAAAGCGAGGGAATTTATTAAGTCATAGGCGGAGAAGAAGGCGGACGATTTCAGGGTATCCCTTCTGTAGCGCTATATCCAAAGGGGTGCAATCTTTATTATGGTATATTTGGTTAAAAATCCCAAAAGCACTTTTAACATTAGTTTTGGCTCCATGTTTTATAAGAATCTCCACTACATTAGGATTCCCTGATGCCACCCCCCAGTGAAGCGGGGTTTCTCCCCACTTATCCTTTGCATTCACATCCGCTCCCCTTTCAAGGCAAAGTTCTACAAGCCAGTCAAGACCTTTGGAAGCAGCTGCATGGAGAATTGTGAATCCCTCCTCGTTGTTTGCCAAAACATCAGCGCCATGATTTATAAGAAGCCTTGCCATTTCGCTGTAACCTCGGTAAACTGCTTCGAAAAGAGGAGTATAACCGCTGTCATCCCTTGCATTTACATCTGCACCGTTCTCTAAAAGAAACTTCGCTATTTCAATTTTATTTTTCTTTGCTGCTTCATGTAAAGGAGTAACATTATATTCATCTTTACTGTTTACATCTACGCCCTTCTCTATACATAGCTTTACGAGCCATAGAAATCCTTTCTTGGAGGCCTCATGAAGGATGCTGGAACCATTTTTAGTCTTAACAAGGACATCAGCCCCATGGTTTATGAGCATCCTTGCTATATCTTCATGTCCTCGGTATACCGCATAATAGAGAGGGGTCATATTTCTTCTATCCCTTACATTTACATCCACTCCCTTTCCTAAGCAAAGCTCCACAAGCCAAGAAAGTCCTCCTAAGGAAGCAGCATGAAGCACTGTGAAGTTATCCTTTCCCTTGGCCAAAACATCCGCCCCTTGGAATATAAGAAATTTTGCAACCTCACTTTTTCCTCTCATCGCTGCCACATGTAGAGGAGTGAGGCCTCTAAAATCTCTCGCATTTACATCTATCCCCTTTTCCATACAGAGTTTAACAAGCCAAAGAAGACCTCCTGCAGCGGCTGCGTGAAGAGCGGTAGAGCCGGAAGGGCCTTTTATAAAAGAATCTGCACTGTAAGAAAGAAGAAGTTTCACCACTTCGCTCTCGCCTCTTATCACGGCTAACTGAAGAGGTGTAAGGCCAAGGTCATTTTTTTTATGTATTTCTGCACCATGCTCTATAAGAAGTTTCGCTAATGGGATATTTCTATCGCTTATTGCTATATGAAGAGCAGACCAGCCATACCTGCTACTAACATTTACATTGGCCCCATGCTCTATCAGCAATTTAGCAACTTCGCTATGATTTCTCCATACTGCAGTAAGAAGGGGGGCAGCAAATCTTCCTCCTGCATTTATATTTGCCCCATAGCTTAAAAGCAGCTTCACTACATCTTTATGGCCCTCCCCAGCCGCTATGTGAAGAGGGGTTTCAACCCAATTCCGAGCAAACTTAATTTCGGCATTTACATCGGCTCCGCCTTCCAAAAGGATTTTAGATATTTTCAGAAATCCCTTCTTCGCTGCTAAGTGAAGCGGTGTATATCCTTTAAAAGCACCGTAAGAAATCATTTCATTCACATCGGCGCCATGCTTTAACAGAAGCAATACTATTTTGATATGGCCTAACCATACTGCCCAATGAAGGGGCGCCCAACCTTTTTCATCCTTCAAATTCACCACAGCGCCCCGATCAAGAAGAAAGGAGGCTATTTCCTTGTGGCCGAACCATGTTGCCCAAAAAAGAGGAGTCCTACCCCACTTATCCTTTGCATTCACATCCGCTCCCCTTTCGACCAATGCCTTTACTTTGGCTGCATCTCCGACCACCACTGCCTTAAAAAGCTTGTTCTCCAAATCATCACTGTAAAGGCAAAATACAAAAATTAAAATCAAAAACAAAGATAAAATCCTTCTCATGGGTCAACTCCAAAAATAATGTCCTCTTTTAAATATTAAACATTCTCTTTAGCGTTATCAAAAGAATGTATAAGTCCATAACATATGGGAAAAATTTTCTTTTTCAATGAGATATTTTACAGGAGAGCGAAGGGAAAGGGAATGGTGGGGCCTGCGGGTGTTGTAGAAGACCAGCCAGTGCATTAGCCTGCGGTTAAAGCCATCTATATCCTCCGCCAACTCATTTAAGTGATAAAGCAGGAATTCTTCCTCTAAACTTCTGTTGAACCTTTCTATGTGGCCATTGCTCTGGGGACGGCGGGGATAATTGAAAAAGTGAATCACTTTCTCCCTCTCTACTAACCTCTCAAATTCCTTTTCAAACTCCCCTCCATTGTCCGTCTGAATATGCTGCAGATCAAAAGGAGACACCTTCATGAATTTCTCCATAAAATCCGCACCAGAGCGGCTCGAAAGTCTCTTGTAAGCATAAGCAAAGGCAAAACGGCTCCGCAAATCCACCACAGTTATTATGTATCTTTTTATCCCATCTACAAAAACATATATGGAATCCATCTGCACAAGGGCTTCTGAGCGGCGGGGCTTGTAGCCCTTCCTCCTCAATTTCTTCCGCCTCGTCCTGCTTTTCAACTTGCCAATTGAAAAGGGTCTGTCCCTAATTTTTGAGCGTTAAACTCTTCTGGGAACATCTCTAAATCGTAATAAGCCTGCCAGGTTGTGATGGGGAAATGGGTCATGTTGGTCAACTCACTTTCTTCTATCCCGGCGAAGACATATGGATAAAGGTCATAATCAGGTGCTGGAATATCTTTTGCAAGCCGCTGGGTGACAAGGGTCTCTTCAGGAGGTTGGCCTTGAATCCAAACGCAGTCCGGAGATGTCGTTGCGGTCGAAGCGTAAACATAGGTGGTAACCATCTGATGGGAGAAACTATAGGAAGTGTGCAGGTTGGTAATCTGGGGGTTTTCGTAAGATGAGTTAACCATTGCTCAAATTCAGAAACCGCCCTCTCTATGTAAGGCTGGGGATCTACGGTATTGTCCTCGACAGGATAAGAATATGTTTTCGTTAGGTGTTCCGTAACCCTCTGGGTTTCCCAGCACCCCACGCATTTCTCCTGTTTTTTTTACCAGGTCCTCAGAGGAATCCATGAGAAGAATCACATTGGCGGGAGGGGTTTTGATGGAGAGAAGGTCAAGATAAGAATAGAAGGTACCCGCCAAAAGCGTCGCTACCACTCCTAAAAGAATTGCTCTTCTCATTTCTCACCTCCAAAATAAAAAGTTGGAAAGACATGGACCACTATGGGGTGGTGTATAGTATGGTGTCCATCGCTGTAGCGGATCCAGATGACGTAATTTCCTTCTGGCCGGTCTGCAAGAATAGTAAAATGTCGAACACCCCTTTCTACAACCTGAAAAGGAGATTCCTCTATTTCCCAGGTTATTTTATCCCCCTCCTTGTCCCAGCTTCCATCCGCAACTATTTTCAGCTCCTCCCCCTCCTTCACCTCTGCTCTTGTAGGAAAGTAAAGAGCGGGAGGTGAATTAGTAAAAGAAACTGGGGGATAAAGCCAACCGTGGTAATACCCTATCCTATCAGGGGCCACCCACGAAAGGCCGGGGGGAATAACGTATCCTCCTGTGGGCCCTCCCACAGCAATTTCACCAGTTGCTGTAAATACAGCCACCACGGATTTCTCCTCGTCCCAGCCAGCAACTACCATTCCAGGTTCGACAACCTCAGGGTAGTCCGTGGGGCACATCTCGAAGGCATCCTCTATGACTATAGCCCTTTGAAGAAGCTTCTCTTTGTAGTAGCGGAACCAAAGGGGCCTGGCCGCCTTGTGGCCTATGTCACGGGGAAATGGAGGATGAGCGTTTGTTTCGTAACGAAACCTTCCGTATCGAGTAAGAAACGGAAGAACCACAGAGGCACCTGTATTGTAGTATCTGTGATGCTTCCAAAGGTAAACATTCCTTTGAAGAAATTCCCAGTAAGGCTCGGGGACCAAGGTCTTTTTACTGGAGAGGATAGGATGAAAATAAGAAGCATACCAGAAAACCCCGCTGTATCCGCTAAGGACACAGTTATCCTCCGGCTTGTCCACTCCCTCCCTATCCAGCATGTATATACCGCGGGGAACCCAGTAGGTGCAGTAAAAGTACCGCGTCATATTCCAGTTGTTAATATGCCAATTTTCTCCCCGGGGGTCATTCTGGCTTTCCCACTGCATGTCCGCAACTTTAAAACCATACTTACTTCCATGCCAGACAAGGGCTGCCAGAGACCCTATGAGGGCGGTTGACTCCATTAGGTTGCCATTAAAGGACCAATATTTGTAGGGACCGTGGTCTTCTGCCAGGTCAGAGTGCGGGTCAAAGTCCAGGGTCTAAAATCCCGGGAATCCCCCAGGTCATATGATGATCTATGGGATAGACAAGATCATATTCAGGAAATACAAGTACCTTAGAGGAGTTCTTTCCTGCCTTACCCCGCAGAAAAGAAACCCAGCTTCTGGGAAGCTTAGCCACGGGCTTGTTCTTGAGCACCGGCCTCTCACCCCATTTCTCCAGCTGCGCCCTGGAAACAACCCTATGGCCTATCATCCACTTCCCCCCACAATAGGAAAAGACCCCAAGACCCTGGGAAAGGACAACCTTTTGGGAAAACAAGCAGCTTAGCAAGCCCTCAAATCTTATGGGAAATTCCCCTATAAACGGTTGAGAGGTCAATGAAGCAGAAATAATAATGGACTTAACAGGGGGTATCCCATGTACTTCTCCCTCCATCGAAACTTCTTCCAGGTCTATTCCATACGCCACAAGGGAACCATCCACAGCCGAGATGGGCCAGATCTTCTCTATTCCCCTTCCATATGTAGCCCTAACCGCAGACTCTATTAGATCCAAAGGAGCCCTGTCCGAAAAGTACCAACCCTTCGTTATCTTAACCGGTTGAAGTTTTCCCTGCCTTAGAAAACCTTCAACGTCCCTGGGAAGGTTTTTTGCGCCTAAAGCAAAGCCAAATATTGCAAACACAATCAATGCCTTCCTCATGGTTGCGCCTCCCATCTTTAATACACTCCCAGGCTTACACCAAGTAAGTAAACCTGATGAGTGTGTTTTATGTAAAACAGATTCCAGCTCCACTTGTATGCTCTAAAGACAACCCTGACCCTGAGCCTACTCTTAACCTTTATGCCTATTCCTGCTTCTATCGCTGGTCCAATACTGCCCGAGAGTTTATCTTTTTCATAATCCTGCACCTTCAGCCCGAAGACAAGATAATTATTATCTACAACCTGAGCCCCTGCTTTAGAGTTATAAGAAAGAGTTTTGATGGTGTAACTCAGCGGGTAGGAAAAAGAAAGGTAAGGCGAAAATGTTCTTTGGCCGTAGGCCTTAAGCTCTGTCCTCAACCAGAGGCCACTGACGAGGATATCTGTGGTAGGAAGGGAGATTTTAATGTTGTACTGAGAGTTGGCAAGCGAAAACCTCTCCTGGTGCGGACGAACCATCTGTGCCCTGTAGCTAAGACCTAAAGATAGAAATTTGTTGCGCACCCCTACCAGAAGAGAAACTTCTTCATAACGACTGTCCCAGGGAGACGAGACATCGAATTCCCTTGAAGGGTTAGTTCCAATATAGGAAACCGTTTCTGGATTACGGTAAACAGGGTTGTTCCCTTCAAATAAGCCCCAGGTGCTCAGAAGGCTAACCCCTACATAAAGGCGGGAGAAAAACCTGGATGCAGTTGACCCTTTTGGGTCAGGTAAATGATGCTGCGAAGGAACCTTCGCCTGAGCAGGATAAAGGAAAATGGTCAGTAGAAGAAGTGCCAGAAAGGATTTAGAGGAAATTAGACCAATAAAAACCATATTTTTCATTTTCGGGTAAAGTTTTTCTCCTCCCATACTTATAATTTAGCACAGCTTCATTTTAAAGCAGGAATACATTCTTATTGAAAACCGGTCTTTTTAACTGCAATTTCTTGATCTTCTGAGTCTATTTGTTTTATAAAAACCATCCGGAAATTTGAAGAAAACACTTGTCCTTCAAAAACTCATTTTTAGAGGAAGGTCTAGAAAGGGAGACTCTTATTAAAGTACCTTTAGGTATTATTTTTATTGGGGTCTGAAAACCTACAAAGGCCACTCGGAAAGGAGGAATGGAAGGGTAATAATACCTTATTTTTCTCATTTTCCTGACTATCATCCACATATCGTCGCCTGAATATTCTTCGAGAGTTTCTTTCATCTCCAAATCTTTATCGGGAATCCAAAACCAAGTGCTTCTGTCTGGCAATGGTTCTCTTAAGGAAATATAAGCACTTCTGTTAGTAGTAAATTTAAGAAGACCATTAAACAGAGCTTCTACACCCCCCTTCCATGGAGTAATTAATTTTTGAATAGTCTCTTTCGCATTTGAGCATTTATATAAAAACTCTTTTTTTGTTACTATCACATCTTCTATATGGGGTGGAGTGACTTTTTCGGGGCGTTTTATCTTTATTTCCCAGACATCTCCTACATCGAAGTCAACATTTAAAGGCCAATTTTTGCCTTCTTCGTCGAGCAGTCTAAGGCTTTCCCCCTCTTTAAGATCCAGCGCTCCAATGCAGGTGTTGTTCCTCATTTTTGTTTTTGCTACTATCAAGACCCTCATGGCAAAATGTGCTTTATTTCAACTTGTGGTGCATTTTCCTTTATCCATTCTGCAACTATTGAGCGATGACAGGCAGTTGGAAGTTTTTCTACGCACAAAAGGCAAATAATAGCGTTATTTTTAAGACCAACCATTTCCGAGAATTCAGAAAAAGAAATTTTTTCTAAAACGTTTTTTCTATAGCTTTCTTTAAATTCCTTGTCGAGTTCTCTTCTCTCCCTTTTGAGTATCCCTTTTTCCTTGTCCTTTCTTTTTTGAATATTCCTAATCTCTAAGGTGGGCGCTAATTCTTTCAGATGGATATATTTTATGCCGAGTTCTTTTAACCTCAACTGGAGCTTATTTGCGTTTGCGAAGGAGTATTTTTTCCCTCTTAGCCCTCTTCTTTGCCTTATATCACACAGGACTTGAACACCTTCTCGCTTTAAGGATTCAAAGAAATTCTCTTCGCTAAATCCGTAAATCCCTATGGTCAATACTTTCATTTGTAATTCCTTGGGTATCTTTTCTTAGAGGTGACGAAGTCCCCGAAAAGGGTCTTTTGCCTTCCAACAATTTTTTCCCATACCTCTGATTGAGTTTTTATGTTTCCACCTTCATCTATATGTAAAACTTCGATATTCATTTTTTCCAAATACTGACCGATTAGTTTACTTCTGTGGCAATCCTCTGGCTTTATTTCACTGCACATTAAACAAATTCTATATCCTTTATTTATTCCAGCAATCAGTCTTGCTATTCCCTTTTTAAAGAAGTCTTTTTCTTCGCACTTTTGGTAGTTTACTTTACCATCTATATAACAATCAGCATCCTTAGGTCTTCCCCCTAATAAGTCTCCCAAATACAAAAACTTGATGTTCTCTTTATTCAAGAGTTCTTTTAACCTCTCCTTTGAGAAATCAGGGTTTTGTTTGGAATAAGGGAAAGAACGAACATCCACAATAACTTCTACTGCGTATTTTTTCAACAAAGAAAGAAACTCTGAAATATTTCTTTTACCATATCCGATTGTGTAAATTCGTCGCATTTTAGCCTTCTTCATCTTATCTTATCCCCAGGAGAGTGTGGAGCGGACCTCTATTTTATCCCCCTCCTTTACGACCTTGTCGTTGGTAAGGAGTTTGCCCTTCTCTAAGTCTATCACCAGGAAGTAGAGTTCGTCGGCCCCCAGTTTTTTCAAGAGTTCCTTGACCCTTATTTTTTTCTCGGGAATTTCAACTTCCCTGCCGTCAAAGATTATTCTCAAGACGCCTCCTTAATTCCACCTTAGAGATTTTCCCGGTGGGGGTTTTGGGAAGGGAATCCAGTATGTAAAACTGCCTGGGGATTTTGTATTGGGCCAGGTGTTTTCTCAGGTATTTCCTGACCCGGGCCTCGTCCCAGCCGGACCTATCCTTCAGGGAGACGAAGGCCACGGGGATTTCTCCGTGGAGGGGATGGGGCTTTCCCACCACCGCCGCCTCGGCTACCTGGGGGAATCTGTACAGTAACTCCTCTACTTCCCTGGGATAGACATTGAGGCCGTCCACGATTATCATGTCCTTTTTCCGGTCCACGATGTAAAAGTATCCTTCCTCGTCCTTCTTCCCCAGATCTCCGGTTCTGAACCAGTCCCCGAAAAAGGCCTCCTTTGTGGCCTGGGGATCCTTGTAGTAACCAAGGAATACATTGGGTCCCCTTACCACGATTTCCCCTATCTGACCGGGGGGAAGGAAGTTGCCTTCCTCGTCGGCAATTTCCATTTCCACATTTTTAACCGGAAGTCCTATGGAGCCAGGTTTCCTTTTCCCGCCTATGGGGTTTACGCTGGTTACGGGACTGCACTCCGTGGGGCCGTCGCCTTCGTAAATGGGAACTCCGAACTTCCTCTCAAACTCCTCCATGACCTCCAGGGGAAGGGGTGCTCCTCCGCTGATGCAGTATTTAAGGGAGGGAAGGTCCTGGCGGGATATGTCCTTCACCCTGTTTAGCAGGGCGAACATGGGGGGGACGGCGGGGAACACGGTGGCTCCGTATTGTTTTATGGCTTTGATTACCGCCTCGGGTGTGAATCTGGGGACCAGGGCGGTTCTGGCGCCCCGGCGCAGGGGGGAGATCATGCCCACCATGGCCCCGAAGGAATGAAAGAGGGGAAGGACGGTGAGCATGACATCCTCCCTTTCCAGTTTTAACCCTTCAATTACCGCCTCGGAGTCCGCAAGGAGGTTTCCGTGGGAGAGCATGGCCCCCTTGGGTCTTCCGGTGGTCCCGGAGGTGTACATTATCACCGCCAGGTCGTTCTTTTCCCTGGGCGTGGGCGTAAATTCCTCATCCTTCTCCATCCACTGGGAGAGGACCAATTCATCGGCCAAGAGAACCTCCTTAGAGACCGATTTCTTTACGGTGTTCTCAAAGAACCTGGAGTATAGGACCAACCTCGCATCGGAGTGGGAGAGGATGTATTTCATCTCGTAGGGCTTGAAAAGAGGGTTTACCGGAACCACCACCCCTCCGGCGGCCAGGACCGCAAAATAGGAGAAAACGAAGTCGGGGACATTGGGAAAAACCAGGGCCACATGAACTCCGGGGCCGACTCCCGCCCTCCTGAGGGATGCGGCCAGGGAGTTTATTTTTTTCCTGAGGTGACCGTGGGTTGTGCTCCCCCCTTCAAAGAAAATGGCCGTGTCCCCCGCTGAGGCCGGGGAGTTGAGGATGGCCTCGGCGAGGTTTCCCGTCCTCATCCTTCTGTGATCAGGGAGTAAAGTTTCCGGGCCCTTTCGTCCCGGGGGTTGAGGTCAATGGCCTTTTTAAGGGCCTTTTTGGCCTTCTCCAGGTCGTGGACCTGATAATAGGCGTTGCCCAGGTGATAAAAAAGGCTGGCGTGGTTGGGTTCTATTCTCGCCATCTTCTCAAAATGCTTTATGGCCTCCTGGTACCTTCCCAGGGCGGCCAGGGCAATTCCCAGTTGATAGTAGGCTATGGCCGATTCCGGATTTTTCTCCAGGAGTTTCTGGAACTGCTCTATGGATTTTTCCAGATCCCCCATGTGATAATAGGCCACCCCCAGCCAGTAGTGGGCCATGAGAAATTCTTCGTTGAGTTCCAGGGTTTTCTCCAGTTGTCTTATGGCTTCGTCAATCATCCCTGCCCTGTAGTATGTAATCCCCAGGGCATAGTGGGCATCGGTGAAATCCGGTTTGAGATCAATGGCCTTTCTCAGATGATACATGGATTTTTGAAGAGAACCCATGAGGTAGTAGATTTCTCCCAGGTTTTTGTGGGAATATTCGTTGGGCTTTAACTTAGCAGCCTTTTCGCAGTAGGCGGCAGCGTCCCTGAGTTTTCCCCTGGCTCTGAGCCTCCTGGCCATCCTTTCGTAGTATTCTGCTTCCTCCTCCTTCAGGGGATAACCGCAGTGAGGGCAGAACTTAAATTCCCCGGAGACTTCCCTTCCGCAGTTGGGACACTTCATTTTTCCTCCTATAGGTTTTCCATTCTTTTCACTATTTCCCTGGCGAATTCTGAGGTCTTTATGGGCTGGACCCCTTCCATGTGCCTCGCCAGGTCGTAGGTCACCTTTTTATCCATGATGGCCGCTTCCATGCCGCGTTCAATGAGGTCAGCCACCTCCCCCCAGCCCATGTACCGGAACATCATGGCCCCGGAAAGAAGCAGGGATCCGGGGTTAACCTTGTCCAGGCCTGCGTATTTTGGGGCTGTGCCGTGGGTGGCCTCAAAGAGGGCCACATAATCCCCAATGTTGGCCCCGGGGGCCATGCCCAGGCCGCCCACCTGGGCCGCTGCGGCGTCGGAAAGGTAATCCCCGTTCAGGTTGGGAAGGGCGATTACATCGTATTCAGCGGGCCTTGTGAGTATCTGCTGAAGCATGTTGTCCGCTATCCTGTCCTTTATGACGATCTTCCCTTCAGGGACTTCCCCCTGGAGTTCCGCCTCCGGCACCGTAACTTCCCCGAACTCCTCCCTGGCCACCTGGTAGCCCCATTCCTTGAAGGCTCCCTCGGTGAACTTCATTATGTTTCCCTTGTGGACGAGGGTGACGCTCCTTCTTCCGTTTTCTATGGCGTACTGGATGGCCTTCCTCACCAGCCTCTTGGTGGCGAACTCGGAGATTGGCTTTATCCCTATTCCTGAGTCCTCCCTGACGCTGACCCCCATTTCTTCCTTGAGGAATTTTATGACCTTCTGGGCCTCAGGGCTTCCCTTGGGCCATTCTATTCCCGCATAAACATCCTCGGTGTTCTCCCGGAAAATAACCACATCCAGCAGTTCTGGTCTCCTTACCGGGGAGGGAACTCCCCTTATCCACCTCACCGGCCTTACGCAGGCGTAAAGGTCCAGAACCTGCCTGAGGGTTACATTGAGACTCCGGTAACCCCCTCCCACCGGGGTGGTGAGGGGACCCTTTATGGCCACGATGTGCTCTTTTATGGCATCTATGGTCTCCTGGGGGAGGTGTTCTCCCTTGAGTTTGTAGGCCTTTTCCCCGGCGTAAATCTCCTTCCAGTGGACCTTTCTTTTTCCTCCGTAGGCGAAGTCCACCGCGGCGTTCCAGACTATCATGGAGGCCGACATGATGTCAGGGCCTATTCCGTCCCCCTCTATGAAGGGAATTATGGGCTCGTCGGGAACTACTATTTTTCCGTTTTCTACCCTTATCTTCTCTGCCATGGTTCCTCCTTTAGATCTGGTAGTCTCCGTATTTCTTTATGTACTCCTCAATCCCCCCTTCTTCTATTATCTTGAGCATGAAGTCCGGCATTGGAACGAAGCGGTATTCCTTTCCGCTGGTGAGGTTCTTCACTATGCCCTTCCTCAGGTCCACCTCTAAGATGTCCCCCTCGTTTATCTCGTCGGTTTCCTTTATTTCCACCAGGGGCAGGCCCACATTGATGGAGTTTCTGTAGAAGATCCTGGCGAAACTCTTGGCTATAACGCATCCCACCCCGGCCAGTTTTATTATCCTGGGGGCGTGTTCCCGGGAGGAGCCCAGGCCGAAGTTCCTACCGGCCACTATTATGTCACCGGGCTGGACCTTGGAGGCAAAGTCCTCCCTGGCGTCTTCAAGAACATGCTTTGCCAACTCCGGAAGGTTGGTCCTCAGGTGGAAGTACCTTCCAGGGGCTATGTGATCCGTGGATATATCGTCTCCGAACTTCCATGCCTTTCCTTTCACTATCATGGTTTCCTCCTTATTGCAGGTAATCTCTGGGGTCGGTTATTTCTCCGGTGATGGCCGATGCGGCGGCGGTGGCCGGAGAGGCTAAGTATATTTCCGCGTTAGGGTTTCCCATCCTTCCCCGGAAGTTTCTGTTCTGGGTGGAGAGAACCCGCTCTCCGTCTCCCAGGACCCCTTCGTGGACCCCCACGCAGGGGCCGCAACCCGGGGCAAGAACCGCTGCTCCGGCGTCCACGAATATGTCAATTAACCCCTCCTTCAGAGCCTTCTTGAAAACATCCCTGGAGGCGGGGATTACGATGAGACGCACATCGGGGTGTTTCCTCCTTCCCTTCAGTATGGAGGCGGCGATCCTCAGGTCCTCTATCCTGCCGTTGGTGCAGGTCCCTATGAAGACCTGATGGATTTTTATTCCCCTGGCTTCGCTTATGGGCCTGGTGTTGTCCACGGTGTGGGGGAAGGAAACCGTGGGCTCAAGTTTGGAGACATCAATTTCAAAAACCTTTTCGTACTGGGCGTCGGGGTCGGGTTTTACTTCCCGGTAATCCCCCTCCCTGTCGTAGGAGGCGAGGTATTGCCGGGTCTTTTCGTCGGTGGGAATGAGACCCACCTTGGCCCCGGCCTCCACCGCCATGTTGGATATGGTGAGGCGGGCTTCCTGGGATAGGGCCTCAATTACCTCCCCCTGAAATTCCATGGCCTTGTAGGTGGCCCCGTCCGCCCCTATGGTTCCAATGATGTGAAGGATTATGTCCTTGGAGTAAACTCCATCGGGAAGTTTGCCATTGAGGACGAAGAGGTAGGTTTCCGGAACCTTCATCCAGACCTTTCCCAGGCCGAAGGCCAGGGCTATGTCCGTGGAACCCATCCCCGTGGCAAAGGCCCCTAAGGCACCAGCGGTGCAGGTGTGGGAGTCGGCCCCGGTGAGAACATCGCCGGGTTTTATGTACCTCTCGGCGATAATCTGATGGCTTATTCCCTCCCCTACATCGGAAACTATGGCGGAGGTTCTTTTGGCGAATTCCCTGAGGATGTTGTGGGCGTTGGAAAGTTCCTTGCGGGGAGAGGGGGCGGCGTGGTCAATGAAGAGGATGGCCTTGGGAACCTTGACCTCTTTGAACCCCATTTTGTCAAAGCCCTGAACGGTGAGGGGACCGGTTCCGTCCTGAACCAGCGCCACATCCACCGGAACCACCACCAACTCTCCCGGTTTTACATCCCTTCCCACATGTTCGGATAAAATCTTTTCGGCTAAAGTTTTTCCCATGGTTCACCTCTTGTCAATGGGTATGTATTCTACATCAACGGGGCCGTTGTAAATGGCCCTGGGTCTGAATATCCTGTTGGCCTGGAGGTATTCAAGGACATGGGCCGTCCAACCCACCACCCTGGCAATGGCGAAGATGGGGGTAAAGACCTCCTTGGGGAAGCCCAGGAGGTTGTAGATGATGCCGGAGTAGAAGTCTACATTGGGGAATATGCCCTTTTTCCCCTTCTCCCTTATCATAACCTCCTCTATCTTCTTGGCTATTTCTATCCACCGGGTGTCTCCCTTTTCCCGGGAGAGTTTTTCGGCGTAGGCCTTCAGGATCCTTGCCCTGGGATCGTAGGCCTTGTAAACCCTGTGACCGAAGCCCATGATTCTTCGGTGTTCCTTGAGGGCGTTCATTATGTAGGGTTCCACATTCTCCACGGAACCTATTTCGTGGAGCATTTCCAGGACCCTTTCGTTGGCTCCTCCGTGGAGGGGGCCCCTGAGGGCTCCTATGGCGGCGCAGATGGCGGAGTGCATGTCGGAGAGGGTGGAGGCCACCACCATGGCGGCGAAGGTGGAGGCGTTCATTCCGTGTTCCATGTGGAGGATGAGGATGACATCCATGAGTTTTGAAATTTCCTCGTTGGGCTCCTCGCCGGTGAGCATGTAATAAAGGTTCTGGGCGTGGGAAAGGCGCGGGTTAGGTGGGATTATTTCCAGACCCCTCCTCAACCTGCTGTAGTAGGCCACTATGGTGGGCATCTGTGCTGTGAGCCTGATGGATTTCCTTATGTTGGCTCCCCGGGAGTTGTCGTTTTTGTCCGGGTCAAAGCATCCCAGCATGGAAACGCAGGTCCTTAAGATCTCCATGGGATGGGTGTCCTTGGGGGAACCCTTCAGGCAGTTTACCAGAAATTCAGGAATATCCCGGTGCTCCACCAGATCCCGCTTCAGGTTTTCCAGTTCGTCCTTTTTGGGAAGGTCCCCAAACCACAGCAGATAGGCCGTTTCCTCAAAATTGGACCTTTCTGCCAGCAGTTCAATGGGGATTCCACGGTAAATTAGTTTTCCCTCTTCTCCATCTATGGCGGAAATGGAGGTTATGGCAGCCACAACCCCCTCAAGTCCGCGGGAATAGGAAACCTCTCCGGTTAAAAAACCCATTCTATTGCCTCCTTGTAATTAATTTTCCTCTTAAATTCTACGCCAAATTTCCCGCTTCGGTCAATTACCTTCCGTAATCGTCCTCCAGTCTCACCACATCTTCCAGTTGGGGAGTGGAAACTTCAAACACATAACAATCTTCCAGGGCGGCCATGCGATGTTTCATGCCCGGGGGGATGTGGAAGGATTCCAGGGGGGTCATGACCTTCTCTTTGAGTTCCCCGTCCTCTTCGTAGATAAAGAGCATTTTCCCGCTCCACAGAAGAATGGTTTCGTCCTTCTCCCTGTGATACTGGAGGGAAAGGCGATGACCCTTTTTTATAAAGAGAACCTTTCCGGCGTAATAGGGGGTTAGGGCGAAGAGGAGTTCATACCCCCAGGGCTTTTCCTTTCTTTTCATGACAGACCCTCCTTATCCACCTATAAATTTCCGGGTAGATTTTTTCCATTTCCTTGAGGAGATAAGATTCAATTTCCCTCCCGGAAGGGAGTCTCAGGGCGGTGTTTATCTTTTTTCTCAGAACATTTTCCTCCACCGAGGAAAGAACTTTTTTGATTATGGGAAGCATGGCGGGGGAAACGGAAAACTCCCGAAGCCCGAGGCCCAGTAGGACGGCGGCGTGGAGGGGACGGGAGGCCATTTCTCCGCAAACCGAGATTTCCTTCCCGTAGTCCCGGGCCTTTTTTATCATGAACCTCATGAGTTTCAGGAAGGCCGGGTCCAGGGGATTGCAGAGTTTGGAAACCCTTTCGTTGGCCCTGTCCGCTGCGAAAATATACTGGGTGAGGTCGTTGGTGCCTACGCTGAGGAAATCCACAAGTTTCGCCGCCCTCTCCACCAGCATGGCAATGGATGGGACCTCCACCATGATGCCTATTTTTATTTTTTCATCGTAGGGCTTCTTTTCCATCCTCAATTGGCCCTTGGCGTCCTCCACCACCAGGAGCAATTCTCTTATCTCCTCCAGGTTGGTGATCATGGGGGCCATTAATTTTATGTTCCTTTTTCTTGCGGAGGCCCTGAGAATAGCCCTCAGTTGGGGATAAAGGAGGTCCTTGTGGGAAAACAGGTATCTTATTCCCCTTTCCCCCAGGGCGGGGTTTTCCTCTTCGTGGAAGGGAAGGTCCGCTATCTTCTTTTCTGCCCCCAGGTCAAAAAGCCTCAGGGTAACCTGGGAAAATTTTTCCGCCAGTTGGGAGTAAACCTCGTATTGTTCCTCCTCCGAGGGAACCCTCTGGGACAGGAGAAGGAGGTATTCCGTCCGGAACAGTCCCACCCCGTCCACGGCCCCGGTGGGAATGGCCTCGGCCTCGGTGGGGAACTCTATGTTGACCAGGAGGGAAAAGGGGGTTCCATCCAGGGTTTCGTTGGGTTCTTTAAAAATCTCCTTTAGTTTTTCCTTCTCTTCCCTCAGAGTTTCCCTGAGGGCTCTGTAGTTGGAAATCTGAGAGGGCGTGGGGGAGACTATAACCACCCCTTCGTCTCCGTTTACCACCAGGGTTTCCCCTTCTTTTATTTCCTTTTCTACATCTTCTATCCCCACCACCGTGGGAATTCCGTAGGCCCTGGCCAGGATCACCGCATGGTATGTTTCACCTCCGAATTCCAGGACGAAGGCTTCTGGTCTGCCCCGGGAGATTATGTGGGCGGTTTCCGAGGGAAAAATGTTCCTGGCCACAACCACGGTCTGGGCCCAATTTTCTTCCAGAGCGGTTTCCCCAAGATTTTTTTCAATCCTCCTAAGTATGTCCTCTATGTCGTGAATTTTTTCCCTGAGGTGGTAATCTTCCACCTGGGAGAAAATTCCGTGGTATTTCTCTATGAGGGCCTTTATGGCCTTTTCAGCGCTGTCAAGGTTTTTTATTATCCTTTCGGTAAGTTCCTCCAGGAGTTTTTTGTCCTGGAGAATGAGCAACTGGGCGTCCAGGATGAGGGCGTGCTCCTTGCCCAGGGTTTTTTCTATGTGCTGTTTTAGTTCCTCCAGTTCTTTGCGGGTTTTTTCTATGGCCCTTTCCAGGCGGAGGATCTGTTGGGCTTCTTCCCCCTTTATTATTTTTGGCGGGGCTATGGTCTTCTCCCTTCTGAGAAATTTTGCCTTCCCGATCCCAATCCCCCCCACCACGGGCTGGCCCTTGAGAATTTTCATTCTTCCTCTCCGAATTTATTTTCAATGAGTTTCACTATGGCCTCCACCGCTTCCTTTTCGTCCTCGCCCTCTGCCCTGACCTTGACCCTGGTTCCCATGGGGGCCGCAAGGATGAGAAGGCCGAGAATGGACTTGGCATCGGCTTCCATGCCGTTGACTATGAGCACTATTCTGCTTTTGAATTTTTGTGCCAATTGCACCAGTTTGGTGGCTGCCCGGGCGTGCATCCCCAGCCTGTTGACCAGAACGGTTTCCTTTTCCACCATCAGTCCAGAAACTCCCGGATTCTTCCTATGGATTCCTTGCCCCTGTGTACCAGGGCCCTGGAGAGTTCCTCCAGGTTCATTTTATCCCTTTCGGAGAGAAATTTAAGCAGAAGGGGAAGATTGAGGCCGGTTATTATCTCCACATTGGGGGCCTTCAGCAGGGATACGCAGAGGTTGGTGGGGGTTCCTCCGAATATGTCAGTGAAGACCACTACCCCCTCTCCCCTGTTTTCCCGCTCTATGGCCCGTTTGATCTCCTCGGCCTTTTTTTCAATAAGGCTTCCCCCCTCCTTCCAGTCTATGGAGATGACGGGAAGGTTGAAATTTTTCCCCATGATCCTGTTGGCCACCTCAAGAAGGGTGGAACCCAGTTCTCCGTGGGTTACGAGAACTCCTCCAATCATTCCGGCTCTTCCCTGTGTTTTTTTTCTATCACCAGGTCACTCCAGTTTTTCCTGAACCAATTATACAATTCTTCCACAAAAAAGACGGATCTGTGTCTTCCCCCGGTGCAACCGAAGGCCAGAACCAGCCTGGCCCTTCCGTCCTTGAACATAAGGGGGATTGTTTTCCGGAAAAAACTCTGAAGGGCTTTAATGTAACTGTGGACCTCCCGGTGGGCCAGAAGGAATTCTTTGACCTTCTGGGCCCTGCCGGTGAGGGGCCTTAATGCCTCGTCCCAATGGGGATTGGGGAGGGCCCTCAGGTCAAAGACGAAGTCGGCCTCCTGGGGGATTCCGAACGAGAACCCGAAACTCATCAGGACGATCCTCTTGGTGATGCCCTGAAGGTGGAGGTCAATGGCCCTTTCCCTGAGGCTTCCTGGCCCCATTCCGGTGGTGTTCACCGTGGTCTTGGCGAATTTTCGGGCGGCCTCCAGGATTTTCCGCTCTTCCCTTATGGCCTCCCGTAGTCCCCTGCCGTTTTCCAGGGGATGTTTTCTTCTCATTATCTTGAACCTTCTGGTCAGTTCTTCGTCCACCGAATCCAGAAAGACCACATGGGTTTTATACCGGGAGGATAATTCCTGGACCAGCCAGGGAAATTTTTCGCCGAAGCCTTCGTCGCGGACATCCACCACCAGGGCGAACCTATCCATTTCCGGGTTGTTCTTTAGAATGTGGGAAAGCACCTGGGGAATCATCTCTATGGGCATGTTGTCCATGGCATAGAAGCCGGCGTCTTCCAGGGCCTTAAGGTAGGTGGTTTTCCCCGAACCGCTCATTCCGGTTATTATCACCACATAGGGCTTCATTTCTCCTCCAGACGCTTGAGGAATTCCTCCAGGGGAACCTTTCCGGAGGATTTTAGTAAGAACAGCCTTACTGCCACCTCCACCAGGTTGGCGATGTTCCTTCCCGCCGCCACCGGTATTTTGAAGGTGGGAATTTCAACCCCCAGAAGGTTCTTGCTTTCCTCCTCCACGAACAGCCGCTCCATCCCGGGATCGTAGGGGAGAAGTTCCAGGATCAGGTCTATGGAGGATGAGGGAAGGAGGGCTCCCCCGAATATGTCGTTCACATTAATTATCCCCAGACCCCTTATTTCCATGAAGCCCCTGGACCTTTCCGGTGAGCGGCCCACTATTTTTCCCCCGGGAAGTTTCAGGACCTCCACCATGTCGTCGGCCACGAACATGTGACCACGGGTTATGAGTTCCAGGGCGATTTCACTTTTGCCGATGCCACTCCTTCCGCTTATCAGCACTCCCAGACCGTAGATCCCCATGAGTTCTCCGTGGACCGTTATCCTTTCGGAGAGTTCCCAGTGAAGGAACTGGTTTATTTTTTCAAAGCACCCCGGGGCTTTGCAGAGAAACAGGGGAACGGAGAAGGAGGAAAATAAGCCCTGGATCCGGGGTAAAAGGGAAGAGGATTCAAGAACCACCCCGGGAGGGGCCAGGGAGAGAAACTCCTCAAGGGTATTGTCCAAACTCTTTTCGGGAAGTTTGCTCAGGTAAAGGATCTCCTCCCTTCCCAGAAATTGGAGGGCTCCCTTTTTAAAAATTTCCCTTATACCCGCCAGGAGGAGGCCGGGTCTCTGGAGCACCCCGCAGGTTATAACCCCCTTCAGAGATTCTTCCCGGGGAAACACCAGGGAAAGGAGGTCCCGGTGGGCCGAGTAAAACTTCTTCAGGGAAAGACTATTCTTCATCCCCCTCCTGCATTTCCTCGTCCCGTATTATTTCGTAGGCCTGCTCCGGGGTTTTGGCGTTGAGGAGTTTTTCCACCAGCGATTTTTTCCCCTTCCGGGCCAGTTTGGCGATGGCCGCCAGGACCTGAAGGTGAAGATTGGGCGGGGAAATGGGGGATACGGCGGTGAAGAAAATGTAGGTGGGCTGTCCATCCGGGGAGTTAAAGTCCACCCCCTCCCTGGAGATGGCCAGGGAAAGCACCGGGGTCTCCAGTTCCTCCATTTTACAGTGGGGGACGGCTATCCCCCCGGGAAGGGCGGTGCTGCCAAGTTTTTCCCTGGCCAGCAACCTCTGAAAGAGTTTTTTCCCGTTCTTTACGATTTTTCTATCCTCCATGAACCGTGAGATTTCCCGGAGAACCTCCTCCGGGGTGGAAGCCTGGAGGTTCAGGAGGATGAGGTCCGGCGACAAAAGGGTGTGAACCTGCATTAGAATTCCGGCTCAATCAGATAATAATCGCTTCCCTTCTTGTAGACCACATTCGTCTTTCTGGTCCTGGAATTCCTGAAAACCAGGATGTCCTCCCCCAGTTCCTCCATTTCGGCGATGGCCTCTTCCACCGTTAACGGTTTAGGGGAGTAGGCGTTCTTGGGAATTATCCTGGGGCCTGAGGGAGAGGTGTGGGTTATTTCCCCGGGGGGGGAAGCCTTCTTCTTGCTTCTCCTTTTTTCCTTTTCTTTTTTTATCTGGGCTTCTATGATGTCAAAGGCCTTGTTCAGGGAGGCTATCATTTCCCCTGTGGTTTCTTTGGCCCTGAATTCAAAAATTCCACCCTTAACCAGAACTTCCGCCGTATTCCGGTATTTTTCCTGGGAGAGAATTATTTCCACATGCTGGATGTCCCCCAGGAGTTTTTTCAGTTTGGCTACCTTTCTTTCTGCTCTTTTCTTCAGGGCTTCGGGAATTTCGTAATGCCTCCCGATGAATTTTACTTCCATTATAAAACCTCCAAACTGTATTTTCTTTTTCTCTTTCCTGCGTTTTCTATGCCCATTTCCTTTCTATATTTTGCCACGGTTCTTCTGGAAATGTTAATCCCTCTCCTCTTGAGGAGTTCCGCCAGTTCCTCGTCGGAATAGGGGGAGTCCTTGGGTTCGTTTTCTATTAGTTTTTTGATTACCGCCTGAATCCTGGCAGAGGAGACCTCTCCGTTCTTCCCCGAGGGGGCGGGGAAGAAGAATTTAAGCCTGTAGGTTCCCCTGGGGGTTGAAATAAACCGGGAAGATACTATTCTGCTTACGGTGGACTCGTGAACACCCACCGCCGAGGCAACATCCCTCAGGTTAAGGGGTTTAAGGTACTCGGGATTGTAGCCCTTTTTGAAAAAATCCCTTTGCCTTTGAACTATGTATTCGGCGGTTTTGCGGAGGGTTTCCTTCCTCTTAGATAGGGCCGAGAGAAACCATTGGGCTGCCCTGATTTTTGCCCGGGCGTATTTTTTCAGGTCCTCCGGGGCCGAGGGGTCCTCCAGGATTTTAAGGTAGAAGGGGCTTATCCTCAGTGGGGGAAGTTCCCCGTCCTCCACTTTAACCCTTAAATCCCCGTTTTCTTCAACCAGATACATGTCCACCAGAATGGGTTCTGCAGCCCTGCGGAAAAAATAACTCCCGGGAAAGGGATTCAAACCCTTGACCTCCGCCAGGGCCTCCTTGAGGTCCTGCATGGAGCATCCCAGGCGGGAGGCCAGTTCCTCGTACTTCCTGGCCTTCAGAAGTTCCAGGTTGTCCCTGTTTAAAAGTTCCTTCACCAGGGGAGGAGAATCCGGGGAAAGTTGGGCCTGCATGGCCTCTATGGGATCCCTGGCCCCCAGCCCGTAGGGAGGAATTTTCATTACCTTCTTTCTAATCTCCTCCACCTTCTCCTCGCTTACCCCCAGTTCCCGGGCTATGAGCCTTGAGGATTCTTCGTCCAGGAAGCCCTTGGGATCCAGATAATCTACTATGGCCTCCACTATGGACTTTTCTTCTTCCTGAAAATTGGGGAGGAGGACCTTCTTTATCATTTCCCTGGGCTCCGGTTCGTAGGGAACCAGGGCCTCCGGTGGAAGTTTCTCCTCGTCCTCCTCGTAGTAAAATTCGGAAAATTCATCCCCCTGGGAAGAGGGAAGAATCTCAGGATTTTCCTCCGGCTCCTCGTTTTTTATCTCCAGGGCAGGGTTTTCCTCCAGGGCCTCTTCTATTTTTTCCTTGAGTTCCAGGTGGGTCAGGGGAAGAAGTTCCAGGAAAAACCGCACCTGGTTGGCCAATCTTAGTGTCTGCTGGTGCCTGAGGTTAAGTTGATTTTTGTTCTTCATCCTCTAAAGAAAATTCCTCCCCTAAGAATTTTTCCCTTACCTCCGGGTCCCGGTAAATTTCCCGGGGCGAACCTGCGCTCAAGATCCTTCCCTTATTTATGATATACGCTCTGTGGGTTATTTTCAATGTTTCCCGGACATTGTGGTCCGTGATAACTATCCCCAGATTCCACCTCTGGAGTTTGAGGATGATTCGGGTCATTTCCTTTATTGAAATGGGATCTATCCCCGTGAAGGGTTCGTCTAAAAGCATGAACTGGGGTTCCAGGGACAGGGCCCTGGCCACCTCCAGTTTTCTTCTTTCCCCTCCGGAAAGGTGGAGGGCTTTCCGGTGCCTCAGGTGAGCAATTCCCATCTCCTCCAGGACGAGGTTTAAAATCCGCCTCCTTTGCCGGCGGGGAAGGGGCCGGAACTCCAGGTAGGCCCTGATGTTGTCTTCCACGGTGAGCCCCCGGAATACCGATGGGCGCTGGGGGAGGTAACCTATCCCCAGCCTTACCCTTCTCCACATGGGATAATAGGTTATGTCCCTCTCATCCAAGAAAACCCTCCCTCCGTCGGGGTCTATCTCCCCCAGGATTATCTTAAAGGTGGTGGTTTTCCCTGCTCCGTTGGGGCCCAAAAGGCCCACTATTTCCCCCTTCTTTACCTGAATGTCTATGCCTTTGAGGGCCTCCTTTTTTCCGTATCTTTTCTTCAGGTTTACGGCCCTTATCACCGCTTGATCTCCGAGGAAGTTCTTCCCCTACCCTGTATTTCAAAGGATCCGGTTTTAGGGTTCACGGTTATTTTCTCTCCGGTGATTTTCCCGTGTTTACGGGAGTTTAAGACCACCTTTCCCTTCAGGACGGCCTGTTCCCGGGCGAAATCGTAGGAAATGGCTTCGCTGAGGGCCGAATCCTCGCCCAGGAGGATTTTTCTGGGAGAGCGGGCTTCCAGGCGGTCCAATTTTCCTCCCTTGAGCATTATGTCTATCCTGGGGGCGGAAATCTGGAAGTTTTCCCCGCTCAGCCGGGCGCCTCCCTCCAGAACGATGGAGTCTTGCCCGTAGATTATTTGGGAGGCCGAAAGTTTGTAGCCCTCGGGTGTTATTATGGTGGCTTCCCGGAGGATGTAGTTTCCTCCTTCTTCTACCGCCTCCCGGGCGTTTATTATGTTGCCGTCCTTTACGATACGAACATCTCCGAAAAGACTCCGTTTCCCCTGGAAAGAAGAAAGTTTCTGGCAGGAAAAGGCGGCTTCTCCCAGTTTCCCCTTCACTTCCCCTGTGGCTTCCAGAAAGTCCTCCCGGACCTGCAGGTGGGAGGATTTGAAGGAAAGGTCCTCCTGGGAAACTGAGGCCTTCTCCGCCGATATCTCGTCGCCCTTTCCCCTAACTCTGGCCGCAGAGAATCGCATTTTTCCCCACCGTCCCACCACCTGTTGACCTTCCATCTCTCCGCTGGCCCATAGTTTGAGTTGTTTGGCCACCAGCCTCCTTTCCTTTTCCAGGACCCATCCACCCCGGGGAGCGGAAACCGTGTTTACCTTCTTTTCCCTTATGTCTATTTCCATAAGGGGGGCCATGAGGGTTCTCTCTTCGCTTTTCATAGTGGCGGGTTTTCCCCTCAGATAAGCCAGCATCTCCCTCTCTTTGACCAGAACCCTGTTTCCCTGGAGGACGATTCCCCCGGAGGAGAACTCGGGTTCCAGCAGGAGGGTCTGGTTTTCTCCCAGGTCCATTCTCCCCCTTTTGGCCCGGCCCTCTATGCTTCCTATTTTGAACTCTATGCCACCCTCCAGCCTTATAACCTCCTTCCGGGCAAGATAAAGGGATTTCCTTCCCTTGAAGGTGCCGGTTTCGCTTTTCACCTCCACGGTTTCAGGAAACTCCACCCGACTTTTGCCGGGATAGACTATGCATTTTTCAGCCCTTATCACGGTCCTGGGGGAGGGGATTTCAATCAACACATTGTCGTTAAGAAAGGTTTTTCCCGAGGAGTCCACGAATAGCCTTCTGGCACTGGCGATGTATTTGGGTCTCCTGGCCTCTATTTCCTTGACCTTGAATTCCCACTGGATAGAACGGCCCTTTATCAAGGGAATTTTCAGGCCCATGCCCTTGCCCTGGTGGGAAGATACCGAAATAACCACCAGGGCCCCCAGGTAGGCGAGGAGCAAAAAATACAGTAGAAATCTCAGGATTCTCATTGTTCTTTAAGGATAAGTTTACCCTCTTCAGGGTCCAGATTGAAGGTGATGTCCACCCGCTCTCCCTTTTTGAATTTGCTGAGGAGGCTGCCCCTCTTAAAAAGCGCCGTGAAGGCCACCCCATCCCTGGAAAGTAGGACCTTGTATCCCTGATTCCAGGGGGATGGATAACTCGCCACCTTTGCCTGCCGGGTAGAAAACAGTGGCTCTGGATTTCCTATGCCGAAGGGGGGGAAAAGGCGGAGAAACCCCATGGCGTTTTTGATTTCCTGAAAGTCCACTTCCTCAGGAATTTCAGGGTCTTCTTCCCTGGTCCATTGATAGTCTGCCAGACTTTCTTCAAGGAAGTCCTTTATTTTCGGCAGGTTCTCCTCCCGGGCTACAAGGCCTACCGCGTGGGGATGTCCTCCGTAGTCCACCAGCAGGTGCCTGACCCGGGAGAGGACCTCCGGAAGGGAAATTCCCCCGGGAGCCCTGCCGGAGCCGTGGGCCATCCCATCCTTTATGGAAAAGACGAAGGCGGGCTTAAGAAAACTTCGGCTCAGCCTCAGGGCGGCTATGCCGAGGACCCCCCGATTCCAGGTCCGGGAGGAAAGAAATATAAGGTTTCCGCCGCCGTTCTCCTTTAGCATTTCCCTGGCTTCCCTCACCACCCTTGCCTCTTCCCTCTGCCTTTCCCTGTTGAGTTCCGCCAGTTTGGACGCTATCTCTCGGGCCTCCCCTTCGCTGGAGGCCAGAAGGAGCCGGAGGGCTATTTCGGCGTCCATCATCCTGCCGGCGGCATTTATCCTGGGGGAAAGTTTTATGGCCACATCCCGGGGGGTTATATCCCGCCTTCGGAGTCCCGAAATGCCCAGAAGGACCTGAAGGCCGTGGGAATTGTGCCCGTTCATTAAATCAAGCCCTTCCTTCACCATTATGCGGTTTTCCCCCACGAGTTTCATCATGTCCGCTATGGTGCCTATGGCCACCATTTTCAAATAGGGTATGGCCCTCTCCCCCATTTTCCTTTTGATGAGTATGGCCTGAAGGAGTTTGAAGGCCACTCCCACCCCGGCCAGGTTTCGGTCCACCCCCTTCTCCAGAAAGGGGTCCAGGATGGCCAGACCTTCTGGAATTTCGTCTCCGGGGAGGTGATGGTCAGTTATGATGAGGTCAATCCCCTTTTCCTTTAAAGCCCGGGCAAAGTCCGTGGATTTTATCCCGTTGTCCACGGTTATAACGAGGCTTACCCCCTGGGACTCTATTTCACCGAGGTGTTCCCGCCGGGCTCCGTAGCCCTGTGAAAACCGGTTGGGTATGAGGTAGAGGGTTCTGGCTCCCAGGGAGGAAAGTCCCTTGACCATCAGGGCGGTGGAGGTGACCCCATCCACATCGTAATCCCCCAGGATGAGGATGGTTTCCCTGTTTTTTATGGCCCTTTCTATCCTATCCACGGCCTTCTCCATTTGGGAGAAGAGGAAGGGGCTGGAAAGGTCTTCCACCCCCCCGTATAGGAAGAGACGGGCCTCCTCCGGGGTTTTAATCCCCCTTTTATAAAGGAGCCTCCCCACCAGGGTGGGGAGGCCCGAAGCGTACAGGAATTCCTCTAAGTCATGCTCCATAAAGATATTTTACCATCCCCATCCCCCTCCTCTTCCGCGGCCGCCTCCTCTTCCCCATCCTCCTTTTCCACGCCCACCTCTGCCTCTACCCCATCCCCGTCCCCAGCCTCCTCCGGGGCCAAATCCCGGACCGTATCCCGGTCCTCCGAAGCCAGGGCCCCCGAACCCTGGGCCGTAGCCGGGTCCGTATCCGGGCGAAGGGGAACCGGAGGCCTCGGGCAGGGTGCCGTTTTCAAGCATCTCTAAGGCCTGAGCCACGGTTATGCCCGAGGGGGCGGTAAACATCCTGATCCCTGCGCTTTGAAGCACCGCCTGGGCGTTGGGGCCGAAGGCTCCGGAAATTACGGCCTGAACTCCCTCCTGCACCACCATCTGGGCGGCGGCAATTCCCGCCCCGGAGGCCGCCTGGGCCTGGGGGTTGGGGATGGAACGGAAATTATCCGGATTTTCCGTATCCACGATTATGTAGTAGGGAGCCCTTCCGAACCTGGGATCCACCGGAGAACTTATCTCCGGTCCACTGGACGAAATCAATACTTTCATTTTTCCTCCTTTTGCTTTTCTAAGTTTTTAAGTTCGGTTTTGAGGGCATTTAACTGGGACTCCAGGGCTGAAATCTGGGTCCTGAGAAAGTCTGCCCGGGACGGAAAGGGCGCGGATGGAAGGTTGCCCCGGGAGAGGTTTTTGAGAACTTCCCGGCCGTTTAGTCCTGCGAAGGGTATCGCCTGGATTCCCGCCGAAGAGAGGACCATAAAGGCGTTGGGGCCCAGGTGCGGAGCCACCACCACCTTGACACCCTTCTGGATGGCCAGTTGGGCCGCGGCTATCCCTGCGGCGGAGGGGTAGAAGGCGAAGGGATTGGGGAAGACCTCTGCCTTCTCCTCCTCCCCTGGTTCCACCACGGCGTAGTACAGGGCCCTTCCGAACCTGGGATCCACGGGGGCATCCAGGCTGGGACCCTGCAGGGGAATCATGACCTTCATTTACCCTCCTCCTTTTTTATCGGGTAAGGGGAGTAGGGGTTCCACAGGGGGTAAGGGCCAGCGCCGTAGGGGTAACCGTAGTATCCGGAGAAATAGGGGTTGAACCAGCCCCAACGGCAGAAACCTCTGCCCCTTCCGCGGCCTCTTCCCCGGCCCCATCCCCTTCCCGGGCCAAAACCGTAGCCGTAGCCAAACCCATACCAGGGGTAATTGTTATACCACCACATTTTTTACCTCCATTTTTTTCTTTTTCCCCATCTCCACCGCTTCCTGGCCGGAGGCGGATAGGGAAAAACCCCGGCAAGAAAGGAGGAGATGGCTTCGTCAATTCCGCCCACCGCCCCCCAGATTACACCTATGTTATGGAGGGAAAGGAGGTGAAAGGTCTGGGGGAGCAGGGAGCCACAGAGCAAGAGGTCTACCCTTTTTCCCGTCAAAAACTCAAGAAGTCCCGGCAGGGAAGTGTCCGGGTTGGATACCCTTTCCTTTCCCGTTATTTTTCCCCCTTCCACGGTGAAAACCACGAAGTTGTTGCTCTGCTCTAAAATAGGGGAGATTCTTCCCTGAAATTCAGGTACCGCTATTCTCATGCCCTTTTTTAAGCAAGATCCTTGCCAGAAATTTCCGCTCCTTTCCCTCCTCCTGTGAAGGGCCGACTGACTTCTCTCTCACCCTTTTGAAACAAAATGTTTTAATTGTTTCACATCCTTGTGTAAATCCTTTTATTTCTTGGGAAGGTTTCTGACAAAATTGAAACATACCTGGTATAATTCTTCCATGGACTGGAAGAAAATGGTGGATTCCGTGGCGGAGGGGATAGTTTATGTGGAAAATTTTACCGTTAAATATGCCAACCCCGCCGCTGTTGCAATAACGGGGTTCTCCCTGGAGGAAATAACTGGAAAAAAATGCTTTGAGGTTTTGAGAACCGAGATATGTCAGAACGAATGTCCCCTGAGAAAAGGGGAAAAATTGCCCTGGGGAAGGGAGGGCGTTTCCTCCCTGGATAGGTTTAACGAGGAAAAATTTCTTAACCTGAAGATCAACAGACTGGGCCGGGGATGGATGATAGTTTTTGAAGACCGCACCAGGGAGGTGAGGTTGAGCAGGGAGGTCCAGGGGAATTTTCGGTTTAGGGACATAATCACCGCCAGCCCGAGGATGCTGGAGGTTTTGAGTCTCCTGCCCCGGGTGGCTGCCTCCTCCGCCCCTGTTCTCGTGGAGGGAGAGAGCGGAACGGGAAAGGAATTGGTCTCTTCGGCTATTCACTATCTTAGCCCACGCAGGGCAGGGCCATACTTAAAGGTAAATTGTGCCACCATACCCGAAGGCCTACTGGAATCGGAACTTTTCGGGTATGTTAGAGGGGCCTTCACCGATGCCAGGGCGGATAAGAAGGGGATTTTCGCCATGGCCCACGGGGGAACCCTTCTCCTGGACGAAATAGCGGAAATGCCCCTGAGCCTCCAGGCCAAGTTGCTTAGGGTTCTGGAGGAGGGGGAATTCTTGCCCCTGGGGGCCACTTCTCCGGTTAAGGTTGATGTGAGAATTATCGCCGCCACCAATAAAAACCTCGCCTCCCTGGTGAGGGAGGGTCGGTTCCGGGAGGACCTTTTTTACCGTTTAAATGTGCTTTATCTCAAACTTCCACCCTTGAGGGAGAGGAAGGAGGACATTCCCTTGCTGGTGGAGCATTTCGTGGAGATCTTTAATTTTGCCACGGGAAAATCGGTGGAGGGTCTCACAGACAGGGCCATGGAACTCCTTATGGATTACGATTATCCAGGCAATGTCAGGGAATTGAGAAACATCGTAGAGGCAGCCTTCGTTCTGGTGAGGGGAAACCTCATAGATGTGGAGCATCTGCCCTCCTACCTCCAGGGGGAGGAGGCGGAAAGGAGAAGGATAGAGGATGCCCTCCGCAGGGCCCGATGGAAAAGGGCCGAGGCTGCCAGGATCCTGGGCCTTTCCCGCTCCACGCTCTGGAGAAAGATGAAAAAATACGGGATTAGGGCTTAATCGTCGGGTCCGTAGCGAAATTCCAGATTCAGATCTCCCTGAAACCTCTTTACCCGGAACCGTCCCCGAAGGACCGTATTTTCCATTTTAACCGTGAACTCAAAATTTCCTTCTTCGGGCTTTTCCTGGAGGGAAACGGGGTTTATTCCCCTTTCCAGGGTTATCTTTCTGGCTTTCTTACCCTTCACCGTAAGCAGGGCCTTTATTTTGCGGGGAGCCCATACATAGGCCAGGGGTTTTTGCAAGAAAAAGTTCTGGTCTTCGTAGCCGGCGTTTAAGCCCGACAGGAGACCGTCCCTTATCCCCACCAGGGAAGGTTTCTTGCCCAGGGACGCAGGATCAAATTTCTCCAGGAGCGAAGCGTCCATTTTCCACACTCCCCTTCCGTGGGTGGCCACCACCAGTTCTTTGCCTTTTCTCTGGTACTTCATGTCGGATATCGGAGCCACCGGAAGGTTTCTGGAAAGGGAGCACCAGGTTTTTCCGTCGTTGATGGAAAAATAGACTCCGAAGTCCGTTCCCAGGACCAGGCGTCCGGGACCAATTTCCCTTATCACATTTACCGGTTCTTCGGGAAGGTTGGATTTGATGGAGGTCCAGGTTTTGCCGAAGTCGGTGGATTTATAGAGGTATGTTGTGAAGTCGTCGTCCCGGTAGCCCGTCATGGAAAGGTAGACCACGCCTTCCCTGTGGCGGGAGGCCACCACCCTGGAGACCCATTTTGAGGGCAGACCCGTATCTATTTCCTCCCAGGTAGCCCCGTCGTTGTCGGTCCTCCAGACCTTTCCGTCGTCGGTTCCCACATAAAGCCTTCCGGGCTTAAAATGGGATTCCGCCAGGGCGGTAATGGTCCCGAAGGGTACATCCCCCTGGGGGGGATTGGTGGTCAGGTCCGGACTTATGGGGTACCAGTTTTTTCCTCTGTCGTAGGATTTCATAACCCTGTTGGCTCCCAGGTAGAGGATGAAGGGATTGTAACGGGAGATGAGGAAGGGGGTTTGCCAGTTGAACCTCAGGGGTTCCTCCCACGGTTTCAAGTGGGGCCTTATCAATTTCGGTTTTCCCTTTTCTATCCTGAAAATATAACCGAACTGAAATTCTGCATAAACCCGGTTCCGGTCCGTGGAGTCAAATCTCACGAATCCCCCGTCTCCTCCCAGGATTAACTTCCACGGGGGGGAATAGGGAAGGCGGAAGTTTGTTCCGCAGAGAACGCCGTTGTCCTGGGTCCCTCCGCATATCCTGTAAGGCATTGCTCCCTGCTCAACCTCCACGGTGTAAAACTGGGTTATGGGGAGAACATGGGAGTTTTTCCAGGTCTTTCCACCGTCGTAAGAGAAGTCCACTCCCCCATCGTTTCCAACGATGATTCTCCCCGTGAGTTTAGGGTCAATCCACATGGCGTGGAAATCCCCGTGAACCCTGGGGGCTTTCACCCTCTTCCAGGTTTTTCCCCCGTCGGAGGAGACCATGAGGGGAACGCCCAGGATAAAGACCCGGTCGTCGTCCCGGGGATCCACCCGGACCTGTCCAAAATAATATCCGTAGGTGTTAAACACGCCGGGGAGGTAATCTTTGTTTACCCTTTTCCAGGTTTTCCCGCCGTCCTCGGAGCGGTAAACCTCCGGGCCCACCACCCTCCTCTCTATGAGTTTACGCTGGGCATCGTTTATGTGCTGAAGGAGTTTTTCCAGTGTTAATTTTCCCTCCCTTATCCAGGTCTTTACCTCCTTTACCGAATAGCGCACCCGGTATTTCATGAACAATTTTTTTATCTCCACATCCGGGAGGCGGAGGAACTCCTCGTCGGTCATTTTTTCAAGGGCTTCCAAGGTTAATCCCCTGGTCTTTCCTTTTTTCTTGAATGGCCTCAACTTTTGGTTGTCCATAACTGCGTAAACCACCGAGGGGTTGGAGGGGGCGAAGGCAAGCCCTATCCTGCCCACGAACCATCCTGTGGGAAATCCCCGGGTGATTTTTCTCCAGTTTTCCCCTCCGTCCTCGCTGAGATAAATCCCTGAATCCGGACCGCTCTCCACGAAGTTCCACGCTCTGCGGTCCCTTTCCCAGGCCGCAGCCAGGAGCCTTTCCGGATTGGACGGATCCATGGCTACGTCTATCACTCCCGCCCTCTCGCTTATGTATAAAACCCGGCGCCAGGTTCTTCCCCCGTCGGTGGATTTGTATAAACCCCGCACCCTATCCCTGGTGTAGAGATGGCCTATGACCGCCGCATAAACTATGTCCGGATTCCGGGGATGGACTATTATTCTGCCTATGTGGTGGGTATCGTCCAGGGGTAACCTTTCCCAGGTTCTTCCCCCGTCGGTGGATTTGTATATCCCCACTCCCGCATAACTGCTTCTGGAGGAGTTGTTCTCTCCGGTTCCCACATAAATTATGCGGGGATCGGAAGGGGCCACGGCTATGTCTCCGATGGTGTATGTGGGCTTTCCTTCAAATATGGGGTAGTAGGTGGTGCCGTTGTTGTCCGTTCTCCAGACCCCGCCCGAGGCGGAGGCCACCAGGAAGGAAAAGGGGCTTCCTGGTACGGGTTCTATGTCCACCACCCTGCCCTCGGGGAAAACGGGGCCCAGAAATTCCCACCGCAGCAATCTGAAGGGCGAGTTTTCCGCCATGGCTCGGTTGCGCTGGAAGGAAGACAGCCTTTCGGCGTCAGGGGTGGGGGATGGCCAGACCTTTTCCATAAGTTTTAGGTCCTTTTCCGGCCCTGCAGCCAGCAATAACAAGGATAAGGCCGAAGCAAACATTAATTTGAGATACGCTTTCATTATCCGCCTCCTGAGTTATTTATAGGGGTCAATTTTTAATTTGAGGACTATGGGACAGTGGTCAGAACCCATCACATCCTCCAGGGCGTAGGAATCCTCCACAAGGTCTATGAGGTCTTCGGAGACGAAGAAGTAGTCTATGCGCCATCCTATGTTTCGGGCCCTGGCGTTAAACCGATAGGTCCACCATGTGTATTGGACCTTGTCCGGGTAAAGATAGCGGAAAGTATCAATGAATCCGTGGGAAAGGAATTTATCTATCCACTCCCTTTCTATGGGAAGAAACCCGGAGTATTTTTCGTTGGCCTTGGGGTTCTTGAGATCAATGGGTTTGTGGGCCGTGTTAAGGTCACCCCCTATAATCAGTTTTTCCCCCTTCTTTCTCAGTTGGAGCCAGTAGTCCAGCATAAAATCGTAGAACCGGAGTTTGTACTTCAGCCTTTCCTCGCTCTGCTTTCCGTTGGGGAAGTAAATGTTGAAGAGGGTGAACCAGGGATACTTGGTGATCAATATCCTGCCCTCCCTGTCAAATTCTTCCACCCCCACCTTGGTCTGTACTTCCAGGGGTTTTATCTTCGTGAAGGTGGCCACTCCGCTGTAACCTGGCCTTTCCGCATCGTGCCAGTAGGCGTAATACCCTTCGGGATTAACCACCTCCTGGGGAAGTTGGGAGACCTTGCTTTTGGTTTCCTGGATTAGGAGAATGTCTGGTTCCTCCTTTCTGAACCACTCCATAAAGCCCTTTTTAAGGACGGCCCTGATCCCGTTCACATTCCATGAGATTATCTTCATGCTCATACCTTAATGATAATCTTTTTCCCGGGCGAGGAAAATATTAGAATTAAAACATGTTCGTATGCTCCAACTGTGGTTACACCTCCGCCAAGTGGTTCTCCCAGTGTCCCAGATGCGGGGAGATAGGCACGGCGGAGCGGATGGAGAAGGGGAGAGGAGGACGGCGGCCGGCCTCCAAACCCGTGGTTCTCTCCCGGGTGGACCTCGGGGGCGAAGAGAGATTTTCCACGGGGTTTCCCTCCCTGGACAGGGTTCTGGGCGGTGGCCTGGTGAGGGGTTCCTTTGTTCTCATAGGCGGGGAACCCGGAATAGGAAAATCCACCCTCATGCTTCAGATGGCCTCCCATTTCCAGGGCCGGGCCCTCTATGTATCCGCCGAGGAATCCCTTCCCCAGATAGCCCACCGGGCCAGGAGGCTCGGGGCCGGTGGAGACCTTCCCGTGATTTCGGAAACCCTGTGGGAAAGCGTGGAGGGGGCTGTGGAGGCGGAGGGACCGGAACTCGTGATTTTTGATTCCCTGCAAACCTTCAAGGTCTCCAGCCTGAGTTCCACCCCCGGAAGCCCCGCCCAGGTTAAAGCCGTGGCGGATAGGATTTTCCACCTTTCCAAGTCCAGGGAAATAACTTCCATCCTGGTGGGTCATGTAACCAAGGGAGGATTGATAGCCGGGCCTAAACTTCTGGAGCACATGGTGGATGTGGTGCTTTATTTTGAAGGAGAGGCCCACAGGGATTTCAGAATCATAAGGGCGGTGAAAAATAGATTCGGGGCCACCGACGAAATTGCAGTATTTGAAATGGTGGACGGAAAACTTCGGGAGGTGGAGAATCCCTCCGCCTACTTCCTCTCCGGGGATCTTTCTCCTGGGGTGGCGGTTTATCCAGCGGTGGAAGGAAAGACCCCTTTGATGCTGGAGATTCAATCCCTGGTGGTTCCCTCCACGGTGGCTTCCAATCCCCGGCGGTTCTCCCTGGGGGTGGACCCCTACCGGGTGGGAATGCTTCTGGGAGTTATGGAAAGATACGCCCGCCTTTCCCTGGCGTCCAGGGATGTTTATGTGAATGTCTCCGGAGGACTTAAAATAAAAGACCCCGGCGTGGACCTTCCCCTTCTTCTCTCCCTGTTTTCTTCCTATCTGGGGATAGCCCTTCCCGAAGGGGCCTTCTCCTTTGGAGAGGTGAGCCTCACCGGCAGGGTGATGAATCCTTCCCGGCGGATGCTGAGGTTGAAGGAAGCCAGGAAGATGGGCTACGATTTGGCCCTGGTGCCCCCAGGTGATAAAATAGAAGGACTAAGGTTTATTGAGGTATCTCACATAAACCAGGTGAGGGATATTTTGAAATGATTTATTTGCTTTACGCTCTAATTTCGGCAGGGGCGGCTTACACCATAAGGGGAAAGGCCGATTATATTACCCTGGTTCACGCCCTGGGGGTTTTCTTCGCAGGGGTAATTCTTGACATAATAATAAGGAAGGCCAGCAGTCGCAGGGAAACTTTATCCGCCCTCTTTTTGGGGGTAATAATAGGCTGGATTCTCTTCAGCATATACTCTTCTCTCCTGCCCCGCTACTCCTTTTACTTGGGTGTTCTTTTCCTGCTCCTCCTTCCCATTTCCTTCCTTTCCCTTTCCCTGAAAAAACCCGAACTTTTTACCCCCGTTTACTGGATACAATCCCTGAAGGGAACCCCAACCCTGGGAAACAAGAAGATTCTGGACACCAGCGTCATCATAGACGGAAGGATTGTGGACATAGCCAGTACGGGATTTCTGGAAGGGCCCCTGGTGATCCCCAAGTTCGTCCTGGGGGAACTGCAGAAGATAGCGGATTCCTCCGATCCCCTGAAAAGGCAGAGGGGAAGAAGGGGGCTGGAAATAGTTGAAAGGCTCAAGAACGATCGGGAAATTCAGTTGATTATTTCGGACACGGATTTTCCCAATGTTAAGGGAGTTGATCAGAAACTGGTGGAACTGGCCAGAAGGATAAACGCCAAGATAATCACCAACGATTTCAACCTCAACAAGATGGCCAGAATTCAGGGAATAAAGGTTTTAAACATAAACGAACTGGCCAATGCCCTCAAACCCGTGGTTTTGCCCGGGGAGAAAATGAATGTCTTTATCCTCAAGGAGGGGAAGGAAAGGGACCAGGGGGTAGCCTATCTGGACGATGGAACCATGGTGGTGGTGGACAACGCCAGAAAGATGATAGGAAAGACCGTAGAAATAACCGTAACCTCGGTGCTTCAGACCACCGCCGGAAAGATGATCTTTGGTCGCTACAACGAGTAATTACCTCCGGGAAAAAGGGGAAGAGTATTCCGTTTTGCGGTAGCCGGGGGGGACGGTAAAAACCTCGGGAGGAATGGGGCCGCGCCGGTATTTCTCTAGATAGGTTTCAGTCACGGTGCTTCTTCCCATGTAGGAGGATGATGTGCGGGAATAGACCGGAAAGCCCAGGGCCTCCAGTTTTTTCTTCCTGGCCCGGAGTTCCTCCATCATCTCCCGGGGAAGCATAACCTCCAGCACCTTCATGTAATCGGCCATACTTATCCTTACATCGGGGCTTAAACACTGCTCCATAGTTTGAAGACTGCCCAGTTTCATGAGAACCACGGTGCAATGATAACCCTTGACGACTTTCTTCTCCCCGGTTATCTCAATTTTAGGGCTCACATCGGCCCCCATCCGCTTCATCATTTCCACCATGGTGCTGAGCAATTCCTTTAACTGAGGCAGGGTCATCGCATAATAGGTTTTCCTGGATTTGTTGACGAAGTAAACCTTTTGACTTCCGTAGTTCACGATGGTGATCCGGGTGGGGCTTTCCATCCGAAGGTTTTCCCCCTCCATCCATATCTGGGTGGTAGATTCTTTCCTTTGGCCTTCCTTTAATATATAGGATTTCTGCTGGATGTAATATCCTGCCCGAAGCCAGGACCACGCCGTCAAGGCTGCGAATATAGGGAGGAGTTTTTTCATGGGCGCCTCCTCAAATTATTTATGGAAGTATAGCAGACTTGACAAAGGGAGGAGTAATTTGGAAAACTTAATGGGGTAAATTCATTAATTAAGGAAGGGCGATAATGATACAACTCAGGATGAGAAGAGGGGTTCATCCCCCGGAGGGGAAACTTTCCGCGGGAAAGCCCATTGAAGAGTTCCCCGTTCCAAAGCAGGTGGTGATTCCCCTTTCCCAGCATGCAGGGAAACCTGCAACTCCCCTGGTCAAGAAGAGACAGAAGGTAAAGACCGGGGAAAAAATAGGGGAAGCCTCGGGATTTATCTCAGCCCCGGTTCACTCCAGCGTGACGGGGACCGTTAAAACCCTGGAGACGGTTCTTCTCCCCAACGGTTCTTCGGCCCTGGCGGCTATCATCGCCGTGGATGAGGGCGAAGAGGAGTGGGCAGAACCCACATGGCCCATGAAGGACCTTTCGGCCCTTACCCCCGAGGATTTGAGGACCATCACCCGGGAAGCGGGCATCGTGGGACTGGGAGGAGCGGTGTTTCCCACCTCGGTCAAAATATCCCCACCCAAGGAATATCCCATTGACTCCGTAATAGTAAACGGAGCAGAATGTGAACCCTACCTCACCTCCGACCACCGTCTGATGCTGGAGCACACCCAGGAGATCTTCCAGGCGGCTCAACTTCTTAAGATGACCGTGGGGGCCAAAAGGGGATACATAGCCATAGAGGACAACAAGAGGGATGCAGCGGAGGCCTTTGAGAATCTGGTGAAGGGGGTGGGGGATTGGGAAGTGGTTCTGCTCAAAACCCGCTATCCCCAGGGGGCGGAAAAAAGTCTTATAAAGGTGATACTGGGGCGGGAGGTTCCCATGGGTGGGCTTCCCTTCCATGTGGGAGCCCTGGTTCAGAATGTAGGAACCCTTTACGCCATTTACGAGGCGGCGGCCCGGGGGATTCCCCTTATAAGGAGGGTGGTAACCGTCACCGGAGAAGGGGTAAAAAATCCATCCAACTTCCTGACGAGGATAGGGACCAGCGCCGCCGAACTTCTCCAGGCCGCCGGGGCGGACCTGGAGGCCGCCAGAAAAATAGTCTTCGGAGGCCCCATGATGGGGATGGCGGTGAAGGCCCCTGAAATACCGGTTCTCAAGTCCACCTCCGGGATTCTGGTGCTTTCTTCGGTGAAGAAGAAAAAGGTTTTTCCCTGTCTGTATTGCGGAAAATGCGTATACGCATGTCCCCTGGGAATAACCACCACCAGGCTGGTGAAATACATCCAGGCGGGAATGTGGGATCAGGCCAAAGCCTTTGGTCTTTTCAATTGTATGGAATGCGGGGTCTGCAGTTATGTTTGTCCCGCCAACATTCCCCTGGTTCACTGGATTAGATACGGGAAATTTATGGTCCGTATGATGGAGGCGAAACAATGAACCTTATAGTTTCTTCATCACCGCATATTCACGACAAGGAGAGCGTTCCTAAGATAATGCTCCATGTTATCCTGGCCCTCCTCCCTGCGGCGGCGGCTTCGGTTTATTTCTTCGGTATAAGGGCCCTTTGGGTGATGCTGGTTTCCATAGCCACGGCGGAAATTTCGGAGTACCTTTTTCTCCTCTTAAGAAAGAAGGACACCTCGGCGGCCCTTGACGGGAGCGCTTTCCTTACTGGACTTCTTCTGGCCCTTACCCTTCCCCCGTCCATAGACCTCTCCATGGTGGCCATAGGGTCTGCCGTGGCCATAATAATCGCCAAACAGATGTTCGGCGGGTTCGGGGCCAACATATTCAATCCTGCCCTGGTGGGGAGGGCTTTCCTCCAGGCGGCTTTTCCCATTCCCATGACCACATGGGTGGCCAACAGGGCTTCCCACATAGACGCCACCACCGTGGCCACTCCCCTGGGAGGGTTTAAGTTTTCCCATTTGATAACCGCCCACAAGGACCTCCTTCTGGGGAATGTGGCGGGAAGTCTCGGAGAAACCTCCGCCATTCTTCTTCTCCTGGGAGGGCTCTACCTTTTGATCAGAAAATACATTGACTGGAGGATCCCCGTGGGAGTCCTGGGCTCCGTTTTCGTCTTTGACGGGATTCTCTGGCTGTTTAATTCCCGGAAATATCCCGACCCGGTCTTCATGCTTCTGGCGGGAGGGCTTATGCTGGGGGCCTGGTTCATGGCCACGGATCCCGTAACCTCCCCGGTTTCTCCAGCGGGGATATGGATTTATTCAATAGGGATAGGCTTTTTCGTGGTTCTGATAAGGGTTTTCGGGGGAATGCCAGAGGGAGTAATGTATTCAATACTCATCATGAACTCCTTCGTTCCCCTCATGGATAAATATTTGAGACAAAGAATGCTGGGAGAGAAAAAATGAAGGATAGCCTCAAAATGATAGCCGTCCTTACCTTCTTTGCGGTTCTCTCCGGTGGGATCCTCGGATGGTTTAACACCTTCACCCAGAAGAAGGTGGAGGAAAACAAACTCCGGGAACTTCTCCGCTCTCTTCAGGCCGTCACAGGCATGAATCCCGACACGGATACCTACGAACTGGTGAAGAAGGACAAGGATTTTGAACTCTATAAAATCCTTTCCGGAGGCCAGGTTAAGGCCTACGCCATCGTGGGGGAGGGCAACGGATACCAGGATAAAATAAGGTTGATTTTCGGGGTGGAACCGGATTTTTCCCGCATAATAGCCCTTAAGATTCTGGAGGAAAAGGAAACCCCGGGACTTGGGGCCAGGATAGAGGAAGAGGATTACCTGAACCAGTGGAAGGGGAAGGTGGCCAGCGGGGAACTCAGGCTGGTAAAAACCCCCACCGAGAGCCCCGATGAAGTTCAGGCCATATCCGGGGCCACCATTTCCTCCACCGCCGTTCTGGACATAGTGAACAAAAGCGTGGCCAGGGCTAAGAAGATACTAAAGGAGGGAGGGAAATGAACCTCTGGAAGGAGTTTATAAAGGGGTGGTGGAAGGAAAACCCGGTTTTCGTCATGGTACTGGGCATGTGTCCCACCCTGGCGGTTACCAACTCGGTGAAGAACGCCATAGGAATGATCGGTGCCGTGGCCTTCGTGCTCATAGGCTCCAGTTTTATAGTTTCCATCATAAGAAAGATGGTTCCCAACCAGGTGAGAATCGCCACCTTTATCGTGGTGATCGCCACCTTCGTCACCATGGCGGACAGGTATCTGGCAGCCTATTATCCCGACCTGAGCCGTGCCCTGGGACCTTATGTTCCCCTCATCGTGGTCAACTGCATAATCCTGGGAAGGCAGGAGGCCTTTGCCTCCAAAAACGGAATTCTGGCCTCCGTCCTGGATGCCCTGGGGATGAGCATTGGGTTCGGCATTGCCCTCATGCTGATGAGTTCCGTCAGGGAAATCCTTGGCTCCGGCACATGGCTGGGAATGAAGGTCCTGGGAAACTGGTACATTCCCTGGCAAGTTATGATCCTCCCCGCAGGAGCCTTTTTCGTTCTGGGCTTCCTTATATGGGGATTTAACTCAGTAAACAAAGCCTTTAAGGGGTGAAAAATGGAACTTCTGGTAATTTTCATATCAGCGCTTTTAATCAATAATTTCGTTCTCCACTATTTTCTGGGCATATGCCCCTTCATAGGGGTTTCCAACCGCCTTGATTCCGCCTTTTCCATGGGGTTGGCTGTGACCTTCGTCATGACCATTGCCGCCACCGTTTCGTGGCTGATCTACTACCTCCTGCTGGTCCCTTACCACCTGGAGTTTCTGGAGATAGTCTCCTTTATTCTGGTAATCGCTTCCCTGGTTCAGGTGGTGGAGATGTTTATAAAAAAGGTCTCGCCTCCCCTTTATCAGGCCCTGGGAATTTACCTTCCTCTTATAACCACCAACTGCGCCATTTTGGGGGTGGCCCTCCTGACAGTCCTTAAAAAATACAACTTCATTGAAACCCTGGTTTTCGCCCTGGGGGCGGGTCTGGGATTCACCCTGGCCATAGTGATAATGGCCGGCATAAGGGAGGAACTGGAATTTGCGGATGTCCCTGAAACCCTCAAGGGGGCAGGAATAACCCTCATAACCGCCGGAATCCTTGCCCTGGCCTTCATGGGATTTTCAGGGCTCGTGTGAGGTGAGGCCATGAGCACTGCAATAACTTCCCTTCTGGTGATGGGGGCGGTGGCCCTGGCCTTCGGAATAATAATTGCCCTGGCCTACAGCAAATTCCGGGTGGAGGTGGACCCCAGGGTGGAGGAAATTTTTGAGATACTCCCCGGGGTGAACTGCGGAGCCTGCGGATATCCAGGGTGCCAGAATTATGCGGAGGCGGTGGCCTCCGGGGCTGCCCCTCCCAATAAATGCACCGTGGGAGGGCCTGAGGTGGCGGAGAAGGTGGCGGCCATAATGGGCCTGGAGGCCGGGGAAGTGGAGAGGAAGGTGGCCAAGGTCCTGTGCATCGGAGACAGGGAGAAGTCCGTCTGGACCGCCGATTACGACGGGCCGCAAACCTGTGCTGCGGCCCATGTGGCCGGAGGCGCCGGTAAGGCCTGTTCCTACGGTTGTCTTGGCCTGGGAGACTGCGTGGAGGCCTGCCCCTTTGACGCCATCCACATGAACGACAAAGGAATTCCCGTGGTGGACGAGGACAAGTGCACGGGTTGCGGCCTGTGCGCCGAGGCCTGTCCCAGGGACATCATCGTTATAGAATCCGTTGAAAAGAGGACCTATGTGTTTTGTCGCTCCCAGGATACCCCCAAGAGGTCCAGGGAGGTCTGCTCGGTGGCCTGCATAGCCTGCGGCATTTGCGTAAGGCTTGCCCCGGAAGGGCTTAAAATGGAGGGTAATCTGGCGGTGGTAATTGATCACGAAAAGGTTACGGACCAGGCCATAGAAAAATGTCCTACCAAGGTGCTTTTCAGAATATGAAACTGGAACAGGGCGTGGTGATAAAAGTGGAGGGGGAATTCGCCTATCTTATCCCTTCCCCTTCCCAGGGATGCGAGCACTGCGTTTTAAAGGACCTCTGCATAGGAAATACCGGAGGCAAACTTAGGGCCCATAACCTCCCCGGAGCCCGGGAGGGGGACCTGGTGGAGTTTCAGATAAATATAGCCCGGCTCAATGTAAATCTGATACTCCTTTCCGCAGCAGGCTTGGTGCTCCTTCTGGCCGGGGCCCTTTTTGGATACTATGTAAATCCCCTGGGTCTTAACCCCTCCCTAAGCGGAGGGCTTTTCGCCCTGGGTTTTTCCCTCCTGGTTCTGCCTCTGGCCAGGTCCAGGAGGTTCTCTTCCGAAGAACTCTATCCTGAAATAAAAAGAGTAGTAAGGAGGAAATCATGAAAAGACGCGAATTCATCGCTTTAGCCATAGGCGCCCTGGGCGCTTCTGCCTTCAAATTGAAGGGCAAAAACCTGAAGGGCAGCATAATATTTACTTCCTCCAATCCCAGGGAGGCCCTGAGGAGGCTTTCCCGGGAGATGGGGGGGCTGGAACTGGTGCCGGCCGATGAGGAGACCCGGCGTCTCCTTGGAATTTCTGGAACCTGGGGCCAGGGAACACGGGCCCTGGTCTTTCTCCGGGAACTTTCCCGGGAGGTGGAGACCAGCATAACCTACACCGGAGAAAAGGGCATTGAAGACCCAAGGAAAAAATACGCCGGCGTTTATTCCTTCCTCCGCCGGGAAGGTAAGGGGCGGTATCTGGTGACCTTGGTCTTTGAAAAACCTTCTTCAGGAAAACCCCGGGCAGTGGTGGAGATAGGCGGAAGGAGGGCCATGGAAATAGATCTGGCGAAGGATGGGCTCTACAGGGTCAAAGGCCGGCAGGGGGGGATGACCCTGGAGGTCAGCCGGGGAAAGATTAGGGCGGTGGAAAGTTCTTGTGAAAAGAAAATCTGCGTAAACACCGGGTTTATCTCCTCTCCCCAGGAAAGGATAATATGCGTGCCCAATGGGGTAGTTGTTTCCATAGAAGGAAGCGGCCTGGACGCGGTCTCCTTTTAATACTCTTTCCCTTACTGCTCCTGAACTGCGGTCGCAGTCCCGGGGCAGGTGGGGCCCAGCCCCTGACCCGCACCCGTTTCCTCCTGGGAACCTATGTCACGGTGAAAATATACGGTTCCACCTCCCCGGAAATTCTGGACGATTTTTTCTCGGAGGTTGAGAGGATTTCCAATAAATACAGTCTGGAGAAGAAGGACAGTTATATCTCCAGGCTGAACCGGGGAGAGGTGACCGTGGATGGGGAGACCCGAAAACTCCTGAATTTTGCGAAAAAAATCTGGAAAATATCCCGGGGGGCTTTTGATCCCACGGTGGGTCGCCTTAAACTTCTCTGGGGTTTCAACGAAAGGCCCCATCTGCCGGATCCCCGGGAGGTGAAGAAAAGCCTGAAATTCGTTGGATTTTCAAAACTCAGGATGGAGGGGGGAAAAATAGTTTCCCGGGGAATCCTCCTTGATTTTTCCGGTTTTGCCAAGGGCTACGCCGTTGATAGGGGGGCAGAGGTCCTTGTAAAACACGGAATTCGTTCGGCCCTCATTGATGCGGGTGGTGACATAAGGGTCATAGGCACGAAGCCCGGTGGAAAGCCCTGGAGGGTAGGGATAAAGAATCCCCGGGGTGCCGGGATGGTCAGGGTTCTTCCGCTCAGGAACGAAGCCGTGGCCACCTCCGGGGATTACGAAAACTTTTTCGTCAGGGACGGTGTAAAATACCACCATCTCCTGGACCCCAGGACCGGTTATCCGGCCCGGGGATTTCAGAGCGTAACCGTGATTTCCCCTACCTGCATGGAGGCGGACGCCATGGCCACCGCCCTTTTCGTAGCGGGGCCCGGTCAGGCCAGGGAAATAGCCCGGAAGGCCTCGGTCCGGGCGATCTTCGTAAATTCCCGGGGAGAGGTGGAGGAGGTTTCCCCCGGCAATAATTGATTTTGAAGTTTACTCCTTCTAAAATCTATTTAAATGAGAGCGAGAACCCTTTCCCTGGTGTTTTTCCTGGTGTGGTGGAGCGGAATTTTTCTGGCTCCCGTCCTTCAGGCGGCGGGGGGAGACTCCCTTTTCCTCTACAAAATTTACTCCCAGGTGTGCCATCAAAGCCCCCAGAGAAGTTTTTTCCTCCTGGGAGAGAAACTCGGGGTTTGCTCCCGCTGCACCGGAATTTACACCGGAGCCCTTTTCTTTAGTCTTCTTTCGTTCAAGTTCAGGCCGCCCCTTCGGGCTTCCTCTGTGGGTTTGTTGCTTTCCCCTTTGATTCTGGGTAAATTTATGGAAAAACTCACAGGTTTTTCCAGCAATTGGGAGAGGTTTTTCACCGGACTTTTTCCCGGCATTCTTTTGGGTATGGGTTTGCTCTACGGACTGGAGGATTTAGAAAGGAGGAAAAATGAAGGGAGACCTTTATAGTGCGGCCCTGTGGGCAGGGCTGGCCAGCGGAATTCTCAGCGGGTTTCCCCTGCTGAGCCTCGGCAACTGCCTGTGCTGTCTGTGGATAGTAGGTGGAGGAGTCTTCGCTGCCTATCTTTATCAACGCAATTCCTCGGAGAAATTGACCTCCAGCGACGGCATGAAGGCCGGAGCCCTGGCTGGATTTCTGGCGGCCATGGTGGCCACCCTTATGGACCTGGTTTTCTCCTACTGGACCAGGGACCTGCTCATAAGGTTCATGGAGGCCTATGGTATGGAGCCTTCAACCTTCATGAATTATCAGCACTACTTCACCGCCAGGGGATTTGCTTCCACCCTTTTGATGAGGTTAATAATCTTCTCCCTTTTTGCGGCCATAGGAGGGGCCCTTGGCACGGCTTTATTTAAGCCCAAGGCCTACGGCCATAATTAATCCCGCCTCGGGAAACGGCAGGACCTTCAGAAGGTGGGAGAAACTCAGGGCCTTTCTCCTTTCTCATTTCAGGGAGATAAGGGAGAGGTTTACGGAGGGACCCAGGCACGCCACGGAAATCGCCCGGGAAGAATTGAGGGAGGGTCAGACACACATAATCTCCGTGGGGGGTGATGGAACCCTGAACGAGGTGGCCAACGGCTTTTTTGAAGAAGAGAAACCGATAAATCCCGGAGCCGGCCTCTCGGTTTTGCCCTCGGGAAGGGGGAACGACTTTGCCAAGGGCCTGGGGCTGAGACGGAAACGCATGAAATTTTCCCGGAGTCTTCGGGTGGACCTGGTTTCCATGGGGGAACGGTTCTTCGTGAATGTAATGGATCTGGGCCTGGGAGGGGAGGTGGTAAGCAGGCTCGGCCGGGGAACCCACACAGGCTTAGTGTACTCCCTTAAACTACTGGGGGAGTTTTTCAAATACAGACCCAAATTTTACGAGGTGGAGGCCGATGGGGAAAAATTTTCAGGGAGGTTCTTGACGGTGGTGGTGGCCAACGGCCCGGTCTTCGGCGGTGGAATGAAGATCGCTCCGGTGGCCAGCCCCACGGACGGGTTTCTGGATGTGGTGGCGGTGGGCGCCCTTTCCCCGGTGGAATTCCTCATCAATCTTCCCAGGCTTTACAGGGGCACCCTTCTATCCCACCCCCGGGTTTTTCACCTCAGGGCCAGGGAGGTGAGGATAAAATCCCGGAACCAATTGGGGGAGTACGACGGGGAACCCTTTAGGGCTTCCAGTGTTTACCTCCGGGTAAGGCCCGGGGTTTTGAGGTTGATCGTATGAAGTTACCGAAGATCAGGGCAGTGGAAATTCTTCCCTATAAGGAGGGGGAGTTTCTGTTGAGGGATCCCCTCATGCTTTCGGATCAGGTTCTGGTGGTTCCGGAACCGGTAGTTTTCATTCTCACCTTTCTGGACGGAGAGTCGGAGGAAATTGCTCTGAAGGAGGCCTTTTTCCGCCGCTATCGGGAGATGCTTTTCAGCGAAGACCTCCAGGAAGTTTTGAAAACCCTGGGGGAGAACTACCTTCTGGAAGACGAAGCCTTCAGAAGGAGGATGGAAGAAATTAGAAGGGAGTTTTACTCTTACCCCTATGTTCCCATGCGCTCCCTGAACCGAGGGAATACCGATTTTGAAGCCCTGAGGAGAAGGATAAGGGAGGAGACCCTTCCCGGGGAAGGTCCGGAAAGGGGGATAATTTCCCCCCACATTGACTACCATAGGGGAAGAAGGGGATATGCCTTGGCCTACGGAGGATGGAGGGATCTTCAGGGCAAAACCGTGGTCTTTCTGGGGGTAAACCACACGCCCTTCAGGGACAAGTTCATCCTCTCCTCCCGGGGATACATGACCCCCTGGGGACCGGTGGAGGCCGACAGGGAGGCTGTAAAGGCCCTGGAGGAGGTTCTGGAGGACCCCTACGGCGATGAAGAGGCCCATATGTTTGAGCACTCCATAGAACTGAATGTGGGATATCTCAAGGCCCTTACGGACTTCAAAATGGTGGCCCTGCTGACCCCCAGTTTTTCCCCTTATATTGAAAGGGGAGTTCTACCGGGGGAGGAATTTTCCCCCCTGTTTTCCCTGTTGAAGGAGATGGCCGAAGACGACAACTACATCCTGGTGGCGGCGGCGGACCTCAGCCATTACGGAAGAAATTTCGGGGACAAGGAGAAGGCTGAGGAACTTCTCCCCCGGGTGGAAGCCCTGGACAGGAGGCTCCTCCGGGAGATGGAGGCGGGGGATGCCGAGGGTTTCCTCCGGGAGTTTTTCCCCCATAAAAACGCCACCAGGGTTTGCGGAACCGGTGCAATTTATGTATTCTTAAAATCGGTGGGGAAAGAGGGAAAACTCCTGGGTTATTTCAACGCCCTGGACCCCGACGGGACCTCGGCTGTTAGTTTTGCTGCACTAATATATTAAGAAAAAGAAGGAGGAATGCATGGAATTTCCAAGGGTTAGACCCACCAGGGGCTGGTTTCCCATCCCCGAATACTTAAAGAGGACGGCCGAAAAATTCCCGGAAAGGCCGGCGGTGAGGATAAGGAGAAAGAAAAAATGGTTTGGCTATACCTACGGAGAACTCCTGAATAAGGTTTCCCGCCTGGCAGCCTTCATAGCCGATCAGGGATTGGGGAGGGGTTCCAAAATATCCGTCCTGGGAGAGAACAGACCGGAATGGATCCTGTCCTATTTCGCCATCCAGTGGGCCGGGGCCACGGTGGTTCCCCTGGATGCCAAACTGAAGCCCCCTGAATACCTCCACATCCTCAACGACGCCGAGGTGGAAATGCTCTTCGTTTCCGGCTCCAAATTCCCCGATATTGAGGAAATCCGGGAAAGGGTTCCCACCCTTAAAAAGGTGGTGGTGATGGACGAGGTGAACGGGGAGATGACCCTGGACAAGGTTTTTGAGGACTACAAAGAGGGAATTCCCATGGCGGCCCTGGGCCTGGAGGACCTGGCGGTTATCCTCTACACCTCGGGCACCACGGGAACTTCCAAGGGGGTGATGCTCACCCACAAGAACATTTCCTCCAATGTGGATGCCATTTATCAGATAATCTACATAGACGAAAACGACCGAAGTTTTTCCTATCTTCCCCTTCACCATGTTTTTGAGGGTACTGCCGGCATGATATTTCCCCTTTCGGTGGGGGTGTCCATAACCCTGGCCCGTTCCCTCAAACCCACGGAGATGATAGAAGACCTGCGGGATACAAAGCCCACCCTTATGACCACGGTTCCCCTGCTTCTTGAGAAATTTCTTCTCCGCATCCGAAGCGACTTGAAGAAATCCAAGGTGAAAAAGGGAATGGTGGGCCTTATGAAGGGACTCCACAAGGGCATAAGGCCCATCCTGGGAAGGGAGAGGGCCAGAAGGGTTTTCAAACCCATACTTTCCAAGTTGGGATTTGAAGAACTCCGATACATGGTTTCCGGAGGAGCCGCCCTGCCCCGCTGGGTTTCCCAGGGTTTGGAGGAACTGGGCTTTCCCATTCTTCAGGGCTACGGGCTTTCGGAAACCGCCCCGGTGCTTACGGCTAATCCACCATGCTGTCCCCGGAACGCCTCCGCGGGGCTTCCCTTGCCCTATGTGGAAATAAGAATTATGGATCCCGACCCTGAAGGAGTGGGGGAGATTGCCGCCCGGGGACCCAATGTCATGCCCGGATATTACAAGAATCCAGAGGCGACCCGGGAGGTTTTCACCGATGACGGGTGGTTCCTCACCGGGGATGTGGGCTACCTTGACGAGGACGGTTTTCTTTACATAACCGGTCGCAAGAAATCGGTCATAGTCACCGCCGGGGGAAAGAACATCTTTCCGGAGGAGGTGGAGGCGGTTCTCCTTCAATCCCCCTTCATAGAGGAGGTTCTGGTGGTTCGGGGAGCCAATCCCGTCACTGGAGCCGAGGAAGTGCAGGCCATAGTGTATCCCAATTTTGAAGAGGTGGAGGCCTACTTCAAAGAGAAGGGAATTACCAATCCCACCGAAAAGCAAATAGAGGAACTCATCGGGGCGGAGATAAACAAATATTCTGCCCAACTGGCCGACTACAAGAAGCCCAAGAGGTTCCGTCTCAGGGACGAGGAATTCCCCAAAACCACCACCAGGAAGATAAAGCGATATCTGTTTGAGGAAAAGAGCATACCCCTCATGAAGGAAAAGAAAAAATAGAAAAATGGAAAGGGTCATAGTAATCGGGCACAAAAACCCCGATTCGGATTCGGTCTGCTCTGCCATCGGTTACGCCTTCTTTAAAAACAGCGTTGACCGCAAAAGGCTTTACATTCCCGCCCGGGCCGGTGAACTTAACCCGGAGACCAGGTTCATCCTGGAGAAGTTCCAGGTGGAGGAACCGGAACTGGTGGAAAGTTTAAAACTCAAACTCAGGGATATGGAGTTCAGAACTCCGGTGGTCTCCTCCCCCGATGCTTCCATAAAGGATGTGGTGGACCTCATGAAGGAGCACGAGATCAGGCTCATACCCCTGGTGGACCATGAGGGAAAACCCTTGGGAATAGTAACCCAGGCCAAGGTGGCCAGGGAGATGGTGGAGGGGCTGGGGAGGAGGGATCTTTCCCACGACCCGGTGGATGTTTCCCTCCTCAGCAGGGTGCTGGACGGAAGGGTTCTGTCCAATTCCCGGGGAAGAAGAACCCTCGGGGGAAGGATTTTCGTGGGGGTCCGAAAACCCGAAACCCTGACTAAGTCCCTGGGAAAGAAGGACATCCTTCTGGTGGGGGATCGGTTTGATGTGGCCAGGGCCGCCCTTTCCGTCCCCGTTTCGGCGGTGATATTCACCGGAGGCGTGAATCCTCCCCAGGACCTCATAGAGGAGGCCAGAGCCCGGGGGGTGCTTTTCATAACCACCCCCTACGACACCCTTTCCACCGCCAAACTGGTTGAACTTTCCAGGCCGGCGCTGTCCCTCGTGAGGAAAGAATTCCCCACGGCCTTTCTGGACGAGCCCATGGAAGAGATAAAGGACAAGGTGCTTAATTCCAGCATAAGGGGGGTTCTCGCCCTGGACTACGAGGGGAGGCTGGTGGGGGTGGTTACCAGGACGGACCTGATAAACTTGAAGCCCAAGAAGGTTATCCTGGTAGACCATAACGAAGTTTCCCAGGCGGTGGAGGGTATAGAGGAGGCGGACATTCAAGAGGTGATAGACCACCACAGGATAGGGGAGATTTCCACCCTCAAGCCCATTTACTTCTATGTGGAACCCATCGGGAGCACCTCCACCATAGTGGCGGATTTCTTCGCCCAGAAACGGGTGGCCATGCCCAGGGAAATAGCCGGACTTCTCCTGGCCGGGATAATATCGGATACCATGAACCTCACCCTTTCCACCACCACCGCCAAGGACAGACGGGTGGCCCGCAGGCTGGCCTCCCTTCTCAAGGTTGACATATCCGCCCTGGCGGAGGAACTTTTGAAGGCTGCCTCCCACCTGGAGGGCTTGTCCCCGGAGGAGATAATATTCAGGGACTTCAAGGAATACCACTTCGGGAAAAAGAAGGTGGGGGTGGGTCAGGTAATAATCTCCGATTTTTCACCGCTTTACGAGAGGGAGGAAGAGATACGAAGGGCCCTGGAGGAGAGCCGCCAGAGGGGAGGATATGCCCTTCTGGCCCTCATGATTACCGATCCTTTGAGGGGTGTTTCCGAAGTCTGGGCCGCCGGGGAAAAGGGTCTCATAAGGCAGGCCTTTCGGGTGGAGGAAATGGACGGAAAATTTCTTCTCAAGGGAGTCCTTTCCCGTAAGAAGGATTTTATAACCAGGCTGGGGGAGACCATAATCCGGGGTATGCTATAATTTTGCGGATGAAAGGGAAGATCAAAACCCCTGTCCTCGTTTGCTCCAAGGAGAAGATAGCGGAAAAATACCGCCTCCTGACCTCAGCCCTCCCCGGGGTTCAGCACTTCTACGCCGCCAAGGCCAATTTTCACCCGAAGATTATAAAAACGGTGGTTTCCCTGGGAATGGGCCTGGATGTGAGTTCCCCCGGGGAACTCAACCTGGCCCGGGAAAACTCCCTTCCCGGCGAGAAGGTGATTTACACCCAGCCCATAAAAAAGGAGGAAGAAATCGCCCTGGCCCGGGATTACGAGGTCAAGGCCCTTATCTTTGACAATCCAGAGGAGGCCAGGAAGATCTCCAGGGTATGGCCCGGGGCTCCGGTTCTCCTGAGAATAAAGGTGGAAAATCCCTTCTGCGTGGTCAACCTTTCGGAAAAGTTCGGAGCCGAACCTGCCGCCGCCAAGGACCTTTTTCTCTTGGCCCGGGACCTGGGACTTCGGGTGAGAGGTATAGCCTTTCATGTGGGTTCCCAGACGATAAATCCCACCCCTTATTTTGAAACCCTGAAAATAGTGAGGAGGCTTTTCAATGTGGCCGCCGGAGAAGGTCTTTATTTTGACCTGCTGGACATAGGGGGAGGTTTTCCCATCGCTTACCGACAACCGATAATGGCGGCGGAGAGTTTCTTTCAGCCCATCCGTTCCACCCTGGAGAACTACTTCCCCTCCACGGAGATAATATCCGAGCCCGGAAGGTTTGTGGTGGGGGATGCCTGTTACCTGGTGGCCCGGGTGGTGGGTAAAGCCGTGAGGAAGGGGATGCGCTGGTATTACATAGACGATGGGCTTTACGGTAGTTTTTCCGGGAAGGTTTACGACCATGCGGACTACCCCATCCATCCCCTGAAGGAAGGGGAGGGGAAGCCTTCGGTGATTGCCGGTCCCACCTGCGATTCCTTTGATGTGGTTTACCGGGAGGTTATCCTTCCCGAAATGGAGGTGGGGGACTACATGGTTTTTAAGAGCATGGGGGCCTATACCCTGGCCAGCGCCAGCAATTTTAACGGCTTTGATAAACCAGAATTATTGATAGAGGAGGATGAACTTGAGTTTCAAGTATTTTGAAGACCTCTGGAATATGTGGTATACGGAACTTCACAACGGAGCGGCGGGTTTAACGCTGAAGATAAAGAAGGTCCTCTACAGCGGAGAGAGTCCCCTCCAGAGAATTGATGTCATGGAAACCTACGAATACGGGAAAATGCTGGTGCTTTACGGTTCCATAATGTTTACCGAAAGGGACGAGTTCGTTTACCACGAAATGATTTCCCATGTCCCCCTCTTCGTTCATCCCAGGCCCGGTCGGGTTCTGGTGATAGGAGGCGGCGATGGGGGAACCGTGCGGGAAGTTTTGAAACATGGGGAGGTGGATGCGGTCACCATGGTGGAAATAGACCCGCAGGTGGTGGAGGTGAGCAAAAAGTATTTTCCCACCATGTCCGTGGGCTTTTCAGATCCCCGCCTGAACCTCCTTTTCAAGGACGGGGCGGAGTTCGTCAAGGAAGATCGGGAAAACTACGATGTTATCCTGGTTGATTCTGCGGATCCGGTGGGTCCCGCCGATATACTCTTCCGGGAGGAATTCTTCTCCGCCGCCAAAGAAAGGCTCCGGGACGGCGGGGTTTTCGTGGCCCAGACCGAGTCGCCCTTTTACCATCCCGACATAGTTAAAAACACCTATTCAATCCTTAAAAAACTTTTCAAGGAAGTCCACATGTATCTTGCCTGGATTCCCGCCTATCCCAGCGCGCTGTGGAGTTTCTGCTTCTGCAGCGATTCTCTCCATCCCTTGAGGGATTTCAGCGAGGAAAGGGTTGGGAAATCCGGCCTTGAACTCAAATATTACAACCCCGAAGTCCACAGGGCAGCCTTCGCCCTGCCCAATTTCGTGAAAAAACTGGTATAAGGAGGATAAAATGGCCAGGTACAGGATAGTTCTTTTACCGGGGGATGGGGTGGGAAGGGATGTCATGGATGCGGCCAAAATAGTTCTGGATGAGATCCAACTGGACGCCGAGTATGTGGAGGGGGATATCGGCTGGGAATTCTGGAAGAAGGAGGGAAACCCCCTTCCGGACAGGACCATTGAGTTGCTGAAGACCGCCGATGCCGCCCTCATGGGAGCCATAACCTCCAAGCCCAAGGAGGAGGCCGCCAGGGAATTGGCGCCGGAACTTCAGGGGAAGGGATATGTTTATTTCTCCCCCATAGTTCGCCTGAGGCAGGAATTTGACCTTTACATAAACCTGAGACCCTGCAAAGCCTACAAGGGAAATCCCCTTAACTACAGGGATAACATAGACCTGGTGATATTCAGGGAAAACACCGAAGGGATGTACGCCGGCGTGGAGTTCTATCCCCTACCCGACGAAGTAAGGAAGGCCTTGCTTCTTCACCCCAAGATGAAAAGGTTTGAAAATGTGCCGGCGGACGAGATAGCCGTCTCCACCCGCATAATGACCAGGAGGGGTTGCGAGAGAATCGTGAGGGCCGCCTTTGAATACGCCAGGGCCAACGGTAGAAAAACAGTAACCCTGGTGGAAAAGCCCAATGTTCTCAGGGAAACCGGCGGTTTAATCACCAGGATAGCCCGGGAGATAGCCCGGGAATACCCGGAGGTGGAACTCTGGGAGGCCAACATAGACGCCATGACCATGTGGCTGGTGAAAAATCCCGATAAATACGATGTCCTGGTGGCGGAAAACCTATTTGGAGACATAATTTCCGACCTCTCTGCCCAGTTGGTGGGGGGTATGGGATTTGCGCCCTCCGGAAACATCGGGGAGAATTTCGCCCTGTTTGAGCCCACCCACGGTTCGGCTCCCAAATACGCAGGACAATACAAGGTCAATCCCACGGCCATGCTTCTGGCCACCAAGATGATGCTGGACTACCTGGGGGAAAAGGAGAAGGCCCAAAGGTTAGAAAGGGCCATAGCCCGGGTTATAGAGGAAGGCAAAGTGAAGACCTACGACCTGGGCGGAAACAACACCACCCTGGAGGTGGCCCAGGAGGTTGCCAGAAAGTACAGGGAAGGTGTATGAAGTGTAGGATCTGTAAGGGGGAGGCGGAGATATACCTCCCCCAGTATCACCTGGCCCTCTGCCGGGAGCATTTTCTGGAGTTTTTCCTCAAGAGGGTTAAAAAGGCCATAAAGGACTTCAAAATGCTTAGCAAAGGGGACCGGGTCTTAGTTGCGGTCTCCGGGGGAAAGGACAGCCTCGCCCTCTGGGATGCCCTGGACCTTCTGGGCTACGAAACCACGGGTTTTTTTCTGGACCTGGGGATTGAAGGAGCATCCGCCAAAGCCCGGGCGAAGGTGGAAGAATTCGCCTCCCGGAGGGAACTTCCCCTGAAAATAGTTTCCCTGAAGGAGGAATTCGGACTTCCCCTGGGGGAGGTGGCGAAAAGGCTCCGGGAGCCCGCCTGTAAACTCTGCGGAAGGCTTAAGAGATACTACATGGACCGGGCCGCCCAGGGGTTTTCGGCGGTGGCCACCGGGCACAACCTTGACGACGAGGTGGCCTTCCTCTTCGGCAATGTCCTCCACTGGAAGGAAGAATACCTTTCCCATCAGTTTCCGGTTCTTCCTGCAGAGTTCGGGTTTTCCAAGAAGGTAAAGCCCCTGGTCTATCTGAGCGAAAGGGAAACCGCCGCCTATGCCTTCATGAGGGGGATAGACCACCACGTGGAGAGATGTCCCTTTTCCCAGGGGGCCACATCCATCTTCTACAAAAACATAATGAGGCAGATAGAACTCAGGATGACGGGAACCCGGCTGAGTTTCCTCAAGGGCTTTTACAAAATAAGGGATAGGTTCCGCAACCCGGTAAAGGAAAAACCTCAGCCCTGTAAGGTTTGCGGATATCCCACCACCGCCGGGGGAATATGCTCCGTATGCCGAATGAAAATAAGGTTAGGCCTCATGGAGGAGCCTTCGGGATAACCGGTGAGCCTCCCTCAGGGGAGGGGGGATTTTGCGGGGTGAAAGGTCCGTGTAAGCCCTGAGGGCCTCCCTTGGCGAGAGGAGGTTTCCCGGAGATATGAAAACAGGTCTTTTCCAGCCCTTTCGGCAGAAGGCATATCCTCCAGAAAGATCAACGACTTCCCGGCTGCAGTCCCACGCAAGGCCCTTCAGGGGCCTTTTGCTTATCCCCACCGTGGGAAGGTCGCATCGGACACCCACGAAGACCGCAAGCCCGGCCCGCCGGGGATGAAGGAGACCGTTTCCGTCCACGAAAACCAGATCCGGTTTCGTGGCGAACTTCCTTAAAAGGGCCACCAACCAAGGGCCTTCCCTGAAGGCGAAAAACCCGGAAAGGTATGGGAAAAGAACCCTTCCTTCCACCTTCCTCGTCTCTAAGATTTTACCGCTTCTTTCCCAAAGGACCCCGGCGCAGGCCACGAGGTCTCCCCGGTAGGCGCAGTCCAGCCCTGCGACCTTCTCTGCAGGGATGTATTTCCCCGGCCTGTAAAGGGAGGAGTATGCCCCCTGGATTTCAACGAGTTGTCTCAGAAGAGACGGGTTCAACCCTGACCCTGGCACCGCAGAAGACCCCCTTTTTCCTGTCCTCCCTGGCGTAAAGGGATTTTACCCAGGCGAAGATGTATTTTGCATCCCTGATTTCCGTTCCCTTTACTCCCCGGAGAAGGAATTTTCCGGAGCCGGGGAGGCGTTTTCTTATTCCGCCTATCTTGAGTTCCACGGGACCCTCGGCCCTTACTTCCACCTTTAAATTCTCGGTTTCCTTGGGAGCCGCCAGGATCATTTCCGCCTTGGAGTTTCCCTTGAGGTAGATGAATTTGCCCTTCCTTCCGCAGAAGTTGTCGTCTAAGTGGTAAACGAAAATCTTTCCGTAGGGCACCCTGAAGGCGTGGGGATTTATGTTGGTGGGTATGGAGTTTATCTGGGTTATTTCCACGGGAAAGAGGTCCCTGAAGCCCATTTTGCCCACCATGGACGGGAAGGAGGAGGAGGTCAGGGGAGCCAGGTAAACGGGATAGAGGAACAGGGGGGCTATCCAGAGTGGTTTTTTAAACCAATTTTTCACATAGGGAACCAGCGCTACGAAAAGTGGATAAAAATTGGGGAAGTAACGGTTTCCCAGGCATCCTCCCCCGCCGATGAAGTTGTCGGGCATCAGGGCCACCGAGGAGGAGATGCCGATGAGTATGGAAAGGAAAAGCAACCAGGGTTTTAGGCCACCCCCCCGGAAGGCGATGAAAACGAGGAAGGCCGGAAGGAAATAAATGAAAATTCCGGAGAACCTGCCGAAGAAAAAATAATAGAGGTTTAAGAGGAATATCCTGGGGGTTAGATAAAACCTTTCCCAGTAGTCTTCGGCACTCATGAGGTTTCCCTCCTGGAAGGAAAAATCCTCGCTTTCCAGTGGGAAGTGGTAGTAAAAACTTCGCCTTTCCCCTCCCATGTAGTTCCACTCCCCGGTGAGGGCCCTGTTGGCTCCGAAGAAGGCGGCGGTGGATAGAAGGAAGGCAATCCCCATCAGCAGGGCGGTGGCCATTTTTTTCCAGCGAAAGGAGAAGAACCTCACCCCCATGATAGGGAGGGCATAAAGGGAATTGGTGGGCTTGGAGAAGGTGAGGTAACCCAGCAGAAGGGAGGCCAGGAGGGGGAAGACCAGTTCTTCCCTTTCCAGGCCCCAGTAGAGGATGAGAAGGCCCAGGGAGAAATTGAAGAATTCCGTGGAAATCCAGAAGAAATAGGCCCACATCACCGATAGAAAAAGAAAGGCAAGGGAAATCCCCAGGGAGGTTTCCGGGGAGAATTTTTTTCGGGCCAGGGAGTAAATTATAAGAAGGTCCATGAAAAGGAAAAGGGCCGCCAGGACGAAAAACCCCCGGTTGCCGAAGGCCCTCACGAAGGGGGCTGCTGCCAGGGGATAGGCGAAGGACTTGGCGAAGAAGATTCCCCTCTGGTTCTTTTTCAGAAAAATGCCCTGGGGAAGGCCTCCGTAGACCTCCGAGAAGCGAAGGAGGTCCCCCTTTTCGTACTTGAGGTCCAGGTCAAAGGCCAGGGAATAGGTCATCATGAAGTAGATGGCTTCGTCGTCAAAGAAGGCGTGGGACTGGACCTTTTCCACGGGAAATCTCAGGGCCAGGAGGAGAAACAGGAGGAATACGAAGAAAATCGCCCGCCTGGCCGTTCTATCTTCCATGGTTGAAAAGTTCTTCTGCCTTTACCGAATACACCCTGGAGGTTCCATCCTCGGGCATGCTTATTCCGTAGATGTAATCGGCGTTTCTGGCGGTGGTGGGATTGTGGGTTATCATTATTATCTGGGTGTTTTTCTTGAGTTCTTTCACCAGGGATATCAGTTTCGTTAGGTTGGGAAGGTCCAGGGGAGCGTCCACTTCGTCCAGGACCAGGAAGGGGGCGGGTTTTATCCTGAACAGGGATATGTAGAAAAGAAGGGAAGCCAAAGCCCTCTCTCCTCCGGAAAGGAGGGGAAGGGGCTGGAATCTTTTTCCCTTGAACCTCACCTTTATTTCAAGGCCGTCCTCCACGCTCAGGAGGGTTTCCCCTCCGGCCACAGAAGAAAATACCTGGGAATACTCCTGGGTGAGCCTTTCAAAGGCCTCCCTTATCTTTTGATCGTAGGTTCTCTCCAGGTTCCTGGCGGCTTCCTTGGCGGTTTCCATGGCCTGGAGCAGGTCCTTCTTCTGTTCCAGGAGTTCGTCCAGTTGGCGGCGGAGTTCCGCCTCTTCCCTCTCGGCCTTGAAGTTTATTTCGCCCAGCGAAAGCCTCTCCTCTTCCAGGTGGGAAATCCTCTCCTGGAGGTCTTCCGGAGAAAGATCGTGGTGGAGTTTAAGGGAGAGCAGGGGTTTTCCGATTTTTTCCCGGGCCTCCCTTTTCAGAGCCTCCAGCCTTTCCCTGAGCCTTTCCAGTTCTCCCTTGATTTCTCCGGCCCTGTCCTTGAGTTTCAATTCCTCCCGATGGAGGCGGTCCAGTTTTCTGTCCAGGGACCTGACCTCCTCTTCCACCTTGGAATTTTCCTCCAGGAGGGAGGAGATTTCTTCCTCTATTTTCTCTATCTTCCCTTCAATCTTGCCTTCTTCCTCCTTGAGGGTTTCCAGGTCCTTTCTGGTCTTGTGAAGGTTTTGCAGGGTCTGATGGATCTTTTTTTCCAATTCTCCCACATCGCTGGAGAGTTTTTCCCTTTCCCGCTTTCCTCTTTTTATTTCCTCCTCCAGATTTACTATTTCCCGGTTACACATTCTGAGTTCGGAGGCGGCCTCGGAGGTTTTTTTCCTCAGGAGGGAAAGTTGCCTTTCCCTTTCCTTAAGTTTTTCCTCCCGTTTCTGAAGGAGGAGTTGGAGTTCTTCCAGGGCCTCCTCCGGGGTTTCTTCCGTCCGGGAAAGTTCCTCAATCTCCGCCTCTATCCTCGTAAGTCTGTCCTTGATCTCCTTCAGCCTTCTCGCCCTCTCCTCCTCCTGTTTTTTCCTTCTGTCTTCCGCCTGCTTCGCTTTTTTCAGTTTGAGTTCCCCTTCCCGTATCTTCTCAAGGAGATCCTTTACCTTTATTTCCTCCTCCATCACCTCCCTTTCCAGTTCTTCCTCTTCCTCCTGAAGCCTCTGGAGTTCCAGCAGGAGGGACAGGGACCCCCGGTCCTTCCCTTTTATCCGCAGAACTCCCTCCGGGTAAATTACCCCCTCTGGGAAGACCACGGGCTTGCCGGTGTTTTTCCACGCCTCCAGGGCTTCTTCCAGGGTTTCCTTCCACAGGGCGTCCCGGAAGGGTACTTCGGCTCCGGAGAGGGCTTTAAATTCTTCCGAAGGCCAGTGCCGGCTTATCAGATAGGTGCCGGGTTCAAGCCCCCTGGTTTTCTCCAGGGGCCGGGCCTGAAGTTCCCTTTCCCACAGAAGTTCAGCCAGGTCGGAATATTCCTCCTTGATTTCTATCCGTTTCATTTCCCGCCCTTCCAGGGCCCTGGAGAGCATGGCCACGGTTCTCTTTATCTGCTTCAGTCTCTCCCGTTTTACCGAGAGGGAGGATGAGAAACTCCTCTGCTGTTCCCTCAGGGACTTGAGTTCCTCCTCTAATCCCTGGAGGTTCTCCCGGGGCGGGAGGGTTTGCTTTGTCAGGCGGGAAAGTTCTTCCTTTAATCTTTCCCTTTCCTTAACCGCCTGGCTCAACCTCCTTTTTCTTTCCTCGGCCAGGGCCTTTCTTTTCTGATAATCGGTAAGGATGGAAATGTAGGCCCGTCTTTCCTCCTGGAGGGCCTCCTCCTCCCTCCTTTCTTCCTCCTGGGCCCGGTGAAGTTTTTTCTGGAGTTCAATGTATTTTTTCTTTTCCTCCTGAAGGCGAACCTCGGCCTGCTCCAGTTTTTCCTTCAAAGCCTTCAGCCTTTCCCGGGATTCCTTCAACCTCCTTTCGTAGTTTTCCTTTCTTTCCTGAAGTTTAGTGACCTCCTCGGTCAGGGAGTAAATCTTAGGCCTGAGTTCCGCCTCCTTTCCCTTAAGTTCAGCCTTTTCCTTCTCAAGGTTTTTTACCCTTTCCATGAGGCGGGCCTTGTCCTCTCCGAGTTTTCTGCCCTTCTGGAGGAGTTCCGCCGTCTGGGAGGCTATTTTTGCAAGTTTTTCCTCAATTTTCTTCTCTTGGCTCTGTAATTTTTCCATGGATGCGAGGAGGGCCTGTCTTTTTTTCAACAATAGGGAAGAATAGAGTTTTTCCAGTTCCAGGGTAAGGGACCTGTATTTCAAAAGAAGGTCAAGTTCCGCCTTTACCCTGGCGTATCCCTCCTCCATTTCCCTCTGGCGGGCCTCCAGAACCTCCAGTTTTTCCTGAACCCTCTCCAGGGTTCTCAGGGCATCTTTTATCCTTTCCCTGTACATGCTTACCCCGGCCAGGGCCTCCAAGAAGAGCATTCTCTCCCGGGGGTTCATGTTCAAGAGTGTCTCCACCTGTCCCTGCTCTATGACCACATATTCCCGGGCTTCTATGCCGATTTCCCGAAGTTTGTCCTGTACATCTTTCAGCCGGGCCAAACTCCGGTTTATCAAAAATTCGCTCTCTCCGCCCCGGTAAACCCTCCTCCCTATGCTTACGGAATCTTCCCCCTCCACGAAGTTCAGTATGACCTCCGCCCGGGAAAGGGGAGCCCTGCTGGCGGAGCCCTTGAAGATCACATCCTCCATCCGGGAGGCCCTGAGAAGCCCGCTCCGCCCTTCCCCCATGGCCCAGAGAATTCCGTCCACTATGTTGCTTTTCCCTGAGCCGTTGGGGCCCACTATGGAGGTTATACCCGGATGAAATTTAATGTAGGTCCTCACGGGGAAGGACTTGAACCCGCTCAGCAGAACAGAATGAAGGTACATAGGATAATTATGCCATGAAAGGAGGCGACGGGGCTAACGGAAGTTCCTTCCCTGATTTTTCAGGTTTCCCATGAATTTGGGCCATGGGGCGTTGGGGGATAATCCCCGGGCCCTTATTTTCACCGCGTAAAACTCCGTGGTTCCAAAGAGGAGGTATCCCCTTCCGGGGATTACGCTGAGTTTGGCCTCCACGGGATTCCCCCGGGGTTCCTCAAAGCGGAAAACCCGGTGGCCTTTTTTGTCAAAGCCCAGGATGGCAATGTCGTTGGAGCCCACATAAATCACCCCGTCGTCCCCGATGAAGCCGGTGGATTTTATGGGAAATTTGATTTTGTAGCGCCAGTTGAGTTTACCATCCTGGTTTACGGAATAATAACTCCCCAGGGAGGTTCCGAAGTAAATGTTGCCTTCCTCATCAATTATGGGGTCCGTTTTTATCCAGTAGTCCGCCTTGAACTCCCAGATCCTTTTTCCCTGGGGTGAAATCTTGTAAAGGTAGTGGTCCAGGGAGGTTATGTAAACATTCCCGTCCTTGTCAAGTCCAGCGGCGGTCCTTACAACCCCCCGGGTGGGAAATTTGTGGAGAAGTTCCCCCTGTTCGCTTATGAAGTATACCGCCTTATCGTTGCTGGCTATTATAATCTTTCCGTCCTTAGTTATGGTGGGTGAGGAAAAAATGGGGCCGTTGGTAAACAGTTTCCATTTCAGATTGCCCTCCAGGTCAAAGGCATATACGGCGGTATCAAAGGCCCCAAAAACCACCAATCCCTGGGGGTGGATGGCCGGGGAGGAGGAAACCGCTCCGGAGACTTCTTGCCGCCAGCGGAGTTTTCCCCGGGAAGTTAAGGAATAAAGGAATCCGTCCCTGGTGGTAAAGTATATGTTTCCCTCCCCATCCAGGGCCGGGGAGGAGAACACCGCCTGAAGTTCGCCGTCTTCGTCCCGGGGCTCGTAGGTCCACTTTACCCTTCCCGATGGGGAAAATTTCACCACCTTCCCCTTGAGGGAGGTTATAACCACATCACCACTTTTCTCCACCGCCGGGGAACTTACCACCGGAAGTTCGTATTTCCACACCATCTTTCCCGGGGCCGGGCTGCAACGGTTGAGAAGAAGAACCCCAAAAAGCAGAAAGGGGACGAACAACGCTCTCTTCATGTCATCCTCCCTTGGATAGGTTAAAAGGGGGAGGGGATCTTCCCCCTCCCCTTTATCGTCTTAGAACCTTGCTCTGATGCCGGCGGCTATTTTGAGTCCACCTATGTTCCGGCTGCTGTCCATGGGTTTGGCGCTGGCGAATAGATAACTGAGGGATAGGAAGGCCGCCTTTCCCTGGGCTATGGGCTTGCAGATTCCCACTTCCGGTTCAAAGCCAAAGGCGGATTTGCTTACATCCTCCAGGCCCGGGCTTTCGTTCTTCACGCTGTAGAAAACGAGGCCCGCTCCCAGCCCTACATAGGGACGGAAGTTCCCCATGTCTTCAAAGGGGTAGAAGGCCTTGACGAAAACCGGAATGTAGGAAAGGGTGGTTTTTTCCTCCAAGCCCAGGGTCTTTCCGGAGTTGGAGAAATAACCGGCGGTCAGGAGCAGGTGAATTTTTCCCATGTGGGTTCCCACCCCCAGGGTGGGCATAAGGGCTCCACCTCCGTAGACATCTCTCAGGGTGGAATCTCCCTGCATCCTGTATCCCAGGCTGAACTCACCGAAGAGGTGACCTCCCATAAGCCCCAGGGGAAGGGCTAATATTAGCGCTACTATCAGGAGTTTCTTCATCTTTGTCCTCCTTAGTTGCTGCCGTAGGCGGGAAGCGATTCGTTGCCGTCTTCGTCCACTGCGGTTATGGCGTATTCGTAGTAGTCGTTGGCGCCGAGGCCCCTATCAAGATACTGGTAGGTGCCGGCATTAACTTCTGCGATGAACTCCATGGGGGCGCTGCTTCCCTTAACCCTGCGGTAAATCCTGTATCCAACCACATTCACATCGCTGTTGTTGGGATTGGCTTCCCAGATGAGTTTGTTCACATATTCCGTCTGGAATCCATTGGTGTTTTCTATCCTCTGAACCTGGAAGTTGGCCGGAGGATCTATGGGAACCCTGGCGTCTATGGTTACCACCTCCGGGTCGGAATCCCAGACCCCGTTGCTAACCACTAATTTGATTTTGTAGGGTCCAGGGACATCGGGAACGAAGGAAGCGACCTCCTGGTCGGCTCCCTCTATAGAGGCGGAACTTCCGGCAGGTTTCTGAACGAGGCTCCAGGTAAACTTCAGGGGGAATCCGTCGGGATCGTAGGATTTGCTTCCATCCATGAGGAGTTTGTGACCCACGAAGGCGGTGCTGCTCTTGAGTTTGGCGGATTCGGTTTCGTATTCCACCACCGCCACCGGTTTATCCTTGAGGTAGACCACATCCAGTTTTCCATGCCCGAAGGCGATGTTGGGAGGTCCTCCGTAGCCCCGAACATGGAGGTCCACCCTGGCCCATCCGGTGAGTTTGTTCTTGATCTGGTTGAAGTTGGGAATGCGGCCCTTCTTCAGGTATTTCTGCAGGATAAGGGCCACGGCTCCAGAGACATGGGGGGCCGCCATGGAGGTTCCGCTCATCACCGCGTGAACTCCGTCCTCCGCCAGTTCAGATGCAGACCAGGGAACATTGGAGGAAGCCGAGGAAATGATTATTTCGCCCGGAGCAGAAATATCCGGTTTCAACCTGCCGTCCCTGGTGGGCCCGGGGGAAGAAAAGTCCGCCACGGTACCGATCCAGGGTTGTTTGGCGTAGGTGTAGTAGTTGTTGTCCGATGCCTTCCAGTACCACCGGGTGTTCCATGCTCCCACGGTAATAACTTTGTCGGATACTCCGAAGTCAATGATGTACTTGGAATAGTCGTAGTTGTATTTTATGGGGGAGTAACTTACATAACTGATGATGTAGGGGGTTCCATAGTACATCACAAAATCGTGTTCAAATATGTCAAAGGGCCCGCCTCCGGATACCGCTTCCACCTTCATGGTCCACTCGCCGGGATGAGGCTGGTAGTAATAATAGGGGAGATATTGACCGTTGCCGTAGTAGTAATACCATGCGTTGTAGGAATAGGTTATACCCACCCATCCGAAGGTATCTCCGTTTCCGGGATATGGGCTGTAATTCAGGGCGAAGGCCACATCGCCGTCGTAGGGTGGAGGCCCGTAGGGCTGCCATGTCCATTTGTAGTCTCCGCTCTGGCCCTCGTAGGAGGTCCCGTTGGGCCCGGTAACGGTTATCTTCACCGAGGGATTTCCTTCAAACCAGAAGGCGAAGTGGTTTTCCCAGTAGAAGAGCCAACTTGCGTAGTTATACCAATCCATGTAGTTGTACTGGGTCCACTTGATGGTGAAGGGTCCCTGGGAGAGATCGCCCTGGGCGTGCTCTGCTCCCACGGTGTAGGGATAGGACCCTCCGGTTTTGTCGGTGTAGGTGTTCCAGTGGCCATCGTTTCCAGCGGCCTTGACTACGAAGTAGCCGTCGCCGTATTCGTCAATTACGCTTTCCACCGAGGGGGTCAGCCAGTCGTCCGTCCCGTCGGCGGGGAAGTAGTATCCATAGGGGATCAGGTAAGAGGGGGAAGGATAATAACTGCTATAGGGACCGGGATAATGGCATATCCCAAAACCTCCTCCGGGTTCAATGTGGAAGCCGTAACCCAGGGAGAGGTTGACCACTGCGGGTTTCCCCATGTCTTTGGCCTTTTCAAAGATGTACTTGATGCCGTTGATGATGTCCGAGGTGTAGAAACTGGTTTTCACCATGATGATGTCGGCCTTGGGAGCCACCCCTATGTAGCGCCAGCGGTTGTACCCGTTTCCGGTGGCGTAACCGTTTCCAGCGGCGATTCCCATTACATGGGTTCCGTGCCCGTGGTCGTCGGTTTCGGTGCAGAGACCGTTGTCAATGTCATCGGCGGTCCATTCGGTTCCGTAGTTGAAGGTGGAGAGGTCAGGGTCGGAGTCGGCAGGGGTCTGTCCGGGAGTATCCACCGTCTGGTCCCAGATGTACTTAATCCTTGTTTTTCCGCTGGTGGGGTCCACGAAGTCTTCGTGGGACCAATCAATTCCGCTATCCACATCTCCCACCACTACTCCTTCGCCGGTGTAGCCCTTGGTGAAGTCGCTGTACTCCCGGATCCTTATCCTGGCTGCACCGGTGGCAGGGACGGATTTGCTCAGGGTGGGAATCATCCTTTGGGTTATGGCGATTCTCCGAACCCTGTCGTCCCTGAGGAGTTTTTCCGCGGCGGAAATGGGCAGATCAGCGGCTATTAGGGTGAATCCCCTGTCGGTGGAGTACTTTCCAAGGATCTTTACCCCGTAGGTTTTGAGAAATTCTCCGTCTCCGTTTACCGCTATTAAAGAAGCGTAAACATCGGACCCACCTACGGTGTAGTCCCTTTTCCCCACCATCTTAAGGAGACTGTCTCCTGTGAGGCGAAAGTCCTTCCCGTAAACCTTCCTGAGCATTTTTTCCAGCCTCTTCCAGTTGGGGACAGTCATCCGCTTGTGACCCCTTTTCACCCGTTTCTTGATCATCCTTTCTGTGGTTCTGAAGACCTGGTCTCCCTTGAGGTTCCAGGTTCCAGCGTTGCGATAGAGGGCGATGAGAGCCCTGAGAGTAGGAGTTGCCTTGTGAGCCTTCTTAGGAGTGGGGATCAAAAAAGCGGCAACCAAAAAAACCCCAAAAGCGAGGATTGCCTTGAGTCGCATAGACACCTCCCTTATTCCAAGGTTTAGAATCTAATAATATGATATTCCATTAAAGGGGAATGTCAAGGGAATTTTTGATTTTTTTAGCAAAAAATATAGTATTCTTTTTTTATGCATCCTATCCTTTTCGTATACCATGGAAAGCCAATTTTTACCTACACGGTCCTTTACGCCATAGCCGTATTTGCTGGGATATTTTTAATCGTTTTAAGGGCAAAGAGGGAGGGGTTTGACCCGTGGGAAGTCCTCACGGCAGCCCTTTTGGTTTCCGCCGCGGCTAAGGTAGGGGCCCAACTCTATTCCGTGATCCTCATGCTCATACGCCATCCCATCTACAATCTCTCCCATCCCCAGAGGCTCTGGAATGTCTTCAAAACCGGCGGAGCCTTTCACGGGGCGTTTATATTCGGATTCCTTTTTGGGTATTTATATCTTAAGCACACTTTTAAGAGGGATTGGATAAAAATTTCCGATATCACATTTTGGGCGATCCCCTTGATTCAGGCCATAGGGCGTCTGGGGTGCTTCTCGGCGGGTTGCTGTTTCGGAAGGCCCACGGACATGCCGTGGGGCATGGTTTTCCCCCATCTTGGGATTTTTCGCCATCCCATGGCGGGGGTAAAAATTCACCCCACCCAACTCTACGAGGCCCTGTTGAACTTTGCCAATTTCCTTTTCCTTTCCTGGCTCTGGAAGAGGCGGGAGTTTGACGGGCAGATAACCGCCCATTACCTCATAAATTACGGCCTTATCAGATATTTCGTGGAATTTTATCGGGGGGACGCCGGCAGGGGGGGCTATATTTTTAAAACCTCCAGCCCATATTTAAGTATGTCCCTGCCTCAATTTTTAAGCATAATTATGATGGTTTCCGGGTTCCTTATCCTCCGGTGGGGAAGAAGTAAGTTGAGGGAAGGTAGAAGATGAGAAAACTTCTCTTGCTATTCGTATTGGCCTTGGGTCTCAGTTTTTGTTCCCGGGGGAGTAAACGGGCGGAGTTTTCCAAGACCCCCATTATACTTGTTTCCATAGACACCCTCAGGGCGGATCATGTTTCGGTGTTCAACAAAAAGGCGGAAAAAACGAGAACATGGGAGGCCCTGGCTGACGATGGGATGGTCTTCCTCCACGCCTACACCCATGTTCCTCTTACCCTTCCCTCCCACACCACCATGTTTACGGGAATGATACCTCCCCACACCGGGGTAAGGGATAATGTGGGTTTTACTTATAAAAAGGACTTTAAGACCCTGGCGGAGTGGTTGAAGGAAAAGGGCAAGAGAACGGCGGGGTTCGTATCCACCGTAGTTCTTCATCACAGGACCAGAGTTTCCAGAGGTTTTGACTTCTACGAAGACAAGATAGAAAACACCACCGGAACCCTCTCCCTGGGAGGGGTTCAACGCCCGGGCATTCAAACCATTCACCTGGCAGAGGACTGGCTTGACCAGCAGAAGGACGACAATTTTTTCCTCTTTCTACACATATACGAGCCCCATTCCCCTTACGATCCTCCGGAGGAATATCGGAAAGAGGGAAGAAGCCTTTACGAAGGGGAGGTTTTATATGCGGACCACCTGGTGGGGGAATTTCTTGATTATCTCAAGGACAGGGGAATTTACGAGAAGGCCATGATCTTTATGGTTTCGGACCACGGGGAGGGGCTCAAGGAACACGGTGAGAGTGAGCACGGAGTTTTCCTGTACATTGAGGACCTTCATGTTCCCATGGTGGTGAAACTTCCCTACAACTGGAGGCCCTTTAAGAGGGTGGATCGGCCCGTGGCGCTGACGGATATTTTCCCCACCCTTTGCGACTACTTTCAGATGAAATGTCCCCATAAAATGGACGGGGAAAGCCTCCTGAAAAGGAAGCCCGGGGAAAGGAAAGAAGTTTACTCCGAGAGTTTATACGGCAAGTACCACTACGGATGGGCCCCCCAGTATTCTTTAATTGACGGGAAAAATCATTTTATTTTGACCCCCATAAGGGAGTTTTACGACCTCGTAAGGGATCCCAGGGAGAAGAAGAACCGCTATGGATTCGGAAGGTCCAAGGAAATGGAGAGGGTTCTCAAGGCCATGGTTTCCCGATTCCAGGAGGACAAGCCCCAAAAGGTGGACCCTGAGTTTCTCCGGAAATTACAGAGCCTTGGCTATGTGGGTTTGATCCATCAGAATGTGGGCGGGGAAGAAGAGGAACTACCTGATCCCAAAACTAAAATTTACCTCCTGGAAAAACTGAACAGGGCCATGGCTCTGGGAAGGATGGGGCTTTATAAAAAGGCGGCGGAAATCCTGGAGGAGGTTCTACGGGAGGATCCCCACATGGAGGAGGCCATTTCCCAGGCAGCCAGGATCAACGAGAACGCCGGCAATTATGAAAGGGCCATAGAACTCTATAAGGAACTTCTCCGGCGAAGGCCCAACGACATAGCCGCTCTCATAGGGATAGGAAGCACCTATTTCAGGATGGGGAATTATAAGAAGGCCCTGGAGGCCATAGATCTTCTTATAGAGAAAGAGCCAAAATTCGCCGTGGCCTACAGCCTTAAGGCCATGGTTTATTACAAGGAAAAGAAATACGACCTCTTTTACAAATACTTAAAGAAGGCCATGGAACTCAACAAGGACCTGGACCACATTCACTATCTGATGGGTCTGGATTACCTGAGGCTCTGGGCAGAAAAAAAGGATCCCTCTTACATAGAAAAGGCCAAGGAAGAATTTTTAAGGGTGGAGGAAAAAAATGTTCGGGGGTATGTGGACCTTCATTTTAACCTGGGGGTTATCTTTGAGAGGGAAGGTAATTACGGCAGGGCCGAGGAGGAATATCGCAGGGAAATGAAGTTTTTCCCCTCCAACCCCAAGCCCTATGTTAACCTGGCCCTGCTCCTGGCCCGGGAAGGGGATTTGCCCGAGGCCATTCATACCCTTCTGCTGGGGGAAAAACTGGCTCCGGTTCCCCAGACTTATTACCTTCTGGGTTTGTTTTATCTCAAGTTCAGGAATCCCGCCGCCGCCAGGAAATGGGTTCTGAAGGGTCTTGAAAAATATCCCAAGGATCCCCGTTTGTTGTCTTTAAGGCAGAGGTATGGGTTTTAAATACTTCAGGACTACAGTGGCGCTCCTTTTCGGGGCGGTTCTGATGTTCATCCCCCATTCCCACGGAAGGGGCCTTTCCCACGCCTGCCGGACGATGAAGTTCAGCCCCGTCAACGGCCCCTCCTTCTCCCTGGAGGATTTTTACGGCAGGCCCCTGACGGTGATTTTCTTCCAGCCCCAATGCCTCGCATGTAGGAGGGAAATTTCACGCCTTTCCCGGAGGAAGGATGGGGTGGTGGCCTTTTCCCTGGATAATTCCGTTGAAAGGGTTAGGAAATTCGCAAAGGAGTTAAACCTTCGTTTTCCGGTGGTGGTGGCCGACAGGAAGGTGTTGCAGTGTTTCGGAGGGATTGAGGCCGTGCCCACGGTTTTCCGATTCAATTTCGAACTTTTCCTGGTGAGGAAGGGGGATAAAACTACCTCCTCATCTTCCCTGAACCCCTACTGTCACTGCAGTTTTTAGTTCAAAGGCTCTTGTCCAGTTTGGAAATCTCTTCGTTGTAGTATTTCCTGAAAAGTATGTCCCATTCCCGGCTACCTTCCACCACGGTTTTCCGCTGGGAGCGGATCTTCTGAACCACCTTCTCCTCAATTTCCTGATACATTTTCAGTTCCTTTTCTATGGCCTTCCTTATGGCAACCCTCAGGGCCGGAGAGTCCACGCCCGGTGGAAAGTCAACATAATCCAGTTTCTGAAGGAGTTCAATCACGATGTCGGCTATGCGGTTGATTTTGGCCCTGGAAAGTCTTACCGTCACAACACCACCCCCTTCTTCTTGGCCAGTTCCCTCTTCACCATTTTAAACAGTTCGTTGTATTCAATGTTGGACCTGCGGATTTTGTCCAGGTGTTCGTGGAGAAGTTTCTTGGCCTCCTCTTCAATTTCGTCTTCCTTTAAAAATTCTTCGGTTATGATCTTCTCCACATCCTCAATTAGGCGATGCACATCTTCAACGATGAGTTTTTGGTCCTCCATAAGTTCCTTGACGATGGTCATCGCCAGGTGGGCAATCTGATTCTTGGAAAGCCTCATAATGAAATTTTATACAGATTAACTCAGCAATTCAAGTTTTGAAAAGGGGAAGGGGGGAGGTCCCCCCTTCCTGAATTTTTATTTTTCTTTCTTTTCGGAGAGGGCGGCCCTGGCCGCAGCCAGCCTTGCCACGGGAACCCTGTATGGGGAAGCGCTTACATAGTCCAGGCCTATTTCGTGGCAGAAGTATATGGATTCGGGGTCCCCACCGTGCTCACCGCATATTCCCACCTTGAGTTTCGGACGGGTTGCTCTTCCCTTTTCCACGGCGATTTTCATGAGGTATCCCACGCCGTCCCTGTCCAGGGTGCGGAAGGGATCCCTGGGCCAGATTCCCTTCTCCAGGTATATGTTGAGGAACTTTCCGGCGTCGTCCCGGCTCAGGGCGAAGGTCATCTGGGTGAGGTCGTTGGTACCGAAGGAGAAGAACTCCGCCACCGAGGCCACCTGGTCGGCGGTGAGAGCGGCCCTGGGGACCTCAATCATGGTGCCCACCTTGTAGGGGATGTCCACCTTGTATTCCTCCATGACCTCCCTGGCCACACGGTCTATTACCTTCTTCTGGTCCTCAATTTCCTTCACATGGCCCACTAGGGGAACCATGACCTCGGGGTAAACCTTGGCCCCCTCCCTTAACAGGCGGGCTGCCGCCTCAAAGATGGCCCTGGCCTGCATCTCGGTGATTTCGTTGTAAGTAATTCCCAGGCGGCAACCCCGGTGTCCCAGCATGGGATTGAACTCGTGGAGTTCTTCCACCCGGGCCAGGAGTTTCTCCAGTTTTTCTATTTCCGCCTCTATTTCCTCCACTATTTTCCCCGCCTCCAGGCTGTGTTCTGCCTCAAACTCCATGGCTTCCAGAATTCTCCTCTTTTTATGTATTTCCTCCACCAGTTCTTCCCTTTTGGGGAGAAACTCGTGAAGGGGCGGATCCAGAAGCCTTATGGTAACTTCCAGGCCCTCCATTTCCTTGAGGAGGCCGTAGAAGTCCTCCCTCTGCATGGGGAGGAGTTTGGAAAGGGCTTCCCTCCTTTCCCCTTCGCTTTCAGCCAAAATCATGTTTTGCATTATAGGAAGCCTTTCCGGGGCGAAGAACATGTGCTCGGTTCTGGCAAGCCCTATCCCTTCGGCCCCGAAGAGCCTGGCCAGACGGGCGTCCTGGGGGGTGTCCGCGTTGGTTCTGACTCCCAATTTTCTGTACCTGTCGGCCCAGGAGAGGAGTTTTTCAAAATAGGGATAAAGGACGGATTTTTCCCTGGGAAGTTTGCCCATGACCACCTGAATTATTTCCGAAGGGGCGGTGGGGAGTTTCGCTATGAAAACTTCCCCGGTGGTTCCGTCTATGGAAATCCAGTCGCCTTCCTTTACCACTATCCCTTTTACTTCAAATTTCTTCCCCTCTTCGTCCACCTTGATGTCTCCGCAGCCAACCACCGCGGGTTTACCCATCTGTCTTCCCACCACCGCGGCGTGGGAAGTCATGCCTCCGGTGGAGGTCAGGATTCCCTGGGCTGCCTTCATGCCCGCTATGTCCTCGGGGGAGGTTTCCGGCCTTACTAAGATGACCTTTTCTCCCCTTTTGGCCCATTCCACCGCATCCTCAGCGGTAAAGACCGCCCTTCCGCTGGCTGCCCCCGGTGAGGCGGGAAGTCCCTTGGCCACGGGCTGATGTTTCTTCCTCTCTTCCAGGTCAAACATGGGGTGGAGAACCTGCTCTAAGGCGGAGGGCTCCACCCGCAGGACCGCCTCCTCTTCGTTGATAAGCCCCTCTTCCACCATGTCCACGGCAATTCTCAGGGCCGCCATGCCGGTGCGCTTTCCGGTCCTGGTCTGCAGCATGTATAGTTTTCCCCTCTCCACGGTGAATTCAAAGTCCTGCATGTCCCTGTAGTGGCGCTCAAGTTTCTGGGCTATGTCCATGAGTTGGTCGTAAACCTCAGGGAGGACATTCTTGAGTTCGCTTATGGGCATGGGGGTCCTTATGCCGGCCACCACATCCTCTCCCTGGGCGTTGATGAGGAATTCTCCGAAGACCTCCTTTTCTCCGGTGGAGGGATTTCTGGTAAAGCCCACCCCCGTGCCCGAGTCTTCTCCGAAGTTTCCGAACACCATCATCTGAACATTAACGGCGGTACCCAGGTCGTCGGGGATGCCGTATATTTTCCTGTATTCAATGGCCCTCTTGTTGTTCCAGGAGCGGAAGACGGCCAGGATGGCCATTTTAAGTTGTTCCCGGGTGTCCTGGGGAAAATCGTGCCCCCACTCCCTTTTTACGATTTCCTTGTATCTGGAAATAAGTTCCTTCAGGCCCTCCACCGAAACCTCGGGATCCGTCTTTACCCCTTCCTTTTCCTTTATCTTCTGGAGTTCTTCCTCAAAGAGTTTCCTGGGAATCTGGAGGACCACATCGGAGAACATCTGAATAAACCGTCTATAAGAATCGTAGGCGAACCTGGGGTTGTTTGAGGCCTTGGCCAGACCCTCCACGGTTTCGTCGTTGAGGCCCAGGTTCAGGATGGTGTCCATCATGCCGGGCATGGATATGGGAGCGCCGGAGCGGACCGAAACGAGAAGGGGATTCTCCCGGTCGCCCAGTTTCTTCCCGGCCACCTTCTCCAGCCTTTCCAGGGCCTCCCAGATCTGACGCCAGACTTCCTCGGGCAGGGTCTGGTTGTTTTTGTAATAAAGGGTGCAGGCCTCTGTGGATATGGTAAATCCCGGGGGAACCGGAAGCCCGGCGTTGGTCATCTCCGCCAGGTTCGCTCCCTTCCCTCCCAGAAGGTCCTTCATGTCCTTGTTGCCGTCGGCCTTTCCCTCTGCGAAAAAGTAAACATATTTTTTCATGCCCGTCCTCCTTATAAAGCGTATTAGGAAATTTTATCTCAATTCTCCCATCCTTTTCAAGGTCTTCTTTCCCCCGTTTTTTGACTTGAAAAAAATCCCGGACCTGTCTATAATGAATTTATGGTTAATGAAAATGAAACGGAGTTTCAAAATTTGAAACTCAGTAGAAACAAGTCCATCCTCAAGGCCATTAAAATCCTGGAGACCCTGGCAGGGAAAACCGGGGGGCTTTCCCTCACGCAGATCGCCAGGCAGGCAGGTATCAACAAGGCCACCGCCCTCAGAATTTTAACCACCCTTCGGGAAAGCGGGTTCATTGAGAGGGAAGACGGGAGATATGTGCTGGGTACCCGTTTATTTCTCCTGGGAAACAAGGCCCCTATTAAGAAGAACATAATAGACAGGGTTCATCCTCATTTAAGGAGATTGGCCTTTGAATTTAAAGAGACGGCCAACCTGGCAGAACTTTGCTTTGGCACCGTCCATTACCTTGACAAGATAGAGACCCCCCGGAGTTTGAGGATAAGCACCTTCGTGGGGGCCCGGCTTCCCATTCACTGCACCGCCCTGGGGAAGGCCATAATTGCCTTTCTTCCCGGGGATAAAAGAGACGCCATCCTCCGGGATTTCCTTTTTGAAAAGATGACCTCCAACACCATAACGCAGAAGGAGGAATTCTTAGAAGAACTGGCTAAGATCAGGGAGCGAGGTTATAGCGTAGACAACGAGGAATTTGAAGAGGGACTGAGGTGTGTGGCGGTTCCGCTTTTCCTGGAGGACCTGAACTTTTTCGGGGCCATAAGCATATCCGGGCCTTCCAGGAGGATTACCGTGGAAGCCATCCCCAGGATTGCAGAGGTCCTTAAAGGGGAAGTGGACGCCATAAAGGAGGAATTACTCTCTAAAAAATAAAAGGAGGTGCACCATGAGAAAGGCCCTTGGCCTTCTGACGGCACTATTTTTGGTTCTGGGGTTTGTGGTTCCCGTTCATTCAGGGACCGCACCCCAGAAAATCACCCTTATGGAGGTTTACAAGGTTCTTAAGTCAAAGAAGTTCGTGGACCTCACCCACAGTTTTTTCCCTGGAATTCCCCATTGGCCAGGGTTTCCCAACGAGAAGAGAACCACCATCTATTACTACGATGAAGGGATAGGGACCATGGGGTATGGGTTTCTGGCCCACTACTACTGCCATGTGGGTCAATGGGGAACCCATGTGGACCCGCCCAACCACTTCGCCAAGGGAAAGATGAGCCTTGACGAGATTCCGGTAACCCAGATGATCCTTCCCCTGGTGGTCATTGATGTTCACGAGAAGGTGGCGGAGAACCCCGATTATGTCCTCACCGTGGAGGACATAAAGGCCTGGGAAGCCAAGCACGGTCCCGTTCCCGAGGGGGCTTTTGTGGCCATGAGAACCGATTGGTCCAAGAGGTGGCCCGATCCTGCCAAGATGAAGAATGCCGACGAGAACGGCGTTGCACACTATCCTGGCTGGAGCATGGAGGCCCTTAAATACCTTTACGAGGTTAGGAAGATAACCGCCTCCGGCCACGAGACCACGGATACCGATCCCGGCCTGAAAACTTCCAAGGACATCTACGAATGCGAAAACTACATACTCTCCCACAACCACTGGCAAATAGAACTCTTAGCCAATCTGGACAAGGTTCCAGAATACGGAGCGCTGGTGGTGGTGACCTGGCCCAAGCCCAAGAAGGGTTCCGGATTCCCGGCCAGGGTCTTCGCCATTCTTCCCTGATTGGAAAGATAGGAGGTAGAAATGAAGAGGAAAATCTGGATAATACTCCTGCTGATAGGACTGATTTCCCTCCCGCTTCTTTCCGCGGAACCCAAGGTTAAGTTAGGAGGGCTCATTTACACCTATGCCTTTTTCCACTCCAACACCGACTTTGACAAGGAGACCGAGGATGGAAACACTTACCTCTACATTCACGCCGATGTCCAAACCACGGTGGACTTCGGAGATGGAGTTACCTTCTATGTAATGCTGGGGGCCTGGTCCCAGCACGGGGCTAATCCATACTGGGGGGTGGACCTTCAGGGAATTCCCGACCCAAGCCTGAGAATTCTCCAGGGCTACATAGAGGTAAAGAACATAGGGGATACTCCCCTGAGTTTCACCCTGGGGAAGAAGAGGTTGCTTTACGGCGACGGCGCTGTGATGTTTGACGGAGGAGAAGATGGAGCCACCGGCGTGTGGTTGAACTACAACCAGGGCAAGGTTAACGCCGACCTGTTTTATGTAAGACTGGCCCAATCCCACGGGATCGCCTATGTGGGTGCTCCCTTTTACGGCGGCTATAATCCCGGTGCCTACGACGGTTATCCCGGGAACATAAACCTCATGGGAATATACTCCACCATCACCCTAAGCAAATCCTTGAACATTCAGCCTTACCTGGTTTTCAGACCCTGGAACATAGCGCCGGGTTACCATGCTAACCCCATGTGGATTGGTTTGAGGGCAGAGGGGTCCATGAACAAACTCTCCTTCGCCGCGGAATACACCCAGATGGGAGGAGAAGACGGTTACGGCACCGACTACAAGGGTTACGAATACCTCCTGAAGGCCGATTACGAAGTATCCAAGTCCCTTGCAGTGGGGGGAGCCTATGTTTGCTTCAGCGGAGACGACAACCCAGAAGATTCCAGCAACTACCTCTACGAATCCGCCACCAACGGGCCCTACACCTTCGGATTTTACAAGGATTGGCCGGGCTTTGGCCCCGCCCACCTTATGACCACCGGATACGGATTCGGCGGACTTGATCCCGGAAACACCACCATGACCAATCTGAACATGTTCAACATCCACCTGGGGTTCTCCCTGGGGAACTTCGCCTTCAGGGTAGATTACTTCAAATACGGCAGAAACAAGGTGATGGAAGGTGGACACAAGGATATGGGAGGAGAACTGGCCTTCCTGGGGAAGTACACCTACAGAGAGAAAATAACCTTCGGGTTCACGGCAGGTGCCTGGAGCCCCGGGGATTACTTTAAAAAGGATCTGGGATTGGAAGGCAGGGCCGCCACCGCCTACGGCGGTTATTTCTGGACGGCCCTGGCCTTCTGACGGCAAAGGAGGGGGGATATCCCCCCTCCTTTCCTATTTTAATACAGGTTGCGTTTTTCATACAAAGGAGGATTGATAAAATGAGAATTCTGATGATAGGATTTGGCACGGTGGGACAGGGTTTTGTGGAATTGTTAAAGGATAAGCGCCTGGACCACCTGAAGATAGTCGGAGTTTACGACCTGAAGATGGGGGGAGCCGTGGATCAGACGGGTATTCCTCCCGAAAAATTGCTGGAAGCCGCCCGGGCCCGGGACCTGTCTTCCTTGCCCGGGGGCTTTAAGGGGAATGTCTCGGTAAAGGAACTTATAAAAGATACTCCGGCGGACCTCCTGGTGGAGGTTACTTATACCAACCTCAAGGATGGAGAGCCCGCTTACACCTACATAAAGGAAGCCCTCAAGACCGGAAAACATGTGGTTACCACCAACAAGGGCCCCATAGCCCTTTATTATAAAGAACTGAGAGAATTGGCTTCCAGCGTTCACAAATACCTAAGGTTTGAAGGTACGGTTTTATCGGGAACGCCGGTGATAAACCTGGTTCAATATACCCTGAGGGGAAGTTATCTTCACAAGATAAGGGGCATCCTCAACGGCACCACCAATTATATACTGAGCCTCATGGAAAAGGGTGTGGACTACGCTGCAGCCCTCAGGGAGGCCCAGGATAAGGGCTATGCCGAAGCCGATCCCACCGGGGATGTGGAGGGGTGGGACGCCATGGCCAAGGTCCTCATCCTGGCCAATGTCCTGATGGATGGGAACCTTTCCAAGGAGGATGTGGAAAGGGAGGGTATAACCTCCCTTGATGTGGAGAAGGTCCGGGAGGCCAGCGAAAAGGGCGAGAAGTGGAAACTGGTGGGGGAGGTGATAAGGGAAAACGGGAAGGTGAAGGCCCGGGTAAGGCCCACCAGGGTGAAGCCCGACGACAGGCTCTTCCATGTGGATGGGGTGGTGAACTCAGTGGTTTTCTACACGGACACCCTGGGAGAGGTCCAGATTACCGGTCCCGGGGCAGGCCGGAGAGAGACAGGATATGCGGTCCTTTCCGATGTGCTTTCCATAGAAGGAGGTGAGAAATGAAGATGATAATAGGCGGGGAATTCGTGGACAAAGAGGAGCGGATTCCCGTCCTCAATCCCGAGGACGACAGCCTGATAGATTACATCCCTTCGGCGGGGCCGGAGGATGTGGAAAGGGCCTTCTCCCTGGCCCAGGAGGGAGCCAGGGACATGGAAAAACTCTCCTCCTACGAAAGATATCGGATTTTAAGGGATGTTTCTCTCCATGTGGAAGAGAACCTGGAAGAATACGCCGTTTTAATAGCGAAGGAAGGGATAAAAACCATAAACGAGGCCAGAAAGGAGGCCAAAAGGGCGGCCAACACCTTGATGTACGCCGCCGAGGAGGCCAAGCGGCTACAGGGGGAGATCCTGCATGTGGATGCGGATTTCCGGAGCGAAAAAAGGAGCGGGTTCTGGTTTAGGGAGCCCGTGGGGGTGGTTCTTGCTATAACGCCCTACAACGATCCCCTGAACATGGTGGCTCACAAACTATCCCCGGCTTTTGCCGCCGGCAACGCCGTCGTGTTAAAACCCACTTACCTTACCCCGCTTTCCGCCCTGAAGTTGGCCCAGGCCTTTCTGGAGGCAGGGCTTCCGCCCAGGGCCCTTTCGGTGGTAACAGGAAAATCCAGCAGGATAGGAGATGCCCTGGTTTCTGATCCTCGTCCCAGGGTTATTACCTTCACCGGAGGGGTGGAGGCCGGTCTGGAGATCACCAGAAAGGCGGGTCTTAAAAAAATGATGATGGAATTGGGCTCCTCTTCCGCCGTGATAGTGGACTTTGAGACCGATGTGGAAAGGGCTGCCCAGTTGACCGCCGAGGGAAGTTTTTACGCTGCCGGGCAGAACTGTATCGGAGTTCAGAGGGTTTACATCCACAGCAAGATATACAGCGAATTCGTGGAAAAAATGCTTCAGGCAACCTCCCGGGTCAAGGTGGGACCCAAACTGGATGAAACCACCACCATGGGACCCATGATAACCAGGGAAGAAGCCGACAGGGTGGAAGCCTGGATCAGGGAAGCGGAGTCTGCCGGAGGGAGAATCCTTACAGGCGGAGAGAGGAAGGGGAACTACATAATGCCTACCGTCATTGAGGAACCTCCAGCCCATACCAAGGTGGCCACCGAGGAAGTTTTCGGTCCCGTGGTGTGCCTTTACAAGTACCAGGATCTGGACGAAGCCATAGAGAAAGCCAATTCCTCCAAATATGGACTTCATGCGGCCATATTCACCGAGAACCTCCACAAGGCCATGAAGGCTGTAAAAATGCTGAAATTCGGAGGGGTTATGGTTAACGACTCCACGGATTTCAGGGTGGACTACATGCCCTTCGGAGGCTACAAGTATTCCGGCCTGAACCGGGAAGGCTTGCGCTTTGCCATAGAGGTTATGACGGAGATAAAAACGGTTATAATAAAATAAAAAGTTGGAGTAAAAAATGAAGAGATTCGCTCCTCTGCTCGCAATTTTCCTATCCCTCTCCTTCTTTTTAGGGGCCCTGGAACTTACGGGAAAAATCGTGGACCAGGAGGGTCGCCCCGTCAGGGCCGGAATGGTGCTCCTGAGGGCCCAGGGTTCCGAAAAATACATAAAGTCCGACCTCAACGAAAAGGGGGAATTTTTCTTCAGAGAACTGAAGCCAGGAACCTACGAATTCAAACTCAGCATATTCAGCGCCGAGAAACTCCACAGGACCCTCCACCTGGAAAAAAGCCAGGACCTGGAACTTACCGTGAAACTCTCTTTTCTGGACAGGGCCTTGATATTTACCCGGGAACTTTCCGATGTGGCTTGGGGGACCTGGATGATAATCCTACTGGTGGGCACCGGCATAATCCTCTCGCTGGCCACGGGATTCGTGCAGGTAAGGAGGCTGGTTTCCGCCTTCAGGGAAGTTTTCCGGGGGGCCCTGAAAAAGGGGTACATGGGAGAAGAGGAGGGAGACATTTCTCCCTTCGCCGCCCTGATGACCGCCCTGGCCGCCACCGTGGGAAACGGTAACATCGCCGGGGTAGCCACGGCCATTGCCACCGGGGGGCCCGGGGCTCCCTTCTGGATGTGGGTGGCTGGAATTTTCGGCATGGCCACCAAATACGCCGAGGGATTTCTGGGGGTGAAGTTCCGGAAAAAAATGCCCACCGGGGAGATGGCCGGGGGGCCCATGTATTATGCAAGGTACGGGATCAAGTGGAAGCCCGTGGCGAAATTTTTAGGGGCCCTTTTTGCCATCTCCGCCTCCATTACTGCCCTTCTGGGCACGGGCAACATGGCCCAGTCCAACTCCATGGCCCTGGCCTTTAAGACCCAGTTCGGAATTCCTCCCTGGATCTCCGCTGCGGTCATAACCGCCATGGTGGGTCTTGTGGTAATCGGTGGAATAAAGAAAATCGGGAGCGTTTCCGAAAAACTGGTTCCTGCCATGATAGTGCTGTATGTTCTTGGAGGAACGGTGGTCATTCTGGCCAATTTCACGAAGATCCCCCAGGCCTTCGCCCTCATCTTAAAATCTGCCTTTTCTATAAAGGCCGTGGGAGGAGCCCTGGTGGGAACCACCGTGGCTCAGGCCATATCCATAGGGGTCAGAAGGGGGGTTCTCTCCAACGAAAGCGGTCTGGGTTCTGCGGCCATAGCCCAGGCAGCCTCCCGTTCACCGGAGCCCGTCTACAACGGCCTTATAGCCATGACCGGCACCTTCATAGACACCATCTTCGTCAATACCTTCACCACCCTGACCATCATCCTCTCCGGGGCCTATTTATACACCGCCGCCTACGGTTCCTCCAAGGGCCTCACCTCCACCGCCCTGACCATCGCTGCCTTTGAATCCGTTATTCCCCATCCCTTCGGAGGGGCTATAATAGCCCTGGCCTCCTTCCTTTTCGGCTATTCCACCCTCATAGCCTGGTGTTATTACGGAGAAAAATCCTTTGAATACATAGCGGGAAGTCGCGTGGTGGTCCCCTACAGACTGGTATTCATCGCCCTTACCTTCCTGGGGGCCATAGTCCAGGGACCGTATTTGAACATAATCTGGTATACGGGGGATTCGGCCAACGCCCTGATGGCCCTGCCCAATTTAATCGCCCTCCTCTTCCTGGTGAATGTGGTGAGGAAGGAGACCGTGGACAAACTCTACCGAAGAAAACTATGGTAATCCCACGGAATTTTCAAGGGTGCCTATTTTTTCTATCTCTATCTTCAGCCTGTCTCCGTCCTTTAGGAAAACCTGGGGGTTTCTAAAATAGCCCACCCCCGCCGGGGTGCCGGTGCATATGAGGTCCCCGGGGGATAGGGTGATGTCTGTGGAAATGTAGGATATGAGGAAGTCCACTGGGAAGACCATCATGGAGGTGGAGGAGTCCTGCATCTTCTGGCCGTTGAGGGTGAGGGATATTCCCAGGGAATGAGGATTCCCCACTTCGTCGGGGGAGGCCACGAAGGGACCCAGTGGAAGGAAGGTGTCAAAACTCTTTCCCCGGACCCACTGGCCATCGCCGAATTGACAATCCCGGGCGGATACATCGTTTCCCACGGTAAAGCCCAGCACATGTTTCATGGCCTCCTCCCGGGGGATTCCCTTTCCTCCTTTCCCTACGATAACCACCATTTCCGCTTCGTAGTCCACCATGTTGGAACTTCGCGGGAGGAGGATTTTCCCCCCATGGCCCAGGAGGGTGTTCCTGAATTTGGCGAAGATGATGGGCTTCTTAGGAGGGGGTTTCCCGTGTTCCCGACAGTGATCAATGTAGTTTCTGCCGAGACAGATTATTTTTTCCGGCCAGGGCACCGGAGGGAGAAATTTTACGCCCCCTTCTTCGTAGGTGGTTCCCTCCTCAAAGTCCTCCAGCAGGTCCCACACCCTTCTCAGGAAGGGCACGGTTCCCTCGGTTTTTAGAACTTCCATGGGGGAGGTGGCTGGCAGGGATATGCCCTGGGCCGTGGCGAAGTCAAGGACATCCACCAGTTTGCTCCCCCAGGGAAAGACCAGTCTGTCCCCCCTGGGGGTTCTTACCACTCCAAATCTCATTTTTCCTCCTTGGTTCCGAGGTATATGATGACAGTTCCCATGGTGAGTTTCAAATGCCTCACCCGGGAAAAACCGATTCCCTCCATCTCCTTTATCACCTCCTCCGGTTTGAGGAATTCTTCAATGGAAGACGACAGATGGTCGTAGGCCCCACGGTTTCCCGATACGAGCCCTCCGATGAGGGGAAGAATGGTTTTCAGGTAAAGCCTGTAAGGGGACCTTATCCACCTGGATGGGGAGGGGGAAAACTCCAGTATTCCCAGGGTTCCTCCGGGTTTTAGAACCCTGTAGGTCTCCTTCAAACCCCGTCGGGGGCAGGAGAGGTTTCTGAGGCCGAAGCCCATGATCACCCGGTGAAAACTCTGTGAAGAAAAAGGTAGGTTTTCGGCATCGCCCACCACCAGAAGGGAGCGGGAAGTTTTTCTGGTTGCTCTTTTCAACATGGGAAGGGAGATGTCCAGGCCCACCACCTGCGCCCCCCTCTTTTCGCATAGAACCGCCAGGTCCCCTGTGCCGGTGCAAAGGTCCAGAACCCTTTCCCCCGGAGAGGGGGCAATCTCCTCAATCAATTTCCTCCTCCATCCCCGGTCAAGACCCAGGCTGAGAAGGCGGTTTAAAAGGTCGTATCTGGGGGCGATTTGTGAGAAGAGGGTTTTGACTTTATTTCTCATTTCTGGAAAGGATAACCAGAAGATAGTATAGGAGGGCGTTGAGGCTCAGATATGGCCAGAGGTTCGCCTTCCCCTGGAGGGAAAAATCGTAGGCCCAGTGGAGGAAGGCAGGAACCGCCAGGGTGGCCCCCAGGAAAAACGGTCTCCACCTTCCCCTTATTGAGCGGTAAAAAAGATACCCCATGAGGCCGCTTATGCAGAGGTGTATGGGGAGAAGGTTTCTAAGGGCCAGAACAGAAAAACCGAACTTTGCCCCGTAGAGATAGTTCTCCAGGGATCCGAACACTGCCCCCACCGACGCCCCGGCCACCACGGCATCCCTGCGGTTTCTGACCTTTCCCAGGAGAAAGAGGAGGAAGATGTTGAGGAATTTGAACCCTTCCTCCCTGAGGGCCACCTGAACGAAACGGTATTCGTAAGGGGCCTTTACCACCACAAATTTCAGCAAAAGGGAAAGGCTTAGCAGGGTAAATAAATAGGCCTCCGGCCAGAGCCTTAAATTCCAGCCGTTCAGAATGAGAACCAGAAGGGTAAAGGCCAGCAGGGAGGCCAGGGATGTTCCCCAGAGGTTCCTTCCCGTGAGGGAAAAAAGGATGAGAAAATAGAGGGATAGGGCCAGGGCCAGGAGGAGGACCTGACCCCATTTAAACAAGCGCTGGGGGTCCTCTATTCTGGTTTTTACAAGGAAATAACCGGCGGTTCTGACGAGTAAATACAGGAGGAAAAAGCCCAGCGCAACCTTAATAAGCATTCAGGTACTCCATGGCCAGGGGTATTAGTGCCCCGTATCTTGAAGGGTTGGCCCTGGCAGCCCTTAGAAATTCCCGCAGGTATCTTTGGCTTCCTTCCTTGAACCTTATGGAACTGTAGACCATGCCCATGGCCAGGGAGCACAGGGGAGTACGACAGGGTTTGAGGCTTGAGGTGAAGTCGTTGGCCAGTTTCAGGTTGGAGGGAAAATTGTGGAGGATGGCCTTCAGGGTGAAGAGGGCCCATCGGCTTCTGTAATTTTCTTCCCTGGATACCTGTAGGATGTAAAAGGAGGCGAACTTGAAGAGAGGGTAGTAAAAATCCCGGTTCAGAAGTTCCATGGCCCGGGGTATGTAATCCTTCATCTCCCTCACCCTTCCAGTTTCCCAAAGGGTTTTTAGGACCATGGTCAGGGGATCGTATGCCAGGGCAGGAACGCCGGCAGCCAATTCCAGGGAACGCCTGGCGTAAAAAAGAGCCCCCTTCCTGTCCCCCCGCAGGTGATGAAGGCGAGATAGGGCAAGGAAGAGACGCCCCCTCACCAGGGGGTTCTCAGAGGAGGAAAGGACCTCCTTTATTTTTCTCTCCACCAGTCGGAGATCCTTTCCTCCCAGGAAAATATACAGGGCTATTCTTTTGAGTTTCTGGATTTCCCGGTAATCCTCCAGGTAATTTCTCCAATTGAACCCGATAAGTTCAAGGTAATCGGCATCGTAATAATAGGAAATGATGATGGGGCCCTGGCCGGTTCCCCCCTCCCTGGCGGCGCTTCCGGGCCTTAACTCAAAGTTGAGGGCCTTCCTCCGGGAAAAAATCCCCAGAAGCACCAGCATAGTGAACAAAACCGCCAGCCCCCGCAGGGAAGCCTTTCTGGCCACCTCCCTTCCCCTCTGCCTTTCCTTTCTTCGCCTTTTCTCTTCCTCCATCTCCTCCAGTATGGGCTCCGGGGGCAAACCCTCCTTCAAGGCGTGGAGGAGTTTCTCCAGGAGATAAATTTCCCGCCGCTGGAGAAAAAGTAAGATTCTCTTTTCCACCCTCATGTCAGAAGGAAATCACTGGAATGGTGGACTGGAGGGCGCAACTGTAGACATAATACCAGCCCGGATGGTGGAAGGAGACCGAAACCTGAAAATTCTCCTCCAGGGCGGCCCTCATTATTCTGGACGCCAGATCCACCCCCTTCCTGTCCGTGACCACCAGAAATATCCTCCAGGTGGTGGGGTCCTTTACCCCCCAGGCCTTTTTTATTCGTTCCACCACTTCCCGGGCCCGGAGGAGACCGGGACCTTTAGCCTTCCTCTTTTCCGGGAAGAAACCCACGCAGAAGAGGTCTCCCTTCAAGTTTTCGGTTATTCCCTTTATCAAAAAGTGTCGGGTTTTTACCGTGGGCGTGAGGAAGAGTTTTCGGAGTTCTTCCTCGCCGAGTATTTCGGCTCCGGAGGCGCTGATAAGCACCACCGATTTTCCCTTGACCTTGCGGTCTCCCACATATATGGGAAGGTATTCGGTCTTCACCGCCTTCCTTATCCTTTTTTCCGAGGTGGTTATCACCAGAAGAAGGGAGAGGATGATGAAGAACACTCCCACCATGGTAACGGATAGGTCCGCGAAGGAGGTGAAGTCAGGCTCTATTTTTCCCATAATGCCAAGGCCTTCCTGTAGGTTTTTTCGTCCATGGGGATGTAACTCAGGGGGAGAAAATACCGGGAGTTTTTCAGGAAATCCCAGATCCTTTTTTCCACATCCTTGATGAGGCCAAAACCCCGGGGTGGAACCATGAAAACCACCCCGCAGAGGTGTTTCCGCTCAATGTTTGAACTGTTTGCCTCCACGCATTTCTTTACCTTGACCAACAACTGGGAAAAATTTATTTTCTCCGGATAGCCCTCCGGGGAGAGGTATTTTATGGAGGTGTTTGAATCCACGATGAAAACCATAGGCTTCAACTGAAAGATAAAATCCCTCCTGGCCTTTATGGTGGTGAGGCGAGCCTTCTTCAGGACAAAACTGTAGTATTCTTTAACCGCCTCCTTGGCTTCCTGGTATTGCTTTTCCTTAGGTATGGAAGAGAAACCCCATATCAAAAAGAGCAGTATCCCGGTGAAGGAGAACATTATGTCAATTATGGAGATAAGGCTAAAGTTTTCCCCTCTCAACTTCATCGGCGATCCTTTCCTTTTCCTCTTCCCCCAGGGAAAGCAGGAGTGCCTTGGATATGCTGGCCAGGACCCTGGCCCCTTCCTCCATTTTTTCTATAACGGCGTTCATCCTTTCCTCCCAGCGAGAGGGGTCCAGAGCGAAAGCCGGGGCCTCTGCCGGAAACTCCATTTCAGGCACGAGCCGTTCCAGGAAAAAGCCCTCCAGGGCGTTCAGGGATGAACTTATCTTCCTCCACACGGCGGAGTATAAAAACATGAGAATTAGAACGAGGACGAGACCCAGGAAGGTAGTGTCAAAGGCCGTATAAAGTCCCTGGGTTACCTGGGAAAAGGATTGGACGAAGGAGGTGGAGCCCTCCCCTGAAATCCTGAATCCGGCTATGGCCATGCTCACCCCCACCACGGTTCCTATGAATCCCATGAGGGGAAGAGCCCATATGGCCACCCTTACCGGAGTGAAGTTATCCTCCACCCTTTCCCTGAGGGATCTAAGATATGCTTCGGTCATGGTGACCAGTTCCCCACGGTTTCTTGCCCGGCGACTGAAGTTCAGAAAGGCCTTGGTGATGGAGCCCAGGGGTTCCGGCAGGGAGGCCCTTTCCAGACAGGGGAGGTCCGGGCATCCCAGGACGAGTTCCACCCTGAGGAGATGCCTCAGACCCCGGTAGTTAAGCCAGAGGTGAAAGAGACCCACCAGGAAAACCAGGACTATGGCCCTGGAGTAAACCTGACCCCCCAGGACCCTCAGGATGTAGGAGCCGTCGGGTAGGAAAGGAACGGGAAAAAGGTAGTAAAAAAATACCCAGGCGAGGACGGCATACAAGACGCTCTTTGAAAAAATTTTCCCCGACATCTTCAGGAAGTTTACCAGAAAACGGAGCGGGGTGGAATTTTGAACAACTTGGGGTAAAATCCTTTTATGGCTTATTTTATGGCGATTTTCTCGGGGGTGCTCCTGGCCCTTTCCTTTTCCATATTCATATGGCCCCTTTCCCTGGTGGCCTTTCTTTCCACCGTTCTTTTGTTCGCCTCCATGGCCCGGAAGGCCAATTTCATGGTGGGATTCGTCGGGGGAATGGCCTATTTTTCCACTGCCCTCTTCTGGATCGTTCCCACCCTGAGGAAATACGGAGGCCTTCCCTTTTCACTGGCTCTTTTAGCGCTTCTGGGGCTTTCCCTTTATCTTTCGCTTTATTTCGGGGTCTTTTCCCTGAGTTTGCGTTTTTTGAGCGGCGGGTTCCTCTACCTCGTTCCCTTTCTATGGGTCGGGCTGGAGGTCGTGAGGGAAACCGCGTTTACAGGATTTCCCTGGGCCAGTCTGGGCTACACCGTTTCCTCAGACCTTCCCTTCATCCAGTGGGCGTCGGTGGGAGGGGTTTACCTTCTGGGATTTTTTATGATGCTTCTGGCGGTGCTTTTCTACCGGGGAAAGAAGGGATTGGCCCTTTTCCTATGGATTTTTCTCCATCTTACGGGGTTTCTCATGGTGGGCCCCCACTACCGGGGGAGGTTTCAGGTGGCGGTTCTTCAAAACTCATGGGATTTTTCCCCGCCGTCCACCCCGGAGAGGGCTCAAGCGGTGCTGAGGGATTACGAGAAGTTGGGGGAAGAGGCGGTTAAGGAAGGGGCCCAACTCCTGGTTTTTCCCGAAACCACCGTTCCCTATATTTACCTTTCCGAACCCTCCTGGAGAGATTATGTGGTGGGATTGGCTGAGAAATGGAAAACCTGGATCGTTTTTTCCGCCACATGGAGGGAAGGAGAAAAATTCTACAATTCGGTTTTTTCCATTTCGCCCCGGGGAAAAATCTGGAGGTACTCCAAGAGTCACCTGGTTCCCTTCGGGGAATACAATCCCCTCCCTTTTCTAAAAAGGATAATCCCCAGGATAGCCATGGAGATCGGGGATTTCACCCCTGGAGACCGGACCTCCCTTTTGAGGTTCCGGGGTTATAAATTCGCTTCCCCGGTGTGCTACGAAGCGGTTTTCCCCGATCTCGTGAGGAAAATGGTCCTGGAGGGGGCCGATTTTCTGGTTAATGTTACCAACGATGCATGGTATGGGAGGACTTCGGCCCCGTGGCAGCATTTCTACCAAGCCCGGCTCCGGGCGGTGGAAAACAGGAGGTATTTGATCCGGGCCGCCTCCACCGGAGTGAGCGCCGTGGTGGACCCCTCTGGAAGGATTTTGACCCGCAGTAAAATCTACGAAACCCAGAAGGTGGTTTCTTATTTCTCCCCGGAGAAGAACCTAAGCCTTTACACCCTTACCGGAGGGTATCAGCGCTGGTTTTACCTCCTGCTCTCCCTCGTCATGTTGATTCTCGTCCTGGCGAAGGCGTTGGTGGGAAGGGGGAAATTCTTTATAATTTAATATCCATGATAGAGGTCCTGAGAATAAAAAACCTGGCGGTGGTGGAGGAGGCAGAACTGGAGTTTGAGGAGGGATTTGTGGTTTTAACCGGGGAAACCGGAGCCGGGAAGTCCATCATCGTGGGAAGCCTGAAGGCCCTGGTCAGCGGGAGATGGGATGCCGAAGTTATCCGGACGGGCGAGGAAAGGGCGAAGATTGAAGCGATAATAGACGGCAAAGTGGTGGGGCTGGAGATCGGCAAAAAAAGATCAAAGGCCCTTCTGGAAGGGGAGATGGTGCCCCTGAAGAAACTGGCGGAGTTTGCCGCCTCCAGAATAGACATCTTCGGCCAGAGGGACCATTATTTCCTCCTTCACCCCGAAAATCACCTGATTTTTCTGGACGATTACCTGGACCTCTCCTCCCTGAGGGAGGAGGTGGAGGCCCGGTGGCAGGCCTATGAAGAGGCCCTCAGGGCCTTGAGAAGGGCGGAGGAAAGGAGGGAGGACCTGAGGAGGGAGAGGGAGTTGCTTAGATTTCAGATTCAGGAGATAGAATCAGCGGGATTAAAGGAGGGGGAGGACGAAGAACTTCTTGCCCTGAGGGAAGTTCTCGTGAAGAAGGAGAAATTAAAGGAGGCCCTATCCCTGCTCAGCCGGGAACTGGAGGGGGAAGGGGGGGCCGCCGATAGGCTCTGGAGGATTAAGGGTGCCCTGGAGGAATTGGGCAGCGCCTTTTCAGAATTCATGCCCTATGCCCGGGAACTTGAGGGATTCCTTTCCAGCATCTCCGATGTGATAAGGCTGGTGGGGGAAAAGATAGCCTACATAGAGGAGGAGGAAGGTTCCCTGGAGGCAGTAGAGGAACGCCTGGCCCTGATAGAAAATTTGAAAAGAAAATACGGGAACACCATCGGGGAAATCCACGGTTTCAAGGAAAAGGCCATAAAGAAGTTAAGGGAACTGGAGGAGGCCTTTGATATGGAAAGGCTGGAGCGGGAAAGAAAAAGGAAGGAGGAGGAGTTTTTAGCGTTCGCCCGGAAACTTTCCCATCTCCGCCGGGAAGGAAAGGGAAAACTGGAGAAGGAGGTACTGAAAAACCTCAAAAAATTGGCCATGGAAAGGGCCAGGTTTGAGGTGGTTTTTGTTGACAGGGACCCCTATCCCCTGGGCCTGGAAGAGGCCGAGTTCTTCTTTTCCGCCAATCCCGGGGAGGAAGTCAGACCCCTGAGGAAGGTGGCCTCCGGCGGAGAACTTTCCAGGATAATGCTCGCGCTTAAAAACCTCTTTGCCGGGGAAGGAAAGACCTTCGTTTTTGACGAAATAGATGCCGGTATAGGAGGAAAAACCTCCCTGGAACTGGGAAAGATGCTACGGGAAATTGCGAAGGGAAACCAGACCATAGTGGTGACGCACCTTCCCCAGGTGGCAGCCTTCGCTCACCAGCATTTTCTGGTGGAGAAGAAAATAAGGGGAGGAAGAACATACACCACGGTGCGGGAACTCAAAGGTAAGGAAAGGGTAAAGGAACTGGCCAGAATGCTCTCCGGGGAGGTTTCCCCGGTGGCCCTCCGCAGCGCGGAGGAACTCTTGAAAAAATCTACTTCCCCACGCTCTTCCTGAGCATCTCCTCCAGGGCCCGAATATCGGCGCCCACCACCCTTTCTCCTGTGTCCATTATAAAGGTAGGAACGCCGGTTATTCCCAGTTCCCGGGCCAGTTTGTCCGTTTTGGATAGAATGGCTTCCCCTTTTACGCATTTTTCCTTGGCGGGGTTGGCCTTTTTCTCCCATTCCTTGGCCAGGTAGGTATCCAGGTTCAGCCCCTTACATATGGCCACCGCCGCCAGGTCGGTTCCCCGGGGCCTGTGAACCGGATAAAAGAGAACCTTAAGTATTACATTGTATTTTTTTGCGATGGACTTTATCTGTTTTTCGGCCCTGGCGCAGTAGGGGCATACCGGATCGGTGAACATGTAGAGCACCCTCCTGGCCGAAGGGGAAGGCTTGTACACCATCACGGTGAGGGCGTCGGCCCTTCTTCTCAGGGTTTTAAATTTCCCCTTCTGCAATTCCGCTTCCTTTGCCTGGGCCTTTTGGTAACTTTCGTTGGTGATGCTCTGCCCCAGGGAGAAAAGGTTTCCAATTATCACATAACCCTTGCCCACATAAAAGGGATAGGGTTTCCCGTTTAACTCCACCAGGAGTTCACAGAGGTTGAAGACGGGCTTTTTGGAGAGGACCTTCCCCTGAGGAAGTTTGGGGACATGCTTTTGAAGGGTGGCATAGGTGACCCCGGTGCAGGGATTTTTAGCGGCAGACAAAGCCGGAAAAACGAGGGTAACAAAAAGAATTGCGAGAACTAATTTTCTCATTGAAACCTCCTTCCCCCTATTTTATCAGCCCCGGTCCCCAGGACAAAATCAGCGGAGCCATCCAGGTGGAATGCCGGCCTTTCTGGCCTCCTCGTATAAACGCTCCAGGTCCTTCTGGGCCTGGGCCAGTTCCTTCCTGGCGGCTTCCAGTTGGCCCTTGACCTTTTCCAGGGTGGATTTTACCCTCTGGTGGGCCAGGGGGCGTTGCTCTATGAGAAAGGTGGTGTTCAGGTTGTTGAGTTGTCTTTCAAGTTCCTGGATCCTTTTTTTCAGGGAGGCTATTTTTTCTTCAAGGTTTCTCTTCCTTGAAAGCCACCATTCCTTGCTCTTCTTCGGGGATTTCTTCCCGTCCAACTCCTCCTTACCCCCGGCAGGAGTGGAGGAGCGAACGCCCTTTACGATGACGCTGGGCGGAGGGGTTTTGCCCAGGTCCTGGTTAGTTATCACCCGGGAAACCTTCACCTTTTTCCTCCTTTCCTTCTCCTTTTTTGAGAGTTTCACCAGCGGAGATTGAGAAAGGAGGAAACCCGCCAGGAGAAAGATGGTTAAAATTCTCATGTCGTCCTCCTCAGCAATATTATAAAACCTTTATGTTCAGAATTTCATCCTGGGAGTTGAGGTCGCGGAACACCTCGTTCCATTGCTTTTTGTCCTTCACTTCAAAGGTTATATAAACCAGGCCCGTGCCGTCCCCCACGGAGTTTCCCCTTACATCCACCACATTTATTTCGTGGCGGGAGATGAGTTCCAGGACATCCTTGAGCATGCCCGGCCGGTCTATTACCTTTACCTCCAGGGACACCGTCTGGCGCTGATCGCCACCCTCCACCCATTGGGCTTCCCGGATTCTGGAAGGGTTCAGCAGTCCCTGGAGGTAGAGGGGGCATGATTTTGTGTGGATTTTTATTCCCCTCTTGGTCACATATGCAAAGATTTCGTCCCCCTTGATGGGCTTGCAGCATCCGGCAAATTCCACCTCAATGTCCTCGTAGCCGTCCACCGTAACCGTCGGTTTTTTCAAGACCCTCTTTCTTTTACGGATTTCCTCCCGGAATTTTTCAGGGAAAAGCCTTCTCAGCAAGCGGGTGGAGGGGGAGATGGCCTCCTTGCCCAGGAGGTAGTAAAAATAATCCAGGTCCTTTATGTTTATGTGCCGGAGCCTTTCCTCCAGTTCCTCCTCCGAGACATCCCCCAGGGTTTTCCTGTTTTTCTGGGCGAACTCCTCCCAGAGTTTTTTCCCCTGGGGTATCAGACGGCTCTTTTCGGTTTTTCTGAACCAACTTTTTATTTTTTGCCTGGCCCTCTGGGTTTTAACGAAGTTAAGCCAGTCCACCGATGGGGTGGCCTTGGGATCCGTGATTATCTCCACCACCTGTCCCGACTGGAGTGGCTTTTTGAGAGAGTACCGGAGGCCGTCCACCTTGGCCCCCACGGCGTGGTGGCCAATCTCAGTGTGGATGGCGTAGGCGAAGTCCAGGGGGGTGGAGCCTGCGGGCAGTTCAATGGTGTGTCCCTTGGGGGTCTGAACATAGATGACTTCCCGGACTTCCAGGCCCCTGCCGATGTTTTTTATGAGGTCCTTTTCCCTCAGGTCGCTCTGGAGTTCCCGGACGAAGTCCAGGGCTTCCTTAATGTAACTCCGGTCCTCTTTGTAGGTGAGGTGGGAGGCGCTGCCCAGTTCCGCTTCCCTGTGCATCTCCTCGGTTCTTATTTGAATCTCAAATTTGTCCCCGCCTACGATGATGGTGGTATGAAGGGATCTGTAACCGTTGGGCTTTGGGCTGGCTATCCAGTCGCGAAGCCTTCCCTGGATTGGGGGCCAGTTTTTGTGGACTATTCCCAGGATTTGATAACAGCGATCCACGGTATCGGTGATAACCCTCAGGGCCAGGAGGTCGTCTATGCTGGAAAGTTCAACCCCCTTCCTCCTCATCTTCCGGAAAATGCTGTAAAGCCTTTTGACCCTGGCCTGGATTTTAAATGGGATTCCCTCCTTTTTAAGGACCTCCTTCAGAAGGGATTCCATTTTCTGGAGTTTCCCCTTGAATTCTTCCATGCGGGAGGCGAGGAGTTTCTCAAGCCGGGAATATTCTTCGGGATAGAGGTAGCGGAAGCACAGGTCCTCCAGGTCTCCCTTTACCCTTCCCATTCCCATCATGTGGGCTATGGGCACATATATGGTGAGGGTTTCTTCCGCAATTCGCCTTTGTTTGTGGGGAGGGAGATACTGGAGGGTTTCCATGTTGTGAAGGCGGTCCGCCAGTTTAACCTTCAGGATCCTCGGTTCGTCCATGGAGGAGAGAAAGAGTTTCAGGATGGAGGCCACCTGTCTCTCGGAGGAAGAAAACCCTTTTCCCCCGGTTTCCGGAATCTTCACCCGGGAGAGTTTGGTCAGGGCATCCACGATGAACGCCACCTCCTTTCCGAAGAGTTCTTCCAGTTCCTCCCTGCTCACCCCGGCGTCCTCCATCACATCGTGGAGGAGTCCCGCGGTTACCGTGGTGGGGTCCGCTCCCCATTGGGCCAGGGTGTAAGCCACCCGGAGGGGATGGGTTAAATAGGGGTCTCCCGAAGCCCTGAATTGGTCCCTGTGGGCCCGGGCGGCGAAAAGCCAGGCCTTCCTCAGTTGCTTTATATCCGCCCGGGGATCGTTCTTTAAGACCAGTTCCTCAAGGTCTTCGTACCTAAGTTGCAAAATCCCCTCCCATTGGACGATTAATTATATAATAGGACTTTGTGGTAAAATATCCACCGGAGGAAGAAATGAAGTTGATGGAGAATCGCTACCTTTACACCCTTAAGGTGGCCAAGAGGGCCCGTCAGATACTGGAGGGGGCCAAACCCCTTATAGAAACGAAGTTCAGAAATCCTATTAAAATAGCCCACGCGGAGTTTCAGACGGGGAAACTTGACATATCGCTAATCGTTATAAATCCCCTGGAGGATTTTTCCTTTTATAAGTAAGGCCATTTTCAGGTTGAGGTTCTTTATCTCCTCGGCCAGATACTCCAGGGTGATGGGTATGTAATCCTTAAAATAAGTTTTTCCCTTCTTTATCTGGAATCCAAAGGTTCCCAGGGCCTTCAGATGTCTTTGAAGGGAAACCAGGATGTAGTTGGAGGAGTTGAGGTTTTTTTCTAACCTCCGCCTGAGGGTTGGAGTTAGTTTCACATAATTGTCCCGGAGGAGGGAGGCGTAATCGTATTCCGGGGGTCCCATCATGCAGTCCTGGTAGTCCAGGATTAAAATTTTACCGCCCTTGAGGAAAATGTTTCTGGAGTGAAAATCCCGGTGGTTGGGCACCGCGGTGGAGTAATCTATGCTCTCCACCAGTTCCAGGGCGGCCTCCCGCCATTGTTCTTCCTCCACGGGGTATCTTTCCTCTATGAAGTGACGGAAGGTGAAGTCCAGTTCCTTCAAAAATCTTTCGCCGTTCAGGGCGCGCCTCCTCACCGGATGGTTCGCCGGAAACAGGCCGGGGCCGTAGTTTTGAAGGACCCTCAGGAAGTGAAGCAGTTTCCGGTATACGGAATCCACCTTCCGGTTTTTTCTCCAGGCTTCCTCCAGGCTGAGGTCCCCTGCATCCTCCATGAGGAGAGCCCGGGGAAAGATTTCGTATATTCTGGGCAGGGGCCATAGGGCCGAGAGGAAGCGATGAACCTGGAGTTGAAGGTCAAGACCCTCTCCGGTAAAGACCATTAACACGAACCGTTCCCCCTTTTTTTCTACCCGGTAAAATTGACGGGAAGAAGCATCCCCCTGGAGTTTTTCCACCAGGCGAAAACCCCGTTTTTCAAGGAAGGGGATAAGTTTTTCCGTCAACGAAAATCCCTCCTTTTAGAACCTTACCCGGGGGAACCGTTCCCCGAACCACCACGGAATTCACCACCGCGGCTCCCCTTTCTACCCTCCCGTCCCTCATTATTATGGAATTTTCCACCAGGGCCATGGGGTGGATCCGGGCTCCTGGTTCTGTCCATACCCCTTCTCCGTGGGCTTTGAAGTAGGAGGATGGGTTAGTAAATTCCAGGGCTTCCGCCTCCACCGCCCCCACCGGAAACCTTGCGGCAAAGTCCAGGATGAGGTTCCCTGAGGGGGGAAGGTTTTCCAGGGCTTCCGGGGAGATCACCATGGCACCGCAATAAAAATTTTTGCCCTCCCCTATTTTTAAGCGATTTCCTTCTATTTTCAGGGGAGTGTAGGGAGGTTTGTGGGGACAGAGGGCCAGGGTTATGGGGTAGGGGCTTGAGCGGTGGTGGTTTATGAGTTTTTCGTAGGGGCCCAGGAGAAGGGTATCGCCATTGTGGAGGAGAATTTCCTCCTGGATGTTGAAAAGGTTAAGGATTCGCCTGAGGCCCCCGCAGGTTCCGAGGAGGGTGCCCTCCAGGGAAAACCCGAAGTCCAGCCCCTGCAGGTCCCGCAGGATCTCCTGGGGAAGGTGATGTAGGTTCGCCACCAGTTTGGAGGCGTGGGGAAGGAGGCTTTCCGCGATTCTCCTTATAATGGGCGTCCCCTTGAAGGGAAGGGAAGGTTTGGGCCTGGCGGAAGATATGGGAAGCATCCTTTCCCCCCGGCCCGCAGCCAGTACTACTCCCCACATGAAAACCTGATCTCCTTCAAGCCCGCTTCCAGGGCCATTTCCACATAGGTCTTTTTGATGTAATGGGCAGGGGAAAATCCAAGGCTGCGGGCGATGCTTTCTATTTCCTCTGGACTTCCTTCAATCTCAATGAAATTGCCCAGGGGGGTTCTGTCCAGGGAGATCATGGCCTTCCCCAGGCGATAGTTCTTCCTCTCCTTCTCGTAGTAAAAGGCCACGGAGAACCCCAGGCGTTTCAGGATATCCTCCATGGCCCGGGGATCGTCCACCTCGGTTTGTATTTCCTCCCTTACTTTGTGCTGGGGATCCCTTATGGGCCTCCCCTTGAAGGTCAGGGTGGTTCTGGGGGGGCATATTCTCAGCCTCAGGGCTTCCCCCCTTTTGAACAGGGTGTTTTCCCGGTCAAAGAGGTAATTTTTTTCAAAGCATCCCCCCAGGAAAACGGCCCCCAGTTTCCGCACCTTTCTTTCCTCTTCCTCCAGATCGTCCACCTTTATTTTTACTTCCCGTTCAAATCCCATAGAGACGCCTCAGGTCTGAGTATTCTAAGATGGCTTCCCGCCAGGGAGATGGGGGAAACCTTTTGACCACGGTCCTGGCCTCCTCCAGGAAGTTTTCCATAACCGAGAGAGCCCTTTCCACGGCCCCGCTTTTTATCACATCGTCCCGGACGGCCTGGAAATCTATGGGTTCCCTGGTAAGGAAGAATCTCTTTATGTCCTGTGAAAACTTTCCCTCGCCCTCAAGGTAAAAGATGTAGGGGAGCGAGAGTTTTCCCTCCCGCAGGTCGGAAAGGGTGGGCTTTTTCAGTCTTTTTTTGTCAAGGACCACATCTGCCACATCGTCCAGGATCTGGAAGGCCAAGCCAAATTTTTCCCCGAAGTCCCTCAGTTCCTTCTCCAGGCTTTCGTCTCCCTTCAGCACCGCCGGCAGGGCTGAACTCAAGGCGAACAACCGGGCGGTTTTTCCGTCTATTATCCTGAAGTATTCATCCTGGCTGAGGTCAATCCTGTAAAGGTTGAGGCTTTCGTCCATTTCTCCGCTTATCATTCCCTCCACCTCCTCCGCCATGAGATCAATTATCCTCATCTTCCCGAACCTGGCGGCGATGGAAATGGCCTTGATGTAAAGGAGGTCTCCCAGAATGATGGCCTTGTCCACCCCGAAGACCATGTGGGCTGAAGCCAGGCCCCTTCTCTCCTCCGCTTCGTCTATGATGTCGTCGTGGAAAAGGGAGGCGGAGTGGATGAGTTCCACGGCCCCTCCCAGTTCTATCAGGGGTTCGTCCTGGCAACCCAGGATTTTCCCTATGGAAAACAGGAGCAGGGCTCTGACCCTTTTGCCGGATGAACGGGAAAGGTAGTCTATCTGCTCCGGGGGAAGGCCCTTTATTTCCCTGTAACTGGAGCGCAGGAAGTCCTCCACCCGCTCCCTGACCCTTTTCAAAAAAATCTTCATAACTAATTTTTATCATAAACCAAGGGGGGATTTGCAAATCCTGTATTTTTTTTCTAAGATAACTCCGATGATAAAAAGAATAGAAAAATCCTCCATTACCAAGGAGGACCTGAAGAAGTATGTCCAGGAGATAAACCTCTCCCAGAGGGCCTTCCCGGTAAAGGAGCAGAGGGAAGCCATCGTGGCCCTTCTGAAGGCCTGGGACGAACTGGATGGGGAGCAGAAAATAGTTCTTCTTTCCGAAGATTTTGGGGTGGAGTTCCCAAAATTGAAGGTTTACGGGGTGATTTCCCACGATTGGCCCGGGCTGGCCGATACCACCATGGGGCTTTTCCACGAGAAGGGGTGGAATGTTTACTTCATAAAGGCCTTCAGCATGGAGCACCGGGGGGAGGACCTGGGGGTTATCCTCATCGCCATACGGGTGGAGTCCCCGGAAAAAATGGAAAAACTCCGCCTGGACGAAGAGGACATTTTGCGGAACATTGAATATGTGATAACCGGTTCCCTCTCCAAGCAATCCCTCATCGCCGAGGAGATAAAGAAACTGAAAATTTACGGGAAGATAGTGGAGGAGATAAAAAAGATCTATCAGGGACCTTATTTGAAGGAAATTATAGAGGAGGAGGCGGTGAAATTCGTATCCGCCCGTTCCAGGGAATACCTGGAGGAGAGGAGGATAGAGGACCTGGCCCGGATGGTGATAGATAACAGAATCCTGGCCACCAAGGTCCTGGAGGAGGACAAACCCCAGGTGAGGATAAGGGACCTTCCCACCAAGAGAGGGGTTTTCACCGCCATCACCGCCTTTGACAGGATGGAAGACCTTTCCATGGAGGACCTTATAAGGATAATCTGGCACATATATCCCGACCACAGAATAATGTTCTACAAGGAGTACAAGCGGAAGGGCGTTACCGTAGCCCATGTGGAGGTGGTGGACGAGGGCGGTAACCCTCTTCCTCCGGGAATTAAAAAGAAGATAGAAGAGTTTCTCTCCAATCCCTTCCTGATAAAGCAAGCGCGCAGGGCCGGAAGGATCCAGAAAATAGGAGGTTTTGAACACTACGCCAGGGCCATAATCCCCGTCCTCGTCCGGGAGGCTCAAAATACGGGCCTGCCCCAGGTGTTCTTTTCCGTGGTGGGCTCCGACGAATTTCACATACACTTCAAACTGATAATAGTCAACAAAACCGAGGTCACCCACAGGATAATAGAGGAACTTCAGAAACTTAAGGGGGTGGAGATCCGGGCGGCCAAGATACCTCGGGAGATGGGGAACTGGTTCCACACGGTGATTGACATAAGGGTGGCCCTGGAGTATTTCTCCTCGGTGGAAGAAATATACCATCGGTTGAAGAACACCCTGGAGAGGATAATCGGACGGTTCAGGGATTTTGACAAGGGGATGCGGGAGATGGAAAAGACTAAATTTCAGCACCTCTCCAGCACCCTCAAGGAAATTCCGGAGAAAATCCTCCGGGAGTTTTACTTCAACCTGGAGGATTTTTACAGGGTCGGGGCTTCCCATCAGGAACTGGAGAAACTCATGAGGATGGGGTGGGAGTGTTACTCATCGGATTCCATCCCCTGTTTTAAGGTGGACAGGGTGAATTCCTCCCTGATCCTGGCCCTGAAGGTTCCTCCGGATCCCCGGATCCTTCCGGAACTGGCCGAAGCCTTTTACTCCTGTACCCCCATTATTTCCAGATCCGAGTTTGGGGAATGGGATATAATCTTCCTTTCACTGAGGGAATGCGAGGATGAGGAGGAGGTGAGGAAGAAACTCCTTGCCCTGCTCCACAGAAAGGAACCTTAGTTTGGTTGGTCTGTTATAATATTTCGGTAATACAAAGGAGGAGAGGATGAAGAAAGGGATACATCCAGAATACTACGAATGCGTGGTCACCTGCGCCTGCGGAAATACCTTCGTTACCCGTTCCACCAAGAAGGAAATCCATGTGGAAGTATGCAATCTATGCCATCCCTTCTTTACCGGAAAACAGAAGATCCTGGATTCCTCCGGTAGGGTTGAGAAGTTCCGCAGGAAATACGGTGACAACTATGTTAAAAGGTGATGTTTGAGCACCTCCAGGGCCTTGAAGAGAAATTTGAGTCCTTGGAGAGGCAACTTTCAGATCCCGAAGTCATAAAGGACCCTGCGAGGTTTCGCAGACTCGCCAAGGAAAGGGCAGAACTTCAGCCCATAGTAGATAAATTCCGGGAATACAAAAAGGTTCTTCAGCAGATAAGGGAAGCCCGGGAGATATTGAAGGAGGGAGACAAAGAACTCCGGGAACTGGCGGAGGAAGAACTGAAAACCCTAAGCGCCAGAAGGGAAGATTTGGAAAAGGAACTGAAGTTTCTCCTCCTTCCCAAGGACCCCAACGATGCCCGAAATGTTCTCCTGGAGATAAGGGCCGGAGCCGGAGGGGAGGAAGCGGCCCTTTTCGTGGGGGACCTTTTTCGCATGTATTCCAGATATGCGGAGAGGAAGGGATGGAAGGTGGAGGTTTTGAATTCCCACCCGTCTTCCCTGGGGGGGTTCAAGGAAATAATTCTTCTCATAAAGGGTCGGGGAGCCTACAGCCGGTTTAAGTTTGAAAGCGGAGTTCATCGGGTTCAGAGGATTCCAGTGACGGAAACCGGCGGAAGGATACACACCTCCACCGCCACCGTGGCGGTGCTTCCCGAGGCGGACGACATAGACATAAAAATAGACCCCAAGGACCTGAGGATAGAGGCCTTCGGAGCCTCTGGCCCCGGGGGGCAGAATGTGAACAGGAACTATACCGCCATAAGAGTTACCCATCTGCCCACGGGCATGGTGGTCTCCTGCCAGGACGAGAAATCCCAGCACCGGAACAAGGAAAAGGCCCTTAAGATCCTGCGGGCCCGTCTATACGAAATGGAGAGGAAAAAGCAACAGGAGAGCATATCCAGGGAAAGACGGGCTCAGGTGGGAACGGGGGAGAGGAGCGAAAAGATAAGAACCTATAATTTCCCCCAGAACCGGGTCTCCGACCACAGGATCAACTACACCACCCACAACCTGGAGGCCGTTCTGGACGGGGAACTGGACGAAATCATAGATAGGTTAATAGCCCACCATCAGGCGGAACGCCTCCGGGAAAGGCAACTGGCGTGAAGGATAAAGACGCTCTCATCTGGGCCAGAAGAAAACTTCTGGAGCGGGTGGAGAACCCTGACCTGGAGGCAGAGGTCCTTCTGAGGTCTCTGCTGGGAATTTCCCGGGAGGAACTGTGGACCCGGGATCACGAAGTCTCAGAAGAGAAATTGAAGGAGGTGGTGGAACTCCGGGCGGAGCACTATCCCCTTCAATACATAACCGGAGAGGTGGAGTTTTTCTCCAGGAAATTTTTAATGAGGGAAGGGGTTTTTATTCCCAGACCGGAGACCGAAGGGCTGGTGGAGGTGGCCCTGGAGGTTTTGGAGCCGGGTCAGAGGGTGGTGGAGGTGGGTGTTGGTAGCGGGATCGTCAGTATTACCCTGGCCCTGGAAAGGCCTGGACTCCGTTTATACGCCGACGACATAAACCCCCTGGCCGTGGACCTGGCCCGGGAAAACGCCCGGCGTCTGGGAACTCGGGTTTCCCTGTTGCTTGGGGATGCCCTTCTGCCCTTTCAAAGGAAGTTCCATGCCGTGGTGAGCAATCCTCCCTATGTAGCCCCCGGGGAGGAAGTTTCCCCGGAACTCAAATACGAGCCCCGGGAGGCCTACCTTGCGCCCCCCGATGGGCTTTCCTTTATAAGGCGTCTCCTGGAGCAGGCCCGGGAGGTTCTCCTTCCAGGAGGAAAGGTAGTGGTGGAAATTTCCCCATCCCAGGGCCCGTTCCTCAGGAAAAATTACGGTGCCAGAATTTTTAAAGACCTCTCCGGAAGGGATAGGGTGGCTTTAATTGTCCTTTGAAATTTTATATAATAGAAACCCTTTAAAAAGCAAAAGCACTGGAGGTAAGGGATGAACTTTAATTATCTCTTTGTTCTGGCACCCATAGCCGCTGTTCTGGCTTTAGTTTTTGCCTACATTTTCTACAGGCAGATTATGAAGGTGGAAGAGGGTACGGAAAAGATGAAGGAAATAGCCCAGGCGGTGAGGGTAGGGGCCAAAGCCTACCTGAGGAGACAGTATACGGTGGTGGCCATTTTCTTCGTGGTCACCAGCCTTTTTCTGGTGTTTCTCTCCTTTGTGCTGAAGGTTCAGTCCCGATGGACGGCCTTTGCCTTCCTCACCGGTGGATTTTTCTCCGCCCTGTCCGGATACCTGGGCATGATGGCCGCCACCAACGCCTCGGCGAGGACCGCCCATTCCGCCCGTCAGTCCCTGAACTCTGCCCTCCGGGTGGCCTTTCGGGCTGGAGCCATCATGGGCCTCGTGGTGGTGGGTCTGGGCTTGATAGACATCTCCATATGGTTTACCGTGTTGCACTACCTGGTGGGATACGACCTGAGGCTTACCACCGTTACCCTCCTCTCCTTCGGGATGGGAGCCTCCCTTCAGGCCCTTTTCGCCAGGGTGGGAGGGGGAATTTACACCAAGGCCGCCGATGTGGGCGCTGACCTGGTGGGAAAGGTGGAAGCCGGAATCCCCGAGGATGACCCCAGAAACCCCGCAGTTATTGCGGATAATGTGGGGGATAATGTGGGGGATGTGGCCGGTATGGGCGCCGACCTTTACGAAAGTTATACCGGTTCTATCCTTTCCTCCGCAGCCCTGGGGGCTTCGGCCTTTTACGCATCCAAATACGCCTTGAATGCCGTCATCCTCCCCATGGTGGTGGCGGCGGTGGGAATGGTGGCCTCCATCCTGGGGATCTTCCTGGTAAAGGCCCGGGAGGACGCCTCCCAGAAGAACCTTCTTAACGCCCTCAACAGGGGAATTTACGGAGCCTCCCTTCTCATAGTGGTAGCCACATATTTCGTAATAAAAGCCTTGCTGCCCAACCACATGGGACTGTTTGGGTCCGTGGTGACCGGACTGATGGTGGGGCTCATCATAGGGAAATCCACCGAATACTACACCAGTTCTTCCTATTCCCCCACCCGGTTTATCGCCTCCCAATCCCTGACGGGGCCTGCCACCACCATTTTGAGCGGGCTGTCGGTGGGGATGCTTTCTACGGCCATCCCGGTCCTGGCGGTGGCCTTCGGCATAATAGTGGCCTTCTGGGCCGCCGGGGGATTTTCCAAGCCGATTCTGGGCCTTTACGGGATAGGAATTGCGGCGGTAGGTATGCTTTCCACCCTGGGAATTACCCTGGCCACCGACGCCTACGGGCCCGTGGCCGATAACGCCGGGGGCAACGCCCAGATGGCAGAACTTCCCGAGGAGGTGAGGCGCAGAACCGATGCCCTGGACGCCCTGGGAAACACCACCGCTGCCACGGGTAAGGGGTTTGCCATAGGTTCCGCCGCCCTGACCGCCCTGGCCCTTCTTGCTGCCTACATAGAGGAAGTCAGGGGTGGGCTGATAAGATTGGTAAACAACGGCTGGTCCTTTCCGGACATTGCCCGGGTGGTGGGCTCCAGCGAGGCCAAGGCCCTCCTTGACTGGTTACATCATGCTACCATTGCTGATTTTATGAGACTCTTCGCAGTGAACCTGATGAACCCTAAGGTTATCGTGGGAATATTCTTGGGGGCTATGATGCCCTTCTTCTTCTCCGGCCTGGCCATAAAGGCCGTGGGTAAGGCGGCCTCAGAGATGGTGGAGGAGGTCCGGCGCCAGTTCAGGGAGATAAAGGGTCTCCTGGAAGGGAAGGCCAAACCCGATTACGCCACCTGCGTGGAGATATCCACCCGGGAGGCTCAAAAGGCCATGGTGTTGCCTGCCCTTTCGGCGGTGCTGGCCCCCATATTCACAGGGCTCATATTCGGGGTTTCCGGAGTCATGGGGCTGCTTATAGGCGCCCTCAGTTCCGGATTCATCCTGGCCATATTTATGGCCAATGCCGGAGGAGCCTGGGATAACGCCAAGAAATTTATAGAGGAAGGCAATTACGGCGGAAAGGGCTCGGAACCCCACAAGGCGGGGGTGGTGGGGGACACCGTGGGAGATCCGCTGAAGGATACCGCCGGTCCTTCCCTCAACATACTTATAAAACTAATGAGCATGGTTTCCGTGGTGGTGGCTGGCCTGGTGGTGGCCTACCACCTCTTGTGATATAATAGGGCAGGAAACCTACAAAACCTATAAGGAGGTTGAAGATGGCCCTTATGATAACCGAAGAATGCATTAATTGCGGAGCCTGCGAACCTGAATGCCCCAACGAGGCTATTTATCAGGGAGCGGAAATATTTGAAATTGATCCGGAAAAGTGCACCGAGTGCGTGGGCTTTTACGACGAACCCCAGTGTATAGCCGTTTGTCCCGTGGACTGCATAGTCCCCAATCCTAACTACCAGGAAACCAAGGAACAACTCCTGGAAAAATTCAAGAAACTTCATCCTGACAAGGAGCCCGTTCTTTAAAGCATAGAGAAAAAAGGAGGGAGGGGGGAGTAATCCCCCCTTTGTTCGCTGAAATGGAAGATAAAATAAGGGAAGTATTGAAGACTATTCAGTTCCCTGGCTACAGCAGGGACATAGTTTCCTTTGGAATGGTCAAGGGGATAAGGGTAAGGGACGGGGAGGTGGAGATAGACCTCCACATAAACACCAAGAACCAGGAAGCCGCCGAACAGGTCAAGAGGGAAGTGGAGGAGAAGGTTTCTTCCCTGGAAGGGGTTTCCCGGGTTAAGGTTAACCTTACCACCCTTTCCCAGAAGGAACCTCCTAAGCCTAAAGCCCATGTTTCCACCAAATCCAGCCCCTTCGCCGGCCAGCAAAGGATTGAGGGAGTGAAGTGCGTGGTGGCCGTGGGGTCCGGGAAGGGGGGTGTGGGAAAGACCACCGTGGCGGTTAACCTGGCCCTGGCCCTGGCCAAGAAGGGATACAGCGTGGGAATAATGGATGCCGATGTTTACGGTCCCAATGTCCCCACCATGATGGGGATAGAAGGGGCCGTGCCCCGGGTGACCGAGGACAACAAGATAATCCCGGTGGAAGTGGGCGGCATAAAGGTTATAAGCATAGGTTTCTTCGTGGAGAAGGACCAGCCCGTCATATGGAGAGGTCCCCTGGTTTCTAAACTTATAGAGCAGTTCCTCAGGGATGTGATGTGGGCTCCCCTGGACATTCTCATCGTGGACCTTCCTCCGGGCACCGGGGATGTCCAACTTTCCCTGGTTCAAAAGGTCCCCGTGGACGGAGGAATTGTGGTGACAACCCCCCAGGAACTGGCCCTCCAGGATGCCCGCAAGGCCGCAAAGATGTTTGAGGAAGTGGGGGTTCCGGTCATAGGAATAATTGAAAACATGAGTTATCTCGTTTGTCCCCATTGCGGAGCCCGGATAGACCTGTTTCCCCATGCAGGGGCGAAAAAGGCCGCCCAGGATATGAATACCAAATATCTCGGGGAGATTCCCTTTGAGCCCCGGGCGGCGGAGGGATCGGATTCCGGAAAGCCGGTGGTTCTATACTATCCCGATTCCCCCCAGACCAAAGCCTTTCTGGAACTGGCGGATGTGGTGGTGAGGGAAACCAACTGTATTGAGCCGGTTCAGTAAGTTTCCCTGGCTTAATGTTCTTCTCTTTCTCTTAACCCTTTTTACCACCCTTGCCTGGGGTGCCCTTCACTGGATGGGGTTTTACCATCCCGAGGCTTCCCCCCGGGAGATGCTGGAAGCCTTTAAAACCCTGCGCTTTTTAAAGATGGGGGCGCCCTTTTCCTTTTCCCTGCTTTTTATTCTCCTGTCCCACGAAATGGGCCATTACCTGGCGGCAAGGCATTACGGAGTGGATACCACCCTGCCCTACTTCATCCCTGCCCCTAATCTCCTGGGAACCTTCGGTGCAGTTATAAGGATAAAATCCCCGGTTCCATCCCGGAGGGCCCTCTTTGACATAGGGATAGCAGGGCCTTTAGCGGGTTTTTTCGTTACCCTCCCCTTTTTGCTCTACGGGCTCTCAAAGGCCTTGGTGCTCAAATCTCCTCCCACGGGGGGAATTTTTCTGGGAGATCCTCTCCTCTTGAAAATCTTATACCGCTTTTATTTTCCGGGGGTTTCTCCGGAGACTGTGGTGATTCATCCCGTGGGTCTGGCGGCCTGGGTGGGACTTTTCGTAACCTCCCTTAACCTTCTTCCGGTGGGTCAACTGGACGGGGGTCACATAGCCTATGCAGCCCTGGGAAGGGAGGCCGACAAACTATCCCTGGCCCTCTTCGCCTTTCTTCTCTACCTGGGAATTTTCAAGTGGGCCGGATGGCTAATCTGGGATCTTCTACTGATTTTTCTGGGGATCCGCCATCCCCATTTCCCCTATCCGGACCGACTGGATTTCCGCCGAAAACTTCTGGCCCTGATTGCCCTCGTGGTTTTTCTACTGACCTTCATTCCGGTTCCCATCAGTTTCAAGGGCTAAGTTTTGGCCTCCAGGAATTTTCCCCGGGCCTCGGCCAGAATCTTTTCCCCGGACATGAGTCTGGAACCCGTGTAATATAAATTCCTTCTTTTTTCTTCCACCCATCCTTCCACGGTGTAGGGAACGGCGGGGGAAGTTTTCCTTCTGAACCTCACCGTAATCTCCACGGTGAAGGCCACCACCCCCTGAAAGAGGAGGGCCTTGGCCATGGCCTCGTCCAGAACCGTGGTCACGATCCCACCGTGTATTATTCCAGGGTATCCCACATAGTTCTCGTGGAAGACTACCTCTGCCCGAACCAGTTCCCCTTCCTTTTTAAAACTTAATTTCAGGCCCCAGGGATTTTCCTTCCCGCAGGCGAAACAGCCCTGCCAATTCAGCCAAGAACTTTCCTGACTTTTTCCATTGCCCAATCTATCTCCTCCTTGGTTATGACCAGAGGTGGGGCGAAGCGGAGAACATATTCGTGGGTTTCCTTGCAGAGGAGCCCTTCTTCCATGAGTTTTTCCGCATATTCCCTGGCGGGTTTTTTCAATTCCACTCCGATCAAAAGCCCTCTTCCCCTGACCTCCACTATATTCGGATTGGAGATGGTTCTAAGACGGTCCATGAAGTATTCTCCCATCCGGGCGGCCCTGCGGGGAAGATCCTCCTCCACTATGACATCCAGGGCTGCTATTCCCACGGCGGCTCCCAGCGGGTTTCCCCCGAAGGTGGAACCGTGATCCCCGGGCTTGAAGACGCCCAGGATTTCCCGGGATGAGGCGAAGGCGGATACGGGAAGAATGCCTCCGCTCAGGGCTTTGCCCAGGATGATCCCGTCGGGCTTTACCCCTTCCCATTCCCAGGCGAACATCTTTCCGGTTCTGCCGAGACCCGTCTGAACCTCATCCAGGATCAGGAGAACATTGTGTTTTCTGGTTATTTCCCTCACTTTTTTCAAATACCCTTCCGGAGGTATTATTATCCCCCCTTCCCCCTGAATGGGCTCCAGAAGGACCGCTACGGTGTTTTCGGTGATGGCCTCCTCTATGGCCCGGGCGTCGCCGTAGGGAACCATTTTAAATCCCGGGGTAAAGGGAGAAAACCCATCCCTGTATTGGGGTTCCGAGGAAAAGGAGATGATGGTGATGGTTCTTCCGTGGAAGTTCCCTTCGGCGGCTATTATTTCTGCCCTGTCCTTTTCCACCCCCTTTACATAATAGCCCCACTTTCTAACGGCCTTCAGGGCAGTTTCTACCGCCTCTGCCCCGGAATTCATGGGAAGAACCATTTCCATGCCTGTAATCTCAGCCACCTTTTTCAGAAAGAGTGGAAGTTGGTCGTTGTAAAAGGCCCTGGAGGTAAGGGTTAATTTGTCCAGTTGTTTTTTTGCCGCCTCCACTATTCTGGGATGCCGATGTCCCTGGTTCAGGGCGGAATAGGCTGAAAGCATGTCCATGTACTTTTTGCCCTCTACATCCCAGACCCATACCCCCTCCCCCCTTTCAATCACTATGGGGAGGGGAAGGTAGTTGTGGGCGCCGTAGGTGGCGTCCATTTCCATTAATATCTGAGTTCTGTTCATGAATTCCTCCTTTCAGGTGAATTCAGTGAAAAATTATATCAGGGAAATACCCCAAAAATAAAAAAAGGGCAGGGGGTTGCCCCCTGCCCGATTTAGCGAAAAAACCCTCAGATCTTTATGCCGAGTTCCAGGGCACCGTATGGTCCCACTCCGGAATACATGCCCAGGGTAACGCCTCCCACGGTGATCCCGGAGTTGAGGAATACGGAGAGACCTCCTTCCAGTCCGATCACATACTTGTCGTTGAACATGACCTTATAACCCACACCTCCGGAGACGGAGAAGGTGAGGGAAGAGGTAGATGCGCCGGCGTATTTTGCGCTGAGCATTCCCAGTCCTCCGTATCCTCCCACATACAGTCCGTGGCCGGTTTTTCCCTCTTCCAGGTATTTTCTCATTCCTGCGTTAACGCCCAGACCAAATACGCTCCAGCCGCTGCTGGAATATATGTAGAGGTTACCCCCGACTACCGGGTTCAGACCGTTAGGCCTTATGAACTCCACATTGACATTGGGAACCCCAAAGATGATCCCTACGGGATTGACGGCTATGATTTTGGACCCGCTGTAGGCCGGGACGGTAAGCATAGCAAAAAGAGCGAGAAAAAACAGAGATTTTTTCATTTTTACCTCCTGAGATTTGTTTTTCCCTATTATATCACGGGGAACTCAGATTTCGTTCCTGCCTATTTTTTTCGCCAGTTCCCTCCAGGTGAGTTTTACGATTATGGGTCTGCCGTGGGGACAAACCTCGTGGTTTTCGCTGGCAAAAAGTTCGGCCACGATGTTCTCCATCCTTTCTATTCCCAGAATTTCTCCCCTTTTCACCGAGGCCCTGCAGGCCACAGTGGCCAGCACGGGGTCCCTTCCCCGGAGGGCATCCAGGAAGACCCTTTCCACCTTTTCCGGTGAGATCACCGAAGGATGGGATTTTATGGCGATGCTGTTTCCCGAGAGCCACTCAAAATCAAACCCCGCCCCCCGAAGTTCCTCTTCCTTTTCCCTGAGGAGAAGACTTCCCTCCCCGTCCAGGTCCAGGATGGCGGGTATTAATAGGCTCTGGACAGGGACCTTTCCTCTTTTCAATTTTTCGTAAAGGGCCCTTTCCATGGCATTGTGCTGATCCACCAGGTATAGCCCGTCGTCCCTTTCCACCAGGATGAAAACTCCTCGGACCTGCCCCACCACCCGAAAATCCTTCCCCCGGTGGTCCGCCTCAAATTCCAGGTACTGCCTCTGGGTTCCGTATGTGGAAGCCGGGGCTTCCGAAACCCCCATCGGAGGCGAGGGTTCTCTGGAATAATTTCCCTTCACCGCAAGGTTGAAGAGTCGGTAAAGGAGCGAGGTTTCCTTAAATCGGACCTCCCTTTTGGTGGGATGTATGTTGACATCGTAGGTTTCCGGGGGAGCCTCCAGGAACAAAACGCCCTCCGGAAGGTTGGGGCTCTGGAGCAGCCCTGAGTAGGCAGTTTTAAGGGCAGAGTAGATTTCCCTGTTGTGGATGGGCCTGCGGTTTAGGAAAAAGAACTGCTGGGGTCTCGGCCTTCCTCTGCCTGGCAGGGATGAGAAACCGTGGAGTTCCATACCTCCCCATTGGGCTTTCACCTCCTTTAATCCCTTCAAAAATTCTTCCCCCAGGACCCGGGATATTCTCTCCCTCAAAGTGGTGGGAGGGTAATTAACCACTTCCCTTCCGTCCCTAAAGAGGATGAAATGAACTTCCGGGTAGGCCAGGGAGTAGGAGGTCAGGACCCGGGAAATTTCCCTTATCGTGGAAGATGGGGAGGGCAGGAATTTCCTTCTGACCGGAAAATTGAAGAAAAGATCTCTGACCTCCACGGTGGTGCCCCGGGGATGGGGAAATTCCCGGACGGGGCCCACCTGTCCTTCGCTGCACTCCACGGAATATCCCGTATCCCCTGCCCTGGAAACTATCCTCATCCTGCTCACCGCGCAGATGCTGGCCAGGGCTTCTCCCCGGAACCCCAGGGTTTTTATTCTGAGGAGGTCGGCTTCCGAGGAGAGTTTGCTGGTGGAATGCCTTTCCAGAGCCAGGGGAAGGTCCTCGGGAAGGATTCCCGTCCCGTCGTCGGTGACGGAGATTAGGGAAAGCCCCGCCTTCTCTATCCTCACCACCACCCTTTTCGCCCCGGCGTCCAGGGAATTCTCCACCAGTTCCTTCACCACCGAAGCCGGGGTTTCTATCACCTCTCCGGCGGCTATTTTGGATCTTACCTCGGGGGTTAACCTGTTTATTCTCCCCATTTTTTTATTATACTTTATCGGATGAAAAAGTTGTTTGTCCTGGTGGTTATCCTTACCGCCTTTTGCTCGCCAAAATTTCAACCGGAGAAGTTCGCCTTTCCCCTGGAGGAGGTGGAGAAGGCGGAGGTGAAGGGGGCTCCGGTTTTTTTTGACGGCAGGGTTTGCATTACCGATGAGGGCTGGAAGGCGGAAATCGGAGAGGATGGAAGGGTTGAAGTTTCCAGGGGAGTTGTGAAGGTGGCTCCTCGTCCCCAGGAATTCCGGGATGGGGTTCTTAGGGAGGGCGAGGATGAGTACTACGGCACCGCCGACGGTTATGTAATAAGAAAGAGCCGGGGGAAGGTGAAATGGAAGTGGAAAATAGGGGGAGGCGTGGTGGCAAGGCCCGCTTCCTACGAGGACTTTCTCTTCGTGTCCTCCCTGGACGGACACCTCTACGCCTTTAAAAAGAAGACGGGTTCCCTCCTGTGGATAAAAAAACTTCCCGGACGGGGAAAATATCCCCCCCTGGTTTTAGACGAAGTGGTGGTGGCTCCATCCCTTTCCAGAAAAATAAGAGGGTTTCACCTGAATGGCAAGGTGGCAGGGGATTTTCAACTGGAAGGGGTGCTTAAATTTCCCCTCTTCGTTCTAAGGGATAAGAAACTGGTGGCGGTGAGTTACGATTGGGAAAACCAGAGGACCGCAATACAGGTCCTGGCCAGGAAACTGGGGGTGGAAATAAAGATTTATCCGTCACCTCCGGTTAGCACCAAGGAAGGGGCCGAGATAAAGGCGAAGATCTACGGCTTTTACTCCCCAGAGGTGGTCTTCAAAATAAACGGGAAGGTCCTTTCCCGGGGGGAGGATACCCGAATCCTCTGGTTCCCCTCCAGGGAGGGTATTTACAAAATAGAAGTTGTGGTAAAGGAAGACCGCGTGGTCAGGTCCCGGTATGTGGTGGTGGAGGTCAGGGACCCGGAGATGGAGAAGTTCAGGGGGATCATGAAACTGAGGACTTCTTGCTACTGGAAGAAGTAGTTTGTTAGAATAGCCAGATGAAAACCAGGAGGCTGGAAGCCCTCTTAATTTTCACCCTTCTTCTCGTGGTGCTGGCGGTGAACCTGCCCGTAATAGGGGGAGGGTTTCTCTGGGACGATTTTTCCCTAATAGTTACCAATGAGAACATAAAATCCCTCTCTCACATCAAGGATTTTTTCACCAAGGGGTTCTGGGAAAACAGCAGCGTGGAGGGAAAAACGGGGGGATATTACCGGCCCTTAATCCTCCTTTCCTACGCCATTGATTACAAAATCCACGGCCTCAGACCCTGGGGTTATCATCTGACCAACCTGGTGTTTTTTCTCCTCTCCGTTTTTCTCCTCTACCTTGTTTTGAAGAGGATGGAGGGCAATTACCTGTTTGCCTTCGCGGTGGCGCTGTTTTTTGGACTTCACCCCATGGCCAAGGAGCCCATGGGGTGGATTGCCGGCAGGACCGACCTTATTTCCGGTTTTTTTCTCCTTATTTCCACCTACCTCTTTTTGAAACACATGGAAAAAAAGAGGACCTGGGCGGCGGGTCTTTCCCTTCTTTCCTTCGTGTTCGCCATGCTGAGCAAGGAGGCCTCCTATATTTTCCCCCTCTTCCTGGTAGCCCTGGTGCTGTACCGGGCCAGGGATAGGTTCTGGAGTTTTATCCCGGAGTTTTTAGCCTTCGGCTTCACCGCCCTGGGATTCTTTTACCTTTCCGTAAGAATAAGTTACATACCGGCGGCCTTTTATCCACCCCGGGCGTATTCCTTTCTGAGCAATTCCCTGAAGACCCTGGGCTTTTATTTTTTCAAGGCGGTTCTGCCTCTGAAGGTTTCCCCGGTGCCGGACTTCGTGAGGATCCTGTCCAGCCACACCTATTTATGGGTGGGAATTGTTTTTCTGGCCCTGCTCTTTCTCTTTCCCCTGAGGCCGTTTAAGAAACTGGGGTTTTATCCCCTGGCAGGGTTGATTTTTCTTCTTCCGGCCCTGGCTCCCCTCATCCTCACCACCCCCACCCCCATTGCTAACAGATTCGCTTACATAGGGCTATTTTTCCTTTCGGCGGTCCCCTTCGTTTTTCTGGAAAGGCTCACCGGGAAAACCCTGGCCCTGGCGGCGGTTCTCGCCCTTTGCCTTCCCGTAGGCCATCTTTCCCTGCAGTTCAGCCGGCTTTACTCCTCCGAGGGGGAATTCTGGACCCGGGCCTATAAGATGTCCCCCACATCTCCGGTGGTTCACATCAATTACGCCGCCTTCCTGGTGAAGGCCGGCAAATACCGTAAGGCCCTCCAGGTTTTGGAAAGCCTGAGCCAGGGCAAGAACATCCCGGTAAAACTCATCATGATAAAGGCCCAGGCCGAAGCCAAGGCCTATTTCTTGCTGGGGGAGTTTGAAAAGGGGGAGGAGGTTCTCCTGAAGGCCATGCAATATCCGTATTTTTATTCCAGGGACGCTTATCTCTACCTTATGAACTTTTACTCCCTTACCAGAAAATTGGATGCCATGGAGAGGATTTCCCGGGCCCTTCTCAAGGTCAAGGACTATTATCCCTACGAATATCTGGCCTATGTGGAGATTACCCGGGGGAACTACGCAGGGGCGGAAGAATACATGAAGGAAATGAAGACCCTGGGGGCTCCGGAGAAACACCTGGAGGACCTGAGAAAACTCAGGAGGAAAATGGAAAGGCTTCAGCGCCAGGCGGAAGTCAAACCCCTATCCCAGGCCACCCTTCTTTTCCTTCAAGGAAAACTCCAGGAAAGCGAGGACATAGTTAATGCTCTTTTGATGGAGAATCCCCACAATCCCGAAGCCCTTTTCCTTTACCTCAAGATAGGGCTTATAAAGGGGAGGTTCAAGAACTGGAAGGAACTCATAGATTTCGTGGTGGAGCGGGCAGAGGAGTCTGCGGTGCTTGACAAGGTCTTCTCCTATTTCTGGTTTCAGTGGATGGCTCCGGGACCCTCCGCCTATGTCCTGGAGAGGAGCCTTGAGAAATTTCCGCACCAGCCTTATTCTTCTAAAAAACGAATAATTCTCAACTACATAAAGGAAGAAATTAAGGGAGGATAAAAAATGGACCTCAGGAAATTCATAAGGGATGTGCCTGATTTTCCCAAGAAGGGGATAATTTTCAAGGACATAACACCCCTTCTCTTAAACGGTCAGGCCTTTCGTTTTGCGGTAAAGGAGATGCTGAGGCCTTACGACGGGGAAAGGATAGACAAAATCCTGGCGGTGGAGGCCAGGGGCTTTATCTTCGGAGCCCCCATGGCCTACGAGCGGGGTTGTGGGCTCATCATAGCCAGAAAGAAGGGGAAACTTCCCTGGAAAACCGTCCAGGCGAGTTATAGCCTGGAATACGGGGAGGCCTCGGTGGAAATTCATCAGGATTCTATTGGGAAGGGTGATAGAATATTGATTGTGGACGACCTCATAGCCACCGGAGGAACTGCCAGGGCCCTGGCTTCCCTGGTGGAGGCCCAGGGCGGCAAGGTGGTGGGCTTTTCCTTCCTGGTGGAACTCACCTTCCTGAAGGGGAGGGAGGCCTTAGGGAACTACAGGGTTGAGACAATAATAAAATACTAATTGCAAGGAGGAAAAATGAGAGACCCTAAAACCATAAGAAACATAGCCTTCGTGGGACACGGGCACACCGGTAAGACCACCCTGATCTCAGCCATTCTTTTTTACACCGGTAAAACCAACAGGTTTTTGAAGGTTGACCAGGGGAACACCATTACCGATTTTGATACGGAGGAGATTGAAAGAAAAATAACCATCTCCACGGCGGTGGCCTTCACCGATTTTGAGAAGCACCGCATTAATTTAATAGACACCCCTGGATTCCCCAACTTTTTCTGGGAAGCCGAATCCGCCCTTTACGCCGTGGACGCCGGGGTAGTCCTGGTGGATGCCGGCTCCGGGGTGGAGGTGCAAACGGAAAGGGTCTGGGAGGTTATGGAGAGGTTGAACCTGCCCAGGGTGGTGGTGATCAACAAACTGGACCGGGAAAATTCCGATTTCTTCTCCGCCCTTGATTCCCTCAAGGAAGCCTTCGGCAGAAAGATCGTCCCCATAGCCTTTCCCCTGGGGAAAGAAAAGGAATTCAAGGGTGTAATAGACCTCATAAGGGGTAAATCTTACATTTACAAGACCGACGAGTCTGGAAAATGGGAGGAGGGAGAAATCCCGGCGGAACTTCAGGATAAATACGAGGAACTCCGGAGCGAAATGGTGGAGATGGTGGCGGAATCCGACGAAGAACTCATGGAAAAATACCTGGAAGACGCCCTCACCGAGGAGGACCTGGCCCGGGGTTTCAGAAACTCCGTCCTGGCCGGGGATATTTATCCGGTGGTTCCCGCCTCCGCCGCCCTTAACATAGGAACCTGGAACCTCCTCAAAACGGTGGTGGACCTCCTTCCCTCCCCCGTGGACAGACCTCCCATAAAGGTGGACGACATAGAGATAAAAGCAGATGTTAACGAACCCCTGGCAGCCCTGGTTTTTAAAACCCTTTCCGATCCCTTCGCCGGCAGGATAAGCATAATGAGGGTTTTTTCGGGCAGGCTCACACCGGATACCGTGGTGCTAAACGCCAACAAGGAAACCGAGGAAAAAATATCCAACCTGTTCTACCTCTTCGGCAAGGAGCATGTTTCCGCCGAGGAGGCAGTGGCCGGGGAAATCGTGGCCACGGCCAAACTGAAGAACACCTTTACCGGAGACACCCTCTGCTCCAAGGAACGGCCTGTGAAATTGCCCTTTCCGCCCGTCCACGAACCCACCATTTCCTTCGCCATTGAACCCAAGAGCAAGAAGGACGAGGACAAAATTTCCAACGCCCTTCACAAACTCCACGAGGAGGATCCCAGTTTTCGCGCCGAAAGGGATAGTGAAACCAAGGAATTGATCCTTTCCGGAAACGGACAACTCCATGTGGAGGTCCTGATGTCAAAACTTAAAAAACAATACGGCGTGGAAGTTATACTCAAGACGCCGAAGATCCCCTACAGGGAAACCATAAAGGGCACCGCCGATGTTCAGGGCAAGTATAAGAAGCAGACCGGAGGAAGGGGGCAGTACGGGGATGTGAAGATAAAAATGGAGCCTCTGCCCCGGGGAGAGGATTTTGAATTCGTGGACCAGATCTTCGGAGGGGCCATTCCCAAGAACTTCATCCCGGCGGTGGAGAAGGGAATCCAGGAGGCCAGGAAGAAGGGGGTTTTGGCGGGATACCCCACGGTGGACTTCCGGGTCATACTTTACGATGGTTCTTATCACCCCGTGGACTCTTCGGACCTGGCCTTCCAGATAGCCGCCTCCATGGCCTTCAAGAAGGGAGCAAAGATGGCCAAGCCCACCCTTTTGGAGCCCATAATGAAGGTGGAAATCGTGGTGCCGGAGCAGTACATGGGGGACATAATGGGAAACCTCAACGGAAGGAGGGGCAGGATCCTGGGCACGGAAATGAAGGGCAAGAAGGCCGTGATTAAGGCCTATGTTCCCATGGCGGAGATGCTCACCTTTGAACCGGACCTTACCTCTATTACCGGAGGCAGGGGAACTTACAGGATGGAGTTCTCCCATTACGACGAAGTTCCTGCTCAGATCCAGGAGAAAATAATAGAGCAGGCCCGGGCAGAGGGGAGGATTTCGGCGGAGGAAGAATAAGCGGAAGATTGGATGCTTTTTGACCTGGAGGAGAGGAAAAGACGCTGGGAAAGGGTCCCGGCTTCGGTTTATGTGGCGGGTTTTGCCCTGATCCTGGCGGTTTCCCTGGCCCTGGCCTGGGCGGTGCTCCGGGGCAGCGAAAACTTCTATCAGGGCCTACTGGGGGCTGGATTAGCCCTGGTCTCCTCCATCTACAGCGTAGTCTTCTTCAGGAGCGAATATTCCAGGGAGGATCTGGTAAAGACCTTTTTAAACGGTTTGCTTTTGAGCCTGGGGGTTTTTCTGGTCTCCGGATTTCTGGTGATGTTTGCGGTTCTTCTGGGACCTCACATAGCCAGGGGATTCAGGATAAAGGCCATGAAGTTGCTGATCACCGGTTTTCAGCAGATAATCACCACTTACCTTCTGGTTTCGCCGGGGTTCCTTGCCTTCTTGAGCCTTTTAAGAATGGCCTTTAAAAAGTGAAGTTCTATAAGATCGCTCCCTGCGAGAGAATCGCCCGGCTGTTGACCTATTCCAGCCCCCGGGAATTGAGGCGGGGACAGGTGGTGGAGGTGGACCTGCGGGGCAGGAGGACGATGGGGGTGGTCTGGAAGGAGACGGAGGCGGGAAATTTTCCCGTCAAAGCCATTCTCAGGGAGTTTCCCACGGTTCTTCCCGATAACTTCCTGGTTCTGGCGGAGAGGCTTCAGGACAGGTTCCTTCAGCCCCTGGGACTTTACCTCAACCTCATGATCCCCCCCCGTGAGAGGTCCGGAACCTCGCCCCTTTATACCCCCACGCCGGAGGGCCTTTTTCTGGCCACAGAGGAAGGTCGGGACGGCGAACTTGTGAGATTTCTCCTGAAGAGGCCCTACACCAAGAGATATCTCAGGAGGGTCCTGGGAAGGTGGGTGGATTACAGGCTTTCCAAACTTAAAAAGAAGGGTTTTCTGCTGGAAGAATACAGGGAAAGAAGGGCGATCTTTTCCCCCACCGCCGAGCCCTATCTTTTCCCTCAAATTGAAGATGTAAAACTCAGCAAAGAAGGGGAGGATGTGGCCCGGAACCTCCTTTCCAAACTTCAGGAAGGATTTTCCCTTCACCTGCTTTACGGAATTACGGGGAGCGGAAAAACCTTCGTCCTCCTAAAACTCATTGAAGAGGCGCTGAAGGAGGGTGGAGGGGTCGTTTACCTGGTTCCGGAAATATCCATGGTGCCCTTTCCCTATCAACTTCTTTCCTCCAGGTTCGGCGGGGTGGAGGTGGTCCACTCCATGGTGGCTCATGGAAGAAGGGGGGGAGGCTGGAGAAACCTGACGGAGGGAAGGAGCCGCATAGCCCTGGGCGCAAGGTCCGCCATCTTCGCCCCGGTGAGGAACCTGAAACTCATAATAGTGGACGAGGAGCACGACCTTTCCTACGATCAGGAAAACACCCCCAGGTACAACGCCGTGGCCGTGGCAGAGGAGAGGGGGAAGATTGAGGGAGCCATGGTGGTTTTTTCCTCTGCCACCCCCAGCGTAGAAACCTACCACCGGGCCCGGCAGGGGGAAATAGAACTTCATGTCCTCAAGAAAAGGCTGGGAGGACTTCCCCTTCCCCGGGTTACCGTGGTGTCCATGAAGGGAAAAAAGGGGTTGATAAGCCGGGAGTTTTCCACGGCCCTTCAGGAGGAAAAATCCCGGGGGAAACAGGCCCTGGTCCTGATGAACAGGAGGGGTTTTACCTCCCTTTACCGATGCAAAAACTGCGGATATGTTCCCCAATGTCCTCACTGCGAACTTCCCCTGACCTACCACCGGGAGGAAAGGGTTTTACAGTGCCATTACTGCGGATATCAGGAGGAACTTCCTTCTTCCTGTCCGGTTTGCGGCGGCGAGATGGCTCCCACAGGGGCTCCGGGTATTCAAAAATTGGTGGAAGCCTTTCAGAAAAAATTTCCCCAATTAAAGGTGGAAAGGTTTGATGCGGATGTGGCCAGAAAGAAAAGGCTGGCCCGGGAGGTTCTGAAAAGGTTTTACCAGGGGGAAATTGACCTCCTGGTGGGAACCCAGTTGATATCCAAGGGTCATAATTTTCCCGGGGTCACATTGGTGGGGGTGTTCTTCCCTGACCTCCTCCTGAAGTTTCCGGATTTTACATCGGCGGAGAGGACCTTTCAGTTAATAACCCAGATGGTGGGGAGGGCCGGCAGGGTGGAGTCCGGCAGGGCCTTTATCCAGACGAGGTATCCGGAGCACCACGCCATCCAGGCGGCCTCTTCCCAGGACTACGAGGCCTTTTTTTCCCGGGAGATGGAATTCCGAAGGAGGCTTCTTTACCCTCCTTTCGTAAAACTGGTGAGGATCCTCGTAGAGGCCGTGGAGAGAAGGGAACTGGGAGCCAGGTCCAGACATGTTTTTTCCCTTCTCACCGGGTTTAGGAGGAGAGGGCCCGCCCTGGCCCCCTTTCAGAAGATAGGGGGAAAGTGGAGGGCTCACATCTTCGTGGAATTTGAGAAGGAGGAGGACTGGGAAAGGTTTAAAGGGATTTACTGGGAAAAGATATTTCCCCTCAGGGGGGTCTCCGTGATAGTGTCCCCCTCCCAGGTTCTCTAAAATTCCACCAGTTTCTTCAGCCCCTCCAGCCTTTCTTCAACATCCCGGCGGTTAACCCTGGCAAGCCTGTCCACGGAGAAGGCCTCCACCGTAAAGGAGGAGACGGCGATGGCCACCGCCAGGGCCCTGGGCAGGGATTGCCCCCGGGCCAGGGTCCCCAGGAATCCACCGGCAAAACTGTCGCCGGCTCCGGTGGGGTCCACCACCCTTCTGACGGGAAAGGCGGGCAGGGCCGCCGTGCCCCGGGGAGAACACAGGAGAGCCCCCGCTTCCCCCCTCTTTACCACCACCACCCCCGGGCCCATCTCCATGAGCCTGTGGCAGGCGGGAACGCTGCCGCTCTCCCCGGAAAGCATCTCCGCCTCACTGCGGTTTACGAAGAGTATGTTTATCCTCTTGAGAAGGGAAAGCAGTTCATTCCTGTGGGATTCTATCCAGTGGTTCATGGTGTCCATGGCGGCTATTTCGTGTTCTATTTCCTCCAGGAGGGAAGCCTGGAGGGACGGTGAAAGGTTGCCCAGGTAGAGAATTTTGGCCCTTCGGTAATCGGCGGGAGGGTTGGGTTGAAACTCGCCGAAGAGGCCCAGTTGGGTCCTCAGAGTTTCGGGGTCTTCCTTTCCCCTTTTGTATATCCCGGCCCACCGGAAGGAGGCTCCCTCCTTTATCTCCACCCCAGCCAGGTCGCATCCTCTTTTTTCCAGATCCCGGAGGACCTCCTCCGGAAAGTCCTTCCCCGCCACCCCCACCAGGGCCACTTCTGAGAATATGGAGGCCGCGTAGGAAAAATAGATGAGGGATCCTCCTACGGCATTTTCCCTTTTTCCATAAGGGGTTTCTACATCGTCCAGGGCTATGGAACCGATGGCCACAATTTCCTTCATAGATACCTCCCCACGATGACCTGGAGTTTCCTTTTAGTATCCTCCGGAATCCTGTCCCTGGAGGTAATGATGGCGTTTTCCAGGGCCCTGGAGCAGGCACATCCTTCCTCCCGCCGGGGTGGGATGTGGTGGAGGGCAGCCTTTATGACCTTCTGGGCGTTCTTTATGTTTTTTCTCAGGTTTTCCACCACCAGTTCCACGCTCACCTCCTCCTCTTCCTGGTGCCAGCAGTCGTAGTCGGTGACCATGGCCAGGGTTACATAGCAGATTTCCGCCTCCCTGGCCAGTTTCGCCTCGGTGGCGTTGGTCATACCGATTACATCAAAGCCCATCTTCCTGTAAAATTCGCTTTCGGCCCGGGTGGAAAACTGTGGACCCTCTATGCATACATAGGTTCCTCCCCTGTGGACGGGGACCCCTTCTTCCTCCGCCGCCCTGTGGATGGCTTCCTTGAGCACCGGACATGTGGGGTCGGCGAAGGAAACATGGGCCGCCAGACCTTCCCCGAAAAAGGTGGCCTCTCTCTTTTTGGTAAGATCAAAGAAATAGTCCGGAAGAACCATGTGGAGGGGAGGATATTCCTCCTTGAGGGAGCCCACGGCGGAGACGGAGATTATCCTCTGGGCTCCCAGCATTTTCATGGCGTAAATATTGGCCCTGTAGGGCACCTCGCCGGGGAGAAACACATGACCCCTCCCGTGGCGGGCCAAAAAGCCCAGCCTTCTCCCTTCAAGTTCGCCTACGATGATTTCGTCGGAGGGCTTGCCGAAGGGGGTTTCGGGAAACACCCTTTCTATAATCTTCAAACCCTCCATTTCGTAAAAACCGGAACCTCCTATTACCCCTATTTCTACGGTGGTCATGTTTCCCTCCTTTAAAGAGTTCTGAAGGGAAAGTATAACCTATTGGGCCCCATTTTTTAAATCTCTCCGCGGGAACCCGGCCGGGAAGGTATAATATAGGGGAAATGAAAATAGGCTGCGCTGGTTTTGGAGAGGCAAGGTCCAGGTATTTCAAGGAGTTCAATGTGGTAGAGGTCCAGCAAACCTTTTATTCACCGGTTCCCGTCGCCACGCTCAGGAAGTGGAGGGAGGAGGCCCCCGGGGATTTTGAGTTTACCGTAAAGGCCCTTCAGGTTATAACCCATCCTCCCCATTCTCCCACCTACCGCAGGTACAAGGGGCAGAGGCCTTCCCAGGCGGGTTTTTTCAAACCCATAAAACAGGTCTTTGAAGCCTGGGAGGTAACCCTGGAGGAGGCGGCGGCCCTGGAGGCTAAGATTATAATATTCCAACTCCCCCCCAGTTTCTGTCCCTCTGCAGACAACCTTGAGAACATGAGGAGGTTTTTCTCCTCCGTAAAAAGGGGGGAACATCTCCTGGGCCTGGAAGTTAGATGTCGGGAATGGAAGGGAAAAATAGGTCCCCTGTGCCGGGAATTGGACCTTTTTCATGTGGTGGATCCCTTTTCCTGGGAGCGGGAATGGGGAGAGGTTAAGTATTTTCGCCTCCACGGCCGGGGAGGCTACAAGTACAGGTTTACCGAAGAGGATTTTTCCTACCTCCAGCGACTGGTGGACCGGCAGTCCTATGTGATTTTCAACAATGTTTACGCCCTGGAAGATGCGAGAAGATTTAAAGAATTTATTACCTAAGATTCCCCACCGGGAATTTTTCGTTTCCCTCTTCGGGGGAGATGTTTTCCTGGTGGGAGGAGGCGTCAGGGACCTTCTTCTGGGAAAGGAACTCAAGGAGATAGACCTCATCGTTTTACACCATCCCATAGAGGAGATAGTGGAAAAATTAAAACCCCACGGGAAAATAAGCCTGGTGGGGAAAAGTTTTGCGGTCCTTAAATTCCACTATGGGGGGGGAATTATAGAGATATCAATTCCGAGAAAGGAAAGGAGGGCTTCCCCCGATTCCTGGTCCCATAAAAATTTCCTGGTCCAGGCGGACCCGGAACTCCCCCTGGAGGAGGACCTCAGGAGAAGGGATTTTACCGTAAACAGCATGGCTCTGAATCTTCTTACCGGGGAGTTGGTGGATCCCCTGGGCGGAAGGGAGGACCTGAGGAGGAGGATCCTCAGGATGACCAATCCCCGGGCCTTTGCCGACGATCCCCTGAGGGTTATAAGGGCCGCCAGGTTTGCAGCCAAACTTAGTTTTAAGATAGACCCCGAAATTTACGAGAAGGCCAAGGGGGTGGAATTTTCCGAACTCCCCCGGGAGAGGATCCTGGAGGAAATATTCAAAATCAACCTGACGGAGCACCCGGAGAAGGCCTGGGAGGAGTTTTTGCCCCTTACGGTGCTGGAAAAGGTTTTCCCCTGCCTTTATCGGCTTACCTTCTGGATTCAGGACGGGGTTTTCCATCCTGAGACCGATCCCTTCGGCAACCACACCGTATGGCCCCATGTCCTCCTCACCATCATGCAGGCGGCCAGGCTGGCCGGGGCCTTTTCCCTGGAGGAGCCCCAGAGACACGCCCTGCTTTTTGCCGCCCTTCTTCACGATGTGGAAAAACCCTCCTGCAGCCGCTGGGAGTGGAGGGAAGGACGGATGGTGGTCAGGAGCATGGGACACGATGTGGAGGGGGAAAAGACGGCGGAGGAGTTCTGCCAGAGGCTGGGAATATACACCTACCGGGGATATCCCCTGAGGGAAAGGATCGTGAAATTGGTGAGGGTTCACCACCGACCTTCGGAAATTTACAACAACCGGGAAGAGGTAACCCGCCGGGCCTTCAACAGGCTGGCCAAGGAACTGGATGGAGAATACATCCTGGCGGTTTTGCTTGACGCCGCCGATAGAAACGCCCGGGGCCAGGCCCCCCTCCAGGATCTGGACGAGGTGGGGAAGTGGCTCCTTGAGAAGTTCAGGGAGTTCAACGCAGACCAGGCCATAAAGCCCCTGATCATGGGCCGTGATCTTATAGCCCTGGGGTTCAAACCTGGTCCGAAGATGGGAAAGATTCTGAGGAGGCTTTACGAACTTCAATTGGACGGGGTCTTTACCACCCGGGAGGAGGGGCTTCGCCTCGCTCCCCGGGTAAGCAAAGAACTTTTCGGCAAGGAGAGGGTATGATGGAGTTCAGATACGAAATACTTCCCACGGATTTCGGCTCCAGGGTCCTCTTGATTCCCCGGACGGCTCCCCTGGTGAGTTTTCAGATATGGGTAAGGGCCGGCTCCAAATACGAGAGGCCCGGGATTACGGGCATATCCCACATGCTGGAACACATGATGTTCAAGGGTTCCCGCAACTACGGCCCCCAGGAGCACGCCCGTAGGGTTCAGGAAATGGGGGGCGAGTTCAATGCCTTTACCGCCCACGACAAAACCGTATATTTTGAGAACATATCTCCGGAATATCTGGAGGAGATAGTAAAAATGGAAGCCGATAGGTTCCTTTATCCCTCCTTTGATCCCCGGGAGTTTTCCAGGGAAAAGGAAGTGGTGATGGAGGAACGGAAACTCAGGACCGATAATTCCCCCTACGGTAAGGCGGAGGAGGAACTCTTCGCCCTGGCCTTTCAGGCCCATCCCTATCATTGGCCCATTATAGGATGGGCTTCAGACATAGAGAATTTTTCCCGGGAGGCCCTGGTGTCCTATTTCCGCGAGAGATACACCCCGTCCAATTCCTTCTTCGTCCTATGCGGCCAAATTCCCGATAATGCCCTTCGCCTTGTGGAAAAATATTTTGGAGCGTGGAAGGGGGGTAAACCCCAGGACCCGCCCATGCCCCGGGAACCGGAGCAGAGGGGAAGCAGGAGGTCCGAGATGATAATGGATGTAAAACTTCCCTTCGTTTTCCTGGGGTTCGTGACCCCAGGCTACTGCCACGGGGATTTCGTTTTGCTATCCCTGATAGACAGGATTCTGACCGAAGGGGAGAGTTCAAGGCTGTGGCAGAGCCTGGTCCACAAAGAGGCTCTGGCCTCCAGGGCAGGAGGGGGGATATACCCCATGGGGGACTACAGTCTGTTTTTCTTCTACGGGGTTAGCCAGGGGGAAGGGGATGTGGAGGCCCTGGAGGCGGCCCTGGTAAAGGAAATCGTCAATTACGAACTGGAGCCTCCGGAACTGGAAAAGGCCCGTAATCAGGTTCTGGCGGAGACGGTTTCTTCCCTGGAAAGGTCCTACTACACTGGCATCTCCGCCGGGGAGGGTCTCATAAACTGCGGGGAGCCTGGAACCTTCCTCCGGCAACTGGAAAGGATTAAAGGGGCGCGGGTGGAGGATGTTCTGGAGGTCTGGGGCAAATACCTGAAGGAAGAAAGAAGAAACACCGTTCTAATCAGGGGGAAGGGATGATTTTCAACAGAAAATTTTTAGTAAAGGGAAGGGTAAGAATCGCCGTTCACCTGCGCAACTCGGAGTCGCTTTCCCTGAGAATCATCACCCGGGGGGGCAGGGCCCTGGACCCCGAGGCCCGGGAGGGCACCACCGGGCTTATGGCCTCCCTTTTCCTCCACGGTTGCCGGGGAAAGGCCTACGAGGATGTGGTGGAGGAACTGGAGTCCACCGGGACATCCCTTTATTTTTCCCCTTCCCTGGAGGCCATCCAGGCCAGTTTCTGGTCCCTGAGGGAGTTTGCCCACAAGGTCCTCGGTATCCTTCGGGACTGCCTGGAGGCCCCGGATTTTCCCGCCCAGGAACTTGAAAGGGAAAGGGGCAGAGCCCTGGCGGAACTCAAGAGGGTATGGGACGAACCCGAGGAGGCCGCCTCCAGGATTTTTTCGGGGAAGGTCTTTGGGCTCCATCCCTATTCCCGGCTGGAGACCGTTTCCAGCCTCCGGAGGATCACCAGGGAGGATCTCCTGGAGAGGTTTAAAAAATCCTTCCTTTCGGGTTCCACCTACATGGCTCTGGCCGGAAGAGAGGAGGATGTGGAGGAGGCCCTGGAGGTTTTACTTCCGATCTTTCGGGAGGGCGAGACTCCCCTGGAGTTTCCTGAGCCTTCACCCTTACCCATGAGAATTTATTTTTACCTCAAGGAGGACGCAGAACAAACTCAGATAAGAATGGGGCATCCTTCCTTTACCAGGGCCTATCCCCATTACGAGGAGGCCCTGGTGCTCAATTACATTCTGGGGGGTGGTGGATTTTCTTCCAGGCTTATGGAGAGGATAAGGGCCAGGGAAGGATTAACCTATTCCATAAGGTCCTCCTTCCTTCCCATGCTCCGGGCAGGCCTCTTTTCCATCTCCACCTTTACCAGACCGGAAAACACCTTGAAAACCCTGGAGGCCGTGATAGACGAGGTGAAGAGGACTTTGAAGGAGGGGGTTACTGGGGAGGAAGTGGAGAAGGCAAAGTCCTATTTTATCGGGCATTTTCCCCTGGGGCTGGAAACCCCTTCTCAGGTGGTTTCCCTCCTTTCCTCGGTATTGTTTTACGGACTGGGGGAAGATTATCCCGAGAGGTTTCTTGAAAAAATAAGGGCCCTGGGCCCTGAGGATGTAAACCGCATGGCGAGGGATGTGCTCTTCCCTGAGAAATTTCAGGTGGTGGTGGTGGGCAACGAAGAGGCCTTGAAGGAAGTGGAGGGGATGGGAAAAGTTGAAAGGGTTTTTCCAGAGTATTAAAATAAAGGTGGAGATTTTTGGGAGGTCAGGAAATGGGGAGAGTTCTGGTTTTGGGAGGAGGCAAGCAGGGAGGTTTCATCGCCTTCAAACTGAGGGATCGGGGACATGAGGTGGTGGTATGGGATGTGAAGCGGGAGGTGGAAGACAGCCTGGGCGAAGGTAGCGTAGAGTTTCACAGGAAAAACCTATTTTTGCTGGAAGACCCGGAGGGTGAACTTTCTCCCTACGACCTGGTGGTGGATGCCCTTCCCGGAGAGGTGGGGTTTAAGGCTCTGGAAAAACTGGTGGAATTGGGAAGGAAGGTGGTAAGCATATCCTTCGGGAAGGAGGATTATCTTCTCCTCCACAAGAGGGCAGAGGCCACCGGGGCCGTGGTGGTGCCCGATGCGGGCATAGCCCCGGGACTCACCAACCTTCTGGCGGGGTTTGCCTTTTTCAAGATGGGGAAGGCCGATAGTTTAAAAATATGGCTGGGAGGTATCCCTAAGGATCCCCTTCCTCCCTTTTATCACAACCTCACCTGGTCGGTGGAGGATTTTCTGGAGGAATACACCAGGCCTGCCAAAGTTAAAGAATACGGAATTTTGAAAAACCTTGTGCCGCTGAACCACATAAGAGACGAGTTTGGCTTTCCCATCAAACCCCTGGCTTCCTTTCCCACCGACGGACTCCGAAGCCTCCTTTACACCCTCCCCATTCCCAACATGGAAGAGAGGACCCTGCGATACAGGGAACACCTTATGGCCATGAAGACCCTTTACTCCTGGGGATTTCTGGACGAAAGCCTATCCCTGGACTTCGCCAATTTCTCAATACCGGTAAAGACCCTTACCGGAAGGGTTCTGGAGGAAAAATTCTCGTCCTTTCCTCCGGAAGATGTAGTAATAGGCAGGGTAGAGGTCGTGGGGAGCAAGAAATTCGTTTATAAAATTTACGCTGAATACGATTACGAAAAGGGAATAACGGCCATGGCCCGAAGCACTGGGACGGTGGCCGTGTGCTTTGCGGAGGAGGCTTTGAGGGGGTTTACGGAGAAGGGCGGCATTTATCCTCCGGAGATCTTTGGAAAGCGTCCGACCCTGGTGGCCAGAATTTTGAAGTCTTTGGCCACGGAGGGAATAAGGGTAACCAGCCTCTAACTCACAGGGCTGACAGGGGATAGGGAACTCCCTTTCCCCGGGAGGCCTTCTGGGCCTCCTCCTTGGAAGGGAATACTCCGTAGCAGATTCTATAGCACATCCTGTTGCCTTTCCTATAAGGAACCGCAAAATACATTCTTCCTCCCCGCTTTAAATTCAATAGGGCGTATTCCTCCACGCAATTCAACTGCTTCAAGACGGTGTATCCCCTGGTTGATCTGGCCCAATCCCTCCACAGAAGGGCTGCCCTTTTAAGTTTTCCGGCCTTTACATATTTCCAGGGTCCCTGGGGTGGAAGGGCGGTTGAGGTTTTTTTCACCGTCTTTTTTTCACCGGAACTTCCGGTCTTTTGTGAAACTTTACGGGGGCTTTCGGGGGGATTCTCTATTACCCTTTGCGTTTCCCCTGTCTTCTGTTGGGTTTCGGGGCCGGAGGAACTTAATTTAAGGTAGAGAAAAAAAACTGCCCCGGCTAAGATCACCAGAAGCAAACTTATAAGCAGAACCTTCCGGCCGAAGGAACTTTCCTCTTCGTAGGGATTCAGGTTGGATGTTTTCCGGTATTCTTCTATTTCCTCCAGGGACTCTTCTGCTATGTAGGGCTTCAGGAATCCGAAGATGTAGAGGATGGAAATGAGTTTGAGGGTGGGAAATTCTCCCCATGGGCTTTTCCTTACCACCTCCCAAACATCCCTGCCTCCGGCGAATTCCCTCAAAAGTTTTTTCTCCCTTTCGGTGGGTTTTCCCGGGAAGGAGGCGGTCACCAGTCTGGCTCCCAGAGGAAAAAGCCTTTTAAAAAACCTCCGGTCCTTCATGGAGGTTATGGCCTCCTTGAGGGCCTCCAAGAGGTCCACCGGCGGAAGTTCGCAGTTGACTTCCCATTCCTGGAAGGAGATTTCAGGTTCCAGCCACTCCAGAACATCCCTTAAGGCTTCCACCACCCTTTTTCTGTTTCCCCGATGGGTTTCGCTGAGGGTGAGCAATCCCTTTTCCACCAGAAATTCCACCGGAGTTTTCCTCGCCTCCAAGGCCCTGGCCAGGAAGTCCTCCGGAACCTCAAACTCCGTCCTGAGCAGTTCTTCCAGGGATTCCTCCGGTCTATTGGAAAGAAGATCGCAGATTTTCCCCTTTTTTATCAGGAAACTCTTGAACATTCCCCCCCAATTTATGCTCAGGATTCCAGATATCTTCTGTTTCCCTATGGACGCCAGAAGGAAGGCCAGGTTTTCCCGAGTTCTCATTTAACCCACAAAGTATTTAAGAAAAACCAGGAGGGTGGAAGGAAAAATTCCGAGTTCCAGGACCAGGAAGGTTGAGGTGAACATGGCGAGGATGCCTGTGGAGTAATAATAGCCGATGCCGGGTCCCTCCTTCATGTAAGAAACCAGTACCACCCGCAAATAATAATAAACGCTTACCAGAGTCGTCAGGACCGCCACCACCACCAGGGGCCAGAATCCGGCATCCCCCACCTCTGCGAATAGGAGGAATTTCGCCAGAAAGCCGGCGGTGGGGGGAAATCCTGCCAGGGAGACCATGAAGAAGGCCAGGAAGGCCGAAAGGTAGGGGTATTTTCTGGAAAGCCCCTGAAAATCCTTAAGGGAATTTTTCTCCAGGAAGGAGGAGATAACGGCGAAGGCCCCCAGGTTCATGAATCCGTAGGCGGCCAGGTAAAAAAGAAGCGCCCAGGCCCCGGCCTTTCCCAGGAGGAGGCCCATGGCCATGTAACCTGCGTGGGATATGCTGGAATAGGCCATTAACCTTTTGATGTTTTCCTGCTTAAGGGCCACCAGGTTTCCGTAGAGCATGGAGAGGACGCTGGAGCCCAGGATAAACCACTTTACGCCGGGGTGTATCACGAAGTCCGAGATTCTCAGAAGCATAAGGAAGCCTGCGGTTTTGGTTACCACCGAGAAGAAGGCAGTGACCGGCGTGGGACTCCCCTGATAGACATCCGGGGTCCAGAAGTGAAAGGGGAAAAGGGAGACCTTGAACATGAGGGAGGAAAGAAGCAGGAGACCGGCGCCCAGGGCCAGGGGGGATGGATTGGCTGCCACCCGGGGGTCCAGAAAGAAACTTCCCCCGGCTGCGTAGTAAAAGGCCATTCCCATTACGAAGAAGACCGAGGCCATCACCCCCAGGATGGCGTATTTCACCGAGGCTTCCCGGGATAGTTCATCCTTCCTCATCCCTGCCAGGGCATAATTGGCCACCGATAGGATTTCCATGCCAAGAAAGGCCACCAGGAGGTGGCGGGTGGTTACCATAACGAGGGCTCCGGCGGTGGAAAGGGCCAGAAGGATGTAAATTTCCCCTTCCCTTATGTTTAATTTCAGGTCGTAACCGTCGGTTATAAGAAGGGTCAGAAGGGCAAAAATGAGGATTAGCACCCCTGCCACAATTCCCATGCTGTCCTGGACCAGGAGTCCTCCCATGTAGGTTCCCCTTCTTCCCCACATGAAGAACTCCGCTGCCAGGGCGGCCGCCATTCCGGCGTAGGATGCAAATTTAGCCCACCGCCTTCCCGCCCACAAGTCCAGAAGGAGGGCCGATAGAGAGAAGGAAACCAGAATGGCCAGAGGAAGCACGCCTATCACCTTTCACCCCCATTTTCAAAGAGGTAAAGGGTTTTGTATTTCTGCTGGGTTATTTCCATCATGAGCCTGGCGGATTTTTCAAATTTTTTCAAGAAGAAATTTGGGGAAAGTCCCATCCACAGGAAAAGAATGACCAGGGGGACCATGATGAGAACCTCCCTCAGGTTCATGTCGGGAAGTTTCAGGAAAACTTCGTTTTTCACCCTTCCCTGCATAACCCTCTGATACATTCGCAGAAGATAAACCGCCGAAAGAATTACCCCCAGGGCAGCCAGGGCTGCGGCGGTTTTGTTCACCTCAAAACTTCCCAGAAACACGAGAAATTCTCCCACGAAGCCGTTGAGTCCGGGGAGTCCAATGGAGGAAAACACCGTTATCATAAGGAAGGCCGCCAGCACCGGAAGAGGCCTGGCCAATCCCCCCAGTTTTTTCATGTCCCTGGTATGGGTTCTTTCGTAAAGCATGCCGATAAGGAGAAAGAGGGCCCCGGTGGAAAGCCCGTGGTTGAGCATCTGATATATCCCTCCCATGTAGGACCTCAGGGAGAGGAGGAAAATTCCCAGCATTACCACCCCCAGGTGGCTCACGCTGGAATAGGCTACGAGCCGCTTGGCGTCTTCCTGGACGAAGGCCATGGCCGCTCCGTAAATTATGCTTATCACGGCCAGGGCCAGGAGGTAGGGGAGGAAAAATTTGAAGGCCTGGGGGAAAAGGGGCATGGCCAGCCGTAGAAATCCGTACCCCCCCATTTTCAGCAGAACCCCTGCCAGGAGTACGGAACCGGCGGTGGGGGCCTCCGTGTGGGCGTCCGGCAACCATGTGTGGAAGGGAAAGAGGGGAACCTTTATGGCAAAGGCCAGGGCAAAGGCCAGAAACAGGAGAATCTGGCTCCCCCATGGGATACTTAGGGAGTAAAGTTGATAAAAATAGAGGGAATGGTGGGGAGAGTGTTTCCAGAGGTAAAAAATTCCCACCAGCATGAGGAGACTTCCCACCATGGTGTAGAGGACAAATTTAACCGTGGCGTAGAGCCTTCTCTCCCCTCCCCACATGCCGATGAGGAAATACATGGGGATAAGCATGGCTTCCCAGAAGATGTAGAAAAGAAAGAGGTTCTGGGCCACGAATACCCCCAGCATCCCGGTCTCCAGGAGCAAAATCATTATGTAGAACTCCTTTTCCCGCTCCTTTATGTACCGGAAGGACGAGGCCAGCGCCAGAGGAGAAAGGAGGGCGGTAAGAACTACCAGAACCAAACTTATTCCATCCATGCCCACATGGTAATTCAGACCGAAGCCTATCCACCTGGCTCTCTCCACGAACTGGGGGAAAGGATAATAGGGGTTGAAGTTCAGAAAGAACCACATTGAGAAAAAGAACACTGCGGATGAAACCCCCAGGGCGAAGTATTTTACGAAGTCGGTTTTTTCCCGCGGAACGAAGAGAAGAAGAATCGCCCCGGCCACGGGAAGGAATATCATGACGCTAGTCATAACAACCCCCTGAGCGCTACGAATAGGGCTATTACGATGCCCGCCGCCATCCACAGGGCGTAATCCTTCAGAAGACCTGTCTGGAGAAAAGATAAGAGTCGTCCCCCTTCCAGGGTGAGTTTTCCGCTGCCCAGGACGGCCCGATCTATCACCCCGGCGTCAAAATACCGGCTTACCGCCCTGGCACCCTCCCTGTAGGGAACCACGAAGAGGGCCTCGTATATTTCGTCCACATAATATTTATTGGTCAGAAGGGTATAAAGGAACCCCGTGCGAAGTCCCCGTTTCCTCTTTAAGTATATCCACCAGGCCAGGACGATGGCCGCCAGGGCCAGACCCACGCTCACTCCCATGAGGATCAATTCCCTTTCGTGGGCGAGTTCCTCCAGGTGGATGTATCCCAGGGGTTTTAGCCATTGGTGAAAGGAAGAGAAGAACCATCCTGAAATTACCGAAAGAAGGGCCAGAATTTCCATGGGGATGGCCATAACCGGCGGTGATTCGTGGGCGTGTTTCCAGCCCCTGGGTTCTCCGTAGAAGGTCATGAAAATAAGCCTGAACATGTAAAAGGCCGTAAGGCCTGCGGTGATAACGCCCACGGTCCAGAGGGTTTTGCTGTGAAGGTAAGCCTGGGCCAGGATCTGGTCCTTGCTGAAAAAGCCTGCAAATCCCGGGATCCCTGAAATGGCCAGGGCTCCTATGGTGAAAACCCAGAAGGTTATGGGCATTTTCCTGCGCAGGCCTCCCATTTCGCGCATGTCCTGGGTCCCTACGGCGTGAATAACGGAACCCGCCGCGAGAAAGAGAAGGCTCTTAAAAAAAGCGTGGGTGAAGAGGTGAAACATACCCGCGGATACAGCCCCCACCCCCACCCCGGTAAACATGTAGCCTATCTGGCTGATGGTGGAGTAGGCCAGAACCTTTTTGATGTCGTTCTGGACCAGGGCAATGGTGGCGGCCAGGGCCGCGGTAATTATTCCCACCCATGCCACGACCTCCAGGGCCAGGCCCGAGCGGGCGAAAAGGGGAAACAATCGGCTCACCATGTAAACCCCGGCGGTTACCATGGTGGCGGCGTGGATGAGGGCGGAAACAGGAGTAGGGCCCTCCATGGCGTCGGGAAGCCAGATGTATAGAGGAATTTGGGCCGATTTTCCCGTGGCACCCAGAAAGAGAAGGAGGGCTGCCGCCGTGGCCGCCGTGGTCGGCAGGGAGGCGGCCCGGGAATTGATGTATTGAAAATCAAGGTTTCCCAGGAGGGTGAAGAGAAGGAATATTCCCAGGAGAAAGCCGAAGTCTCCCACCCGGTTTACTATGAAGGCCTTTTTTCCGGCGTCGGCGGCAGTATCGCGGTCAAACCAGAATCCTATGAGGAGATAACTGCACAAACCCACCCCTTCCCATCCTACGAACATCATGGGGAGGTTCGGGGCCAGGACCAGAAGAAGCATGGAGAAGGTGAAGAGGTTAAGGTAAGCAAAATACCTTCTGAAACCGGGATCTTCCCCCATGTATCCCACCGAATAAATGTGGATCAGGAAGGATACCCCGGAAACGGTGAGGGCCATGATGGAGGAAAGGGGATCCCAGAGAAGCGAAAAGTCCACATGGAATTTTCCCACGGAAATCCACGGGAAAAGATAAAAAACCGAGGGATGGTTTTTAAAGGTTGTGAAGGCTATTAAAGATGCCAGAAAGGATATTCCCACGGTGGCCGGAGAAAACCAGAAGACGGCCCTTTTTCCCAGAAATCTTCCCAGGAGGATGAGGACCAGGGCTCCCAGGGCAGGAGCCAGAACTATTAGTGCAAGAAGGAAACTCATCCCTTCATCTCCGATGCTATGTCTTCGGTGGCCTTCCCCTTATCCCTTATGGCTACGGCTATGGCCGCCAGGGCCACCGCCACCTCCGCCGCCGCCACCGTAAGTATGGCAATTACCGCCGCCTGGGCCTCGGTGGGTGAAGACCTTGTGGCGAAGACTAAAAGAGCGAGGTTGGCCCCGGAAAGAGCCACTTCCCCGGAAAGCAGCATGGTCAGCAGGTCTTTCCTTACGAAAAATCCGGCTATTCCGGCGGATATTAAAAGGGCCGAGAGAAGGAAGAGGGCCGTGGAACTCATGACCTCCTCCTCATGAGGACCAGGGAAGAGACCACCGCCGTCAAAATCAGCAGGGAGGTGAGTTCAAACACATAGAGGTATTTACCCAAAAACAACTCTCCGAGGGCGGATACCGAGGTGGAAACCCTTCGGAAGACAGAACGACTTCCCAGGAAAATAAGGCTCAACTCCGTACCCAGCGAGATAAAAATGAGGAAGAAGGCCCATTTGATGCTCCTGCCTTCCCGGGACCTTCCGGAGACCAGCCACGCCACCATGAGGAAGGCTACCACCACCGCTCCGGCGTAAAGGAGAACATAGATCCCCCCCAGGAAGGTATAGCCCATTAGGGCGAAAACTCCCCCCAGGGCGGAAAAAACCGCCACCAGGGAAACCACGGACTTATCTTCCTCCGATGCAAAGAGGAAAATCCCAAGGCCTGCGGCGATTAAAAGGAAAAGAAGCCAGAAGGCCAGGTCCAACATAACACGGGGATTATATCAGGGTATAGAGTTTCAAATCAAATTTCGGGTTTTTCGGAGGATGCCCTCACCGCCCTGTCGTGGGCCCAACTGCGGATTTTCTTTACCTGCTCCGCCATGGTGGTGGACAGGGGAACGGTATTGGTGAATATTTTGTAGAGGTCGTCCTCCTCCACGGGTCTCCCCTGGTTGAAGGCCTCGTACATGGCGGATATTATCGCCTGCTCTATTTCCGCCCCGGACCATCCCTTTGTAATCTGGGCCAGTTGAGGGATGTTGAACTTGTCCGGGTCAATCCCCCTCTTTTTGAAGTGAACCCGAAAAATTTCCTCCCTTTCCTTTCGGGAGGGAAGGTCCACGAAGAAAATCTGGTCAAACCTCCCCCGGCGGAGGAGTTCCGCCGGTAGCATGTCAATCCTGTTGGCGGTAGCCCCCACGAACACCCCCTCTTTGTGCTCCTGCATCCAGGTCAGAAAATAGCCCAAAATCCGGGCGGTGGAATCGGCGGTGTATTTGTCCGTGATTCCGCTTTCAATCTCGTCCAGCCATAGAACCGCAGGGGATGCGGATTCCACCACCTTCAGGGCCCTGATAAAGGCCTCCTCAGGAAGGCCTGCGATCCCCGAGTAAACGAGGTTCATGTCCAGTCTGAAGAGGGGAAGTTCCCATAGGGTGGATACCGCCTTTATTATTATGCTCTTTCCGCACCCCGTTATCCCCATGACCAGAAGGCCCCGGGGCACATCCAGTCCGTATTTCCGGGCCTCGGGAGAAAAGGCCCGTTTCCTCTTTATCAACCATTGTTTAAGGTTATCCAGCCCTCCGATGTCCTCCAGTCGCAGTTTTTCCGTAATGTATTCCAGGACCCCCTCCTTCCTCATTATCTGCCGTTTTTCCTCCTTTAGGGCCTCAATTATGCCCGCATCCAGACTTTTCCTCTGGTGGGTGACCCTCCTCAGGGCGAAGGTGGCTTCGTCCACGGTGAAGCCTTGCAGGGCCACGGCCATCTGGTTGACATCCTCCCGGCTGAGGTTTATTTTCGTTCCCTTTTCTCCCCTCTCCTTTAGAAAAGAGACCACCAGGGAAAGCATTTCCTGGAATTCAGGAAGGGGGTAATCCACCACCGCCACATGCCTCTTCAGTTCCTCCGGTAGTTTGAAAATAGGGGATAGGAGAAAAACCCTTTTGGGCTTTCCCCTGATGGAGAAATAGGTATCCCTGAACTTCCGTATGACCTCCGGATTCTGAAAAAGGTGGTGCACATCCTTGAGGATGAAGAACCCCTTTTCCTGCTGAACTATGAAGTCCAGGGCCTGGATGAGGGAGCGGGTTTCCTCCTCCGGGTTTCCATCCCTTTTAAAACCCCCGGTGTTGGTCCACACGAAGGGGGAAGTCCCCAGGGCAGAGGAGGAAAACTCTTCCAGGACTTCCTCCACCCTGTTTTCCTCCCAGGAGACTATGTAAATAAAGGGATAGCCCGCTGAGATTAATTCCCTCAGTTCCTCCCTTACCTTCATGGGCTTATTTTAACATCTTGTTTTGGTTCTTTAAATTTATATAATAGATTTAAGGCCTTCAACGGAGGTAAAAACATATGAAAGGCTTGGAAAGCGAAGTTATAAAGGTCCCCAAGGGGGTGGTGATCTTCAGGGAAGGAGAGGACGGTAATTTCATGTACCTCATTTTGAAGGGGAAGGTGAAGATCTTCAGGAGGGGGGAGGAGATAGCCACCCTGGGAAGGGGGGATTTCTTCGGAGACCTGGGTCTCCTCACCGGCTTGCCCCGGGTGGCGGATGCCATTTCGGAGGAGGATTGTGAACTGGTGCTCATAGACGAAAACAGTTTTGACAGAATAATAAAATCAGACCCCAACCTCAGCATCAGGATTTTGAGGAAACTGGCCCACCGGCTAAGGGATATGTACAAACTCATGGATAAAATGGAAAGGGAGGAGACGGCCATAGAGGTGGAAAACGAACCCCTTCCGCCCAACATAAAGGCCTGGTTTGAACTGGAAGAGGAAGGTGAGGTTTTTCCCCTGGAGCAGAGGATTACCTTTCTGGGGAGGAAAGACCTTTCCAGTTCCTTCGTTCCCCATGTGGACCTTTCTCCATACGATAGAAATAGGTACATTTCCAGGAGGCACGCCCGGGTGATATTCCGCAACGGAAAATTTTACATAAAGGAAGAGGTGGGGGTATTGAACGGTACTTTCCTGGACAACAGGAGAATTAAACCGGGCTTTCTCTACGACCTCAAAGACGGCACCCGGGTAACCCTGGGGAGGCTTACCCTGACCTTCCACACCAGGGTGAAGCAGGATCAATAACCTTCCAGAAGCCTTTCCCCCAGGACCTCCGGAAGTCCCTCCTTGACGATCCTCCTTTTAGCCTTTTCCGCCGGGTATGAGAAGCGGTAGAACTTCACCGCCTCCTCCTGATCGTCGTAGATAAGGAAGGTTCCCCGGGGGTTTCTGTCCCTGGGTTGACCTATGGAGCCCGGGTTTACGGCATAGAGAAAATCTTTTTTCAATTTTATGTGGGTTCTTCCTTCTTCCAGGGGATGGTAAATGGCCACAAAGTCCTTCTCCGGCGGAAATTCGTAGACCGCCGGTACATGGGTATGGCCGAAAAAGCATATCCTTTCCCCGGAAAACTCCACGGCCTCCAGGGCGTCGGCGGGGGTGAATATGTAATAGTCCTCGTCAAAGGGGGCTCCGTGGCAGATGCAAACGCCTTCCTTGAGCCTCAGGGGACCCCTCTTCATGCTCTTTAGAAAATTAAGGGAGAATTCGTTGAGTTTTTTCTTCGTCCAGTCCAGGGCCTCGGCGGCCACGGGATTGAAGAGCATGGAGGTTTCCAGCCCCAGGGCCACCTTGTCGTGGTTCCCCATCACGGCCACCAGGTTGGGCAGGGCAGCCAGGGCTTCCACCACTTCGTTGGGATTGGCCCCGTAGCCCACGGCATCACCCAGGAAGACATAGGTGTCGGGCTTAAGCCTCCGGGCCTTTTTGAGGAAACTCTGGAAGGCTTCCCAGTTAGAGTGAATGTCCGAGAAGATTAAGTGCTTCACTATACAGATCCTCTGCCTTGTAGGAACTCCTGACCAGGGGACCGGCCTCCACCGCCAGGAAACCCATCCGCCGGGCCAGGTCCTTGAGTTCCTGGAATTCCTGAGGATAATAATATCGCTCCACCGGCAGGTTTTCAAATCCTGGCCTGAGGTATTGCCCCACGGTGAGAATTTTAACGCCGGCGTTGATTAGGTCCTTCAGGGTGGTTTCAATGTCTTCCTTTTCCTCTCCCAGTCCCACCATAAGCCCGGATTTGGTGAGCATCCCCTTCCCGGCGTAGAATTCCAGGACCCTCAGGCTCCTGCCGTAGAAGTTTTTGGGCCTACCTATTTTCGTGTAGAGTTTCCGGGGTACCTCTATGTTGTGATTGATGACGGAGGGGGGATTTTCCAGCAGAACCTTCAGGTTGTCTTCCCTGCCCTGGAAGTCCGGGATGAGGACCTCCACCCCTGCCCGGGGAAGGAGTTTCTTTATCTCCTCCACGGTCTTCAAAAAATGGTGGGCTCCTCCGTCGGGGAGGTCGTCCCTGGTGACGGAGGTTACAACCACATAGGAGAGACCCATTTCCCTGGCAGCCTCTGCCACCTTCCGGGGTTCCTCCGGGTCCAGGGGAGCCGGTTTCCCGTGGTTTACCGCACAGAACCCGCATCGGCGGGTACATATGTCTCCCATAATCATGAAGGTGGCGGTTCCCCCTCCCCAGCATGTGGAGATGTTGGGGCAGCGGGCCTCTTCACAGACGGTGTGGAGACCCCTTTTACGCAGGATTTTTCTTATGCGGAAGTAGGTTTCCCCACCCGGGAGTTTTCTTCTTACCCAGGGGGGAACCCGCTCCAAATCAAACTCCTCCTCTTTCCCTTCTCTGCTTCTTCCTTATCCTTTTGAGGGCCTGAAGTTTTTTCAGCCTCCGCCTTACTCCGGGCTTGAGGTACACCGAGTGCTTCTTAATTTCGCTGATGATGGCTTCTTGCTGGACCTTTCTCTTGAATCTCTTAAGAGCGGACTCAAAGGACTCGCCTTCTTGAACCACTACATAGGCCAAAGTAATCACCTCCCTGTGGTTTTTTCAGATAGTATTTTAACATCCCCCTCAAGCCCCCGGCGAAAATTCCCGGGAAAGCCTCCTGAGGGCTTTCAATTTGTCCCGGTCCCCGAGTTTTGAACTCTTTATGGCCCTTTCAAGCACCTCTATGGTTTTTTCGTAAACCTCAAAGTCCACCGGGTAAGGGATTCTGTCCTTTCCACCGTGGGCGAAGGAATACAGGGCCGGGTCCTCGTAACTGGGGGGTGCCCCGTAAACTATGTCGGCCACCAGGGACAGGGCCCTTACGAACTTGGCTCCTATTCCCTTTATCGTGAGCAATTGAAGAAGGTCTTCCGGGGCCCTTTCGTAGGTTTTGGCCATGGCCCTGAGGAGGTTTTTGGGCTTCATGTCCGAGGAGACCAGGGCATGTCTTCGGGGCATGTTCAAAATCCGGGTGAATTCCCGGGTTATTTTACCGGGGTTTTCCCTGGAGAGTTGAACCACGAGTTCCGTGTTTTCAGCGGATTTTCGGGAAGTAAGGTCCAGGACCAAATTTTCCCTCCTCATGGAGGAGATGCCGGTGTGGGGTTCCCGGGTAAGGTCCTCGGCTTCCCAGGAGAGGTAGTGATACCTCCTTGCCAGCCTCAATTCTTCCTTCATCCCCTGCTGAATTACGGCCCACTTCTTATCCGGGGTGAAGAAAATGGTGTGGTGGTAGATGGAGTAGCCGTCCTGGAGGAGGACGGAATCCACCTTGGCAGTGATGCGGCTGGCCCTTATTATGGGCTGTGGATCAAAGGCGAACCTTTCGGCCAGGGATTCCACCTCCTCCGGGGTCCTCCTGGCAGTCGCTCCCTTTCCCCCCGCCGCCATTATCAAGGGGGTGGAGATCTCGGCCAGGGCTTCCTTCAGGGCGGCGGTGGTGGTGGTAGTAAGCCCCGAGGAATGCCAGTCAAAACCCAGAACACAGCCCAGGGCCTGAAACCATCCGGGATGGGAAAGCCTCCTCAAAAACTCCTCCGGAGGAAATTCCTCCAACATGGCTTCGGCCATGGCCCGGGCCAGTTTTACCATCCTGGAAAAGAGCCAGCGGGGTGCCCTTCCCCTGTGAAGGGGCAGATTGGCGATTCCTTTCCTCACAGCCTACATTATAAGGCAAATTCACGGTTTTTCCCAGGAGGAGCCAGGTTTTTTCCTTGCCCATTTTCGCTAATTGAGATACAATTGGCGGGCCTTTAGTTTGCTCTGAGGTTGACAAAAACGGCTTTTTGCTGTAAATTATTATGCCGACCAAAGCGAAGGAGTGTGAAATGAAGACTTATCTCCCAAAGGAAAAGGAGATCACCAGGAAGTGGTGGCTGGTGGATGCCCAGGGAGTAACCCTGGGAAAACTGGCGACGGAGGTGGCCAGATTGCTCAGGGGAAAACACAAACCCATGTTCACCCCACATCTGGATACCGGGGACTTCGTGGTAGTAATAAACGCAGAGAAAGTAAGGGTCACCGGAAGGAAGATGGACCAGAAACTTTACAGGTCCCATTCCGGTTACCTCGGAAACCTCAGGGAATTTACCCTGAGGGAGATGCTCAAGCGTCATCCCGAAAAGGTTATAGAGGATGCGGTCTGGGGAATGCTTCCCAAAAACCGCCTGGGAAGAAGGCTTTACAAAAAACTTAAAGTCTACCGGGGGGGCGACCATCCCCACCAGGCGCAGAAACCTGAAAAATACGAAATTAAGGAGTGAGTAAATGGAAGACAAGGAAAAGAGAAGCGCCAAAATCCCCTATCCGTGGGGAACCGGCAGAAGGAAAACCGCCGTTGCCCGGGTGTTTCTTCTGGAGGGCACCGATAAAATCAAACTTTTCGTAAACAACACCACCAGGGATTTCAACACCTATTTTCCCTCCGAAAGGATGAGGGCCAGGATAAAGGCCCCCCTTTATCTTACCGGAACCCTGGAAAAATTTGGGCTCTACATAACCGTTAAGGGCTCCGGAGTCTCCGCCCAGGCCGACGCCATAAGGCTGGGCATAGCCAGAGCCCTGGTGGCCTACAACTCGGAGTTTCACCGGGTGCTTAAGGAAAAGGGAATGCTAACCAGGGATCCCAGGGAAAAGGAAAGAAGGAAATACGGTCTCCACAAGGCCCGCAAGGCCCATCAGTACCACAAGAGGTGAGTTATGGTGGATGTAACCATGAAGGAACTCCTGGAGGCCGGGGTCCATTTCGGTCATCAGACCAGAAAGTGGAATCCAAAAATGGCCCCTTATATTTACGGGAAGAGGAACGGGATCCACATCATAGACCTTCAGAGGACCGTGGAGGACTTCAAGACCGCCCTGGCCTTCCTGAAGGAAGTGGCGGCCTCCGGCGGTGACATCCTCTTCGTGGGAACGAAAAAACAGGCCACGGAGATAGTCAAGGAGGAGGCCACCCGCTGCGGCATGCCCTATGTGAACCATCGCTGGCTCGGCGGGACCCTCACCAATTTCAAAATGATAAGGAAAAGCGTGGAGAAGTACATAGAACTGGAAGAACTCAGAAATTCCGGCGAATGGGAGTTGCTCTCCAAAAAGGAGCAGAGCCGACTGGAGAAGAGGCTGAAGAAGATGCAGAAGAACCTGGAGGGGATCAAGGAGATGGTGGAACTTCCCAAGGCCCTTTTCGTCATAGATTCCGTCCACGAGGACATAGCCATAAAGGAAGCCCGCAAACTCGGGATACCCATCGTGGCGGTGGTGGATACCAACGGTGATCCCGATCTGGTGGATTACCCCATCGCCGGGAACGACGATGCCATAAGGGCCATAAAACTCTTCTGTTCCAAGGTGGCCGATGCCATCCTTGAGGGCAAGGAAGAGGCCGAGAGGAGGGAACTGGAGAGGATGAAGGTGGAAAGCCAGGAAGAAGAGGGTGAAGAAGAAGTGCCCCAGGAAGAGGAGAAAAGCGAATCCGAAGGAGGAGAAAATGAGTGAAGTAACCATGGAAAAAATAAAGAGGCTCAGGGAAAGAACAGGCCTGGGCGTAATGGACATCAAGAAGGCCCTTCAGGAGGCCGGTGGCGACGAGGAGAAGGCCATAGAGATCTTGAGGAAAAAAGGACTTGCCACCGCCGCCAAAAAGGCCACCCGGACGGTGAAGGACGGGTTTATAGGCTCCTACATTCACTTCAACGGGAAGATAGGGGTTCTGGTGGAAATAAACACGGAGACGGACTTCGTGGCGAGAAATCAGGAGTTCAGGGAATTCGCTAAAAACATAGCCATGCACATAGCCACTACGGCTCCCCAGTATGTGTCACCGGAGGACATTCCCCAGGAGGTCATAGAGAAGGAAAAGGAAATATACAGGGAGCAGTTGAAGGCCCAGGGGAAGCCCGAGCAGGTTATTGAGAGGATCCTGGAGGGTAAACTCAAGAAGTTCTACGAGGATGTTTGTCTTCTGGAACAGGCCTACATAAAGAACCCTGAGATTAAGGTCAGGGAATACCTCACCGAGCAGATAGCCAAGTTCGGTGAGAACATAGTTATAAGGAGATTTGCCCGGCTGGCGGTGGGGGAAGATTAACATTAACCCAGAAAATGGGATTAAAATATAAAAGGGTTCTCCTGAAAATCAGCGGGGAGGCCCTTCTCGGTGATAAACCATCGGGGATTGACCCCGCCGTTCTTTCCTTTATAGCGGAGGAAGTTAAGGAGGCCAGGGACCTGGGGGCGGAGATAGCCCTGGTGGTGGGAGGAGGAAATTTTTTCCGGGGTATCAATTCCTCGGAACTGGGGATAGAGAGGATCTGGGGAGATTACATGGGAATGCTGGCCACCCTCCTCAACGGCATAGCCCTTCAAAATTTCTTGGAGAGAAGCGGAGTTTCCACCCGTCTGGTTTCGGCCCTGGAGATAAGGGCCATTGCGGAGCCCTTTATTCCCAAAAGGGCTTTGAGGCATCTTGAAAAGGGGAGGGTGGTAATTTTCGCCTCCGGAACAGGAAATCCATTTTTCTCCACCGATACTGCGGCGGCCCTCCGGGCGGTGGAAATGAGGGCAGAGGTGTTGCTCAAGGCCACCAAGGTGGACGGTGTGTTTTCCGCCGATCCGGCCAAGGATCAGGGGGCGAAGATTTTTCAGGAGATATCCTATTTTCAGGTTCTGGAGAAGAACCTGAGGGTTATGGACCCCACGGCCATAACCCTTTGCATGGAGAACGAATTGCCCATAATAGTCTTCAACATAAGGGGAAAAGGGAACCTCAGAAAAATAATCCTTGGGGAGAGGGTGGGGACCATAGTAAAAAAGGAGGTGTGAGATGGAAAGGGTCTTTAAGGAAACCAGGAAAAAAATGGAGGCTTCGGTGGAGCACTTCAAGAGGGAAATAGCCAAAATAAGAACGGGCAGGGCTTCTGCATCCCTCTTTGAGGAGATAAAGGTGGATTACTACGGAACCCTTACCCCCATTACCCAGTTGGCCACCGTGAGCGTAGTCAACCCTGAACTGGTGGTGATCCAGCCCTGGGACAAAAATATCCTCGCGGAAATTGAGAAGGCCATCGTGAGAAGCAACCTGGGATTCAACCCCGTCAACGACGGCACCAACATAAAGGTTCCCATTCCACCCCTGGACGAAGAGAGGAGGAAGGAACTGGTTAAACTCCTCCACAGAATACTGGAAGAGACCAAGGCGGCCATCCGCAACATCCGGAGGGAGGCCAGGGAGGAGATCAAGGAACTGGAGGAAGCCAAGGAAATTTCCGAGGACGATAAATACAGGGCCTTTGACGAGATTCAGAAGATCCACGACGAATACATAAAAAAGGCGGAGGAGACCGCCAAAAAGAAGGAGAAGGAGATCCTGGAAATTTAGCGGGGGTGGAGGAAATAGGGGGGGAGGTTAAAGACCGGGGCAGTTTTAAAAAGCGGAGATTTTACCTGTTTGCGGTACTCCTCCAGGGCCGGGGCGCTGGAGTTTATCCTCAGGTCTGAAAAACTCCCATCCCCGTTCTCCCATCTTTCGTGCCACCACGAAATGGCCTTTATTTCGGGGAATTCCTTTATAAAATCAAAGGCCTGTCTTATCCAGGACGGTTTCCTGGGGTCCTCAATAACGCCGAACTCCAGAACCGCCAGGGGTTTCCGGGGGGCCACCCTTCTCAACTCCAGGTAGGCCTTTAAAAACCTTTCTTTGAACCCAAGGGATTCCCAATCCTGCCTTTCTTCGGGGAAAATGGGCCCGTAGACGCTCACCCCCACCCAGTCTATGTAATCGTTCTCCGGATAATAATTCCCAGGTCTGTTCCAGGCTGTTCGGGGAAAACTTTCCGCATTGGCGTGGAAGAACCAGGTTATGTTGTGGGCCCCTTCCCGACGAAAAACCTCTATTATGTGACGGTAGGCGTCCCTGAACCTTTCCGGCCCGTCGGGGAGGTGGGGGTCCCCGTAACCTGTGGTTTCCCCGGCTCCGTTCCAGTATCCGGACCAGGGGAACCAGTCGCCGTTCATCTCCACCCCGAATTCCACCAGCAGAGGGCCTCCGTATTTCCTGGCCTGCCGGGCCCACTCCCTCAGGGGGCGGTCAAATTTTCCCTGGATTATGTTCTGGAGGGTGTAAACCGGATCGGGGCCAAAATTGAAGGAGGAGCGGGCCATGAGCCTCACGAAGGGAAGGGCTCCACAGCGGGAAATTTCACGGACGCTTTTTTCCGGAAACCTTATGCCCTGGAGCCAGTTGTTGGAGAAAAAGGCCCACACGATTTTTTTGCCGGCCAGGCGCTCAAACTCCCTTATCCTGGCGCAGGTTACCCGGTCTTCGGGGCCACCGAAGTCAGGGAAGGCCGAGTGGTAAATTCCACCGGGGTGGGGCATGAGTTTAATTCCCCCGAAGGACGGAAGGAAAAAGAGGAAGAGGAACCACGCCTTTTTCAAAATTTTCTCCTTTCACGGAAATTATATCCTAATCCAGGATTCCTTCCACCAGGCCGTAATTTTCTCCTGGAACCACCAGGAGAATCCCGGGAACCATTTTCCTGGCCTCCCGGTATATTTCCCGGGCTATTTTTACCCCCTCCCTTTTCCCCTCCTTCCCCCTCTTGCCCTCCATCCTCTTGAGAACCCATGGGGGGAGGTGGATTCCCGGAACCTCGTAATGGAGGTACTCGGCGTTTTTCCATCCCAGCAGAACCATCACCGTCACCACCACCGGAACCCCCAGGGTCTCCAGTTTTTTCAGCAAACCCTCCAGATAAGCGGGGTCAAAAACCGGCTGGGTCACCAGAAACCGGGCGCCGGCCCCTATCTTGGCCCGGGCCCTCTCCAGTTCCCCCTGGTCTATCCGGTTCAGGTTAAGGGACGCCCCCACCAGGAAGTTCGTCCTTGCCCCCAGGGGGTTTCCCAGAAAGCCCCTGCCCGAGTTCATGGAGTTTATGATTTCTATAAGTCCCAGGGAATCCAGGTCGTAAACTCCTGTGGCGAAGGGGTAATCCCCCAGGGAGGGAGGGTCTCCGGTGAGGGCCAGGATGTTTTCTATCCCCATGGCGGAGGCTCCCAGGAGGTCCGATTGGATGGCCAGGAGGTTCCTGTCCCGGCATGTCATGTGAACGATGGTTTCCAGGGGGAGGGTTTCTTTTATTATCTTCGCAAAGGAAAAGGGATTCATCCTCACCCTGGCCATGGGGGAGTCGGAAATGTTCAGGGCGTTTACCTCCGTGGCCTTCCACCGCTCCAGACCCTTCAGGATTTCTGAGAAATCCGGATTCCTGGGGGGTTCCACCTCCACGGAAAGGAGTTTTCCTTCCTTCAGAAGTTTTCCAACCCTGGTTTCCACCCGGGCCGGGCCCCTATCCTCCGATTCCCCCTTCTCCCTGAGAACCACCCTTTTCACCTTTCTCTTGACCCTTTTCCCCCGGAGCCTTTGAGAAAGCACCCTTATGTGCTCCGGGGTGGTTCCGCAGCATCCCCCTATGAATTTGGCCCCCATTTTTGCGGTTTTTTCCCCGTAATAGGCGAAGTACTCCGGGTTGTGGGGATAGAGGAATTTCCCGTGGATAAACCTGGCCTGGCCGGCGTTGGGCATGTATAGGACCGGTTTCGGAGTGAGGGAGAGGATTATCCTCACCGCCTCGTGAACCCCCTGGGGACCGGGGCCGCAATTGGCCCCCACGGCATCCACCGGGAGGTTCTCCACCTTTTCCATTATGTCCGTTATCTTCTCCCCAAAGATGGTCTTCAGTTGATTGGGAAATGTGAAGGATGCGATGATGGGGGTCTGGGGGGAGAGGGAACGGGCCACCTTGATCCCCACCTCCATTTCCTCCACGCAGTTGTAGGTTTCAAAGAGAAGGAGGTCCACCCCTCCCTCTAAGAGGGACTCTATCTGCTCGCGGAATATTTCCTCCAGTTCCGCGGAGGAAAGCGTCCTCCTGCGGTCGTGGGGTCGGGACACAGGCCCTATGGAACCCGCCACGAAGGCCTCCGTCCGGGCCACTTCCCTGGCCAGGCGGGCTCCCATGTAGTTTATTTCCCGGGTTTTGTCCCCTATCCCGAAAAACTCCTCTAAGACGAAGCGGTTGGCTCCGAAGGTGTTGGTTTCTATGATTTCTGCCCCGGCATTCAGGTATTCCCGGTGGATTTCCTTCACCAGTTGGGGCATGGTGAGGTTCACCTCGTCGTAACAGAATCCCCGGGGAACCCCCTTCTGATAAAGGTAGGTCCCCATGGCCCCGTCCAGGATCACCACATGGGGGTCTTCAAACCTTTCCCTTATGTCCACCTTCCAGGGCCTCCTTCAATTTGTTCAGCCCATCCACAGCGTCCTTGGCGTAAATGTCCGCCCCGAATTCCTTCACCAGCCTGGGGCTTACCGTGGCTCCCCCGAGGACCACCAGAACCTCCGGCCACCTTTTCTTGATTTCCCTGGTGGCCCTTTCCATTTCGTCCAGGGATGTGGTCATGAGGCAGGAAAGACCTACCGCATGGGGTTTTTCCCTGGAGATGGCCTCCAGAAGGTCCTCCAGAGGTACATTTTTTCCCAGGTCCACCACCTCAAAGCCAAAATTGGAAAAAACCGCCTTGGCTATGTTTTTCCCTATGTCGTGGAGATCCCCCTTCACCGTGGCCATAACCACCTTCCATTTTTTCTGGCCCTCGCCCTTAAGCCTTTCCTCAATGAGGGAAGAGGCCCTTTTCATGGCCTCCGCCGAGGCGATGAGTTGGGGGAGGAAGTAAACCTTCCTTTCGTAGAGTTCCCCCACCTCCTTCATGGCGGGGATGAGGATTTTGTTCATTATTTCCATGGGCTCCATCTTTTCCAGGAGTTCCAGCACCAGGGTGTGGGCCTGGGCTTTATTGCCGTCGGTTATGGCGTATCTCAGGGCTTCCTCGGGGGAGGTTGGGGATGGCCTTGCGGAAGATAGGGGCTGAGGGCCCCTGGAGAGGAGGTCCATGAACCTGCTGGCCTTGCCTATGAGGAGTTCGGAAGCCATGGCGGTCTTGCGGTTCTCTTCCCCCAGGGACATTATGGCGGCGTCGGCCCCCCGCTCTATGGCCATGGCCAGGAAGGCCCGGTTCAGAGTCCTTCTCCCCGGCATCCCGTAGGAGACATTGGAAAGGCCCAGGATTATGGGAACCGGAAAGTTTCTCTTCACCTCCTCTATGGCCCGGAGGGTTTCCCGGATCCCCCGGGAGCCTGTGGAGAGGGAAAGAACCACGGGGTCAAAAATTATGTCCAGGGGAGAAAGCCCCGTTTCTTCCGCCTTCCTGAGGAATTTTTCCAGGGCCCGGAGTTTCTTTTCAGAGGTTTCCGCCACTCCCTCCTCGTCTATGGCTATGGCCACCACCGCGGCCCGGTATCTTTTTACCAGAGGCAGGACCTCCTCCATCCTTCCTTCCTCGGCGGTGCAGGAGTTCAAAGCCGCCCTTCCCGGGGTGGTTTTCAGGGCTGTTTCGGCGGACTTAAGGTTCTTCACATCTACGAAAATCGGGATTTTCACCCGGGTGGTTATTTCCCTGAGAACGGCGGAAAAGAATTCCGGGGATGTTTCCCCTTCACGGCCGAGGTTAACATCCAAGGCTTCGGCCCCCTGCCTTTCCTGTTGAACGGCGGCCTGGGCAATGGCTTCAATGTCCCGGGTTTCTATCAGGGGCTTCAGTTTTTTGCTTCCGAAGGGATTTATCCTCTCGCCCACCATCCGGAAGGGAAACCCCGTTCCTGTGGGCAGCAGATTCGTCCTTGAGGCCAGGAAGAAAAAGCGGGAGGGAGACCCTTCTCGGCGGGGGGATTTTCCCTTGAGTTTTTGGGCCAGGGCCCTTATGTGTTCCGGGGTGGTCCCGCAACATCCGCCCACTATGGAGGCTCCCTGGCGGTAAAATTTTTCTCCGTATTCTGAAAATTCCCCGGGGGCCATGGGGTAAAGGAGGGTTTCTCCCTTTTTAATTGGAAGGCCGGCGTTGGGGTAAATGGCAAAGGGTTTTCCCGTCCGGGAAAGGACCCCGGCTATCTCAAGAAATTCCTCCACCTCCCTCCCGCAGTTGGCCGAGAGCACCTCCGCGTGGGTTCTGGAAAGCACGGCGAAGGCGGTTTCAGGATCCGAGCCGGTTACGGTTCTTCCATCCTCGGTAAAGGTCATGGACAGTATCATGGGGATGTTCGGGGCGGCTTCCTCGGCGGCCATGGCTGCTATTTTGGCCTCCTCCAGATCCACCATGGTCTCGGCCTGGATGATGTCCACCCCCTCCCGGGCCATGGTGGAAAAGACCTCGTGGTAGGCTTCGTAGGCCTGCTCCCAGGAAAGTTCTCCCAGGGGCTGGAGAAGTTTTCCCAGGGGTCCCACGGACCCGGAGACGAAGACCCCGTCCCCGGCGGCCTTCCTGGCCAGGAATATTCCCCTTTTCAGCAGGTCCAGAAAATCCCCTTCCAGACCCGCCTCCTCGGCTTTTATCCTGTTAAGGGAAAAGGTATTGGTTTCTATTATGTCCGCTCCGGCCTCAATGTAGTCCCTGTGTATGGACAGGATTAACCCGGGGCGCTGGCGGTTCAAAATCTCCACCAGGGGGAGTTTTCCCCCGTATCTACGGACCACCTCGGTGCCCATGGCACCGTCCAGAATTAAAACCCTGCGCTCTAAGGACTCCAGGAGGTTCATAGGGAAAATTCTAACACAATCACCGGGCAGAAAAGATGGCCAGCGCCCTGTTGCCCAGGCCGGGCAGGTTGGAGACCAGCCAGAGGGGAGGAAGAAGGAGGCGGTACAGGGCTCTGTGAGGGATTTCCACCGTTCTGGACTTTTCCCATATCTCCCCCCAGGGGGAGGGCAAGGTTTTGACCCTGAGAAGGCGGAAGCCAAATCTTTCCAGTTCTTTAAAGGTCCTTCTGGAGAACCTGAAAAGATGGTCCCCGGGGGAAAGGCCGAGAAGTTTTATCCTCCCACCGCTTATCAAATAACCAAGTCTGGAGAGCCGGTGGAACAAGGCCTCCTGAACGGGGGTTTCAATGACCAGAAGCCCCCCGGGTTTTAGAACCCTCCTGGCTTCCCTCAGAAAGGCCGCCGGGGAGGGGAGGTGTTCTATCAGATTAAAGGCAAATACGAAATCAAAGTGGGAGGAGGGGTAGTTTTCGTCCAGGGTTCCCATTCTGGCCTTTAGCCCCTTATTCCTTGCCACCTGAACTGCCCGGGGGGAGGTATCGCAGCCCTCTATTTCAAAGCCGGCCTCAGCGGCCACCTCCAGGAATGTTCCGGTGCTGGAGCCCACCTCCAGGCCTATGCCCGGGGGAGCAAATTGGAGGATAAACTTCAACATCCTCTTAAACCTTCTCCGGAGCCTTTCCTCCACCTTGAGGTAGATTTCGTCGGCCCAATATCCCCTTGAGGTTAATTTGACCCGATCCACCCACAAAAGTCCGCACTTAGGACAGCGGAGAACTTCAAATCCATCCCCTTCTGCCCACCTTTTTCCAGGTTCCCCGCATATATCACAGAGGTAGCGATCGGTAGAGTTCAAGGAGGCCCTCCTTCATTTTTTCCAGGGTGTATCTGGAAAGGTAGATTTCCCGTCCCTTCATTCCCATGTCCCTCCGGAGGGAAGGATTCTCCAGGAGAACCCTGAGTTTTTCCCGAAGAACCGCGGGGTTTTGGGGAGGGACCAGGAAGCCGCTTACCCCGTCCACCACCAGTTCTTCCAGCCCGCCCACCCGGGTGGCCACCACCGGCAGGGCTGACCTCATGGCCTCAATCACGGAAATGGGCAATCCCTCCCACCTGGAAGAGAGGACGAAAACCCCTGCCCGGGAAAGGATTTCCTCAATGTTCCGGCGAAATCCCATGAATTTAACCCTACGGGAAACTCCCATTTCTTCGGCCATCTTCCGGACGGTTTCCAGAAGAGGGCCTTCTCCCACCAGCCAGGCCTCTGCCCCGGGGAGGCCTGCCAGGGCCCTCAGCAGGGTCCGGTGGTCCTTCTGGGGGCTGAATCGGGCCACGGAGACGATCACGGGACTCAGGGCCGGATCCGATATGGTTTCCACATCCCCTATCCCGTTGGGAATGTAGGCGAGTTTTGACCTTTTTATCCCTGCATCCAGGGCCAACCGGAGGTCAAACAGGGAAACGCATATTATTTTCCAGGAAAAACGAGCGGCTATCTTCTCCAGGAACTTGCAGGCCCTATTGCGGGCTCCCGGGGTGAAACACCACCCGTGGGCGGTGAAAATCTTCACCCCGGGGACGGCGGGATTTCTGGAAAGGAGTCCTGCCTTGGTGGAGTGGGAGTGGAGGACCTGGAAGCCTTCCTTCTTCACCAATTCCCTTAGGGCTAAAAGGCTCTTCAGATCCGACAGAGGAGAGATTTTCCTCTTCATCCTTAGGGGGTAAAAGGTTATTTTTTCGCCCCCGGCCCTTTCCTCCAGTTCTCCCCCGGGGGAGGAGGAAAGGGCTACCCGGTAGCCCGAATCCCTTAAAATCCTGGAGTAATCCAGGGCTATTCTCTGGGCTCCGCCCCATTGGGAAAGGGTAACCACCTGCAAAATCTTCATTCCTTCATTCCCATTCCCAGGAAAATTCCGGCCAACTGGGAGCCCAGGGAGAATCCCCCCACCACGAAGGTGGTGAAAAAGGACAGGACGAGTAGGGAGGGTAGAAGAGGAAGAAGGAGTTCCCTCTTCCAGGATTTTTCCCTGAAGACCAGCGCCAGGGTGTAGAGGAACATGACCGCGTAGAGGATAAGGCCCACCAGGCCGAACATGAGGCCCACATCCAGAAAGGTGTTGTGGGCACTTCCCCATTTTATTCCCGTGGCGGCGAATATTTTTTCCACCCCCATACCCCATCCGCTCACGGGGAAGTCCTTTATCAGTTCCCAGGCCAGGGGCCATATGGCCTCCCTGCCGGTCATGCCTTTGCTTATTTGAAGAAAACGGGGCAAAAGAAACAGCGCCATTGCGCCGGGGAGGATGAAGAGAAGGGCCCGGGTTCCCCTTCGGTTTATCAGATACACCGCAAGGAAAACACCCAGGGCCAGGTACCCTGCCCGGGAAAATGAGAGGACGATTCCCAGGAGATTAAGGGAGGTGTGAAGAAGGTAAATCCTCTCTCCAGAATTGAACAGATAAAGGGAAAGGGCAAAACCCATCAGGGCCAGAATGGAAAAATAATTGGGACCGAAAACCAGAGACCTTATGGGGTGAATTCCGAGATAAGGGATCTTCATCCCGGACATTACGGCGAAGTTCCGCATCCCGAAAAGGTCCAGGGCCAGGAAAAACAGCCCCGCAGCGGAAAAGAAAGAAAGGAAATTGGCCAGGATTTTCAGGCCCCTCTCTTCCCCCAGAACCCTTCCCATGATGACCACCGAAGTATAGGCTCCCAGGAAATATCCCGCCGTCTTGAGGGCGAAAACGCCCTGGGATGAGCCCGAGAGAAAATAGGCCAGGGGAAGGTAGGATAGGTAGAGCAAAAGCGGCAAGTGCCTTCTGGAGGGGAGAAGGCCCTTCCAGGTCCCCACCAGGGCCACCGTCAGGAGAATAAGGCCTGATGCCATGTAGAAGGGGGGCTGTCCCTTGAAAAACACCAGGTAGGGAAGGGAGGAGACGGCCACGGAAAGGAGGGAAAGTTTAAACAACAAGGGAGAGCCTCCTGTATAGTTTTTCCGCCAGGACCCCCAGGTCCCTTTCCTCAACGAGAACTTCCCTGGCTTTGTCCAGGGGTAGGCCCTCCAGTCCCTGAAGGGCTTCGGAGAAGCATCGGGGATCCCAGGGACAAACGCTTCCGCCTCCGGTTTTTCTTATAATTTCCTCCGAATCCGGCACCTGGCTTGAAACCACCGGTCTTTTCATCATTATAAATTCCATGGGTTTTATGGGGGAATTGTGGACTAGGACCGGGTTGGGAGGAAAGGGGGATATGCCGGCCCAGGAGGCCCTGATGAGGGCGTAAACCTCTTCCCGGGGAAGGAAGCCCAGGAATTTCACCCGGCCATCCAGGCCCATCCTCCGGGCCCTGTTCAGGAGTTTTTCCGTATACCCCGGGTCCCTTTCCCAACCTGCTATGGCCAGGACATAGTTCCGGGGAAGCAGGGATAGGACCTCCAGGAGAAATTCGCTCCGGCGAAACCTTGAAAGCACCCCTATGTAGGACACGATCCTTTCCCCTCCCGGGGCTATTTTTCCTTTCCATCGGTGGGCTGCGGAATCGTAATCCTCGGGATTAATCCCGCCGTCCACCCCTTCGGGAAGGAGAAAGGTGCTGTTTAAATTTAACCGCTTTCGGAAGTAGTGCTCCATTTTGGAACTTATGGGGATAACCAAATCTGCCCTTTTCAAAAAGAAATCCCTCATTAGCCTTCCGGTCTTCCCCCGCAGCCAGTTGGGGAGGCGGGGGCCCAGACCCATCCTGGAGTAAAGGAGGCTTTCCTCCTCCTTCAGGTGGGAGATTCTGTAGAAAAAGGGGATTTTTCTTTCCCTGGCCAGTTTATACCCCACCCAGGCCATGACGGGGTTGTCCCTGACCCAGACCCCGTCCAGGTGCTCCCCTGAAATTTGATTTAAGGCCCTCTGGAGGAGGGAGCGGAGCCTCAGGGGATACAGGGGATGAAGGGATGAGATTTTCGGAAAGAGTATCAGGGGATTTTCCTTCCAGGTTGATGTGTATATCTTTCGGGTTTTTCTGCTCGGCATAACCCATAGGGTTTGAATTCCCTTAGCCCGCAGGTAGTGGTTAAAAATCAGGTCCAGGGAAAGATATGGATTTGGGAATTCCTCTCCGCTGAGGAAAAGAAGTTTCTTCATGCCCGCCTGACGATGTAGTCCCCCTCTATTCTCAGGTCGTGAAAAACCGAAGGGGCCTTTTCCTGAAGTATCCTCAAAACCTCCACCGCCATCCTCCTTATTTCCCATTGGGCGTGTCTGGAGCCCCGGAGTTCTAAGATGTGTCTCCACTCCCGGAAGTTGGCGGTTATTACGATTTCAGAAAAGACCGCGTTGGGAAGGACGAAGCGGGCGTCCTCCTTTTTTATCTTTAAACCCCTTAGCCTGGCGTAAACCCTCCTGGCTTCTTCCATGAACTCCCGATAAACCTTAAGGGCTTCGGGGTTCCCTTCAATGGAAGGTGGGGTTACGAAGTGAAAATTCTCCTCGTTCACATACCTCTGGGATTGCTGGGTAAAGGAGGCCATGCGGTGGCGAACCAGTTGGTGGGTGAAACTCCGGGAGCCTCCCCTTATGCGGAAACTGGCGGAGGCGTGTTCCAGGACAGAGAGGTGGCCGCTCCTTATAAGCATTTTTATGAATTTTTCCGCGGAGTTTTCCCATCTTTCCTCCACTAAAAATTCCTTTCCCTCCAGTTTTACCCTATCTCCCACCCGGGCTTTTTCCAGTTCGGGATGGTTCTCCGTGTATAGAAGTTGCCTTCTTCCGGAGAGTCTCAAAATGGGCTTCGGAGTAAACCTGTCAAAGGAAAGGTATGCGGTCCTTCCCGCTTCCTCTATGACCCTTTCGGCCTCCGGGGTTATGGCGATTAATTCAACCTTCAAGGACATTTTTCAGAAACTCCTCGCTTAAAAATTCCTTCATCCTTTCCAGCAGGGGGGAAAGGGGGCGGTCCTCCTCCACGAAGGGTATGGTCCTTCTGATGAGGGCCAGGGCCCTTCCCGTAACCCTTCCCGGCCTTCCACCCACGAGGATGGACCTTAACTCCATCCCCTGGGCGGCGGCCATGATTTCTCCGCTCAGGACATAATGGGTGTTTTCCCCTATCTTTAAAGCCCTCCTTGCCCCCAGGGGAGCCATGCTCACATGGTCCTCCTGATTGGCGGAGGTGGGTATTGAGTCCACCGAGGCGGGATGGGCCAGGGCCTTGTTTTCACTCACCAGGGAGGCCGCCGTGTATTGGACGATCATGAATCCGCTGTTGAGTCCCGGATTTTTGGAGAGAAAGGGCGGAAGACCGTTGTTCAGTTTGCGGTCAAGCAATCGGAAGAGCCTCCTTTCGGAGATGGATGAAAGGTAGGTCAGGGCCAGGGAGATGTTGTCCGAGGCCAGGGCCACCGGCTGGGCGTGGAAGTTTCCCCCGGAAAATACCCCCTCCTCAAAAACCAGGGGGTTGTCGGTGACGGAGTTAACTTCCCCCTCCAGTATTCTCCGGGCAAACTTCAGGGCTTCCCCCGCCGCCCCGGCCACCTGGGGATAGCATCTTAAGGAATAGGGAGCCTGGACCTCCCCCGAGGTCCCCACCAGGGAGGATCCCCGTACCATCTCCGCCACATTCTTTGCCCGGAGGGCCTGTTCCGGGATCCTTCTCAGCCGATGGATGCCCTCAAACAGGAAGGAATCCGGAGAACCCAGGGCTTCCATGCTCATGGCCTCTGCCAGGTCCGAAAGCCGCAGGAGGTATTCCCCCCTCAACAGGGCAAATAGGGCCAGGGCCGAAGAGAAGGGAGTTCCGTTTATCAGGGAAAGGGCCTCCTTGGCCCTGAGGGGGATGGGATGGAAGCCGGTTTTTCTCACCGCTTCGTCGCCCCTCGTCCTTTTCCACTCTCCTTCCCAGAGGAAGACTTCCACCTCCTCCGGAAAACTCAGGGAGAGGGCGAAGGAAGCCAGGGGGGCCAAATCTCCGCTGGCGCCCACGGAGCCGTATTCCTTCATGCAGGGGGAAAGGCCGCGGTTAAGGTAATCGGCCACCGCCAGGGCCAATTCCGGTCTAATTCCCGAAAACCCCGTGGTAAGGGTGTGAAGCCGTATCAAAACGGCGGCCCGGGCCACCTGGGGGGGCACAGGTTCCCCCACGCCGGCGTGATGGCTTTTTATCAGGTTTTCCTGTAATTTTTCCACATCTTCCCGGGATATTTTAAGCGAGGCCAGTTCCCCAAAGCCCGTGTTTACTCCGTATATCCTTTCCTCCATCCTGGCTTCCAGGCGTTGCCTTCCCCGGCGGATCCTTTCCAGCGTTTGTGGGCAGAGTTCCACCTTCGTCCAGGGATTTAAGGCAAAATTTCGGATTTCTTCCAGGGAAAGGTCCTGGCCGCAGAGGATGAGTTTACTCAAGATGCCTCCTCATGGTTTCCGCTGCCCTTTCGGGTGCCACGATGTTCACCGGAACTTCGGCTCCCCACTCAAAGCCCGCCGGTTTCGTAAGTCTCGGCACGATTTCCATCCTCCAGTGGTAATCGGAATTCACAGAAAAGGGCTTGCTTCTTAAAATCATGTTGTAACTGGGAAAGTCCACGGCCCGGTCCAGGGCGGCCATGGTTTTGCGGTAAACTTCGGCCAGTTCCTCCAGGATCTCATCGGAACTCTCTTCAAAACTGAGGAGGTGTTTCCTGGGGAGAATCCAGGTTTCAAAGGGAAAGGCAGAGAAGGAGGGGCAGAGGACCGTGAAGTTTTCGCTGGCAAGAACCAGGTTGGGCTTTTTCCCCTCCCTTTCAAGGAGAAGGCACACCGGACATCTCCCTTCGTAAACCTTCAATTCCCTCTGGACGGCATCCGGGACCATCCTGAGGGCTATCAACTGGGAGTGGGGATGGGAGAGGGAGGCTCCTCCCTCAGGGCCGCGGTTTTTGAAAACCAGGGCAAAGGGAAATTTTCCCTTCAGGCTGAGTAGCCTTTCCCTGTATGTTTTCAGGATCAGAAGAACCTGCTCCCGGGACATGGTACCCACGGTGGCATAGTGGTCCGGAGTCTCAATGATGACCCAGTGAACCCCATCCTGACCTTCCACTATGGGGTATTTGTTGGGAACCACCCTCACCTTCCATCCCGTTTCCCCTTCCTCTCCGGGAATAGAGAAGACCTCCGGAGGGGTTTCTCCTTCGTTTCCGGGACAGAAGGGACAGGATGTGGGATTTCCCCGGGGGCGGTATTTAAGGTCTTCGGAGAACTGAAGGGGTCTTTCGCCCCGGTGGGGGGCTAAGATCACCCATCTTTCCTTTACATAATCCCTTCTGAATTCACTCATATGAATATGTTTTCGTAGTGGTTTATTTTTAGGGAGTTGCCTTCCCTGACCAGGGTTATTACATCAAACCTGCATGGAGCCAGGTCAAGGCCCCGGGAGAGGAGATAGACCTCCGCCGCCCTCCTCAGACTCCTTCTTTTTTTGGGGGTGATGGAAAAGATGGGGTCCATGAAATCGTCCCTTTCCCTGGTCCTCACCTCCACGAAAACGATCTCCCCGTCCTTTTCCGCCACCAGGTCCAGTTCTCCCCCCTTGATGCGGAAATTTCTATCCAGAATTCTGTAACCCTTTTTCTTCAGGTATTTTTCCGCTTCCCGTTCTCCCTTTCTGCCCAGTTCTATTCTTTTATTTTTTTCCATCGGGTTCCTTCTTTAGTGTCCTCAAGGATTATTCCCCGCTTGAAGAGTTCGTCCCTGATTCTATCTGCGGTGGCGTAGTCCTTTCTTTTCCTCGCCTCCTCCCTTTCCTTTATCATCCTCATTATTTCCTCGGGTAGTTCCTCCACCACCCTTTCGGGAAGCACCGCCAGAACCCTGTCCAGGTCGTAGAGGAGGTTCCTGGCCCTTTGGGCGTCTCCCCTGAGGAGTTTCCCCTCCTCCATCGCCCTGTTCCCCCACCTTATAAGTTCAAAGATGGCTGCCATCCCGCCGGAGATGTTCAGGTCGTCGGCCAGGGCGGCGGTGAAATTCCTCCGGCACTCTTCAATTTTCTCCGCGGCCTCTTTCGTTTCTCCTTCGGGGAATTTTCTGGTTTCCAGTTCGTAGAGGAAATCCGTAATTCTCTTGAGGGAAGTGGTGGCCTGGTAAAGGGCCTCAAAGGTGAAGTTCAGGGTCTTGCGGTAATGGGTGGTCAGAAGAAGATACCTTATGGCCCTGGGGGAGAATCCCATGGCCAGAAGGTCCCTCAGGGTGTAAAAATTGCCCCGGGACTTGCTCATCTTTTCCCCGTCCACTATCAAGTGCTGAACATGGAACCAGTAGCGGACAAAGGGCTTTCCGGTGTAGGCTTCCGATTGGGCTATTTCGTTTTCGTGGTGGGGGAATATGTTGTCCACCCCGCCGGCGTGTATGTCCAGGGTTTCTCCCAGGTATTTCATGCTCATGGCGGAGCATTCTATGTGCCATCCGGGCCTTCCCTCGCCGAAGGGAGAGGGCCAGGAGGGTTCTCCCTCCTTTTTGGCCTTCCAAAGGGCGAAGTCCCTTACATCCTCCTTGGTGTATTCGTCCGCCTCCACCCTTACGCCGGCCTTGAGTTCTTCGGGTTTTATTTTGGAGAGTTTTCCGTATTCTGGGAAGGAGGATATCCTGAAGTAGACGGAGCCTTCCTTTATGTAGGCGTGCCCCTTTTCCAAAAGCCCCTGGATTATTTTTATCATGTCCGGGATGTGCTCCGTGGCGCGGGGGTAATAGTCGGCCCGGTCCAGTTTCAGGGTGTCTATGTCTTCAAAGAAGGCCTTTTCGTATTTTCTGGTGAACTCCCGCAGGGTTACGCCCTCCTCCCGGGCTCCCTTTATGGTCTTGTCGTCCACATCGGTTATGTTCATCACATGAATAACTTTGTATCCCAGAAACTTCAGAAACCTTTTGAGTAGGTCCTCCGCCACATAACTCCTGAAGTTTCCTATGTGGGCGTAATCGTAAACGGTGGGACCACATGTGTAAAGCCGCACTACCCCCTCCTCCAGGGGAACGAATTCCTCCACCTTTCCGGAAAGGGTGTTGTAGAGTTTAAGGGTGGTCTTTTCCATAAGCCCCCCTCCTCAGAGTTTGCTCAGTATTTCCTGTAGTTTGATTATGTGTTTCCTCTCCTCCACAATTATCTCCCGGAGTATGTCGGCGTGTTCCCTTTCCACCGAATCCCAGAGGGAGTAGAAAAAGAGCAGGGTCTGTTTTTCAAACTCAAGGGCCTTCTTCACGGCTTCCTTGATGTCCATCTCAGGGATTTTTTCAAAATCCCACCCGGTGGGCTTGAATATTTCGGCTTCGGCCAGGGCCTTGAGCAGGGTCTGGGCCTCTTCCCCCAGGTTCACCGGGCGTTCCCTTTTTTCGTATTCCTGTTTCAATTTCGTGTATTTCACCAGGTGTTTAGCCTCCTCCCCCCTCAGCCAGTTGAAGAAGTCCTTCAACTCTTTATCCCTGGCGTAGTCCGCCAGTTTGCCGTAAAATTCAATCCCCAATTTTTCGGTTTCTATGGCCGTTTCCAGGGCTTCAATCATAGAGAATTTTTCCATGACAATACCTCCCATCCCTTTATTTTACCCGTTTTGCGGCGGTCTCTCAACTTTTAAAACTTAAAAAGTTTGACTTTTTCTCCACACCCTTAGTATGCTATTGGCATGGATAAGATACTGCTTGTGGACGACGACCCTGAGGTGTCGAGCGTCCTGGGGGAGTTTTTGGAGAGGGAAGGATATCAGGTGGAGGTGGCCCACAGCGCCGAGGAGGGGGAGAGCAAACTTAGGAAGGGCAAATTCGCCCTACTTCTTACGGACATTAGGATGGGGGGAAAATCCGGCCTTGACCTGGCCAGGGTGGCCAAGACCATAAATCCCCACATAGAGGTTATAGTTATCTCCGCCATAAAGGACATCACCATGGCCATAGAGGCCATGAAGGCCGGAGCCTTCTCTTATTTGCTAAAGCCCTTTTACCTGGAGGAAGTGCTCTCAAGCGTAAAAAACGCCCTGGAGAGAAGGAGGCTCAGACTTCAGAACATAGAGTACAGACAACATCTGGAAATGTTAGTGGAGGAAAGGACCAAAAAATTAAAATACGCCCTCCAGGCCCTGAGGAATTCCTACCTTGAGATCCTGAAGGTTCTGGTTACCACCCTGGACGCCCGGGATGTGGAGACCGAGGGTCATTCCGAAAGGGTGGTGGACCTGTCTCTGAAGATTGCGGAGAAAATGGGAATTACGGATCGGGACTTTCTAAGAGACCTTCGTCTGGGAGCCCTTCTCCACGACATAGGCAAGATAGGTATTCCCGACAAAATTCTGCGTAAGGAGGGAAAATTGAGCCCCTCCGAATGGGAAATTATGAAGGAGCATGTACTCATAGGATATAAGATCGTCTCCATGGTGGACTTTCTCAAGGGGGCTTCGGAGATAGTCCTCTACCACCACGAAAGGTGGGATGGAAAGGGATATCCCCAGGGTCTGAAGGAGGAGCAGATTCCCCTGGGGGCCAGGATATTCGCCGTGGCGGATTCCTTTGACGCCATGATTCACAACAGGGTTTACCGCAGGGCCATCTCCATAGAAGATGCCCGGGAAGAAATTCGGAGAAACAGCAGAACCCAGTTTGATCCCAGGGTGGTGGAGGCCTTTCTTTCTATTCCTCCGGAGAGGCTGGAAAGTTTCGGTGCGAAGGCGGCGCCTAAGAATATCTGGGACATACCGGAATTTATTTTAGATATGGCCTGATGGGCTTGCCCGAAAGGACCTCCTCCATTTCCGGTGTGTAAATCCCCTTCCTTTTCATGGGAAAGGTGTAAACTCGCCCCCTGCCCTTCCCTTTTTTAAGCAAATACATGAGGAAGCGCTCCTTCCCGTCCTCGGTGATCCTCACCACCTCCTCCATACCGAAGCCTGCCCTGTTGGCCCGGATGGAGAACTCCTCCGCTTCGGTTCCCACTATAAAATAGGCCGGGGCTCCATCCTTGAGGTTTTCAAAGGCCGCCCTTAAAAAGTCTTCCAGGGAAGCCAGAATTTCCCATTTGCTCACCGCCACCTCCCTCCGGGGACTTATCCGGAACCTTTTCGGGCTCAAATAGGGAGGGTTGGAAAACACGAGGTCAAATTTTTTCCCGAGGGGGGGCTTTTTCACATCGCCCAGGACCGGGTAAATCCCGGAAAAACCGTTGATTTCAATGCTCTGGCGGAGAAGGCCGAGGTAATCTTCCTGGATGTCCAGGGCGAGGATTTTTACATCAGGAAGCCTTGATTTTACCATGAGGGCCACGGGGCCAAATCCCGTGCCCAGTTCCAGGGCGAATCCCTTTCCCTCCACATAGGAGGCCAGAAGAACCGCATCCAGAGAAAAACGATAACCCCTCCGGGGCTGGGCTATTTTTACCCTGCCCCGGAGGAAGGGAGTGATGGTTTTATCCACTCAGAACTGGTTATTTACCGCCAGGTTCTGGAGTTTTTTGATGTAGTGGGTGATGTTTATGTTCTTGGGACAGGCTTCGGTGCAGTTAAAGATGGCGTGGCACCGCCAGAGGCCGTTTCGGTCGTTTATTATCTCCAGGCGTTCCTTGCCCCCTTCGTCCCTGGAGTCAAATATGAAGCGGTAGGCCTTGAGAAGGGCCGCCGGTCCAAGGTAGTCAGGATTGGCCCAGAAGGAAGGACAGGAGGTGGTGCAGGCGCCGCATAGAATGCACATGGCCGCTTCGTTGATGAGGTCACGCTCTTCCGGGGTTTGGAGTTGCTCTTCTTCCGGCAGGGGAGAGTATTTTATGAAGTAGGGCTTTACCTTTTCCAGGTTGCGGAAGAAGGGATCCATGTCCACCACCATGTCCTTGATTATGGGAAGGCCGGGCAGGGGCTCTATTTTTATGGTTCCGCTTCCCAGGGTTTTTATCTGGGTTTTACAGGCCAGGCGGTTTTTCCCGTTGATTCGCATGGCGCAGGAGCCACAGATCTCCGAGCGACAGGCCCTTCTGTAGGCCAGGGTTCCGTCAACATACCAGTGAATGTGGTTTAAGGCGTCCAGAACGGTCCAGCCGTCCTCTATCTCTATCTCGTATTCCTTGTAGTAGGGCTTTTTGTCCTTGTCCGGCTGATATCTAAAGATTCTGAATTTTCTCTTCATTTCGGCCCTCCTTAGTATTTCCTTTCCTGGGGCTGATACTTGGTGATAACCACAGGTTTGTAATCAAATTTTACGCCCTCAGGGGTTTTCCACGCCAGGGTGTGCTTGAGCCAGTTTTCGTCGTCCCTTTTGGGATAATCCACCCGGTAATGGGCTCCCCTGCTTTCCCTGCGGTTGAGGGCCCCTGCGGCTATCACCTCCGAGAAGACCAGGAGGTTTTCCGTTTCCAGGGCCTCCTGAAGGTCCAGGTTGAACCTCACCCCCTTGTCCTCCACATGTATGTTGGGTATTTCAGCCTCCAGTTCCCTTACCTGACGCACGGCTTCGGTGAGGTCCCTTTCGTTTCGGAAAATCCCCACCTTGTTGGTCATGATTTCGTGGAGCCTTTCCCGCAGTTCAAAGGGTCTTACGCTTCCCTTGCCCTCCAGATACCTCCTTACATGGGCCTCTGCCTCCTCCACCGCTTTATCTGGAACGGGCATAAGGTCCGCCTTCTTCACGAACTCCGCCATGGCCAGGCCGGTAATCCTGCCCATGGTGATGGCCTCCTGCTGGGAGTTTGTTCCCAGACGGTTGGCTCCGTGGATGGAGACGCAGGCCGCCTCCCCGGCGGCATAAAACCCTGGAACCACCTGGCTCTTTCCGTCACCCAGAACCTCCCCCCTCTTGGTAGTGGGAATTCCTCCCATCTGGTAGTGGGCCGTGGGCTGGATGGGGATGGGTTCCTTGATGGGGTCAACCCCCAGGAAGTTCATGGCCAGTTCCCTTATCTGGGGGAGCCTTTCCTTGATTTTTTCGGCCCCCAGATGACGGAGGTCCAGGTATATGTAATCCTTCCCGTCAATACCCCTTCCTTCGTTTATTTCCGTCTGCTCCGCCCGGGCCACCACATCCCTGGGTGCCAGTTCCATTTTCTCCGGGGCGTATCTCTTCATGAATCTTTCACCCTTACCGTTTATCAGGTATCCCCCCTCTCCCCTGGCCGCTTCGCTGACCAGGATTCCCAGCCTGTAAAGTCCGGTGGGATGAAACTGGACGAATTCCAGGTCCTCAATAGGGAGGCCCTCCCTGAGAACCAGCGATAGCCCGTCGCCGGTGTTGGTGAAGGAATTGGAGGTTATCTTAAAGGCCCTGCCGAAGCCCCCGGTGGCAAAGAGGGTTGCCTTGGCGTTGAATATGTGAAGTCCACCGTTTCTTATGTCCCAGGCCACCACTCCGCTTACCACCCCGTCTTCTCTCAGAATGAGTTTGAGGACGAAGAATTCGTTGAAGAACCTCACCTTCTTTTTAATGCACTGCTCAAATAAGGTGTGGAGGAGAACATGCCCTGTGTAGTCGGCGGCGTAAACCGCTCTGGGCCTGGAGTGTCCTCCGAAGCGCCTCTGGGCTATTCTCCCATCGGGCATCCTGGAAAAGACCACCCCCATGTGCTCCATTTCGTAGACGGTTTTTATGGCTTCGTTGACGAACATTTCAATGGCGTCCTGGTCTCCCAGGTAGTCGCTTCCCTTGACCGTATCCCACATGTGGAGTTCCGTGGAGTCGTCGGAGGCGTGGCCGATGGCCGCCGCTATGCCCCCCTGGGCAGAGACCGAATGGGACCTGGTGGGGTAAACCTTGGAAATGGTTATGGTGTCAATGCCCGCATCGGCCAGGGCCAGGGCCGCCCGCAGGCCTGCAAGCCCCGTTCCCACCACCAGGGCGTCGGATTTGTGATAGTATTTCTCAATCTGCATTTTTACCTCCTCAAGATTTTACTGAGAAAATGGTAACTACTCCCACGGTGAATAGAATCACCGCCAGGGTCAACAGAACGGCGAAGAGAAACAGACGCAGTCCCCGGTTTCTCACATAGTCTTCCAGAACCTGCCATAGACCGTTTATTCCGTGGTAAAGGGCAAATATCAGAAAAAGGAGGTCCCCTGCCTTCCACAGGGGCGAGGAGAGCCGGGGGGCTACGGTTTCGTAGGTTACTTCACCGCTACCTGCAAAATGCATCATAACGAAATGGCCGATGAGGAAGACGAAGAGGTAGATGGCGGTTATCCTCTGGAAAAACCAGGCAAGGGCTCCCCTGTTTCTTTTAATCAAAGATTTGCTGGCTATCATTTTTAACCTCCCTTAAAGGAAAAACTTCCATGCTGCCGGTATCCAGAGGGCCAGGAACAAAGCGAAGGCTATCCAGAAGAGGGTTTTCTGATATTTAGAGGCCCCGGCAAAGTCTATGAGAACCAGCCTGATGCCGTTGAAGGCATGGAAAAGTATGACCCCCCACAGTCCCCATTCCAGAAACTTGAAGGTGGGGGTGGAAAGGGCCTTCATGGTTGAGTTGAAGGCCTCCGGTCCCGCCGCCAGTCTGTTGGTGACGAAGATGTGGAGGAGAAGGTAAAGCATGAGAGCCAGGCCTCCCAGTCGGTGAAGAATCCAGGCCCACTCCCCCACATCCTTCCTGTAGGAAGGATAAAACCACTTCGGTTTCAGCATTTCTTCCTCCTGCTATGAATTTAAGGGAAAATTTTAACTCATTCACCCCGCTATGTTCAACTAATCCTTTTTTTGGTAGAATTTCTCTATGCGAATAGAGGGCTTTGAACTTCTCACCTACGGGAAATCTCCGGAGAACTTTCCCCTGGACCCATTCCAGGAGATGGTCTTTGATAATACCTATCTGGAAATTCCCGTGGGAGACACCCTCTTTATGCTTTCTCCTTCTCTTAGAATAGCCTATCCCGGCAAAAACGAAGAGGTAGAGAGGGAAATAATAAAAAGGGAGCGGGAACTTTATTCCCTGAAGAGGCTTATCCTGGAGAGCATAATAAAATTCACGGCCCTTCTGGAGGCCAACAGTTATTTCATAGCCCAGAGCGATTACCTCCTTCTGGCCAGAATCACCCTTCATCCCGGCGAGGGGATTTACCGGTTGAAGTTCTACACCCACGAAGTAAGGGAACTACTTACCAACTACGAGGATAAAATTTATCTGGGCCAGGATTTTCTTTATTTAAAGGAAGAGAGGAAGTATTTTGGCCTTGACGACTTCATTCCCTACCTGGACAACGAATTCTCCTACCTAAAGGACAAGGTTTCGGAGTTTAACATAAGAAATCCCCTGGTGAGGGATTACCTGGTGGAAATAGGGGAACTGGTGGGGGATTCCCTCATCACCTGGGAGGAGAACAGGATGGACTTCTGCGTGGATGAGGCCTCCCTGGAGCAGTTGAGGGAGGCCACCATGAGGTTTATGGAGGTCAAGCACATGCTGGTGGAACTCCACGACGAAGTCCGGGAGTTTGAGTACAAACTCAGGGCCCGTGGGGAGGCGGAAAACCACCTTTCTCGCTATGTCACCAAGTTGAGAAAGGATGTGGTCAACATCCTTCACTACATAAACATGAAATTACTCTCCAGAATACAGAGGAGGATAAACACCCCGGGTTGATGAAGGTCCTGGCCATCCTTGGACCCACCGGAAGCGGGAAATCAGAACTTGCTTTGGAAATAGCCGGGAAGGTTCCAGCAGAGATAGTAAGTTGCGATTCCGTCCAGATTTACCGCGGATTTGACATAGGGGCGGACAAGGTTTCTGCTGAAGTAAGAAGGAGGATTCCCCATCACATGATAGATGTGGTTTCGGATTGCCGTCGGTTTTCGGCGGCGGATTATGCCAGGATGGCCGCCGGGATAATAAAGGATATCCATCGTCGGGGAAAACTTCCGGTGGTGGTGGGTGGAACCCTCCTTTACTTCAGGGCCCTGGAAAGGGGCCTGTTCCCCTACGGTCCTGCAGGGAGGGAGTTCAGGGAGGCCTGGTGGGGATACCCCCGGGAACTTCTACGCAGGACCGTGGAACTTGACCCGGAGTATTACATCAAAATAGGGGCCAACGATATCAAAAGAATGGTGAGGTTGATGGAAGTTTTTTATCTCTCCGGAAGGAACATGAGCGAGGCGGCGGCCCTTACCCGCCCACCCCTTCCCCGGGCAAGGTTCCTGAAGTTCGCCATAAACCTTCCCCGCCAGGAACTTTACCGGAGAATAGAGAGGAGGACGGAAGAAATGTTCAAAAGGGGATTAGTGGAGGAGGTGAGGAAACTCCTGGGCTCCGGATACCCTCCCCATTGTCCCCCCTTTGAGGCCATCGGCTACAGGGAAGCCCTGGCCTTCGTCCGGGGAGAAATTGATCTGGAGGAAGCCATGAAACTGGTGAAAAAACACACCAAGGAATACGCCCGAAGGCAGATCATGTGGCTCAGAAAGGAGGAAAACCTGGTGTGGATAAGGCCGGGGGAGGTTCATCGCATCCTCAAGGAGGTCTCGTGAAAAGGGAAAGAGCCATTGTGGTGGGGATATACAGAAGAAAGGAGGAGAAGTCCATGGCGGAGGAGACCCTCCGGGAACTGGAGGAACTGGCTGCCTCTGCCGGTGCCGAGGTGGTGGGGTGGGTCCTCCAGAGAAGACCGAAATTTGACCCCGGCTTTCTCCTGGGTAGGGGGAAAATTCAGGAGATAGCCCACATGGCCGAAGAACTCCAGGCGGACCTGGTGCTCTTTGACGAGACCCTTTCTCCGGCCCAGCATCGCAACATAGACCAGGTAATACCCTGCAAGGTTCTGGACAGAACCCAGTTGATACTGGACATTTTTTCCCAGAGGGCCATTTCCCGGGAAGGAAAACTTCAGGTAGAACTGGCTCAGTTGAACTACCTTCTTCCCAGGCTCATCGGCATCGGCAAAAAAATGAGCCGTCTGGGGGGTGGAATAGGCACCCGCGGTCCTGGGGAAAAGAAACTGGAATACGACAGAAGGAGGATCGCAAAGAGGATTAAGCGTATAAGGACGGAGATTGAGGAAATCAGGAAGAGAAGGGAACAGCAGAGAAAGCACAGGAAGAAGACCAGCATACCCACTGTGGCCCTGGTGGGATACACCAGCGCCGGCAAAACCACCCTTTTCAACAGGTTAACCGGGGAGAATCTTCAGGTTTCCAGAGCCCTTTTCACCACCCTGGACCCCATTTTAAGGAGGATAACTCTTCCCTCCGGCCTTCCTGCCATATTATCGGACACGGTGGGCTTTATAAGGAAATTGCCGGTGGAATTGGTGACTGCCTTCCGGGCCACCCTGGAGGAGACGGTGGAGGCGGATCTTCTTCTCCATGTGGTGGATTTTTCCCGGGAGGATTACCGGGAAGAGGAGGAGGCGGTGGAAAGGACCCTTCAGGAACTGGAGGCCTCCGCCAAGCCCCTGATTAAGGTTTACAACAAAATAGACCTGATGGAGGATCCCGGAAGGTTTCTTGAAAGGAATTCCCTTTCGGAGGATAAGGTTTACATATCGGCAAAAAAGGGCTGGGGAGTGGATGACCTCCTGGAAAAGATAGAGGGAAAACTCCTCGTGAACTACGAAATAGAGACGGTTTTTTATCCCTATTCCGAAAAAATCCCCTGGGAAAATCTTTCCGGAGAAAGTATAATTTTAGAGAGAAGAAACGAGGAGGATGGGATACGGGTGAAACTCGCCAGGAGAAGGCCTAAATGAAAAAATATCTTTTAATCGTCCTGTCTTTGTTTTTGGGTTTTTGCGCTCCTTCCCTTCGGGAACCCTTCCTGGAACCCCACCCCCCGACTTCCCTGTGGTCCCTGGTGGAGAAGTCCCCGGAGAAGGTCCTGGAGAGGGAGCCCCAGGATGTCTACGACCGGGTAGCCCGGGGTTTTGCCTTCTACAGGCTGGGAAGGCTGGAGGAGGCCAGGAAGGAATTTGAGACGGCCCTGGAGGCGGGAGAGGAGGAATTCTCCCATCTGGGTTTGGGTATGGTGGAGGAGGCCCTGGGAAATTTCCCGGAGGCCTACCTGCACTACCTCCACTCGGGGCATCCCCTGGCCATTGCCAGGGCAGAGAGGATTAAGGAGAGGGCCGTTCAGCAGATCCTCTCCTCCGATGATCCCCGGAGGTTGCTGGATGGTCTGGCCATAGCCCCGGAGGACAGGAGAGTTTACCTGGCCCTGGGCAATTATTATCTTCGTCAGGGAAAGCCCTTTCTTGCCCGGGCTTACATTACCAAGGGGATAGAAAAAATAGGGGAGGACGAGGCCCTTCTGAAACTCCTTCAACTCTCCTACGAGCAGGAGGGGAACCTGGAAAAGGCCCTGGAAGTAGCCCGGAGAATTTATGCCCGATACCCCACACAGGAAAACCTCAGGCAGGTGGAAGTCCTGGAAGAGGAGGTGGAAAAGAAAAGGGTGAGGGAAAAACTTTCCCCCCTGGAGGGAAAACCGGTAATTACCCGGGGAGAACTGGCCCTTATGATAGATGCCTATCTGGGTAAATATCTGCCGGATAAAAAGCCACCGATTATAGTGGACCTCTACAGAAGCGGTCAGATGAAGGCCATTCTGAAGGTCACTGCCCTGGGAATAATGAGCGTGTATCCCAACCACACCTTCCAGCCCGACGGGGAAGTAAGGAGGATAGTTCTGGCCAGGGTTCTTTACAAACTTGCGAGGACCCTGGGCCTGGACCTTAAACCTGCCCCGGTGAGGTTAAGAGATACTTCCAGCCGGTACGCTGTTTTTGCAGTGGGTTCGGGTCTTATGGAGGCCAGGGATGGGTTTTTCCACCCTTATAATACGGTAAGTTTTAAAGAGGCTTCCCGGGCCCTGGAGACCCTCCAGAGGCTTTTGAGGGAGAACCGGAGATGATAACAATTCCCAATCTCCTTTCCCTGGTGCGGATAATACTCATCCCGTTTTTCATTCACTTCTTCCTCAAGGGAAAGATTCAGGTGGCCCTGGGAATACTTTTTCTGGCTTCCTTTACCGACCTGCTGGACGGTTTCGTGGCCAGGGCCTTCAACCAGCGCTCCCGGGTAGGCTACATCCTTGATCCCCTGGCAGACAAACTCCTGATGGATTCCACCTACATACTCTTTTCCCTCAAGAACCTTGACCTTACTGTTCACATTCCCCAGTGGATCGCCATAGCCGTGGTTTCCCGGGACATCATAATCCTCATAGGCGCTTCCATTCTCTACTTGATGAACCCCCAGCGGGTTTTGAAGCCCCACTGGCTGGGAAAACTCACCACCACCCTTCAGATGATAACCGCCATTGCAGTCCTCTTCGTCAACATGAGCAAATTTCCCCTTCCCTACCTGTCCACACTCTTCTGGGCCACGGGTATTATCACTATAATCTCCGGGATTTATTACATATACAAAGGTCTTCTGGAGATGGAGTGATCAGGGCTGGGGGAATCTCCACAGGGTCATGATTATTATCTTGAGGTCAAGCCACAGGGACCAGTTTTCAATGTAGTAAAGGTCGTAATTTATCCTTTCTTCTATGGATGTGTCTCCCCTTAAGCCGTGAACCTGGGCCCATCCCGTCAGTCCGCTCTTTACCTTGTGGCGGAGCATGTATTTGGGGATCATTTTCTTGAATTTCTCCACATATTCGGGCCTTTCCGGCCTGGGTCCCACTATACTCATGTCCCCCTTTAAAACATTGAAGAGTTGGGGGAGTTCGTCCAAACTCCACCTTCTGAGAATTTTCCCCAGGGGAGTCATCTTATCCTCCGGGGCGGCCCAGGATTTATCCGCCCCGGGAAGCATGGTTCTGAACTTGTAGATGACGAACTCTTTCCCGTCCAATCCCATTCTTCTCTGCTTGAAGATTACCGGCGGGCCGGAGGTTATGAGGATGAGGAGAGGAATTATTACGAAAGCCGGAAGGAAGACCACGATGGCTCCCAGGGAAACCAGAATGTCAAAAATCCTTTTTACTATAAGGTTCCATCCCTGGAGGGGCACATGGGTTATGTTTATGGCGGCCACCCCGTTCAGTTCCTCCAGGCTGTGGTGGAGGATTACGAAGCCCAGAAGGTCTGGCACCACCTTTATTTCCAGAACATTTTCCGAGAGGGCTTTTATGAGTTCCATGGTGTCCATTTCCCGCAGGGGATGGAGTATGTATACTTCGTCCACCCTGTTTCTGGCCACGAAGTCCAGCACTTCCCTTTCACCCCCCAGGGTTCTTGGGGAGGGAAAATCGCCGAAAATCCCCACCACCTCTATACCCAGGGGGGAAAACCTTTCCAGGGCGGAAAGCAAACTCCCCACGGTTTTCCCGCTCCCCACGATGACCACCCGGGTCTTTTGCCATTTCCACTTTTTCTTCAGAATAGCCCTTATCCCTCCCCGGAACACGGGGCCCAGCACCGAGGCCACTCCGAGATAGGTGGCCAGGAAGAGGTGGGAGATTTCGTGGGAAAGGCCCAGGTATGTGCGGAGATAGGAAATTATCCCCAGGGAAAGGAAGACCACCACCAGGTTCACGAAAAACAGGGTCAGGGTCTCGTCGGACCTCCTCCAGATGAGTTGTCGGGAATAGGGTCTGATCAGGGAGAAGGCCAGCAGGTGAAGGAAGAGGAAGAGAAGGGAAAACCAGAGATAATACCGGAGGGGAGGGATGCCTTTGGTTACGGGCAAAAGACCCGAATAGAACCTCAGCCAGAAGGAGAGGTAAAAGGCCGTGAGGACCAGGAGAATGTCCGAGAACAGAAGGTAAAGTCCGCTTACAAATTCCTTTCTTTTGATCATTTCAGAACTTCCTCCACCGCCTTTATTATGGCAGAGCGGAAATTCTCCCTGGAAAACCTCAGAGCGTTTTTTCTTATCTTCTGGGGATCGTAGGAATCCGCCTGGAATTTTTCAAGGACCTCCAGGAGGGCTCCGCTGGTCTGGGGGTAGAAGAATTCCCCGGTGCCCTCCGTAATGATGTCCAGGGCTCCGCCTTCCCTGTAGCCTATAACCGGGACCCCGCAACTCTGGGCTTCCGCCATGACCATGCCGAAGTCCTCCCGGGCGGGATGTATGAGGGCCAGGGCTCCACAGTATAGTTCCCGGAGTTCTTCTCTGGTTACGGCAGGTATTAATTCAACATTTTTCCCGGCCATCTTCCGGTGCCTTTTATACAGGGGGCCGTCCCCCACTATGATGAGTCTGGAGTCCCCCAGGGATGAGAAGGCCTGAAGGAGCAGGTCCAGCCTTTTGTAGGGAACATGGGAAGATACGGCGAGGAAATGTCGGGGTTCTCTTCTTTCACACCGGAAGAAATCGGTGTCCACCGGAGGATGTACTACCCTCGCCTCCCTCCGGTAATACCGACGAATTCTCTCCTTCACCAGAGTGGAATTGGCCAGGAAAAGGTCCACTCTGACGGAGGAGGACACATCCCAATTTCTCAGGGATTTCATCAGGAGGTTTACCATTATCCTTCTCATCCCCCTGTAGTGGCCGAAATAATCGGGAAAAAGGTCCCAGGCGTACCTCATGGGGGTGTGGCAGTAGCAGATGTGGGGAACCCCAGGCGGTGGAATTGCTCCCTTGGCCACGCAGTGGCTGGAGGAGAATATCAGGTCAAAGTTCTCAAACCTGAACTCCTCCACGGCGGCGGGGAAAAGGGGGAGGTAGTGCCGATAAAACCTGCGGGAAAAGGGAAGTCTCTGGACGAAACTGGTGTGGATCTTTTTGCCCTCTATTTCTTCGTTGAGTTTTCCCCTGCGGTAAACCAGGGTGAAGATCTCCGATTCGGGAAAAATGCGTATCAACTCCCCCAGCACGAATTCCCCACCCCTCATTCCGGTGAGCCAGTCGTGAACCAGGGCTACCTTCATAGCAATCTCCTGTAAACCTCAAGGTGGCCCCGGGCGGACTTCTCCCAGGTGAGGTCTTTCACCCGCTCCCTGGCTCTGAGGGCCTTTTCCCTGGCCCGCTCTGGATTTCTTAGGACCTCTTCCAGGAGAACTTCCAAGTCCTCCCTTTCTTCAAAATAATAAACTTCTTCCCCAAGGATTTCGTCCACCGCCCCCACCCGGGTGGTTATTACCGGCACACCGAAGCACGAGGCCTCCATGGGTGGAAAGCCAAATCCTTCGTAGAGGGAGGGGTGGACCAGAACCTCCGCCCTGGCATACAGGGCTACCAGGGCCTTCAGAGGAATTTTCCCAAGGGTTTCCACCCCCTCGGGCACATCCCCTTTCCATCCCGCAATCACCAGGGTCAGTTGTGGAAATTTTTTCCTGATTTTCTGGAAAACTTCTATCAGCAGAGGGAACCTTTTATGGGGTTTGTTGTTTCCCACCGCCAGAATGTAAGGTGAAAACCCCTGGGCCCACTTCACCCTTTCCGGCGAGGGAGGAGTGAAAAACACGGGACTCAAGCCGTTGTGGATTACCCGAAGTTTGTCGCGGGCTGCGGGGAACCTCGTGGAAAGGTCCCGGGCCGAGCGGGAGGATACTGTGATCACCGTTCTGGCCCTTTTCACCGCCCTGGACATCATGAATTTCGCGTAGGCGGATGCCCCCCGGGGAAAGAATCGGGGAAAGAGGATGTGAATTATGTCGTGGACGGTTACCACCAGGTTTCCCCGGTACAGTAGGGGGAAAACATAGTGGGGGGAGTGGAAAATGCGGTGATGGATTTTTTTTAAATGGCGCCATATTTCCCACTGTTCTCCCAGGGAATATCCACGACTCTTTACGGTCCAGCACCTTCCGGGAAGTTTTCCCCGATCTTCGGGATAACATAGGAACCCCATTTCAATTTTTCCCTGGAGCCCTTCCACCAGGTTCTGAATGTAGACCCCTATTCCGTAGTCCCTGAGTTTTCTCGCATCCATGAGAACTTCCACAAGGTTTATTTTAAGACGGTAAAACCCGCCATGCAAATGAGGATTTTTTGCTTTCCCATCGTAAAAAGATGTAGGAGGTGGTCCATGAGGAAATTCGTAATCTTTCTATTCTTAATTTCAAGCCTTCTTCAGGCCCGGGGATTGTGGTGGATCAAGGGCAGGAGCGGAGAAATGAGTTTCCAATTCCTGACGCCCGAGGAGGTTTTCGTCAGAGGAAAACGGATGAAGATAAAGGGATGGGAAGTGGACCTGGGGGAATTGAAGGCCCGGAGAAGAATTCAGATTAAGGACCGGGATTCGGAGGTTGAAATCTGGGTGGAGCCTTTCCGTTTAAACCTTAAGAACCCCTCCTCCGGAGCCTACAGAAAAATGCGCCTCCGGGTCCGGGGGGAGGACGATGTGAGCATAAACATCCCCCTCTGGCTGCTGAGGGTCTTCATGTGGTTCGCATCCCATGTGGATATGGAGGGGGATACCCACGGAGAGGAGGCTCTGGTCAGGGGGTTTTTCAAGTTTTTAAAACATCCTGAGCAGTATGTGGGGGGATACATAGGTCCTTTGAAATTCGCCTATTTCAAGGATGAGGATGAGGAGGTGGAAATAGTTTTTTATTAGTTTAAAATATAATGAGGTGTGACGAAGAAATTTATATGTTTTTTTCTGATCTTCTCCCTGCGGGCCGCCGTGGTGGAGGACTATTATCGCCTCATGTTTTCCTCCGCTCCCCTGGAGCGGAAACTGGAGGGGCTTTTTGAAATCTTGAAAGAGAGGGGGGATTTTTACCATGCCTACTCCTCCTCCGCCGGGATAATGGCCTATGGGGGCCTGGGTTTTTCCACTCCCTTTTCCCCGGGGTCCTTTCAACACAAATTTCTTCTCTTCCTCTATAAAAGGGATCTTTCCAGGTCGGTTCAGGACCTTCTTCCCCGAATCAAGAACCCACCTTTCAATCCCTTTATCCTCAAGGACCTTTTTGAAGCCGGATGGGAGGGCAAGGGAAATGTGGATCCCAGAACATCGGCCTATTTGAAGAGTTTGAGTAGGGGATTTCCTTCCCTTTCCGAGGCAGAGTGGTTTTACACCAGGTTTTCCCGCCACCGCCAACGGGAGGTTTCCCTCTTCTTCGTCTTCTGGTACCTCAATTCCCTTTTAATAAAAAGAAGGGCGGCCTCGGCCCTTCCTATGATAGAGTCCTGGCAGAAAAAAAGTCCCTTTAAATATCCCTTCTGGTTTCTCCTCCATTATTACTATGTCATAGTGAAAAAGCCTCACCAGCGCCTGCTTTACATTTTGAAGGCCACCCGGGAGACCGAAAAACTCTATCTCCTGGACCTGCACAACCTTTATAAGAGGATGCTGGCCACCAGTTACGGAAAACTTGGGCAATTCAACAAGGCCCTGGAAAAATTTAACGAAACGCTTAAATTCTACAGGACCTTCGGTAAGAGGAAGGCCGTGGTGGATGTCCTCATTTCCAGGGCCTATTTGTTCTACGAGAACTATCTTTACGAGGCCGCCCGGGAAGACCTGATAAAGGCCCTGGATATATTGAAGAAATACCCTTCCTATAAAAGGGCGTATGTTTATTCCCTCCTGGCCCTGGTCATGGTGAAACTGAACAGGGTGGATGAGGCTGAACGCTACGCTAAACTCGGGCAGAATGAGGCGAAAAAATACAGATTCTCCACGGCCCTCTACTCCTCCAGGCTGGCCCTGGCCAGGGCTTACCTGGGCAAGGGTCGGGTGGGGGAGGCCCTGAGCATTGGAAAGGAAATGGAGGCGGTGGGAAGGAAGAAGGGGGACAGGGAACTTCTTTTTTCCAGCCTGGAACTGGAAAGGCTGTGCTACGAGCGGATGGGGGATTATTCTAAGGCAGCGGCCAAGACGAGGGAGGCCCTTTCCTATGCCCCTACCCCCCGGGACAAACTCAAAATTTACTTAGAACTGTATAAAACCCTTTCTTCCCTGGGAAGAAGGGGTTTAATCCCCTGGGTTATTTATTCCCTGAGGGCCTACCCTTACATCGTGAAGGCCCGACGCCTGGCCTCCAGTATGAGGCTGGAGGACTTCCCCACCCGGGAGGTTCGCTACGAATTTCTGAAGAACACCATGGAAATATACACCCTCTTCGGCAAGGCCTCCATGAATGTGGCCGGGATAATGGCGGGGCTTTTCCTTCTCCTGGTGCTTTCGGTGGGAGGTGGATTTTTCCTACTGCACAGAATGAAGCAGGATGTTCTGGGTTCGTATCAAATCGTCAAGGAACTGGGTCGGGGAGGGATGGGGGTGGTTTACCTGGCCAGAAGCATAAAGACGGGAAACAAGGTGGCCTTAAAGGTCATGGACGGGATAAAAGCCAGCCCCCAGGAGTTGAGGAATTTTATAGAGGAGGCCGAAATACTGAAGAAACTTTCCCATCCCAACATAGTCCGCTTTCTGGACAGCGGCCAGGAGGGAACTACCCTTTACATAGCCATGGAATACATCAGGGGGAGTTCCCTGTCCGCCATTGCCTCCAGCACTCCCCCTCCCTTCGCCCTGGCGGATGTACAGGAGGTGGCCCTGGGCACCGGCCTTGCCCTCTCCTATCTTCACAGGCACAATGTGGTCCACAGGGACATAAAGCCCTCCAACATACTGATTGAGGGCCGTTTTGAGGACCTGGAGGGGGTTAAAAGCGAGGATGTAAAACTTACCGATTTTTCCATCGCCAGGACCCTGAAGGCCTTTCAGGAATCCACCGCCAACATAGTGGGAACCCCCCACTTCATATCCCCGGAGGCCCTCAAGAGCGGAATCATAACCCCTGCCTCGGATGTTTACGCCTTCGGGGTTCTTCTTTTCTGGATGCTCACGGGGAAATACCCCTTCCACCACTCGGATTTTTCCATCATGATCTCCTGGATCCTTACGGTGCCTCCCCCATCCCTTTCCCGGTTCGTGGAGGTTCCACCCTGCTGGGAGGAGATTGTGGGGACCTGTCTTGCCAAGGATCCTTCCGAAAGGTTCCCCTCGGGGAAGGAACTTCTGGAGGCCCTTCTCCGGTGCGGTTCGGTTGACTAAAGGGCCTGCCTGTGGCAAAATATCCAAGGTTGCGAAAGTGGCGGAATTGGCAGACGCGCTGGACTTAGGATCCAGTGGGGCAACCCGTGGGGGTTCGAGTCCCCCCTTTCGCATTTAAGGTTATGCAAATCCATCTGGAAAAAATCAGCGAAACCAAAAGGAAAATTTCTATGCATCTGGAGCCCGAGGAGGTGCTCCCCGATTACAGAAGGATTCTGAGGTTTTACGCCCAAAATGCCAAGGTTCCTGGGTTCAGAAGGGGGAAGGTTCCCCTTTCCCTGGCGGAGAGGTTATTTCACGAAAAGGCGGTGGCCCGGCTCCTGGAGGAAAAACTCATTCCGCTTCTCAGGGAGGAAATCCTCAAGAGGGCTAAACCCGTGAGGAATCCCCTCCTCAAAGACTGGAGTTTTGACAGGGAGAAGGGGGTGGATCTGGAGGCGGAGTTTGAAGAGATGCCGGAATACGAAGTGGAGGGATACGAGGAACTTGAGGTGGAGGTGGAGAAAATAGATACATCCCCGGAAAAAATGGTGGAAAATACCCTGGAGGACCTCCGCCGCAAGAACACGGTGCTGGAAAAGAAGGATGAACCGGCCCAGGTGGGCGACCAGGTGTACATTCACCTTCAGAGGATGGATAAAAACACCAAAAAGCGGTTTCCACTGGAAAAATACATGGTGGAAGTTTCAGACCAGGAGGGTTTACCCTCCAATTTGATAGGGAAAAAGGCCGGAGAAACCTTTTCCTACACCGAGACCTACCCGGAGGATTATCCGGTGAAGAGGCTGGCTGGGAAGGAGATAGTTCACGAGGTTAAGGTCCTGGATGTGAGAAGGCCCGTTCTTCCTCCTCTGGACGACGAGTTCGCCAAGAAGTACGGATACAAAAACCTCCAGGAGATGAAAAAAGAACTTCTGAAGCGGGCGAAGGAGCAGATTAAGGAAATGAGGGAAGGGAGGATAGAAGAGGAGATAAAGAAGAAATTAAGGGAGAAAAACCCCATCCCTCTCCCGGAGGTCCTGGTGGATGAGGAGTTCAGAAAACTGGCCACCTCCACCCTCATGGACATAACGGCCAGGGGAGGAAGGGTGAGCGAGGAGGAGTGGGTGGCCATGAGCCCTCAGATAAAGAAGGAGGCGGAAAGGAGGGTTAGAGACCGGTTTATACTTTTAAAGATAGGTGAAAAACAGGGCTTTCAGGTGGAAAAAAAGGACATCAGGGAGAAAATAAAGGAGATGGCATCGGCCAGGGGAATAACCCAGAAGCGCATGAGGGAACTGTTGAAAAAGGAAGGCATAACCGACGAGGACTTGAAGGAGAGCCTTCTCATAGAAAGGGCCCTCAATTATGTGAAGGAGCATGCTATAATTAAAGAGAAGGAGAAAAAGACCCGAAAAGGAAAAACCAAGGATAGCAAAGGAACGAAAAAAGGAACCAAGAAAGGGAAGAAAAAATGACATATATACCCATACCCTATGTAATTGAGCAGACCGGAAGGGGGGAAAGGGCCTACGACATTTATTCCCGCCTTCTGAAGGACAACATTATTCTTCTGGGCTTTCCCATTGACGAAACCACCGCCAACCTGGTGGTGGCTCAACTTCTTTTCCTGGAGGCCCAGGACCCTGAAAAGGACATTTACCTTTACATAAACAGCCCCGGGGGAGAGATAACCGCCGGCCTGGCCATTTACGACACCATGCAGTTCATAAAACCCGATGTGGTGACCATCTGCATAGGACAGGCGGCCTCCATGGCGGCGGTTCTCCTGGCCGCCGGGACCAAGGGTAAAAGGTTTTCCCTTCCCCATTCCCGGATAATGCTCCACCAGCCCATGGGAGGCTATCAGGGCCACGCCCCGGATGTGAAGATATGGACCGATGAAATTTTGAGGCTCAAGGACATGCTCCTCTCCATCCTCCACAAGCATACGGGCCAGCCCAAGAAAAAATTGGAGCGGGATACGGAGAGGGATTACTTCATGGACCCCAAGGAGGCCCTTGAATACGGCATAATAGATAAAATACTTGAAAAAAGGGAATGAGAAAGGAAAAACGCTGCATAATCTGCGGAAGGAAGGAGGGGGAAGCCCCTGCCTTTTTCACCGGAACCGGGGGCAGCATTTGCTCCTACTGCGTGGAGGAAATCTATCAGAGGTTCCTCCTTCCGCGGCCCAAGCCCAAGAACCGGGAAATAAAACTACTAAAGCCCCACGAGGTAAAAGAGGCCCTGGACGAATATGTCGTCGGCCAGGAGGAGGCGAAAAAGAAGATCGCCGTGGCCGTTTACAACCATTACAAAAGGATACTCTACGGGGAAAAAACCGGGGATGTGGAACTTCAGAAAACCAACATCCTTCTCATAGGACCCACCGGGACCGGAAAGACCCTCATCGCCGAGACCCTGGCCAAGATTCTTTCCGTTCCCTTCGCCATCGCCGATGCCACCACCATCACCGAGGCCGGCTATGTGGGTGAGGATGTGGAAAACATCCTCCTTCGCCTCTACGAGGCGGCGGATGGGGACCTGGAACTGGCGGAAAAGGGAATCATTTACATAGACGAGATAGACAAAATTACGAGAAAATCCGAGAACCCTTCCATCACCAGGGATGTATCCGGTGAGGGGGTTCAGCAGGCCCTTCTGAAAATAGTGGAGGGGACCATAGCCAATGTTCCTCCCCAGGGGGGCAGGAAGCATCCCCATCAGGAATTCATCCGCATGAACACCAAAAACATCCTCTTTATAGCGGGGGGAGCCTTTGTGGGTCTTGAGGACATAATAGCCCAGAGGCTTAGAAGGAGCACCATGGGATTTCACGGCAAGCCCATGCCCTCCAAGGAAGAGAAGTTTCAACTTCTAAGGGAAGTTATCCCCGACGACCTCATAAAATACGGATTGATCCCGGAACTGGTGGGGAGGTTCCCTGTGGTGGGGGTATTCCACGAACTCACCCAGGAGGATCTGGTAAGAATTCTAACCGAGCCGGCCAATTCCCTGGTAAAACAGTATAAGAAACTCCTGGCCCTGGACGGGGTTGAACTTGAGTTTACCCCGGCGGCCCTCAGGGCCATAGCCTCCATCGCCCAGAAAAGGAAACTGGGGGCCCGGGCCCTCAAGTCCATCATGGAAGAACTCATGGAGGACCTCATGTACCAGGTGCCGGCCCTGGGAATAAAGGGTAAAATAATAGTGGACGAGGACGATGTTCTGAAGGGAGAGGTTTCCCTTCAGAGGTTGAAAAAGGCGGTATGAGGATAGAATTAGAATACTTGCCTCTAATCCCCCTGAGGGACATGGTGGCCTTTCCCGGGGTGAACTTCCCCTTTATCGTGGGGAGGGAGAAATCTCTCAAGGCCCTGGAGAAGGCGAGGAATTCCAACGGATTGCTGTTTCTCGCTTCCCAGAGGGACAGCGAAATTTCGGACCCATCCCCCGGGGATATTTTCACCACCGGAGTGGTGGTGGAGATCAAGGAGATAATTACCACCCCTTCCAAAAGTTTGAAGGTGATGGTGGAGGGGCTTTACCGTGCCAGAATAGCAGAATTCGTCTTTTCTAATCCCTACTTCTTCGTGGGGGTCAACCAGGTGGAGGACCTGGAGGTCTCCTCCTCACAACTTTCCAGGCTCGTGGGGCGGGTAAAGGAACTCTTTGATAAATACAAGGAGACCCACCGAAAAAGGCCCCTGGTTCTGCCGGCGGTAAGCGTGATGAACCCCTCCTATTTTTCCAACTTCGTGGCGGCCCTTCTTCAGGTTCCCATATGGGAAAAGCAGACCCTCCTGGAGATAATAAACCCTGAGGAAAGATTGCTCTTCCTTTCCTACATTCTTGAGAGGGAACTGGGGGGACGGCGGGGCCGCAGAAAGGCTGAAATACCCCCTCCCCCTGAACCGGGCAACGAGGTGGAGGAACTGAAATACAAAATCGCCACCTCCGAGATGCCCGAGACCGTAAAGAAAAAGGCCCTCCAGGAGGTGGAGAGGCTACAGCACATGCCCCCCATGAGCGCAGAGTTGGCTGTCATCCGCAGTTATGTGGACTGGCTGGTTTCCATGCCCTGGAAGAAGAAATCCCGGGAGAACCGGGACATAAAGAAGGCGTGGAAAGTTCTTGATTCTTCGCATTACGGCTTGAAGAAGGCTAAGGAGAGGATAATAGAGTACCTGGCCATAAGAACCCTCATCCGAAAACCCAAGGGAGCCATCCTTTGTCTGGTGGGTCCTCCCGGGGTGGGGAAAAGTTCCATAGCCAAGGCCATTGCCCAGGCCACCGGAAGGAAATTCGTCCGGGTCTCCCTGGGGGGAGTCAGGGACGAGGCGGAAATCCGGGGACACCGGAGGACCTATGTGGGGGCCTATCCGGGCCGGATTATCCAGGGGATCAAGAAGGCAGGGGTCAAAAACCCCGTTTTCCTCCTGGACGAAATAGACAAGATGAGTGCGGACTTCCGGGGAGACCCTGCCGCCGCCCTCATGGAGGTTCTGGACCCGGACCACAATTCTGCCTTCCTGGACCACTACCTGGATGTGGAATTTGACCTTTCTGAAGTTCTTTTTATCACCACCGCCAATTACAAACAGGGCATTCCCCGTCCCCTTCTGGATCGGATGGAACTCATAGAGATTCCCGGATACACGGAGGTGGAGAAGTATTACATCGCCAGGGATTACCTGGTTCCCAAGGAGATAAAAGCCCACGGTATAAAGGAGAAAAACATACACTTCACCAGGGAAGCCCTTTACTACATAATCCGGTCCTACACCCGGGAAGCCGGGGTCCGGGAACTGGAGAGGGAGATAGGGGCCATATGCCGGAAGGTTGCCCGGAGGGTGGCGGAGGAGGGTAAGAAGTATTTTGAGGAAATTACTCCGGAAAGGGTCAGGGAATATCTCGGTCCCGAGAAATACCTTCGGAGGTCGGTCCAGGGGAAGAAGGAGGTGGGGGCCGCCACGGGCATGGCCTGGACCGAATACGGAGGGGACATCCTGATCATAGAAACGGCCCTTAGCCAGGGAAAGGGGCAACTTCTCCTTACGGGAAGGTTGGGGGAGGTGATGAAGGAATCCGCCCAGATAGCCTTCACCCTGGTGAAGACCAAACTTTCCTCCATGGGGGTGGACCTTTCTGGGTTCAAGGATTACGACATACATGTGCACATACCCGAGGGGGCGGTTCCCAAGGAGGGTCCCTCCGCAGGGATAACCCTCGCCACGGCCCTCATATCCCTCCTTTCCGGAATTCCGGTGAAACTTGATGTGGCCATGACGGGGGAGGTCACCATAAAGGGAAAGGTCCTCAAGGTGGGGGGGATAAAGGAAAAACTTCTCTCGGCATATCAGGCCGGGATTACCAGGGTGGTGGTGCCCCGGGAGAACCTGGCCGATCTGGAGGAACTCCCCGGGGAAGTTCAGGAGAAACTGGAGGTTTTTCTGGTATCCGACATAGACCAGGTGCTGGAAAAGGTCCTGGACCGGCCCCTGGTGGCCAGAGAGTTCAACCTTCCTCAGGCTACCAATTGAGAAGAGACTGGAAAAAGGTGAAATTCTTGAAATCCGTTTATTCAAAGGAGGGATTCCTCCATTTTCCTTACCCGGTTTTTACCTTCTGCGGAAGGTCCAATGTGGGCAAGTCCTCCCTTATTAACCTTCTTGCCTTCAACCGAAAACTGGCCAAGGTAAGTTCCCGTCCCGGTAAAACCGCCTCCATCAATTACTTCCTGGTGGATGGAAGTCTTGTTCTGGCCGATCTTCCAGGTTACGGCTACGCCAGGAGGTCCAAGGCCGAAAGGGAAAGATGGGCTTCCCTCATGGAGGATTTCTTCCGCCTCCAGAGGGGGATAAGGACCAATTTTGTTCTAATTGATTCAAGGATAGGCTTAACTCCCCTTGACTTGCAACTTATAGATTGGTTAAAATTTCTGGGCCAAGATTTCGCCTTCATTTTAACCAAGGCCGATAAGGCAAAAAAACAGCAAATCCAGAAGTTGGTCAGGGAAATAGCGGAGAGGTTTTCCAGACCGGCTATCCCTACATCTGCCAAAACGGGTGAGGGAAGAAAGGAACTTATATCGTGCATAGAGAAATTAGAGAGAGGTGAAAAATGTTTACCTTAGAAGAACTTGAAGGAATGAAGTTTCAGGAACTCGTCCAACTGGCCAGGACCCTGGATGTTCAGAGTCCCACCACCATGAAGAAGGATGAGTTGATTTTCAACATCCTGGCCGCCCAGGCCAGAAAAAACGGGCAGATTTTCGCAGAAGGAGTTCTGGAGGTTCTTCCCGACGGCAAAGGATTTCTCCGACTGGCTCACCATAGTTACACCCCCTCCCCGGAGGACATATATGTTTCCCCCTCGCAGATAAAAAAGTTTGACCTCAGGACCGGGGATACCATCTCAGGCATAGTAAGGGAGCCCAAGGGGGACGAGAAGTTCTTTTCCCTGGTAAGGATTGACGCCATAAATTTCGTCCCTCCCCAGAAGGCGGTAAAGATGAGGAGGGGAGTGACCTTTGAGAAACTCACTCCCCTTTTTCCTGAGGAGAGGATAGTTCTGGAAACCACACCGGACAACCTTTCCGCCAGGGTAATGGACCTCTTTACCCCCATAGGGAAGGGACAGAGGGCCCTAATCGTGGCGGCCCCCAGAACCGGAAAAACCACCCTTTTGAAGACCATCGCCCATTCCATAGAGCAAAACCATCCGGAGATATACCTCATCGTTTTGCTCATAGACGAAAGACCCGAGGAGGTCACCGACTTTGACCGTTCGGTGAAGGGGGAGGTGGTTCACTCCACCTTTGACCAGCCCCCAAAGAGGCACGCCCAGGTGGCGGAGATAGTCCTGGAAAAGGCCAAGCGCCTGGTGGAGATGAAAAGGGATGTGGTAATTCTTCTGGACTCCATCACCAGGATGACCAGGGCCTACAACGCCCTCATTCCCACTTCAGGGAAGGTCCTCTCCGGTGGTCTGGAAGCCAGCGCCCTTCATAAGCCCAAGAAATTCTTCGGGGCCGCCAGGAACATAGAGGAAGGGGGTTCCTTGACCATAGTGGGCACCGCCCTCATAGAAACGGGAAGCCGCATGGACGATGTTATCTTTGAGGAGTTCAAGGGCACGGGAAACTGCGAAATAAACCTGACTCGTTATCTTTCCGACAGGAGAATTTTCCCTGCCATAGACCTCAACAAATCCGGAACCCGAAAGGAGGAACTCCTCCTTCCCAAACACTGGCTTCACAGGATATGGCTCATCAGAAAGGTCCTTTCTCAAATGGATCCCGCCGAGGCCATGGAGTTGCTCCTGAACAAACTTAGAAAGACCAAGAACAACGAGGAGTTCATCTCCACCATAGATAAACTTTAAAGGTCCAGGTTTCGGACTTCCAGGGAATTTTCCACTATAAAGTTCTTTCTCTTCTCCACGGATTCTCCCATGAGGATGGAGAATATTTCGTCGGCCTCTTCCCCGTCCTCAATCCTCACCTGAAGAAGCCTTCTCTGCTGGGGATCCATGGTGGTTTCCCAGAGTTGCTGGGGATTCATTTCCCCCAGGCCCTTGAACCTCTGGATGTGAAGGCCCTTCTTGGCCCGCTGGAGTATTTTCTCCAGAAGTTCCATTTCGTTGCGTATTTCTCTGTTCTCGCCTCCGATTTTAAATGGAGGAAGGAATCCCTCTATTTCCTGGGAATAACTCAGGAAATCCGGAGAGGATATAAAATCCGGGTCTATTTTAACCGTGATGGGATAGCCGTCCCTTTCATAACTCACCAGGAGGGCCGGGGAATCCTCCTCCTCGTCGTAAACTTCCTTCACCGAATATCCCCTTTCCGCCAGGGCTTCCTTCAGGTCTTCCTTTCGGGAGAGAAAGTCCTCCTGGTCTTTTATTCCGGATTCAAGGATTAAATCCAGAATTTCCTTTTTGAAACCCTTCCTTCCGAGGTAGGATAGAACGCTTCTCTTCGTCATGAGGGTTTTTAGGAGTTTTTCTAGTTCCTTTCCGCTGAACTCCCTTTCCCGGGCCTGGATGGAGAACTTGTCCTTGATCCTCTTTATTATGAACCGGTTGAATTCCCTGTCGTCCTTGAGGTATTGAACCTTTCTGCCGTCCTTTACCCGGTAAAGGGGTGGTTGCGCTATGTAGAGATATCCACCCTCTATAACCGGTTTCATGTAGCGGAAAAAGAAGGTGAGGAGCAGGGTTCTTATGTGGGCTCCGTCCACATCCGCATCGGTCATGATTATTATCTTGTGGTATCTCAAGCGGTTGATGTCAAAGTTTTCCTCCACCCCGGTGCCCAGGGCGGTGATGATGGCCTTTATTTCCTGGGAAGAGAATATCTTGTGCATGGAGGATTTTTCCACATTGAGAATTTTCCCTTTAATGGGTAGGATGGCCTGAAACCTCCTGTCCCTTCCCTGTTTTGCGGAGCCCCCGGCGGAGTCACCTTCCACTATGAAAATTTCGCTTTCCTCCGGGTTCCTTTCCTGGCAGTCCGCCAGTTTTCCCGGAAGGGTGGAACTTTCCAGCAGACCCTTGCGTTTTACCATTTCCCGGGCCTTTTTGGCCGCCTCCCGGGCCCTGGCGGAGGTAACCACCTTGTCGGCTATTTTTCTGGCCACGGCGGGGTTTTCTTCAAGGTAGAGGGTGAGGGCCTCGTAAACGATGGAATCCACTATGCCCTTGACCTCGTTGTTACCCAGTTTGGATTTGGTCTGGCCTTCAAACTGAGGCTCCGGCACCATGACGGAGATCACCGCCGTAAGCCCCTCCCTCACATCGTCGCCGGTGATCCTGACCTTGTTGTCCTTGATTATGTTGTTTATGGCCCGGGTGAGGGCGGTTTTGAACCCGGAAAGATGGGTTCCTCCCTCCACGGTGTTTATGTTGTTGGCGAAACTAAGGATGTTTTCCCCGTAGGAATCCGTATATTGAAGGGCTACTTCCACCCGGACCCCCTCCTTTTCCCCCTTGATGTGGATTACATCGTGGAGGGGCTTTTTCGTCCTGGTGAGTTGTTTGACATACTCCTTGATACCCCCCTTGTACTGGAAGGTTTTTACCCGGTCGTTTTGCTCGTCGTAGAACTCAATCAGGAGGCCGCTGTTCAGGTAAGCCAGTTCCCTCAGCCTCCGGGAGATGATGTCCGGGTTGAATTCTACGGTGTCAAAGATTTCATCGTCGGGCCAGAAGGTTATCTTGGTCCCCGTTTTTTTGGTTTTCCCTTTCTTCCTCAGGGGGGTTACGGGAACGCCCCGGGAATACTCCTGGGTCCAGACGAACCCCTCCCTCCTTATCTCCAGGATCAACCTTTTGCTCAGGGCGTTAACCACGGAGACCCCCACGCCGTGAAGCCCTCCGGAAATGGTGTAACTTTTGCGGTCAAATTTTCCTCCGGCGTGGAGCATGGTAAGAACCACTTCGGCGGCGGGTTTCCCCACCTCCGGATGAATCCCCACGGGAATTCCCCGGCCGTTGTCCTCCACGCTCACGGAACCGTCGGCGTGGAGGGTCACCTTTATGCGGTCGCAGTATCCCGCCAGGGCTTCGTCTATGGCGTTGTCCACCAGTTCCCATATCAGGTGATGAAGGCCTTCGGAGGATGTGGAGCCTATGTACATGGCGGGGCGCTTCCGGACCCCCTCCAGTCCCTTCAGAACCTTTATTGAATCCTCGGTATATTTCCTATCCTTTTCTTTCTCCATAATTTCATTATACCCTTTAATAGGGCTTTTAGCAAGGAAGAAAGGGGATTCCCCCGGGACCAGAGTCCTCAAAAAACCCCGGTAAGTTCCAGGATTTTGAGGTAAAACCAGACCAGGGGAATCAGGATCAGGGTCCTTTCAAGGAAGAGGACCAGGAGGTGGGAAAACTTCACCGGTATTTCCCGGAACATGTCTATTATCATGGGACCCACCGAGGAGAAAAATATCAATTGAGAGGTGCTGAGGACCGCCACGAAGAACTTAACCGCCGGGGGAGAATCCTTGACCACGATGGCGGGTAAATACATTTCCGCCACCTCTATAACCGTGGCCGTAGCCACCTTCAAGGGTTGGGGCATGCCCAGGGCCTTATAGATGGGAACGAAGGGGAGGGCCAGGCTCTGGAAAAGCGAAGTGTGTTTGGCCAGGACCAGGGCCACGGTCCCCACCGAGGCAATGGTACTTAGAATAAGGGCCGCCAGGAGAAGTCCGTCCCAGAGGCCCTGGAAGAACAACCTGACCAGGGGAGGGCTTTCCCTGGCGGTGAGCAGGGCCTGGTTTACCGCTTCTTTAAAGAGGTCCTTTTTTATCTCAGCCTCCGGCCGGGGAATGGCGATGTATTCTTCGGGAATTTTTGATATGGGTGGGATCCTTACCAGAAGGGCGGCGGTGGCGAAAATCCCCAGAAAATACCCCAGGAATATCAGGGGAAAGAGGTTTAAAATCCCCAGGGTGGATGCCACCACCCCCACGAAACCTATGCTCACCGTGGAGAAGCATGTGGCTATGGTGAAGGCCTCCCTCTTGGAATATCCACCCTTGGCGAAAACATTTCTCGTGAGGTAGAGCCCCACGGAGTAACTACCCACCCAAGAGGTTAAAATGTCCAGGGCGGCCCTTCCGGGAAGCCTGTAAAGGGGCCTCATCAGAGGCCTTGCCAGGGTTCCCACGAAGTCCAGGGTTCCGGTGCTGGTAAGCATGTTGATTATGGAGGCCCCTATGGGGATTATTATGGCCACCGAAGGGAGAAGAACCCCCATCATGAACCCGGGGGTTTCCCCTTCCAGAAGGAGGGAGGGTCCCCTACCTGTGAAGAAGAACACCGCCACCACCGCCCCGACAATTCTGAGAAGGAGGACCGCCGGGGATGTCCTGAAGCGGTGAAGCCTGTGGGTAAAGGGTGCCAGCAGCGATAGTAAGGCCCCCATTTCCAGGATGGCGAAGGTATAAATCCCGGCCTGAAGGGGGAATCTCCTCCTCAGAAAACTCACCAGTATGTCAAAGGGAACCGAGGGCTTTCCTCCCACGGGAAGGGGGAGGAAGAAAAACACCAGGCCCAGGAAAAGGGGCAGGAGGAATTTCATACGTATTTTCCAATTCACCTTCAAATGATATAAAATACCTTTTACGAATGAAAACCCTGAGTTTGCTTCTTTTGCTTTCCCTTTTCCCCGTGTACCTTTCCTCTCCGCCGAAGGGAATTTCAGGGGCCGGTAAGGCGGTGGACGAAGTCTACCTCCTCCAGGCCGCCGGCCCATGCCTGAAACTTCTTCCCCGCCTGGACGAAAAGAAGAGGAGGCTTTTTCTCTTCAATTTCGGCCCCCTTTCCAGAATCGCGGGGAAGTTTTTTCTGGAGGAATGCCATTGCCTGCCTGGATGCGGCAATTATCCTCCTAATCTGGACCTGCAGGCCCTGCGGGAGGCGATGAAGGAGGACAGGACCGGGGAACTGAGGATCGGAGTGAACTCTCCTCTGACGGTGGTGGTCCAGGGGGAAGAGGGGTTCAGGGTCGTTCCCTATCATCAGTTTTACGGGGATAAACTTAAGGAACTTTCCGAACAATTGAGTAAAATAGAGACTTCGGACCCTTCCCTTAAGTCCTATCTTGACCTCAGGGCCCGGGAGGTTCTGACGGATAGATTTGAGGAGGGGGATAAACTATGGCTGGAAATAAACGGGGAATTGAAGATTTACTTTGGACCCGCCGAGGTGGAGGATCCCTATCTAGGGGTGAAAATGGCCTACGGTGGGGTGGTCTTTGAGGTCCTTCCCTGGGAATTCGCCGATTCCCTTTCCCCTCTGCTTCCCCGTCTTCAAAGGGAACTCCCCCTTCCCTGGAAGAATCTTTCACCCCTCCCATATCCCGGCATCCGTCTGGCCAGGCTTCTTCAGGCCTACGGAAAATTTCGGGCACCGCCGGCGACTTCCTTTGCCGTCCTTCCGCCCTTCCTTCCTACCCGGGCCAGGAAGTACCTCTTCCTCAATGTCATGGAGGCCCGGTTTGAAAACGCCCTGGCCAAGGCCGGGGAGATGATCCGGGGCTGGAAGGGAAGCCTCAGGGCATATCTTCGTTACCTTGCCCTCCACGACCTTTCCCATTTCCTCAACATCACCATGAAGGAGGGTTCGGGTTTCGTTAAGGAAATTTTCGCCGATGCCGGGGCCGTAAGGGCCGTTGAAATATTGAAAAAAGGGGGAACGTGGAATGGGGATTTAAGTGAGGCCGTTCTTCATTCTTACCTGGCTTCCCTCCTTTATTATTCCGCCCGGGGGAAGAAGCCGGCTCTGGTCCAATTGAACTACCTCCTTTCCCGGGGAGGAATAAAAATAGGCCGGGATGGTAAAATTGAAAAAATGGATTCCTTTGATAGGGTAATGTCCTCCATGTGGAGGGTTTCCACGGTGGCCATGCAGGGCAAGGGCCACTTCCCTGCCAGCATGGTTCTTCCCCGGGAACTTGCGTCTCCACTCAAACCCCTTTCCGGGCTTGACTTTTACCTTGAGTTTAATAAAATTAAAGAGATTTCAACAGGAGGAGGAAGATGAAAAAAATCGCAGGAATTTTGCTTATCCTGTCCCTAACCGTTCCCGTTTTAGCCGTTAACGCCAACAAACTTTATGTTCAGGCCATAACGGAACAGAGCCCTGCCAAGAGGCTCCAGTTGCTGGAGCAATGGCTTCAACTCTTTGGCAACGAGAAAAAATTTGCCGATAGATTGCCCTTCGTTTACCTGGGACTTTACGACGCCGCCAGACAACTTAAACTATGCGATAAGATAATAAAATACGGGCCCAAGGCCATAGAATATGCCCAGTCCGACCTGGACAAACCCTTCATTTACTCAAAAATAGCCGATTGTTACAGGAAGGCCAAGGATTGCGAGAAGGCTACGGAGAACTTTGAGAAGGCCATAGAAATTTTGAGGAAAATCCTGGCCAATCCACCCAAGAACCTTAGGATTACCAAGTATAAAGTCCTGTTGGCCAGCGACCTTCGTCTAAGCGGTTTCTGCTACTTCAACATGGGCAAAGTAGACAAGGGTATGGCCAACATGACGGAGGCCGCCAAACTTTACGAGACCTTCGGACCCAAGGGAAAGAAAATGGCGGACCTTCTCTATAAGTTCATGGTGGGAGAAGGTAAGAAACTCTACGCCAAGGGTGATTATGTCCATGCAGAGAAAATTCTCTGCGGACTCTCCCCCAAGATGGACCTCTACGAGGTTTACATCCTGTGCGCCCGTTCCAACGAGAAACTTAATGCCCCCCAGGAAAAGGTTATTCACCTTTACGAGGTGGCCTACAAGAAGAAAAAGAACGGGATAATAGCGTATAAACTTGGCAAGTATTATCTTTTCAAGTCCATGGACGAGAAGAGAACCAAGGTGGTGGACCCCAAGACCGCAGACCTGGCCATAAAATACCTGGCGGAGGCGGTGGTTCTCCTGGAAAATAACCCCAAACAGAAGAAGATATACGAAGCCGCCATGAAAATGCTCAAACCCTTCTACGAGAGAAGATATCTCAACGCCAAGGATAAGCCTTCCCTGGAGAAGATTTTAGCCGATGCCAGGGCAAGAATCGGAAAATAAGAAGAAGTCCCTCACCTTAGAGGAAGCCAAAAAGGAGATAGAGCGCCTTAGAGAACTCATAAGATACCACGAATACAAGTATTATGTAGAAGCCCAGCCCGAAATTTCAGACTACGAATTTGACATGTTGATGAAGAGGCTGGAGGAACTGGAGGCCCAGTTTCCGGAACTAATAACCCCCGACTCTCCCACCCAGAGGGTTGGTGAAAAACCCCTGGAAGGGTTCCCCACGGCGGAGCACCATCCTCCCATGCTTTCTCTGGAGAATGTTTATTCATACGAGGAATTTCTGGAATACCATCGGAGGGTCCAGAAACTCCTTGCCGGGGAAGAGGTGGAGTATGTGGTGGAGATGAAAATTGACGGGGTGAGCATAGCCGTCCAGTACGAGAACGGAATATACACCAGGGCCATAACCAGGGGGGATGGATACAAGGGGGATGTGGTCACCGAGAACATAAAAACCATCAGGAGCCTTCCCCTGAAAATAAAAGAAAAGAGGTTCGTGGAGGTAAGGGGGGAGGTTTTCATGCCCCGGGCCGCCTTTGAGGAACTCAACCGCCAGCGGGCCGAACGGGGGGAGCCCCTTTTCGCCAATCCCAGAAACGCCACCGCCGGCACCATAAGGCTTCTGGACCCCCGGGAGGTGGCCCGCAGAAAACTGGACATCTTTTTCTACTACATCTTCATAGAGAGGGAGTACCCCAGACCCACCCACTGGGAAAACCTTCAACTCATCAAGGAACTGGGTTTCAAGAGAAACGAGTATGTGTGGTTGTGTAAGACCCCGGAGGAGGTTTTGAAGATATGGGAGGACTGGAAGGACCGACGGGATAACCTACCCTACGATGTGGACGGCCTGGTGGTGAAGGTAAACTCCATTGAACAGCAGAAAAAACTGGGGGAGACGGCCAAATTTCCCCGCTGGGCCATAGCCTTTAAGTTTCCCCCAAAGCAGGCGGTTACCCAGATAATCAACATTGAACTCACCGTGGGCAGGACCGGAGCGGTGACCCCGGTGGCCATCCTGAGGCCCGTCCAGTTGGCAGGGACCACGGTTTCCCGGGCCAGCCTTTACAACGAGGAGGAAATAAAGAGGAAGGACATAAGAATAGGGGATTGGGTGGTCATAGAGAAGGGGGGCGACATCATCCCCAAGGTGGTGGCGGTGATAAAATCCCGCAGGACCGGCAAGGAAAAACCCTTCGTCATGCCCAAGCGCTGCCCGGTCTGCGGAGCCGAACTTTACAGACCTCCGGGGGAGGTCATCTGGAGGTGTCCCAACGCCGCCTGTCCCGCCAAAGTCAAGGAGTCCATACTTCACTTCGTCTCCAGAAACGCCATGAACATCCAGCACATAGGGGAGGCCCTGGTTAACCAGTTATTAAAGAAGGGCCTCATCAAGGATCCCGCCGATCTCTACTACCTAAAGAAAGAGGACCTGATAAAACTGGCGAGGATGGGACCCAAGAGTGCCCAGAATGTTCTGGATGAGATAGAGAAGAGCAAGGAAAACGACCTGTGGCGCCTGATCCATGCCCTGGGGATAAGGTATGTGGGAGAGAAGACCGCCAAAATCCTGGAGGAGCATTTCTCCTCCCTGGACGAACTTATGAACGCCTCCTACGAGGACCTCATAAAGATTCCGGAGATAGGCCCCAAGGTGGCTTACAGCATAATCCACTTTTTCAAGGACCCCCACAACCGGGAGATGATTGAGAAACTGAGGAAGGCCGGCGTTAATTTCAAGAGCAGGAGAAAGAAGGAGGAAGGTCCCAGGCCCCTGGAGGGCAAGACCTTCGTTTTCACCGGGGAACTGGAAACTTACACCCGGGCTGAGGCTTCGGCCCTGGTGGAATCCCTGGGAGGGAGGGTGTCCTCCTCCGTTTCCAGAAAAACCGATTATGTAGTGGTGGGGAAAAACCCCGGCTCCAAATATCAGAGGGCCCTCCAACTGGGGGTGAAAATTCTCACCGAAGAGGAATTCCTGAAATTACTTGAAAAGTATAGAAATTTAGATTAAGATTTAGAATAATTTAAAACACAATCTATCCAAAACTAAAGGAGGTACTTGTATGCGAGAAGCCAGGAAGAAGAAAAGATGGGTGTTCCTGATTACCCTGTCTTTCCTTCTTGTTTTTTCCCCCCTGTTTGGAGCCACCTCCCGGCCCAGGGTTCTTCGCCCGGCGAAGATCCTCAGGGGGCTTAAGGCAGTGGTCAGGAATATTGATCTAAGAAGGTTGAGAAGAATCCCTCCGGGAAAATTTCCCCGGTGGGCGTCCAAAAGAAGGGAGATGCCGGAATTTGAGAAGGAATTCCGGTTCATAAAGAAAGGCGATTACGATCCCGTGGTCCAGAGAAGTCTTCCCATCCGACCCCTCATAGCCAATCCCATTATCTCCTTCGCCGGTTTGGACCAGAACAACTGGGGAGCAGGCTGGCCCCCGGACACCAACGGCGATGTGGGAAGGAGCAATGTAGGCAACAACAATACCGGGTATTACATCCAGACCGTAAACACTTCCATCGGAATTTTCAACAAGGCCGACGGAACCCGGGTGGCGGCCTTCACCTTTGACGACTTCTTTGACGGTACCAACACCGACTGCGACAGCCACAACATGGGGGATCCCATAGTCCTCTACGACCGCTACCTGGACCGCTGGATAATCACCGACTTCGCCTTCCAGAGTTCCACTTCCTCCCCCCACTACGAATGCATTGCCATGAGCAGGACCAACGACCCTGTAAACGGTGGCTGGTACATGTGGGGCGTGAGGTTTGAAGAGAACGACGGGGTAAATACTTCCAACAATGTTTTAGGCGATTACCCCAAGGGCGGCGTATGGAGGGATGGATATTACTTCACCTTCAACGATTTTGACATGGCCAATAACGGTTCCTTCATAGGAGTTACCGTCTGGGCCCTGGACAAAAACTCCATGGCTGGCGGGCAGATCAACCTGGTGAGTTTCTTTCTTAACGCAAATAACGACGACTACGCCTGGTCCCTCCTTCCGGCCAATTCCAAGGGACCCACGGCTCCCCCCAACGGTGCCCCCAATTATTTGATTTCCATGGGGGACGACGCCTGGGGAGGGAATGTGAACAACGACTCCCTGGCCATCTACAGGTGCCATGTGGACTGGAACAACACGGCGAACTCCACCCTTACCGGTCCCACGGTGGTGAATGTGGCGGCCTTTGATTCCAATATGTGCGGCTACAACCAGAATTGTATTTCCCAGAGGGGAGTTAACCAGAAACTGGATGCCCTGGCCAGCCGCCTAATGAATTCCGCCTTTTATTGGAACTACGGAAACCACGAAACCATAGTGGTGGCCCACACGGTGGATGCCGACGGAAACGACCACGCCGGCGTCCGGTGGTACGAACTCCGGAACCCCGGCGGAAACAGCCCCTCGGTTTATCAGCAGGGGACCTATGCCCCGGATACCAACAGCCGGTGGATGGGCTCCGCCGCCTGCGATGCCGACGGAAACATAGCCATAGGCTACAGCATATCCTCTTCCAATGTATATCCCAGCATAAGGTATGCCGGCAGGCTGGCCTCGGACCCCCTGGGCGAACTTTCCCAGGGCGAGGCTACCCTTCAAGCCGGGAGCGGTTCCCAGAGGCAAACTAACCGCTGGGGAGATTACTCCATGTTGACCATAGACCCCGACGACAACTATACCTTCTGGTACACCACGGAATACTACGCCACCACGGGAACCAACTGGCAGACCAGAATAGGGGCCTTTAAACTCCACACCAGCGATCCACCCACGGTTAAAATCACCAACCCCTCCAACGGCGACACCGTGTCCGGGAATGTCAGTATAACCGCCGACGCCTCCGACGATGTGGGGGTGACCAAGGTGGAATTTTACATAGACGACACACTTAAGAGCACCGACACTTCATCCCCCTACGAATACACATGGGATAGTTCCTCGGTGATAGACGGGGACCACACCATAAAGGCGGTGGCCTACGACGCCGACGGCCAGACCGCCCAGGACGAGATCACCGTCACCACCGACAACGGGGTTACGGCCCCCATGGTGGTGGTGGACCTGGACGGAAACACCAACAGTTGCAATGTCATAAAGACCCAACTGGAAAACAAGGGCTACAATGTGAATTACGAAACCTCCATGCCCTCCGAGATACCCAATGGGACTCCTGCGGTCTGGGTTTGCCTGGGAATGTACAATCAGAACCATGTCCTTTCCGAGGATGAAGGCAATGTCCTGAAGTCCTACCTTGACTCGGGTGGAAACCTCTACATGGAAGGAGGGGACACCTGGTGCTACGACACTTCCACCCCGGTACATTCTTACTTCGGCACCTGGCTCAAGGGGGATAATGGATGTAGTGATGGTAGCGGAGATCTATCCACTATAAACGGAGTTTCAAATACCTTTACGGATGGTATGAGTTGGGACTACAGCGGGGACAACAAGTGGGTGGACCACATAGGGGCCAACCAGAACGATTCCTTCAACATATGGGACAACAACAATCCGTCCTACCACACGGGGGTTGCCCGGGACAACACCACCTCCGGCTACAAGACCATAGCGGCCTCCCACGAGTTCGGCGGTGCCGGAAGTTCCGACCGCTCCGACATCATGGACAAATACCTGGAGTTCTTCTTCGGTGCCCCGGACAATGCTCCCACCGCCACCTTCAACTATCCCCAGGATGGAAGCGCCGTCTACTCCGTCATAAAGGTGAGGGTCCGGGGAGAGGACGACCACGGGGTTGACAAGATAGAGATATACCTGGACAACACCCTGAAACACACCGAGAACTGCAACAGCGCCACCACCTGCGACGCCGTCTGGACCTGGGACACCACCACCGTCTCCGTGGGCAACCACACCCTCAAGGCCATCGCCTACGACACCGCCAACCAGACCGGCGACAAGAGCATAACCGTCAATGTCCATCCGGGATACGGAACCCACTGGGGAGGTTCCGGCGACGACTACGGTAAAGACATCGCCATGGACAGCAGTGGAGACCTTCTGATGGTGGGAAGCACCAATTCCGTCAGCAACGGAGGAACGGACATACTCCTCTACAGGGTTAACCCCAACGGAACCAAGGAATGGCACAAGAACTACGGCTCTTCTCATAACGAATCCGGTGAAGCGGTGGCGGTGGATTCCAGCGACAACATCTTCATAGCCGGTTATGTTTCCGACGGTAATCAGGAGGACATCCTGGTCAAGAAACTCAATTCCGGAGGAGTGGAGCAGTGGACCAAGACCCTGGGCGGAAGCGGCGATGACGGTGCCTACGGTCTGGCCCTGGATAGCAACGGCAACCCCATAGTGGTGGGTTATACCACATCCTATACATATGGTGGCTCCGATGCCGTCTATTACAAACTGAAGAGCCAGGACGGCACGGTGATGTCCTCCAGACACCTGGGAGGTTCCAACGACGAGGTGGTTTACGGAGTGGCGGTGGACTCCTCCGACAACGCCTACCTGGTGGGTGAAACCAGCAGTTATACCTACGGAGGGAAGGACATAGCCCTGTGGAAACTGGATTCCAGCGGAGCCAGGGTTTACGGAGTTCACTTCGGCGGCTCCAACGACGATGTTGGATACGATGCCGTGGTAGTGGGTTCCAGCCTTTATGTGGTGGGCTCCAGTTCTTCCTACACCTACGGAAACAGCGACATAGTGGTTTACAAGATAAAGCCCAGCGACGGTTCCCGCCAGGAAGCCAGGCACTTCGGAGGCACTTCTGCCGACTACGGATACGGAATCGCCTACAATTCCTCCAGCGGAGACATAGTAGTGGTGGGATATTCCAGCAGTTACACCAACGGCGGCGAGGACATAGTGGTTTACTCCCTCAAGTCAGACACCCTGAAGAAAAACTGGGGGCAGCACTACGGAGGCTCCAACAACGACGAAGCCTATTCCGTGGTGGTGGATTCCAACGGCCACATCTATGTGTTCGGTTCCACCAATTCCTTCACCTACGGCGGCTACGACTTCATGCTCTACAGGCTTTCCTCCTCTGGAGTGAAGATGCCCATATCGGTAGGGGAATAAAGGCTTTAAGCGAATAGATTAAGGGGGCGGCGCACGCCGCCCCCCTTTTTTATTTGTGGAAAATTCGCATTGCCCTTTGCCGCCCTTGAAGATAAAATTATCCTAAATTGACCTGGAGGAGAGGAGATGCTGAGCGTTTTCGTAGTGTATCTGGCCTTCACTCTGATTCTGGGTCTGTGGCAGGCGAGAAAAACGAAGACCCAGGCCGACTTCGTCCTGGGAAGTTCTAAACTCCCTGGATGGATGCTGGCCCTTTCGGAGAGGGCCACCGGGGAAAGCGCCTGGCTTCTCTTAGGTCTTACGGGGTTCATCTTCGCCAGGGGTTTTTCCGGAATATGGGTGGCGGTGGGCTGCTTGCTGGGTATAATCACCGCCTGGGTGGTTCTGGCCAAAAAATTCCGCCAGGAAGCGGCCCGATATAACGCCCTCACCATGCCGGAGTACTTCTCCGCCAAATTTCCCGGAGACGCCGTGACTATAAGGATTCTTTCCACCCTCATAATAGTGTTTTTCTTCGTCTTTTATGTGGGAGCCCAATTTTCCGGGGCCGGAAAAACCATCTACCAGACCTTCGGCTTGTCTCCCCTGTGGGGCCAGATAATTGCCGCCGTCATTATCCTGACCTACGCCACCCTGGGTGGATTCGTAAGCATAGTGGCGGTGGATACCTTTCAGGCCCTTTTGATGATTACGACCCTGGTGATAACCCCCATAATCATGGTGGTGAAAATACTCACCTCCCACATTGATGTGGGGGCGGTTCTGGCCTCGGCCCCGCCGGGTTATACCTCTCTGACGGGGGGACTTTCGGGATTTGCCGCCGGGATTTTGATTTTCAACAACCTGGCGTGGTTCTTCGGCTACTTAGGGGGGCAACCCCAACTCAACGCCCGGTTCATGGGGATGAAGGACGACGCCAATGTCAGGCTGGGGAGAAATATCGCAGTTATCTGGACGATCCTGGCCTATTCCGGGGCCTTCATCATAGGCGTTGGGGCCTTCGTCCTCTTCGGAGGTTCGGCGGTGAAGGACCCGGAGATGATTTTGCCCCATGTCCTTACCCATCTCTTTCCTCCGTGGCTTGCGGGAATCCTCTTAGCAGGAGCCGTGGCCGCCATGATATCCACCGCCGAAAGCATGCTCCTGGTGGCCGCCTCCTCGGTGAGCGAGGATGTCTACAAAGGCATAATAAAAAAGGGAAGGGCAGACGAGAGGAAGGTTCTGGCCATTTCCAGGGCCGCCACCCTGGGGGTGGGTCTCTTCGCCCTGGCCCTTTCCCTTACCACTTCCAAACTGATTTACACCATAGTTAGTTACGCCTGGGCCGGCATAGGATGCTCCTTTGCTCCGGCGGTTCTCCTATCCTTCTACTGGGATAAGTTCAATTCCAAGGGGGTGATAACCGCCCTGGTGGCGGGCCTTGTTACCACGGTAGTGTGGATGGTCACCGGCCTGGAGAAGGTGATAACCGCCCGGGCTGTTACCTTCTTCGTGGCCATGGGCCTGGCCATCCTCGTTTCTCTCCTAACCGGGGAAAAGCGGGGGTTATCCCGGAACCTTTAAATTCCGGAGGATTTCCCGGAGGATTATCTCCAGGTCCCTTCTTCCCCTTTCTCCCCGGGGAAATATCCTGTGAGCCAGCACCGGCACGGCCATCTTTTTAACATCGTCGGGGACCACATAATCCCTTCCTTCCATGTAGGCCCTGGCCTGGGAAGCCCTGGTGAGATAAAGACTGGCCCTGGGACTGGCCCCCAGCCGGAGGGAAGGATGGTTTCTGGTGGCCTCGCTTATGTCTATTATGTAGTCTGCGATCTCCTCCGCCACCCGGACCCGCCTTACTTCCCGTTGCATTTCAAGGATTTCCCCCTTTTCCAACACCGGAGAAAGTTTTTCCAGGGGATCCCTTCCCCTCTGCTCAAGGATTATTCTCCTCTCCTCCCTTCTTTCCGGGTACCCCAGGGACATGCTTATGAGGAATCGGTCCAACTGGGATTCGGGAAGGGGATAGGTGCCGTGAAGTTCCACGGGATTCTGGGTGGCTATTACCAGGAAGGGTTCCGGGAGCGGCAGAGTTTTCCCTTCTATGGTCACCTTTCTTTCGTTCATGGCTTCAAGGAGGGCACTCTGGGTTCTTGGGGAACCCCGGTTTATTTCGTCTGCCAGGAGGATGTTGGTAAAAACGGGACCCTTGCGAAAATAAAATTCCCCTTTCCTCTGGGAGAAGACCAGGGTTCCCAGGATGTCCGAGGGGAGCAGGTCAGAGGTGAACTGAACCCTGGAAAAGGAGGCGTTTATAGAAACGGCCAGGGCCCTGGCCAGTAGGGTCTTACCCACGCCGGGAATGTCCTCTATAAGAAGATGTCCGTCGGCCAGAAGGGATAAAAGGGCCAGTTCCACCTTCCTTCTTTCCCCGCGGAAGACCCTTTCCACATTGAGGATTATTTTTTCCACCGGAGTTCTCATAGGTATTTCCTCGTCTCTGCCACGATCACCCCGCTGAGGCCCAGGAGTCCCACCAGGTTGGGAAAGGCCATGAGGCCGTTCATCACATCGGAAAGGGTCCACACCAATTTCAGGGAGGAAATGGCTCCCACGAAGACGAAGATGGTAAACAGGGCCCTGTAAGGAAGGACGGATTTTTCCCCCAGGAGAAATTCAATGGACTTCTCGCCGTAATAACTCCATCCCAGTATGGTGGAATAGGCGAAGAGGACCAACCCCAGGGCCACCACGGCTCCTCCCAGGGTATCTCCCAGGGCTGGACCCAGAACCCTGGAAAAGATGGCCTTGAATCCGGAATAAGAAAGGGGGGCACCGGTCTGACCGCTGGTCCAGACCCCGGAGGTTATGATTACCAATCCGGTCATGGTGCACACCACCAGGGTGTCTATGAAGGTCTGGGTCATGGAGACCAGGGCCTGGTTTACAGGGTTTTTCGTCTGGGCAGCCGCCGCCGCTATGGGCGCGGAACCCAGTCCGCTTTCGTTGGAAAAGAGTCCCCGGGCCACCCCCATCTTTACTGCTTCCTTCACTCCGGCTCCCAGGAATCCCCCGGCGGCAGCGGTTCCGCTGAAGGCTCCCTGGAAAATCAGGGAGAAGGCCTGGGGGATTTTCCCTATGTTCATGGCCAGGGCCACCAGGGCGGCGGTGAAGTAGACTAAAATCATAAAGGGCACCAGAACCGAGGTTACATTGGCAATGGATTTTATGCCGCCAATTATCACCAGTCCGGTGAGGGCTGCCAGGGCCAGGCCCGTGGCCCAATAGGGAATTTTCAGAAAGGAGTGGACGGCGTCGGCCACGGAATTGGATTGGACCGTGTTGCCTATCCCGAAGGCGGCGAAGGCGGCAAAAACGGCAAAGGCCACCCCCAGCCACCGGGCTCCCAGTCCCAGGGAGAGGTAGTACATGGGACCTCCGCTCATGGTGCCCAGTTTATCCCTGACCCTGTACTTTACCGCCAGGAGGGCTTCCGAATACTTGGTGGCCATGCCGAAGAGCCCGGTGATCCACATCCAGAAGAGGGCTCCCGGACCTCCGGCGGCTATGGCGGTGGCCACGCCGGCGATGTTCCCCGTGCCCACCGTGGCGGCCAGGGCCGTCATCAGCGCCTGAAAATGGCTTATATCCCCCTCGGCCTCTTCCCTCCTTTTTATGAGGGCCAGGTAAAGGGCGGGAAACAACCTGGTGAATTGAAGGCCCCTGAGCCTGACGGTGAGGTAAATTCCCGTTCCCAGGAGAAGGATTATCAGGGGGGCTCCCCAGATGAAGTCCCTTACCGCGGTAAGGTAGGTCATGGGCAAATGGATTCCCGGACCCTCTTAATTTCCCTCAGCATCCCCTCCACCATGTATTCCATAATTTCCGGGATGCTCATTTCCCTTTTGACGAGGCCCACGCTCTGGCCCGCCATGAGGGATCCCCTTTCCAGATCTCCCTCCTGGACGGCCCGCCGCAGGGCTCCCATCCAGAATTCCTCAAGTTTCAACTGGGCCTCCTCCTTGGTTATTTCTCCGGCCTTTATCTTCTGGAGGAGTTCTATTTGAAGTTCCTGAAATTCATCCATTCCTTTGTTTTTAAGGGCTCTGACGGGATAGATTTTGAGGTCGGGATGGACTTGAGGGGTGAAAACCGCTTCCCGGGCCTTGGCCTTCAGGTATCTCTTTTTGAATTCAGGATGGGCTTTGCTCTCCTTGGAGACGGCGAAGATGGTCCCCATCTGTATGCCCGAGGCTCCGGCCATGAGAAGGTGGGCGGCCATTTCTCCGGTGGCTATTCCCCCGGCGGCGAAGATGGGAACCTCATCCCTGAAGTTAAACAATACCTGCTGAATTAGAACCACCAAGGAGACATAGCCGATGTGGCCCCCGGCCTCGCTCCCCTCTATTACCAGGGCATCCATGCCTTTGCGTATGAGCCTCTTGGCCAGAACATCGTTGGATGCGAAGGCGATTATTTTCGCCCCGGCCTCCTTGAGTTCCTTTACTTCCTTGTCCGAAGGAAAACTCCCGGCGAAGACGATAAACTTAACCCCCTTTTCTTTGACTATCCTGAGGTGTTGGGGGTAATTGGGGGCGATCACTATCAGGTTCACACCGAAGGGTTTATCGGTGAGTTGACGGGTTCGGTCAATTTCCTCCGCCAGGAGTTCAGGAGGCATGTTTCCCGCCGCCAGCACCCCGAACCCTCCGGCGTTGCTGACTGCCGAGACAAGACCGCTGTCGGATATCCAGGTCATGGCTCCGGAAATTATGGGGTAACGGACCCCCAGAAATTCCCTCCCCCTTTTCCAGAGTTTTTCTAAAACTTCCTTTTCGCTCATGTGGTGAATTTTAAGGGAAACTCAGGGGGCTGTCAAACCGATGCTAAAATAATATCCCGGAGTCCACCAGTTTTTTGCTGAATTTCCCCTTGAAGTAGTCCCTGTGTTCCTCAAAGATGGAGGCCTGTTGTTGGATGAGTTTTTCTGCCTCTTCCCAGGGTTTATCCATGACTTCTCTGGAGTATGCCGCCGTTCTCCCGAAGTAAAGGGGAACCATGATGTTGACGAGCCTTCTTCTGTTCCTGCTCCATGTCTGGTAGGTGGCGGCGAAATCGTATATTATCCTGGCCCACAACTGGGGAGGAAACCTCAGGGGGTCCCCGGAGGCCCTTTCCAGATAACTCTGGGAAAGTCCTTCAAAGGCCCGGGCCGAGAGGATGGCCTTGTAGAAAGGTTCAAAATGCTTGAATCCCTCCATGAATTCCAGTTCCATTTTTTCCACGCTCACCCTGATGTCCTCCAGAGGTTTTTCCCTGGCCTCCGTGGGGAGTATGGGGACGGGTTCGGTTTCCTGTTTTTTCATCCAGGCTTCCTTGTATTCTCCTATCATGTAGAAGAGGGTGGAGACCACCTGGGTGAACATGGCGGAAAGGTCCTGGGCAGGGTCCTTGGCGTTGTGAACCTTGGTTCCCAGGTAGACCTGGGCGTATTTCCTTGCCTCGTGGATGGCAATAGAGGTCATCCAGATGTCTATCCCAAATTTCGCCACATCGGTGTCCCACACATCCCGGGAGATGAAAAGTTCCGCCATCCTCCGGGTAAAGGAAAAATCACCTCCGATGGGCTGTCTTATGTCCTTGAAGAAAACCGCCCTGGTCATGGGGTACACGATCATGTTCGTAATGGTGCCGTCAAATTTATGTCTTTTGTAAAAGGGCCATAGAAAGTCGTATCCATCCTTAAGGACGGGTTCCCCCATGAATTTTATCCACTCCGGGGTTATGCTCCTGAGGTCCGAGTCCATAACCAGGATCGCCCTGGCGTTTAAACTCACGGCGGCCTCAAAGATAGCCCTGAAGGATGTTCCCTTTCCAGGAATTCCCCGGTAGATTTCCACATGCTTCTCCACCGTGGAGGGAACCTCGGCCACCAGGGCGTTTTCCCGGGTGTTGTCGGTGGAGCCTCCGTCGGAGACGAAGATGGCGGTTTTTAGATCCCTGTAGTACCTGTGGAGTCCTACGCCGGCCTGGGTTATCACATAGCCCACCGTGTCCTCGTTGTTGTAGGTGGGAATCCCCACCAGGATGTCCACCTCCTTTATTCTGCTGAGCCATTTTAGGGTTCTTTCCCGAAGGGCCGTGGAATACTTTTTAAAGGGCATTTTTTTCCTCCTTAAAAGAGAATTGTATGTAATGCTCTCCCTGGGAAGAGCACCAGTGTTTCTTCAAATCCACGGAGGTGGGGGAAATCTCCAGCCTTCTTTTCCCGCCTATTTTCGGAGAGTGGACCAGATAGAGTTCGTTCAAAAGGCCTTCATCCGCCAGACTACCCATCAGGGATGGGCCGCCTTCCACCAGGACGGAGATTATCTCCCTTTCGGCCAGTTGTCTTAGAACCTCCCGGAGGGATAGTTTTCCCTCCTTTCCTGGTATTCTGACGATTTCCGCCTGGGGATTGTCAAAGGGTTTTGGGGAGGAGGTAAAAATCAGCACCGGGTCCCCGGTGGTAAAGAGTCTGGCCCGGTAAGGGGTTCTTAGATAGGAGTCCAGAATTATTTTAACGATTTTTTTCCCCTTAAACCGGGGATGGCGTATGTTCAGCAGTGGGTCGTCCTTCAGGACGGTGTTTATACCCACCATTATCCCCATGTGGTTTGCCCTCAACCAGTGGGCGAAGAGAAGCGCCTGGGGCGAGGATATGTATTTTTCCTTCCAGACGGTGGCTCCGTCCGCCGTCAGGGCCATTTTGCCCGTAAGCCATGGTTTGCCCCGGCGGTGGAAGTGGAGGAAGGCCCTGTTTAGTTCCTCCGCCTCCCTGGCCAGAACCCCCACCCGGACCTCAATGCCCCTGGAGCGGAGAAATTCTATTCCCCTGCCGTTTACCCGGGGATTCGGGTCCTGGACGGCCACCACCACCCTCCTTATGCCCGCCCTCCATATGGCCTGACAGCAGGGTGGTGTTTTGCCCTGGTGGCAACAGGGCTCCAGGTTAACATAGAGGGTGGCTCCCCGGGCCCGCTCTCCGGCCCTCTCCAGGGCCACCGCCTCGGCGTGGGGAAGGCCGAAGCCCCTATGATATCCCGTGGAGACTATCCGTCCTTCCTTCACCACCACCGCTCCCACCATGGGGTTGGGGTGGGTCCTTCCCATTCCCTTTCTGGCCAGGGAAAGGGCGAGCCTCATGAAATGTTCATCCAAATACGGCCTCCAGAAAGGCGGTGGGTTCAAAGGGGACCAGGTCCTCCATGCCCTCCCCCGTTCCCACGAAGAGGACGGGAATTTTGAGTTTCTCCACGATGGGGACCACCGCTCCTCCCCGGGCGGTTCCATCCAGTTTTGTCATTATCAGCCCGTCCACCTCCATGGCCCTGGAGAACTCCCGGGCCTGGGCTATGGAATTCTGGCCTATGGTTGCGTCCAGCACCAGGATTACCGTGGGTTTTCTTCCCGATGCCTTCTCCACCGCCCCCTTGATTTTCACCGCTTCCTTCATCAAGTTCTCCCTGGTGTGGAGCCTTCCGGCGGTGTCAATTATTATGTAGTCGTAGGGCTTACGCGAGGCTTCGTAGGCCACGGCGGCGGGGTCGGAATAGCCGGTGGGAGAAAAGAAGTCCACCTCCACCGCCTCCGCCAGTTTCTGGAGTTGTTGGCTGGCCGCCGGCCGGAAGGTGTCCGCCGCCACCAGGAGGACGCTTCCTTTTTCTTTCAATCTCAGGGCAAGTTTGCCGCAGGTGGTGGTCTTCCCGCTTCCGTTGACCCCCACCATCAGGATTATCTTCGGAGGAGAAAGGGCCGGGGCCGGGTACTGAGAGAGAATTTCCTTTATCCTCACCTTCAGGGCGGATTTTAAGCCCATGGTTTCCCCTCCCATTTCTTTCCTCAGGGAGGCGAGGAGTTCCTGGGTGAATTGGGGACCGAAATCCGCAAGGAGGAGGGCTTCCTCGGCGTCTTCCCAGGAAAAAACTCTCCCTTCCAGGAGGGAAAGGTTTTCCCTGGTCTTCCTCAGGGCTTTTTTCAAAAGAGAAAGGCTTTTTTTCATAAAAAAAGGGTGAGCGAGGGGATTTGAACCCCCAACCCTTGGATCCACAGTCCAATGCTCTGCCATTGAGCTACGCTCACCACATCTGAACTATATTTTATAATAGATCTCCTTTTAAATCAACGGAGGATTCGGGTGGTTTCCAGGGTTGTACCTTGAAAAGAGTAGGAGGAATTAGGATAATTACCCGGGAGGCGAGATGAAATTAGGAATTGCCCTGGGAGCCGGGAGTGCCAAGGGGCTGGCCCACATAGGGATACTTCAGGTTCTGGAAGAGGCGGGGATAAAGCCCGAGGTGGTGACGGGAACCAGTATGGGGGCCGTCATCGGCGGATTTTACGCATCGGGGCTCAGCCTGGACAAAATGGAAGATATGGCCACCTCCATAACCAAGGAGGAGGTTAAAAAACTTCTTCCCCGGAGACCTTCCCTCACCCACTTGGTGGACAACCACAGGATAAAGAAACTTTTTCGCAGGGTCCTGGGAAACCAGAGGATAGAAGCACTTCCCGTAAAGTTTGGCTGCGTGGCCACCGATATTCTTTCCGGGCGGAAGGTCCACTTCACCTCCGGCCCCATGGTGGATGCCCTTCTTGCCAGTTCGGCCATTCCCGGATTTTTCCCGGCGGTCAAAATGAAAAACACTTATCTGGTGGACGGGGGCGTGGTGGATCCCATTCCGGTGGAACTGGCCAGGTCCCTGGGGGCCGATTTCGTGGTGGCAGTTAATGTAATGAACTGGAAAGCCCGGAGGGCGGAGGAGGAAGAACCGGAGGAGGAGGGTAATTTCGCAGAGAAGGTAAAACGGGCCATTTTAAAACTCGTCGTGGGGGAGGAGAAGGGACCGCCCCACATACTCAGCACCTTCCTCTATGTGGTGGATATAATGCAGGAGCAGATCGTCCGGTCCAAACTGAAAATTACATCCCCGGATTTTCTCATCCATGTGGACACCTCGGATTTTTCCTCCAACGAGTACTACAGGGCCCGGGAGATAATTGCGCGGGGCAGGGAGGTGGGGAAGAGGATGATAGGTTATCTTGAATACCTTATAAAAAGATTCCCGAGGTGATAAAATACCCTGTATGGAAAAAAAGGGTTTTCTGGAATCCCTGGGGGAGAAGGGCATAAATTTCTTCGTGGCCGTTTACGAAGCGGCGGTTTTATTCGCAGAAACCCTGAAGCAACTTCCCAGAATTTATTTCTACAGAAGGCAGATTATAGAGCAGTTCTACTCCCTTACGGTTTCCACCCTTCCCGTAACCAGCCTCATTGCCATTTTTATAGGCCTCGGCTCTACGGTTCAGGGGACCTATCAGACCTCAGCCCTCACCCCCCGGTATTTTACCGCCAATGTGATCTTTAAGAGCACCATAATAGAACTAACCCCTATCGTTTTGAGCCTGGTCCTGGCGGGCAAAATCGGGGGCTCCCTGGCGGCAGAGATCGGGAGCATGAAGGTTTCCGAGCAGATAGATGCCTTGGAGACCCTTTCCTTGGACCCGGTGGGATTTCTGGTGATGCCCAGGGTGCTTGCGGGGATAATAATGCTTCCGGTAATGACCATATTCGCCAATTTCCTGGCCATCTTCTCTTCCTTTCTCATGTCCACCGCGGTCCTTCACTGGATAAACCCCGGAGAGTATGTTTCGGGGATGAAGATGGGGTTCAAGGCCTTTGAACTTTACTTCGGGAATTTTATAAAACCCTCCATCTACGGCTTCATAATAACCTTCAGCGGAAGTTTCTTCGGCCTCAGAACCAGGGGAGGAGCCAAGGGCGTGGGGATAGCCTCCACCACCTCGGTGGTGGTCTCCGCCGTCCTCATAGTGATCCTTGACTATTTTCTGGGGGAACTTTTGCTATGATCCGAATAAGGGACCTGTGGAAGAGGTTTGAGGATAAGGAGGTGTTGAAGGGTGTAAATCTCAGCATTGAGGACGGTCAGACCACCGTTATCCTGGGGCCCAGCGGGCAGGGGAAAACCGTTCTTCTGAAAACCCTGGTGGGGCTTTTGAAGCCGGATCGGGGGGAAGTGTTGGTAGACGGAGAGGACATAGTCCGGGTCCCCAGAAAAAGGCTCTTTGAGATAAGGAAGAAGTTTTCCTTCGTGTTCCAGGGAGGGGCCCTCTTTGATTTTCTCACCGTTAAGGAGAATGTAGGCCTTTTTCTCCGGATGCATACCAGGATGAAGGAGGAAGAGATAGATGCGAAGGTGAGGGAAGCACTGAAGGTGGTGGGGCTTTCCGGCACCGAAAACCTTTATCCCGAGGAACTGAGCGGTGGAATGAAGAAAAGGGTGGCCATAGCCAGGGCCGTGGTTTCCTCTCCGAAGTACATTTTGTACGACGAGCCCACCACCGGACTGGATAGGACCAATGCCCGGGCCGTCAACAATTTAATAAATAAATTGAAGGACCAGTACGGCGTAACCTCCGTGGTGGTCACCCACGACATAGAATGCATGGAAACCGTGGCGGACAAGGTGGCTCTGCTGAAGGAGGGAAAGATGTTCTTCGTGGGGAAGAAGGAAGAGGTGGAGGAAAAATATCTGGATTATCTATACAAACTGGAGGAGTCCTATGGAATATAAGAAAATGGCATCCATATTCGGGGCGGCAATTTTTTCGGCCCTTTTCATTTTTTTCGTTACCGTCATATGGCTGGCGGAAAGCCGCATCTTTTTCACCAGGGATTACATAGTCTACATTGAATTCAAAGATGTCTCCGGCCTCAAGAGGATGTCTCCGGTTTTCATGAGAGGCTACAAGATAGGATGGGTCAAAGGGGTGAAGTTTGAAAAGGACCATGTGCTGGTCAGGGCGGATATTAACAAGCATTATCCCATCCCCCGGGGCTCCCGGGCAGAGATCTTCGCTCTGAACATCCTGGGAGAAAAGGCCATAAGGATAATTCCACCGCCTCCTCCCCATACATCTTACCTTTCCAACCGGGATAGGATGGTGGGGGTTAACAAGGACATCATGTTTGAGGCCCAGGCCCTCCTTGGTAAACTCAGGAAACCCCTGGAGGAGAACTTTCCTATGGTGGTAGACAGGGTTTATTCAATCCTGAACAATGTGAATTCTCTCCTTGGCAACCTCAAGGCCCAGGTGGCGAATTCCCGGGCCAGGGAAAGCATTGAGAAACTCGGGAGGGCCGCCGAGGCCTTCAGAAAACTGGTGGAAGAAAACCGGGGAGAATTGGGGGCGGACCTTAAACAACTTCAGGAGACTTTGAAGGCTATTCAGGATGCTTCCCAACAGATGAAGGCCGCCGCGGAGAACCTCAATAAAACCCTGGATTCTCTTAACAGGGGGCAGGGAACCGCCGGGGCTTTATTGAAGGAAAGGCAACTTCTGGATAGGACCGAAAAACTCCTGGAGGAATTGGAAGCCCTGATCCAGGACATCAGAAAAAACCCCAAAAAATACTTTAAGTTGTCCATATTTTAAGTGAAGATTCTGGATGCCTACAGGAATTTTTTGCTTTCCCGGGGCTTTTCCCGCAACACCATGGACGGTTATCTCCGGGATGTGGAAAGGTTCCTCAGGTTTTGCCGCAATTACAGCGATAAAAAATGTTTAAGAGATTTTGTGAGGGAAATTTCCCCCCTCCTTTCCCCCCGTTCCTACGCCAGGATGATCTCCTCCCTCCGCTCCTTCTTTAACTTCCTGATGGTTACCGAGAGGATAGAGGAAGACCTCACCCCCACCCTGACCCTGCCGAAAATTCCCCCTTCCATCCCCCGTTTCCTTACCCACGAAGAGGTGGAGAGGCTCATGGAGGCCGTGATGGGGGATAAGGCGGAGAAGATAAGGGATAGGGCCATGCTGGAACTTCTTTACGCAACGGGGATGAGGGTATCCGAACTGGTAAACCTCAGGCTGGAGGACCTGGACCTTCAGGAACGATTTGTGAAGGTGAAGGGAAAGGGGGACAAGGAAAGGGTGGTTCCCTTCAGCCGCAGGGCTTCCATGTGGTTGAGGCACTACCTGGAAAAAAGGGAGGAAATTTGCGATAAGCCCTCCCCTTTTCTTTTCCTTACCAGGCGATGTCGCCCCATGACCAGGCAGGGGTTCTGGAAAAAAATAAAGGCCTATGCGGAAAAAGCCGGTCTGAAAGAGCAGGTGTGGCCTCATATCCTGAGGCACACCTTCGCCACCCACATGCTGGAGGCCGGGGCGGACCTAAGGATCATTCAGGCCATTCTGGGCCACGCTTCCCTCACCACCACACAGATATACACTCATGTGGACCTGGCCCGTCTGAGGAGCGTCTACGACAAGTACCATCCCAGGGCTTGACTTAACGATTTTTTAGTATATAATAAAATTTATGATTGATGAGAAAATGAGAAAAATTCTTCAGTTACAGGCGGACATCTGTAGCGCTTTGTCCAATGTAACCAGGCTGGAAATTATTTTCCTTCTGAGGGAGGGGGAGAAGACGGTGTCGGAACTTTCCCTGGAGTTGGGAGTTTCCATGTCCAACCTTTCTCAGCATTTGAGAATATTGAAGGAGAAGGGACTGGTGAAGTTCAGCAAAAGGGGACAGCACATATATTACTCTCTGGCCCATTCCTCGGTGGAAAACATTTGCAACAGCATGAGGCAGATAGTCAAGGAGAACCTGGAGACCATCCTATCCCTCAGGCCCTCCAACCTCTGAGGTGGCGTTCACACCCGGGATAATTGTTTGCGGAGTTTTTTCAGCGCCAGTCGTCTCTTCAAGGGAGTTAGTCTGTCTATAAAGAGTACTCCGTCCAGGTGGTCCACCTCGTGGCAGAATACTCTGGCTAAAAGACCTTCCGCCTCAATTTCCCTCTCCTTTCCTTCCAGGTCATAGCCCTTTACCAGAACGCGGAAGGGCCTTTCCACCATCTCGCTTATTCCGGGTACGCTGAGGCAGGCCTCTTCGTCCAGGTCCTGCCCTTCCTTTTCCTGGATAACGGGGTTCACCAGGATGAAAAGTTTTGAAGGGTCTTCCCCCACGGTTAGGTCCACGGTGATGAGTCTCAGGGAGTAGCCCACCTGGGGGGCAGCCAGTCCTATGCCCGGAGCGTCGTACATGGTTTCCACCATGGCCCGGGCCAATTCCACCACCTCACCGTTTATGTCTTTTATTTCCTGGGCCCTTTCCCTCAGAACCTTCTCGCCGTATTTTTTTATCTCCAGCATGGGAATATTTTACCACCACCTTGCCCCTTTGTAGTAAAATATGTATATGAGGAAAATTGTCATCTTTCTTCTTCTCTTCATCCTGATCTTTCTGGCCATAGTCCTGGGACTGGACTTTAAGCCTTCCAGGGAAAGCGCTGCCCTTCTCAGTTTCGTCCTCGCTTTCCTTTCGGGAACCTGAGAATGTTCGGTCTGGGCTGGCAGGAACTCCTTCTTATCTTCTTTATAGCCCTGCTAATTTTTGGCCCCAAGAAACTCCCGGAGATCGGGCGGTCCATCGGTAGGGCCATCGCTGAGTTCAGGAAGAGTTCCGAACACCTGAAGGAAGAGATTGAGAAGGCGGTGGAGGAGAAGGAGCCCGAGCCGGTAGATGAAGAAAAAAAAGCAGGATGAAGACCTGAGCATCCTGGACCACCTGGAGGAACTTAGGAAGAGGGTTTTTTATTCCCTGGTGGCGGTGCTGGTGGTTTTCGTGGTCAACTGGTTCTTCGCCAGGGACCTCTTCAACATAATAGCCCGACCCATCGTTAAATACCTTCCCCCGGGACAGAGGTTGGCCTTTACTTCCCTTACCACTCCCTTTATGGTTTATCTCAAGGTGGCCTTCCTGGCGGCCCTTTTCTTTGCCTCCCCCTTTGTGGCTTATCAGGTCTGGAAGTTTGTAGCCCCCGCCCTTTACCCCCACGAGAAAAAATATGTGATTCCCTTCGTTCTTTCCACCTCCTTCTTCTTCTTGTTGGGAGGTGCCTTCGGATACTTCGTGGTTTTTCCTTTTACCTGTCGGTTTTTTCTCCACCTGGGAAGCGATTTCACCCCCATAATAACCATAGACAAATACTTCAACCTGGCCATTGAGATAATATTGGGGATTGCCATAATCTTTGAACTACCTGTGGTTATCTTCATACTTTCCAGGCTGGGAATTCTTACGCCGAAGTTCATGATAAAAAACCTTAAATATGCGGTGCTTTTTGCCTTCGTGGCCGCCGGAATAATCACCCCCACCCCCGACGCCATCACCCAGACCATAGTGGCAGGGCCCTTTATTCTTCTTTACCTTATAGGGGTTCTGGTAAGTTGGCTTGCCTCCCCCCGGGACAAGGTTGACAGCCAGGAGAGCACTTAAATATAATCCCTCCATGGCAAAGAGGGGTAAATGGAATTCCACCCTGGGCTTTGTCCTGGCGGCGGCGGGTTCCGCCGTGGGCCTTGGAAACATATGGAGGTTCCCTTATGTAACCGGCAAGAACGGGGGGGCGGTCTTCTTATTCTTTTACATACTGGCCGTGGTCTTCCTGGGATTGGTGGTGATGTATGCGGAACTTTCCCTGGGCAGAGCCACCCAGAGGAACCCCGTGGGGGCCTTTGAGAGAATAAAACCGGGCTCCCCCTGGAAGGCGGTGGGTTTTCTGGGGGTTTTTACCGGCGTGGGCATACTATCCTATTATTCGGTCATAGCCGGCTGGACCCTCTATTATTTTTACATCTCTTCCCTGGGGAAATTCTCCCAAGGACTCACCGAGGCCCAGATAGATGAAGTCTTCTCCGTCTTTGTTTCCAATCCCTTCCTCACAGTTCTCCTTCTGGTGGTTTTTATTTTTCTGACATGCTTCATAGTATCCCGGGGCGTTTCTTCGGGGATAGAGAGGTGGACCGGGATTCTCATGCCCCTGCTTTTTCTCATACTTTTAATTCTTTCAGTGTATTCCCTTACCCTACCCGGTGCCGGTGAGGGGCTTAAATTTTATTTGAAACCCGATTTTTCCAAGGTGAGTTTGAAGATGATACTCAGCGCCGTGGGACAGGCTTTCTTTTCCCTGAGCCTGGGCATGGGGGCCATGATTACCTACGGGAGTTATCTGTCTAAAAAGGACAATCTCTTTGCCTCGGGGATTGAGGTGGTGGCCTTTGACACCCTGGTGGCCTTCCTGGCAGGGATAATAATTTTTCCCACCGTTTTTACCTACGGTCTTTCCCCCCGGGCAGGCGCCGCCCTGGTTTTCAAGACCCTGCCCTTCACCTTTTCCAAACTGCCCCTGGGCAGGTTGTTCGGTCCCCTGTTCTTCTTCCTCCTGGCCATAGCCGCCCTGACTTCCACCATAAGCCTGGTGGAGGTGGCCACATCCTACCTGGTGGACGAAAGGAAGTTCTCCAGGCCCCGGGCCGCCTTCCTGGTGGGTGCGGTGGCCGTCCTTCTGGGAATTCCCTCGGCTCTATCCACTTCTTCGTCGGTCTTTTCAAAATTCGCCTTTGGAAAGAGTTTTCTGGATCTGATGGATTACATATGGGCCAATATTTCTCTCCCCCTGGGGGCCCTTCTCCTTTCCGTTTTCGTGGGATACATCTGGGGAGCGGAGAAGGCTGCCCTGGAGATCAGGCCTGAAAAACACAGAAAGTTTCCCGGGGAGGACCTCTGGATCTACGACCTCAAGTATTTCGTGCCCATAGTTCTTTCCGCCATTCTTCTCTTCTCGCTTCTGGGGAGTTCATGAAGGAAATCTTCTGTTTTTTATTTTCCCTTTCACCCTTCTTTTCCATAACCCTGGCCGAGGGCCTGGTAATTCTGGGAGCCCTGTGGACCGGCTATCGTCTGCTAAGGGGAGAGAAGATAAAACCCCCGGTTTTTTTCTGGGCCCTCGCTCTCTTTGCGGTTTTTTCCTTCCTTTCGGCGCTGTTTTCCCTGGACCGGGGAATTAGCCTCCGGGACACCCGGGAATTGTTCCTCTACCTGATACCCCTGGTGGTGGTTTCCTGTGCCCCCGGGGCCTTGAAGAAGGGAGTAATTCTGGGGGCGGGCCTGGCTTCCTTCCTGGGAATTGTCCGGGAGGTCTTCGTGAGGCAGGAGAGGCTTACGGGGTTCGTAGGGCATTACATGACGGAAGGGGGGCTCATGATGATGGCCCTGATTTTTACCCTGGGGGTTCTTCTATTTGAGGATTTCAGGTGGGAGTACCTCGCTTCGGCCTTTTTTATCCTGGTGGCCCTACTCCTTACCCTCACCCGCAGCGCCTGGGTAGGGGCGGTGGTGGGCGCCCTTTTCCTGCTCTACAGGAAGAAGAAACTTCTGGCAGGGTTGTTCATCCCTGCGGTCCTGATGGTGTTTCTCATCTCTCCCGCTAAAATTAAGGAGAGGGCCCTATCCATTTTCTCCCTGAGCAATCCCACCAATGTGGAGAGGATAAACATGTGGCGGGTGGGGCTCAAAATGGCTAAACTCCGTCCTCTGCTGGGAATCGGCCAGAACATGGCCTCCAGGGTTTACCCCTCATACAGAATAAAGGGCCAACCCCCTGAGGAGATTCCCCATCTTCACAACACATACCTCCAGATAACGGTGGAAAGGGGACTCCTGGGGATTTTGAGTTTCCTGGCCTTCGTATTTCTGGCCCTCAGGGAATTGTGGAGGAGAAAGGGGATGGCCCTGGCCCTTCCGGCCCTGGCCGTGGTTCTGGGGTTTCTGACCTCTGGATTCTTTGAGTACAATTTCGGCGATTCCGAGGTAAAGATAGCCTTTTTGATCATCGTATCACTTCCCTTTGCTTATAACAAGGAGGTTTTAAATGATAAAAATTCCCAAGAGGCTTGAGAAATACGAGGTCTATGTTCCCGGAAAGCCCCTGGAGGAGGCTCAGCGGGAACTGGGGGTGGAGAGGGTCGTAAAACTGGCCTCCAACGAAAACCCCATCGGGACTTCTCCCCGGGCCCTGGAGGCCATAAGGAGGTGGATGGACAGGGTTCGCCTTTATCCCGATTCAGGTTCCTATTATCTTTCCCGGAAGATTTCATCTTTTCTGGGGGTTTCTCCGAAGCAGGTCCTGGTGGGACCCGGCTCTGCGGTCATAGCCAAGTGGATAGCCCGGGCCCTTCTGGAGGAGGGGGACAGGGTGATAACCTCGGACAAGACCTTTCTAATTTACAAAATAGCGGTTCAGGAGACCCCGGCGGAACTTATAAAGGTTCCTGCCAAGGATTACCGATACGACCTGGAAGGCATCCTCTCCCGGGTGGATTCGCGGACCCGTATAATTTTCATAGCCAACCCCAACAATCCCACGGGAACCCACATAGAGGAGAAGGAATTTCACAAATTCATGGAGAACATCCCGGAGGATGTCCTGGTGGTTTACGACGAAGCCTATCGGGAATATGTGGAATCTCCCCATCACCCCAGGGGTGAGGAACTTCTGAAGGAGTTTTCCAATCTGGTGGTTCTCAGAACCTTCTCAAAGATATACGGGATGGCGGGGATGAGGGTTGGATATGCCCTATTCGGGGAGAGGGCGGTGAAGGACGCCGTATGGAAGGTTGTTCCTCCCTTCCCCGTGGGCCTTCTGGGTCAGAAGGCGGCGGAGGCGGCCCTGGACGACGAGGATTTTGTAAAAAGGAGTTTTGAGAACAACCTGGCAGGCAAGGAGTACCTCTACGGAGAACTTCGCCGCCTGGGGCTCAAATACATCCCCACCCAGACCAACTTCATATTTATCCTTCCCCTTGGGGATGCCAGGGAGGTGGTGAGGGCCTTGTTCAAAAGGGGAATTATAGTCAGGCATACCCGGGCCTTTGATGCCCCCGAGGGGTTCAGGGTGACCATTGGAACACCGGAGGAGAACAGAATCTTTATTGAAAACCTGGAGGATGTCCTTGGCGGCTAATCCTGCAGTGGCCATTGACGGGCCCGCCGGCGCGGGAAAGAGCACCCTGGCCAGATTGCTGGCCGAAAAATTGGGGTTCGTTTATGTAAACACCGGGGCCATGTATAGGGCCGTAGCCCTCCTCTGGAAGGAGAGGGGAGGCGATCCGGTGGAGATCGCCCGAAACCTTGAATTTGACATGAAAGGGGATAGGATTCTGGTGGAGGGAAGGGATGTTACCGATAAACTTTACACCCCCGAAATATCCGAACTTTCCTCCAAGATTTCCACCGACCCCCGGGTTAGGGAGGCCCTGGTGGCCCTTCAGCGATCCATGAGGGAGAGGTACCCCGTGGTGATGGAGGGCCGGGACATAGGCACGGTGGTTCTTCCCGATGCCGAGGTCAAGTTTTTCGTCACCGCTTCTGCCCTGGAGCGGGCCCGGAGGAGGAAGGCCCAGTTTTCAGACCCCAGGCCCCTGGAGGAGATAAGGGAGGAGATTGAAAGGCGGGATCGGAGGGATTCCTCCCGGCGGGCATCCCCCCTCCGCAGGGCACCGGATGCCCTGGTGGTGGATACCACGGGGATGGGGATTGAAGAAACCCTGGAAGTTCTTTTAAGATTTGTAAAGGATAGGTTAAAGGCCTATAATAGAAAAAACCAAAAAAGGAGGTAAACATGAGTGCGGGGATCTTTACGGCAACAGGGATTATCTTTTTGGTGGTGTTTCTTCTTATAGGAGCCCTTTTCCTTTGGGTAGGGGCTAAGGTCGCTAAAATAGCCGGAGCCACCTTTGGAAAGGCGTTTCTGGCGGCTCTTCTGGGAGTGGTAGCCGGGCTTATTCTGGGTCTGGTTCCGGCCATCGGATGGCTCCTGGGAATAATTGCCTACATCATCATTATCAAGTATGTGTTCAACACCGATTGGGGCAAGGCCATAATCGCATGGCTCATAGCCTTCGTGGCCAGCCTCATCGTGGGCTTCATCCTGGCCAAGGTTTTCGGAATTACCCTGTTTGCTCTGGGTAAGGCCGGGGCTTCTGCTGGGATGCTTTATCTTCTCACATAAGACTTTCTTCTAACTTCTCGTACACCCAGTAGGTATTCTTCTGCTTCCAGCAGGAGAAGGACCAAACTGAAGGCGGCCAGGTATTGCTTCGGGAAATGCTGGGGGAAGTGGACGCTGAAACTCAAAATCATGGCCACAGATAGGGGGGAAAGGGATAGGAAGCCCTTTTCCCCCAAAACCACTCCGTATAGGGTTTTAAGGGCGAAAAATAACAGGGCCAACCCCAGGGCCTTCCAGGTTAAGTAGGGGAAGGATGTAAAGCCCAGGTAGAGCAGCAGGAAGATGAAGATGGGTTTTTCCATGGGAATTAACCTGGGGATCATCCTTTCCGTTCCCACCAGTTTGGGCAGGTTGGCGTAGAGGAGTCCCGAGGCGAACCCCACGAAGATGGGGGAAAGAAGGAGGAAGGAGGAGGTGCCGGAGGAGAACAGGAGAAGCCCCAGGAGCAGGGCGTTTACCTCACCGGGGGTGGCCTTTATACCCAGGGAAATGTAGGCTATGGCTCCGAAAATCAGGGCCAGACCCAGGTGATAAACCAGGGAGGTGAAAAAATCCCCCCTGGCCAGGGAGAATATGATGGCTAAGAAGGGAATACCCAGGATTTCCCATAAACCCACCATGGCCCTCTTTTCTTCGTCTACCCCGTAAAGGGAGACCAGGGATAGGGCCAGCCCCAGGGCAAGGGCTGGGAGAAGGGCCCTTGTCAACAACCAGGATACCAAGAAGAAAAAGAAAAGGGTGGGGAAGAAATAGATGACGGGTCTTCGGAAGTCCACCCTGGCCCTGAGCCTGGCGAGGTCCAGGGCAGCCCCTTCTAAGAATCCCACCACCCCCAGGGAAAGAAGTAAGAAGGGAGACAACACCTCCATTTTCCCATTTAGAAGGGGATAGAAGGCGAAGCCCACCAGGACATAGAAGATGACCATCATAGGATAGGTGGCCCTCTCCATCCTGAGGACCTTCTTGCCCACCACTATCAAAAAGGTTATGAGCAGAAGGGAAAACAGAATTTTTACGGGAATGTTCAAGGCTTCCCCCCTGAGAATCCCCACCTTTCCAATTTCTTACCCACCGAAAAATATCCCATGGAACTGTAGGAACTGACCACGAAATCTTCGGGGGTTGCCCCTTCCCTGGCCCAGGCCTTCCTGACCTCTCCCAGGATCAGGATGTGATCGGTGAATTTTACCTCTTCCAGGTAAACCACCTCCAGGGAGAGGGGGGCATCGGCAATTCTGGGGGAGTTTATGGTGGAGGAGGGTTCCCACCGGAAAAGGTCGGATTTATCGTGCCTTCTTCCGCTTAAGAGCCCCGCAGCGTCCGCCCGGCGGAGCATGGGGGGATCCACGAAGTTTACGGAAAAATCTCCGGTTTCCTTTATCATCCGGTAGGTATGTCTTTTTTCCTTTATCCCGATCCCCACCACCGGTGGATGCTCGTTGAACTGGCCGAAGAAAATGTAGGTGGAGGGATTGGGCTTCCTGCCGGAGACCACCACTACCAGAGGATAGGGGGCGGGATACTGGGGACGGAGCCATTCAATCATAGGCCGCCTCCAGAATTCTTCTCAGATCATCCCGGGAAAGGTCAACGCTTTCCAGGCGGCGGTGACTGGTTTCCCAGGCCTTTCCCTCCACCGCCTTCAGGTCCCGGGCACCCAGTTCCTTCAGGGTCTTGTGAAGCCCCCATTCCTTCATCCATTTTTCAAACTCCCCCAGCCCTGTGTTCCAATGGTAAACATCAAACAGGGCCTTGGTGAGGGAAGAAACCCTCCGGGGCCTTTTCTCCGCTACGATTTTCAGGTAAGGAATGAGAAGGGCCGCCAGTCCGCTTCCGTGGCTTATGTGGTCGTAAATTCCCGAAAGGGCGTGTTCTATGCCGTGCAGGACGAAGTGGCCGCCCCTTCCTGCCGAGAGGAAGGGGGATATGGCCAGGGTGGATGCCCAGCAGAGGTCGTCCATGCTTTCCTTATCCCCCCGGGATACCCTTTCCCAGGATTTCATGACGGTTTTGACGATAACTTCGGTAAAGCCGTTCTGAAGGGTGGCTTCATCTCCGGAGATGTAGCCCTCCAGGGCGTGGGAGATAATGTCCACCACCCCATCTCTTAGGACGGAGGAGGGAAGGGTGTGGGTGAGGAGGGGATCCCATACGGCTATCCTGGGCCAGAAGGCCGGGGAAAAGAGCCCTCTTTTCTCCTTAATCTCGGGATTGGAAAGCACCGCAAAGGGATCCGCTTCTGAGCCCGAGGCCGGCACGGTAGGGATGGCCACCAGCGGAAGGGAAGTTGAAAATTTCTTTTCCCCTGTCACATATTCCCAGGGCCTTCCTCCGCTTGGGACCAGGGCCGCTACGAACTTGGAGGCGTCCATGACGGAGCCACCACCCAGGGCTATAACCGCATCCACCCCTTCCCGGCGGGCCAGTTCCACGCCCCTTTCCACTTCTTCCACTTTGGGATTGGGGGTTATTCCGTTGAAGTGAACGATTTTTTTGCCTTCCAGGAGTTTCCTCAACCGGTCCACCAACCCAAGTTTTTTAGCGGAGTTTCTGCCGGTTACCAGGAGGAAACTGTGGCCCAAGGGGGAAATTATTTCTCCCACACGGTCAAAGGCCCCCCTGGAGAAGATTATCCTGGTGGGAAAGGTGAATTCAAATTTTCTCATAGGGAAATTATATAAATTGGCGGTGTGGTTTTCTACCACGCGGGCCTTATCAATTTCTGGGTTATTTCAAAGGTAGTTCGGTGAAATATCTCCATGGTTTTCTTCCCATGCCTCTGGAGAAAATCGGCGTGGGCTTTCAGGTATTTTAACCCGCAACGGATAAGGTAGCGGAGAAAATCGCCGGAGGCGGTCTCGTCCATGAATTCCGGAACCTCCCGGGAAATGGGAACGGTGGATTTCAACTCCACCTTCCTGCCGTCTTTCCAGTAAACATTGTAGTTCTCCAGAACTTCCACGCGGAAGGCGTGGGGATTCCACCGCTGGGCCCAGCGGTAATACCTTCCGTAAAGCCTTCGGTTGAACCGCCTTATTTCCGGGTCCGAAGACAGGGTTTTCGCCAGGAACCTCAGCAATTCCATGCTCCTGGTGGAAAATTCCCTGTTCAGAGGGTTTTCCCGGGAGGAGAAGTAGAAGAAATGTCCCCGGGGTATCCAGTAGTTTCTGTAGGGAAAGGGCAAGTAGCCGGTGAACTGCTGGACCCATTCGTGGGATGGGTAGCCGTGGAGGTTCAGGAATATGTCCGCCTTCCACCTCTCCTGGATGGTGGCCCGGGCGTAACCCTCCGGGGCGTAAGGGAAGAATTCTTCGGTGTGGTATCCGATGTCCGTACCCAGGGCGTTGTATCTGCCGGCGTGGAGGGAGTGGAGGGGACTTTCCCTTTCCATCATCTCCAGGGCCAGTTGGGCGCCGTCCGGATTTTCCACCGGAATGGCGGCGTAGTTCACACCCCTGGGAGGGGAGCCCATGAGGAACCTCAGAAGATAGGAGGTGGAAGAAACTTCGTTGGCGTGCTGGCGGGCGTTCAGCAGGAGGGTGGGTTTTTGGAGGTTGAAGTGGGAGGGGGAGTATCTGGGGCCGATGGCGGTGAGCCTTTCTACGGCCACAATCCATCTTCCCAGGAAACTTTCCGCTATGGGATAGGCGAAGCCCGCCTTCTCCGCAAGACACCGGGCCTGGTCCGGGGAAAGGGGAGCCTCCCAGCGGGGTTTTGCTCCGGAGCAGGTGGGTTTTTTAAGTTTTCCTTTCAGGGAGAAACTCCTCGTTCTCTCCCTGAACTTCAGGGTAAGGATGATGTCTGTGGGGAATTCCACCGTTTTTATCCTGGAAAATCCCCGGCCGTAGAGGACGAAATCCTCTTCCTTTTCAAATTCAAGGCTTGCCCACAGGTTTTGTGGTCCCCATCCAAGGAGTTGGAGTTTAATCCTTCCCAGGGGATAGAACCTGGAAAGTTGCCTTTCCCTGAGGTAAACCCCGGGTTTTCGGTAATCGTAAACCTTAATGGAGAACTTCATTCCCCGGGGGGAGGTTTTCGCATAGGGAAGGATGGCCCCGGGGAAGATGTGTTCCTTGAGTTTTCCTCCCTCCTCCGTGGGCTTCAACATTTTTGAGACGAAGTATAAGGTGAAGAAGTACAGTTCGTCGTGGAGGGCCTCCGTGGTGCTCACCAGTTCCTGCCCCAGACCGAGTTTCATGTCGGGCTCCGGAGCCTGAAAATCCATTTCAATGTAGGAGAAAAAGGGTTGTTTGTCCCAGGTGGGGTTTCCCCGGGTCCTTTTCATTATGAAGTTCCAGAGCCAGGGGAGGAATTTCTGCCTGTAAAATTCCCAGGCCAGTTCGGGATCGGTTTTTATCCGCCTGGAAAGCACCGTGGACTTTCCCCGCCAGGCGGTAACCCATCCCTCCACCCGGGGAAAGGGATCCCTCATCACGGGAGGGTCAAGTTCAAACCTTCCCATGGATTTTCCTCTGGTGAAGGCCTCCACCGCATAAAGGGGGCCGCTGTCCTCCAGGACGAATTCTATCCTTTCCAGGGGGATTCCCAGCCTTTTGGACAGGATTTCGTCCACGGGGTAGAGTTCGTAGAGGAATTGATTGGGCGAGGAGGTGATTTCTCCCCCCCGGCCTGGCTTAACCCTTTTTACATGGATTACGATGCGGTCCGCCCCCTTTATCTTCGGCAAAACCTCCTCCAGAATCCAGAAGAGCCCGGCTTTGTAGGCCGAGCGTATCTTCACCCGTCCCCCAAATTCCCTTTCCAGGCTTCTTCTCCGTTCCGGGGATTCGCTCAGGTAGGCCAGGGCTCTTGTGTAGTTTTTCCCCTTCAGGATCTCCTTCAATCTTTCCCCTTCGTCCTTCTCCTCTATTTCCCGGGAATAGACCAGAACCTTTCCGTAGGTTTCCCCGGAAATATAAGGCCTTCCGATGTGCTCTCCCAGCATGGCCCTTTGGGCCGCCGGGGGCAGGGCGAACCTCATTTTCTCCAGGAAGAACCTTGAAAAATACAGATTTTTTTCCTTTCTCAGAGCCGGAAAAAGGAAGGAAGAGGAGAAGTTCTCTGCACATTCCGGCCGAAGAAACCAGAAGGTTTTTCCCCTTTCCAGGCATAGGCCGTGGGTTTCTTCCACCGCCCTGTGAATTTCGGTGAGCCTGCCCATCCCCAGAACCACGGCGGTCCTTTCCGGGGGGAGGTTTTTCTCCGAGAGATAAACGAAGGGGAAGTGGGCTTCGGTTGTTGAAAGCCCTGCCCGGAAGGCAAAATCTATGGCTCCCCTCCCCGCTTTCCTTTCCAGGATTAGAGCCAGGGGGGAGGAGAAGAGCCTTTCCAGTTCCGGAGTCTTTCTCCTTTTTTTGCCGGGAAAGACCCCGTAGGAAGGTTTCAAAAATTCCTCGGGACTCCCCCACCTCTCCAGGGAAACTCTGTTCTTTCCGGAGATGAAGGTGAGTTTTCTTATGTAGGGAAAATTGAGGGCATGGGGATTTTCTCCCCGCCTTCTATCCCGGGATAGTTCTCTAAGGTATTTTTCAAGTTTCCTGAAGTTACCCCTGACCTGGAAGGCCGCCTCCAGCACTTCCCCCCTTTTCTGGTAGGTGGAGAAGGTGGGAGAGACTTGTCCGATTATCTTCACCCACTTGAGGCTTAACTTTACCCCGATCCCTTCTTTCCGAAGTTCCCCTTCCATCCTCTTTATCGCCCGGGTCCATGTAAGGCTTCCAGCCCCTTCCACCTTCCAGAGATAGGGCCATCTCCAGAAGAATTCCCGGGCCGCCAGCAGGCCCTGGTTGTCGTTTCCCTCAATCAAAATGTTCCTTCCCTCCAGTCTTACCGCCCCCACCCCCCGGGGAAGTTCCCTGTTTCTGCGGAGGATTATTCTGGCTTTATCCTGGCATTGGTTGAAATCCACATATTCTCCAGAGTAAAGACCGAGTTTGTAGGCCACCTCCGAAGCCACCGCCAGTTGGACCAGGTCCTCCGGCTGAAGGGAAAAACAATATCGGGATGCGTCGTATAAGCCGTCTCCGTTGGAATCCCTGAGGACCATAGAAACGAAGTTTTCAAGACCCGCCGCCATGGAGTAGATAATGAAAATCACGAAAACCAAGGCCTTTTTCATTGGATTTCCCCCGTTTGGTTTAATATGAAGTCTATTATCATCTCTCTGGCAAAAAGATTTTCCTTTTTCCCCGTCACCCCATCAAAGACATCCAGGGAGTAGCCGGAATTTTTTCTCCTGTAATAAACGATGAAGGGATAGAGCACCCTCTCCAGGAACTCCAGCCGCATCAATCTGGCCTTGAAGAAGAGGCTCAGGGGAAACCTGGCCTCGGGCATGAGGATTTCCCTGGCTCTGGAGGGGGAAATTTTCGCCGGGAAATCTTCCCTGGCTTCCCGGGCTTGTCGCAAGAGGGAGTCGCTTATCCGGAGGGTTTTTCCCCTGAGGGCGTCCACCATGTAAAGGAGTTTTCTTCCGGTGGAATAATGCGCTGCAAAAAGGTAAAAGGGCAGGTGGATTACCTCCTTTTTCAGGTAGGAAGAGGGGGTTTTTTTGCCCTCGTCCGCCGAAGGAAGTATGACCTTCATTTCCGCCGGTGGTCCAGGTAGAAAAACAACCCGGCCATGGCCATGAGAACGGCTCCGGATATCATGTTGGTGGCCCGGGAGATCTTCTCATCCACCAGGAAACCCGACAGGAAAACTATGAGCCCGAAGGTCCCCCAGAAGGCGGCGACGATGGCGAAGGCCCTTAATTTTTTCATGTTTTACCTCAGAACAGAAAATAAAGAATTATTTGAATCCCTATGAGAACCAGGGCCCAGAGCCTGAGGTCCCTCCACCGGCTTTTATCCTCCGTTCCCCGGAAGATGAAGTCCCGGGGTCGGGTTATCACCCACAAGCCCAGCAGCAGATAGAGGAGGGCGGCGATTACCTTGGCCCAGTAAAGGGGAAGTCCCCTGAAAAAATCACCCATTTATCCTCCTCTCCACGGCCCTTTTGAAATCCTCGTCCTTTTCCAGATAACCATACACCAGTCCCCTCAACTTCTGGGGAGGTTCCGGGGGTGTAAGGTAACTTACCACCACATTGACCACGAGGGAGAAAACGAAGGACCACCAGGCCACATAAAGAAAATTCACCTTCAGCACGGAGAGGAACACCGCCAGAAGCACCCCGGAGGTCAACCCCACCAGGCCTCCCCATCCGGTGGCCCTCCACCACAGGACCCCCAGCAGGAGGGTGGCCAGGGTGGGGCCCTGGAAAAAGGAAAGCAGGGTCTGCATGGCCACATATATCCCGGGGAATTTTTCCGTAAACGGAGCAAAAATTACCCCGAAGACTATGAAGGCAAAGGTTAAAATTCTTCCCACCAGGAGGTAATGCCGATCCGAAGCATCCCTTTTGATGTACCTTTGATAAATATCCCTGGTCCAGAGGGTGGCGGCGGAGTTCAGGGTGGAGTCCACGCTGGAGTGGAGCGCCGCTATAAAGGCCACAAAGACGAGGCCTCCAATTCCCGGGGGAAGGAAGTTTTTAACAACCCAGGGCAGGGCCTGGTCTGGGTTTTTTATGGTCCCGGGAGGGGCGAACATGAGGGCAAAGAACCCGGGCAGGACCACCAGTATGGGAATCAGGGTTTTGGGAAAGGCGGCAAATAGCATCCCTGCCCTGGCGTCCCATTCGCTCCTTGCCCCCAGGGTTCTCTGGATTATGGACTGGTTGGCGCACCACCAGGCCGGGGATAGGACCAGACCCAGGCCCAGGATCATACCAAGCCAGGGGTAGGCGGGATTGTCCAGGGGAAGGAAAACCTGAAGGTGCTGGGGATGGGCGGCCTTGAGGGCGGCGAAGAATTTGAGGACCCCTCCGGCCTTGGCAAAGCCCACCGCCGCCACGGCAAAACCCCCCACGAACATTATTCCCAGTTGGACCACATCGGTTATGGCCACCGCCGCCAATCCGCCGGATATGGTGTAAAAACCCACCACGATGGCGGTTATCACTATGCTAAATCCTATGGACCATCCCACATAGGTATGGAGCATTATTCCCGAAGCCCAGAAGAAAATCCCCAGGAGCATCACCAGGAAGACACCGTAAATTACCGCCTCAATGACCCTCACCGCCTCCTTGTATCTTTTGCCCAGGTATTCCGGCACGGTGTAAACTTTGTTTTTCCAGTAATAGGGAATTATCACCAGGGCGGAGACTATCATGGCGGGGATTGCCCCCAGCCACTCGTAGTTGGCCTGGGCTATTCCGAATCGGTAGGCCCCTCCGGCGGCCCCCACATAATCGTAGGCCCCTATATTGGTTCCTATGATGGACATGCCTATAACCCACCAGGGAAGGGCTCTTCCTGCCAGGAAGTAGTCCTCGGTGCTCTTGACATATTCGCGGAAGAGAACTCCGAAGAGAAATATGGCGCCCAGATAAACTATTATCAGGAAGAGGTCCACATGCTGGGCTAAGACTTCCTTCATTTTACCAGTATCTCAGGAACGGGAAATTTCCTGCCCCTAAATTCCACAAAATGATATGGCCACCTGCCCGTATATGTCAAGACCTCCACCCCCTTTTCGGTTACCAGGACCGTATCCTCCACCTTGGCCCCGGCCAGGGTGGGATTGAAGGCGAAGGCCTGGTTCAAGTGGACCCTTTCCCGGCTATTACCCGTCACTATGAATTCCCGTTCCGCATATCCGATTCCCCCTCCCTGGTGGTGGTTCTTCCACTCCCCGGGATAGCCCAGCCTCTCGTAAAGGGCCACTGCCCGGGTGAAGACTTCCGAAAGGTTTGAGCCAGGGGTGAGACCGTATAAAAAGGCGGCGTATACCTTCTCTGCCACCTCCTGTCTCCTCTTTATTTCCTCCGGGAGGGGACCGAAGTGGACCAGCCTCGTGAGGGCCACCACCAGACCGTATTTCCTGGCGCATATGTTTATCTGGGCGTATTTGCGAAGGATTCTTCCCCGGGGTATAACATGTCTGTACTTCATTATCCCCTGGTCCACGCCTATGAGGAGAACCGTGGGAACTAATCCCCTTTTGAAAAGTTCGTAGGCCACCCGGGCCCTTATTGCTTCTTCGCTCATCCCTGGCTTTAGTTCTCGGGCCGCCTTCTCCGCTGCCTCCGCCGCCAGGCGGGCTACCTCCCTGTACCTTCCCACCTCCTGTGGGAGAAGTTGATACCTGAGCCTCTTCAATTTGTCCCCCACGAAAACAGTGCCTTCCCTGGGGAGGTCTGAGCCTATTTTGGGGCCTCCGTATTCCCGGGCCAGTCTCAGAACCTCGTCCCCCTCCACCCCCTTGTACCAGGGATAACTGAGGACCTTTACGGGAAAACCCTTGAGTTCTTCCTGGGTGAACCTGGGCACCTCGTCGTTGGGGGCTATGAGGAAAAACGCCCCGGGGGTCACCAGCAGGGATACCGCCCCCTGCTCCGAACTTATGACCACCGTGCTGGTTCCCCCGCCGGTGAGCCAGGAGAAGTTCCTCTGAGACGAAAGCAGGACCGAGGAGAGTTTTTCCTTTTCCATAAAATCCCTAAGTTTCTTAAGTTTGGTCTGGAACTCCCCTCCCATTATGAGAAGGGAGAAGACCGCCAGGGCGAGCAATTTTTTCATGGGAAATTCCCCCCTTCCTTCAAATTTCAAAATTCCTTGTCAAATATCCCGAATTCCTTATACCTCCGGGCTCCCATGTCCAGGAGGATTTTGTTCATCTGGTAGTTGTTGTCCAGGATCCATCCCAGATCCGCCTCCCGGTATCCCTTCCTCAGTCCCTCCTGGATGGTCCGGTAAATCATGAGGGCCTCCAGGCCCCGGAGTCGGAATTTTTCCCGAACTCCCATGGCATAGGTCCTCAGTCGGTATATCTCCTTTTTGTGGATGAGGAGTTTGATCAGCCCAAAGGGGAAGAGGCGGCCGTTGGCGTATTTTAAAATCTGGTTGAAGTCAGGAAGGGAAAGGGAAGCGCCGGCGGGCTCGCCGTTGATTTCGGCGAAGAATACCAGGTCAGGGTCTATGACGGGCTTGAGTTCCTTGGCGATGTGCTCTATCTCCTCGTCGGTCAGGGGAACGAATCCCCAGTTCTTTCCCCAGGCTTCGTTGTAAATAAGTTTGAACCTCTCAATCTCCTTCCTGAATTCTTTCATTCTGGCCTTCCTCACATTTATCTTCTTTAGCCTGGCCTCGGCCACCCTTTTCAGTTTCTCCGGGATGGGCTGGTCCTTGGTGAGTTTATAGGCGTAGAGGGTTCTCACCAGGGAAAGCCCATAGTCTTCAAACAGGTTCAGATAATATCTGGGATTGTAGGTGTATTCAATCACCGGCGGGGAGTCAAAGCCCTTCATCAAAAGGCCGCAGGTTTCGTTGGTGGAGAAGTTCATGGGACCCCTCATCCTGTCCATTTCCTTTTCCCTGAGGTACTCCTCCGCCTTTTCAAAGAGGGCTCGGGAGACTTCTTTGTCGTTTATGGACTCAAAGAAACCGAAAAAACCCGTCTTTTCGTTCCAGTATTCGTTGTGGCGGAAGTTTACGAAGGCGGCTATCCTCCCCACCACCTCTTCGTCCTTCAGGGCCAGGAAATACTCCACCTCGGCGTGCTTGTGGAAGGGATGGCGTTTTCTATCCAGGAGTTTTTTTACATCGGAAATAATAGGTGGCACCCAGTTGGGGTCTCCCCGGTAGATCTTCCAGGGAAGCATTATAAATTTCTTCAGGTCCCTTCGGTTCTCAACCTTCTTGATTTTTACCATTATCGCTCACCTCTCTAAGGAGATTTAATAAAATTCTAAGAATTTCTCACCTAAAAACAAAAAAAATCTTGGAAATTTTGCCCCATGTGTTATAATTATCCCAATCACACATCTCTCTCATTCACCTTCTCCCAAAGCTCCCACCATCCCCTCAACCCCCCCTAACGGGGGGGTTTTATTTATGCCTCCTTTCTTGATAAAATATTTTCCGAATCCTTTAAAAGGAGAGGCCCAATGGCTATAACAACCCTTATCCCTGAAATTGAGTTGATTGAGGATGGAGGTCTGAGGGAAAAGGTGGCAGAGGCCTGGAAGAAGGCCATCTTGTTGGGAGGGTGGTCGGAGGAGGACCTTAAGACCATTCCCTTCACCCTCCTCATTCCCGACACCCCCATAAACCTAATTATGCACACCCGTTCAGTTACCCTCTGTGCCCTGGGGGTGTGGGATGCCTATCAAAAGATATACGGTAGGCTCAACCCTCTGAACCGGGATGTTCTTCTGGCAGGGGCAATACTCCACGATGTGGGTAAACTTCTGGAATACGAAAAGAGGGAGGGGAGGTTCGTAAAGAGCCGGCGGGGAAGACTTCTTCGCCATCCCGTCTCCGGGGCCGCCCTGGCCTGGTCCCTGGGGATTCCCGAGGAGGTGTGTCACATCATAGCCGCCCATTCCAAAGAGGGGGACCATGTGAAGAGAACCCCCGAGGCCTTCGTGGTTTACCACTGCGATTTTGCCAATTTTGAGCCCTTCAGGGAGGGATGACATGGGGAAAACCCTGGCGGAAAAAATACTTTCGGCGAAATCGGGCACCGATGCCCGGGCCGGCGATATAGTGATGGCCAGGCCGGATTTCGTAATGTCACACGATAACTCCGCCGCCATCGCCAGACATTTCATGAAGATAGGTCTGGAGAGGGTGGCCATCCCTGAGAAAATCGTTATCATACTTGACCATGTGGTTCCCCCTTCCACGGTGGAATACGCCGAAAACCACAAATTTATAAGGAATTTCGTCAAAGAGCAAGGAATAAAAAATTTTTACGACATAAACCGGGGGATATGCCACCAGGTTTTCATTGAGGAGGGCTTCGCTCTGCCCTCCACCCTGGCCCTGGGCTCCGATTCCCACACCACATCCTACGGGGCCCTGGGGGCCTTTTCGGCGGGAATAGGGAGAACGGAAATGGCCTCCATCTGGGCCACTGGAGAACTGTGGATGAAGGTCCCCCAGACCATAAAGATCGTGGTGAAGGGAAAACTTCCCGAGGGGGTTTACGCCAAGGATGTGGTCCTTCACATAATCGGGGAAATAGGGGCCGACGGGGCCACCTACCGGGCGGTGGAGTTTACGGGACCGGTGGTGGAAGGTTTCTCCATCGCTTCCAGGATAACCCTGGCCAACATGGCCGCCGAGATGGGAGCCAAGGCAGGTTATGTCCCTCCTGACGAAAAAACCCTGGAATTTCTAAAAGGAAGAGCCAGGGCTCCCTTCCAGGTAGTGTCATCCGACCCGGACGCCGAATACGAGAAGGTCCTGGAGTTTGATGTAACCTCCCTTTCACCCCGGATAGCCGCTCCCCACACGGTGGACAATGTTAAACCGGTGGAGGAACTGGAGGGCCTTGAGTTTCATCAGGGCCTTATAGGGACCTGCACCAACGGGAGGGTGGAGGACCTGGCGGTGGCCGCCGGTATTTTGAAGGGGAGGAAGGTTCATCCCAATGTCCGTCTTTTGGTTTTCGCCGCTTCCTGGAGGGAGTATGTGGAGGCCCTCCGTCGGGGCTATATAGAGACCCTGGCCGAGGCCGGAGCCGTTATAATGAACCCGGGGTGCGGCCCCTGCCTGGGCGCCCACCAGGGGGTTATTGCTTCCGGGGAAAGGGCCCTTTCCACATCCAACCGCAACTTCAAGGGCAGAATGGGCTCCCGGGAGGCGGAAATATACCTGGCTTCCCCGGCCACGGTGGCGGCCTCTGCCGTGGAAGGAAAAATAACGGATCCCAGAAAATATTTTTAAGAGATGATAGGCGGCATTTTAATAATTGATTTCGGGTCTCAATATACCCAGTTAATCGCCCGAAGGATAAGGGCACTGGGGGTTTATTCGGAAATAGTTCCCTTCTTCTCTGCGGAGGAGGCCATAGGAAGGAGGAATCCCCACGGACTCGTCCTATCCGGAGGGCCCCGCAGCGTCTACGAAGAGGATGCCCCCACCATGGACCCCTCCCTTCTGGAGGGCCGTCCGGTGCTGGGCATATGCTACGGCCATCAACTTATGTCCAGGCTTCTGGGGGGAAGGGTAACCAGGGCCCGGGCCAGGGAATACGGCTTCGCCCGGCTGGAGATCCTTGACCCCACTGGTCTTCTTCGGGGGGTGGGGGAGAGGGTGTGGATGAGCCACGGGGATGTGGTGGAGGAGGCTCCGGAGGGGTTCAAGGTAACCGCCCGAACGGAGAACACCCCGGTGGCCGCCATGGAGGACCGGAAGAGAAATTGGTTCGGAGTTCAGTTCCATCCGGAGGTTCACCACACCCTGGGAGGACAGGAGGTATTCCGCAATTTTGTAGATCTCTCCGGTATCCCCAGGAACTGGGAATTGGGCGACTTCATAGAGCGGAAAATCAAGGAAATAAAGGAAACCGTCGGAGACGGCCGGGTGGTGTGCGCCCTTTCCGGGGGAGTGGATTCCACCGTGGCGGCGGTGCTTATTTCCCGGGCCATAGGAGATAAACTTCACTGTATCTTCGTCAACAACGGCCTTCTGAGGCAGGGGGAATTTGAGGAAAACCTCAGGATGTTCCGGGAGAAACTCCACCTAAATGTGAAGGGAGTGGATGCCTCCCTCAGGTTTCTTCGGGCCCTGGAGGGGGTAAGGGACCCGGAGGAGAAAAGGAAAATTATAGGGAACCTCTTTATTGAAATATTTGAGGAGGAGGCGGAGAAAATAGGGGAAGTGGAGTTTTTGGCCCAGGGAACCACATATCCGGATGTCATTGAATCGGCGGGGGTGAAGGGGCCGGCGGCGGTGATAAAGAGCCACCACAATGTGGGAGGGTTGCCGGAGAGGATGAAACTCAAACTCCTGGAACCCCTCCGGGAACTCTTCAAGGACGAGGTTCGGGAAATCGGCCAGAGGCTCGGCGTGGATCCCCATTTTATCGGGAAGCATCCCTTTCCGGGACCGGGGCTGGCGGTGAGGATAGTGGGGGAGGTTACCCCGGAAAGGCTGAGGAAACTGAGGGAGGCCGATAAGATCCTGGAGGAGGAGATGAAGAGGGAGGGTATTTACCGTGAACTGTGGCAGGGATTTGCCGTGCTGCTTCCCCTCAGGACCGTGGGGGTTATGGGGGACGAGAGAACCTACGAGGAGGTCATAGCCCTGCGCCTGGTTCAGAGCGTGGACGGTATGACCGCCGATTGGTTTTATCCCCCCAGGGATTTTCTGGCCAGGGTCTCCAGCCGCATAGTGAACGAGGTTAGGGGAGTTAATCGGGTGGTTCTTGACATATCTTCCAAGCCGCCCGCCACCATAGAGTGGGAGTGATGGAAAAAACCGAAAGGTTCAGCGTGTCCATGCCCTCTTCCCTGCTCAGGCGCTTTGATTCTTATCTTCGGGAGATGGGCTACACCAACCGCTCCGAGGCGGTGAGGGACCTCATAAGGGAACGGCTGGTTCTGGAGGAGGAATGGGACTGTGATTCTCCGGAGGTGGTGGGGGTCCTGGTTCTGGTCTACGACCTTCACACCCGGGAGATTTCCGATAAGGTTTCCTCCCACCAACACAAGCATCATCGGGAGGTAATCTCCACCCTTCACATTCACATGGACGAGCGGCATTGTCTGGAGGTGGTGGTGATAAAGGGGCAGCCGTGCCGGGTAAAGGAAATAGCATCGGAACTGGGCACCATGAAGGGGGTTCTGTTCTACAAACTAATCCCTGCCACCACCGGCAGGGGACTCCTTTGACGGCTGAAACTTGAGGAGGTGGGTCAGAGCCATTGGACCCAGGTTAAAAAGGATGTCCAGGGAAGACAAGTCCTTTATGAACTCGCCCCATAACTGGGGATAAACCGCCGGGCGATATGGGAAAAAGGAGGTCTTCAGGCCCTCCTTCCGCAGTTTTTCCAGATTGAGGTGGGCCTTGGCCCCCGGGGGAAGGAGGACTTCGTCGGCCCCCAGTTTTTCGGCCACGGAGAGGAGGAGGTTTTCCCCCTTTCCCCCTGCCTTTATTTCTGACTGAAGAAGGAAGTTATCCTCCAGACCAAAACTTTCCCTGAGGAGGTGGAGCAGGAGTAGATTGAGGTCCAGGAGTCGGCTGGGCCTCTTACCGTAGATGTTTTCCAGGGCCGGATAAAGGTGGTCAAAATAGGGAGAGTGCATGTAAGAATGCTTCACGGAAAGGAGGTGTTTTCTTATCCAGTCCTCGCCGTAGTAAATTTTTACCCGGGATATGGGGGAAAAGCCTATTCCCTTTCGCCTTATGGGCACGGTGAGCCATAGAACCCCATCCTTTCCCTTGAGCCTGTTTCTCCTGAGCCAGGTAAAGCCCCGGGGGAATTGAACCTCGTCCAGGAGTACGAAGGCATCGCAGGCCCTGGCTCTGAGGAAAAGGCCTGGATAAGGGATGAAATAAGGTTGAGAATATGAGAACCTCAAATTTCGCCCCTTCTGAAAAACTCCCTTACGGTTTCCACATCCCTGCCTATGGCCTTTTTCAGTTCCTCTTGGCTTTGAAATTTTTCCTCCCCCCGGATTTTTTCAAGGAAAATGACCTCCGCCACATCCCCCGGGGGCGGCTCCCTTCCGGGGCCCAAAAGGTGAACTTCCAGAACTTTTCCCTTACCGCCGAAGGTTGGTTTCCTCCCGGAATAGACCGCCGCCGGAACGAGTTGGCCCCGGTACTTTAAAAGACCCGCATAAACCCCCTCCGGGAGTATTTCGTTGAGGGGTTTAAAGTTCAGAGTGGGAAAGCCCAGGGCCTTGCCCCTTCCCTCTCCCTGGATTCTCACCCCCTCCACCGAGTAGGGCCTGGAGAGAAGACGGGAGGCTTCCTCCACCCGGCCCTCCCTTAGCAGGGACCTTATCCTGGAACTGGAGACCTTGCCCCGATGGTCCTGAAGTTTATTCACGGCCTCCGCTTCAATGCCCCAGAGGTCGGCGGTGGCCCTCAGCAGGTTTGCGTCTCCCTGCCTGTTCCTTCCAAATCGGAACTCCTCCCCCACCAGGATGGTTCTTGGGTTTAGGGCGTCCCTCAGTATGGCCAGAAAATCCAGCGCTGGGATGTTCCGATAGTCCTGGAAGGGGAGCAGGAGGGTGTAGCGGGCAAATTCCCTGAGGGAATTCAATCTCTGATTTAAAGTCTGGATGAGGTGGGAGCGGCCCCTCAGCACCGATGCCGGATGGGGCCAGAAGGTTATAACCACCAGGGGGACCCTCAGGCCCAGGGCCCTGTCCCTGGCCTTTTGAAGTATCAAAAGATGGCCCCGATGGAGGCCGTCAAAATTTCCTACGGTGACCACGCTGGCCGGCAGAGGAAGGGGATGGCGGAGTACCTCCATGTCATCTGAAGAAGAAATAATCGGTGAAGTCTTTAAAATAGGTATAAAAAGGGTGGAGACGGGAGAAGAAAAGCCCCAGAAGGGCCAGGAGTATTATTCCAGCGCCTACACCCACCACCAACTTCCAGTTTCTTTCCCGGGATACTTCAACCTTCTGGAGGGCTTCCCGGATCTCTTCCTCCTCCCTGGTGGGCTGTATGATGCCCTTCTTCTTCAAGTTCCAGAGGGCCTTCAGACTCTGAAATTCGTCGTAACTACTGGTGATTAAAATCCTTTCCACGGGGGTTACCCCGTCCACCAGGTTCAGGATGTGGTATTCAAGGCTGGTGAGTTTATACGGGGAACCCTCGCTTTCTTCCTGGCTTCCCACGATTTCAATCCTGGAGGGGTCAAAATCCGGGGAAACCTCAAAAACGATGTCCTCCCGGGGTATGTCCTTCCTTATGAGGGGAAGTTCGTCCAGGATGGTGGCTATTTCCAGGAGGAAGTTTTCCACGGGGATGGGAGGGATCATGCGGTTTTCGTCGTCCAGTTTCTCGGCGCTGTCAAAAACATATTTTTTGATGGGAGCCGTGTAGAGTTTAAAGAAAATTCTCATAATCTGCCTTCGGAGGGCTTCCTCCACCACCTCCGGGCTTACGAATCCGTATTTTATCAGAATTTGTCCCAGTTTCCTTTTGGTGGCCTTCTGAAGTTTAATGGCGTTGAGAAGTTGTTCCCTGGTGATGTAACCCTGAACCACCAGGATGTTGCCCAGCCTCTCGTCCACCCTCTTGGGGAAGGCGTCGGCCCCCACTATCCTCCCCCGGTCAAGGTAGATGAAATAATGGGTATCGTTTTCCCCGTCCACCCTGAGGGTTCCGGTGGATTGTTGCATCCCTAAGGTCTGAAGGATTCCCGTAAAATCTATGCCTTCCATTTTCACAGAATCCTTTCCCATGGCTACCTCCAGGCTCTCATTTCAATGTAAACCTGGGCCGCTAAATTTATCACCAGTCCCGCCAGAAGGAGGTGAAGAAAGAAGGGAAGGGAGAGTTTCCAGGACAGAAAACCGCCCAACAGAAGGGTGAAGGAGAGGGTAGAAATGGCCCATCCGGTGAACTTCCCCGAGGCGAAGAGTTCTCCCCCGGGGAACAAACAGGAGAGAAGGGCGGGGATTTTCTGGGTGAAAAATTCGTATCTTCTCTTTTTGCGGAGTATTCCCATGGTCATGGAGGAGGACATGTCGCCCCGGGTCAACTGGATCATGTTCATGCAGTCTTCGCAATATCCTTTGTAGTAATATTCGGAGCACCTTTCGCAGATGGGCTTTCCGCAGCCCTGACAATATCGGGCACTGCCTATGTTGGGCGGGATCTTCTTTAAGAGCAGAAGGCCTATGAGAAAAATCAAAAGCCCTGGTAGGAAGGGGGAGACTACCGACGGTTTTTTAAAGGGGAAGTAAAGGGCGAGGAGGATTGGGGGGAGGGATGTGCCTCCTACATTTTTCCCGAAGGCCTTCCAGAAAACCTCCCTGGAATTCCAGCCCAGATCCAGAAAACCCGTGGAACGGGTTCTGAGTTCACCCCACCGCCGGCCGAACTCCTTCCAGCCCATGTCGGAATACTTACCCGCCTCGGATAGGTTTCCAATACTCTCCAGAACATAGGCCAGGTCGTATAGGGGTATTATGTGTCTGCTTCTGGCATAGGCCCGTTTGAGAAGTTCCAGGGATCTGGGGTATTCCTGGGACATGAACCTTATTTTGGCCAGGGCAACCATGGCCTTTATGTGGCGGGGATCCCTCCTGACGACCTCCTCGTAAAACTTTACCGCCCGGGCCAGTTCCCCCCGCCTTTCGTAGGAATAACCCAGGTAATAAGCCAGGTCGTTGTCCCAGTTTTCCTTCAGGGCTTCCTCTGCCTTCTTCAGGGTGGGGGTGTCCTCATCGTAAAAGAAAAGCCTTTTCATGGCTCTGTATTGAGAAGAGAGACTGGCTTTGCCCGTGGCAGGGGCCAGGGAGGCGAAAATCGCAACTACGAGGAGGAGAACTCCCAGGAAATTGGAATAATTTTCCCCGGAGTAAAGGGCGAAGAGGGCGGGGATGAAGAAAACGAGGAACCCGTATCCGGGGAAGAACACCAGAGGAAGGGCGAGGGCCGCTATAAAGAGGAGAAGGCCCGGAACCCTTTCACCCCATGTTTCCTTGAGGTCGTGGTAGAGCAGGGGGGAGTATTTAAGCATGAGGTTAAGGGAGAGAAAGAAAAGGAAGGCTATGATGCCCAGAAGAAGTAGTCTGGAGAAGAAAAAGACGGAATAATAAAAACCCTCGGCACTCCTCAGGTAAAGGGACGAGGCGGTGGTAAGAAGGGAGAAACTCTTAAGAACCCTTCCCCGGGAGAGGTGAAGTTTGGCCATGGAAAGGGGAATCCGGTAGTTTTCCCGGTCCAGTCTGGAGAGGAAACCCAGGGTTTGAAGGTCCCCCCGGTTTTCGGCCTCCTTCAGGATGAACTCCGAGGGCCATCGGGTCTGATCCCTTCCCCGGAATTTCATGACCTGTAGGAGGTGTACCTTTTCCCTTTCAAACGCTGCTGTGTTTCCAGCACTGTAGAAAAGGGCCAATTTTTTTGATGCGTCCCTTATGCCTTCTCCCACCACCAGGGAAGCCAGAACCAGAAGAAGGAGGAGTTTTCTTCTCATTTCTCTCCACCGGTTTTTTTGAGGTACATAAGTTTGAGGTTGGTGGCCGTGGAGAGCAAGAACTCCCTTTCCTCCCCGGTTAAATTCCCCCTGGTCTTCTCCTGTAGGAGGTCTATGAGGTCTATCATCCTCATGGCTAGGTCATATTGGCCTTTCTCCATGGCCTCCATGGCCCCTATGTAAAAGGGCATTATCAGGGAGGAGAATTCCAGAGGGGGCAAGATTTCCTTCTTCTCCATAGGTTAAATTATAATAATTAGTGAGATGGAAAACAAAGATTGCAGGTTTTTTTGCCGCCTGGTGGAGATCATGGAGAAACTCCGTTCTCCCGGGGGGTGTCCCTGGGATCGGAAACAGACGGAAGAATCCCTGCTCAAATATCTTCTGGAGGAAGCCTACGAAGTGGTGGATGCCGTCCAGGAGGGGGATCCTGAGAAACTCAAAGAGGAGTTAGGGGACCTTCTCCTTCAGGTGGTTTTCCTGGCCCAGATAGCCAGGGAAAAGGGCCAATTCACCATAGAGGATGTGGCCCGGGGCATCGGAGATAAACTGATTGCCCGTCATCCCCATGTTTTCGGAGACAAGAAACTGGAAAGCGCCGAGGAGGTTCTCCAGCACTGGGATAGTTTCAAAAAGAAGGAAAAGAAAAACCTCCTGGAGGGTGTACCCTCCTCTTCCCCGGCCCTTTTAGAGGCTTATCTCATAGGCGAAAGGGTGGCCCGGGTGGGCTTTGACTGGGAGGGGCCTGAAGGGGTTTTTGAAAAGGTTCAGGAGGAAATAGGTGAACTTAAAGAGGCGGTGGAGGGGAGGGGCGATGTGGAGGAGGAGTTGGGGGACCTTCTATTCGCCGTGGCGAATCTGGCCAGAAAACTGGGGGTGAATCCAGAACTGGCCCTGAAAAAGGCCAACCGCAAGTTCAGGGAAAGGTTCGGCAAGATAGAGCGGGAAGCGGAAAACAGGGGTAGGAGCCTCAGGGACATGTCCCTGGAGGAAATGGACGAAATATGGGAGGAGGTTAAGGACCGGTGAAGCAGGTGGGCCTTTATCTGATCCTTCTTTCCCTCTTCCTATTCCTTCTGGGCATCTTCTTCATCCTTTTCCCACGCCTTCCCCGAATCCCGGGAGACATCGTTTTAAGAAGGGGCAGGTTCACCATCTTCATTCCCCTGGGGACCTCCATTTTGCTGAGCCTTCTTTTAACCCTTTTGCTTAACCTCCTCTTCCGGGGCAAATGAGGTATATAAGCATCAGGGGAGCCAGGGAGCACAACCTCAAGAACATAGATCTGGAAATACCCCACGACAACCTGGTGGTGATCACCGGGGTGAGCGGAAGCGGAAAAAGTTCCCTGGCCTTTGACACCGTTTTTCAGCAGGCCCAGATGAAATTTCTGGAGGTTCTTTCCCCCTATGCCCGCCGCTTCCTTGAAAAGGTCTCCCGTCCGGAGGTGGAGGAAATAAAGGGGTTGAGGGCCGGTGTGGCGGTGGACCAGCGCAGCGTATCCTCCAATCCACTCTCCACCGTGGGAACGGTTACCGAAATCTACCATTACCTCCGCCTTCTCTTCGCCACCCTTTCCACCCCCTATTGCCCCTCCTGCGGAAGAGAACTCCAGGCCCTGCCCCCCGAGGGTATAGCCGAGGCGGTGGAGGCAAGGTTTTCGGGTTCCTTCCTCCGGGTGCTGGCTCCGGTGGTGAGCCGGAAGAAGGGGGAGCACAACGAGGTCTTCCGGAGGATTTTGAAGATGGGGTATCTCCGGGCCAGGGTGGACGGCAGGGTGCTGGAGTTAAGGCCGAATTTGAAGTTAGAGCGGCACAAGGTTCACCACATAGAGGTTCTGGTGGACGAGGGAAGGCTGAAGGGGGCAAGGCTCCGGAGGGCGGTGGAGCGGGCCCTGGAGATTGCCTCCCCCCATGTGGTGATTTCCATAGGGGAGAAGGACTTTCTTTTTTCCACCGCCCTTCATTGTCCCTACTGCGGAATTTCCCTTCCCTCCCCAGACATAAACCTTTTCTCCTTTCACAGTTCCTACGGTTCCTGCTCCGTATGCGGTGGAAGCGGAGAAGTGGATGGAGAGCCCTGTCCCCGGTGCAGGGGAAAGAGGCTCCGGAAGGAGGCATTGGCCTTTAAAATATCCGGTATGGACATAGGGGACCTCGCCGCCATGGAAGCAGGGGAGTTGAGGAGATTTCTCTCCTCCCTATCGCAGATTTTTTCCCATCCTGCGGGAAAGAAAATCCTGGAGGAAATAGACGAAAGGCTCCGGGTAATGGAGGACCTGGGGATAGGATATTTAAGCCTTAACCGTCCGGTTTCCTCCCTCTCCGGAGGGGAAGCCCAGAGGGTCAGGCTTACGGCCCAGTTAGGTTTGAGGATGAGGGGTGCCCTGTATGTTCTGGACGAACCCTCCATCGGTCTTCATCCCCGGGACCAGAGCAGGTTAATAGAAAGGTTAAAGGAGTTGCGGGACCAGGGAAACACGGTGATAGTGGTTGAGCACGACGAAATGACCATTCGGGCAGCGGACCACATCGTGGACATGGGACCCGGCGGCGGAAGAGAAGGTGGAAGGGTGGTGGCCCAGGGAACCCTGGAGGAGATCCTTGAAAATCCCCACTCCCTCACGGGCAAATACCTCTCCGGAAAAATTTCCCTGAAGGTCCCGGCCAAAAGAAGGGAGCCCCGGGGTTTTATCCGGATGAAGGGGGTGCGAACCCATAACCTTAAAAACATAGATCTGGAAATACCCCTGGGGGTTCTTCTGGTGATCACCGGAGTGAGCGGAAGCGGAAAGAGTTCCCTGGTGATAGACACCCTTTACCGGGCCCTCAAGGGGGAAGAGGTGCCCATGGACGCCATGGAGGGCCACGGTGAGGTGAAGGAACCCATCTTAGTGGATCAGAAGCCCATCGGGAAAACTCCCAGGTCCAGCCCCGCCACCTATGTGGGCGTTTTCACCCACATAAGAAAGTTGTTTTCATCCCTCCCGGAGGCCAGGAAAAGGGGGTTTTCCCACTCCAAGTTCAGTTTTAACCTTAGGGAGGGCAGGTGTCCGGTGTGTGGAGGAGCCGGAACCGTAAGGGTAAGGATGCATTTTCTTCCTGATGTTTTCGTCCGGTGCCGGGAATGCGGAGGCCGGAGGTATAAAAGGGAGGTCCTGGAAGTGAAGTTCCGGGGGTACAGCATCTACGATGTCCTTGAAATGACCGTGGAGGAGGCGGAGGAGGTTTTCCGGGATGTTCCCCCGGTGAAGAGGAAACTTAGGGTTTTAAACGAAATAGGCCTGGGCTACATAAAATTGGGTCAGCCTTCCCCCACCCTTTCTGGAGGGGAGGCCCAGAGGGTAAAAATCGCCAGGGAACTTACCAGAAACGCCAGTTCCAACCTCTACATACTGGACGAGCCCACCGTGGGCCTTCATTTTGACGATGTGGGGAAACTTCTCAGGGTTCTGAACCGTCTGGTGGATCAGGGAAACACCGTTATAATAATAGAGCACAACCTGGATGTCATAAAAAGCGCCGATTGGGTTATAGACCTGGGACCCGAGGGTGGTGAGATGGGCGGAAGGGTAGTGGCCCGGGGCAGGCCCGAAGATGTGGCCAGGGCTCCCACCCACACCGGGAGGTTTTTAAGGGAGGTGCTTTTTTGAAAACCGAGGAATACCTGAAGGAAGCCCTGAAAAGGGGAAAACTCCACCACAGCATACTACTGGAGGGGGGGGACGAGAGGGCCGTGGGGGTTTTTGCCAAGTACATTATCTGCCGGGGGGAGTGTAGCGATCCGTCTTACTTAAACGAGATCATAAGGATAAAACCCGAGGGGAGAAGCATAGGGATTGCCCAGATAAGGGACCTCATAGATAGGGTTTCGCTGAAGCCCTTCGCCGCCCCCTGGAGGTTGGTGGTAATAGAGGAGGCGGATAGCCTCACGGCGGAGGCCGCCAACGCCCTGCTGAAAACCCTGGAGGAGCCCCCGGAAAGCACCTATTTCCTTCTTCTTACCTCTTCCCCTTCGGCCCTTCCCTCCACGGTCCTTTCCAGGTGTCTTTGGCTTTCGTGGAACAGACGGGAGGGGAGGAAGGCCAGGAGGCTGGGGGATCCCTCCGGAATAAAGACCCGGGAGGACCTGAAAAATTTCGTCCACAATGCCCTCCTTCTCCTCAGAGATTGGATGGCCTGGAGGGAGGGGGAGGAGCCCCTTCACTTCCCCGTGGAGGAGGTGAAGAAACTTAAACTTCCTCCGGAACGCCTGGGGGATTTTCTTGGGGCCTTTGATAAAATTGGTTCCGTATGGGATCGGGCGAATCTTTCCATTGCCAGGGCTTATCTTGCGAAGATCCTGCGGGAGATGGGAATTGGCTAATTACAAACTCACCATAGCCTACGACGGGACCGCCTACAAGGGATGGCAGTATCAGCCGGATCAGAGGACGGTGCAGGGAACCATCCACAGGGCCCTTCAAATAATTACCAAAAGAAAACCCAAGATTTACGGAGCCGGAAGAACGGACGCCGGGGTCCACGCCCTGGGGCAGGTGGCCAATTTTCACACCCGCCTTTCCATCCCTACGGATTCCATGAGGAGAGCCCTGAACTCCCTGCTCCCCCCGGACATAAGGATTCTAAAATGCGAGATAGTGGGGGAGAAATTCAACGCCCGGTTTCACGCCCGGGGCAAGGTCTACGAATACAGGCTCTTTGAGGGGGAGGTTTTGCTTCCCCACATCCAGCGCTTTACCGCCCAGGTAAGGGGGCCTTCCCTGGATCTAAACGCCGTAAAGGAAGCCGCCGCCTATCTGGTTGGAGAGAAGGATTTTTCCTCCTTCGCATCGGAGGATTCCAGGAAGGATCGGGTGCGGAAAATCCAAAGTTTCAAGGTCTGGAAGAAGGGAGGAATAATTTATTTTCGGGTGCGGGGAAGCGGTTTCCTGAAATACATGGTGAGAATTATGGTGGGCACCCTCATTGAGGTGGGGAAGGGAAAAATTACCCCGGCGGAGTTCAAATCCATCCTGGAAGCCCGGGACAGAACCCTGGCAGGTCCTACCGCCCCTCCCCAGGGGCTTTTTCTTCTGAAGGTTCTTTACTGAACTCCCTCTTCTTGACCTCTTCCCGGATGTAGAGCAATATGTTCTTCAGGTTGGAGAGTTTTAAGAATATGTCCCGGGTGGTGGTTGCCCTTCTTATGTCGGCGAAGGCCTTTTCCAGGGCCTCCCAATCCTTGTAAAGGAGCAGGTGAATTACCTTCTTTTCCAGATCGGAAATCAATTCCTCCGCTTCAAACCTCTCCACCTTGCCCTTGGAGAGGAGGAAGTCCAACTGGAACAGGGCCGCATCCAGGTTCTTCAGCAGCATCTTCGTCTGCTCCTTCCTTCCGATGTGGGACGGGAAGAGGGTTTTCTTTTCCACCCCCCTCCTGTAGAACCCCACCAATTCCACCACCATGTCCTTGAGGAGGGACTTCAGGAGGAAAACGGATCTCCCCAGTTTTTCCTTCATGGCCGAGGGCAGGGATAGAAAACTGATGTTCAGGAGTTCTCCGAAGAAGACCTTTTTGTATTCGCCTTCCAGAGATTGCAGGAGTTTCTCCATGAGGGGTTTGAGTTTAGGCAATGTTTTTCTGTTGGTTTGAAGGACCTTTATGAGAAGGGCGAAGTCGTATTTTATCAGTATGAGAATGGGATAAAACCTCATGGGAATCTGGGCCTGACGCAGGAGGTTTTCCAGGTAGTCCAGGTATTTTATGAGTTTTGAAATCATGAGAAAGACCAGGGCTACCCGCCTTCTTTCGGTTCTTTCCTTTATGGAGGCGATGGTTTCCTTGATTTCCGGCACCGCCACCCTGTCCAGAGGTCTTTTAAACCTTTTTTTGAGATAGGTATCCATCAGGGGGATCCTCTTCAACTCCCTCACGATCCTCCGGGTGGTGGAGAAGAAGACGATGTAGGGGATTTCCGGGGCCTCCTTTACCCGGGAGAGAACATGCCGCCAGTCAAGGAAGAGTTCCGTCACCTGGGAGACCATACCCCAGTAGTTTCCCTTCCCCCTTTTGGGAAGTTCCAGGGTCATGACCCCGTACTTCCTCATGAAGTATTCTTCTATGAAGTCCTCAAACTCCGAGTAAAATTCTGTGTTTCTGTTTTCCAGTCTTATGGAAAGCAGGGCCGCCCTTCTGACGGCATCCTCCAGGGCCCTCAGTTCGGGCAGAAAATTCTTTCTGATGAGGGAGGACTTAACCTCTTCAGAGAGCATGTGGAAATTTATTACGGGGAAGAGGAGAACTGATCTTATGAGCATTTCCCACTCAAAGAGTATCGGAAGAAGGGCCCTTTCTTCGCATTCTCTGAGGAAGGAGTCCAGGAGTTTGTCCTTGGTCTCCACCTCCCCTTCCTTGAAAAAAGCCGTGATGTGGGTAATATCTTCTCTCATAGGTCTATTTCTAACAAAAAAACAGGTTCAGTTCAATTAAGTTTCGCCTTCAATTTTTTCCATGAACTCCACGAACCCTCCCCGGTAAAGGGTGGAAAGGAATTTTTCGGTCCTATCCAGGGGGTCCTCCAGGGAGAATTTTTCCCCCAGTTTCCGGGCGATTTCCTGCACCGAGAGGGTTCCGTCCAGGAGGTTCCAGACGAAACTTCCCCTTTCGTCCAGGTGAATTCGGAAGTTTTCCCCCCAGAGTAACCTCAAAATTTTGAAGCGGGATTTGGGCTTGAGGAGGACCACATGGTCCCCCTCAATCTCCCATTTACCCTTTCTGAGAGGATAAATCCTCTCAGGATCTTTCAGCATTCTTCTTGGGGTAATAAATCAGGGCGAATCCTACCACCAGGAAGACCAGAAGACCCATCCATGGCCCCAGGGCCCTTCCCCAGGCCGTTTCCATAACGAAGTTGGGAAGTTTGACCTTGGCCACATAGAGGCCTGCCAGGATTATGCCGGTGATGGCTTCCCCGGCAATGAAGCCCGAGGCCAGAAGGGTTCCGGTGTTTTCGGCCCTTTGCTTCTGCTCCTGGGTGAGGTTCTTCTTCTTGAGGATGGAGTCCACCAGGGCTCTGATAAGCCCACCTATGAAGATGGCAAAGGTGGTCTCAAAGGGAAGATACATGCCCACGGCGATGAGCATGGGGGAGGGGGAATTTATGAGGATAAGCCCCACGGCGAAAAGCATTCCGGCCAGAACCAATCCCCAGGCCATTTCCCCGCTGACTATTCCCTTGGAAAGCATGGCCATGAGTCCCGCCTGGGGGGCAGGAAGGTCAGCCCCGCCTATTCCTCCCCGGGAGGCCTGGTGAAGCCACTGCATGGGGATGGCTAAAACCAGCGAAGCCGTAATGACCCCGATGATGACCCCGATTTCCATCTTCCACGGGGTTCCTCCCAGGATGTGCCCCACCTTGAGGTCCTGCATGATGTCTCCGGCCACCCCGGAGGAGGCGCAAACCACCGCCGCCACCCCCAGGACCGCCGCCACACCGGGGTCACCCTTGATACCGATGAGCACCATGAGAAGGGCGGCGATTATAAGGGTGGAGAGGGTAAGTCCGGAAATAGGGTTGTTGGAGGAACCGATCATCCCCACCAGATAACCCGCCACCGCTGCAAAGAGGAAGCCGGCTATGGTCATTATCACCGCCGAGAGGACCGCTCCCCAGAAGTTGTGGGTGAAGTAGTAGTAAATTATGGTAATGGGGATCAGGAGAATGAGAATGGCAACCAGGACTCCTCCGTAGGGAAGGTCCTTTTCCAGCCTGGACTTTTCTGCCTGGGATATGGCTCCGTGGCTGATGTCCCGGAAGGCCCTGGCAATCCCGTCCCACAGGGATTTTCTCATTTTGTAAAGGGTGTAGAAGGCGCCCACGATCATGGCGCCCACCGCCGCAGGTCTTACCTGGTACTTCCATATGGCCTCGCTGAATGCCACCCAGTTTCCAGCCTCCGGGGTGTGCATCCCAGAGTTAATTAAAGAAAGAAGCGGCACCAGGAAGAGCCATCCGAAGACCCCTCCGGAAAAGACCACCGCCGAAAGCCTGGCTCCTATAATGTAGCCCACTCCCATGAAGGCCGGTGAGGCCGCCGGGCTGGACACATAAAACCCTCCGGTAAATTCCCTGGTGAAGAATTTTCCCGTCTGGATGGTGCTCTTTCCGAAACTGATGAAGCCGTTTACGAAGGACTGGATTATCTGAAGTCCCCTGGAGTTTTTGAGGAATTCTATGACGGCTCCCAGGGCCATGGCTCCGAAAACATATCCTGCTCCGCTCTGTCCCTTCTGTCCTGCCTTCACTATCTCCGCCGTGGCCACGCTCTCGGGGAAGGGCAGGGAAGCGTCTTCAATGAGTGTTCTTCGCAGGAAAATAACGAAGAGTACCCCCAGGACGCCTCCCACCAGCATAAGCATGGTGCTGATGAAGTAGTGGAGCCTGTCCCAGAGGCCCGAAATAAGAAAGGCCGGGATGGTGAATATGGCTCCTGCGGCCAGGGCTTCTCCCACCGCCGCGGTGGTCCTGAAGATGTTTTCCTCCAGCACCGAGCCCTTCAGGGGCTTGAGGATGACCATGGCCATCACCGCCGCCGGATAGGTGGCTGCCACGGTCATTCCCGCCTTGAGTCCTAAGTAGGTGTTGGCAGCCCCCAGGATCACCGCAAAAATGGCTCCGAAGAAAACCGCCTTAAAGGTAAATTCAGGAAGGTCGGTTTTTTCTGGAACGAAGGGTTTAAATCCGTTGCTCATTCTCCACTCTCCTTGAACTTATTTGGCTATAGATTAAGTAAATCATAAAAACCCTTCGGATTTCAACCTTTGATAAACCGGGGTTTTGTGATAAATTGGTTTTGATGAAGGTCCTCATAACTGGAGCCGCAGGTTTCATTGGCTCCCACCTGGTGGGGAAGTTCCTCCAGGAGGGATGGGAGGTGGTGGGTCTGGATAACCTCCTTACCGGGAGGATTGAGAACCTTCAGGATTATTTTTCCAGTTCGTCCTTCGTATTTATCAAATACGATGTTACGAACTTCCTCTATGTCAAGGGGGAACTTGACCTGATTCTCCACTTTGCCTGCCCCGCTTCCCCCGTCCACTACCTCCGCCACCCCATCCACACCATGAAGGTGGATTCCCTGGGAACCCTTCACGCCCTGGGCCTGGCCAAGGAGAAGGGGGCCAGGTTCGTCTTAGCCTCCAGTTCAGAGGTTTACGGGGATCCCCTGGAGATTCCCCAGAAGGAAACCTACAACGGCAATGTCTCACCCATAGGACCCCGTTCGGTTTACGACGAGGCCAAGAGGTTTTCCGAGGCCCTGACCATGGCCTATTTTCGCCAGCACGGGGTGGATGTGAGGATAGCCAGGATCTTCAACACCTACGGCCCCAGGATGGATCCCGACGACGGCAGGGTTATCCCCACCTTCATAAAACAGGCCCTGCTGGGCCAGCCCCTGACGGTTTTCGGCGATGGGACCCAGACCCGCTCCTTCTGCTACATAGACGACATGGTGGAGGGCATATATTCCCTCTCCACGGAGGATGGAATCTCGGGGGAGGTTTTTAACCTGGGAAATCCCCAGGAGTGGAAGATAATTGATGTGGCAAAACTGGTTAGAGAACTGACCGATTCCGACTCCCCCATTGAATTCAGACCCCTTCCCCAGGACGACCCCCGGCGGCGGAGGCCCGACATAGAAAAGGCCCGGAGGCTTCTGGGCTGGAGCCCCGTTTATAGCCTGGAGGAAGGGCTTAAGGAGGCTTTGCCATGGTTCAAAGAGAGGGTATTGAGGCCTTAGTAAGGGAGAACCAGGAGGAAATCCTTTCCCTTCTTAGGGACTTCGTGGAACTGGAGTCCCCCACCGAGGACAGGGAGGCGGTTCACGCCCTGGGTGAGATGGCGGCGGAACTCTTCTACCCCTTCCTTCCTCAAAAAAAGGTCCTGGGAGAAGAATACAGGGTTTATAGGTTTTCCAGGCAGGAGCCCAGGGTGGTCTTCCTGGGCCACCTTGATACTGTCCATCCCCGGGGAAGTTTGAAGAGAAATCCCTTCCGGGTGGAGGAAGGAAAGGTTTACGGGCCCGGGGTCCTGGACATGAAGGGGGGGATAGTGGCCCTTTATTTCGCCCTGAGGTTTGCAGAGGCCCTGGGAGACCTTCCCCCTCTGGCCCTCATACTGAACACCGAGGAGGAGAGGGGCTCTGCCCACACCCTGGACAACATGAGGCGGCTGGCCAACGGATTCAAATACTGCTTCGGCCTGGAGCCTTCCTCTCCCGGAGGGAAACTTAAAACCTCCCGAAAGGGGGTTATCACCCTTAAAATTGAGACCCGGGGAAGGAAGGCCCACGCAGGTCTTGCCCCGGAAAAGGGAATAAACGCCATAGATGAACTCATAGGTCAACTCCATCAGTTGAGGGAATGGGTGAAGGTCAACGAGGGAAGTTTCAACATAGGGATAATTGGAGGTGGGGAGAAGCCCAATGTGATCCCCGGGGAGGCCTTCGCAGTGGTGGACATAAGGTTTAAGGACGAGGGCTTCGGGGAAAAACTCCAGACCTACATGGGGGAAGTGGGTCCCCTCAAGAAGGGGGCCCTGGTTCGGATGGGTTTCAATTCCTTCGTGCCCCCCCTTCAACCCAATATCGCCCAGAGGAGACTTTACGCCCGCCTGCGGGAATTTTTCCGCTCCCACGGAATAGAACTGGAGGAGACATCCTCCCCCGGGGGAGCCGATGCTTCATGGTTTTCCCGGTGGGGAATGGCTGCCATTGACGGTTGGGGACCCGAAGGCGAAGGGGCCCATTCCGACGATGAGTTTCTCAACCTGGCTTCCCTCCACCAAAGGATCGTCATCCTTACCCTTCTCCTCCTCAATTTGAAGACCCTGGCTCCATGAAAAAATTGTTTTTAATAAATGTTTACAGGAAGAAGGAAAAGGTTCGTAAATACATTGAAGCCCTTTCCCTCCTTTTTGACGGTGGCCTCCAGGTGGTGGAGGAGGGGGAACTGAAGACAGTATCCGGCCCGGCCATAATAACTGGTTCCGAAAGGATGGTGGGGGAGGACCAGGTTTCTCAGCAACTCCTTGACTTCGTTTTGGAGACTTCCTGGCCCCTTCTTGGAATATGTTACGGTCATCAGGCCATAGGGAAAGCCTACGGCCACGGGGTCGTAAAATGCGGAAAGCACCGGGGGCCGGAGTTCATAGTTAAAACGAAGGACAGCCCCTTGCTTCGGGGCCTACCCCGGATTTTTCAGATGGACGAATCCCACTACGAGTGCGTGGAGGGGGAAGGTCCCCTGGAAGTGGTGGCGGTAAACAGGGAGAATCCCCAGGTGGTTGAAACCCTTCAGGATCCGGAAAGGGGGATTTTTGGGGTTCAGTTCCATCCAGAGAGGACCCCCGAGGGGAGGAATTTCGTCCTCCAAAACTTCCTTTCCCTTTCCTTCGGAGCCTAATTTTTGTAAACTATTCCCCTTAGGAGGTTTTCATGAAAAAAACGCCATTATACGAGGTGCACAAAGCCCTGGGGGCCAAAATGATCCCCTTCGCCGGCTTTGAAATGCCGGTGATGTATTCTTCCATCATAGAAGAGCACATGGCGGTGAGGGAGAGGGCCGGCCTTTTTGATGTAAGCCACATGGGGGAGATATTCGTTTCAGGACCGGATTCGGTGGACTTCCTCCAGTGGGTAACCAGCAACGAGGTGGAGAAGATGAAGGTGGGAAGAGCCCGTTACAACGCCTTCCCCACCGAAAAGGGCACCGTGGTGGACGACCTTCTGGTTTACAGGATGGAGGAGAACCACTACATGCTGGTGGTAAACGCAGCCAACATAGACAAGGACTTTCAGTGGCTCGTGGAGCATGCCAGAGATTTTGATGTGAAACTGGAGAACCTGAGTGCCGAATACTTCCAGTTGGCCCTCCAGGGGCCCCGGGCCCAGGAAATACTCCAGCCTCTGGTGAATATTGACCTTTCGGGGATAAAGTATTACCGGTTCAAAATGGTGGAAATCCTGGGAGAGGAGGTGGTCCTTTCCAGGACGGGCTACACCGGGGAGGACGGCTTTGAAATCTACGGCCCCTCCCACCAGGCCAGGAAGTTCTGGGATGCCATAATGGAGTTGGGAAGAGAGCACGGGATGCTCCCCGCAGGTCTCGGCGCCAGGGATACCCTCCGCCTGGAGGCCGGCATGAACCTCTACGGCAACGACATGGACGAGACCACCACCCTCCTGGAGGCGGACCTGGAGTGGATCGTAAAATGGGAGAAGGATTTCCTGGGAAAGGAGGCCCTTGTGAAACAGAAGGAAGAGGGACTTCGCAGGAAACTCGTTGGGTTTGAGATGGTGGACAGGGGTATTCCCCGCCACGGCTACAAAGTTTATGTGGATGGCAAGGAATACGGAGTGGTGGCCAGCGGAGGCTACGCTCCTTACATTAAGAAAAACATAGGCAATGTTTACCTCCCCATGGAGAAAACCGCAGAGGGGGAGGAATTTGAGATAGAAATTCGGGGAAAACTCCACAGGGCCAGGGTGGTTCCCAGACCCTTTTACAGGAGAAAAAAATAGGAGGTGAGCGATGATACCCGATGAACTCTATTACACCGAGAGCCACGAGTGGGTAAGGGTTGAGGGGGAAAGGGCCACGGTGGGAATTTCCGATTTTGCCCAGAGGGAACTTCAGGACATAGTTTATGTGGAACTTCCCGAGGTGGGCAAAAGGGTTAAAAAGGGGGATGTTCTCTGTAGCATAGATTCGGTGAAGTCCTCCGCCGAGGTTTACGCCCCCCTTTCCGGGGAAATCGTAGAGGTTAACGAGGCCCTCAACGATCAGCCAGAACTGATTAACAAGGATCCCTACGGGGAAGGTTGGCTGGTGGTCATCAAAATAGAGGATCCCGGGGAGATTTCCTCCCTTCTTCCCGCCTCAAAATACAAAGAGATAGTTGAGGAATGAGTAGATACATCCCTATCACCCCCAGGGATAGGGAGGAGATGCTAAAGGCCCTGGGCCTGGAGTCCGAAGAGGAACTTTTCCGCTCCATTCCTCCGGACCTTCGGGGAAAGGGAGACATTGACATCCATCCCATCAACTCGGAGGCGGAACTCAGGGAATACTTCCTTTCCCTTTCCAGGGACAACACCTTCCAGGACAAAAGAATTTTCCTGGGAGGTGGGGCCTATCACCACTACATCCCCTACGCCGTGGATTACCTCTCCTCCAGGTCGGAATTCTTGACCCCGTACACCCCCTACCAACCGGAGGTCAGCCAGGGGACCTTAACCGCCACCTTTGAGTTTCAGACCTACATGGCGGCCCTTACGGGTCTTGAGGTGGCCAACGCCTCCATGTACGAGGGGGCCACGGCCACGGCGGAGGCAGCCTTGATGGCCCTGAGGATAAAAAGGGGAAACATAGCGGTGGCCTCCTCCCTTCATCCCCAGTATCGTCAGGTTTTGAAAACATACCTGGAGAAACAAGGCGTGGACATAGTGGAGGTGCCCTTCGGTGAGGACGGCAAAACCCGTCTTGAGCATCTGAGGAGGTTTGATAACCTTTCTGCCTTCATAGTGGGATATCCTAATTTCTTCGGGGTGGTGGAGGACCTGGATGCTATTCAGGGGGTCCTGAAGGAAAAGGGGGCCCTCCTGGTGACCTCCACCTGGGAAGCCCTTTCCCTGGCCCTGATAAAACCTCCCGGAGCCTTCGGCGCCGCCATAGCCGCCGGCGAGGCCCAGAGTTTGGGACTTCCCCTGGCCTACGGTGGTCCTTATGTGGGATTTTTTGCCACCCTGAAAAAATATGTCTGGAAAATGCCCGGGCGTCTGGCAGGGATGACCAGGGACTCCCAGGGGAGAAGGGGATTTGTCCTCACCCTTTCCGCCCGTGAGCAGCACATAAGGCGGCAGAGGGCCACCTCCAACATATGCTCCAACGAGGCCTGGTGTGCCATAAGGGTGGCCATTTACCTTTCCCTTCTCGGGAAGAAGGGCCTTAGGAATCTGGCCCTTTTGAACCATCGCCGGGCGGTTTTCGCCCTGGACCTTCTCCGGCAGGCCGGTTTCAAGCCCAGTTTTTCCTCCCCCTTCTTCAATGAATTTGCCGTGGACCTGGGCAGGGATGCTGAGGAATTCAGGCGTAGCCTTTTGTCAAAGGGGTTCGTGGCAGGATATCCCCTGGGAAGGGATTATCCGAACCTTAAAAACCACCTTCTGCTGGCCTTTACCGAGATGACCTCCAGGGAGGACATAAAGGCCCTGGTGAAAGAAATGGAGGCTTTAAAATGAAGGTCATATTTGAGTACTCCAGGGAAGGGAAAAAGGGTTTCCACATAGAGGAGGAAAAGGGGCGAGACCTTCTTCCCGAAGACCTCATCCGGGACGAGGTGGAGGTCCTTCCCGAGGTGAGCGAAAGGGAGGTGGTTTCCCACTACCTTCGCCTTTCCGTCCTCAATTATTCCGTGGATTGGGGCTTTTATCCCCTGGGTTCCTGCACCATGAAATACAATCCCAAGGTGAACGAACTGGTGGCTTCCCTTTTCACGGAGGCCCACCCCCTTCTCCCCGAGGAGATGGTCCAGGGGTATCTGAGGATCTTCAAGGATCTGGAGGAGGCCCTGAAGGAAATCACCGGTCTCCACACCTTTACCCTGGCCCCGGCCGCCGGAGCCCACGGGGAGTTCACCGGGATCATCACCGTGAAAAACTACCTGGAGGCCCGGGGGGAAAGGAGGGAGGTGGTTCTGATTCCGGACTCAGCCCACGGAACCAACCCCGCCACCGCAACCCTCTCCGGTTTTCGGGCCGTGGAAATTCCATCGGACGAAAAGGGAATGATAGATCTGGAGAAGTTCAAGGCCGCCCTCAACGACAAGGTGGCGGCCCTCATGCTTACCAACCCCAATACCCTGGGAATCTTTGAGGAAAACATTAAGGAAATCTCCCGCTTGCTTCACGGGGTGGGTGCCTTCCTTTACATGGACGGGGCCAACATGAACGCCCTCCTGGGGCAGGTTAAGGTGGCGGATCTGGGGGTGGATGTGATCCACCTGAACCTTCACAAAACCTTTTCCACTCCCCACGGCGGGGGAGGACCCGGCAGCGGACCCGTGGGGGTGGTGGAAAAACTGGCCCCCTACCTTCCGGGACCCCGGCTGGTAGAAAAGGAAGGGAAACTTCGCTGGACAGGGGGGCTGGGAAGGATAAGGTCCTTCTACGGAAATTTCCTGGTCATGGTGAAGGCCTTGGCCTACATAAAGGAACTGGGGGGCAAAGGGCTTGAGGAGGTTTCCCGGATCGCGGTTTTGAACTCCCGCTATCTCAGAAAAAAACTGGAAGGGAAATTTAAGGTTTCGTACCCCACGGAGACCCTCCACGAATTCGTCCTTTCCGACGAGACCTTCAGGGATAAAATCACCACCCTGGACCTGGCCAAGAGGTTGCTGGACTACGGATTTCATCCTCCCACCATTTACTTTCCCCTCATAGTCCACGGCGCCCTCATGATAGAGCCCACGGAGACCGAAAGCAGGGAAACCCTGGATGCCTTTGCCGGGGCCATGGAAAAAATCCTGGAGGAGGCAGAAAGGGAACCCGAGGTGGTCAAGACCGCTCCCCACAAAACCCCGGTGGGCAGACTGGACGAGGTGGGGGCTGCCCGCAGGCCGATTTTGACCTGGATGCAGTATCTTCAGGAACAGGATCAGTCCTGAAGGGCCAAATCCACCGCCGCCCTGGCGTGGATTTCCGTGGTGTTAAAAAGGGGAAGTTCGGTGTGTTCCTGTTTAATCAAAAGCGGTATCTCGGTGCAACCTAAAACTATGCCCTCGGCTCCGTTTTCCTCCAGGGCTTTGATGATTTCCAGAAACCTTCGCCGGGATTCCTCCCGGAGGATACCCTTCACCAACTCTTCGTATATTACCCGGTTTATGTATTCCCTTTCCCGGGCTGGAGGAACCAGGATGTCTATGCCGTGGCGGGCCAGCCTTTCCCGGTAAAAATCCATCTCCATGGTGAACTTCGTTCCCAGGAGGCCCACCCTCCTTAGGCCCCTTTCCTTTATTTTCTCAGCGGTGGCGTCGGCAATGTGGAGCAAGGGGATCTTTACCCTTCGCTGAACTTCCGGAAATAGTTTATGCATGGTGTTGGTGGCTATCACTAAGAAATCCGCCCCGGCCCTCTCCAGAACTTCGGCTATATCCCCCAGAATTAGCCCCATTTCATCCCATCGGTTTTCAAACTGGAGGTCGTGTATCCCCTGAAAGTCCACCGAATACATTATGATTTCCGCCGAATGGTGGCCTCCAAGTTTTTCCATGACGGCCCGATTCATTATCCTGTAATATTCCACCGTGGATTCCCAACTCATTCCACCTATAAGTCCTATCTTCTTCATAGGGAAATTTTACCTCAGGAGGCTTCCCCCCGGGAAAAACACGGGGAAGAGGAAGTGATAAAATCTAAAGATGAAGATTTATTTTCAACCCTTTATGGGAATTGCCGGGGACATGACGGTGGCGGCCCTCTCTCACCTGGGGGGCGTAACCACTCTGGAACTCAGGAAAAAGGTGGCCTCCTGGGACATTCCCGTGGAGGTGGCCCTGGAGGAGGAAAGGAGGGGGGATTTTCCCGGCCTTTACCTTCGGATTGAGATCCACGACAGGTTGCCGGAGGTTTTCTTTGACGATATCAGGGACATTCTCGGAAGAATAGAGGAGAGGAAGGAGGTTAAGGAGAAGGCCCTGGAGGCCTTTGAAACCCTTTTCAGGGCCGAGGGAGAGGCCCACGGTGTGAACTGGAGGAGGGTTCACCTCCACGAAGCCGGGGCCTGGGACGCCATATTTGACTTGCTGGCCACCTCCTGGCTTCTGGAAGAACTTGCCCCGGCGGAGGTCCTCCACGGCCCCGTAAACCTGGGGGCCGGTGTGGTTTCTTCGGCCCACGGTCTTATGCCCGTGCCCCCCCCGGCGGTGGCGGTGCTTTTGAGGGGGAGGCAGGTGTTTTCCGCCGGGCCTTCGGCGGAACTCACCACCCCCACCGGAGCCGCCATCCTGAAAACCTTCGCCCGTCCTTCCCCGCTGCCCCCGGGGCGGCTTTCCGGGGAGGGCAGGGGACTCGGCACCAGAAAATTTTCAGGATTTCCCAATTACCTTCGGGTTCTTTCCCTGGAGGGAGGGCCTTCCCGTTCTGTGGTTTACGAACTGGAGTTTCAGGTGGACGACAGTCCTGGTCAGTGGCTGGGAAACCTCTGGGAACTTCTGGAGGGCCGGGTTCTGGACATGGTGATGATTCCCGTTTACATGAAGAAGGGCAGGCCCGGGGTTCTCCTTAAAATCCTGGCCACGGCGGAAAACCTCCAGCAGGTGAAGGGAATTCTTTTTGAAAATACCTCCACCATAGGGCTTAGAGTTTCCCTTAAGGAAAGGGAGGAACTGGAAAGAAAACTTGAGGAAGTAGAGGTGGATGGGGAAAGGGCCCTGGTGAAGGTGGCCTATCGGGACGGAAGGCCCGTCAATGTGGCACCGGAGTTTTCCTCTTGTAAAGAACTTGCGGTAAAACTTAAAATATCCATAAAGGAGGCCTGCAGAAGAATCCTGGCCCGATGGAGGGAAAAATGAAGTTTTACCTCACCACGCCTATTTACTATGTCAACGGAAAACCCCACCTGGGGCATGCCTATACCACCGTCATAGGCGATGTGATAGCCCGATACAAGAGGATAAAAGGCTACGATGTCTTCTACCTCACCGGCACCGACGAACACGGTGGAAAGATTGAAAAGGCCGCCAGGGCCCTGGGGAAGAGTCCCAGAGAACTGGCCGACGAAATGGTCCCCCACTTTAAAAACCTATGGAAGGCCCTGAACATAGAATACGATTTCTTCATAAGAACCACCATGGACTTCCACGAGAGGAAGGTGGCGGAAATATTTGAGGAACTCAAGAGGAGGGGCCACATCTACAAGGGCTCTTACAGCGGCTGGTACTGCTACAACTGCGAGGCCTACATCCCCGACGACGCCGAGGAGGAGGACGGGGTGAAGATATGTCCCGATTGCGGTGGAAAGGGAGAATTTATCACCGAAGAGAACTATTTCTTCCGGCTTTCGGCCTTCCAAAAACCCCTCCTGGATTTTTATCGGGAAAACCCCGATTTCGTAAAGCCCCGGTTTATGATGAACAAAGTGGTCAGTTTCGTGGAGCAGGGTCTTCGGGACCTCAGCATAACCCGCACCACCATCAACTGGGGTATAAGGGTGCCCTCGGACCCAAAACATGTAATCTATGTGTGGTTTGACGCCCTGTTCAATTACATAACGGGTCTTCGGGATCAGTTTGAAAAATATTGGCCTGCGGACCTTCACATCATAGGCAAGGACATAATCATCTTCCACGCCGTCTACTGGCCGGCCTTCCTCATGGCCCTGGGTTATTCCCTTCCCCGGACGGTGCTTTCCCACGGGTGGTGGCTGGTGGACAGGAGGAAAATGTCCAAACACCTGGGAAATGTCCTGGATCCTCACATTCTCATAGAAGGTTTCGGTTCCGACGCTGTGAGGTATTTTCTGCTGAGGGAGACCCCCATCGGCCAGGACGGGAATTTTTCCCACGAGGGCTTCATAGAAAGATACAACGCAGACCTGGCCAACGAGTTGGGAAACATCGTTTCCCGGACCACCGCCATGGCGGTTAAGTATTTTTCAGGGAACCTTCCCTCCCCATCGCCGGCCCTGGAAGTGGACAGAAAGATGGAGGAGCAGTGGAGGGAGTTGGAACCCCTTATTGACCGTGCCTTTGAGAACTACGAGTTTTCCCGGGGGCTTTCCCTCCTGTGGGGTTACCTCCGGGGAATCAACAAATATCTGGTGGAGACAGAACCCTGGAGGAGTGGAACCAGGGATCCGAAAAGAACCTCCAGGATACTTCTCACATCCTTTAAGGCTCTTCACGCCTCCCTGAAATTCATAATTCCCGTGATGCCGGAGGCAGGGGAGAAGATAAGGAAGGCCCTTTCCGGTCCCGAGGAATTTTCCTGGGATGCCTACAACGAAAACCGAAGGATAGAGAGGCTGGACCACCTCTTCCCCAGGGTGGACAAGGCCGAATTCTTCAAGGAGGAAAAAATGGAGGAGAAAAAAGAGGAAAAAACTTATGTCACCATTGAGGACTTTTTCAAAATGGGCCTCAAGGTGGGGAAGATAGTGGAGGTAAAGGAGGCTCCCAACGCCGACAAACTTTACCTTTTGAAGGTGGACATGGGGGACCACCAGAGAAATCTGGTGGCAGGACTCCGCCAGTATTATAGCCCGGAGGAACTTCTGGGTAAGAAAATAGTGGTGGTAACCAACCTCAAGCCCGCCAAAATCAGGGGACACGAATCCCAGGGGATGCTCCTGGCGGCGGATGTGAACGGCAAGCCTTACCTTCTCATCGTTCCCGACGAGGTGCCCCCGGGCTCCATGGTCAGATGAACCTGGCCATTTTCGGGAAACCCCAGAGCGGGAAGACCACACTTTTTCACCTTCTCACCGGCATGGGGGAGAAGGTGAAGCACATGGCCATGGTGGAGGTTCGCGACCCACGGCTTGAAAGGGTAGGGGAGGCGGAGGGTTCCTCCAAGATTACCTACCTGCACATAGGCTTTTTGGACCCTCCAGCCAGGGAAATGGTCAGCCAGATGAGGGCGGCGGAGGGGCTTATCCATGTGGTCAGGTCGGAAACACCCGGGGAGGAAATAAGGAGGGTGGAGGAGGATTTTCTGGTGAAGGACGCTGAAACCCTGGAGGGAACCCTGGAGAAGGCGAAGAAGCAGTATTCCAAACAGAAGACCAGGAATCTGGAGAGGAAAATCTCCGGCCTGGAAAAGGCCCTGGAGGTTTTGAGGGCCGGAAGACCTCTGAGGGAGACATTTTACCAGGAGCAGGAGGAGTTTTCAGGCCTTGGGCTCCTTTCTCTCAAGCCCATCATCCATGTGGTAAATGCGAGATTTGAGGAACTGGAGAGGTTGCGGGGGCTGGAGGCGGAGGGAAAGGGGAGGGCGGTGGTGGTCATGGATCTGCTCACCGAAAAGGAACTCCTTGAAAGCGGGGAGGAGGAGAGACGGGAACTAATGGAGGAGTTCGGAATAGTGGAGCGGAAGGCGGAGAAGTTCGTTGAAAGGATTTACGGGGTTCTGGACCTTCTGGTTTTCTTTACCGCTAACTCCCGGGAGGCCAGGGCCTGGACCCTCCGTAGGGATTCCACCGCCCTGGAGGCGGCGGGTAAGATTCACACGGACATGGCCCGGGGCTTCGTCCGGGCGGAGGTGGCCCCCTGGGAGGAATTCGTCCAGGCCGGAGGATGGTCAGGGCTACGCAGGGAAGGAAAGATTCGCCTGGAGGGGAAGGATTACAGGGTTAAGGACGGGGATGTTCTCAACATAAAGTTCAATAGATGAAATTTGAAATCCTGTGGCAAGACAGCAATTCCCGGGCCAGGGTGGGAATCATTCACACCAAATCCGGCCCGGTCCTCACCCCTGCCTTCATGCCCGTGGGAACGGAGGGGGCGGTGAAGGGGATTTTCCCGGAGCAACTCCGGGCTATGGGATACCGACTGATCCTTTCCAACCTCTATCACCTCTACCTCAGACCGGGGATTGAGGTCATAGAGGAGGTGGGGGGGCTCCACAGGTTCATGGCCTGGGATGGGGCCCTTCTCACCGATTCCGGAGGTTTCCAGGCCTTCAGTCTTTCCTCCCGGGTGGAGGTTCAGGAGGAGGGGATCAGGTTCTCCTCCCACATTGACGGCAGTTCCCATTTCCTTTCCCCGGAGGCGGTGGTGGATTATCAGAGGAGGTTGGGGGTGGACATAGCCATGGTTCTTGACCACTTCGTATCCAACGACGCTCCCCGGGCCCTGGTGGAGGAGGCCACCTTCCGAACCCTCCGCTGGGCGGAAAGGGCGGCCAGAAGAATAAGGGAAAGGAAAAATTCCACCGCCTTCTTCGGGATCGTTCAGGGAGGAGTTTATTCCGACCTGAGAAGGAGGGCTGCCCGGGAACTGGCCGCCATGGACTTTGACGGCTACGCCATCGGAGGTCTGGGGGTGGGGGAGGGGGAAGAGGAAATGATGGGGGCCGTGGAGGAAACCGTGGCGAACCTCCCCGAGGAAAAGCCCCGCTATCTCATGGGCATAGGCCACCCCGTCCAGATGGTGAAGGCGGTGCTGAGGGGGGTGGACCTTTTTGACTGCGTTCTGCCCACCAGAAACGGGAGAAGGGGGCAGGTTTTTTCCCCGGAGGGTTTGTTGAGGATTAAGCGGAGGGAATACGCCCGGGATCCCCGCCCGGCCCACCCCGAGTACCCCTTTTCCAGGGCCCTCCTCCGCCACCTCTACTCCTCTGGGCACATAAATTCCTCCCTCTACAACACCCTCATCAACCTCAGGTTCTTTCTTGACATAATGGAGAAAATTCGTAAATATATTAAGGCCAATTCCCTTGGGGAATTTCTGAGGGATTTAGAAAAAACTTGGAGGGAGAAATGATCAACATGCTTTACGCCCAATCTTCAGCCCAGGCAGGGCAACAGGGAGGTTTTCTTGGGTCCCTGATAATGATAGCCATAATCTTCGTGATTTTCTACCTTTTGCTTATCGTTCCGGCCAAAAAACGCCAAAAGAAGCATCAGGAGATGATAAATTCCATTGAGGTGGGGGACGGGGTGGTGACCGCCGGTGGAATAGTGGGGAAGGTCACCGCCGTATACGAGGACAGGGTGGAGATTGATTCTCTGGGAAGCAAACTTGAGGTGGTGAAAAACTACATAACCGCAGTAAACAAGAAGAGGTGAAATAATGAAGAGAAAGGTGGGCTGGAAGTTCGCCGTAATTATCGGCTCCCTGCTTCTATTCCTTTACTTTATGATCCCCCCTTCCGAGAAGATAAAACTGGGCCTTGACCTCAAGGGAGGGATGCACCTGGTTCTTCAGGTGGTGACCGACGATGCGGTGAAGATGGAAAGGGACCAGGAGATCCTCCACCTGAAGTCTCTGCTGGAGGACGAGGGGATCAAGGTGGCCCGGGTTTACGGAAAGGGGATAAACGCCATCGTGGTGGAGGGAATACCGGGGGATCGGGAAAGGGATTTTGATGCCCTGATTGCCAGCAATTTCTCCGTCAACTGGGATTATTCCGGAATAGTCAACGGAAGGGCCGAGTTGACCATGAAGAAAAAGTACGAGGCCATGCTCAGGGAGAACGCCGTGGAAGAGGCCCTGGAGACCATAAGGCGGAGGATAGACGAGTTCGGAATCTCCGAGCCGGTTATCCAGCGTCAGGGGGTTCACGGAGACAAAATAGTGGTGGAACTTCCCGGAGTGGACGATCCCAAGAGAGTTAGGGCTCTTCTGAAGAACACGGCCCTTCTGGAACTTAAACTGGTGAAGGATGGACCCTTCCCCACCAAGGAGGAGGCCCTGAAGAAATACGGAGGGAGCCTTCCCTCGGACCTTCAGATTCTTCCCAGTAAGGGGCAGGGTTATTTCATAGTGGAGAAAATGGCGGCGGTGACGGGCAGGGACCTGAAAACTGCCCGCACCTGCGCTGACCAGTATAACCTCCCTGCCATCTGCTTCACCCTCAACGCCGAGGGGGCCAGGAAGTTTGAAAAGGTGACCAGCGAGAACATCGGAAGACGCTTAGCCATCGTCCTGGACGATGTCATTCAGAGCGCACCCACCATAAACGCCAGAATATCCTACGAGGGAAGGATTGAGGGGCAGTTTACCCAGGAAAGTGCCCACGACCTGGCCCTGGTATTAAGGACCGGTTCCTTGCCGGCGGGAATAAAGATCGTGGAGGAAAGGACCATAGGACCCTCCCTGGGTGCGGATTCCATCAGGAAGGGGCTGAGGGCCTCCCTCTTGGCCCTTCTACTGGTTATGGGCTTTATGATTTTCTACTACCGTCTGGCCGGAGTCAACGCCACCCTGGCACTGATCCTGAACATGATCATAATCTTGGGCTCCCTGGCCCTATTCCATGCAGCCCTGACCCTGCCGGGAATTGCAGGAATCGTTCTAACCATAGGAATGTCGGTGGATGCCAATGTTCTCATCTTTGAAAGGATAAGGGAGGAACTGGATGCTGGAAAAAGTCCCCTGGCGGCCATTGACGCTGGATTTTCCAGGGCCTTCGTGACCATCTTGGATGCCAACATCACCACGGTCATTGCCGCCATCTTTCTCTTCAGTTTCGGTACCGGCCCCATAAAGGGATTCGCCGTCACTTTGATTCTGGGTATCATCGCTTCCATATACACGGCGGTCTTCGTCTCCAAAGCCATCTTTGAATTCCTTTACTTCGGGAAGAAAAAAGTGGAAAAAATCAGCATTTAAGGAGGGGAGATGCGATTCTTTAAAAGACCGAACATAAACTTCATGAAGGCCAAATACATAGCCTTCGCCATCTCTTTGGCCATAATAATAACCGGCCTGATCTTCATCAAGAAAAACGGGCTCAACTACGGGATAGATTTCGTGGGCGGAACTCTCCTTCAGATAAAATTTTCCCATCCGGTGAAGATAGACGAACTCAGGGCGAAACTTAAGGAGTCGGGATTCAAGAACGCCATCATCCAGGCGGTGGAAAACTCCCAGGACGAGTACATCATCAGGGTGGAAAAAATGGGCACCGGAGAGGAGGAAGAGCATCTTAAAATTGCCAACCGCTTGGTTCACCTTTTCATGTCCCCGGATGAAGAAAAACTGTCCAAGGAGAAGTTAAATCTGAACCTCATGTCCACGGCGGAAATAAGGGACCTCCTGGCCCGGGCCTTCCCCGAGGAAAAGGCCCAGATCTGGGCTCAAAAAATAGCCGACCTGAAGAAAGAAAGGAAGATTATAAAGAGTTTTGAAGAACTAAAGGAAGCGGGGATCCCTGCTGCTCCGTTGAATTACCTCAAGGAAAAGGCTTTCCTGGGCTCGGTGGCCATCATGAGGGTGGAGTATGTGGGGCCTCAGGTTGGAAAGGTGCTCAGGCACAAGGCCGTCCTGGCCACCGTGTGGGCCCTCCTGGGAATGCTGATTTACATAGCCCTCAGATTCCGTCTCCTCTACGGTTTTTCTGCGGTCCTTACCCTGGCCCACGATGTTCTGGTGACTTTGGCCTTCATTTACTTCCTGAACATAGAATTTGACCTGAAGATCGTGGCGGCACTCCTTACCATCGTGGGATATTCCATCAACGATACCATAGTGGTTTACGACAGAGTGAGGGAGAACTTTCCCCTCTTCCGAAAAAGGAAGGGTATGAGTTTTTCCGAACTTCTGAACCTGAGCATAAACCAGACCTTATCCAGGACCATCCTCACCTCCGGGACCACCCTTTTGGCCCTTCTGGCCCTGGTTCTCTTCGGTGGAGAAGTTATCCACGGTTTTGCCCTCACCATGTTCATAGGGGTTATAGTGGGAACCTATTCCTCCATTTATCAATCCTGCGCGTACCTGGACCTGTGGAGCAAAAAATTCGGCACCAAGGGACTGGTTAGGTAGTTCCGGCGGGAGTTTTAGCCCCGTAGGGGGTTGTTGTAGGCAGCGGAAAATTTTATTATAAAGAGGTTATCAAACTTAACAAGGAAAGGTTTTTCTGGTAAATTATAATCTGTGAAGAGAATAATACCTGGCTTTCTTTTTGTGCTTTTTGTGGTGGGTTTCATCTTCGCCCTGGAGATGTACCGCTGGAACCACAGCAGAAAACCCCACTACCTCCGGGATAGAAAGGTGCTGGAAACCCGGGGCAGGGTTTCCGTAAAGGAACAGGGGAAGAACCTAAGGGTGGAGACCAGAACCGGAAGGGTTCTGATAAGCCTGGGGGAGGCGGTTTTTCTGGTGAGGGAGAAATCCCGGGCGGAATTTTCCAGGGAAGGAGGCCATCTAATCCGGGGAAGCATGGAATTTTTCGGCCAGGGAAACTTCAAAAACAGGGGTTTTCCCTGCGCCTTCCAGGGAGAAGGTGTCCTTCTGGAGACCAGGTCGGTGGTTACGAAGGGTAAGGCCTGCGGCGTGGAGGAGGGGCGGGAATACGACGGAAAGAGGAGTAAGAAGGCCAGAATTCCCGTCCTGAAAATTAAGGAGATCCCTTCGGGGGTCTCGGTGGGGGGAAGTTTTCCCTTCGTTCTGGAGGTAAGCACCGACCCCTTCTTCGTAAAAGACCTTGTGAAGTTTAGCGTATCATCCTACCGAACCCTCCGCCCGGGCAACGGAGTCTATCATTTGAGGGCCTGTGTCGGAGGTGTGTGTTCCAGGCCTCAGTCCATGGCTGTAAAAGACCTCCGGCCTCAGTTGAGGGTCATAGATAAAACCCCCCCTACCCTGGAGGTTTCCATAACCCCCAAGGGGAGGGTTGTTATAATTCGTGGGGTAACCGAGACGGGGGTAAAGGTCTTCGTTAATGGAATAAAGGTTCCTGTGGAGGCCTCGGGGAAGTTTTTCCACACCCTGGAGTTTGAGACTCCTGGCACCAAGCGGGTGGTGGTGGAGGCGGTGGACTCCGCAGGTAACATAAATAGAAAATCCAAGGAAGTGGTGATCTATGGGGATTAAATTTAACAACATTTTTTCCATCTTTGAGGCTCCGAGCCTCGGAATTGATCTGGGAACGGCCAACACCCTGATCTACAAGAAGGGTGAAGGCATAGTCCTGAGGGAACCCTCCATCGTGGCCATTGATACCGCCACCGGGAAGGTTCTGGCCACCGGCAACGAGGCCAAGAGGATGCTGGGGAAGACCCCGGATAGGGTCAGGGCCGTTAAGCCCCTGAGGGATGGGGTAATTGCGGATTTTGAGGCGGCGGAAAAGATGCTGGAAACCTTCCTCAAGAAGGCCATGAGGGGGATCTCCTGGGTCAGGCCCCGGGTGGTTATCGGCATCCCTTCGGGGATTACCCCGGTGGAGAAGAGGGCCGTCAAGGATGTGGCCCTCCGGGTCAGGGCCAAGGAAGTCTTCATGGTGGAGCAGGCCATGGCTGCTGCCATCGGAGCCGGCCTTTCGGTTCAGGAGCCCACCGGAAGCATGATAGTGGACATAGGGGGAGGAACCACCGACATATCCGTGATTTCCATGGCCGGGGTGGTTAAGGGAAAGACCATAAGGGTGGCGGGGAACGAGATGGACGAGGCCATCAAGAACTATCTGAAAAACAAGTTCAATCTACTGGTAGGGGAGAGGACGGCCGAGGAGATAAAAATAGAAATAGGCAACGCCATGGAAACCGAGGACCCCAGGGAAAAGGAAGTTAAGGGGCGGGATCTGAGGGAGGGCCTTCCCAGGAACATCGTAGTCAACGAACTGGACATAAAGGAGGCCCTGGAGCCGGTAATCGTGGCCATAATAAACGCCATAATGGACACCCTGGAGACCACCCCTCCGGAACTCTCCGCCGATATTTTTGAAAGGGGAATCGTCCTAAGCGGCGGCGGCGCCCTGTTGAAAAACTTGGATAAGAGGATTGAAAGGGAAATAAAACTCCCGGTGGAAGTGGCCAGGGACCCCCTTTCCAGTGTGGCAGAGGGCGTGGGCAAAATTCTGGACGATGTGGACCTTCTGAGGAAGGTTTCTGTGGATTAAATTGCAGGAAGCAAGGAGAGTATACCTCGTTTTTCTCGCCTTAAATTTGCTCCTGCTCCTTTCCCAGCGCTCCGTGGCCAGGAGAATCGGCGATGCCATTTATTCCCTGGTTTTAAGGGTGGAGGGGGTCGGAGCATTTATTTCCGGAGCCTACCACTCCGCAGGGAAGAAGATCCGGGCCATCTCCCGGGCCCGGGAAGTCCTGGAGGAGAACGAAGGCCTCCGGCGGGCTCTGGTGCAGGAAAAACTTAAGGTTACCCGTCTTCGCCAGGAACTGGAAAGGATAAAAACTCAGCCCTCCCTTCCGTATCCTTCGGTTTACTTTGCCCGAACGGTGTTTTTGAACCCCGTAAGCCTCCACCTGAGGTTTTCGGTGGCGGCCGGCTGGGGTCAGGGCGTAAGGGAATTTATGCCGGTGGTGGACATGAAAGGCAACGCCGTGGGTAAGGTGGTGGGTCCCGTCCTCTACGCCAGTTGTTGGGTAAGGCCCATAACATATCCTATGTCCTCCACCGGGGTGGTCATCGGCCAGTATTACGGGGTAGCCCGGGGCACGGGTCAGGACCTTCTGGAGGTGGACTACATATATCCTACCTCTTCGGTAAGTCCGGGGGAGGAAGTTTATACCTCAGGTTTGGATGGGGTTTTCCCACCGGGCATCCCCCTGGGCAAGGTGGTTTCCGTGAAAAGAACCCCGGGGCTGTTTTTGAAGATAAAGGTCAGGGCCAATTTCTCCCTGGAGAGTTTGAAATGGGTTGGGATAATAAGAAAGTGGTGATCCTCTTCGTAGGTCTGGCTCTGATGTTTTCCTTCCTGTGGACCGCTTCCCCGGTCTACGGCTTTCTTCCCTTTCAATTCCTCCCCATGGTGGCCTTTCTGCGGCACAGGGCCGGCGACGGTCCCTGGGTGGCCATCCTTTCTGGTTTGCTTCTGGACCTAGCCCTGGGGGTTCCCCTGGGAGTCTTCGGGTTTTCCCTGACTGCCGCCTCATTCCTCTTTTCCGAACTATCCCGAAAGGTTCTTCTTACCCCCAGGGCTTCGGTGATCTTCCTGATTCTCTATCTGGCGGTGAAGGACCTTATAGCCCTGGGAATCCTTTCGGCCTTTTCCATTCGCTGGACTCCCTCCATTCTGGGATATTTTCTCACCCTCCTGGCCTATTATCCCATTTACATAAAAAATGAAAGAAAGTTTAGAGAAACTTAAAGCCTCCAGGGTTAAATTCCTGTTCCTCGTGGGACTGGCTGTCCTGGTGGTGCTGGTCCGGAGTTTTCAACTTCAGGTGCTTCAATACCGGAAGTTTTCCCGTCTGGCGGAGAGGAACAGGACCGTGAAATTTCCCCGCCGGGCGCCCCGGGGGATGATTCTTGACCGGAAGGGGAGGGTTCTGGCCGAGGCCAGGGCAACCTTTTCCCTTTACATAGTGAGGGGTTTTTCCAGGGACCTTGAGAAAACCCTGAAAATCATAGCCCCGATTTTGGAGACCACGGTGGAAGTTCTGAAGGGGAGGCTGGAGGAGCAGAAGTATCTGCCCAAACTTCAGCCGGTGGCCCTGGCGGATAATCTCTCCATTTCACAGGTTTCTCGCCTGGAGGCCCTCCGGGAGGTTTTCCCGGAAATTCTGGTGGAGGCCGAACCCTCCAGGTTCTATCCCTACGGGAAACTGGCCGCCCATGTGGTGGGATATGTGGGGGAGGTGAGTTTGGGGGAAGTAAAAAGGATGGGATTGAAACCCGGAGAAATAGTGGGGAAAAAGGGGGTGGAGAAGGAATACGATGCCCAGTTGAGGGGGGAGGAGGGATATGTGGAGGTGCTCAGGGACAGTCTGGGCAATCCCATAAAGGTTTTAAAGGAGGTTTTACCCCGGGCGGGAAGGGATCTCAAACTTTCCCTGGACCTGGACCTTCAAAAGATAGCCCGGGAGGAGATGGGCGGGGAAAGGGGGGCGGTGGTTATCGTTTCCCCCACCACCGGGGAGATTCTGGCCATGGTTTCCAGTCCCTCCTTTGACCCCAACCTTATGTCCTCCCGGTTTTCCGGCCGGGAGAAGGTAAAAATAATGACTTCCCCCGATAAACCCCTCTTTACCAGGGCCATCCAGGGCACCTATCCCATAGGCTCCATCTTCAAACTGGCGGTGGCGATAGCGGCTTTGAGCGAAGGGGTGGTTAAGCCCGGCGAGAGGCTTTTCTGTCCGGGATTTTTCCCCTTTGGGGGAAGGCTTTTCCGTTGCTGGACCTCCGCCGGCCACGGATGGGAAAATCTCCCCATGGCCATAAAAGATTCCTGCAATGTCTATTTCTACAAGGTGGGAAAGCGACTCGGCATAGAGAGAATGGTGAAGGTGGTAAGCAAGTTCCCCTTCGGCCGCAGAACCGGAGTGGACCTGCCCGGGGAAAGGGCCGGCATACTCCCCAGTCCGGAGTGGAAAAGAAAGAGGTTCGGCGTGGATTGGTATCCTGGCGAGACCCTCTCCCTGAGCATAGGCCAGGGTTATTTCGTGGCCACGCCCCTTCAGGTGGTCCTTTTTCTTTCGGCCATAGCCAACAGGGGGTGGTACCCGATTCCCCACCTTAAGGGTGACATTCCCCCGGTTAAAATTCCCACGGGGTTATCCCCTTCGGTTTTCCGCTGGGTGATCCGGGGCATGAGGCTGGCGGTGGAGGAGGGGACCGCCAGGGGAGCCGCCGTTCCAGGGATATCCGTGTGCGGAAAAACCGGAACCGCCCAGGTGGTTAGGCTTGAGAAAAGCAAGAAAATAAAACCCCATTCTCTTTTTGCGGCCTTTGCTCCCTGCTCCAACCCCCGGGTGGCCATTCTGGTCCTGGTGGAGCATGGGGGGGCCGGGGGAAAGACCGCCGCCCCCATGGCCGGTAGAATTTTAAGGAGGATTTTTCATGAGAAGGCTGCGAGAAATAGATAAGGGGATGCTCCTCTGGGCCCTTTCCCTGAACCTGGTGGGATTTGTGGGGATCTGGCTTTCCCTGGGGAGTCCCCACTACCTGATGGGCCAGGCCTTCCGTCTGCTTCTGGCCCTCGGCGGTTTTCTCCTGTTTTCCTCCATAAACTACCGGAAACTGGTGAACCTATCCCCCTGGCTTTACGCAGGGCTTATAGCGGTGCTGGTTCCCCTGGCCTTCCGCGGTGGGGTATCCAGTTGGCTGAGATTGGGAACCTTCTGGTTTCAGCCCTCGGAGGCGGGAAAGTTTATCATTCCCCTATTTCTGGTAAGGGTTGTAAAGAAGAGGCTTACCTTTCCCCTTTCGCTGGGAAACCTGGCCCTTACCGGGGCTGTGGTGGGGGTTCCCATGGTCTTGGTGGCCATGGAGCCTGACCTGGGGACCGCCTTCGTGTACCTGGCCTTTCCCCTGGGTCTTTACCTGGTCTTCGGGATGAAAAGGCGGCTCAGGAACCTTCTGGTTCTGGCGGGGATTTTCCTCTTTGCGGCGGCCTGGTTTTTCTTCCTGGAGGGTTATCAGAAAAAAAGGATCACCTCCTTTCTTAACCCATCGGAGGATCCCCGGGGGGCGGCCTACCAGGTGTATCAGTCCAAGATTTCCATAGGTTCCGGCGGGCTTTTCGGGAAGGGGCTCAGGGAGATGACCCAGGCAAAACTGCGGTTCCTTCCGGCGGCCCATACGGACTTCATTTTCTCCGTCATCGCCGAGGGCTTCGGCTTCCTGGGGGTGGCGGCGGTGCTTCTGCTTTATTTTCTGCTTTTCTACCGGATATTTTCGGCGGTGGAATATCTTGCCGAGGAGGAGGCCATTCTTCTGGTGGTGCTCCTGGGTTCCTGGATGGCCTTCCAGACCGTCTTTAACCTCCTGATTGCCGTGGGGCTCTTTCCGGTGACCGGTTTTCCCCTTCCCCTCCTTAGTTATGGGGGATCCAACCTACTGGCCACCTACATTTCCCTGGGAATAATAAACAGCACCCTGGCATGGAGATGGGAATGAGGGAGTGGCTCCTCAAGGTCAGGAAGCCCTCCAGGTACATCGGGGGGGAGTTCGGGTCCATTTCCAAGCCCGATGCTAAGGTTCGCATAGCCCTGGCCTACCCGGACCTTTACGAAGTGGGAATGAGTTATCTGGGGTTGAGGATCCTTTATTTTCTGATAAATTCCCATCCGCAGGTGGCCGCCGAAAGGGTCTTCATGCCCGATGCCGATGCTCACCTTGAAATGAAAAGGAGGGGCGTTCCCCTGTTCACCCTGGAGAGCAGAACCCCTTTGGGAAAAACCGACCTGGTGGCCTTTTCTCTCCTTTACGAATTGAATTACACCAATCTCCTTCACATGCTGGACCTTGGGGGAATCCCCCTACGCCGGGAAGAGAGGGGCCAGGGCGATCCAATCGTGGGAGCCGGAGGACCCAATGTGATAAACCCCGAGCCCCTGACGGAATTTCTGGATTTCGTCTTCTTCGGAGATGGGGAGGTTTTTTTTGAAAGGGCAGTCCCCATACTGCTCGGCACCGGGAACCGCCGGGAAAGGCTGGAGGAATTGGGAAAAATCCCCGGGGTGTATTTGCCGGAGAAAGCCCGGCGGGATAGGACCTCCCACGGGCATTATTTCGTCAGGGAACCCAGGGTGAAAAAGGCCATTCTCACGGACCTGAACGCCCATCCCTTCCCAGAGGAGGCCATCCTTCCCCACGCCGAATCGGTTTTTGACCGTCAGGGATGGGAAATATCCAGGGGCTGTCCCCAGAAGTGTCGGTTCTGTCAGGCCACCCAGTTCTACTCCCCCTTCCGAGCCAGGAACATAGACCAGGTGGCCAATTCCGTGATAAGGAGCCTCAGGAAGACCGGTTACGAGGAGGTCAGTTTCTCCTCCCTCTCCACGGCGGATTTTCCCCATTTTGATGTCCTACTGGGGGCGCTTTATCCGGAATTTAAAAAATGGGCCATCTCCGTGTCCCTTCCCTCCCTGAGGCCTTCCCTCCTCCAGCAGCCCCATGTGCTCAACATGGTGGCCGGTCTGAGGAAGACCTCCTTCACCATAGTCCCCGAGGCGGGAACGGAAAGGCTCCGAAGGGTAATCAATAAGGCCACCACCGAGGAGGAAATAATGAAGGCGGCGGAGGTTGCCTTCAGCCTCGGATGGAAAAGACTCAAGTTCTACTTCATGGTGGGTCTTCCCACCGAGAGGGAGGAGGACCTGAGGGGCATAGGGCGGCTTTTGGTGAACATATCTTCCCTGGGCAGGAAAATCCTGGGCCACAGACCCACCCTGGTGGCTTCCATATCAAATTTCGTCCCCATGCCCTGGACCCCCTTTCAATGGGAGGGGTTTGAGGAGGAGTCCTTCCTGAGGGAGAAACAGGCCTTCGTCCTGGGCCTAATAAGAAGACACCGGAACATAAGGGTGAATTTTCATTCAATCCAACAGAGTTTTCTGGAGGCCCTTCTGTCCCGGGGGGATTTCAGGGTGGGAAGGGTTTTGGAGAGGGTATTTAAAATGGGGGGGATGCTGGAGGCCTGGAAGGAACATTTCCGATTTAACCTGTGGGAGAAGGCCCTGGAGGCGGAGGGTACGGAACCTGCACTCTTTACCGGTCCCTTCCCCCTGGAGGAACCCCTGCCCTGGGACCACATGGAGGCCGGTCCCGTTAAAACTTATCTTCTGGCGGAGCGGGAGAAGGCCCTTAGGGAGGAGAGAACCCCCTCCTGCCTTGATTTGCTGTGCGGCCGGTGTAAGGGATGTATTTACTGGAAGGTGGCCAGGAAAAGGTTCACCCGGGAGGTCAAACTTACTGAGAGCCTTCCTCCCCGCAACCCGGTGGGTCGCTTTTTCTACCGTGTTTACTTCACCAAGAAGGGCACCGCCAGTTTTCTCACCCAGACCGAACTCCTTAAAACCCTGGAAAGGTTGTTCCGCAGGACCGCCACTCCCCTGGCCTTTTCCTCCGGTTTCCATCCCAAGCCCAGGATAAGCATGGGCCCGGGGCTTCCCGTGGGGGTGGAGGGGGAAAGGGAAGTTCTGGAGGTGGAGGTGGTCCAGGAACTGGAGGAGGGCTTTCTGGAAAGGTGGAATGCTTCCTCCATAGATGGATTGAGGTTTCTTTCCCTGGAGAAGATAGAGAAAAAGGAAATATCTCGGCTGAAGTTCGCCCTTTACTGGGCACCGGTGGAGGAGGAGGAAAAGATCCGCCAACTGGGCTTTCTTCCTCAGAAGGAAGGGGACGGCTTAAAATTTTTCCACCGCCTGGACACCCCATCTCCCCATCGCCGGGCCCGGGAGGCCGGGGTAAAGATAAAACTCAAAAGGTTGAACCTATATTTTGAAGGGGACCCCCAGGTCTGAGGAGATTTCCCTTATGTCCTCATACACCTTGTGATAGAGGGGAACCTCCTCCCGGTTTTCTTCCTCCTTCTCAAATTCCTTTTCTCCGTGAATGTAGATCCGGTCCTTGCCCGGGGCCTTGGGTGCTCCCTTGACCATGCGGATGAGGTCGTCCATGTTAGAGGAAATCTCCTCCAGGCCCACGAAGGCCTCCGGGGAGATGGCTCCCAGGAAGTGGGAAACCCCGGCGGGTTCTCCCTTTCTTCCGTAAACCCTGGTGCCCCACGCTCCGGAGGAAAACACCCCGGAGAATATGTCCACCAGCAGGGCCAGACCGTAGCCCTTGTGGCCTCCGGTGAGTTCGTCGGCTCCTCCCAGGGGAAGAAGACCTCCCCCACGCCTTTCCAGAAGGTTCTTCAATACTCTGGCGGGGTCGTCGGTGGGAATGCCGTTTTCGTCCGTGGCCCACATGAGGGGTATTTTTTTGCCCATGCGGTTGTAAACCTCCAGTTTTCCCCTGGGAACGGTGGATGTGGCCATGTCAAGAACATAGGGCCTTTCCTCCCTGGAGGGGACCGCCACGGAAATGGGGTTGGTTCCCAGGACGGCGTCCTTGCCGAAGGTGGGAATTACCAGGGGGGCGGCGTTGGTCATGGATAAGCCGATGAGTCCCTCCTTGAGGGCCATCATGGAGTAATAGCCTGCTATGCCGTAGTGGTTGGAATTCCTTATGGTGGCCAGACAGATGAAGTTTTCCCTGGCCTTTTGGATGCACTTCTTCATGGTGCGATAGGCCACCACCTGGCCCATGCCTCCCCCTCCGTCCACCACCAGGGAGACGGGGGTTTCCTTCACATAGGTGATCTCTGTCCTGGCCTTCATCACGCCCTGTTTTATGCCGTTTACATAGCGGCGGAGACGGGCCACGCCGTGGGAGGATATTCCCCGCCGATCGGCGGCTATAAGGACATCCGCTATGATCTCTGCGTCCTCCCCGGGGACCCCCAGTTTTTTAAAGACATTTGTCACCACATCAAAGAGATCATCAATTTTTACCCGGACCCATTCTTCGGCCATAATTCACCTCCTGGGTAAATTTTATCACCCTGATTTTCCAATAAAAACCTTTCTTTTTTTAGGCCTCTGTGATATCTTTTAAGGATGAATCAAAAATCCCTGAACATGCTCTTCAGCAGCATTACCAAGTTCATAAGAAGCAAGGCCTATTCCCGTCTCTGGAACCTTACTAAGAAAGTTCACGCTGCGGACATCGCGGCGGTGATGGCGAGGCTTTTTCCCAACGAAAGGATAACCCTTTTTCAGGTCATATATTCCCACGATGTGGAAAAGGCGGCGGATGTTCTGGCGGAACTGGAGCCCGACATTGCGGCGGACCTTCTCATAAAGGCTCAACTTTCCCCCCGGGAAATGGTGGAAATCTTTCGCCACATAGATAGCGACGATCTGGTTTCCATACTTGACCATCTCCCCGAGGATGTTTCCGAAAAGGTCAGGAGCCTCATGGCCCCCAAGAGGAGCGAAGAGGTCCGGGAACTTCTGGCCTACGGGGAGGAAACCGCCGGACACATAATGTCCACCGATTTCTATGTCCTCCACCAGGACACCACGGTTTCCGATGCCATAACCGCCATTCAACTTTCCCGGGAGGTGGAATCGGGTTTTTACCTCTATGTGGTGGATGACGAAGGGAAACTGGTGGGGGTGGTTTCCCTGAAACAACTCATCCTGAACCCCCCCTCCACCAAATTAAAGGACATAATGAATCCCCATGTTATCTCCGCCACGGTGGACATGGACCAGGAGGAGGTGGCCCGCATGGTCTCCGCCTACAACCTGGTGGCCATTCCCGTGGTGGACCACGAAGGAAAACTCAAGGGCGTAATCACCGTGGACGACATCATAGACATAATTGAGGAGGAGGCCGCCGAAAATTTATTGAAAATGGCTGGGTTGGAGGAGGTGGACAGGATAACCACGCCCCCGGTGAAATCCATAAAAAGAAGGCTTCCTTGGCTCTATGTAAACCTCATAACGGCGGCCATAGTGGCCTCGGTTATTTCCCTGTTCAAGGGAACCATTCAAAAATACGCCCTCATAGCCGCCTTTATGCCCATAACCGGTCTGGTGGGAAACGCCGGGATCCAATCCATCGCAGTCATGGTTAGAGAACTTGCCCTGGGGGAACTTACCTGGGAGAACGCCAGGAAGGCCCTCTTCAAGGAAATCGCCGTGGCCATGGGCAATGCCCTGGGGCTCGGAATTGTGGTGAGTATCCTGGGCTACCTTACCACGGGGAAGCCCGTCATCGGGCTTATCCTCTTTCTGGTCCTTGTGGGGGATATGTTTATAGCCGCCGTGGCCGGGACCCTTATCCCCATAATCTGGAAGAAGATAGGCCTTGATCCTGCCTTCGGTCCGGGGACCTTTCTCACCATGCTCACCGATGCCGTGGGCTATCTTCTCCTCTTCGGGCTGGCCACCCTCCTCATCGGTCACCTTATGTGATGCCCAGGCTTATCTTTACGGCCTTCGTTCTCAATTCCTCCTATGCCTACGAGATAGACCGGGAGGTGGTACTCTTCACCAGGGAAAGGGGAAAACTCATCACCCTGGGAAGGGGAGGAGCCAAGGTTCCCAACAGGTTCGGTTCTTCCCTGGAACCCTTCACAAAGGTGGAGGCCACCGTATGGGAAAGTTGGAAGGGGGGGCTCACCCTGGAGGGGCTGGAAATTCTGAGGCCGGGATACCCCCTGATGTCCCATCCGTCTTTTTACCCCTTCCTTTCGGTAATCCAGGAGGTTCTTTTAAACATCCTGCCCGTAGAGGTTCCCAGAAGGGGCGTGTTTGACCTCCTTGACCGGGGCCTTGTGAGACTCAGGGAGGCCCCCCTTCAGGTTTCCACCTACCTCCTGTTCTGGATTTTGAAAATGGAGGGTTTTCCGGTGGAAAAGGGACTCCCCCGGAGGGAAATTTTTAAACTGCCCATGGCCCGCTTCATCCAGGAAGAAATTTCCCTGGGATTGTTTGTAACCCTGGGGAAGAGGGCTCAGAACTTTTTGGAAAAAGAACTTCTTTCCCTTTTACAACTCAAAATCCTGTTCAATGTTGGCCTGGAGTGACTCCAGTTCCTCCCGGGCCTTCTGGCACTGACCTTCCTCCACATTGGCCCTTATTCTCTGGAGGGAATCGTAGATGGCCACCACCCTGTTCCGGAGGTTCTCCCCGCTCACCAGGAGGGTTTCCCAGACTTCCTTGAGATGGGAAGGAGGGTTGTTTTCAATTTTAAAGTCCCCTTCCCCCAATTTTTCTAAGGCGTTTTTTATCGTCTCCGCCGACTGATAAATTCCCTTTATCTCCCGGGATGGACTCCTGAAGGCCAGGGGATAGGAGATGACCAGGGCGGAAAATCCCGCCAGCAGGTAAAGGTAGATTTTATCCAGGGGGGAGAACCTGAAGAGCACGGCCAGGAAGACCAGAGCCAGCACAATGGCGCCGGCTGTTCCGTAGAGAAAGGCCCTGTGGGTTAGTCTTCTGAGCCTCCTGCCCTCCTTTTTCAAACTATGTGTTTTGCTCATGAGGGAATTTTATCACAGAAAACATTTCAAAATGTTATAAACTTGACAATCGCAGAAAAACTTTGTAAATTTTTCGCTGTAAAGGACTAAATTAAAGGAGGTCTAATATGTCCGTAATTGAGGAAGTTATCGCCAAGGTTAAGGAAAAGGATAAGGACCAGCCTGAGTTCATCCAGGCGGTCACCGAAGTTATGACCACCTTAGAGCCCACCGTGGAGAAACACCCTGAATTCGTCAAGGCCAAGATCTACGAAAGGATAGTGGAGCCTGACAGGGTCGTTATGTTCCGCGTTCCCTGGGAAGACGACAAGGGCGAGATTCATGTGAACCGCGGATTCCGCGTCCAGTTCAACAACGCCATAGGGCCCTACAAGGGTGGACTCAGGTTTCACCCCTCCGTCAACCTGGGGATCATAAAGTTCCTGGGCTTTGAGCAGATCTTTAAGAACTCCCTCACCGGCCTTCCCATGGGAGGAGGAAAGGGAGGTTCCGACTTCAACCCCAAGGGGAAGAGCGACCGTGAAGTCATGAGGTTCTGCTACGCCTTCATGAGGGAACTCTTCCGCCACATAGGCCCGGACACCGATGTTCCCGCCGGAGACATCGGAGTTGGAGGAAGGGAAATCGGCTTCATGTACGGCTACTACAAGAAGATAAAGAACGAGCACACCGGCGTTCTCACCGGAAAGGGCCTGGAATACGGCGGAAGCCTCATCCGCCCCGAGGCCACCGGCTACGGACTGGTTTACTTCACCGCCGAGATGCTGGCCACCAAGGGAATGGATTTCAACGGAAAGGTGGTGGCGGTGAGCGGCTCTGGAAATGTGGCCCAGTATGCCATAGAGAAGGTTAACCACATGGGCGGAAAGGTCATTTTCGCCTCCGATTCCAGCGGAACCGTTCTGGACGAAGAGGGAATAAAGGGAGAGAAGTGGGAATTCCTCATGTGGCTTAAGAACGAAAAGAGGGGAAGGATAAGGGAATACGCCGAAAAATTTAACATTCCCTACTACGAAGGAAAATCCGTCTGGGATGTGATACGGGACGAGGGCGTTAAGGTGGACATCGCCCTTCCCTCTGCTACCCAGAACGAGATTCACAAGGACCACGCTGAGGCCCTGGCCAAGAACGGATGCGTGGCCGTGGCCGAGGGTGCCAACATGCCCTCCACCCTGGAGGCCATCAAAGTTTACAAGGAAAACGGCATCCTCTTCGGTCCTGCCAAGGCCGCCAATGCCGGTGGAGTGGCGGTTTCCGGCCTGGAAATGGTTCAGAACAGCATGAGGCTTTCCTGGACCCGGGAGGAAGTGGACCGGAAACTTCTGGAGATCATGAAGAACATCCACAAGACCGCCCTGGAAGCCGCCAAGGCCTACGGCGTGGAAGGCGACCTGCTGGCCGGTGCCAACATCGCCGGCTTCCTCAAGGTCGCCAGGGCCATGCTTGCCTACGGGGTAGTTTGACATAAAAGAGGGGGGCTTCGCCCCCCTCTTCCCGCTTGAAAATAAAGAGATGGATGTTAAAATAAAAGCATGGTCTTTTTTAATTACGCCAGCAGGCAGTTAGCGGCAAAGATAGTTTATTACGGTCCCGGTCTCAGCGGAAAGACCACCAACCTTCAGGTTATTTATAAAAGGACCCATCCCCGGGTAAGGGGCGAACTCATAAGTTTGGAAACGGGGGCGGATAGAACCCTGTTCTTTGACCTCCTGCCCATGGAGGTGGGAACCCTCAAGGAGTACAGGGTGAGGTTTCAACTCTACACCGTTCCAGGGCAGGTCCACTACAACGAGACCAGGAAACTTGTCCTCAAGGGGGTGGACGGCATAGTTTTCGTGGCGGATTCCCAGAGGGCCGTTCTGGACTCCAACATAGAGAGTTTTGAAAACCTGGCGGAAAACCTATCCTATTACAATGTGAAACTGGAGGATGTTCCCCTGGTCATCCAGTACAACAAAAGGGATCTTCCCAACATCCTCCCGGTGGAAGAACTTCAGAGGCACCTGAACAAACTCTCCGTCCCCCATTACGAGGCCATCGCCATAAGGGGGATAGGGGTATTTGAAACCCTGAAGGGGATATCCAGGCTTACCCTGGCCAGAATCGCTCAGAACCTGGAACTTCAGGAAGGGGGCGAAGAAGCAATCCCTGCTCAAGAGGAGGAAGAGGAGGCCAGGACAGCGGTCCTTACCGGCGAAGTCCAGGGCGAGGCGCGGGAAGATGTGGGTAAAACCACCGTGGTGATGCCTGGAGAAAGGAAAGAAGTTTCCGCCGCTTCTCCCCGCCAGGAGGTGGATGTGGAGTTCGCCGTGGAGGAGGAAAAACCGGCGGAGGAAAAGGTCTATTTTCGGAAGGTTAAGGTTTCCCGGGAAAGGGCTGGTCAACAACTGGACGAATTGATCAAGGCCATCCTCGGGGAGACCAGGGCCTCCTCTAGAAAAATAGGCAAACTTGAGAGGAAGGAACTCAACGAGGTTTTCAGGGAAGTATTGAGGAAGGAAAAGACCGTGAAAAGGGAGGAACAATTTGATGTTCCCCGGCGGGAAATGGAGGAGGCGGATTTCCTGGAAGTTTCCTTTAAATTTCAAGGAGGAAAGGAAGAGAGGAAAATAAAGATTCCCCTGAAGGACAGGGGATACGACATTCTTAATTTGAAACTCTTCCTAAAATTTATAGCCAAGTGAAGCGATTTAAAACCATTGTATTAATTCTGCCCTTTTTTGTATTAAGTTTCTGCGGCGGAGGCAAAAAGGCAGTTCTCACCCCCCAGGTTCTTCAGGAGGTGGAAGATCTCCCTCCCCCCCAGATTCTCCCCGAGGATTTCTCCCCTCCGGTGCCCGAGGAGGTTCCGGAAATATCCCGGGAGCAGGCCCAGGTTCTTGAGAAGAAGTTAAAAAAGGAAATAAAAAAGTTTGAATACCCCGTGGAGGTCAACGATCTGGTCAAAAGGTATATTTACGCCTATTCCACCCGCTACAAGAAATTCATGGAGGCCTCCCTGACCCGTTCGGGGAAGTACATAGACTTCATAAGAAAGGTTCTCAAGGAATACGGGATTCCCCGGGAAGTTTCCTATCTTCCCATCATAGAAAGCGGTTTCAGGGAGAGGGCGCGGAGTTGGATGTGGGCCCGGGGAATATGGCAATTCATGCGTTCCACGGCCAGGCTTTACGGATTGCGGGTGGACTGGTGGGTGGACGAGAGGCTGGATCCCATAAGGTCCACCTATGCGGCGGCCAAGTATCTCCGGAACCTCTACGACAGGTTCGGGGATTGGAACCTGGCCCTGGCCGCCTACAACGGTGGGGAAAGGAGGGTGGAGAGGGCCATACGCCGGGCCGGAAGCCGCAATTTCTGGAAGATTAAAAAATACCTCAAAAAACAAACGGCCAATTATGTTCCCGCCTTCATAGCCACGGTTATAATAGCCTCCAATCCTGCCGACTACGGAATAGTTTATCAGCCCCTTCCCCCCTTCCGATACGAAGAGGTGGAGGTTCCCTCCCCCACGGACCTGAGGGTTATAGCCCGATGCGCAGGGATAACCTATTCAACCCTGAAGGAATACAACCCCCACCTTCTCCGCTTTACCACCCCGGGAAACATCAGTAAATACACCGTAAGGCTCCCCCTGGGAACCAAGGAGCGGTTCCAGAGGGAGTTCGCCAAACTTTCCTCCAAGGAAAGGTTGAGGTGGACCTGGTACAGGGTCCGCCGGGGGGATTCCCTTTACAGGATCTCCAGGAAATTTGGGGTTTCCATCAGGTCCATAATGCGGGCCAACAACATGAGAAGCACCAAACTTAGGCCTGGACAGAGGCTTCTCATCCCCCTGAGTTACGCCTATTCCTACCCCCGAAGGAAAACTTCCAGCAAAAAGGCGAGGAAAAGAAGCGTCAGGCGGTCCAGATCCCGGGGAGCCATCATTTACACCGTCAGGCGGGGGGATACCCTCTACAGCATAGCCAGGAGATACGGGGTAAGCGTCAGGAGGCTCAAGAGGTGGAACCGCCTGCGGAGAAATTTGATAAGGCCCGGTCAGAAACTCATAATTTACAGATGAAGGTCTATGCTGCCTCCCTCATGGGCATAGATGGGTTTCTGGTGGAGGTGGAGGCGGACCTCGCCCGGGGTCTTCCGGATTTCAAGATAATAGGCCTGGCCGACACCACCATCAAGGAGAGTTCCGAGAGGATAAGAGCGGCCCTAAAGAACATAGGCTATCCCCTTCCCCCCAGAAGGATAACCGTGAGTCTTTCTCCGGCGGACCTCCGCAAGGAGGGCGCCTGGTTTGACCTTCCCATAGTAACGGTTCTTCTTTCCAGGTTTCTTGCCGCTCCCATAAGGGAAAAACTCCTGCTGGCCGGGGAGGTGGGGCTTTACGGGGAGGTAAAGCCCATAAGGGGTGCCCTTCCCATGGCGGAGATTGCCAGAAGGGAGGGATTAGAAGAGGTGGTTCTTCCCCGGGGTAACGCCCGGGAAGCCTCCCTTTTGAGGGGGATTCCCATTTACATGGTGGAAAACCTCCAGCAGATAATCGCCTATCTTCAGGGGGAGCCCCTTCCTCGGGCCGAGGAGGGGAAAGTGGAGTTCAAATTTGAATACGAAGTTGACATGGGGGAAGTGGCCGGTCAGCGGGTGGCCAAAAGGGCGGTGGAGATAGGTGTAGCCGGGGGGCACAACATGGCCATGGTGGGTCCTCCGGGGGCTGGAAAAACCATGATAGCCCAGAGGATTCCCACGGTTTTCCCCCCCATGGAAAGGCAGGAAATAGAAGAGGTTACCAAAATATACAGCGTGGCAGGTCTGGTGAAGGACAGGTACATAACCCTCCGTCCCTTCCGCTCTCCCCACCACACCATATCGCCGGTGGGCCTCATAGGTGGAGGACGATATCCCAGGCCCGGGGAAATTTCCCTGGCCCATCGGGGGGTTCTTTTTATGGACGAGTTTACCGAGTTTCAGAAACAGGCCCTGGAGGGGCTCCGTCAGCCCCTGGAGGAAGGGAGGGTAGTGATAACCAGGGCTGGATATTCTGTGGAATTCCCGTCGGACTTCATGCTGGTGGCGGCCATGAACCGGTGCGAGGACCGGTACGGAGGCCTTGAGGTTTACGAATGCAGTCCGGCGGAGAGGAAGAAGTACTATTCAAAAATATCCCGGCCACTGGTGGACAGGATAGACATATGGATTGAACTTCCCCGGGTGGAGATAGGGGAAGTTTTGAGGAAGGGGGAAGTTCCCCGGGAGTCAGAGGCCATGAGGGACAGGATAATACAGGCCCGGGAGATTCAGAAAAGAAGGTTCCAGGGAAAGAAATACCTGACCAACTCCAGGATGAGTTCCAGGGACATAAAAAGGTTCTGTTCCCTTCCCTTGGAGGGGGAGAATTTTTTAAAAACAGCCGGCGAGAAACTGGAACTTTCGGCCCGGTCAGTAACCAGGGTTTTAAAACTGGCCAGGACCATTGCCGACCTTGAAGGTTCCCATGAGATAAAACTGCCACACCTCATGGAGGCTTTAAATTATCGCCGGGTGGAGAGAATAATATGGTCCTGAGATTTGCCACCCTTTTGCTTTCGGCCCTTCTCCTTCGGGGAGGGATGCTGGATTTCTTCTTCCAATATCCCTTCCTGGGTTTCAGCCCTTCCGTTCTTTATCCCGCCGACGGGCGGGGGGAATTCTTTTTGAACGGAAGGGCCGTTCCACCTCCGCTTTTCCACATCACCCCATCCCTCCTGCCCTTTCCCTACAGGATGGATCGGGCGGGGAAGTTCTGGTCCCTTTCAAGGGAGAAAAGGGAATTTGCCGTAGGCTCCCGGGGAGATGTCTCCCTGCGCTGGTTGAAGGAAAATTGGGGTGTGACGGTGGATACCTTTGGGCGGGAAAGGGGAAGGTTTTTCAGATTAACGGGTTTTAAGGAGGGGAAAGGGGGCCTCTTTTACTGGGACGGCGGGAGGAGGAAGGGGGTCTTTACCGGAAGGTGGGAGGATTGGTTCGTCCTTTCCTGGAGCAGGACCAGGGGAGGGATTTACGCCCGGGGCTTCAGATTGGAGGGAACCGGCGGTTTTTCCGGGTTAAACCTGGGGGGATGGCTCCGGAGGGAGGGCTTCCTGAAGGGGCTTTTTTTCTGGGAAGTTCGGGGCAGTTTTGACGCCTTTTACGGAGTGGAGGAGGGTTATAGCCGCACTTTTAAACTGGGGAATGAACCCTTTTTAAAGGTGGAGGTGGAGGATGCCCGCTATTTACCCCTTTCCTTGGAGGTGGATGGAGGAGTTAAGGGGAAGTGGGAGGGGCTTGACGCCGGTTTGGGTTTCCAACTGGGATTTCTCCAGACCAGTCCGTGGATCCATCCCTATGGTTATGTTTTTCTGCGTCGCAGCAGGCTGAGTTTTTTCATGTCTCTGAAGGGCATATTACCGCCGGTGGAGGGATTGAGGGGCCTGGGCAGAAGGGGAGGTCTCCGTAGGCTCTACACCTGGGACGGAGCCTGGGCACACTCCTCCTCCCTTCAGCCTCCTGCCTGGAAGGGGAAGGTTCGGCCCTTCACCCGCCTGAAAATGAGCCTCCTCCTGGGAACCCCCACCTCCCTTTTCGGAGGCTTCTACTTCCTTCGGGACTGGAGGCTACCCGAGGACCGGGGGTTGTGGGGAGAGCAGGAAGAGATGAGGGTTTACTTCGGCGAGGCCACCTTTCCGGTGTGGTTTTCCCGGGATTTTCAGGGGTACCTTTACGGTAATTTCTCCAGCCTGTGGCGCCAAAGCGGAGGGGTCTTCGCCGGGGCCGGATTTCGGTGGAGGAGCCTGGGGGGATATTTAAGGCTCTCCTACGATTATTCCCGGGGAACATACCCCCTCGTTCCCCTTTCCCCACGGCCCGGGGAGATATTTCTTTATTCAACGGAGGTTCTCAACGACAGGAACTGGGAGCCTTCCTTCCGCAGGGAAATGGAGGGAGCCCTTCCCCAGAGCAATGGCCCTTCCCTTCTTTCCTATGTTTCCTGGAATCCGTGGAGGCTCAGGGTTCAGGGCTTCGTCTTTCTTTTCCCGAACTTTCCTTCCTTGGAATTTATCCAGGTGGCGGGGCTTTCCCAGGCCCAGGAGGTGATTCTGGTGTCCAGGGGCGAAGGGGACTACAACGCCATGGGGGCCCTCAGGATATCCTACGACCTTCCCTGGGGAGGCGTCCTGTTGGAGGCACACGGAGTTATGAAAAACTCCCTGTGGAGAACTAGGATAGACGGCCAGGAAAGGGACCTTCTTTCCCTTCCCGCCTGGAGGGTTTTCCTGGGGGTTTTTCTGAGGTAAATTTACCGGCCGTAGGAAAGGCCGAAGATGAGGGAGCGATTTTCCCCGGAGTACCCTCCGAAGAGGGCGAGGTTCCTCCGGGCCACTCCGAAGAGCAGCCTCCACTTCCAGTGGCGGGGTTGATAAACCTCTCCACCCAGGAAAAAGCCCTTTTGGAGGTTTATTCTGGTCCTGAACCCGAATTCTCCCTCTATCATCCCTGCCCCCAAGGAGAGATTTCGCCACCTTCTTCCGAAAACAAGGTCGTAGGTGGTGGTTTCGGGGAGCCTCACGAGGGAAAGGTTCATCCAGTCCTGGCCGGAGGATAATTCCACCCCCGCCTTTCCCAGCCCCTCGGAGGAATAGAAAAGATACGGGCTTACCGAGGGGGAATTTTCCATGGTGCGGTTTATTTTCCTCAGAGTTCGGGAGGTTTCCTTAACGATTTCTTTTGTCTCCCGGTATATTTCCTCATCCTTGAGAAGTTTACCCAGGGAGCCCTCCCCCACGGCCTGGAGTTCCTCCCTCAATTTTTCGCTGAGGGCGGTGAGGCTGGCCGATATCCTCTCAAATTCATCCAGGGCCCTTTCCAACCTTTGGGATTTATCACCGAAACGGTGGGCTAACTCCGCCACCTTCCGGGAAGCCCGGGAGAAATCACTGATGGCCTGTCTTATCTCCCTGATGGTGGCGAGGATTTCCCGGGTGGAGGCGGAGACCACCCTGGAGTTTTCCCTAAGGAGCAGGTCAAGCCTGGTGGTTATCCTGTCCAGGTTCTTCAGGATGGTGGTGAGGCTGGTTTTTCCCTTCTCCCCGCCGATGACATCGCTGAAGGTTTTGCTCATCTTCTTGACATCCTGGGCTATGGAATAGAACATGGTTCCCAACTGGTCTATGGAGAGGGGAGGGATCCCCTCTATGGTTTCCCCGGGATTTACGAATTCCTCGCCTTCTCCCGGAAAAATCTCAATGTACTTCTCACCCATTATTCCCATGGAGGTCACCGCTGCCCGGGAGCCCTTTCTTATCCGGTATTCGTCAAAGATTTTCATCTCCACCAGGGCCCTCCCCCGGGATAGTTTTATCTCCTTCACATACCCTATCTTTACCCCTGCCAGCCTTACCGGAGCCCTTTCCTCCAGCCCGGCGGTGCTCTGGAAATAAGCCTTTATCTGGTAGCCCCTGGGCTCAAACAGGGACGAAAGGCTTCCCATTTTTATGAGGAAGTAAACCAGAACCGCCAGGGCGGCCAGAATAAGAAGTCCAATTTTCGTTTCTCTACTCAATCGGGAATTCCCTCCACAAATTTTTTAACCACCGGATTGGAACATTCCCTGAACTGCTCAGGGGTTCCCATAAACACTATTCTACCATCGTGGAGCATGGCCAGGGTGGTTCCCACCCGGAAGGCCAGTTTCAGGTCGTGGGTGATTATGAAGGAGGTGGAGCCGATTTCCCGCTTCATCTTGAGGATCAACATGGCTATGGTGGCGGCCATTATGGGGTCCAGGCCGGTGGTGGGTTCGTCGTAGAATATGACCCTGGGCCTCAGGGCAATGGCCCTGGCTATGGCCACCCTTTTTTGCATGCCTCCGCTGAGTTGGGAAATCCTGGCCTCCTCAATGCCCTCAAGCCCAACCAGGGAAAGGGATTCCTTCACCCGCTCCCGGATTTCCTCCTCGGAAAGGCGGGTCATCCTTCTGAGTCCGAAGGCCACATTTTCCCCCACGGATAGGGAATCAAAGAGGGCCGAATGCTGGAAAACCACGGCAAATTCGCGCCTTACCTCCTTCCACTCTTCCGGCTCTGCCCTGACGAGGTCCTTTCCCCGATAGATGACCCTGCCGGCCTCCGGCCTCATAAGCCCCACCATATTTTTCAGTAAGACGCTTTTCCCCACGCCGCTTCTTCCCAGCACTATGAATACCTCCCCCTCCCTGATGGATAGGTCCACTCCCCTGAGCACTTCCTTTCCCTGGAAGGACTTTTTTAGCCCTTCAACCCTTATCAATATCTCAGCGTCCATGGAAGAAGTTTTCCCCAGATGAAGTCCACGATGAGTATGGTTATGGAGGCGTGAACCACCGCAGAGGTGGTGGCCCTTCCCACCCCCTCGGCTCCGCCTTCGGCCTTCAGTCCTTTGTAACAGCCCACCAGGGCTATTATTATTCCGAAACTCAGGGCCTTTATTAGGCCCACGGCTATGTCCCAGGGCTCCATGTACATGAAAAGGTAGTAATCGTAAATCCTGGGATTAACCCCCATGAGGCCCACCGCCACGGCGTAGGCCCCTATGTGGGCCACCCCGTCTCCGAAAAGAACCAGCACCGGCAGCATCACCGTGGAGGCCACCGTTCGGGGCAGTACCAGAAAGGCCACCGGATCTGCGTTGAGGGTGTAGAGGGCGTCTATCTGTTCCGTCACCTTCATGGTTCCCAGTTCCGCCGCCATGGCCGCCCCCACCCTTCCTGCGATGACTATTCCCGCCAGGACGGGGACCAGTTCCTTGGCCAGGGCCACTCCCACCACCGAGCCCGTGTATTGACCGGCTCCGAAGCGGGAAAACCCTATGTAAGTGTTGAGGGAAAGGACCATCCCGGCGAAGACGGTGGTCAGGGTCACCACCGGGACGCTCTTCACCCCTATGAGTTCCATCTGGCGAAGTATTTCCGCCAGTTCCCCTTCCCCTTTTACGAATTTTCTCAGGGTTTCCCAGCCCAGAAGGGCCACCGCCCCCAGTTCTCTGAGAAACCCGCTAATCATGATAAATCCTTACCACCCGTTCGCTTATTTTACAGAGAATTTCGTAGGGAATGGTATCCGCCACCCGGGCCGTTTCCCATACTTGCTCCTGGGTGGAGAAGAAGGTAACCTCCTCGTCCTCCCGAACCCCCTCCACTTCGCTAACATCCAGGAGGGTAAGGTCCATGCTCACCTTTCCCACTATGGGCACCTTTTCCCCCCGGACCCACATCCAGCCCCTGTTGGAAAGAGACCTGGGGACTCCGTCGTAATAGCCCATGGGGACTGTGGCTATAAGGCTTTTCCTTTGGGTAACGAAGCCACCTCCGTATCCCAGTGGGGTTCCGGCGGGAACGGTTTTAAGGTTTATTATCCTGGTCCTTACGCTCATGACCATTTTGAAATGGGGGAGTTCCCGGGGAAAGGGTGGAACCCCGTAAAGGAGTATCCCGGGCCTTACCAGGTCGTGGTGAATTTCGGGATGGAGAAGGAGGCCGGCGGAGTTGGCTATGGATATCATGATCCCCCTCCTTTTTAAACCCAGGGCCTCGGCGGCGGACATCATCCTGCGGTGTTGTTCTTCCACGGTGGGTTTTCCCTGGCCGTCGGCGGCGGATAGGGTGGTGAAGGCGGAAACTATCTCCACCCCATCCTCCCACGGAAAACGGGGTTTGTCCCAGGGAAATCCCAGCCTCCCCAGGCCGGTGTCTATTTTAAGGTGGGCCCTTACGGGTTTCCCGCGCCTCCTCCCCGCTGAGGCCAGCAGTTTCGCCTGTTTTTCGGAAAAGAGGGCTGGTTCCAGGTCGTATTTTAACAGGGCCTCTTCCTCCCCGGGGTAAAAACCTCCCAGGACGGCAATGGGTTTTTTTATCCCCGCTTTCCGCAGTTCCACGGCCTCCGATACGGTGGCCACCCCGAAGTAGTCCACCAGGTCCTGGCTTGCCTCCGCCACCCTGGGGGCTCCGTGACCGTAGGCCTGGGCCTTTATTATCCCCATGAGAAGGGGAGCCCTGGATATTTTCCTCAGATTCCTCAGATTTTCCCTGAGGTTCCCCAGGTTTATGTGGGCCAGGGTGGGTCTCATTATTCCGTCCTTCTTCTCCTTCTAAACCGGCTTTCCCTTACCCTTTCCATGTATTCCCGGTATCTTACCTGGGCTTCCACCTCCAGGTCTACGAATTCCGTGAATTTTTTATCAAAGAAAACCAGGACCGTTATCCCCTGGGGTCCGCTCCTCTGTTTGGCCACGATAATCTCCGCCACACCCTTGTTGGCCGCGGTGGGTTCCTCGTCGTAGTAGTCGTCCCGGTAAAGAAGGAGGACGGTGTCGGCGTCCTGCTCCAGGGTGCCGCTTTCCCTCAGATCCGATAGCCTGGGCCTGGGCAGGGCGTGGCGCCGCTCGGGTTCTCTGTTGAGCTGACTCAGGGCTATGACGGGGACATCCAGGTTCTTGGCCAGTTCCTTGAGGCTGGAGGAGATAACGCTGACCTCCGCCACCCGGTTGTCCCTGGCCCAGGGGACCCTCATCAACTGGAGGTAATCCACCACTATAAGGCCCACATTCCGCTCCTTCTTTATTTTCCTGGCCCTGGCCATGAGTTCCGCGGTGGTGAGGCCCGGGGTGGTGTCCACATAAATGGGGAGTTTCGCCAGTTTTTCCTGGGCCCTTATAAGTTTATCCATGTCTTCCCTGTTTATGTTCCCGCTTCTTATGTCTTCCATGGCAACCCCGGATTTTATGGAAAGGAGCCTCATTCCCAGTTGGAGCCTTGACATCTCCAGGGAGAAAAAGGCCACGGCCACGGGTTCGGGGTCCTTTTCCCGGGATCGGGTGGCGGCGTTCAGGGCGATGGTGAGGCCCAGGGCGGTTTTTCCCATGCCGGGCCTTCCAGCGATGATTATGAGTTCCCCCTTGTGGAATCCGGTGGTCACCCTGTCCAGGTCGCTGAGGCCGGACCTCACCCCGGTGACGAGTCCGGTGTCCTGACGGGCGGCTTCGGCGAACTCCAGGGCTTCGTCCCCGGCTTCCTCAATGTGGAAGAAGCCCCGGGGGATGTCCCCTGTAATGGAGAGGAGTTTCTCCTCCAGTTCGCTCACCGCCAGGTCGGCACTTTCAAGGTCTGTGCCTATTTTTTTCTTTATTTTTTCTATTTCTTCTATGATCCGGCGCTTTTTGTAGTCCTCCAGCACCACCTCAATGTACGGGGTGAGGTCCTGCTGAGGGGCCACGCCGTCCACCAGGGAGGCTATGTATTGGGCTCCACCCACCTTGGAAAGGAGTCCCTTTCTTTTGAGGGCTTCCGTTAGAATTATCAGGTCAAATTCCCCTCGCCTGGAGAGGTCCTCCATTTCCTTGAGAATTAACCGGTGGGCCTCCAGGTAAAAATGGTCCTGACTGAGGACGGATAAAACCCTATCCAGGTTGGAATTGTCCAGCAGGATGGCCCCCAGAAGGGCCCTTTCCGCTTCCGGACTGTAGGGGAGGTTTATTGTCACATCAACTTTCCCCTTTTTCTTCCTGCTCTTCTTCCTTCTTCACCACCACCCTGACCCGGGCCTTGACATCGTGGTGGACCCTCACTTCAAAATAGTGGACTCCCAGTCTCTTTATGGGTTCCTCCAGCATGATGTCCTTCTTGTCCACTTCAAATCCCTTTTCCCGCAGGGCTTCTGCCAGGTCCTGGGTGGTAACAGAACCGTAAAGGACATCGTTTTCACCGGCTTTTTTGTAAATCTCCAGTTCCAACTGGGAAAGTTTTTCCGCCAGTTCCTGGGCCGTTCTGGCCTCCTTTTCCCTCTGGCGGAGAAGACGCCTCTTTTCCTCTTCAATCATCCGGAGGTTTCCCCGGGTTACCGGAAGGGCCAGGCCCCGGGGAATCAGGTAGTTTCTGGCGTATCCGTCCTTTACGGTAACTATATCCCCCTTCCTTCCCAGCCTTTCCACATCTTCCTTGAGGATGACCTTCATCTTTCCCTCCTTATCTTACGGTAAAGGGCAGCAGGGCCAGGATTCTTGCCCTTTTTATGGCCCTGGTGAGAAGTCTCTGATGGTAGTGGCATGTTCCGGTTACCCTTCTGGGAAGGATTTTTCCGGTCTCGGTGATGTACCTGGAGAGAACCTCTGGGTTTTTATAGTCAATGTAGGCTACCTTCTCGGCGCAAAACCGGCAGTATTTCTTCCTGGAGGAAAACCTTCTTCCCTGGGATGACCTCTGGTCCCTCATTCTTCACCTCCTTCTTCCTGGGCCTTCTCCTTTTCTTCCAGTTTGGCCCTCTTTTTTCTCCATTTTTCTTCCAGTTTTCTGGCCTTCTTCAGTTCCTTGTCCAGGCGAACCGTGAGAAACCTTATGACCCGTTCGTCGTTCCTCATACGCCTTTCCAGTTCCGCCACCGTTCCGGTTCCGCCTTCGGTCTTGTAGCGGAGAATCACATAGAAGCCTTCGGTGAACTTCTGAATTTCGTAGGCCAGTTTTCTCTTTCCCATCACCTCCAACTCCACTTCCTTTCCCCCGTTTTTTTCCACTATCTCCCGGTAGCGGTCCATGACCGCCTGGGTTTCTTCCTCGGAAAGGTTGGGAGCGATGATGAAGACGGTTTCATACTCCCTTAATTCCATGTTTCACCTCCTTGTGGTTTTTTAGCCCCTTTCTCCTGGAAGGAGCAAGGAGTAAGGCCATTTATTTCGTTCATGGCCCTTTCCCATCCTTTTTCCATTAGAACATCCATGGCGGTGCTCGTCCTCTCCAGGGCGCAGAGAAGCGGTTCCCTTTCCTCTTCCCCGAACTCCTGAAGGACGAAGTCCGCCAGTTTGGCCGGTTTGAAGCCTATGTTTATTCCGATCCTGATTCTGCCGAAGACCGAAGTTCCCATGGCTTCCATCACCGACTCCAGGCCCCGGTGGCCACCGGTTCCTCCCCCCAGTTTGAGTTTGACGCTTCCCAGGGGCAAGTCTATGTCGTCGTGGATGACCACCAGTTTTTCCCTGTCTTCCCCCCAGAGGGAGAAGGCCTGTTTTACGGCCTTTCCGCTGAGGTTCATGTATGTTACGGGCTTTACGAGCACGAAATCATCACCCTGAGCGTAAACGAAGGAGTCCCTTCCCAACCACCGCAGGCCTTTCTTCCGGGCGTATTCCTCCACCGCCATCCATCCGGCGTTGTGCCTGGTGAAGCGGTATTGTCTCCCTGGATTTCCAAGGCCCACGAAAATCCACACTACTTCTCCTCGGCCTCCTTCTTTTCCTCTTCTTTGCCTTCGCCTTCTCCTTCTTCCCCTTCCTTCTTCTTGCCTATAACCTCCGGTTCTTCACCTTCCTCTTCAACTTCTGCCGCCGCCAGTTCCTCTTCCATCCTTTCCGCTGCCACCAGGGCTATCACGGTTTCCGGATCTTCCAGGATCTCCACGCCCTCCGGCGGGGTTATGTCCTTGACCTTTATGAAATAGCCCACTTCCAGTCCGGAGATGTCCACCTCTATGGCTTCTGGAATGGCATGAGGTAAGGCCTTTATGTCCAGTTCCCTGGTTTCAAATTCCAGGACTCCGCCCTTCTTGACGCCCACCGGTTCGCCCACCAGTTTAACGGCCACGGTGACTTCCACGGGCTGGTCCATTCTGATGGCCTGAAAATCTATGTGAAGAGGCTCGTAGGTTACGGGGTGAAACTGTATCTCCTTCAATATGGCGTTGTGCTTTTTCCCGTCCACATCCAGTTCCAGAATCATACCCTTGATGTCGCTTCTGTAGACCTTAGTGGTGAACTCCTTGTGCTCCACATAGAGAAGTTTGCTCTCCTTGAGCCCCTTTCCGTATAGAACTGCTGGTATAAGGCCCCGGGCTCTGGCCTTCTTCGCTTTTTCCTTGCCCTTTTCCTTTCTGGGTAGGGCCTTAATTGGCAATTTTTCCATTTTTCCCTCCTCAACGGAAAAGTTCGCTTATTGACCTTTCCTGATGAACTCTTATGATGGCTTCCCCGATCAGGGGAGCTATGTCCAGAACTTCTATTTTACCACATTCCTGGGCTTCCCTGGAGAGTTGAATGGTGTTGGTAACCACCAGTTTTTTTATGGGGGAATTTTTTATCCTTTCCACCGCCGGAGGGGACAGGACGGGATGGGTGATGGCGGCGTAAACCTCCGAGGCTCCGGCCCTGAGGATGGCCTCGGCGGCCTTTACCAGGGTTCCAGCGGTGTCCACTATGTCGTCAATTATAATGGCCCTTTTCCTCTCCACATCTCCCACCACCTGGATTATTTCCGCCTCGTTGGCCCTCTTTCTCCTTTTGAAGAGTATGGCAAAGGGGGCGGAGAGCCTCTTGGCCATTTCCATGGCCCTCTGGGCTCCCCCGGCGTCCGGCGAAATAACCATTATGTCCTTGTGGTTTTTAAAGTAATCTACGAAAAGGGGCAGGGCGGTGAGGTGGTCCACCGGTATGTAGAAGAACCCCTGAATCTGGCCGGCGTGAAGGTCCACGGTGATGATTCGGGAGGCCCCCATTTTTTCCATGAGGTCCGCCACCACCCTGGCGGATATGGGGACCCTGGGTTTGTCCTTTCTGTCCTGGCGGGCGTATCCGAAATACGGGATTACCAGGTTTATTCGTCTGGCCGAGGCCCTGCGCAGCGCATCGGTGGCCAACAGGGTTTCCATTATGTGGAAGTTGGCGTCCCTGGATGTGGACTGGATGAAGAAAACATCCTTTCCCCGGACATTCTCCCGGATCTGAACATAAATTTCACCGTCCTTAAACCTGGTAAGTTCCACCTCTCCCAGGTTTATACCCAGGTTTTCCACCACCTTCCTGGCCAGGGGAAGGTTGGAACTTCCGGAAAAGACCACGAGGTTTTCCATGTTTTTTTGTGGCTGGGGAGGGAGGACTCGAACCTCCAAATGGCGGATCCAAAGTCCGCTGCCTTGCCTGTTTGGCTACTCCCCAATTAAAGTGGATTGATATTCTACAAAGGGGACGAAGTTAACCACCCACTTCCTCCCGGAGGAAATTTTACCATAAAAAGACCTGGCTTCGGATACTTCAGCGAAGGTTTTGAAAAAACATGACCCGCTCCCGCTCAATTCCATTCCCCATTCCCGAAACTTGTGGAGTTCAGGGTGGAGGGAGAGCAGGGCTGGGAGAAGGTGGTTGGAGTAGGGGGTAAAGTCAAAGCCTTTTTCTCTCAATTTGTCGTATTCTTCGTAAATTTTCGCAGTGGAAACTTCCAGGCCGGGGTCCACCACCACCGCTACCCCGGGAAGGTCCTTCAAGGGCTGGAGTTTTTCTCCTATGCCCTCCACCTTTACCCTACCCCCCAGGAGAAAAAAGGGAACATCGGCCCCCAGTTCCACCGCCATGGAAAGGAGGACTTCCATGGTCAGGTCCGGGGCGAAGAGTTTTCCGAGGGCAAGAAGCGTGGCCGCCGCGTCTGAACTTCCACCTCCCAGGCCCCTCCCCGGGGGAATCCTCTTGTGGAGGTGGATCTTCACCGGTTCCGCCCCGATTTTTTCCCTGAAGAGGCGGAAGGCCCTGGCCACCAGGTTTTCTTCCCCGCAGGGCACCGGTTCTCCGCTACAGGCCAGGATAAACCGGGGGCTCCTTTCAACGGTGAGTTCGTCCCTCAGGTCCACCGTTTGAAGTTCCGATTCTACGAGGTGGTACCCGTCGCTTCTTTTTCCCCTTATCCGAAGATAAAGGTTTATTTTTGCCGCCGGACTAACCTTGAGCATATTCTGAAGAACCTCACTTTTTTGTAGGGTGGTTTTTCGGGCCTCATCGCCCCTCTCCTTACCTTCATAAGGCGAACCGTCCATTGACGAAAGAGGAAGAGGACGGGCCATCCCCGGGGGGATTTCCTTATCACCCCCCTCCCCTTCCATATTTCCTCCATTTCCTCCAGGCGAGGAAGGGCGGGGAACCTGTCTTTAACCTTTTCCCAGGGACCCTCCCACCGTTCCTTCCTCCTGTGGTCGTAAATTTTAACTGTGGAGGACCCCATTATAAAGGAACAGCCTCCGGCCTCCACCCGGAGAAATTCTCCTGGGAGGAAGTGAAATTTTCCCTTGAAGGTTCCCTGGGGGGAGGAAGCGGAAAACCATCCGGAGAATCCCCGGGGGGTTTGATGGGGAGTGCAGGAGGAGAGGAAGAGAAGGAGAATTAAAGCCGGAACCCGTAGTCCCGGGGACCTTCGCCTTCCCCCTTTTTTTTCGCCCGCCTCCATCTCCTGGTCCTCCAGCATCCGAAACCCAACCGGGAAGGGAATAGGGCCACCAGCAGAAGGATGACCAGAGCCAGAAGGACCAGAAGAATGTCCCATGGGCTCATTTAAGAATTCGCAGAACCTGTTTTACGAAGTGGGGTTCGGGAAGGGCCCCTTCAAACTCCACTTCGTCGTTGACCACTATTTTGGGCACTGCGTAGACTTCGTATTTTTGGGCCAGTTCGGGGAACTCCTGGGCTTCCACCATCTCCCCGCGGATGTTTTCGTTTTCAATGGCGAATTTGTGGGCCATCCTCACCGCCGTGGGACAGTAGGGGCAGGACGGGGTGACGAAGACCTGTATCCTCACGGGGATGTTTATCTTGGCCAGTTCCTTTCTTGTCCTCTCCGCCAGGCCGGAATCCCCCTTGGAGACATCAATTATGTCCCCCAACACCGCCGAAAATTCGTAACCTGCGGGGATTCCGAAGAACCTTATCCCGTAGTCCTTGCTTCCTTCTATGACCAGGGCCGGGACCTTGTCTATTCCGTAGGCCTGGGCCTTGTCCTTTTCCTGGTCCACATCTATTATGTCCAGGGACAGTTTATCGCTTAACTGAGCCACTTCGTCCATCAGCATGGCGGTTTCCTGACAATAGGTGCAGTTGGCGTCGCTTTTGAAGACTATTAGTTTTACGGGCTGCTCCATCTCCTGGAGCATCTTGGTGATTTCCTGTTTATCCTGGTCGCTTAAAAAGCCCATATTTCCCTCCTTTTGTTTCTATTGCTTTAAAAAATACTACCAAATTTGTCAAGATTATTTTATTTTTTCTATGGGTCCGGCGCATTCCTGGGGCAGGGGAGGGGAGTTGGAAACTATGACGGAGCCGTTTTTCCCCACACAACGGTAGATGGGGGTGGAACGCCGCCTTTTGTAAAGGTGCATTACATTTTTTACGAACCTTCGGGTTTCCCGGAAGGGGGGGATCCCGTGATATCTTTCCACGGCGTTTTCCCCGGCGTTGTAGGCGGCCACCGCCAGGTCGGTGCGGCGGAACCGCCTCAGGAGTTCCTTCAAATACTTCACCCCTGCCTCTATGTTCTGGGCGGGATCAAAGGGATCCCGGGCCCCGTATCTTTTAGCCGTTTCGGGCATTAACTGCATGAGCCCCATGGCCCCCTTTCTGGAGACCGCCCGGGGGTTGAAGCCCGATTCTACGGTTATAAGGGCCCTGACGAGTTTCGGATCAACTCCGTAGCGGCGGCTTATTTTTGAGATAAGGTCCCGGTAAGCGGAGGAATTTATTTCCACCAGCCTTTTCCACCTTTTTCTGGGTTTTTTGGAGGGGACATTGGTTACCACCACCTTCCCGTTCTCGTCCACATAGGTTATTATTTCCCCGGAGAGAAGGAGCATAAACATCAAAAGGACTGCAACCTTTCTCAAAGTTTTTCCCTCAGTATTTCCTTGAATTTTAAAAAGGCCGATTCTATGCCCTCGGGGTTTTTCCCTCCTGCCTCGGCGAAGGCGGGTCTTCCGCCCCCACCCCCTCCTATTTCCCGGGCCACTTCCCTTATGAGGTCCCCTGCCTTGAGTTTTTGGGTGAGGTCTTGAGTGAGCCCGAGGACCAGGGAGGGTTTCCCGTTCTTGAGGAAGGCCACCAGCACCGCCGCCGGCGGATGCTTCTTCCGCAGAGCATCCACCAGGTTGTGGGCCTCTTCCCTTCCTCCTTCTATTCTGACGGTGAATACATTTACCCCCTTTATCACCTCCGGTTTTGCCTTTATGTCCGTGGGCGATTTTTTCTTCCGGGCTTCCTTCAACTGGGCCCTGAGTTTTTCCACATGCTCGGCCACGGCTTCCAGGGGGACCCCTATTTTGTTTTGAAGTTCCCTTATTTTCTCTTCCAGACCTTGGGCCCAGTTAAGGGCGGCCAGGCCCGCCACCGCTTCAATTCTTCTCACCCCGGCGGAGACGCTTTCCTCGGAGATTATCTTTATCATCCCTATTTCCCCGCTCCTTTTGACATGGGTTCCTCCACAAAGTTCCCTGGAGAAGTCCCCCACGGAAACCATCCTCACCTTCTCCCCGTATTTTTCGTGGAAAAGGGCCATGGCCCCCTTCTTCACTGCCTCCTCAAAGGAAACCACCTCGGTGATGACGGGATAATCCCGCAGCACCGCCCGGTTGGCCATCCTTTCCACCTCCTCCAGTTCCTGGAGGGATGGTTTTTCGTAGTGGGTAAAGTCAAACCTGAGCCTTTCGGGATCCACCACGGAACCGCTCTGGCGGACATGGGGACCCAGGACCTCCCTCAGGGCCTTGTGAAGAATGTGGGTGGCGGTGTGGTGTCTCCTTATGGCGGCCCTTCTGTCTTTGTCCACCTCCGCCTTCACGGTCTGGCCTTCCTTCAGTTCCCCGGATTCAACCTTAACCAGGTGAACGATAGTGTCCAGGGATGGTCTTTTCGTGTCGTAGACCCTGGCCTTCCCTGAGGAGGAGGTCAGCCATCCGGTATCGCCCACCTGCCCTCCGGCTTCCCCGTAAAAGGGGGTTCTATCCAGGATTATCTCCCCCTTTTCCCCCTTCTTCAATGAGGAAGTCTTCTTCTCCCCCTTAAAGATGGCCAGTATTTTCCCCGGACCTTCCTCTTCATCGTATCCGGTAAATTCCGTTTTGAATCCCTCGTATTTTCTCCGGGCCTCCGCCTCCTTATATCCCTTCCACGCATCCCTGGCCCTCCTTCTTTGCTCCTCCATTTTTTTCTCAAAGGCCTTCAGGTCTATTTTGAGACCCCTTTCCTCGGCCAGTTCCCGGGCAAAATCCAGGGGAAATCCGAAGGTGTCGTAGAGGGTGAATACCTCCTCGCCCGGGATGATTTTCTCCCCCTTATCAAGGGTCTTCTGTATGAGTTCTTCAAATTTCTCCATACCCGTGGTCAGAGTTCTGTGGAAGCGCTGTTCCTCCATCCTGGTAATTTTTTCCACAAGTTCAAGGCCCTGGCGGACCTCCGGATACTGTTGGTGCATGAGTTCTGCCACCAGCGGAGCCAGGGAGTACAGGAAGGGCTGATATATACCCAGTTTTCGTCCGTGGCGGTAGGCCCTTCTTATTATTCTCCTCAGAACATACCCCCGCCCTTCGTTGGCCGGTAGGACGCCGTCGGTGATGAGGAAGGTTATGGCCCTTATGTGATCTGCCACCACCCTGAAGGAAACATCCAGGTGGGGGTCCTTTCCGTAGGCCAGTCCGGTCCTTTCCTCCACGGCTCCTATGATGGGCCTTATGATGTCAATCTCAAAATTGCTGAATTTGCCCTGCAGCACCGAGGCTATCCTCTCCAAGCCCATTCCGGTGTCTATGGAGGGGGAGGGAAGGGGATGAAGGTTTCCGGCCTCGTCCCGATTGAACTGCATAAAGACCAGGTTCCACAGTTCCAGGAACCTTTCGCAGTTTTCGTCCTCCAGGCCGCAATCCAGTTCCGGCCGAAGTTCGTAGTGTATCTCCGAGGACGGCCCACAGGGTCCCGTATCCCCCATGGCCCAGAAGTTGTCCTTTTCCCCCATCCTTTTGATCCTTTCCTCTGGCACCCCTATTTTTTCGTTCCAGATTTTGAAGGCCTCGTCGTCGTCCCTGTAAACGGTTATCCAAAGTCTTTCCGGGGGAAGTTTGAAGACTTCGGTCAGGAGTTCCCAGGCGTATTCTATGGCCTTTTCCTTGAAGTAATCTCCGAAGGAAAAATTTCCCAGCATTTCAAAAAAAGTGTGGTGACGGTGGGTGTGGCCCACCACCTCCAGGTCGTTGTGCTTGCCGCCGGCCCTCATACACTTCTGCACCGAAGCGGCCCTGGTATAACTTCTTCTCTCCAGGCCCAGAAACACATCCTTAAATTGGTTCATTCCAGCGTTGGTGAAGAGAAGGGTGGGGTCCCCGGTGGGCACTAAGGAGGAACTGGGCACCACGGTGTGACCCCGCCGGGCGAAAAAGTCAAGGAATTTAACCCTGATCTCGTGGGACTTCATTCTTTACCTCCGTGGCTAATTCCTGGGCAATTTCCGGGGAGAAACCCCTCTGTATGAGAAAGCGGTAGGCCCTGGAAGAATCCCGGAATTTTTTTCTTTCCATGAGGAGCCTGGCGGCCTCTTTCTCCTCCATGACGGCATCGGCCTTCTCCAGGGCTTCATCTATGAGTTGTCGGTCTATTCCCTTGAGCCGGAGTTCCCAGCGGATTTTAACGCTGCCGTACAACCTCCTTCTCCTGGACGCTGCCCACTGGAGGGCAAATTCCCTGTCGTTGAGCAAGCCCAGGCGTCGGAGTTCCTCTATTTCTTCCTCTATTTCTTCCGGGGAAAACCCTTTCCGTCGGAGTTTTTGTTTAAGTTCCCTCTCCGAATGTTGGCGCCGGGCCAGGAATCGCAGGGAACTGTTTCTTATTTTATTCTCCGAATCTTTCAATTTCAGGTTCATCCTTCCTTTCGTCATCGGGAAGGAGGCCCTGTTCCTCCATGAGCCTCTTTTCCATCTCTTCTTTGGAAATGTCCGCCGCCGAGGCCACTCCCATGAGTTTGAGTTTAAATTCGTTGGGATTGGAAGCCCAGCGCATGGCCTCCTCCAGGGATATGAAGCCCTTTTGATAAAGGTAGAAGAGGGATTGGTCAAAGGTTTGCATGCCGTATTGGGAGGTTCCCTTGGATATGGCATCGGCGATGAGGAAGGTCTTTTCCTTGTTGAGGATGCAGTCCTTGATGAAGGGAGTAACCCTCATGACTTCCACCGCCGGCACCCGGCCCTTGCCGTCCTTCATGGGGATCAGCCTCATGGAGATGACCGCCTTCAGCACCGAGGCCAGTTGGATCCTTATCTGCCTCTGCTGGTTGGGGGGGAACATTCCTATGATTCGGTTTACCGTTTCCGGGGCATCCAGGGTGTGAAGGGTTGAAAGGACCAGGTGACCGGTTTCAGCGGCCATGAGCGCCGTCTCTATGGTTTCCAGGTCCCTCATTTCTCCCACCAGGATCACATCCGGGTCCTCACGGAGGGCCTCCCTGAGCCCGTGGAGAAAACTTTTGACATCGTGGTTCACTTCCCTCTGGTTTATTATGGATTTTTTGTCCCGGAAGAGGTATTCAATGGGGTCTTCTATGGTTACTATGTGCCTTCTTTTGGTTTGATTTATGTGTTCTATCATGGCCGCCAGGGTGGTGGATTTTCCCGAACCGGTGGTTCCCGTCACCAGGATGAGCCCCCTCTCTTCGTTGGCGATTTCTTCTATAACCGGGGGAAGGTTTAATTCCTTGACCGTCCTTATTTTTGTGGGGATAACCCTGAGAACCAGACCCACGCTTCCCCTCTGGTAGAAAACATTGACCCTGAACCTGCCAACTCCGGGTATGCTGTAGGCCATGTCCAGATCCCTTTCCTCCTTAAATTTTGCCTTCTGCTGAGGGCTCATTATGGAAAGGGCCATGGCCAGGGTGTCGTCGGGCATGAGCCTCTTGTTGAGTTCCACCAGGGGGACCAGGTGTCCGTTGATCCTCAGGATGGGATGATTCCCCACCTTGAGGTGGACATCGGAGGCGTTCCTCTCCACCGCAATTTTTAAAATATCGTTTATATGCATGGCCTCCTCCTATTGGATTTCGCCGCAGTAAGGGCACCTTTTGGCGTCCCCCGGGATTATTCTACCACAGTTCCAGCATCGGACGGTGGTGGTGGCGGGACGGTGAACCCCGGAGCGGGGATGGGAGAGGGAGCGGAGGTTTTTGACGGCCTCCAGAAATTCCCCGGCGGAGGAATACCTGTCCTCGGGCTTCCTCATTAAGGCCCTCATCACCGCCTCCTCCACCTCCGGGGGAACATCCCTGGCCACCTCCCTCAACGGGGTTATGAGACCCTCCCTGGCCCGGGAGTAGATGGTTCTGGCGTCTTCGCCCTCAATGGGAACCCTTCCCGACAGCATTTCGTAGGCGATACATCCCACGGAGTATATGTCCGAGGCGAAGGTGGCCCTCCCCTCAAACTGTTCCGGTGCCATGTAGGGGGGGGACCCTATCCTGGTGGAGGCAAAGGTGCCCTCCAGGAGCCTTGAGGTGCCGAAATCGGTGATTTTCACGGTGCCCTCCCGGGAAATGAGGATGTTGGAGGAGCGCAGGTCCCGGTGAAGGACATTTTTGGAGTGGGCGTAGGTTACCGCCTCAAGGATCTGGGTCAAGAAATTCAGGGATGTTTTGACCGATAGCCTTCCCCGGCTCTTTATTAGTTTGGAAAGGGTTGGGCCGTCCACATACTCCATCACCAGGTAGAAAATCCCCTGATCCCTTTCCACCGTGAGCAGGGTGGCAATGTGGGGATGGCGGAGAAGGGCCTGAAGTCGGGCTTCCTTTACCAGTTTTGAAAAGCCTTCCTCCTGGCGGTGGGGGACCTTTATGGCGACTTCATGGTCCAGCCAGGGGTCGTAGGCAAGGTAAACGGTGCCGAATCCCCCGGCCCCCAGCCTTTTGAGGATCTTGTAGCGTCCCAGTTTGTTTCCCGGAAGGATCACAGAACTATATTAGCATAAAAAGGGAGGAAATGGATACACAGGCGGTTTCCGCCCGCAGGACGGTTTCCCCCAGGCCCACGCCCCTGAGGAAGCGGTTTCGGAAGACCTCCACCTCCTCCCCGGTCCAACCACCTTCGGGGCCTATAAAAAAGGCGGAGGACGGGGGGAATTTCCTCAGTTTTTCTTCCCCCCGATGAAGGAAGAACTTTCCCGCGAAATCTTCTGCCCGCTCCAGGGCTTCCTGAAGGGAGGCCAGAAGGGAAATTTGAGGTAGAAAGGGGTTGTGGGACTGTTTTATGGCTTCCACGGCCTTTTTCTTCAATCTATCTATGTTGAGTTTTTCAAACTGGGACCTGGCGGAAGGGAAGGGAAAGATAAAGGATGCTCCGAGTTCCGCCGCCTTTTCCACGGCCCATTCCATCCTGGTTCTCTCAAAAATCGCCGGAAAAAGGGCCAGGACTTTCTTTTTTTCAGCCCTTTTAACCTGGGGACAGAGGACCCTGGATGTTTCCCTGTTCCTCTCTAAAATTTTTCCTATGCAGTAATTCCCTCTGCCGTCGGTGAGGAAGACCTCTTCCCCGGGATTTATCCGTTTCACCTTCAGGTGGCGGTTTTCCTCGCCGGTAATGGAATTTACCCCCTCCTTCAACTCCTCCAGGAAGATTCCGTGCATCAGCGGAGCCTCCGGATTTTTTCCAGGAGTTCCCTCTCCTTTCTGGATAGTTTCCTGGGGATTTCCACCCGGACCTTCAGGAAGAGATCTCCCCTTTTATCCCTGTGGGCCAGGGGCATTCCCCTCCGGGGAATTTTTATCTCATCCCCGGGTTGGGTTCCCGGCGGAATTTTTACGCTTAGTTTCTCCCCCAGGAGGTCCTCAAAGTCCACGCTTCCTCCCAGAAGGGCAGTGAGATAATCCACCTTGATCTCGGAGATCAGATGGGGACCCCTCCTTTTGAATCTGGGGTCTTCCTTGATCCTGATGGTGATCCTTAAATCCCCCCTGGCGCCGGTGCTTCCCCCGGCGTGACCGTGGCCGCTGGCCACCAGGACCGTTCCATCCTCCACGCCCGGAGGTATTTCCAGGGTTATTTTTTTCTTCTCCCTGACGAAGCCCCTGCCTCCGCAGATCTTACAGGTTTTCACGGGAATGTAGCCCCGCCCCCCGCACCTCGGACAGGTTCTGGCTATTCTGAAGAAGAAACTTCCCTGGACCACTTCCCCGGAGCCTCCGCAGAGGGGACACCTCCTCCAGCCACCTTCGGGATCTGCCCCGCTTCCCCGGCAGTGGGGGCAGAGGCTTGCCCTTTCAATTTCCACCTCCTTTCTGGTTCCCAGGGCAGCCTCCTTCAGGCTTATCCACACGGTTCTTTCCACATGGGCACCCCGGGTGGCCTCTTCCCTTCCCAGGTTGAAAAAGGAATCAAAGAGGTCAAAAATGCTGGAAAAACCTTCCCGGGGGTCGTGGGAGGCGGAACTCCGGAGGCCTTCCTCCCCGTAGAGGTCGTAAAGTTTTTTCTTCTCTGGGTCTGAGAGAACGGCGTAGGCCTCCACTATTTCCTTGAACCTTTCTTCGGCTTCCCTGTTTCCCGGGTTCCGGTCGGGATGGTATTGCAGGGCCAGACGGCGGTAGGCCCTTTTTATTTCGTCTTGAGAGGCACCCTTTGGAATTCCCAGAATTTCATAATAATCCTTCCTCATGCATTTTCCTTCTCCAGGATGGTGAGTATTTCCTTCTCAACGGATTCTCTTAGGGCCGAAAGTTCCTGATAAACCTCCTCCAGTTTTTCCAGGTCTATGTCCTCCTCCTTCAGGAGCATTTTGGTGTCCGAAAGGGCGTCCATTATCTCTATTTTCTTCTCCGAGGAAAGCCTGTTTTTGAACTTGTTGTAGGATGTCTCCAGGGAGTTGAGCAGGGCTTCTATGTCCGCCTTCTTCTGGTTGAGGGCCTTGCGCTTCCTGTCCTCCTCCCGGTATTTTTCCGCCTCTTCCATCATTCGCTCTATCTCCTGGGGGGTGAGGCCCGAGGAGGGGTGTATTTCCATGGACTGCTCCTTGCCGGTATCCCTGTCCACGGCAGTTACCCTTACGATCCCGTCCACATCTATCTCAAAGGTCACCTCAATCTGAGGTATGCCCTTGGGGGCGGGTCTTATGCCCACCAGGTCAAAATAGCCCAAACTCTTGTTGGCGGAGGCTATTTCCCTCTCCCCCTGGAGGACATGGATCCTGACCTTGGTCTGGTTGTCCACGGTGGTGGTGAAGATCATGGACTTCTTGGTGGGTATGGTGGTGTTCCTGGGAATCACCACGGTGAAGGTGTCGTTTTTGGTTTCCACGCCCAGGGAGAGGGGGGTTACATCCAGAAGGACGATGTCCTTGACCTCTCCGGAAAGAACTCCGCTCTGGAGGGCGGCTCCCATGGCCACCACCTCGTCGGGGTTTATGTCCCTGTAGGGTTCCTTGCCGAAGAACTCCCGAACCTCCTGAATTATCCTGGGCATCCTGGTCTGTCCTCCCACCAGGATTACCCTGGATATGTCGTCGGGCACCAGGTCAGCGTCCTTCAGGGCCCTTTCCATGGGTTCCCGGGTTTTTATGATTATGTCCTCCACCAGTTCCTCCAGTTTTTCCCGGGTGAGTTTTCTCACCAGGTGTTTGACCCCGGTTTCGTCGGTGGCTATGAAGGGGAGGTTTATTTCCGTCTCCTCCAGGGAGGAAAGTTCTATTTTCGCCTTCTCTGCGGCGTCCTTGAGCCTCTGGAGGGCCAGTTTATCGCTGGAGAGGTCTATTCCCGTTTCCCTCCGGAATTCGTCAATGAGCCAGTTCATTATCCGGGCGTCAAAGTCCTCTCCTCCCAGGAAGGTGTTTCCCGCGGTGGAAAGAACATTGAAGACCCCTTCCCTCACCTCCAGGATGGTCACATCAAAGGTCCCTCCCCCCAGGTCGTATACCGCTATGAGTTCGCTGGTGGCTTTTTCAAAGCCGTAGGCCAGGGCGGCGGCGGTGGGCTCGTTTATGATCCTGAGAACCTGAAGGCCGGCTATTTTACCGGCGTCTTTGGTGGCCTGTCTCTGGGCGTCGTCAAAATATGCAGGCACGGTGATGACCGCCTTGTCCACCTCCTCTCCCAGATATTCTTCGGCGCATTCCTTCAGGTAGCGGAGAATCAACGCTGAGATCTCCGGGGGAGCGTAAATCTTTCCATCCACTTCCACCCACACATCCCCGTTTTCTGCCTCCACCAGTTTGTAGGGAATCCTGTCCTTGATCTGCTGAATTTCCGGGGAGGAAAACTTCCTTCCCATGAGCCTTTTGACGGCGGAAATAGTGTTTTCAGGGTTGAGGAGCATCTGCCTCTTGGCCAGTTGTCCCACGAGCCTTTCCCCGTTCTTCAAAAACGCCACTATGGAGGGGGTTACCCTCCCTCCTTCCCTGTTGGGTATTACCTTGGGTTTTCCTCCTTCAAAATGGGCCACGCACGAATTGGTGGTCCCTAAGTCAATCCCCACCGTTATCCCCATTGCCTTTTACCTCCTTTGGCACATATACCTTAACAAGAGCAGGCCTTAGAAGCCTTCCCTTCATAAGATACCCCTTTTGCAAAACTTCTGCAATTTTAACTTCCTCTATGTCCTCCCTTTCCTCCTTGTCCACGGCCTGGTGGAAGTTGGGATCAAATTCCCCGGTCATGTTCAGTTCTTCCACCCCTTCCTTTCTCAATAATTCCTTGAGTTGTCTGTAAATGAGCAAAACACCCTGATAAAAACTTTCTGAGTTTTCCTCACTGTAGCCCTGGAGGGCCCTTTCAAAATTGTCTATTACTTCCAGAAGTCTGGTTATGAAATCCGCCAGGGCGAATTCCCGAAATTCCGCCATCTCCCGTTTCATTCTCTTCTGAAAGTTGTCAAAATCCGCCAGTTTTCTCAGGTATTTGTTGAGAAGTTCGGCGTTTTCCTTCTCTAAGGCAAGTTTTTCCTCTTCCAGGTGTTTCACCAGTTCCAGGCATTCCTCCAGGGTGCTGGCACTCTGGATGGCCTTTCCCTCCTCAATTTCTCCTTCCTTTTCCTTTTTTTCATTGTCCTGCATAATTTACCTCCGCCGAGAGAATTTTTTTAAGAGTTTGACCTGTAAGGTCCAGGGCTGCCAGGGCTTTGCTGTATTTCATGTGCTTGGGGCCAAAAACGGCCGCCAGCCCCCTCTGGCTGTAAGGGTATAGGAGAAGAACGCATCCTTCGCCGTAAGGGAAGGGGAGGCTTTCTCCCCATACCACCTGGATGTCGTCCCCCAGGTTTAAGTTTTCCAGAAGTTCAAGAAGTTTTTTCTTTTCCTCAAAAATTCTCAAAATTTCCCGTATCTTTTCCAGACTGCCCTCCAGCCTGCCCAGAAGGAGGGATTCTCCCTCCACCAGGATGTCCATGCGCTCCAGGAGGAATTTGAAGTTTTCCAAAATCTCCCGGAGCATCCTGCCTTCGTTGTCCATCCTTAATTTGAGATTCACGATCACATCCTGGAGGGTTTTGAAACGGTAATCCCGATTGAGCATCTCGGCCACGCCGTCCAGTTCCCTCTGGGTGTAATCCCGGGGGGTCCGGATTCCCTGGGTTAAGAGAAGCCCCGAGGGGGTATTTAGGAGAATAAGGACTGTGTTTTCCCCGGCCCTTATGAGCCGTATGTGGGAAAAGGGTATGTGAAAAATGGAGGGTGAAATCAGCAGGGAAAGGCTTTCTGAGAAGGTGGAAAGGTTCCTGGCCGCCTCCCGGAGAAAGTCCTCCAGGTTTCCCTGGGGTTCTATGTTCAAGTCCTCCTGAGTTTGCTTCCAGGGTTTTACCTTTAAAAGTCGCTCAATGTGCTCCTTCAGGGCCCGGTCCGTGGGGAATTTTCCCCTTTTCCCTTCTCCCCTCAAATACCCCTTGGCTTGAAGGGAAGCCATGATGTTTCGGACGGTGTAAGGGGAGACCTCAAAGGGCAGGTGCTGGGCCACGAAGAAGGAGTTAGACCCGTGCCCCGTATCCGTGTAGTTCTCCACGATGATTCTCAGAACTTCCCTTTCCCTGAAATCCAGCGATTTTCCCATCACTTAAGATTATAACAAATCAGGCCCCGAATTTCTTTAGTTTCAGTGCGTTGGCCAGCATAAGGGCCATACCGTCCACCGCCTGGAAAGTCCCCAAACTTCCCCTCCGGCAGGCCACCTCGGAAAACTCCCTCAAGCCGTCCCTGAAGGTGTAGGGGGAGTGGAGGAGAAAGGGAACCGGATGCCAAGAATGGGATTTCAATTTAGAGGGGGTGGAGTGGTCTCCGGTTATAACCAGGACATCCGGGGAAAGGGAAAGGAGTTCCGGTAGGTAGGAGTCAAATTCCTCAATTTTCTTCACCTTGGCCTCAAAATTCCCGTCTTCCCCGTAACTGTCGGTTTTCTTGATGTGGAGGTAAAAGAAATCGTATTTTTCCCAGGAGTTCTTCAGGGTTTCTATCTCGTCGCTTATTTCCTCTCCGGTCTCGGCTACCTCCATCCCCACCAGTTTGGCCAGGCCCCTGTACATGGGATAGGAGGCTATGGCCACCGGGTTGAGTTTGAAGACCTCCTGCATGGGAGGGAGGGAAGGATGGGAGGAAAAACCTCTGAGAAGAACGGTATTGGCCCGGGGCTCGTCCTTCAGAAGTTCTGTTACCATTTGTATGAAGGCCTCGGCCACCCGGGCGGTTTTTTCCGCCTCCGGAGTGAGGGCCCTGGGGGGTTTTGGAGGTAACCCCTCCTTCTGGGGATCTGCGTCGGATACCCTGTCGCTCAAGCCTTCTCCCCGGAGCACCATGGCGAAGCGATGCTCCCTTCCGGGCTTAAGGATTATCTCAACCCCTTCTATTTCCCTGATTTTTTCGGAAATTCTTTCTATGAGTTCTCGGTTCTTCTCCGTGGGAATCCTTCCCGCCCTCCGGTCCACGATTTTCCCGTCCCTGAGGGTGGCGAAGTTTCCCCTCACCGCCACATCCCCGGGCCTTACATCCATGTCCAGACCCAGGGCTTCAAGGATACCCCTTCCTATTTGATATTTTACCGGGTCGTAGCCGAAAAGCGACATGTGGGCCGGTCCGGACCCGGGGGTTATGCCGGGAAGGACGGGGATGGCCAGGCCGCAGGAGGACTCCTCCGTTAACCGGTCAAGGTTAGGGGTATAGGCTACCTCCAGTTCTGTTTTTCCTTCTTTATTAGGGATTCCTCCCAGCCCGTCCAGGACCACCAGGAGGATTTTCTTCTCGTTCTTCACCGTCAGCGATCTGAGCAGTTCCTCTCTTTCCATTTTTCACCTCCTGAGAAATTTTATATCATAGAGGGGTGGGATTAAAGGAAGTTTTGAAAAAAATTAAAGGGAAAAGGCTCCTGGTTTACGGAGACCTCATTCTGGACCACTACCTCTACGGTTATGCCCGGAGGATCTCCCGGGAGGCTCCCATACCTATTCTGAACTTTGAAGGCGAAAGATACGAACTGGGGGGAGCGGCCAACGCCGCCAAAAACCTGGCTGCCCTGGGAGCCGATGTGGTGGTGGCCGGTGCCGTGGGGGAAGATGAGGAAGGGGAAAAACTTCTCTCCCTCCTTTCCCAATGGGGAATTAAGCCCAGTGTGGTGCGGCGTGGAAGGACCCTGAGAAAGATGAGGATTCTGGCCGGGGGGGAGTTTACCAAGAGGCAACAGGTGGCCAGGGTTGATTGGGGCAACGGTTTTGATGCGGTAGTTCCGGAGGTTTCCGGAGGTTTTGACGGGGGGATAATCTCCGATTACGGATACGGGACCGTTTCCCCGGAGGGTTTCAGGGTTTTGAAGGGAAGACTTCCTCTGACGGTGGTGGACTCCAGAAACCGCCTGAAGGAGTTTAAGGGAGCCACCTCCGCCACCCCTAATCTTCCGGAGTTCTCTGCCCTCCTGGGAAAATCCTTTATGAAGGTGGAGGAGGTTCTCCGGGAAGGGGAGGGGGCCAGGGCCATGTTAAGGTTAAAGGCCCTGCTGGTTACCCTGGGGAAAAAGGGACTTTGCATTTTTGAAAAGGACAGGCCACCCATTCTCGTTCCGCCCTTCGGCTCGGAACAGGTGGTGGATGTTACCGGGGCCGGGGACACGGTGGTGGCGGTCTACACCCTGGCCCTCAGCGCCGGCGCCAGTTTTTCCCAGGCCGCAACCCTGGCCAACATAGCCGGGGGAATTTCCGTAATGAAGGAGGGGGCCTCCACCGTAACCCCGGAGGAACTTTTGGAGGGCATAGAAAAATGGGAATCCTTACCAGAAAACAGGCGGTAGAACTGGGTTTCCGCCTGAGCCGGCAGGGCAGGAGGGTGGTGCTGGCCAACGGAGTTTTTGATCTCCTTCACCGGGGTCACCTGGCCTACCTGGAGGAGGCCAAGAAACTGGGAGATGTTCTCTTCGTGGCGGTAAACAGCGATTTATCGGTGAGAAAAATAAAGGGAGAAGGCCGACCCATCCTGGGGGAAGATGAGAGGCTGGCCCTGGTGGAGGCCCTCAAACCCGTGGACTACGCCTTCCTTTTTGAGGAGGAGGATGTCCGGAGAATAATCCTTGAAATGAGACCCCACTACCACGCCAAGGGGGGGGATTACACTCCCGAGAGCGTGCCGGAGAGGGATGTGGCCGTGAAGGTGGGGACGAAGACCGTGGTAGTGGGCGGGAGCAAGGTGAATTCCACCACGGACATAATCGGAAGGATTCTGGAAAAATTCTGCAAATAATTGATATTATAGAACCATGAGAATAGCCATAGGTTCAGACCACGCAGGCTTCCCCATGAAGGAAATTATCAAGGAATATTTGAGGGAACTGGGTCACGAAGTTATGGACCTGGGAACCCACTCCACCAGTTCCGTTAACTATGTGGAATTCGCCGAGGCGGTGGCCCGGGCGGTGGCCCGGGGAGAGGCGGAAAGGGGGGTGCTCATATGCGGAACGGGGATCGGCATGTCCATAGCCGCCAACAAGGTGGAGGGTATCAGGGCAGCCCTGGTCCACAGCGAATACACCGCCAGGATGGCGGCCATGCACAACGATGCCAACATCCTCACCTTCGGTGGAAGGGTGGAGAGCCCGGAGGAGGGGAAAAGGTTCGTTAAAACATGGCTGGAAACCCCCTTTGAAGGTGGAAGGCACCTCCAGAGGCTGGGGAAAATAGGTGAACTGGAAGAAAAATGCAAGGAGGGATAAATGAGCGTTGAGGTGGGAAAGGCCGCTCCGGACTTCTGCCTGGTGGATCAGGACGAGGTCCAGCACTGTCTTGAAGATTACAGGGGGAAATGGGTGGTTCTGTATTTTTATCCCCGGGACAACACCTCGGGTTGCACCCGGGAGGCCCAGGGTTTTACGGCCCTCAAGGAGGAGTTTGAGAAACTGGGGGCGGTGATCCTGGGGGTAAGCCCCGATTCTCCCAAAAGCCACAGGAACTTCCGGGAGAAGAAGGGCCTCACCATAACCCTCCTTTCGGATCCAGGGCATCAGGTGATGGAAAAATACGGAGCCTGGGCCATGAAGAAATGCCGGGGGAAGGAAAAACCTGGGGTGATAAGGTCCACCGTCCTGATAGATCCCCAGGGAATAGTTCGCTTCCATTGGCCCAAGGTCAAGGTGGCGGGACATGTGGAGGAGGTCCTGAAGAAACTCAAGGAACTCCAGGGGAAATAAGCCCTTCCGTGGAAATAGAGGGCATAGTAGAGAAGAAGATTTTTTCCTCGGATGATTTCGGGGTATTCCTCATTAACGCCTCAGGAGAAGAAGTAAAGGTTTCCGGACCCATCGCCCATCTCCAGGAAGGGGAAAGGGTGGTGCTCCGGGGAAGGTGGCGGACGGGGCCCTACGGCCGGGAGTTTTTTGTGGAGGAGGTCCTTTCAAGGAGGATAGGGGCCCTGGAAAAATTCATTGCCTCCTCCCCGGTAAAGGGCATAGGAAAGGCTACCGCCAGGAAAATAGTTGAAAGGTTCGGCGACGAAACGGTGAAGATTATCCTTGAGGAACCCCGGAGGCTGGAGGAGGTTTCCGGGGTAACCCGGGAAAGGGCGGAGGCCCTCCACCGCTTTTTCGTAAAGGCCGGAAAGGAAAGGGAAGCCCTGGTTTTCCTTATAGGACTTGGTCTTCCGGTGGGGATAGCCCGAAGGGTGGTGGAGGCATACGGCCCCTCTGCCGTCCAGGCGGTTAAGGAAAATCCCTACAGGCTGGCCCTGGAGTTTTCGGGAATAGGTTTTTCCAGGGCCGATGCCATGGCCCGGAGGCTGGGGTTTCCCGTCAATTCTCCTGCCAGGGCCTCGGCGGCGGCCCATTATTTTCTGGAGAAGGAGGCGGCCGCAGGTCATACCTACATGTTCACCGGGGACCTTCTTGAAAAATTGGCCTTCCTGGGCATTGACGAGGAGACGGCCCGGAAGGGCCTTCAGGATCCCATGTTTTACTCCTCCGGGGATAGGGTGGGTTTGAGAAAATACTACATGTGGGAGTCGGAGATTGCCCGGAGACTTCTTGAGAGGAGGCAGGCCTCCTTTCTTCCTCTGGAGGATCTATCGGAAGTTTTTTCCTCCGTGGCGGATAGTTTTGAGATAACCCTGGACGGGGACCAAAGAAGAGCCGTGGAGACCGCCCTTTCCTCCCGCATGATGGTGATATCCGGCGGTCCTGGGACGGGAAAGACCACCATAATCAAGTTCATAGGAATGGTGGCCCGGGCCTCGGGGTTAAAAATTAAATTTGCCGCCCCCACGGGAAGGGCCGCCCGGAGGCTAACGGAAGCCACGGGTTTTCCCGCTTCCACCATCCATCGGCTCCTGGAATTTGACCCGGAGACCGGCGCCTTTCGGAGGGATGTTTCCAGACCCCTGGATGCGGATTTTCTTGTTCTGGACGAGGTTTCCATGGTGGACGCCTGGCTTTTCAGGGCTGTGCTTAGGGCCCTTTCACCGGGAACCCGGCTTGTTCTGGTGGGGGACAAGGACCAGTTGCCCTCGGTGGGTCCGGGTAATGTCCTGGCTGACATCATTTCCTCGGGACTGTTTCCCTTGGTGGTACTTAAAAAAATATATCGCCAGAGGGAGGGAAGCCTCATTGCCCGAAACGCCCAGAGGATAAATCGGGGTCTTATTCCCTTCGTGGAAAAGGACGGGGAATTTGAGTTCTTCTCCTCCACCGATTACCTTGCCCGGGTGGTGGACCTGGCCACCACCGTTCTGCCCCGCCGTTTCAACCTTCCGGCTCTGACCACGGAAATCCAGGTCCTTTCCCCCATGTACAAGGGGGAATTGGGGGTGGAGAATTTGAACCGGGTTCTACAGGAGAAACTCAACCCGGAAGGCAGGAAGGTTAAGGTGGGGGGCAAAACCTTCCGGCTCGGGGATAAGGTTATGCAGACGGTCAACAACTACTCCAAGGAGGTCTTCAACGGGGAAATAGGCCGGGTGGTGGAAGGAGGTGAGGAGGAACTGTGGGTGGATTTCTACGGAGAAAGGGTGATTTACACCGGAGAGGATGTGAAGGAACTCACCCTGGCCTACGCTGTTTCCGTACACAAGGCCCAGGGAAGCGAGTATACGGCGGTGATTTTACCCCTGGTGAAAACCCACTGGATTATGCTTCAGAGGAATCTTCTTTACACCGCCATCACCAGGGCGCGCCGATATGTGGGTCTGGTGGGGGATTTTGAAGCCTTGAAACAGGCGGTGAGAAACAACCAGCCCCTCCGCCGCAGGACCTGGCTGGGGCTATTGCTGAAACAGTGATCTTCCCGGCATGTTGACAAGGCAGGGGGAGTTGATAAAATCTTCCACCATGAGGAAGATAGTTTTCTTCGTTCTCGCCCTATCCCTTTCCCTGGCTCAGGAGACTAAGAGATATTACCTGACGGTGGAGGGAAAGGCTCCCCGGGCGAGTTTTCTCCCCACCACCGCCGTGGTCACGGTTCTTACCGCCGAGGATATAAAGAAGATGCCCTTCACCACCCTGGCGGAGATCCTTCAGTTCCTTCCCTCCCTTACGGTGGTGAGGAGGAGCCAGGCCAGTTTTGACCTTTCGGTTAGGGGGGCTTCCCCCAAGAGAACTTTGATTCTCCTTAACGGTATGAGGATAAACGATCCCCAGAGCGAGCACTTCAACATGGAGGTACCCATCTCCCTCCAGCAGATAGAAAGAATTGAAATTTTCAAAGGGGGAACCTCCACCTTCTACGGGAGTTCATCCGCCGCCGGGGGCATAAACATAGTGACCTCCTCCGGAGGAAATACCCTCTCGGCGGTGGCCGGTGAAAAGGGACTTTTCGGCTTCGCCGCCTCCGCTTCCCTGGGAAATTTTTCCCTGGGTCTTTCTTCCCGGAAAAGCCGGGGATATTACCCGGGAAGGGAATTTGACCTTCGGGATGTGAGCGCCCAATACACCGGGAAGAAGGCCCGACTCTTTTTCGGAGCCGGGGTCAAGGAGATGGGGGAGGCCAATTTTTACGCCCCCTATCCCTCCTGGGAGAGAATCGGAAGGTATGTTCTCTCGGGCAATCTTCGCCTTGGGGGGGTGGAATTGGGGTTGCTTTCCCGCACCCTGCGGGATCATTTCGTCCTTGATAGGGAAAGGCCTCTCTGGTATGAAAATCGCCATAAAAACTTCCTCCACTCCCTCCGGGCGGCGAAGAGGTTTTCCCTTCCCCGGGGTGAGATTACCCTGGGCCTGGAGGGGAATTCCGAGGGGATAAGGAGCGGCAGGCTGGGGAACCATCACCGGGAAAGTTTGGCCCTGGTGGGGGAATTCACCAGGGCTGGAGGAGGTTTCTCCCTGGACCTGGGACTCAGGGCGGAGGTTTTCTCCGCAGGCAAACCCTTTTACGGATTCTACCTGGGCTATCAGAAAAGTCTGGGCAAGGCGTTTCTGATTTCGGCCTCCGTGGGAAATTCCTTTCGCCTTCCCAGTTTTACGGAACTCTATTACTCGTCCCCGGCCAATGTGGGGAACCCTGACCTTCGTCCGGAGAAGTCCCTCAGCGCAGACCTGAGCCTGGAGACCAGAACGGTGGCAGGGAGGGGGACGGTCTCTTTATTCTGGAGAAGGGATCGGGACCTGGTGGATTGGGTGAGGACGGGAATACACTCCCCCTGGAGGGCCGCCAACCTTGCCCCCATCCAGAGGTTCGGCCTGGAGTTTTCCTGGGGATGGAGGTGGAGAAGGGGAATCTTTTCCCTGGGCTTTCTCAGGACCTTCTTACATTATCGCATGGAGGAAACCCCGAAATACGCCCTGGCCCTGGATAAACTCAAACTAAGTTCTTCCCTGATTTTTTACCTGGGGAGGATTGGATTTTCCTCCGCCCTTTCTTACAGGGAGATGGTCCTGGGTCAGAAGGGGATTTTCCTGAACGCCAGGATTTCCCTCCGCCTGCCCGGGAAAATCCGCGTTTTTCTCCAGGGCAGCAATTTGTTTAACACGGTAATAGAAGAAATCCCCGGGGTTAAAATTGAAGGCCGATGGCTTTCCGCAGGACTTCGCTTGGACCTATAGGAAGAAGATCAGGGTTATCACCACGAAGGAGGTTACCAGGATGGGGAGGGAGTACTTGAGCATGTAGCCGAAGAAGGAGGGCATTTCTATACCGTATTCCTCGGCGATGGACTTCACCATGAAGTTGGGAGCGTTTCCTATGTAGGTATTGGCTCCCATGAAGACCGCTCCGGCGGATATGGCTTCCAGGTATATCTTTTTGTGGAGGATGAGGTTGTGAATCGCTTGGTGTTCGGGAAGTCCGGGGAAGAATTTTCCCAGGGCGGAATTAAGGAAGGTCAGGTATGTGGGGGCGTTGTCCAGAAAACTGGATAGGCTTCCCGTGGCCCAGAAGTAGTGGGCGGGTTCCTTGATGCTCCTTATGAAGCCGGCCAGGGCTCCGTGTTCCCCGGCCCTGAGAATGGCCAGGGCAGGAACCATGGTGGCGAATATGCCGGCGAAGAGTATGGCCACTTCCTTTATGGGGAACCAGGTGAACTCGTTTTCCTTCCTCACCTCCTTCCTGGTGGTGAGGAGGGAAAGGAGACCCATGAGGATGAGGATGAAATTTCGCACCTGGTCCTGAACGGTGAGTTCCACCCCCAGGAAAGAGAAACTACCTGCCTTCCAGTATCCGCTGAGGAGAACTCCCCCCACAATTCCCAGGAGAAAGAGAAAGTTGTGGGCTCCCACTATCTTCAGGGGGACCTTTTCTTCGTCTTCCTGGGGAGGGAGGTCTTCCTTTTTGTAATAATGCCTGTCAATCAAATAAAAAAGCCCCAGGAGAAACAGGGATTCCACCACCATGTGGGGGATCAGGTGGAAGGTCCAGAAAAAGGGTACTCCGTGGAGGAATCCTAAAAACAGGGGAGGGTCCCCCAGGGGAGTCAGTGAGCCCCCTATGTTGGCCACCAGGAATATAAAGAACACTATCATGTGTTGTTTGTGCTTTCTATGCATGTTGGCCCTTATGAAGGGACGGATGAGGACCATGGCCGAGCCGGTGGTTCCTATCCACGAGGAAAGGAAGGTGCCCAGGAGAAGGAATAGAACATTGACCTGCGGGGTTCCCTTGAGGGTTCCCCTCAGGAGGATTCCACCGGCCACGGTGAACAGCGCCCATAGAAGGAGGATGAAAGGTATATAGTCCAGAAGATAAATGTCCAGCAGGCTGTGTATGGCCCCGTGTTTGAAGGCTATGACGAAGGGAATGGCGAAGAGGAGACCCCAGAAGGCGGAAATCTTTCCGAAGTTGTGGTGCCAGAATTCAGGAGCCACAAGAGGGAAAATGGCTATGGAGAGGAGTATTCCCACGAAGGGTAGGACGGACCAGAGGGGAAGTATTTCCCCCAGTTTTTCCGCTCCGTGGGCCGTTTCAGCGGAGAAGGCAAAGGACGATAAAAGGAGCATTAATGCGATATTCACCAGTTTTTTCATTCTTTTTCCTCCTGTGAGTTAAAGGTGAAAGGATAAGAAAAAAAGGCTTGAAAGTCAAACTTCTTCTGAATCGGTGAGGACCAGAGGTTTCCAGGTGCCTTTGGAACATAACCCCTTTAGATTCGTAACCCCTTTAGATTTGGAAAAGCCTTTTTTATTTTAGTAAAATAAATTTCCTTTGCAGGGCCTTTTAGGGCAGGAATTTTTTTAAAGGATTTTTGTGGTCGGATTATGAGAGACCTTAGGCTGGACCTTATTTTAGGCTTGGTCGTTTTTACCTCGGTGTTAAGTTTTATCTTCACCCATCTCGTTCTAAAGTTAGCCCACCGGTTCAATGTCTTTGATAAGGTGGAGGAGCGGAAGGTTCACAGCCGGAATGTTCCCCGCATCGGCGGAGTGGCCATATTTTTAAGCCTTTTTTCCGGAATCCTCCTGGGGGAGGTTCTTCTAAGGGAAATGTTCATCAGGCCCAATAACTGGAGGACCTTCGCCGCCTATCTGTTCTCCATTCTGGTTATCTTCGGCCTGGGTCTCCTGGACGATCTGAAGGGCCTGAACGCCTATCAGAAATTTCCGGTGGAGTTCGCCGTGGCCCTTCTTCTTTACTTCTTCGGATTCCGGATTGAGAGGCTTTCTCTGCCGTGGGGAGGGGGTCTTGAACTGGGGATTCTGGCCCCGTTGGTCACCCTCCTCTGGATAGTGGGGGTGATGAACGCCATGAACATCATTGACGGCCTGGACGGGCTGGCGGCGGGAATTGCCCTCTTCGCTTCCCTGTCGGTTCTCATTATCTTCGTGGTTCACGGGCAGGTTTCCTATGCGGCGGTGGTGGCGGGGCTCATAGGGGCCATCCTGGGGTTTCTGCCCTACAACCTGAACCCGGCCAGGATTTTCATGGGCGACAGCGGAAGTCTGACCATAGGCCTTCTTCTCTCCACTTTGACCCTGAAGAGTTCTCAAAAGTCCAACCTTTATGTATCCCTTTCGGTGGCGGTTATAATTCTGTTCATTCCCATTTTTGACACCCTCCTGGCCATATGCAGGAGGGCCAGAAGGGGGGAGCCCCTTTTCGGAGCCGACGACGATCACATCCACCACCGGCTCTTGAGGAGACTGAAACTCCACAGACACGCCTCCCTGACCCTGGTGGGGATATCGGCCCTTTTCTCCGCCATTGGCACCGCCCTCAACTTCGTGGAGGGGGGCGTTAGGTTTCTGGTGATTATCCTAAGTTTCCTCGTGGGAATTCTCTTCTTTTCCTTTCTGGGTTACTTCAAGGATGTCCAGAGGGAGAATAGAGGAAATTCCTTTCCGCCTCCCTGAGGGGGGGCCAGTGCCTGTCCTTTTCAGACAGGATGGGATTTTGAACGGGCCAGGATATGCCTATTTCGGGGTCGTTCCAGATAATTCCCCTCTCGTGCTGGGGGGAGTAGAAATCCGAGGTCTTGTATAGGACCTCCGCCTCCTCCGAAAGGACGGCGAAGCCGTGGGCGAAACCCTCCGGAATGTAGAGCATTAATCTGTTTTCCGCCGAAAGGCGCACCCCCACCCATTTCCCGAAGTAGGGGGAACCTTCCCTCAGGTCCACCGCCACATCAAAGATCTCTCCCCTTATGACCCGCACCAGTTTAGCCTGGGCCCTCTCCCGTAGTTGGTAGTGGAGCCCCCGAATTACCCCCTTCACCGACCGGGAATGGTTGTCCTGGACGAAGTCGTCTTTAAGACCCAGTTTCTCAAATTCTCTTCTGTTGTAGGTTTCCATGAAGAATCCCCTCTGGTCTCCAAAGGCGGTGGGTTCTATGAGGAGAAGGTCAGGAATTTCTAAGGGAATTAGATTGAATTTTCCCACGGTTCACCTCGCAATCATATTTCAAGGCTGGAATCGTCGCCTATCATAACCTTCAGTGCTCTGTTCACTTCGGAACCCTTCCTGATGGAGGCCCTTCTGCCCACCAGGGATTCCTCCATCCTCTCCACATCCAGAATTTCGGTTTCGGGGAGTATGACGGAATACTCAACGCAGGAGTTTCTTATACTGCATCCTTTCCCAATGCTGGTGTAGGGGCCTATAAAGGAGTTTTCTACCACGGTATTTTTCCCGATGACCGCCGGTCCCCTTATCTTGCTTCCAATTATCCTGGCCCCTTCCTCCACCACCACCCGACCTTTGATACTGGAGTTTTCGTCCACATCTCCCAGGAGGATGGTTTCCTGAAGTTGGTCCAGGACCACCCGGTTGGCCTCCAGCATGTCGTCCTTTTTCCCCGTATCCAGCCACCACCTCTGGAGGATGTGGGCTCTGACCTCCAGGCCCATGTTTATGAGTTCCTGGATGGCGTCGGTTATTTCCAGTTCTCCCCTCCAGGAGGGTTTTATCCTATCAATGGCCCGGTGGATCTCCGGGGAAAAGAGGTAAACCCCCACCAGGGCCAGGTTGGAGGGTGGGACCCGGGGTTTTTCCACCAGCCTCAGAATCCGACCACCTTCCCCCAGTTCCGCCACGCCGAAGAGATGGGGATTTTCCACCTCCTTAAGCAGGATGAGGGCGGATGGGGCCGTTCTTCGGAATTCCTCCACGAAATCCTTTATGCCCGAACCTATCAAGTTGTCGCCCAGGTACATGACGAAGTCTTCGTCCCCCAGAAACCGAGAGGCGGTTTTCACCGCATGGGCGAGGCCCAGGGGTTCTTCCTGAAGTATGAAGGTGAATTTGACCCTCTGGAATCCCCCCTCCAGGAGGCTTCTCTTTATTTCCTCGCCGGTTTCCGGGGCTATTATCACCCCGATGTCCTCAATTCCCGCCTCCAGGAGGTTTTCCACCACATAGTAGATTATGGGCTTGTTGGCCACGGAGACCAGTTGCTTTGGAAGAGAATGGGTCAAGGGCCTCAGTCTGGTGCCCTTCCCTCCGCTAAGGATGAGACCTTTCATGGCTTTATTCTAAACCTCCCTGGAAATTTTTTCCACCAGCCCGGCGTAGGCCTCCACCACCAGTTCCCAGTTGTATTTTTCCCGGAGTATTTTTTCATAGTACTCCCCGGCCCTTTTCCTTATTCTTTCCCCTTCCCTCTCCATGATATCTATGCTTTCCGCCAGTTCTTCGGCGGTGGAGAAGTAGAGGCCGAATTCTTCCAGAACCTCCCGGTTGTAAACCACATCGTACGCTATGACCGGATTACCGCAGGCCACGGCCTCCAGGAGGGATGGATTGGTGCCCCCCACGCTGTGGCCGTGAATGTGGGCAAAGGCGTGAAGCCTCAGGGCGTAAAGGTCCCTTCTCCGGTATATGGGCCCTGTAAAGACCACCCCTTCCCTTTCCCTAAACCTGCGATAGTTCTCCCCGGCATCGCTTACCACCACCAGTTTTCTCCGGGAAGGGGATTTAAGAAATCCCTCCACGATCATGGGGAAGTTGTTTTCCGGAACATCCCTTCCCACCGCCAGGTAGTACCCGTATTCTTCCAAGGAGAACCTGCGACGGAGGTCTTCCCAGGCCTCCGGGTCCTCCTGGGGAGGGTCCACCCCGTAGGGTATGAAGACGGCGGGTTTCCCGTAGGTCCTGCGGAGGTAATCCTGGATGGCCCGGGAGTCGGCCACCAGGGCGTGGGCAATCCTGGCTCCCCAGGCCTCCAGGCGCCTCAGGAGCCACCGGCCCAGGGAATTCCACTTACCCCTCTTCCACTCCAGGCCGTCGGGGTTGAGGATTATTTTGGTGCCCAGGGCCCTGGCAAAAATCCCCGTGGGAACCCCAGAAACCCCCAGGAGAACGATCACGCGGTTTTTTCTGAAAAGGGCTTTGAGAACTCCCCGGTTGCTTAGGCATAGTTTTTCCACCGACTTCATGGAGGGGCACCGGAGAAATACCCTCTCCACCCTCTCAAACTGGTAGGGCAGGGTTTTGAGGGAGGATTTGCAATAGACCTCCACCCGATGTCCCCGGCGGGCAAGGCCCTGGGCCAGTCTCTCGGCGAAGGTCTCAAAACCTCCGTATCTGGCGGGGATCCCCCGGGACCCCACTATGGCAATTTTAATTCCCTTCATGGTTTTTGAGCGTCTTCTCGTATATTTCCATCAGGATTCTGTAATTTTCTCCAGAGGTGAACTTTTTTTCAAATTCCATCCGGGCCTTCCTTCCCATCCTTTCCCTCTCGTGGGGATGGTCCCGGAGCCATCGGACCTTTTCCTTTAGGTCCGAGGGGTTGGCCCTTTCAAAAAGGAGACCCGTTTCCCCATGCTCCACCAGGTCCTGGAGGGCTCCTGCGGTGGATGCTAACACCGGAACCCCGGCGGCGTAGGCCTCCATCACCGTCAGGCCGAAGGTTTCGGGGCTCAGGGAGGGGACCACCAGGGCGTAGGCCCTGGACATAGCATCCTGCATGCGTTTTCTCTCCAGAAATCCACAGTAGGTAATCCCCGGTGGAAGGTCCTTCATCAGGGATTCAAGGGGGCCGCTTCCGGCTATTTTAAGGGGCAGGTCCAGGCTTTCCCATGCCTTCAGTAGGACCTTCAAACCCTTTTCTTCCCCCAGCCTGCCGGCGAACAGGAAGTAATTTTCCGTGGCCCTGGGGGTTGGAACTTCTTCGGGAAGAAGGAAGTGGGGCTTTACGAAGATGCGGTCCCTTTCAATTCCCATTTCTGCCATCCTATCCTTTGAGGAGGGTGAAAAAACGATGAAAGAAGTTATAAGACCAAGGGATTTCCTTGCCTTGGCGGTGGCCAGGGCGGCCAGGAGGCTCTGGGGGAGGGAACCCCGCAGGCACCGGTGGAAAACCGCCCGGTGCAACCCCCTTTCCGGGCATTTCCGGCAGATTTCACCTTTACGAAAGAGGAAGGCCGCCGGGCAGAAAAAGCGGTAGTCGTGGAGGGACTGAACCGTGGGGATTCCTTCGTGATGGGCCGCCAGGTAAACGGAGGGGGAGAGGAGGGGGAAAAAATTGTGGAAGTGCACTATGGCCGGTTGAAATTCCTTTATCTCTCTCCTCATGGCGAGGTAATTTGCCCTGGACCAGGGTATTTCCGCCGCCATCCTTAATCTTTGCAGGGCCCTGGCCCGGTATATTTCCGAGTTTTCCCTCCGGAAGATTCTGACTTCGTGTCCCCTTCTTTTCAGCAACTGATGTTCCCTTTTCACCACCGCATCGTCGCCGCTGGCGGAGTTGGGACGATGGAAATTATGTACTATCAGGACCCTCATTCTGTACGACCTTATGGTAAAGGGAGTTTATGGATTTAATCCTGTTTTCCCAGAGATGTTTCTCCATTAAGAGCCTCCGGGCCCTTTCCCCCATTTCCCGGGCCAGGGCTCTGTTTTCGTAAAGCCTCCGCAACGCCAGGCTTATTTCCCGGACCACCTTCTTCCGGGGGCCCGGCTTTACCGCCACTCCGGCATCCTCCGCTGTGTGGGCCGTGGCGTCTCCCTCCAGGCAGATCACAGGCAGGCCGCAGGCCATGGCCTGCATTAGAATCGTAGACTGTCCGTGATGAAAGGAGGGATAGAGAAAAACATGGGCCCTCTTTAGAATCCGCCACACCTCCTCCATGGAGATTTTCCCCGGAAGTTTAACCCTTTCTCCCAGAGAGGAAAGTTCCCGCTTGACCCTTTCGTACTCCGGACCGTAGCCCGCCAGGACCGCTTCCCAGTCCTTCTCGGCATTTTCAGCAAACTCCTTCAGGGCGTCCTTTACGAAGAGGATGCCCTTCCAGGGAACGAATTCCCCTATGTAGGCGATGACGAATCTTTCCCCTTCCTTGGCCTTTTTTATCTCCTCCCAGGAAAACGGGATCTCCTCGGGGGAAATTGCGTTCTGGGGGAATTTTACTATTTTCCGCCTGCTCCTCCTGGAGTAGGGAAGGTGGGCCCCCGGGGAGGAGGTTTCCAGGATTACCTGGGCCCTGCAGGCGGTAATCCTTACGAAGGGGTCAAGGTGTTGCCCCAGGAATCTTATGGTTTCCCTGAGCCCTTCTTTAATTTTGTGCCTCCAGGGCAGGGATTTAAATATGGGCCAGGGCGTGTTCTCTCCCCCCACAGGACCCCATACGAAGTTTTCCGAGGCCAGGGAGAGGAAACTCGGCTGCCAGTTGTTCCCGAAGGTGATGTGTTGGACCACATCAAATTTTTCTTTTTTTATCAGGCGGCGGAATTTCAGGTATATTCCCACCTGCCATAGATAATAATAGAGGTGGTATCCTCTTCTCCCCTTTTTCCAGAAGGAAAGATATGGGGGAAGGTCGTAGTAAAGGAAGGTGGCCTTTACGGAAGGATTCCTTTTCAGTTCAGCCTCTATCCTGGCCCTGTTGTTGGCCCTGGTTATAACCCAGACTTCGTGGTGGCGGGAGAGGTGTTTTACCCACATCCATCCCAGCCTGGGTTCGGAACCCTTTCCAGGCTCGCAGGCGTAGGCAGAGAGGAGAACCTTCATCGCAGTATGCTCCTCAATTTTTTTACCGCATAATCGGGGCTAAGCATGAGGGATAGGGCCAGGGAAAACATGAATTTTGCGGGTTTTCTGTAACTCAGGGCCAGTCCTGCCCTTTTAAAGTAAAGGGCTCCCAGGTCCTCTCTATATCGGTTAATTTTCTTAACCAACGGTTGTCTCTTTAGGCCCTCCAGAAATTCCTCCAGGGTGGGTTCCCTGTCCCCCTTCCTTCTCGCCTCCATGGAATACTTCAGCCAACGCATGATGTTCTGGGCCAGGAAGAATTTTCTGGAGGTCTCCGAGGAGGAGGTTTTCCGGACCATAACCAGGTATTCGGGCAAAACCAGGGCCAGGTGGCCCTCCTGGGCCATCCTGCAGTTAAAATCAAGGTCTTCCAAGACGGGTAGGTTTCTGTATCCTCCCAGGGCCAGAAATACCTCCCTTTTTATCATCATGCTCACATTCAGCATGAACAGGAGTTTTCCCTTTCGCACTATTTCCCTGTATTCCTCCAGGGATGTGGGGCCCACCTTTATCCTGCCCAGTTTTCTCCTCCCTGCTTCGTCCATGTAGTAGCCGTAGGAGCCCAGGGCTGACAGGCCGGGATTTTCCTTGAGGAAGTTGATCTGAACCTCCAGCCTCTGAGGGAGGCTTACATCGTCGGCATCCATCCGGGCAATCCATGGATGGCGGGCTTCCCTCACCCCCAGGTTCAGGGCCCGGGAAAACCCCCTTTCCCGGCATGTTAGGGTTCTTATGCGGGGGTCCCTTCTGGCGTAGTCCGTGGCAATTTCCAGGGAGGAGTCTTCGGACATGTTGTCCACGATGACGAGTTCAAAATCCCCGTGGGTTTGCTCCAAAACGCTTTCTATGGCCCGGGGAAGATATTTTTCTGCGTTGTATACCGGCATGACTACCGACACGGGGAAACCGCTCACAGGGCCTTTAACCTCCTCTTCCATTTTTCCACTATCCTCTTTTCCGCCAATCTGGCCAATTCCTCAGGCCTTTTGCTGGAATCCAGTTTTACGCAGTATTTGAATTTCCGACATATTTTATCGTATTTTTCCGTCATTTCCCGGATCTTCTCCCGGGGAAGTTCCCCCTTCCTTTTGTAGACCACCTCCGGATCGGTTCCCAGGTAGAAGATTATCTGGGGATGGGGGAGAAGGCGGGCGATTATCCCGGGAAGTATCCACGGTATTGATATCCTGGAGCGTTCAGGGTCCACCATGAGGTCGTGAAAATAACGGTCAAACAAAACCAGATTGCCCTGGTAAAGTTTCCTCCGGACCCGGAAAAAATAGCCCAGGAGGAAGTCCATGGAGTAGTACAGGAGCCTGAAGAGGGACGATAAGGGCCCCGCAGGCTTTGCCCCGTGGGGGTTTTTGATGTTTTCCTCCCTGGAGCCGGAATCCTCTCCGGTGAACAACTGGCTCAGGGAGGGGAGAAGGGATGGTCTCCAGTGAAAGAGAACCACCCGGGGAAAGACAGTTCCCTCCAGGTTTTCCCTCAGGTGCTGAAGAAGGGTGGTTTTTCCGCTTCCGTCCGGCCCCACCGCCGCCGCCCACACCCCCCTGGGGCGGATTTTTTCCCTGAGGACGAAATACAGGGTGGAGACGAACCTTCCTCCCAGCCCCGTAGGGTTCTTGGCGTTTCTGGCGAGGACCCTTAACCTGGCCCTTCTCCTGAGGTTTTTCAGGCCGGCGAAGTCTTCCCTTTCCAGGTGGGTTATTATCTCTTCGGCCAGTCCAGGTCCGAAGGCCACCTCCGCAAATTCCCGGAATTCTTCCGTGGGGCTAAGTCCCGCCACCTCCTTCCGGTATTTTTCCTTCAGGGTCCCCCCCGAAAGGAAGGGAAACACCCAGTTAACGAAGGCCTGATGACCTCCCTTCAGGATGGTAAAGTTCCCGTCCTGCACGGCCTTTTCCAGTAGATAGGCCGAGGGAATTACCTGGTTTCCCCACCAGTATATTCCCTTCAGCAAGTCCAGAACTATGAATTCCCGGTTATCTTTTAAAAGATAATACTGGTGGGAGAAGCCCTTGTTTTTGAAGAGGGTTTCCATGCCGAAGTCTTCTGCGGTTTCTTTGACGGCCTTTCGGATTTGACCGGTTTTCTTCCCCTCCACCAGGATGTCCACATCCCGGCCCTCCAGCCTGGCGGTTTTCCGGTTGTAGTTCCTCAGAAGGCAGAATTTTATCCCCCGGGCCCGGAGTCTCCTAAGGAAGGCCTCCACGAACTCCTGGGTGTTCTTAGCCCTCTTCATCTTCCCTTCTCCAGGTAAGCCGATATTCCGAAGAGCATCCAGAATTCCGGGGCCAGCATCATGGGGGCCATCTGGGAGGCCACCAGGGCCCCGGCGAGGGAAGCCAGTGCCCCCAGGGCCAGGGGAGAGTTCTCCCGTTTGTACTTCACATAAAGGACCCTGAAGGCCCTGAACAGGACCAGGAGGAAGAGGAAGGTTCCGAAAACTCCGGAATAGACCAGGATGGTTACGAAGATGTTGGGGGTTCCTTCCAGGCGGGTTTCACCGAATTCCGTGGTTATGGTGGTCCAGCCTGAGCCCAGCAAAATGTTGACCGGGCCGGAGTGGGTAAACTTTCTCAGGGAGGTCATTATGCTCTTGTATCTCACGGAGGCAGAGGAGTCCCTTCGTATAGTGTGGCGTATGTGAAAAAGGGAAGAAACCCTCCTGGTAATCAGAGAAGAGTGGCCAGCCAGGGATACGGTGACGGATATAAGGGCGAAGATGACGAAGAAATTCCTCGCAATTTTAAGGAGCACCGCCTGGGCCTTCCTGTTCCTTAAAACGGAGGAGACCAGAATCAGGAGACCGGCCAGGAGTCCGGCCATGGCGGATCTGGTGGCGTTCAGCGCCAGGACCAGCAGGTAGAGGGTGAGGGAAAGGTGGGACCACCTGAACTCCCTCCGTGTCTTATCCCCTCCCTTTCTGACCCCGTAGGCGAAGGGAAGAAGCAAGAGAACCACCACCATCAGGTTTTTCCCGAAGGTGTCGGCCTCGGTGAAGAAGGAGGTTATCCTTTTGTCCAGGAGGATGTTGGCCTTCTGGGAGGGAGTAAAGGCCAGGGCCTTTCCCCAGAATATCAGGGCAGAGAATTGTAGGAGGCCAAAGAGGACAGCCATAAGGGAAAAGGCGGCCAGCCATCTCAGCATGGAGGCCTCGTCCCGGTAGGTTTTCAGGAAAAGGTAAAAATTGAAGGTGAAACTCACCATAATTATGAAAAGACCGAAACTGAACAGGGACCTGGCCTTGTCCGGGGCCTTGAGCAGTATGATGGAGAGGTTATAGGCCAGGAAGAGAAGCATGTAAAGCAGCAACCTGGACCTGGCCAGGAAGGGTAGGGTTTTTTTCAGGTGAAAGAGCAGGAATCCGGCCAGGGTGAGCAATGAAAGGAAGTAGGAAATCCTGAAGATCCCACCGCCAAGGTGAATCCATAGAAATTCGGTGGTGAAGACGGAGGCGATGGTCAAATAAAAGATTTTTCCGGGGGGAACCAGGATCAGGACCGTGAGCACCAGGGCCAGGGAGAGAAGGTATAAAATCAGCGCTTCCATCGGTGCCTCACTTCCAGGGAAAATTTGTAGAAGTTCATGGCGGCTTTTATAAGTCCCCTTTGAAAACCGTTGAATTTTCTGTACTTCTTGTGATAATAGAGGCGGCTCCTCATCCAAATTTCAAGGTGGTTTTTCTTGTAATTTCCCCTGTGCAGGTGAAGTATTTTTAGGTCTGGATATAGGATTGCCTTCAGCCCCCTCTCCTTCATCCTGTGGGCCAGGATGGCTTCCTCCACATAGAGAAAGGTTCCTTCGTCCATAAGCCCTATCTTTTTCCAAAGGCGGGCAGGGGTGAGAAAACAGCAACCGAAAAACTTGGTTATTTCCAGGGGAAGGCTGGGTTTCTTGATCTTCCTGTAGAAAATCCTCCGGGAGAGGGGAGGAAACAGGTAAGCCAGGGCTTCCTTGAAGGGGGAGGGTTCCACCGGTATGTAGTAATAGGGGCTGTGGGGGGAATTCAGATGAGGGTCGTAGACCAAGGGTGCCACGAGGCCCGCCTCCTGGTGGTGGGACAGGTATTCCACGGCTCCCTTCATGTCGGAGTCCGGCTGGATCACGGTGTCCGGGTTCAATATCATCAGAAATTCAAAACCCCTCCTCAACCCATACCTAATCCCCACATTATTCCCCCCGGAGAAGCCCAGGTTTTCCCCGGTTTCTATGATTACCAGGCGGCGGGGTGATGGGAGCCCGTCCATTTTTTTCTCCACCTCCGGTAGTCCCCCGGCCTCGGCGGTTCTTCGGTCGTATTCTGCGTAAAAAACCGGCTTCCATTGAGGCCGGTATTCTCGGTGGTCGTCCCGGGGCCTGAGTTTTCCCCGGGCCCATTCCTTTATTTTCTTCACCGAGGAATCCGGGGAGCCGTTATCCACCACTATGGCGGTGTAGTGGGGGTAATTCAAGGTCTTAAGGGACTCCAGAGCCCGGACGGTGTCCGCCCATCCCCCGTAGTTGAGGATAATGATTCCCAGTTTTTTCATGTCTTCAGAAAGTTATTATATATTCCGGTGGGCGTTTCGTGAACTCATCCGGTTATAATAGACGGATGGAGCCTTACCACGAAAAGGGAGCGGCGCCGGAGGGGGATTCCGAGGAGGCCCTCCGGAGGAACCTTCTGAAGACCACCGGTCGGGCCGGTAAGGTTTTCGCAGCGAGAATACTTTCCCAAATTGCGGCCCTGACCGCCGGGGTGGTCTACGCCCGGTTTCTGGGGGCGGACCTCTACGGCGTGTTTCAACTGGCCATTACCGCGGTTTCCGTCCTTTCCCTCCTGGCGGCCTTCGGAATGAGCCCGGGCCTCATCCGTTATCTGCCCATATTTAAGGCCGACGGGAAAATGAATGACCTCAAGGGTACGGTAAATTTTGCCCTTTCCCTGGGTCTCTTCCTTTCCGTGGCGGCGGCCCTGGCCCTTTACCTGGGACGGCAGTTCGTCTCCCTTTCGGTCTTTTCGGAGCCCAGGCTTTCAGGGATACTTCCCCTCTTTTCCCTGGTCCTGGTTTTCTATTCCCTGGGGGCCATCCTGGGGGGCGTTATACAGGCCGAAGGGGAGGCCCATGTTTTTATCACCTTCAGGTATGTTCTGGACCATCTGGCTTCGGTTTCCTTCTTTCTGGTTTTCTATCTCACCCTGGGGACGAAACTTCTGGGGGCCTCCTGGGCCAAGGTCTTCGCCTCCTTTTTAACGGTTTTTCTGGCGGGGAGGTGGGTGGTTCGGCGTTTTCCCTTCCTCTGGAAAAAGCCCCTGTTTCCCACCGCCCGTAAGAGGGAGTTTCTACTGTATTCCGCCAGCCTCCTCTTCGTGGGCTTTACCTATTTCCTCATGAACCAGGTGAACAATCTTCTGGTGGGGATGTATTCCGTCTCCAGGCAGGTGGGGTTCTACTCGGTGGGGAATGTGGTGGCAGGGGTCATCATATTCGTTCTGATTTCCTTCAACCTGATCTTTGCCCCGTTGATTTCAGAACTCTACCACCGGGGACAGCACGAAACCCTGGCAAAAATGTATTCCGCCGTGACCAGGCTGGTGTGGATATTCACCCTGCCCATCTTCATCTGGGTTCTGGTCTACAGCCGGAGCATCCTTTCCATTTTTGGGGAGGAGTTTGCAGCGGCAAAGTGGGTCCTTATTTTCCTGGCCATTGGCCAGTTTGTGAACGCAGCGGTGGGTCCCAACGGCCTGATGCTTTCTATGTCAGGGCATCAGAAGTGGGAGGTTTTCAATGGGGTGGCCGTGGCGTTGTTGAACATAGGGGTAAACATGGTCCTGATACCCCGATACGGGGCCACGGGGGCGGCCCTGGGGGGAGCCCTGGCCCTGGTGGCGGTGAACCTGGCCAAGACCCTGGAGGTTTGGTATGTGATGAAGATGCTTCCCTACAACGGGAAGTTTTTTAAACCCATGACGGGGGGAGTGGTGGGGGCGGTGGGCCTCCTTATCCTTAAGAGGCTTCTGGGGGAAGGTGCCCTTTACGCTGCCCTGGGGGCGGCGGTGAGCGGTGCCCTGGTTCTGGGAACGGTTTTTCTCCTGGGCCTGGAGGAGGAGGATAAGTTTCTGCTGAGGGCGGTAAGGAGCAGGATAGTTTCCCTGGTGGGAAAGGGTGATTGAAGGCAGGGGACCTGGGCTTATAAATCCTCCAGGATTGCCAGCAGTTTTTCCGCGGTTTTGGAGGTTCTGGAGTCCCTGTGGCCGTATTCTTTAAGGAAAAGCGCCGTGTCTATGAGGTAGAGGCCCAGGAGTTCCTTAAAGGGCAGGCCCCTGAAGCCCAGGGTCTCCGAGGTCCTTTCCAGGGCGGGGATGATTTTACCCGGGGAGATTTTTCCTCCGGTGGAGTTAAGGACCCGGGGCATGAGGAGGAAGGTGAAGAGGTCCCAGAGGGGCAGGGCCTCCTCTTTGAAAAATTCCCAGTCTATTACGAAGGGTTTTCCTGTTTCCTTCCTCAGAAAGATGTTCCACAGTTTGAAGTCGTAGTGGGCGCATCCCAGAGGCAATTCCCTTTTCCCCATGGAGGCGGCCAGAAGACGGGCCCTTTCCCCCAGGGAGGGATGGAGTGCAGCCCTTTCCAGAATCTTCTTACCGTGGGAAGAAGAGGCCAGGGGAAGATTCCGGGGACAGAGGGAAAAGACCTCCCGGATTACCGGAAGGACGAGGTTCAGAGGAATCCTGGAGGGGGAAGCCAGCCGGGGAGGGGTGCTCAGGAAGGCGAAGAACTTACCACCTTCTTCCCCCCGGGAAAGGACCCGGGGAAAGGAAAAGGAAGAGGGTGAGGTCTCAGAAAGGAACCCCAGAACTTCCACCTCCCTTTTAATAAGTTTCCCACCTCGCCGGGTTAAACCTATTTTTAAGAACCCTGCGGGCTCTTCTCTTTCATCTAAAACCTGTATTATCGCCTTGTCCCCGCCAGGGGGAATGTAAACTCCTGCCCAGGTTCCCAGGGCCTTAAGGGAGTTCCTGAGGCCTTCCAGATCGTATTCTGCGGTGAGGCGTTCCAGGGATGTGGTGGGAAATCCCCGGGGAAAGATGGGATAAAACCACGACAGAAGGCGCTTTTTCAACACTGCCCCGGGGGATGCCGGACGATACAGGAAGAGGGATTTAAAAAAAATGGAGCGGTTTTTCAGGGGAAGGTAGTACCTGGGATTTTGGGGGGGCAGGGCCAGGTAAATCTCCGCCGGGTTCTTATTTTTTATTCCCGTCATCGGAGAAATTTTACCCCAACCCACGGTCCATGGAAATTTCCATTCCTGACCTTCGGCGGTTACAGGAATTTTCTGCGCCGGGTCCTTGACTTTTTGGGCCTTTTTGACTATTATGGGATTAAACGGGAAAAAATGGAAAATTTTGGGATTTTAAGGGGTCATTCCAGGGTCAGGGTGGATGGAAGCGGGAGGTTAAAACTCCCTGCGGTCTTCGCCAGGCCCATGGTGGAGTCCTACGGTCGGGAGGTTTTCTTCACCTCCGTCACCGGTGATTTTGGGCTGGTCTATCCCTTGAAGGTGTGGGAGGAAATTGAAAAAAAACTGCTCCTGGCCCCTTCCATGTTTCCCTCGGTAAAAAAATACCTTGCCCTGACCAGTTATTACGGCAAAGTGGAGGCCCTGGATTCCAAGGACCGGTTGCTCATTCCCCAGGTTCTGAGGGAGACGGCCCTCCTGGAGGGAGAACTCATTATCCTCGGCAAACTCAATCACCTGGAGGTCTGGAACCTGGAGAGGTTCCGCAGGGAAATTGAGGCCCATCCCTTCACCGACGAAGACGCCCAAAGGCTGGCGGAGTTGGGCATATGATGCTTCACGAACCGGTTATGGTGGAGGAGGTAGCCCAATTCGTAAAGGGGGACGGAGTTCTGGTGGACGCCACCGCTGGAACGGGTGGACACACCCTTTTCCTCCTTTCCAGGTACCCTGACCTGAGGGCCGTGTGCGTGGACCGGGATCCCGAATCCCTGGAGGTAGCCCGCTCAAGGCTGGCGGAGTTCGGGGAAAGGGTTAAATTTATAGTGGGGGATTACCGATACCTTCCGGAGATGGAAATTCCCTGGGAAAATGTGACCTCCCTGCTTTTTGACCTGGGGATGTCCTCCTTCCAACTTTCCTCCCCCCGGGGTTTTTCTTACCAGAGGGAGGAGGAACTGGACATGAGGTTTAACCGGGAAGAAGGAAGGGCGGCCTGGGAATTTCTCCGCACCGCCCCCTTTTCACAACTGGTTTTGATGTTCAGGGACTACGGCGATCTCCGCCGGGGAGAGGCCCTGGCCAGGGAGGTTCTCCGCACCAGGCCCCGCACCACCTCACAGATGGTGGAGGTGGTGAGGAGGGTTTACGGAAAGGCAGGACCCGAACTACTTTCCCGGGTCTTTCAGGCCATAAGAATAGGGGTTAACCGGGAACTGGAGGGTCTGGAGGATTTTGTTTACGGACTGGCCCGGAAGATACCCCGGGGATCCCGCATGATATTTCTCACCTATCACTCGGGGGAGGACCGGCTGGTAAAAAATGCCCTTAAAAGGGCCTTTAAGGATGGGATTTTAAAGAACCTGACCCCCAGGGTTTTGAAGCCCACCCCGGAGGAGATAAAGAAGAATCCCAGGGCCCGTTCGGCCAAGATGAGGGTGGCAGAGCGATGCTGAAGAAAAGGAGACGGTTTTTTTCAAACCTTAAGTGGCTTCTTCTGGTGGAGTTTCTGGTTCTTATCTATATCTTCGTCCACAATGTGGTGGGCATGAGGAGGCGACAACTCACCCTCCTGATGGAAAAGGAAAAGGCACTCCGGGAGGAGATTACCCTCCTGCGGATGGAGAAAGCCCGTCTTCTTTCCTTCCCCAGCCTGGAGGCTTATGCCAGAAAGGAAGGTCTTGTTCCCGTGGATCCCCTCAAGGTGGAGGCCCTGATAAAGGAAGGGGACACCTGGCGTTGGAGGAAGAATGTGGAGAATCCCAGATAAAAGAACCGCCTCCGTAGTGAAGTGGGGGATGATGTTGTGGGCAGGCCTTCTTCTGGCTCGGTTGTTTGAACTTCAAATCCTGAAGCACGACATTTTTTCCCGACTGAAGATAAGGCAGAGCAGAATTATAAAGACCACGGAGCCCAGAAGGGGAACCATATACGACCGGGAGGGCAGGATTCTGGCCATCAGCGTTCCCGCCTATTCTGCCTACGCCCGCAGGGCCCTCACCCTGGAGGAACTGGAGAGGCTGAGGAGGGTTCTGGGGCTCACCAGAACTCAGATTAAGTACATGCTCAAGAGGTGGGAGAAGGGGAACCGATTCACCTGGATAAAGAGGAAGATCCTTGAGGACGAAAAGCGGAAAATAGAGGCCCTGGGGATAGATAAGATCGGTTTCCTGCCCGATTACAAAAGGGTTTACCCCCAGGGGACCCTGGCGGCCCACATAATAGGCGGAGTGGGGATAGACGGCAAGGGTCTGGCAGGGGTTGAATTTTCCCTGGAGAAGGTCCTGGGGGGAAAACCCGGTAAACTGGAAGTTCTCCGGGATGCCCGGGGCTTTCCCATGGACATAAAGACCATAGTTTCCCCCACCCCGGGGCAGGATGTTTACCTCACCCTGGATGCCCGGGTTCAGAGGGTTGCGGAAAGGGCCCTTTTTGAGCAGGCCCGCAGGATGAAGGCCCCCCGGGCGGCGGCGGTGGTCCTCAATATGAAGGGAGAGGTTCTGGCCATGGTCTCCTATCCCGGCTACGATCCTTCCCAATATTCCAGGGTGTTTTCCCGCCACCCTGCGTGGCTCCACAACAGCGCCATATCCATGGTTTACGAGCCCGGCTCCACCGTCAAATTCATAGATATGGCCATGGCCCTTCAAGAGGGAAAGGTGAAACTTTCGGAAAAAATAGACTGCGGCGGTGGCCGAATCCGCATAGGGAAAACCGTGATCAGGGACCACAAGCCCTTCTCCGTCCTTCCCCTGGTGGATGTTCTGGTCCACTCCAGCAATGTGGGGATAATAAAGATTACCCAGAGAATAGAGGACAGGGTTTTTTACTCTTACCTCAAGGCCTTTAATCTGGGGGAAAGGACCGGAATAGAACTGGTGGGCGAGGAGAGCGGATGGGTTCCCCGTCCCGATCTGTGGAGGCCCGCCACCAAGGCTTATTTTTCCATAGGTCAGGGTTTTGCCGTTACCCCCATTCAGATGGCCTCCGCCACCCTGGTGATAGCCAGCGGAGGGTGGTGGAAAAGGCCCCATCTGGTGAGGTCTAAACCCCGGGGTCGGAGGGTTCTGACCCGGGAGGTGGCCCGGAAGGTGGGAGAGATGATGGTGGAGGTGGTCCGGCGGGGAACCGGAAGGAGGGCCTCCCTCTCCTGGATACAGGTGGGCGGAAAAACCGGCACCGCCGAAAAAATAAAGGGCAAGTCCAGGGCCTATACCTCCTCCTTCGTGGGCTTTCTACCCTTTCCCCACCCGGAGTTCGTGGCGGCGGTGGTGGTGGACGAACCCAGGGGTCAGCATTACGGCGGAGAGGTGGCGGCCCCCGTATTCCGAGAGATTGCCCTTCAACTTTCCAGGGAAAGAAAACTCTATCCGGTGGTGGTGAAATGAAGTTTCGGGATGTTTTGAAGGGGGTGGATGTGGTGGATGTAAGGGGCGAAGATGTGGAGGTGACCCATCTCTGCTACGACTCCCGGAAGGCCGAGAAGGGGAGTTTGTTTTTTGCGTTGAAGGGAAGGTTTTTTGATGGAGATGAATTTGTAAAGGACGCCGTGGAGAGGGGGGCCGTGGCCGTGGTCTCCTCCCAGCCTCCCCAGGGGGAGGTGGCCTGGGCCCAGGTTCTGGATGTGAGGAGGGCCATGGCCAGGATTTCAGACAATTTTTACGGCCACCCTTCCCGGGAACTTAAGATGGTGGGGGTCACCGGCACCAACGGCAAAACCACGGTGGTTCACCTCACCGCCCGGATCCTGGGGGGCGGTTACATCTCCACCGTGGGAAATTTCACCGGCAGACCCCTGCCCTCGGTTCTCACCACCCCAGAAAGCGTGGACATCCAGAGGATGCTCCGGGAAATGGTGGATGCGGGGCTGAAATACGCATCCATAGAGGCTTCCTCCCACGGTCTTTATTTCCACAGGCTGGACGGGATTGATTTTGATGTATGTGTTTTCACAAACCTCTCCGGGGACCATCTGGATTTTCATCTGGACATGGAAAGGTATTTTCAGGCCAAGGCCCTGCTTTTCAAAATGGTGGAAGGGTCCCACCGCTGGGCCATAATAAATGTGGACGATCCCTACGGGAGGAAACTTCTGGATACGGTGAACTGTGGGGTTCTTACCTACGGCATGGGATCCGGAGCCAGCATATACCCCCTGGAGGCGAGTTTTTCCATGGAGGGAATAAAGGCCCGGGTGAGAACCCCCGTGGGGGACATCACGGTGGATTCCCCCATGGCTGGGAGGTTCAACCTTTACAACATAATGGCCTCCATAGGGGTGGGCATAGTGTTAAAGAAACCCCGGGAGGAAATAGAAGAAAAGATCAGGGAGTTCCGGGGGGTTAAGGGTAGAATGGAGAGGTTCCGCTTCGGGGAAATTTACGCGGTGGTGGACTACGCCCACAGCGACGATGCCCTGAAGAACCTTCTTTCCTCCCTCCGGGAACTGGTCCAGGGTAGGATAATTCTGGTCTTCGGCGCCGGAGGCGACCGGGACAGGAGTAAAAGGCCCCGGATGGGCCGGGTGGCCGGAGAACTGGCGGATATCTCCATTATCACCAGCGACAACCCCCGGAGCGAGGACCCCGTGAAAATAATCAGGGAAATTGAGGAGGGGATCAGGGAGAAAACCTCCCTTTACATGAAGATACCCGACAGGAAGGCCGCCATTTTCAAGGCCCTGGAGATTGCCAGGCCCGGGGATGTGGTGGTCATAGCCGGCAAAGGCCACGAAGACTACCAGATAATCGGGAACCTGAGAAGGCATTTTTCCGACCAGGAAGTGGTGAAAGAATTTTTTGAGGGGAAGAATGAGGCTGAGTGAAGAGCATGTGGTCAGGACCCTGAGGCCCAGGAGGGTATTGAGGCCCGGAAACAGGGTGTTTACCAATTTTTCCTTTGACTCCAGGCTTATTGAGGAGGGTGGTTTGTTTTTCGCCCTCCGGGGAAGGAGGGATGGGCACCTCTTCGTGGAGGATGCCCTGGACCGGGGAGCCTCCGCCGCGGTGGTGGAAAGGGCCGTGGGGGATTTCCCGCAGTTCGTGGTGGACGATTCCCTGAAGGCCCTGGGGGAACTGGCCTCCTCCACCTTGGGCTCCGAGGAGAGGGTGGGGATAACGGGAAGCGCCGGGAAGACCACCACAAAAATTCTTACCCACTCCCTCCTGGCCCGGGAATTTCCCGTGGAAACTTCCCCGGGCAACTGGAACAACCTCGTAGGGGTCCCCACATTCCTTTTAAACCGCCAGGGAGCAGAATTTCTGGTCGTGGAGATGGGAATAAGCATCCCCGGGGAAATGGAGGCCCTGGTGAACATAGCCCGGCCCACTACGGCGGTGATAACCAGGATTTACCCGGTTCACACCGAAACCCTGGGGGGGCCGGAGAACATAGCCAGGGAAAAGGGAAAAATACTCTCCAGCGCCCGCCGGGCGGCCTTCAACCTGGACGATCCGCATCAGGTTTCCCTTCTCAAGGACTTTGGCGGCGAAATCAGAACCTTTTCCCGCTCCCGGGAGGCCGATATATTCCTCCGGGGCTGGAGAAGGATCAACCTGGGTGAACTGGCGGTGGATGTGGATTATCTGGGGGAGGAGTTATCCTTGAGGTTTCCCTTCTGGAACCCGGTTTTTCTGGAAAACCTCCTGGCGGCCCTGGCCGTAGCCTCCTTTTTCCTCCGCCGGAAACCGGCTCTGGAAGGGGTGGAACCCCTGGAAGGCAGAGGTAAGGTGCACCGGACGGGGGACCTGTGGGTAATTGACGAAAGTTATAACTCCAATCCCTCCGCCGCCCTGCTTTCCCTGATGTCTCTGGCCTCCCTGGATGGGAGGAAGGTGGCGGTCCTGGCGGACATGCTGGAGTTGGACCAGCCCGAGGAGGAGCATCGGGAATTCGGGAAAAAAATTTCCATGCTTCCCATAGATGTCTTCGTTTTCGTCGGTCCCATGATGAAGTTCGCCTTTGAAGAGGCCTCCAGGAAGAGGGAAGGAGTTTACTGGGTAGAGAGTCCCGAGGAGGTCTCAGGAGTCCTCCGCCGCCTCTTAAAGGGAAAGGAGGTCCTTTTCTTCAAAGGCTCCCACGGCACCGGCCTGTGGAGGGAGGTTAGAAAATGGACCTGAGCAGGATGGATGTGGCAGTGGTGGGATTCGGCAGAACCGGCAGGGCCCTGTGGAATTTTCTCAAAGACCGGGCCCGGCGGGTGTTTATATCCGAGGCGGACCCCGCCAGGGAGGACCTGCTGCGTTCCCTGGGGGTGAAATACGAAATAGGAAACAGTCCGGAGTTTCTGGCCCGGGCGGACCTGATCCTGGTTTCTCCGGGGGTTCCCTGGAGGGCTCCCTTCCTGGAGGAACTCAGGGAGAGGGGAAAAAGGGTCATGGGGGATGTGGACTTTGCCCTAAAATTCGTCAGGGCGAATCTGGTGGGAATCACCGGGAGCAACGGGAAAAGCACTACGGTGGCCCTCACCGCCCACATATTGAAGGGGGCCGGGCTCAAGGCCGAGGCCTGCGGAAACATAGGGTCTCCCCTCATAAATTTTGCCCACGGGGATTACGATTACCTGGTGGTGGAGTTGAGTTCGTATCAACTGGAGGCCAACTCTCCCCGGGTTCTGATCTCTTCCATCCTCAACTGCTCCCCGGACCACCTTGCCAGACACGGAAGTTTTGAACTCTATTGTTCCTCCAAGGAGAGGCTCCTTGAACTTCAGGAGGAGGGGTTTTCCGTGTTGAATCGGGGGGACGAGCGGTGGCGGGTCTGGAAGGCGAAACTCAGGGTTCATGGGGTGTGGTTTTCCTCCAGGGGAGAAGCGGACCTGAAGGTGGAAAGGGATGGGGGATGGATGGGAAACAGGAGGGTTTTTGAAGCGGCAAAGATGAAACTCCTGGGTCTTCACAACATGGAAAACGCCGCTGCGGCTTTTTTGATCGCCCGGGGCCTCGGGATTCCGGAGGACAGGATTCGGGAGGGGCTTTACTCCTTCCGTCCCCTGGAGCACCGGATGGAGGTTTTTGCAGAGAAGAACGGGAAGGTTTTTATAAATGATTCCAAGGCCACCAATGTAGATTCGGTAAAGAGGGCCCTTGAGGCCCTGGAGGGACAGTTCGTCCTTATCATGGGAGGAAGGGGGAAGGGGGAAACCTACAGGGGTTTAATTCCCCTGGTTAAAGAAAGGGTGAGTTTGATCGTCGCCCTGGGGGAGGAGGCCCCCAGGATTAAGGAGGAACTGGGCACAGTCGTCCCCGTGGTGGTGGTCTCCTCCATGGGGGAGGCTGTGAAGGTTTCCCTGGAGAATCTGGCCGGGGCCCAGGGTGTTCTCCTTTCCCCGGCCTGCGCCAGTTTTGACATGTTCTCCAATTTTGAGGAAAGGGGCAGGATTTTCAAAGAGGAAGTCTTAAGGAGGTTGGGCGATGACCGATAATGTTTTCTGGAAGTTTCCCCGGGGAACCATAATTTCGGTGGTGTTGTTGATACTTCTGGGGGCCCTGGCCGCTGACAGCGCCTCCATGCTACTTTACTTGAGGTTTCCCTCGGTGAAGTACGCCTTCTTTCTTAAACATGTTCTTTTCATTCTGGTGGGGGTTACCGCCGGTTACTTCCTTATAAATATAAGGAGCAAATTTTATCTCAAAGGCTGGCTGGTGGTGGCGGCCAATCTCGTTCTTTTTCCGCTCTTACTGGCGGTTTTCCTGTTCCCCGCCAGAAACGGGGCCCATCGGTGGATGGAGGTGGCGGGTTTCACCTTTCAGCCTTCAGAACTGGCCAAAATAGTCCTCATCTTAACCCTTTCTTATCTTTTAATCCACAAGAGAACGGGTTTCTGGCAGAACTTAACCCTGGCCTATGTGACGCTCCTGGTGGGATTGGTGGCCCTGGAGCCCGATATAGGCACCTCCTTTTTCCTGTTGATCCTGGGAAGTTTTCTGATGCTTCTTGGGCGCCTTCCCTTGAAAAAACTCCTCCGGTGGGGAGGAATGCTCCTTCTTTTAATAAGCCTTCTGATTCTTTTCACCCCCAAGGGCAGGCATGTGAGAAAGAGGGTAAAGAACTTCTTTTCTCAAAAGCAGTCCCGGGCCGTTTCCACCCAGGCATACCAGGCCCTGGTGGCCCTGGGCTCCGGGGGCCTTACGGGAAGCAGTCCCGGCGAGAGTTTAGAGAAATTCTTTTACCTGCCGGAGGCCCATTCGGACTACATATTTTCCATCCTGGGCGAAGAACTGGGATTCGTGGGAACCTCGGCGGTGGTATTCCTCTTCCTTCTCCTGCTATACTCCGGTTTTTCCATCGCCTCTTCCCTGAACCATCCCCAGGCCTCGCTTGTGGCCTACGGCCTCACCTTTTCCCTGGTCTTTCAGGCCCTGATAAACCTCACGGTAAATGTGGGCCTTTTCCCCACCAAGGGTATGCCCCTGCCCTTCATGAGTTACGGGGGGACCGCCATGGTATCATCCCTGATCCAGGTCTCCCTTTTGATCCACCTATGGGTCTGGAGGAGGGAAAATGATACCTGAACTTTCCGTGGTGAAAAGGGTTCACATGGTGGGAATAGGGGGGAGTGGGATGAGCGGCATCGCCGAGATCCTCTTTAACCTGGGCTTTGAGGTGAGCGGCAGCGACATCCACGAGGGAGAGAATGTGCGGCGGCTAAAATCCCTGGGGATTCCCATAAAACTCGGTCATCGTCCGGAAAATGTGGAGGGGGCCCAGGTGGTCATAATCTCCTCGGCCATAGGGCAGGACAACGTGGAGGTGAAGAGGGCCCAGGAACTGGGAATTCCGGTGATTCCCCGGGCCGAAGCCCTGGCCCAACTTATGAGGATGAAGTATTCCATCGCCGTGGCCGGGACCCACGGGAAAACCACCACCACCTCCATGATTGGGCTCATTTTGTCCCAGGCGGGACTTGATCCCACCGTGGTGGTGGGAGGCATCCCCTTCCAGATAGGAGCCACCGCCAAAATGGGCCGGGGAAGGTTCATGGTGGCGGAGGCGGACGAAAGCGATGGTTCCTTCCTCAAACTTTACCCCTCCGCCGAAGTTATCACCAACATTGAAGAGGACCACCTGGACTATTACCCCAATTACCGGGCCATAAAGGAGGCCTTCCTGAGGTTCACCGGGAACCTTCCCTTTTACGGTTTCGTGGTGATAAACAGGGACGATCCCGCCATCCGGGAAATAGAGCCGGCCATGGAAAGGTACAGGGTGGGATATTCCCTGAAGGAACCATCGGAGTTTCGGGTGGAGTTTCTGGGCAGGGAAGAGGGTTACACCCGTTTCAGGGTGGGAAACACGGACTTCAAACTCAGGGTGGCCGGAATACACAATGTTTACAACGCCGCCGCTGCGGTGGCCCTGACCTCCACCCTGGGCATCCCCATGGAGAAAATTTCCTCGGCCCTGGAGGACTTCAGGGGGGTGAGGAGGAGGCTGGACTTCCGTGGAAAGGCCGGAGGGAGGTTAATATACGAAGACTACGCCCATCATCCCACGGAGATAAAGGCCGTTATGGAGACCCTCCGGGAGATTCACCCTTCCCGGAGGTTGGTGGTGGTTTTTCAGCCCCACCGCTATTCCCGGCTGGCCAGGATGAACGAAAGGTTTGCCCTGGTCCTTTCCAGGGCCGACGAGGTGGTGATCACCGAGGTTTATCCCGCCGGGGAGAAACCCATAGAGGGGATAAGTGGAGAACTTCTCCACAGAACCCTCCAGGCGATAAAGAGGGAAGTCCTCTTCTGCCCTGTCCTGGAGGAACTTCCTCCCCTGCTGAGGCAGGTGACCCGGCCGGGGGATGTGGTGGCTCTCCTGGGGGCGGGAAGCATTACGCGGTATGTGGAGAAAATCAAGGAGGAGTTGGATGAAGAGAAGAATTCTTGAGGTTTTCCTGGTTTTTCTGGCGGGGGGTATTTTCATCTACTCCGGGGTTTCGGCCACCGGCAAGGAGGGAACCTTTGAGATCAAGAGAATTGAAGTGGTGGGTGGCCCCGGAGATGCCTTCCGGGTCCTCTACGGCAGGGACCTGCGGAGGATAACCGGGGAGGAGGTCCTGGCCCTGGTTTCCTCGGATCCCTTCGTGGGCCATGTGGATGTGGAGAAAATATACCCCCACACCCTTCTGGTAAGGGTTTATAGAAAAAAGCCCTTCGCATGTATGCTGAAAGGGAAAAAACAGATTCTGGTGGATAGGAAGGGGAAATCCATAAAAGAAGGCTGTTCCGGGGTGAACATTTATTTTAAGGCCTCGGAGGTTCCCCTGGACCTTCAGATGGGGTTCATGGAGAGAAACGCCCGGGCCCTTGAAAAATTTTCCTGGGTAAAGGTGAGTTCTCCCTTCTTCGTAGAGGGGCAGATCCGCGGAAGGAAGTGGAGGGTTTTGCTTCCCTTGAAGGAATTCGCCCAGAGGCTTGCCTTCCTGGAGGAGGTTCTTCCCCTGCTGGATGGGGAGGAAAATTTTTCCTTGGCGGATTTAAGAACAGAGGGTAAACTTTATTTAAGATGAGTATTTTCGCCGTAGTTGATCTGGGGTCCAAGAAAATTGCGGTGGCCATAGTCCGCCGCCAAAAGGACGGAAAACTCAGGGTCCTTTCCGTTCATCATCAGCCCTCCCGGGGGATTGAGAGGGGGAGGATCGTCAACCTTCTGGAGGCCTCCAATGTTCTGAAGGAGGCGGTGGAGGAGGCGGAGAGAAACGGCGACCTTCAGGTCAACGATGTTTACATAAACATCGGCGGCAAGGACGCCGAGATGATCCAGGGCACCGGCAGAACCTATGTGGTGGGCAACGCCATAAGCAAAAGGGAGAAAAGAAGGGCCGTGGAAAACGCCGGGGCCGTAAGCCTTCCCCCGGATAGAGAGGTTCTTCACATTCTGCCCTTCGTATACATCGTCAACGACATGAAGGTGGAGGAACCCGAGGGGATGCTGGGTAATTCCCTGGATGTAAAGGTTCAGGTAGTGACCCACAGCAATATAGCCCTGAGAAACCTGGAGCAGTTGATCAAAAGGGTGGGGTTTTTCCCCCGAAAGATCGTCTTGAACCATGTGGCCGTTCCCGAAGCCCTCATAAGCGAGGAGGACCGGGAAGCCGGGATAATGGTGGTGGACATGGGGGCTGAGACCACCGATGTGGCCCTCATCCACCGGAAGATGCTCTACAGGATATTCACCTACGAGGTGGGGGGGAGAGACTTCACCAAGGAGATTTCGGTGAAATTCGGCATAACCATGAAGGAAGCGGAGAGGATGAAGATAAAGCATGTGAGCCTGCTGGACGAGGAGGACGAGAGCGGCAGCATTTCCGTGAGCCTCATAGACGGGAGCCAGAGGATTCTCACCTATTCTGATCTGACCAGCACCATCCTTCCCCGGGCGGAGAGGCTTTTTGCCGCCATAAAACAGGATATTCAGTCCGTGGGGTGGCAACTCCCCCGGACCAACGGCATCGTCCTTACCGGCGGAGGGTCCCAACTCAAGGGCTTGAGGGAGTACATGGCCCGGTATTTCTCTTCGGTGGTACGGCTTTCGGGCCCCAGGAATTTTCAGGGGATAATAGACTTTCCCCCGGACTACAGGGGGCCGGAGTTTTCCCTCCTGGCGGGACTCCTCCACTTCACCAGGAAAATGGAGGATTGGGAAGACAGGGGGGAATCCTTCATCCAGAGACTTGGGAGTCTTTTCAGGAAAAAATAAAAGGGGGGAAACATGGAAGAGAAACTGGACATTTCCGTGGGATACGAGGAGGGTTCTCCAAAAATCACCGTGGTGGGGGTAGGGGGAGCCGGATGCAACACCATAGATATCCTGGCGGAGAAACAGGTGGAGGGCGTAAAACTGGTGGCCATAAACACCGACAGTTATTCCCTGGCATCCTCCCGGGCCCATGTGAAGATCCAGATCGGCGAAAGCATGACCCGGGGTGGGGGAACCGGAGGCGATCCGGAGAAGGGGAGGGAAGCCGCCCAGAAGGATTCGGACAAAATTCAGGCCGCCCTGGAGGACACCGACATCCTCTTCATCGTGGCAGGACTGGGTGGCGGAACCGGCACCGGCGCCTCCCCGGTGGTGGCGGACATAGCCAGGGAAAACAAGATCCTCACCATTGCCTTCGTGATTATGCCCTTCATGTTTGAAGGGCCCCAGACCAACAAGAGGGCCGAAATGGGGAGGGAGGAACTTAGCGAAAAGGTGGACGCCATCATGGTGGCCCTCAACTCCAACATAAAACACGGGGACCTTACCCGACCCCCCCGGGAAGCCTTCCGGGAAATTGACAACCTCCTTTACAACGCAGTTATGGCCCTCCGGGATGTCATCCTCAAGCCCTCGGACATGAGGCTTGACCTTTCTGACATCAAGGCCAGGCTTTCCGGCAAGGGAAAGACCATCATCGGAGTGGGGGAAGGCAGCGGGGAGAACCGGGTGGAGGAAGCCCTGGAGAGGGCCCTTCATTCCCCCATCCTTGAGCGGACCAACATAAGAGGGGCAAAGTCCATACTTCTCCACATAGCCCTGGGTCCGGATACGGACCTGAAAACCATGTTTTCCCTGGTGGAGGCGGTTATTGCCGAGGCCAGGGAAAAATCGCCCCGGATAACTCCGGACCTCAAAATGGGATACCTCCAGAGCGAGGATATGGAGGGAAAGATTCGCCTCATCGTAATAGCCACGGATTTTGAGGAGAACGAGGAGGAGGTGGTTAAGACCATGGACGAAAAGGAGGTGGTGAAGGCCACCGCTGCCCCCGGCCCCATGAGCACCGCCCAGCAGGAAAATGTGCCGGAGGAGACGGATTTCACCGCCACCTTTGAGGAGGGAGACCTGCCCTACACTCCCCCGCCCAGGAAGAAGAAAATCCGCATTCCCCAGAGTTTCAGAAAAGGGGGAGTCCTCTTTGATGGGGAAGAGGATGAGGAAAAAATTTAAGTTTTCTCAGGTGGTAACCCCCGCCGGGTCTTCTTCCCTGAGGGGGGAGGCCATGGGAAATCTGGTGGTTTACGAGCCCGGAGAAGTCCTGGTGGAGGACGGAAGAATTCTGGAGGTGGGCTCCAGGACCTCAGAGGCGGATTACACAGAAGAGTTCTTCGGCAAAACGGCCATCCCCGGCCTGGTGGATGCCCACAACCACCTCCCCTTCGGCGGGGAAAGGGTGGATGAGTTTCAGATGAAGTTGAGGGGGCTTTCCTACATGGAGATCGCCAGGGCCGGTGGAGGTATCCGTTCCACGGTGAAGGCCACCAGGGAAGCCGGTTTTGAAGACCTCCTGGAGGTGAGCCGACGGAGGGCCTTCTGGATGGTGAGAAACGGGACCACCACCACCGAGGCCAAGTCCGGTTACGGTCTGAACCTGGAGGACGAAATAAAACAACTGCAGGTGGGCAGGGCCCTGGGAGAAGTTCTCCCCCTGGATGTGGTTCCGGTTTTTCTTGGGGGCCACGATGTTCCCCCCGACGAGAGAAAGGAGGATTACATTGAGAGGTTGACCCAGGAGATAATCCCCCGGGTGGCAGAGGAGGGGCTTTCCCGTTATTTTGACGCCTTCTGCGAGGAGGGGGTCTACACCCCCCGGGAGGTGGAGGTTATGTTTCGGGCCGCCCTGGATGCGGGGTTTAAGTTGAGGCTCCACACCGATGAATTTACCCACACCGGGGCCATACCCATGGCGGTGGACCTGGGGGCGGTCTCCGTGGATCACATATTGTTTGCCTCCTCCGACGACATAGAGAAACTTGCCGCCTCGGAGACGGTGGCGGTGGTTATGCCCACGGTGAGTTTCTTCCTTCGTATGGAGAAGTACGCCCCGGCCAGGGAAATCATAGACCGGGGAGGAGCGGTGGCCCTGGGCACGGATTTCAACCCCGGAAGTTCCCCGGCCCTGTCCATGTTCTTTCCCCTGTGGCTGGCGGTCTTCAAAATGGGCATGAGCATGGAGGAGGCCCTGACGGCTTCCACCCTGAACTCCGCCCATGTCCTGGGCCTGGCCAGGGAGGTCGGGACTCTGGAGCCCGGGAAGAAGGCCGACTTCCTGGTCTTAGACCTGGATGATTACCGCAAAATCTTCTATTACTTCTCGGAACCCAGGCTGACTGCGGTTTACAAGGAGGGGAGAAGGGTTATTTCCCTTCCCGGGCAATGGGAAAGTATGTGAGAACTTTGTTTTTCCCCATCCCTTTGGCCTGGGAAAGGGCCTGTTCCGCCTGACCCATCAGTTCGCTGAGGCTGGAGGCCGTGGTGGGATAATTGGATATTCCGGCGCTTATGGTTACCTTCACTATTTCGTGGTAAGCCTTTATGGGGGTTTTTTCAACGTTTTCCCTTACCCTCTCCGCCAGGGCCACCGCTCCGTTGATGTCCGTGGCAGGGAGTAGAACCCCGAACTCCTCCATCCCCAGCCTTCCGGCTATGTCCTGGGTCCTTTTAGAGGTGGTTATTATCTCCGCCACCTTCTTGAGGACTATGTCCCCCACGGGGTGGCCGAACCTCTCGCTCACTGCCCTGAAGTCGTCCAGGTCAAAAAGAACCAGGGAAAGGGGCAGGTTCTGTCGGGAGGCAATTTCAAACTGTATCTTGGCCTCGTCCATGAAGAAACTTTTGTTGAGAAGGCCCGTGTGCCCGTCGTAAACGGCCATTTTGTAGAGTTTCTGAAAGAACAGGGTGTCAAATTCGTCCTTGAAGTGAAATTTTAATATAGTTTCCCCCACCCTGATTTTATCCCCGGAGGTCAGAATCTTTTTGTCCAGAATCCTCTCCTCGTTCACATAGGTCCCGTTGGATGAACCCACATCCTCCACCAGATAGTAAACCTCGTTCTTCTCCCTTACCGGTCGGATGACGCAATGCCTTCTGGAGACCATCCTGTCGGTGAGACGAAAACTGGCCTCCCGGCTTCTCCCTATGAGGATGGGCTTTTCCCCCAGTTTCATTTCCCGTCCGAAATCAAAATTGGTGCCCCAGATTACCGTAAGAAAGGGATGCTGCTCCCCCCGTTTTTTCCCTTTTTCCTCGTCCATTTCAAAAATAATTTATCATTTTTGCCGGACCCTCTCAATGTATTTGCGCTCCTCGGTGTCAATCCTGATGACATCCCCCTTTTCAATGAAGAAGGGGACGGAAATCTTTAGTCCGGTTTCCAGCACCGCCGGCTTGTTGCTGGCGGCGGCGGTGGCTCCCTTGAGGTAGGGTTCCGTCTCCACCACCTCCAGTTCCACGGTCTTGGGAGGGATCACCCCTACGGGTTTCCCGTCGTGCATTTCAATTTCAAACTCCACATCTTCCTTTAAAAAGTACACGGCGTCCCCTATCATTTCCTGATGTATGGGGATCTGTTCGTAGGTTTCGTTGTTCATAAAATAATACAGGTTCCCGTCGTGGTAAAGGTAGGTCATGGGAACCCGCTCCAGGTAGGCTTGCTCCACCTTTTCCCCGGACTGCATTCTTTTTTCAATTTGCCTCCCGTCCTTGAGGCTTTTGAGTTTTAACTTCACTATGGCGTATCCCCTTCCCTGGGTGTGGTGGAAAACATCCACCACCTTGAAAAGTTCTCCGTCCATTTTAAGGGTCATTCCCTTCTTTACCTGGGTTACGGGAATCATTCTTTACCTCCACCTGAAAAATTATTTTTTCCGAAATCCTCCTCTTTATTTTATACGAAATAAACTTCATGGCAAGGGCCGAGGAGTGGGGGGAGTCAAATTCCAGGATGCCCTTTAGATCATTGCCTTCCCGGCACAGGCAGTCCCCCTCCAGGTGGAGGGCCCATTGGCCCAGAAGGAAGGAGTATGTTTCCATGCCCAGGGAGACCTTCTCTCCCCGACAGATACAGGGTATTTCCCGGTACTTCCTGCCGAAGAACCAGGCGGTGTGCCGGGGAGGGTTTTTCAAAAGTCCAAGAACCCCCTTCAGCCCCCTCCCCTTCCAGGCCCTTTCAACGCTGTCGTAGCCCCGGCGGTAGACGAAGGACACGATGCCGGTGAGGAAATTTCCGGAGAGGATCTCCGGAAAGATCTGGAGGTCTTCCCGGGAGAAGTACCTTTCCGTGAGCCATGTGGCGTCCCCCTCCAGAACGGCCAGCAGCGCCGTGGCGGTGTCTTCTCCCAGAAAGCCCTGCTGGAGCCTGGCGAAGAGGGTAGGGAAGTGTTCCCATTGGAGATAATGGCGCAGTTCGTGGACCAGGGCCAATTCCTGATAAAACTCCGGCCAGTCCCTGGCCACGAATACCCTCCGGGGATAGGAAGGGGAGAAAAAGCCCACCCCGCCTCCGGCAAAAAGGGATATTTTTCTCTTTCGGTAAGAGTTCCTGTCCTTTATTATTCCCAGGGGAAGGAGGAATTCTTCCTCTTTGAAATTAAGTTCCCGCAGGACCAGTTTTTTGATGTCCTCCCTTCCCAGGTAAACCACCCTGGGAAACTCTTTGAACTTCAACGCCCCCAGGGTTTCAATCCTTCCCTTTACCCTGGCCAGGTCCAGGGGAAACAGGCGCAACGCCAGCAGGAGAGGGACTATTTTTTTAAACCAGCAGCACAAATCCCAGAATCTCCTTTACGAACCTTGAGGGTTCCACCGGGCTGTTCCTGTCCTTCCTGGGGTAAAGGATGTAAAGTTTTTCCGTGGCCCGGGTCATGGCCACATAAAAAAGCCTCCTCTCCTCCTCCAGCCTCCTCTGGCTCATGTTGGTGGAATACGGAGGAAAGACCCCTTCGTAGGCGTCCACTATGAAGACCACCGGAAACTCCAGGCCCTTGGATGCGTGGGCGGAAAGGATCTTCACCCCTTCTTCGGCCTGGAAGGCCCCCTGACCCTCCAGGAGTTTGATGTATTCCAGAAAACTGGAAACGGTGGCCCGGGGGTTCCTCTCCTGGAAGTCCTGGGCCAGGTCCAAAAATGCCCCTACGGTTTCACTCCTTATTATCCTGGAATGGGGACCTGCTCCTCCTTCGTTTGGGTCCCCGTGGGGGATGTTTCCCCGGGGAGCAGGGCGTCCCCTTTTCAGTATGCCGGTGTATTCCACCGCCAGTTTCAGGGCCGTGGCCGGGGGGAGTTCACCGCCCCTTTCCAGCAGGGAGGAAAGAAAGGCCGCCCTTTCCCTTACCAGGGGGTTCTGGTGTTCCTTCAGTTCGTCCACATATTTTTTCCTCGCCTTAACCTCGTCCTTCTTCACCAGGTTGTCTCCCAGGTTAATGTAGAGAAGAAAGGCGTTCTTGGTGGGCTTGTTCAGGAATTCAAGGAATCCCAGGAGGAAGGAAATCTCCCTTTTTCTCATGAGTTTTTGGGCGAACATTATGGAGAAAGGAATGTTTCTTTCCGCCAGGGCGCTGACATAACTCCTCAGCGGGTAGTTGTATCGGGAAATGATGGCAAATTCGTTGAAACTCCTCCCCTTGGACATTTCCCTGAATATTTCGTAGGCCACGAATTCCACCTCGCTCGCCCTGGAAGAGAAGTTTTCCACCACCAGGGTTCCGTGTTCCTTGTCGCTCCACAGGACCTTCTCCAGCCTCCTTTTGTTGAGGGAGATCAGGTTCTGGGCAGGGGTTATGATTCCCTGACCCAGGCGATAACTCCTGGTAAGCATGTAAACACTGGAATCCTCCGGGAATATCCTCTTGAATTCCCTTATCAATTCCGGCCTGCCCCCCCTCCACTCGTAAATGGATTGGTCGTCGTCGCCGGTGGCGAAGAGCCTTCCCTTTTCCCCCAGGAGAAGTTTTATTATTTGAAACTGGATGTTGTTGAGGTCCTGAAATTCGTCCACGATGATGTCCGTGAGAAATTCCTGGTAATCTTCCCGCACCAGGGGATTTTCCTTCAGGAGGCGGTAGGTGAAGTAGAGGACATCGTCGTAATCCATTATCCCATCCTTTCTTTTTTCCTTCAGATAGGCCTCCAGAACCTTTTTCAGGGCCCTTTTCTTTTCCCTCCCCAGGCGGAGTTGGTCTATGGGGGTAAGGGATGAAAGAACCCTGGAAATGAGAGCAGAGAAGTTCTTGGCGCTGTAATTAATGCCCAGCCTCTCCATGATTTTTTTGAGTTTGGCCTCGGAAACCCTGGGGGGAACCACCACGAATCCTCCGGGGTAGCCTATGAGGTCCAGGTTGGCCTCCAGGATCCTGGTGCAGACCTGGTGGAAGGTTCCCAGCCACAGGGAGTCAAGAACATCCCTGTGGTGGCGGGCTATTCTTTCCGCCAGGTCTTCCCTTCCCTTGTTGGTGAAGGTGGTGATCATTATCCCCTCGGGTTCCACTCCGCGCTCCAGAAGATGGGAAATTCTCTCTATGAGGGTTTGGGTTTTCCCGGTTCCCGGGCCTCCCACCACCAGGGTGTAGCGGAAGGGGGAGTGGGCGGCCTGTAGTTGTTCCTGGGAGAGTTCCGCCCGCTTCTTTTTCGGCCTTCCCGGAAGAACTATTACGCTTTCATCGTAGTTTTCCGTCAGGGCCTTCAGGAACTCCATGGCGCTGGCGAAGCGGTCCCGGGGGTCCCGGGCGGTGGCCCTCAGTATGGCCTCCCTCGTCTTCTCTCCCAGGTGCGGGGGAATTTGTCCCGGCTTTATCCCCCGTTTTATTTTTTTGAGGGTTTCCTCTATGCTCTCCGAGAAAAACGGGTTCATTCCCGTGAGCATCTCGTAGGCGATAACGCCCAGGGAGAAGATGTCGCTTTCAGGATAGTATTTTCCCTTCCAGGTTTCCGGGGCCATGTAGGGAGGAGTTCCCGCCACCGAGCGGGTCATTTCTCCCTCCATGAAAAAGGCCAGGCCGAAGTCAGCGATCTTGACGGAACCCCGGGATATCAATATGTTTTCGGGCTTAAGATCCCTGTGGAGGACTCCCTTTCCGTGGGCGTAGTCAATGGCTTCGGCCATCTGTCCCAGAAGGAAGAAGGCCCTGGAGGGGCTCAGGGGGGCTTCCTTCTTTATAACCTCCCGCAGGCTTTCCCCCTCTATGTATTCCAGGACTATCCCCACCCTCTCCCCCTCCTTTTCTATGGAGTAAAACCTGACTATGTGGGGATGTAAAAGTTCTGCCAGAAGTTTCACCTCCTCAATGAGTTCCCTCAGGTGTTCTTCCTTGCCCCGGGCTATTTTCAGGGCGAAGTCCTTGCCGATTAAGGGGTCTTCCACCAGATAGACATCGGCGAACCTTCCACCCCCCAGCCACTTCTTTATCTTAAATCTTCCGAATCTGGAAGCGATCATTTGAGGAAAACGGAACCGTGAAGAAGGACCCCCTCCTTTACCAGTTTCCTTATCACCAGGAGCCGGGTGAAGCCCGACAGGAGCCGGCCTACGCCAGGGTTTTTTCTCTCCTTAAGTTGGGTTTTATCCAGGGCCTGAAGGGCCTCCTCCGGTTTCACCCTCCTTTCTTGCCCCTCCTTCATCCTGTCCTCCAGGGCGTCCAGACCGTAGGAGAGCAGGAGTTTTTCCAAGAAGGCCTGAAATACTCCGGGGTTGGAGAAGACTTCCAGACCCAGGAACCGGAGGTTGGAGAAGACCGCAAAGCCCACCTGTTCCGGAAGGGGCCGGTAGTCCCGATAGTAGTTTAATTCCTCCTCCTTCTGGCGGAAACTTTCGGTCATGGCCCTGGTTTTGGACTGGATTTTCAGGGTGGTTTGCTTGCGGGAGATCTCCTTCCAGACCGAAGCCTGGGTTTCCGGAGTCCCCTGAGAAATTATGGACCTCACCGATGGAAAGGCTATGTAACCGCTGGGGCGGAGGTTGCCCTCACCGGACCACCTCCCCTCTTCCACGCAGTAGACAGGGACATTTTCCCTTCCCCGGGGAAGAAGCATGGAGGTGGCGAATATCCGGTTCTGCATGGCCCCCACTATTTCCTCCCCCTGGATTATCAGGAGTTCGTTACCTCCCCGGTAGTCCACATCCAGGGAATTAACATCGCCCGTTTCCATTATCTCCACCCTGCCCTCCCGGGATTCCTCTTCCAGGGTGGCCACCTCTACCTCCCGGCCTTCCCCCAGAATGGGATAAACCATCATGTTGGAGAGGAAAACCGGCTCTCCTAATTCAAATTTTTCCCTCATGAAAACCATTTTACCACTAAAAGCGTTGACAGCAACGGCCTATTTTGATAAAATTCTCGGGCTTTTGAAAAAAACAAGGAGGTATGTCTTGCCAACCATTAATCAATTAGTGCGTTTTGGGCGGAAACCCAAAAAGAAGAAGAGCAAGAGCCCTGCGCTTCAGGGATGTCCCCAGAAGCGGGGGACCTGTACCAAGGTCTTCACCACAACGCCCAAGAAGCCTAACTCTGCCTTGAGGAAGGTGGCCAGGGTGAAACTCAGCAACGGAATTGAAGTTACCGCATACATACCCGGTATAGGCCACAACCTTCAGGAATACTCCAATGTCCTGGTGAGGGGCGGCAGGGTCAAGGACCTTCCGGGCGTTAAGTATCACATCATCAGGGGAGCCCTGGATGCCGCAGGGGTTGAGGGAAGGCGTCAGGCAAGGTCCAAGTACGGGACCAAGAGGCCCAAGGAAGCCAAGTAGGTAGGAGGGTAAAATGCCCAGAAGAGGATATGTAAAGAGAAGGGAGTTGTCCCCGGACTGGAAGTTCAACTCCACCCTGGTGACCAAGTTCATAAACAAGGTCATGTGGGACGGGAAAAAGACCCTGGCGGAAAAAATCGTTTACGGCGCCATGGACATAATCAAGGAGAAGATGAAGGAAGATCCCCTGAAGGTTCTTCAGAAGGCGGTGGACAACGTGAAACCCCTTATTGAAACCCGGAGCCGGAGGGTGGGAGGAGCCACCTATCAGGTTCCCGTGGAGGTTCTTCCCCACAGGCAGATTTCCGTGGCCGTCCGTTGGATAGTGGAATTTGCCCGCAAGCGCAGTGGGAAATCCATGGCGGAAAAACTTGCGGCTGAGATCATGGACGCTTACCACAACCGTGGAGCATCCGTTAAGAAGAGGGAGGATACCCACAAGATGGCTGAGGCCAACAGGGCCTTTGCCCATTTCAGGTGGTGAGGTGCTATGGCCCGCGGTGTCCCCATTGAAAAGGTAAGAAACATCGGCATCATGGCCCACATTGATGCCGGAAAGACCACCACCACCGAGAGAATACTCTACTATACTGGCAAGACATACAAAATCGGTGAGGTGGACGAGGGCACCGCGGTTATGGATTTCATGGAGCAGGAGCAGGAGAGGGGAATAACCATAACCTCCGCCGCCACCACCTGCTTCTGGAAGGACCACAGGATAAACATAATTGATACCCCGGGCCATGTGGACTTCACCGTGGAGGTGGAGCGGTCCCTGAGGGTTCTGGACGGGGCAGTGGCCATCTTTTCGGCGGTGGAGGGGGTGGAGCCCCAGTCGGAAACCGTCTGGCGTCAGGCGGACAAGTACAGGGTTCCCAGGATAGCCTATGTCAACAAAATGGACAGGGTGGGGGCCGACTTCTTCCGGGTGGTGGAGGAAATGGAAGAGAGGCTCAGTTCCACGGCGGTTCCCATTCAGATTCCCGTGGGGGTGGAGGACAACTTCATAGGGGTGGTGGACCTGGTGGAGTGCAAGGCCTACATTTACGACAGCGACCTTCTGGGGGCCCGCTACAGGGTCAGCGAGGTCCCGGATGAATTGAAGGAGGAGGCGGAGCACTGGAGGGAGTACATGCTGGAGACCCTGGCGGAGACCGACGAGGAATTTATGGAGGCCTATACCGAGGGTCACGAAATAACCCCGGATTTTATAAGGGCCGCCCTGAGGAGAAAGACCCTTTCCTTTGAAATAGTGCCGGTCCTCTGCGGCTCTTCCTTTAAAAACAAGGGAGTTCAGCCACTGCTGGACGCCATAGTTTATTACCTGCCTTCCCCGGCGGACCTTCCCCCGGTGGAGGGCGTGAACCCCAAAACAGGGAGGACGGAGAAAAGGTATCCCAGGGATGAAGATCCCTTTTCCGCGGTGGTTTTTAAAATAATGTCGGATCCCCACATGGGACAACTGGTGTTCTTCAGAATTTACTCCGGCACAGTTTCCGTGGGCCAGACCGTTTACAATTCCAACAAAAACAAAAGGGAAAGAATCTCAAAACTCCTCCTCATGCATGCCAACAAGAGGGAAGAGATAAAGATCGCCAACGCCGGGGACATAGTGGCGGCTCTGGGACCCCGGGAGGCCACCACCGGCGATACCCTCTGCGACCAGAAGCATCCCATAGTCTTTGAAACCATGGAGTTCCCCGAGCCCGTGGTTTCCGTGGCCATAGAGCCCAAGACCAAGGTGGAGCACCAGAAACTGGCCCAGGCCCTCAAAAAACTCACCATAGAGGATCCCACCTTCCGGGTGAAGGTGAGCGAAGAGACGGGCCAGACCATAATATCCGGCATGGGGGAACTTCACCTGGAGATAATAGTGGACCGCCTCCGCCGGGAGTTTAAGGTCCACGCCAATGTGGGGAAACCCCAGGTGGCCTACAAGGAAACCATAACCGCCCGGGCAGAGGCCGAAGGCAAGTACATAAAGCAGACCGGAGGGCGGGGACAGTACGGTCATGTGAAGATAGAGGTGGAACCCAACCCCGAAGGTGGCTTTGAGTTTGAGACCCGGATAAAGGGCGGGGTCATCCCCAAGGAGTTCTTCCCCGCCATAGAGGAGGGCATAAAGGAAGCCATGAATGTGGGGGTTCTCATGGGGTATCCGGTGATAGATGTTAAGGTGACCCTGGTGGACGGCTCATATCACGAGGTGGATTCCTCCGACATCGCCTACAAAATAGCCTCTTCCCAGGCCTTCAAGAAGGCCATGCAGAGGGCCAGGCCCATTCTCCTGGAGCCCATAATGAAGATAGAAATAATTTCACCGGAAACCTATCTTGGTGATATAATATCTGACCTGAACGCCAGAAGGGGTAAGGTGGAGGGGGTGGAGGAGATAACTTCCTCCATCCGGGCAATAAAGGGGTTCGTTCCCCTTTCCGAGACCTTTGGTTACGCAACCAGGCTTAGGTCCCTTACGCAGGGAAGGGCCACATATTCCCTTCATTTTTATAAATACGAGCCCCTTCCTCCTGAGGTTATGGAGGAAATGATGGCAGGATATGCATATAGGAGGTAGCCATGGCTAAGCCTAAATTTGAAAGGACGAAGCCCCATGTGAATGTGGGTACGATAGGCCATGTTGATCATGGGAAGACCACATTGACTGCGGCTATAACGAAGGTATTGCACAAGAAATTTCCTGACA